>Ga0255336_100005_pt1 | contig 817954 bp, 721 predicted proteins | sample MeOH1_35cm_T3_17_FD_189102 | JGI IMG/M metagenome (GOLD analysis project Ga0255336, IMG submission 189102) | Sandy soil microbial communities from University of British Columbia, Vancouver, Canada - MeOH1_35cm_T3_179 | ecosystem: Engineered > Artificial ecosystem > Sand microcosm > Unclassified... | reverse complement strand
TCGGCACCAAGATCATCAATCTGTCGGGCGGCGAGAAGGCGCGGCTGCTGCTCGCCCTCATGAGCTACAGCGCGCCCAACATCCTGCTGCTCGACGAGCCGACCAACCATCTCGACATCGATTCGCGGCGCGCCCTGGTCGATGCCATCAACAGCTTTGCCGGCGCCGTGGTGCTGATCAGCCATGATCCCACCCTGATCGAACTGACGGTCGACCGGCTGTGGCTGGTCAAGAACGGCACCTGCAAGGCCTTCGACGGCGATCTCGACGATTATCGCCATCTGTTGGAGAGCGGCGGCAACCGCGCCGCCCCCAATCGCGGCGGCGATCGCGGCAACGGCGAGAGCCGCGGCGCCAAACGCAAGGAGGCGCCGGGCGAAGCGGCCGGCAAGGCGGCGGGCAAGGGCGGCAAGAACCAGCAGAAGCGCAACATCGAGCAGTCGGGCCTGGCGGTGGAGAAATTCACCCAGGCGCTGAAGCTGATCGAAGCCAAGCTGGCCGATCCCGGGCTCTATAACGGCCCGGCCGATCAGGTCGCCGAATGGCAGCGCAAGCATGCCGAGGTGCAGCAGCGTTTGAGCGAAGCCGAGGAAGCCTGGCTGCAGGCGCAGATGGCGCTGGAAGAGTGAAGACGGTGCCGGCAGCGTTCCGGCGCTGAAGATCATCCCGGCATCAGCCGGCGCGCAAGGCGTCCGTCAATACCTGTGTCACCGGCCCGACCGGCAGCATGCGCTCATCGATGCGGTGCACCGGCTTGATGCCCATCAGGCTGTTGCTGAAGAACGCCTCATCCACCGTCAGGAGATCCATCGGCGAGAGCGATTCCTCCGCCACCGGGCAGCCGATCCTGCGGGCGCAATCGAGAATGACGCGGCGCTTGATGCCGTCGAGGACGCCGTCGGCGATCGGCGGCGTGATCAGCTGGCCGGCCCGCACGACGAAAAGGTTGTTGCGGCTGCCGCCGCAGATCTGTCCGGCATTGTTGCGCAGCAATGCCTCGTCGGCGCCGCCGGCCACCGCCTCCTGCAAGGCGAGCACGTTGTCGAGATAGTTGAGGCTCTTGATGCGCGACAGCGGCGAGCCTTCATTGCGCCGGATGGCGACGATGCGCGCACTGAAGCTGGCTTCCTGCGGCGGATGATAGGCGACGGCCGTCATCAGCAGATGCGGCTGCAGCGTATCGGGCGGCAGCAGGCCGCGGCGTCCCGGTCCCCGCGTCAAGGTGATGCGCATCGCCGCCACGCCCTGTCCCAGGCCGGCGCTTGCCAGAAGAGCCTCCAGGCCGGCGGCCATCGCCGCGGCGTCATAAGGCAGCGGAATGCCCAGCATCGTCGCGCTGTTGCGCAGGCGGTCGAGGTGCAAATCGAGATGCTCGATGCGGCCGTCGACTGCCAGCAGGGTTTCGAAGATGCCGTCGCCCAGCAGCAAGCCGCGATCGCCCGGATCGAGCCGGATCTGTTTGCGGCTCACCAAGCGGCCGTCATACCAGAGCATATCCGTGTCGGATTTGTCGGCGTTGGCTTTGTCGGCGGCCTTGGCACGGGATGTCATGCGGCTGTTCCATTGGCGCCGGCACCGGATTGGGCAAGCTGGCCGGCGCCGTCGCGGAGGGTGGCGATCAAGGCCCGGGCCTTGTCCAGGGTTTCTTCATATTCGGCGCCGGGATCCGAATCGGCGACGATGCCGCCGCCGACCTGGAAGCTCAAGTCGCGCCCGGTCAGGCAATAGGTGCGGATGACGATATTGGTATCCATCGAGCCGTCGGCCCCGAGATAACCGATGGCGCCGCAATAGGGCCCGCGGCGGTTGGGTTCAAGTTCGGCAATGATCTCCATCGCCCTGATCTTCGGCGCACCGGTGATCGAACCGCCGGGAAAGCTGGCCCGCAGCAGATCGAGGGCGCCGTGACCGCGCAGCAGACGCGCCGTCACCACGGAGACGAGATGATGGACGGTGGCATAGCTTTCAAGGCCGAAAAGCACAGGCACCTTCACCGAACCGATTTCGCTAACCCGGCTGATGTCATTGCGCAACAGATCGACGATCATCAGATTTTCCGCCCGGTCCTTCTCGCTGGCGAGCAGGCGCGCCGCTTCGGCCGTATCTTCCGCCACGCTGCCGCCGCGCGGGCGCGTGCCCTTGATCGGCCGGGTTTCGACCACGGCGGTCCCGTCCGTCTCCGGCCGCAGCTTCAAGAAGCGCTCCGGCGAGGAAGAGAGGATCGCGACCTCGCCGAAATCGAGATAGGCGGCGAAGGTCGCCGGGTTGCGCCGGCGCAGCGCGTCGTAGAGCGAGAGCCGGTCGAGCTCCGCCGGCAAGGTGGCGCGGAAGCGATGGGTGATATTGGCCTGATAGATATCGCCGGCTTCGATATAGTCGATGGTGCGGCGGACCATGGCCTCGACCTGCTCGCGCGGCAGATCCGCCCTGGCTTCGACCGACCAGCCGCTGGCAAGCACCGGCGCCGTTGCCTGGCGCAGCCGCGCGACCATCGCCGCCAGGCGCTGCCGGGCACGCCGCGCGCGCTCCTCGCCCTCGGCCGGAAAGCCGCTCGACATGGCGATGCAGCGCTGCGCCACATGATCAAAGGCGATGACCACGTCGTAGAATCCGAGCAGCAGATCGGGGAACGGCTGGTCGTCGACGTCATGCGGCGGCAGGCGCTCGAGATGATGGCGCAGGTCGTAGCCGAAATAGCCAGCAAGGCCGGTCTGGAAGGGCGGCAGATCGGGGCGATGCGGCAAGCGATAGCGGTCGAGCAGGATCTGGGCCGCGGCAAAGGGATCGCCCGCCACTGAACCGCCCGCCATGACCGCGCCGTCGATGGTGACGCGCCCGTTCTTGGCCTCGATCAGATGGATGGGATCGGCCGCCAGGAAGGAATAGCGGCCGAGCGCGCCGCCCGGCCGGGCGCTGTCGAGAAATACCAGCCCGGGAAGATCGGCAAAGGCATTGACCCAGGCCATCGGATCAGCCGGCAGGGTCGCCAGCGCGATCTCCTCGACAGCGATCTCCTCGACTTGGAATTCAGCAATATGGTCCTGACGCGTCATGGGGCGAAACTATCACGCGGCCCCGCGCAACGTCATCATGGCAACGTCATGGCCTGCCGCGATTGCGGCGTCGTCCGGCCGGCCCGTTCCGCTGCCCTCTAGGCGGCTAGCAGCCCCGCCAGCCAGGCGATCGCGACCATCGCCATGCCGGCAGTCAGCAGGCCGGCGATCGCCGCCTGCGAGCCGCGATACAGATAATGCATGGCCTGGTCCATCCGGTTTTCTCCCGATCCCGATCCTGGCGGCGGTCCGATACCGCCGCTGACGGCGCGAAGATGGAGCGGCAACCGTCCCCTCGCCATGACGCCCGTCACCCGACCGGAAGCTGAGACCGGCAATCTCGCGGATATCATCGACCGACGTGCGCGGGATCACGCGACGCCCCCGCCCGTCCCGGTTGCCGGCGCGAGCTGGGAGCGGGCGCTCTTCAGGCCGCGACAAGGCGTCGCTGGCGCGATCGGGATTTTTCTATTTGCAAATCATTCTCATTTGCAATACAAGGATCGGGCGGTTCGTCGAATTTCTCCCTGACAACTGCATCATCCCTAAAGCCCATGGAGAGACCCCGATCCTCTCCATGGGCATCTTCGCGGCCGATACCCTCAGCCATGGCCTCCAGAGGCACTTATCCGGGCGGATCATCACCCGGCGAAGCGCCGCGCGCGGGATGCACGGCCAACTTACGCAAGCAAAGCGGCCCGCCCGATGGCGATGAAGCCACCCGACGGGCCAGCCAAGTGCGGCAGCGTTTATTCGGCCGCCGCGGCCAGGACTTCGTTTTTGAGGTCGATCCCCAGCGCCTTGGCAGCGCCTTCGCCATAGGCCGGATCGGCCTGATAGAAATGCCTGATCTGGCGGATCTGGATATCCCGCCGGGTGACGCCACCGAGCGACCGGCCGATATTGGCAAACAGGCGCTGCTGCTGATCGGGTGTCATCAGGCGGAAGAGATCGCCGGCCTGGCTATAGTAATCGCTGTCGACCCGATGGTCGTAGTGATCGGCGGCACCCTGCAGGGCCAGCGCCGGCTCGTTGTAACGGCGGTCATCGACCGGCCCGCCGACACTGTTGGGCTGGTAGTTCGGCCCGCCGCCATTGTTGCCGTCGACCCGCATCAACCCGTCGCGATGCACATTGTGGAACGGGCAGCGCGGTGCATTGACGGGGATCTGACTGTGATTGACGCCGAGACGGTAGCGCTGGGTGTCGCCATAGGAGAAGAGCCGGCCCTGCAGCATCTTGTCCGGCGAGAAGCCGATGCCGGGCACCACGTTGGCCGGATTCATCGCCGCCTGCTCGACCTCGGCGAAATAGTTCTCTGGATTGCGGTTGAGTTCCAGCGTGCCGACTTCGATCAGCGGATAGTCCTTATGCGGCCAGACCTTGGTGAGATCGAAGGGATTGATACGATAGGTGAGCGCATCCTTCTCCGGCATCACCTGGACGCACATCCGCCAGCGCGGAAAATTCTTCGCCTCGATCGCAGCGTGGAGATCGCGCTGGGCGGATTCGCGGTCGCGCCCCACCACCCCGACGGCCTCTTCATCGGTGTAATAGGTGATGCCCTGCTTCGATTTGAAGTGGAACTTCACCCAGAAGCGCTCATTCTGCGCATTGATGAAGCTGAAGGTATGGCTGCCGAAGCCATGGATCTCGCGGAAATTTCGCGGCAAGCCGCGATCGCTCATCAGGATGGTGACCTGATGCAGGCTCTCGGGATGCAGCGACCAGAAATCCCAGGCGGCGTCGGGGCTGCGCATGTTGGTGGCGGGATCGCGCTTCTGGGTATGGATGAAATCGGGGAATTTCAGCGGATCGCGGATGAAGAAGACCGGCGTGTTGTTGCCGACCAGATCCCAGTTGCCCTCGTCGGTATAGAATTTGATCGAGAAGCCGCGCACATCGCGCTCGGCATCGGCCGCGCCGCGTTCGCCGGCGACGGTGGAAAAGCGGATGAAAAGCGGCGTCTCCTTGCCGACCTTGGCGAAGAGGCTGGCCTTGGTATAGCGGGTGATGTCCTGGGTGATGGTCAGCTTGCCATAGGCGCCTGAGCCCTTGGCATGGACGCGGCGCTCGGGAATCACTTCGCGGTCGAAATGAGCGAGTTTTTCCAGGAACCAGACATCCTGCAGCAGCATCGGCCCACGCGCCCCTGCGGTCAGGGAATTCTGGTTGTCGCCGACCGGCGCACCGGCCGCGCTGGTCATCTGCCGGAGGTCTTTTGTTTTGTCAGTCATCGCGCGTCTCCTTCGTTAACCGCTATCAAGCTTCTTTATAATTGATCTAAAGTAACCAGCACTGTATTGATTTGTGAAATTTTATTGTTCTATCGGACCGATAGGCCGAGACTATCGTCGGGCAAAAGAGCCGGTCGGAAGACACAGGTATCAGGAGTACCGCCATGACCTTGACGGAACTGCGCTATATCGTTGCGCTGGCCGATCACCGGCATTTCGGCCGGGCGGCGGAAGCCTGCCATGTCAGCCAGCCGACGCTCAGCACGCAGATCCGCAAGCTTGAGGAGCAACTCGGCGTCACCCTGTTCGAACGCGGCAAGCAGGTGACCGCCACCGAAACCGGCCTGCGGATCATCGCCGAAGCGCGGCAGATCCTGGCCGGCGTCGGCCGGCTGCGCGATCTGGCCCAAGCGGCCCAGGCACCTTTGGCCGGGCCGTTCCGCCTCGGCGTCATCCCCACCCTCTGCCCCTATCTGCTGCCCTGGCTGCTGGAGCCGCTACAGGCCCGCTATCCGCGGCTCGAACTTGGGCTGAGCGAGGACCTGACCGACACCTTGCTGGCGCAATTGCTGGAGTACGAGCTCGACGCCGCCCTGGTTGCGCTGCCCGTGGAGGGCGGCGAATTCGAGACCCTGCCGCTGTTCGACGAACCATTCCTGCTGGCCTGCCCGGCCGGCCATCCGCTGGCGGCCCTGCCGGTGGCGGAGGTCGGCAAGCTGCAGGACGCCAGCCTGATGCTGCTCAATGAAGGACATTGCCTGCGCGACCAGGCAATCGCCGTCTGCGGCCAGGACTGGACCGATTCGCGCTTTCAGACCGCGAGCCTCACCACGCTGCTGCAACTGGTGGCCGGCGGCCATGGCTGTACCCTGCTGCCGGCCTTGGCGGCCGGTCCGGAACAGCAGCCGCGTATCGCCCTGGTCAGACTGGCCGACAGCGCTGCCAAACGCCGGATCGGCCTCGCCTATCGCCGCAGCTCGCCACGCACCGCCGATTTTCAGGCCCTGGCCGCGGTCATCCGCCAGGTCATGCCGGATTGCGTGACGGCGGTCGCGGCCGGCTGATCTGCCGACCTTGCGGGCGGCCATCCCTACCCCTACCGCAGGCATCGATTCGATTTATCGCCGTCAAAGAGCCGGTGTATGTTGAGGTCATGACGACAGCATTCGACACCAGCCGCAGCTATCTGCGGCATCGCTGGCAGGATCTCGGGCAGCGGGCGATCCTCGCCCATGTCGGCAGCTATTTCGCTTATCTCGTGACGGCATGGATCGGGCTGCAATTGGCGCCCCCCAACGGTGTCTCGCCGATCTGGCCCGCCAGCGGCATCGCCCTTGCCATGGTGCTGCATTTCGGGCCCCAGATGGCGATCCCGATTTTTGCCGCCAATCTGAGCCTGCCGTTGCTCGGCATCGATATCGTGCGTCCGTTCTGGGTGGTCTGCGCCTTTGCCATCGGCGCCGCCGCCGAACCGCTGATTTCCGCTATCATCCTGCGGCGCTGGTTCGGCTTCGACCCACGTCTGCTGCGGCTGCGCGACCTCGCCTTGCTGGCCTTGATCGGCGGCCCGGTCGGTCCGCTGTTCAGCAGCATGCTGGCGGTACTGACGCTGCACGAGAGCGGCGCGCTGCCCTGGCACGACTTCCTGGCAACGCAGGAAACTTTCTGGTTCGGCAATACCGGCGGCATCATCATGCTGGCCGGGCCGATGCTGGTCTGGCTGCGGCGGGATCTTGCCCTGCCGGCGGCGCGGCGCCTGCGCCAGTTGCTCGAGGCACTGGCCATTCTGGTGATCGCCTCGATCCTGCCGCTGGGCCTGCCCGCCCCGATCATACATGCGCTGGGCTCCGACCCCGACGCGCTGGCTTTTCTCAGCTTCCCGCTGATCGCCTGGGCCTCGATCCGGCTGGAAATGAAAATCTCCATGGCGATCACGCTGCTGATCAGCATCGAGGCGATCGCCACCGCGCATTGGTCCTCGGGCCTGTTCCAACGTGCCGATCCCAGTCATGTCCTGTTCAACATCCAGCTCTTCGTGCTCAGCCTCAATGCCACCAACCAGCTGCTCAGCGGACTGGCACGACAGGAACGGCAGGCGGCGGAGCAACTGAAGGAGCGGGAGAGCTTTCTCTCGCTGGCGGTGCGCGGCAGCAATGACGGGCTGTTCGACTATGACCGCGGCAAAGGCCGGCTCTGGCTATCGCCGCGCTGGAAGCAGCAGCTCGGCTACCGCGACGCCGATCTGGAGAGCAGCCCGGCCAGCTGGCGGCGGCTCATTCTGAAGGAAGACCTGCACAAGGCGGTTTCCACGCTGCAGTCGCTCAACCGGGGCATCGCCGCGCAAAGCGATTGCATCCTGCGCTTCCGCCATCGCAACGGACATGTCGTCCATGTCCTGTGCCGCGCCGCCGTCCATCGCAATGCGCGGGGACGTCTAGCCCGGCTGGTCGGCACCCATACCGACATTTCCGACCTGGTGACGGCGCGCCAGGAGCTGGAACACCAGACCGCCTCCCTCACCCGGCTGGCCCGCGATCTCAACCGCCAGCGCCGGCTGGCCGAGGCTGCCAATGACGCCAAGAGCGCCTTCCTCGCCACCGTCAGCCACGAAGTCCGCACGCCCCTCAACGGTGTCGTCGGCATGCTGAACCTGCTGATCGACAACAATCTGACGGAAGACCAGCGGCGCCAGGCCAGCGTCGCCCTGAACTCGGCCGAAGACATGCTGGCGATCATCAACGACATTCTCGACGTCACCAAGCTGGAAGCCGGGCGGATCTCATTGGAAACCGGCGACTGCGACATGCATGCCATCATCGAAGGCGTGGTCGCGCTGTTCTCCGGCCGGGCGGCGAGCAAGGGGGTCAGCCTCTCGGCGGAGATCGCCGGCAACGTTCCCCGCTTCATCCGCGGCGACCAGTCGCGCCTGCGCCAGGTGCTGATGAACCTGGTGGGCAATGCCGTCAAATTCACGCTGGACGGCGATATCCTCATCAAGGTGACGACGGCGCCGATGACGCGCCTCGCCAATGCGGCGGGTGATATAGCGCCCTCTTTGCGCTTCTACCTGATGGTCGACGTGGTCGATACCGGCATCGGCATTCCGGCGGAAAAGATCGGCCGCCTGTTCGAGCGCTTCCAGCAGGCCGATTCCTCGATCACACGGCGTTTCGGCGGCTCCGGCCTCGGCCTCACCATCTGCAAGCAGCTGGTCGAATTGATGGGCGGACAGATCTCCGTCGACAGCAAGCCCGGCTTCGGCAGCACCTTCCATGTCGTCCTGCCGTGTTCCATCGGACAGAGCCCCGAGCAGCGCGTGGCACACAGCGCCACCCTGGCGACACTTGATCCCTGCCGCGTTCTGGTGGTCGAAGACAATGCCGTCAACAGCGCGCTGGTGACCGAGATGCTGAGCCGCTACGGCCATCAGGTCACCGTCGCCGACAATGGCAGCACCGCCTTGATGATTCTCGACCGCCAACAATTCGACGTCATCCTGATGGATGTGCAGATGCCCGAGATGGACGGCGTCACCACCACCCAGTGGATCAGGGCGCTGGACGACCAGCGGGCCCATATCCCCATCATCGCCTTGACCGCCGATACCATGGATGGCAGCCGCGAGCGCTATCTGACGGCCGGCTTCAGCGATTACCTGGAAAAGCCGGTGCGGGCCAACCAATTGCTGGAAGCCATCGCCCGGCATGTCCCCTCGCGCCACGCCGGCAACCGCAACGACGGGACTGGCGGCGCTTTCGTGGTGCCGCCGGACAAGGCGGCGGAGATCGACCGCACGCATCTCGCCATGCTGCACCGGCAGATGGCGCCGGGCGACATCGACCGCATGATCAGCAATATGGAAGTGGAATTCGAATTCGAGCTGCGCCGCCTGAAGATCGCCGTCGGCCTTGGCGATCGCGATGCCTGCCGCCTGGCGCTGCAGGCCTTGAGCAACGACGCATTGGAGATCGGCGCGATCGGTCTGGCAACTTTCACCCGCGACCTGGCATCGGTATCCGAGGATGTCGATGTGATTTTTGCCGCCATCGCGCAATTGCAGCTGGCGACCAGCCGCGCCGTCGCCCAATTGCGCGGACACGTATCGGCGCTTACCGTTTCCCTGCCGAATTGAGGACAATATGCTTGCCGATTCCAGCTTGCCTGCACGCCGCGGGAACGGAGACAACCCCGCCTCGCTCCCGGCCTCGCTTGATGCCACGCATAAGGGCCTGCCGGGGCCGATCAGCCGTGCCGATCTGCCCGCCGCGCGGTGGAATGTCCTGGCCGGCGACCTGCCTTTTCCCGTTGCCGTTCTCAAACAATCGGCGCTCGACCATAACAGCCGCTGGATGAGCGCCTTTCTCGCCGCCGCCGGCGTTTCCCTGGCACCGCACGGCAAGACGACGATGGCGCCGCAGCTGTTCCGACGGCAGATCGCGGATGGCTGCTGGGGCATCACGGTTGCAACCGCCCAGCAGGCCGCCGTGGCGGCGCGCCATGGCATCAAGCGCATCCTGATCGCCAACCAGCTGGTCGGACGCGCCAATACCGCCATCGTGATGGAGCTCCTGCGGCTCGATCCGGCGCTCGATCTCTACTGCTACGTGGATTCGGCCGCCGGCGTCGCGCAATTGCGGCAGGTGGTGGAAGCGACCGGCGATCGCGCACCCAAGGTGCTTGTGGAAATCGGCTTCCCCGGCGGCCGATCCGGCTGCCGCGATCGGCTCGCGGTCGACCAGGTCCTCGATGCCTTGGCGGCGGCCCCGCAGCTGCAGCTCTGCGGCATCGCCGGCTATGAGGGCCTCATCAAGGCCGAAGACGATGCCGCCTCGGAGCGCGCGGTGCTGGTCTTTCTCGACCGCCTGATCGAGGCCGTCGACCTGTGCAGGCGCCGCCATGCATTCCGGTCCGCCGAACAGAGCGGCGCGGAACTCATCGTCTCGGCCGGCGGGTCGACCTATTTCGACCTGGTGGCGCAACGGCTGTTTCCGTTGCAGCAGCGCGGCGCGTTCCGCATCGTCATCCGCAGCGGCTGTTACCTGACCCATGATCACGGCATCTATGCCGAGGATTTTCCCGGCCTGCAGCGTCGCATCGGCCCGCAGCTCGCCGACCGTCTTGGCCGGATGGAACCCGCCCTTTTTCTCTGGTGCATGGTGCAGTCGCAGCCCGAACCGGGCCTTGCCCTGCTGACGCTGGGCAAGCGCGACGCCGGCCATGATGCCGGACTGCCAAAACCGGTGATGCTGCGGCCGGCAGCCGGCGGCGTATCCCGACAGCTTGATGGCAGGTGGCGCATCGACCGGATGAACGACCAGCACGCCTACCTGCATTTCCCCGATGACGCCGCGGTCGCCGTCGGCGACCTGCTGTGTCTCGGCATCTCGCATCCCTGCACCACGTTCGATAAGTGGCGCGACATTTTCGTTGTCGATGATGACTGGACAGTGACGGACTGCATCCCAACATATTTCTGAGCAGACCGCCGGCCCGCGATCGTGCCTAATCTATTATGCTCGGTCTATTACGCCCGGCCTATTACGCCGGCCGCACGTCAGATCGACCGGCGCCGGCAGGAGGGGAAATGCTGATTGCCCTGTCCCCCGTGGGACCAGATGGACCAATTCCGGCAGCCCGCAGGATCGCGGCGCTTGCCTTCATTCTCGCCGTCACCTTTGGCATCGGCGCCGTTGGTGGCTGGGTCACTGCGCCCAACATTCCGGGATGGTACGAGAACCTCAACAAGCCGAATTTCAATCCGCCCAACTGGCTCTTCGCCCCGGTCTGGTCGGCGCTCTATTTCGTCATCTCCATCGCCGCCTGGTTGGCCTGGCAGGCAGCCCCGGCGACACAGCGCCTGTCCCTGCTGGCGATCTACGGCGGGCAGCTGGTTCTCAATATGCTCTGGTCGATTTTCTTCTTCGCCCTGCATCAACCGCTGCTCGCCTATGTCGACTGCCTGCTGCTTGCCGCGACGATCGCCTGGATGATGGTCCGTTTCCGCCGGGTCAACAGGCTTGCCGGCTGGCTCATCTTTCCCTATCTGCTCTGGGTGGCGTTCGCGACGCTGCTCAATATCGCCATCGTTCTGCTCAACTAAAGCGATCCGGCTCCAGCCGGCAGCCTGCCTCGTGCGCGCCGGCCCGGAGATGACGCCGTACCCTTGACCGATCTCCACCGGCCTTGCAGGATGCGACCATGAATGATCATTCCCCTACGATCCCGACATCCAGCGTGAACACGCTCGATTTGTCGGCGGCGGACCAGGCCCTGGTCGATGCCGCCCGCGAGTTGATCACCGCCCGCTATGTCGAGAACCGCCACCACATCGCCGCCGCCGTTCGCGGCGGTTCCGGGCATGTCTATACCGGGCTCCATCTGGATACCTATGTCGGCCGCGCCTCGGTCTGCGCCGAGGCCGTGGCGCTGGGACAAGCGCTGGGGGCAGGCGAGACCCGTATCGAGGCCATCGTCTCGCTGCGCCATCCCCGGCCGCGCGAACAGCACCGCGACTGCAAGGTGGTGTCGCCCTGCGGCATCTGCCGCGAGATGCTGACCGATTTCGCCGCCGGTTGCGCCGTAATCCTGCCAGGCACTTCACCCGAGGCGCCGCTGCGGCGGGTCCCGGTGGAGCAATTGCTGCCGGAAAAGTACCGCCGCCAGCCCTGACGGCGGCAAGCCGGCGATGGCGCGGCACTGCGCCTGCGGCATCGGGTCTGATCCAGGCTGCGCATTTCGCATTGGTCTTTGGCACGTCCGGCGCTATTTTGGCGGCGATTTTCCGCTCTCGAGGTCGATCTTGCAGCCGCTCAGCCAGACCGTGGCCCTTGCCAATATTGCCAGCCTGCCGCCGCCGCAGCGCGACCGCCGCGTCGGCCTGTGGCTGCTGCTGGTCTGTTTCATGATCTTCGGCCAGGTGGTGCTGGGCGGCGTCACCCGCCTCACCGGCTCCGGCCTGTCGATCATGGAATGGGACCCGATCATGGGCCTCATCCCGCCGCTGACCCATGATGCCTGGCAGAAGACCTTCGAGCTCTATCAGCAGACGGCCCAGTTCAAGCACATCAATGCCGATATGGACCTGGCCGGCTTCAAGAGCATCTTTTTCTGGGAATACCTGCACAGGGTCTGGGCGCGGCTGATCGGCTTCGTCTTCCTGCTGCCCTTCCTGTGGTTCCTGTGGAAGGGCCAGATCCGCCGTGACTGGCGCGGCCGACTGATTTTCATGTTCGTGCTGGGCGGCCTGCAGGGGCTGATGGGCTGGATCATGGTCGCCAGCGGCTTCGAGGACCGCACCAGCGTCAGCCAGTATCGCCTGGTGGCCCATCTCGATCTCGCGCTGCTGATCTATGGCTACATCTTCTGGTCGGCGCTCGATCTGCTGCAGCCCGGCGTGATCACCGGGCGGGGCGCCGCCTTGCGCCGCCACGGCTGGCTGATGTTCGCCCTGATCGCCCTGGAGATCACCGTCGGCGGCTTCGTCGCCGGCCTGCATGGCGGGCTCATCTATAACGACTTCCCCTTGATGGGCGGTCACCTCGTCCCCGATGACCTGCTCTATCAGCAGCCTTGGTGGATCAACTTCCTGGAGCGGCCGGGCTCGGCGCAGTTCCTGCACCGCTGCGTCGCCTTCCTGGTGTTCTGCGCCGTCGTCAATTTTGCCCTGCGGCTGATCACCGGCACCCTGCCGCAGGCGTTGAAAGCGCGCGGCATCTGGCTGATCTGGGCGGTGCTGGGACAGGTCGCGCTCGGCATCACCACCCTGGTCATGGTAGTGCCTTTGGATGTCGCGGTCAGCCATCAGGCCGGCGCGCTGATTCTCTTTACCCTGGCGCTGTTCGCGCTGCACGGTCTGAAACGGGTGCATGGATGAGTGAAACGGAGAGCCTGGAACAGCGGCCCGAGAAGCTGCCGGTTTCCGTCATCACCGGTTTCCTCGGTTCCGGCAAGACCACCTTGCTGCGCCACCTGCTGAGCCAGGACTGGATGAAGGACACCGCCGTCGTCATCAACGAATTCGGCGAGATCGGCCTCGATCATGAGCTGGTGGAAGCGGCGCGCGAAGATACCATCCTGCTCTCCTCCGGCTGCCTCTGCTGCACCATTCGCGGCGATCTCATCGATACCTTGCGGCGGCTGTTCAAGCAGCGCGAGCGCGGCGAGATCCCGGCCTTCCGCCGGCTGGTGATCGAGACCACCGGCCTCGCCGATCCCGCACCCATTCTCCATACCCTGATCGGCGATCCCCTGCTCAGCGCCTTCTATCGCCTCGACGGCGTCATCACCACGGTCGATGCCGTCAACGCCATGGAGCAGATGGACCGCCAGATCGAGAGCGTCAAACAGGCCGCGGTCGCCGACCGGCTGCTGGTAACGAAAAGCGATCTGGCCACGCCGGCGCAGATCGCGGCGCTGGAAGCCCGGCTGCGCGCCCTCAACCCGGCCGCGCCGATCCATCGCATCCGCCAAGGCGAGATCGCCGCCGCGCAGCTCTTCAATGCCGGTCTCTACAATCCGGAAACCAAGAGCATGGACGTGCAGAACTGGCTGCGCCTGGAAGCCTATGCCGCAGCCCCGGCCGATCATGATGATGGTCATGATCATGAACATGAGCACGCTCACGGGCATGACCACGGGCATGGGCATGGCGACGATCACGACCACCAGGACATCAACCGCCACGACGACCATATCCGCGCCTTCTGCCTGACGCATGACGCGCCGCTGGACTGGGATAAATTCGTCGGCTGGATCGAGATGCTGACGGCGACCCAGGGCGCCAACCTGCTGCGCATCAAAGGCATCTTGAATGTGGCCGGTGAGGATAAGCCGGTCGCCATTCACGGCATTCAACACCTGTTCCACCCCCCCGTCGTGCTGCCCGACTGGCCCGGCGCCGACCGCCGATCGCGCCTGGTTTTCATCACCCGCGATCTCGACGCGGACAGCCTGGGCAAGTCCTTGGCGGACTTTCAGAAATCGCCAATTATCTGATTTTGCCCGGTTTCTTGCTCTTTCCGATTTTACAATCGGTCCCAGCCGGGCTAGGTTTCGCTGTCTGGCGCTGACGGACCATCAAGGACGCAGCGTCAAGGCCGGTGGGGAATGCAGCGCCAGGGAGGCGCGCGGTCGGCGATAGCGACCGCCCGATTGATCGGCCGGACATATCTGGGAAACATCTTTCGAGGAGGCATCATGTCTTATTCGACCAGGTTGGCGGCATCCGCCCTGGTATCGGCAATCGGCGTCCTGTCGATGAGCAGTGCGACCATGGCCGATATGCTGAAGAGCGTCGGTCCGGGCGAAGGCGAGGTGGCGATCGTGGCCTGGCCCGGCTATATCGAGCGCGGTGAATCCGACAAGAACTACGACTGGGTCACCGGCTTCGAAAAGGAAACCGGCTGCAAGGTGACGGTGAAGACGGCCGGCAGCTCGGACGAAATGGTCTCGCTGATGAATGGCGGCGGCTTCGACCTCGTCACCGCCTCCGGCGATGCTTCCTTGCGCCTGATCAAGGGCGGCACGGTGCAGGAGATCAATACCTCGCTGGTGCCCGGCTACGACACCATCGATCCCAAGCTGCAGAGCGGCCCCTGGCATACGGTCGGCGGCAAGCATTACGGCGTGCCCTGGCAGTGGGGCCCGAACGTGCTGATGTACAACGCCAAGGTGTTTCCCAATGCCCCGCAGAGCTGGGGCGTCGTCTTCGAAGAGCAGAAGCTGCCCGACGGCAAGTCCAACAAGGGTCGCGTCGAAGCCTATTTCGGCCCGATCTATATCGCCGATGCCGCCCTCTATCTGATGGCGCACAAGCCGGAGCTCGGCATCAAGGATCCCTACGAGCTGACCCAGCCGCAATTCGATGCCGCGGTTGCCCTGTTGCAGGGCCAGCGCAAGCTGGTCAGCAAGTATTGGAGCGATTCGGCCGCACAGGTCGATGACTTCACCTCCGAAGGCGTCGTCGCCGCCACCTCCTGGGCCTATCAGGTCAATACCCTGCGGGCCGCCAAGAAGGTCAAGATCGGCATGACCATTCCGCAGGAAGGCGCGACCGGTTGGGCCGATACCACCATGATGGCCAGTGCGGCACCGCATCCGAACTGCGCCTATATGTGGCTGAAGCATTCGCTCGACACCAAGACCCAGGCCGGTGTCGCCTCCTGGTTCGGCGCCGTGCCGTCAGTACCGGCGGCCTGCAAGGAAGACATCATCGGCGACGCCGGTTGCCGCGCCAATGGCTCGCAGCTTTTCAACCTGATCCATTTCTGGAAGACGCCGACCAAGGAATGCGGCGACGGCACATCCGATTGCGTCGCCTATAAGGATTGGGTCTCGGCCTATCAGAGTATCCAGAGCGGCCAGTAAGCGGCTGAACTGAACGAAGGGGCGGATCGGCGAGATCCGCCCCTCTCCTATTTGCAGCACTGAATTTGTTAAGACAGACAGGTTTCGCTTTTCCATCATGACCGACCACAAGACGTCCATCGCCGTTTCCTTTCAATCCGTCTCGCGGCATTACGGCGCCGTGAAAGCGGTGGACAATGTCAGCTTCGACATTCTCGACGGCGAATTCTTCGCCATGCTGGGGCCGTCCGGTTCCGGCAAGACCACCTGCCTGCGGCTGATCGCCGGTTTCGAGCAGCCGACCGAGGGCACCGTCGCCATTCACGGCAAGCCGATGATGGGCGTGCCGCCCTATGACCGCGACGTCAACACGGTGTTCCAGGACTACGCCCTGTTTCCGCATATGACGGTGCTGGAGAATGTCGCCTATGGCTTGATGATCAAGAAGGTGCCGAGCGCCGAGCGCAACAGGCGCGCCGCCGAGATGCTGGACATGGTGGCCCTGGACGGCTTCGGCGCGCGCAAGCCCTCGCAGCTTTCCGGCGGCCAGCGCCAGCGCGTGGCACTCGCCCGCGCGCTCGTCAACCGGCCCAGCGTGCTGCTGCTCGACGAGCCCCTGGGTGCGCTCGACCTCAAGCTGCGCGAGCAGATGCAGGTCGAATTGAAGGCGATCCAGCGCCAGGTCGGCATCACCTTCATCTATGTGACGCATGACCAGGGCGAGGCGCTCTCCATGAGCGACCGCATCGCCGTCTTCAATCACGGCAAGATCGAGCAGCTGGCAGCACCTCAGGAGCTCTATGAGCGGCCGCGCACTGCCTTCGTCGCCGGGTTCGTCGGCGTCTCCAACCTGCTGACGCCGGAAGCGGCGCAGCGCCTCACCGGTGTCAACGCCTCCTGCTCGATCCGGCCGGAGAAGATCCAGCTGCAACCGGCGAATAGCGCCATTCCGGCCGCCAATGCCGGCCGCGCCATGTCGGTAGAGGGCACGGTCGATTCCGTGCTCTATCTCGGCGCCGGCAGCCGCTATGAAATCGCCCTCCCCGGCGGCGGCGGCTTGACCGTCATGCAGCCGAACAGCGAAAGCGGTTTCCGGCCGGGCCAAGGCGAACCGGTGCTGCTGTGGTGGAACGGCAGCGACCTGCTGCGCCTGCAGGATTGAGCCGATCATGACCGCCTCAGCCTCGCTCAAGCAACCTGCCGCCGGCCTCGCCAGCCGAATCTCGACCTATCTCTATACCCGGCCGCGCACATTGCTGCTGCTCCTGCTGGTGCCGCCCTTGCTATGGCTCGGCATCATCTATCTCGGCTCGCTGTTCAGCCTGCTGCTGCAGAGCTTTTTCCAGCTCGACGATTTCACCGGCCGGGTGGTGCTGCAGCCGACCATCGGCAACTACCTGCGGCTTTTCACCCTGACCAACGTCGCCATCATCGGCCGCACCGCGGGCATGGCGGCCATCGTCACGCTGATCGCCGCCGGCATCGCCTTTCCGCTCGCCTATTACATGGCGCGCTATGCCGGCGGGCGCACCAAGGCGCTGTTCTATGTCGCCGTCATGCTGCCGCTGTGGTCGAACTACCTGGTGCGCGTCTACGCCTGGAAGCTGATCCTGGCCAAGGAAGGTGCTATCCACTGGATCGTCAACCATCTCGGCCTGGGCGACGTGCTGGACTGGATCTTGAGCCTGCCGGTGGTCGAAGGCTCGTCGCTGTCGACCTCCTATATCGGCACCACCATCACCTTCGTCTATATCTGGCTGCCCTATATGATCCTGCCGATCCAGGCCGCACTGGAACGCGTGCCGCGCTCGCTGATCGAGGCCTCCAGCGATCTCGGCGCCAAGCCGGGCGAGACCTTCCGCAAGGTGATCCTGCCGCTGTCGATCCCCGGCGTCGCGGCGGGCTCGATCTTCACCTTCTCGCTCACCTTGGGCGATTACATCATCCCGCAGATGATCGGCTCGTCGCGGCCCTTCATCGGCCAGGCGGTCTATCAGTTCCAGGGCACCTCGGGCGATATCCCGATGGCCGCCGCCTTCGCCATGGTGCCGATTGCCATCATGGCAGTCTATCTTGCCGTCGCCAAACGTTTCGGAGCTTTCGATGCCCTCTGACCGCAGCTCGGCAAGGGCCGGCTTCGGCCTGACCAGCGCCGCCTGGTTCGGTGTGCTGTTCCTCAACCTGCCGATCCTCTTCATCGTCCTCTACGGCTTCACCACCGACGACAAGAGCTATTCCTTCCCGCCGCCGGGCCTCACCACCCAGTGGTTCGCCGTCACTTTCGCGCGCGAGGATTTCTGGGAAGCCCTGTGGCTGTCGGTGCGCGTCGCCTTGTTCTCCATGGCGATCGCCCTCGTCCTCGGCACCTGCGCCGCGGCGGCGATGTACCGCTTCCGCTTCTTCGGCAAGGAATCGGTGACGCTGCTGATCCTGCTGCCGATCGCCCTGCCCGGCATCGTCACCGGCATCTCGCTGCGCTCGGCCTTCGCGCTCGGCCAGGTGCCGTTCAGCTTCTGGACCATCGTGCTCGGCCATGCCACCTTCTGCATCGTCGTCGTCTACAACAACGTCATCGCCCGGCTGCGGCGCTCCTCGCCGGCACTGGTCGAGGCCTCGATGGATCTCGGCGCCAACAGCTTCCAGACCTTCCGCCACGTCATCCTGCCCAATCTGGCGACGGCGCTGATGGCCGGCGGCATGCTGGCCTTCGCGCTCTCCTTCGACGAGATCATCGTCACCACCTTTACGGCGGGACAGCAGCGCACCTTGCCGATCTGGATGCTGAACGAACTGATCCGCCCGCATCAGCGGCCGGTCACCAATGTGGCGGCGATCATCGTCATGGCGATCACCTTCCTGCCGATCGTCGGCGCCTATTTCCTGACCCGCGACACGCAGGACGTCGCCGGCAGCGGCAAATAGCGCCCATGGAGACGGAAGCCGGCGCGGGCCGGGAGACCGGCACCGTGCTGTGGTTCAAGGCGAAGAAGGGCTTCGGCTTCATCAAGCCGGATGCGGCCGGGTCCGACCTCTTCGTTCATGTGAGCGACGTCGATGCGGCCGGCCTGACCACGCTGGAAGAAGGCCAGCGCCTGTCCTTCAAGCGCGACAGCCGCGGCGATGGGCGCTTTCACGCGATCGAGCTGCGGACGCTCGATTAAGGCTCGTTGCGGTAGGGCGGCCGTGGAATCGCGAGATGCGCTTCGCGCAGGGCCTTCGACCAGCTCTGCCGGAGCTCGGCGAAATAGGCGTCCTGGTCGGTGACGCGGTAGCTGAGCTCCGGCTTCATCGTGTCGCGCTTCAGCACCAGCACATCCAAAGGCAGGCCGACGGCGAGGTTGGAGCGCATGGTGGAATCCATCGAGATCAGGCCGATCTTCAGCCCGTCGTAGAGATCGGTGTGATAGGAGACGGCGCGATCGAGGATCGGCTTGCCGTATTTGTGTTCGCCGATCTGCAGGAAGGGCGTGTCCTCGGTCGCCTCGATGAAATTGCCGGCGGCATAGACCATGAAGAGCCGCATGCGGCCGCCCTTGATCTGGCCCGCCACCAGCAAGGCGACATCGAAGCCGGCATGATGCTGTTCCAGCGCCCTGCCGTCGACGGCGAAGGTCTCGCGCACCGCCCGGCCGACGAGCTGGGCCGCCCGGAACATCGAGGGGACGTTCATCAGGGTCTCGACGTCGCCGGTCTCGGGATGGGCGAGGCCTTCCGTCAGCATGCTGATCACGGACTGGCTGATCGAGAGATTGCCGGAGGTGGCGACGGCGATCAGCCGCTCGCCCGGCTGCGTGAAGACATGCAGCTTGCGGTAGCTGGCGATATTGTCGATGCCGGCATTGGTGCGGGAATCGGTGATCAAGACCAAGCCATCCCGCAGCCGCAGCCCCACGCAGTAAGTCATCTTGCCACTCCGTCGGCGCTTTCCCGCTTATATCGTGGCTGCGAGTCGTGAACAACGGGTAAGCGGCCGGATTCGCCCCGGTTTTCGCCGCTTCGCTATTGCTGGCTGTGATCGCCCATCTGGCGGCTGAAGGCCGCCGGCTGGCGCTGCTGCTGCACGCCGGTCGGGCCGTTGGCCTGATCGACGGTGACGGCGACATCCATCTGCTCATCGGCCCCGCCATAGCGCGAGCCGCGCACCGGCGCCGCCCCCAGGTAATCGAGGCCGACGCTGACGCGGATATGCGCCTCGGTGGGGCAAACGCCATTGGCGGGATCGAAGCCGACCCAGCCCAGGTCCTTGATATAGGTCTCGACCCAGGCATGCCCCGCTTCCTGGTTCGGGGTATCGTCCGAGCGCAGCAGATAGCCGCCGATATAGCGGGCGGGAATGCCGAGGCTGCGGGCGCTGGCGATGAAGATATGCGAGAGGTCCTGGCAGACGCCGCGCTTCATCTCGAAGGCCTGGGCGGCCGTCGTGGTCGCGCTGGTCGGTTCGGTATCGAAGGTGATCTGCTGGTTGATGGCAGCCATCAGCTCATGCATCACCTTGAGGCCGCTGCCGCCGGCTTTCTTGGCGCAGCCCTGCGCGAAATCGAGCAGCGCGGCGTTGGGCTGGGTGAGATCGGTCTCGCGCAGGAACAGAGCGGGCGGAAACGGCTCCAGCGAGTGGCGCAGGATGCCGTTGGTGTCCTGCTTCTCGACCTCGCCTTCCACCGTCAGGGTGATCTTGTCGATCGGCCCCGCCAGCGACAGCATGTGGGTCACGTTACCGAAGGCATCCTGGCCGGAACGGAGCGAGCCGTCATTCTCCAGCTCTATCCGCCATTTGCGCACTGACTGCCCCTCATGATTGCGCGGCGTCAGGCGCAGCAGCTGGATGACCGATTGCGCCGGCCGTTCATAGGTATAGGTGGTCTTGTGACGCACGCGAATGAGCATGAGGGATGATCGGTTCCTAAATGAGATACTGCTCGGCAATGGCCTGGCAGACGCGGTTGTTGTTGCTGATGAACTCGGTGAGGAATTCATGCAGCCCGGATTGGAAGATCTGGTCGACGCTGTTGTTCTCCAGCTGCAGATAGACGCCGCGCGCCTGGCGCTGCGCATCGCCGACCCGGCCATAGGCGGTCGCCAGGTTGTCGAGATTGGCGACGATCTGCGCGTAGCAGGCGACCAGCGAGCGCGGCATCTGCTCATTGAGGATGAGGAGATCGGCGACCAGCCAGGGCTTGACGCTCTCGCGATAGACCCAGTGATAGCTGGCCAGCGCCGAGACCGCGCGCAGGATCGCCGCCCATTGCGCATAATCGAGGCCGCCGCCGACATTCGAGGCCTGGGGCAGCAGGACGTGATACTTGACGTCGAGAATGCGCGCCGTGTTGTCGGCCCGCTCGGCATAGATGCCAAGCCGCGCAAACCAATAGGAATCGCGCCGCAGCATGGTGCGATGGCCGGAGCCGTCGACGCGCAGGCAGATATCCTTGACCCAGTCGAGGAAGCGCGAGCTTTGCCCGGGCACCAAAGTTCCCGGCCGCAGATCCTGCAATTCCAGCCAGGCGCCGTTGATCGCCTCCCACATCTCCGTGGTCAAGGCGGTGCGCACGGCCCGCGCATTGGCGCGCGCGATCTCCAGGCAGCGGCGGATCGAATAGTCGTTATCCGGCGAGTAAGCCAGAAAATCGGTGACCGTCTGGGCATTGGCGACGTCGTATTGCGCACGGAAGGTATCCAGGCAGCCGGCCGTCAGCAAAGCGCTTTCCCACTCATTGGTGGAATTTTCGAGATCGGCCTTGGGCAAGGAAGACAACCGCTCAGCCGCCTCGAGGATGCGGGCGAGATAATCCGCCCGCTCAACATAGCGCGAAAGCCAATAGAGACTGTCTGCCGTTCGTCGCAACATGGTGGGTTCCAGCTGATCAACCTTCAATACGGCAATCCATTCGCCAGCAATTCGTCATCCCCTAAAAACCGACAACCTCTAAAAAACCGAGTCCCCTGGTAATCGACAGTCCTAGAAATCGACAACCCATGTATCCTTGGTGCCGCCGCCCTGGCTGGAATTCACCACCAGCGAGCCCTCGCGCAAGGCGACCCGGGTGAGGCCGCCCGGCACGATGCGCACCCCATTGGCGCCGCTCAGCACGAAGGGCCGCAAATCGACATGGCGCGGCGCGATGCCCTGGTTGACGAAAGTCGGACAGGTGGAGAGCGAGAGCGTGGGCTGGGCGATATAGGCATCCGGCATCGCCTTCAGCCGGGCGCGGAAATCTTCGATCTCGCTGGCGCTTGCCTGTGGCCCCACCAGCATGCCGTAGCCGCCCGAGCCATGCGCCTCCTTCACCACCAGTTCCTCGATATGATCGAGCACATAAGCGAGATGGTCGGCTTCGCGGCAGCGCCAGGTCGGCACGTTCTTCAGGATCGGTTCCTCGCCGAGATAGAATTTCACGATCTGCGGCATATAGGCGTAGATCACCTTGTCGTCGGAAATGCCGGTGCCGACGGCATTGGCGAGGGTCACATTGCCGGCGACATAGGCCTCGAACAGACCGGGCACGCCCAGCATGGAACCGGCATTGAAGGTCAGCGGATCGATGAAATCGTCATCGACCCGGCGATAGATGACGTCGACCCGTTTCGGCCCCTGGGTCATGCGCATATAGACGACCGCGTCCTGGACGAAGAGATCGCGCCCTTCCACCAGCTCGACACCCATGCGGTCGGCAAGGAAGGAATGCTCGTAATAGGCCGAGTTGAACGGGCCGGGCGTCAGCAGCGCCACCGTCGGATCGCTGGACGCCTGCTGCGGCGCCACCGAACGCAGGGTCATCAGCAATTCATTGGGATAGTTCTCGATCGGCGCCACGCCGTGGGTGGCGTAGAGCTCCGGCATCAGGCGGATGGAGATCTCGCGCCCGCCCAGCATGTAGGAGACGCCGGACGGGGTGCGCGTATTGTCTTCCAGCACGTAGAAATCATCGGCATCCACCCGCACCACGTCGATGCCGGCGATATGGACATAGATGTTGTGCGGCACGCGAAGACCCGCCATCTCCGGCCGGAAGGTGGCGTTGCGCCAGATCAGTTCCTCGGGAATGAGGCCGGCGCGCAAAATATCCTGCCGGCCGTAGATATCGGCAAGATAGAGATTGATCGCCCGCACCCGCTGTTCAAGGCCGCGCGAGAGCTTGCTCCATTCCGACCGCGACAGGATACGCGGTACGATGTCATAAGGGATGATGCGCTCGCCGCCCTGCTCGTCGCCATAGACGGCGAAGGTGATGCCACCGCGGCGATAGAACAGCTCCGCCTCGTAACGGCGCCGTTCCAGGTCATTGGCACTGACCGTCTTCAGCCACTCGTCAATCTTGGCATAGGTCGGGCGGGTTTCTCCCGCCGCGCCGCGCATTTCATCAAAGGCCATCGAGCCGCCTTTCTGCGGGACCGGAGCGGTTCCCATAACCGACATTAGCATGCGCTGTGCCATGGTCAGGAAGCCAGTGTTATCTCGAGAAACGGCGGATTTCCGCGGCTACGACAAAATGTCGAAAGCCTAAATTTTGAGCAATCGCATCAAAATGGGGCAAGTCCGAGGATCGGGCGATCCGTCAATGCCGAGCGTCCTCAGGCTGTGGTATAAAATATTGATCGCGCTATACGTGTGTCGACCGGCTTTTGGCCCGGGATCGGGGCAGGCCGGATTTTTCTCACGGTCAGCTACGATCCGCTAGTTGTCGTCGTCACTCAGCCACTTCTGCATGATGACGCGCGGAAGGGCCTCAAAACCGAATGCCCTGCTTGCGGTGCGTCGGATCGGCGGCAACGTATATCCAGCCACGATGTCCGTCATGGCCGACCATGACGCTGCCGACAATGGCCTGTTCCGCGTCAACCCCGACCGGAATGTCCGAACCTTCCTTTGCGCGGGCGAAGTGGAAGTCCTTCGACGGATCGTTATAGCTTGTCACCCACCCGCTGGCGCGCCAGAGCGCAGCGACGCGGTTCATCCGCCGCGGTTGCGCTGCGAATGATTATACGCGGCGATTCGACCTTATCTTGTTTGCCTTCCGTCATTGCCATCCCCGGACTGGAACGCGTCAGGCCCGATCCGGCTAGAGCCGGTCGCGCAAGGCGTACCACAGCATCGCCAATACCAGCAGGGGATGGCGCAGCAAGGTGCCGCCCGGGAAGGTCTGGTGGCGGATGCCGGCGAAGATGTCGAAACGTTCCGCCGTGCCGGCGACCGCTTCGGCGATCAGCTTGCCGGCGATGCCGGTCGTCGCCACGCCCTGGCCGGAATAGCCATGGGCATAGAACAGGTTGCCGATGCGGCCCATATGCGGCAGACGGCTCATGGTGATCGCCAGCATGCCGCCCCAACCGTAATCGATGCGCTTGTGCGCGAGCTGCGGATAGACCCGCAGCATGTAAGGGCGCACGAAAGCGGCGACGTCGCGCGGCGGGGTCGGCGTATAGGCCTCGCCGCCGCCGAACAGCAGGCGGCGATCGGCCGAGAGGCGATAATAGCTGACGACGAATTTGGTGTCGCAGACACAGGCGTCGTTGGCGATCAGCGCCGCCGCCTCGGCTTCGCTCAAGGGTTCGGTGCCGATGATGTAATTGGCGATCGGCATGATCTTGCCGGCGATGCGCGGCTCGAGATCGCCGAGATAAGCGTTGCAGCCGAGCACCACATAAGTGGCGCGCACCTGGCCCTGGCCGGCGTGAACCACATGCCCGCCGGCAACCGTGTCGATCGCCGTGACGGTGCTGCGGTCATGCAGCACGGCGCCGGCCGCCATCGCCGCGGTGGCCAGGCCCTGCGCATAATTCAGCGGATGCAGATGGCCGCCGCCGCGATCCTCGATGGCGCCATGATAGAGATCGGAGCCGATGATGCGGCGGGCGGCGGCACGATCGAGCAGGCGCGCCTGGCGATAACCCATCTGCTGCTCGAGGCAGGTAATCTCCTCTTCCATCCAGGCGAGATCGCGGCCCTTTGAAGCGGCCAGCATGGTCCCGGATTTGAGATCGCAGGCGATGCGGTGGCGGGCGACGCGTTCGCGGATCAGGCCGCGCGCTTCTTCGGAGAGATCGAACAGCGCCTTTGCGCGCTGCAGACCGAAGGCGGCGATGAGATCCTGCGGCGATTTGCGCAGGCCGGTATTGATCTGTCCGCCATTGCGGCCCGAGGCGCCCCAGCCGATCTGCGCCGCTTCCAGCAGCACCACCTTGTAGCCGCGTTCGGCCAGATGCAAGGCGGCGGAGAGGCCGGTGAAACCGCCGCCGACCACGCAGACGTCGGCGCTGACATCGCCGCGCAACGGATGCAAGGCAGAGAAGTCATTGGCCGTCGCCGCGTAATACGAGCCAAGCGGATGGTGGTGATGCGCCGTCATGTTACCCCTGAGCGTGCCGTGTGACGGCACGGATGGCGCGCCGTCAGTCAGCTTGCCGGCAAGATAGGCGAGGCCGAACCGACTTGCCAAGCCGCGGCCGCGCAGGGCTGCTCAGGCAGCGCTGCAGGCCTGGTTGATTTTGCGCAGGATCCTGTGCAGCCGGCTCTCCTTGAGACCGATATCATCGAGATGTTCGACGGTATTGCGCAGATAATCGATGTTGCGGCCGGCCGAGCCGCAGGCCTTGCCGATCATCGCCACGATCTCGTCATCGGACAGCTTGCCGGCATATTGCCAATGATGCGGATCGGCCACGTAAGCGAGACCCTGCTGCCGGACGCCGTCGGCCCGCAGCAGGGGCAGCCATTTCGGCTGATAGCAGCCCGATACCATTTCGCGGTCATGCAGATAGGCAGCGGCGTCGGCGGCATCCGCGGCGGCGATCCGATAGAGCCGCCCGCGACACATGCCGCCGCGATCGAGGCCGAGGACCAGGCCCGGGCAATCCTCCGAACCGCGATAATGCGTCGAGCGGATGCAGAAGCTGCGGTGATAGCCGAACAAGGTCGCCGGCCAGACATCGGCATAGATGAAATCCGGCCGCCACATCAGCGAGCCGTAGGCAAAGACATAAAAATCCTCGCCCGGCGCCGGCACGATCCGCCGGCTGTCGATCAGATCCTGTTCGGAAGATATCGCCGTCGCGGGACGGTCGCACCGTTGCTCGGTCATCGCCACTGCACCACGGACCCGCGCGAGGGGAGCTCCGGAGGGAGGAAAACAGGAGACGGGGGCACGGCAGAAAGCCGATCGGCAAACCGATGGCAAGCACTGGCCGATGAGATCGGCGCCCTGGGCAACTCTCGCAGCCCGTATTCCGGCTGCCTCACAATATTTGCACGCATCGTCTGGCATCTTCCGGCCAATCCGGATGGACGACCCCTCCGGCTTGCTGATCGGGCTACCTGGCACAAAAAGCTGGACAATGCGTGCCATGCCCCCTAGCAGTCGGATAACCATAACAATGCTGGATGCGGGGTACAATAATGCAGGCTGCGAAATGACCTCGTCCCGTCGCCGAGTCTTTCTTTATGGCCTGGTTTCAGCCGTGGCGGCCGGCCTCCTGGTCGGCGGTTACGGCCTTTATTGGCAGCAGGTGGCCACAAGGCTGGAGGCGGGCGTCGGGCAATGGGCGGCCGATCAGCGCAATGCCGGCGCCACCGTCGATTTCCATTGGCGGGGTATTTCCGGCTTTCCCTTCGCCTTTACCGCCGATTTCACCGGGGTCAACATTCTTGGCCGTCTGGGCGGGGTGGCCCTATCCGCCCGCACCGACCATCTGCAGCTCAACATGTCGCCGATCGATCTGAATGTGGTGCGCTTGCTCTGCGACAGCCCGCTGACCGTCATCGTACCCGGCCTCAGCCTTGGCCAGAACGCGGCCACACCGGCCACCGCCCAGGGAACCGGCGCCCCGGTGCCCGGCACCCAGGCAAGCGGCGACCAGGGTAGCGGCCAACAACCCACCGATAGCCAGTCCGGCGCCCAGCAGCCCGCCCCTGCCCAGCCGGGCGCAGTCCAGCCGGGTGCGGCCCAGCCGAGCGGAGCGCGGCTCATCCTCGACCAGGCGGACGGCAATATCCGCCTGCGCGACGGCAATCCGGTCGGCACGACCATCGACGTCAGCAGAGGCAAGCTCGACAACGGCCAGAGCGTGCTCTCGGCCGCGAGCCTGCATCTCGACGTGCAACTGCCGCCGACCCAGCCCCATGATTTCAATGATCCCGCGGCAACCGTGGCGATCGCCGTCAGCGGCGTCGATATGCCAGCCAATGTGCCGCAGCTTCTTCCCGGTCCAATTCTTCAGGCCGATCTCGCCGGCACCATCAAGGGGCCGCTCCTGCCGCCGCCGGGCGTGGAGCTGCCGCACGATCTGGCCGGTTTCCTGGCCCACTGGCGCGATGCCGGCGGCGTTCTCGATCTCAGCAAGTTCGACTTCGCGCAGGGTCCGCTCAGCCTGACCGGCAATGGCACGCTGGCGCTCGACGCCAACCTGCAGCCGATCGGCGCCGGCAAGATCACGGCGACCGGCCTTGGCGATCTCATCGATCTGCTGGCCGCGCGCGGCGCCATGCATCGCAAGGATGCGGGAATCGCCAAGGCGGTCATCAACGGCATGGAGAAACCGGGCGCCAACGGCCGGCCGGAAGTGACGATCGGCCTCAGCATCCAGGACAGCGTCGTCAGCTTCGGCTTCGCCAGGCTCTTCAAACTGCCGCCCGTCATCTGGCCCTGAGGCAGCGCGGCGTGCCGGGACCAAGAGGGGCCGGGCTCACGCCGCTTCGGCCGGATTGGTCCGGCTGCTGCTTTGCCACGGCCATCGACCCTCAATCTCCAACACCAGGCTCCAACTGAGGAACGTGCGGATGACCACCAGACCCGCCAGGACACCGAGGCTCAGGAAGCTGGGCTCGACGGCAATGGTTTTCACGATATCTGCCGCCACCAGCATCTCCAATCCGAGCAGCAGGGTTCTGCCGATACGAATCTTGAAGCGCTGGTAATCTGAGGCCTCGGCATGCTTCTGGCCGAAGCGCATGGTGGACCAAGCAATTCCACTGACGATGATGACGACACCGAAGATATCGATACCGTCGCCGACGAAGCGAATCCAATGATTGATGAAAGCCTCAACATCAAAGCCGCCGGTCACTGAGTCGTTCATGACGGTCTCCTGCCCAGGCGTTGCGCACCGGCGCGCCGATCGCCGCCTATGCGCCTGGCCTATCCATGCTCAAGGTGCCGCCCAGGCCCTGGAGATCGGGAATTCGCGCCAATGCCAGATCTTCCGGAAGCAGATCCAGCTTCTCCAGCATGCGGTCCAGCAGAATGAGCTGGATCCGCAACGCCGCACAACGGGCCGGCGGCAGTATTTGCTGAAGGCTTTCGATCATCGCCCGCAGCCGCCGCGCGACCTGGAAATTTTCCGCGCCATAAAAGCGGATCTCGCTGAAAGTCAGCTGCACGAAATCTTCCCAGTCCGGTGTCCGGAAGATCACGCGCAACCGTCCCGTCCGGTCGCATATCTCCTCGGCAAGCAGATGGCGGCTGCCAACCACGCCGAGGAGATGCTGCAACTGGTCAATGGCGAGAACCGCCGTTGTCGGGTCGTTGATCGCCTTCGAGAGCGCCTTGATCGCGATATCGACGATGATGCGGAAGGCAAAGGTTGAATCCTGCTCGATTGTTCGTTCGGCGCCCAAAGCGACAGCACCCCGCAGCCTGCGCTCATCGATTGTACGGCCGCCATACAGCCGGAAGAGCGGTTGACCCGTGCCGACGAAGTCGCCGACATGGGGAACGAATTCGATAATGGCATCCGCTTTCGCCGCCAGTGCGGCAAGGGCCCGCAGATTGACTGCGAGCACGATGGCCGATTTGCCGGGATGGGTGGTAACCCGGTCCGGCGACGGCAGTTTTCGCGGCGCGGCGGTGGCAGCGCCGTCCCTTTCGGCCAGATCCGGATAGACGCTCGCAATGACCGCGCATCCCTCCTTGCCGACATGCGAGATAATACTGACCGGCCGCAGCAGCCGCGCCGCATAGTCGATCAGATACAGGAAGGCGGCGATGGAACCGAAACCCAGGAGCCCCGCCAATCCGGCCACACCTTGCGGAATCGCCGCATCCTGCCGCGCCAAGATACCTGCGGCAAACAACAAGGAGAAAATAAACAGACCGACGGTAAAGCGGATCGCGTTGTCGCGCAGCAGGGTGGCCGCGATGATGCGGGGCGTCAGCTGCCCGCTGGCAACCTGGATCGCGACCAGCAAGGAACCGAAAGTGAAGACGACGAATGTCAGCGTGAGAGTGACAATCGTCTCCAGCACGGTGCGCGTTCCCGCCACGCCCCAAGGCGAAAGCGGCACCCAGGTAAACCAGGTATCAACGGCATATACCAACCGTATCGCGACGAAATAGAGAAGCAAGGTGACGAATGGAATCACCCAGAGCGACGACCTGATATAACTCTTTACATTGTACCACTGATTCCAGCGCATTTCTGTCGGCTCCGAGCAGCGACGCGTCAGGTTCGAGGCAGCACACGACCAAGCTGTCCCGGTGCGAAAGGTCGGCCGCACGCAATCATTTATTCTGGCACCCATTCCCGCCGGCGCTTCTTGAGACAGGTCAAGGTGGCGCAGAAATATCGGGCAAAACGCCATGGTTCGAGGTGCGCGGGCCGGATGGCCGCCTGCGCGCCAGCCTCTGCGACTGCTTTGCGCGCGGCTTTGTGCTCAAAAAAACAGCGGCATTTTATTGCCGCTGTTTCGTTCGCTTGATGGCACCTGGCAGGAAGGCTCCGGCAATACCCGCCGGATGCTGCCGTCGTGACCTCTCTGCCTCAGCGGCGGACGCGGAAGTTCTCGAACTGCCACGGATCGCCGAGATCGAGTTCCGGCTCCGGGAACAGCACGTTGCGATTGCGCAACGGCGTCCAGTCCGAGCGCTCGCCCACCACCGGACCGAGATAGGGCCGGCAGATTTCCATGATGTATTTGTAGTCGACCTCTTCCGGCTCCACCACGCCGCGATTGGGATTCTCGATCAGCCACATGGCGCCGGCGAGAACCGGCGAGGCGATCTGGATCGAGGTGGCGTTGTAGTCGGGGCCGAGCAGCTCGCGCGCTTCGTCGATGGAGAGCTGCGAACCATACCAATAGGCGCCGAAATCGCCCATCAGCAGGACGCCGAGTTCATCGATGCCTTCGACGATCTCGTGATTGAGCGGGCGGATCTTTTCTTGCAGCCTGAAGCCGCGGGCCTGGAATTCGCGCACCGACAGCACCGCGTCCTCGCAGGGATGATAGGCATAGTGGACGGTCGGGCGATAGACCGGCTTGCCGTTCTCATAGACGGTATAATAGTCGGCGGTGGAAATGGATTCGCCGTGGGTGATCAAGTAGCTGATCATCGGGCCGCCGACCGGCGTCCAGGAGCGGACCTCCGTGACGCAGCCTGGCTGGCGCAGATAGATCGCCGCCTTGCAGCCGACCTGATGCTCGTGGCCGAGATCCGGCAGCTTCTTCTCATGCGTGCCCCAGCCGAGTTCGGCCGGCTGGCAGCCTTCGCCGACGAAGCCGTGAATCGACCAGGTGTTGCAGAATTCGTTGGGCCGCTTCGGATGATCGGTGACCTGCAGATCGTGCTCGGCGACATGGATGACCCTGACGCCGAGGGCCTGCATGAGCTTGGCCCATTCTTCGCGGCTCTTCGGCTCGAGCGCATTCTTGCCGGTCTGCTTGGCGAGATCGAGCAAAGCTTCCTTGATGAAATGGCTGACCAGGCCCGGATTGGCGCCATGGGTCGGCAGGGCGCTGGGGCCGTCCTTCGGCCAAGACTTGGCCAGTTCCAGCAGGCTGTGGCGCAGATAATAGTTGGTGCGCTGGTCTTCCGGGATCGACTTGTTGTCGTAGTAATTGGCCCAGGGCTCGATGCAGGTGTCGAGATAGAGGACGCCGTTCTTCTGGCACCAGACCATGATGTCGATCGACGAGACTTCGACCGACAGATTGATGATGAGATCGCCCTTGGCGGTGAATTTGTCGAGCGTCGCTTCCAGGTTGCCGGGCACGATCGGCTGGATGAGATAATTGACGCCCTTCTTCACGAAGCGGGCGATATCGGCGCTGTGATCGTCGGCATCGACGACGGTGATGCGGCTGAGCGGCATGTCGAAGTGTTTTTCCAGCAGCGGCATGGTGCAGCGACCGACCGAACCGTAGCCGATCATCAGAATACGTCCGCCATACGAGATTTTTTTTGCCATTCTCGACCTCATTCAAACAGGCAGGTGATGTAGAAATCTACAACGGGATAGTGCTCGGCGACCGGCCATCGACCGGTTGCGCCGCTTCGAAAACTCAAACTGCGACTGTCAGATGCGCAGGAGCGGAGAGCGCGGCGCCAAGAGCTGAGGCAGAACCGCTACGTCCAGGGCCGATCTCGATCGGCGTCGAAATAAGGGAAACTGACGGCTTGCCACGCGGCGATCGCGTCCGAATTGTTCCCATCGTGTCATCATGATCGACTGCCCCCTCTCGGGAAATCGACCCGCTTGCCGCTCTTCGCTCCATCCGAGGCGAAGTCTTGATTATCGGCTCGCGTGTCGGTCACGCCAAAAAGGACGCCCCGTCGTTGCATAACCACTGGAAACCGGCCGTCGGAACCCGAATCTCTCGGTCGTCCGGCCTGGGCCATAGGCACGTGCGTGTGCGTCAATAGCCGCGACTTATGCGAAAAAAGCCGGGCAAGCAAGTGAATTTTCAGGCACGCCGCCTTTGCAACGCGCCTGCCGGAGACGATCCGCCGGTCGCGAACGCTGGAAGCGCGTCGGATAGCGGAAGGCAGGCATTGGAAAGACTGGAAAAAATGCACGCCGGCGGACGGCATCGCGCGCAGCGAGAATGATTGGTTAACGATCGCGGTCGAAGAGCACGAATTCGTGGGCGATGGAGCGCTCGACCAGTTCGCGGAAGACGCCGGCGATCAAGTCCGCGTCGATCCCCTGCTCGACCGCCGAACGGCGCACTTTGGCCAGGACATCGTTGACCCGCTCGTCATCGCGCACGAGATCGCGGCGCGGCTTGATGCGGGCGGCCTCGGCAATGAAATGCAGGCGGTCGGCCAGCAGGGCGACCAGCTCGCGGTCGATCGCGTCGATCGCCTCTCGCACCTCCGCCATGTCGGCGCAGGTTTTGCGTCGATGGTTGCTCATCTCAAGACCTCTCTGCTGTCCGCTCACCGGCTCAGGCCTGCTTGGCATCGATGATACTGCGCCGGACGGCACGGGTGCGGGTGAACCATTCCTGCAGCTTTTCGCCCTCGCCCCAGCGAATGGCGCGCTGCAGCGCCGTCAGATCTTCGGTGAAACGCCCCAGCATTTCCAGCACTGCGTCGCGATTGTTCAAAAAGACGTCGCGCCACATGACCGGGTCCGAGGCGGCGATGCGGGTGAAATCGCGGAACCCCGAGGCGGAGAACTTGATCACCTCGCTTTGCGTCGATTCCTCAAGCCCGGTCGCCGTGCCGACGATGGTATAGGCGATGAGATGCGGCAGATGCGAGGTGATCGCCAGCACCTGGTCATGGTGCCCCGGCTCCATCAGCTCAACCTGGCTGCCCATGCCTTCCCAGAGATGGCGCAGCTGCTCGATCGCCTTGGGATCGGTCCCGGGCAAGGGCGTCAGAATGCACCAGCGGCCCTGGAACAATTCGGCAAAACCGGCGCGCGGGCCGGAATATTCGGTGCCGGCGATAGGATGGCCGGGAATGAAATGCACCTTGTCCGGCACATGGGGGCCGAGATCGCGCACCACCGCCTGTTTGACCGAGCCGACATCACTGAGGATGCTGCCGGGCTTCAGGTATTTGGCGAGTTCCGGGGCGAGATCGCCCACGGCGCCGGCAGGCACGCAGACGACGGTGAGATCGGCGCCGGTCACGGCAGCTTCCACCGTGTCGCAGACCTGATCGCCGAGCTTGAGCTCGGCGGCGACAGCGCGGGCCTCCGGATCGATGTCGTAGATCGAAATGGTCCTGGCCAGACCCTGGGCCCGCATCGCATGCGCCATCGACGAGCCGATCAGCCCGATACCGATCAGGCAGACCTTGTCGAAAATGACCTTGCCCTGCGGGCTCGTCGCCGGCGCGGCCGTCTCTCGTTTGCTGGTCTCTGGCGTTGTCTTTTGTGTCGTCATTGCGTTGCCGCCTGTTTGACGAAATCGCTCAGCGCTTCGGCGCAGACCCGCAAGGCCGGTTCCTCGGCGATGGTGATGCGCAGGCAATGCGGCAGGCCGTAGGCGCCCATCTTGCGCGCGAGGACCCGGCGCGTGCGCAGGAAAGCCTCGGCCGCTTCGGCGCTGAGCCGGGGTTCGCTGGGGAAGCCCACCAGCAGGAAGTTGCAGACGCTGGGATAGGCGATGAGGCCGATCTCCCGCACCCGGTCAGCGAGCCAGGGCAGCCATTTGTCGTTATAGGCCCTGGCCGCGGCGAGATGCTCGGCGTCGCGCCAGGCGGCGACACCGGCAATCTGCGCCGGCGCCGGCGTGTTGAAGGGGCCGCGGATGCGGTTAAGGACATCGGCCACCGCCGGCGGGCAGAAGGCCCAGCCGAGCCGCAGGGCAGCCAGGCCATAGATCTTCGAAAAGGTGCGCGAGACGACGACATTGTCGTGACGCCGCACCAGGTCATTGCCCTCGGCATAATCCGCCTTGCCGACATATTCGGCATAGGCGGCGTCGATCACCAGCAGGACATCCGGCGGCAGGCCTTCACGCAGCCGCACCAGTTCGGAGAACGGAATATAGCTGCCGGTCGGATTGTTCGGATTGGCGACGAAGCAGATACGCGTGCGCGGCGTGACATGGGCCAGCAGCGCATCGACATCGGTTGTCAGATCCTTCTCGGGTGCGGCCACCGGCGTCGCCCCCACCGATTTGGCGGCAATTGGATAGACCAGGAAGCCGTGCGCCGAATAGAGCACTTCGTCGCCGGGCCCGGCATAAGCGCGGGTCAGCAGCTGCAGGATATCGTCGGAACCGGCCCCGCAGACGATCTGCGCCGGATCGGCATCGATGCCGGCAGCGATGGCCGCGCGCAACGCATTGGCGCCGCCATCGGGATAGCGATGGATTTCCCCCGCCACCTTGGCATAGGCCGCCATGGCCGCCGGGCTGGGCCCGATTGCGCTTTCATTGGAGGACATCTTGTAGATCGGGCCCTCGCCCGGCAGATGATGCGCGCCCGGCACGTAAGCGGCGATGTCGAGGATACCGGGACGGACAATCAAGCTCATCTGAAACAATCCTTCATGCGCTGAACAATATGCTTTGGCGCCGGCGCCCGCACCATATTCCGGATTCCGGCGGCCCTCAGCCGCGCCGGGCAGCTCCCAGCTCCTGTGCCGAAAACGGCACGGCATAACTGCCGATCACGGTCAGATGGGCGCCTTCCAGCTGACCCTGGGTGAGCGCCGCCAGCGGCGCCTGGGTGCCGGCGGCATCCTGCACCGACAAGGAGCCCGCCAGCGCGCCGGTCGGAAAGAAACCCTCCACCTCCACCAGATGGAGATCGGCGCCGACATGGGGGCTGCGCCAGGCCGCAAAGAAGGTCGGCACCAGCCCGGCTTTGGTCACCGCCGTCTTCAGCGCGCTGCGGCTCATCTCGCGGCTGGGCTCGACCACCAGGAGGCTGCGGTCATGGCCGGTCGGTTCATTCATGGCACGGCCGATGACGAGCGCCTCGACCGGGCTGCCGCGATGATTGCCGGCATCGCCGAAAGGCAGGCGGCCCATGACATGCGGCCCGCCGGCCGCCACGAGATGCCGCCACCAGGGGTCGCTGTCGTCCTCGCGCGGCACCGGCACCACGCCGACCGTGGCATTGCCGTCCTGCACCGCGCCGAGCACCAAGCCGACCCGGTCGAAACCGGTGACGGCGACACGGCTGCCGTAGTGATCGCGGGCGATATCCCAATAACCGGGCTCGCTGTCGGGCGAATAGACCGCAACGGCGAAGGGACCTTCTACCTGCAGCAGCGCCGAAATCAGTTCGCGCCAGAGCCTGACGATGACAGCTTTCGGCAGCTTGCCGTTATGGCGCGCGACCAGGCGGCGCAAAATCTGGGCTTCCCGGGCCGGGCGGATGAATTTCGCCCCTTCGGCGGGATTGCTGCCGACCGGCTGGCGCTCGGCCTTGACCTTGCCGACCTGCACCGCCAGTTCGCACCGCCGCATCAGGAGATCGTGCAGCTGATTGTCGACGGCATCGATTTCCTGGCGCAAGGCCGCCAATTTCTCTTCAACACTCGCCATCGATCTGCGATCCATCCTGAGTTTCGTCAATCAAGCACTGCACAAAAGCCGCCCCGGCGCCCGTCCGAATGCGTCGCCCGATGGCAGCGCAACCGGCATGGGCCGTTTGTCAGCGGCATGCCATCTGCGGCGCCCGGCTTCGGGGGCTCAGTGATAGACTCTGGCCGGGCGCTTTGCCAGGGCGAAAATACCGCAGGCGCCGCAAAGGAGGGCTGCAGGTCTGTGCGGTCCGACGGCGGTCGAGACGGCGCCCAGGCAGGCCGAAGAGCCAGGATGGAAAGGCAAAGAAATCATTGACATGGCGGGGATGGCCCGCTTCAGTCAGCGACCACGAAAGGCGACCGGCCCGGCGCCCGGCGGCCTGTGGCCGTCGAGCCGCGCGTCGCTGCCTGAATTAGCGGAGAGAACCGGCTTCAAGGCCTGCCGGTGCGGGGTGCGACAGAGCTTGTCGGTCGCCATCGTTCGGCTCTTCCGGAGACGCACAAGGACGCTGCCGGGTCATGGCAACTTTAGTAGGGAACCACACCGCCGCCCAAGGCCTGACGATGCCGGGCAAGCGCCTCGATTTTGCGGCCGACCAGCCCCTGTCGCTGGATAGCGGGCTGAGTTTCGGCCCGTTTTCGCTGGCCTATCAGACCTATGGCACGCTCAATGCCGACCGCAGCAATGCGGTCCTGATCTGCCATGCGCTGACCGGCGATCATTTCGTGGCCGAGCAGCACCCGATTACCGGCAAGCCGGGCTGGTGGACGACCCTGGTCGGCCCGGGCCGGCCGATCGACACCGACCGTTTCTTCGTCATCTGCTCCAACGTGCTGGGCGGCTGCCTCGGCACCACCGGCCCGGGCGACACCAATCCGGCGACCGGCAGGCCCTATGGGCTAGGTTTTCCGGTCATCACCATCGGCGACATGGTGCGGGCGCAGGCGCGGCTGATCGACCATCTCGGCATCGACCAGTTGTTCGCCGTGGTCGGCGGCTCGATGGGAGCGATGCAGGTGCTGCAATGGGCGTCCGCCTATCCGCAGCGCGTCTTCGCCGCCGTGCCGATTGCCGGCGCGGCTCGCCATTCGGCGCAAAACATCGCCTTTCACGAGGTCGGGCGCCAGGCGATCATGGCCGATCCCGACTGGCGCAACGGCGATTATGCGGCCCAGGGGGTCAATCCCGGCCGCGGCCTGTCGGTTGCCCGGATGGCAGCCCATATCACCTACCTGTCGGAAGCCGCCTTGCACCGGAAGTTCGGCCGCAACCTGCAGGACCGCACGGCCGTGACCTATGGCTTCGACGCCGATTTCCAGGTGGAAAGCTATCTGCGGCATCAGGGCTCGATCTTCGTCGACCGGTTCGATGCCAATTCCTATCTCTACATCACCCGGGCGATGGATTATTTCGACCTTGCCATCCAGCATGGCGGGCAGCTCGCCAATGCCTTCCGCGGCACCAGGACGCGCTTCTGCCTGGTCTCCTTCACCAGCGACTGGCTGTTCCCGACGGCGGAAAGCCGGGCCGTGGTCAAGGCGCTCAATGCCGCCGCCGCCAATGTCAGCTTCGTCGAGATCGAGTCCGACAAGGGCCATGACGCCTTCCTGCTGGACGAGCCGGAATTCTTCGCCGTCATGCAGGGCTTCCTCGACGGCTGCGCCGAACATCGCGGGTTGAAATAATGGCCCTCCTCGAAGCGCATCACGACGCCGCCAAGCGCATCCGCGTCGACCTGCAGCTGATCGCCGACATGGTCGAACCGGGAACCCGTGTGCTCGATATCGGCTGCGGCGACGGCGTGCTGCTCGATTACCTCGTCCATTTCAAGCAGGTCGATGGCCGCGGCATGGAACTGAGCCAGGCCGGCGTCAATGCCTGCGTCACCCATGGCCTCTCAGTCATCCAGGGCGATGCCGATACCGATCTTGGCAACTATCCCGACGACGCCTTCGACTATGTGATCCTGTCGCAGACCCTGCAGGCGACGCGCGATCCGCGCGAAGTCATCGAGCAGATGGTGCGGGTGGGGCGCGCGGCGATCGTCTCCTTCCCCAATTTCGGCCATTGGGCGGCGCGCTGGCATCTCTTCTGGAAGGGCCGCATGCCGGAGACCAAGGGCATGCCGCTGAAATGGTACAACACGCCCAATATCCATTTCTGCACGATCCGAGATTTCGTCGAATTGTGCCGCGAGATGGGCCTGACCATCGAGCGGGCGATCTCGATCAATGACCGCGGCCAGGCCGGTCGCGTTTCCGGCCTGTGGCTCGCCAATATCCTCGGCGAACAGGGCATGTTCCTGCTGCGGCGGCGCTGATCCGTCTCTCGTGCGGCGGCGGCTATTTCAGTCCTGAAGGAAGGGAATGCGGCGCGCGCTTGGCACCGCCGGCTGCGGCAAGGGCAGGGCGATGCGGCCGCGGCGCTTGATCGGCTTGGTCGGCACTGCGCCATAGAGCTGCTTGGTCGCCTCGATCACGATGACGCCGGAAAACGCCTGCAGCCAGCGCCGGCCGATCCGTTCCCAGCCGGCGGCGGCACCGAGCCAGGTGCGCCAGCGCAAGGGCGGAAAGAACAGGGCCCGCTCCACCCTGAGCGGCGTGAAGGAATGCTGGCGCAGCAAACGCGTCGCCTGGCCGGTGGTGAAGGGCTGGCCGAAGCCGAAGGGCGTCTTGTCGGAATGCGACCAGGGACCGCGGCGGTTGGGCACCACGACCAGCAGGCGCCCGCCGCCGGAGAGCACGCGCCAGACCTCGCGCAGCATGTCGCTCTGGTGTTCGCCCGATTCCAGGGCATGGACCATCAGCACGCGGTCGATCGAATAATCCTGGAACGGCAGCTCGGTCTCATCGGCCAAAGCGACGATGCCGGGCCCCTCGGGCGGCCAGGGCAGCACGCCCTGCTGCTCCGGCATGGCGGCCAGGACCCGTTCGGCCTCGCCGATGAATTGGCGCAGATAGGGGGTGGCATAACCCAGCCCGAGCAGCGATTGGCCGCGCAGATCCGGCCACATCGACCGGATGCGCGCCCGCAGCAGATGCCGCGCCACCTGCCCCAAATCACTGCAATAGAAATCCCTTAGGTCGACGACGTCCTGCCACATCGGCCATAATCCGCATTACCTGACCGCGCGGATTATGGCATACCAGTTTCGGTCTGTGGCCGGAAAGTGCGGCCGCCCATGATTTGAAATGCCAGCGAAGCCGAAATCGACGGGGTCCGCGATGTCCGCCAATGCCGCCACTACGGCCGAAAGCCGGAATGCCCTCAAAAATCCCTGGGAGATCGTGCAGATCCCGGTCCTCAGCGACAATTACGTCTATCTGCTGCACGATGCGCCGAGCGGCGCCACTGCCGTGGTCGACCCGGCTGAGGCGGTGCCGGTGCTCAATGCCGCGGAAAAGCGCGGCTGGCGCATCAGCCATATCCTCAACACCCACCATCACGGCGACCATGTGGGCGGCAATCTCGCCATCAAGCAGGCCCATGGCGCCACGATCATCGGTCCGGCCTATGACCGCGAGCGGATCCCCGGCCTCGATATCGCCGTCGACGAGGCAAGCGGCGCCGAGATCGCCGGCCATCGCGCCCAGGTGTTCTTCGTGCCCGGCCATACGCGCGGCCATATCGCCTATTACTTCGCCGACAGCGCGGCCCTGTTCTGCGGCGACACCCTGTTCTCGATCGGCTGCGGGCGGCTATTCGAAGGCACGCCGGCGCAGATGTGGTCGTCCTTGCTGAAGCTGCGCGCGCTGCCTGATGAGACGCGGGTCTATTGCGCCCATGAATATACCGAAAGCAATTGCCGCTTCGCCGTCACCATCGATCCGGAAAACACCGACCTGCAGCGCAAGGCGGCCGCGGTCAAGGCCGAGCGCGCCGCCGGCCGGCCCACCATCCCCGCTTTGCTCGGCGCGGAGAAAGCCTGCAATCCCTTCCTGCGTGCCGATCAGCCCGACCTGATGCGGCACTTCCCGGAGAGCGATAGCGATCCGGTTGCCGTCTTTGCCGCCATCCGCGGCGCCAAGGACCGCTTCTGACTCACACCCAAGTTGGAGACCATGATGAAACTGCGTTTCTCGCCACTGAGCCCCTTCGTCCGCAAAGTGCGCGTCGTGGCGATCGAGACCGGACTGCATGACCGGCTGGAACTGATCCCCACCGTCACGGCAGATCCGGCGGCGAAGCTGTGGGAGCACAACCCGCTGATCAAGATTCCGGCGCTGGTGCTGGAGAGCGGCGAGAGCCTCTATGATTCCATCGTCATCTGCGAATATCTCGACAGCCTGCATAGCGGACCGAAGCTGTTCCCCGCGTCGGGATCGGCCCGCTGGACGGCCCTGCGCCGCCACGCTTTGGCCGACGGCATCATGGAAGCCGCCTTGCTGCGCCGCTATGAGAGTCTGCGGCCCAAGAACCTGCAATCGGCCGATTGGGATGCGGCGCAGAAGAGCAAGGTCGATCACGGCCTCGCGGCGCTGGAAGAAGAGGTCGCAAGCTTCGGCGACCGCATCGATATCAGCACCTTGAGCAGCGCCGTCATGCTCGACTATCTCAATTTCCGCTTCGGCCCCGAGGACTGGGCGAGCCGGTTCCCGAAGCTGGCGGCCTGGCACAAGGTCATCTCGGCCCGTCCGTCTCTCGCCACCACGCTGCCGAAAGAGTAGATGGCCGACAGACTTCAGCGCATATCCGTCTCTCGGCAAAATGATAGCGGGCGGTTCAGCTTTCAGGTTGAAGCCTTCTTGCCGCAACCTGAAAGCATCACTCTCCAGCGCGGCGAGGCTGCATGCCGACCGGCCTGCTCTATGTCATTGTCGTCCTGATCTGGGGCTCGTCCTGGATCGGGATCGAATATCAGGTCGGGGTGATTCCGGCTCTCCTCTCGATCGGCTACCGCTTTTTCATCTCGAGCGGGATGCTGGTCGCGCTCTGCCTCGTCACCGGCAGGTCGTTGCATTTTCCGGGGCGGGACCATCGCTGGATGGCGCTGCAGGGATTGAGCCTGTTCTGCCTCAATTACCTGATGTTCTATTGGTCGACGAAATACCTGACCAGCGGCCTGATCGCGATCGTCTTCTCCACCATGTCGGTCATGAACCTGATCAATGGCGCCGTCTTTCTGCGCCATCGCATCGACCGGCGCGTCGCCCTTGGGGCCGGCTGTGGCCTTGCCGGATTATGCTGCGTGTTCTGGCCGGAGATCGCGCAGGCGGATACGGGGTCGAAAACCCTGGCGGGCCTCGGCCTCTCGCTGGTCGGTACCTATCTGGCCTCAATCGGCAATCTGGTCAGTGTCAAGCTGAAGACCCGGGCGGTGCCGGTGTTGCAAAGCAACGCCATCGGCATGGGTTATGGCGCGATCGCCGCAACCGCGCTATCGCTGGCCGGCGGCAATGACATCGTCTTCGATACCCGGCCGAGCTACCTGCTGTCGCTGTTCCTGTTGGCCTTGTTCGCTTCCGTCATCGGCTTCAGCTGCTATCTCACCCTGGTCCAGCGCATCGGCGCCGGGCGCGCCGCTTATTCCGCCGTTCTCTTTCCCCTCGTCGCGCTGACGATCAGCACATTTCTCGAAGGCTATCACTGGACAGTTCTGGCGGGGCTTGGCATCGTGCTGGTCCTTTGCGGCAACGTCATCGTGTTGCGACGCGGCACCGCCGCCAAGGCCTGATAAATAGCGGCCCGATACATAGCTGCCGATATGCTGCGACCCGGGGCGCTGTACCATGCAGCAGAAAGATGCCAAGGACCGATCATGACCGATTTCGCTTTTCAGCTGCGTCCCGACATCGCCGAACTCAAGGATTCGCAGATCGTCGATGTCTGGAAGATGGGCTTTGCGGTACCCGACGTGATCGGCCTGTGGGTCGGCGAAGGCGATATGCCGACGCCGGAATTCATCTGCGATGCGGCGGCGCGGGCCCTCAAGAATGGCCACACCTTCTATACCCAGAAGCGCGGCATTCCCGAATTGCGGCGGGCGCTGATCGACTATCACCGCGATCTCTATGGCGTCGAGATCGCCGATGAGCGCATCGCCGTTACCAGCGCCGGCATGAACGCCATGATGATCATCATCCAGTCGCTGGTGACGGCGGGCGACAATGTGGTCTGCGTGACGCCGGTCTGGCCGAATATCTTCGCCTGTATCGAAATCCTCGGCGGCGACGTGCGGCAGGTCGATCTCAAGGCTGGTGCCGCCGGCTGGCAGCTCGATATCGAGCGTCTGTTCGATGCCTGCGACGCCCGCACCAAGGCGATCTACATCGCCTCGCCGGGCAATCCCACCGGCTGGGTGATGCCCGAGGAACAGCGCCGGGCGCTGCTCGACTTCGCCCGCCAGCGCCGCATCGCCATCATCGCCGACGAAGTCTATAACCGCCTGGTCTATGACCGGCCGGTGGCACCGTCCTTCCTGGAAATCGCCACGCCGGATGATCCGCTGTTCGTCGTCAACAGCTTCTCCAAGACCTGGGCGATGACCGGCTGGCGGGTCGGCTGGATGATCATGCCGCGCCACGCCGCACCGGTCTTCGAACGGCTGCTGGAATTCAACACCTCGGGCGGTCAGTCCTTCCTGCAATGGGGCTGCGTCGCCGCCATTCGCGAAGGCGAGGCCTTCGTCCAATCCATGGTGGCGCGCTGCAAGGCCGGGCGCGATCTGGTGGTCGAGCGCCTGGCGGCGATGAACCGCATCTCAGTCGTCCCCAACCAGGCCTCCTTCTATCTCATGCTGCAGGTAGCCGACATGGCGGACCCGCTGGACTTCTGCAAACGCCTGGTGGTCGAAGGCCGGGTCGGCTTGGCCCCCGGCACCGCCTTCGGTCGTGGCGGCGAAAAATTCCTGCGCCTGTGCTACGCCCAGAGCGAAGACCGCCTCAACGCGGCGATGGACCGGCTGGCCGGATTCCTCGCCCGCTACTGATCTCCGCCGCCACTGCTTCCGCCTGGGATCCCTCCAGCAGAGCTGTATACAGGAAAATGCTGGCGTGCCTTTTTGCCCCTTGCTATCCTGTATACAGCATCGCCGCTTGCAAGAAGCGATGCGGGAGCGGCCGGAAACGAGGCCGCACATAGCCAGGAGGAATATCGTGTCAGTCACCTTGCGGCTCGACCGCCGCGGATTTTTTGCCACTGCCGCAGCTTTGCTGATCGGCCTCAGCCAGCTCATCGCGCCCGCCCCCTTCAAGCCGGCCGCCGCCGCCGAGACGATCCGGGTTGGCTTCTCGCCGGAACCCTATCCCCCCTTCTGGAACCAGGATGCGGCGGGCAAATGGTCGGGCTTCGAGGTCGACCTGCTGGATGCGCTGTTCGCCAAGATGGGCAAGGCCTACCAGCTGGTGCCGATTGCCTGGGATGGCATCATTCCCGCCCTCAAGGAAAAGAAGATCGACGTCATCTTCAATTCCATGGGCATCACCCCGGAACGCGCACAACAGGTTGATTTCACCGATAAATATTACGAGACCGCCATGGTCTTCATCGGCCCTAAGGACCAGAAGGTCGAGATCACCAAGGACGGCCTCAAAGGCAAGATCGTCGGCGTGCAGACCGCAACCGCCCAGGCCAACTGGCTGCAGAGCCATTTCGGCGACGCGGTGGAGGTCAAGCTCTACGAGCAGCAGGACCAGGTGAATGCCGATCTGGTGGCCGGCCGCATCGATCTCGACCTCGCCGACAGCATCGCCCTGCTGCAGGGCTTCCTGCCGACCGAACCGGGCAAGGCTTTCGAACAGAAGGGCGAGGCGGTGGTCGACCCGGCCTCGGGCGCCAATATCGGCGCCGCCTTGCGCAAGGGCGATCCGCTGCGCGACGAAATCTCCGCCGCGATCAGGGCCATCCGCGCCGACGGCACCTATAAGAAGATCAACGACAAGTACTTCAATTTCGATATTTACGGACAATAGAGGGCGATCCACGTTTTAGATCGAAGCACTTCGTGATTCGATCTAAAACGATCCGGCTCTGGGCTGATCCGCCCGCAAAGACGGAAGCCCGGCGCCTGCCGGGCTTCCGCGCCTGTTGGAAAGTGAAAAAGCCTGCGCAACATTCTTTCGCAGGCGCGGCAGCTGTGCTAATTGTTCCCTTGTAAAATTTCCAGAACCGGCTGCTGATCGCAAGTCGGCAGGTCAGAGTGACAAAGGGAGGAATTATGTTTCAACGCCTTGCGCGAGTAGTTCAGGTGGCGGCGATCGGTGTCGCCGGCATGTTGGTGGCGGGTCAAGCGACGCCCAGCCACGCCGACGATGTGATCAAGTTCGGTGTCGCCCAGGAACCCTATCCGCCTTTCGCCAGCCAGGATTCCTCCGGCCGCTGGGTCGGCTTCGAAGTCGATCTGATGAATGCCGTCTGCGAGCAGATGAAGGCCAAGTGCCAGCTGGTGCCGATCGCCTGGGACGGTATCATTCCCGCCCTGCAGGAGAAGAAGATCGACGTGATCTGGGCCTCGATGTCGATCACCGACGAACGCAAGAAGGTCATCGACTTCACCGACAAGTATTATAACAGCCCGGCCGAGATCATCGGCCCGAAGAGCGCCGGCACCAAGATCGGCATCGTCGACAATCCCGACGGCAAGGGTGGCAAGATCGCCAATCCGGCCGACGCCAAGGGCAAGATCATCGGTGTGCAGACCTCGACCATCCATGCCAATTACATCCAGAAGTATTTCGGCAAGGATGCGGAGATCAAGGTCTATGACACGCAGGACAACGCCAATGCCGATCTGAGCGCCGGCCGCGTCGACCTGGTCATGGCTGACTCGGTGGCCCTCGCCGACTACCTGAAGTCGGACCAGGGCAAGGATATGGAAGTGGTGGTGACGATCCCCGACGATCCCCTGCTCGGCGAGGGCGTCGGCGGCGGTCTGCGTAAGGGCGACGATCAGCTGAAGGCGCAGCTCAACGATGCCATCAAGGGCGTTCGTTCCAGCGGCGTATACGACCAGATTGCCAAGAAGTATTTCGACTTCGACATCTACGGCGCCGGCTCCTGAGCCAGCGCGACGGCATTGCGGCCGCGCAGCCGTAAGCTGACAGGCGGCGCCATCCTTGGATGGCGCCGCTTTTATGTGGCCGGATTTCTGTCGCGGCTTGGCCCCGAACCGAAGCTGCACCGGCTCGACGCAGCGGCGAATTCGTCGCATTCGGAACCGGCTTCGTCGCATCGCTGCTTGACAGTCGCTCAACAAGACGCAAAGAACTGAACATCGGATTGTTCATGCCCTATCGGGGCCGAGCGTGTTTTGGCAAGAAGGATGGCGTAGCAATCCACGTGACGTGAAAGTCCGAGCAAGGCCCGGTTAACGGGCTCCGGCAAAACGGGCTCGGTAAACAGGGATGGGAAATAGGTAATATGGGCAGCCAGTCCAATTGGGCGCTTCTCGCCTATGGTGACACGGGCTGGGGCGACGAACTGCTCCGCGGGCTCGGATTGACGGTACAGATATCGCTTTGCGCCTATCTGGTGGGTTTTGCCCTTGGCCTGCTCGGCGCCGGAGCGAAACTCAGCAGCAATGTCTGGCTGCGGCGCCTGGCGGATCTCTATACGACCATCATCCGCGCCGTTCCGGAACTGCTGCTCATTCTGTTGTTGTTCTATTCCGGCACCTCGGCCCTGACCGCCCTACTGATCGGGATCGGGTTCGCGACGGAAGATATTCAGATCAGCGGCTTTGCCGCCGCCGTCGCCGCCCTGGGCTTCATTTACGGAGCCTATATGACGGAAATTCTGCGCGGCGCCATCCAAGCCGTGCCAAAAGGCCAGATGGAAGCTGCCCGGGCTTTCGGCATGCATGCGCCGCTGCGCTTTCGCCGCATCCTGTTTCCGTTGATGCTGCGTTATGCCCTGCCCGGCATGGGCAATCAATGGCTCAACATCACCAAGGACAGCGCCTATATCACCGTGACCGGCAGCGTTGTCGAACTGCTCTCCGCCGGCGCCAATGCCGCCGGCTCGACTAAGGAATACCTGTTCTTCTACTCGACGACCGCCTGCGTCTTCCTGGTCCTGACAGTCGCGTCGATGCTGGCGCTGGCGGCCCTGGAAAAGCGGCTCAATCGCGGCATCCGGCGCTGAGGGCAAAATCATGAATGACATTCTCGATTTGATTGCCAATAGCGACGTCCTCAGCTTCGTCGTCTACCGCCTCATTCCAGGTTTGCTGCAAGCGATTCCTGTTACCTTGGAACTGACGATCATCTGCTGCGTCGTCGGCAACCTGCTGGCGGTGCCGATCGCCGTCGCCCGCGTTTCGCCGAAACCCTATCTCTGGATCCCCAGCTATATCTACATCCTGCTGATGCGCGGGACCCCGCTGCTGGTGCAGATCTATCTGATCTATTACGGCCTCGGCCAGCTCCTGCCTCATACCTGGGTGCGCCACAGTTTCCTCTGGCCCTATCTGCGGGACGGCTTCTGGTATGCGATCTTCGCCCTCAGCCTGAACACGGCCGGCTATACCGGCGAGATCCTGCGCGGTGCCATCCAGGCGGTGCCGCATGGCGAGACGGAGGCCGGCAAGGCCTTCGGCATGTCCGGCTGGCTGATCTTCCGCCGCATCACCCTGCCCCGCGCCATCCGCATCTGCCTGCCGACCATGAGCACCGAAACCGTGCTGCTGCTGAAATCGACCTCGCTGGCCTCCACCATCACGGTGATGGATGTCATGGGCACGGCGCGCTGGCTACAGAAGCAGAGCTTCCGCACCTATGAGCCGCTGATCGCCGCCGGCATCATCTACGTGATCCTGGTCTTCATCCTGACCCGCTTCCTCAACTGGCTGGAGCGGCGCCTCAACCGCGACCGCGAACAGCCGGTCGCGCTGAAAGCCGAGGAAATTCTCGGCAACGCTTGAGACCGATCACGCGGCAGCCATCTTCGGCACTAAACAAAACGCCGCTGGCCATGCCAGCGGCGTTTTTCATGAAGCGCGCTGAAGCAGCCTTGCGGCCCGCCCCGGCTATTCCGTCTTGTTGCCCTTGCTCAGGGTTTCCAGCTGTCGCTGCAAGGCCTGCATCTGCGATTTGAGATCGGAGAGCTCATCGGCGGAACCGGGCTTCTCAGCGGCGCCCGCTGCATTGCCCTTCGACGGCTCGCCGCCGCTCGACGACATCGGCGAGGGCATGGTCATCGGCACCGTGAAGGGCGTCCACATCCGCATCGCCTGCTCGAAGAAATTCATGTTCTGCTTCGACATTTCTTCCAGCTGGCCGAAGGGCATCATCCCGCCGAAGCTTTCCTTCATATAGCTGCGGAACTGCTCCTGGTTGCGCGAGAAGCTCTCCATGCTCTGTTCCAGATAACGCGGTACCAGGAACTGCAGATTGTCGCCATAAAGGCTGATCAATTGCCTGAGGAAGTTGATCGGCAGCATGTTCTGCCCCTTCGATTCTTCCTCGACGATGATCTGGGTCAAGACCGAGCGCGTGATATCCTCGCCGGTCTTGGCATCTTCCACCGTGAAATCGAGCCCCTCCCGCACCATCTGGGCCAGATAATCCAACGTCACATATGAGCTTGTCGCTGTGTTGTAGAGACGTCGGTTGGCATATTTCTTAATCCGAACCGGCGTCTTGTCGTTGCTCGTGTCGCTGCCGACAGCCATCGAATTCTATCCTTCTTGCCTCTGCGCATATGGCCGCTCCGCCTCCCCTGAAGGCCGGCCATGGGCGCAGCATAGCAGGTTTTCGCCCGACTTTGGCAATGCGGTAGCTGCATTGCGAAGATGCGCCGCTCCGGCCTATGATGCCGTCATGACCGAGCAGACCCCGCCTGTCGATCTCGCCGATCTTGCAAAGAAACTCCTGGATCTGTGGCAGGATCAGGTCGCGGCGGTTGCCGCGGATCGCAACCTGGCCGACCAGATGGCACGCCTCTCCGCGGCAATGATGCAGCAGGGCGCCAGCCCGCCCCAGCAACCGGCCGGCGCGCCGGCATCCGCCGACAGCCCAACGGGGAATGGCACCGCTTCCAGCGGTACCGCGGGGGCCGCAACGGCGAACCCGGCGGCAGCCTTGGCCGAATGGTGGAAGACCGGCATGACGGTCTGGTCGAATGCCATGTCGCAGCAGATGGCGGCCGTCAAATCGATGCCCCACCAATCGATGCCGGGAGAACAGCGTGCCCAGCCAAACTCCGAGCAGCAAAACGCAAGCCGAAACGATGCAGGCCGAAATCAAGCAGCCGCATCGCCTGGGACCGCAGCCGCTGCCGCTGCATCTGAGCCTCGCCCTGACGACCTGGAGCAACTCCGCAGCCATCTTGCCAAGCTTGATGCTCGCCTGGCAGCGATTGAAGGCGCAGAGACCGGGGGAGAGCCCGGTGGAGCCGGAAGGAGCCGCAGCAAACCCCCGCACAAATCCCGGCAGTCCGCGCGACAGAAGCCCGTTTCCGCCGCTGCCGGCGAAGCTGGAACAGGCGCTGCGGGTGCTGGGACCGCAGCTCGACGCGGCCGATCCGGCCGCCCTCGCCAGGGCTCTGAGTGAAGAGGGCCTGCGGCGGCTCGATGCCTTCGTCAGCGGCACCCTCGCCTACCGGCAGCAGCCCACACCGGTGCATCGCCCACCCCGTCCCGTGCTCTGGTCAGCCGGCACGACGCGCCTGCTCGATTACCGGCTGACACCGGCCGGACAAAGCGGCGCGCCGCGCATCCTGGTCATCCCCTCGCTGATCAATCGCTATCACATCCTCGATCTGGCGCCGGAAGCGAGCTTCCTCGATTTCCTCGCCACCGCGGGCTGCCAGCCCTTCGTGGTCGATTGGGGCGCGCCGGGAAAGCAAGAACGCGACTTTTCGCTGACCGATTACATCGCCGGCCGTTTGCAGGACGCCTATCGCGCGCTGCAACAGGAGCCGGGCGGACCGATCTTCGTCGTCGGCTATTGCATGGGTGGTCTGCTGGCCCTGGCGCTGACGCAACTGCTGCAGCAATCCAAAGACCTGACCCGGCCGGCGGGCCTGGTTTTGCTGGCGACACCCTGGGATTTTCATGCCGAACAGGCGGATCAGGCCGCCATGATCGCCACCATCGGCCGGCAGCTGGAACCGATCATGGCCGCCTTGGGCGAATTGCCGGTCGATCTCCTGCAGAGCTTTTTCGCCCTGCTCGATCCCTTCCAGGTACCCCGCAAGTTTCAGGCCTTCGCCGCGCTGAGCCGCGGCCAGACCGCAACCGACGCGGCCGTGCAGCGCTTCACCTTGCTGGAGGATTGGCTGAACGACGGTATCGGTCTGGCAGCCGACGTCGCGCGCGAATGCCTGATCGGCTGGTACGGAACGAACAACACCAGAAACGGTTCCTGGCGTGTCGGCGGTAACATCATCGACCCGAGGCAGATCGCCGTGCCGAGCCTGGCCCTGATTCCGGATCGCGATCGCATCGTGCCACCGGGCAGCGCCCTGGCGCTGGCGGAAGCATTACCGAACCATGACATCGCCCGCCCGCCCGCCGGTCATATCGGCATGATGGCCGGAAGCAAGGCGCGGAGTGTTGTCTGGCCACAGATCGTCGAGTGGATCCACCAGCGCGTCCCGGCATCCCAGGACCTGGCATCACAGAACCAGGCGTCACAGGACCAGGCGTCACAGGACCAAGGGTCGTAGGAGCAGGCATCGCACGCCCGGGTATTGTGAACCTTCGGCATCGTGAACATCTGGTGCTGCGGCGCGTTGAAGCAGTGCCGGAAGCAGCGCCGGGCCGGGCATATTCCGCCTTGAACTCAAGACGGCGAAATCCTACGGTCGATATTGCATTGCAAAGAAATAACCCATCCCATCCAAGGAGTTTCACATGACCGACGTCGTCATCACCTCCGCCGCCCGCACGCCAGTCGGTTCCTTCAACGGGGCCCTCGCGAGCCTGACCGCCCATGAGCTGGGCAAGATCGCCATTATCGAGGCGCTGAAGCGCGCCAAGGTCGATCCGGCGGAAGTATCGGAGGTGATCCTGGGGCAGATCCTGACGGCGGGCGAAGGACAGAATCCGGCGCGCCAGGCGGCCGTGGCCGCCGGCATTCCGGTGGAGAAGACCGCCTATCAGATCAACCAGCTCTGCGGTTCCGGCCTGCGCGCCGTGGCGCTCGGCTATCAGGCGATCCGCAACGGCGATTCCGATATCGTCGTCGCCGGCGGCCAGGAAAGCATGAGCATGGCGCCGCATTGCATGCATCTGCGCAACGGCGTGAAGATGGGCAATTCGCCGATGGTCGACACCATGATCTATGACGCCCTGACCGATGCCTTCAACAACTACCATATGGGCGTCACCGCCGAGAACGTGGCGCAGCGCTGGCAGATCACCCGCGAACAGCAGGACGCCTTTGCCCTTGCCTCGCAGAACAAGGCGGAAGCGGCGCAGAAGGCCGGCAAGTTCAAGGATGAAATCGCGCCGGTCACGGTGAAGGGCCGCAAGGGCGACACCATCGTCGATGCCGACGAATATCCGAAGCACGGCACCACCCTCGACGTCTTGCAGAAGCTGCGCCCGGCCTTCCTCAAGGAGAACGGCACGGTCACGGCCGGCAATGCCTCCGGCATCAATGACGGCGCCGCCGCCCTGGTGCTGATGTCGGCCGAGAATGCCGCCAAGCGCGGCCTGACGCCCTTGGCACGCATCGTCTCCTGGGCCACGGCCGGCGTCGATCCCGCCATCATGGGCAGCGGGCCGATCCCCGCCAGCCGCGCCGCCCTGGCCAAGGCCGGCTGGAAGATCGAGGATCTCGATCTCATCGAAGCCAACGAGGCTTTTGCGGCACAGGCCTGCGCCGTCAACAAGGACCTCGGCTGGGACACCGCGAAGGTCAATGTCAATGGCGGCGCCATCGCCCTCGGCCATCCTGTCGGCGCGTCGGGCGCACGCGTGCTGACCACGCTGCTGCATGAAATGCAGAAGCGCGATGCCAAGAAGGGCCTCGCCACACTTTGCATCGGCGGCGGCATGGGCATCGCTCTCACTGTCGAGCGATAATCAGGCGATTGAGCGATCGCCGGGTAGTCGAGCGATAAACGCTGCAGAGACCGCCGCCGAAATAATGGCGGCGGCAAATAGCAAACCGGGGAGGTAGGCATGGGTAGAGTAGCAGTGGTAACCGGCGGGACGCGCGGCATCGGTGCGGCGATCTCGACCGCGTTGAAAGCAGCCGGCTATACCGTGGCGGCGAACTATGGCGGCAATGAAGAGGCGGCCAAGGCCTTCAACAAGGAAACCGGCATCGCCGTCTATAAATTCGACGTCGCCGATTTCAACCAGGTGAAGAACGCGATCGCCCAGATCACCAAGGATCTCGGCCCCGTCGACGTCGTCGTCAACAATGCCGGTATCACCCGCGACGGCACCATCCATCGCATGACGGCGGAACAGTGGGAGGAAGTGATCCACACCAATCTCAGTTCCTGCTTCAACATGTGCCGCTGCGTCATCGACGGCATGCGCGAGCGCGGCTTCGGCCGCATCGTCAATATCGGCTCGATCAACGGCCAGGCCGGGCAATACGGCCAGGTCAATTATGCTGCGGCCAAGTCCGGCATCCATGGCTTCACCAAGGCGCTGGCCCAGGAAGGTGCTGCCAAGAACATCACGGTCAACGCCATCGCGCCCGGCTATATCGATACCGATATGGTGCGCGCGGTGCCCCCGGCCGTCCTTGAAAAGATCATCGCCAAGATTCCCGTCGGCCGCCTCGGCAAAGCCGAGGAGATCGCCCGCGGCGTGCTGTTCCTGGTGGCCGACGATGCCGGCTTCGTCACCGGCTCGACACTGTCGATCAATGGCGGCCAGCACATGTATTGAGGCGGCAGCTCAAACCGCCGCCTCGGCTTTCTTCCAATCCCCGCCCTGGTTCCACCAGCGGTGGGGATTGTCTTTATCGGGCAGGCCGCGCGAACGGCTGGCAAGAATCTCGCGCACCAGGATGACCGGCTCCTCATAGGAATGAACGGCGAAGATCGCCTCCACCACCCCTTCCAGCAGAGCGCGGTCGCGCGGCACTTGGAAGCTCACCTCGGCGACACCGGGGCGCAGCCGGGTTTCGCTTTCCGCCCCGGCGGCGGCACCGGCCAGCGGCCGATAATGTTCGGTACCGGTCGCCGTTTCAAAGGCGTTGCGGTCGTATTTGCCGATTTGCAGCGGTGCCACCGCGGTCACCGCCGCCAGGATCCGCGCGACATCTTCCTGCGGTGCCTGAAAGGTCACCAGCCAGAGCGCCTCGAAGCGCATCGACGCCGTGGTGAAGGCCGGTAGCGGTTCTGCCTGCATGTCATCCTCCCGTGAGTGGAGAGGCAGGTTAGATGAACGCTGCTGACGACGTTGTGTCAGCATGATGGTGTGTCAGCATGCAGGCGGTCATGCTTGCGGCTGTTGCTGGCTCGCCAGCCATTCCGCCATCAGGCGGGGATGATCATCGGCGAAGCTGTCCTCCAGCAGCGCCATCCGCCGGATCCGGTCGAGACGGAAATTGCGCTGACCCTGGCGCAACTCGCACCAGCCGCAGAGCAGCGTCGCCTCGACGAAATAGGCAATAGCCAAAGGCAGCACGACGCGCTCGGTCGCCTTGCCGTCGACATCGACATAGCTGAGGCGCAGCTTGCGGCGGTCGCGGATCGCCGTGCGGATATCGGTGAGATCGGCCTGCTGCGGCGTCACCGCGCCGGCCGGCGAGACATAGACCGGCGCCAGATCGAGGTGGTCCCGGAGATGCGGCGGCAGCGCGACGCTGAGCTTGGACAGCACGCCTTCCGCCGCCACCTGCAAGCCGGGATCGCCGGTCCGCTTGATTAGCCTGGCGCCGACCAGGATGGCCTCGATCTCGTCGCGGGTGAACATCAGCGGCGGCAGGTCGAAACCCTGGCGCAGCAGATAGCCGAGACCCGCAGCGCCTTCGATCGGCACACGGCTCGCCTGCAGGCTGGCGATATCGCGATAGACCGTGCGGACCGTCACCTCCAATTGCTCGGCCAGTTGCGCCGCCGTCAGCGGACCGCTGGCCCGCCGCAACGCCTGAATGATGTCAAAGAGGCGGTCCGCCCGACGCATCTATCCATCCTGCCTTCATTGCTGACACGACGATGTCAGCAGCACTTCCTTAGGGTTGCCGAGCCGACAAGGTCAGCGGGCTGAGCCCGTCGCAGGTATTATAAGGGAGTTGCGCCGATGTCGCCGCCGAATCAACATCGCCCGAATCAACATCGCCCGAATCAACATCGCCCGGAGCAGCATCGACGGGAGCAGCATCGGCCGGAGCAGCACCGGCTGGGGCAGCACCGGCTGGGCTTGGCGCTCGTCACCGGTTCCGCCATTGCCTACAGCACCGCCGGCTTCTTCACGCGCCTCATTCCGCTCGATGCTTGGTCGCTGCTGTTCTGGCGCGGCCTGTTCGCCGGCGGCTTCATGCTGCTGCTGCTGATCGGGCGCGGCTGCTATCAGGGCTGGCCGCGCCTGCGCCCGATGGAGCGCTCCGGCTGGATCATCGCCGGCTGGTCGACCTTGGGTATGGTGTGTTTCCTGAGCGCGTTGCGGGCCGCCCCGGTCGCCGATGTCGCCCTGATCTATGCCAGCGTGCCTTTCGTCACGGCCGTCCTGGCCTGGCTGACGCTGGGCGAGAAGAGTCCGCGGCGCACCGTCGGCGCCAGCATCCTCGCCCTGGTTGGCGTCGTCGTCATGGTCGGTGACGGCTGGGCCGGAGGCTATTGGCGCGGCGATCTGCTGGCGCTCGGCATGACCTGCGCGATGGCCGCCTTGACCGTCTCGATCCGCCGCTATCGTGCGGTCGACTGGCTGCAGGTCGCCTGTGTCTCGTGCATCCTGGGCAGCATCGTCGCCGCGCCCTTCGCCACGGTGCGTGGCGTCACTTTTACCGAAATGGGTCTCCTGGCGCTGTTCGGCATCGCCCAGATGGGCCTGGGCTTCCTCCTGCTCGCGGCAGGAACGAGGCGCGTCTCAGCGATGGAATCGGCGCTGATCGGCGCCCTCGACGCGCCGCTGGCGCCGCTCTGGGTATGGCTGGCTTTCGGCGAAACCGTCGGCGGCGCAACCCTGCTCGGCGGGGCCGTCATCCTGCTCGCGGTCGGTGGCGATATCGTCCTCGCAAACCGGCGTGCCGCGAGCATGACAGCCGTAACCGGTTAGCTCTTTTCAGGCGGCGGCCTGATGCGCAGAATGCGCTTCTTTGCAAGCGTGGAAGGAACCCGTCATGGCCCTCGCCAAGATGATCGAAGAACACCAGGCCTCGCCCGAGGTAAAGGCCGTCTATGAAGACATCAAGGCGACCCGCCAGGTCGACTGGATCAACAATTTCTGGAAGGTGCTGGCCAACGATCCCAAGACACTGAAGCGGACCTGGGAGGATCTGAAGCAGATCATGGCGCCAGGCGCCCTCGATCCCCTGACCAAGGAACTGATCTATCTCGCCGTCTCGGTGACCAATGGCTGCGAATACTGCACCGTCTCGCATACCGCATCGGCGCGCCGCGCCGGCATGACGGCGGAGATGCGCCACGAGCTGATGGCGGTGATCGGCATGGCCAACGAGACCAACCGGCTGGTGAACGGCTACCGGGTCGATGTCGATCCGAAATTGCTGGAAGCGGCGTCGACCCTGTAAAGCCTTTCGGGCCGCATTAAGCATGCCGTGCCCCCCTGGCCGGAAATCCGCCAGGGGGCGGCGAGGGGCGACCTGCAGCGCGGCGACTCGGAAGCCGTTTAATATTCGTTAATTCTTTCGGTAGAGGCTAACCAAAGCACCAATAACCCCTGGTTTATTATGGCTACGCAAAGAACAATCGAAGGCGACGAGGGCGAGACTATACCCGACGAGCCGAGTTCCCTCGAAGAATCGACTCATTCCGAACTTCTGATGATGTACAACGAGTGCGCCCTCAGCATTCGCTTCGCCAAGGCCCAGCAATGGCAGAGCATGGGAGGCATTCTGGCGCTTTTCGTGCTGCTGTCGATCTATGCCAGCTATGCCGGAGACTCGCTCTGGGCGCTGAAATCAACGCTCGCCTTCAGCATTCTCGCCAGCATCGGCGGGATCTATTCACTGATCATCTATCAGTTCTGGCAGAGCACGGAGCGGGAAAAGCTGGGCTTCATTTCCGAGCGCTTCTCCACCACATTCCGCCTCGTGCGCGGGCTTACCAACCGCCGTGAATCGGATTTCCAGCGCTATGTGCTGCTCTTCTTCATGGTCTTCACCATCCTCGCCGGCAATTGGCTGCTGATCCTCTACGTGACGCCCAAGGTGCAGGCGATCACGCAGTAAGGTCGGCGCGAGAGGCGCTGTTCCAGCGACCGTCGCTGAGATTGAACATTAGGCGGCCGCGTCGGCGGCGAGACGGGCGGCGATCGCCGCCATCTTGTCCTTTTCCACATTGGCGAAGGCGACGCGCAGGTAATCCTCCTGGCCCGGCCCGAACATCGAGCCCGGCAGCGACAGGAGATTTTGCCGGTCGACCAGACGCCGCGCCACCTCGGCCGCCGTCCTGCCGCGATGCGGATGGCGGAGATAGGCGAAATAGGCGCCGGCACTGGCCAGTTCATAGCCGAGATCGTTGCGGCTAAAGGCTTCGCGCAAGGCAGTCAGGCGATCGCGCATCAGCACCGTATTGCCCTGGCGCCAGTCGCCCTGCGTCGCCAGGCCATTGATCGCCGCCAGCTGGCCGATCCGCGGCGCGCAGATCGCCACCGTGTCCATCGCCTTCGCCACTTGGCCGACCAGCGCCGGCGCGCCGACCAAAGCGCCGACACGGTACCCGGTCAGGCAGAAGACCTTCGAGAAGCTGTAGAGATGGATCAGCGTGCGCGCCCAGTCGGGATCCTGGAAAAGGTCGTGCGGCGCCGCATCATGCGGCATGAAATCGCGATAGGTCTCGTCGAGGATGAGGGCGATGCCGCGTGATTTCGCCAGATCGTAGAAGCGCCGGATCGCCGCCGGCGGGTAGACGGCACCGGTCGGGTTGTTGGGCGAGATCAGCAACAGCGCGCGTGTCCGCGGACCGATCGCCGCCGCCACTTCGTCGAGATCGGGCACGCCGCCATTGTCCGGGCGGAAGCTGACATGGCGGGCCCCGATGCCCTGCATGTCGAGCCACATCTGGTAATTGAAGTAATAAGGCAGCGGCAGAATGATTTCCTCGCCCGCTTTCGCCAGAGCCAGTGTGGTGAGGCAATAGGCCTGGTTGCAGCCGGCGGTGATCAGCACATTCTCCGCGCCGACCTGGCCGCCATAGACGCGGGCGATATCGGCGGCAAGTGCCGCGCGCAACGGCGGCAGACCCTCGATATCGGTGTAGCGCGAGGATGACGGCTCGCCGATGATCGAGGCGAGATGATCGGTGAGCGCCGTCGGCGGCGGATAGCCGGGCACCGCCTGGCAGACGTCGATCAGCGGCTTTGACTCGGGAAAGCTGCGGTCCTTGATCCAGCTATGGGCTTCGGCGATGGGCGGGGGAGCAATAGCTTCCAGCAGCGGATTGACGCGGTAGCCGATTCCCTCGCTCACTTCTGCAGCGCTCACTTCTGCAGCTCCGGCAAATTCTTGTAAAGATCAAGCGCTTCCGGATTGGCCAGCGCCTCCTTGTTCTTGATCGGCCGCCCGGCCACCACATCGCGCACCGCCAGCTCGACGATCTTGCCCGATTTGGTGCGGGGAATATCGGCCACCTGAATGACCTTGGCCGGCACGTGACGCGGCGTCGTATTGCTGCGGATCTGCTTCTTGATCTTCTCGATCAGCTTGTCGTTGAGCGCCACGCCCTCGCGCAGCCGCACGAACAGCACCACGCGCACGTCATGTTCCCAATCCTGGCCGATGACGATGCTCTCGATCACCTCCGGCAGCTTCTCGACCTGGCGATAGATTTCCGCCGTGCCGATGCGCACGCCGCCGGGATTGAGCACGGCATCGGAGCGGCCGAAGACGACGATGCCCTCGTGCTCGGTGAGTTCGACATAATCGCCGTGATGCCAGATATTTGGATAGCGTTCGAAATAGGCCGCCTTGTAGCGCTTGCCGTCGGGATCGTTCCAGAAACCGACCGGCATGCAGGGGAAAGGCCGTACGCAGACGAGTTCGCCCTTCTCGCCCGTCACCGGCTTGCCCTCCTCATTCCAGACTTCGACCGCCATGCCGAGGCCGCGCATCTGGATCTCGCCGCGCCATACCGCGCCCGTCGGATCGCCCAGCATGAAGCAGGAGACGATATCGGTGCCGCCGGAGATCGAGGAGAGGCAGATATCCTGCTTCACCTTCTCGTAGACGTAATCGAAGCTCTCCGGCGCCAGCGGCGAGCCGGTCGAGGTCAGCATGCGGACACTCGAGAGATCATGCGTCCTGATCGGCTCGATCCCGGCCTTGGCGCAGGCGTCGATATACTTCGCCGAGGTGCCGAACAGGGTGAACTTCTCGGCCTGGGCGTAATCGAACAGGATGTTGCCGTCGGGTGCAAAGGGCGAGCCGTCGTAGAGCATCAGCGCGGCGCCGCTGGCGAGGCCGGAGATCAGCCAGTTCCACATCATCCAGCCGCAGGTGGTGAAATAGAAAACGTGATCGCCCGGCTTCACGTCGCCATGGAGCTTATGCTCCTTCAGATGCTGCAGCAGGGTGCCGCCGGCGCCGTGCACGATGCATTTCGGGGCACCCGTGGTGCCGGAGGAATACATGATGTAGAGCGGATGGTTGAACGGCAGGCGCAGGAAGGCGAAATCATTGCGCGGCGCCGGCTGGGCCGCCAGCACATCGGGCAGCAGCGCGGCCTTCGGCAGATTGCCGGTATCCGGCCGCTCGGCGAGATAAGGAACGACGATCACCTGCTGCACGCTGGGCAGGCCCTGGAGGAATTCGCCGACGCGGCCGAGGCTATCGAAGGACTTGCCGTTATACCAATAGCCGTCCGCGGTCAGCAGCACCTTGGGCTCGATCTGGCCGAAACGGTCGAGCACGCCTTGCACGCCGAAATCCGGCGAGCAGGAGGACCAGATGCAGCCGATCGCCGAGGCTGCCAGGGCGCCGATCACCGTTTCCGGCATATTCGGCATGAAGCCGGCGACCCGGTCGCCCGGTTCCAGACCGAGGCTGCGCAGATGGGTGGCGAGGCGGATGACACGGTCCCACAGCTCGCCATGGCTGAGTCGCCGTTTGACCTTGTCCTCGCCCCAGAAGACGATGGCGTCGCGCTGCTGATGGCCGGGCTGATTGGAATAGCGGAGCAGGTTCTCGGCGAAATTCAGCTTGGCATCGGGAAAGAAATGCGCCCCCGGCATCTTGTCGCCATCGACGAGCGGCTGGCCCGGCCCGTCGCCGATCACCTCGGCATAGCGCCAGAGCGAGGTCCAGAAATGCTCGATCTCGGTGACCGACCATTGCCGCAGGGCATGACTGTCCGCAAGGTCGACCTGCCAGTCCCGCGCCACCTGGCTGCGGAAGGCGGTCATGTTGCTGGCGGCGATCGCCGCCGCGCTTGGTTGCCAGAGCTTATCGGTCATCGCCGCTCGTCATCCCTCGTCCAACGCTCACTCTTTGGCGGCGCATCGCTGTCGCGCAGACACCCCCGCCGGCCGTCCTCAATCTGCGGCGCGTGCCGGGCTTTGACAAGGCAAATCCCGGAACCCAATGCCGTTGCAGATTTCCGACAATCGGCACACTCCCGCGCCGAAACCGGCCGCGGGAACCGCAGGAACATAGCCAGATCGCGTTACAGTCGATTGATTTTATCCGACACCGGCCGCGGGAAAATCTCCAGCGCCGCCGGTCTGGCCGATAGCAGGCGGCTAATCCGCCGCCAGTCGCGCGAGGCTGGCCTTGGCCTGCTCGCGATGGCCGGGCTTGATGTTGCCGGAGACGGTGCGGATGGCGGCAAAGAGAACGGCGGCATCGTCGGTGAAGCCGAACCAGGCGATGAAATCGGGGATCAGATCGACCGGCATGATGAAATAGGCGAGCGCGCCAAACAGGATCGCCTTTACCTGCAGCGGCGTCGCCGGATCGATGGCGCAGTAATAGGCGGCCAGCAATTCGTCCAGGAAAGGCAGCTTGCTGGCGACGCGGCGCAGCTTCTTCCAGAAGCCGTCTTCGACCGCCGCCTGGTCGCGCTGCAACTTGGCCGGATCATAGAGCACGACCTCGCGCCCGGTGCCGGACGGTTCCCGCCCCCCGGCCGGTGCCGTGTCGTCCGATACCCCGCCCTCACCACTGGCCATCTGCAAGCAACCTCGCCGTCGAAACGATACCAATCGCCGGGATATGGCCATCGCCGCTCGCGATTGCAAGCGGAACGGCCCGGCAGCGGCCCGCCGGCAACCATTTGTTAACCAGACTGAGGCCTTATACTTATTGGAAAAAATGCGATTGCCGGCGTCGTTTCCGACCGATTCCGGCGGTGATTTTGGCTTGGAACGTTTGTCTGCATCATGCATCCGCGTCACCTGGTAAAAGCGACTGGCGAAAAGTTGATCGGCTGCCTGATTGCGGCCGGTTTTGCTTCCGCGATTTGCGCCCTGCCGGCACTGGCACAGCAATCGGGCCTCAACAACGCCACCCCGGTTTCACCCGCTCCGGCGGCGGCGGCGCCCGCCCCCATTCCCGGCAGCGGCTCGATCAGCGATACCGGCGTCCTGCCGCCGACGACCTCGAGCGGCACCACCACCTCGCAGACCTATCAGGATGTCTATGTCGACGGCGAAAGGCATAGCTGGCGGCCACTGGAAGGCGATACGCAGCAAGCCTGGGAGGCCTATCGCAACGGCGATTATCAGGTCGCCATCCCGGTCTTCGCCCGGCTCGCCAAGCTTGGCCACCCGGTCGCCGAATGGCTGATGGGCAATGTCTATTATGCCGGACAGGGCGTGCCGCAAGATTATCGCCAGGCGCTGATCTGGTTCGAAAAGGCGGCGACGCAGGGCTATATGCCGGCCTATGCCCCGACGGCGCAGCTTTACGAACAGGGCAAGGGCACGCCGATCGATTTCGGCAAAGCCTATCAGTGGTACAATATCGCCATCGCCGCCCTGCCCTACAGCATCGAGCGCTACGGCCTGATGAAGCAGCGCGACGCGCTCGCCACGCAGATGACGACGGCGCAGGTCGAAGCGGCGCAGAAGCGCTCCCTCTCCTTCCAGCCCCGCAAGGTGGTGCCGCCGGATATCGAACAGGCGCGCCAGATGCTGGGCGAATAGAGCGCCGCTATCCTCCAGCCGGCTCCAGTCGATAATGATAGAGGGCGATTCACGTTTTAAGCGGAAGCCAATCCGCTTAAAACGATCGCGCTTCAGGCGGCTTCGACGATCTCGAAATCGTGGGTGATGACGGCCGTCTTGCCGAGCATGATGGAAGCCGAGCAGTATTTCTCGGCCGAGAGATGAATGGCGCGCTCGACGGTCTCCGGCTTGAGCTTCCGGCCGGTGACCACGAAATGATAGTGGATCTTGGTGAAGACCTTCGGGTCCTCGCCGGCCCGTTCGGCCTCCAAGGTCACTTCGCAATCGGTGATGTCGTGGCGGCCGCGCTGCAGGATATGGACGACGTCGATCGCCGTACAGCCGCCGGAACCCAGCAGCAGATATTCCATCGGGCTTGGCGCGACGGTGGGTGCGCCCGGCCCCGCCGCCGCATGCATGACCACGGCATGGCCGCTATTGCTCTCGCCGACGAAGATATTGCCGTTGAGCCAGTTGATACGCGCCTTCATGACCTCTCCCTTTCGCCGGCCGGCCTGCTGCCGCTAAAACGTGACGCGGCTAAAGGGGCCGGAACCAAATTCGGGTGTTGTCATAGCCGACTTCCAAATAGATTTCATCTCCCGTCTGGACGGCGATCGGGGTGGGGAAAAATTCCGCCGCCTGTTTCCAGTGATTGCTGCGCGCCGGGCTGCTGGAGCGATAGGTGACGGCATCGTCGAGGAACAGGTCGAACCAGAAAGCCACGCCATGGACCAGGCCGTCCTGCGTCACGCGGATCGCCAGTTGCAGTGAGCCGGCGGTCGGCATGTCGACGCGGAAATCGAAATCGAGCACATCGAACGGCGCCGAGAGCAACCGGTGCGGATCGGCCGCCAGATCGATCTGCGCATAAGCGGGCGAGCGGAACTTGTCGAAATTGCGCATGTCGAAACCGGCGATCTCGCCGACCGGATTGATCGCCGCCAGCAGCGGACATTCCAGCAAGGCCGCGTAGACCCGCGCGGCGGCCGGGATGATCGCCGCCTCCGGCTTCACCAGATTGCGCCGCGCATGGGCGAGGATCTGCAGCATGTTCGGCGCCAGCATGCCGATATTGACCAGTTCCGAAACGAAGACATCGGCCTTTTCCGAGAGGTCTTTGCCCAGCTCCAACTGGGTGGATTTCTTGCCGATGACGGTGATCCGCTCGGCATACCCGTTCTGGGCGATGGTTTCGCGCGCCGCTTCCGCCAATGCCGGCAGAACTTCACAGGTCACCACCTGGCCGGCGCCGGCGCGCGCCGCCATCATGGCGACGATGCCGGAACCCGTGCCGATCTCCAGCACGATACTGCCGGGCTTCACCGCCCGCCGCAGCGCCGCATCATAAGCCTCGTTGCGCTCGGCATCGTTGATCATCGGGATGTGCCAGCCGGGCACCATGCTGGAGAGCTGCAGCCGCAGCGCAAAGCCGAGATCCCGGTCATCGGGAAAGCGCCGGACCGCATCCTGCAGCAGGGCCAGCGATTCTGCCGGCTTGTCCTGATCGTGCAGCACTTGCGCCAGCGACGCATAAGCCGGCCGGCAAGTGGCATCGATCTCGATTGCCTTGCGGAAGAACTGTGCCGCTTCATCGAGATCGTCGACATAATAGGCGAGCTCGCCGAGATTGAAATATCCGTCGACATAATCGAGCTTGTGCAGCACTGCTTCCTGGAAGCAGATCGCCGCCTTTTCCAGCTCGCCTTGCATCTTCAAGGCGATGCCGAGATTGTTGATGGCCGTGACGAGGCCCGGCGTCGCCAGCAGGGCCTGGCGATAGCACCGCTCCGCATCGGCAACCCGGCCGAGACGCAGGAGGGCATTGCCGAGATTGTCCCAGACCATGCCGTCGCGCGGATCGATCTCGGTCGAACGGTAGAAGGTGTGCGCCGCTTCCGCGAAACGGCCCATTTCGAATTGCAGGACGCCGACGCTGTTTTGAAACTGCGGGTTTTCCGGCGCCGCCGCGGCTGCCCGTTCGAGCCACGCCAGGGTGATCTCGCGATCCTTGCCGCGATGGTGGCTCATGATGCCCATCAGATGCAGGGCCGGCCCGGATTCGGGATCGAGGCGCAGTGCCTCGAGACAGAGGTCCTCCGCCGCGTCGAGCTGCACTGCGGCCACGGCACGCATCGCCTGTTCCAGGAGTTCACCGATCCTGTCGTCAGCCATCTTGAGCCATCCCTAAGGCGATTGCCGAAGCGAATCGCATACATTCCCCAGACCACAGCTTGCCTGAGCTACGGTGCACTTGCAGCCGAAAACGGTGACAGGAAAGTGCCGACGGCGCCGGCCCGCAGGCCAGCGTACGGGCGGAAGGTCGATCAGACGAGGATATTGACGAGGGAACCGCGGGGCAGGCTGCGGGACGGCTGGTCAGCCTGGACCTGATTGTCGTTGCTGGTATCGCTCGGCGCGGCGACCGTCGCCGTGCTGGGCGCCGCGGTGGTTGCCGCAGCCTGGCTCAGCATATTGGCAAGGGTGGCGCCCTGGACCCGGGCCTGACGGATTCCGGAAAGCGCTGCCTGCTGGGTTCGCTGGGCGGCAGAGATCTGGCTGGCGGCAGCGCCGGCGGCGGCTATATCCATGTCTTCCCCGTGGTCCTAGATACAGTCGAACAAGTGGCTTAGGCGAACAAATGGCTTGAGCGAGCGGGACGCCGCCGGTCAGGCGACGACGTTCAACAGCGACTTCGTCATCTCGTCGGCAGTTTTGACAACCGCGACATTGGCCTTGAAGGAATTGGCCTCGGTGCTGAGATCGACCATGTCCTTGGGATCGAGCGAACCGGAGGCAATATTCTGCGCCGTGCTGTCCAGCTGCTGCTGCACGCGCTTCAAACCGTTGACCGCGGTATTCGTGGCGTTGGTGACACTGGCATTGGTCGCCGGCGAAATATCCATTCTGCTCCTCCACCAGCCAAACGAGGCCAGCTTATGCTCAGCCACCCCGAGTCTCTGGGCGGCCAGACCTGATAAATCGACCTTAACCTATCTTGAAAGTATTAACAAACAGTTGATCAACCGGACGCTGCATAGTCCGGTCCCGACGGCAGCTTGCCCCGGGGAGACCAGCGGGAAAGACCAAAGGAGTCGGTTCAGCGTCAAAAATCGGCGCTTTCTTGCCTTGTAGCGGCAATCATTACCACTTAGGTTCTGCGATATCGCATTGCACAAGAACGCCGGCGATCGCCGGTCCGGGAGCGACCCACCATCCCCGCCCGCGCCCCGATCATATGAACAGAGCCGCCATGACCCCGCCATCTGCCTCCGCTCGTCCCATTTCCATCCGTCCGCGCCGCTCCGTGCTCTATCTGCCCGGCAGCAATGCCCGGGCGCTGGAGAAGGCGCGCGAGCTGCCGGCCGACGCGCTTATCCTCGACCTGGAGGATGCGGTGGCGCCCGAGGCGAAGGAATCCGCCCGGCAGATGATTGCCGAGGCGGTCCGGGCCGGCGGGTTCGGCCATCGTGAAGTTGTGGTCCGCGTCAACGGCCTGGATACGCCCTGGGGCCTCGCCGACGTCCTGGCGATGGCCCGCATCGGTGCGGATGCCCTGCTGTTTCCCAAGATCCAGTCGCCGGACGATGTGCGCGCCGCCGTCGCTGCCCTGGACCGGGCCGGCGCCCCGGGATCGCTGCCGGTCTGGATCATGGCGGAGACGCCGCGCTGCATCCTCGATATCGACGCCATCGCCAGCGCCAGCCATCGCCTGGCCTGCATCGTCGCCGGCACCTCGGATCTGACCCGCGAATTGCGCGCCCGCCATACCGCCAGCCGCGACAGCGTCTACACCGCCCTCTCCCTGATCGTGCTGGCCGCCAGGGCGCACGGGCTGGATGTGCTGGACGGCGTGCATCTCGACCTCGGCGACGAAGCGGGATTTGCTTTCACCTGCGAACAGGGCCGCAATATGGGTTTCGACGGCAGGACGCTGATCCACCCGAAACAGATCGACCTCGCCAACCGCGCCTTTGCCCCGACCGGCAAGGAGCTGGATCTCGCCCGCAAGGTGGTTGCCGCCTGGCAGGAGGCACGCGCCGCCGGCAAGGGCATCTGCGTCGTCGATAATCGCCTGATCGAAAAGCTGCATGTCGAGGAATTCGAGCGCCTGCTGATGCTCGACGATGCCATCGCGAAACGCGGCGCCAAATCGGCCGCCGCCGCCTGAGCTTCGGCGAGCGCCTGAGCTTCGGCGAGCGCCTGAATTTCGGCGAGCGCCTGAATTTCGGCAACCGCCCGGCCTGCCCCGCTTGACTAGCTGTTCCTTGGATGGGCTGCGCGGCTACTGGCTGAGCGTGCAATAGGCCTGTTTCGATTGCAGATCGCCGCAGATCTGCCGCAGCTTTTCCGGCGCGACGCCGGTGGCGAACAATCTGACGGTCGGTTCGTTGCCTGCCGCGACATAAAGCGGCTTCAACGCGGTCAGCTCGGGATAGGTGCCGTGCAGGGCCTTCCAGCCCTCCGCCGCTGCATCGATACCCGAATAGCTTGCCAGCTGAATCGCCGTGCCGGCCTTCGGATTGGTTGCGACGGGAAGCGTCGGCGCGGATTTCACCGCCGCCGGCGTGGCCTGCACGGAAGCCGCCCCTGCCGGTTTCTCCGTGGATTGCGCCACCGGTTTGACAGCGGGCTTGACGGCCGGCTTCGCCGCGATGGCATTCGTCTTCGGCTTATTCGGCTTGAGGCCGCTGACATCGCTCGCCAGCAATTGCGTGGCCGGTATCGCCGCCTTCTGCGCAGCGGCGGCCGTTTTCGCAGGCGCCTTGGCAGACGGCTTATCGGCCCGCTTTGCCTCGGCGACCGCCAGCTTGGCCGGCTTCGGCGCGGTCTTCGACGAAACCGTGCTTGCCGCCGCCGGTTTGCGCGCGGCGATCGGCTTGCCGGCCTGCGGCTTCGCTTTCGGCGCGCTTGGACGCGGCGCCGCCTTCGAGGCTGGTTTATGCGCCGGCGCAGCCGCTGCCGGCACGCCGTTCGTTGCAATCGTCGCCTGGCGGTAGGCCACCTGCTCGCCCCGTTCCAGCAGATAGAGCGCCTCGGGTCGCCGCACCATCAGCACGGGCGCATCGCCCAGCGAGGCGTTGCCCTGCTGCCGCTGCGCCGGCTGCAGCGATTTGCCCGGCAGGAGCAGCAGGGTGGCGAAGGGCTGACCGGCGCAGCTCACCTGCAATTGCTCCAACATGCCCGAGACGCCTTTGATGCCGAGCGCATCACCCTTGACCTGCTCCCGGTTGAAGCGCGGCGAGAAGCAACGCCGCCCGTTGACGTCGCTTGCTTCCGCCGCCTTCAGAACGATCACCGTACCGATATGTGGGTCGGCGACGCTGCCTTGCGCGGATGCGGCGGGAAAAGCGCCGGTCACGAACCAGGCACCGCTGAACTGCTTCGGCACAGGCGTCGCCTCGGGTTTCGCCGCCTCGGGTTTCGCCGCCGGGGGGATCGCTGACGCATCGTCGTCGGCCATCGACGGCGTGGCGCCGGCCAGCAGCGCGGCCAGGACAAGCGAAGAGACGATATGCCGCCAGTCAAGCATCCGGCTTCATCCTAGAAAAAGTCGAGCGTCACGTTGCGATCGGCCAGAGGCTGCAACGGTCGGGCATTCATGGGAAAGAGGCGGGCAAAACTCTTGATCTGCCCGATCCCGGCCTCGATGGGATCGCGAAAGACGATCCAATCGACGATCTCGCTGCAAGGCGGGGTCGTCAGCGAGCCGGGATAGCGATAGGTCACGGCGGCAGTCGGCAGCCACGCCGCGAGATCGATTGGACCGGAGAGCGGCACCTTGCCCCGCTCTTTCGGCATATGCGCGACAATCCGGCCCAGCAGGTCATTGGCGCGGCCGGGCCGCAGCATGATGCCGAGCACCGCCAAGCCGTCGCCGCTGGCCGCCTTGTGGACCAGATGCACTTCCAGTGGCCAGCGTTTGCCGGCCAGGGCATGTTCGCTGGGATGGTGGAAGTGAAACTGGAGGAAGTTGAACCGCCGGCCGCCCAGCGTCAGCCCGCTGCCGGCGGCATCGGCCTCCGGATCGACCTGGATGGTATGGCCATTATTGCTGACCTTGGCGGCGAAAGGGTGCCAGTCGAAAACAAGATCGTCGCTGCCGCCGAGATGGGCGGTGGCAAGATCGATCGGCGATTGCCGCCTGCCGCTGCCGCAAGCCTGATATCCCGGCGCGAGATGACCCCATCGGGCCGGCCCCTCGGCGCCTTCGTAACTCCAATGGGGCGGATGCGACGTATCGGCCGACCTTGCGATGCCCGGCCAGACAGCAGCACCTGCCGCGCCCGCCAAGCCGGCGCCGAGCCTCTGCAAAATCCACCGTCGCGTCGTTGCCTGATCCGTCATCATCCCTACTGCACAGTCGATGGCGAGATTCCAGCCTAATCAGGCAATCTTTAAGGGACCGTGAACGACGGTCGCCGGCGGGGCGAACCGGCCGGTGCGCAGTAGCTTGGTGTGGGAAATGGCGCGTCGTCGACGCGCTGCGACCCGGTCAGGTTGCGACCGGTCAGGCAGCCGCGTCGCGGCGCTGCCGGACGAGGCCGATCCAGCGCTGGGTCACGGTGCGGCAGAATTCGGTCGCCGCCCGGCCGTGCCGGCCGAGTTCGTCGCGGGCCTGTGCCAGCTTCCGGTTGCCGGCCGCCTCGCCAAAGCGCTGGACGATGATATGGCCGAATTTGTTGATCCAGGTATCGGCGAGCTCTTCCGACACTTCGAAATGGCACTGGAATCCGTAAGTCGTCTCGCCGTAGCGGAAGGCCTGATTGGTGCAGGTCGAGCCGGTCATCAGCCGGATGCCGGCCGCCGGCAGGCCGAAGGTATCTTCGTGCCATTGCATGATGCGCTGGCCGGGCTGCAATCCCGCCAGCAGCTTGTCCTGCCGGCCTTCCGGGGTAATTTCGATCGGCAGATAGCCGTACTCGAATTCGTCGTTGCGCCGCACCGTGGCGCCGAAGGCACGGGCCAGCAATTGTCCGCCGAGGCACAGGCCGAGCATCGGCTTCGACTGCACATGGAATTCCCGCAGCAGGTCCAGCATCGGCACAAAGCGAGGATAATTGGCATCGTCGCCGGCATGTTGCGGCCCGCCCAGAATGACCGCCGCATCGTAATCGTCCGGCGAAGCCGGCAGGGCGTCGCCGGAATGCGGCAGGACCGTCGTCAACCGTCCCCCCGCGGCGGCGATATGCTCACCCACCAGCGAGATCGGCGACGAGGCGTCGTTTTGGATGACCAGAACCTGCATTACTGTCGTGCCCCGCATTCCTGTTGACGCCAACTTCGGCCGCCATATCGGCTTCCGGACCGAACGCCCCGATTGCCTTCGGGGTCGCCGGCAATGACCGGGCACAGATGATGGCGAAGGCCGGACACGGTTTCAACCTTCGGTGGCGCAAGGCAGGTCTTCGAAATAGCGGTGGGTCAGGCCGGCGAGCGGGTCCCGGTCTGCGGCGGCCAGTTGAACCCCGCCTTATTGCCAAGACGCGCCAGATGCTGGCTGAGCAGCGGCGCCAGGGGCGATTCGCCGATCATCTGCCGGTGCACGCGCTGCAGGAAATGGGTGTCGGGATAGGCGTTGCCCTCGATGATGACGGCGCCCTCCGCCGTCAAGGCGATGTCCCAGCCGATCACCGTCCGGTCGACGAGCACGCGATGGCCGGCTTCGGCCAAGGCGGCGATTTGCGGCCATTGCGCGATGACACGTCCGGCAACGGGCGCACCGGTCTCGGGATGACGATCCCACCAAGCGTCAGGGGCGAAATGATGATCGTCGCAGAGCTGACCCAACCGGCCGGTGGCCAGATCGACCCGGGCGGCATATTCCACGCTCTGTGACCAGCTGGGTTCCAGCTTGCCGAGGATGCGCAGCATGGCATGGGTGATGTGGGGCCGCTGCCGATCGTCGAGACAGGTGAAGACCCGGAACACCATCAGCGAATCCCGCGCCATATCGGCGATGTCCGGATGATTGGCCAGTTTCGGCTGCACCAGCAACGGTTCGCGCATCGAACGGCTGGTGATGTGGTGAATGACCTCCGCCCGGCTCAACTCCCGCCCATGCTTGCTGCGGTAGAAATCCCCGCCGAGCCAGGTGAACCAGTCGACGCCGCGCGCCCCCCGGGCCTGGACCGGCTTGATGAAGATGTCGCGGTCCAAACTGCGGTAATCCGTCTCTTCATCACCGTGGGACAGGAACGACCAATTGCCGTCGCTCACCACGCCGATGATGTCCGCCACCGGCAGCCCGGCTGCTTGGCAATGCATCGTGAAAGCATGCTTGTTGCCGAGACTGACCCGGCGGCCGTGGATTTTCGGCTGCAGCCAGTGCAACTGCTTCATCAGCCCGTTCTTGATTTCATCGCGGCCGACATAGTCGTCGCCGGCGGCGATGCCATGCGGCAACTCATAAAGCTGCGATGAATAATAGATCGACGGATCGGTGCGATAGCGGCGCATGAGCAGCCACTGCGCCGCCACTTGCTGCGAGAGCGTTATGCCGCGCTGACGATAGACCGCATGCCAATCGCGCAAGGTGAAGAAAGCCAGCCGCAGGGAATAATAGAAGGGAATGAAAACGTGCTGGCCGACACCGCTGGCCGGGTCGAGCAGGTTCCTCGGCCGCAAGCACGTGCGGCGATACACCTCCCGGCACCAAGCGCCGAGACCGCGCGGCTTCGGCGCGGCCGACGCTTCCGTTGCAAATCTGGCACGCCCGGACGATGGAGCTGCGACCGGTTGGGATGTGCGGGATAGAGCTTTAGCCATAGCGGGTATTCCAAGCAAAAGGTCGCGGATCTAGTCGCCATTTGATTCAAATGTCGGATGCATCATGCAAGGAGAAGCTAACGTCGTGCTGTCGGAACGATGAAATTTACGGGGCAATCCTCGGCTGCGGCGATAGGTCCCGCGGCAATTAGGAACGACATCTTCTCGCCACGAGGATCGCCCGTCGGGCGCGGCGGCATGACGCATGCCGAGCGCCGGATATCCTTTCAACGACCTGTCAGCAGACATTCCGCCGGCAGCGTGACGATTGCCGTCGTGCCCTCGCCCGGGACGCTTTCGAGTTCCAGGCTGCCGCCGTGGCGCTCCATCAGCAGACGGCTCAGCGACAGGCCGAGCCCGGTGCCGGCGGTGGTGCGGTTGAGGGTATTCGATACCTGCACGAAAGGCATGAAGATCCGCTCCAGGTCCTCGGGCGCAATGCCGATACCGCGATCGATCACGCGGATCGTCAGCTGATTGGCCAGATCGACATGCGCCGTGATATTGACCTTCTCGCCCGCCGGCGAAAACTTGATGGCATTGGAGAGCAGGTTGATGAGGACCTGCCGTAGCCGCCGCTCGTCGCCGCTGATCATCACCTCGGGAATTTCCGCAGCCTCGATCTCGACGCCGTAATTGCTGGCCTGGCCCGAGGCGATGCGGCTGGCCGCCATGACCAGTCGCGGCACGGCGATCGGCTCCATGACGATCTCCATGCGATCGGCTTCCAGCTTCGAATAATCGAGGATGTCGTTGATCAGTGCCAGCAGATGCTGGCCGCTGCTGCGGATATCGGTGAGATATTCGCCCAGGCGCTCCGGCATGCGATTGGCCGAGGCATCGATCAGAAGCAATTCGGAAAAGCCGATGATGGCATTCAGCGGCGTCCGCAGCTCATGGCTCATGGTTGCCAGAAACTGCGATTTCGCCTTGTTGGCGGACGCCGCATGGCGCCGCGCGGCCTCCAATTCGGTGGCATGAAGATTGGCTTCCTCGACGGTGCGCTCCAGCAGCAGCATCATGGTGCCGATGGCGGCGTAGCGGCCGTTTTCGGTGATCACGAAACCGGTGCCGATGGCTTCCGGGTAGTCGAAGGCGATCATCGCCTTGATGCGATCGATGGTCGTTGAAACATCGACCGCAAGTGGACGCGTATTGACCAGAGGCCCGATCGGGCGGCGGTTATAGACGTCGTACCAGAGCGGCTGGGAAAACTGGAACAGCAGGCGATCGCGCTCGATGATGCCAAGCAGCGCGCCATCGCGGCCGAGCACGGCGAAGATCGGCAGCGACGGATTGGCGGAGAACAGATCCAGGACTTCGCCGCCCGTCATCTCGGGCGTGATCGACGGCGCCACCATGGCAACATCGTTGGCGGTATAATGGGCAACGCCGATCTCCGCCAGGGGCGGCTCGATTCGCGGCGCCGGCTCGGACATGTCGGGTACCTCGCCCGGGCGCGCCGCCGTTACCTGCAGCGGATGACGACCGGCCAGACCGGCAGTTGGATCGGGTGCAGCAAGGTCAAGCAGCTGGGCGCCATCGGCCGGCAGACGCCTTTGACGGCCGGCTTCCGGCTGGTGCCGCAACCGTCCCAGCGGCACCTGGTGCCGGAGGCGTGGGGAAGAATCCTCGTCCATGAGCAAGTCCGATTGCTGTGCGTCAGGATCGGCGGGTATCTGCCTCCCTTGTGACACCTCGGCATTCATGGGCGGTAGCTCCCGAGAGTAACTATCGGTAGGTGAAGCCTGGACGAAGCCCGTGGATGAAGCCGCGGGCCGGCTCTCGCCTCCCCTATTGAGAGACCGCAGAACCAAGCGGCACCTTAGCCCCCTATCGCGTCATTTATGTGACAGCGGCGTTACGAACTCACATAGGGATATGCAAAAGAGAGGTTTCCCGCTTTGTCGGACGCTTTATCAAAGCCAAGCGACCGGCCCAAGCACTGACAGGACGCCGGCCGGCGATATCGACTGATCGGGAGAGGCGAGGATCACGAGAGTGGCGCGGCCGGCGCGACATGCCGGCGCGCGCTCAGCGGCCGTAGCGGTAGAGCTCCGTGCCGTTTTCCTCGAGCCAGTCGCGCGAGGCGTTCACAGTGCGGCAAAGTTCGCCGCAGAGTTTCCAGAAACGCGGGCCGTGATTCATTTCACGGAGATGCGCGACCTCATGCGAGATCACATAGTCCATGACGTGACGCGGCGCGAAGATCAACCGCCAGGAGAACGACAGTTCGCCCTCGCTGGTGCAGCTCCCCCAGCGGCTCTTGGTATCGCGAATGGTGATGCGCTTGACCTTCTTGCCGACCTGTTCCGCCTTGGCATAAGCGCGCGCTTCGATCTCGCGGCGCGCCTCCAGCTTCAGCCATTCCGAAACGCGGCGCGGCAGATGCATTTCCTGGCCAGCCACATGGATTTCCTGATCCTCGCACCAGACCACGCCGCGCGCCGTGGGGCGATGGCGGATGCGATGATCGAGGCCGAGAAAGGGAATGACGGCGCCATGCTCGAACGGCACCGTTTCCGGCAACTGATCGAGCCGCTCGGCAATCCATTCCTTGTTGGAGAGGACGAAACGCTTGCCTTCGTCACGCGAGGTGCGTTTTGGCAGCACCACGACAATACGCGAAGAACCATAATCGAGACGCATAATGATGCGTCGCGCCCGCTGGTTCTGCTGGAAAACCAGCGGAACGCTGCGATCGGTGAAATTGAGCATCTGCACATCAGAGGCTTCCGCCATCGGACGGCGCTTGGCACGCGCCGCCGAGGACTTGGCGGGAGTCTTCTTCGGTGCGATTTTTTCGCGACTTTTCGGGACTTTCCGCATGCCTGCATCAATTCTCTGAGGGACTATCTGCAGGCAGTCTAGGCGCCTTCAAAGCGCCACTTCAACTACTTACGCTTTTTTCTCCGCGATATTTTTATTCCTATTTTTACGCTGCGACTCGGCTGAAATAAGGGCCTGTTTTCGCTCGATTCCCCAGGCGTAGCCACCAAGTTTTCCGTCATTACGCAAAGCGCGGTGACAGGGGATGGCGAGCGCGACAGGGTTGCTGCCACAAGCCTGCCCCACCGCCTGGGCCGCCCCCGGCTGGCCGATGGCTGCGGCGATCTCGCCGTAAGACCGGGTCTGGCCGGCCGGAATCCGGCTCAATTCGCTCCAGACCCGCTGCTGGAAAGCAGTCGCCCGGATATCCAGCGGCAAGGCGGCATGCGGCAGTTCGCCCGCCATGCGCCGCATCAATTCGTCGATATAGGCAGCGACCGTTTCGTCATCGCGGCGCAAGTCGGCCGCCGCCGGAAACTCGGCCCGCAGCTGGCCGATCAAGCTCTCCGCATTGTCGCCCAAGACAACCCGGCAGAGGCCGCGCTCGGTGGCGGCCACCAGGATCCGGCCGAGTGGACAATCGGCGATGCCATAGGTGATGCGCGCGCCACGGCCGCCGCGGGCATAGCTGGCCGGGGTCATGCCAAGGGCCGCATCGGCCCGCTCATAGACCCGGCTGGAAGAGCCGTAGCCGGCATCGAAAGTGGCGGCGGCGACACCGCCTGCGCCGGTCTTCAAGCCCGCCTGCAGGCGCTTCAGGCGCAGGGCATCGTCATATTGGCGCGGCGTCACGCCCATCAGGCGCTTGAACTGGCGCTGCAGATGCCAGGGGCTCAGACCGCAATGGCTCGCCAGCTCATCCAGGGTGACGGGGCCTTCCGGATAATCCCGCACCCGCTCCTCGATATAGGCGACCGCGCGGCGGGTCGCCGCCAGAGCAGGCTCCGCTTGCGTGGCCGGGCGCTCCATATCCGGCTTTCGCTGGGGTTCCAGGCGCCGCTCGGCGATTAATGTGGCGGTCATGGCCGTTCTCCGTTTTGTTGATTTCCTTGCGCTCATGACACACCGATTTAGAGTTTTAGCCGTCGGCCAGCTATCCGATGCTTGCGGGCCTCACTGCGCCGGTTGCTTTTGCCGGTCCGGCTTGTATTTTTAAGCTCTCGCTCCGCGCCCAGCTTCGCTTTCCCTTTCGAGGCCAGTCAACCATGTCGCAGCCCATGCCCCCCTTTCACCTCGCTTTTCCGGTCGCCGACCTGCCGGCCACCGAACGCTTCTATGCCGAACTGCTCGGCTGCGGCATCGGCCGGCGGGCGGAGAAATGGATCGATTTCGATTTCTTCGGCCATCAGATCTCGGCCCATCTGCGGCCGGAAGAGACCGGCCTTGCCAAGCGCAATGAAGTGGACGGCGACCAGGTGCCGGTACGGCATTTCGGCGCCATCCTGGAATGGGACAACTGGCAATCCCTCGCCCAGCGCCTGACCAAGGCCGGCATCGACTTCATCATCGAACCGCATATCCGCTTCCAGGGCCAGGTCGGCGAACAGGCCACCATGTTCTTTCTCGATCCGAGCGGCAATGCGCTTGAGTTCAAGTCCTTCAAGGATATGAGCCAGGTTTTCGCGACATAATTATATTCGGTCCCTCAGGCGCCGGGCGGCAGACCTCCGTCTGCCTTGGCTCCGCGCCACTTGGCGCGCGGCCGCCGTCGCGGCCGGAAGCGATCCGATCGATTCGGAATCTGCTGCGTATTACTATCCTCGGGCGCCGGGCGGCAGACCTCCGTCTGCCTTGGCTCCGTGCCACTTGGCGCGCAGCCGCCGTCGCAGCCGGAAGCGATCCGATCTGCTTGAGAACCTTGAGTGGAATTCAGCGAACGCTGTTAGGCCCAGTCGACGATATGGTTTTCCAGCGGGCCGGCCTTGCGCTCATTGATGGCGCGGCCGCGGACGGAAATACCGGCCTTGTGCACGGTCGAGGGATCGCCTGACACCAGCGGATGCCACCACGGCAAATCGCCGCCATCGCGCACCAGCCGATAGGCGCAGGTTTCCGGCAGCCAGTTGATCTTGCCGATATTGCGCGGCGTCAGCTTGACGCAGTCGGGCACCAGATCGTGGCGATGTGCATAGTCCTTGCAGCGGCAATTGCGCAGATCGAGCTGATGGCAGGCGGCATTGGTGAAAAAGAGCTCGCCGGTATCTTCGTCGATCAATTTGTTCAGGCAGCATTTACCGCAGCCGTCGCACAGGCTCTCCCATTGCGCCTGCGTCATCTGGCTGAGCTTCGTGGTCTTCCAGAAAGGAAGGTCGCGTTCCATCGCCCGACCGGCTCAGCCGCCGTGCTTTTGCACGAAGTCGCGCCACTGCGGATAGATTTCGCCACGCCAGCGCCGGCCGTTGAAGATGCCGTAATGGCCGACAGATTTCTGCAGCAGGTGGCGCTTCTTGTCGGCGGCGAGATTGCGGCACAGTCCATGTGCGACTTCGGTCTGGCCGGGACCGGAAATATCGTCGAGCTCGCCTTCGATGGTCATCAGCGCCGTTTGCTCGATCGCCGCCGGCTCGACCAGCTGTCCGCGATAGCGGAAGGTGCCGTTCGGCAGGCTGTGCTCCTGGAAAACATGGCGCACGGTATCGAGATAGAACTCGGCCGAGAGATCCATCACCGAGAGATATTCGTCATAGAAGCGGCGATGCGCATCGGCGCTTTCGCCGTCGCCCTTCACCAGATTCTCGAAGAAGCTGAGATGCGAGCCGACATGCCGGTCGGGATTCATCGAGACGAAGCTGCCGAGCTGCAGGAACCCGGGATAGACGCGGCGCAGGGCGCCGGGATGCCACAGCGGCACGGAATAGACCATGCCGTGCTCGAACCAATCGAGCGGATAGCGCGACGACAACTCGTTGACTTCGGTGGGATTGACGCGGGTGTCGACCGGCCCGCCCATCAGTGTCACCGAGCGCGGCTGCGCCGGATCCTGCCCCGCCGCCAACAGTGCCACGGCCGACAGCACAGGTGGCGAGGGCTGGCAGACGGCGATGATATGCGTCTCGCTGCCGAGATAGCGGATGAAGTCGATCACGTAATCGATATAGGTCGTGAGATCGAACTCGCCCTGCGAGAGGGGCACCAGACGGGCATCGGCCCAGTCGGTGATATAGACGTCGTTGTCCGGCAGCAGCGTCTCGACCGTGCCGCGCAGCAAGGTCGCATAGTGGCCCGACATCGGCGCCACCACGAGAACCTTCGGCGACCGCTGAGCGGCAGCGCCATCGGGCAGGTCGCGGCGGAAATGCAGCAGATTGCAGAACGGCTTCTGCAACAGCACTTCCTCATGCACCTGCACTTCCGTCGCCGCTCCGCCGCTGCCGGCGTTGACGGTGGTATGATGCAGATTGAAGCGCGGCTTGCGATGACGCTTGGTCGAGCGATCGAACATTTCGCAGATCGCCGCCGTGGCGCGGCCGGCCGTCGTGTAGGAAGCCGGAATCATCGGGTGGGTCAGGACATGCTGCCAGTAGCGGGCCGCCATGCGGGCTGGAGTTAAACTCATCAACTGGGCGTCAATCGCCTGATACAGCATTCGAACCTCGTTAAATCAACGGCATGGCGCGGACCGGCCTGCCGGGGCCAGGAGGCAAGACGAGAAATCCGCCGCCGCAGCCCGACCCGCTCGCATCGTCGCGCGATAACGTTACCCGACCGTAAGCCGCGTGGTTTCACCGCGCAATACGCATTTGGTGCAGTGCAGAATGTCGATTCCGACGTTGAATGAGGCTCTCTTTCCTAAATTCCGACGGCTCGTTTGGCTTAACCAAACAGCGCGATCGAGAGCAGGGCCAGACAGGAAAACACCATGGAGGCCATGGTCAGGCCCATGCCGATGCTGCGGGCGGGCAGATGCTCCGGGATGCGGCTGAGACCATAGGCATGGGCGAGACGCCCGAGCAGCAGGAGCAGGCCGATCACGTTGAGGACGATAGCGCCGGCCCCCTGCAATTCAAGCAGCGCCATGAGGATCAGGGCGAGGGGCGTGTATTCGGCGAAATTCGCATGGGCCCGCAACCGCCGGCGCAGCTCTTCGCTGCTGCCCTCGCCCAGGAAAACGCGCGCCCGGCGGCGGCCTGCCATGGCCCGCACGCTCAAGGCCAGAAAGATGAGGGCCAGCAGAACTGCATAAACGGACGTCGTCGTGACGGGCGTCAGCACGATCAAAGATCCTTTTTCAACTCGGCGACGATGTCATCCGGCGTCGCTTCCGGACCGAAATGTGCCAAATAGTGCCCATCGCGGTCCATCAGGTAAATGATCGTGCTGTGATCCATCAAATAGTGCTCGGGATCGGCGCCGTCGGCCTTGGCGAAATAGACCCGATAGGCATGGGCGGCGGCGGAGATCTGGTCGGGGCTGCCGGTCAATGCGCGCAGGCGCGGATGGAAATTGGCGGCATATTCCTTCATCACCTGCTGCGTATCGCGCGCCGGATCGATGGTGATGAAGAGCGGCGTTACCTTGTCGGCATCGGCACCCAGCTTGTTGAGCGTCGCCGTGATGGTGCCGAGAGCCGTCGGACAGGCGTCGGGGCAAAAGGTATAGCCGAAATAGACCAGCGTCAGCTGGCCCTTGAAATCGGCATCGGTGACGGTCTTGCCGTCCTGGTCGACCAGCGTGAAGGGGCCGCCGATGGCAACCGTGCCGGCATCCTGTCCCGTTCCTTTCAGATAAAGCCGCCATCCGACCAGGCCCGCCAAACCGACGATGGCGACCAGGCAGGCGATGACGAGAAAGCGGGCAAGTCCGGATTTCGGCATGATCAATTCCTTATATCGGCGTGGCGCGCCTGAGACGGCCGGGATCCCAGGCAGCTTGCCGGCGCCGAGGATAGGCCGCGGCTGGAGGCTGCGCGAGAAGCGCCCCAACCGGGCGCTTGCGCCTCTGGCCGGCGGCGCTATCGGGGTTTCGAACCGCAGGCATAGCCCAGCACGGCCCGACGCAGGCGGCAGGCCGCAATGCTCTACCTAGTAGGCCGAGAGCGCGTTCACCAGGGAGCTGGTATTGGGATTCTGGAACTTGCGCTGAATGACGATGGCATAGGGGCTCGACCCCTCGCCGTAATACGCCCGGTTCCAGGAATCCTTCTTCAGGATGCCGGCGCCATCGAAGGAGACGCCGCCGAACAAGCCGGAGGTCTTGGCGAAGGTATAGACGTCGGAGCTGAAATTCGTCGTCGTATCGGCGCCGATACCCTTGCCGATCGGACCCGCCGCCATCGAGACGTTGCCACCGAGCTTCGTCTGATTGTCCAGTACCGCATCGAGGGCCTTGTCGCTCATGATGGTGAAAATGGCTTCACTGAGCTGGCCGCCGACCTGAAGACCGACGCTGCCGGAGATCAGCGTGTAGAATGCCGGCTGGCTCCAGCCTTTCGTCGCATCGCGGACCATCAGCACGCCCGACCCGCCTTCACCGCCGATGACAAAACCCGCCTTGAACAGGCTGGGGAAAATCATCACTGCCTTGCAGTGCTTGAGATAACCCGGCAATTCGGCAAATTCCGGCGAGGCCGTCAGCTTTTCGAAACTGATGCGCGCCTTGTCGATCAGTTCCTGCTGATCGGTCAAGGCGAAGGCGGCAGGCGCCAGGCTGCAGCTGGCAAGAGCAGTTGCACCGATCAGAAAAGCACGTCTGTCGAGCTTCATATCATTCCTCCAGCGACTCGGAATCGCGTTTGCGGGACGACCAACGCAACAGATAGCTGTGCCCGGCATCAAGCGCAACGGGAGAAGCCGGCGATTCACGGGGATGTGCTGAGCAAAGGTGAAAGCAACGCCGAATGCCGGCTGTTCAATCGGCCGCCGACGCTTCGCGGCCCTTTTGCGGCGGCCGCGTCACAAAACTGACGTGCCGGCAGCAGATCGAGGCCGATAACGTTAAATCGGTGGCGTTAAGCCCCATACCGTTAAGATAGTCCGGCGGCGTCAGGACAGTCTGCCGTCAGGGACGGACAACTCAGGTTCGCGGCGAATCCGCGGGATGGCGATTGACGGCGAGGATGCGCCAGGAAACCTCGCCCCTCGGCCCGCGGATATGATCGAAGCGCGTCACCGAGCACGGGTCGATGGCGAAGCCGAGCGCCCGCGGCGGATCGAGCGCGAGGATGGCGGCCAAAGCGGCCCGGATCGCGCCGGCATGGCTGACGGCGACGATATCGCGACCGGCATGGTGCTCCGAATGGCGCAGGATCGCCCTTTCCACCCGAGCGATGACGTCCCGGAAGCTTTCGCCCTGCGGCGGCGCGTGATCGGCCGGCGCCTGCCAGAACCGCCGATAGGCATCGTCGCCCTGCGCCTCCAGCTCCGCATAGCTCATGCCCTGCCAGGTGCCGAAATGCTGTTCGGCGAGATCCGGCTCGATTTCCGGCATCTTCCCGGGAATGCCGTTCCTCGCCTGATGCAGCGCGGCTGCCGTCGCCTGCGTGCGCCGCAGCGGCGTCACCAGCCAGACCGGATCCGCCGGCAGTTGCTGTGCCACCGCCGCAAACAGGGCGGCATCGGAACAATCGCAGGCGAGATCGTCCTGGCCATAAAGCCTGCCCGCGACACCGATGACAGGGGCATGACGAATGAGCCACCAGCGCGTCACGATATGGGTCATCCTGCGCCGGCTGCCGCTGCTCAGGTGAAGCTGACGAAATTCAGGATGACGGTGACTTCGACCAGCTGTTCGGCCGCACCGAGGACATCGCCGGTGTAACCGCCTAATTGGCGCTGGGCGATCTGCGCGACCAGGAAAGCGACGACGAAAGCGGCGACGGTAGCGACCAGCGCCACGCTCGGCCCGCCGACCAGGCCGGCGATCAGGACGGCCAAAGCGATCGATACATAGGTTCCCTTGAGGGGCGGCTTGCCGGCATGCACCGCGAGCCCGTCGCTGCGCGCCAGCGGATAGCTGCGCATCACCAAGGGCAGGACGCCACGGCCCAGGGCATGGGCGGCGATCAGCGCGCTGGCGACTTGACCGGGAACAGCAAGATCGGCCAAAGCGGCGACCTTCATCAGATTGACGAAAACCAGCGCCAGCGTGCCATAGCTGCCGATCGTGCTGTCGCGCATCACCGCCAGCTTGCGCAGCCGGTCGCCGCGCACGCCCAGCATATCGGCGAAATCCGCCAAGCCGTCATCATGCAGCGCACCGGTCAGCACAGCTGTCGCGGCGACGGCCAGAATCGCGGACATCAGGCCGGACAGGCCGATCCACAGGCCGATCACATAAACCGCCGTGGCGGCGATGCCGATCACGGCACCGATCACGGAGAACACCGCGACCGCATCCGCCAGGGGCTGATCCGTCGGCCGGACCGGCAGGCGGGTGAAAAAGCCAAGCCCGGTCAGCAGGCTCCGCCCCAGCCCGTGCAGATGGAGATTAGGAATAGCCTCTCCGGCGGAGTTGGCGTCAGTCGGGTCGACTGCCGCCCCGGCCCTTTCGGCGGCATCCGGCCTTGCCTCCACCGACGGTTCCGGGGCGTCCGTCCCCCCTGCCGACGGTTCCGCGCCAGCCCTATCCCCGGTGGTCCCATCTACGGTGGCAGCGCCGTCGGCGGCAGATTCGGCGCCGGTTATTGCGGATATCGCCTGCTTCCCGGGTTCCGTTTCGGGCTTGGCTGGGTCGGAAGCGGGGTCGGATATCGTCATGGCGATTATTTCATCGCACTCATGTCGCGCTGGGGCAAGTGGGGACTGGCGGGACGGGCAAAATCCGCTAAGCCCCTTCCGGCCGGGAATCTAGCGGTAACCGGCGGGACGGCCGCCATGCGAGACAATTGCCTTCGCCGGCCGGCATGTCTATCTAGGCGCGTTCAAGCGACGCAGCCGGGATGGCCGGCGCCGGCAGGACACCATGCACTAGAACCTTTCAGGAGCCGAAGTTGGATCGTCAGCCCGTCGCGAGTTTCGCCGAAATCCGTCAGATCATGCGGGAAGCGCCCGGCCCGCATCTGGAGGCCGCCAGCCGGACGGCTGCCCGCGAGGCGGTCCTGACCAAACCCGCCGGCGCCCTAGCGCGGCTGGAGGAAATCGCGCTTTGGCTGGCGACCTGGCAGGGCAAGCACCCGCCCACAGTCAACCATCCCCGCGTCGCCGTCTTCGCCGGCAATCATGGGGTTGCCGATCTCGGCGTCTCCGCCTATCCGAAGGAAGTCACCCTGCAGATGGTGCTGAACTTCCAGTCGGGCGGCGCGGCGGTCAATCAGCTCTGCAAGAATGCCGATGCCGATCTCCGCGTCTACGAGATGTGCCTCGACCAGCCGACCGCCGATTTCACCCAAGGTCCGGCGCTGACCGAAGAGGAAACCGCCCGCGCCATGGCCTATGGCATGATGGCGGTCGAACCCGGCATCGATCTTCTCTGCCTCGGCGAAATGGGCATCGCCAATACCACCAGCGCCTCGGCCATGGCCGCCGCGCTCTATGGCGGCAGCGGCGCTGACTGGGCGGGACCCGGCACCGGCGTCCATGGCACGCAATTGACCCGCAAGGCCGAGGTGATCGATCTTGGCCTGAAGCGCCACGCCGCCGTCTTCAATGACGGCCTGGCCATCATGCAGTGCCTGGGCGGCCATGAACTCGCCGCCATCGCCGGCGCCGTGATCGCCGCGCGCATGGCCCGCGTTCCCGTCCTGCTTGACGGTTTTGCCTGTACGGTGGCGGCCGCCACCCTGCTGAAGCTCGACAGCCGCGCCCTCGATCACTGCCTGGTCGCGCATTGCTCGGCCGAACCGGGCCATCGAAAATTCCTGGAAAAGATCGGCAAGAAGCCGCTGCTTGATCTTGGCATGCGGCTCGGCGAAGCTTCCGGTGCCGCTTTGGCCATCCCGCTGATTCGCGCGGCCGCCATGTGCCATAGCGGCATGGCGAGCTTCGCGGAAGCGGGCGTCAGCACCAAGGAATAGCGGCAGAACTGCGGCAGCGTGGTCGCTCCACTTCCCGCGCCGGATTGCCGGGAGGACAAAGATGAGCAACCCCCTGCTGCGCGCCTTCGTGCTTGATCGCCTCGGCCTGCGCGGCCCGCTGTGGTCGCCCGGCCGGGCGGCCGCGGCGGCGACCGGGCTTGGCATGATCCAGATCGATTCGATCCGTGTCATGGGCCTGCGCAACCATGAACTGGCCTGGGCGGCGCGGACCGATGCGCCGGTGTCAGCCTTCTACGATCTGCTCTATCAAAGCCGCGGCATGATCGAGACCCATTACCCGGTCTTCGCCACGCGCCGCGACTGGCTGCCCTGGTTCCTGCGCGATTTCGGCAAGGCGATCAATGCCGACAGGCTGCGCGAGCTGAAGCCCGCCATGCGCCGCATGCTGCGCCATATCGCGGAGCATGGCCCGGTTTCGCCGGCCGATTTCGAATCGGAGCGCGTGATCGGCGGCTTCAATACCATCAAGGCCACCACCAAGGCGCTCGAATATCTCTTCTATACCGGCAAGCTGCAGATCGTCGGACGCACCGCGCATTTCCATCGCCTGTTTGATCTGACCGAGCGCGTCGGCGCAGACCTGGTGGCGCCGGTTCCGAACTGGCACCGCGAGCACGGGCTGTTTTTCGTGCAATCGGCCCTGGCCGTGCTGAAGCTGGCGACCGCGCAGCAGCTGGCGGAACGCACGGCGCATCACATCGGCTCCTGGCGCACGGGCGGCCTGCCGCTGGCCCGCAAACTGGTCGCCAAGGCGGCGGAGCGCGGCCTGATCGAGCGCGTGCCCTTCGATGACGGCGGTGAAAAGACCGCGCATTTTGCCTTGAAGGAGGACCTCGATGCTTTCGCCGCGCGCAGTTCCCTGACCGACGATGATGCGCGAATCATTCCGCCGCTCGACAACCTGCTGTTCAGCCGCCGGCGCCTGAGCGAGCTCTTCGACTTCACCTATAAATTCGAGGCCTATACGCCACTGCATCAGCGCCGCTTTTATTTCGCGTTGCCGATCGTCTACGGCGACGAAGTGGTCGGCCAGATCGACGCAAAGAAGGACGGCGGCGAATGGCGGGTGCTGGATCTCGATATCCACGGCGCCTTGCCGGCCGATGCTCTGCGCCGCGCGGTGCATCGGCTGGCGCGCATCGCCGAAGCGGAACGGGTGACCGCGGCAACAGCGGTTCCGGCAAAATGGCGCAAGGCGCTCAGCGGCCGTATTAACGCCGCCTGAAATTATCGTGACCGGTTCGAGCAGGGCCGATTGATCTTCATCAAAGACGCGCCTGCGCTATCACAGCTATGTGATCCCAGCCTGGAACAATGGCCGGCGGGACCACATATCGGAACATCCTGTGCGCTTCAACGTTGCCTTGACGACAAAATAGTCAACTGACGGGAAGGATTAGAAATTATGGCAAAACGGCACGCCCCGACCATCGACCAGTCGGTCGACGATATCATCGGCGAATTCCGGGATCTCGCCGCCTCGCTCGATGATTTACTGGCGGCTTCTGCCGGCGAAGGCACCGAAGCGCTGAGCGATCTGAAGGCAAAAGCGGCTGACCGCCTGAAACAGGCGAAGGCGGCCATCACCAAAGTGGAGCGCAATGCCGTGCAGGCGGCCAAGGATGTGGCCGTCAAATCCGATGACTACGTGCATGAGAACCCCTGGACATCGATCGCCGTCGGCGCCGGCGTCGGGCTTATTCTCGGTCTGCTGATCGGCCGGCGCTGAATGTCCCGTTCATGAGCGATGCATATCCAGGCGGCGACGGCGCCGCGGAGACACGGGGACCCGCCGAGCGGCTTTTGCGGCTAGGCGAGAACCTGCTCGCCATTTTTATCGAGGCCGGGCGGACCCGTATCGAGCTGCTGACGGTGGAGTTCGCCGTCGAGCGGCTGCGGGTCATCCGCATGCTGGCGATGGCAGTAGTCTTCAGTATCGCTGTCTTGCTTGGCCTCGCCTTCGCCTCGTTCCTGGTCATCGCGTTTTTCTGGGATACCTATCGCCTGGCGGCGATCGGCGGCGTCACCATCTTCTATGCGGCGATCGCTGTGGTCATGGCCGTGCTACTGCGGCGCGCCTTGACCACGGCTCCCGCCGCTTTCGCCAACACGCGCGACACATTGGAACGCGACTACCTGGCGCTGCGAACACGGCTCCGCCAGGCGCAACACGACGCTACCGGCGATGACGATGCAGGTGGTACCGACTCCTTTTCGCCGGGAGGGTTCCGCTAATGGCTCATACTGATCGACAGCGGGCTGATCGACAACGGGCTGATCGACGCCAGCAGCGCATGGCGGAGCTGATGCTGCAGGCGGAGGCTGAGCGTGCGGCTCTGGGGCGTCTGGTCGACGACTATTGCCAGATCACAGGTCCGTTCGACCGAATCTATCAGCGGGTGACGCAGATCGTCCGTGCGCGGCCGCTGGTCAGCACCTTGCTGCTGGGTGCCGCAGGAATCGCGGCCATCGCGATCAGCCGGCGGCTGCCGCGCCTGCCGCTGCGCGGGCTTATTCGCGGCGCCACCCTGGCGAGCGTCGCCCTGCGCAGCCTGCGCGGTCCCGCGGGTTGAGATGGCTGAAATCCGTGGTTGGGAAGCTGCGCGCCGCAAAGAACTGAGTCGGGAGAATTCTGAAAAATCCAGCAATTACAGCCGCCGGGCCGGCCCCGGCGACAGGCCATCATCCGTGACCGGTGCCGCGGCGAAGATGCGGCAATTGGACCTAGGGCAACATGGCATCCATCCGGGCTAAGGATAGCCCAGCGTCGGCCGGCAGCCGCGATCCACGCGAAAGCCCGCGCTTATTCCGCTTGTCGTCACCCCTTCGGCAGGCCAAAGCCGCGGCGGGGCTTGCCAAGCCTTGCCTTGACCTCTTTTATTAGAGCCGATGACCAATCTCAGCACCACTGCGGGCAGTTTCCAGGCAAGGCCGTCACGGACCAGCCGCGGGCGCGTGCGCGTGCGCACCTTGACGGTGATCCGCTGGATCGCCGTTGCCGGCCAGGCGGCCGCCCTGATGGTGGTGCAATTCGGCCTCGGCTACCAGCTGCCCCTACTGCCCTGCCTGGTGGCGGTTGCCGCACTCGCCGCGGTCAACCTCGTCGGCCAGGTGCGCCGGCAGCAGGGACAGCGGCTGATGTCCGATCGCGAAGCCGCCTTCTCATTTGCGTTCGATCTGGTGCAGCTCGCCATGCTGCTCTATCTCACCGGCGGCCTGCATAATCCCTTTGCCGTGTTGATCCTGGCGCCCGTCACCGTGGCGGCGGCGGCCTTGTCCCAGCGCAGCACCATGGCGCTGGCGGCGCTGGCCATCACCGGGATCTACGTGCTTGCCGTCTATCACCAGCCTTTGCCCTGGGCGGGCGGTGAGTTTCGCCTGCCGCAGATGCTGCTGGCGGCGCTGGCGATCGCTTTGGCGCTGGCGGTGCTTTTCATCTCCTTCTATGTCTTTCGCGTGGCCGAGGAAATGCGCCGCATGTCGGATGCCCTCAGCGAAGCCCAGGCCACGCTCGACCGCGAGCAACGCCTGTCCTCGCTCGGCGCCCTGGCGGCGGCGGCGGCGCATGAACTAGGCAGTCCGCTCGGCACCATTTCGGTGATCGCCAAGGAACTGGCCCGCGACCTGCCGGGCGACAGCCCGCTGCGGCCGGATGTCGATCTGCTGCTGAGCCAGAGCGATCGCTGCCGTGACATCCTGCGCGAACTTTCCAGCCGACCGACCGAGACCGGCGAGCATCCCTTCGAGATGATTCCGGCCGTCGTCATGGTGCAATTGGCGGCGGCACCCCATCAACGGCCCCATGTCGCCTTGCGTATCGAGGAGCGTCCCGACCCGCGCGACCCGGAAATGCCGCTGGTGCCGCATCGCCCGGAAATTCTCCATGCTTTCGGCAATCTGCTGCAGAACGCCATCGAATTCGCGCAGCAGGAAGTCAAAGTCGTGATTGCCTGGACGCTCGACGAAGTGGAGATCACCGTTACCGACGACGGGCCGGGCTTCCCCGCGACCCTTCTCGACAAGCTCGGCGATCCCTATCTGTCCAGTACCGCCCGCGGCGAGAGCGAGGCACGCGAAGGCGACCATATGGGCCTCGGTATCTTTATTGCCCAGAACCTGATCGAACGCACAGGCGGCGCGATCAGCTTCCAGAACAACGATTTTCACGGCGCTGAAGTCAAAGTGACCTGGCTGCGCGATAGCCTAGAATGAGAGTGGCAAGATGACGGACGAAATTCAAAGGACCCTGCTTATTGTCGATGATGACGCGCCCTATCGCCAGCGCTTGGCGCAGGCGCTGGAAAAACGCGGCTTTTCGGTACAGCAGGCGGAAACCGTGACGGCCGGCATCGCAACCGCCAAGACGCAGTTGCCGCGGTTCGCGGTCGTCGATCTGCGCTTGACCGACGGCAGCGGCCTTGACGTCGTGGCCGAGATTCACAAGCACAATCCCGATTGCCGCGTCGTCATCCTGACCGGCTACGGCAATATCGCCACCGCGGTTGCCGCCATCAAGCAGGGGGCGGCCGATTACCTGCCGAAGCCGGCCGACGCTGACCAGGTCGAAGCGGCCTTGCTGCAGGATAAATCGGCCCTGCCGCCGCCACCGGAGCAGCCGATGACGGCAGACCGCGTGCGCTGGGAGCATATCCAGCGGGTCTATGAGCAATGCGACCGTAACGTATCCGAAACAGCGCGCCGCTTGCGCATGCATCGCCGCACGCTGCAGCGCATCCTCGCCAAATACGCCCCGCGCGGCTGAGCCGCCGCGGCGTTCCGCTTGCCACGACGCTTTGCCGTAAGCAGCCGGCAACTTCCCGCCCGGAAATAGCTGTTGTCTTCGCTCTTATTGCGTTATATCCATTCAACCATAACGTCGGAGGGTGATGAAGATGAAAGCGCGTTCTGAGTGGATTTCCGAAACGCTGAAGATGCAGCGCCGCCGCTTTTTCAAGCTTGCCGGGCAACTGGCCTTTGGCGCCCTGTTGCTGGGCACGGGTGTTGCCGTTTCGCTGGGCAGTGCCCAGGCCGATGACAAGACCAAGCTGACGATCTTCGGCGCGGCCAGCCTGCAGAACGCCCTGGACGAGATCGACGCCACCTTCGCCGCCAGCCATCCGGTGACGATCGCCGCCTCCTATGCCAGCAGTTCGGTTCTGGCCAAGCAGATCGAGGCCGGGGCCGCCGCCGATATCTTCATTTCCGCCGATCGCGACTGGATGAAGTATGTCGCCGACAAGCAGCTGATCCGCGCCGACAGCAACAAGGATCTGCTGGGCAACGAGCTGGTTCTTGTCGGCAAGGCCGACGACACCACGTCCTTCAAGCTGACACCCGGCGCCGACCTGCTGGGTGCGCTCGGCTCCAGCCATCTCGCCATGGGCGAAGTGAAGAGCGTGCCGGCCGGTAAATACGGCAAGGCCGCACTGGAAAAGCTCGGCATCTGGGACAAGGTGCAAAGCCGCGTGGCCGGCGCCGAGAATGTCCGCGCCGCCCTGAAGCTGGTCGCCCTCGGCGAGGCCAAATACGGCATCGTCTATGCCAGCGACGCGGTCGTCGAAAAGCAGGTGCGCGTGGTCGACACCTTCCCCGAAGACAGCCATCCGCCGATCGTCTATCCGATCGCCATCACCAAGACCGCCGCAGCACGGCAGGATGGCGGTGCCGCCCAGGCGCAGACTTATTACGATTACCTGCACAGCAGCGAAGCCGCCGCCGTCTTCAAGAAATATGGCTTCACGCCGCTGAACTGATACCGCCGCCTGGCGATATCGCGATCTGTTCGTTTCAGCCTGTCCGGCCGGTACCCTTGGTACCGGCCTTTTTCTTCGGCGCGGCCTCGCCCTGCGCAAGATCATCGAGCTGCGCCAGGACCGGCGCCGCCGCGCGGCTGACCGCGCCGTCGATCTCATCCAGGCAATGCAACACGCTGCGGCCCGCCGGGGTCAGCATGGCGCCGCCGCCGCCGGCACCGCCCGGTGCCTTTTCGACCAGGGGCCGGCTGAAACTGGCATTGATCTCCTCGACCAGCAGCCAGGCGCGGCGATAGGACATCTTCATCGCGCGGCCGGCCGCCGAGATCGAGCCCAGATTGTCGATCAACTGGAGCAACTGGCGCTTGCCCGGCCCGAGCCGCTCGCCGCTGGTGAGATCGATACGAAAAGATAAGGTTGCCATGGCTCGCCTTGCGCGCATTGCTGATAGGCGCGTCCCCCGGCAGCCTTGCCAGGATAGCGCCGTTATCGTCCGCCGCCGATTTTATCGCGAATATCCGCCCGGGAAAGGGGAGACTTGCAGGGGTGCGCCGGACCTCAGCGTCCCGCTGGCGGCCGCGTGGCATCGCTGCCCCAGGCCTGCAGCATATTGTCGATGATGCGTCCCTGAAACAGGGAAATGCCGAGGGACTCGCCGACGGTAATGGCCTGATCCGTACCCGCCCGGCACAGGATGACCCGCTCGCGGCCGATCCTTCTGATCGCCTCCCGCAGGTCGGTCGCGTATTTGCCGCGGGCATGATCGGCGAGCGCCGGCGTCCAGGCGATCTTGATGAGATCGAAGCCGAGGAGATTGCGGTCGATCAGCGGCAGCATCAGATGCGGCACGCCGTCGATCACCAGCTTATAGCCGCGCTCCTTCAGGAAATCGCGGGCGAAGAGATAATCGCCCGGTTCGGCGAAGACTTCGATCGCCGGCAGTTCGATCGACATGACGCCGCGATCCTTGCCGTTGATCACGCGGTCGAATTCCAGGAACTCGGGACCCGTCACCGTCGCCAGCGTGAGGTTGAGACTGGAAAGGCGCAGCAATTCGCGATATTCGCGCTGCGAAATCAGCGCCAGCATGCGCTGGTCGAGCACCCGGGACAAATGCTGGAACAGCCATTTGTCGGAGGTGACATCATAGCCGGGCAGTACCGTATCGGCGAGATAGCGCATCGAAAAGAAGATTTCGTGGAACACCGGTGCCGGCCGGCTGCCCGGCACCAGGGCGCAAATCTCCTGGCGCCGCAGGACATTGGCGAGATCCGCGCGCTCGATCGCGCGCTCGAGCAATTGCAGATTGCTGGGATCGAGCATGGCACTGGCGCGCTTGCGGCGCTTGACCGCCTGCAGCCGCGTGGCGGTCGCCGCCTGGCTTTCGTCGCGCGCGAGATTGATCGCCTGGACGCGGGCGAGAAAATTCTGATAGTCCGTTTCCAGATCATACCAGGTGCAGAATTCATCTTCGCCGCGTCGGCCATTGCGGGCCGCCAGCAAGGGATCTTCGCTGAAGAGATACTTCACCTGGAGCAGGCAGGCGTCGATATCGGAAACCGCGGCGCCTTTGCACAGCACGAAGACGTTGTTGTTGGCGATGGTGTAGACGCCTGCGTCGAACTGCTTGACCAGGGGCTCGAGCGTCTTGCCGATGATGCGACGATGTTGCGGACGTTGGTGATGCGGACGCAGCAGCGAGACGTTGATCTCGACCGCGTACCAGCCGTCGCGATAGCGGTCGAGCCGCTGGGTGTATTCCAACAGCACTTCCTCATCCGACAACGTGCGTCTGTCCCTGAACCAATCACTCATGCGTCATGTCATGCCCAATGGCGTACCGTCGCAGCCCCGCCAACAGTCTTAGCATTTGAAGCAACTTTCTTAAATTAAAGTAAAATTAGCCTGTTTCAGCGAGTTAGCCCTGCCCGACCGGCCGTCAGACAGCCTGGCGGCACAATCCTGACCTCCCGGGCGCTGAGCGGGACGACTGCCGGAGCAGACCGCCGGGTGGCCATCAGCGCGTATGCAGCCACCAGTTATGCTCGTTGATCGAATAGACCGGCTGGTAGTGCTTGATGGAATTGGCGGGCACCACCGAACTGATCTGGTTGTCGAGCAGCATCGGCACGTTATCGACATAGACCACCAGCACGGCATGGCCGAGCTGCAGGTTGAGGTCGCGCAAGGCGACGACGCGCATATCGTCGACCGGCACGCCCAGGGCCTTGAGCGCCATGTATTTGGCAATCGCGTAATCTTCGCAATCGCCGCTCTTTTTCAGAAACTCGAAAGGGGTGGCCCAGTAATCCTCCATACCCCAGTTGTTGATGTCGAGGATGTAGGGATGCAGGTTCATCTCGCGATTGACTTCGCGCATCTGGGTGGCCAGGTCCTTGCCCTTGAGCCGATTGATCAGGTCGTTCCAGCCTTTGGTCGTGCAAGTAGAACTCTCGCACGGCGCGCCATTTTTCCAGCGCGCCAGCATGCTGTTCCATTTGGGGAACTTCTGCATGTTGGCGGATTGCAGCTCGTAACTGCCGAACAGCTTGGGATAGCTTCGCGCGGCTGCGGGATGCGCCGGATAGCTGAGCAGGACGCAGAAGACCGAGACAAGCAACGGCATGGCGATCGCACGCGACGCACGAACGCCTGCATCCCTGATCCGGCAGGCACCAGTCCCGCTTGCCAGAACGCTGATCAGCCTCGCGAGCATTTCGCTCCTGCTACGACCACGGCCTTCCCCCGCCCGGCCTGCCACGTCGCGGTCCCATTACCGTCCAGGTTGTATCGGATGAATCGACAGCGGACAACCAATCTAATTTTAGCTATATTGAGCGGCCCGATCGGCCAGGGGCGGCCGCGCGGGATGAACGCGTCGCCAGATCATGTCGATGGATATATCGTGCAGATCCGGCATCGCCTTCAGATGAAAGCGCGGCCAGGCGCGACGGAAAAGAGCAGGAGAACAAGCGTGACGATCGGATCTGACCAGACGGGGAGTCAGGAGCGGACGAGTGACGTTGGTCAAGGTGGGCATCTTTTCGACGACACGCCGCAGCGCGGAAAAATCGATCTGAAGATTCTCTTCCCGCTACTGTTGCTCATCATTCTCGGCGTGGTCGGCGTGTGGTCGATCAGCCGCTTTGTCGGCGAGGAACACGACCGCGAGCTGACGCAGTGGCAAGTGCGCATGGGCATCATCGCCGACAGCCGCGCGGCGGAGATCAATCGCTGGCTGGACCGCCAGAGCGGCGACCTGATGGGACTAGCCGACAATGAATCCGTGCAGCTCTATGTCAGTTCCATCGCCGAGTACAATGCCGCCCTCGCCAAGGGGCAGCAGGACGCCAACCAGCAGGACGAGGTCAACGGCTTTCGCGAATATCTGCGCAACCTGCTGACCGTCACGGCCGGGCGCGCCGGCTTCCAGGGCCAGGCCCAGCAGGCACCGAAGGTCAATGAACAGCAGACGGCTACCGAAGGCCTGATGATCACTGACATGGCCGGGACCGTCATTGCCACCTCCGTCCAGGCGCCGCCCTTCGACGGCGAGGTGAAGTCCTTCGTTCAGGGCCTGCAAGGCGGCACCGGCGGCATCAGCTCGATCTTCCTCAATGCCCGCGGCAATCCCACCATGGTTTTTGCCGTGCCGCTCTATGCCGTGCAATCCGACAATGCGGCGAATGCGCAGATCGGCCGCATCGTCGGCGTCAAGGAAATCAGCAACGAACTCTATCCGCTGCTGCGCCAGCCGGGTGAAACCAGCCAGACGGCCAATACCGTCCTGCTGCTCAGCCACGACAACAAGGTGACCTATCTGTCACCGATCGCCGACGACAAGCAGCCGGTTTCGCCGCTGGGCCTGGAACTGGATACCAGCACGCCCCAGCTCGATGCCGCCTTCGCGGTGCAGAACGTCAACGGCTTTGCCACCGACCGCAAGGATTACCGGCGCAACGACGTGCTGGTGATTTCCCGCAGCCTGCAGCGGGTCCCCTGGATTCTGATGTATACCGTCGGCTATCAGGAAGCCCTGGGCGCCGCCGATCAGCGCTTCCAGCAATTGACGACCTATCTCGGCCTCGCCCTGCTCGTCATGGCGATCGCCATCATCGCCGTCTGGCGGCACGGCTCATCGCGCCGCGCCAGTCATGCCGCCGCCCAGTTCAAGAAGATGGCGCAGCGTTTCGACGAGCAGCGCGAATTGCTGCAGATGGTGACGGACAGCCAGCCGACCAGCATCTTCATTCTCGACGACGCCAACCGCTATCGGTTCGCCAATGCCCAGACCGCACAACAGGCCGGGCTGAAGCCCGGCGAGTTGCTGGGCAAGGAGATCGGCGCCGTACTCGGGCCGGCCGCGGCCAAGCGCTATATCGCCCTCAGCAAACAGGCGCGCGAACTCGGCGCCAATGTCACCGATGTCGCCCGGCTGGAACAGGGGAGCAAGCTGAAGGTCGTGCAGACGGAAGAGATTCCCCTGGCCGGACATGTCAGCCATGCCCGCGAGGTATTGACGGTCGAGCGCGACATCACCGATGTCGTCACGGAACGCGAACGCCGTGCGCGCACCCTGCAGCAGTTGATCAAGACCTTGGTCGCAGTGGTCGACAAGCGCGATCCCTTCGCCGCCAATCACTCGATGCGGGTGGCGGCCATCGCCCGCGCCGTGGCGCTGGAAATGGGGCTCAGCGAAACCGAGGCGGAAACCGCGGAAATCGCCGGCAACCTGCTCAATCTCGGCAAGATCCTGATCCCGAGCGACCTCCTCGCCAAGAGCGGCAACCTGACGGTGGAGGAGCTGAACCTGGTGCGCAACAGCATGCAGGCCAGCGCCGACCTGCTGCAGGATATCGAATTCGACGGCCCGGTGGTGGAAACCATGCGCCAGGCCCTGGCCCGCTGGGACGGCACCGGCACGCCGCCCATCGCCGGCGAGCAGATCCTGGTGACGGCGCGGATCATCGGTGTCGCCAATGCCCTGGTCGGCATGACCAGCGAGCGTGCCTTCCGCTCCGCCATCGGCATCGACGAAGCCGTCGAAAGCCTGCTGAAGCAATCCGGCAAGGCCTTCGATCGCCGTGTCGTGGCGGCCCTGGTCAATTACGTCGACAATCACGGCGGCCGCGCCGCTTTGCTGGCGACCGCCGGAACGGCCGAGCCGACCGCAAGCTGAGACCGGCTCGCTCGGCGGACGCGTGTGCAGACAGCTGCGGCAGCGGGGCGAAAGCCGGCCTAGAGTCGGATCGTTTTGGGTCGAAACGCTAAGTTGCTTCGATCTAAAGGGTGAAACCGTCTCTTCTCAATATGATAGAGAGCGATTCACGCGCTCTAGGAAGCGAGCTGGGTCGCCAGCGTTTCGACGCGCATCAGCCGGCGGCAGGCCGCCTGGGCAATGTGCAGGGTCTGGGCGCGACGGCGCGCAGCATGCAGCGGGATCAGCGGTGCCGGGCGGATGATGGCGGCGCCATGGGCATCGGCGATGATGAGGCCGCAATCTACGGGCAGGATCTCCTGAGGGAAATCCGCTGCGACGCCAAAAAAGAACCGGTCGCAGAAATCCCGATAGTCCCACCATTTGCGGTCGGTGATGAAATCCGTGCGGCTGCTCTTGATCTCGACGATGACGATTTCGCCCTGCGCGTCGATCGCCACCAGATCTGCCCGCCGGCCGTTGGGCAGCGGGAATTCGCTCAACGCCGCCAGGCCGAGATCGCCGAACAGGGTGGTGATGCCGCGGTTGAGCCGCCAGGCCGCCTTATCTTCCAACATCGCCACCCTCCTTCTCGCCGCATGCGCCGTCGGCACACTGACAGTGCCGATCTAAGGGCTGAATCTCCGCCGACTCAATAAAATAACGCCGGCTCTGTTCTTTCCGGCGCCGGGGGCGGCTCCGGCAGCTGTACCCTTGAGATGCGGGAGCGCAGTCGCTATCAAGTGTCATGGGTCCAGACACGCCATCGGAACCGGCCGCAGACGCGGCCCCTCTCAGCCCGTCCCATATGCCGCCGGAACGTGGCAAGGATAGGGGCGCCGCGGGTCCTGCTGGCACCGCGCCCATCGGCGGCACAACGCAAGCGGGCGAAGCCGGTACAGTCCGGGTGGATATTGACAGGTCCGACGCCGGCCCCGCCGGCCAGGCTCAAAAGCCCTCGCGCTGGCGCCGGCTCATTCGCCTGCTAGGGCGGGTTCTCGTCATCTGGTTCGGCGGCTCCCTCGCCCTGGTCGTGCTCTATTGGATCGTGCCGCCGCCGATTACCCCGCTGATGGTCATCCGGCTGATCTCCGGCGAGGGCCTGTCCAAGACCTGGCGCAGCTACGACGATATCGCGCCCAACCTCGCCCGCGCCGTGATCACCTCGGAGGACAGTTTGTTTTGCCAGCATAACGGCTTCGACTGGTCGGCGCTGGACAAGGCGTGGCAGCGCAACCAGCGCGCCAAGCGCATCCATGGCGGCAGCACGATCAGCAACCAGACCGCCAAGAACGTTTTTCTGTGGCCGGACCGGACCTATATCCGCAAGGCCTTCGAAGCCTATTTCACGGTGCTGATCGAAGCGCTCTGGACCAAGAAGCGGATTCTGGAGGTCTATCTCAACGTCGTCGAATGGGGCCACGGCGTCTATGGCGCCGAAGCGGCGGCCCGCAGCCAGTTCAAGAAATCGGCGCATGACCTGACCCGACACGAGGCGGCGCTGCTGGCAGCCATCCTGCCCAATCCCCGGCAATGGTCGGCGAGCAAGCCCAGCGCCTATATCCGCGGGCGCGCCAGCACAATCGAAGCCCGGATGGCCGACACCGCCGATCCGACCGGCGATCCGTGCAAATAAGAGGGCCAACCGGTCCGACATCGCCGCGTGACGAAGCGCGGGCGGAAGCCGGGAGTTATCCGTCCTTCATCAGGCGCTGCAGCTTCTCGGCGAGGAGGCGCTGTCCGGCATCGCTTTTCAGCCGCTGCTGCACCTGCTGCTTTGCCGCCTGCACCTCAAATGCCTGGGCCAGCCGTTCCTGGCGATCCGGCGTCATCATCTTCTGTGCCAGCAGCTGACGCTGTGCCATCAGATCCTGCTGTGACGGCGCCGCCGTCTTGGCGCCCGGTTTCGGTGCCGCGGGCTTGCCGCCGAACAGTTTTCCAAACAATCCCATTTTGAACTCCCGAGCCGTTCCGATCCTGAGAAGCGGTCGCAGATGCATGCTATCGCCGGAAAATTAATGTTTTCTCACCTGCGGGGTTTGCGGCGGCGACGCCCGGGCCTTCCTTACCCCTCATCTTTTACCCCCTGTATCCGGTACTTTTGGCAAAAATCACACCAGAACAGAATGTTAAGGCCGGAAAGGCACGGCTTCTACGCGGATCAGTTGTATGAAGAACGCCTTCTAAACGCTGAGTTATAAACAGATTCGAAACAATTCCTTGCGACGATTGACATTTTAGGACAGCAATCCGTCGATCGATCAAGCCATCCATGACAGCAGCGCAACCGCACCCGCCGACCCTGCCAGATCGCGAGAGGCCCGCCCGCAATGCGCCGGCCCCCTGGGGTGGACGCCGGCCGGTCGGCGGCGTTCCGCTCAAGATCGTGCTGCCGATCATCCTGTTGACGCTGGTCCTGGCTGGCGGCGCCATCTGGCTGATCAGCCGGTCGGCCGAACAGACCGCCCGCATCCGGTTGACGCAGCTCGCCGTCGCGGTCGCCGAGCAGACCGACCGCGACCTTCTGCAAATCAACGACGTGCTCGATAGCGGGGCACGTTTTGTCGCGGGCGCAGCCGACATCAATCGTGGCGACAGCAACCGGCTGCAGGAACAGATCCGACCGCGCATGATCGGGGCGCCGCTGCTGCGCGGGCTGGTCTTCTCCGACACCACCGGCACCCGCCGGGTGATCACCCGCGACTTCAACAATCCGCTCTATGGCTTCGACGCGAAGACGGTGCTGGCGGATTACCAGAGCCATCCCGGTCCCGGGCTCTTCGTCAGCCCGCCCTTCCAATTTACCACCGGCGGCACCGGCATCCCCATTTCGCGCGCCGTGGTCGACAGTGACGGCACGCTCAAGGGGCTGGTGACGGTATTGCTCGACGCCGATCTTCTGGCCGAGTTCTATCGTTCGATCGATCCCGCGCCGTCCGACAACGTTCTCCTGATCCGCGATGACGGTGTTGCCCTGATCGGCAAGGCGGAGATGTCGCCGCCGCTGACCGCCGCCGTAAAACAGCAGCTGCCGGCGGCACTCAGCCACGACAGCCGCGATAACGACCTCGGCAAAGACGCGGCGCCGGTCGATGTCGTGAGCCAGGATCCGGCCACCAATTTCGCCGCAGCGAAGCAAGTGGCCGGAACACCGATAGTCGCCGTGGCGATGACGGACCGCCGCTTCATCCGGCAGAATTGGCAATTGCAGGGCTTCATCGTCGTTGCGGTCATCATCGTCGCCGGCATCGCCTTGCTGGTGATGGCGCTGTTCCTCCGGCGACGCATCATCGCCAATGAGCATATGCTGCAATCGCAGGCGGATTTCGTGAACCTGATCATCGATTCCGCCGAGGTCATGATCTTCGTGCGGAACCGCCAGGGCCGGGTCATCCGCGTCAATCAGACCGGCGAGCGCAAGCTTGGCTATACGGCAGATGAACTGAGCGACCGCGATACCTGGGTGACGATGATCCCGACCGAGGAGCTCGACGGCGTTGTCGCGGCCTTCATGCAGAACGATCCTGCCGCCTATCCCAACACGCATGAAAACCACCTGATCGCCCGCAACGGGGAAGCACGGCTGTTCCGCTGGTCCAATGTTGCGGTGCTCGACAAGTTCGGCCGGGTGTCGCTCGTCATCGGCATCGGCGAGGATGTGACAGTGGCAGCCCAGGCGCGACGCCTGCGGGAGCGCAGCCAGATCGCCATGGGCCATGCCCAGCGGCTGGCCGGGCTGCGGCATTACTATCACGGCGAGGTGGCCGCGGAGCAGGACAGCACGGTGCTGTCCTATTACGCGCAGATGGCCGATATCCTCGGCTTGCCGCTGGCCGAAGTGCCGAGAAACACCGAGGATTTCACGCTCCGCTTCATCCATCCCGACGATCAGCAGCTGGCGCTGGCACATTACCGCGATTTCGAGGCCGGCAGCATCGACCAGTATCTCATCGAATACCGGCTGGTCCGACCCGATGGCGAGATCCGCTATCTGCGCGAGGCGACCAAGCGGCTGATCGATGCGCTCGACAATGTCCGCCAGTCGATCGGCGTCATCCAGGACATGACGGATGTCCGGCAGACCCAGCTGGCGCTGGAGCGCCATGCGACGCTGATGAACCGGGCGCAGACGATTGCCAAGATGTGTTACTGGTATTTCGAACCGGCGGCACAGCCGACCAGTTTCGATGACGGCCAGTACTATTATTCGGAAAATGCCGCCGATATCTTCGGCCTGCCGCCGGCGCTGCTGAACATGCCGGAAAGCCGCTTCGCCGCGGAACTCGTTCATCCCGATGACCGCGATTTCGTCTACAATTCGTATCGCAACTTCGTCACCGGCAACGAGCTGAAATACCAGCGCGTCTACCGCCTGCTGCTGCAGGACGGCTCGGTACGCTATGTTTCCGATGCCGGCGAGAAACGGCTGTCGCCTGACGGCCGCCTGACCTTGATCCTCGGCATCTCCCAGGACGTCACCACCCTGCATCTCTCCGAAGCTTCACTACGCCGCACCGAGACGCAGCTGCGCCATGCCTTGCGCATCGCCGGCATGGGGCATTGGCACGCGGAACACAGCGAGATCGCCGGCGGCACCTATCGCATGCAGTTCTCGGACGAGGCGGCGGCGATCTTCGGCGTTCCCACCCACGCCATCGCGCAACTCGACCTCGACGGCTTCGTCGACCGGTTCGTCCATGATGCGGAGGACCGCTATCTGACCCGGCACCGCATGCAGCGATTCTGGGCCGGCAGCGAGACCTCGCTCTCCACCGAATTCAAGATCATCCATAGCGACGGCGCCTTGCGCATCATCCGGCTGGTTGCCGAACGCATCCCCGGCAGCGGGCCCACCTCGGTGCAAATGATCGGCATGGTGCAGGACATTACCGACCTGCGGCACCGCGAGCTGGCGATGTTGCAGACCGAGGCCCTGCTGCAGCACGTGCATCGCATGGCGAAGATCGGCTACTGGCTGTGGCATCCCTCGGAGAACCTGGAATCGAGCCAGGGCCATATCCGATATTCCGAGGGCCTGGTCGAGATGCTCGGCATCGATACCGAGGACTATCATGGCGACGACGAAGCCTTCTGCGAGAGATACGTTCATGTCGACGACCGGGAAGGCGTGCTGAAGGCCTTCCTGGATTATCGGCGCGGCCTCAAGGACGGCTATGTGCTCGACTACCGCTTCATTCATCCCGACGGCAACACCGTCCATTTGAAATCGGCGGCCATGCGGGTCCGCGACGACGCCGGACATATCCTTTATGCGATCGGCGTCGCCCAGGATGTCAGCCTGCAGAAACACCATGAGCAGGAACTGATTCAGGCGAAGAACGAGGCCGATCTGGCGAACCGGTCGAAGACCGAGTTCCTGACCAATATGAGCCACGAATTGCGGACACCGCTGAACGCCGTCATCGGCTTCTCGCAGCTGATCAAGGATCAGGCCTTCGGGCCCAATTCGGATCGCTATGTCAGCTATGCGGAGGACATCAACAACAGCGGCAAGCTGCTGCTGGACCTGATCAACGACATCCTCGATATGTCGCGCATCGAGGCGGGACGGCTGGTGCTGGGCGAGGAGACGATCTCCCTGCATGCCGCCATCCAGGATTGCGTGCGGCTGGTCATGCCGCGCGCCGCCGAAGGGCAGGTTCAGCTCGATTACACGCCCGATCCGGACCTGCCGGCCATCATCGCGGACCCCCGCTCCTTGAAGCAGATCCTGCTGAACGTGCTCTCGAATGCGGTGAAGTTCACCCCGCAGCAGGGCCGGGTCACCATCGCCACCGAGTTTGAGACCACCGGCGACCTGCGGATCATCATCAGAGATACCGGCATCGGCATCCCCTCCGACGTCCTGCCGAACCTGTTTGCCCCGTTCCGCCAGGGCGATAATTCCATCAGCCGACGCTTTGGCGGAACCGGCCTCGGCCTGGCGATCAGCCGGAAATTGATCGAACTCCATGGTGGCAGCGTGGCCATCGAGAGCGCGGCCGGCCAGGGAACTACAGTCTACCTGACCTTTCCGGCCGCCCGGCTGGTCCATGCCGGCAGTTCCGCCCGGTCCGGCGAGCCACGCAGCCTGGTCTTCCGCCACTAGGCGCCGTGGCTGCCCCATACCTGCCGCCCCACCTGCCGGTACAGTGCCGCCCCTTCGCGGACCGGCCTCGCCGGTCTTTTCGCCGCCGGGCCGCGCCGCATAGCAGCCCCGCACGGCAACGGCTTGCACGGAAACATGGTTGCCGTATGGTTCCACCATGATTATTGAGTGACTTCTTGCCGGCCGGGCCGAAACCGTGAAGCGGCAGGGTCACAATCGGGTTTGGAGGTCGACTTGGCTCAATATCGTTCCCGCACATCCACGCACGGCCGCAACATGGCCGGCGCCCGCGGTCTCTGGCGCGCCACCGGCATGAAGGATTCCGATTTCGGCAAGCCCATTGTCGCCATCGCCAATTCCTTTACCCAGTTCGTGCCCGGCCATGTCCACCTCAAGGATCTCGGCCAGATGGTCGCCGCCGAGATCGCCGCCAATGGCGGTGTCGCCAAGGAATTCAATACCATCGCCGTCGATGACGGCATCGCCATGGGGCATGACGGCATGCTCTACAGCCTGCCCTCGCGCGAGATCATCGCCGATGCGGTGGAATACATGGTGAATGCCCATTGCGCCGATGCCCTGGTCTGCATCTCCAATTGCGACAAGATCACCCCCGGCATGCTGATGGCGGCCCTGCGCCTGAACATCCCGACCGTCTTCGTTTCCGGCGGCCCGATGGAAGCCGGCAAGGTGGTCCTCAAGGACGGCAAGCTGCATGCCCTTGATCTGGTCGATGCCATGGTCGCCGCCGCCGACGACAAGGTTTCCGACGAGGACGTGGCCAAGATCGAACGCAGCGCCTGCCCGACCTGCGGCTCCTGCTCCGGCATGTTCACGGCGAATTCGATGAACTGCCTGACCGAGGCGCTCGGCCTCGCGCTTCCGGGCAACGGTACCATCGTTGCCACCCACGCCGCGCGCAAGGAGCTTTTCCTGCAGGCGGGCCGGACCGTCCTCGACCTCACCCGGCGCTATTATCAGGAAGACGACGAGAGCGCGCTGCCCCGCTCAATCGCCAGCTTCAAGGCCTTCGAAAACGCCATGACGCTCGACATCGCCATGGGCGGGTCGACCAACACGGTCCTGCATCTGCTCGCGGCCGCTTATGAGGCCGGCGTCGATTTCCAGATGGCGGATATCGACCGCCTCTCGCGCCGCGTGCCGAATATCTGCAAGGTGGCACCGGCCTTGAGCACGGTCCATATCGAGGACGTGCATCGCGCCGGCGGCATCATGGGCATTCTGGCCGAACTCAATCGCGGCCAGCTGCTGCATACCGAACTGCCGACGGTCCACAGCAAGACGATGGGCGAAGCGCTGGAAAAGTGGGACATCACCCGCAGCCCGGATGCAGCCGTGCAGAAATTCTTTCGCGCCTCGCCCGGCGGCATTCCGACCCAGGTCGCCTTCAGCCAGGACCGCTACTACGACAGCCTGGACGTGGACCGCGACAAGGGCGTCATCCGCAACATCGATCATGCCTTCAGCAAGGATGGCGGCCTCGCCGTGCTGTTCGGCAATATCGCGGTGGATGGCTGCATCGTGAAGACCGCCGGCGTCGACCAGTCAATCCTCACCTTCTCCGGCCCGGCGCGGATTTTCGAAAGCCAGGACGGTGCGGTCGAGGGCATCCTGCTCGGCCAGATCAAGGCGGGCGATGTCGTCGTCATCCGCTATGAGGGGCCGAAGGGCGGGCCGGGCATGCAGGAAATGCTCTATCCGACCAGCTACATCAAATCGAAGGGCCTGGGCAAAGCCTGCGCGCTGATCACCGACGGGCGCTTTTCCGGCGGCACGTCGGGCCTCTCCATCGGCCATGTCTCGCCCGAAGCGGCCGAAGGCGGCGCCATCGCCCTGATCGAGGAAGGCGATATCATCGACATCGATATCCCGCAGCGCAAGATCGCGGTCCGTGTCAGCGATGCCGTGCTCGCCGAGCGCCGCAAAGCCATGGAAGCGAAGGGCAGTTCCGGCTGGCAGCCGGCGACGAAGCGCCATCGCAAGGTATCGACGGCATTGCGGGCCTATGCGGCCTTGACCACCAGTGCGTCGCGCGGCGCCGTGCGCGTGGTTCCCTGACGCCGGATACCGTGAGACCGGATATCCCGAGGTCGCATATCCTGAGGCCGGAGATATCGCCGCAAGAGCAATGCGGCGCGAAATAACTTCACCCTGGCCTTTGCCGGGGTGAAGCAGCGGTTGGCAATAGGCTGAGTGAACAGATGATCTATGATTGTCGTGATCCGCAGCAATTGGCCTCTGCCCTGGCGTTGAACAATCTGTTCGCGCCGGCCCTCCGGTATTGGAAATCGCTCGGCGGAAACCGCCTGCCGAGCCGCCGCGATATCGACCCGGTCGACATTCCGGAGCTGCTGCAGAACGTCATGCTGCTCGACGTCCTGGATGGTGGCGCGGATTTTCGCTATCGGCTGGCGGGGACGGCGATCGAGCGCAATTTCGGCGCGCCGATCAAAGGGCTTTCTCTGGCGGCCATCGTCAAAGCCTTTCCTTCGATCGCGCCGGTGCTCGACGTCAAGAAGCACTGCGTCGCCACCGCCTCCCCCCATGCCTGCGATGCCGCGGTTTTCACGCATTTCGGCACCAGGAAACAGGTCTATTGCTTTGCCATGCCGCTGTCGGAAGACGGAACGCATGTCTCGCAGATCTTCGCCATCGGCATCCTGGAGCGGGTCACCGAGCCGGTGAGCTGAGACCGTCGATATCGGCCGGATCGCCGCCGATGCGCGGTGCCGAACGACTTCCCTCCGCTGCGATCGCGCTTTAAGCTGCGCCAGCCGCGATGATCGGCGGCAGGGGAGAAGTCGAGAATGAAGGTCTATATCAGCGTCGATATCGAAGGTGTCGCCGGTATCGCGCATTGGGATGAGGCGACCAAGACGCATGCGACCTATCCGGAATTTCGCGCCTTGATGACGGCGGAAGCGCTCGCCGCCTGCCGGGGTGCGATCGCCGCGGGAGCCACGGAAATCCTGCTGAAGGACGCCCATGACAGCGGCCGCAACATCCTGACCGAGGACCTGCCCGATTGCGTGCGGATCATCCGCGGCTGGAGCGGCTATCCCGCCAGCATGATCCAGGAACTGGATGAGAGCTGCGCCGCAGCGATGTTCATCGGCTATCATGCGCGCGCCGGTGCGGAGGGCAATCCGCTCGCCCATACGATGACGCTGAGCGTCGAGCGCATCCTGTTGAACGGTACGCCGGTCTCCGAATTCGTGCTGCACAGCTATGCGGCGGCCTTGCATGGCGTGCCGGTGGTTCTGGTCAGCGGCGATGAGGACCTCTGCGCGGAGGTGAAGGAACTCAACAGCCATATCGGCACCGTGGCGGTCAGCCGCGGCATCGGCCGTTCCAGCATCAGCATCGCGCCGCAGAAGTCGCGGCGCCTGATCGAGGCCGCCGCCACGGCCGCTTTGCGCGGCGACCGCCGGGCCTGCCAGCTGACTTTGCCGAAGAGCTTCACGCTGGATATCGTCTTCAACAACCCGACCAATGCCTATGCCGCCGCCTGGTATCCCGGCGCCAGCCATATCGGCAGCCGGACGGCCCGCTTCGAGACGACGGATTATTTCGAGGTGCTGCGCGCCATCAAGTTCATGCTGAAGGCGTGACGAACCACGGCCGGCGGAGGTGGCACTGACCTTTGTTCAGCGATACACGGTATGGAAACAGTAGATGGTATAGAATATATACCGTCTATCGCTTGCCCTCTCGAGGGTCGCCATGCAGGGAATTGCCATGAACAAGCACGACACCGCGGTCCAGCGTGCGGAAGGCTCTCATGCGGAGGGCTCTGATGAGCCGTGTCCGATCCGCGATGTGCTCGACCGCATCGGCGACCGCTGGAGCCTGCTGGTGCTGCAGAACCTGGCGCCGGGCACCTTGCGGTTCACCGCCTTGAAGCGCGCCATCGGCGATATCTCCCAGCGCATGCTGGCGCAGACCTTGCGCCGGCTGGAACAGGACGGATTGATTTCCCGGACCGTGCATCCCACCACGCCGCCCCGCGTCGACTATGCCTTGACCGAGCTTGGCCGTTCGCTGCTGGGGCCGCTGGATGCGTTGGTCGACTGGGCCCAGACCCATCACGACGCGATCCGCGCCGCCCGGCGGGCCTATGTGCCGGTCCAGCCTGCGGCCTCTCTGTGAAATTGCCGACATGCGCGGCCCCAGGAGATCCGAGCGGCCGGTGCCGGCCCCTGGTTCTTGCAGCCTTATTTTGCCCGAAATCAATCCCACCGAGCAGGTATCCGCCAAAATCAAGCAGCAGATGTGAATAGGCCAAGAACCTCTTCCTCAAGCATGAAAATCTGAGCTGATGATCTCATCGAGAGGCATACGTTGCGCGCTCAAAGCGTTGAAAAGCGGAGTTAGGATGACGACGAGCGCAATATTGAGGATCACCGTATAGAGTGCGGTGTAACCGGGCAAAACGTAGCCCGCGACGTGAAGAGGATAGGTCGGCGTGAGATTCACTGCGATGGCCATGGCGGTACCGGCGACGATTCCCGCCGCCCAGCCGATAAGCAGCGCCCAACCGTTGAACCAACTCGTATAGGCACCTAGCACCACCGCGGGCAGTATCTGGATAATCCAGATACTGCCGAGGAGCTGCAGGTAGACGGCATATTGCGTCGGCACAAAAATGATGAACACCAACGCGCCGAATTTGACGATCAGTGACACCTGCTTCGCCATCCGCGTTTCCTGCCCGTCAGTCGGAGTCTTGTTGATGAACTCGCGGTAGATGTTGCGCGTATAGAGGTTTGCGGCAGCGATCGACATGATTGCCGCTGGCACCAAGGCACCGATGCCGATGGCGGCAAAGGCAACGCCAACAAACCAAGACGGGAAGCTGTGAAGAAAAAGGGCCGGCACCGCGAAATTGTTACCGAACTGCCTGAAGCCGGCGGCGTACTCGGGCAGGCTGGTGACCCCGGCGGCGAAGGCGAAGAAGCCAAGGAGCGCGAGCAGGCCTAGCAGAAATGAATAGGCCGGCAGCAGCGCGGCATTGCGGCGGACGGCGCGACCGCTGCTTGCGCTCAAAATTCCCGTAAACGAATGGGGATAGAGATAGATCGCCAATGCCGAGCCCAGCGCCAACGTCGCGTAAGCGCATGCCAAATAGCGAGACAAAGATGCTGAGAGCAACGCAGTTGATGTCCGGCACTCTAATTTCCCGCTGATTTTACGCTGTAGTGCGCCGTCTCGAACCGCCTGCCGTACCGCTAGTCGTCGGTAGCAAAGTGGACGATCGCGGTGAGAATGGCACCGAGGATGACCCAGAGAAGCTGGTACCAATAAAAGAACGGCATGCCGATCAAGACAGGTTCTGCCCTATTGTAGAATGGGGGCTAAAGGACCGCGATTAACTCGATCAGAAAAAGAAAATACCACCAGCTCCATTCTCGGCGCTGTTTACGCGATCTGGCCATTGTTCCTCCCCGGCAGAAGCAAAATACCTACCGCGCGTGCGCCTTGAGCCACTGCGCTTCTTCTTCGGCGGTGGTTCCCGGGAGGATCAGGCCGAATTCCATTCCATTGCCTGGCGCGATCTCCTCGAGAACGATGGCAAGCGCATCGCTCGAGATACCGCCAATTTTCACCGCCGCATCATTGAGTTGCTTCAGCATCGCGTGCTTCGTTTCCACGGTTCTCCCCGCCCGAATATGGCAAAGCAGGAATACCGTGGCAGATGGTGTCTCAGCCAAAAAGCCGCTTCCCTCCGGATAGGTATTAAAGATAGTTCGGACAAAATTTCTCGGTGCCCCTGTCGCGCCGCAATGAATGTCTACGACAGCCTTTGCCAGTGCTTTCTTTTGATCTTTGGAAAAAGTACCTTCCTGCGTCGTCCAGGTATAAATGGGCATGATCATCGTTCCTTGTTTGAGCAGCCAAGTGCGGCGTGCGTCACGGGTAAGAACTTTTGCTTGGTATCGAGGATGACGACGTCGGCGACTTTGACATGAACTGTTCGATCACCGTGGCGCATAGGTGCCGACCCGGACAGCGGCAGATCGGCAAATTCAAGAGGAAGATTGGGTTTGATTTACCGGCTCGCACCAGCAAGCGAAGCTCTACCGCCCGCTAATACCTGATGCACCCAGTACTACGAGCATCCACCCTCCTTTATGGGTGTTGTCGATAAGTCCCGAAAAGTCGTTTATGCAATTGCAACCGCATTGGCATTACCTCTTTGCCGGCTCGTCGGAGGAGAGCACGCCTTCGCTGGTCATATATCTCCCGAAAAAGAATGATATTCGGCGGTTACGCCTCGATTGCGAGGGAGGGCAATCGGGTTACATTTGTAACCCCAGAAAGAGCCGAAACAGCTTTGCGGCTGGCAGCGTGTCGTTTCCAGCGAGCCTCGTGCGCGGTCGGATCGAGGCTCATCGAGACGACGCAGGGCCGAACACGCTTCCGTCAGAACCTGAACCGCTCTAGCGGAGCGCTTCGACAATGGCGCTGAAGCAGCGCAATGTCAGGCCGTCCAGCGCTTCATCCACCGGCAGCTTCTGCGATGACATCTTGGCGATGACCACCTCGCTGGCGGGATCGATATAGACCCATTGGCCGTGGATGCCGACGCCGAGGAAGGCGCCGCCTGCATTCCCGGTCTGATACCATTTGCTGCGGTAGCGGCCCTGCGGGAGGAACTTCGCCATCGAGCCGCGCTGCCAGGCCTCGCGATCGCCGGCGGTACGGATATCTGCCGCCCAATCGGCGGGAATGACCTGGCTCTGGCCGAAACGGCCCTCATGCCGCATCAACTCGCCGAGCCGGCCGAGATCGCGCAAGGTGCAGCAGATGCCGCCGGCAGCGCGCGACGCACCGAGACGATCGACGGTAACATAGGCGTCGAATTCCGCCCCCATCCGCTGCCACAGGAGCTCGGAGAGCAGCGCCGCATAGGGCCGGCCGGAAGCGCGTTCGAGCACCCAGCCCAGCAGATCCGAATTCGGCGAGACGTAATAGAAGATCTCACCATGCGGCCGCTCCGCGCGCGGCAGGGTCAGCAGGAAGCTGCGCAGATCGCTGAGCCGTTCGGGGTCGCGGATGGGATTCCAGCCGGTCGCATCGCGGTAGCGGGCGAAGGCGCCGTCGTTGTTCAGATAGTCCTCGACGAAATCGATGCTGACCGTCATGTCGAGAACATGGCGCAGGCTCGCCTCGCCATAAGCGGAGCCCTTCGTCTCGGGAATATAGCGCGTGACGGGCGCTTCGGGATCGAGCTTGCCCTGCTGCACCAGGATGCCGGCGAGACTGCCGGTGACGGATTTGCTGACCGAGAAGATGATATGCGGCGCCTCCGGCGTCAGGCCGTTGAAATAGCGCTCGACGACGACCTTGCCGGATTTCAGGACCAGGAGCCCATCGGTGTCGCTGGCCCGCAGCATGTCATCCAGGTTCCAGTCCTGGCCGCGCGGACCGCGAAACACGACGTTCGGCAGCGCGATACCGCTGGCCGGCAGCGACAAGACGGGGCCGGTGCCGCGATAGATGTTGGCGCTTGGGACGATCTCGCGGACATGATGGAAAGCCCAGTTGTTGAATGGCGGCAAGCGCCAATTGGCCAGCGTCACCTGCTGTTCGGGCGCCGACGGAAAGCCGCCCATCAAAACCTGCTCCGACAAAATAATCCCCTTGCCCAGACGAAAGATCGATCAATGCAGGGCGACGATAGCCGATCTCGGCGCCGGAGCGAACACGACAAAACAACATAGCGCGTCTTCGTCGCCGGCATTGGCCGACGGGAGGCGGCAATTGCAGGCTGATGGCATAGCTGTCCCATTGCCTAAAGAAAAGCGGCGACACCCGTTCGGATGTCGCCGCTTTCAACCGTGCAGCGCAGAGGGCGTGCACGCTCAGGGCCGCTGGTCGGTACTCGGCTTTTCCCAGAGATTGATGCCGCCTTCCTGGGCGTAGCGGTCGATCTCCGCGAGTTCTTCCTTGCCGAAGCTGAGCTGCGACAGGGCCGCCACATTCTCCTTGATCTGGGCGACGGAGCTGGCGCCGATCAGGGTGGTCGTCACGCGCGGATCGCGCAGCACCCAGGCCAGTGCCATCTGCGCCAGGCTCTGGCCGCGGCGGCGGGCGATCTCGTTCAAGGATTTGACCCGGGCGAGATTGGAGGCACTGAGATGTTCCTGCTTCAGCGAACCGCCGCCCGGCCGGTTGATGCGGGCATCCTGCGGCACGCCGTTGAGATATTTATCCGAGAGCAGGCCCTGCGCCAAAGCCGTGAAGGCAATGCAGCCCATGCCCAATGTCTCGAGCGTGTCAAGAAGCTCAGTCTCCACCCAGCGGTTGAGCATGTTATAGGAGGGCTGGTGGATGAGGCAGGGAATGTTCCACTGCTTCAACAGGGCCACGGCCTCTTTCGTCTTCTGCGCCGAATAAGAGGACAGGCCGATATAAAGCGCCTTGCCCTGCTGCACGGCGGTCGCCAGCGCCCCCATGGTTTCTTCCAGCGGGGTTTCCGGATCGAAGCGATGCGAATAGAAAATGTCGACGTAATCGAGGCCGAGCCGCTTGAGGCTCTGATCGAGGCTGGCGAGAACGTATTTGCGCGAACCGCCGCCCTGCCCGTAAGGCCCGGGCCACATATCCCAGCCGGCCTTGCTGGAAATAATCAGCTCGTCGCGATAGGCCTTGAGATCCTCGGCGAGAATGCGGCCGAAGTTTATCTCCGCCGAGCCATAGGGCGGGCCGTAGTTGTTGGCGAGATCGAAATGCGTGATGCCGAGATCGAAGGCGGCATGCACCATCTCGCGCTGGGTGCTGAGCGGCGTGGTATCGCCGAAATTGTGCCACAGGCCCAAAGAGAGCAGCGGCAGCTTCAAGCCGCTGCGCCCGCAAAAGCGGTAGGTCATGGCTTCATATCGTTGATCGGCGGCTAGATAGGTCACGGTCGGCTTCCTCTATTGATCTGCCCGCCGGAATCGGCAGGCCGCTGGTCTTTGGCTGCCGGTCATTCGCTGGCCGGCAGCTTACTGTCCTGATGGGCAAAGACGGTACCGCGCGATTCGCGGCCGAAGAATGTCAGGATGGCGATGGCGAGGGCAACGATGGCGATGACGACAGCCATGATGAAGCCGTAGGCATCTCCATTGTTCTTCGCATATTGCGCCTGCAGCACCTGGTTCTTCGACGCCAGCAAGTTGCCCAGCTGGTAGACGACACCCGGAAACGTACCGCGGATGGCTTCGGGCGAAATCTCGTTCAGATAGACCGGCACGACACCCCAGGCGCCCTGGACGGCGACCTGCATCAGGAAAGCGCCCAGCCCGAGCATGACCGGGGTGGTGGAAAACGCCCAGAGGGGAATGACCGGCAGGGCCAGCAAAGCGGCGATGATGATCGCCCAACGCCGGCCGATATGTTCGGACAACAAGCCAAAGCCGATCCCGCCGATAATGGCGCCTACGTTCAGAACCACGGTGAGGATGCTGACGGTGGTCGTATCGAATTTATGTTCGACCTTCAAGAATGTCGGATAGAGATCCTGGCTGCCATGGCTGAACGAATTGAACGCCGCCATCAACAGGACGGCATAGACCAGAAGCCCGACATGGTTCTTGACCACAGACCAGATGCCGGGGCGCTTGACGACATGCTGGCGCGCCGTGAAGGCCGGCGATTCCTCCACCTGGCTGCGGATGTAAAGCACCAGCAAGGCCGGCGCTGCGCCGACCATGAACATGCCGCGCCAGCCGATGTGATCGAACAGGAGACCATAGGCGACGCCGGCCAGGAGATAGCCGCTGGGATAGCCTGCCTGCAGCAGGCCGGAAATGATCCCGCGTGTCTTGGCCGGAATGGTTTCCATGGTGAGCGAGGCCCCGACCCCCCATTCGCCGCCCATCGCCACGCCGTAAATGGCGCGCAGAATGAGCAGCACGGTCAGGCTCGGCGCAAAGCCGGAGGCAAACTCCACCGCCGAATAGAGCAGGACGTCGACCATCAGGGTCGGCCGCCGGCCGAATTTGTCCGCCGCCAAACCAAAGAGCAGCGCACCGACCGGGCGCATCGCCAGGGTCAGGAACAGGCCTTCGACAACGGCTGGAACTTCGGTGTTGAATTCCTTGGCGATATCCGTCAGCACGAAAGTCATGATGAAGAAATCGAAGGCATCCAACGTCCAGCCGAGATAGCTGGCAACCACAGCGCTGCGCTGCTTCGGCGTCAGGCTGCGCAAATCCGACATGATCGACATGGTTTTTCCCCTGATGAGCTTTTTTTTGCGGCCGGTCGTGGGAGGAGATCGAACGGTGCGACTGCACCGCCTATAACACTAGCGCCTCGGCCGTGTTCCGCAAGAGCCTATACCTGGGGATATTGTCGAGAAAGAGCGGTCCGGCAAAGAGCGGAAGAAGGGGATCGACCGAGAATGGCGTCAGGCCCCCGGGCGGTCGGGCAGAGAAGATTCCCGCGAAGATTCCTGCCGGCGCCGGTCAAGGCTTGCCACCTCGACCCGCAGACGCAGATGCAGCACCGCGGCATTGGCGAGCGAAAAAATAAGCGCCAGGGGCCAGCTCCCCAAGGCCAACGGCAGCATGGCCATTTCCATGACGACAATAAGGTAATTGGGGTGACGCAAGAAGCGATAGGGGCCGCGGCGCACCAGCGGGGCGTCGGGCACGACGATGATCCGGGTCGTCCAGAAGCGCCCGAGGCTGGCCATGACCCAGAAACGCAGAGGCTGGAGCAGGATATAAGCGAGCCCCGCCGCCGGAATCCAGACGGCGCGGCCGTCGAGCCACCAGAACCACAGGGTGAGCAGCCAGAGACTATGCAGCACCATCAGCAGCGGATAATGCCGCCGGCCGATCTCATAGCCGCCGGCCGCCAGCAGGCGACGCGTATTGCGCCGGGCGATCGCCAGTTCCAGCAGGCGCTGCAGGGTGACGAACAGCAGCAGCAGCGGGATCAAGATGGCGCCGGCCGTCGCGGGCACTCACACCTCCAGCAGCTGGAAGCCGGCCGAGAAACCCGGCCCCAGCGCCGAGATCAGATGCCGCCCGCCTATACCCCGCCGCAACTGTCGCTCCAGCACGAAGATGACCGTCACGGCCGACATGTTGCCGAAGTCACGCAACACCTCGCGGGCGTCGCGCATGCCGCCGCGCGGCAGCTCGAAAATGTCCTCCAGCGCATCCAGCACCTTCATGCCGCCGGGATGGCAGATGAAGCCGTCGAGATCGGCAAAGGCCAGGCCCTGCTCGGCCAGGAAATCATCGAGAGCGCCGCGCATATCCTGGCGGACCAGGGTCGGAATATCGCGGGAAAAAAGCACACCGAGGCCGTCATCGGCGACGCGCCAGCCCATCACGTCCAGCGAATCGTGCCAGGTATGCATGCCGGCCGCCGTCAAGCGCGGCCCCGGCGAGCCCGGTCGTCCCAGCACCATGGCGGCGGCACCGTCGCCGAACAGCGCCGAAGCGACGATGTTGCTGTTCGACATGTCGCCCTGCCGGAAAGTCAGGGCGCAGAGTTCGACGATCAGCAGCAAGGTATCGCCTTCCGGATGGGCGCGGGCGATATCCGCCGCATGGCTGAGGCCCACCGTGCCGCCGGCACAGCCCAGACCGAAGATCGGCAGGCGCCGGATATGCGGCGACAGACCGAGCTCATTCATGATCATCGCATCGAGCGCCGGCGTGGCAATGCCGGTGGTCGAGACGGTCACCACATTGGCGATGTCCTCCTTGCGCCGCCCCGCCTGTTCCAGGGCCTCCAGCGCTGCGCGCTTCAACAAGGCGAGCGCATGTTCCAGATAGAGACGATTGCGCTCCTCCCAGCCATGCGGCACGCGATACCAGTCAAGCGGCACGCAGGAATGGCGGCGCTCGATTCCGGCATGGTCGAAGACCGGCATCAGGCGCGCAAGATCGGAACGTTGCGCATCGAAAAGCAAGGGCGCGATGGCGGCCACATCGGCCTGCCGCAATGAAAAGGGCGGCACCGCCGTGGCGACCGACAGGATCGTCGGCGCCAGTTCCATGCCGAAAGCGGCGCCGACACTGTGCGGATGCGGGCGATGCATAGGACGCCGCCTCAATGCGGCTCGCGTGGATTGTATCGTCATCGTTTGAACTGAACCTTGCACCAAGCTGTTAACAGTGAAGCGGCGCGAGAAGGTGGCCGTGAAGCATCAAGATGATGATTTCTTTGTCACGTTCAATGTAGCATTTCCGATGACAAGACCCGCAAAATTACCTTCTGTCGAACAGGGAATAAAGCCACAGGCGGCACGGTCACCTATGAATGTCTGCTGTCGCTTGGCGCGCCGCTTTGATCATGTGAAGCGCGTGATGCTCCATGTCTCCCGATAACCTGTTCCCCAATAGCTTGTTCGCTGTCGGAACTTTTACAAAAGGTGTTGCCGGAACAGACCCGAGACGCGGATCGACCGATTGCGACGCATGAGAAAGCGGGTGCTGACGTGCAGGAAGAACCTTCCATCGAAGCCATCGGGCACAGTGAGAGTTCCGCCGGAGCTCTCGCCGTCTGGCTCGGTTTTTCAGCGCTGTGCCTCGGCATGTTCATGGCGGTGCTCGATATACAGATCGTCGCCACCTCGCTGCCCGACATTCAGTCCGGCCTCGGCATCGCGCCATCGCAGATGAGCTGGATCCAGACGGCCTATCTGATCGCCGAAATCATCACCATTCCGCTGACGGGAAGGCTGACGCGCATATTCGGTCTCAGATATCTCGGTATCGGCGCAATCATCGGCTTCGCCTGCGCCTCGGCCCTTTGCGCGGCCAGCAGCGGCTTCGTCAGCCTGATCCTTGGCCGCATCCTGCAGGGTCTTGCCGGCGGATGCCTCATTCCGGCGGTCTTCTCCGCGGTCTTTCTGATCTTCCCCGATCGGCGGCAGGCCCTGGCCACCGGCATCGCCGGCAGCGTCGCCGTCCTCGCACCCGCCATCGGACCCCTGATCGGCGGCTGGATCACCGACACCTATTCCTGGCACTGGCTGTTTCTGATCAACATCGTTCCCGCCGCGATCGCCGCCGCGGCCGTGTTCTTCTGTTTTTCGGCGCGGCGCGTCGCCTGGTCGGCGTGGCGGCATCTCGACTGGACCAGTGTCGCGATGATGGCGGTGTCGCTCGCCTGCCTGGAGATCGCCCTCAAGGAGGCGCCGCAGCGCGGCTGGCTCGCCTGGCCGATCCTGCCGCTCTGGCTCGGCGTTGCCATTCCCGGCGCGCTGTTCTGCCGGCGGAGCTGGCGGGCCGATCACCCCGTCGTCGATCTGCATCTGTTGCGCCGCCCGGATTACGCCACCGGCTGTTGCCTGAGTTTCATCCTCGGCATCGGCCTGTTCGGCGCATCGTTTCTGATGCCGGTCTTTCTCGGCTTTGTCCGGCTGCATAGCGCTTTCGAGATTGGCCAGGTCATGCTGATCACCGGCGTCGCACAATTGCTGATCGCTCCCGTGGCGGTCTGGCTGGAACGGCAACATGACCGTCGCTTCCTCTCCCCCTATCACCTCAGCCTGGCCGGCTTTCTGGCCCTGACCTGCGGGCTGGCCCTCAGCGCCTTCGCCACCTTCGCCAGCGACTTCGATCAGATGTTCTGGCCGCAGGTGGTGCGCGGCATCGCCTTCATGTTCTGCCTGTTGCCGCCCACGCGCCTTGCCCTCGATCGCCTGCCGCCCGCCGTCATTGCCGACGGCAGCGCCCTCTTCAACCTCATGCGCAATCTCGGCGGCGCCATCGGCCTTGCCGTGATCGACACGATCATCTGGCAGCGGGCGCCGGTCGAAGCCCATCACCTGGTCACCCGGTTAATGGCCGGTGATGCGGCCGCCGCGCGGTTTGTCGGGCTCGACACCGACCGCTTCGTCGGCAAGCCCATCGCCCTGCCGGATCAAGCAACCCAGGACCTTCTTCGTCCGGCGATCGAGCGGGCCGGGCTAGTGATGGCGATTAACGAAGCCTGGGCGGTGATCGCCCTGGCGGCACTGATCGGGGTGGTGATCGCCTGTTTGGCGGGCGCCGGCAGCGCTGCACGCAAAAATTTTGCTAAATCGGCGGCGGCGACTCGGGAACCGGCGTGAGAACGGCTTGCAGCATGCCCCCCGCCTGCTTACTCTTGTCGTGGTTAATGCCACTCGAGCTGCGAGTCGGAGCGTGTCAGAGACAATCCTGGTCACCGGATTTGAGCCCTTCGGCGGCATCGTCGGTAATCCGACCATGGATATCGTGGCGGCGCTGCACGGCAGCCGCATCGATGGCCGACAGATCGTCGGCCGGATCATGCCGGTCGTCTATGACGGCCATCGGGATCGGCTCAAGAGTCTGGTGGATGAGGTCGATCCGGCAGTGGTGATCGGCTTCGGCCTGGACCTCGACGCCGAGGGCATCGCGATCGAAACCCGGGCCGCCAACCGAGCCGATTTCACCCTGCCCGATAATGCCGGCGCGCTGATCAAAGGTGTCGAACTGGATGCGGGCGGACCGCCCTATCGCCTGTCGACATTCCCCGTGACGGAAATCTGCACCGCCCTGGCGATGACGCAGATCAAGGCCAGGCCATCGAACGATGCCGGGCGCTATCTCTGCAATGCGACCTTGTTCCACATGCTGGCGCTTTGCGCGAAGAAGCCGCTGACGCCGCTCTGCGGGTTCGTACATGTGCCGCCCTCGACCGAGCAGCTGGCGGCGGAACAGGATCGCCGCACGGAGCCTGCGCGCACCATGCCCTTGGCAACGATGATTCAGGCCGCGCGATTGATCTTGCGTGAAACGTCGATGGCAGTCCGCCGCGACCTTGCCGCCCTGCGCCCCGCGACCTGGCACGCGGATGAGCCAATGCAGATGGCCTTGCGCTGAACATCGCATGATGTGCCGGCCGCCAGCCTGAAACGCTCGCAATCTATAGAATACCCTTAAAATCCTATTTAAAATCTGTCACCAAGGTGTGACGGAGCTAATGATTTCTTATAAACTTTCGATTAGATCTGTATCTAATAAGCAAAGGGTCTCGCCGCTTTGGACCCTGCGTTGCGATGGCAACGCCAAGCCTTGATGGGGTAGGCAGCGGCTTCCGTGCCAGCAAGATCACGCCGTTCAGAAATCAGTTCACGGCGTCACGATGCAGAAGAGTTCTGTACAGCAACGGGGTTTTCGGTCGATGGCCAAGGCGGGGATCAGTTTCAAGGCCAGATTGCGTGCCTGGTGGGAAGGGTATGAGGCTCTCCCCGAATCCGAACTTGAAGAGGTGCGGCGGCAGCGTCGAGCACCAAGCCTCACCTTGCCTCAGACGGAAGCTGCACCGACTGTCGCGCCGCTGGCCGATTGGGAAACCCCGCGAATCCGTATTGCGCAACTTGTCTGGGGCGCCGGCTTCGATAAACCCGGTGGCCCGCCGCATGCGCTCAACCTTGTGAAGCCGTTCGGGCTCGATCCCAGCAAAAGCATGATGGATTTCGGTACCGGTCTGGGCGGCGCCTCACGCGTTGTCAGCAAGGAATATGACGTCTGGGTCACCGGTTACGAGGGCGATGCGGAGCTGTCGCGCGCCGGGAAGCAGCTTTCCCTGATTGCCGGCCTCGATCGTAAGGCCGATATCCAGCGTTATGTTCCCGGCGAATTCGACGTCGCGCCCAACAGCTTTGACTGCATCCTGTCGCATGAAGCGCTGCATATCTTCGAAAGCAAATATGACATCCTTTCCTCCCTGCAGAAGGGCCTCAAATCGCGCGGCCAGCTGTCGATGACGGATTTCGTGCTGGGCGAAGGAATCTCGCCCAACGATTCCCGGCTGCGCGCTTTTCAGGCGACGCCGCTCGACCTCTGGCGTCCCGATCAGTATGAACAGCGCCTCGGCGAGCTCAATCTCGACCTGCGCATCAGCGAGGATATCACCGAGAATTATCGCAAGATGATCCTGCAGGGCTGGATGAACTTCGCGCAAGGCGATCAGACCACCTTCGCCACGGCAAAGGCGCATCCCGGCGCGGTGATCGCCGAGCTCAATCTTTGGACCAAGCGCCTGGAAGCGATGGAGCAGGGCCTGCTGCGCGTGGCCCGGTTCTATGCGATCAAGAAGGCCGGCGCCAAGCTGATGTCCGACTGGTAGGCACCGGCGGTATTCTACCAGCGCTGATGCACGTGCTGGCGGACATATTTGTCATAGATCCCCGCAATCGCCCGCATCTGCGCTTCGTCCAAGGGCGGCAAAGACGCCGCAGCAACATTGTCGGCGGCTTGTTTCGCATTCTTGGCGCCCGGAATCACGGCCGTCACCGCATCGAACATCAGGATCCAGCGTAGCGCCCATTGCGCCATGGTCACACCCGGCGGCACCAGGGCGCGCAACTCCTCGACAGCGGCGAGGCCGACATCGTAAGGCACGCCGGAAAAGGTTTCGCCGACATCGAAGGCCTCGCCATGGCGATTGAACTGCCGGTGGTCGGCGGGATCGAAAACCGTATCCGCACGCAGCTTGCCGGTCAGCAGGCCGCTCGCCAAAGGCACACGGGCGATGATGCCGACCCCTTTCTCCTTGGTCAGCGCGAAGAGCTTTTCCGCCGGGCGCGGGCGGAACATGTTGAAGATGATCTGAATGCTGGCGATCGGATAATCCAGCGCCTTGATGGCTTCATCGATCTTTTCGACGCTGACGCCGTAGGCGCGCAGCTTGCCGGCGGCGACCAGCCGATCAAGACCGGCGAAGATTTCCGGCCGGCTGTAGACCTCGGTCGGCGGGCAATGCAGTTGCAGAAGACCGAGCCGTTCCACCTGCAGATTGCACAGTGAATCCTCGATATAGCCGGTCAGGGCCTCCACCGTATAACCGGCCGAGACATGCGGCGAAATCTTGCGGCCGGCCTTGGTTGCAACGATGACATTTTGATGACCGCGCGCCGCCAGCACTTTGGCGATCAGTTTCTCGGAACGCCCATTGCCATAGACATCCGCCGTATCGATGAAGGTGACGCCGCGATCGAGCGCCTCGTTTAGCGCCGCTTCGGCATCGCGCTCCGGCACATCGCCCCAGCTGCCGCCGATGGCCCAGGCGCCGAAACCGATTGCGGATACCTGCCAACCGGGCCTGCCGAATGTCCGCTTTTCCATCGCCGCACCTCTCCGCCAATGATTGATCCGCGATATTTAGCGCCTGAGCCGGCGCGGCACCAGCCTGACGATGCCGCCGCGGAACGGCACAGGCCGGGATAGCATGGCATCGCCGTCGCCGCCCGCGTTGCACGGCCTCGAGCCGCATGCCGCCCGCACCGCCATCTCAGGAATCATGCAAAACGGCGGATTTCAAAATCCGCCGAGCACGATCTTGCCGATCGATTTGCCGCTTTCCAGCAAGGCATGGGCCTTCGTAACATTTGCGGCATTGATGGTGCCGAATTTTTCCGCGAGCGTGGTCTTGATGATGCCTTTATCGACCAGATCGGCGATCTCGTTGAGGATGTCGTGCTGGCGGCTGATATCCGGCGTTGCGTATAGCGCGCGGGTATACATCAGCTCCCAATGCAGCGAGGCGCTCTTGCGTTTGAGCATCCGCACGTCGATCGGTTCCGGATCGTCGATCAGGCCGACCTTGCCCTGCGGCGCGATGGTGGTGGTGATGCCCTCCCAATGCTTGTCGCTGGCATTGGTGGAGAAGATATAATCGACGACATCGATTCCCATCCGCGCGAGTTCCCCCGGCAATGGCTTGCTGTGATCGATGACGTGATGCGCGCCGCGCTCCTTGACCCAGGCGATTGTTTCCGGCCGCGACGCGGTGGCTATCACGGTGAGCTCGGTCAATTGCCGCGCCAGCTGGATGGCGATCGAGCCGACGCCGCCGGCGCCGCCGATGATCAGCACTTTCTTGCCGTTGCCGCCGGCCCCCCGGGAGATGCCCAGCCGGTCGAACAGCATTTCATAGGCGGTCAGGGCGGTCAGCGGCAGGGCCGCCGCCGACAAGGCATCGAGGCTCTGCGGCTTGCGGCCGACAATCCGCGCGTCCACCAGCTGGTATTCGGCATTGCTGCCGGGGCGATTGAGATCGCCCGCATAGAAAACGTCATCGCCTGGGCGGAACGAGGTAACCGCGGAACCGACCGCCTCCACCGTGCCGACGGCATCCCAGCCCAGCACCACCGGCGCTTCAGCCGTACCCTGGCGGCTTTTCCGCACCTTATAGTCGACGGGATTGACCGAGATCGCCGCCACTTTGACCAGCAGGTCCTGCGGTCCCGGCGCCGGCTTCGGCAAGTCGAGATCCTGCAGGGCGCCGGCTTCCTGGATCGGGCGGCTGGTCACATATCCTACGGCTTTCATCTTCGCTCTCCTTGCTTGCAGGTCGGGCCATCGAGCGGCCGAGCTCATTCAACGGTTGAGGGCCGCTGGTTCTCACGCTTGAAAGATGAGGCGGCGCGATCAATATTAGAAATTCATAGTTGCTATTTCTGCGATATCATTTTGAAATAGATAGATGCGCTATACCGATCTCGACCTCGAAGGATTGCGGGCTTTCGTTGCCATCGCCGAAACCGGCGGTTTCACCACGGCCGGCAGCCTGCTCGGCCGCAGCCAATCGGCCATGAGCATCAAGATCCGCAAACTGGAAGAGGTGCTGGGCCGGCAGGTCTTCATCCGCACCAGCCGCAGCCTCGCCCTCACCCGTGACGGTGAGCTGTTGCTGACCTATGCGCGGCGCCTTCTCGCCCTCAATGACGAGACGGTGCAGCGTTTCGCCCAGAACGAGGCCAGCGGATCGCTGCGTCTCGGTGTCGCCGAGTATGTCGTGCCCGAATATCTGCCCGACCTGCTGGCGCGCTTCCGCGAAGTTTATTCTGCCGTCGACGTAGAAGTGCGGGTCGGTGGCAGTGCCGCCTTGGTCGCCGCGCTGGATCGAGGCGAGATCGACCTCGCCATCGCCAAGCGCGATGACGGTGAAACCCGCGGCCAGGTACTGCGCCGCGAGGCCCTCGTCTGGGCCTGCAGCCGCGGCTTCGATCTCGACGCCGCCGGTGTCCTGCCGCTTTGCGTGCTGCCGGCGCCCTGCATCTTTCGCAGCCGGGCGGTCGAGGCATTGCAGGCGCGCGACCGGGCCTGGCGCATCGTCTATACCAGCGACAGCGTCAATGGCGTGGTCGCCGCCGTGCGGGCCGGGCTCGGCATTTCCGCTATCGCAGAGAGTTCATTGCCGCCGGAATTGCGCGTCCTCACCGAGGAGGACGGCTTTCCCGATCTGGAAGATGTCGAATTGACGGTGTTCGGGCTGGAGCGCGGCAAGACGGCGTTGAAAGCAACGCTGATCAGCTTCTTTCAGGAGCGCCTGGAAACGCTGGATGCCAGCCGCCGCGGCGGCCGCCTGCGTCTCGTCACCCCCTGACAGTCGGATCGCCGCGCCGCCAGCTCCCGCTGCCGGGAGATCACCCTGGCCCGAGAGCGCCCTGCCGGGAGATCGCTTGGCCGAGATCGCTTGTCAAAGAGCCCTGCCTGCGATCATATGGGGCACCGCCACTACATGCGCTCAGATCATGACCTCCTTGCGCCGCCTCGTTCCTTCGCCCAGCGCCCTCTTCGTGTTCGAGGCGGCCGCGCGCTATCTCAGCTTCACCCAAGCCGCGGGCGAACTGTCGGTCACGCAATCGGCGGTCAGCCGCATGATCGCCCGTTTCGAGGCGCATCTCGGCGCCAAGCTCTTCCACCGGGCACCGACCGGCATCGAGTTGACGGAAGAAGGCCGGCAGCTTTATGCCGCCGTCACCAGCAGCTTCCAGCGCGTGGAAATGGCGATCGAGGATATTCGCAGCCAGCACGGCGAGCAGGGCACCGTTACCCTGTCGATCTCCTCGGCTTTCGCCATGCACTGGATCATGCCGCGTTTGCCGGCTTTCGAAGCCCAGTTTCCCGATATCGACCTGCGCTTCCAGGTCATGCGCGGCGAGCCCCTGGGGCCGGTCCAGGATGTCGATTTCGGTATCCGCTATGACGCGCAGGATGACGCCGAACATCTGCGCTGGCCGCTGCTGGCCGAGGAAATCCTGCCGGTCTGTTCGCCCGATTATCTGAAACAGCACGGGGCGCTGACGCCGGGCTGCGACATGACGCGACACACCCTCGCCCATCTTTCCGGCACCACGCGCCTGCCCTGGGCGCGCTTTCTCGCCGCTTTCGATCTGCCGGGACTGCGCGGCAGCCGCAGCCTCACCTTCTCCGATTATGCGCTGGTGCTGCAGGCGGCGATCAGCGGCCGCGCCATTGCCCTTGGCTGGCGTCATGTCGTCTCGCATGCGCTCGGCGAGGGCAGCTTGGTGCCGGCGGCGCCGCATGTCTTCACCACCGGCCGGAACTACTATCTGGTCGCCACCAGCAACCGGCCGCTGCGCAAGCCGGCGCTGCTGGTTCGCGACTGGCTGCTGAATGAAATGACGGCCTTGCAGCGACTGCCCGCCGAGCCCCCGGCCGAAATGAGCGCGCCGCCGAAGCCGGCCGGCAGGAAGCCGCAGAGCAAGGCGCGCCGCATTCCCTGAGATCATAGCTGACTGACAATTAGGCGGCGTGTGACCGGTCGCCAATTTTCGTAGCCTGATCATCGGTATCAGACTTCGGAAAGAGCGCGACCATGGACCTCACCTTATCGGCACGGGAAAAACAGCTGGCGGCAAAGGCACGCGATTTCGTCGACCAGATTCTCATTCCCCTGGAACCCATTGCCGACGAGCACGGCGAATTGCCGATGGAGCGCCGCGCCGCCTTGCGCCAGCAGGTGCGCGACTGGGGCCTCGCCGGCATCAACCACAGCGCCGAACATGGCGGGCTCGGCCTCACCATGCTGGAACAGACGGTGATGGAAGAGCAGCTGGGCCGCGTCACCAACGGCCTCTGGTCCTGCGTCTGGCGTCCGCCGGTCAGCCTGAAGTTCGGCACGGCTGAGCAGAAGCAGCGCTATCTCATCCCGTCCTGCCGCGGTGAGCGCCGCGGCTGCTTCGCCATCACCGAGGCCAATGCCGGGTCCGATCCGCGCCAGGTGGAAACCAGTGCCGTGCTCAAGGGCGACCGCTGGCACCTCACCGGCGAGAAATGGTTCGTCACTTCCTATAATGCCTCCGACTTCATCATCGTCCATGCCCATGTCGACGGCGATCCAAACAAGCCGACCCTGTTCCTGGTCGACAAGCCGGCCGAAGGCATGACGCATCTGCGCTCGCCGAAATTCATGCATAATTTCGCCTTCGACCACGCAGAGCTGCGTTTCGACAGCGTCGCCGTGCCGCAGGAGAACGTGCTGGGCGAGATCGGCCAGGGCCTCGACTTGACCAAGGACTGGTTCGTCGAGGCGCGGCTGCAGATCGCCAGCCATACCGTGGGGGCCGCCATCCGCGCCGCCGAAATCGCCAATGATTATGCGGCGAAGCGCGTGCAGTTCGGCAAGCCGATTCGCGATTTCCAGGCCATCGAATTCATGCTGGCCGATATGGCGGTCGAGATCTTCGCCGCCAAGACCATGCTTTATCGCGTCGCCTGGGAAATCGATCACGCGCTCGATCGCAAGCTGATCCATGCCCGCGCCAGTGCCTTGAAACTGCATTGCTCGGAGATGGCCGGCCGCGTCATCGACAAAGCGCTGCAGATCCTCGGCGGCCGCGGCTATATGCGCGAGAACCCGGTCGAACGGCTCTATCGCGATATCCGCGTCGACCGCATCTGGGAAGGCACCTCGGAAATCCAGCGCGTGGTGATCGCCGGCCAGATCCGCAAGCGCGGCTTCGGCGTCTATACGGATTGGGTGTAAGCGCACCGGGACGGCGGCGGCGGCACGCAAGCACCGCCGCCGCCATGCCCGGCCTCAGCACTTCCTGGCGATATCGGTGCGCAACCTGTCCTCGGCCGCCCGCATTTCCGGCGTGAACTCGGCGCCGAAATCCTCGGCTTCGAAAAAAGGCCGCAATTCGAGTTCGGCTTCGCCATGGCCATCGAGGACCGGCCAGCGGCGCATCCAGCCGATCGCCTCCTCAAGCGTAGGAACATCGATCAGGCAATAGCCGGCGACCAGATGCGACGGTTCCCCGAAGGGGCCTTTCATCACCTGCGGCTCGCCGCCGGAGAACTTCATCCGAACGCCCGTGGAGCTGGGCTTCAACCCGTCACCGCCGCGCAAGATCCCGGCCTGGCCCATTTCCTCCATATAGGCACCCATCGCCGCCAGCAATTCCCGGCTCGGCATGATGCCGGCTTCGGTTTCCTTATCCGCCTTGCGGATCAGCATGAAGCGCATGATCTTCCTCTCCTCACATTTCCTTCGGCACGATCACCATCCAGCCGACGCCGAAGCGATCCGCCAGCATGCCTAAGCGGGTGGCAAAGAAGGTCGGGCTCATCGGCATGCGCACCTCGCCGCCCTCGCCAAGCGCCGCGAAGATGCGCTCCGCCTCCGCATCGTTGGCGGCCGTGAAGGAGAGCGAGAAGCCTTCGAACTTGGCGTTGCCCCCGCAGTGGCCGTCGGAGGCGAGCAGGATGGAATCGCCGATACGCAGTGTCGAATGCATGATCTTGTCGCGATGTGCGGGCTGGACCATCGATTGATCCGGCGCATCCTTGAAATGCATTTTCATGACCACTTCGGCCTTCAATACCTTCTGGTAGAAGGCGATTGCCTCTTCGCAGCGGCCATCGAAAAGCAGATAGGGTTGGATTTGCATCATGTCCTCTCTCGCTAGGGCTGCACCAGCCGTGGGATGGACGGCGGGCGGTCATCGGGGAAGCCGGATGACGCGGCGGCAATAGATGGTTCGGTCGTCGACCGTCTGATAAGCCGGCGAGCCGGCATCGCGGCAGATGGCAGGCGGCGGCATTCGCCTAACGCGTCAGGCCCTGGCTGCGTGCCACGCTCACCGGATCCGTGGCGCCGCCGCAGCAATCCCCCGCCTGCGCATCGTCATAGCGGTCATGGTGACGCACCCAGTCCATGATCCGGGTCTCGTTGCGGCCCTTCGGCGTCATATCGAGAAAATGATGCGCGCCGATCAGGATATCGCCACCGCGGGCATAGGCGGAATAAGTATGATAGATGGCGCCATCGTCATCCTTGAAGAAGACGCTGATACCAGGCATCTCGTCGAACAGGTATTCGCCCTCGGTGAAATTATAATAAGCCCTGCCTTTGGCCTGATCGAGCTCCGTGAAGGAGACGTGATGATCGAAATTGAAATCGGAACCGTGGGACGACACCCAGGCGAAATCCCAGCCCATGCGCCGCTTGAACTCGGCGATCTTCGCCCAGGATGCGCGCGAAACGGCAACCACCGAGACATCGTGATGGCTGAGATGCCGGTCGGCACCGTCGATATGGTCCGCGAGGAACGAACAGGAGGGGCAGCCTTGCTGCCACGCCGGGCCGAACATGAAATGATAGATGAAAAGCTGCGAATGCGGGCCGAAGAGCTGCGCCAGCGTCTGCTGACCCTGCGCGCCCTCAAAGGCATATTCCTTCTCGACCCTGACCCAGGGAAGGTCGCGCCGTTCCGCCGCCAGCCGGTCGAGCTGGCGCGTCGCTTCTTTTTCATGGACGAGATGCGCCTTGCGGGCGGTGAGCCATTCTTCACGAGATACGATCTTATGCGCGGGCATATCGCTTCTCCTTTCATGACAATGCGATCTGTCGCCTCGCTGCCGGGGCAACGATGAACCCGGCAGCGGGTTCCCTATTCGGCTTGCCGCTCTATTTTTTGCGGCGCGATTGTCTGCTGCGCGGTCTCTTCGCTGCGCCTCCTGGCGTAACGGCGGCAACGTCTTCGGCCTGCACCGCCGCGAGGTAGTCACCGAGGCGGTCCAGACTCGCGGTCCAGAACTGCCGGTAGCGATCAAGCCAGGCATCGACATCCTGCAGCGCCGCCGGCTCGATCCGGCACGGCCGCCATTGCGCGTCACGCCCGCGTGTAATCAAGCCGGCCTTCTCCAAGACCTTGAGATGCTTGGAGATCGCCGGCAAGCTCATGGCGAACGGCTGCGCCAGGACCGTTACCGAGGCCTCACCCTCCGCCAGCTGCGCCAGGATGGCACGCCGGGTCGGATCGGCCAGAGCCGCGAAGGTCATGCTCAGGGAATCCATCGACCTAACTTAACCAATTAGTTATTTAACTATATGGCTAAATAACTCACCGACCTTCGGCTGTCAAGTGCATCACAGCCCGCAATCGCTCCGGCCGCGCGATCCGTAACCGGCATCCGCTTGCCGGCGAATAACGCAGTGCGGCGCGGGCAAACAGGACAGCGGCCTGCCCGGCCGGCGGCCGCGAATGGGAGTGCGCAATGAAATCGTCTTCTCAAATCCCGATCGATCAGCGGTACGCCAAGGCGGCGGCACGGCTTTCGGCGGTGCTAGGCGCCGCCACATTGACGCTTCTGATGCTGAGCGCGGCGGCGCAGGCCGCCTCGCGGCCCGTCGTGGTCGAACTCTTCACCTCGCAGGGCTGTTCCTCCTGTCCGCCGGCGGATGCGTTGCTCGGCGAACTGGCGCAGCGCAGCAACGTGATCGCGCTCGGCTTTCATGTTGATTATTGGGACAATCTCGGTTGGAAGGATCCGCTTTCGGCCCCCGGCTCGACACGGCGCCAGCGCGACTATGCGCAGTTGCTGAACCTCCCCACCATCTATACGCCGCAAATGGTGATCGAGGGGAGGCTGGACGTGGTCGGCTCCAATCGCAGCGCCGTGCTCGACGGCATCGATCGGGCGGCTCCGGAGAGCGCGGCCAGTATCGCCTTCTCGGATGACCGGCATGCCGTCACCATCGGCAGCGGCTCAGGCAGCGGCAAGGTGCTGCTGGTGCGCTTCCTGCGCCAAAGGCAAACGACCGTCGCGCGCGGCGAGAACGCAGGGCGCGAGGCACGCGATGCCAACGGCGTCACCGCGATCAGCGAACTCGGCCGCTGGCAGGGCCAGGAGCTGCATTTTCCCATCGCGCCGCCGAGCGACGATGAAGGCGTTGCCGTGCTGCTGCAGCGCGATGACGGACATATGCTCGGAGCAGCCTCAGTCCTGTAGGATAACTGGCGGATGAATCGTTGCGAGCCGATTACAGCGCCTTCTGCATGTCCATCGACATGGCCGCAAGCTCGTCCTGGAGCCGTAGCACCTCGAGATAGAGATTGAGCCGGTCCTCTTCGAGCCGCGCGAGCAATGGATTGCCGGCATAGGGTGCAAGCAGAGGTTTCAGGCGCAAGGCCTGCAAGGGATCAGCGATGATGCCGAGGCCGTGGAAGCAGGGAATTTCCGCATAAAAGAGATGCGGGAAGTCGTGCAGGAAGTCCTCGATCGCTGTGAGGATGCCGTTTCCAGGCCCGCCTTCCGTGAGGGCGATGGCATAGGCGCCGTCGCCGCGCAGGCCGCCATTGACGGCGAGCCTGGTACCGGGCCTGGTACCGAGATGGAAGCTGTAACGCTGCCGCGAGCGCCCCGGCAGCCGATCCGGCTGGCGGTAGAAATCGCGCCGGCCACAGGGCCAGCCGACAGCATGAACCAGAACCAGGGGAAAGGTTCCGTCGCGCGGACGCCGCGCCGCGATCAACTGCAGTTCGTGGAAGACGGTATAATGGTTGTGATCGCCATCGATGATATAGGCATCGACCGGCGGCAGTTCCGGCAGGAGATCGAGGCTGTTGCCGGTATAGATCAGGCTGGTGCGTTCGAGAAAGAACGCCAGCTGCCTGCGGCTCGGCGCCGCATCGATCACCATATGCCGGATTTCGCGATCGCCCGCCCAATCGGCCAGTTGCTCGGTGAAATCGCCGCTACCGAGGCCGATCTGGAGAACGCTGCGCGCCTTCGCCGCCTCCAGCAGCGCGAATGGCAGGCCGGCGAATTCGGACAGTGAGTTGCGATGCAGTTCGACCATGATCAGGCCGCTCCCCTGATCTCCACCGGCGGCACGCTTGCCTCCTGCGCCGAAGTGGGCGGCAAGGGCAGAATGGTCAAGGTCACGATCGTCACTTCCGCCGGCATGTCAGGCGGCGAGATCAGCAGATAGGCCTCTTTATCGAGGGCTGTGAACTGCATGCCATCCAGGCGGCAGCGCAGCGCTTGAAGCCTCGATCTGTCCAGCACATCGATTTCCGCGCTCGCCATTGCGGCGGACGAAGTTTCGCCGCGCTGGGCGCAGATGCTGCGAACGAGGCCGTGCTGCAGGAAATTCGCCAACGGCAAGGCCACCACGCCGCCAAGATGGCGCCGCAGGAGCGGCAGCCGCAGCCGCAACTCGCCACCGGCGGTCACCAGGCAAGTCACCTGGCAGGCGGCGGCCTGGCCCGCCTTGATGATTTGCGCCTCGAGACGCGTCGCCATCTGATCCGCCAGCAGGACGGAAGATGAGAGGCCGAAGGCCGCCATGCCGTAAGCGCAGGCATTGAGCGCCGACAAGGCAGCCATCGAGCCGCCGAGCCACATGGGTGGGGCTTCGGCCTGCATTGCCGAAGGCAGGCCCCTGGCCGCCTGGAACTTTCCGACATGGTCGCTGTCGATCATGTCATAGAGCAGGTAGGTGCCCAGATTGACGTCATGCTTCATGGCGCCATAGGTCTGCTGCTCGCCGAGCGAGGGAAAGGCAAGCAGGCGCAGGACCGCCAGTGTGCTCCAATCCCGCAATCTCTGCAGATTGGCGGCGAGGTCGATTTTCAATTCCCTGGCTGCGGCATCGAAGAAACCAGCAAAGGAGCGCGCCGCCCCCTGCAGCTCGCGGCAGAATGCCTGTTGCTCGCGTGGGCGGATCTCCTCTTCATGCCGCACCACGCCCTCTTCATAGGTCCGGACCGAGCCATTCGGCGCCGAAAAGACCTGCTCCACCACCGCGATATTGCGCATGAGGAACAATTTGGTGGCCGGCGTGACGACGGTGCTGTCCATATAGCCGGCCGCCGTGTCGCCTTCGGGAAGGTCGACGAAGCGCTCATCGACCGTGGCCAGATAGACACCGTGCAGCCGCTGCCGCATCCCCTCGCGGTCGAGAATTCCGCGCAGCGAGCGCTGGATCGTCCCGGTATAGCCGAGATCGACCAGAATGAGGTCGGAGCAAGTATCGAATTCCGGCACCGCCCGGCGCAGATGGGCCATCACCTGGTCGCGCATGACTTTGGAAAGGCTGGCGATGTCCTCGCCATCCAATATTCGCGGCAGATCGCCCGCGAAAGTCTTGCCGTCGATGACGCCGCCGTCGATGCCGGCGAAATAGCGCCTGACCGAGGGCAGGTCGACCTTCAGAAAGGCCTGGACGGCGGCTTCGTTCAACGCATGACAGGTTTCGAATACGTCCTGCAGGGGACCTGCCTCCTGCAGATTGGCGACCAGGGCGACGCGTCGGTTGATCTCCACGTAATGGGCCGGCTCCGGCTGGCTCTCGCGCCAAAGCTGATACGACAGATAGCCGTCGCGCCCGAGAAACAGGATCGCCGCCTTTCCCCCTGCCCTGTCGATCTTCGCGACGCGCTGCCGGAGGAACTGCTGAAAGCCGGCGAGCAGCGGCCCGAAGATTGCTGCACCTTCGCGTTGCTCGGGGGACAGGATCGGAAGCTGGGAGAGCGCCGTCCTGCGCAGCAGATGAAAGCCGTCATCCAGACGATGACTGAAATCCGGTCGCTTCGACTGCAGCAGCTGCGCGGCAAAGCTTTCCCGGGTCAGCAGCGGCAAGATCGGTTCCTGCGGCTGCGGGTAGTGCACGGCATCGATGCCGAAGGCGCGGGCGCCAAGAATATCGGCAACCGGGTTGTCGCCGATATGAATTGCCTCCGCCCCGCGATATTCCTCGCCGCGCGTCACCCGGTCGAACAATGTCGCCATCTTGCTGGTGCGATGGTCGGCCGAGGTATAGATGAAATCGGCCACCAGATCAGGCGCGCAGTGGCTGAGAAGCCTCTTCAGCTGATCCGCCGACCAGTAGGTATCGGAAATGAAGCCGATGCGCAGCGGTTGCCGCCGCACCAGGGCTTCCCGGACCAGCTGCAGGATTTCCGGATTGACCAGGCAAAGGTCGAGCTCGGCCTGGAACTCCGCCGCGACCAACGTTTCAATCGTCACATCCTCGAGACCGAGCGCATGGCGCGGCAGACGCCGATAGATTTCGGCGATCGTGACTTCGCTGGAATTGATATCGGCGACGCTCCTCTGCCGTGCCCGCAACTCCGCGAGGATCCGGCTCTGGACGAAGGATTCGGCGAGACCGGGATGGCTTGCTGCGACCGGCAGGTGATGGAAGGCGCGCTCGAATACCCCGTCCGGCGCGGTGCAGCGACGCAGCAGAAGCGTATCGAACACATCGAAGGTGATGACCGACTTCTGGCCCGCCGCCATCAGGCGACGCGCTTGCGCCACGGCCGCTTTCTGCCGGGAAATGCCCGTATCGGCAGCGCCGAGGCCCAACGGCGCGATATCCGCCGTCAGCGGCGGCCATGAGCCCAGTTGCGTAGGAAGAAGCGGAGCCGTCATGACCTGTACCCGTATCAGAAGATAATCGCGTCAGAGATAGTCGGTGAGGTGGACCTTCATCACGATCGACAGCGCCGAATAGGACGCCTGCAATTGCGTCTGAAGTTCCTGCGCCTTGGCAAGAGCCTCGGCGGTATCGACGTTCTTGATATTGCTGGTGGCGTCATCGAGCAGCGACAGATAGGTGGTCTGGCTCTGCTGGGCGTCCGTCAACCGGCCGGAGGTTACGGAGATCGAGGCCTGTAGATTGGAGAGATCGGTGATAGCGGTGCCGGCGAGATCGAAGGCGGCGCTGAGCGCTGCGGTATCGACGGGATCCGTGGTCGCCTGCGACACCAGTTTCGCCGCCCGCAGGGCTTCCTCGATCGCCGAATTGTCGCCGGTGACGCCATAGGTGATGCTCGAGGTGTCGGAGACCCGCACGGAAGCCTGCTGGGAGTCGCCCTGATAGTAACTGCTATCCGTCGTGGTGGCGCTTGCGGGGGTCGTCGCATAGGTGGTCAGGTCGACAGCCGGCTGATCCGTCTGGCTGCCGGCAAAAAGATAGCGTCCGTTGAGCTGGGTGTTGAGCGCACTGGAGAGGTCTTCCAGCGTCGAGCTGCCCACCGCGTTCAAGGTTGTCGCGGCCGTCCCCGACATCGCCGAGCTGATCGCCGTTTTCAGGGATGTCAGCAAGGTGATCATATCGCCGACGGCGCTATAGGTCGCCTGGCTGCGGTTGCTCGCGACCTTGGTGTTGTCGCTGAAGGATTGCGTCTGGGTCGATTCGTTCTGCAGCGTGAGCAATTGCCGCGACTTGTCGCCATAATCGGCAAAGCTGGTGCCGACCAGGCCGGTCGATTGCTGGATCGAGGCCTGTGCCTCGGCCCTCTGCACGTTCTTTGCGCCATTGAGAACGCTGTTGAAGAGGCCATAGGTCGAAACGCTTAACATTGCGGTACCTTTCCACGACGCTCGGTATCAGCTGGCGACAGCATTGATCAGACTGGTGAACATCGCATTGGCCGTGCTGATCACCTGGGCGGAAGCCGCGTAATAGCTCTGCAGCTGGCTGATGAGCGCCGTCTGCTCGTCGGTATTGACGCCGGACTGATTGCTGAAACTGGTCGTCAGCGTGTTCAAACTGGCGGCCGACGCGGTGGCATCCGAAGTGGCGTTGCTTGACCGGGTGGCAATGTCCGAGATCAGGTTTGCGGCATAGCTGGAAAAGCTGGTGGAAGTGCTTCCCAGCCAGCCTGCCGCCGCGAAATTGTTGCTGCTGGTCAGCGTATTGTAGAGCGAGGTCACGATGCTGGCATCCGAGGCGCCGATCGCCGTATCGCCCACCGTCAGGGTGGCGCTCTGGCTGAGCTTCCCGGTCGACAATAGTGAGCTGTTGGAAAGGAGATCGCTGCGGACCGAGAATGTTTGCGCCGAACTGCCGCCCGTCACCACGTCATTGAGGCCGAAATAGCTTGAAACGTCGGTTCCGCCGACCGTGCCGGATAAAGTCGAGATCGCCACACCCCCGCCGCTGCTGTTGCTGATGGCGAGGTGACCGTCAGTGATGCTGGCGGTGACGCCGCTGATGGCATTGAGGCTATCCAGAACATCCTGGACCGAGGTCGCGGAGGAGAGATCGACATCCTGATAGCTGGTGATCTTGCCGCTGGAATCGGTCAGCGCCACGCGCAAAGTCGTTCCGCTGGCCGGGGATATCGCGTCCGTTGCGGCAACCGTCGTTGTCCCCGTCAGCGACGAGGGCGGGGGCGAGGCGCTGCCCTGGTTGGTGACCGCATTGACGGCCGAGCTCAACCCCGAAGCCAGATTGTCGAGCTCGTCCTGTGCCTTGACCAGGGTATTGTCCCGCATATCGATCAGAGCGCCGATATTGCCGCCGGTGATCTGGCTGGTGATATCGGTACCGGCCACATAGATGCCCGAAATGCCTGTGCCGGAGGAGCCGGAATAGACGACGCCGTCGGAGATCGAGGAGGCGGCGCTGTGCGACAGATGATTGACCACCGTCCCGTTCAGCAGCGCCTGGTTGCCGGCGGTGAAGATGTGCAGCTGATCATTGCTGTCGGTATAGGAACTGACGTTCATATCGCCGGCGATGGTCTGCAGGGCGGTATTGCGCTGATCCTCGAGGTCCGCCGTCGATTCGCCGCGCGACTTCGCGAGGGCGATCTGCTTGTTGAGGTCGTTGATGTTATCGAGCGCGGAATTGACCTCGGTTACCTTGTCGCCGATCTCCTGGTCGGCCTGCGTCCGCAAGTCCTGAATGCCGTTCGAGGTGGAGCGGAGGTTGGCGGCAAGGTCGTCGAGGTCGTTGACGACCTGGTTTTTCAGGCTGACATCGTCGGGCGTCGCCTCCAGATTCTGCAAGGCTGTCGACAGTTTGGTGAGCTGCGAGGAGAGATCGCTGCCGGAAGTGCTATCCGAGACCTCGCCCAGCAAGTTCTGCAGCGAGGTATAATAGTCGGAAGTGGTCGAATCTGCGCCTGCCGCCGTGGTCGCGGAAAGGATATCCTTGAGCAGATATTTGTTGACGCTGCTGGTGATGGCGGCAACATCGACGCCCGAGCCGCCGCCGTTCGTGACCTGCGTCTCCAGGGTGACGGATTTGGCGGTGTATCCGTTGACCGTTGCGTTGGAGACATTGGCCGAGGCCACTGCCAGCTGCTTCTCGATAGCGAGAAGAGAGGATACAGCGGAACTGATGGCGATGTTGAGTGACATCGAAACTCTCCCGTCGCCGCGAAATCAGGCTTTGTAACTGGTCTGCCGGTCGATGAAATTCGCCGCCGTTATCTTCCCGTTGGCGCTGTAGGTACCCTGCTTGCCCTGTTCCGCCTGGATGGCAGTCATCACCGAGTTGATGCGCCGGCGTGTGGCATCCATGGCGCCGCGCAGCAGCCGCATATTCTCCTGGGTGAGCGATTTCAGCATCTGGCCGGTCGCGACGATCTGCTCCCGCAGATCCTCGTCGTCTGACAATTCCTGCGAGCAGGAAGTCAGCACGCCGCGGCTGAGATCGCCGAACCGATCGGTAAGGTGGTCCTTCTGCTCGGCATAGTCCGAGAGCGCCGCCGGCACGCCGCGGGTCAGAAGTTCGTTCTCGGAATAGACGACGGTGATCAATTCCTTCATGACGAAGATCAGGTCGGCAATCGCCAGTTCGTTGAGAATGGGATTTGAACTGGCATGATTGCTGTTATGGATCGTCGGCATCTCTCACATCTCCGAATTAATGGCTGCGTCGCACTTTCGTGCCATGCAGCGATTTCGCATAAGCGGCCACGGCGCTCTGCGCACAATTATGCTGCCTGATCTCGGCGACGATCAGGTCCCGGTATTGCTTCAGCGAGTCGCGTAGATCGGTCAGATCCGCCAGGGCCAGCGCGACCTTGAGATTTCGCAGGTCATGCTGCTGGTCCGACGTCGCCGCCGCGTTCCCGGCGCGCCGGAGCGCCTGCAGATCCGGCGTAAACAGGCGGCGGATGCCGGCGACCTTCTGCCGCGCCTGCCGGTCCAGCCGCTCAAGCTCTTCAAAGGTGATTTTTGCTGCGCTTGTCATCGGTCCCGCCCGGATCAGCGGATCGCCGAGATGAGATCATCAAACATCGTCTTGCAGGTGCTGATGACCTGCGAGGATGCGGAATAGTTCTGCTGGCAGACGATCATGAGGCTGAGCTGGTCGGCCGTGCTGACGTTGGACGATTCGAGGCTGCTGCCGTCGATCTTGCCCGAGCCGCCTTCGCCGGCGGTGTGCAGGGTATAGTTTCCGGAGCTGCCGCTCATCTGGTAGACGTTGTCGGATTTCACCGACAGGCCATCGGAATTCGGGAAGGTGGCAACCGGGATCTTATAGATCGGCACCTTCTGGCCGTTGTCATAGGCGGCGGTCACCGTTCCGTCCTTGCCCACCGTGACACCGGTCAGGTGGCCATAGGCGAAGCCGTCCGGCGTGTCGCTGCGAATTTCCACCTGCGGATCGTCGGTGGTGGGGGAATATTGCGTCAGGCCATCCGACTGGCCGGAAGTGCCGAGATTGACCGAGACGCTGCTGGCGGCGGCACCATCATCCCAGCTGCTGACGGTCAGCGTCGGCGCGGTGACGGTCGCGCCGCCCGCATCGGTGATGGTGTTCAACGTGCCGTCGGAGTTGAAGCTGATGGTGTAGGTCGTGTTGCCGCCGATCGTGCCGGTCGTCGTCGTGTTATCGGTCGGATCCGTCGGGTTGCCGTAGGTCATCGTCCAGGTATTGGCGGCTGTCTTCTCCCAGGTCACGGGCACGCTCTGGGCGACACCGAGCGAATCATAGATGGTCGTGCTGGTATTGAAGGTATCGCCTACCGCCGCACTGGCGGGCAGGTTCGCCTTCAGCACGTCCGAGGTGGAGGCGCCGGCCGAGGTCGCGAACTTGTCGACATTGATCGCCTCGAGGCCGGCGGTGCTATTGGTGTCGGTCGAGACGATCTTGCCGGTGGAATCCGTCGGCCACCCCATCAGATAGTAGCCGTTATTCGTCAGATAGCCCTGATCATCGGTGTCGAAATTGCCGTCGCGGGTGAAATAGGTCTGCGAGGAGTCGTTGTTATAGGTCACCACGAAGAAGCCGGAACCGTCGATGGCAACGTTGGTCGAGGTGCCGGTGGAACCGATATTGCCTTGCGCATTGACATTTTGCGTCGCGTTGGCAACGACGCCACCGGAAGCCAAAGACGAGGAGGTGTTGCTGTCATTCACCAGGTCGTAGAAGCTGGTATAGACGGACTTGTAGCCGTAGGTGCTGGCATTGGCGAGGTTGTTGGAAATGATTGCCAGGGCCTTGCTCTGGGCATTGATCGCCGAAACGGCGGAATTGAGTGCGCTGCCGATCGTCATGGCTTGCTCCTGAGGTCTTAATTGGTCGCGCTGTGAATGCCGGTGACATCGGCAAGCGGAATGGACAAATCATCGCCGAGCTGCAGCTCCGTGGTGCCGCTCGACGTGGTGACGCCGGTGACCGTGCCGATCGAGGAGATGCTGGTGGAGACGGTCGCACCCGAGCTGTCGACCGAAGACACGGTCAAGGTGTAGGCGCCGCTGGTATGGGACGCCCCGTCCGTGTCCGTTCCATCCCAGGAAAAGGAATGCGTGCCGCTGGTGGTATCGCCGGTGCCGGTCCAGACGACATTGCCGTCGGAATCTGTCACCGTCAGCTTGGTGGAAGCGGCGTCATCCGACAGCGTGTATTGCCAGTTGGCGCTGCCATCCTGCATCGGCGCCGTGTCGTCGGTATAGGTGATGCTCTTGTCCATATAGGCAACACCGTTCGACAGCCCATAGGAGTTCAAGGTGTCGGCGATGGAGGCCAGTTCCAGGCCCATATTCTCCTGCTGCTCGACACCTGCGAGGCCGATCAACTGGCTGGTGAATTCGCTGGTATCGGTGGGGTCCAGCGGATTCTGGTTCTGCAGCTCCGTCGTCAGCAAGGTGAGAAAGGTATTGTAGGCCGTGTTGGCGTCGTTGGCCGCCGAGGCACTGGCAGAACTCGACGAACTCGACGAACTTGAAGAACTGGACGCTGAACTGGCGAGGGCAGTGACGGTCATTGGGTCCGCTCCGCGATGAGGCGTTAAACCGATCGCGACGCCTGCCGCGATCCATGGCGCAATCACTTGCGCTGCTTTTCATCGGTTTTTACGGAGCAGGCCGGGCCCGCTAGGCGGGCTATTTCTCAGCCGAGGCCACTAAAACAGCGCCTGGAAATCGCGCGATCGTCGTCAGCGTGTGACGACAGGCGAAGCAGCGGCAAAGACGGGGGTATTGTGAGACAGCTCTGCCAAAGGCGGAACGCCGGACAGAGATTTGCGGATCAGCGGAAAACAGCGCAATTCGGCATGGAAAAACCCTAGCGCAAGCTGGATCTCACGCCTGGCTCGTTAGCGGTCATCCTGTACCGGTAGAATATCGTGCGACGTACCGGTGAGGACATGGCCGGAGACGGCCCGCATGATTCGGTCCGTCAGATATCCCGGCGCTTTTTCCGCGGGGGCTTTCAGGGCATCGCGCAAAACGCGCATTTCTGCAAGGGCAAGACGCGCGGGCTCACTCTCCAGCAGCAGCAAATCAGCTGCTTTGCGATCAGCCTCAGGCCAGATCGACAGATTTTCGCCGTATTTCTGGAGTCTTTCCAGAAAGGCCGCTAGTGGCATTACTGGGCCGCTCAAGTCTTTCCAACGTCCAATCGTTTTGTGACAGGCCCAATCTACCCTGCCCTTTTAAATTCATAACGGATTGTTTCTGGCTCGTAAACCCCGAGACTGGCGAAGCCGGCTCGGGCTCGAGCGGGGTGATCGTCAGCGGCTTCACCGAAACCGGCAGTTTGGCGATCTCGGCCCAGGCATTCCGCGTCAGCCGGATGGCCTCGGCAAGCTGCAGATAGGTCTGTGCCGCGTCCCGCTTCGCTACCGCCCGCATCAGCACGGCCACGACCGTCTGATACATATCCCGGAGCGAGACGGCAACATCCCCGCCCCGCCGCATGTCGAGACAGCAGCTCAACCCGTTGAGAACCTGGGCGGCCTTCAACGCTTCGTTGAATTGCTGTTCCGGATCACGGCGATGGCTGGCATCGGCCGCGCGAATCGTATGGACGATGGCCAGGTCATAGAGACCGACCACCGTGTGAAGCGGCGGCCTCGTGCCGAGAGCGCTGGTGTAGGCGGAGATCGGAGAGGACTTCTGTCGCATATGATGATCCTGCCGTAAATTTCAGTTTCATATCGTCGGAACCGGTGCATCGAAGCAGGCCGGTTGACGCGTCGCCGGCCGTAAGGCGCGCATCACGTATCGCCGAAGACGACTGCGCCCTCAGTTGGAACTTGAATTATCGGAACTCAGCAGCTGGCTCAAAAGGTCGGCGGTCTGGTTGGCTTCGGAGATTCGCGCCTCCAGCCGGCCATAATAGTCCAGCAGGTAATTGTAGTAGTTGTTGGCCTGGGTCTGCAGATCGCTGGCCTTGCCGGTGAGGGTATCGTCCTGGCTCTCCAGCGTGCTGATCAGCGACTGGACCGAGCCGGTCGCCGTGTCGGCCGCCGCGTCGGAGGTCTGATAGATCTTGTCGGCGATGCCCTGGCTCGCCGTGACGGTGATGCTTTCGGACTGCGTCCCCGAGAAGGAGAACTGCAGGCCCGCATAGGCGGTGCCGCTCTTGCCGCTGATGACGCTGCCGGAGACGTTGAGGGCGGTGGTGTTGCCGCTGCTGTCGGTCGCGGTCGCCCCGGTGACGTTACCGCTTGAATCCGTGGTGACGTTCAGCGTGAACGTTCCGGCATAGGTGCTGCTGCCATGGGCGACCAGATTGAGGTCGGCGCTGGACGTATCGGCCGTATAGGAGAAAAGCTTTTTAACGGCGTCGAAATTCGAACTCAGGGTATTGTCCAGCGTGTCGCTGTCGATTTCCAGCTGATTGTCGGAATTGAGGGAAATGCCGATGGACCCCAGGGAAGTAGAGCCAACGATCGAGGTCAAGGTCGAATCGATGTCGGTGGCGACGGACCGCAGGGTGGAATCCGCGAACAGGGTGGCGCTTGAAGATGCCGTCCCGTCCGAATTGGTTGCCTGGTTCTGCGACACGAATTCGCGCCAGGCATTATAGGATTCAACGAAGGTCTCGAGCGCATTGGACACCGAAGACGTGTCGTTGCCGATGGTCATGGTTACCGTGGTATTGGCGTCCGCGGCCGTCAGGTCCATGGTGACGCCATCGATGACGTCATCAACTTCGTTCGTGTCGCGCTCGATACCGGAGACGCCGTCAACCGTCAGGATGGCCGGCTGCGCCGCCTGCAGGACATTGGCCGCGGTCGATCCGTCGGATCCGGTGATGCCAAGGTCCGAGAGTGCCGTGCCACTGCTGGTCGACATGGTAATCGACTGGTTGGTATCGGCGCCGGTCAACACCAGCTTATAGCTGGTGCCGGAAACCGCCACGATGTTGGCGGTGACGCCGGTCGTAGACGTGTTGCTGTTGATCGCCGTCACGATGTCGTTGAGCGACATGTCGGCCGTGACATTGATGCTGGCACCGGTCTTGCCGGATTCGCCGATCGTGAAGGTGCCGCTGTAGCCGAGCGCGCCGGTGCGGCTGGAAACGGTACTGGAGGCGATGCGCTCGGCCTGGGCAAGCTGCGTCACCGTTACCGTGTGAGTGCCCGCCGCCGTGCCGGGATCAACCGAGACGGACATGAGATTCGAAGCCGTCACGCTTCCATTGGACGAGGTCAGCGTGGCGGAACGCATATTGAAAACGTCGGATTTTGAATCCAGGGGATCGCGCAGGGCGTCGACGGCGTTTTCCAGATTCGTCAGCAATTTCTGCATATCTTCGTAAGCGGAAATCTTCGTCTGATTGCTGGTGACGGTATTGTTGATCGTATCGATGCGATCAAGATAGGGCTGGATTTTCGCGGTGACGACGTCGTCGACCGACAGACCGGAGCGATCCACGGAAGAGCTGGACTGTGATGAAGTCACGCTTGCCGATGATGTCGAAGAAACGCTTGTCATGCGGATCGCCCCTGTTTGGCCGTCATACAGCTAGGTGAAAAGGGCAATGAGGAGGAGATCCCTCCTCATTGCCGGGTCAGATCAGGACTGCAGAAGAGTGAGCAGTTCCTTCGGGATCTGGTTTGCCTGTGCCAAGGCGGCGACGCTGGCCTGGTATTTGACGTCGGCGGAAGAGAGCTTCGACTTCTGGCTCGCCACGTCGGCATCCATGATGGTCGACTGCGCCGCGTCGGTATTTTCCGTTGTCGTCGCGATGTTCTGCGAATGGAAATTAAAACGCGACTCCTGGGCACCGATCAGCGCGCGGTCCTGGGTGATCGTGTCGATCGCCGAGGTCAGCGTGGTGATCAGGGTGGTCGCCGCACTCGCAGTGGTCAGCGAGGTGCCGGTGAGGCTGAGGGCCGAAGCGTTAGACGCGCTGATGGTCACCGTGATGGTATCGGCGGCACTGGTGCCGACCAGGAAGCTGACGCCACTTGCATAGTCGCTGGTGCCGTCCAGCAGCGAATTGCTGCTGTAGCGGGTACCAGAGGCGATGCTGTCGATTTCCTGCAGCAGCTGCTGATATTCCGTGTCGATGTCATTGGTGCGCTGGGCATCCGTGACGTTGCCCGAAGCCGCTTCCGTCGCCAGCGACTTCATGCGGGTCAGGATATCGGCGATGCTGGACAGACCGCCATCCGCCACCTGCAGGATGGAACTGGCCTGCGAGGCATTGGTCGAAGCCTGGTTGAGCACCGAGACGTCAGAGTTGAGCTGCGTGCCGATAGCAAGGCCGGCGGCGTCGTCGGATGCCTTGGTGATATTGGAGCCCGAGGCCAGCTTGGCCAAGGCACTGGATTGTTCAGACGCGTTGTTATTGAGGTAGCGCAGCGCGGTATTGGCTGCAGTATTCGTTGAAATAACTGGCATTTTCCCATCTCCTTGAGAAGCTCATTGCCGGGCGAAAGGGCACATGCAAAGGCCTTCTGGCCAGCTGACACGGCACATTCTGTCTTCTAACGAGCGGCTTTAAGAAATCGGGCGGAAAAAGAGTCCAAGGCGCGCGCCATCGAGCGAAAGCCACCGGCCGCCGCTTGGGGCATCTTGTGCATTTACGAAATGGAAACGGATTCAATCGTTAGATGGCATCATGGCATGATTCGATCTGAACGATCCGCGCGCAAAAAATCACGGTCAGTCGTCCTCGAGCAGGCGTTTCACATCGACAGCTGACCGCTTCAGGATTTCGCGCAGGCGCTGCCGCCCGCGCTTCAAGAGAGCCTCAGTTGCACTGACCGAGATTCCCATGACTTCGGCGATCTCGGCATTCGACATATCTTCATAGTAAGAGAGCAGAACCGCCGTGCGCTGCTGATCCGGCAGCTTTTCGACCGCCTGCTCCAGCCGGCCATAGACCTGTTGGCGCTGGATGGATGTGACGCAATCCTCGGCATCATCGACCGGCTCGGGCGCATCATCCAGCCATTCGTTGCGCGGCGCGCGCTGCAGGTCGATGCAGCGGTTGACGATCACCCGGTAAAGCCAGGTGCTGAACTTGGCGCGCCCGGTCTGCCATTTGTCGCGGTTGATCCAGGCCTTCACGAAAGCTTCCTGAGCAACGTCTTCCGCATCGGCTGGCCGGCGCAGGATCCGCAGTGCCAGGCCATAGGCCCGGTCGATGTGGCGCTCGACCAGCAGCCGATAGGCATGCTCGTCATTCTGCCGCATGCGTTCGATCAAATGATCGTCCAGACTGGCAATCGTCACGTCCGGCGCCGTTTGCGGCGAACTAAACAAGATCGATGTCATTGCGCCCCATCCCTGGTCGCTGGCAAGCCCGCTCTCACACCCCAACAAGCAGGTCGTTCCCACAAAAGTATCCTTTGAGAAATTATACGCAGTAAGAAGAAAATACCGTCACAGATTTTGCCTCCTGGCAATTTTTTCTGAATAAAAAAATGCTGATGGGCAATATTTTCACGCCACTCGGCATCTTTTACTTAGTGGTCGGCAAAATGTGCACAGTGCCCTGCAAAAGCTGCCGGGTACCGTGCACATCCCCATCCATGGCGGCGCAATTTCTCTGAAAAGACCGGACCGGCAGCCCGTTTCGCGCCGGCCCTCCCGGAGAATTCCGCGCAGCGTGAAGGGCAATATGCGGCCTTCGTGCTGTTCGAGGCGCGCCATTGCGCCCCGTCCGGCCGAAGAAGGCGAGCCGCCAGGGGCCGGGAAGAGTGCCGCGGAGTGGCAACCCTCAACCCCTTGCAGGCTCATAACAAGGCCCTTGAAGAACAACAAACAAACGCGGCAAAGCAGGCGATGGCAAGTCCACGCCGCCAGATGCCGCATCTGCGAAGTGAATGCAGTGTCTTTTTTATTTGATTATTACTTATGATTTACTGCCAGTTTCAAAATAACTATTTGGTGGGCAGCGATGGTTATTTTTCTGAACGCCCGCACCTCCACGAATTAGCGGGACGGGGAGAGGCAACATTTGCCGGCGACGGCGACATTTCAGCGGTTGCCCGTTCAGAGCACAGTCCATCCCGTCTTTTCCGCCTGAAATCGGCCGACTCCTCGTATCAACGGCAGATCCTTGAAGGATTTGTCGACCATGGCAGCACAGCTGCCGGTGCCACGACGCGGCGCCAATGCGTAAGGAGGCGGTTTTCATGAGTTCATCGATCGGCAATTCGTCGGTACTCAACCTGGCTTTATTGAATCAGCTGCTGCAGCGTGCCGGCGCGGAGACGGATACCGACGCGACGACGGAATCCGGTTCCAGCCAAAGCAGCGACGAGACGACCTCCTTCAGTTCGCAGGCCGATGCCCTGTTCAACGCCTTGGATACCGACGGCGACGGCAAGCTCAGCAAATCCGAGCTCCGGACCGGCTTTCAGAAGCTCAGCCAGGACATGCGCTCGGTGCTGATCGGGCAGCAGGCGATCGGCGCGGACGGGACCGCCGGCGAGAGCCAAGCCAGCTCGCCCGGCAACAACATGACCGCAACCGCTTTCAACAGTCTCGATAGCGACGGCGACGGCACGATTTCAGAGAGCGAATTCGAGGCGGGCTTATCAGCGGCAACGAATGCGGCCGATAGCAGCTCATCGACCGACGGGACCACGCGGCTATTGGACCGGCTGTTGCAGGCCGCCGGGAACAATGGAACAACGACAACCGCCGGGTCGACAGAGGCCGGCGGCACCAGCGCCGAGACCACCGAAAGCTGGCAGGACTGGCTGCAGCGCATGCAGGCGAGCAATATCGGCGATGTCGCCAATCAGCCCGCAATGGACAGCCTGCGGCAAAGCATCAGCCTCGATCAGAGCCTGAGCCAGCTTCTGCAGGCCACCGACGTTTCGACGACAAGCACGGTTACGGCCGCGCTCTGAGCCGCAACTGGCCCGCTCACGGCAACAGGAGATAAGTCCCGATATTGCTGCGGCTCTCCAATTGGCGATGCGCCTCGGCTGCCGCCTCGAGCGGCAGGGCAGTGGCCGGCCAGACCTTGATCTCGCCGCGCCGCAACGACTGGAACAAGCGGGCGGCCCGCTGCCGCCGGGTCTCGCGGTCGAGATTGTAATGGGCGAAATTCGGTCGCGAAACCGTCACCGACTTCGCCACCAATTGGTCGATATCGCGCGCACCGATCGCACCCGAGGCCTGGCCGAGACTTATCAGGTGACCGCGCAGTCCCAGACAGTCGAGCGATTCGGCATAAGTGTCGCCACCGCCGCCGTCGAAGACCACGTCAACGCCCTTGCCGGCCGTGAGCGCTTGCAGTGCCGGGGCCAGCGGGCCGGGTTCGGCGCGGCCCTGTATCAGCACCTCGTCGCAACCGGCCTGACGGGCGGCCTCGGCCTTCGCCGGCGTTGACACGACGCCGATCACCCGGGCGCCGGCCGCCTTCGCCGCCTGGCTCAACAGCAAGCCCAATCCGCCCGCAGCGGCACGCAGCAGAACCGTTTCGCCGCGTTTCAGGGAATGCACGTCCTGCAGTAGGAAATCCACCGTCACGCCTTTCAGATAGGCTGCCGCAACGGTCCGATCATCAAGATCCGCCGGGATGCGGACCACGAGATCGGCCGGTACATTGCGGATGTCGGCATAGGCGCCGATCGGCGGCCCGGCATAGGCAACGCGGTCACCGATGGAGAGATCAGCGACGCCCGCGCCGATATCGATCACCAACCCTGTCGCCTCCATGCCGGGAATGCCCGGCAGCTGCAGCAGGCTGAAATCGCCGCGCCGGCAATAGATATCGATGAAATTGACGCCGATCGCCGTCTGCTGCAGGCGGATTTCGCCGGGCCCCGGCGGCGGCACCGTGACCTCCGCCAGATGCATCACCTCGGGACCGCCGTATTGCTCCACCCGGATGGCGGTGGCGGCAAGACTCGCTCCCGCCGATTGCAGCGTAGAGCGCGTTGCGGGACGTGAGAGAACTACTTGCGGGGCCGCGGCAGCGAGCATTGGCGCGGCCGCCACCCCCGTTGCGGGTGCCGCCTCCCGCGATGCAGGAACAGCTCCACCGAAATGGCGCTGCAAGGCGGCGATGCCGGCCTCATAGATATTCTCGCCCACGAGACGGGCGAGACTCTCCGCCTGGGCCGGTGGCGGGGTGAAGCTCGATTCCCAGACCAGCAGGCAGCGGCCGCCATCGGTGACGGGACGCAACTGCAGGCGCGCCAAATAGCCGTGCAGCGGAATGGGCGAATCCAGCAGGCAATAGGTGAAGCTCATCTCGCGATCGGAAAGGGCGATCAGCTGCTCGCGCAGGAAACTGCCGTCCTGCAGGCTGAAGGCCCGCACCGCGCCGACGAGATCGGCCGGCTCGCCGGCCTCGATCCGGCTTTGTGCAATGGCGGGATGCCAGCTGCCATGGCCGTTGAAATCGCGCAGCAGATGCCAGACCGCCTCGGCCGGTGCGTCAATGACGCCGCTGCGCATCACGCGGGTGGTCATGACGGGAATGCCTGAGGCTTCGGGGTACCGTTCAATCAGCCCCCGAAACGGCTTTTCAAGGACTGGAAAGCGGCAAGGAAGACGTTGCGGCCGATATGCGCGACCAGTTCCTGCTCACGATTTGGCGGACAGTCGAATTCCGCACTCCATTCGGCAAAGCAGCGATCGCCATCGGTAATCGGGATGAGCTTCAGCGTGGCGATGTAGCTTTCCACCCCCATGGGACTTTCCAGGATCGAATAGACCACGGTAAAATCGTAATCCGACAACGCCAGCAGACGTTCGCGGATGCGGCCGCCATCCTTGAGGGTGAAATTGCGGATGCAGCCGATCTTGTCGGCCGGCTGGTTCTGCTCGATCCGGCTGTCAGCGACAAAGGGCGTCCACTTCGGCAATCCGTCGAAGTCACGGACGACGCCCCAGACCTGACCGGCCGGGGCATTGATCACCGAAGAAATATAGACCTTGGCCAAGCGTCGATCCTCCCGCCTACCGCATCAGGCTTTCAGCGATCGTCGTCCCGATCGGAACGGCCACTATCCTCGCCTTCATCCTTGCCGCCCTTCTTCTTGCGGTTGCGGACGATGGTGTCGAGATCCTTGGCGTCGCGCAGCACGTCGGTCATGCGTCCCACGCTGCCGCCCTCGATACCGACCTCCTTCATCAGGCTGTCGATCATCGGCGCCTGGACGCGGTAACGCAAGGCACTGTCGATCACCTCGTCGGTTACGTTCTTGCGGCTGCCCTCGCCGCCGCCAAGGCCATCGACATGCAGGATCTTGATGGCGTCGATCTTCTCCATCGGCCGGACACTTTCGCGCACGATACCCTCGATCTTGTCGAGCAGCCGCATGCGCGCCCGCGAGGCCCGCGCCTCGTTCGTGAGCAGATTCTCGGCCTCGTTGGCCTGGCGCTGGCCTTCCGCGTCGACGGCATAGGTCTTGGCCGCCGCCTCGGCGCGGATGACCGCTGCTTGCGCCTCGGCCTGGGCGGCGATCCGCTGGGCTTCGGCAAAGGCCGTCGCGGCCGCCTTCTCGGCTCCCGCCTTGGCGGTGAGACGCAGATGCTCCCGTTCGGCGTCGCGCGCGGCGCCGATCAATTCCACCGCCTTGCGGCGCTCGGCGATCTCGCGCTCGCGGGCGGTGAAGGCCTGCTCTTCCGCAGTGATGGCAAGCGCCCGCGCCGCTTCCGCATCGGCGATGGCGGCCGAACGCTCCTTGCTCTTGGCGGCGAGAGAGATGGCTTTTTCCAATTCCGCCAGCTCCAGGGTCTTGTCGCGCTCGATCGAGAGCTTGCGGATCTCGCGGTCGCGCACGACGCGGGCTTCCTCGATGCCACGCTCAGTCATGATGCGTGCGCGCTCGACCTCTTCGCCGGCGGCGATCTCAGCCTCCTCGAAGGCCTGGCGCTTGGCGATTTCAAGGGCCTGCAGGGCACGCTCTCGCTCGATCCGAGCTTCATCCAGCAGCTTCTCACGTGCCACGCGTTCGCGTTCGATATCGACATTGGTAACGATCTCGGCCTGGCGGCGTTCGCCTTCCGCCCGCACCACATCGGCGTTCCTGGCGGCGAGGGCGATCTCGCGGTCCCGTTCGGCCAGTTCCACCGACCGGCGGCGCGCAACTTCCAGTTCCTCGCGGTCGCGCTCGCGATTGATGCGCTCGCGTTCGATCGCCAGTTCAAGGGCAATCTCTTCTTTCTCTGTCAGTTCGCGACTTTTGATCTCCGAGGCCTGCAGGGCGCGACGCCGGGCGATTTCACGCTGCTGAATCTCCTCCTCGCTGGCAATGCGGCTTTCGGCGATGGCGCGTTCCTGGGCGATGCGCGCCCGCTCGGTCGCTTCGCTGGCGGTCAACTGCGCTTGCTGCGCTTCGTGATCGCGCTGTGCCCGCTCGCGCGCCAGTTCCGCCCGCTGCGTCGCGCGGCGGATTTCCAGCTCACGCTCCTGTTCGATCCGGGCATATTCGCTTTCCCGGTCGATCTCCAGCACCCGGCGTTCTGATTCCAGGTTCTGGTTGCGAATCTCGATCATGGTCTGCTGTTCGATCTGGTTGCGCATCTTGCGGCGCATCTCGATCGTCTCGGTCAGTTGCGTGAGGCCCTCGGCATCGAAGGCGTTGGAGGGATCGAAATATTCGAGGCTGGTCTGGTCGAGATCGACCAGGGCAACGCTTTCCAGCTCGAGCCCATTCTGGGTCAGCGCGTCGGCGGCCTGTTCCCGCACCCGGGTCATGAACTGGCTGCGGCGCTCATGAATCTCTTCCAAGGTCAGTTCCGCCGCCACGGCCCGCAGCGCCGACGAGAACTTGCCCTCGAAGAGCTCGCGGATGTCGTCGGGCTGCATCGCCCGGCGCCCCAGGGTCTGGGCTGCCAGCGACACGGCCTCGCGCGTCGGCTGCACACGCAGGAAGAATTCGGCGATGAGGTCGATGCGCATGCGGTCACGGGTGATGAGGGCGTTGGACTGGCCGCGCCGCACCTCGACCCGCATGACATTCATATTGACCGGCGTCATCTCGTGCAGGACCGGGATAACGAAGGCGCCGCCATTGATGACCACCTTCTCGCCACCGAAGCCGGTCCGCACGAAGGCCGTCTCCTTGATCGAGCGGCGATAGAGCCATCGCAGCAGATAGACGCCGATGACGACGATGACCGCAAGGGCGATCAGCCAAAGAATGACCGAACCGAGGATTTGCGTTGCCATTGATCTTCCTCCTGAACCTGTTCGCCGCGCCGCCTTCATGCCGCGCTGGCGCCTATTTAATTACGACTTCTTGATCGCCTTGAACTTGCGGGTCTGTTCCACCAGGGCCCGTTCGGTCGGCAGCCGCTCCATCGAGGAGGCGCCATAAAATCCGTGGCAGTTGCTGGTATTGCTGAGCACATAAGCGGCATCATCCGGCTCCGAGACCGGACCGCCATGAACGAGCACGATCACATCCTTGCGCACCTTGCGCGCCGCTTCGGCCCAGGCATCGACCAAGGCCGGGCAATCCTTGAGCTTCAATGCCGTCTCGGCGCCGATCGATCCGCCCGTGGTCAGCCCCAGATGGCAGACGATGATATCGGCGCCAGCCTTGGCCATGGCCGTGGCCTCTTCCGCGTTGAAGACATAAGGCGTGGTCAGCATGTCCTTGGCATGCGCCTTGGCGATCATGTCGACCTCCAATCCATAGGACATGCCGGTCTCCTCGAGATTGGCGCGAAAGGTACCGTCGATCAGGCCGACGGTAGGGAAATTCTGTACGCCGGAAAAGCCGACTGCTTTGAGATCGTCGAGAAATTTGTCGAACAGGCAGAAAGGATCCGTGCCGTTGACACCGGCCAGGACCGGGGTCTTCTGCGTCACCGGCAGGACTTCGCGCGCCATTTCCATGACGATCTCATTGGCGTTGCCATAGGCCAGCAGGCCGGCCAGCGAGCCGCGCCCGGCCATGCGATAGCGGCCGGAATTGTAGATGACGATGAGGTCTATGCCGCCCGCTTCCTCGCATTTGGCGGAGAGACCGGTGCCAGCACCACCGCCGATAATCATCTCGCGACGCGCGATCATGCCGTGGAACTTCTCCAGCAGGGCTGTTCTGTCGAAACGCGGCATCGCTAGGCTCTCTTCCTGCTCGGTGTGGCAATCTCCCGGAAAGCCCGCAGCGCGGCGGCGGCGAATTCCGGATCGTTGATATGGGCCGGCACACGTACGAGACGGCGCTGGCCAGTCTGTTGCACGGTCGCTTCCAGGGCATCGAACAAGGCTTTGTCGGCGGCCGGGTCGTAAAACGGCTTACTCGGCGCATCGATACCGGACACGCCGCCTTCCGGAATGAGGAAGCGTACCGGCCCCTGCATCTCGTTGAGGCGCTGGCCGATCCAGCGGCCCATCTCGGCATTCTCCGCCGCGGTCGTGCGCATCAGCGTCACATTGGGATTATGGACGACGAAGTTGCGGCCGCGATATTTATCCGGCACGCTTTCCTGCGGACCGAAATTGACCATGTCGAGAGCACCGCAGGAGCCGACATAGGGAATGCGCTGACGGATGAAGGCGCCGAAGCGGTCCGCTGTCGCGGCAAAGACACCGCCCATCATCATATCGGCGACTTCCGTTGTGGTGACGTCGATCGCCCCCGCGAGCAGGCCGGAATCTGCCAGCGCCTCCATCGACCGGCCGCCGACACCGGTGGCGTGGAAGACCAGGCAGTCGTAATCCTCCTGCAGCCCGGCGGTAAGCTGCTGCACGCAGGGGGTGGTCAAGCCGAACATGGTGATGCCGAGCGCCGGCTTCGCCATCATCTGCTCGGCGGCGCGCTGTGCCGGCGTCGGCATCTTGGCGATCATGCCGGCCAGCGCATAAGCGCCGTTGCGCAGGATGCGTTCGGTGATGGTGTTGAGGCCCTGTACATCAGCAACCGAAGGCAGCATCAGGATATCCGAGGCGCCGACATAATGCCCGACTTCGCCCGAAGCGACGGTGGAGATCATCAGCTTGGGAATGCCGACCGCGAGCCGCCGCATGCCGGCTGTCGCCAGCGATGTGCCGCCTGAGCCGCCGGCCGAGATGATGCCGCCGATATCACGCTGGCGAATGATCCAATGCTCGAAAGCGGTTGCCATCGCCGTCACCGACTTGCCGCGATCGCCGGAGAAGACGCTGCCGGCGCCGCGTGGATGGGCGCCCGCCACTTCCTGGGGCGAGACATCGGCGCTGGAGGGCTTGCCGGAAGTGGAGAGATCGACCATGCGGGTGCGAATGCCGACATCGCGCAGGCAGTCGCGCAGGAATTTGAGCTCGCGTGCCTTGGTATCGAAGGTGCCGACCACCAGTGCCGTGCGCCCATAGCGCTCGGCCGGCGGCATGCGGAAGATCAGGGCGCTGTCGCCGGTCTCGGCTTCTGCCGCCGCCTGATTGGCTGCGGCCGGCTTGGCTGGCGCGCGCACGCCGCGGCCGATTTCGCGATCGCTCAGTGACCAGCGGTTAGGCAGGGAGGTCTGCACAGGATAGCTGTCGCCGTGGCCCGGACCTGGCGACGCCGCAGGCAACGCGGTGGCGTCTTTCCGGACCACGCGAAAGACTTCCGAGACAAGTGCCTGCGTGTCACGGGCCGGGCTGTCGCCGCCCCCCGCGGCCGGCACCGGCTCGACCGGTTCTTCGCCATGGCGTCCGACGCCGAGCAGGCGCTGCTGCAATTCGCGGTCATTGGCCAGCTCCTGCGACGGCATCACCCGGTTGATGCGGCCATTGACCATGATCGCCACCTGATCCGCGGCGCTGGTGGCGACGCCGATATTCTGCTCGATCAGCAGGACGGCGATCTCACCCTCGGCGGCAAGCTGCATCAGCATCTGCGCCACTTGCTCGACGATGACCGGTGCGAGACCTTCGGTCGGTTCGTCCATGATGAGGAGACGCGGATTGCCGAGCAGCGCGCGGGAGATCGCCAGCATCTGCTGTTCGCCGCCCGAAAGCTGGCCGCCGCCATTGGAGCGACGTTCAGCCAGGCGCGGAAAGGTCTGGTAGATGCGATCGACGGTCCAGACCGCATCGCGGCCGCCGCGCGCCGCCAGACGCAGATGCTCGTCGACCGAGAGACTGCGCCAGACCCGGCGCCCCTGGGGCACATAGCCGACGCCGAGCCGGGCGATCTCATGCGGCTCCATGGCGGAGATTTCCCGGCCGGCCACGGCGATTGAGCCGCTGCGCGCTTTCTTCAGGCCGGTGATGGTATTGCAGAGCGTCGTCTTGCCCATGCCGTTGCGGCCGACGATGGAGAGGATGCGGCTTTCCAGCGTCAGCTCGACGCCCTGGATGGCATGGGATTCGCCGTAATAGACCTGCAGGTCGCGAACGCGCAGGACCGGCGTCGAGCCGCCGCGCGTTGCCGACGTGGAACGACGCGCCTCAACCATGGCCGCCTCCGAGGTAGATCTCCTGCACCTGCGGGTCGTTCTCGATCTCCGCCGGCGTGCCTTCCTTGAAGATGCGGCCATTATGCATCATGGTCACGCGCTCGGAAACGCGCAGCGCCACGTCGAGATCGTGCTCGATGATGACATAGCCGATATGGCTGGGCAGCGATGAGAGAATATGGACAAGATCGCGGCGCTCGGTCGGCGACAGCCCGGCGGCCGGCTCGTCGAACAGGATGAAACGCGGCGCGCCGGCCAGCGCGAGGGCTATCTCCAGCTGGCGCTGCTGGCCGTGGCTCAGCTGCGAGACCGGCGTCGCGCGGCTGTCCTCCAGCTTCACGGCCTGGATGATCCGTTCGGCCTGCTGCATGGTCGCATCGTCCCGGCGCGGCCGCAGCAGAGAGAAGCGCCGCCGCGAGACGCCGCGACAGGCGAGAAAGATATTATCGAGAACGCTGAGTCCGCCGAAGAGCTGCGAAATCTGATAGGTGCGGCGCAGGCCGCGGCGGATGCGCTCGAAGGCGGCGAAATGCGTGACGTCCTCGCCGAAGAAGCGGATATAGCCGCTCGACGGCGGGAAATCGCCGGTGATGACATTGAACAAGGTCGTCTTGCCGGCGCCGTTCGATCCCAATACGGCACGCCTTTCGCCGGCGCGTACCGTCATGGTGATATCGGCCAGGGCGGTCAGGGCACCGAAGCGGCGGCCGACACCAAAGAGCTCCAGGGCATATCCCCCGCTCTCGCTCAATAGATTGTCTGCCGCCATTGCCATGCTTCGATGCCCTGCCTGAGCCGCTATGCTTTACTTGCAGTCCGGATTGTCACGGGTAGCCGGGCCGATCTTCAGGAACTCGGCTTCCGGTTCTCCCATGGTCTGGTTGACGCCCTTGGCGATCTTGATGACCTTGTTCATCAAGGCACCATTGGCGCCCTCGACGACCTCGGTGACGAAGATGTCGGCAATGGCATTGCGGTTATGGTCGAGCTTGACCGGACCGGTCGGCGTATCGAAGGTGAGATTGCTCAGCGCCTCGCGGAACTTCGCACCGCCATCGGACAGGTCCCCATTTACCTTCTGCAAGGCAAGGATCGCCGCCTTGGTGTTGATGTAATAGGCATGGGCAAACAGCGAAGGCGCCGGGAAACCGTCCGGGAAGGCCTTCTTGTATGCGGCCGTGAAAGCCTGCCAGCGCGGATCGTCCCAGGCATCCGCCGTCGGGCCGGCAGCGGCCGTGCCGATCACCGCCTTGCGGATCGAGCCCTTGGAGCCAAGCACGGTCTGATCGACGGTGATCGAACCGCCGATGATCGGGGCCGAACCGCCCGACTGCTGATACTGGGTGAGGAAGTTGATGGCATCGGCACCGCCGAGCGCCACGTAGATCGCGTCGACATCATCCGGCAAGGCCGAGATCACCGAGGAGAAGTCCTTGTTGCCGATCGGCACCCAGAACTTTGCCGGCACATGGCCGCCGGCCTTGCAGAAGGGCAGCATGAAGCCTTCCACCTGGCTATAGGGGAAGGAGTAGTCCTCGGCGACGACGGCCACCTTCTTGTAGTGCTTCTCGTTATAGACATAGTCGCCGAGGCCAGCCATCCATTGCACGCCGTCGGTCGAGAAGCGGAAGAAATTCGGCGCCGGATTGAACAGGGTCGTATCCTGCGCGGCCGAGGAGCCGTTGATGAAGGTCACGTTGGGCTGGGTCTTGGCATAATCCTTGACGGCGATACCTTCGGAACCGGAGAGCGGGCCGATCAGGATCTGTACGCCGCCCTGCTCCACCAGCTTGCGCGCCGCCTTGACCGCACTTTCCGGCGAGGCGTCGGACGAACCGGTCTGCACCTCGATCTTCTTGCCGGCGACCGTGTAGTTGACTTCCTGCAGCGCCATCTTCATGCCCCGCAAACCATCCTCGCCGAGCACGGTGAAGGCGCCTTCGAGGGTAGCCAGCCCGCCCATCTTGATCGTATCGTCAGCTTGCGCCGCCGAGCTGAAAGCCGTCAGTGCGACGGCCGCAGCCAGCAAGTTGCGTCTATTGATCAGCATTGCGTTTCCTCCAAGTAGGTCATTTTTCTTTGTCCCCCGAGCTTCACTTTGATGGCTTGCGCCGGAGGGCTGGGCGCAGCGATTTGTTCATGGTGGTGGTCCGCAGTTTTTCCCACAGGCCCAGCAGCCCGTCGGGCGAGAAGAAGATGATCACCAGGAAGACCAGGCCGATCACCGTGTTGAAACGTTCAGGATCGATGAGATCGATGGCGAAATTCTGCAGCAGGGCGAAAAGCAGTGCACCGAGATAGGGGCCGATCGGCTTGCGCAGCCCGCCGACGACGGCCACCACCAGCACGTCGATCGCCGCATTCACATCGACCGTGCCCGAGGTGATCTGGCCGTTGAACCAGACCAGCAGAATGCCGGCGGTGGCGGCGATGACACCGGCCAGAAAGAAGGCAAACACCCGATGCGCGGCGACATCGAAGCCGATTGCCCGCATGCGGCGCGGATTGTCCCGGATCGCCTGCAGGCTGAGACCGAAGGTCGAACGTTGCGCATAGGTGACGACAACGAAAAAGAAGGTCGCGACGGCCAGCGCCAGATAATAGAAGGGCACCGGATCGCGCCAAGAGACGCCGAGGGCGGTCGGCGGATTGATCCCGTGAAAACCGTTGAAGCCATTGAAGAGGGCGTAGTTCTGGCGCACGAAATAGAAGAACGCCGTCGCGATCGCCAGCGTGATCATGATCATGTAGATGCCGGCCGTGCGCACCGCCAGCATGCCGATCAGCGCGCTTGCCACCGCGCCGATGAAAATCGCCAGCGGCACGATGATCCACCAGGGCCAGCCCAGTCCCATCACGCCGGATGTATTGGTGCCGAAAATGGCGATGGTATAGCCAGCGACGCCGGCCACGGTCATCTGGCTGAGGCTGACCATGCCGCCATAGCCGGCCAGTACCATCAGCGACAGCGCGATGGTGCCGAGAATCAACGTGTAGCCGCCGATCTGGAAGGTAAAAAACGGCGAGGCTACGGCCGGATAGAGCAGCAGGGCGATTGCCAGCAGCAGGTAACCGGCATCGAAGGGCAACCGGCGACCGGACACCGCCATCGGCGTGGCGACGGATTTGCTGTCGAGCACGGTCATGCCGCTCGCCCCATGATGCCTTGGGGCCGGAAGGCCAGAACTACCACCATGATCACGAAGGTGAGGACGACGCCATAGGTCGGGAAATAAGCGAGGCCGACCTGCTCGGCCAAGCCGATCAGCAGCGCGCCGATCGCCGCCCCCGTGATCGAGCCCATGCCGCCGACGATGACAACCACCAGCGATGCCAGCAGATAGCGCACATCTTCGCCCGGCGCGATGGAGAGCGCAGTGCCGCCGACCACACCGGCAAAACCGGCGAGGCCGGCGCCGATGGCGAAAACGATGGCGAAGACCATATGCACGTTGACGCCGCTCGCCGACAGCATGGCGCGGTCATCGACGCCGGCGCGGATCATCATGCCGATGCGGGTGCGGTTGAGCAGCAGCCACAGAGCGATGCCGATGGCGACCGCCGTCGCCAACACCACCAGGCGGTAAAGCGGATACATCATGATGACGGAAGTACCGTCCGATTTGACGGCGGTGACGATCGGCGTCGGCACGGCACCGTCGATCCAGGCGGGAATGGTGAACTGATAGGTATTGCCGGAGAAGACCGCCAGCATGAGATCGGCGCCGACGATGGAAATGCCGATCGTCACCAGGGTCTGGCGCAGGTCGTCGCCTTCCATGCGGCGAAAGACGAAGAACTGCAGCAGAACGCCCACCAGCGCCGAAGCGAGGAAGCCGGCCGCGACGCCGATGAGCCACGCGCCGGTCAGATCCGCCGCTTCGTAGCCGATATAGGCGCCGAAGAGATAAAGCGAGCCATGCGCCAGATTGACGTTGCGCATCAGGCCGAAAACCAGGGTGAAGCCGCTCGCCACCAGGAAATAGAGGCCGGCCAGGGTCACGCCGTTGAAGATGGTGTTGACGAAGACCTTCTTCGGCCCGATCAGGCCGACCAGCCATTGCGGCCAGAGCGCCAGGAACAGCCAGACCACGAGGGCTGCCAGGACCACATAGACGACAATGGCGACCGGATGCTTCTTCAAGGCAAAGCCCATGATAAACTGAGATGAGAGACGACAGCGTTACGCGATCAGCCGGCGACGCTGCTCCTGGGTCTGCGGACGCTTGTGGAACTTGCCGTCCTTCATGATCGCCAGCAGCCGGTCCTTGTCCTGCAGCACCCGGACATTGGCAACCGGATCGCCATCAACCAGCAGCAGATCGGCAAGATAGCCTTCCTTGATCTGGCCCAGTTCATGCCCCATGCCCATGGCCTGGCCGCCGTATTTGGTGGCGGCGATGATCGCCTCCATGGGCGACATGCCGACCATGTCGACGAAATACTCAAGATCCTTGGCATTGGTACCCTGGGGCGTCCAAGCGAAGCCATAATCGCCGCCGGTCATCACGCGGATGCCGCGGCGATGCATCTTGCGGGTGGTCTCGACCGCGACTTCCAGCTCGCGCTCGTAAAGCTGCGCCATGCGCGAGCCGGGTTTGATGCCGTAATCGCCGGCATGGCGCGCCGTGCCCACCAGCCAGGCCAGACCCGGCGCCACGAAATGCCGGTCCTTCGCCGCTTCCAGCATGTCGAGGCATTCCTCGTCGCAGAACGAGGCGTGATAGATCGCCTCGATGCCGTGGCGGATGCATTGCTTCACCGATTCGGAAGAGCGCGCATGGGCGGCGAGACCCTTGTTGCGCATGCGGGCTTCCTTGACCGCCATGGCGATCTCTTCTTCCGACATCGGCGTCTCTTCCGCGCCCATGCCGGTGATTTCCTCGCCCGAGAGATTGAGCTTGATGGTGTCCACGCCGTATTTGATCAAGGTGCGCACGACCCGGCGCACGTCTTCCGGACCGTTCACCATCATGCCGAGGTTGAGGCCTTCATGCGGCATATGCGGCAGGGTGAAGTCGCCGAGACCGCCGATCGTGGTGATCTCCGGCCCGGCCGCCGTATAGCGCGGACCCGGCACGCGGCCGGCATTGATGGCGTCGCGGATCACGACATCGAGGCGCGGCTTGGCGGCGGCGGCGCCGCGACCGGCAGTGAAGCCGGCATCGAGCACCAGTTTCGCCATCTCCACGGTCCAGAGCATATGCTCCTCGACCGGCATCTTCTGAATGGGATCGACCCCCGGCGCGTTGTTCCAGGAGAGATGCAGATGCGCATCGACCATGCCCGGCATCAAGGTAGCGCCCATGCCGTCAATGGTGGTGGTGCCGCCGCTGCCCGAACTGAAACGCGAGCCGCCCTTGGTGATCTGCCGGATGCGATTGCCCTGCACCAGCACTTCCCCGGTGTAGGGATAGTCGCCGCTGCCATCGAGGATCCGCACATTGGTGAAGAGAACGGAATCCGCGTCCCGTCCGTTCGAGCCGACGCTCGTCGAGCCCCAACGGGACCCGTAGCTGCCATTGTCCGCCATCATAACCTCCCGCACATTTCTCTCGCCGGGCGGTCTTGCGCGTGTCGCGTGCCGCCCTGGATCTTTTTGGGATCGCGTTTTGCGACCCGATCGTTCCCGCTGCGCTCTTGCCCCTGCAACAGCGCATCAGTCAGCGTTTGCCGTTACTGAACCCGCTGCAGAAAGCTGAGCATGCGCTCGTTGCATTCCGCCGGTTTCTCGATCGTGCTCCAATGGCCGCAACGGTCGAGAATGGAGACGCTAGCCTTGCTGATCCGATCGCCCAGAGTGTGCGCCATACTGGGCGGCGCGACAACATCCGCGTCACCGGTCAGCAGCAGGGTGGGGGCCGCGATCAGCCGGTGATCGGCCGCCGTCGCCTTGGCCAGGGCCTCGCAATGCTTGGCATAACCTTCCGGCGGCTGGCGCATCAGCGATTCGCGCACGAAGGCCGTGGCAGCGGGCCGGCTCGCTTTGGTTTCGGCCGACAAGGTGGCGGCGATGATCTGTTCGGCGATCGGCTCCATGCCGTCGCTGCGCGCCGTCTTGGCGCGTCCGGCGAGTCCGGTGCGCGCCGCTTCCGGCGGCTCGACGAGGCCGCCGAACAAAGTCAACGAAGCGACGAGGTCGGGATAGGCGGCCGCCAGCTTCTGCACCACCAGCGTGCCCATCGAATGGCCGGCGAAATGACCGCGGGCAACGCCCAGGGCCTTGGCAGCACCGGCAACCGCCGCGACGAATTTCTCGATCGTCAAGTCGTCATGCGGCACCGGCGAACGTCCCGCCCCCGGCAGATCGAGGCGGATGACACGATAGTGCGACAAGGCCGGGATCTGCGGCTGGAAGGTATTGGAGGTGCCGCCGAGGCCATGCACCATGACGACGGGGAAGCCGTCGCCCGACACCTCGGCAACCATGTTTCCGAGATTGACCGTGGTCATGCGGCGACTTCCTCGAAGCGGTTTTCCAGGGCGCCGATGCCGTCTATCTCCACCCGCACGGTATCGCCCCCCTTCAGGTAGCGCGGCGGGTCGAAGCCGATGCCGACACCGGCCGGCGTGCCGGTCGCGATGATGTCGCCCGGCTGCAGCGTGAGGCCGGCGGAGATCGTGGCGATCAAGGTCGGAATGTCGAAGATCAGCAGGCCGGTATTGGAATTCTGCCGCAGCTCGCCATTGACGTAGCAACGAATGGCGGTATTGCGGACATCGATCTCATCGGCCGTCACCGCCCAGGGGCCCATCGGGCAGAACGTGTCCTGCGACTTGCCGACCAGCCACTGGCTGTAGCGCCCCTGCAGGTCGCGCGCCGTCACGTCATTGACGATGGTATAGCCCCAGACATGCTCCATCGCCTTGTCCGCTGAGATGCCGCGCCCGCCCTGGCCGATGATGACAGCCAGTTCGGCTTCATAGTCGATGGCGGTCGAGGCGTTCTTGTTGATCAAGACCTTGGCGTGATTGGGAACAACGGTTTCCGGCACCTTGGAAAAGATGATCGGATGCTTCGGCACGGCGCCGGCCGCGGCGCTGGAATCGAAGCCGCTCTTCGAGAACTCATGGGCGTGCTCGTGATAATTCTTGCCGACGCAGAAAATATTGCGGCCGGGGCGCGGGATCGGCGCCTCGACCTGAACCCGGCCGAGAGCCAGGGGCGACAAGGTCTGCGGCAGGGTGGACCGGCCGATCAGCGCCGCGACACCACGCTGCGCTTCTTCGAGCGGCAGATCGAAAGCCGTGAAAGTCTGCTTGTCCAAATCGACGAGACCGACTCGCCGTTCACCACCGATGGAAACTGTGGCCAGACGCATTCTCTTCCCCGCATTTGAGCCATTTTGGCATTATTGGTTCACTGATAATGGGATATTGGTTCATAGGCAATGGCTTTTTTGATGCTGCGCCGCAAAATCACGTGATTTTTCTCGACCGAGACGATGGGGCGTGCTAATTGGCTCACTATTGGATCAAACCTTGACGCAGACCCTTCAGAGCGGAAATGCCTCGTCCCATCGCAGCCGATATTGCACGTTCCCTGAAGCAACGGATCGATTCCGGTGAATGGTCGGATGGCCGCCAGGTGCCGCCCGAGCGCGATCTCGCCGCCGATTTCGGCGTTGCCCGCAACACCATCCGCAAGGCGATGCACTTGCTGGAGGAAGGCGGCACCATTTCCCGCCATGTCGGGCGCGGCACCTACGTCAATCCCCTGGCCGGTCCCTCGCTGGCGGAAATCGTCGCCCGGATGGAAGGCGCGAGCCCTGCCGATATGATGGAAGTGCGGCTATTGCTGGAACCGGTCGCCTCGGCCAATGCCGCCATCCACGCCACGGCGGCGCAGCTTGCCGGCATCGAAGAGGCGCATCGCGAGGCTGTCGCCGCCGTCGAGATGATGGATTTCGAGCATTGGGATTCGGAGCTACATCACCGCATCTTCGCCTGCTCACGTAACGAATTGCTGCGCGGCGTCTATCAGCTGCTTTACGTGCTGCGCAACCAGTCGCCCTGGTTCGACATGAAGAAGCGCTCGTTCTCGGAAGAACGCCGGCTGCGTTACTGCGAACAGCATGACGCCATCGTCGCTGCCATCCTGCGGCGCGACCCCGATGCCGCCCGCGCGGCGGCCGCCGCCCATCTCAAGACGGTGGAAGCGAATATTCTTGGCCGTTAAAGCATCGCCCGGGCGCCGGTCACGTGAAGAGCGCGGCAGCTATATCAGCCGGCGTGTACGATCAAGCGGTTTCCCGCATCCCAATCCCACAATAAATCACTGGTTGTCGCGACGGCGTCGGAGCCGTTAAAACGACGGTTCAGCTCGACCAAGCTTCCCGCACAGCCAGAGAAGAGCCGGATCGATGACCCAAACCGAGTCCACTGCCGAGACCCAGGTGGTTTCCCATCCGGGTAGCGGCCTCACCTTCGCCATGGCCGCCGCCTGTGGCATTGCCGTCGCCAATATCTATTACAATCAGCCGATGCTGGGCATCATCCAGCGCGAATTCGACGATCCGACCCTCGCCGGCCTCATTCCGACAGCAACCCAGCTCGGCTATGCCATCGGCCTTTTCCTGCTGGTGCCGCTGGGCGATATGATGGATCGGCGGCGCCTCATCGTCGGCCAGTTCCTGGTCCTGGCGGCGTCGCTGGTCCTGGCGGCCATCGCGCCGACCATCCATATCCTGCTGCTCGCCAGCCTTCTGGTCGGCGTCGCCTCCACAGTGGCGCAGCAGGTAATCCCCCTCGGCGCTGCCCTGGCGGCACCGGAGCGCCGGGGTCGGACCATCGGCACGCTGATGAGCGGCCTCCTCTGCGGCATTCTACTCAGCCGCACCCTGGCCGGCTTCGTCTCTGCGCATGAAGGCTGGCGCACCATGTTCTGGCTGGCCGTTCCCCTCGCCCTCGTCACCTCCGTCCTGATGGCCGCGGTCCTCCCCCGCAATCACCCCCATGCCGGCATCCGCTACGGCGCCGCGATCAGATCGCTGGTCCATATCTGGCGCGAGGAGCGGCCCTTGCGAGGAGCTGCCCTGAAGCAGGGGACGCTGTTTGCCGGCTTCACCGCCTTCTGGGCGATCCTCGCTCTGCATCTGGAGGAACCGGCTTTTGGCCTCGGCGCCGACATCGCCGGCCTGTTTGGTATCGTCGGGATGGTCGGCGTCCTGGCCGCACCCTTGGCCGGACGGATAGCGGACAAGCGGGGACCGCAACTGGTGATCTCGCTGGCGGCCGGGGTGGTGCTGCTCTCCTGGATCACGTTCGGCCTGTGGAACGCCCTGCCCGGCCTCGTTATCGGCGTCATCCTGCTCGATTTCGGCGTGCAGAGCGCCATGGTCTCCAACCAGCATATCGTCTTTGCCCTGCGGCCGGAGGCGCGCAACCGGCTGAACACAATCTATATGACCAGCATCTTTCTCGGCGGCTCGCTCGGTTCGGCCGGGGCGACTTTTGTGTGGCATCATGGCGGCTGGCTTTGGGTCAGCGCCTATGGTGCGGTGCTGGCCCTTCTGGCTTTGGCCTTGGAACTGGTCTTCCACGATTCCAAGCACCGGACGTAATGGCGCGGCGGGACTGAATAAAGCCTTGCGCATAAAAGCGTTATGCCGGCCGACGTTATAGCGTCAGGCCTTGCGGCATCAGGAACCGCACCACGTCTTCGCGGCGGCACAATTCGGTGCCGGGTCGCATCAGGGCGGCAGCGCCGGCGGCAATGCCGAGCCGCGCCGCCTGCGCGAGAGATCGTCCCTGCGACAGGCCGAAGACAATACCGGCCACCATGCTGTCGCCGGCGCCGACCGTGCTCTTGACCTCGATCTGCGGCGCCGCAAAGTGCTCGGTGCCGGCCGGCGAGGCAACCACCGCGCCGTCAGGTCCCACGGATGCAACCACAATCTGCGCGTAGCGCCTAGCCACCAGTTCCGCGGCAGCGGTGGCGATCGCGGCGATATCGCTCAATTTTCGCCCGACCAGCTGTTCGAGTTCAAGCCAGCTCGGCTTGAGCAGAAAGACGCCCGCCTGCCTGACGATGTTCAGGGCCGGCCCCGATGTGTCGAGAATGAGCTTAAGGTCATGCCTTGTCGCCCATTGCGCGATTTGCCCATAGAAATCTGCCGGGCAATCCGGCGGCAGGCTGCCGCTGACGACAACATAATCCGGCTTCGGCCGCATCCGTTCCAGCGTATCGAGACAGCTCACGCGCTCGGCCTCGCTGAGACACGGCCCCGGCATCACGAAGCGGAACTGGCGGCCGGTCGAGACCTCGTCGACCGCCAGATTCTCACGCGTGAGACCGGCGATCGGAATGACCTTTGACGATACGCCTTCTGCGGCCAGCAAGGTTTCCAGCAGCGCGCCGGTCGGACCGCCGGCCGGAAACACGGCCAAAGCCTGACCGCCGAGGGCATGGATGGCGCGTGCGACATTGATGCCGCCGCCGCCGGGATCATGCCGGGGTGCCGCGCAACGCAGCTTCTCCGACGGCAGGATCGTTGCAGTCGAGGTCGACAGATCGAGGGCGGGATTAAGCGTAAGGGTGATGATTGCCTGCACGAATATATCCGCCCTCGCCGCCCGGTTGATTGAATGATCTTCTTGCAGGCCTCAGCCCATGCCGCCCGCTTGCGACACCAAGGCCTTGCGATAGCTGTGCTCGATGAAATGACGCAGAACCAGCTTCAGCCTTGCGGAATGCCGGAAATCCTTGTGGGCAACCGCAGCGGTGATGTCATCACGCATCATGGCGCAGATCGTCTCCGGCCCGTTCGGCAGCCGCAGCAGGTAATTGCCAAGCTCCGTGGCGATGATCGCCGGGATGTGCTCGTGCTCGGCGATCGCCTCGATCTCTTCCGGCATCAATTCGCTGAAAGCGATACAGTCTTCCAGGGTGAGCATCGGCGCCTCCTCGATCTCCGCAGCCAAGGGCTGAGGTGTTATGGGGCCAAGACGTAGTGACCGGGCGCGGCCTCCAACGGGGGATAGCCCTTCTCCCCATTACCCATGCAAGGTGGCGCGACAAGAGCCGATGATTGCCCCGTCAGCCAATCCACCCAGGCCGGCCACCACGACCCCTCGACGGATGGCGTCGCCGCCACCCAGGTCTCGGGATCGACATAGCGGCCGCCGGCCGGACGCTGCGCGATCTGATACTGTCGCCCGTGATGCCCCGGTTCGCTGACGATGCCCGCATTATGGCCGCCGCTGGTCAGCAGGAAGGTCACGGGGACATTGGTCAGCAGATGGATCTTATAGACCGAAGGCCACGGCGCCACATGATCCGTCTTGGTGGCGACGGTGAAAATCGGGCAGCGGATATCATTGAGGGCGATGGGGCGCCCCTTGACGCGATATTTCCCCTCGGCCAGTTCGTTCTCGATGAACAGGTGCCGCAGATATTCCGAATGCATGCGGTAGGGCATGCGGGTCGCATCCGCGTTCCAGGCCATCAGGTCCGACATCGGCACCCGCTCGCCCTTCATATACTGGCGGATGCCCTGCGACCAGATGAGATCGTTGGAACGCAGCAGCTGGAAGGCGCCGGACATCTGACGCGTGTCCAGATAGCCCTGCTCCCACATCGTATCCTCGAGATAGGCCACCTGGCTTTCATCGAGGAAGAGGGTCAGCTCGCCCGCTTCGGTGAAATCGGTTTCCGCCGCCAGCAAGGTCAGGCTTTTCAAGCGGTCGCCATCGTCACGCGCCAGCGTGGCGGCGGCAATCGAGAGCAGGGTGCCGCCCAGGCAATATCCGCAGGCATGAACCTGCTGCTTCGGGCAGATGACCTCGATCGCATTGAGCGCCTCCTCGATGCCGAGGTGGCGATAATCTTCCATGCCGATATCGCGTTGCTCCACCGTCGGGTTGCGCCACGAGATCATGAAGACGGTGAAACCCTTGGACAGCAGATAGCGCACCAGCGAATTCTGCGGCGAGAGATCGAGAATATAATATTTCATGATCCAGGCCGGTATGATCAACACCGGCTCCGCCTGCACCTGCTCCGTCATCGGCTCGTATTGGATGAGTTCCATCAGCTCGTTGCGGTAGACGACTTTACCCGGTGTCACGGCCACGTCCCTGCCCACCTGGATGGCAGCGGCACCGACCGGCTTGCGGCCTGCCACCGCGCGTTCCCAATCCTCCATGCAGAATTGCACGCCGCGCCAGAGGTTGGCGCCACCCTCACTGAAGGTCTGGCGCAGGACATCGGGATTGGAGAAGGGAAAGTTCGACGGCGAGAAGATGTCGAGAATCTGCCGCATGGTGAAGGAGACGATCTTTTCATGGCGCGGCGCCACACCGCGATTGTCGGTCATCGCGTTGTGCCACCATTGCTGCTGCAGCAGGAAAGCCTGGTAGATGCCGCGAAACGGCGGCAGCTGCCAGACATCGCCCTGAAAGCGGTGATCCTGGGGCAACGGCTCGATGCAATTGGGATAATCTTGATTGGTTGCGGACCTGGCCAGAAACGTCATCAGCCTGATCCATTTGCGCGTGGCCTTTTCCGCCAGCACGGCCTGCTTGCCGGGAGAATTCGCCAGATGAATGCCCCAATCGAAAAACGCCAGCATCAGCGCGGCAGGCGAAATCGAGAAGGTAAAGCGTCCCTGCCAAGCATGGATCAGGCGGTCGGCGATCTCCGCGCGGACGATATCGGGTTCCTCGCCATCCGGCGAAAAGACGCCATCTGCCTGCGGGCCGGCTTCCAGAGCCGAAGAATGCGTATCAGGCATGTGCAATTACCTTCAATGGTGAGGGATTCTGTTGCCATCGGCTGGAAGCCTTATGGGCGGCGGGACCGCCGCACGGTGGTACCCCGCACCGGAACGTAAGCAGGCCGCGCTTTTGGCCGGGCAGCGGATAGAATGACGCCCAGCAATGCGCCACCCAGGATGAGAGATGTACCGAGCATTTTCGTCTCCGCGCTATCGTTGCGCCAAGCGAGCATCGCCATGGTTTCTGATGGTTACTCTGCGGAGATTGCGCCCGGCGAGCCTTGATCCATGTCAAGCTGGCGGCAGCAAGCGCCTTCCGGCCGCCCCGACAGACAGAATTTCACATTTTCTTCAGATAAGGGCGGCGGCGGCCAGGTCCCGCATCAGATGCCGGGTGCCGTAGCTCCAGGGCGGGCAATCGGTCGACAGGCTGACACGATTGACAAGGCTGCCGAGTTTCCCCGTGGATATCGTGACGATATCGCCGATCTTGTGGGTGAAGCCCCCGCCAACCGCAATGCGGTCCTTGGCCGGTACGAACATGGTACCGAGATAGAGGGCGATGCCGTCCGGATATTGATGGTGGCGACCCAGGGCCGCGGCCACGAGTTCCTCCGGCGACCGGCTGATCAAGGACATCGAGTTTGTGCCTTCGATCGAGAAACCATCTTCGCCTTCTATTTTCAGGTGTACATCCGCCGCCTTGACATGGTCGAGCGTGAAGCCGTCGTCGAACAGACGGATGAAGGGGCCGAGCGCCGCCGAGGCGTTGTTGTCCTTGGCCCGGCCGAGCAGCAGGGCCGAGCGCCCCTCCACATCGCGCAGGTTGACGTCATTGCCGAGGCAGGCGCCGACAATACGGCCGGTGCTGCCGGCAATGACCGCGATCTCCGGCTCCGGATTGTTCCAGGTCGACATGGGATGGAGACCGATATCGGCGCCGAAGCCGACCGAGGCCATGGGCTGGCATTTGGTGAAGATCTCCGCATCCGGCCCGATGCCGACTTCGAGATATTGCGACCAGGCGCCCCGCGCCGTCAGCTTCTCCTTGAGGGCTGCGGCTTCGGCCGAACCGGGCTTCAGCTTCGACAGGTCACCGCCGATCAGCGTATTGATTTCCTGACGGATCGATTGCGCCTCGGCGGCGGAGCCGCGAGCCCGTTCCTCGATCACCCGTTCCAGCAGGCTGGCGGCGAAGGTGACGCCGGCGGCCTTGACGGCTTGCAGATCGACCGGCGACAGCAGGAAGGGCTGGTTCGCGTCCCGGGTCGCCGCGAAGCTGTTGGCGGCGATCATGTCGAGCGCGCCGATCGGCCGGCCTGCGACGCTGCGCACATAGCCGGCCGGGTCCGCCAGCTCGGCGACATCCCGCACGGTCGGCGCCCGTGACGCGGTGATGTCGATCACCACCCCGTCCCGCAGCGTGACCACCAGCGGATGTGCGATGCCAGGCGCCTTGGCGCGGCCGACAAAGATGCCATCACCCGGCAGGGCAAGCGTGAAACGCGTCATCGTGCTTTCCTTTTGAGCCGGGCGTCACGGATCGGGCAGCTCTGATATTGATGTACCGCAACTTCAGCAAGCGATCGCGACCGAGTCAATGCACCAGGTTCAATGCCGTCATCCGGGCGCACTGACGATTTCGACCTCCTGCGACCGGCCGATCATGACGGTGCTTGCGAGATTGACGAAGAGGCCGCTTTCGACAACCCCGACCATTTGTGCGAGACTCGATTCCAACGCCGCGGCATCCTCGATCCTGCCGCAGCGGCAATCGAGGATATAGTGGCCGCCATCCGTCGCGAAGGGGCGGCCCTCTTCCACGCGCAATTGCGGAACCAGGCCGATTTTCCGAAGCCGCGGGACCAGTGCCTCATGGCCGAACGGGACCACTTCGACAGGAAGCAGAACGGGATCGCCGAGCCGGTCGGCGAGCTTGGTCTCGTCAACGATGACCAGCAGACGCCGGCTGGCGGCAGCGACGATCTTCTCGCGCAGCAGCGCCCCGCCGCCGCCCTTGATCAGATGCAGCGTATGAGGTTCCACCTGGTCGGCGCCGTCGATCGTCAGGTCGATGACGGGGTGGTGCCGGAAATCGGTCAACGGAAGCGCGACCTGGCGGGCCAAGGCTGCGGTCTTCTCCGATGTCGGGATACAGACAACCTGCAACCCCGCAGCGACACGCGCGGCCAGCGCCTCAATGGCAAAGGCTGCGGTCGAGCCGGTGCCGAGGCCGACCACCATGCCGTCGCGCACCTCTTCCACCGCCCGGATCGCCGCCTGGCGTTTCAGGTGATCGCGACCAGTGCCCGCTTCCATCATATCGCCGCTCCCATATGCAGGGGATTACCGGTGCCAGCATATCGTCTTCCGATGTTAGCGGACACTGTTTCGGGAGCCGGCATGAAACCCTCGGAAAGCCAAATTCGTTTTCCGAATGCAGCCGACAACCCTATGGCATAAGCGCAACTTCTTCGCGAATCCGATGCGCTAAATCTTGCCGGCCCGCAATCAGTTTGCTAGCTTCTCGTCCGTGTCACAGCATTATTCAGCCCTCGCCCTCGCCCGTCACGCGCTATCGCCGGATCTGCCCTGGCCACGCGCATGGCGTTCGCCTGACCCGAAGCCCGCTTACGATGTCGTCATCGTCGGGGGCGGCGGTCATGGCCTCGCAACCGCTTACTACCTCGCGAAGAATCACGGCATTCGCAATGTCGCGGTGATCGAGCGGTCCTATATCGGCTCCGGCAATGTCGGCCGCAACACGACGCTGATCCGCTCCAATTACATGATCGGCGGCAACACGGCTTTCTTTGAGCATTCGCTGAAGCTGTGGGAAGGGCTGTCGCACGATCTCAATTTCAACTGCATGGTGTCACAGCGCGGCCAGATCGTGCTGGCGGTCAATCCGGTGCAGATGGATGTCTTCGCCCGCCGCGGCAATACCATGCGCCTCAATGGGATCGATGCCGAGCTGCTCGATCGCGGCGAGGTCATGAAGCTGCTGCCCTATCTCGATTACAGCGACGAAGCGCGCTGGCCGATTTACGGCGCCATCATGCAGCCGCGCGCCGGCACCGTGCGCCATGACGCGGTGGCCTGGGGCTATGCCCGCGCCGCCAATGCCTATGGCATCGATATCATCGAAAACTGTGAGGTGACCGGTTTCGTCACGCAAGGCGGCAAGGTTACCGGTGTCGAGACCTCACGCGGCCGCATCAATGCCGGCAAGGTCGGCATCGCCGTCGCCGGCCACACCTCGCATGTGGCGCGCCTGGCCGGGCTGCGCGTGCCGGTCGAAAGCCATATCCTGCAGGCCTTCGTCACCGAACCGGTCAAGCCGATCGTCGACCACGTGGTTTCCTGGGGTGCCGAGCTCTTCTATCTCTCGCAGTCCGACAAGGGCGGCCTGGTCTTCGGCGGCCATATCGACGGCTTCAATACCTATACCCAGCGCGGCCAGTTCGCGAAGATCCGCGATGTCGCCGAATGTGCCGTTTCGCTGATGCCCTTCATCTCGCGCCTGCGGCTGCTGCGCCATTGGGGCGGCATCCAGGACATGACGCCGGATGGCAGCCCCTTCATCTGCCGCACGCCGATCCGCAATCTCTATCTCAATGGCGGCTGGTGCTATCAGGGCTTCAAGGCGACGCCGGCTTCCGGCTGGACCTACGCCCATACCATCGCCCATGACGAAGAGCATGAGCTCAATCGCTGCTTCTCGCTCGACCGCTTTGAAAAAGGCGGCGAGCTCGATGAATTCGGCCTCGGCAACTGGACCTACAAGCAATGAGACTGCCCTGCCCCCATTGCGGCGAGCGCGATTATTCCGAGTTCCGCTATGGCGGCGACGCGACGAAGCAACGGCCGGCCCATGGCGGCGATGCCGGCGTCAAGGAATGGCACGATTACTATTTCCTGTTCGACAACCCGAAGGGGCCACATGTCGAATACTGGCAGCATGTGCTGGGCTGCCGCCGCTGGTTCAAATTGAGCCGCAATACCGCTACGAATGAAATCGGCACGAATAAGATCGGAGAGATCAAGTGACCAGCTTTCGGCGTCTGTCGGCCGGCGGCCATGTCGATCTCAGCAAGCCGGTCAATTTCACCTTCGACGGCAAGAGCTATCGCGGCTTCGCCGGCGACACGCTAGCCTCTGCCCTGCTCGCCAATGACGTCACGCTGATCGGCCGCAGCTTCAAATATCACCGGCCGCGCGGCTTCGTTGCCGCTGGCGTCGAAGAGCCGAACGGGCTTTTCACCCTGGGCGAGGGTGCCCGCACCGAGCCGAACATTCCCGGCACCATGGTCGATCTGGTCGAGGGCCTGAGGGCGCGCAGCCAGAATGCCTGGCCCTCGGTTGCTTTCGATGTGATGGCGGTCAACCAGCTGGCGGCGCCGCTCTTCCAGTCGGGCTTCTACTACAAGACCTTCATGGGCCCCACCAAGGGCTCCTGGATGTTCTTCGAGCCTTTCATCCGCAGGGCGGCCGGGCTCGGCGCAGCGACAAGCGCGTTCGATCCTGATCGCTACGAAACACGTTTTGAATTTTGCGATGTGCTGGTGATCGGCTCCGGTGCCGCCGGCCTCGCCGCGGCCATTGCCGCCGGGCGCAGCGGCGCCCGCGTCGTGCTGGTCGAGCAGGATACGCTGCTGGGCGGCGGCTTGCTGGCGGAACCGGGCCTCGCGACCTGGCGGACGGAGCGGCTCAACGAGATCAAGAAGCTCGCCAATGTCAAAACTCTGACGCATACGACGGCGCAGGGCCTCTATGACGGCAATCAGGTGGTGCTGGCCGAGCGGCGCGACCATCTGAAGCCGGTCGCGGCAAAAGGCCAGGCGCGGCAGGTACTCACCATGTTGCGGACCAAGGCCATCGTCTTTGCAACCGGCGCGATCGAGCGGCCGCTGATCTTTTCCAATAACGACCGGCCCGGCGTGATGCTGGCCTCGGCCCTGCGGAGTTATCTCAACCGCTTCGGCGTGGCCCCGGCGGAGCGCGCGGTCATCGCCACCAATAACGACACCGCTTATACCACGGCCTTCGATCTTGCCGCCGTCGGCGTCACCGTCATTGTCGCCGATCATCGCGCAACGATCGCCGCCGATCTTCTGGCCCAGGCGGCGAGTGCGGGCATCACCGTTTATGCCGGCACCGGTATCGCCGATGTCGGCGGTCGCGGCCGCTTGCACCAAGTCACATTGTCCGGCGCGCATGCGGCGGTGATCAGCTGCGACGTACTGGCGGTTTCCGGCGGCTGGTCGCCTGCCGTTCACCTGACCAGCCATACCGGCATCAAGCCGGTCTATGACGAGCGCATCGCCAGTTTCGTACCCGGCGGATTTGCCGCGTCGCATTTCGGCGCAGGCGCGGTCATGGGCACGTTCGGGCTGCAGGCCGCGGTCGCCGAAGGCACCACGGCAGGCGGCAAGGCCGCGGCAGCGGCGGGCTTCGTCGCCGAAGCGGCCGCATTGCCGCAGCCCGCCGGCGCGGATCGCCGCTATGCCATCCTGCCGGTCTGGACGGCGCCCGCTCAGGGCAAGGGCAAGGCCTTCGTCGACCTGCAGAACGACGTGACGGCCAAGGATATCAAGATCGCCCATCAGGAGGGCTATCAGTCGGTCGAGCATCTGAAGCGCTATACCACGCTCGGCATGGGAACCGACCAGGGCAAGACCTCCAACATCAATGCGCTGGCCGCCATGGCGGGTTTGCGCGACGTGCCGCTGTCGCAGGCCGGCACCACCACCTTCCGGCCGCCTTATACCGGCCTTGCCTTGGGCGCCATCGCCGGGCGCAGCGTCAAAAAGCATTTCCGGCCGACCCGTCTGTCGCCCCTGCATGACTGGCACAAGGCCAATGGCGCCACCTTCATCGAGGCCGGTCCCTGGCTGCGCGCCTGGTACTATGACTGGGCCGGCAAGACGCCGGCAGAGGCCTATGTCAAGGAGATGGAAGTCGTCCGCCGCGGCGTCGGCATCTCCGACGTCTCGAGCCTCGGCAAGATCGATGTCCAGGGCCCGGATGCGGCGGAGTTCCTCAACCGAGTCTATGTCAACGGTTTCGCCAAGCTGCCCGTCGGCAAGGCGCGTTATGGCGTCATGCTCAATGACGATGGCATCGTGCTGGATGACGGCACGACGACGCGCATTTCAGAAACCCAGTTCTATATGACGACGACCACGGCCCAGGCCGGCGAGGTCATGTCCTGGCTGGAATATCTCCTGCAGATGCATTGGCCGGAGCTGAAGGTGCATGTCACCTCGCTGACCGATGAATGGGGCGGCATGGCGGTTTCCGGACCGAAATCCCGCGAGGCCTTGCAACTCGCTTTCCCCGGCATCGATGTCTCCAATACCGGCCTGCCCTATATGGGCTGCCTGGAATTCGAATTCCAAGGCGCCCCGATCCGCCTGCTGCGCTTGAGCTTCTCCGGCGAACTCGCCTACGAGGTGCATCTGCCGGCCGATTACAGCATCGCGCTCTGGGAACACTTCATGAAGACCGGCGCGCCGCTCGGCATCAGGCCCTATGGCCTGGAAGCGCTCGCCAGCCTGCGCATCGAGAAGGGCCATGTCGCCGGCCTGGAACTCGATCACCGCAATACCTTGGACGATCTCGGCCTCGGCAAGATGGCGGCAAAGAACAAGGATTTCGTCGGCAGGCAGCTGGGCCAGCGCGAGAGCCTGCAAGCACCCGAGCGCTGGAGCCTGGTCGGGCTCGAGCTCCTGGAACCGGCCAAGACCCTGCGCGGCGGTTCGATCCTATTTGCCGCCAATGACGAGATCAAGGGCCACGGCCGGGGCTATATCACTTCGGTCACCTGGTCGACCGAGCTGAACAAGACGATCGCGCTCGCCCTCTATGACGGCGGCCTGAAGCATGTCGGCGAGGAAATCATCTGCGCCTTCCCGCTGAAGAACGAGACCATGCGTGCGCGCATCGTCTCGCCGCATTTCGTCGACCCCAAAGGAGAGCGCCTCAATGCTTGATCGGCGATCCGCCCTAGCGGGCTTCAAACCGGTTTCGGGCGCCGCGGTCTCGATCGGCGAGGTGCGCGGCTTTACCTTGACCCAGGCGGCGGGCTTCTCCGCCGAGGTCGAAGCGACGATCGCCGCCGTCACCGGTCCGCTGCCACCGAAAGCCGATATGGCGATCGAGAGCAATGGCCGCATCATCTTCCGCACCGCCCCGCTGCAATTCTGGCTGGTCGGGCCGGCACAGGATGATCTGGCGCAGCGCTTGGCGGGGAAATGCGTGGTGACGCCGCTGTCCCATAGCCGCACGCGCATTTTCATCGAGGGCAAGGCCGCCCGCGACGTGCTGGCAAAGAGCCTGCCGCTCGATTTCCATGAGGCGGCGTTCAAGCCGGGCATGTTCGCCATGACCGGCCTCCATCACACACCGATCCTGCTGCATTGCGTCGCCGCCAACCGCTTCGAGCTCTATGCCATGCGGACTTTCGCCGCGAATGTCTGGGAATGGCTGGAGGACGCGGCGCTGGAATTTGCCGCCGCGTAGATCGGCACACGCCCGTCACGACGCTTGCCTGAATAGTCCCGTATGGGGTGGATTGGCGTCGCCTCTGTCTCTGAAATCAGATAGACTTCTTGAGCCCTCTACCTGAATGGAGATTGCCATGTTCGGGTTCAAGAGCTTCGCTGTCGCCGTGATCGTTGCCGGCACCGTCTTTACCAGTTTTCCCGCGCGCGCGTCCTCGATACTGATGGATCAGGGCGACGCGACCTATGATCCTGCCACCCATTTGTTGTGGCTCGACATCACCGCGACCGCCGGTCTCAGCTATAACGACGTCATGACGAATAACGGCGTCGACTATATAAAGAACGGCTGGCATTACGCGACCGACTTCGACGTCTATGATTTCTATCGGGATGCCGGCCTGCCGTTGGCCTCCAATCCGAATGGCAGTTTCTTCTATGCCACCAACGCATCCCAGTCCGGATATCCCGACCGGGAACACGACGCCTATGTCCTCGGTAGCCAGCTCGGCTGGACATCGCTTTTCTCTGACGACGGTTTTTCCACCACCGGCCTTTTCAATATCCACCAGACGCCCCGCAATCCGGCGACATTGGGCGTCGCGACATTGTTCATTCTCGGATATCTGAAAAACGGCCCGGATAGTGAATTCATCGTCGACGAGGAACTGGACAGCCTGACAAAGAGCGATCGCATCCCCGGCACAGGTTCCATGCTGGTGCGCAACGCGGATATTTCCCTGGTTCCCATACCCGACGGCATGATTCCGTTCAGCCTCACGCTATTCGGCCTCACGGCCTGGAATTTGCTGCGCCGCCGGCAGCGGATATCCCTCCGTGGACAAGGCCGCGGCTACCCGCGGCCCCGCAGCTTGTACTGATCCAAAGAAAAGAGCGGCCCGCAGGGGCCGCTCTTTCGCTTTACCGTGACAATCCGATCGGATTACGGAAGCCTCAGCTGCGCATCTTCTTGCCTTCGGGATCGAAGAGCGGGTCGAGGATGATGGTGGCCTTGCGATTCTCGCCGATGATCTCGATTTCGAAGGCCCCGTCGGCAGTGTCCTCGGCGAGTTTCCTCGGCACATAGCCCTGCGCCATCGACTTCTCGATGTAATGCGCATAGCCGCCGGACGTCACCCAGCCGACCACCTTGCCCTTGTGCCAGATCGGCTCATCGCCGAGCACATCGGCATCCTTGGCATCGACCACCATGGAAACGCGGCGCAATTTGCCCCCGGTCCGCTTCTCTTCCATCGCCGCCTCGCGGCCGATGAAATCGTTCTTGGTGAGATCGATGAAACGGTCGAGGCCGCCTTCGAAGCCGCCATAGATCGGCCGCAGTTCGCGGAACCAGGTGGGGAAGTTCTTCTCCAGGCGCATGGAAAGGAGCGCCCGCATGCCGAAGTTGACGATGCCGTGTTCTTTGCCCGCGCGCATGATCTCCTGGTAGAGGCGGCGTTGATATTCCGGCGCCACCCAGATCTCGTAGCCGAGATCGCCGGTATAGGTGACACGGTTGATCAGGGCCGGGACATTGGCAATGTCCATGGAACGGTGGTCCATGAACTTCAGTCCCTTGTTCGAGACATCCTCATCAGTGAGCTGCTCGAGCACGGCACGCGATTTCGGACCGGCGATGGAGAGACCCACCAGATTCATGTCGTAGCGACGGATCTTGACCGAGCCGTCTGCCGGCAAATGCTGCTCGAACCAGCGCATGTGATAACGCTGCGCCTGGCTGGAACCCCACATGTAGAAGCAGTCTTCCGCAGCCTTGGCAATGGTGAAGTCGCCGATCAGCTTGCCCTGCGGATTGAGCATCGGCGTCAGGATGATGCGGCCGGTCTTCGGCATCTTGTTGGTCATGAGGCGCGACAGGAAGGCCTCCGCGCCCGAGCCCGTGAAGCGGTACTTGGCGAAATTAGCGATTTCCGTGACGCCGACGCCGTTGCGCGTGCCCAGCACCTCCGCCTTTACATGCGGGAAGTCGTTGGAGCGGTGGAAGGAGACGATGTCCTTCGGCTCGGTGCCCTTCGGGGCGAACCAGAGCGGTGTTTCCAGGCCCCAGCTATCACCCATGACGGCGCCCTGCGACAGCATGATGTCGTAGAGAGCGGTGGTCTGCTGCGGACGGGCCGCCGGCAGTTCCTCGTTGGGGAAGCGGACGGAGAAGCGGCGGGCGTAATTCTCGCGCACCTTCTCGTTGGTGTAGCTGCGGGTCGCCCATTCGCCGTAGCGGGCGACATCCATCGCCCAGACGTCGAAGCCCGGATCGCCATTGACCATCCACTGCGACAGCGCCAAGCCGACGCCGCCGCCCTGGCTGAAGCCCGCCATGACGGCGCAGGCCGACCAGAAATTACGCAGCCCCGGGACCGGACCCACCAGCGGGTTGCCGTCCGGCGAGAAGGTGAAGGGGCCGTTGATGATGCGCTTGATGCCGACCTCGGCCAGGGCCGGGAAATGCTTGTGGCCGAGCGCCAGGTTGTCGGCGATACGGTCGAGATCCGGCTGCAGCAGTTCCTGGCCGAAATCCCAGGGCGTCTGGCGCGGCTGCCAGGGCACGCAGGCCTTCTCATAGGTGCCGAGAACGATGCCGTTGCGTTCCTGGCGCATATAGATTTCGGACTTGAAGTCGATGATATGCGGCAGCTCGCGGCCGCGTTCCTTGTTATAGGCGACGACTTCCGGCATGTCCTCGGTGACGAGATACATATGCTCCATGGCGAGGACCGGCAGTTCGATGCCGACCATGCGGCCGACTTCGCGGGCCCAGAGGCCGCCGCAATTGACCACATGTTCGGCGTGAATGTTGCCGTTCTCGGTGATCACATCCCAGGTGCCGTCGGTGCGCGGCTGCAGGTCGGTGACACGGCAGCTCTGGTAGATCTCGGCACCGCCGATGCGGGCCGATTTCGCATAAGCATTGGTGGTGCCGTTGGGATCGAGATTGCCGTCCGCCGCGTCCAGCATGGCACCGACGAAATACTGTTCCTCCAGCAGCGGATGCAGCTTCTTCGCTTCCGCCATGGTCAGCATTTCGGTCTCGAGACCGAGATAGCGGGCGCGGGCATGGGCCATCTTCAGCCATTCCAGCCGTTCCGGGGTTTCGGCGAGGATCAGGCCGCCCGAGCGATGCAGCCCACAGCTTTCGCCGGAGATCTTCTCCAGCTCGTTATAGAGGCCGATCGTGTAGCCCTGCAGCTTGGCGACATTGGGATCGCCGTTGAGGGTATGGAAACCGCCCGCCGCATGCCAGGTCGAGCCGGAAGTGAGCCGGTCGCGCTCGATCAGCACGACATCCTTCCAGCCGGCCTTGGTGAGGTGATAGAGCACCGAACAACCGACGACACCGCCGCCGATGACGACAACACGGGCATGGGACTTCATTCAACGATCCTTGGACTTGATTTGAACGATGACGGGGTGAGGTGGCGCTGCCGAGATTTTGGGATCCGATCCGCTCCTGGCGCGCATGTCATGATTGATCCGGCCATAATGCTGGCCACCCCTAGAGCTGTTGCGATCCGCGACCAAAAGGGCCGCAGATACAGCTCCAGACCGTAAAACCTTCGCCGCCCCGATCCAATCATTTTTCGCGGCCAACCGCTTGCGGCGAACTCATCCCTGCTTGCGATAAACTCATGATCTTGGATCAGGTATGGCGGGCACGGCTGGACGGATCGCGGCCGTGGCGACCGGGGTCAATCCCCCCCCACGTCTTTTAAGCGCTTTATGAAAATAATTTCTATTTAGGGTAGAACATAGCCAGCGGCGTGCGACTTCTCACCCGCCGATGAAGTCGTTAACCTCGGCCTGCATCAGAAGGCGCGGAAGCGCTTTTTGCCGGCGATCTCACACGGCAATATGGCTGCGCACCAGATCGGCATCCAAGTGATCGGCTGCGTCATTCAGGATGATCTCGCCGCGATCCATGACGGCGATGCGGCTGGCCAGCGCGCGGGCGAAGTCGAAATATTGTTCGACCAGGAGGATCGCCATATCACCGCGCTTGCCGAGAAAGGCGATGACCTGGCCGATATCCTTGATGATGGACGGCTGGATGCCTTCGGTCGGCTCGTCGAGCACCAGCAGGCGCGGCTTCATGACCAGCGCCCTGGCGATCGCCAGTTGCTGCTGCTGACCGCCGGAAAGATCGCCGCCGCGGCGCTTCAACATGCTGCCGAGAACCGGAAACAAATCGAATATCTCCTGCGGAATCTGGCGCAGCCGGCGTGGCAGGACGGCAAAGCCGGTTTCCAGATTTTCCTTCACGGTCAGCAGCGGGAAGATTTCCCGTCCCTGCGGTACATAGGCAATGCCGCGCTGCGCCCGCTGCGAGGGCTTCATGGTCGTAATGTCCTCATCGCACCAGCGAATCTTGCCGCGGCTGACCTGATGGTGGCCGACCACCGCCCGCAGCAGGCTGGTCTTGCCGACGCCGTTGCGGCCGAGCAGACAGGTGATCTGGCCGACGGAGGCCTGCAAGGACACATCCTTCAGCGCAGCAGCGGCGCCATAATGCAGGTCGATGTGATCGATTTGCAGCATGCCTAGCGCCCCAGATAGGTATCGATGACGCGGGGATCGGCGCTGACATGATCGAGCGAGCCTTCGGCCAGCACGGATCCCTCATGCAGCACCGTCACCTTGACATCGAGCGCCCGCACGAAGGTCATGTCGTGCTCGACAACGATGACCGAGCGCGTGGCATTGATCCGCCGCAGCAGTGCGGCGGTTTCCTCGGTCTCCGCATCGGTCATGCCGGCGACCGGCTCGTCCACCAGCAGCAGTTCCGGTTCCTGGGCGAGCAAAATGCCGATTTCCAGCCATTGCTTCTGACCGTGGGAGAGATCGCCGGCGCGAGAACGGCGGAGCGGCGCCAGTTTGACGATATCGAGGATTTCCGCGATGCGATCGGCTTCGTCGGTGCTGTTGCGCTTCAGCAGGACGCGGCTTGGTCGGCGGTCGCCTTTCAGCGCCAGCAGCAGATTGTCGTGGACGCTATGCATTTCGAAGACGGTCGGCTTCTGGAATTTGCGGCCGATGCCCAGTCCGGCGATATCGGCCTCGTCATGGCGCGTGAGGTCGATGCCGCCGCGGAACAGGACCTTGCCGGATTGCGGGCGGGTCTTGCCGGTGATGACATCCATCATCGTGGTCTTGCCGGCGCCGTTCGGCCCGATCACCGCCCGCATCTCGCCGGGCTCGATCAGCAAGGACAGCGCATTCAACGCCTTGAAGCCGTCGAAGCTGACGCTGACGCCATCGAGATAGAGGAGTGGATCCACCGGCGGCCGGCCGGGAGGAGAAGCATCGGCCGCCGGTGCTCCGGAGATATCGGTCATTCGCCCGCCTCCAATTGTCCGCTCGAGATGTTCTGCCGCGGCTTCCGATCGGCCGCCAGCAGCGCCACGTCAACTCGGGTAGTTCGTTGCCGGCGCAACCTTGTCCGAAGCTGGGCCCAGAACCCCACCAGGCCCCGCGGCAGGAAGAGTGTGACCAGGATGAAAAGCGCGCCCAAGGCGAAGAGCCACAGCTCGGGAAAGGCGCCGGTGAAGACCGTCTTGGCGAAATTGACCAGAACCGCGCCGATGATCGGCCCGACCAGGCTGCCGCGTCCGCCGACCGCCACCCAAATCACCGCCTCGATCGAATTGGCGGGCGCGAATTCGCCGGGATTGATGATGCCGACCTGCGGCACATAGAGCGCACCGGCAAAACCCGCCATGACGGCGGAGAAGACGAAGACCGCGAGCTTGTAGCGTTCGACACGATAGCCGAGAAAACGCGTCCGGCTCTCCGCGTCGCGCACCGCGACCAGCACCTTGCCGAAGCGAGAGCGGATCAATAGCCGGCACAGCAGATAGAACAGGGAGAGCAGGCCGGCACTGGCCAGCATGAGAACAGCGTGAGTGCGGTCGGATTGCAAACTGGCGCCAAGGATGTCCTTGAAATCGGTCAGGCCGTTATTGCCGCCGAAACCCATATCGTTGCGGAAGAAGGCGAGCAGCAGCGCATACGTCAAAGCCTGGGTGATGATTGACAGATAGACGCCGCTGACCCGGCTGCGGAAGGCGAGATAGCCGAAGACGAAAGCCAGCAGGCCGGGCACCACCATCACCATCAAGAGGGCAAAGGCGAAGTGGTCGAATCCATACCAGTACCAGGGCAGTTCCTGCCAGTTCAGGAAGACCATGAAATCCGGCAGGACGGGATTGCCGTAGACACCGCGCGTGCCGATCTGGCGCATCAGATACATACCCATGGCATAGCCGCCGAGCGCAAAGAAGGCGCCATGGCCGAGGCTCAGTATCCCGGCATAACCCCAGACCAGGTCAACGCTGAGCGCCAGCAGGGCGTAGCAGAGATATTTGCCGAGCAGGCTGACGACATAGCCGGAGACATGCAGGCCGGAACTCTCCGGAAGCAGGCTCAAGACAGCAATGATCGCGGTCCCGCCGAGCAGGAGGATCGGCAGCAGATAATCGCCTCTTCCGGGACCGGACAGCAGATAACGCAGGATCATGACGCTGCCTTCACGATTCCACCGCCCGTCCCTTGAGCGGGAACATGCCGCGCGGCCGGCGCTGAATGAACAGAACCAGCAGCACCAGCACGACGATCTTGCCGAGCACGGCGCCGGCTACGGGTTCCAGGATCTTATTGGCGACACCCAGCGATAGCGCCCCCACCAGCGTCCCCCAGAGATTGCCAACGCCGCCGAAGACCACCACCATGAAGCTATCGATGATGTAGGACTGACCGAGATTGGGGCTGACGTTATCGATCTGGCTGAGTGCGACACCGGCGATGCCGGCAATACCGGAACCGAAGCCGAAAGTAAGCGAATCCACCCAGTCGGTACGGATCCCCATCGAGGCCGCCATGCGGCGGTTCTGCGTCACCGCCCGCATCTGCAGGCCAAGCGCGGTGCGGCCGAGCAGCAACAGGATACCGGCAAAGACCAGGAAGGCGAAAACGATGATCCAGAGCCGGTTATAGGTGAGGACGAGACCGCCGAGATCGAGCGCGCCGCTCATCCAGCTTGGATTGGTGACCTCACGATTGCTGGCACCGAACAGGCTGCGAATCGCCTGCTGCAACACCAGCGACAGACCGAAGGTCGCCAGCAATGTCTCCAGCGGACGACCGTAGAGGAAGCGGATGATGCTGCGCTCAATGGCGACGCCGACCAGCCCGGAAACGAGAAAGGCCAGCGGCACTGCCGGCAGCAGCGAATAATCGGCCAGGCCTGGCGCATAGCGGCGGATCAGGTCCTGCACGACAAAGGTCGTATAGGCACCCAGCATCACCATCTCGCCGTGGGCCATGTTGATGACGCCCATCACGCCGAAGGTAATGGCAAGGCCAATGGCCGCCAGCAGCAGGACGGAACCGAGGCTGAGGCCATAATAGACGCTCTGCACACCGGACCACAGCGAGAGCGTGAGGTCGATGCGTTTCACCGCCGTGGTCGCCGCAGCCGCGATTGCCTGGTTCTGACTGGCCATGCTGGCGCTGAGCAGAGCCCGCGCATCCTGATCGCCGCGATCCGCCAGGACCGCGATGGCCGCCAGCTTGTCGGCGTCACTGCTATCAGGCTTCGTCAGCAGGATGGCAGCGTGTGCCTGCTCAAAGCGCGCCTTGATGCCGGCATCGCTCTCCTTGGCGATGGCGGTCTCGAGCAATGGCAATTGGGCCGGCTCCGGATCATGAAAAACTGTCTCCGCCGCCGTTCGCCGTTGGGCGGGATCGGGCGACAGCAGCGTCAATTGCCCCATTGCCGCCTCGATGGCGCGCCGCACCTTGTTATTGACCTTGACCGCCCGCACGTCGCCGGCAGCATCCCCGGCGACCTTCTGATGGTCGCGCGGATCCGTGAGACTGCCGTCATCGGCCTGGATGAAGAGGCGATGCTCATCGCTGACCATCAGCTGCCCGCTGCCCAGCGCCTGCAGGATTGTCGCCGCAGCCGGATCACCGCTGGCGGCGAGCGCCGCAACGGCTTTTTCGATATCGGCATAGGAACTGCTGGCAAAGCCGGTCGAGGCATCATCGACGGCATCGGCCACGGCCGGCTGGGAGACCTGACTGCACAGGAGAAAAAAGCAGATCAGAGCGAGAATATTCCGCGGAAGCTGCATAAGCGGTCCCTTGTTCACGGCGCGTTATCCGCTGCTTGACCCGGCGCGGAGAAAGGTGGCCGGCAATCCCCCGAATTGCCGGCCACCAGATTGCCGGCTCCTGAATTGCCGACCAAGGACGCAGGGGGCTTATTGCGTGACCACGGCACCGCCGCATTTGCCGGTCTTCACATTGAAGTTTCCGCAGGAGAGCGGCGCGCGCCAGTCGGAGATCAGGTCCTTCGAACCGTCGAGATAGTCCGACCATTCATCGCCGGGGACCAGACCGGTGGTCTGCCAGACGGTATCGAGCTGCCCGTTGGCCTGGATCTCGCCGATCAGCACCGGCTTGGTGATGTGATGGTTCGGCATCATCGCCGCATAGCCGCCGGTGAGGTTGGGCACCGTGACGCCGATCATGGCATCGATCACCTTGTCGGTATCGGTGGTGCCGGCCTTTTCCACCGCCTTCACCCACATATTGAAGCCGATGTAATGCGCTTCCATCGGGTCATTGGTGGTGCGCTTGTCGTTCTTGATGAACTTATGCCACTTGGCGATGAAGGCCTTGTTCTCCGGCGTATTGACGCTCATGAAGTAATTCCAAGCCGCCAGGTGCCCGACCAGGGGCTTGGTATCGAGGCCGGCCAGCTCTTCCTCGCCGACCGAGAAGGCAACGACGGGAATGTCGGTGGCCTTGATGCCCTGATTGCCCAATTCCTTGTAGAACGGCACATTGGCATCGCCATTGACGGTGGAGACAACGGCTGTCTTCTTGCCGGCGCTGCCGAAAGCCTTGATCTTGGAGACTTCCGTCTGCCAGTCGGAGAAGCCGAAGGGCGTATAATTGATCATGATGTCCTCGGCGGGAACGCCCTTGGACTTCAGATAGGCCTCGAGGATCTTGTTGGTGGTACGCGGATAGACGTAGTCGGTGCCTTCCAGCACCCAGCGCTTCACGCTTCCGCCATCCTCACTCATCAGGTAATCGACCGCGGGAATCGCCTGCTGGTTGGGCGCTGCCCCGGTATAGAAAACGTTGCGCGAGCTCTCCTCGCCTTCATATTGCACCGGGTAGAACAAGATGCCGTTGTCATGCTCGAAGACCGGCAGGACCGATTTGCGGCTGACCGAGGTCCAGCAGCCGAACACCGCCGCCACCTTGTCGACTTCCAGCAGTTGCTTGGCCTTTTCCGCAAAAAGCGGCCAGTTGGAGGCAGGATCGACGACCACGGCTTCGAGTTTCTTGCCGAGCAGGCCGCCTTTGGCATTCTGCTCTTCGATCAGCATCAGCATCACGTCCTTCAGCGTCGTTTCGCTGATCGCCATGGTGCCGGAGAGCGAATGCAGGATGCCAACCTTGATGGTGTCACCGGCCGCCCAAGCGGCGGAGATGCCGAAGGGCGATGAAGCGCCGAATTTGCCGAGACCAAGGCCGAAAGCGCCGCCTGCAGCCAATGCCAGCGAACTGGTGAGCAATTTACGTCTGCCGATTTTTTCCATCTCTCTATCCTCCCAAATTGATCGCCGGCTATCCGGCTTGCTTTTGCATTGCAGTAATTTGCGCACAGCCATCCGTTGCCGGTTTGCGGGTCACAGCCGGGCCGCGACAGAAAACCCTGATATTTCTGTCAGTTATCGAGGATAGGGCGGGAGCTTTAGCGACGCCTATGGGGCATTTGACGTATATTGCAGCGCAACAGCCCCTCGGCGCATACTGTTTTAGCCGGCTGAGGGCGGCCGGAGGGGAGATGCGGCGCGTCGATAGCTGCACGCCGCTTGGGAGACACCGACAGAAAATGACGGGACGACAGCGAATTGCGCGGGTCCGGCGCCAATATAATCAATGGGTCGGCAATCAGACCCTGGAAGACTATGCCCTGCGCTTTACCGCCCACGGCGCCCGGCGCTGGTCCGCTTTTCGGGTAGCGAATACGGCCCTTGGCGCCATATCCTTCCTTGCCTGCGAGGCGATCGGCGGTTCCCTGACGCTGGATTACGGCTTCACCAATGCCGTTGCCGCCATCGTCGCCGTCAGCGTGCTGATCTTTCTGACCGGCCTGCCGATCGGCTATTACGCGACACGTTATGGCGTGGATATCGACCTGCTGACGCGCGGCGCCGGCTTCGGCTATATCGGTTCGACCATCACCTCGCTGATCTATGCCTCCTTCACCTTCCTGCTGTTCTCAGTGGAGGCGGTGATCATGTCTCTGGCGCTGGAGATGTGCTTCGGCATCCCGCTGGCACTCGGCTATGTCATCTGCGCCCTGGTGGTCATCCCGATCGTGGTTTACGGCATCCGCTTCATCAGCGCCTTGCAGCTCTGGACCCAGCCGATCTGGCTGGTGCTGCAGATCCTGCCGCTTGCCTATATCGCCCTCAGCGACCATTCCAGCCTGGACAGCTGGACCAGCTTCGCCGGACGCGGCGGCGGCCACGATGGCGCCTTCGACCTGCTGCTCTTCGGGACCGCCGCCTCCACCCTGCTCTCCTTCGCGCCGCAGATCGGCGAACAGGTGGATTACCTGCGCTTCCTGCCGCGCCAGCCACGTACCGGCACCGGCACGTGGCGCCAGCGCTTCAACTGGTGGCTCGCCATGCTGCCGGCCGGCCCCGGCTGGATCGCGATTGGCGCGGCCAAGCTGCTGGCCGGCTCCTTCCTGGCGGTACTGGCCCTGCAGCACGGCGTCACCATCGACCATGCCGCCGAGCCGACGCAGATCTATCGCGTCGCGTTCGAGGCGATGTCGCTATCGCCGCGCAGCGCCATCCTGCTGACCGGGATCTTCGTCATCACCTGCCAGCTGAAGATCAACGTCACCAACATGTATGCAGGGTCGATCGCCTGGTCGAATTTCTTCTCGCGCCTGACCCACAGCCATCCGGGACGGGTCGTCTGGCTGATCTTCAACGTGGTGCTGGCATTGCTGCTGATGGAACTCGGCGTCTTCGCGGCGATCGAGAAGATCCTCAGCCTCTATTCGAATTTCGCGGTCGCCTGGATCGGCGCGCTGGTCGGCGACCTCATCATCAACAAGCCGCTGGGCCTGAGCCCGCGCTCGATCGAGTTTCGCCGCGCTCATCTCTATGACATCAACCCCGTCGGCACCGGGGCGATGCTGCTCTCCATCATCATCTCGACGGCCGCCTTCTTCGGCGCTTTCGGCCGCGCGCCCCAGGCGCTTGCGCCGTTCATCGGCCTGTCGATCGCCATTTTCGCCGCGCCGGTGATCGCCTACCTGACCAGGGGGCGCTATTATATCGCCCGTCCGTCCTCCTTGCCGGCGGCGGATGCCGAGCCCGGCCGGCCGCTGACCTGCTGCATCTGCGAGCATGCCTTCGAGCATGAGGACATGTCGCATTGCCCGGCTTATGACGGACCGATCTGTTCTTTGTGCTGCAGCCTTGATGCCCGCTGCCACGATCTCTGCAAGACCAATAGCCGCTTCAGCCAGCAGCTGCACCAGTTGCTCGGCCTCTTGCTGCCGTCCCGCCTCGCCAAGGGATTGAATTCCAGGCTCGGCCATTTCGCCGGCCTCTTCCTTATCTTCAATCTGGTGATCGGCGGCGCCCTGCTGCTGATCGGCGTCTTTCAGGGAACGACCGGGCCGGCGCGCGATGCGGCGGCGGTCCATACCACCCTCTTCTCGGTCTATTTCGCCCTCATCGGGATTTCCGGCATCGCCGCCTGGCTGATGGTCCTGGCGCATGAAAGCCGGCATGTCGCCGAGCAGGAAAGCGAGCGCCAGACGCAGATGCTGACCCACGAGATCGAGGCGCATGAACGCACCTATGACCAACTGCAAAAGGCGAAGACCGCGGCCGAATCCGCCAATATCGCCAAGAGCCGCTATGTCGTCGGCATGAGCCATGAGATTCGGGCGCCCTTGAACAGCATTTTCGGCTATGCGCAGTTGCTGGAGCGCGACGACCGGCTGCCGGGACACCGGCGCGATGCAGTCAAGGTTATTCGCCGCAGCGCCGAACACCTGTCGACCCTGATCGACGGCCTGCTGGATATCGCGCGGATCGAAGCCGGCCGCCTGCAGCTCAGCCGCGACCGGATCCTGCTGCACGAATTGCTGGACCAGATCGTCGACATGTTCCGCCTGCAGGCGGAGGCCAAGGGCCTTGAATTCTTCTACGACCATTCGCCCCATTTGCCGCAGGTCGTATATGGCGACGAAAAGCGCCTGCGGCAGATCCTGATCAATCTGTTGTCGAACGCCGTCAAATATACGCCCGCCGGCCATGCCGGCCTGCACGTTCAATATCGCGGCCAGGTCTGCGATATCGAAGTCATCGACAGTGGCATCGGCATCGCGGCCGAGGACATGCCCCGCATCTTCGAGCCCTTCGAACGCGGGCGGCAGGGGGGCGCACAGCTGGTGCCGGGAACGGGGCTCGGCCTCACCATCACCAAACTGCTGGCGGAAATCATGGGCGGAGAGATTTCCGTCGAAAGCAAGCCCGATATCGGCAGCGTGTTCCGCCTGCGCTTGGCGCTCTCCGCCGCGACGCAACCCCAGCCGGCAGCCGGCAATGCCGCGCCGGTGCGCGATCTGCGCATCATCGGTTACCGCGGCAGACGGCGCAGCATCGTCGCGGCCGATGACGACATCGCCCATCTGGACCTGCTGCGCGACGTGCTGTCGCCGCTGGGATTCGATCTTTACTTTGCTTCGGACGGACCATCCTGCCTGCATCTCGTCCGGCAGGTGCATCCCGATCTGCTGCTGCTCGATCTCTCCATGCCCGGCTTCGGCGGCTGGCAGGTGGCGCGCCAGCTGCGGGAAGGCGGCGCTTCGGATCTGCGCATCCTGATCGCCTCGGCCAATGTCGACGAGCAGCGGCCCGGACGCCAGGAGGAGACGATACGCGACGGCGAAAGCGACGCCGATCACGACGATTTCCTGGTCAAGCCGATCGACCTCCACCTCCTGTTCCGGAAGCTGCAGAAGCTGCTGGAAATCGAGTGGCTATACCAGGAGGCGGAAAACCTCGCCGCCGAAGACGGAACAGAGGCTTCCAATCGCGCCGGCGGCTCCGGCGTTGCCGCGCGCGCCAGGACCGGCACGCAACTGCGAGCGCCGGTCTTCGCCGCATGGCCCGTCGACATGACGTCCCTGCCGCCCTTGCAACATATCGACGATCTTCACCAGCTTGGCCTGATCGGCTATGTACGCGGGATCGAGATCAAGCTGGACGAGCTCATGGCGACCCACGGTGACTTCGCCGCCGCCTTGCGCAAACTGGTGCGCGAATTCGACCTGAAGCAATATATGACGGTCCTGGAGGCGTGTCGTGAGCGCCGATCCTGACTCCCGCAACCCGCACGCGCGCAAGCCTGTCGCGGGCCAGCCTGTCACGGGCCAGCCTGTCGGGCCGGCCGGGCCGGCAGCAGATGCGACGGCGGCAGGTCTGGCCGGGTCCCGCGATATCGTCCTGATCGTCGACGATTCACCAGACACGTTGGGTTTTCTCAGCGAAGCGCTTGAAGGAGCCGGCCTGACGGTCCTGGTCGCGGTGAACGGCGAGAATGCGCTGGAACTGACACAGCGGATTACCCCCGATCTCATCCTGCTCGACGCGGTGATGCCGGGCCTGGGCGGGTTCGAGACCTGCCGGCAGCTGAAGCAGCGCGCCGATCTCATGCATGTGCCCGTGATCTTCATGACCGGCCTCAGCGAGACCGAGCATATCGTGCGCGGCCTCGAAGCCGGCGGTGTCGACTACCTGACCAAGCCGGTAATGGTCGAGGAGCTGATGGCACGGATGCGGGTGCATCTGGTGAATGCCAGACGCGGACAGACAGCCCAGGTGGCGCTGGATGCCGCCGGCCGCTTCCTCCTCTCGGTCGGCGATGACGGACGGATCGGCTGGTCCACGCCGCAGGCGACCAAGCTGTTGCAGCGCTTCTTCTCACACGGCGACGGCGGCGTCCTTCCGCCGGCGGTGTGCGAGTGGCTGTTGCATCCGACCGGCGGCCGGCGCGATGCGCCGAGTTTCAACCTGACGGTCGGCGAGGCGCAGCTCGAATTCGCCTATCTCGGCCGCATCCGGCAAAGCGAAACGCTTTTGCGCCTTAGCATGATTGAGCCGGCAAGCGAAATCGACCGGCTGCGTCGGCAACTGGCCTTGACCGCCCGCGAGGCGGAGGTCCTGATCTGGCTGGCGCGCGGCAAGGCCAACAAGGATATCAGCGAGATTCTTTCGATCAGCCCGCGCACGGTGAACAAGCACCTGGAACAGGTCTACGAAAAGCTGGGCGTGGAGAACCGCGCCTCGGCGACCGCAATCGCCCTCGACCACCTGCGGCGCCTGTAAGCCTGGAACCGGCGGGCGAGCCTGGTCCCGTGACACGGCCATCATCTAGCTTGACGGTGTTACGGGAAGACAGCCGGGGAAGCGATCGCAATCAGACGATTACTTGATCCCCAAATAGATCTGGTGCAGGTCCCCTCTCGCAAGCAGCTCATCGGCCGTGCCATGAAGGACCACGCGACCGCTGTCGATCACCGCGGCCCTGTGAGCATGCCGCAATGAGATATTGGTATTCTGCTCGGCAATGAGGAATGACATCTGCTTTTGCCGATTGAGCTGGGAAATGATCTCAAATATTTCCTGCACGATGGTCGGCGCCAGACCCATTGACGGTTCGTCAAGCAGGACGAGTTCGGGACGTGTCAAGAGCGCCCTTGCGATCGCCAGCATTTGCTGCTCGCCGCCGGAGGTTAGGCCGGCAAGAATCTTCCGCTTGACCTTCAGTCGCGGAAACCAGCCGTAGATCTGTTCGATATCCGCGTTGAGATCGCGACGGCTCAATCGCCGTAAGAAGGCCCCGCTTTGAAGATTCTCCTCGACGGTCAAATGTGCAAAAACGTGCCGTCCCTCGAGAACCTGAACGATACCTGCTCGCGCCAGGATATGGGGCGCCGAACCGACGATATTATTCCCGGCAAAATAGATCTGCCCGCGACTGACGCGGGCCCGGTCGGCTTGCACCAGCCCGGAGATTGCCTTCAAAGTGGTGCTTTTTCCCGCACCATTGGCCCCCAACAGCGCGACGATTTGGCCGCGCCCGACATCCAGCGAGATGTCGGCAACCGCCAGAATTGAACCGTCATAGATGACTTCGATGTTTTCGACGGAAAGCAACTTGCTTTCAGCCGCCGGGATTGAAGCCGTGTTGGTCATGCCGCACCCACGTTTCGTCGTCGAGCTGGTGGTAGGCTGCCTCGTGCAGCCTACCACCAGGCCAGCTCAGTTCTCTTTCGAAGGATCCCGCGGCGTGATGCCGTGTTCCTTCGCATAGGCCGCGGATTTAGCTTCAATCAGCGGCCTCAGCGTTTCCCGGTCGGCCTGGATCCAGTCGGTCTCCAGAACCCATTTCGTCCCGTCCCACTGCTGGATACGGGCGGCGCCGCCGCCTTCGTGGTCGTATGGCGAAAGCTTGATCGGCTGCAGGAGCCCGAGGAAGCCGATCTTCTTCAACCGTGCCTCGTCGATCACCAGATGCTCGAAGGCCCAGCGCCCTTCCTCGCCATTCAAGGGACGGTTTCCGAACTTGGCATGGCCGGTGCGCAGCGCTTCAACAGCGAGGACCGCGTTCACGAGTCCTATGTTGTAATACACCGAGCCGAAGAACTTCGGATCCTGCAGATTGCTCTTCCCCGCATCGAGGATGTCTTTGCGCAAGCGGGCGTGAATATCGAAATTCGGACCGCCTGGATAGGGAGCCAGAGCCTGGTAACCTTTGGCCGCCGTGCCGGCGGGGATCACGTCTGCCTCGGAGCCAGCCCAGACATCACCGATAATATGGTCCGCCGGAATGCCAAATCGCGCCGCGGTCTTGATCGCAACCGGCGTGGAGACGCCCCAGGTCCGCAAAAACACCCAGTCGGGCTTGATCTCGCGCACCTTGCGCCACTGCGCCGATTGTTCGCTGCCCGGATCGGCCACGGGGATCTGGATGTTTTCAAAACCGTACTTCTTGGCCAGAAGCTGGATCGCGGGCTGCGTCTCGCGGCCATAGGCAGAGTCGTGATAGACGGTCACGATCTTCTTGCCCTTGAGCTTGTCGAAGCCCCCTTCTTTCTGCGCAATGAAATTAATGCCGACCGATGCCTGGCTATAGTAGTTGAACAGCAGCGGAAAGGCATAGGGGAACACCGTTCCATCGGTCGATTCGGTCCGGCCGCCGGCCGGGTCGATGAGCGGGATCTTGTCCGCCGCCGCCTTCTCGATCAGCGCATAGGTTGCCGGCGTTCCATGGGTAAAGAAGAAGGCGATCGGCGAACCGTCTTTGCCGTCCTTCACGCGCTCATAGACTTCGACAGTGCGGTCCGGGCTCCATTCGGTCTCGAACTCCTCATAGGCAAGCTTCACGCCGTCGATCCCGCCCTCGACGTCGTTGATATAGCGGAAGTAGTCCAGTTCCCCCGCCCACCAGAGCGTGCCGCTCGACGCATATGCTCCGACGCGATAGGTCGGGAGCGGGACATACTGTTCCCCCGGCCCTGCCTGGGCGACCGGCGATGCTATCGCAGCCGAGCCGGCCAGCAGCGCGGCAAAGATTGCCCTTCGTAACGTTCTACTCATAGTCTTCTCCTGTTGAGACTGATCGATGGATGAAGAGGTATTCGTGAGCTGCACCGGCCTCCTTGCCGTGCCGCTGATTCAGAACCGCAGAGGCCATACCGCGATGCGCTCCTTGGCGTTTCGAATAAGGCGCGCGATGCCATCCGGCTCTTTGATCAGGAACCAGATGATCAGGAACCCGAAGATCGCCTTCTGCACATTTTGCAGGAGCCCCGCATCCACATGACCGGCAAAGACCGACTGCACCACATAATCAAGCGCCAGGGGCAAGAGACTGATAAAGGCCGCACCGATGAAGTTGCCCTCGATGCTGCCCATGCCGCCGATGATGATGATGAACAAGATCTGAAACGACCGGTTGATGCCGAAGCTCTGAATGCCTGCCGAGCCGAGATAGGCGAAAGCCCATAACGCGCCGGCAATGCCCAGGTAGAACGAGCTGATCGCGAAGGCGAGATTCTTGTAGCGGTGCACCGGGATACCGATGACCGCCGCAGCGGTGTCCATGTCGCGGATCGCCATCCAGCTTCGCCCGACATGGCTCTGCAGCAGGTTCTTCGCAACCCAGGTAAGGACGATAACGATGGTCACCGTCAGGTAGTACCGGCCCGCGGTCGAGCCGATGTCGAGGCTGAAGAGCGCGAGATGCGGCAGAGAAACGGTGCCGGAAGAGCTATAGTTGTAGAACCAGGGGAAATTCAGAAACACCCATTCGAGAAAGAACTGCGCCGCCAGGCTGGTGACCATCAAGTAGAAGCCTTTGATCCTCGAACTGGGCAGACCGAACAGCAATCCGACCACGGCGGCAATCAGGCCGGCGCCGACCAGCGCCAGCGGCAGCGGTATGAAAGGCGCGTGGATGCCGAACAGAAACGTCGAGAAGGCGCCGACCGCCATGAAGCCGCCCGAGCCCAATGAGGTCTGGCCGGTATATCCCGTGAGCAGGTTCAGCCCCAGTCCCGCCAGGGAGAGGATCAGCAACGGCACGATGATGGCGTCCAGCCAGTATTCGCTGCCGAAATAGGGCACGATCACCAGCAGCGTCACCAGCAGCAGCGCAATGCCCCAGCGGGGACGCCGTTCGGAGAACGACAACAGCTGCGCTTTGGTATTGGTCGCGACACTTGATACGGCCATCAGACTCTCTCGATCACGCGTTCGCCAAAGAGGCCGGCCGGTCGGATATAGAGGAATACCAGTGCGAGGAAGTAAGCGAACCAGGACGTCGTGCCGCCGCCGATCAAGGGGCCGATATATGTCTCGGCCAGATTCTCGGCAGCGCCCACGATCAAACCGCCCGCAATCGCCCCGCCGATCGAAGTGAAGCCGCCGATGATAAGGACAGGGAGGGCCTTCAGCACGACCAGGGACAACGAAAACTGGACGCCCTGACGCGCGCCCCACAGCATGCCTGCAACCAGCCCGACAATGCCGGCGACAGACCAGACAATCTGCAGGATTCTGTTTTGATTGATGCCGATGGAAAGAGCGGCGCGCGTATCGTCGGCGATCGCGCGCAACGATATGCCGATACGTGTCTTATTGAAGAACAACGCCAGAATGCCGACCAGGACGACGGCGGTCACGGCGGCGACGAGATCAAACTGGCTGATCAGCACGTCGCCGATGAATAACGGGACATCGTCGATCCCGAGATCGAGCTGATGCACCTGCGCACCCATCAGTCCCTGGGCGCCGCCTTCGACAATGTAAGACAGGCCCAGCGTCGCCATGAAGAGCGTCATCGGGCTCCGATTGGCCAATGGACGCAGAATCAAGCGCTCTATGGCAACGGAGCCGGCGATCAGGATAAGGATCGTCATCACCAGGGCCGCAGCAAAGGGAATTCCGGCCTCCTTCAGGGTAACGAAGGTCAGCGCCGCAAACAGCAGGATGGAGCCCTGTGCAAAATTGAAGACGCCGCTCGCCTTGTAAATCAACACGAAGCCGATCGCGACCAGTGAGTACATGGTCCCGGCGAGGAGGCCGCCGACGAATGTCTCGATGAATGTGCTCATATCGCGGCCCTCTCAGTGTACAGTGCCGAGATAGGCAGAGATCACTTCGGGATTGGCCTGTATCTCCGCCGGTGTCCCGTCGCCGATCTTCCTGCCATAGTCGAGCACCACCACATGGTGCGACATGTTCATCACGATGCCGATATCATGTTCAATCAGGACAACCGTGACATCGAGATGCCGATTGAGGTCTACGACGAAATCGCTGATCTCCTCCTTCTCTTCGGCGTTCATGCCGGCGAGCGGTTCATCCAGCAGCAGCAGCTGGGGTGCGGAAACCAGTGCCCTGCCGAGTTCGACTCTCTTTTGAATCCCATATGCCAGAGTCCCGACTGCCAGGTCGCGATATGCCTGCAACTCCAGGAATTCGAGGATGGATTCAGCCCGATCGCTGAACGCAGCCTCTTCGCGGCGCGCCCGGGGGAGACGCAAGGCTTGCTCGACGAAGGTGACAGCCGAATGCCGCGCGAGGCCGGTCAAGATGTTCTCTTTGACCGTCATTTTCTTAAACAGCGCGTTGTTCTGGAAGGTCCGGGCAATGCCCCGGCGTGCCACCTGGATCGGCTTGATGTGACGAAAATGCTCGCCATCGAACACGACTTCACCGGCATCCGGCAAGTAGACGCCATTCAGGATATTGAGAAGGGAACTCTTCCCGGCGCCGTTGGGACCGATCAGTGCGCAAATCTCGCCGCGCCGAACCGAAAACGAAAGATCGGCGATTGCAGACACGCCTTTGAAGGAGAGGGAGATATTGCGAACGTCGAGCAGAGGTTCGCCGCCGCCGGTTATTGGCGCGTTCATTGCCCGGCTCCAGCGCTGCCCGGCAATGCCTGCGGCTTGAACAGACCGGGATTTTCCTCCCGTACTTTCCGAGATGATATCCGGCTCAAGCCGAAGATCTTATGCACGCGGGCGCCGACGAGGCGGCCGAACGGCCCCGCCTCTTCCGACTCCGACAGACTGTAGATTCTTCTTCGCCAGCTTCGCCCGGCGGGCAACCGTGCCTCGATCTCGTTTTCCAGAAGCTGGCGCCGCGCTTCCGAACATAAGATCGATGTCGGCTGTATGGTCTTTCGATCGCGGGTAGCCGATCCGGCGGTCTCCGGGAAGGCGATGGCGGTGGCGTCGGATAGCCATCCGCTGACGATAATCGACAGGCCGTCTTGCCACTCCGTGCCTTCGTCGACCCAGATGGTACGCTGTTTCCTGAGATACCGGGTGATATTCCCGGCGTCCACGCTGCCATGCGTCTCGCCGAGCAGATCATCCAGGGAAACGACTTCCCAGGGGTCGGCGCGGTAGCTGGGCGTCTGCCGGGCAACAAGCCATCGCTTAGCCCCCCGAGCGTCTGCGATGGAAACCCAGTGAGCAATATCCCCCCGATGCGCAACAAAGGCATGAGTCGGCAATGCTTCGCCGAACAGATGCCTGAGTTCTTCACCGTGAAGATCTCGGGCGACCGGCGTTATGGCCGCGCCGGCCGAGCTCGCCGCCAGCGCAAAGAGGAGGAGATCCGGTTCATAGGCGCCGCTGACAGCGACCCGCGCTCCGCTCCCCAGGCCGAGGGCCTGCAGCCTTGCCCGGAGCTTTTCAAGCGTGTGAAAGGCATCAGCCCAGCGCAACACCGTCCAGCGACCGCGCCGCTTGTGAATGAGCGCCGGTGCATCGGGCCGCTCACGGCTGATATCTCGGACCCGCTCGAATACCGTTTCAGAGAGGCGCGGCCCTCCGGCCTGGATCCGGCTATGATCGTTGCTCTTGTTCACCGACTTTGCTCTTTCCGCCTACTGGACATCGATTGGGCTGTCGTCACACCTGCCCGATCCGCCATTGATAGGGCGGGGGCGTTCCGTTGACGGCGTAATCGCCCACGATCCTGTCCTTATAGATTCGGGGATTATGCGAGCTCAGCGTGCGCGCATTGCGCCAGAAGCGGTCCAGCCCTTTGGTGCGGATCGTGGACGACGCTCCCAGGGCATCAAAAAGAATGGTGGTTGCATCGAGGATGAGGTTGGTGATCACGGTCTGCGCCTGCGCGGCTTCCAGTTCCGCGATGGCATTGGCCTTTTCATCGGCCGCCGCATCGTTGGTAAAGCGCGTATCGAAGGCGCGCTGGAGCGATTCCGCGACCTTTAGCACGATCGCACCCGCCGAATAGGCCGCACTTCGAACGCGCCCGACGACCTGCAGAACCTGCGGATCCTGGCTGGAACGAGGACCTGCCGCATTGCTGTAGTTTCGTGTGCGGGCTGCGACGGCCGCCGCCAGTTCGCGTGTCGCCGCACGCCCAATTCCGGCCAATGTTGCCAGGTGAACGAGCTGGTAAAAGGCCGCAGAGTATTTGAAACGGTCATCATCCGGCACGACATTGCCGGCTTCGACCGGTACGTCGACGAACGTCGTCGTTCCGCTCGCGGTCAGAATCTGACCGAACCCGTCCCAGTCGTCGACGATCTCCACACCCGGCGCGCCGCGGCGGACAAAGGCGCCGGCTGAATTGCCTTCTTCGTCTTGGACACCGACATCGATCCAGTCGGCGAATAATGAGCCGGTGGTGTAGAATTTCTTGCCGGTCAGCTTCCAGCCATCGCCGCTACGGGTCACGCGGGTCGAAAACTCCGCCTGCTTGGCGTTGCCGATCTCGGTCCAGGCGTTCCCCGTTATGTCGCCGCCGGCAAGCCGCGCAAACCACGCCTCGCGAAGTCCCGGATTCCGGGAATTGACGATATCCTCCGCAAATCCAAAATGCCCGCGCAGCGCCTGCGTGATATTTGAGTCGGCGGCCGAGAGTTCGATCAGCAGGGCGAAGAGCTCGGGCAGCGTCGCCCCGAAACCACCCTTGTCCCGGGGGACGCGAAGGGCGCCGAAGCGCGCTTCCTTCAACCATTTGATTTCATCATGCGGCAGGATCCGCTTCACCTCGCGGTCAATCGCCTGACTTTCAATCTTTTGAAAGATTGGCCGGAACGTCTCCGCCATTTTTTCGTAATGCGCGCTGGGTCCGGCACCCCAAGCCTGATCAATCTGAGTCATTTGAATTCCATAGCTCTCCGCGGGCGATGGTGGGCCCCGGCGTCAATTGTTTGCTTTTGGTGTTTCGTGCGATCGGTGGCCGTAGCCACCGATCATTCATCCCGCAGCGGCGTGGGCAATCTGGCGGCGCGCATTTTCGGCTTCGAGTTCGCGGACCAGCGGATAGACGTGGCGGCCGAAATACTCGATTTCCTCCTGGAAATGGAGGAAGCCTGCGAGAATGAGATCGATTCCGGCTGCCTTAAGCGCAACGATGCGACGTGCAATCTGCTCCGGCGTACCGATGAGGTTGGTTTTGAAGCCGTCATTCGGCTGCACGAGGTCCGCAGCTTTTGATTTGGCCCAATTGCCGACCCCATCGCCGGTGGATTGACCTGCCTGCTTCACGGCTTCGGCAAAACCGGCAATCGCAGCCGGATCGGCTTTGGCGATGATTTCAGCATGAACCTCGCGGGCTTCGGCCTCGCTATCCCTGGCAATGATGAAGGCGTTCGCCCCGACACGCAGCTGACGGCCCCGCTCGGCAGCCAGATCCTTTACCTGCCGTGCCTGCGCCGAAAGCTCGTCGATGGAACCGCCATTGGTGAAGTACCAATCGGAGTTCTCGGCCGCCATGACGCGTGCGGCAGTCGATGACCCGCCCTGGAAAATCAATGGATGCGGCTTGAAGCTCGGCTTCGGGTTCAAATGATACTTGTCGATCTTATAGAAATCGCCCTTGAAGCTGAATTCCTCTTCCGTCCAGATGCCCTTCAGCACCTTGATGAACTCGGTCGAGCGCCGATAGCGGTCGTCGTGGCTGAGCCACGGCATGCCGAGGACATCGAATTCGTTCTTGAACCAGCCGCTGACAATATTGATGTGCCAGCGGCCCTTGGAAATGTGATCGGCGGTGGCGCCGAGTTTTGCCACCACTGCGGGATGCCAGAATCCCGTCATGCAAGCGACGATAACATTTAGGCGTTCTGTCACATTGAGAAGCGACATGGCGAATGCGCTCGCCTCATGCTGACCATCAGCACGGTAGCCACCGACAAAACGCGTCGCCGTCAATGCAAAATCGAAACCCGCGTTCTCCGCCATGCGCGCCAGCTTGGCGTTGTAATCAAAATCCCAACCGGTTCGTTGCTCGATCTTGCTGACGACCTGGCCACCGCTCAGATTGGAGACCCAATAGGCAAAACGAACAGGCTCATCAAGATAAGGCGTAATACTGTCTGACATGACTACTTCTGCTTCGCGTCGCGGGTTGATGATGCGGCTCATCGTGGAGCGCGACGCGGCACCAACGAAGAACGATCACCCGCGAGCAAATCGCAGGACGATTCACTCCACCTGTTTTCGCCTTAGTTTGCCGACGTGACGCGTCTCAGCTATTTACGCTCTCACTTCTATTCACTACCTGTTTCGTAGAGATATGAACCGCCGCGTATGGCAGGCGCAACGGAGGATTTCTCTCGCACGGCGCGAGGAAATTTTTCGTCCGAGCGGTGCGAGGCACAAGCCGATGCGCCAAAGAGGTTCTTCAACCGGCCCCCTGTTTTCGGATCATTGAGCGGTCTGGCTTCCCGCGCGGAGGAACAGCGTTGGCGGCGCGATTACCCGTACCTGTCGGCGAGTTCTTGCAAACGACCGGTCCAACCGCAACGGGGAAAACAACTAATGGTGGATACTCTTGGGATAGCCGCCGGCTGGTGGATTGTGGTTGTCGCCTCACCGGACATGCCCTGCGACGCTGCCCGTGACCGGTTTGGATAACCTCCCCTCCTTCTGGCCGAGCGCCCCAGCGAGGTTCGCGTGCGCGACGGGCATATGTTTGCGAGATGAGGAGCGGCGAGAAAAATGTCGATAACCGGCGGTCGCCGCGATATGTAAGCGGGATGGACACAAATACCGATTTCGAGATTTTCGTCGTGACGGCTCCTGGCCTGGAGGCCGCGCTTTGCGCGGAGATACAGGCCAAGGGATTCCGCGCGCCAAAGCCGGTCAAGGGCGGCGTCAACATTAGGGGCGGCTGGCCCGAGGTCTGGCGCGCCAATCTCGAGATTCGCGGCGCCAGCCGCGTTCTCGCCCGTATCGGTGAATTCCGGGCGCTCCATCTCGCACAGCTCGACAAGCGGGCGCGCCGGGTGGCCTGGGGCGAAATCCTGCGGCCGGACGTGCCGTTCCGCGTCGAAGCCTCCTGCAAGGCCTCGCGCATCTACCACCAGGGCGCAGCGGCGCAGCGGATCGAGAAGGCGATCAAGGATGAGCTTGGCGCGCCGGTCTCCGCCGATGCCGAGCTCTGCATCAAGGCGCGCATCGACGACGACCTGTGCACCATCAGCATCGATACGTCAGGCGAATCTCTTCATAAGCGCGGCCATAAAGAGGCCGTCAGCAAGGCGCCGATGCGGGAGAACCTGGCGTCCCTCTTCCTGCGCCAATGCGGCTATGACGGCACGGAGCCCGTGGTCGATCCGATGTGCGGCTCTGGCACCTTCGTCATCGAGGCGGCGGAAATCGCCGCCGGGCTGAAGCCGGGCCGGTCACGGCACTTCGCTTTCGAGCAGCTCGCGAATTTTGACGCGGCAGCCTGGAAGCGCCTGCGGGAAAAGGAAGGCGGAAAATCGGCGAGCCGGGACCCTGATATCCGGTTTTACGGCAGCGACCGGGATGCCGGTGCGATCGATATGAGCCGCGCTAATGCCACACGTGCGGGCGTCACCGAGATGACCGAGTTTCAGCAGCACGCGATCAGCGACCTGGTGGCGCCGAGCGGCAAGCCTGGCCTCGTCATCGTCAACCCGCCCTATGGCACGCGCATTGGCGACAAGAAGCCGCTCTATGCGCTCTACAATGCGCTCGGCCAGACGCTGCTCGCGCGGTTTAGCGGTTGGCGCGTCGGCATCATCACCAATGAGGCGTCCCTCGCCGGCGCAACCGGCCTGCCCTTCGCGCCGCCGGCCGGTCCGGTCTCGCATGGCGGGATCCGCGTGACGCTGTTCCTGACCGGCCCGCTGCCCTGAGGGCCGGTTAACCTGAAAGGATGGCGCGGCCGGTCGTGGACCGGCGGACCGGGAGCCGCAATAAGCTGTTAAATTCCATCGCCAGATATGCTGTAGTCGTTTGCCTCTCCCGCTGCGTCGAGCGATCGGCCGGCGCGGCCATCCGGTCCTGTCCTATAGGGCGCCTGCGGAAGACGTCACAGCGCCTTCAACCACTTGAAATATTGGGGATGCCATGGACAACAAGCATTTCCGTGTCGCGATTCTCGGCCTGGGTGCCATGGGAAGCGCCGTGGCCGGGCGGCTCGTCGCCTCCGGCGTCGATGTTCTAACGGTCCTGGAAGGACGCAGCGAGGCCAGCCGTAAGCGCGCGGCGGCGATGGGCGTGCGCACTGGCGCATGGCCCGATCTCGCGGCAGTGGATATCGTCCTGTCGATCGTGCCGCCGTCGCAGGCGATGTCCGTTGCCGCCGCCGTCGCCGCCATTGCCGGCGCCAAACGCGGGCGGATATTTGCCGACTGCAATGCCATCAGTCCGCAGACGATGCAATCGGTCGCCGCGCTTTTCGCCGGCACCGCCGATCAGGTGGTCGATGCGGGTATCATCGGCGCCCCGCCGAAAGACGGATACGATCCTGCGATCTATGCCTGCGGTCCCGGCGCGCAGCAGCTCTCGGTATTGAAGGATCGCGGTCTCGATCTTCGCGCGATCGAGGGTCCGATCGGCGCGGCGTCGGCGCTGAAGATGTCCTATGCCGGCATCACGAAGGGCCTGACGGGATTGGGTGCGGCAATGATATTGGCGGCAACGCGCGCAGGTGCGGCTTCACATTTGATCGCTGAACTCAATGCCAGCCAGCCGCAGCTGCTGCAGTGGCTCGTCCGCACTGTTCCCGCGATGCTGCCGAAGGCCTATCGCTTCGACGGCGAGATGTCGGAGATCGCCGCTTTCATCGGCGATCCCGCAGCCGGCGCCGACATCTATGAGGAAATCGCCCGGCTTTACCGCGCCATCGCGATTGACGTCGAAGCCGATGGCGAAGCAGCAAAGTGCCTGCTCGCCTTCGCAAATGCGGCCAAGCAATAACGGCAAGCCGGCGGGTGATGCCGGGCGTTTACCCAGAGGCAGCTCCACGCTTTGCACGGAGCCATCCCCGACGGGCCATCGAGCAGGCCCATCGGGGGCTGCCCGATCCTAGCTCCGCACGAAGGCCAGGAGGTCCTGGTTGATCACCTCGGCATGAGTGGTCAGCATGCCGTGGGGGAAGCCCGGATAGATTTTCAGCGTGCTGTTCTTGAGGAGCTTGGCCGAGAGCAGCGCCGCGTCCTTATACGGAACGATCTGGTCATCATCCCCGTGCATCACCAGCGTCGGCACGTCGATGCTCTTAAGGTCCTCAGTGAAGTCCGTTTCGGAGAATACCTTGATGCCGTCGTAATGCGCCTTCGCACCACCCATCATGCCCTGGCGCCACCAATTCTGGATGACGCCTTCCAGCGGCTTGGCGCCCGGCCGATTGAAGCCGTAGAACGGACCTGCTGGCACATCACGGTAGAACTGAGCGCGGTTGGCTGCCAGGGCGCTACGGAGCCCGTCGAATACCTCGATGGGCAGGCCATCAGGGTTGCCGGGCGTCTTCACCATGATCGGCGGTACGGCCGACATCAGCACCGCCTTGGCGACCCGGCCCTTGCCGTGCCGGGCGACATAGCGGGTCACTTCGCCGCCGCCGGTCGAGTGACCGACATGAACAGTGTTGCGCAGATCCAGATGTTCGACCACGGCCGCCGCGTCGGCGGCGTAATGATCCATATCATGCCCGTCCCCGACCTGGCTCGACCGCCCATGGCCGCGGCGATCGATACCGACGACCCGATAGCCGTGCTGGACGAAGAACAGCATCTGGGTGTCCCAATCGTCTGAGCTGAGGGGCCAGCCATGGTGGAAGACGATGGGTTGGCCCTGGCCCCAGTCCTTATAGAAGATCTGGACGCCGTCCTTGGTGGTGATCGTGCTCATGGTTTGGGCTCCTTTGTTGAGATCGGCGGGAAAGCTTGCCGCTTGGGTCGGGCCCGCTGTGATCGCCGCCGGCATTGCGACGGCGACGGCTAGCCCCAGACTGCTGGCCAGGATTTCGCGGCGGGACGACCCAACGGCGTGGTGTGGATCGGTATTGGCGATACAGGCTATCGCAATATTTTTGTGTTGTCAGCGCGGGTTGGGGGCAGGGCATGGAACGCACAGCTTTTTTTCCGGAACAGAGCCCGCCGATTCCGTTGACATACTTGCAAATCCCCACACCGGCCGCATGCCTATTTACGAAGGTTGCTGACGAATTCCTCCGTTGTCCAACGCGCAAACGGCCGATCAAGGGAAACGGGGTTCCGCAAAGAAGCTTGTCCGAATTTCCGCTGCCACCTCTGGGTCAGAAAGGCTCCGGTCAGCTGAACCGACGGATTAATTCGAGGAGCTGATCACAGGATCGAGCAAGGTTCTTTGTCGGCGCGGTCGCGACACCCAGTAGAAGCCCAGACTCGGCGTCGTCGGGCGATGCATACCAGGCCGAAAGCGGTGACGGAGACATGCCTAACATCACGGCTTCGCGTGCCACGGCTATGTCCGGCGTTCCTTTCGGCAATTTCAGCAGCACGGCCAAACCAGGGGCAGTAAGATGATCAGCTCCGACGTATGGTTGAAGGCAATCCAGCAACGCCTGTCGCTTGGCCGCATAGGTGCGTTTTGTGCGCCGGAGAAGGCGCATATAGTGGCCCTCGCGCATGAACTCGGCAATCGCGAATTGCACCACCGGACCGGGCGGGGGAGAGAGGCACGCCGCCACTTCCGCGAACCGGGACACCAGTTCGACTGGCGCGATCAGATAGCCGAGACGAACAGCCGGACTGATCGTCTTGCTGAACGAGCCGATGTAAATGACGCGCCCATCCCGGTCGAGCGACGCGAGCGCTGGCGCGGCCCTGCCCACCAATTGCAACTCGCTCAGATAGTCGTCCTCGATCACCCAGGCCTGGTTCGCCACCGCCCAGTCGAGCAATCGAAGGCGCCGCTCAAGCGCCAGAGTGGGGCCAAGCGGGGCCTGCTGACCGGGTGTTATGAGAACGAGCTTGGCATCAGGATGATGGCGCAGCCCATAGTCGATGTCGATGCCGTCGCCATCAACCGGGATTGGCGAAAGAGATAGGTGCGCGAGTTCGAGTCCCTTTCTGGACCAGGGGAAGCCCGGATTCTCGACCCAGGCACGATACCCGCGCAAGTCAAGAACGCTGAGCGCGAGACCGAGCCCTGCGCTGAAGCCTCCAGTGACGAAAACCTGCGATGGGGAGCAAGCGACGCCGCGGGCCACGGCGAGGTAGCCCGCGATTTCCCGCCTCAGCTCGATCTCGCCGCGAGGATTAGGATAGAGGGGATGCGCACTCGCTTCCGCACGGACGGCATTTGCCCGAATGCGTGCGAACAACTTTGCCGGCAATGTCTCGATTGCCGGCACACCCATCTGGAAGAACGCAGGTCCCTGCGTCCTTTCCTCATAGGTCTCCATGAACGAGCCTGAATCCGCCGGCGTTTCGCTCTTCGCGATGACGCGGGAACGCTGGGCGACACGGGTACCGGTCGCCCGCGAGGCCTCGATCAACTGGGCGGCGGCCAGCTTCTCATATGCGATCTGCACGGTACCGCGCGCGACACCGAGTTGGACGGCAAGATCCTGCCACGACGGTAAGCGCGCACCGGGCTCCAACGCTCCAGCCTCGATGGCAGTAGTCACCGCCCTTCGGATCTGCTCCGCCAAGGGCACCTTTGCCGTGCGGTCGAGATGCAGGTTAAGCGGCTTTTTCATGGCATCGTAGTACAAGATTTCTTCGCATTCTTGGTACTGTTTTCTGCCCCAGTACGCGCCATCTTGAGGTTGGTAGACGGAGACGCTCATCCATGTGGCAACCACCCGATGAGAAGCGCTCCGATAGCTCAACCTATTCCTTCACCCACAGGAATCACCATGACCAAGGGAATCACCGTTAGCAACGCCGTCATCGATTGTATCCTGAGCCGCAGCGCCGCCAAGTATTACGACCCTGCCGCCACCTTAAGCGATGATCAAATCCGCGAATTGGTGCAAATCGGCACTACCGCGCCGACATCCTTCCATTTGCAGAACTGGCGCTTCATCGCGGTACGCACGTCTGAAGCCAAGGCTCGACTGAGTCCGATTGCTTGGAATCAGCCCGCGATCACCGAAGCGGCCGTTACCTTCATCATCTGCGGCCAGTTGGCCGATTCCAGCGTCATACCGGGGCGCCTGGCACCGCTGGTGGAAGCGGGCATCATGCCGGCAAAGATGGTGCCGGAATGGGAAATCCCCGCGCGCAACCTATACATGGGGCACCCGAAGCGGCAGCGCGACGAGGCAGTACGTACCGGCACCTTCGGCGCAGCGGCGATAATTTATGCGGCCCGATCGCTGGGGCTGGGCTCGACGCCGATGATCGGTTTCGACGCCGAAGCGGTCCACCGCGAGTTCGGACTGGCCGAGGACGAAGTGCCGGTCATGCTGCTGTCCGTGGGGCCGGAGCGGCCAGGAAACTGGGCCCAGAAACCGCGTCTACCGGTGGCCGACGTGCTGGATCTCGTCTGACTAAAATAGTGAAACCAGTAATTTACGGAGATTATGATGACAAGAACCGTCGCTCTGAGTCCGGAACAGGTGCCGGCCGATTCGAAACCGGCTCTCAAAGCGTTCACGAAGAACATCGGGTTCACCCCAAATATGATGACCACCTTCGCGCAGAGCCCCATCGCGTTCAACGCATGGGCCACCCTGCTCGGCTCCCTGAGCAAGGCGCTCGATGTGAAGACGCGCGACAGCATCGGCCTCGCTGTCTCCGAAGTAAATGGCTGCAACTACTGCCTGTCGGTTCACAGTTTTACGGCCGAGCACATGGCCAAGCTGCAGGCCGATGAAATCATTCTTGCCCGGAAAGGCCATGCTGTCGAGCCAAAGCGGGACGCCGCCGTTCAGTTTGCTCGCAGAGTCATCGAGACCCGTGGCAAGGTCACTTACGCCGATCTGAAAGCCGTCCGCGATGCCGGCTACACAGAAGCGAACGCCATAGAGATCGTCGCACTGGTAGCAATGTACTCCCTGACGAACTTCTTCAACAACGTATTCGATCCCGAGAGAGACTTTCCGGCCGTTGCGCTGGCTGGCTCGATCTGAACTCTGTCCAGGCGCATCGACCACCTTCGACGGTGCTCAGTGGTTTCGTGTGATGCGAGCTTAACGCCAAGGCCCGGATGCACCCACGGAAGATCCTTGGGAACGCGTCCGGGCTGTTCGTCGAGAACACGCCAAACAAGGAGGGAGAAAGTGACGCTCAATCATCCAATTTTCACGCGCTGGGCGGCGCGGTACCCTGACCGGCTGCAGCTCTTTTCCTTGCCCACCCCTAACGGAGTGAAGATCGGCATCATGGTGGAGGAGACGGGCCTCGCCTACGAGCCGCACCGGATCGACATCCTGGCTGACGAAAGCCATGAACCGGCCTTCCTCGCACTCAACCCCAACGGCAAGATTCCCGCAATCTACGACCCCAACGGACCGAGCGGGACGCCGCTCGCGCTATTCGAATCGGGCGCGATCCTCGTCTATCTCGCCGACAAGACGGGACAACTTATCTCGGCCGATCCGAACACCCGCTACGAAACGATCCAGTGGGTGATGTGGCAGATGGGCGGAGTCGGGCCGATGTTCGGCCAGGTCGGCTTCTTCAATAAATTCGCGGGCAAGGCCTATGAGGACAAACGCCCTCGCGATCGCTACGCAACCGAGTCAGCACGGTTGCTCGGTGTCCTCGACGAGCGGCTCGCGGGTCGCGATTGGGTGATGGGCGCTGATTACAGCATCGCGGATATTTCGCTGCTTGGCTGGGTGCGCAACCTGATCGGGTTTTACGAAGCGCGCGAACTCGTCGGCTTCGACCGCTTTCTTCGTGTGCAGGCGTGGCTCGATCGCGGCCTCGCGCGTCCGGCGGTGCAGCGAGGACTCGAAGTGACGGCGGCCTAGATGAGGTCCCCGAAGAACGAAGCGAGGGTATCTATGATTGAAATTACCGCGGACATGGAGGCTATCATCAAGCAGGCGATCCTGTCGTTCGTCGCCACAGTCAACGACGACGGAACGCCCAGTCTTTCGCCGAAGGCGTCTTTGACGATCAGAAACGGCGTTCTTTACTTCGCCGATATCGCATCGCCCCGGACGATACTGAACTTGAAGCGCAATCCCGCTATCGAAATTAACGTCATCGATATCTTCCAGCGGCGCGGTTATCGATTCAAGGGCCGAGCATTGATATTGCCGCCCGACGACAGCGAGTCCTTGATGATCGCTAACTGGGTTCGGACGATGAACGGCCCTGAGTATCCTGTCGATCACGTTGTCAAAGTCGACGCCACTTCGATCACCCCATTGCTCTCCCCCGCTCATGTCTTTGCCGACCCACCTCGAAGTCAGGAGGAGATCAGGCGTACCTACTATCAAAAATATGGCGCGAAACCCATCGGGGCATAGGTGCAGGGTCCGGGAAGGACCAAGACCAACCAATACTCGGAGCGAGAAAACAAAAGGAGACCGTATATGACCGATCTTACAAAGCCTGTTCGTCTTCAAATCGCTGAAAAGGGCGCTGGCTCTCTCAACTTCCTTGCCCTGCTCAGGTGGGCTTTGGTCGTTATCTTTCTTTGGTTCGGAGGAATGAAGTTCACTGCATATGAGGCAACAGGTATCGCTCCGTTTATCGAACACAGTCCGATCATGAGCTTCCTGCTCACCTTATTCGGAATTCAAGGAGCAAGCTACGTTATCGGCGTAGTTGAGCTATCCACCGCTGCGGCTCTTGTTCTTGGGGCCTTTCAGCCCATTTTTTCCGCATTGGGAGCGGCGATGTCCGCTGCGACCTATTTTATCACCCTCACCTTTTTCTTGAGCACACCTGGGGTAGCTGAAGCTACGGCGGGCGGATTTCCGGCGATTTCTGCAGCACCGGGCCAGTTCCTTGTTAAGGATCTTGTTCTCTTGGCCGCATCGCTTTCCCTTCTCTTGGCATCTGTACGCGGCCCGTGGCTCAACGTTCAGAGATCATGAGTGAATAGTAGTCATTCCTTTTCGACCACTGTTCAAGCGTCACAGGGCTTTTATCGGTAAGCGGGTTTCCGGCATGATAACTCGATATCTTTGGTGTAAATGGAGAGAGTATCAGGCAACCGCGCCTGGTCGCATAAACACCGCTTTTGCCGATATGCGCCCTAGCTGATACATCACCGCTTGGCAGGCGAAATCCTCTCTGGCGTTCGATAGCGCAGTGCCTCTACCAACAACGCAAATGCTGCCGACGGCTCGCGCCGACTCGGATAATACAGGTGATATCCCGGAAACGGCGGACACCAATCCTCCAGCACCCGGACCAGGCGTCCGCGTGCGAGGTGCTCTTCAATATGATCTTCCATGACGTAGCCGAGGCCAAATCCCGCAATGGCCGCGCACACGACCATATTTGTGTTGTTAAAGATCAACTGTCCGTCGACCCGCACCCGGACTTCCCGTCCGTCTTTCTCCAGGTCCCAGGCATAAAGGGCGCCGCTGCTGAGAAAACGAAGGTTGACGCATTGATGTTCAGCCAGATCATGCGGTGTGCGCGGCGGCTGCCGGTTTTCAAAATAGGCCGGCGACCCCACCACTGCCATGCATAAGTCCGGCCCGATGCGGACCGCAACCATATCTTTGGCCAGCGCCTCACCCAGACGCACACCGGCGTCGAACCGCTCGGTCACGATGTCCGTCAAACTCGAATCGATGCTCAGTTCGACATGGACGTCCGGATACTTGGGCAGCAGCTTCTCAAGGGTCGGCCAGATGACGGTATTGGCGGCATGCTCCGACGCGGTGATACGGATCGTGCCCGACGGCTTTTCGCGCAGTTCGCCGAGTGAGGTCAGCTGGGCGCCAATGCTGTTCAGCGCCGGTCTCAGGGTCCCGAGCAGCCGTTCGCCGGCTTCGGTTGGTGCCACACTCCGGGTCGTCCGGGTCAGCAGGCGGACCCCGAGCTTCGCCTCCAAGCGGCGGATCGTGTGGCTGAGCGAGGATTGCGACGTGCCAAGCTTCGCCGCGGCCCGCGTGAAGCTCTGCTCCTCCGCCACCGTGAGGAAGGCATTCAGGTCAACCAGCTCCTCGCGCCGCATTCATGAACTCCAGATATGACTTCATGCAGTTTATAGCAGCTAATCCATACAATGCCTAAGGGCTAGATTGGCGGACAGACAGCCCCGTCTGGGGCTCTCTTCTGGTTGGATGATGGAAATGGATATCAAGCGCAGCGGCTCATTGCCCTCCAAGAAGGGTCCCGAAGATTATTTCACTGGCACTGTCCGGGTTGATTCACCCTTTAATGGCAGCGGCGCCCTGAGTGCCGGCACAGTCACCTTCGAGCCCGGTGCCCGTACCGCCTGGCACGCACATCCACTCGGCCAGACGCTGCTGGTCACCGGCGGCTTCGGCCGCGTGCAGCGCGAGGGTGGCCCGATCGAGGAGATCCGGCCTGGCGACATTGTCTGGATCGAGCCCGGGGAAAAGCACTGGCACGGGGCAGCGCCCGATTGCGCGATGACACATATCGCCATCGCCGAGATGAAAGATGGCACGGCAGTTCTCTGGATGGAGAAGGTGACGGACGCGCAATACAGTCGGGAGAAGTTCTGATGGCTGACGAACGAAGCCCGGCGCAGAAGGCCTATGGCGACATCGCCCCCGCACTTGCCGATCTCAGCGACCGCATATTGTTCGGAGAGGTCTGGGAGCGGCCCGGCCTGTCAAAACGTGATCGCAGCCTGATCACGGTTGCGAGCCTTGTGGCACTCTATCGGACCAACGAGCTGCCCGGCCACGTCAAGCGTGCACTCGCGAACGGCGTTACGCGTGATGAGCTCGTTGAACTTGTCACGCAACTCGCCTTCTACGGCGGCTGGCCGGTGGCGAATTCCGCAATCCCGGTCCTGCGCAAGGCATTCGCGGAAACCGAAGGCTCCTAGAGATTTCGGCAGTCGGCCGATCAGCAAATGCCGAGCCGGCGGCCAGGTTGAATGAAGTGCGCTTTGGCAGAGACCGCCAGGCGGCACCTGCGAAAATATCCATGCCGGCTTTGGCGATAGACCGCACCGGCTCGACCCAAAAGGAGAACACCTGATGTTGGCAACGATGCTCTATGGACCAGGTGATGTGCGCTATCAAGAGGTCGCCGAGCCGAAGATCGTTCATCCGACCGATGCCATCATTCGGCTGTCGGCCACCTGCGTCTGCGGATCGGACCTCTGGCCTTATCGTGGTTTGAACGCCGTCACGGCACCGATGGCCATGGGGCACGAATATTGCGGCATTGTCGAAGAGGTTGGGAGCGCCGTGACCACCGTCAAGCCGGGCCAGTTTGTTGTCGGGTCTTTCTGCATCTCCGACAATACCTGCCCACACTGCCGCGTCGGTTTCCAGTCTTCCTGCCAGCAGCGCGAATTCATGACCGGCGCGCAGGCTCCCTTCGCACGCGTGCCGCTCGCCGACGGTACCTTGATCGCAACACCTGAGCTGCCCGCAGACGATCTCATCCCCAGCCTGCTGGCGACATCGGACGTGCTCGGCACCGGCTGGTATGCCGCCGATGCGGCGCGCGTCAAGGCCGGTTCCACGGTCGTCGTCGTCGGGGACGGCGCGGTCGGCCTGATGGCCGTCCTCGCCGCAAAGCAAATGGGCGCCGGACGGATCATCGCCATGAGCCGTCACAAGACGCGTCAGGAGCTCGCTCTCGAATACGGCGCGACCGATATTGTCTCCGAACGCGGCGATGCCGGTGTCGATCGGGTGAAGTCGCTGACGAACGGCATTGGCGCCGATTCCGTCCTGGAATGCGTGGGCACCAAGGAATCGATGTCCCAGGCCATCAGGTGCGCACGGCCCGGCTCCATGATCGGCTATGTCGGCGTACCGCATGGTGTCGAGCTCGACGGACAAGAGCTGTTCTTCTCGCAGACCGGCATGATGGGCGGCCCGGCCCCGGTGCGCCGCTTCCTGCCGCACCTGATCGACCTGGTCCTCACGCGCAAGATCAACCCCGGCAAGGTCTTCGACCTGACACTGCCGCTTGCCGATGTCGCGGCGGGCTACCGCGCCATGGACGAGCGGCGCGCGATCAAGACCTTGCTGCGGGTCTGACCGGCGAACAGTTCGGCCTCCCCGGGGGCTGGGCGCATATCCATTCGACAGGAGATTTTCGATGCAGAAGCGCAAACTGGGCAAGAGCGGCCTCGAGGTTTCGGCGCTCGGACTGGGCTGCATGGGCCTGAGCCATGCTTACGGCCAGCCGGTCGATAAGGCGGCCGGAATCGCGCTGATCAGGACAGCTGTGGAGCGCGGCGTGACGTTCTTCGACACGGCCGAGGCCTACGGACCATTCACCAACGAGGAGCTCGTCGGCGAGGCGCTTAGACCTCATCGGTCCCAAGTCGTGATCGCCACCAAGTTCGGCTTCGATATCGATCTCGAGACAGGTCAGCGCCGCGGCGGTACCAACAGTCGACCCGAGCATATCAGAGCAGTGACAGAAGCGTCGCTGAAGCGGTTGAAGATCGAGACGATCGACCTTCTATACCAGCACCGTGTCGATCCGGCCGTGCCGATCGAGGATGTTGCCGGTGCCGTGAAGGATCTTATCCAGCAAGGCAAGGTCAAGCATTTCGGCCTCTCGGAGGCGGGCGCCAGCACGATCCGGCGCGCCCATGCGGTGCAACCGGTGGCGGCTGTGCAAAGCGAATACTCCCTCTGGTATCGCGGACCGGAAGCCGAGATCCTGCCGGTGCTGGAAGAGCTCGGGATCGGCTTCGTCCCATTCAGTCCGCTGGGCGCCGGCTTTCTCACCGGCAAGATGGATGAAACCACGCGCTTTGGCAGCACGGATTTCCGAGCCAGCGTGCCGCGTTTCGCGCCCGATGCGCTGAAGGAAAATATGGCGCTGGTCGATTTGCTGCGCGAGGTCGCAGCGCGCAAGGGCGCCACGCCGGCCCAGGTCGCACTTGCCTGGCTGCTGGCACAGAAGCCCTGGATCGTGCCGATTCCCGGCACGACCAAGCTGAGCCGCCTCGAGGAAAACCTTGGCGCCTGCAATATCGAGCTGACCGTGGCCGACCTTCAGGAGATCGAGTCCGCCGCCGCCCATATCACGCCGAAAGGTGACCGTCTGCCCGAAGCCGCGTTGAAGATGACCGGCCTATAAGGAAATTCTTCGAGATAGACGCGGGTTTTCTGGTCAGGCGTTTACCAAGTCGGCATCCGGCGGCGACCAGCGGGCAACAGATCTCTTTCAGAAGGAACTCGCGAACAGAACACCGCGCTGGCGACTGCGCCTGCGGACGAGTTGCTCTCGCTGCCCTTCCTGCACCCCGGCCAGGTGAAGGACTCGCTTCACGCCTACCAGCTGTCGAAGCGCGGCAATTCACTGCGGGTAATGGCCGAGGCCGTCCGCTGGGGCAAACGCGGCGCCGGCATCAATACGATCAGTCCCGGCATCATCATTACCCCCCTTGCCAATGATGAACTGACCGGTCCCCGCGGCGAAGGCTATCGCCGCATGATCAGTCTTTGCCCGGTCGGGCGCGCCGGCATACCGGATGAGGTGGCGTCGGTCGCGGCACTTCTTCTTGGCGCGGACGGCGCGTTCATCACTGGCAGCGATTTCCTCATGGATGACGGCGTGACGGCCTCCTATTGGTACGGCGATCTCGCGCGGAAGCGAGAAAGACTTCAAATGAGCGAACAGGTTTAGCGATGCGCATTGGTGTCACAGGTGCGGGCTGGCTAGGTGGAACGGTTGGAGCCCGATGGGTCAAGGCCGGACATGAAGTGCTATTCTCGACGCGGCATCCCGAACGGCTGAAGAATTTGCCGATGGAACTCGGTGCCAATGCCTCGATTGGCACCGTCGCCGACGCGGCAGCCTTCGGTCCGGTCGTGCTGATCGCTACACCCTACGAGGCGGTGGAAGGGATCGGCCACGATCATCGGCAGGCTCTGCATGGAAAAATCGTCCTCGACGCTACCAATTCATGGCCGAGCGATACGCTCGCAGACGAGACCGCGAAGAATGGTGTGGGCCTCACCTCGGCGCGTCTTCTTGCGGGCACGCGGCTTGTCCGTGCCTTCAGCGCCGTGGACGCGACCGCCGTCGACGCCTCTGCAGCGGGAGGCCGGGAACGGCTGGCCGTGCCGCTGGCCGGCGATGATCGGGAAGCGATCGACGTAGCGGTGCAGCTCGTGCGCGACGCCGGATGCGATCCGCTCGTGGTCGGCGACCTTGCCGCCGGGCGATCCTTCGAACGTCACGGCCCCGGCTTCCGCGCGAACACGGCGCTGCCGAAATTGCGTCGCCTGCTGCAGCTTCCGGGCAGCTCCTGAAGCGACGGGATATTGGTGGACGGCGATGAAGGAACGAACGGCAGTGCCAATCGTCGGCACCAGTGCGCTCCACATGGAATGGTGCCTATCAGGACGGTATCCTCCGCTGCCGCGCAGGTGATGTCGACAGTGGCGCCTGCAGCAGTCAGGGCGAGCGCTATTGCCGCCCTTCATGGTGCACACGCCCCGGCCGAATGAGCCGCGTGCTCAGCAAGCTGCCAATTCCGGCAATGGCGATGACCCAGCCAAGCGGCCAGGGTGTGCCATCGGCAAAGGCGCCGACAAGCCCGGATCCGACGATCCCGCTGCCATATTGCAGCGCGCCGACCAGTGCAGAGACGGTACCTGCCCGACCGGGAAAATCGTTGAGCGCACCTGCAATTGAATTGGCGACGATGAACCCGGTTGCCGAGGCGAATATGAACAGCGGCGCGGCAAGTCCCCAGAGACCACCCCAGCCGGTTTTGGCCGCCGCCGCGGTAATCAAGCCGGCGACGGCGGCCAGAACCGCGCCGCCGACGAGCAGCCGATCGCTGCCGAAGCGCGGCACCAGCCGGGCATTGACGATATTGGTCGCCATGATGCCGACGATGCCCGCGGCAAAGAGCAGGCCATAGAACTGGGCCGGCACGTGATGATAGGTGATATAGGCAAAAGGCGTGCCGGCGACATAGGCGAACATGCCGCCGTAAAAGAATCCGCCGGCGCCGGCATAGCCAAGCAGGCGGCGATGGCTGAGCAGTTCACCGTAACGGAATAAGGCACGTGTGAGCGACTCTTCATTGCGACGCTCGGACGGATGCGTCTCGGGCAATGTCAGCAACGCCACAAGTGTCAACAGGCCGACGCAGACCAGAGTCCAGAAGATCGCACGCCAGCCGGCAAAGGCCAGAATCTGCGCGCCCATGATAGGGCCGAGTAAGGGCGCAATTGCCATCACCGTGATCAGTGTCGACATCATCTGGGCGGCGCGATGGCCCGCGTAGAGGTCGCGCACCATCGCCCGCGACAACACCACGCCCGCCGAGGCACCGACCGCCTGCACCACCCGCCAGACAATCATCGCCGAGGCACTTCCCGCAAGGGCGCAGCCGGTCGAACCGATGACGAACAGGACGAGCCCGATCGCAACCGGCAGGCGTCGCCCGTGGCGGTCGCTCACGGGTCCCCAGAACAGCTGTCCCAGGCTGAAGCCGACCAGATAGCCCGAGACAGTCCACTCGATGAGGCCGGCACTGGCACTGAGAGAGAGGCCCATGGCTGGCATCGCCGGCAGGTAAAGGTCCGTGGAGATTGAGGCAAAGCCCATCAGGAGGCTGAGAATGCCGAGCACCCACCAGCCGTGCTGGGCGGCCTTCGTTTGTGCCAAGGGATCGGTGCCGGGCGCTTTCGCACCAGCTCCCTGCCGCGGGGTCGGCGCAATCAAACCGGATGAGGAATCGGCCTCTTTGGCGTTTTTGGGCATGCGGGCAAGCATCAGATTTCCGGCGTCGATCGAAAGGGGCGGAATGGTCGCCCCTGCCTTCTGCTTGGCGGGGGCGAAGCGCGTTTAACGGCCGGTCGTGGCCATCAGATTCTCAGGATAGCGCTCGCCCTCGATGTCGATCTCGGCAAGAGCATTCTGGATTTCGGCAAGGTCCGCTTCGGTCAGCACGACATTCGCGGCACCGAGGTTTTCCTCAAGCCGATGCAGCTTGGTGGTGCCGGGGATCGGGACAATCCACGGCTTCTGGGCCAGCAGCCAGGCAAGCGCAATCTGTGCCGGCGTCGCCCGCTTCTCGCCACCAATGCGTTTCAGGAGATCGATGAGCGCCTGGTTCTTCTCGATGGCTTCCGGTGTGAAGCGCGGCAGGATCTTACGGAAATCATTCTCGCCGATCTTCGTGTCCTTGCCGATCGCGCCGGTCAGGAAGCCCTTGCCAAGAGGGCTATACGCGACGAGACCGATGCCCAGCTCCTCACACGTCGCAAGGATGCCGTTGGTCTCCGGCCCGCGGGTCCACAGCGAGTATTCATTCTGAAGCGCAGCAATGGGCTGGACAGCATGGGCACGGCGAACGGTCTGGGCACCAGGCTCGGACAGGCCAAAATGCTTCACCTTGCCTGCCGCCATCAGCTCCTTGACCGTGCCGGCGACGTCCTCGATCGGCACAGTCGCATCGACGCGATGCTGGTAGAAGAGGTCGATGACATCGACACCGAGCCGCCTCAACGATGCATCGCATACCTTGCGGATTTGTTCCGGGCGGCTGTTCATGCCCGCCATCTTGCCGTCGACGATGTTGAAGCCGAACTTGGTCGCGATCACGACCTTGTCGCGGACGGGCTTCAACGCTTCGCCGACAATTTCCTCATTGGTATAAGGCCCGTAGACCTCAGCAGTGTCGAAAAAAGTCACGCCGCGATCCACCGCGGCGCGGATCAGCTTGACGCTCTCTTCTTTGCTCAGCGAATGGCTGTAGCTGAAATTGAGCCCCATACAGCCGAAGCCGACGGCGGAAACTTCAAGGCCGCCCTTGCCGAGGATGCGCTTTTGCACTGCTGATCTCCTGTTCTAGCGACGGACTGCCGCGCTGCAAAAGGATAAGCGACCTTGCACTCATAAATTAGCCGTCACAAACCGCATGTGGTTATATTTGCAATTCATGAATGGGTATTGGTACCGGCCATGGCACGCCGAAGGGCACCGCCTGCAATCTGCCGGAGCCGCCTGGCCAAGAGCGATTTCAGTCGATGCTAGACCGAGCCGCAAACCTGGCTCTTCGAATCAACCTGGCTCTTCGAATCGCTTGGGTGCCGGAAATTGTGAGATCTTTGCGATCGCCGTCCGGCGATCAGATGCCAGCGAGAGCGAAACTCTCGCGTGAAGCTGAAAATGGCGCACCCGATACGATTCGAACGTACGACCTTTGCCTTCGGAGGGCAACGCCGCGCCTTGATTCAAAACGGAAATCCAGGATTTTCAGAGCGTTAGTATCGCTCGGCATCGCTGGATATCGCGCCATATCGCTCCTAACTGTGCCAGAATTGTGCCAAGGAATCCGATTTCCCGTTCGCGAATATGCCTGCGGCACAGGCACTTCGGAGACTCTAGCAAATTGTCGGCCTCTAGGCGACCCCTCCCCCGCAGTGGCTCCGGCGCCCTCCCCACGCGCAGAGGCTCCTTTGGAAGGCCCTGGGATTGCGGATCGAGCCGACCGCTCGGCATCACCTTCGTCATGAAGAGGGTTGACTCCACACTGGAACACGGATCCGCGAGGAGATGCGATCTCATCTTGCTGCTCGGTGGCAACATGCTTTGGCGTCGGAAAGGCTTCAAGGCCGAGATGTCGAGCGCCTTGCAAACTGCTTTTCAGTCGCGGACCATACTGGTTGGCAGAAAGCTGACTAACTGTCGAAGGGTCCATCCTGTCCGACGTCGCTCCAGAACTGCGTTTACGCTATAGCACTATGACACCCGAGGAGCGGAACTATCGGTGCGCAACTATATAGGAAGGATCGTCGGGCCCGTGGATCAGCGCGTTGAGCACGATCAGCTTTGCAGCTTGATCCTGTGAGCCCGAGTCGAAGTTGAAGCGAAGCGGAATGCCCTTCGGACCTGACCAACAGCCAAATCCCTGATCGAAAACCAGCGTCACCGACGTTGAGTCATCGTAGGTCAGAACCATCTCACGCGCGTGCCGGTCTCTTTTGAGGGTCAACGATCCCTTCAAGCCGAGCTTGGCAGCGACAGCCTCTGTCACTTCCACGCGGTCGTCGTCGGATCGCCAATCGTGGCTCGCCTGCCAAGGTCGCTTGTCGTCATAGCGAGGATCAGAGCGCCACGGCTCACTCACCAGCAACATTTGCGTTTGCTCCGCATTCCCGATGGCCTTGGCAAGCGCCGCAATGCATTCGCAGGCCAGACGGATACTGAGCGGACATTTCAGATAGCGATCGAAATATTCAACCCTAACGAGGCGGCCCGGCCGCCAACCACCCACCCGCTGGAGAAGAGGCTTCACGAGTTCGAGCAAATGCGCGCCGAAACTCGAAATCGAGCCGTCACATGCCTTCGTGAAGCTCACGAATGCGGCGTCGGCGCGTGGCTCCAGGATGTCGGCAGGCAACGCAACACTATCAACTCTGACGTCCCAATGCGCGCGCAGGATCGGCAACTCAGTAGCGACACCCCACCCGGTACCCAGAATACCGACCTTGCCATCACGGGTCGCCCAAATCTCTCCAGCCCGACCATTCGCAACGGCGGCGATAGCGATAGCTCCATTCCGGAAGCGTGGGGCAGCCCCCTGTCGCAAGGTAATGTCATAGCGGATCGCCAGATCCCGCAGCCCCAGCCGCGTGGCATCGTCCATTGTGGCCAAGGCCACCGGTGTCAAAACGAGGGTGAGCGGGCGCCCGGAACGTTGAAGAAATGCCGCCAGATGGAGGAAGTTGCCATTGTGCAACTCGGCCAGATCGAAAGACTCGCTCCAGACTATTGCGGCTCCACTCCCCGCCGCCAACTCGTCCGCGAGATCGTCGCTAAAGCTGGCGCCAGGGATGAACAGATCGGCGAAATCCGGTGCGACCAGCAGATGCAAGTGACCATCGACAAAGGAAAGCGCGGCCTGCCGGTCGATAATCCGTTGCTGTTCGTGCAGATCGGATGTCAGGACGCAAGCGGAACAGCCCTTGACGCAACCCTCCACCTTGCAATCGAGCAAGTCGCGGACGGGATTCAACAGCTTCGCGAACAAATCCTTTGCTCTTGCGGAAAAACCCGCCCCGCCTGCCGCATGATCGAATAGGAACAGGGTGTGGCTTCGGCCGCCGATCGCAGTCTGCCGCGGCTCAAGCCAGAGCCCGACCTCGTTCAGTTCGACGCCGAGTTCGCGCGTTAGCGCCGTGCGCAACGCCGACCCGAATGCCCATGCGGCGCCAGAATGATCGAGTCCGCTGAGGTGCAACTCAAATACGTCGGTGCGGACCTCGTGGCCGAGCAGGAGATTCTGCTTGATCGCGAACGGCTTCGACGCGCCGGGACATTTCCCGTCATCATCGGCTTTTGTGTAACGGAGTGGCCTGTGCTCGGCGAAGGATGGACTTCCAGGCACACCTTCCGCCTGCGCGCGTCCACAATGAAGGCATATCGTATAGCCGTCGCCCTGTTCGCTGCCCGCACTGGCGTAAAATACCAGGCCGTTCGCGCTCGTGCGGGATCGCCCGAGTTCCGGAACCCGCAACGGATGCCAGCTTGCCCCTCTCGTGGCGACAATGGGAGGCTCAGGCGGCACATAGGAGACGATGTCCGCCTCGGCATGCGCAGGCTCCCTTTCCGCTGCGAAGCCGGCTGGTCGTAAATATTCGTGTTGCCGAAGCGTTTCGCCGGTTGCCCCGCATTCCGGGCATTCCTCGACCCGACCATGAAGCGTGCCGGCAGCGCCACACGCTTGGCAATGCCAGACAAAGCCCAGGCTTTGGATGTCACGGGAGTCCGAGTCCCCCGCAGGCCGCTTCCAGTTGAGCGTGACCCCCGCCGATCGATACACCAGTCCGTCGATCACCACGTCGGCGCCGGGCGCATAGTCCCGCATCGCCTGATCCAGGTTCCGGCTGGCGAAGAAACGACGCCGGAACGGACTGCCTTCCTCGGTGTTGCTCTCATCGCTGTCCGGCTCATCCTTGTGTATGAACTGGACGACGGCGGTGGGGAAGCCATGCCCCGGAAGCACGCCGCGATTGGACAGGTCGGACAGCAGGAACTCGCCGCATAGCCGCTGGAGCTGAAACCCGATCGCTTTCTTCGCCGCATCGCGATCCAGCCCGGTCGCCTGCGATTGCAGGCCATCCCACTCGGCACGGAACTCGGCTTCGGCCGTTTCGACAGCGGCTGCAACGCCTTCGAACAGACCCGTGTCATTTTCGAGCACCGAGCCGCGCACCAGCTCTCTGATGGCTTTGGCCATCGCTTCGTGTGTGCTCGGCTTGGCAAGCCAGGCGCGGAATCCCGCCGATGGCGGATCGGGCAGACGTTCCGTCCGCAGGTCCGCCGGGAACCCGTAAAATGCGCCCGCCTTAGTCGTGGTCGTGTCGCCATTCTGTTCCCGGACGAACGCCGCCAACAGCAAGGCGTTGACGTGCCGTTGAACGAGCGGCCCCGAGTCCAACGAAACGCGCGGCGCGGCGACGGCGCGGCTTAGGAAGCGAACCGGCGTGCGGAAAGCTTCCCATTCGATCGGCGTGTCCTTGCAATAGGTGAAAGCCAGCGCCGTCGCCTGCCGCCGGCGCCCAGCGCGACCAACGCGCTGCCGGTAGTTGGCGATTGACGGCGGCACGTTCGTCATCATCACCGTCGAAACGCTGCCAATATCGACACCCATCTCCATGGTCGTCGAGCAGTTCAGAATGTTGATCTCGCCACGGCGGAACTCGGCCTCGTAGTTGCGCAGCCGCCGCGATGGCTGTTGGGCCGAATGTTCCGCCGATCGCGCATAGGGCGATCCAAGCGCAATTCGGTCATGGAGGTCGGTCCACAATCCCGCTGACCGCAACTGAAACACGCGCGCATCATCCGCCAGCCACTCCCTCACCTGCGTCTCGTCATCCGGCTCGGTCAGGAAAGGGCTGGGATGTCGCGGCATCTCGATAGGTTCCGCGCGGGCGCCTGTTCCGCGCGTCGATCCGGTTCGCAGACCGTAAGGCGAATAGCCGCAGAAGGCCGTGTCGAGCACACGCCGCGTGACCGGGCACCGCCATGCCTTTTCCACGGGGGCGATCAGGGCGTTGCCGAGGTCCAGCCGCAGATCATCACCGCCCCCTGCGGTCATGAACAGCGGCCTCAGATCGAACCATGCCTTCTCGAGAAGCTCGTTGATGATGTCACGATCACCATGCTCTTCTGGGTTCAGTCCGAGCGCAACCTCCAGCAGGCGGGGAAGCGTGCCGCGCTGCGCAACATAGTCAGGTCGCACTTGTGGCCACCGAAGTTCCGTTCTTGCGGTGATGGTGTCATTGGGGCCAATCAACCGCTTCGGTGGTATGCCCGGCTGCAACCAATGTGCGTCACGTCCGTCGATCCGGATCGCGAAGTAGTCCCGCACAGCATTGGTGAGGCTGAGATATAGGAAATCGCGCCAGTCCTGGATAGTTTTTCCCTTGGCGCGCAGCGCATCCGGCGTTTTTGCCTCGGGCAGATTCTCAATAGCCTGAAAGCGCAGGCTCGCCAGCCCCATGGTCTCAAGCGAATTGGCGCGTCGAGTACGGCGGGCAAGTTCCCGCAGCAGCATCAATTCGGCAAAACGCTCCGGTCCCTTCACCGGATCGCCAAAGCGTCCGGGATCGCGTTTGGTCCAAACTCGACGCATCCAATAGCTAATTTCATCGCGCTCAATCAGGCGATTTCGAACAACCTCCCACGGCAGGCCGGCACGGGCCTTGGCTAGATCAGCGCGTTGCGTCTCCAACAGCCGCAAGGCCGTCTCGGCGCTTGCGCCGACCAGCCGTAAACTTGCGATGGCAGCGTCCAGCTCAGCCAGTTTGGCCGCATTCGCCGGATCGACACGCAAGGAGTCCTGCGCCGCGAAATAGATCAGTGCGCGCACGTGATTTCGTTCGGCAGCGTTTTGCAGCTTCGCGGAGAAACGTGCCGTTCCCTGTCGACTGTCGGTGAAGGACAGCAATTGCCGCCCTTCGGCGGGGGAAGAATGCTCGGCCTCCGGATCGGGCGTCGAGGGTTCGGTGCTTTCGAGCAGCACCGGGCTCGCATTGCTCAGGATCGCGGGCGCGCCGAATCGAAAAGGCCACAAAATGCGCGGTTGCTTTTCCGTGGCCGCCGTCTGGCAGGCGGGACAGAATTCAGGCTCCTCGCGGTCATGGCACGACAGAGCAACGAAGCCATCGTGCGGCTGATCGGCGATGGCGCCGCTGTGCGGATCGACGTGTAGTGGGCGAGTATGGGGCAGGGAGCGCACGGCAATAAGGCGTTCGATGCCCGGCGCAGTCGATCGCGCGGCCTCATCATCCGACGATGTGGCGCTTTCCTCTTCTGAATCCCGCGCATAATCGTCTTCGCGCTCGTCTTCATCACGCGAACGCAGGATTCGACTCTCTTCAACGGCATCTAGGAAAGGTTCACCGCAACTTCGGCAGGACACCACGGGCAGCACCCTGCCGCCGCAAGCCGGGCATTTGCCGAGTGCTTCCGGCAGTAGGCCACCAAAGGGCCAGCCATCGACCCGACCGGCACAGTCGGGATTGAGGCAGGTCCACAGTCCCGGAACCGCCCGATGAAACGCATGGACGCGCAAAGGTAGCAGCCGTTCGCCGCCCTTTTCGGCGCGGGCCAGCGCCAGGGTGAGTGCTTCAGGTTCCCCACCCGTTTCGCTCAGCTCTCTAGCGACTGTGGGCCATGCACGCGCGCCGCGCGTGAGTTCGGCCACCTGGTTCTGCACCACCGGATTGCGCGCAAGCCGATCGAAGGCCGTGTCGGCGTCGAGTTCGGACACGTCGATGTCGCCGAGACTCTTCTCCAGATCGGGTGGCGGCAGGTTCGGTGTACGACGATTACCGACCACGACATGCACGCGTTCCTCCGGCGCACCCGACACGTCGCGCAGAAAGCGCCGCAACTCCTCCGTGACATCGGCGCCTTCACCGATTGTCGCCGATGTTGCGACAAACCGGACCTGATCCGGCGTCACATCGAAGGCCAACAACACCCGCCGCAGGAGCAACGCAATCTCCGCCGCATTGGAACCGGTGTAGCTGTGCGCCTCGTCGAGGATGATCCAGCGCAGCTTGCCCCGCGAGGTGTCCAGAATCGGCCGATCCTTCCGGCGCACTGTTAGATATTCGAGCATCGTCACATTGGTGACGAGGATGGGCGGCGGATTGCTCCGTAGGGTTCGGCGGCACAGGACTTGCTCCGGGACGGTGCGCTCGCGCGCATCCTTGTCGTCTTCGGGCATTTCGCCGTTATAGAGGGCGTAGCGTATCTTGCCCCCGAACGGCTTGGTCCATTTGCCAAGGCGATCCTGCTGGCTGGCAATCAGCGCATTGAGCGGATAGAGCGCGATTGCGCGCACGCCGCTGAGCGGTTCGCGCTGGGCCTCCGCCTCTCTCGCCAGAGCGTCAAGCAAAGGGACCATGAAACATTCGGTTTTACCCGAGCCGGTGCCGCTGGTGACGAGGATGGATTGAGGCGTGGGAGCGGTCAGGTGCTGCCAAGCCTCAAGCTGGTGCTTGTAAGGATGCCAGTCCTTTCCAATTCGAGGATCGCCCGGTTGATCGAGCGCATCGACGACTTTGGGGTGCAACAAGGTGCCAGCAAGCGAAGCCAGTGTCGGTTCGGCCTCGACGAAAGGAAATGCGGCTTCGAGGATCGGCTCCTGGAGCAAGGCTCCGGAAGCGATGTCCCGGCCACCGAATTTCCGGCGAACCTCGGCGGCAAGCGCGGGATGGTTGAGGCCACTCAGGCCAAGGATCGCCTCGACCGACCGTTGGCGGATTTCTTCCACCGCCTGAAAGGGCGTTAACGTGCGCAAGCCTGGTACCCCCTTATCGTTCTGTGCCCAGCAGAGCCGCCGTGATGCCTTCCGCGAAATAGACCGGATCGGCCACCATCGCCTCCTTGCAGCGCCGGAGCTGTGTGCGCGTTAACTTCATGTCGGTTTTCGCTGCGATGGCGGCGGCGATGGGGGCGTCGAGCGCTTCCAGGTGCATTAAGTCGAAGTTGGTCTTGAACCAGCCCGGCAGAAGCGGCTCGAGTTCCGGCGTGCGGAACACGCTCGTCTGCTTTGGCAGGCCGATCGCCATGTCACCGCGATCGAACGTGCGGCGCACATAGCCTTGCGCGGCATCGCGGATGGAGGGGATCGACGAAGGTTTTTGGAGGAGGTCAGCCGCTGCGAGCACGGCGCCAATCACGGGATCGAGATTGCCGGTGCGAGTGGCGGCGCTATCGATGACCTGCTTCCCCATCGGGGCCGCCCGAGCCAACTCCCAGCCTGCTGCCAGGAGCGGGCTCATCACGCTACGCCCAAGCGCATTGGCGGCTGCGCTCCATGCCGTCAGCGGCAGTGCGGCCCATAGAAATGGCAACTCCGCTTCGAGCCGCCAAATGCCTCCTTGGGCAGCGTCATCGGCGGACAGCAGCAGACGCGCAAGAACGACCGGCGCGTCGGAGAGCGCCGCCAGAACGTCAAATGTGGATGCTGGCAAGCCGTCCAACGAACCGATTAGCTTGTTCAGCCATCCAACATCTTCCGCCGCACCATCCGTGTCAGCGGCAATCGCGTTCAGGCGCTCAACGATCGCGGCCTGTCGGGCCGATGGCGCAGCAATCACGACCGTCGCGGCCAAGCCATCGCCGACGGGTACTGTCCCACCGACGCAAGGAACAATCGACGGCCTCGATCGCACAGCGCGGTCGCTGCGCAAATACACCCACCAAGCGCCAGTCATGCTATCGGGAAGCGGTATTGAGCGCCGGTTCAACACATCTTCAAGATCGATCACGGCCAAACGGCGTTCTTCGCAGGGCATCGCAACCGATCGCCCCGCCAAGATCAGCGGCTCCTCTTCTAACCCAGGTTTCACGACCGACGCCGCGCCGTCCGCGCAACGGACTTCGCGATCAAACAGCTTGATGCGCCAAGGCGGAGCGCCATCGCCAATACTGAGCGCGACGCAGGCGTCGATCCCGGCAGAAGCAAGGTCGCTACGAACCCGATCCGCCAGCGGCCGTAAACCCAGTTCGCGTTCACCAAGGGTATAGTGTGCGGGATAGCCTCTCTCGGTGTTCTTAAGTTCGCAGCACAGCGTAAGTTTGCCCTCACCGAAGGCAACAAGCTCGGCCAGTACCGCCGGCGTTATCTCCGATCCCGGCGGCACGATCTTGCCATTCCAATATGCGATTCCATCGCGCAAGGGAAAAGGCAGGGTGATGCGGATCGCGCGCGTGCTGTTCGGTATCCGAAGCACGAAGGCGACGCGGCGCAGCGGATTGCTGCGGAACGAGAGCGCGAAGCCGTCGCCTGGACGCTGCTCGACATTTAATCCCGTGGCAGGCTCCGGTGAGATCGCCAGTTCGCCGAATCCCTGAAAGCTATAGCGCCAACCTTCACCATCACGCTCGCGCACGACACGCGCGGATTGCGGCACAATGGCCGCGCGCACGCGATCACGAACAAATCTCGTTCGCGCGTCGCGCCACATGATGTCGATTGCCCCGACCGGAAGCCGGGAACGCGCCAGTTCTTGCCACGGATCGCCTCGCGCCCGACGCCAGAGCAGTTCGTTGTCCGCCGGTTTCGTCGAAGTCCGCCCGCGATAGCAAGTGACTGTCGGCGGGCCAGCGAACAGAGAGACATCGTCCGCACTGTCGAAGCCCCGCGGCGACTGGCCGTCGAGCCCTATTCGATCACGCAGTTCCTCATCGACACCTGTTTGGATGCAATAGAGCAGGTCGCCGCCCGTGCTCTCCACCAACAGGGATTTATCGGCGAGCCACAACCCGCGCCCGTCTCTCGTCGCGCCAATGCTCGTAGGCGCCCCCTCAATGGCTTCGTCTTCCCAGCGAACGGACCAATCGGCCGGCGCGGTAACAACGACTCGTTCGGCGCGTAGGCTTGCCGATCCCTGCGCGGCAAGAACCAGAGTCGTTGGTCCGCCCGCGTCTTCAGCATCGATCTCGAATGTAAGGACATCGCTACGTTCGGGACCGCCGCCGGGCCACGGCATCGTTTGCGCGGCACCATTAGGCGATTGGATCAGCACCTCGATGCGTGCTTCCAACGGCACATCGTCCAACTCGGTCCTGCGGGTAAGCGGACGCAGCCGCCAACTATCGCCGTCCTCTCCTGGTGGATCGAGAAAGGCCAGTTCCTCACCTAGAGCCCGCGCCAGAACACCGTAAGGATGGACGCCCAATCGCGTTCCCCGTGCGGCCAGCCCTGCAAGGGCATCCGCCTTGAGTTCCCCGCCAAGCGACAGCCTCAGCCCCGCGCTCCATCCTTTGACACCTCGCCGCAACACGCGCACGCAGCCCGCGCCACCACTCAAGCCGCGCGCGATCCTTTTTGCGGCAAGCATCCCGTCCACCAGCGCACGGGCCGCATCGGTATCGGCCGCAATCGGCAACTCGTCGCGCCAGCCAGTGTGAACTTGGTCGAGTACGGCCGATGGCGCCAAGGTCGATGCGGTCGCCTCGGCGATGCGCCGCAATTTCACGATCGCCAGTGCCAAATCCGCCGCCAATGCGATGAAGGCTTCCTGGCGGTAGGTGTCGCGCAACGCCTCTTTCGCTGCATCTGCCATGGCGAAAGCGTCATCGGGCGACGGATCGCCGGTGATGCCAAGCAGCCGACCGACGACTTCGTTTAGATACCGTGACAGCCACCCTTCGCCCGCCTGTAACACACGCACGGGAAAGCCGCCTTCCACAGCGATCGTCAGCAGCCAATGCCGCCCGCTGGCGCGTTTGACCACCGGCCGTTTCCACCATTTCAGGCCATGCTCAATCAGCGGTGGCCATTCGCGTTCCTCAAGCGTTGCACCGATGGCCGCACCGAGTTCGCGATATTTGCGTATGCCTCCGCCGTATTCACGGCGGAACCAGGCAGAGGCCCAAAGCACCAGCAAAGCCGCGTCGCTCATATTTCCGTTCGAGAGCTGTGCAGCGCGCTGGCGCAACAACGCCGTCAGTTGATCGTAGCCGTCTGCACCCAATCGGTAACGATGCAGCGGCCGCCCATCGGGCGCATCGAGACCGAATTGCCGCAGCAGTGCTACGAGCGGCGCTGGCCCGGGCGACGGGCAGGTCGTTCCTGCTTCGCGCTTCATCCGAAACATTTCCGCAACCACCTTGATGCGCAAACGCTGTGCGCCTGGTGCGCTGTGCTGCTGAAGTACATCGGCGATCAACTTCAACTGCGTATAGTCACCCCTTGCCACTTCGAAGCTGTTTTCAAGCTGTTCAATGCTGGCAAAAAGCGAGGGGAGCGCAGTCATTGCACACCGCCTCGGCAAGCAAACGGCGCGTAGTTCGCCGAGCCTTCGTCATCGAGTGCGCATTTAGGGCACCCGCTGCCCCCGTCCGTGAGCGACTGTGAAAACGCTCCGAATGGTGACCACGCCCGGACAGCACACGAACCCGCGGTGATTGCAAGAAAGACCTCGGTTTTGAGGGGGGCCCGCCTCGCGCGACGCCTGCCCCCTCTAACAAGAAAAATAGCGTTCAGCGTCAAACGCCTAGGTGATGTCCTAGGGGGCTCATCTTTCGGCGCGTAATCACACTTCACAAATTTTAAAGAATTGGCACCACTCTCTCGAGGGTCCGCATTCGGCGCCGCTTTATACTCTGAGACCAAGGGCCTTGAGACCAATGGCGAGATCATTGTGGTCACGGTTAAACGGCCTTAGTGACAATGCCCAACTGAGCGAGGGCAGCCAACGCTTCGGTTTTGAGGTTCCAGCCGTGCCAGGTGCTCCCGTCTTTTTCCTGGTGAGGTGTCATGTCGACCAGGAGGCCAGAATAGAATTTCTCATTTTTTCGCTTCTCAGCGGCTGGGGCTTGCCCGAGATAGACCTCCCGCACCGAGCAGAGCGATCCCATGGCGAGGTTCATGTAGCCACCATCTTTCTTCCCGAGCGCCTGGGCGAGAAAGTGATAATCGCGTCCTGGGTTATTGGCGACCACCTGCAGTGCTTCCGCCTCCCAGTCCTCGGGCGGCATTTCCTGGAAGGCGAGAAGCACACGGTCGAACAAGTCGAGGTCGGTCACCCGACCAATAATCGCTGCTTTTGCCGCTTCTTTTCGGGTTGTTTCCAGAACTGTTCGTCGGCGCCGCTCAATGCGGATCGCCAGCAGTACCTGCTCGGACTCCGCACGCTGCTTCTCCGTGCCCGTCGATGCGAGCCGTTCGGCATTCTGGGTGAGCTGAGCCAAAGCGGCCGCGTCGAGCCCGACGAGCTTCTCCAAAATCTGCACTGAATCCCCCGCTCGATATGCTTCGCCAAGTCGACGCCCCAGGGTTCTTCCGCCCCGTCGAGATGCCACACGTTTCCCGGGTGGGGAACTGTTACGGCGTTTTTTGGTCGTCTTTCTGGCTGCCGCACCCCTGCGGCATTTCTCTATTGAACCGCGCGAACGATCATCGCGCAAGATCCGTCGTGGGCGGTCCAAAAGTCTCCTGCCTCAAAAGCGCCATTATAGAAAGACCGGGTTAACTCCAACGGGGCAGCTCCTGTTCATTTGCGCACGACCAGCCGCCACCGAGAGCGTGGGAGACGTCCGCAAGCACGCCATCACCCTTCTGCATATCCGAATATTCAGCAGACCACCGCAGTCGCGGCAAGTCGTGCGCCCTCCCTTGACGAGGATGGCAGCCCGATCTGGATGAGCGCTGTGGCCGAGGGCTGGCAACCGGAGGGCCGGGACTATGAATGGGTCATGGTACCGTCCCTCGCCGCGGCGATTGCCACGTTGCCGGCTTTAAATGCCACTGAGCCAAGCTTACGACGCCAAGCTTGACAGATGGCGCCATCCGCCGGCAAGTGATTGATATTCGGGGATGATTACAGGGTGCTCAAATGCTGACCGGCGAGATTCGCAACAAGATCGACGATATCTGGAATTCCTTCTGGTCGGGTGGTGTTTCCAATCCCCTCTCGGTGATCGAGCAGATCACTTATCTTCTCTTCATCAAGCGCCTGGATGAGATGCAGCTGGTGGCGGAGAACAAGGCCCAGACCCTGGGCACGCCGCTGGAACGCCGCATTTTCCCGGAAGGCGTCGACGACCAGGGCCGCTCCTGGGATGATCTGCGCTGGTCGCGCTTCAAACATTTCGAGCCGCGCCAGATGTTCGAGGTGGTCGATGAGCGGGTCTTCCCCTTCCTACGAACTCTCGGGAATGATGGATCAAGCTATGGCCGGCATATGCGCAATGCCCGCCTCGGCATCCCCAGCCCGGCCTTGCTCGACAAGGTGGTGCACAAGCTCGATGAGATCCCGATGCAGGACCGGGACACCAAGGGCGATGTCTATGAATACATGCTGGGGAAGATCGCCTCGGCCGGCCAGAACGGACAGTTCCGTACACCGCGCCACATCATCAAGCTGATGGTGGAGCTGTGGCAGCCGCGCGTCGACGATGTCATCTGCGACCCCGCCTGCGGCACCTGCGGCTTCCTGGTGGCGGCAGCGGAATATGTCAGCCATCATCACGAGAAGGCCTTGTTCCGCGACGAGGTGCGCAAGCACTTCCATGAGCGCATGTTCCATGGTTTCGACTTCGACGACACCATGCTGCGCATCGGTTCGATGAACATGACATTGCATGGCATCGAGGATCCTGACATCGCCCATCGCGACAGCCTGATGGAGGGTCATGACCAGGATGCCGGCTCCTATAGCCTCATCCTCGCCAACCCGCCTTTCGCCGGATCATTGGACTACGAAAGCTGTTCCAAGGACCTGCAGCGCATCGTCAAGACCAAGAAGACGGAACTCCTCTTCCTGGCGCTCTTCCTGCGCCTCCTCAAGGTCGGCGGCCGGGCTGCGGTCATCGTACCCGACGGTGTCCTTTTCGGCTCTTCCAAAGCGCATAAGGATCTGCGCCGCATCCTCGTCGAGGAGCAGAAGCTCGATGCCGTCATCAAGCTACCCTCCGGCGTCTTCCGCCCCTATGCCGGCGTCTCGACCGCGATCCTGGTCTTCACCAAGACCGATCGCGGCGGCACCGATCATGTCTGGTTCTATGATGTCCAGGCAGACGGTATTTCTCTCGACGACAAGCGCACGGCTCTACTTTCGGACGACAAGCTAGGGCCGGTGCCGGAAATCCCGCTAACGGCGGAGGAGCATCAGAAAAACAATCTCCCCGATTTGCTGAAGCGCTGGTTCGACCGCGATGGTGGCGAGCGCAACAATCCGCGCGTGGCGCAAAGTTTTTGCGTCCCAAAGGCCGATATCGAAGCCGCCGGTTACGATCTCTCGCTCAATCGCTACAAGGAAGTCGAGCACGATGAGGTTAACCACGAGCCGCCGCAGAAGATTATTGCCGAGTTGCGCGTGCTAGAGGAAGAGATCACCCAAGGCTTGCGCCAGCTTGAGGAGATGATGGGATGAGCTGGGGCAAAGTCTCACTTGGAGAAGTAGCAGACGTAAACTGGGGTGATACAAGCGTCACCAAAGCCTCTTACGTCGTCCAAGGAGAAATTGCGTTTAGCGCGACTGGCGGAGACGGATTTTTGCCTTATGCCGATTACGACCGCGACGGAATCGTGTTGAGCGCTATCGGTGCCCAGTGTGGCAAGACTTGGTATGTGTCGGGCAAGTGGTCGTGCATCAAAAATACCATTCGATTTTGGAGCACGACCAATTTTCTTGACAACCGCTATCTTTATTGGGCGACAGCAGAACAGAGTTTTTGGCCCAAAAGAGGCGCGGCGCAGCCTTTTATTACAATTGGAGATGCGCGGGCAACCAAGATCCCTCTGCCTCCCATTGACGAGCAGCGGTGGATTGCTGCGATTCTTGATCAAGCGGATGCGCTGCGCTGCGCCCGCCGCCGCACCCTCGACTGCCTCAACGATCTCGGTCCGGCGATCTTCCATGAGATGTTTGGTCCCGCGCGCATTTCGGCAAACCGGGTCACAGAAATTGGCGATCGCCTGGATTTTCTAACAAGTGGTTCGCGCGGATGGGCAAAGCACTACGCTGAATCCGGGTCGCTTTTTTTGAGAATTCAAAACGTTGGCTATGACGAACTCAGGTTGGACGATATTGCATACGTAACCCCCCCTGAAACTGCAGAAGCCAAGCGGACGAAAGTTGAAGCCGGAGACGTACTCCTCAGTATCACTGCAGACCTCGGCCGGACCGCCGTCATCCCGGGCGAACTAGCAGAGGCGTATATAAATCAGCATTTGGCAATCTTGAGATCGAAACACTTTAATCCGCGTTTCCTGTCGGCCGCACTCGCCAGCCCAATTGCCCGACAATCGATTGAGCGAAGAAATAAGGGAGGCGTGAAAGCTGGCCTAAACTTTGAAGACGTTCGCAGCCTTGTTGTCCCTGACGTCAAGCGCGAGGCACAGGACGAATTCGACCGTCGGGTCCAAGCGGTAGATCGACTTAAGCTAGCCGCGAGACTTTCCGCGGGGGCGTCCGAGAGGCTCTTCATCTCCCTCCAACACCTCGCCTTCAGTGGCGAGTTGACAAAGGAAGCCGCTGCAATTGAAATGCGCAAACTGGCGCGTCGCGCTTGATTTGCCTACATACCGGGCGATGCAAGCAGTACGACCGTCCGGTGGTCATGGGGGATCGGGCGTTTCGTGTCGCAATTCGCGTTCCTGCAAAGCGACTTTTCCGAGGTCTTCGGCCATGCGCGCAAGGCCGAGGCTTTGGCTTTGGCCGATCCGCGCTCTGCCTGTTTCTATGCCCGCCTGGCGTTGGAAAGTGCCGTCAAATGGCTCTACGCTCATGACGGTTCACTGAAGTCACCCTATCAGGACACGCTCTCGGCGCTGATCCACGAGCCGACATTCATCAGCCTGGTCGGTGCCAAGCTCGTCACCAAGGCGAAGATCGTCAAGGACCTCGGCAATGGCGCCGTCCATGACAGCCGTCCGGTGCCGGTCGAGAAGGCCATCACGGCCGTCCGCGAGCTGTTCCATCTCGGATATTGGCTGGTCCGGACCTACGGGCGCGGACCGAAGCCTGCGGCCGATCTTGTCTTCGCCGCCGCGGCGCTGCCGAAGACGGCCCTCATCGAGACCCATCGTCTGGAGAAGCTGAAGGAGTTCGAGGCCCAGCATAAGGCGGCGGAACAGGCGCGCCAACAAGCCGAGCAAGACAGCCTGCGCGACGCCGGCGAGCGGGCGCGCTTGGAGGCGGAACTGGCCGCCCTGCAGGCGGAGATCGCCCGCATCAAGGCGGCCAATCAGGCGAGGCCCGACGCCCATGACTATAACGAGGCCGAGACCCGCGACGCCTTCATCGACCTGCTGTTGCGGGAAGCCGGCTGGATGCTGGATCAGGCGCGCGACACCGAATTCCCCGTCACCGGCATGCCCAACAATACCGGCGAGGGCTTCGTCGATTATGTGCTCTGGGGCGATGACGGTAAGCCTCTCGGCCTGGTGGAGGCCAAGCGGACCCGCCGCGATGCGCGGGAGGGGCAGCGCCAGGCGGAGCTTTACGCCGATGCCCTGGAGCGGCAATTCGGCCAGCGCCCGGTCATCTTCTACAGCAACGGATACGAACATTGGATCTGGGACGATCGGCGCTATCCGCCGCGCCCCATCGCCGGCTTCCTGAAGAAGGACGAGCTGGAACTGGCGATCCAGCGGCGGGCCGGCCGCCGGCCGCTGGCCGCCGAGACGATCGATCCCGGCATCGTCGAGCGCTATTACCAGACCCGCGCCATCCGCAAGGTCGCCGAGACCTTCGAAACCGACCACCAGCGCAAGGCCCTGCTGGTCATGGCGACCGGCAGCGGCAAGACCCGCACGGTGATCGCGCTCTGCGACCTGCTGATGCGAGCGAATTGGGCGAAGCGCATCCTGTTCCTGGCCGACCGCGTCGCCTTGGTGAAACAGGCGGCCAATGCCTTCAAGACCTTCATGCCTCATGCCTCGCCGGTCAATCTCGTCACCGACCGGCTGGACGGCAAATTGATGGCGACGGGGCGGGTCTATATCTCGACCTATCCCACCATGATGAACCTGATCGACGAAGCCTCGACCGACGGCCGCAAGAGCTTCGGTCCCGGCTTCTTCGACCTTGTCGTTGTCGACGAAGCGCATCGGTCGATCTATCGCCGCTATGGGGCGATCTTCGACTATTTCGACAGCCTGCTGGTCGGCCTGACGGCGACGCCGAAGGCGGAGGTCGATCGCGACACCTACCGGCTCTTCAACCTGGAACGCGGCGTGCCGACGGATTCCTACGATCTCAAGGAAGCCGTCGCCGACAGATTTCTCGTGCCGCCCAAGGCCGTTTCCGTGCCGCTCAAATTCATGCGCCAGGGCATCAAATACGACGAGCTGAGCGATGAGGAGAAAGCCGAATGGGAGCTGGTCGACTGGGACTTGGATGGCAATATCCCCGACGAAGTCGATAATGCCGCGCTGAACAGCTGGCTGTTCAACACGGACACGGTCGACCGGATGCTGGAGCATCTGATGACCCATGGCCAGAAGGTGGCCGGCGGCGACCGGCTGGCAAAGACCATCATCTTCGCGAAGAGCCATCAGCACGCCGTCTATATCGCCGAGCGTTTCGATGCCAATTACCCGCATCTCAAGGGTCATTTCGCCCGCGTCGTCGACTTCAAGACCGAATATGTCCAGTCGCTGATCGACACCTTCTCGATCCCGGAGAAGGACCCGCATATCGCCATTTCCGTCGACATGTTGGATACCGGCATCGACGTGCCGGAAGTCTGCAACCTCGTCTTCTTCAAGGTCGTGCGGTCGAAGACCAAGTTCTGGCAGATGATCGGCCGGGGTACGCGCCTCAGCCCCGATCTCTTCGGACCCGGGAAAGACAAGGAGTTCTTCTTCGTCTTCGATTATTGCCAGAACTTCGAATTCTTCAACGAGAACCCCGACAAGGCCGATGGCGCCGCCGGCAAATCGCTGAGCGAAAAGTTGTTCGCCTTGCGGGTGGAACTGGTCGCGACCGTCGACAAGGACCGGCCGTCTTCCTTGCCGCGGCCGCCGGGTGCCAGCGAACCCGACCCCGCGCGCGACTGGCGCAATGGGCTCGCCGACTGGCTGCGAGAACAGGTTGCCGCGATGGAGCCGGACAATTTCATCGTCCGGCCGAAGCGCAAACTGGTCGAGAAATTCGTCGAGCCGGCAGCCTGGGAGAAGATCGATCTCGATGCCAAGGCGGAGCTGGTCGAGCAGGTGGCCGGCCTGCCCTCAGCCGCCAGCGATCCCGATCTCGATGCCAAGCAGTTCGATCTCCTGATGCTGCAGGCTGAGCTCGCCGTCCTGAAGCGCGAGCGCAAGCTGGACACGCTCCGCAAGCGGGTGATCGAAATCCTGGAGGGGCTGGAGGCGATCAGCAATGTCCCGCAGGTCGCCAAGGAGCTGCCGCTGATCCAGGAGATGCAGACAGACGCCTGGTGGCAGGATGTGACGCCGCCGCTCCTCGAAGAGGCACGCCGGCGGCTACGCGGCCTGATCGGCCTTATCGAGAAGACGAAGCGGAAGACGGTCTTTACGGATTTCGAGGATGAGCTTGGCCCGGTGGCCGAGGTGGCGATCGGCGACCTGACTGGCGCGGCGGACCTGACGCGCTTCCGCGAGAAGGCCCGCTTCCTGCTGAAGCGGCATCTCGACCACATCGCAGTCCAAAAGGCCCGCCGCAACGAACCGCTGACGGCCCAGGACCTGGCCGAGCTGGAGCGCCTGTTCCGCGAGGCCGGTCTGCCGGAGATCGAGCCCTACCTCCAGGCCGGCGGCCTTTCCGACTTCATTCGCTCCCTCGTCGGCCTCGATCGCGAGGCCGCCAAGCAGGCATTCGCCGCCTTCCTGGCGAACCACGTGCTGACGGCCAAGCAGATCGACTTCGTCAACCTGATCATCGACTACCTGACCGAGAGCGGTAGCATGGATCCGAAGCTGCTGTATGAGAGCCCCTTCACCAACATGGACAGCGCCGGCGTCGCCGGCCTCTTCCCGCAGGCGGATGTCGTCGAACTGATCGGGATCTTGCGCAGCGTCGGCAAGAGTGCTGCCTAGATTGTTCCCTCTCCTGATAGAGGGCCTTCTTTCCAAGCCGTGCGGAGAGGAATGATGAAGCGACGGGAGTTACCCCGCCGCCTCGACCGCCTATTCGGCGGCAGATGAGGCGACGGGCATTACCCCCCACCTCGACCGCCTATTCGGCGGCTGATGAGGCGACGGGCATTACCCCACCACCTCGACTGCCTATTCGGCGGCAGATGAGGCGACGGGCGTTACCCCACCACCTCGACCGCCTATTCGGCGGCTGATGAGGCGACGGGCATTACCCCACCACCTCGACCGCCTATTCGGCGGCTGATGAGGCGACGGGCATTACCCCACCACCTCGACCGCCTATTCGGCGGCTGATGAGGCGACGGGCATTACCCCGCCACCCCGACCGCCTGTTCGGCGGCTGATAAGGCGACGGGCATTACCCCGCCACCCCGACCGCCTGTTCGGCGGCTGATGAGGCGACGGGCATTACCCCACCACCTCGACCGCCTATTCGGCGGCTGATGAGGCGACGGGCATTACCCCACCACCTCGACCGCCTATTCGGCGGCTGATGAGGCGACGGGCATTACCCCACCACCTCGACCGCCTATTCGGCGGATGCGATATCGGCCCAATCGTCGCAACTCCTGACCGCGAGTGCGCTATCGAATGCCTCGCGTAACCGAATCACGGTCGGCAAGTCCTCGGCTTCGACGACTGTTGCGTAAAGCCTCGTCGGCCGCGATATGCTGTTGATCTGCCAGCCTACAGCACGAGAATGCCCGTCGAGCTTGAAACGCTGGCCATCGGGCAACTGAGCCATCGCCACGGAGGCATGGAGGGGAGAAAACGTCTTGAGGTAGCCGTTCAGCGCGCGTGCCAGCCGTTGGGTAGAACGGCCTGGTCGCGGACAGTCGGCGACCTCGAACCACTCCTCGACGGACAACACGTGAACGCTCAGCTCTGGGGTGGAAACAATCTTCATCGCTCGGTCCTTTCTTGACCCGGGGTCGCGGGTTGCTCCCCCCTCAAGAGGTATCTTGGTTCCTCGCATTCCGCGCCGGGCACGGATCAGCCCGTCTCTGGTATGCTTTTTTTGCTTACTGTCATGCATCTGACGCGCAGCTCGGGAAGGATCGTGGACAGTCAGCAGCCTGTCTGACGCCGTCCAGTGAAGTCGACGCTTGTCCAATGACTTGGCGGCATGTGCAAAGACGGCTGGCTTTCATTCGGATCTTTATAAGGATAGCCGTTCTTGCACGGATGGCCCCTTGTCCATCCCTGGCCATCCCGGCCACCACCTGTCCGGTGCTGGCGGTTGCACTGAACCTCGCCGGGCTGCCTGAGGCCCCGGCACCGCCTCGGGAGGCGGATGACGGCGCCGGCTCTCTGCTGTCACGATCGAACACTGAGCCCGCCCGCTTCAATCGGTGCAGGGGCGGTCGCCAGGCAGCCTTGCAGAAGCTCGTCGCCGAAGCTTCGCACGCCGATTCCGTCGCCCTTTCCCCTGACCTTGAACAGAACCGCCGGCGATCTGTGTTCTCGCACCAGTCGCAGGGTACCCGCAGCGGCGACGGCAAATGTTCGGCTGCATCCCCCGCCAACCGAGAAGATTCGCTCGCAGGCGCGCCGACAGCGCCCTCTTCTTTCAGGGACAAGGAAATGCGGCCTCCAGGATCAACACGGCCTCGTCACCCGACAGACCTTCGTCGATGAGCATTTCGTCCAAGACTGCTAGCGCTTCGAGTGTTTCATGGCGCGAAATCTCCGGGACGTAACCATTCATCTCTACGATAAATGGCGCTTCCCGCTCTGGGTACTCCGACCGGAGCGCTGCATCGACCGACGCCTCATCCCCAATTGGCCGAAGAGCTCTTCCGATGGGAAGATGTCGGCCGACGAGGGTGGTTAGGAGCTTCTCGATTCCTGGCCCGAATGCGTCGTGGATGGACTTCGAAAACGCATCCGGCAGACCCGGGAGGGCCAGCCTCCTGGGCTTGCTGAAATCCCGGCTATCCTCCGCCGTGAAGTACCATTCGATCCCATGCGCGGGAAACGAGGGCAGATCACCACCACTCGCGGCACAGATCATGGCATTCGAGAACGCATTTCGATACCGTTCCAGCTCCGTGGGCGGCACATGGATGCGATGGCGAAGCATTTCGAAAGATGATTTCAGGCCCGATACATTCACAATTGGATCTGGCAAAGACAGGTTTGCCGAGGATAGGAGCTCAGCGAACTCTTCCCAGCTCTGCATTCCTCGAATCTGCGCTGGGTCGGCTCCATGGCGCGCCTGGCCGGTCCAACGGATCTCCGGATGTCCGTGGAAAGCTATGACCTTCGGCAAGGGTCCCGGTCGTCCAAGCCATGCCGTACCAAGATCGCTCATGCTCCAAGCTTCCGCAAATCCGTCAACAGAGAGCCGCGCGACCATTGAGAAGTAGGGACCTATGGAGCACCAGACGTCTTCAGTTCCTTCAAGTCGATACGGTAGACCGGAATCCAGCGGCAGCGCCGCATAAGCACCGATCGGGAGGCGCATCGCTTCCTCGCGATCGGCCGCCTGGATAACGACAGCAACATCACCAGCATTCCACCCCTGCTGCTCGAGGAAGAGCGCAATCTTCAGTTCCACGCTCACGTCGGATCCAGCCGCGATGCCACGCGGACGACGTGGAAGTCCGTCGCCCCACAGAATTTCCTTTACCCGCGGGTACCCATCCCTGCCCTTGTCGACAAGAACGCCCGCCGTCCGAAAAGTCATACCCGTCATGTAACCCTCCTGTTGTTGCCGGGAGCATATTGTTCCGTCCGGAACGGCCGTCACCTGCTGGCCCGGCTAGACCAAGTGACGTCAGTTCGGATCCAGTCAGATTGAGCACTCATCGCTCTTGACCCTTGGAGCGCTGCTTGTTCATTTTTGCTGGCTTGGCCGACACGCGTCTCGGCACGGACGCGAACGAAGTGTTCTCCACCTCGTTCACGGCTCTCAGCCAACCTGACGCTTTGCCACGCCAGGCGACCTGAAGACTGACTCGAAGCAGCTTCCGCTTCGGATCGGCGGGATCGGTCATCCACAAGACGATGCGGTGATCGACGAGACCCTTCACTGCTCGGGAAAAATTCGACCGGGCCATGCCAAGACGGTCCGCCAAGGTCGCTTGGGTGATCCGAACCCAGTTCTCGTATTCCATGTTCCCCAGCAAAACCCAGAAGACCTTGGACTCCGTCGGCGTGAGATCAAGCTGCGCAAGAAATTCCATACCGTCGTGGAAGACGACGCTGAAGTCCGTATTGCGTGGGTAACGCGATCCTTTCACGACGAGGAGACCGTCCGCGACTTCTCCAGTCCTCGCGTTGATGAACTGATGCTTGCGCGCCATCCAGCATTCCTTTCGAGTATCGATGCCGGACATGCCAGTTATAGCCGCTGATAACCTTCGCCACCGCGAAGGCAAGGAATTCGTTCAATTTCTCTGTCCCTCCTTTCATATTCCTACGGTCGCGTGGCACGGCGTGTCCGCCGTCGGTCTCTCAAGGCCGCGCGAAGCAGCGGCGCTTCCTCACCTGTCCGACGACGACGATTTCCACGATTTCTTCGCCAAAATAATGCCGCTCAGACGGCGGACTTCGCGCTCCGAAACCATCTGGATCGATGAGGACAAGCGTCCTCAAAGCAACCCATAGCTTCAGGAGAAACGACCATGAAACGGTCGAAGACCACGACCAAGCGCGCCACCGCCGCATCGTCAGTTCCGGAGTTCATGGGCGTCGCAGAAGTCGCGCGACTGCTGGCGTGCTCCGAGAAATCGGTGCGCCGCTACATCGACGACGGTCGTCTGCAGGCCAATAGGATCGGCGGCATGATTCGAATCTCCGTCGACAGCTATCGACGGTTCGCTGGCTGACGCCGCGCCCGCGCAAAGTCGAGGAGCGGCCAACGGCCGCGCCCTTGCGTCACCGCACCCGCCCCCACGGCGATATCGGAGCGCCGGGCTCCTCGGATACGGGGAGCCCGGCGCTCCGACATCTCCAAAGGACATCAGGATGCAGACGATCGACCTCACGGAACTCCATGCTCGTATCATCATCCACCGCGATACGCTGAAGAAATGGCAGCACCATGCGGCGCTGAAGGCGATCACCCGGCTGATCGCCGCGGGACATAAGACCTTTCCCTCGGCACCAGCATTGACCGCGGCCCATGCAGAGCTGGTCGCTGCCGCATGCCGCAGCAGCCAGTCGGACGAAGCATCGATGCTCGCCTGGGCATTGGATCTGCCAACCTTGCCGCCGGCGATCGCCACGCGGGTTGTCACCCACTCTGCGACATTCGCCGATATCGAGGCGGTCCTTCAACACCGGCCCGATCTCGCGTCGACGCGGATCTCCGGCACAGTCGCGGCATTCGTCAAGCTGCGGCGCGATAAGGTCGGGGTAACAGCGGACCAAATGCCGGCTCGTATCTCATCGATCACGCAACAGCTGGAGGAGCTCAGCCACGCGGACTTCGGGATTGCGCAGGCAAGCTGGTCGAGTTTCTGCTCGCGCCTCAGACGAGCCGTCATGCTTGTCGATTCGTCTTCACGGTCCCGGACGCCCGCATCGCACTTGCGGCCCGAATGGAAATCGCTGGTCGAAGGGGTCAAAGCCGCCGCCGGAGAAAAATCGCGACGCGGGCTTCATGGCGACCTCGCCAAAATTTGGTCTCTCATCGTTTACTGCGATCGCGCGGGCATTGCGCCCTCGGACGTTTCACATGAAACACTCGACGCTCTTCGCAAGGCAGAAGAAGACAGCGGCCTCGGCGGCGCGTTCGACAAGATCCGCTCTATCATCTATGCGTGGCAGCGCCTGCAGAAGGCAGTACCGGGTTTTCCGTCAAAAGAGTTGCCACGGATTTACGCGGACGGATACGAACGTACAGGTCGTATCCCGTTCGAAAGATTGCCTACAAGCCTTCAAGCCGACTGGGCGGCTTTTGTCGAGAAGCATAGGCGCAAACCGGTCAGCGATCTCGCGGCGCTCGTCGTGTTTGCCGGCGACGACTTGCCGAAGTTGCGGTCTGTCAAGGTCGTCGACGGCTCGATCGCGCCGAGCCGCTGGCCGACGATGAGATCGACCATCGTTTCCTTCGCCAATGCCGCCATCAACATCGGCGAAAAGGCGGACACGCTGGATGATGTTGTCAAGCCGTCTATCGTAGAACGGGCGCTACGCGAGGCCCTTCAACGCCAGCGGAAAAGCGACCCGACATGTCCTGATCAAAACGGCACCCTCAAGAACCTTGCAACGACCGCGATCTGTATCGCGCAACTGATCGACATGTCGCCCAGAATGATTGAGCAGCTCGTCGACCTTCGCGACAAAGTGCATCCTGATCTCCTCGAGATACGTGGTCGTGGCGAAGATGCTAGACGAATCTATAAGGATCAACGGATGGGCAGGCGTCACGCGCAGCGCGTCGGCGAATTGAATGATCCCGTCAAGCTGCATGCCTGGTTCAGCATGCCGGATCGCCTGAAGACGCTCATGACGAAGGCCTTGAAAAGCGGCGACATGCCGTCCCCGACAGAGGTCAATGATGCAGTTGCCTGCGTCCTTCACGAAATCACGAGATGCTGTCCATTGCGGTGCTCGAACCTCGCAGCCCTCAGCATCTTTGGCCGGGATGCATGGCTTCAGTTGCCGTCTTATGATGGCGGCAAAGCGAGGCTCCTGATCCCAGCGCATGCCGTGAAGAACCGAAAGGCGATCGAGGGCGAGTTGTCCATAGAGGCTACCCGAACGATCCGTCTTTATGTCGATCGCTTTCGCCCAGCTCTAATGGCTGCCGTGGGCGCAGACAGGGACAATCTGTTCCTTTTTCCGGCCAAGGAGAACCGTCATCGTTCGGGAAACGAATTGAACAAGAAATTTGTCGACAGGAACTGGAATATCGGCGGCATACGCATCAACCTGCATGTTCAAAGGCACATCTGCGCCAAGCTCATCCTCGACAGGGATCCCACCTTGATGCCGCTTGTGCAGATTCTTCTCGGACACAACTCTATCCTCACGACGCAGCGGTATTACGCCGATGTGAACACAATCCTTGCGCAAAAGGAGTTCCAGAGGATCGTTGAACAGCGCCGGCGCGAGCTCGAAAAATCCAATCTCTTCGTACAGAAGGAGAAGCGTCATGCCGCTGCATAAGGAAGCGACCAGCTCGGCCGTCGCTGCTGACTGCCGGACCTGGGCGCCAGCGGATCAGGAGCGATGGATCGAAGCCTTCGACCCGGCCCTCAATCCCGGATTACCGCGTTGGTCACGTCCAGCACAGTATCAGAATGCTGGTGTTTTCACGCGATACCTTGCCTGCGCCGCCGAGGCCGGTCTTGAGCCCTTGGTGAGTCCGGCCGGGCTTCAGGCCTTTATCACCAAATGCCAAAGCCGTGACTGCTCACCAATCACGATCACGGGCTACACCTGGGCGATTTGGAAGGTGCTCAAGATTCTCCGCCCCGACCAACACGAGGATTTCGCTTGGCTCAAGCAGACTTGCTGCCGCCTGCAAAAGCATTCGAAGGAGGCTGCGAAGCGGCGAAAACACCGTAAAGTCGAGAGCGCCGAGTTGGACTTGATTGGTGAACGACTGATTGAAGATGCCCGCGTCGACGCAGGGCGTGACTTTCTCGAAGCGGTGCCCGAAGCGCTGATCGGCCGTCGACCGTCGTGGCAGGTCGTCCAGCGCTATCGCGATGGCCTTTTTATCCTCATTGGTGCGAATGCTCCGGAAAGGCTCCGGGCGCTCACATCGATCCAGGTCAATCAGATTGATCTCCGGGCTGGAACAATCAGTTTCGGTTCCAGCCAGATCAAAACCAAGCGTGCGATTGTTCGACACCTGCCTGCTCACGTCATGGGCTACCTTGAGGAATGGCTGCTGATTTGGCGCCGCAGCCAGGCGCCGCAGCACGGCGGTCTGTGGCTCGCCAAAGGAGGAAGGGCACCAGACAGTACGACGCTTTATGCAGCCATGGTGAAGGGTACGGAACCGGCGCTGGGGTTTCGGATCTCGCCGCACGACTTCCGAGACGCTGCAGCGACGACCGTTGTCGAGAACCGGCCGGCAGCACCAAGGTTAGCGACGATCGTGCTTGACCACCGGAGCGAAGTGATGACCAGGAACTATACCGAGAAGGCGAACCAGATCGGGGCGACACGAAGCTGTGCCGAGATCGTCGAGGTCCAGCGTGAGAAGACAAGTCGCCTCGTCAGACAGATAACGCGCTCGACGATTGCCCTGAATGCCCGGCGTCGGGATCGCAGGCACCCCTCCTCGTGAGAGCCCTTCAGCAAATTGTCGGGCGCGCCGGAGCAGTCGCCTGGGCCAGTCGGCATCTTGACATAGGCTTGCCGTGCAGTCGTGCCTGCATGGCGGCGAATATGGAGCCACGACGCTGGGCCCATACGCTTCCGCGTACATCATGGTTCGTATCATCTTTATTCGCCGCAAGGACCGTTCGACCGAGACAGCATTTTCTGCATGTGTGTCATGCGCCTCACTCGTGTCCAAGCCGGATTGGGGGAAACCAAAATCCCTTTCGGTGGCGAGCAGGACCGCTCTTCACCGACCTCAACCGCAGAAGGACATGAAGATGAGCAACCCCAACCAGTCCGCCATCCCGGACTTGAATGACCATCTCGGATTCGAAGAGGATTATGCATACGAACTGCGCTGGGAAAGTGGCGGGAACGTCACTCTCCATCAACGGAGCGATCTCGCCCTGGATGCCCGCCACGACCGAGACATGGGGCATATGCGCAGAACCGAGGGTCCCTATCCCTTTGTAGAGGTGAGCAAGATCAACACGGCGCAGTGGAAGCCTATCAGCAATTGGTTTTCATGGGAGCTGAATCACGCGGGCATCACGGACGACGTGATCCTGTGGGATGCCATCCCGTTGCCGCTGCAGTTTGGGCGTCGGCTTCATCGCCTGATGGAAATTGCACATAGCATTTGGAACAGCCGGGAGACGGACAACGACCAGCCAAAGGTCGAGCGCCTGAAAGTCGCGTGCAAGAACTGGAGATCCAATGCCTCTATGCAGCAAGCCGGCTCGTCATTTTACGGGGTCGCTGACTTCATTCAAAACAGCGAGACGGGCCAGAAAAGCTACTGCACCGAATTCCTCGACGGCACGCTCGTCATCCACCTGCCGCACGGAATCATCGAAGGCTTGGCGGACTTCATATCACCATATGGGTACCGTTACGGCATACCAAAGCGAAAGGGCATCACGGCGTCAAAATGGTTGGCTCCCCAATGGAGGGACCAGGCGGCAATCTTGCTCATCGACCAGCGAGCCCATCCGACCCCCCAGGTCCTCGGGGGCCTCGGCTGGGGCCTGGGGCCTATTTTCACGAGCGGTCCGATCTGCTTGGGGCATCCAACCGACCGCACCATGGTGCAGCAAATGGATGCGATTAGAAGCCTGTGGCTGTCGTTCAAGGAAGCCTTGGACAAGGGCCAACTGGAAGTGTCGGGGCACCGGCTGCTCGAGTTGCATGGCGCACTGGATCTGATCGAAGAGGAGTATGCGAAGCTATCGAGCGTTTCGGTCACGCCCGCGCCCATCCCGGCACGCTGAACGAGACGAACACGGGCCTGCGGACCGGCCACCACCGCCCTGCTCCCCGCCGCCCGCAGGAGCAGGGCGGTGTCATTTTCAGACATCGCATTCCACCCCGCATGAAACCGCCGCTCCTGGGAGGCGCCCCTGACCTTCAATGACGAAAGGCCCGTCGATGCCGGCAACTGCCATCACCCTTCCAGAACCGATCCTTCAAACCTTGCGTAAAGGCGGAGCGGAGCTGAATTTCCTTCTCGGCCATGACGCGATGTGGGCAAGCGGGCATGGCAACGGCAACATCGAGATCGGTTTCGATGCCTGCATCCTGGAGCCCGAAGGCGCCCCGCCCTTCGACAGCCTAAGCCGTGGCTTCTTCCTGTGCCGCGAAGGCTTCGAGCAACTATGCCTCACCCGCCTCGATGACGGGTGGCTTCAATTCGCGTTGGAACGCGCACGCGACCTCATCCGGCAGCACCGAGGCCTGAGCGCTCATCAGCGCCTCGAGATCGCCGAAGCTTTCGATGCCGCCATCGGCGCTTCACCGTCATCGGCCGTCGCCACCGCCGACATCGCAGCCGGAACACCCGACCATCGACAGCTTGCTTCTGACCTCGCGCCGGAGCTGGCGGCGCTCGACGCCGCTCTCCATGGATATCTGGCACTTGTCGGTCGAAGCTTTCTGGAAGGACCAATCGCAGCTCTCGGCCTCCAAGGCGAACTCGCCGACGGGCTCCTAGTCGGCAACGCGGTGACGCCTTGCGGGGCGCGGAAAGCCATCCTCATCGAAGATCCGCACCGTCGCCCTGGTAGGTATCGCTCGGCGATCGGCATGGCCAATGTTCTCGAGCTTTACGGCCAACGGGTTTCACCGTTCCGGTTCGGGGCCCATGATACTGTCGACTGGAGGATGACCCAACTTCTGCATGCCGCCGTCTTCAAGGACGTCCTCGACCGGCCTGGCGAGATCCGACAGACCCGGCTGCCGATCCGTCGCCAGGGCCGGAAAGAGCTGCTGACCGAAGGATTGGCGCCGGACCTGATCGAGAATGCCATGGTCCGATGGAATGAGGATTTTCATGTCGACCACTGGCGGGACCCGCGTTGGTTCATCCGCATTGGCCTTGCCCACATCGCCTTCGAGAAAATCCATCCCTTCAGCGACGGCAACGGCCGGATCGGCCGCCTCCTGATGCATCTGCAGATGGCGGAGATGGGAAAGCCGCTCCTGCCGCTGGAAGCGGCAATCCGCAGAAGCCGGCAGGACTACCTCATGGCGCTCGACGGAGCGATCGCCAGCGGTGACGTAATGCGGTTTCTCCGATACCTCATCGGCGCCTGCCTTGACGCCATCAGGATTGGCCAGGCGCTCTTTGAAGAGCTTCGCCCGATCCAGCTGGAGCTGGCCGCCGCGATCCGCGAAACCGGAGTGGCGACGAGACGTCCGGTTCTCCTCGCAGCCCAGCTTTTGGTTCCGTTGATCCTGGGGCATCGGGATTTCGGGTATATCTTCGATAGCTCAACCGATGTTGCGGCTCATCTGCTGCAGCAGCGCGGCAGCCTCGAGATGATCGACATCGACGGCATGCCGGCTTGGATCGTCCCGGGCATCCAGGAAGCCGTTCAAAAAGCCTTCGCCTGAAGAGAAAGCCTGCCCGGTGGGCCGCCGCCGCTTTCGAGCGACGGCCCGCCAGGCAGGTGCCAACCCGGGTGACGTCGCCAGATCCAATGGAAGGTGAACGATGCTGAGCTATGACCCGCGGCCGGATTGCACCAGGGAATACGTCGAAGATGTCGATGGAAAGCTGCTCTTCTGTCGCGACTACGACGACGAGATGTTCTGGCAGCTGGCCCGCGAGGCATCGCGCCTCCTGATCCGGCTCCCGGAAGAAGTCTCGGACGAGGTTCACCCCAGCATCCGGAAGCTGGGCCAGCTCGTCCAGCACATGGTCATCGCCAATACAAAGGTCCCCGAATGTCGCGACAGCCTGGACGTCCCGACGGTGCATGAGCTCTCCGCTGCCCGGCGGGCCGTCCTCGCCGAAGCCAGCCGCAGGGCGCTGGCCGGTTTCGATAACGACGGCAGCGGCGGGTTGATTCTCGTCCTCTGTTGCGTCCCTGAAGCGATCTGTGATTGCGAGCTGACGCTCCGCCTCTGACCCCTCCATCCGCCCTGCCTTGCTGGCGCCGCGCATCGTTGCGGCGCCTTTCTTTTTGGAGAAAGCCTCATGCCCGTGAAGATCATTTCAACGCAAGCCGCTCCCGACCTTGCGCACGACCTTGAGGATTGGAACGGCCCGCTGGCCATTGCGATCCGGCCGGGCCGGGCCTGCTGTTCCACCGGCCAACGCTCGGGCTGCTGGTTTTTCGAGGGCACCAAATTCCTGACTGATACCGGCATCCGACCGCGCAGTGCGCTGACGACAATCCTTACTCGCGAGCCGGAGGTTTACTTCCTTCCACCGCCGATCCCAGCCCCAGTGATGCGTCGGAGCCAGAAGCGTTTCGAGAAGGCCGTAGTCAACGCCCCGTCCCTGACCGGGCACCAACGGCTCGAACTCCATCAGGAAATCAACGACACTGGCACTTCCCAGGTACAAGTAACGCATTCGGCTGCGCGGGGCCGTGTCGATACGCCGGCGATCTGGCGGCAGACCTCCCGGGGCAAATCCATCACCGCCGAGCTACGCGAGGAGCTTACGGCCTTCGATGTCCAGCTCGCCTCATATGACCCCTCGATCGGCGAGTGCCCGGTTCTCGGCATCGTCGGCGCCCTCGGCTGGCAGGCCGGCCTCGCGAAACATCTCAGCGATATCGACATCCAGGCGAGCGACTGGGGCACGATCGCGAAGCTCATTTCGGCCAGCGATCCGGACTTCCTGGCGGCCCGGGACAAGTGCGAGCGGTTGATCGAGGCACACGGAGTTGCGTTCGACATGATCGCGTTCATGATGCCGGTGCGTGAGCATTGCATCGGCGCGGCACTCACCAGGGATTTGCACGAAATCCTTTTCCGCGAGCTTCAGCCCCATGACCAGACAGGCTTTTTTCGGACCCATGATGGCGGCTTCGACCTGGAGACGGGATTGGTCGGCCTGCCTCATCGTGCCATCGCGGAACAGATGCGGCTTTTCACGGGCCGGTTCGGTTACATGACCTGGCCGGACAGCCACCCGATCGTGCGCGCCGGGTTGGCGCTTCTTCAATTCCTCCGGATCCGTCCGTTCGCCGAAGGCAATGGCGATGTCGGTCGGCTGCTGCTAAGCCTGTTCCTCCAGGACCGTGGGATCCCGGAACTCCCTCTCGATCTCGTCCTCGCCCGCCGGATGCCGGACTACCGGGATCGGGTGCGGGCGGCCCTCATCGACGGCGACTTCGTCGGTTTCATCCACTTCCTTATCGAGGTCTGTCAGGAAGCCATGGCAATCGGCAGCGAACTCGCCCTTGAGGTATGTGCCACGGTTCTCCAGCTCCGGCATGCAATGGCGCAGATGGGGACCGTAACGGTGGATCGGATCTACTTGGCGGTTACGCTTTGCAGCCGCCTCATTGTCGCTGACGACGACGTCATTCTCACCTGCGGCGCTGATCCCAGCACCGCGATCGATGTCGCTCGTGCCCTGGCCCGGCTCGGGCTCATCGATGAAATAGAGGTGGGCGGGAAATTCTTTTGGTCAGCACCCGGAATTCGGCACGCTCTTTTGGGAGAAACATAAGTCCATGATCTAAAACGAAAATAAAAGTTCCCCCGAGATGGCTATTTTTGGACCCAGCCAAAATCTCTCGGCCCAACATGAGAGCGATGGATGACGCAAAAAGACATCGCGAAAACACGAAGCCCGGCGGCGCCGGCCGCTGCTGCACGTGTCATGGGAGTTCGGCAGGTATGAAGCCTTACTTGTTGGGCTACGATGACGCCGCTGCATATCTCGGCATGACCACCCAGGCGCTGAGGGACAGGTGCCATCGGAAAGATGGGCCCGCTAAGGTCGTCGATGGTCGCTTCGTGCGTTTTAGAGTGGTTGACCTGCAGAAATGGGCGGACGAGCGCGTCGTCGCCATGCCGCAGCAGAGCATGAATATATGGGAGGCGTCGTCGCCAAGTCCTGGCGAGAAACGCCGGCGTGGCAGGCCGACCAAGATGGAACAGATCGCGAGGCAAAATCGGATAAGCGACGCGCGGGGCCGATTCTGAAACGACGCTGTCGTGTCTTGCCATGATCTCGGTTGCAGGGTGCCAGGCCACGATCAGTCGGCAAGGTTGATCGGGTCGCCGCCAGACTGATCTAGGTCATGGCCTCGGTCTCTTGCAGATGATGCCGCAGCGCACGAGGAATTCGGCGGCGCTCTGTCACACATCCGGCTCCGCTCAATGACGATGCGGGTAGCGCCAGCGAATTCGCTCCACAAGCTTTTCCGCCTTCGGCTGGAAGAGACCCAGAGGCCCGCGGTGGCGTCCACAGCATCAACCAAATCTAATTCCTGTCCGACAGCCGTGCTGCGGTGGAGCTGCCGTAGCCAGGTCGCGTCATGTGCCGGGTTGTCCGACAGCACGGTCTTGCAGCGGCATACGGTGTTGAGCCAGTGCGCGACGTCGTCGGCCGCGTGGCCGAATTCCAGCAGATGCCGCCGCGAAATTCCGTGGATCTTCTCCGCCGCCGACCAGTCTTCGGTCCCCCTTGCCGCCAATGGTCGAATTAGAAAGCTGACGGGGACGAGATCGACCCCGCACTAGCCGACCTCGACCGGATAAGACCCGGCCTAAAGGCCCGAGGCTTCGACATCGAGCCAGAACAGGTCGGCGTACGCGTCGGCACCTTCTAGCGGCATCGAAATTCCTCGTTCCTTCGGCGGGTGGAGACAACGGGGACGCAACCGCGCTACTCTCCCTCGCTCTCATCGCTGCTCTTCAGCGCAGCTTTCAGCTTCGCATTTTCGAGGAGAATTGGAATAAATCGCGGATCCAGGCTGGCGAGGTAGTTTTCCTCGGCTACCGGATCGGACCGGAGCTTCCGGAAGTCCTCGAGTTCCTGGAGCGCCTTGCCGAGGGTCTCCTTCCGCAGGTTGACATACCGAAGGAGCGATTTCGGATCCTTGTGGCCGGTTTGCGCCATCACCTGCGTATCACTCCAGCCGGCTTCGACTAGGCTCGACGCCCGTTCATGACGCGTGTCATGGAACCGGAAGTGCTCTACCCCTGCGCGTTTCCTGGCCCGCTCGAACCCGCATTTGAGGGCGTCCTGCGTGATTGGGAACACGCGCAAATCACCTTCGATCCGCTGGAGGGTTTTCAGGATCTCGATGGCCCGCGGCGACAGGCCGACCACGTCATCCTTTACGATCTCGGGGCTTCGCGAATTTTTTACCGCCTTCAGCTTGACCGATTTTTTCTCGAGGTCGACATCCGGCCACTGCAGCCGTAGCAGGCTGCCCCGGCGCGCGCCAATCTCGAAAGCGCACTCGACGATTGGGCCCAGCCAGGGACTTTCTGTGCGGTAGCATTCTTGGAGAAGGAGCTTGATTTTCTCGGCCTCGAGACGGACGTCTCTTTCATCATTGACGGCCGGCCGCTCGACGTTTTCGCAGCTCACCGGATTGTCCGCTAAACCAAGCTTCCTCTTGTACCGGTCGATGACGCGCTTCAGGAGCGTCAGCTCGCGCTTGACCGTTCCTGGGGCGATCAGCTTCTTTTCCTTCGGGCCGGCCTTGGGGCGCGCCGCGTTCTTGCGCGGTTTCCCATCCTTCCGCAACTTTGGCCCCTGACCGGCCTTGTATTGCCCGCGCCCGCCGGGGGTCCCGCGACTGGCGAACTGATTGAGCCGCCGGTCGCGATAGTCCTCGAACAGCTCTGCGGTGAGGTTGATCGCAGCGTAGGCGCAAAGGCCAGGTTCTTCGCGCAGAAAGCGCCTTATCCGTGCCTTCTCCGTCGCCTTTGACCCCGGTCCGGGGCGCTTGGCGGTGACGTCCATCTCATAGCGGACAAGCAGGTCGCCCAGGGTCGTCCTTTCGTCCATGACGCGCAGCGCGAAGGCGCCGCGGTCCATTTTGCCCTCGATCTCCCGTGCCCAGGCTTCCGCTTCCTTCCGCGTCGAGAAGGTCTTGGTCTGGTTGGGGTAGCCGTTGCGCCGGATCTGCGCATGCCACTGGTAGGGACCCTTTTGCCGAATCGTCGCCATTTTCGTTGCCTCCTTGTTGCCGGTGATCCGGATGTTGGTCCGTTTCTCGGAGGCGGTTCTCGTTGGCGACATCCAGGCCGAACCTGTGGTTCGCGGCGCGGCGGATAGACCAGGGCATGGCGGAGAGGGATTGGATTTCCGAGGGCAGCCGGCTGGTGGACGCCAACTGTGCCAGAATTGTGCCAATAAATCGGAAACAGCAGATAGGCTGACCCATCCGCAAATTCTAACTTATTGATTTTTAAGGGAGATTTTGGCGCACCCGATACGATTCGAACGTACGACCTTTGCCTTCGGAGGGCAACGCTCTATCCAGCTGAGCTACGGGTGCATCGCGACGTGGCGTGGGCGCACCATACAGGAGCGGTTACGCCGCATCAAGGGTTGCTGAGGCTGGGGGCGGGAATTGCGAAAGCGGCGGCTCAAGCAAAAAAACGCAACCGATTCAAATATTTAACACATCGCATCAAAACCGGGCGCGTAAACGCGCCCTTCGGCGCCGAACCTTGGGGCAGCGGCCGGCACCGAACGGGCGCGGCGCGCCTTATGTGCCGGCGATATAGGCGCGCAGATCGGCGCTTTCGCGCTCAACGTCTTCCACCCTGGCCTTAACCACGTCACCGATCGAGATCATGCCGACCAGCCGGCCGGCATCCTTGACCGGCAGGTGGCGGAAGCGCTTTTCCGTCATCAGGCTCATGACCTGATCGACCGAATCGCCGGGGCTGCAGCAGATGACATCGGCAGTCATCGTCTCGCTCACTTTGCTGGTCAGGGCCGCCGCGCCATCTCTGGCCACGGCCCGCACCAGATCGCGTTCCGAGACGATGCCGGCAAGATCGCCGCCCGGCGCCGTCACGACGATCGCGCCGATTCTTTCGCGCGCGAGAATTTCCGCCGCTTTTGCCAAGGTCTCGTGGGTGGGCATCGTGATGAGCCGCGCCGGCTTGCCGCGCAGCAGATGTGCAACCGTCATTGTTACCTCCGCCTAGTCTTCACAGAAATCACGCGTCTGTGGCTGTCGTGGAACACGGTTCAATGAAGGAAGTCTAAGTCACCTCGGCGCCCGACACAACCTTTCAAGGGACCCGGGCCTTCAGGGGGACCCCGCTTTCACGGAACCGGACGCGGCTCAAGCAACCGGTCGCAATATTGCGATGCGCTGCGCTTGATGCCCCTCAGGCACATGTTGCGGTGCAAGACAACGCATCGCGGCGCACAATCGGCCTTCCGGGGGCGTGGCGACCGCCTTTCGCGGCATGGCGCGCACTGCTATAGCAGGAGACATGCAAGAGAAGCCCCTGCGCCCCGATGGCGAGACGATCGCCCTGCAAGCCCTCGCCTTCCTGGTCGAGGATGAGGAAAGGCTGAGCCGTTTCCTCGGCCTCACCGGTATCGATATGACGGCCCTGCGCGGCCTCGCCACCGACAAGGCGGGGCTTGGCGCCGTACTTGATTACCTGCTGAACTGGGAGCCGCTGCTGCTTGAATTCGCCGCCGCCCTCGATCTGGCCCCCGACGCGATCCTGCGCGCCCGCAAGGACCTGCCCGGCGCGCCGATCTGGTGACACGGCCGCTGCATCTCGGCCACGGCGCTGCAGCCCGGCGAGCAGGAGGCCGGCGAGCGCTTCAGGCCGGCATATGCTCAGCCCTGGGAATCCTGCCGTGTCAGCTGCAGGAAGATATCTTCGAGATCGGTTTCGACGGTGGAGAGATCGACGATCGGCAGGCCGGCCTGATGCATGGCGGTGAGAATCTCATCGACCCGGATCTGTGACGGCGCATAGCGGATGCGCAGGCGGCGTGGCCCGAGCTTCTCGGCATGAAAGCGCTCACGCAGGATCTGCAGTTCCGGCCGGTCGAGATCGATATCGACCGCCACGGTGAAGAGCATTTCCTTGTTGTCGAGGCGCCCCAGCAATTCGCCCTTGGTTTCACAGGCGATCACCTTGCCATGGTTGATGATGGCGATGCGGTCGCAGAGCTCCTGCGCTTCCTCGAGATAATGCGTGGTGAGGAGAACCGTGACGCCCTGGGCATTCAGGTGCCGCACATAGGCCCAAAGCTGCTGACGGAGTTCGACATCGACGCCGGCCGTCGGCTCGTCGAGCACCAGGACCGGCGGGTTGTGCACCATGGCCTTGGCCACCATCAGGCGCCGCCGCATGCCGCCCGACAGCGTGCGGGCATAGGATTTCGCCTTGTCGCTGAGCGAAAGTGCCGCCAGCAATTCCGTCGTGCGCCGCTCGGCCTTCGGCACGCCATACATGCCGGCCTGCAGATCCAGCAGATCCTGCGGCGTGAAGAAGGGATCGACATTGAGCTCCTGCGGCACGACGCCGATCGCCGCCGCGGCATGGCGCGGGTCGCGGTCGAGGTCGATATCCCAGATCTTCACCAGGCCGCTCGATTTGACCACGAGCTGGGCAAGGATATTGATCAGGGTCGATTTGCCGGCGCCGTTGGGACCCAGCAGGGCAAAAAGGCTGCCCCGGGGGATATCGAGATCGACATTGTCGAGCGCCTTTTTCGGCGTCAGACCGGCGCCCGCCTTGCCGTAGACCTTGGTCAGGCCGCGAATCGAGACGGCAAAATCCGGCAAGGGAGCCGTATTGGCGGAAGCCGCCCGGTCGGCCGCGGCGGCAGGAATCTGATCTGACATTGCTGATGCTAATCCGCTGGATGGGATGGATAGCCATGGCCGATCATCGCCCGGCGCGGCTTGTCGCCAATGGTTGATTATCGACCGGGGAGACAGGTATCATCCGCCCCGCATCGGGTCAATGCAACGCCCCGCCGCCGGCCGGGCCGGCAATACTGGGCATTGTCAGGATTCCGACACAAATTCACCTGAAGAATGAAGGACATGACAAGGTCATGAAGCCGGTTGAGACAATTGAAGTGGAAACCACCCGTGTGGCCTGCGACGGCGGCGACGGCGCCCTTGGCCATCCGCGTATTTTCCTGACCTTGAGCAAGAATAACGAGATCGATTGCCCCTATTGCGGCCGTCATTTCGTGCTGAAGCAGGGCGCCCATCCGGCAGAAGCCCATTGAGCGCAAACAACCCCGTGGGCAGCAGCGACGGCGCGGCGACTTCCGTCTTGGCAGATATGCAATCGGTACCCCCGGACGGCAACGGGGCGCCGCCGCATCATGTCTACCTGGTCGACGGGTCGGGCTATATCTTCCGCGCCTTCCATGCCCTGCCGCCGCTGACGCGGCCGGACGGCACGCCGATCAATGCGGTGCTCGGTTTTACCAACATGCTGATGAAGCTGCTGGATGATACCGATGCCGACCATATCGCCGTCATCTTCGACGCGGCCCGGCGCAATTTCCGCAATGAAATCTATGCCGATTACAAGGGCCACCGGCCGGAACCGCCGGCCGAGCTGATCCCGCAATTCGCGCTCATCCGTGAAGCGACGGAGGCGTTCAACGTCCCGGCCTTGCAGATGGAAGGCTATGAGGCAGATGACCTGATCGCCACCTATGCCGAGCAGGCGGTGGCGGCCGGCGCCGAGGTCACCATCGTCTCCTCAGACAAGGATCTGATGCAGCTGGTGCGCGACAAGGTGCGCCTCTACGACCCGATGAAGAACAAGCCGATCGGCGCCGCCGAGGTCATGGAGAAATTCGGCGTCGGCCCCGACAAGGTTGTCGACGTGCAGGCCTTGGCCGGCGATTCCACCGACAATGTGCCTGGGGTACCGGGGATCGGCGTCAAGACCGCAGCGGAGCTGATCAACACTTACGGCACGCTGGACGAGCTCCTGACCCGCGCCGGCGAGATCAAGCAGCCGAAGCGCCGCGAGAGCCTGCAGCAGCATGCCGATCTCGCCCGCATCAGCCGCGACCTCGTTCGCCTGAAGCGCGATGTGCCGGTGACGGTGCCGTTGGAGAAGCTGAACCGGCGTGCGCTCGAAGCCGAGCCGCTGCTGGATTTCCTGAAAACCAACGATTTCCGCTCGATCATCGTCAAGGTGCAGAATCGCTTCGCCAATGCCGGTACGGCGGCGGCCGCCGTACGCGGCCGGCCGGCCATCGACGAGGCACTCGCCCGGCACGCGCAGAAGAACGGCGCCGACCATCCCTATGGCAGCGGCGCGGACGGCGTCGTTCCGCAGGTTCCTCCCGCCGCCACCGCCACGCCGATCGATACCGGCAGCTACGAGCTCATTCAGAATATCGACAGCCTGACGGCCTGGATCGACGCCGCGCGCAAGCAGGGCTATGTCGCGGTCGATACCGAAACGACCTCGCTGCAGATCGCCAGCGCGGATCTGGTCGGCATCTCGATGGCGCTGGCGCCCGGCAAGGCCTGCTACATTCCGGTCGGACATGGAATAGGTGGCGGCGATCTCCTGAACAGCCAGGACCGCCCGCTGCAAATTCCGCTGGCGGAGGCGCTGGCGGCGCTGAAGCCGCTGCTGGAAGACCCGGCCGTGCTGAAAATCGGCCAGAACATCAAATACGATATCTGCATCTTCGCGCGGCAAGGCATCACGGTCGCGCCGGTCGACGACACGATGCTGATTTCCTATGTGCTCGAGGGCGGCGCCCACGGCCATGGCATGGACGAGCTCTCGGAGCTGCATCTCGGCCACAAGCCGATCCCCTTCAGCCAGGTTGCCGGCACCGGCAAATCGCAGATCACCTTCGACAAGGTGCCGCTGGACAAGGCCTTGGCCTATGCCGGCGAGGATGCCGATGTCACCTTGCGCCTGCACCAGGTGCTGAAGCCCCGCCTCGTGAGCGAGCATCTCACCAGCGTCTATGAGACCATCGAGCGGCCGCTCATTCCCGTCATCGCCGATATGGAATGCGCCGGCGTCAAGGTGGATGCCGTGGAGCTGCAGCGCCTCTCCAACGACTTCGCCAAGCGCGGCGAGGAGATCGAAAAGGAAATCCGCCAGCTGGCCGGCATGGATTTCAATGTCGGTTCGCCCAAGCAATTGGGCGAAGTGCTGTTCGATCACCTGAAGCTGCCGGGCGGCAAGAAGGGCAAGACGGGCGCTTACGCCACCGGGGCCGATGTGCTGGAAGAGGTGGCGGCGACCACGGGCCACCCGGTGCCGCTGAAGGTGCTGGACTGGCGTCAGCTTACCAAGCTGAAGAGCACCTATACCGACGCGCTGCAGGCGCAGATCGACCCTGTCACCAAGCGGGTCCATACTTCTTTTGCTATGGCATTGACCTCGACCGGGCGGCTGTCGTCCAGCGATCCCAATCTGCAGAACATTCCGATCCGCACCGAAGAAGGCCGCAAGATCCGCCGCGCCTTCGTCGCCGAAGCCGGCATGAAGCTGCTCTCGGTCGATTATTCGCAGATCGAACTGCGCCTCGCCGCGGAAATGGCCGGCATTCCAGCCCTGAAGGAAGCCTTCCAGCGCGGCGACGACATTCATGCCATGACGGCGTCGCAGGTTTTCGGCGTACCGGTGGAAGGCATGGACCCGATGGTGCGGCGGCGCGCCAAGGCGATCAATTTCGGCATCATCTACGGCATTTCCGCCTTCGGCCTGGCGCAACAGCTCGGCATCGCCCAAGGCGAAGCCAAGGCCTATATCGACGCCTATTTCAAACGCTATCCGGAAATCCGCGCCTATATGGACCGGACCAAGGAATTCGCCCGCAAGCATGGCTATGTGACGACGCTGTTCGGCCGGCGCTGCTATATGCCCGGCATTGCCGACAAGAATCCGGCGCGGCGCGCTTTCATGGAACGGGCGGCCATCAATGCGCCGCTGCAGGGTACCGCCGCCGACATCATCAAGCGGGCGATGATCCGGCTGCCCGGTGCGTTGAAGCAGGCCGGGCTGAAGGCGCGCATGCTGCTGCAGGTACATGACGAATTGCTGTTCGAAGTGCCTGATGCCGAAACGTCAGCGACAGCCGAACTGGTGCGCCAGGTGATGGAACAGGCGCCTGCCCCGGCTCAGCACATTGCCGTGCCGCTGATTGCCGAAGCCGGGATCGGCGACAATTGGGCGGAGGCGCACTGATGCGCCCCGCATCTCATGCAAAGAATAGGTGTGTTGCGGCCGGGCGCGGCATCCTGGCCGAAGAATCGGGTGTGAATTAGTACTCGTTACCGGCGAAATCGGGCCTGGATCAACGAATAATTAACATTAACCGCAATAAGTTGCCTGCTCGACATCCACTTTTGGATAATTTGAGGTGCTGACTTGAGGGTTTCGGTCGCAAACAGCGGCTGAAAACGTCAGGGGATTGAATGTCATGAGTACACAGCCACGCCCGACCATTGCCTCGCTCGATGCGGATGTCATGGCCCGCTTCGGCAAGACGATGGGCAAGTTCGGGTCGTTCTTTAGCAACTGGATCAAGTTCCAGGACAATACCGACAAGCTCTATGCGGCGCTCGGCGACAAGGGCGAGAATTATCTGCAGTTCAAGCTGTCGCAGAACGACGTCGCGTCGGCGGCCGTCATCCTGGAGGTCTCCAAGGCCTATTGGGAAGAGAAGCAGCAGGCCAAGCGGGTCTACACCTTCCTCAATCACGAAGACGGCGAACAGAACGGCATCTGGCATTACCTGGCCGATTGTCTGCGCGGCAATGAAGGCCGCGAGACGATGAAGATGGCCCGCACCTTGCTGGCCCTCGATGTCGACTTCTCGCGCGCCAACAAGGCCGGCATCAGCCCGCTCGGCAAGATCCTGATGCCGACGCCGAAATGGCAGTCGATCAACGCCCTCATCCAGACCAAGCATCTGTCGCTGGAACCGATCGACCGGGCGGTACAGGAGCGCGCCAAGGAAGAACCGATTCGCGCCCATTTCATGAGCATGATCTTCGCCAGCGACTTGGCCGAGAATCGCGGCCTGTTGAGCCAGCACGTGCTCAAGCAATCGGTCGCCAGCCAGGCCAGCAAGACCCTGCGCGAAACCACCTGCCGCCTTTTTTTCGACTACCGCAACGTCAAGGATGGCAGCACCGCCTTCCTGCAGCTGATCAGCGTCACCAATGACGGCATGTTCGAGGATCTGCTCAACCTCCTGCAGCAGAATGTCGAGGAGACCGTCGCCGGCATGGGTGTTTCCGATGTCGCGACCAAGAAGGCCTATCGCCAGGTGCTGTTGTGCCGCCGCCTGCTGAAGCGCGACAAGAACATGCGCGGCGTGCTGCTGAAGGCGTTGGCGGCGCAGAAGCACGGCCATATGCGCAAGATGATTTCGCTGCTGTTTCACGACGAATTGCATGTCAAGAAACTGGTGCGCGGCGAACCCGTGCGCCAGGACGTGCCGGTCGATACCACCTCGCCGGCCCCTAACAATCCGCTGCTCTCGCTGCTGCTGCAACGCGACAAGGAAAACAGCACGATTTTCCACGCGGCCCTGTTGGAAAATGACCTCCGCGCCTTCGGCCTCTGCCTCTATGGCCTGCCGTCGAATGACGTCTACGCCATCCTGACGCGGGTGCCGAACGGCTTCGGTCTGACCCTCACCGACATGCTGAACGCGGAGAAGGTGCGCCTCAATATGACGGCCGCCGTCCAGGCCGGACTGACCGATCCGGCGCGCGGCAAGGAATATATCGAGAAATGCGCCGCGATCGACAAGGAGACGCGCGAGTCGATCAATACCAAGCTGCAGGAAATCGGCGAACTGGCCGAGACCTCCCGCAACGGCAAGCCGCCGGAGCCGAATTTCGATTTCAAGAAGCTGGCCGAAACGGCGACGCCGATGAAAAGGGCCGCCGCGGCCTCGTAAAGCCGGCACATCTTCCGGCCAATGCGACCGATAGGAAAGTCCCGATCGCGGATGCCGACGGACAGCGGATCACGTCACGGATAAGCCTAACGAATAGCCGGTAATAAGCAGGCCAAATAGTCACCGATAAGTGATACGGCGTGCCGGGACCTGCCAAGGTCCTGCTCGCACCGGTGGTCAAGGCCGTGCTAGGGTCGGCTGCATCGCGTATGCAGTACAGTTGCCATGCTCAGTCTCAGCAAGCCATTCCGCGCCACCCAAACCGGCCTGTTTCGGTTCCTGCTGCTGCAATGGCGACTACTTTTGCGATCATTTTCCAGGTCAGAAGCGCGTGGAAATCGGCTCATCCGCTTTGCCCTGGCGGGCTTGATCGGCATCGTGGCCGGCCTCGTCGTCGCTCTGCTCGACGCCATCGTCGGCCTTCTGCACCACTATCTTTTCGGCCTCGAGGGAACGCATCTCAGCGACGCCGAAACCGTCGATCGCTGGCGCCTTCTGGTGCTGCCGGTCGCCGGTGGTCTGGCGGTCGGGGTCAGTTCCTGGCTGATCAAACGCTGGCGGCCGCGCGATGTGGTCGACGCCATCGAAGCGAATGCCTTGTTCGGCGGGCGCATGTCGGTCGGCGACAGTCTCGGCCTCGTCCTGTTGACCATCCTGTCGGGCGGCTTCGGCGCCTCGGTCGGATTGGAGGCTGCCTATACCCAGCTCAGCGCCAGCCTCGGCTCGCGCCTCGGCCTGATCCTGAAACTGCGGCGTGAAGACATCCGCGTGCTGGTGGGCTGCGGTGCCGCCGGCGCCATCGCGGCAGCTTTCAATGCCCCGCTGGCCGGATCCTTCTATGCCTTCGAGCTGGTGATCGGCAGCTATACGCTCGACAACCTCGTGCCGATCGGCATCGCCGCGCTGATGGGCGGATTCACCGAACGCTGGCTGTTCGGCACCGAGCCGATCTTCGTCGTGCAAGGCGCCCTGCAGCTGCAGACCCACGATTATTATGCCTTTGCCGTGCTCGGCCTGCTCAGCGCCTTGCTGGGCATCGCCGTCATGGTCGGCGTCACCCGCACCGAATCCTGGTTCAAGCAGTGGAAGACGCCGATCTGGCTGCGCCCGGTGGTGGGCGGGCTCGTTGTCGGCCTTCTGGCCCAGGGCTTCCTGCCGATCCTGAGCAGCGGTCACGGGGCCATCGTGCACAATATCCGCGAAGGCTATTCCCTGCCCTTCCTGCTGGCCCTTATTCTGGCAAAGATCATCGCCTCGGCGATCTCCATCGGCACCGGTTTTCGCGGCGGGCTGTTCAGTTCGTCTCTGTTCCTCGGCAGCCTGCTCGGCAGCGCCGCCGCGCTGATCATGCAGCTGGTGCTGCCGAGCGTGCCGGCCGACCCGCAGACCTATATGCTGGTCGGCATGGGTGCCGTGGCCGCCGCCATCATCGGCGCGCCGATCACCATGATCCTGCTGGTGCTGGAAACGACCGGCGATTTCTCCGTCAGTATCGGCGTCATGGTCGGCGTGATCGTTGCCGCCGCCGTGGTCCGCCACTGGTTCGGCTATTCCTTCGCCACCTGGCGCTTCCATCTGCGCGGCATGCAGATCCGCGGCGCCGAGGATATCGGCTGGATCAACGAGTTGAAGGTTGGACGCCTGATGCGCCGCGACCCGAAGGTGATTCGGGTCGACAGTCCCTTGAGCACCCTGCGCCAGGCCTTCCTGCTCGGCAGCACGCGCCAGGCCTTTGCCATCGACACCGACAACCGGCTGGTCGGCGTGGTGGATATCGCCGAGGCCCATTCCCCCGACACGATCGCCGATGACAAGAAGGTGACAGTGCGCGATCTCGTCCGGTCGGATACGGCCTTCCTGCTGCCGATGGAGAATCTGCGCACCGCCCTGCAGCGCTTCAAGGCGGCGGCGGTCGAGGTGCTGCCGGTGATCAGCGATGTGCATGAGCGCCGCGTGCTCGGCTATCTCACCGAACAATATGCGCTGCGCCGTTACAGCGAGGAGTTGGAGCGCCGCCGCGCCGCCGGCGACGATAGCGGGCTGTTCGCGCCCGGTATACGTTGAGCGGATGCGCTGATCGCGTGTTTCGCCCTCGGTCGGAAAGAGGTGGATGATGAAATTGCGCCTGCTGGCGGTAGGCCGGGCGGGAACCAAGCGCCCTGAAATCGCCTTGATCGATGAATATCGTCAGCGCCTCAGCTGGCCCCTCACCATTCAGGAAGTGGAAGAGAAGCGTCCCCTGCCGACCGCAGCCTTGAAAAAACGCGAGGGCGAGTTGCTGCTGGCGGCCTTGGCCGGCGGCAAGTCCGGCCGTCAGGTCGCTGTCGTCCTGGATGAAAAAGGCCGCAATCTGGGCAGCCGGGATTTTGCCGCCAGGATCGGCGCCTGGCGCGACGACGGTGTCGCCGAGATCGTCTTCCTGGTCGGCGGTGCCGATGGCCATGACGAAGCGGTGCGCGAGCGGGCAGACCTGCTGCTGTCGCTGGGGGCCATGACCTGGCCCCATCAAATGGTGCGGGTGATGCTGGCCGAGCAGCTCTACCGCGCCCAGCAAATCCTGGCCGGCCATCCCTACCATCGGGATTAGAATCCGGCTAGGATCGCCCTCAATCCGATACCGGCCCCTTCACCGGACCGGTCCCCAACCGCCAATTCGTGGCCGCCAGGGCCATGCCAGAACAGAATAGGAAGCCATGAGCCAGACCGCATCCTCCTCTGCAACGTCTTCCCCCACGACGTCTTCCCCGAGCACCTCTTCCCGGCCAAAGCCCGTTGTACTCTGCATTCTCGATGGCTGGGGCCATCGCGACGAGATCGCCGACAATGCGGTCGATCAGGCGGTGACGCCGAACTGGCATGCCTTGGAACGCGACTACCCGCAGAGCCTGGTTGACGCCTCCGAACTGCATGTCGGGCTGCCGACGGGCCAGATGGGCAATTCCGAGGTCGGCCACATGAATCTCGGTGCCGGCCGGGTGGTCATGCAGGATCTGCCGCGGATCGACAAGGCCGTGGCCAATGGCGAGCTTGCCCGCAATCCGGAACTGACTGCCTTCATCGCCAAGCTGAAAGCCGGCGGCGGGGCCTGTCAGCTGCTGGGCCTGCTGTCGCCGGGCGGGGTCCATGCCCATCAGGATCACATCATCGCTTTGGCCAAGATCATCGACGGCGCCGGAGTCCAGGTCTACCTGCACGCCTTTCTCGATGGCCGCGACACCCCGCCATCCAGCGCCAAGCAATATGTCGCCGAGGTAGTGGCGGCGTTGAAGGGCACCAAGGTGAAATTCGGCACGGTGGGTGGCCGTTATTTCGGCATGGACCGCGACAAGCGCTGGGACCGCGTCGAGCTTGCTTATGACGCCTTCCTCGGTCAATCGAGCTTCACCGCGGCCGATGCGCCGGCTGCCGTTGTCGCAGCCTATGGCCGCGGCGAGACCGACGAATTCGCCAAGCCGGCGGTCATCGGCGATTTCAAGGGCATGCAGGATGGCGACGGCCTGCTGATGGCGAATTTCCGCGCCGATCGCGCGCGCCAGATTCTGACCGTGCTCGTCGATCCCGCCTTCGACGGCTTTGCCCGCAAGCGGGTGGTCAAGTTCGGCGCCACCCTCGGCATGGTGGAATATTCGACGGCGCTGGCGAAATTCCTGCCCTGCCTGTTTGCGCCGGCGGAGCTGACCAATACCTTGGGGGAGATCGTCTCCAAGGCCGGCCTCAAGCAGTTGCGCATCGCCGAGACCGAGAAATACGCCCATGTCACCTTCTTCTTCAATGGCGGCGAAGAACGGCTGTTTCCCGGCGAAGAGCGCATCCTGGTCCCATCGCCGAAAGTCGCGACCTATGATCTGAAGCCGGAAATGTCGGCGGATGAAGTGACCGACAAGCTGGTGGCGGCGATCGAGCGCGACCAGTTCGATCTCGTCGTCGTTAATTATGCCAATACGGACATGGTGGGCCATAGCGGCATCCTGGGCGCCGCCATCAAGGCGGTGGAAGCAGTCGATCGTTGCCTCGGCCGCCTGCGCGCCGCCGTGGCGGCGAAAGGCGGCGCGCTGGTGATCACCGCCGATCACGGCAATGCGGAGATGATGCGCGACCCGGTTACGGGCGAAGCGCATACCGCCCATACACTCAACCGCGTGCCCTTCATCGTCGCCAGCAGCCAAGGCAAGGCGATCACGCTGCGGGATGGCGAGCTGGCCGACGTCGCCCCGACCATCTTGCAACTGCTGCGCCTGCCACAACCGAAGGAAATGACCGGCCATTCACTGATCGCGTCAGCCAGGGATGAGGTCGCGCAGCAAAGCGCCGGCGATCGCAACCGCGCCACGGCTTGATGATCCTTGTCCGTGATTGCTTCCGATAGGTTCCGGTGGGTTTGGCGGCAGCCGCTGCGCGGCGCGATGCGCCGTGGCCCGCGGCATCCTGGCGGAGGGCTTTCCTGCCTGAGCGTGATGCTGGCTGGTGCGATCTCGATAGGCAGCATTTCGGCCGCCGCGCAATCGAGCCAGGACCTGGACACGCTGCACCAGCAGATCGAGCAGGGCAAGGCGCAGGCGACCGCCTTGCAGAAGCAGGCGGATGATCTCGGCCGGCAGATCAATCAGCTGCAGGACGCCTTGGTCAGGTCGGCGCAATCGGTGCAGGATTCCGAGCAGCAGGCCTCCGAGCTTGAAGCGACGTTGCAATCCCTGACCGATGAAGAGAAACGCAAGACCGATGAACTGGCCGCACGGCGTCAGCAGATGACCGAAACCTTGATGGCGCTCGAGCGGCTATCGGTGCAGCCGGCGCAGGCGGCGCTCTTTGCCGATCGGTCGGCGGTTGACCAGGCCCGCACCGCCAGCCTGCTGAGCCTGATCGTGCCGCAGCTCGACCGGCGGGCCAATGCCCTGAAGGCGCAGCTGGCCGATCTCCATGATCTCCACGATCAGATCCTCGACCGGCGCGAGCGCTTGAGCGTCACGCTCGGCACGCTGGCGACGCAAAATCAGCGATTGGCCGATCTGATCGAACAGAAATCAAAGCTGCAGAAATCGACTTTGGCGCAAGGTGCGGCGACCCAGGACAAGATGCAGGCGCTGGCCAACCAGGCGCAGAGCTTGAAGGACCTGCTCGACCGGCTCGATCGCGCCCGGCAGGAGGAAGCCGCCAAGCAGGAAGCCGCCCGCCAGGCCGCGGCGGAAGAGGAGGCAAAGCGCCAGGAGGCGACCCGCAAGGCCTCGCGGCGGCCGGCGAGCGCCGCCGATGATGCGGATAGCGGTACTGGCGGAGCCTTGAGCGGCTCCGGCGCCACCGGCCCGGGTACCGCAAGCCTGGGTGCCGCGGGCCCGGGCGCTACCGGCCTGGGCGCCGATGCGAAGGCGCAGAATGCCGCCCGCCCCTTCCCCGATACCGCAGCGCCCGGCAGTGGCGTGCGCATTCCCGTACGCGGGACGCTGGTATCCGGCTTCGGCAGTGCCACCACTGATTTGTCGCAGGCGCGGGGCATCGTGCTGCAAACCAGGCCGCAGGCCCAGGTCGTCGCGCCTTTTGACGGCAAGATCGTCTTTCAGGGACCTTTCAGGTCCTATGGGCAAATATTGATCATTGAACATCGGGGCGGCTATCATACGGTCCTTGCCGGATTGGGCCGGGTCGACGCCGTTGTTGGGCAATGGCTGCTGGCCGGTGAACCAGTCGGCATCATGGGAACGTCCGGCGGGGCGGTGATCGATGCGGGGCAATCGATCAGCGACCCGGGTACCTCGAACCAGGACCACCCGAAATTATATGTAGAGCTGCGCCACAACGGTCAGCCGGTGGACCCGGCACCGTGGTTCGGCGGTCTAACTCGTGTTGATAACAGCGAAGGTCAGTAAAGCATGTTCCGATCGACCCTACTTATCGCAACCGCCCTGTCCGTCGGCCTTGCCGTCGGTACCTTCGCCTTGCGACCGCATTTCGTCAGCGCCGATACCAAGCCGGCCGACACCTATGAGCAGCTCAACCTGTTCGGCGATGTTTTCGAGCGTGTCCGCTCCAGCTATGTCGAACCGGTCAGCGACGACAAGCTGATCGAATCCGCCATCAACGGCATGCTGAGCTCGCTCGATCCGCATTCCAGCTACATGAACGCCAAGGACTTCGCCGATATGCAGGTGCAGACCAAGGGCGAGTTCGGCGGCCTCGGCATCGAGGTCACCATGCAGGACGGGCTGGTGAAGGTGGTCTCGCCGATGGACGGCACGCCCGCTGCGGCCGCCGGCATCCAGGCCGGTGACCTCATCTCCGCCATCGACAACGATCCGGTGATGGGCCTCAGCCTGAATGACGCCGTCGAAAAGATGCGCGGCGAGGTCGGCTCCAGCATCAAGCTGACCGTCATCCGCGGCACCAAGGATCCCTTCGACGTGACGCTGAAACGCGCCGTCATCGCTGTGAAGTCGGTGCGCTGGGAACTGGAAGACGGCAATATCGGCTATGTGCGTATTTCCAGCTTCACCGAGAAGACCGATTCCGGCCTGCGTGATGCCATCGCCAAGCTCGGCGACGCGACCCAGAACAAACTGAACGGCCTTGTCCTCGACCTCCGCAACAATCCGGGCGGTCTGCTGGACCAGGCGATCAATGTCTCCGACGATTTCCTCGACAAGGGCGAGATCGTCTCCACGCGCGGCCGCAATCCCGACGAGGCGCAGCGCTGGAATGCCGAGCCCGGCGATCTGATGAACGGCAAGCCTGTCGTGGTGCTGATCAATGGCGGTTCGGCCTCGGCCTCGGAAATCGTCTCCGGCGCGCTGCAGGATCATCACCGTGCGATTCTGCTCGGCACCCGGTCCTTTGGTAAGGGTTCGGTGCAGTCGGTCATTCCCATCGCCAATCACGGCGCCATCCGCCTGACCACGGCGCGTTATTACACGCCGTCCGGCCGCAGCATCCAGGCCAAGGGCATCGATCCAGATCTCGTGGTCGAACAGGCCAAGATCGAAGAGGTCGACAACGACAACAGCCGTCATGAATCCGACCTCAAGGGGGCGCTGTCCAACAAGGGCGGCACGGCACCCAGCGACGGCAGCCAGACGCCGGCGGATCAGGGCAATGGCAATGGCGCCAAGCCGGACAGCAACGCCAATCCGCAGAACAAGGATGCCACGACCAAGGCAGCGGCCGGCAAGCCCGCCGCCGACCAGGCCAACAAGAAGCCCTATGTCGGATCGGAAAAAGAGCCCATTACCGCGCCCGACAAGGATTACCAGCTCGGCCGCGCTTTGGACCTGCTGAAGGGCCTTGCGTTGGTACAGGCGCAGAAGGCCGGCTAAGACGATCGCCGCGGCACCGGGAAAAATCCGCCCGGTCGCCCGGCAGAAGATGAAGCAGAACCAGCCCGGATTGGCGATAAAGCGCTGATCCGGGCTGATTTGTTCAATAAATCGGCCTTCTCCCCCGGCATGTTTCTTGCTGCAGATTGATGACGATGCCGGCATCGGGCCGGAAATGGTGGGACGGGATTGCAAGACGGGGGCGGCTTGATGAGCATGATCAGCACGACCGATCCGGTGGAACGCCAAAACGCGCTGTTGTCGGAAACAGCCAAAAGCTCGGCCGCCGGCCCGTTGCGTTTCCTGGCCGCCCTGCTGGTGGGCGGCAGCCTGATTGCCGCCGCCCTCTTCATGCTGAACGACCGCCTCACGCCATTGGCGGCCTGGCTATCCAAGGCATCTGGAATGGCGGCGGCATCGGACATCGCCACGCGCCATCCGCAGCAAGCCCCCGACAGACTGTTGACCGCGCCGACCTTGTCCGGGCCGGTGATGCTGTTGCCGATGTCGCCGACCGAGCTGATGCAGCATTATCCGCCGCAGCCGGGTCAGTCGCTGCAGGAAGGCGAGTTCGACCTGCCGGCCTGGCAGCGTTTTGCTCGCCCTTACCCCGCGGCTGCGCAGCCGCGCCTGGCGATGCTGCTGACCGGCCTCGGCCTCAACAAGGCGCTCACCGCCGCCGCGATCCTCTACCTGCCGCCGGACGTTTCCTTGAGCTTCAGCCCCTATGCGCCGGAACTGGGCGCCTGGATCGAGACCGCGCGCGCCCACGGCCACGAAGCCTTTGTCGACCTGCCGCTGGAATCGGCCGCACCGCAGGACGATACCGGCCCCGATGCCCTGATGACGGGGCTCCGGCCGGAAGAAAACGAAGCCCGGCTCGACCGCATTATCGGCCGCGCACCGCATGCCCTGGGCGTCGCCACCAGCCTCGGCAGCCGCTTCCTCACCGATCGCGGCGCCCTTCAGCCGGTTTTCGCCGCGATCAAAAAACGCGGCCTGGCGGTCATCGAAAGTTCCGCCGACCCGCGTCTCCTGACCGGCGAAGCCGGTGCTGCCATCCACCTGCCCCGCCTCAAAGCCGCTGACAGCGTCGATCAGGCCGCCGCACGGATCGATATCCTGCGCGCATTGGAGGCCATGGGCGCCCAGGCCCGCGAAGCCCGCCCGGCGTTATTAGTGGTGCAGCCTTCGCCCCTTTCCGTTGCGCTGATCGCCGCCTGGTGCCAGCAATTGCCCAATCAAGGTCTTGCCCTGGCGCCAGCCAGCAATATGCTGGCGCAATAGAAATCGACGGCAACCAGCCGAGGCGGCGCGATCTGCGTCGCAGCCAATCGAACGAGGTCTCATGAGTAAAGCGCTGACCGCGGCGCAGATCGCCGCTCTGCCCTATCGCCCCTGCGTGGGCATCGCCCTCTTCCGGCCCGACGGCAAGGTTTTCGTCGCCCAACGCATCGACAATCCCGGCCCAGCCTGGCAAATGCCGCAGGGCGGTATCGATGACGGCGAGGACCCGCTGACCGCCGCCTGGCGGGAAATGCAGGAGGAAATCGGCACCACCCGCGCCCATATGGTGGCGGAGAGCCGCGACTGGCTGCATTACGACCTGCCGCATGATCTGGTACCGGTCATCTGGCGCGGCCGGTTTCGCGGCCAGCGCCAGAAGTGGTTCGCCTTTCACTTCGATGGCACCGATCAAGATATCGATATCAACACCAAGCATGCGGAGTTTTCCGCCTGGCAATGGGTTGATTTTGCGACGGTTCCCGATCTTATCGTGCCCTTCAAGCGCGATCTGTATCGGCAAGTGGTCGCGGAATTCCAGCATCTGACCTAAGTCAGGAGGGCATTCACAGGCGCCGCGGGAAGCGAATTTGCTTCCACTCAATACGCTGGCGCTCTAGTGTCGCCGCCATTCGACGAGACCGCCGGGACCTAGGAGGCCACGGCCGCTTGCGATCATGCCAGAGGGGTGAGGAGAAACTACATGGCACGTGGCAGTGTAAAAGTACATGACATCGACCCGGAGAAGCTCAAGACATTGACCCGTTGCGTCATGTCGACCGATGCCGGCGATATGGTGATCGAGCTTTATCCTGATGTCGCGCCCAATACGGTCGCCAATTTTTACACCTTGGCGACGGATGGCTTCTATGACGACCTGACCTTTCACCGCGTGATCCCCGGCTTCGTCGCCCAGGGCGGCTGCCCCCAGGGGACCGGCACCGGCGGTCCGGGCTGGCGCATCGCCTGCGAAACCGAAGGCAATCCCCATGAACATCTGGAAGGCTCGCTGAGCATGGCCCATGCCGGCCGCGATACCGGCGGCTCACAGTTCTTCCTGGTGCTGGAATCGCAGCCCCATCTCGATGGTGTCCATACCGTCTTCGGCCGGGTGATCGAGGGGCTGCCGGCCCTTCACGCCATCAAAAAAGGCGATCATATCAAGTCGATCCGCTTCGGAAGCTGAGCGCGTCACCAAGCGGACGCACCGCTGTCATGAACGGCAACAAAACCCGGCGGCAATCGCCGGGTTTTGTGTTTTATGAACAAAATTAAATTAAATCAATAGATTAGACGGCCGACCGCAACGCGCAGCCACGAACCGGCCTAACTAATCCCTCTGAGGAATAAGCTTAAGCAAAGCTTCTAAAATGCTGTATATCGACAACTAATTGTTAATAGCTTCTCGCCAAAATCACATATGGCTGTAGTAGCCCTGTGTCGCCTTGGCGAATAAGCCGAAAGGGCGACGGATCCTTGGGAGCGATCCTCATATCGGGCAGGGAGACGACAACAGCTTGTTGGGGAGTGGTTGTCTTGAAACTGTCGCTTTTTAGCCGCAAAGCCGTCGATCCGTGCATCATCCATGATAGCGATCCGGCCTTCGCCATCGGCACTGTCCTGGTGGAAAGTTCGGACTTCCTGCCGCGTCACCGTTTTCCGGAATGGCGTGTCATCCATGCCTATACCGATCGCTATGAAACGCCGCATGTGGTGCTGCAGAACGTGAACGAACCCGGCTCACGCAAATCGCTGTCGATGGCCGGGCTGGTCGTCAGCGGCAAATATGTGCTGAAAGAACCGCGCAAGCTGCACAGTTGAAGCAAGCTGCACAGCTGAAGTTGTGTACGCTCGAAGGAGCGGCGTCCTAGTGCAGCAGGACCGCGCCGGTCGCCACCAGCACCACCGAAACATAACGGCGGTGCCGGAAACGCTCTTTTAAGAACAGCGAGCTCATTACGGCCGCGAAGATGACGCTGGTCTCGCGCAGGGCCGAGACATTGGCGAGACCGCCCTGCGACATGGCGAGAATTGAAATGCCGTAAGCGCCGCCGGAGAGCACGCCGCCAATGAGCCCGAAGCGCCAGCGGCTGCGGAAATAGCCGACCGCGCCGCGCCGCCGCCACAGGCACAGAATGACCACCAGCGGCATATCCAGCACGAACAGCCAGACGACATAGCCAAGATGATCGCCGGCGATGCGCACCCCCTGCCCATCGAACAATGTATAGCTCATGATGGTGAGGCTGGTGAGCAGGCCGTAGGCGATTGCCCGCCAGGAGCGCGCGCGATCGAGCGGCTTGTCGATGGCCAGCGCCAGAATGCCCAGCGAGGTCGCCAATACGCCGGCAAGCTGCACCGGCGACAGGGTCTCGCCGATCAACAGCCAGGCGGCGAAGGCGACCAGCGGCGGCGCCATGCCGCGGGCGATCGGATAGACTTGGCTGAGATCGCCATGCCGATAGCCGCTGGACAGAAAGACGTAGTAGCCGAGATGGGCGAGCAGCGAGCCCAGGAGAAAATGCCAGCTTGCCGGATCGGGAAAAGCGACGAAGGGCGTGAAGACCAGGCCGACCACGCCCAGTCCGAGGGAAATCAGCCCGATATTGAGCAATTTGTCGCCGGCGGTCTTGGCCATGACATTCCAGCCGGCATGCATCAAGGCCGCCGCCAGAACCAGCAGGGCCATTCCAGGAGAAAGCGCCATCTTGCACCATTTGGGCACCGGCCGGAGCCGTGCCTCGCTCCGCCACGCCCGAAAGCGGCGGCGGAGCGGGTTTCACTACCGCCACAGTTGCATGTCATCGAATTGACATAAAATAGAATCTCTCTATACGCCCATAGGCGGCGCACTTCATTGCCAGGACGGGCCTGCGGACGCCGTTCGCGGGCGACGAACCTTCAGTCTGCCGGCGCTTCGAAAGTCCGCGTCGTCGCAATTCCGGTCGCTGGCAGGCTGGCAACTAGAGCTTTGTTTTCATTGTGTGTCGACTGGGGGCGCAGGACCGCGTCACAGCAGCAGCGCATCACAACGGCACGGCCGGATTGGGTACATGGATCAGTTCGATTACATCATCATCGGCGCCGGCTCGGCCGGCTGTGTTCTGGCAGATCGACTCTCGGCGGACGGCCGCAGCAAGATCCTGGTTCTGGAGGCCGGCGGCAGCGACAACCGTTTCTGGATCAAGGTGCCGCTTGGCTACGGCATGACCTTCTTCGACCGTCGGGTGAACTGGGCCTATGAGACCGAACCGGTGCTCGGCTTGAACAACCGCCGGATCTACTGGCCACGCGGCAAGGTGGTCGGCGGTTCAAGCTCGATCAATGCCTCGGTCTATATGCGCGGCTTACCGGCGGATTTCGACGACTGGCGGGCGCTGGGCAACAGCGATTGGGGCTGGTCGGACGTCCTGCCCTATTTCCGCCGCAGCGAGAACTTCCTCGGCCAGCCGGGCAGCGGCCATGGGCCGCTCACCATCAGCGAGATCGGCGAGCAGGCGCATCCGCTGAAGCAATATCTCTTCGATGCCGCGGCCGAACTCGACCTGCCGCGCACGAACAACATGAACAGCGGCCCGTCGCCCGGCACCGGGCGCAACGGCGATCAGCCGGAAGGGATCGGGCTCTATCAGATCAATGTCAGGGACGGGCGCCGCTGGTCGGCAGCCGATGCCTTTCTGCGGCCGGCTTTGCAACGCGGCAATGTGGCGCTGACAACCCGCGCCCTCGTCACCCGCATCCTGATCGAAAACGGCCGCGCCGTCGGCGTCGAATATCGCCGCCACGGGCGCCTCGAAAAGGCCTTCGCGAGAGCCAGCGTCATTCTCAGCGGCGGCGCCGTCAACTCGCCGCAGCTGCTGCAGCTTTCCGGCGTCGGACCGGCAGCCTTGCTGCGCCAACACGGCATCGACGTCCTTCACGACAATGCGGCGGTGGGCGCGCACCTGCAGGACCATCTGGCCGTCACCTATTCCTACAAGGCTAACCGCCCAACCCTGAACGATACGCTGCGGCCGCTGCTCGGCAAGCTGAAGGCCGGCCTCACATATCTTGCGACCCGCAAAGGACCGCTCAGCATCAGCGTCAATCAATGCGGCGGCCTCGTTCGCTCGCATCGCGATGCGCCGCGGCCCGACATCCAGCTCTATTATAATCCGGTGACCTATTACGGCGCCGGCAGCGGCGACAAGCGGCGTTACGAGATGGACGCCTTTTCCGGCTTCATTCTCTGCTTCCAGCCCTGTCGCCCGACCAGCCGCGGAAAGATCGGGATTCGCAGCGCCGATCCGGCAGCGGCCCCCTCGATCGAGCCCAATTATCTTGCCACTGCCGAAGATGCCGCGGTGGCGGTCGCCGGCGGCAGGCTGATGCGGGAGATGGAAAACACCAAGGCTTATCGATCGCTCATCGCCGAGCGCATTCCGCCTTTGCTGGCCGATATGACCGACGCGGACATCCTGGCCGATTTCCGCGCCCGGTCGAGCACGGTCTATCACCCGACCTCGACCTGTCGCATGGGCGGCGCCAGCGGCGAGGCGGTGGTTGATCAGCAGCTGCGGGTTTTCGGGGTCGATGGCCTGCGGGTGGTCGATGCCTCGGTCTTTCCCACCGTCACGTCGGCCAACACCAACGCGCCGACCATCATGGTGGCGCAGAAGGCGGCAGATCATATCCTCGCGGAGGCGAAATCGCACTGAGCCGGATCGCAGTGGTCGAGGCTCACTCGATCTGCGCGGTCAGAGCCCCATCAACGAACGGGCAAACACCTCGGCCTCGAAGGGACGCAGATCATCGACGCCTTCGCCGACGCCGATCGAGACGACCGGCAGCTTGAATTTCTCGGCGAGCGCCACCAGCACGCCACCCTTGGCCGATCCGTCGAGCTTGGTGACGACGAGACCGGTCACCTGGCACATCTCCTTGAAGATCTCGACCTGGGAATGGGCGTTCTGGCCGGTGGTCGCGTCCAGCACCAGCAGGCAATCATGCGGCGTCGCCGGGTCGATCTTCTTGATGACTCGGATGATCTTGGCGAGTTCTTCCATCAACCCGGCCTTGTTCTGCAGCCGTCCGGCGGTATCGATCAGCAGCACGTCGATGCCCTCGGCCCTGGCGCGTGCAAGCGCATCATAGGCGAGACCGGCCGCGTCGCTGCCGGTTTCGCGCGCCACCACCGGTACATTGCTGCGCTCGCCCCAGATTTTGAGCTGTTCCACCGCCGCAGCACGGAAGGTGTCACCGGCCGCCAGCATCACCTTCTTGCCCTGGGCCTGATATTGCTTCGCGAACTTGCCGATGGTCGTGGTCTTGCCGCTGCCATTGACACCGACGACCAGAATGACATGCGGATGCAGCGGCTTCAGGGTCAAGGGGTGGGCCACGGGGCGCAGGATATCGGCGATCTCAGCCGCGAAAATCTCCCGCACCTCGCCTTCATCAATCTCCTTGTCGAAGCGGTCCTTGGCCAGCACCTTGATCAGACGCGCCGCCGTGGCGGGACCGAGATCGGCGGCGATCAGCGCTTCTTCCAGCTCATCCAGCAACTCGCGGTCGAGTTTGCGCTTGGTGAAGATGCCGGTGATGCTGCCGGTGATGCGGGTCGAGGTCCGGCTGAGGCCGGATTTCAACCGCGCGAACCAGCCGCGCTTTTCGGTTTCGCTTGTCTGCTCACTCATCGGATGGGGTCTGCTTTTGGTTAGGCGGCAACGGCGACCGCCGATTCGGCGATCAGTTCCGCGTTGCTATGGTGGAGAATACGGGCAACAACGAGATCACCGCGTTTCAGATGGCGCCCTTGGCCGATCAGGCGGACCGGTGCGAAGTGCCGGCTGTGGCCAAAGACGGCACCGTCGTCCTGTACGGTCTCGATGACCAGTTCGGCCATCTGTCCGATCTGGCTGGCGAAATAGCGCGCCTGCGCCGCCTGCCCCGCGACCCGCAGCCGGGCCGCACGCTCGCGCCGGATATCGCCCGGCAGCTGCGGCATTCTGGCGGCCGGCGTTCCCTGGCGCGCAGAATAGGGAAAGACATGCAGGTAGGTGATGCCGCAGGCTTCAACGAGATCGAGGCTGGCCGCGAACATCGCATCGGTTTCAGTCGGAAAGCCGGCAATGAAATCGGCCCCGAAAACGATATCCGGCCGGCGGCGGCGCATCTCGGCGCAAAAGCGGATGGCATCCGCGCGGCTGTGGCGCCGCTTCATCCGCTTCAGAATCATATCGTCGCCGGCCTGCAGCGAGAGATGGAGATGCGGCATCAGCCGCTCTTCCTCGCCGATCAGCCGTCGCAGCTCTTCATCCACTTCGATGACATCGACCGAAGAGAGCCGCAGGCGCGGGAGATCGGGCACCAGTTTCAGCACCCGCCGCACCAATTGGCCGAGCGTCGGCGTACCGGGCAGGTCGCCGCCATAGCCGGTGATATCGACACCGGTCAGGACGACTTCTCGCGCGCCCTCGGCCACCAGCTGCCGGACCTGGGAGACGATGATGCCCATGGGCACCGACCGGTTGTTGCCACGGCCGAAGGGGATGATGCAGAAGGTGCAGCGATGGTCGCAGCCTTGCTGGATCTCGACGAAGGCGCGGATATGATGCGCGAGACCGCCAACGAAATGTCCAGCCGTTTCGCTGATCGTCATGATATCGGCGACGGCGATGCGCGGCGCGGCCGACGGCTTGGCAAAGGCAGCGAAGGTCTCTGCCTTCAGCTTTTCGTCGTTGCCGATGACATGATCGACTTCCGGCATCGCCGCGAAACTTTCCGGCGCGATCTGTGCTGCGCAGCCGGTGACGATGATCTTGGTGCCGGGCTGCGCGCGACGGGCCCGGCGGATCGCCTGTCGCGCCTGACGCTCGGCTTCGGCAGTGACGGCGCAGGTATTCACGATGACGGCATCTCCGAGGCCGGCAGCCACCGCATGGCCGCGCATCACCTCGGCCTCGAAGGCATTGAGACGGCACCCGAAGGTCAGCAACTGGGGCACTCCGGCACTGGCATGCGGTGGCGGCACCGTTTCTGGCAGCGCAATCGCCTCGGCAGTCGTCGTTTCTGCCATCAGCCGGCCAGATCCGGCGTCGCGAGATCGATCACGCCGTCGAAGCTGTGGGTCCAGCCGCCGGTCATGCGGACATGGCCATTGGCCAGCCAATCGATATGCAGCCGGCCGCCATCAAGCAGCACGTCCGCGGATCGGCCCGTCAGTCCGCGCCGCGCCGCCGCGACCAGGGTTGCGCAGGCACCGCTGCCGCAGGCCTGGGTGATGCCGGCGCCGCGTTCCCAGACCCGCATGCGCAAGGTGCCGTCCGGCAACAGCTGGACGATCTCGATATTGGCGCGTTCAGGAAACAGCGGATGGTGTTCGAGCTGTGGACCGAGCCCGGCCAAATCGATGGCAGCAACATCGGGCACGAAGAAGACGGCGTGGGGATTGCCGACATTGACGGCGACCGGATCGCTGAGCGGTCCTAAAGCAAGCGGCAGATGGGCGGTGTTGCAAGCCTCGGCGAGCGGGATCTCGCTCCAGTCGAGGCGCGCCGGTCCCATATCGACGGCGATTTCCCGGCCGCCTTCCAGCGCTTCCGCCGACAGCAGTCCGGCAACCGTCTCGATGCTGAGGGTCCGGCGGCCAAGTTCATCCATCACCCGCGCGGCAATGCAACGCGTGGCGTTGCCGCAAGCCGCGGATTCGCTGCCATCCGGATTGTGGATGCGCATGAAAAGGTCGGCATCCGGCCGCTGCGCCGGTTCGAGGACAATCAGCTGATCACAGCCGATGCCACGGCGGCGATCGGCGATCAATCTGATTTGCCGGCTGCTGAGCCGCGGCCCGCCGCGGCGGAAATCCAGCACCACGAAATCATTGCCAAGGCCATGCATCTTGGTGAACGGCAGCTTGCCGGTCGTCCCCTGCTGGGCATCCTGCTGCCGGACAATATCCCGCCTTGCCGCCGCCGGCTGCGAAGCCGTGCTGCCCGGATCGGATTGCAGGATGGTCTGGCTGGAAGCCGGCATCAGATAGCTCATTCCGGCGCCATGGCGCCTTTTCAGTCACGGCCAAAGCGGCCGCCTCGATTTCGCGGCTATTTGTAGTCTTCCACGAGGGCTTGTCCACCGCTATCCACATCTGGTTAATGATTCGCGCGCCGGCAAGCATCTGGTCGCCGGGCAGACCGCCGGTCAGGCCCGGACCCGAAGTTCGACAGCAGCCCAGGCGACGGCATGGTTGACGCTGGCGCCCTGCGCCTGTATAAGCCGCCGCTGAAAAATAGCTTGTCCCATTTGACACAGAATTCGACGGATCAAACCCATGGCCCATCATAAATCGGCTGAGAAGCGCATTCGCCAGACCGAAACGCGTACTGCCCAGAACCGCGCCCGTTCCAGCCGTATCAAGACCGAAGTGAAGAAGGTCGAGCAGGCGCTCGCCAGTGGCAACCAGGCGGCTGCCGAAGCTGCCTTGCGCGCCGCCCAGCCGGAATTGCATCGCGGCGTCAGCAAAGGCTTGCTGCACCGCAACACAGTTGCGCGCAAGGTGTCTCGCCTGTCCAAACGCGTGAAAGCGCTGGCCGCCGGCTAAGCCTTTCGGACGCGCTTCAAGCTCGTCACATAACTGTCACTGCTGATTAGACAATCGCTGCAGTTTACCAACTGCAGCGATTGTCTTTTCGTGCTGCCTAACAAGCGCTTCGCCACTTTGCGTTGCAGCGTGGGGCGGCGCTGCGTTTTCTGTCCCTAGCATTTCTGTGGCTTTTTTGGCACGGAATGCGATCCCGGACCGGCTAAAATGGCGTTCTTGATTCGATCATATTGCCTTCCGAAGCCGGCCAACGTAGAGTTATCCCCAAGAGTTGACGGGTTGAGGCAAGGCCGGCCGTTTGGTCAAAGGCCGTGAAAAATTAAAACAATTTCAGATAGTTGGGCGCATAGGTCAGCGAGTTTTTGCGGATGATCTAGATCGTGGGGTCGTCTCCACCTGGCACCGCAAGAGCTTGAGCACCTGGCGCACAGAAGGGTAGTGACTAAAATGCAACAAGGCGCTTCGTTTATCTGCTATCGCCGAGCCCACCGTCACGCGACCTTCGATCGTTCCGGATTTTTCTCCACCAAAAATTGTATCCCTGAGTGACGCGGCCCTAGGCCCGCCAGCCCCATTCAGGGCTGCGGCGGGCCAGCTGCGTCATAGCCTATCCGTGATCCAATGGTCGCGATGGGCTGGTTTTCTCGCTACCTGAAAGTTGTGCGGACATGTCAAAGCGATCTTCGGAGCACCTTCAGCTGGGAGCCCCGGCCATTCTGATCTGCAGCAGTAAGCGGTGGTCGGCTGCCAGCGAGGCCCTGTCATGAGCTATGCCGGCGATATTAGCGTCAACGAGGCCTGGCAGATGCTGGCCGCCGAGAAGACGGCCCAGCTGGTCGACGTCCGCACCGCCCCGGAATGGAGCTTCGTCGGGCGTGCCGACTTGGGCAATCTCAGTAAGGCCCCCCTTCTGTTAAGCTGGCAGGTCTACCCGCAGATGGCGGTCGACACCGATTTCGTCGGCAAGCTGGTGCAGAAGCTGGAAAATACGGACAAGGATGTTCCTCTCCTGTTCCTGTGCCGGAGCGGTGCACGGTCGAAGGCGGCGGCCATCGCCGCCACCGCAGCGGGCTTCACCCGCTGCTACAACATTGCCGGAGGATTCGAAGGCGATCGCGATAGCGCCGGACATCGCAATGCGGTGGGCGGATGGCGCTTTGCCGGCCTGCCTTGGGTCCAGGATTGAAGCAGGGACGGGTCAGGAGCCGAGATCGAGCGGCGCGATCTGATCGCGCCATCTAGTGTGTGAGACCGGTTCGTCACGGAGGACGGATCGGTCTGGTGAGGTGGCGAAAGCCAAAGCTTATGTCGCGGCGCCCAGGCAATTAGGGGGCGAAATGTTGCCTGGGAACGGTGCGGCAGACGGGGAAGAGTGATGTCGGAATTGAACAGCGATACCCAGCTCAATGCACAATGGGCACGCATCCGCGGTCGTTTGCGCGCGGAATATGGTGAAGCAACGTTTCGCAGCTGGCTGAAGCCCTTGACCCTGGCTGGCCGCCGCGGCGCCGATCTGCGTGTTGCCGTGCCGTCGCGATTCATGCGCGACTGGGTGACGACACATTACGGCGACCGCATCAAGGCCCTGTGGTCGACGGAGAATCCGGAAATCCGCTCGGTCGAAGTGATCGTCGATGCGCTCGCCGGCCGGGCGCAATCGGTGGACGACAGTGGATCGGACGAAGCGGGGCTGATCGAGCTCGGCGGCCATGACGGTGCCGTGGCGACCATGCCGCGGGCGGAAAGCGTCGGCGCCGCCGCCGTGGCAAGCCTAGTCGCCCCGCATCTCGTCAGCCGCGACGAGCCCGACGGCTTCGACGACGTGAGTGCGCCGCTCGATCCGCGCCTCACCTTCGACAATTTCGTTGTCGGCAAATCCAACGAGCTCGCCCATGCCGCCGCCTATCGCGTGGCGGAGGCGGATACAGTGCCCTTCAATCCGCTGTTCCTCTATGGCGGCGTCGGCCTCGGCAAGACCCATCTGATGCATGCCATCGCATGGCACATCCGCCGCAGGAAGCCGCATAAGCGGGTGATCTATCTCTCCGCCGAGAAGTTCATGTATCAGTTCATCCGCGCCTTGCGGAACAAGAGCACCATGGCCTTCAAGGAACAGTTCCGCAGCGTCGACGTGCTGATGGTGGATGACGTGCAGTTCATCATCGGCAAGGAATCGACCCAAGAGGAGTTCTTCCACACGTTCAATGCGCTGGCCGACCAGAACCGGCAGGTGATTCTGTCGGCCGACAAGTCGCCGTCGGATCTCGAAGGATTGGAAGAGCGCATGCGCTCGCGCCTCGGCTGGGGCCTCGTCGCCGATATCCATCCGACCACCTATGAATTGCGCCTCGGCATCCTGCAATCGCGGGCCGAGCAGAGCGGCGTCGAGATTCCGCAGAAGGTATTGGAGTTCCTCGCCCATCGCATCGCCTCGAATGTGCGCGAGCTGGAAGGGGCGCTCACCCGCATCACCGCCCATGCCACTTTGGTCGGTCGGCCGGTGACCCTGGAATCGGCGCAGGAATTGTTGAAGGACCTGCTGCGTGCCAATGACCGCCGGGTCAGCATCGAGGAAATCCAGCGCCGGGTCGCCGAGCACTTCAACATCAAGCTCGCCGATATGCAGTCGCCGCGCCGCGCCCGCACCGTTGCCCGGCCGCGCCAGATCGCCATGTATCTGGCCAAGCAGCTGACCACCCGCTCGCTGCCGGAGATCGGCCGCAAGTTCGGCGGCCGCGACCACACCACCGTCATGCATGCGGTAAAAAAGGTCGAGGAACTGTGTGCCGGTGATTCAGGTTTTGCCGAGGACGTCGATCTTCTGCGCCGGATGCTGGAAGGCTGAACAGGGCGCAGTCGCAGCGTGACGTCAGGTGCCATTGAACCCATATCGAAAAAAGGCCGGGTCTCACGTGACCCGGCCTTTTCGTTTCGTCAAGCTTCCTCCGACTACTCTTCCGGCGTCGTTTCCACGTAACGCTGGAATTCCGCCAGTTGCTGGCCGGTGAGATTGACCGGCACCGACGGCGTCTTCATGGGATCGATGCGTTTACCGTCGACCAGCACCTCGTAATAAAGATGCGGGCCGGTGGCGACACCGCTGCGGCCGACATAGGCGATGATATCGCCGCGCTTGACCGCACTCCCCCGTTGCAGGCCGCGGGCGAAGCCCGACAGATGCGCATAGGCCGTGGCGAGATGACCGTCGCGGCGCAGGCGGATGTATTTGCCGTAATTGCCCCGCCAGCCGATATCCTCGACCACGCCGTCGCTGGCCGCGACAACGGGCGTACCGGTCGGCGCGCCGAAATCGACACCTTCGTGGAACCGCCGATCGCCGAAGACCGGATGAATACGCCAGCCGAAAGGCGAGGTGATGCGGGCATCGATCTGCAACGGCTTGCCGAGATCGAGCAGCGCCACGCCGTGGCCATCCGCCTGCATCAGCGTGGTGGTCTGGTCATCGGTCTGGTAGCGATAGATGCGCCGGGTCTTGCCCCCGTCGTCGAGCATGGCATAGCGCAATTGCGGCTCGTCGAGCTTGCCGTCGCGCTGGACGCCTTCATAGATGACTTCGAAAGTGGCCGTGTCATGCAAGGTGGGACGTTGTCCGGGACCGGCCTTGAAGCCGAGGATGATTTCATCCGCCAGAGGCGACGGCAGTTCCTCCGCCAGGAGCGCCGTGCGCAAATTCTTCCCGACCGAGCCCGTCACATGCCGGACAGTAAACTGGCCGTCATCTTCCGGGACGGCGCTCGCCGTCTGCCGTTGATCGGCGGCACCTGCATCGGGCTGGCGATTGGCGGTCCAGATCGAGGCCTTGGATAGCTGGCCGGCGCTGTGGCCGCGCAAGGCATGCGCGATATCCTGATCGGAAACCGGGCGGGCGGCGTCGATATGCACGGTCAGGCTGGTGGTATCGCCCGACATCAATTCCACCGTCTCGACCAGACGCGTCGGCACGGCAGATGCGCCGCTGCTCGACGTGCCGGCGCCGCCGGCATGGGCGCCCAAGGCAGCGCCGCCAGAGGTGACGTTACCCCCGGCATTTGCCGCCGTTGCCGGCGCAAAGGTCAGGCGCAGGCGCGATCCGGCCTGCAGGCTGGCCGGATCGAAGATATCGCTGATCGCGGCGAGCACGGCGCGCCGGTTGTCCGGTGGCACGCCCTGGGCGGCGAGCAGCTTTGCCAGGGTGTCGCCCTTGTCCACCGTCACGTCGGCGGTGGACAGCACCAGCCCTGCCGGCGCGGACTGGGACGCCGGCGCGGGCTGAGATACCTGCGGCGCCCCAGAGGCTTGTAGCGCACCAGAGACCTGCGGCGCCTGGGCGGGCACGGAGCGATCCGTTAGGTCCTTGGCGACGGCCGGGCCGGCGGCAGGCCCGAATCCCAGCGCCAAGCCGGCGAACAGGATACCGGCCGAAGCCAGGGCGGTGCCGATGCGGCCCATAGGCTGCTGCCGCTCCGGCGCGCCAAGGCGCGGCACGGCATCGGCAGGAGGGCGACGATTGTTGGCTGTGGCGGATCTGTTGCTGCAGATCAGGGTCCCCGGCATGTAGATCTGTCCCCTTGGTACTGGCGGGCGAAACGAAGATGGGCAGGAGGCTGAAGGCTCAAGCCCGGCGAGACCGACAATGAGCCGGCGAAGTAAGGCGATTTTTGGGCAGGCTTGGACCGGGCTGGCGGTCGGGTCATCACATGTGGTTGAAGCCGCTTTCGCGCCGCGCGAGACTTTCCAGAAGCGGCGTGAAATGCCGCCGGGGCGACATTGCCGCAGCGTAGCGCAGGGATGGAACGACCGTAGGCCTCCTCAGCGTGGCTCGCGGGCGCGGTAACCGAATCGGGACGCAAGAAGACCTGCCGGGGGCTTCACCCAGCCCGGCTCTCTAGCCGTCTAGAGACTGATTTCGCCGGATTTTCGCCGAAAAGAGCTGTTGCCAGCAGAACCGGCTGCTATAATCCCGCACTTGCTGTCGTGGGGGTGCGATTCGGGTGCCGATCGCCCCTCTCAATGCCGGTCAGACCGGCTCCTCCGGCAAGGTAATTGGGGTGACAAGACCGTCCAGGATGCTGGCGACGGATGAGCCGTCGACGGGTGCTGGAGCGGCCCATTGGATGAGTGTGAGTGGCCATGAAACTGACCATTGATCGGACCGCCCTGTTGCGTTCCCTTGCCCATGTGCAGAGCGTCGTCGAACGGCGTAATACCATCCCCATCCTCTCCAACGTGCTGGTGGAGGCCAAGGGTGACCGTCTGAGCCTGACCGCCACGGATATGGATCTGGCAATCGTCGAACAGACGGGCGCCCATGTAGCGACGCCAGGCGCCGCCACGGTGCCGGCCCATACCATGTATGACATCGTCCGCAAGCTGCCGGATGGTGCCGAGGTGCAACTCGAACTGGTGGCCGACGGCGCCCAGGTGGCCCTGAAGGCCGGCCGCTCGCGCTTTACCCTCGCGACTTTGCCGAAGGAGGATTTCCCGGCGACGGCCGGTGGCGATCTGCCGCATCGGTTCCCGCTCTCCGCCATCGATCTGCGCGGCTTGATCGACCGCACCAAATTTGCCATTTCGACGGAAGAGACCCGTTACTACCTCAACGGCATCTATCTGCATGCCTTCTCGACCGGCAAGCAGAAATCGCTGCGCGCCGTCGCCACCGACGGTCATCGCCTGGCGCGGGTGGAAATGCCGCTGCCGGAAGGGGCCGAGAACATCCCCGGCGTGATCGTGCCGCGCAAGATGGTCAACGAGATCCGCAAGCTGATCGAGGAAGTCGAAGGCATGGTGGAAGTCTCGCTGTCGGAATCGCGCATCCGCTTCGCCTTCAACGACACCATCCTGACCTCGAAGCTGATCGACGGCAGTTTCCCCGATTATCAGCGCGTCATCCCGACCGGTAATGACAAGGTGCTGGAAGTCGATCGCCGCAGCTTCCGCGACGCGGTCGACCGCGTCTCGACCATTTCCAGCGAGAAATCCCGCGCCGTCAAACTCAGCCTCAAGGTCAATGCCATGACCTTGTCGGCCACCAGCGCCGAAAACGGTACCGCCGTGGAAGAGCTGGAAGTCAAATACGAAGGCGCCTCCCTGGAAATCGGCTTCAACTCCAAATATCTGCTGGATGTCGCCGATCAGATCGAGGGCGAGGGACTGCAACTGGTGCTGGCCGATTCCGTGGCGCCGACCCTGGTGCGGGATCTCGCCGATGCCATGGCGCTCTATGTCCTGATGCCGATGCGGGTGTAAGCTCCTTGTCTCAACCGGGACAAGGACGCGTACCGCCTGCAGCGATGGTCGATCGGAGCCAGATGAGCGATGTCGCCCGAAACAGCGAAACCGCCGGGTTGGGCGAGGCCGGGCTTGGTGATTCCACCGGCCAGGCGGAAGCGCGGACCGGCTTCACGCATCTGACCCTGACGGCGTTTCGCAGCTATCGGCAGGTGGCGCTGGATCTCGATCAGCGGCCAGTCGTGCTGACCGGCGCCAATGGCGCCGGCAAGACCAATCTCCTGGAGGCGATCTCCTTCCTCGCCCCCGGCAGCGGCTTTCGGAGCGCGAAACTGGCCGAGGTCGATTGCCGTACCACCGGCAATCAGGGCGAGATGGCCTGGGCGGTCCATGCCAGGCTGCAGACGCCACAGGGCGAGCATCTGCTGGGCACCGGCCGCGATCCCCTGGGCCCGGCGCAGATTGGCCGTGACCGCCGGTTGCAGCGCCTGAATGGCGCCCCGCTGCGCAGTCGCGCGGGCTTCGCCGAGATCCTCTCGGTGCAATGGCTGACGCCGCAGATGGATCGGCTGCTCGGTGATGCCACGGGATCACGGCGGCGCTTTCTCGACCGCCTGGTGGCCGGCATCGATCCCGGCCAGGCCAGCCGGCTTAGCGCCTATGAGACCAGCCTGCGCGAGCGCGCCAAGCTGTTGCGCGGCGAAGTGGCGGCGGGCGCCGCCGAAATCGGCGCCTGGCTTGGCGGGCTGGAAGCGGAGATCGCCGGCCTTGCCGTTGCCATCGCCGCCGCCCGCAACGATACGGTGGCGCGGCTGAATGACTTCATGGCGGGAACGGCCGGCTGCATGTTCCCCCTGGCCGGGTTGGAGATCGACGGAGCCGTCGAGACCTGGCTGAAGGAAATGCCGGCTTTGGCGGCCGAAGATCGGCTGCGCGACTGCCTAGCCGGCGCCCGCGCCGAGGATGCCGCCAGCGGCACCACGCGCTGGGGCACCCATCGCAGCGATCTTGCCGTCACCTATCTCGGCCGCGCTTTGGGCGGCGCGCCTTTGGCGGCAGCCGAGTGTTCGACCGGCGAGCAGAAAGCGCTGCTGCTGTCGATCATCCTCGCCCAGGCGCGCCTCACCCGCTATCTGCGCGGCCAGGCGCCGGTTCTCCTGCTGGATGAGGCGCTGGCGCATCTCGATGGCGCTCGGCGTCTGGCCTTGTTCGAGGTGGTGCTTGAACTTGGCGCCCAGGCCTGGCTCACCGGCACCGAGCGCGACTGGTTCAAGCCGCTGGCCGGTGCGGTTCAAAGTTTTGCCGTCGCCGACGGCAAGGTTGCGCAAGCAGCCTTATAGATGCCGCCACAGGGCGCATCCCGGGACCTAACCCGAAGCGCCTCGCAGGTTGCGGCGTATCACATGATGTATCGATTGGATTGAAGATGTCTGAGAACGAAACCAACGGCAACGGCAGCGAATATGGTGCGGATTCGATCAAGGTGCTCAAGGGCCTCGATGCGGTGCGCAAGCGGCCGGGCATGTATATCGGCGACACCGATGACGGTTCGGGCTTGCATCACATGGTCTACGAGGTGGTCGACAATGCCATCGACGAGAGCCTCGCCGGCTGGTGCGACCGCGTCGATGTGATCCTGAACGGCGACGGTTCGGTAACGGTGCGCGATAACGGCCGCGGTATCCCGGTCGACATCCACAAGGAGGAAGGCGTCTCGGCGGCCGAGGTCATCATGACCCAGCTCCATGCCGGCGGCAAATTCGACCAGAACTCCTACAAGGTCTCCGGCGGTTTGCACGGTGTCGGCGTCTCCGTCGTCAATGCCTTGAGCGAGCGGCTCGATCTCACCATCTGGCGCGACGGCAAGGAACATTTCCTGCGCTTCCGGCATGGTGATGTCGAAGCGCCGCTGGCGGTGGTCGGCGATGCGCCGATCATCGACGGCAAGCCGAAACGCGGCACTGAGGTGACCTTCCTCGCTTCCAAGGAAACCTTCACCAAGACCGAATACGATTACTCCACCCTGGAACACCGCCTGCGGGAACTGGCCTTCCTCAATTCCGGCGTGCGCATGTTCCTGACCGATGCGCGCGGCGTCGAGCCGAAGCAGGTCGAATTGTTTTACCAAGGCGGCATCGAGGCCTTCGTGCGCTATCTCGACCGCAGCAAGAACGCGCTGCACCAGCCGATCGTCATGCTGGGCGAGAAGGACGGCATTACCGTCGAGGTGTCCATGGAATGGACCGACGCCTATCACGAGACCATGCTGTGCTTCACCAACAACATTCCGCAGCGCGACGGCGGCACCCATTTGGCCGGCTTCCGCGGCGCTCTCACGCGCCAGGTCAATAAATATGCCGAGGATAGCGGCATCGCCAAGAAGGAGAAGGTGGCGCTGAGCGGCGACGATGCCCGCGAAGGCCTCACCTGCGTGCTGTCGGTCAAGGTGCCGGATCCGAAGTTCTCGTCGCAGACCAAGGACAAGCTGGTCTCCTCGGAAGTACGGCCGGTGGTCGAGAACATCGTCAACGAGCGCCTCAGCCAATGGTTCGAAGAGCATCCGACGGACGCCAAGCGCATCGTCGGCAAGGTGGTGGAAGCCGCCGCCGCCCGCGAGGCCGCGAGGAAGGCACGCGAGCTGACCCGCCGCAAGGGGGCGCTGGATATCTCCTCGCTGCCCGGCAAGCTTGCCGATTGCCAGGAGCGCGATCCGGCCTTGTCCGAACTCTTCATCGTCGAGGGCGACAGCGCCGGCGGCTCGGCCAAGCAGGGCCGCCACCGCAAGTCCCAGGCGATCCTGCCGCTGCGCGGCAAAATCCTTAACGTCGAGCGGGCGCGTTTCGACAAGATGCTCTCCTCGGCGGAAATCGGCACGCTGATCGCCGCGCTCGGCACCAGCATCGGGCCGGAAGAATTCGATATCGAGAAGGCGCGCTACCACAAGATCATCATCATGACCGACGCCGATGTCGACGGTTCGCATATCCGCACGCTGCTCCTGACCTTCTTCTACCGGCAGATGCCGCAGCTGATCGAACGAGGCTATCTCTATATCGCCCAGCCGCCGCTCTACCGCGCCGCCCGCGGCAAGTCGGAACGCTATCTGAAGGATGACCGGGCGCTGGAAGATTACCTGATCAGCGCCGGCATCGATGGCGCGCTGCTGCGCCTGGGCAACGGCGCGCAGATCGCCAGCGCCGACCTCCGCCGCCTGGTCGATCTCGCCGCCCAGGCGCGCGGCCTGATGCAGCCGGTGATCCGCAAGGTGGGTTCGTCCGACGTCGTGGAGCAGAGCGCCATCCTCGGCGCTCTCAATCCGCAGGCGGCCAGCGATCCCAATGTCGCGCTGGAGATTGCCAGGCGCCTCGATGCTTTGGCACCCGCCAATGAACGCGGCTGGACCGGTCTTGCCGATCAGGATGGCGGACTGGCGTTCCGCCGGCGCCTGCGCGGCATCACCGCCTCGCATGTGATCGATGCGGCCTTGATCCGCGGCGCCGAATGCCATCGCCTCGACGGGCTCAAGGCGGAGCTGAAGGAAACCTATGACAGTGCGGCGACGCTGGTGCTGCGCGACAAGGAGATCACCATCCACGGCCCGATCGGGCTTGCCGAGGCGGTGATGGAGCAGGGCCGCAAGGGCATCACCATCCAGCGCTACAAGGGTCTCGGTGAAATGAATCCGGAACAGCTCTGGGAAACCACCCTCGACCCCGAGGTGCGCAGCCTGCTGCAGGTCAAGGTCAGCCATGCCGACGAAGCGGAAGAGATCTTCTCGACCCTGATGGGCGACGTGGTCGAACCGCGCCGCGATTTCATCCAGCAGAACGCGCTCAACGTCGCCAATCTGGATGTCTGACGCCAGTGGTGGTTGTTGTTTTGAGTAACTGATCGTCTCGAGGGTGCTATGGCCCAACCTGTGTCGCCTAGCCGCAGGAGGCCCGGAACCCTGGGACGACCCAAATATCGCCAATCTCAGGGAATTGGTGCCAATATTTCGCGTCCGGCGGCCGCTTCGGGATACCAGCGAATATGCCACGCTGCGTTCTGGCATTGAGCTAAATCAAGGTTGCACCGATCTTTCTGGTGTAATAGAAACCGCATGCTCGTCATTGCTTCGCACCTTCTCAGGACATTGACCGCCGCGCTGGCTGTGGTGGCGTTCGCCCTGCTGCCTATAGCGGGAACTGCGATGGCTAATGAGCCGCATGGGGGCATGCACAACGTTACCGGCTGTTCGAGCGACCTTCATCCTGGAATGGGTCAACAGCATGCAATGCCGGGCTCCGAGAACGCAGAATCTGCGGGCTGCAGTCATTCCCCGGTCCAGAAAGACAATTGCTGTTTCGGGACGTCCTGTCCCTCCGTGCAGATGCTGGAGTGGCCGCGCTTCACAGTGCCCGTGCCAGGCCTAGCACCGGCCGTCGAGCCAACAACCACAGCTACGAGCGAGCGGGGCCTGCACCCGGCTCCTACGCCGCGACCTCCGCGTCTATCCATCTGACACAGTCGGTTTGATCGCTCGGCTCCGACCGAAATCGGGGCGACGTATCTATCCAATACCGCGAGGGCGCTAGAACGCGCCTTCGGACCCGTCAGATGAATAGGAACATTCCATGAATCGGAATCTATCAAGACGCAATTTTCTTGCGTATTCAACTGCGACAGCCGCGGCAGCAGGTTTGGCTTCAGCTTTCCCCTCCCTCCGGAGTTCGGCCGAGGCAGCTTCGCCGACTGAACTGCGGATCGTGCAGCGCAATTTGGAAGTCCTTGGAAAGCCAGCCAAGGTCTTCGGAATCCAGCGCGCCAGCGGCGAGCCGGGCCTCTTTCTTAAACCCGGCGAACGCTTCAATGTCGTTCTGCAAAACCAAGCAGGCGAGGACACTGTCATTCATTGGCACGGCATGAAGCCTCCATACCTTCAGGACGGCGTCGCCGATGGGAAGCGGCCGCTCATACCAACAGGTAAATCGGCCTCATATGATTTCATCCCGCAGACCGGTACGCACTGGATGCATTCGCATCACGGGCTTCAGGAGCAGTTGCTAATGGCTGCGCCGCTGATCGTGCGCAGCAAGGAGGATGTGGCAGCGGACCTCCAGGAGGTCACCGTCTTACTTCACGACTTTACCTTCAAGAATCCGGCTGATCTCTTGGGCAGCCTGACCAAAAGCTCCGCCAGCTCTCAAGGTATGAACATGCCGGGCATGGATATGTCCGGCGGATCGGCGTCCAGCACGCAGTCAAGTCAGATGGCCATGGGCTCGATGTCGGGGTCTATGCAGATGGATCTGAATGACGTCGACTACGATGCATACCTTGCCAACGACCGGACACTTGAAGATCCGCAAGTTATTCAAGTCGAACGCAGTGGTCGCGTGCGCCTGCGTCTGATCGATGGAGCCACGTCCACGGCGTTCACCCTCAATCTCGGAGAATTGTCCGGCGAGTTGATCGCCGTGGATGGCAATCCCGTCAAGCCGATCAAGGGCAATCACTTCGGCGTCTCCATGGGGCAGCGGCTCGACATTCTGATCGATCTGCCTGGCCCAGGCGCCTTTCCCATCTTGGCTCAACGGGAAGGTGATTTCGCTCAGACGGGTATCATTCTTGCGTCGCCAGGCGCAAACATCACGAAAGTAGCCAGTACCGGCCCGCACAAGGGCGGTATCCTTGACTTGTCGTTGGAAGCAACGCTGCAGGCATTGCAGCCACTTGCCCCCCGCACCGCGGATATCACCCACAAGGTCGCTTTGACCGGATCCATGGAGCCCTACGTCTGGTCGATCAATGGCCTGACCTGGGCAAATCATCGGCCGCTTATGGTGAGCGAAGGCCAGCGGGTTGTCCTGGAGATGACGAATCAGACCATGATGGCGCATCCCATGCATCTTCATGGTCACCATTTCCAGGTGATCGGCATTAACGGCAAGCCGATGAATGGCGCGGTCAGGGACACCGTTCTGGTACCTCCAATGGCTGCCGTTACGGTCGCCTTTGACGCAGGCAATCCCGGTCGGTGGCCCCTGCACTGCCATAACCTGTTGCACATGGCGACCGGCATGATGACCGAGGTCGTCTATGACCGCTATGCGTAGGACGCCCGAACGTAGCGTGCAATGACGGATGCCGGAGGCAGGCGCCTTCGGCCAACCGCCCGCAGGACCGCTAGGCGTAGCCGTAACAACCCCTGTCGGCCGGAGCGCGATAGCGCTTTGTCACTAAGGAGCAACCAGTGAACCAAGACCATAGCCACGGCCATCAAGGGCATCACGGCCACGCTCAGGTGGATCACCGCGCGTCGGTGAAAGATCCCGTCTGCGGCATGACGGTCGACCCGTCTAAATCGACGTTCTCCGCCTCATATGATGGACGGCTTTTCCATTTCTGTAGTGCGAATTGCAAACAGAAATTCGTGGCAAGCCCCGAAAAATATGCAAATAATTCCGATACTCCACCCAAGCCATCGAGCGCCGCGACGATCTACACATGCCCGATGCATCCGCAAATTCGGAAGGATGCGCCGGGGAATTGTCCAATCTGCGGAATGACCTTGGAGCCCCTCGTCGCCTCGGCAGATGATCAGGAAAATCCCGAGTCAGCTTACATGACCCGTCGCTTCTGGATCGGGCTGGTCTTGACCATTCCAGTGCTGACACTGGAGATGGGATCGCATTTTCCGGGGTTGATGCTTCACCAATATATCGACCCGAATGTTGCGCTTTGGGTCCAGTTTGTCCTGGCATCGCCCGTCATATTATGGGGCGGATACCCATTCTTCGAACGTGGCGCCGTATCCGTCGTAAAACGCCGACTGAATATGTTTACACTGATCGCGCTTGGCACCGGCGCCGCATACATCTTCAGTGTCTTCGCCATGTTCGCGCCGGACCTATTCCCAATAGGATTTAGAAACGCCGAGGGAACGGTCCCGGTCTACTTTGAAGCAGGGGCCGTCATCACCGTCCTTGTTTTGCTGGGTCAAGTTCTGGAACTGCGGGCACGCGAGCGAACCGGCGGCGCAATTCGAGCGCTGCTCGATTTGGCACCGAAGACAGCCCACCGGCTGACCACCTCTGGCGACGATGAAACAGTCCCGCTGGAAGCGATCATGATCGGCGACCGGCTCCGCGTTCGGCCGGGCGAAAGCATTCCTGTCGATGGCATCGTTCAGGAAGGCAACAGTTCCGTTGACGAGTCGGTCGTGACAGGCGAGTCGATCCCCGTTGAAAAAAGTCCCGATTCAAAAGTCATCGGCGGTACGATCAATGGCGGCGGCGCCTTTGTTATGCGAGCCGAAAAGGTCGGCGCAGACACCGTCCTCTCGCAAATTATCAGTATGGTCGCCGAAGCGCAGAGGAGCCGCGCGCCCATCCAGCGGCTCGCCGATACCGTTTCCGGTTGGTTCGTTCCCGTTGTTATAGCAATTGCCGCTGCCGCCTTCATCGCATGGGCATATCTCGGTACCGAGCAGCCGCTGGCCCAGGGGCTTGTCGCAGCCGTCAGCGTTTTGATCATCGCCTGCCCATGTGCACTGGGGCTGGCAACACCAATGTCGATCATGGTCGGCATCGGCAAAGGAGCGAAATCGGGTGTTCTCATCAAGAACGCCGAGGCCTTAGAGCACATGGAGAAAGTGGATACGCTCGTCGTTGACAAGACCGGCACGTTGACGGAGGGAAAACCCAAGGTCGTCGCAATTGAAGTGACCGGCAATGTCACAATGGATGACGCTCTGGCCTTAGCAGCCTCAGTGGAGCGGTCAAGCGAACATCCCTTGGCAGCAGCCATCGTTTCCGCAGCACGTGCCAAAGGGTTGGCTTTCAGGGAAGTGGCGGAGTTCGCTTCAGCGACCGGCAAAGGCGTTTCTGGTAAGGTGGACGGCCGGAATATCTTGCTGGGTAATATGACGATAATGCAGGACGCCGGCGTTGACATGTCCAGCTTGTCGGCAAAGGCTGACGAGCTCCGTCAGGACGGCGCGACAGCGCTCTTCATGGCGATTGATGGAAAGGCTGCGGCGGCAATTGCCGTAGCCGACCCGGTCAAAGCCACAACCAAGCCGGCGCTTGAGCTTTTGATCCGGAGCGGCGTGCGTATTGTAATGCTCACGGGAGACAACAAAACGACGGCCGATGCCGTGGCTCGGCGGCTTGGCATCCGGGATGTCGTGGCCGAGGTACTGCCGGACCAGAAGAACAAAGTGGTCAAGGACTTCCGCCGGAAGGGCCAAGTGGTCGCCATGGCGGGCGACGGCGTTAACGACGCGCCGGCGTTGGCCGAGGCCGATGTTGGCATTGCGATGGGCACCGGAACGGAAATCGCCATTCGCAGCGCGGCGATTACATTGGTCAAGGGGGACTTGGCCGGTATAGCTCGGGCGCGGGAACTCAGCCGGGCAACTATGAGCAATATTCGTCAGAACCTATTCCTTGCCTTTATTTATAACGCTCTGGGGATACCCATTGCGGCGGGCGTGCTTTATCCCGGTTTTGGCATCGTGCTGTCTCCGATCATCGCCGCAGCCGCCATGGCACTGAGTTCAGTCTCCGTAATCGGGAACTCCTTGCGGCTGCAATGGCTGAAACTCTGAGAGATGAAAATTTCCCGCAACGAGCGTCGCCCCGATCTGAGCTCATCCGTGCCAGGTCTGTTGACATTACTACGTGGGAACCCGGTATCCATGCGCGGAAAATGACCCTGGAAAGTTGATTCGAATCAAGGCACCGTTTCCCACGCGTGTGAACTATAGAATGTGGAAGCTGAGTACCGCATACAGCGCAAGAGATAGATGTCCCAGAGCAACGACATAGCCCGAATCGCACGACACCTGGCTGGACGCCGCTGGGTCCGCGTCGTTTTTTGCATGCTCTATACGATGGCCATGATTCTACAGTTGAACCATGACAGCTTCCGACATGAACATCACGGGGCAGATATGACGGTGGTCGTGGCTATGACGGTGGTCGTGGCCGGAAATCTTGGTACGGACCCGTGCGAATCCAATCACGACGGCGCAATCAAACATTGCCACACGGTCTCCAGCGTCTCTCTATGTGCTCCGGTGCCCGCGCAGGTGATCGCGTTCGAGCGGCCCTCAACATTGCCCCGGCCCCCACGAACCGATCTCGTTATAGGCAGAGTCGTTCGCCCACAGTTCCGCCCGCCGCAACTCGCCCAAGCCTAACTGGCTCGCGGGATAGGCAGCATGGTTGCCGGAAGCTATCGGCTGTATTGAAGACGCCGTTTTGTCAGGCGTCAGTCGAAGCTTGGCATGGCTCGCCCTTCCCAGAATGCTCCTGACTTGAAGCGGCGATAACCCGAAGCCTCGGCATTTGACTTAAATCAGGCGCCTGGCAGTCCGAGTTGGACAGGGAATCGCGACAGAAGATCGCGATATTGCGGAGATACCAATATGACAAACCTGAACAAGCTCGCCATTCTCGGCGCTTTCCTGATCACTATCACCCCCGCTCTCGCGGATGACATCCGTCACCAAAGCGATGACAGCAACGACATGACCGTTGTCATCAAGGCGCCCTCCAATATGAGGCCCAACGGGATGATGGCAGACATGATGTCCAGTAGTGATCTGCCGATAATGCCACTGCCTGAAATGATGAAACTCAGGCATATCGCGGGCCGGCTGGCATTCCGCGAGCGGATGATTAGAAAAGCGCTCGACCATCCGGAGACGATGGATACGGCGATTAAGCCACTCTATGCGGCTCTCAATGATGAGCAGAGGCGCACGGCCGATGAGCTGCGCCTGCCGGAATCCATGGCCCACATATGAGTCCGGCGCCAATCGCGCGACCACTCACCGAGACAATCTTTCCCTGAGGGAGAAAATATCATGTGCATGCACTCTCACGCCGATCACGATCACGAGCACGAAGGACTAAATAGGTCAAATCCCCCCACCGGTGGCAACGCTGGGCATCAGAGCTTTTGGCACTCCAAGGCGGCGATGGTGATGATCGGGTTCGGTATTGTTGCCGGCTTTTTCCTGGTATCGGAACATTGGGCACATCTCTATGGCTGGCTTCCGTTTCTCTTCATCCTTGCCTGCCCGCTAATGCACATCTTCATGCACCACGGCCACGGCGGGCATGGTGGTCACGGAAATGATGATCACCATGACCATGGGCAGACCGATCCACAGGGCAAGGCCGCACCGGATAAAGGAGCCCAGTCATGACACAGGAAGCGCCGGCCTACGGTCTCTGGGGCCTCGTCATTCTCAATTCCGTCGTGTTCATCTTTTTTGCATTCAGCTTCTTCAAGCCTAACACCGGTAGGGATTGGCGCTCGCTCGGGGCGTTTAGTGCCTTCATCGTGGCGTTATTCGCTGAAATGTATGGCTTTCCATTGACGATCTACATTCTGTCCGGCTGGCTCCAGACACGATACCCCGGTGTGGATTGGTTCTCGCACGACGCCGGGCATTTGCTGGAGATGATGTTTGGCTGGAAAGGTAACCCGCATTTTGGGCCGTTCCACATCGCGAGCTTCGTGCTAATTGGCGGCGGCTTCCTGCTGATATCCTCTGCTTGGCACGCGCTGTATGCGGCTCAAAGGGCCAATAAGTTGGCGACATCCGGCGCTTACGATTTCGTGCGCCACCCACAATACCTGGGCTTCATTCTCGTGCTGCTCGGCTTTCTCGTGCAGTGGCCGACACTACTTACGCTGGCGATGTTCCCTGTGCTGGTAATCATGTATGTGCGCCTCGCCAATCAGGAAGAGCGCGAAGTTCGCGCGAAGTTCGGTGAAGTTTACGACCGTTACGCGGCGAGAGTTCCGGCATGGTTGCCTCATTGGTCGAGACTCACACGGACGCTGGGTTCAAGCAAGACATAGACCGCCCCACCCCCGGGGCATTTCACCAATAATCAGAGACGGAGACTATGATGTATGGAACGGAAATGATGGCCTATTGGTCCGGCTGGCACTTTGTCATGTTCGCGATCTTCGCGGCTTTGCTTCTCTACCCGATAGGGGTGATTCTTCGGCGCATCGGCTATTCGCCGTTTTGGTGCCTTCTTGCGCTGTTTCCACTCTTGAACATCATCGGCCTTTGGCTTCTCGCCCTCAGTCCATGGCCTAGCAACGGAAGCAGGCGGGAATAACTATCAGTTCTAAGATCCCTCGCCGGTAAAGAGGCGAGTGCAGCGCCGATCTCAAGACGGCCGCCAGCGGCGTGCCAAGAGGCTGTTACCGCACAATCGGGGCTCGAAGCGGCGCGGCCGGCGCTTCGAGCCGGCTGGCTCGGGCGAAAGCAGACCCGCCATTGGCGGTCGATTGACGTCGTACCGCCAGGTTGCGAAGGTGCCGGAACCTGCCCGGATGCGATGCCTGGCTGGAACGCGACGCATGGTTTGAATGTGTGAGCTTGAATATAAGGGAGCGGCTTCATGAATATCGATCTCTCCGGCTGGAAAGTTGTTGTCACCGGCGGCAGTCGCGGCATCGGCCGCGCCATTGCCCTGACGTTCGCGCAGGCCGGCGCCGCAGTCTCGATTTGCGCCCGCACCGCGCCAACGCTGCGGCAAACTGAAACCGAGTTGCGGCAGGTCGGCCATCCGGTACATGCGGAGACCTGCGATCTGCGCGAGGCTCCGGCGATTACCCGCTATATCGAGGCCGCCGCGACCGCCCTCGACGGTATCGATGTCCTGGTCAGCAACGCCACGGGTTTCGAGAATGCGGGGGATGCCTGGCAGAATTGCCTCGATGTCGATCTGATGGCGGCGGTGCGATGCGCCGATGCCGCCCTGCCCCACCTGCAGAACTCTGCGCACGCCTCGATCGTCAATATTTCCTCGATCTCCGGCCTCGCGGCCTCGGTCCGGACGCCGGCCTATGCGGCGGCAAAGGCCGCGCTCATCCAGTACACCACGTCGCAAGCGCTCGCTTTGGCGCCGTTACGCATTCACGCCAATGGCATTGCGCCGGGCTCGGTGGAATTCCCCGGAGGTTTCTGGGAGAACTGCCGCGCCGCCGATCCCGCGCTCTACCAGAAGGTCCTCGGCGGCATTCCTCTGGGCCGCTATGGCAGGCCGGAGGAAATCGCCGCAGTGGCGCTTTTCCTGGCATCGCCACTGGCCAGCTGGGTCACTGGCCATACGGTCGTCGCCGATGGCGGGCAAATCCTCAATCGCTGAGTCGGCCGGTTACGCCCTTGCGCCGCTCAGGGCCCGGGAAACTTGTGCGACATCGAGAGATCGGTATCGGGCCGCAAATGGCGGACATTGATGGGATGAAGCCGGCCGCGCTCCGATAGCAGAACGCGAAATCCTGCCGGGAAAAGATCGCAGATCGCGGGGTGCAGGATGTTCAGCCCGCCGGCATAGGCGCCGAAGGCCGGCATGAGCAAGCGCTGCGACCCCAGCAGGAAACAGCGGCGACGCAACAGGCGTCCGGCAAGCGACACCAACGCCACCGGGTGGAAATGTCCGAAGACGATGTTTCCGGGCGACGGATCGCCGTCATCTGCGGCGTCGTGCCGGAAGGTGAGTCCGGCCACAGTAATCGAACTCGCCGCTATTCCACCGACGATATCGGGCAGGACGGGATCGTGGTTGCCGGCAATCCAGACCCAGTCGCGATTGGCCGCCAGGCGCTGTACTTCTGCGAGATCTCCCAGGCTCAGCCGGGTCGCGGCGGCGCGGTCATGGAAGCTGTCGCCGAGGCAGATGACCCGGCGCGGCCGGTAAAGGTCGATCGCACGGCCGAGATCGGCCAGGGTTTGGGTCGTGTCATGCGGCGGCAGCATCCGATGGGCGGAAGCGGCGAAAGACGAACCTTTCTCGAAATGAAGGTCGGCTACTGCCAGCAATTGCTGCTCGGGCCAGTAGATTGCACCCGACGGGTCAAGATGCAGCAGCGCATCGCCGAAAAGAACCTCCAGCGGCATGGGCTAGCTCCCCTCCCCTTCGGTCGCTTCGGCGATCAGGTCCCGGGCCGCCGCATCCAGCAATTCGTCAATCGCCTCGCCCTCGATGCGCTCGCGTCCGATATCGAGCAGGATCGGCACGGCCAAAGGCGAGACATGCGACAAGCGCCGAAAGATTACCTTGCCTGCGATGCGGGCGAGAAAATCGCTCAGCCGCCCGACATCGGCCAGGTTCCAGGCCGCATCCTGATGGGTCGCCCGCAGCAGAATGTGGCCGGGCTCATGCTTTCGCAACACGTCATAGATGAGATCGGCGTTGAACGTCACCTGCTTGCGGCTTTTTTCGGCACCGGGATGGCGGCGTTCGATGAGGCCGGCTATCACCGCCACATTCCGGAAGCTGCGCCGCAGCATCGAGGATTCCTCCAGCCATTCCTCCAGATCGTCGCCTAGCATGTCGGGCGCCAATAGCTGCTCGAGCTGCGCCTTGTCGGGCGCTCGCAGGCCCCAGATTCCCAGCACGTAATCGCTGGCAACGAAGCCCAGCGGTTTTAACCCCATCTTCTCCATGCGGCGCGTCAGAAGCATGCCGAGCGTCTGATGCGCATTGCGCCCTTCGAAGCAATAGGCGACGAGAAATTCCCTGCTGCCGCGCGGAAAGGATTCGATCACCACACCCTGCGCGCCCGGCAGGCGCGATTGCTGTCGTTGCAGCCGCAGCCACTCCCGAATGTCGCGCGGCAGCGATTGATGATGCCCGGCATCGGCGAGAAGGGCACGGACACGGGCGGCGAGACCCGTCGTCAGCGGCAGCCGTCCGCCGGCATAGGCCGGCACCTTGGGATCGCCCTGTCGCGCGGCAGTGCATTCGACGGCCATTGCACGGATGCCTTCGAAACGCAGCAACCGGCCGGCGAAGATGAAGGTGTCACCCGGCGTGAGCCCTTGGACGAACCACTCTTCGACCTCGCCCAACACCTGCCCGCGCCGCATTTTCACCCTCAGCATCGGCGCTTCGACGATGGTGCCGACATTCATGCGATATTGGCGGGCGACGACGGGCGCGGCGATCTGATAGCTGCCGTCCTGCTGTTGCGTCAGGCGATGATAGCGGTCATAGGCGCGCAGGGCATAACCGCCATGGGCGACATAGGCGAAGACATCGTCGAATTCCTGCCGGGAAAGCTGGCGGTAGGGATAACTCGCGGTGATTTCGCCGAAGAGCTGGTCAGGCCAGAGCGGCTGCGAACAGGCGGTGCCGAGGATATGCTGCGCCAGCACGTCCAGGCAGTGCGGCCGGGCGGGGTAGCCATCCAGCTCGCCGGCCAGGGCCGCTTCCATCGCCGCCTGGCATTCCAGCAACTCGAAACGGTTGGCCGGTACCAGAATGGCGCGGCTCGGTTCGTCGAGACGGTGATTGGCCCGGCCGATGCGCTGGAGCAGCCGGCTGGAGCCTTTAGGGGCGCCGACCTGGATGACGAGATCAACATTGCCCCAGTCGATGCCAAGATCCAGCGATGAGGTGCAGACGACCGCGCGCAGGCTGCCGGCCGCCATTGCCGCCTCGATCTTGCGCCGCTGATCGACCGACAGGCTGCCGTGATGAAGAGCGATCGGCAGATTTTCTTCGTTCTGCCGCCACAAGCCCTGAAAGATCAGCTCCGCCTGGGCGCGAGTATTCACGAAGACAAGGGTCGTCCCATGGGCGGCAACAGCACGATAGATATCGCCGATTGCATGCTGCGCCATATGCCCGCCCCATGGGACACGCCTTTCCGCCAGCAGGATGGAGATATCCGGCCGAGCCCCGGGCAGGCCGCGAACGATGGCGACTTTGTTGCGGCGAAAGGAAAGATATTTCGCCATTTCCTTGGGATCTGGAATGGTCGCGGAGAGGCCGATGAAGCCGGCATGCGGCGCCAGTCTGGCCAGGCGCGCCAGCCCGAGCGACAGCAGCTGGCCGCGCTTGGTATCGGCAATCGCGTGCAATTCGTCGATGATGATCGCCCGCAACTTGCCAAAGAGTTTTGGCGCCTCGGCATAGGAGAGCAGCAGCGCCAGCGATTCGGGCGTGGTCAGCATGATCTCCGGTGGCTGGCGGCGCTGTCGCTGGCGGCGGTTCTGCGGCGTGTCGCCGGTGCGTACTTCACAGCGAATGCCGAGTTCCATCTCCCGGATCGGCGCCTCCAGGTTACGGGCGATATCAACGGTGAGCGCCTTCAGCGGTGAGATATACAAGGTATGAAAGCCGTCGGCCGGCGCGGAGCGATCGCGCAACGCGAGATCGTTCAGACTAGGCAGGAAGCCCGCCAGGGTCTTGCCGCCGCCGGTCGGCGCCACCAGCAAGACGGATTGTCCGCCGCGATTCTTTCCGGTTGCTGTTCTTCCGGCCGCTGCCTTGCCGAGCATCTCCAGCTGATGCGGATAAGGCGCCCAGCCGCGCGCCGCGAACCACGCCGCGAGGGGTGGCGCCAGAAGCCGCTCCGGCGAAAGCTGCCCCGGGAGCGGCGGCGCTGGCGGTGATGCGACAAGATCCATCGGAATAACGATGCCACCATGCAACCTGATCCGAGGTAGAATTATTTATCGCTTGGATGGTTGCATGATCGAGGCGGATTGTGGCGGGACCCCACCCGGAAAGCTGGTTAAAAGTATTACCGGCGGGACTCTATTGCGAACCCGGCGGCTTCTATATCGACCCGACCAGCCCGGTCGACCGGGCCGTCATCACCCATGGCCACAGCGATCATGCCCGCGCCGGCCATGGCGCCGTGCTGACGACAGCAGAGACGGCAGCGATCATGGCCATACGCTATGGCGAGGGTTTTGCCGGCAGCGTGCAGCGGCAGGCCTATGAGATGCCGACCCGCGTCCGAGAGGTTGCCGTGACGCTGCTGCCCGCCGGCCATATCCTGGGTAGCGCGCAGGTTCTGCTGGATTATGCCGGCAGCCGCGCGGTGGTCTCCGGCGATTACAAGCGCCGCGCCGATCCGACTTGTCCTGCTTTCACGCCGGTCGCCTGCGACGTCTTCGTCACCGAGGCGACCTTCGGGCTGCCGGTCTTCCGCCATCCGCCGGACCGGATGGAACTCGCAAAGCTGCTGCAGTCGCGCGAGATCTTTCCCGAGAGATGCCATCTGGTCGGCGTCTATGCGCTCGGCAAATGCCAGCGTGTCATGGCCTTGTTGCGCGCCGCCGGCTATGACCGGCCGATCTATCTGCATGGCGCGCTTCTGGCGCTGACCGAACTCTACGCACAAAGCGGCGTCGATCTCGGCCTCTATCGCGTGATCTCCGGCATGACGCCGAACCAGTTGAGGGGCGAGATTATCCTCTGCCCACCCTCAGCGCTGGCCGACCGCTGGTCGCGTCGCCTGCCCGATCCTGTCTCGGCAGCCGCTTCGGGTTGGATGCGGGTACGCGCGAGAGCCCGGCAGAAGGGCGCGGAGTTGCCCTTGATCATTTCCGATCATGCCGACTGGGATGAATTGCTGCAGACCGCACGGGATGTCGACGCGCCCGAAGTCTGGATCACGCATGGCCGCGAGGAAGGCCTGATGCATGCCTTGACGCAGCAGGGACGGCGCGCACGCGTGTTGTCGCTGATCGGCCGCGAGGAAGAGGAAAGCTGAGGACCCAACTTAAAGCGCAGGACATGCAGCATTTCGCCAATCTCCTTGATGCCCTCTCCTTCCAGCCGGCGCGCAACGCGAAGCTGCGCCTGATCGAAACTTACCTTGCACATACGCCCGACCCCGACCGCGGCTACGCCCTGGCCGCCTTGACGGGTGCCCTGAATATTCCCAACGCCAAGCCGGCGCTCTTGAAATCGCTTGCCGTCGGCCAATCGGACGAGACGCTGTTTGCCGTTTCCTACGACTATGTCGGCGATCTCGCCGAGACCGTGGCGCTGATCTGGCCGCCACATGCCGAGGGCGTAGCAGATACCGATGCCGGCACACAGTCGCCCAGGCTCGGCGACGTGGTCGAGAAGCTGCAGCAGTCAAAGGCATCCGAGGTACCGGATCTGCTGACGGGTTGGCTCAACCGCCTGGATCCGACCGGGCGCTGGGCGCTGCTGAAGTTGATTACCGGTGCGCTGCGCGTCGGCGTATCGGCACGATTGGCGAAGACGGCCGTCGCCCATTTCGGTCAGGTCGCGGTCGAGGAGATCGAAGAGCTTTGGCACGGCCTGACGCCGCCCTATCGCGAGCTGTTCAGCTGGCTGAGCGGCACCGCCGACAAGCCGGATAAGCATAGTCTCTCGTTCCTGCCGCTGATGCTGGCGCATCCGCTTGATGAAAATGAGCTGGCGGCCATGGTGCCGGCAGAATTTCGCGCCGAGTGGAAATGGGACGGCATCCGCGTGCAGGTGGTCGCCCGGGACGGCGAATGCCGCCTCTATTCGCGCGCCGGCGAAGAGATCAGCCGCGCCTTTCCCGATATCGTCGCGGCAATGAACTTCAACGGCGTACTCGACGGTGAATTGCTGGTGGCGCGGCCGGACGACAACGATGTAAAGATCGGCCCCTTCAACGAATTGCAGCAGCGCTTGAATCGCAAAGCCGTAACCGGCCGTATGCTCGCCGACTGGCCGGCGCATGTCCGCCTCTACGATATCCTGATCGACGGCGAGGCAGATCTGCGTCCCCTGCCCTTCGACATGCGGCGCGCCGCCCTGGAAGCATGGTTTCGGCGCCAGCCACGTCCGCGCTTCGATCTGTCGCCCCTCATCGGCTTCACGTCATGGCAGGACTTGTCTGATCTCCGGGCCGGTTCACGCGCGGCGGGCATCGAGGGCTTGATGCTGAAGCGGGCCGACAGCCCCTATCTCGGCGGCCGCGTCAAGGGTCGCTGGTTCAAATGGAAGCGGGATGCGCTGACGGTCGACGCCGTTCTGATGTATGCGCAACGCGGGCATGGCAAGCGCTCGTCATATTATTCCGACTATACCTTCGGCTGCTGGCAGGCCGGTCCGGCCGAAGACGAGCGGTTGCTGGTGCCGGTCGGGAAAGCCTATTCAGGCTATACGGATGAAGAGTTGCTGATGCTCGACAGGTGGGTGCGCGACCACACCGTCAACCGCTTCGGTCCCGTCCGGGAAGTGACGCCGTCGCTTGTCGTCGAACTTGCCTTCGATGCCGTCCAGCGGTCCAATCGCCATAAATCCGGCGTTGCGCTGCGTTTTCCACGGGTCCATCGCATCCGCTGGGATAAGCCGGCTGCGGAGGCTGACGAGGTCAGCGCCCTGGACCGCTTGATATGAGCGCAACCGCGTCGGCAGAGCCGGATGCCGTCCTGTGGAATCGCTTGGGCGATTTCATCTGACGGCCGAATCGCGCTCTACCCGCCATATCTCTCCAGGAGACGGATCGTCTCATCCGGCTCGGTCAGCATGCAGGAATGCCCCGTATCGATGGTATCGGTCCGTATGGAAGGGGAATCCTTCATTTCCGCCAGAATGGAGGCGAAGATGGGGGATTGATTGACGGTACAGCCGATATAGGCGATCGGTATCCGCGGCAGCTGCGGCAAGGCCTTCACAGGCTGATAGAATGTCCGCCAGGGTTGGGGGACGAGACGGCGCTGCACATGGTCGATTTGCACCGGATCGGTCAGCCCCAGCCGGTCGATCGGTAGGGGCGGCAGCGCACGGTCGGCATCCTTGAACGCATCATAGGCGGCGCGCTGCGGCAGCGGCAGATAGTCAACGAGCGCCTGGCCGTCCTGCGGAACGAAGGCGTCGAGATAGATCATGGCGCCAATCTTGTCGGGGATGCGGGCCAGGACGCCGGTAGCGACAGCGCCGCCATAGCTCCAGCCGACCAGCGTGACATTCGAGAGGTCCTCCATTTCGATATGAGAGAGAACGTCTTCGATATGCGTGTCGAGGTCGACGGCTTGGCTGATATGCCGTCGTTCGCCGAGGCCGGTCAGCGTCAGGGCATTGGCCTCATGCCCGGCTGCCCGTAAACCCGCAACAACCAGTCGCCAGGCCCAGCCGCCATGCCAAGCGTCGGGAATCAGCACATAGGTTCGTGCCATTCGACCTGTCATTGCAGCCAGCCTTTCCGGGATGAAATTGCAGCGGAAAGCGCGACCGCGCCATAGCCGGATTCCCGCTGCCAGGCTAGCGGCCGGGGAATTACCCGACGATTTCAGCCGGCAACAATGGCGTTACGACCGTAACCCAGATGGAAACCGCGTGGCTTCCGACCCCGTCAGAAGAGGTGATCAAGCTGCCACAATTTGTCCCGTAAGGCCCGGGAAGCAAGAATCAGTCATGACCTTCAACCAAGTCAGCGATTCTTCGATCCGCCCGGTAAAGGAACGGCGGATGGCGGGATCGGGGCGCCGGGCCGGTCGGATTCCTGGTTGAGCGGATAAGGATTGACCGGCAGCCGATCTTCCTCTTCGCGGCGTTGCTCTGCCTTATCCTTCGCCGGCTGACTGCGCCGGGGCGGCGTGGCGTCCTGCTGCTTGTGGGGGTCTCGTTCGCTTTTCTTCGCGGTCATTCTCTTCTCCCCAGACATGGCTGGCGCGCATCCACTATCTCGCTATGGAGCGAACGGCGCAGGCGGCCAATGGTTCCGGTGGCGAGGTGCACGTGCGGGCCCGCGGCTAGGAACCAATGGGATGACAGCGGTCACGGATCGCATCGGGCGGAAGCGGAATGGATTGACTTTGGTGTGGAAGGCTCCAGGCTGCTATCCAACCGGGAGCAACAACCGATGCGGAGCCTCACAGAGCGGTTCGGCAAGCCGAACCCCGCATGAAAGGGGAGAGAATGACCATCAAGGCAGCAGCGTCGGCCTGTCTCATGAGCATGCTGCTCAGCGCTTGCGCGCAGCAGCCGCAGACGTTGCATACGCCGCCCAAAACAGCGGAGCGACGGTATGATTGCGTCGACGTGAACGGACCGATCGGGACCCTGATCCTGACCGCCGGCGGCGAAGCCTTGATCATGGAGCCCGACGCGGCGGCCGACCAGCCGCCGAACCTGTTCGGCCGTTACGAAGAACAGACCGACGCCATCATCATCCATAGCCAGGATCTTGGTTCCATCACCTATCGTATCGAAGGCGAGAAACTGATTTCCGAGGCGCCGGAAATGTCATCGGTCTTGGTCGATCGGGTGACCTGTACCGCCAAGAGATGACAGCAACCGAGCGCGGGGCCGCGCAGGGCCGGCAACGGCATCTTCCATAGCTTTCATGTAAGAAAGCGGTTGATGCCCGCATCGCAGCTGCCACAATGGACCGCCGCGGTGACGCGCCAGCCGCTGCGTGCGAACGCGGCGGTTGCCCGAAGCAGGCCTCCGGGAATTCATGAATGGGGATCCAATGAATCACGTGATGATCGGCACGCCGACGCTGGACGGGTCCGTCCATATCGCCTATCTGCAAGCGCTGCTGGGCACGCAAAAACTGCTGCTTGAGGCCAATCGTCGTTTCAGCATGCGCTTCATCATGCAAGAAAGCCTCGTGATGCGGGCGCGCAACATGCTGGTGGCGGATTTTCTCGACACCGACGCCGACGACCTGATCATGATCGACGCCGATATCGGCTGGACTCCCGCCGACCTTATCCGACTGTTGCGTTATGATGTCGGCGTGGTCGCCGGGGTCTATCAGCGCAAGTCCGACGTCAAGATCGACTTCACCGTCAAGTTTCCGCCGGCTGGCGTTCATCGCGACAAACAGACCGGCCTGATGAAAGCGGAACGCGTCGGCACCGGCTTCCTGCGTTTGCGGCGGGATGCCTTGGAACGCATGATCGCAAAATATCCCGATCTGCAATATCGCGATGCCAGCGGCCGCATGTTGCACTGCCTGTTCGATACCAGTTTGGAGAATGGCCGTTTTTGCGGCGAGGATTTCACCTTCTGCGATCGCTGGCGAGCGATCGGCGGCGATGTCTGGGTCGATCCCGATATTCGCCTGTCGCATGTCGGCAGCAAGATCTTCGACAAGAGCTTGTGGGAAGCCCTGCAGCCGGCTAGCGCAAAAGCGTGAGAGGTGAAGGTGTGATGTCCGCATCGCAGCGCCTGCGCAAGGCTCGCGACATCCGGCCGGCGTGATGATCCCGCTTCGCGACCGCTTGGCGATCGAGCATTATTTCGCCGGTATCTGGCTGCTGTCGCGGCGCATCATCGACCGGCGCGGCGGGCTCGTCGGCCGGCTCTCCGGCGAAGCCGTCTTCCAACCGGAGACGGCCGGCTTTGCCTATGAAGAGACGGGTGTCCTCACCTATGGCGACTATGAGGGACGGGCGAGCCAGTCATATCGCTGGGATCTCGGTCCCGCTGATGGCGCTGCGGTGCGCTTCAGGGACGGCCGCCTCTTCCATCTGCTCGATCTCGGCACCGGCGCAACTGCCGTGCAGCATCTCTGCGCCGCCGACCTCTATCACGGCCGCTTTCGCCTGATCACGGATCGGTGCTGGCTGTCACGATGGCGGATACACGGTCCGCGCAAGGACCAGATCATTCTCAATCGCTATCGGCGCCCGGATGCCGAAGCTGGCGGTTGACCGGCGCCTGAAGCCGCATCCATGGCTTTCCGGCCGCGGCCTGCCGGATTTAACGGCCACCGATGGTCATGCGTGAGCCGCGGGCTTGAAGCTGCGATAGATCATCTGCACCGCGCCTTTGATGATCTCTTCTTCGGCCGGGAATTCTGCCGGCACATCCATGTCCAGCAGGCGTCGGATGCCGAGCGGCCCGCGCACCAGCCAGATGGCCTGTTCTGCGGCCAGGCGCGTATCCGGCACGGAGAGCAGACCAAGCCAGTTGGCCTGGTCGAAAAAGCTGGTGAGCTTGCGGATCATCGGCAGCGGGCCATTGCCGAAAAAAGCCTTGGGCAGTTCCGGAAAGCGCGGTCCTTCCGCCATGATGATCCGATAGACCGACAGAGGTTCGGGCGAGAGAAGATGCTCGACGACGATGCGCAGCATGTCCTCCAGTATCACCTGAATGTCACTGTCGCGGGTGAGCTGCGGAACTTCCCCATCCCAGCGCGAGGTGCAGGCCGTGAACACCATTTCGGCGAAGAGCTTTTCCTTGCTGACGAAATGGGCATAGACGGTGGCCTTCGAGACCGCCGCCTGACGGGCGATCTGATCCATGCTGACGGCACCGAAGCCGTGCTCCAGGAACAGCGCCTTGGCCGCCTGCATGATCGCCATGGCTTTGGGATTTTGCGATGGCTGCGGGACGGCGTTCTGGGTGGCCACCTTCTGCTCTTGGGATGATTTTCCTGAGCACCCCCCGGCGCCCGGCTCCGTCCAGGGAGCCATGGTGGGGTTCTTCGTTTCGGCCAACTATCCCTCCTCGCGAATTGAACTGAACGGTTCAGTTTCACCTTGACATTAGGCCGATTGTGGCGCATGTCAAGAGCAACTGAACTGGACGGTTTAGTTTCAGTCCTCAGCTGCGATCCTCCGCCGTCGCCGACGGATCGCTTCTCCTTGTGACTAGGTAACTCGAGAGATCAGGTCAAGCCATGCCCAGCACCAAGCGTATTGCCATGAGTTTTGTCGCCATTGCCGCCCTCGCCGGCGGTGCGGTCGGCGGCCACTGGTGGTGGACTGAGGGCCGGTTCGTTGAATCGACCGACAACGCCTATGTCCAGGGCGATATTTCGGCAATCGCGCCGCAGATCGACGGCTACGTCGCCGATGTCCTGGTCGGCGACAATCAGGCGGTGAAGGCCGGCGACGTGCTGGTGCGGATCGACGACCGTGACTTCAAGGCACGCGTCGATCAGGCTAATGCAGCGTTGCAGACCGCGAAAGCCAATCACGAAACGATCCGCAGCCAGATTGTCTATCAGCAGACCCTGGTCGCGCAGGCCCAGGCCCAGCTCGAGGCCGCCAATGCCGAGGCGCGCCGCGCCCAGCAGCAATATGACCGCTATGCCAAGTTGGTGAACGACAAGGTGATTTCCCATCAGGAATTCGACGATGCCGAAGCCACCCTGGTGAAGGGCAAGGCCGATGTCATCCGCAGCGCCGCCGCCATCAACGCGCAACAAGCGCAGTTGGTGGTGATCCAAGCGCAGCTGAAGGAAGCCGAGGCGAAGGTCAACCAGAGTGCGGCTGAAGCCGAGCTTGCCGCCAATGATCTTGACAAGACGGTGATCCGCGCACCGATCGACGGCGTCGTCGGCAATCGCGGCGTACGCGTCGGCCATTATATAAAGTCTGGCACTCAGCTCCTCTCGCTGGTGCCGACCGATGTCTATGTGGTGGCGAATTTCAAGGAAACGCAGCTCACCCATATGAAGCCGGGCCAGAAGGTCGAGGTTGATGTGGATGCCTATCCGGACACGCCGCTGACCGGCGAGGTCGAGAGCTTTGCGCCGGCAAGCGGCGCATTGTTCAGCCTGCTGCCGCCGGAGAATGCCACCGGCAACTTCACCAAGATCGTGCAGCGCCTGCCGGTCCGCATCAAGGTCGCCAACGGCAATCCGCTGCACGGCATGTTGCGCCCGGGCCTGTCGGTGGAAGCAAAGGTCGACACCAAGACCGCCGGTGATAACGGCAAGACGCTGGTCAGCGAGACCGGCGGCCCAGGCGGCAGCCTGTTCGGTTCTGCGCAAGCCAGTCCGGTCGAGGCCAGCGTCGACACGGCCGCGGCGCCGGCTGGCTCTGCCACGCCGAAATCAACCGGCAACTAGTCGCTCCCGGAAGCAGGGGGCCGTATCGCCCTGCTTCCGTGCCTGCTACTTCGCTTCAAGGGAACGGCAATGACTTCTGCCGCCAATGCTACCGATTTGGCCGTCACGGATGAAACACCGGCCAATGACAATCGCGATGCGGTACCGGCCGAGAAGCCCGGCGCGCCAGCGGCACCGGCCCAGCGCGAGGTCACGACCCGCGACTGGATCGGCTTCTTCGTCATGGTCGTCGGCATGTTCATGGCGATCCTCGACATCCAGATCGTCTCCAGCTCGCTCAACGAGATCCAGGCCGGCCTGGCCGCCAGCGCCGACGAGATCAGCTGGGTGCAGACCTCCTATCTGATTGCCGAAGTGGTGATGATCCCGCTGTCCGGCTATCTCTCCCGCGCCTTTTCCACGCGGCTGATCTTCACCTTATCGGCCGCCGGCTTCACGCTCAGCAGCGCGCTCTGCGCGATGTCCTGGGACATCAATTCCATGATCATCTTCCGCGCCATCCAGGGCTTCCTGGGCGGTGCCATGATCCCCACCGTTTTTGCCATCACTTTCTCGGTCTTCCCGCCGCAACGTCGCGCTGGTCTTTCCGTGCTGACCGGTCTGGTGGCCACCATGGCGCCGACCCTCGGCCCGACGGTCGGCGGCTGGATCACCGATCAGATGTCCTGGCATTGGCTGTTCCTGATCAATCTGGTACCCGGCGTGCTAGTCACGATAATGGTCTGGCTGACAGTCGATTTCGACAAGCCGCATTGGGCGTTGCTGAAGGTCATGGACATCCCCGGCATGATCCTGATGGCGCTGTTCCTCGGCTGCCTGGAATATGTGCTGGAGGAAGGAACCCGGCTCGACTGGTTCGGCAGCGAGACGATCCAGCTTTGCAGCGCCATTTCCGCAGTCTCGGCCCTCCTCTTCATCTGGCGCGTCCTGCAATATGCCGAACCGATCGTCGATCTGCGCGCCTTCACCGATCGCAACTTCGCGCTCGGCTGCCTGTTCAGTTTCGTCATCGGGATCGGGCTTTACGGCTCGGTTTATCTGATCCCGCTCTTCCTCGCCCAGGTACGCGGCTACAAGCCGATGCAGATCGGCATCATCATGTTCGTCGCCGGCGCCTTCCAGTTCGCCTCGGCACCGGTCGCCGGCCGCTTATCGCGCATGCTCGATCCCCGCCTGGTGCTCTGTTTCGGCCTCGCCATGTTCGGCGGCGGCGTTTACCTGCAGCACTTCCTGACCTCGGACTGGAGCTATTGGGAGTTCTTCCTGCCCCAGGCGGTGCGCGGTTTCGCCCTGATGTTCCTCTTCATGCCGGTCAATATGGCAGCACTTGGCACCTTGCCGAAGGCACGGCTCAAGAATGCCAGCGGTCTCTACAACCTAATGCGCAATCTCGGCGGCGCCATCGGCCTGGCCGGCATCAATTACATGATGACGGAACGGCTCAACCTGCATTGGGCGCGGCTGGTCGACAACATGACCAGCGCCAATCCCAATGTGGTCGGTTTCCTGAACCAGATGGGTCAGACGATGGACGGTCAGGCCGGACCGGCCGGCGATCAGATGGCGCTGAAAGCCTTGTCACGGCTCGTGCTGCGCCAGGCGGAGGTGCTGAGCTTCGCCGATATCTCCCTGGTCATGGCCCTGATCTTCTTCGGCGCGATCCTGCTGGTGCCGCTGCTGCGCCTGCCGAAAGGTGTCGTCACCGGCGAAGCCCATTGATCGAACGGCTTCCGCTTGACACGCCCGCATTCTAGGATGGGCGCCGTTCATCAACCGTGAGGTGATCATGGAGCCGCGCCACATCAGCCACGCCGCCGCGCTGCCGTTGCAGGCCTATGATCTGGAAGGCCCCGAACAATTGCGGCTCATTCGCTGGCTGCCGATCCGCTATGATCGCCAGACAGGCTGCGGCAGCTATTATTTCCAGATGTTGCCCGGTGCCGTGACCACACCGCACCGCCATCCACGGTATGAGGAATTCTTCGTCATAGAAGGCGAGGCGATCGAGAGCGACGGCACGGTTCTGCGCGCCGGCGATTTCATCAGCTTTGCCCCCGGCAGCGATCATTTCACCCGCAGTGAAACAGGCTGCCTGCTGATTGTCGTCGAATGGTCGGCGGAGGCCCGCCCGGACGGCGGCATCAATGTCACAGCCGAGGCGCTGTCGCCCTGACGTGCGGCCGGCGTTTATGCGCCGGCCTTCGCCGCCCGCTCTTTCAGCAGCAGTTCGACGCGATCCAGATGATAATGCAGGATCTCGCCGTAACGCGTCTGCCCGAAAGGCCGGTGTCCGACGCGCTGCGGAAACGTCACGTCCGGCAGCACATTGCCTTCCAGCACGCGCGGCCCGGTCGGCGTCACCGCGATATCCCAGCCGACGACGAAGCGATCCATGGCCAATTGCCGGTGCACGGCGAGAGCCGTCGCCTTGACCTCCTGCCAATAGGGCAGGATCACGCCCTGGACCGGATAGCCGGTGAAGGGATGATGGGTATAGCGCCGGGTGAATTCCTCCGGCACGTCGCCCGCCAGCAGGCCAAGCTCGCCGGTTTCCAGATCGATCGCCGCCGCCCATTCGACCCGCGAATGCCAGGTCGGCTCCAGTTTGCCGAGGACGCGCAGCATGGCGAAGACCACTTCCGGTTGGCCGCGCTCGTTGATCATGGAAAAGGTCCTGACCGCCATCAGCGTCTCCACCGCGAGACCGGCGATGTCGGGATGATTGGTGAGGCGCGGCAGCAGGATGAGATTGGCGCGCTCCGATTGCTTGGCCAATTGTTGCAGCAGGCCGGCACAATCGAATTCCCGGCTGCCATAGCGATAGCGGTCATCGCCGAGATACCTGATGAGTCCCGCCCCCTGGGCGCCCTTGCCGGCGCGCAGTTTGGTGAAGAGATCCTGGCGCAGCAGCTTGGGATCGATCTCCGCCGGGGTCGGCTTGCCGCGATCGAATGACGCGATGATGGGAATGCCGGGCAGGCCGTGTTTGGCGAGGCTCACGGTGAAGGCGACCTTGTCGCGCATGTTGGAGCGCGCCACGGATTTGTCGATGAACTGCTGGCGCAACAGGCGGATGAGGCCGTTCTTGGTTTCCCAGCGGGTCAGATATTCACCGCGCCGCGCTTTCTCCTCGGGCCGGTAGAGTTCGAACATGTAATAGATCTGGCCATGGAACCGATGCGGCCAGGTCATGCGGATGATGTCGAAGAACTGGAACCGGCGGGCAATGCCCGTTGCCTTGCTGACCCGGCCGGCCGTTTGCCACCACCAAATCAGCAGGCGCGCCACGTCGACCAGAAAGGGCGCGATCCAGATATGCGCCCAGGGATGACCGGGATCGAGCCGCGTCGAGTTGACCGGCCATTCCTGAAACACCCGCCTGGCGCGATCGCCGAGAGGCTCACGCGGCAGGCCGAACGCCCTCGCCTTCGGCACGATGCCGTATGAGACTATGTCATCCCCGCCTTGCGCCCCCGCCGAAGAGTCGATCTCTGTCACCGGCGGCAATTCTGCCTGTTCGGCCATGATATTTTTAATCCTCTATGCGCAACACTGGCATGGGCCGGCCGTTACGCCACCAACAATTGTTCCGAAAGGACCGCTGACGCCTTTCGGATTATCCGGGAAAATTTGATGCCAATTCCCTGACAGCGCGCTGACCTCTGCGTGCCACGCATTGGGCCGCTGAAGAAAAATCCCCCCTTTACGTATATGACCACATAGCAAAAGGCAGTTCTGTTCGCTAGATCAATCGACTAGCAGAAAACGCCGCATTTACCATAAAAATGCCGGCCCAGCTTTTACTCATAGCTCTAGCATGGGATTTGCGCAGGTCGCCGCGGGCTCAGCCGTTACAATTAGCCGAACCTGGAAGCTAATCTCCCATGACGTCAGATTCCCGCCGCACCGTTCTGGTGCCGATGATCATCGCGACTGCGCTTTTCATGGAAAATCTCGATTCGACGGTGCTGGCCACGGCGCTGCCGTCGATCGCCCGCTCCTTCGGCACCAATCCGCTGCATCTCAACCTTGCCATCACCACCTATCTCCTCAGCCTTGCCGTGTTCATTCCCATCAGCGGCTGGTTCGCCGATCGCTGGGGCGCACGACTGGTGTTCCGGGTCGCCATCGGGGTGTTTCTGCTCGGCTCGGTGCTGTGCGGTTTCAGCCAGTCGCTGCTGGGCTTCGTCCTCTCGCGGCTGCTGCAGGGAGCCGGCGGCGCCATGATGGTGCCGGTCGGTCGCCTCGTGCTGACCCGCACGGTCGATCGCCACGAACTGGTGCGGGCGATGGCCTTCCTGACCTTTCCCGCCTTGATCGGCCCGGTGGTCGGGCCGCCGATCGGCGGTTTTCTCGTCACCTATGCCTCCTGGCGCTGGATTTTCTGGATCAATATCCCGATCGGCATCGTCGGCATCATCCTGGTCAGCCTGTTCATCAAGGACAGCACCGAGGCGGATCGGCAGCCCTTTGATTTCCTCGGCTTCCTCTGCACCGGCCTCGGCTTTTCCGGCGTCATGTTCGGCATGGAATCGATCGGACGCGGGGTGATTTCCAACACCGCGATCCTGGCCTTGCTGGGTGGCGGCTTTGTCGCGCTCGCCCTCTTCGTGCGCCATGCCCGCCGGGTGGCAAACCCGGTGATCAATCTCGGCCTGCTGCGGATCGACACCTTCCGCACCGGGATACTCGGCGGCTTCCTGTTTCGCATCGCCATTGGCGCCATGCCGTTCCTGCTGCCGATGATGCTGCAACTGGGCTTTGGACTCAGTGCCTTCCAGTCAGGCTGCCTCACCTTCGCATCGGCAGCCGGCGCGATGCTGATGAAGCTGACCGCCGGGCCGATCCTGCGGCGCTTCGGCTTCCGTCAGGTGCTGCTGGTGAATGCCGTCATCTCCAGCCTTTTCCTGGTGATCATGGCCTTCTTCCGACCGTCGACCCCGGGCACGCTGATTCTGACCACCCTGCTGATCGGCGGCTTTTTCCGCTCGCTGCAATTCACCGGCATCAATGCCCTGACCTTGGCCGACATACCGCGACCGCAGCTGAGTCAGGCAACCAGCTTTTCCAGCATCGCCCAGCAGTTGTCGCTGAGCTTCGGCGTCGCCGTCGGCGCGCTGTCCTTGCACCTGACGGTGCTGTGGCGCGATGGCGGGCAAATCCACCCGGACAGTTTCATGATTTCTTTCCTGATCGTGGCCTTCATCGGCGCTGCCTCTTCTTTAACTTTTTCGCGTTTATCTTCAGATGCCGGTGCGGCCGTAACAGGCCATACCGGCAAAGCCTTGCGTGCAGAGCCGCGATAACAGGGCTGGGTTGCGACCTGCGTCACTATTGCATCGCAGGATGGTTGACTGACAGGCTAATGCCAGCTTACTGCTAGCCGCATCGGAGAAACTTCCGCATCTGCACCCGGTCGATCGAGACTCTCGTTCAGACGCCCGGATGCAGGAGGGACATGCAACTGGATCTCCGCAGGGTGGGGATTGGGTTCGTTCTTCGGGTCGCGTTGACCCTTATGGGAGTTGACTTTGATTATCGGTTCCAAAACGTCGCGCAATCCTGCGCTGCGTGTGTCTGTTCTTGTGACTCTCGAGCAAAGCAAGGCCGCCGGCGGGCATGTCAAATGCTGGGAGCGATTCGCCGAAGCCGCCAAAGGATTGGCCGGCGAACTTGATCTCACCGTTCATTTCCTGGGTGAGACAAGCGAAACGCATCAGCTAGCTGACAATGTGCGCTTTCAATATCACCAGCCGGCCATCGGAACACGCAGCTTCTCGTTTCTCAAACAAGGTGCGGGCCATACCGATTTGGCACCGTTTCACTTCGGCCTCAATACCGCTTTGGCCAACAGCGATGTCATCCACGCCACCGATTTCTTCAGTTTCGGCCGGACCGGTCTCAGCCACGCGCGCCGTCATGGCAAGGGCATGGTCGCCTCGATCCATACCGACACGCCGCAATTCACCCGCGTCTATGCGAAAGAGATCATTCCGCGACTTGCCGGCCGGCAGTTGGGCCGCTGGCTGGTCGATGGCATCGATCTGCCCGACCGCATCGCCGAGCGGATGTCGGCCGGGATCGACCGTCATTTGCAATCCTGCCACCATATCCTGGTGTCGAAGCCGGAGGACTATCAGCGTCTCGTCGGGCTGTTCGGCCCGCAACGTCTTTCCTATTTGCGCCGCGGCATCGATCGCGACCGCTTTTCGCCGCGCCATCGCGACCGCCAGTGGCTGGTAACGGAATACGGCATTCCGGCCGACCGGCCGGTTCTGATGTTTGCCGGCCGGGTCGACGCCAGCAAGAGCGTCATGGTGATGGCCCAGGCCGTTCGCCACTTGCTCGACAGCGGCAAGGACGTTCACGCCCTGGTCGTTGGCCACGGCGCGGAGCAGTCTCGAATTGCCGCCACCCTCGGGGATCGCGTCACCATGCCAGGCAATGTCGGCCAAGAGGTGCTGGCGAAGCTCTATGCCAGTGCCGATCTTTTTCTTTTTCCCTCCACCACCGAAGTCTGCCCGAACGTCGTCATCGAGGCCAAGGCCAGCGGGCTTCCCGTTCTGGTGGCGGCGACGCATGGCGGCGCGCAGTTCATTGCCGCACCGGGCGTCGACGGCCTGATCGCCGCCGATCAGCAGCCGGAAACCTGGGCCGCCGATGCCGGCCGGCTGCTCGACCACACGGACGAGCGGCAAAACATCAGCCGGGCGGCACGTGACTGGGCTGAACATGAGTGGCCGAGCTGGTCGGACGTTCTGACGAAGGATCTCATGATTGCCTGGCACCACGCGCATAGTCTTGCCAGCAATACAGCGGCAAACGCCAATCGTCCGGCTCAGGTCGGGCGCGAGAGAAAGACCGGCTGGAGCGAGAATGCCGGCGTTAAGGTGCTGCGGCGCGCCGTCGGGCCGGCCGCTGAGTAGCCGCTCCGGCTTGAGCAAGCGGAGGGATGATTCTATCCCTGCGCCTCGCGCGGCAACGGAGAATGCAGGGCGGCACGATGGCGCCGGCGCAAGCGGCGTTCCGCAACGATCCAGGCCAGCAATCCCGGCAATCCCAGTGCCAATTCGCGGCCACGCTTGATGAGGGCCATGGCAAAAGCGGGAGCGGCAGGCACGCCGATCCAGCCGCACAGCAAGATCAACGCGCCTTCCTGTACGCCAAGGCCGGCCGGCATCACGAAGGCCGCCACTCGCACCGCACCCAGCAAGGTTTCGACCACACTCGCCTCCAGCAGATTGACCGGCGAACCCAGGAGACGCAGGACCATCCAAGTCTCGCCCGTCCGACAGACCCAGGCGAGGAGATGCCAAAGCATCGCCGTCGCGATGGTGCCGTAGCGGCGATAGAGATGTCCGACGGCTAGATCGAAGCCGAGCCCGCCCGACTGATCCGACGCACTTTGCTTGATCAAGCCCAGGCGCCGCGCCAGGGAGCTTCCAAGCCGTACCACGGCGGGTGACTGGCCGAGCACAACCAGGCCGCAGGGCAAGATCGCCAAGGCGAGGCAGACCAAGGATTGCCAGTCGGTGAGGGCGCCGTCATACCAAAGCAGAGCGAGGCCCGGCAACGCGAACAGCAGCTGCGCAAAGAGGTTGAGCGTGATATCGGCAATCACCGTCGCGGCGATCGAGATCCCGCCGGCGATACCATGACCATGGCTGCCGTGCGACGTACTGGTTCCGGTGGCAGGGTCGAAGACGGATTTGGTGGCGTGATCGGCGAGAACCAGATCATGGCGCAGCAAGCGGCCACGCACGACGTCGCCGCCGACCTGGCCCACCGGCAACAGCGTATTGACTGACTCGCCGATCCACCGCGCCAGCATCATAAAGATGGCCTGCGGCCGTATCCGACGCATGAAGAGGCTGCGCCAAGCCGAGGCCGCCAGAACAATGGCGGCGCTGCGCCAGCCCAGAGCCGGTACCAGTCCCCAACCGGCGGCGCGGATCGCATTCCAGATCGCCGGCAGGTCCTGATGTGAGAGAATGGCAATGATGACGATCAGACCGACCAGCAGGCCGGCGACGGCGCGCAGGCTCATCTGGCCCGCGCTAGCGACAACAGGGGGGTCATTGCAGGTAACCGTTGGCGGCGAACCATTGAACCGCGTCGGCAATGGCCGCCTCGGCGGGCCGCGGCTGATAGCCGAGCACACGGATCGCCCGATCGCTGCTGAAGAACATCTTCTTGCGGGCGAGCCTGACCCCGTCGAGCGTGGCAAAGGGCTCCTTGCCCGTAGCCCGCGCCCAGATCTCGGCCAGGCCGGCAATCGGCATCACCACGCCATGGGGAATGCGCAAACGCGGTGGCCGCCGGTTGCTGAGCCGGGCGACGGTGGTCAGGATTTCCGCCAGCGTAAAGTTCTCGCCACCGAGGATGAAACGCTCGCCGATTTTGCCCCGCTCGAAAGCGAGCAGATGGCCATGAGCAACGTCATCGACATGCACGACATTGAGGCCGGTATCGACGAAGCCCGGCATCCGGCCGCGGGCCGCATCGACCACCAGCTTGCCGGTCGGCGTCGGCTTGAGATCGCGCGGCCCGATCGGCGTCGATGGATGCACGATCACGGCCGGCAATCCGGCTTGCGCGATCATCTCCTTGACCACCGTCTCGGCGGCAAATTTCGATTGCTTATAGGGACCGATCATATCGGCGGAGGTCGCCCGGGTCTCCTCATCCGCGGAGGCACCCCCCGGCAGCAGGCCCAGGGTGGCGACGCTGCTGGTATAGACGATGCGCTTCACCCCGGCTTCGCCCGCCGCCTGCATGATATGCCGCGTGCCCTCGACATTGGCTGCGAACATGGCCTCCGGATTGGGTACCCAGAGCCGATAATCAGCCGCCACATGAAACAAACTGTCGCAGCCCGCGATCGCCTGATCGATCGAGCGCCGATCCGTCAGGTCGCCGCGCAGAATCTCGATGTTCAGGCCGTCGAGATTGCGTAAATCGCTGCTGGGACGCACGAAAGCCCGAACGGATTCTCCCTGGTCGAGCAGATGTCTTACCACGGCAGACCCGACAAAGCCGGCAGCCCCGGTCACCAGAGCAGTCATTCAATTTTCCTTAATTCCCGTGGAGGCCGGCAAGGCCCGCCATTCGCCGCGGCAATATAGCCGCAATTTCGCCAGATTCCACATGATCAATGCACCGCCGGACCCGCCGTCCAACCCCGCGAATCAGCCTGTCCAGATCGGCGGACTGGCAGGTAAACCAGGGTGACGGCGCCGTGATCGCTGCCGGGGCCTGTGCGGCCGGCTGGACATCGCTCAACCAATGTTGTTCCTTGCGGGATCGATAACAGCGTGCACGCCAGATTTAACCAATGTTCAGCCTGAAATCTGTGGCAACTGTCGGCGGCCTGACGCTGACCAGTCGTCTGCTAGGCTTCCTGCGCGAAACCATGATCGCCCATCAATTGGGGACCGGGCCCGTCGCCGAAGCCTTTTTCGTTGCCATGCGGCTGCCCAATCTGTTCCGGCAGATGTTTGCCGAGGGCGCCTTCAATTCAGCTTTCGTTCCCATGTTCGCCCGGCGAATCGAAGAGGATGGCGAAGCCGGCGCCAAGATTTTCGCCGAACGGGTGATGGCGGTCCTGCTGGTCATCCTGCTCTGCGTCACGGTCGGCGCCGAGTTGACGATGCCCTGGCTGCTGCGGGTCTTTGCGCCAGGCTTCCACGTCTTTCCCGAAAAGTTCCGCGTTGCCGTTCTGCTTACCAGCATCACCTTTCCCTATCTGCTCTTCATGTCGCTGTGTGCGCTGCAGGGCGGCATTCTCAATTCCCTGCACCGGTTCACCGCGCCGGCCGCGGCGCCGATCATGCTGAATGTCACTTTGATCGGCACCTTGCTGATTCCAACCACATCGGATGAACAGGCCGGCCTTATCCTGTCCATTGCCGTCACGCTGGCGGGAGTTCTGCAATTCCTCTGGCTGATGATTTCCTGCCGGCGCGCCAGCATGCGTCTTGGCCTGCGCTGGCCGCATCTGACGCCCGAAGTCGTCCGCATGATGAAGCTGATGATACCCGGCCTGATTGGCGGCGGACTGAACCAGATCAACATGGCGATCGCCACCATCCTGGCGACCCTTATCCCCGGCGCGGTATCCTATCTTTATTACGCCGACCGGCTCTATCAATTGCCTTTGGCGCTGATCGGCTCGGCCATCGGCGTCGTGCTGCTGCCCTCACTCACCCGCGCCTTGCGCGGCGGGCAGCCGGACCTCGCCAATCACTATCAGAACCGCGCCATCGAGATGGGACTCTTCCTTTCCTTGCCGGCAGCGGTCGGTCTGGTCATCGCCAGCCATCCCATCATCGCCGCGGTTTATCAGCGCGGCGCCTTCACCGCGGAAGATGCCGACAAGGTGGCCGCTGCCCTGTCGGCGGTGTCTGCCGGCTTGCCGGCCTATGTCCTGAACAAGGCCCTGGCACCGGGCTTCCTCGCGCGCGAAGACACGATGACGCCGTTCCGTTTCGCCATGGTCGCCGTCGGCGCCGATATCATCATCAGCCTCAGCCTGTTCCACTTCATCGGCTATGTCGGCATTGCCTGCGGCACCGCCGGCGCCGCCTGGCTGAATGCGATCATGCTGTATTGGCGGCTGCGCCAGCAGGGCATGTTGAAGACCGATCATCGCCTGCACCGCACCCTGCCGCGCCTCCTGCTGAGCGCTGCGATCATGGGCGCTGCCTTGTGGTTCGCCCTGCCGGCGATGCCACTGCTTTTCGGCGACGGCAGCCTCGTACGCATTACCGGCATGCTGGCTTTGATCGCCGCGGGCTGCTGCCTCTATGCCTTGGCGGTCCTGGCAACCGGCGCCATCTCGCTACGCGATCTGCGCCAGCAGCTGCGGCGGCGCGGAGCCACGCCGGATACCGCGAATAAAGCGGAAGAGCAGGCCCGTGGATGACGTCGAAACCGTCGTGATCGGCGCCGGCGTCGTCGGCCTCGCCATCGCGCGCCGCCTGGCGCAAGCAGGACAGGAGGTTCTGGTCCTGGAACAAGCCGCCCTCGTCGGCAGCGAGACTTCCGCGCGCAACAGCGAAGTCATTCATGCCGGCCTCTATTATCCAAGCGGCAGTTTGAAGGCCAAGCTCTGTGTCGCCGGCCGCGACATGCTCTACCGCTATTGCCGGACGCATGGCGTCACGCATCGCCGTCTCGGCAAGCTGATCGTCGCCACCGACAGCGAGCAAGAGACCGAACTGGCGGTCATTGCCGCGCAAGCGGCGGCCAACGGGGTCACCGATCTGCGGCCGCTTTCGACAGCCGATATCGTCGCCCTGGAGCCGCAGCTGCGTGCCACCGCGGGGCTTTTCTCGCCCTCGACCGGCATCATCGACAGCCATGGCTACATGCTGGCATTGCAGGGCGACGCCGAGGCCGATGGCGCGGTCATCGCCTTTCAGGCACCGATCGAGCGTGGCGCAATCACCGCCCAGGGCTATGAGCTATCGGTCGCCGGCACCGGCGCCATGCGGCTGCGGGCGCGCCGGCTCGTCAATGCCGCCGGCCATGGCGCCTGGGATATTGCCCGCCATCTTGCCGGCTATCCAACCGACCTCATTCCACCTCAGGCGCTGGCAAAAGGCAGCTATTTCACCTTGCGCGGCCGCTCGCCCTTCAACCATCTCGTCTATCCGGTGCCGGAGCCGGGCGGGCTCGGCATTCATCTGACATTGGACCTTGCCGGGCGCGCCCGGTTCGGACCGGACGTCGAATGGATCGATATGCTGGACTATGGGATCGATCCGGCACGTGCGTCGCGCTTCTATCCGGCGATCCGCGGCTATTGGCCCGCTCTCCCGGATGACGCCTTGGAACCGGCCTATACCGGCATCCGGCCGAAGATCGGCAATCCCGCGGGCGGTGCTGCCGATTTCCGCATCGACGGACCGGCGCTTCATGGCAAGGCCGGGCTGGTGCAGCTCTTCGGGATTGAGAGTCCGGGCCTGACCGCCTCGCTGGCGATCGCCGAGCAGGTCGCGGCTTTGCTTTAGGTCAGCTCGCCGCCGAGGCCGGTTTGCGTTCCTGCACCATGGCGTCGATCAGGCGTCCCTGGAACAGGGAAACGCCGAGCTTGCGTCCCGTCTCGATCGCCTCCGCCGCATCCACGCGACAGAAACAGACGCGCTCGCGACCGATGCGCTGGATCGCGGCGCGCAATTTGTCGCCCCAGCTGCCGCTGACGTGATCCTCCAGCCCCTGTTCCCAGATCACTTTCACCATGTCGATGCCGAGCAATTCCCGATCGATCAGCGGCAGGGCCTCGTGCCGAACACCATCGAGGATGATCTTGTAGCCAAGGCCGTGCAGCAGCCGTTGCGCGAAGAGGAATTCGCCGGTCTCTCCAGTTACCTCCACGAAGGGAAGCTCGATCGCCAACGAGCCCCGGTCCTTGACGTTGGTCTCAGTATCGAAGTCGAGGAATTCCTGGGTGAAAATCGTCTTCAAGGTCAGATTCATGCTGGCATTGCGCAAGGTGCCGCGATACGCGCGATCCATCAGCAGCGACAGCATGCGCTGATCGAACAGGCTGGTGAGATGCTGAAACAGCCATTTATTCGAGGTGAGATCGTAGCCGGGCGTGATCAGCTGGGCGAGATCCGCCGTCGAGAAGAAAAGCTCATGAAACACCGGCGACGGCGGCAGGCCTGGTGCCACGACGCAGGCGGACTGCCGGCGCAACAGATTGGCGAGGTTGGCCGTCTTGATGGCGCGCTCGATCTCCGTGATCTGCTGCGGCGAAACCATATTCAACGGCGTGCGGGCAGCCGGCTCGACGACGGTCTCCGTGCGTGTGCCGCGGCTTTGCTCGATAAGGCCGGCAATATGTGTCCGCGCCGTGTCATAGGCGGTTTCGAGATCGAAGATCGGCGACAGGGCATCCAGCGCCTCCGCCTCGCCTTTATTGGCGACCAGCGGATCATCGACAAAGAGATTGAGAATATTCAGCAGGACCGGCTTGGCTTCGGCAATGTTGGGGCATTGCATCAGAATGAAAATATCACCCGAAGCCAATTGAAAGACCGAGGCTTCAAAGCGCTGCCGCAGCGGCGTCAGCAACTTGCGCACCGCCCGGATATGTTGCGGCCGTTTGTGATAGGCACGCAAAGAGGAAAGCCGCAGTTCCAGTCCCCAACGGTTTTGCCGATGGCGATCCAGCCGCTCCAATGCACTCATCAGGGCGGTTTCGTCGCTACCCGTCTCCACCGCCGCTTTAGACCAGCCCATTTCTTCCCCCTTATGTCGCGGTCATGACCCACCGCAACGCCGCCCCAAGCTCGACTTGAAGCAATTTACGAAAGAATAACTCTAAATTCGATCGTTTGACGAATGGTTAACGCCGCCTTCAACAAGTGGGGGTTGAAGGGCCGGGTGCTGAAGACCCAGGCGCCGATGAAGGAAGAGCCGCTTATGCCCTCCCTTGATACCGCAGACCTCCAATCCGGAACGGCGAAGGAAGGCCGCAATTTGTGATCTTATTCGAGGTATGCGGCAACTGGATGTAAGGCGCGGCAAAGATATGCGTCACATTTATGACGCGAAAATTCGATTATGAGGGCGGATGTCCGGGGGGACCTCAAGCGCCCTGCATAACAGAACTCGCTCGCCTCGGAGGTGGGCAGTGCAGGCGACTGAGGGCGCAGCGACCGATCGTTCCGCCAAGCAGGCGGGTAACCGCTGCGCCCTGCTGTCGATATCAGATCTGCATCACGATGCGCCCGTCGATGGTGCCGGCCTTCAAGCGGCCGAAGATGTCGTTGATGTTATCCAGCCGATCGAGCGTGATATCCGCCTTGACCTTGCCTTCGGCGGCGAAGGCGAGGCATTCCTCGAGATCCTTGCGCGTGCCGACGATCGAACCGCGGACGGTTTTCGCGTTGAGGACCACGTCGAAAATCGGCAGATCGAAATCTCCCGGCGGCAGGCCGACGAGCGACATCGTGCCACGCTTATGCAGCATGCCGAGGCCCTGCGCGAAAGCAGCCCGCGAAACGGCTGTCACCAGAACGCCATGGGCGCCTTTGATCTCCTTTTGCACCACGGCGACCGGATCGCTGGTCTTCGCATTGATGGTGAGATCAGCGCCCAGGCGGCGCGCCAAGTCGAGCTTGCTGTCGGCGATATCCACCGCCACGACATGCAGCCCCATTGCCTTGGCATATTGGACCGCCATATGACCCAGCCCGCCGATGCCGGAGATGACGACCCAGTTGCCCGGCTTGGTATCCGTCATCTTCAGGCCCTTATAAACGGTGACACCGGCGCAGAGCAGCGGCGCAGCGCCGGCGAAATCAAGATTGCCCGGCAGCTTGCCGACATAGTTGGGGTCGGCAAGCACATATTCGGCATAGCCGCCATCGATCGTATAGCCGGTCATCTGCTGGTCATCGCACAAGGTTTCCCAACCGGTCAGGCAATGCTCGCAATGACCGCACGCCGTGTACAGCCAGGGAACGCCGACACGGTCGCCTTCCTTGACATGCGTGACGCCGGCGCCGATTGCGGCGACGAAGCCGACCCCTTCATGACCGGGGGTGAAAGGCAAGGTGGGCTTTACCGGCCAATCGCCGTCGGCGGCATGAAGATCGGTATGGCAGACGCCGCAATGTGACACTTTAACTAGAATGGTTCCCGGCTTGACCTCCGGGCGCGGCACGTCCTCGATCTCAAGCGGCTTGCCGAAGGCATGGACCCGCGCGGCCTTCATCATCTGCACCATGTCGCTTCTCCCACGGTCGTTTCGATATGACTTTTCCTGAACTGACCGGGGATTCTTGCCATGGTGCCGGAGCAGAGGCTTTGCGCTCGATCAATTAGAACGGCCTTTCCGCAATGTATCGGACGATAGGCATCAGAGGCCGCCAATACGGCCGCAAGCCCAGCTTGCGGCGGCGCGCAGGTATTCTAGGTTGCCCCGCGCATATCAATGGCGGTTAAGTGACGGTAGAGGATCGCGCTGCGGCGTCGATCCGTGATTGCCGGGGCGACGGCTCTTTCGCCCGCAACCAACTCCAACCGGAGAAGCGTGATGAAAGACGAATTACATCGCCTGAACCGGCACATGTGTCGATGTAGGTGACCTTGGCGGTCGCCCGCAGGGGTGGCCGAAAGCGACAGTCCTTACAAATCAGATGCTGTGGAGACAGCCATGTTGATATCGCGTTCTTTGCACCAGTCGGATGCAGCCCGCCTGCCCGTACGCCATAATGACCAAGTCATTGGCTTCCTGATCGAAGATCTGGCGGAGGAGGAGCGGCAAGACGGCCGCCACACTTACCGCTTCGCCGCCCTTGATTCGCACTTCGTGCTGCTGGATGGCAGCCGGTTCATGGCACCGCATGGTGCTTTGGCGGCTGTTGACCGGCTGAGCCGCTTTATCGATCGCCCGCTGGCAGCCAACGAAGCCTGAGCCGGGCGAAGTCCGAACCTGGACACTTTACGGTGGCGATTTCGCGTCTGCCCCGGGGTTCACGGCCCGGATTGCACACGGAACATTCGATTGATCCGCGCGATCGATCGTCTGAAGAGCGATGCCTCCCTCCCAGAACCATCGCTCGAGACTTCAGGCAGTGCTTCGGCACTGCCTTTTTTTTGACGCGCATTTCTGGGCGCACTGTCAGGTGACGGAAAGGCAAACTCGTTGCTTGCGCAATTTCTTCTCGTTTGGCGAGAAAACATGCCCGGCCTTATGGTCGGCAGGACGGTTATGACAGAAAAGTTACCTAACATGAGCTTCATCCAGACCGAACTCGATCACGCTGCCTTCATTCGGCCATCGGAACTGCTGGAGCGTGAGCTGTGGCAATCGCGGCCTGCCGCCGCGACCCCACCCTATTCCGCCATACAAGCCGCCTACCCGCTGGCCGCCCGGCTCGCGAATGGTGTCGCCACCGCGGGCCTGCCGGCGCTTGTCATCCCGTTCTTTTTTAGCCTTAGCACCGGTACGCCCAGCGCTTCGCAGAGCGCTCTGCTTGCCGCGCTTGCCGTGCCGATGGCCGCCTGGAGCTTCCAGCAGGTGAGGTCGGCGGGGCAGGTGCACGAGGCGGCCGGCCGCGTGAGCGCCACTTATCCCGGGCGGGGGGCTACGCCGCGAGCGCGCGCCGCATGGCCGACGCTGCTCGGTCATGCCTGCCTCACGGCACTCCTGATTACCGCAGCGGCGGGGCATGCTGCCGCATCGATCGCGTCCATGACGGCCGCGCGCGGCATCGCGGCAATGGCCAGCGACGGGACCTTGGCCGAATGGGCGCTCCCCCTATCGATCTGCCTGGCCCTGGCGGTCTGGATACTGGCGCGACGTGGCGCAACCCCGCCGCTGCGCACCATGCTGGTGATAGAAGGAATCACCATCGCGCTTAGCCTGATCGTGCTGGCGAATTATTCCGCCCTTGGCAACGTCGGGATCGACAGCCTGTCGGCCACGACGCCCTTCAGCGCCGTCGCTGAAAGCGTCGGGCTCGCAGCCCTCAGCCCGATCCTCAGCGCCGGCATCGGATTCTGCTGCTTCACCGGCGCCTTGGCGAGTCTCAAGGCTGCTGTATGCGCTCAGCCCTGACGTAACCCGGCGAGACGCAACAGGGCCGCGTCCAGCACCGCATCCTGCTTGGCAAAGCAGAACCGGATGACCGAGCGAACAGGCGCCTCCTTGTAGAAGGCGGAAACCGGGATGGCGGCGACACCCAGCTCCTCCACCAGCCTGCGGCAGAAGACGTCGTCATCCTTGGCGCCAAGGCCCGTGATGTCGACATTGGCGAAATAGGTGCCCTCGCAGAGCAGCACATCGAGCTCAAGCGCCTTCAACCCCTCGATGAAGCGATCACGGCGGCGCTGCATGTCTATCGCCAGATCCTGGAAATAGCTGGCCGGCTTATCGAGGCCGAAAGCCACCGCCGCCTGCAGATTGGGCGGCGTCGTGAAGGTGAGGAACTGATGCGCCTTGCCGAGCAGATTGATCAGATGCTGATCCGCAGTGACATAGCCGACTTTCCAGCCGGTCAATGAGAAGGTCTTGCCGGCCGAACCGATCTTGATCACGCGGTCCTGCAGGCCGGCGACTTTCAGCAGGGTGCGATGGGTGGCGCCGTCGAAGACGAGATGTTCATAGACTTCATCGGCGATGACATAGGCGTCACTACCGGTGACGAATTCGGCGAGGAGATCGAGTTCCGCCGCGCTGAAAACGCGGCCGGTCGGATTCATCGGATTGTTGACGATCACCGCTTTGGTGCGCGGCGAGAAGGCCGCGGCCAGATCCGCGCGTTCCAGGCGCCAATGCGGCGGTTTCAGCGAGACGAAGCGCGGCGTCGCGCCGGCGCGCAGGACCAGCGGCAGATAGGCGTCATAAAAGGGTTCGATCAGCACCACTTCGTCGCCAGGCTCGACCAGCGCGAAAATTGCCGCCGCCAGCGCCTCGGTAGCGCCGGAGGTCACCAGGGTTTCGTTCTGCCAGTCGATCTCCAGCCCATAGAACCGGCGGGCATGGCGCGCCACCGCTTGCCGCAGGGCCGGTATGCCCATCATCGGCGGATATTGGTTGGAGCCCTCCAGCAGCTGCGTTGCCGCCTGCTGCAGCACGTCGATCGGTCCCTTGTCGTCGGGAAAGCCCTGGCCGAGATTTACCGCATCATAGTGGCGGGCAAGCCGCGACATGGTTTCGAAGATGGTGGTCGGCAGATTGGCGTAGGTTGGATTGGTGCTGCGCATCTCGTCATCCGCTGCAGAAGCTGAGCGGCGAGATCATGCCCGAAGGCGGTATTTGGTCAAGCTATCTCGCTGTGCAAATTCGACAGCGACGCCTGCGTCCATTGCAATCGTGCAAGGGCGGCCTCGAGACGGGGACACAGCGCCGCCGCGCTGGAGTCAGGCGCCTTGCAGTCAGGCGCGCATCAAGGTGCCGCTGCGCTTATATCCGCTGATCGGCAGATGCGACGGCAGAGGCTGCGACAATGCTTCGCCGGCCTGGCTGATCTCTGCGGCGATCCATTGGCGAAAAGCAATTGCCGCCGGCTGGCTGGCGCGATCCGGCGGATAGACGATGAAGTAAGCGAGTTCGATCTGCGTCTGGGTGGCGGCAAGCTGAACCAGACGGCCGGCGGCGAGATCGTCCTGCACCAGCGTCGCCTTGGCGAGCGCGAGACCGAGGCCGTTGGCGGCTGCTTCCAGCACGAAATTGGATTGGTTGAAGCGCAGGCCGCGCTGCCAGTCGACATCGTCGATCCCGGCCGCCCGCAGCCAGCTCTTCCAATCCGGGCAGGTCGGGTCCTGATCAGGACTGTCATCGTGCAACAGGGTGGCGCTATGCAGCAGGCTGGCAAGGTCATTCGCCTCGCGGCCTTCGAGCAGCTTCGGACTGGCCACCGGAAACACGGCCTCGCGCATCAGCAGGTCGGCCTGCAGGCCAGGATAGTGGCCACGGCCGTAACGGATGGCGAGATCGATGGGTTCGTTGCTGAAATCAACAAGATCCATGGTGGCGAGAACGCGGACATCGATATCCGGCTGCTGGCTGACGAAGCGGTCGAGGCGCGGCAGCAGCCATTTGGTGGCGAAAGACGGCGCCACCGAGACGGTGAGGGTCTGCACGCCACCGGTATCGGTGCCCTTGATCAAGGTCGATTGCAGCTGGCTGAAGGCGTCGCTGATACCGGGCAGAATTTCCGCCCCCTGCGCGCTCAGGACGAGGCCCTTGGGGGTCCGCTGAAACAACTTCACGCCCAGCTCGTCTTCCAGCTGCCGCACCTGCAGGCTGACGGCCGAGGCCGTCACATGCAGTTCGGTCGCGGCGGCGGCAAAACTGCCGTGGCGGGCGGCGGCCCAGAAGGCGCGCAGGGCGTTCAGGGACGGCAATCTGCGGATCTGTCTAGCCATGATGAATCCCTTGGCTCGGTATCGACTCTATATACCCTATCGAATTAATAGAGATTATCTGCGAGAGGCAAGGGATTTTTGCGACGGGATTGAAAAATCGCCCCCGACCGGGACATCCAGGGCGCCAACTTTCCTGGGTAAACTAATATATTTCAATGCGATACCAGCCAAGACCCGGGCGCGCGCCAGACAGGCCGCGGGCTTTCCATGCGCGCTTTCCGCGTGACGAGAAAAACCTTATGGTCACCCGACCTCCGGCAGCGCGCCGGACAGATAGATTGCACAGGCCTTTGGCATGTTGAGGGTAACGCCCGGCATTACGCTGGACGACAGCGAGATCGAGATCCGCTTCATCCGCGCCTCCGGGCCGGGCGGGCAGAACGTAAACAAGCTGTCGACGGCGGCGCAATTGCGCTTCGACGTGGGCCGCTCGCCGGCCTTGCGGGAAGACGTGCGCGAACGGCTGAGCCGCCTCGCCGGGCGGCGGTTGACCCAGGACGGCATCCTGGTGCTGACGGCCCAGCGCTTCCGTACCCAGGAGCGCAACCGCCAGGATGCGATCGAGCGGCTATGCGAGTTGATCCGCGCCGCCGCCATTGCCCCCGTCAAGCGCCGCCCGACCAAACCCAGTCTCGGCGCCAAGGAGCGGCGGCTGGAAAGCAAATCGCGGCGGGGCGGTGTCAAATCGCTGCGCCAGAGCAAGCCTTCCTTCGACTGAAGCGGCCACCGGCCTTCCTCGGAACGGTCACCTGAAGAACAGCCTCAGCGCGGCGTGAAATCGACCGGGATGGTGAAGCCGTGCGAGAGATCGCCGTCGCTGATCTCGCGGGGCGGCTTCGGCAGGGGATCGGCACGCCGGATCCAGGCCAGCGCCTCTTCATCGATATCGTCGCGGCCGGAGCTTTGCAGCAGATGCTGCGACAGCAGCTTGCCGTCACGATTGATCTCGAAGCCGATCACCGCGCGCAGAGACAGGCGCAGGCGCGCGCGCGGCACGCGCTTGAACTTGGCGATATGCTGCACCACATCGCCGAGCCAGTTGCTCTTGGCCGCGACGGCAGCGGCCGCATTAGCCTGCGCCTGTTGCTGCTGAGCGGCGTTCTGCGTCGGCGCCAGAACCGCCGGCGCACTGGCAGGCAGCGTCCGGGAGGCCGGTTGCGGCGCGGGAGTGGTGTCGGGCTTTGGCGGCAGCGCCTTGGCCGGTTGCGGCTTGGCGGATTGCGGCTTGGCCGGCAGCTGCGGCTTGATCTGCTTCTTGGGCGGTGGCGGCAGTGCCGCCTCCGCCGGAACCGGGGGCAGTTCGGGGGCCGTCAGCTTGGGCTGCGGCGCCGGTGGATGCGGAACGGGCCGATAGTCAGGCAGCGGAACAGGCTGTGCTTGCGGCGGCGCGGAACGGGCCTGCGGCGGGGCGGGTTGCGGCGTGGCCAGCGGCGCGAGATCCATCATGATGGCCGGCAAGGGCTGCTGCAGATCGGGCCGCAGATCGTTCGTGGCCAGCAAGCTCCAGGCGATCAGCGCGTGACAGGCGAGGACGAACAGCACCGAGGCCGACCAGAGCACGGCACCGGGCCGGCCGTCGCGCAGACCGGTATCCTGCGGACCGGCGGGCGAGGGGATGGCCGCGTGCCGCCAGCCGAGCGCGCTGGCCGCCGTCATGGCGCCGCCGGCCCTGGCGCCGCGGGTGCGAGCGATGATTGCGGCGTCGCTGCCGCCGGCACCGCGGTTCCGCTGCCGCCGAACTCACTGCCGTCAATCCCGACCAGCGCGATTTTCAGATAGCCGGCATCGCGCAGCAGGTTCATCACCGCCATCAGCTCGCCATAGCTGACATGCTTGTCGGCGCGCAGGAAGATGCGCTGCTGCTTGTCGCCCTTGGTTGCCGAAGCGAGGCGCGCCGGCAGATCGGCCTTCGCCACGCTCTCGTCCCCCAAAGCGAGACTGAGATCGGTCTTCACCGACAGGAAGATCGGCTCGCTGGGCCGCTGCTGCGGCCGCGCCGACGCACTCGGCAGCTCGATCGGCACATCGACCGTCGCCAGCGGCGCCGCCACCATGAAGATGATCAGCAGCACCAGCATGACGTCGATGAAGGGGGTCACATTGATCTCGCTCTGCTCGACGAGATCGTCCTCACTGAGGTTGAGCTTGACCGCCATCGATCACGCCGCCCGCGACAAGACGGCACGATCCTGATCGAGATCGCGCGAGGCCAGCCGCAGCACCGCCGCCGACATATCGGCGACCACCGCCTTGTTGGCGGCGATGCCGCGCGCCAGCAAGTTATAGACGACGACCGCCGGTATGGCGGCAACGAGGCCGATAGCTGTCGCCAGCAGTGCCTCGGCGATGCCCGGCGCGACCACGGCCAGATTGGTGGTATGCGCCTTCGAAATGCCGATGAAACTGTTCATGATGCCCCAGACGGTGCCGAACAGGCCGACGAAAGGCGCCGTGGAGCCGATCGTCGCCAGAACGCCGGTGCCGCGATTCATGCCGCGTCCCAGCCTGGCCACCAGCCGGTCGAGGCGCGAGGCGATGCGTTCCTTGATGCCGTCGACCGGTGCAGGACCGGAAAGGTCGAGTTCCACGACGGCGGCCGAAACCAGTACCTGCCCCAGCCCGGCCCGCAGGCCGAGTGACGCGCGCGCCTGATCGAGCGACGGCGCGTCATTCAGCCGGCGCAGGGCCGCCGTCATCCGACGATTGAGCAGCAGCAGGTGCAGCGCCTTGGCGAAAAAGACCGTCCAGGTCACAAGCGAGGCAAAGGCAAGTCCGGCCATTACCAGCTGCACCACCAGATCGGCGTTCTGGAACATCCCCCAGGGCGAAAGATCGTGCGGCAGCAGCGGGGCCGCCGCATCCTCGGCAGCGCCCGGCGCCAGATCCGGCGACACGGGGTTCGATGCCGCCGTCTCCGATGGGAGAGATCCCGGTGGGAGAGATCCCGGTGGGGAAGAACCGGGCTGCGGCGCGGATGCCGCGGGGGCTGCCGCGCCGGCGGACGGTGCCTCGCGGGCCGGGCTCGCCGGGACCGAATTCGCCTCTGCCGGTGCTGTCACCTGTTGCTGCGCCAGGACCGGCGTGGCCGGCAGGATGGCCAGAAATCCCAATACCAGGAACAATGGCGTCAGGAACAATTTCGCCGTCATCGGCTCCCCTCTCCTCGTGATCGTGGGCATCGGCCCGAAGGGTCGCGCCGACGAAAATGCGGTCGCCCGGTATGGCAGCAAAAGCCGCTTTCGCCGCTTCCCATATCGCAAATGAGAATTATTCGCAACACCGAATTGACGGATGTGCTCGATCTCTCGTGCAGCCTGTGGTTTGTCGGTTTGCAGAATAAGCGGGCGGCAGCTAGTGAAGGCCAGAGCCAAGCGTTGGGTCTTGCCGCAAACTGCGAGCGGCCAGACGACAGAGACGAAGCCAAATATTGGGAGAAGGCCCACTCCGCGATCGCTGACATCTCGAAGTTCATCCCGTCGCTTTCGCAACGACCAGGGAAGAAGCTCTTTCCGGCCATCGTCGCCAAGGTGCCGCGAGCCCCAGATTTTCTCGCTGTGCCCAAAGAATTGCTCGATTTTACCAACACGCCTTTTGACCAATAGTCGCTGTGACCAAACGGAACCCGCCGGGTGCCAGCGCAACCGCGGGGCGATCGCTGCATCCGGCACACAACGAAATATCAGGGAGCGTGAGATGAGCAAGCGGACAGCCTCCGGGCCGGAAGAAACGTCAGGCCAAGCGGCGAAAGGCGGGATAGACCGCCGGAAACTTTTGAAAGCCAGCGCCCTGGCCGGCGCCTCGCTCGCCCTCGGCGGTGCGGGCTTGCTGTCGAGCGTGCTCTCCCGTCCTGCCGCAGCGGATGAGACGCAACTCTCGCTGAAAGGCAAGACCATCGCCATCAGCGCCACCGGCACCGATCATTACTTCGATCTCAAGGCCTATCAGGCCCAGATCAACACGGTGAAAGCGCTTGGCGGCACGCCGATCGGCCTCGATGCCGGGCGCAACGACAAGACCCTCGTCACCCAGCTGCAGACATTGATTTCACAGAAGCCCGACGCGGTCATCCAGACCCTGGGCACGCTTTCCGTGATCGATCCCTGGCTGAAGAAGATCCGCGACGCCGGCATCCCGATCTTCACCGTCGACGTGCCCAGCGCCAACAGCATCAACAATTCGACCTCCGACAACTTCTCGATCGGCTCGCAGCTCGGCCTGCAGCTTGCCTCTGACCTGCACGGTGAAGGCAATATCGTCGTCTTCAACGGCTTTTACGGCGTTCCGGTCTGCGCCATCCGCTATGACCAGTTGAAGGCAGTGCTCAAATACTATCCGAAGATCAAGATCATCGAGCCGGAGCTGCGCGACGTCATCCCCAACACGGTCCAGGATGCCTTCACGCAGATCACCACGATCCTCAACAAATATCCGGAAAAGGGCTCGATTTCGGCGATCTGGGCGGCCTGGGACGTGCCCCAGCTCGGCGCCACCCAGGCGCTCGCCAATGCGGGCCGCACGGAGATCAAGACCTATGGCGTCGACGGCAGCCCGGAAGTCGTCGAGCTGGTGAAGGACCCGGCATCGCCCGCGGCCGCTGTTGTTGCCCAGCAACCGGCCTTGATCGGCAAGACGGCGGTGCAGAACGTCGCCCGGTATTTCGCCGGCGACAAGGATCTGCCGGCGCAGACCTTCGTCCCCGCTGTCCTGGCGACGAAAAAGAATGCCGCCGACATCCAGAAGGAGCTGGGTCAGGTCTGATCCTTGACCTGACCGGCATCCCCCTGAATGACCGCTCAGGTCATCGCACCCGCCACGCAGGTTCCGCCCGCGCTTTCGCTGCAAGCCCTTTACAAGGACTTCGGCGGAACGCGGGCGCTCGACGGTGCGTCCCTTGAGGTAGCCAAAGGCAGCATCCACGGCCTCGTCGGCCAGAACGGCGCCGGCAAGTCGACACTGATCAAGATCCTGGCGGGTCTCCACCGCCCGGATGGCGGCGCGATCGCCGTCGACGGCGCCTTTCAGGACCATCTGACGCCGCATCGCGCCGAGAATCTCGGCATCCATTTCATCCACCAGGAACGCCTGCTGGTACCGAGCTTCTCGGTCGGCGAAGCGCTCTTCGTCGGGCAGGAATCCTTGGCCGGCTCCACCCGCCTTCTCAACCGGCGCAAGCTGCAGGCAAAGGCCACGTCGATCCTGCGCGAGCGTTTCGACCTCGCCTTGCCGGCGGATGCCTTGATCGGCGATCTGACGGTGGCGCAGCAGCAGATCGTGCAGGTCACCCGGGCCTTGCTGGCAAATCCGTCGATCCTCGTCTTCGATGAGCCGACCGCGGCCCTGGTGAAGCGCGAGGTCGATGTCTTGCTGGAGACCATCCGCCGTCTGCGTCAGCAAGGCCTGACGATCGTCTATATCTCGCATTATCTGAGCGAGATCGAGGCGATCTGTGACCGCGTGACGGTTCTGCGCAACGGCAAGGATGTCGCGACGGTCGATCCCCAGGCGACTTCGGCGAGCGAAATCGCCGCCTTGATGATCGCGCGAGATGTGACCGAGCTGTTCCCGAAACAGGCCGTGCAAAGCGCTGAACCTATCCTGCAGATCAGCGGCCTCGGCCGGCCCCCGGCTTTCGCCGATGTCTCCTTCACGGTACGCCGCGGCGAGATCGTCGGCTTGACAGGGCTGCTTGGTTCCGGCGCCAAGGAGTTGCTGCGCAGCCTCTTCGGCTTGGAGAAGCCGAGCCAGGGCAGCATTGAAATCGACGGTGCCGCCCGGTCGATCGGCACGCCGAGGGCCGCCATGGAGAATGGCATCGCCTTCGTACCGGAAGACCGGCGGGGGCAACGCATCGCCGCCGAGCTGTCCGTGCGGGAGAATATCAGCCTCGCCAGCCTTCGCCTCTTCAGCCGTTTCAACCTGGTGCAGCGCAAGCGGGAGAGGGCCCACTGTGATCGCCTGATCGAGCGGCTGGGCATTCGCACAGCCGGCGGGGAGGCTCCGGTCAAGTCCCTGAGCGGCGGCAACCAGCAGAAGGTCGCCCTGGCGAAGTGGCTGAGCCGGCAATCCCGCCTCTATATCCTGGACGAGCCGACGATCGGCGTCGACATCGGCGCCAAGGCGGATATCTATCGTCTGCTCGGCGAGCTGGCCGCAGGCGGCGCCGGCATCCTCATCCTGTCGACCGATCTCATCGAATTGACGGGCATCTGCGACCGCGTGCTCGTGATGTTCCGCGGCCGCCTGATCGGCGATTTCAGCACGGCAACCGCAAGCGGCGACGCGATCTTCGATGCCGCGACGGGTGCCGCAGAACGGGGCATCGCGGAGCCGGCCGCAGCAGAGTTGGGCGCAGGAGAATTGCAGCATGTCGGTTAGCTATGGCACCGCCGCGGTGGAGCAGCACGGCAGTTTCGCCAGCAGGACGATGCCGGCGCGACCGGCGCGACGGTTCCTGCACAGAGGCCTGCTGCGGACCGGCTCTCTGCTCGTCTTTATCGCGGTCTTCACGGCCTTCTCGCTGGCCTCGCCGCTCTTTCTGACTTTTGCCAATATCGTCACCGTCATCGGCCAGTCGGCGGTGGTCGGCATCCTTGCCTTCGGCCTGACCAGCGTCATCATCGGCGGCGGCGCCGATGTCGTGCGCGGCGGCATCGATCTTTCGCTGGCGAGCAATCTCGGCCTCGGCTCGGCCGTTTACGCGTCGCTGGTTCAAGCCGGCTATGGCGACGCGGCGGCGATTGCCGCGACACTGGCCGTCGGCCTGTCGGTCGGCACGGTCAACGCGATTTCCATCGTCAGTATCGGCATCCTGCCTTTGCTGGCCACCGTCGCCGTGATGAATATCTGCGGCGGCCTTGAACTTGTGTTGACGCAAAACACGGCGATCTCCGTCAGCACGCCCCTGCTCGATCTGCTGTCAGGCACAGATCGTTTCGGCATACCGTTTCTGGCCTATGTCATCGTCGCCGTCGCGGCGATCCTGATCGTCACCCTGCAATACACGGCCTATGGGCTGCGCCTCTATGCCGTCGGCGAACACCGGGAGGCGGCACGCGCGGCCGGCCTGCCGGTCCAGGCCTATGTCGTCTCCAGCTACCTGATCAGCGGCCTGTGCGGCGGCATTGCCGCGATCCTCTACACGGCGCTGCTCAGCGGCAGCACGACCGGATCGGGCGAGATGCTGCTGCCCGTGGTGGCGACCGCGCTGCTTGGCAATGTCTTCTCCGGCCGCCTTTTGCCGACCATCGGCGGGACCCTGCTCAGCACCTTGCTGATCGGCTTCCTCGCCAACGGCTTCCAGCTCCTGCATGTCTCCAGCTATTGGGTCAGCGGCATCCAGGGCTTGCTGATCCTCTCCGTCGTGGCCGCGACGTCGCTGGTCCGTCGCCGGAGATCCTGACATGACCGTCATCACGTCCAGCCCGACCTCGCCCCATCAGGGGCAACGGCCCGACCGCCGGGACTCGACGTTCCGGCGATATCTGCTGCAATACGGCCTGCTGATCGCCCTGCTCGGGGTTTCCGCTTTCTTTGCGGCGATGTCGCCGACCTTCCTGACCACGGCCAATTTCGCCAGCATTCTCGTCAACAGCTTCGCCCTGCCGGCCATCATTGCCATCGCCATGACGCTGGCCGTAGGGTCCGGCGGCATCGACCTTTCGGTCGCAACGGCCGTCGATCTCGCCAGCCTGGCCTTTGTGGGCACGCTGGCCGCCGGCTGGCCGGTTCCGGGCGCGATCCTGGCCGGGCTGGGTGCCGCCGCGCTGACCGGAATCTTCAATGGCCTGCTGATCACCGGGCTTAACATCACGCCATTCCTGGCGACACTCGGCACGCTCTTCATCGGGCGCAGCGTCCAGCAGGTCCTCGCCAATGGCGGCAACCCGGTCTATCTGTCGTCGTCCAAGCTGCCGGCGGCGGTGAAGTTTCTCGCCCATGGCAGTTTCCTCGGCGTACCGCTGCCGCTTTACGTCGTCGGCTTCATCGCCCTCGTGGCCTTCATCCTGCTGGAACTGACCATCTTCGGCCGCGGCGTCAGGGCGATCGGCGCACGGCCGCAGGTGGCCTATTTCTCCGGCCTTCGGGTAAGGCGCGATATCGTCTGGATCTACCTGCTCAGCGCCGCCATCAGCGGGGTTGCCGGCATCCTGCTCTCCGCGACAGTGAGCGCTTACATCCCCTATTCCGGCAACGCCTTTCTGCTCAATGCCATCGGCGCCGCCTTCATCGGCACGACCTTCGGCGCACGGGGTCATGCCAATATCATCGGCACGATCCTCGGTGTCCTCCTGCTGGCGATCGTCGCCAACGGCCTGTTGCTGGTCGGCTGGAATTTCTATTGGCAGCAGGTCGGCACCGGCGCCTTTATCTTCCTGATCCTCGCCTTCAGTTTTGCCAGCAAGCGGCGTCAGCAGCGCGCATGACCGCGACAGGGGAGAGTCCCACGACAGGGGAGAGTCCCACGACAGGGGAGAGTCCCACGACAGGGGAAAGTCCTGCGACGGGGGTGCGGCTGGCGGCGCAGGGAATTGCCAAGTCGTTCGGCGCCACCCAGGCGCTTGGCGGCGTCGACCTCCAGGTCAGGAGCGGCGAGATCCTCGCCTTGATGGGCGCCAACGGGGCCGGCAAATCCACCCTCGTCAATATCCTCGCCGGCGTGCTGGCGCCCGATCAGGGCCGTATCATCGTCAATGGTGCCGCCTTCCAGCCACGCTCGCCACGCGACGCCGTCAGCGCCGGCATCGCCACCGTGCATCAATCGACCGATCGTATCGGCGTGCCCGGTTTGACAACCGCTGATGCGCTTCTCCTCGACCGTTTCGCCAGCCGTCGGTCTGCCCTCTTCCTGTCGCGCCGTGCCGTGCGCCGCCAGGCCGCGGCGATCATCGCGCGGGCAGGCATCAGCCTGCCGCTGGCGCGTGACTTCGGCGATCTCGGCCCCGCCGACCGGCAGCTTGTCGCCATCGCCCGGGCGATATCCGCCGATGCCTCGGTGCTGATCCTCGATGAGCCGACGGCGAGCCTGTCGCAGACGGAAGCGGCACGGCTGTTCGATCTCCTGACCGGGCTGAAGGCACGCGGCCTGGCGATCATCTATATCTCGCACCGCCTGGGCGACCTTGCCACATTGGCCGACCGGGCCGTGGTCCTGCGCGGCGGGCGGGTCGTCCACGATGCGGCGCGGCCGATCGATTTCACCGCCGCCGTGACGGCCATGATCGGCCGCCCGCTGGCCCATGCCCATGCCGCCGCGCGGGACATCGCGCCCGAGGTCGTCTTCCACCTGCGGCAGGCGCGCCTCGGCGCGGACACGGCGCCGATCGATCTCGATCTGCATGCCGGCGAAGTGGTCGCGATCACCGGACCGCTGGGCGCCGGCAAGAGCCGCCTGTTGAAGACCATCTTTGGCCTTCATCGCTTCGCATCGGGGAAGATGGAACTCGACGGCCGTCGCTATATGCCGGGTGGCCCGGCGCAGGCGATCGCGGCCGGTGTCGTCCTCGCCGGCGAAGACCGGCATCGGACCTCATTTCTTCCCGCCGACTGGCCCGGCGGAACCATCGCCGGAACCATTTCGCTGCCTTATCTGCAGCGATGGTTCCCGCATGGCTGGTTGCGGCGCGAGGTCGAGGACCGTGCCGCCGAAGCGGGCATCCGGCGCCTTGGCATCCGGGCATCAGGCCCGCGCGCGACACTCGACACGCTGTCGGGCGGCAACCAGCAGAAAGTCGTGCTTGCCCGCTGGCAGGCGGAGCCCGCGCGCCTGCTGCTGCTCGACGAACCTTTCCAAGGCGTCGATATAGGCGCCCGGGCCGATATCATCGCGGCGATCCGCGACAACCGCCTGGGCGCGACGCTGATCGCCACCAGCGATTCCGAGGAGGCGCTGGAAATCGCCGATCGTATCTTCACCATGGAGCATCACGGGCTGCGCCCCTGGGCCGGAGACAATCTCCTGCCGACCACGCCGACCGCACGATCCGAGGTTGCCTGACATGACATCTGCGCCACGGCAGAGCCCCGCATCCGCATCCGCGAACCTCGACCTTGGCGCGTCGATAACGACGACCTCAACGATCGAGCCTCCCGCCGCCGGCGGGACGGTCGACAAACCGTGGACATTGCGTCATGCGTCGCTTTCCGTCCTCGGGCGTAGATGGGCGATCTTCCTGCTGCTGTTCGTCCAGATCGTCGGCTTCACGGTCGCCCAGCCGGCATTCCTGACGGTGGCGAATCTTCTCAGCGTCCTGCAGGCGGTCTCCGTGGTCGCCATTCTCGGGACGGGCGTCACCGTGACCATGGCGGTGGGCGGCTTCGACCTCTCGATCGGCGCCATCGCCGCCTCCAGCGTCATGGCGGCCAGCTATGCCATGGTCGTCTGGGACCTGGGTGCCGCCGAGACGGTTCTGCTGGTCCTGTGCTTCGGGATCGCCGTCGGCCTCGTCAACGGCCTTCTCATCGTCCGCTTGCGGATTCCCGATCTGCTGGCCACTCTCGCCATCAACTTCCTGCTGACCGGACTGCAGCTCATCCCGACCGCCGGCCGCTCGATTGCCACCGGCCTGATCCTGCCGGACGGGAGCTCGGCAACAGGCAGCTTCGCGCCCGCCTTTCTCGCCATCGGCCGCGCGCATGTCTTCGGCCTGCTGCCTTTGCCGGTGCTGCTGATGCTGATTGCCGTGGCGCTCCTCTATCTTCTCACCGAACACACCCGCTTCGGCCGCCTGTTCTTTGCCGTTGGCGGCAACGAGCTGGCGGCGCGCCTCGCCGGGGCACCGACCCGGAAGCTGCGGCTTGGCGCCTATGTGATTTCGGCGACACTGGCCGCGATCGGCGGATTGATCGTCGCAGCGCGCGTCGGCCGCGGCGATGTTTCCTCGGGCGCCTCCCTGCTGCTCGATTCAGTTGCCGCGGCGCTGATCGGCTATGCGGTCCTCAACATGCGGCGCCCCAATGTGCTCGGTACCGCTGTCGGCGCGGTCTTCGTCGGCATCCTGTTGAACGGGCTGACGATGCTGAACGCTCCCTATTACGCCCAGGACTTCGTCAAGGGCGCCGTTCTTGTCGGCGCCTTGGCGCTGACCTATGGGCTGGGGCGCCGGCCGGCCTGAAACAATTCGCGCAGCTTTGCCAATTGAAGACGATGACATGGAGAACCAGATGAAACCCTTCGTGAGATCCCTGCTGGTCGCCGGCCTGATCGGCGGCGCCATCGCCCTGCCCGCTTTAGCCCTGCCCGCCTTCGCCCCAGTCGCTTTTGCCGACGGCATCAAGGGGGCGCCGCCCCCCTTCGACAAGGGCGGCGTCAAGGTCGCCCTGATCAGCTATCTCTCCGCCGGCGACTTCTTCCAGGCCTATCAGGCCGGCGCCATCAAGCAGGCCAAGGCGCTCGGTGTCGACCTGCGGGTTTTCCCCGGCCGACAGGATGCCGCCGAGCAGCGCAACCAGATCGAACAGGCGATCAATCTCGGCGTTGCCGGCATCGTCATCGATCACGGCCTGCCGGAATCGCTGAAGGATGTGGCGCAGGAAGCCGTCGACAAGGGCATCAAGGTCGTCGCCTTCGACGTCAATCTCGACAATCCGAAAATTCCGCAAGTCGAGCAGAGCGACCATGACCTCGCCCGGCTGGCGCTGGAAGAGGCGATCAAGGAAAACGGCGCCAGCTTCAAGGCGGGCTACATCTATGTCGCCGGCTTTGCGCCGCTCGACCGCCGCGACGAAGTCTGGCGCGACGTCAAGGGCAAGAATCCGGGCATCGTCGAGAAGGTCCGCTTCGGCGTCGTCAACGACACCACAGCCGCCTCCGTCGCCGACCAGGCCAAGGCGGCCTTACGCGCCAACCCCGATATTTCCGTGATTTTCGCACCCTACGATGAATTCGCCCGTGGCGCCAAGCTGGCCCTCGGCGAACTGGCGACGGCGGACAAGGTGAAAGTCTATTCGGCGGACGTCTCGACCGCCGATATCAATGAGATCATCGAACCCGGCAGCCCTTGGGTCGCCACCGTCGCCACCAATCCGGCCGTGGTCGGTGCGGTCTCGGTACGGGCTGTCGCCCTGGCCATCGCCGGCCAGGATCCCGGCCATAACATCACGGTCCAGCCGGTCCTGCTGACGCAGCAGGCTTTACGCGACGGCGGTATCAAGACGGTCGAGGACCTGAATGCCAAGCTGCCGGCCTTCGGCCAGAGCGACGCCGCGACCGCCAGCTGGATTCCGATCAACTAGAGCGCGATCGTTTTAAGCGGCAGCGGCTTGGCTTCCCCTTAAAACTTGAATCCGTCTCCGAGGCACAGGCCGGGCGCTCGCATTTGCCGGCGCTCGGTCGCACTTTGCCCCGAAACGGGCGAAGTGACCACGGCTCCTGGAGATCATGGGGAGAATCCTGGCGGAAAGAGGATTCCGAGGCAGGCGGCTCAGCCCACCGAGGCCCGCATCGCCACGGACGGGTCGACCCCTCCGGCCTCATTCGCTTGCTGCGTTGGCGGGTTGCCCAGATCGAAATGCGGCGCATCCTGCATGAGGCGCCTGGTTTCCGCCGATTGAGGCTGTCCTAGGACCGCTGCGACATCCCCTTCTTCGACAATTCGGCCGGCCTGCAATACCGCCACGCGTTGCGCGATGTTGCGCACGAGAGCAAGATTATGCGTCACGAAAAGCATGGCGAGGCCGCGCTCCTCCTGCAGCTTGCGCAGCACGTCGACGACGACTGCCTGTACCGATACGTCGAGCGCAGAGGTCACCTCGTCACAGACCAGGAGCGTGGGCTCGACGATCAGTGCCCGGGCGATGGCAGCCCGCTGGCGCTGGCCACCCGACATTTCATGCGGATAGAGATCGGCGAAGCGCGCCGGCAGCGCCACACTCTCCAAGGCAGCAATAATCCGGCCGCGCCGCTGCTGTCGCTGCGGCCGTTCGAATTCCAGCAATGCCACTTCCAAGGACCGGCCGATGGTGCGGCGGGGATTAAGCGAGGCGTAGGGGTTCTGAAAGATGTATTGAATACGCTGCCGCAGCTCGCGCGTCCGATTGCGCGATCCGACTGGCAACGGGACGCCTTCCAGCGACAGTGAGCCAGTCAGGTTGCGATGCAGACCGGCGATGCACCGCGCCAGCGTGGTCTTTCCCGATCCCGATTCGCCGACCAGCGCGAGGCAGCAATGGGACGGCACCTGCAGGCTGATATCCCACAGAATCTGCCGGTCGCCATGTGACGCGTTGAGCCCATCGACGCGCAAGACGGGAACGGCGGAAGACGTGCCGGTCTGCGCAGGCCGATCGAGAGCCGTCGCGGCGGCCTTGTCCGGGGTGCCCGCAAAAAGACACTGAACGAAATGGCCCTTGCCGATCTCATGCGCCGCGATGGTGTCTCGGCGACAATCCTCGGTTGCCAGATCGCAGCGGGGGGCAAAGGCGCAGCCGGCCGGCCGGTGCCGCGGGTCAGGTGCCTGCCCCGAAATGCCCTGGATGACGGCGCGCCCCTCGAGATCCGGGACCGCCCGGATCAAGGCGCGCGTGTAGGGATGCTCGGGTTGCTGCAGAACACGCCGCACTGGACCGATTTCGACGATATGGCCGGCATAGAGCACGGCGACGCGGTCGGCGAGGCTGTCGACCACCGCCAGATCATGGCTGACATAGACCACCGCCACGTCATGCTCGCGGCAGAGCTGCCGGACCGTGTCAAGGACATGGGCCTGCGTGGTGACGTCAAGGCCGGTGGTGGGCTCATCCATGACGATCAGGCGGGGGCGATGCGCGAAGGCCATGGCGATGGCGATGCGCTGCTGCTGGCCGCCGGAGAGCTGGTGGGGAAAGCGTTGCAGGAAGGCCCCGTCGGCAGGCAGCTTCACCTCGGCCAGCATCTGCAGCAGGCGTGCTTCGGTCGCCTCAGCCGGATTGGGGAAGCATTCGCTGAGCTGCGTGCGAAGACGCAATGTGGGATTGAGCGCCGTCGCCGGATCCTGCGGCACATAGGAAACCAGCCGCCGGCGGGAGTCCCGTTTCGCCGCATCGGACTGCGCCAGTATATCGGTTCCGTCGATCCGAACCGAACCTGCCCCGAAAGCCAGGCCACGGCGGCTATAACCCAGCATGGCGAGGCCAAGCGTCGTCTTGCCGGAACCCGATTCACCGACCAGCCCAAGGATTTCGCGCGGACGGATATCGAGCGAGACATCCTCCACAACCGCCGCATCACCACCTGCCAGGACGACACGGAGTTTTTCCACGGTGACGACCGGCAGGCCCAACCCCGCGGCCGTTACCTGCCCTGCCGTGTTCCGAAGAGCCTCGATCGCCGTCACGCCTGCACCTCCGCGACACCCGCGCTATCCGCACGGGGAAGGGCTGGCCCTCGGTTCCTCGCCGCGCGACCCGCCTCGTCGGAACCCGCCTCGACCCGGCCAAAGGCCACCCGGCCAAGGGCGTCGGCAAGCAGATTGGTTCCGATGGTCAACAAAGCGATCAGCAGCACGGGTATGACCACCGGCCAGGGATTGGTCGCCAAGCCGATTCGATTCTCGTTGATCATCAGCCCCCAATCGGCCGTCGGCGGCTGGGTTCCAAGACCGAGGAAGTTCAAGCCGGCAATCAAGGCGATCGAATAGGTGAAACGCAACCCGGCCTCGACGATCAGCGGCGTGAGGATATTGGGGAAGATCTCCTGGATCAGGATCTTCAGACGCGACATGCCGATGGTTTCGGCAAAACGGATATAGTCTTCCTCCGCCACCCGCAGCGTGGCGGCCCGGGCGACGCGCGCCACCTGCGGCGCGTGAAAGCCGGCGACGATCAAGACGATCAGCCAGAGTTCCGGACCGATGATGCTGACGAAGAGCAGGGCCAGGATGATCTGCGGGAAAGCCAAGACGACATCGAGCAGTCGCATGATGATTTCATCAGCGGCCCCCTTGGCATAGCCGGCGGTCATACCAAGCAGTGCGCCGGCAAGGACGCCGAGAACCGTTGCCAAAGCCGACAGGCCGAGGATGCGGTAGCCACCGAGCAGCAGGCGTGACAGCACGTCCCGGCCCAGCACATCCGTGCCGAGCCAGGCATGCGCATTCGGCGCCTGGAACGGCGTGCCGATGAAATCGAGCGGCGAGAGCGGCGCCAGGGCCGGTCCCAGGACGGTTATCGCCAGGACCAGCGCCAACAGTATCGAGCCGATGCGCGCGGAGCCGATCGCCAGCAGACGGGGAACATGGCGGCTCACGATACCGCGCTCCGCAGCTTGGGTGTCACGAGGATGGCGACCAGATCGGCCAGCAGATTGACCACCACGTAGAAGGCGGCAAGCAGCAGTACCGTGCATTGAATGTAGGGGATGTCGCGGGCCAGCACCGCATTGACCAGCCCCTGGCCGATGCCTGGAAAGCCGAAGACGAATTCGACCACGACGCAGCCGCCGGCGAGGTAGCCGCAGGTCAAAGCGATCGCCTGAATGGTCGGCGCGATGGCATTGGGCAGGGCATGCAGCAGGACGATGCGGCGGCGGCTCAGCCCCTTGAGCGTCGCCATTTCTATATATTCGCTGTCGAGGACGTCGATCATCGAGGCGCGGATCATCCGGAAGCTATAGGGGAAAATTGCGATGATGAGCGTTGCCACCGGCAGGACAAGATTGAGCGGCCGGGCAAAGACGGACGTCCCGGGCCGCACCATCGAAACGGGCGGCAACCAATGCAGGACCACGGTGGCAAAGAAAACGATCAGCGCGATGCCGATGACGAATTCAGGAATTGCCGCCAGCGCCAGGGCCACCACGGACGAAACCGTATCAAGCGCCGTGTTGCGTCGCACCGCCGCGACAATCCCCAAGCCGATCGCCAAGGGTATGCCGATCAGGAGCACCAGCACCAACAACGTGAACGAATTCACCAGCCGCACAGCGATGGATTCGATTACCGGACGGCCGTTGACCAATGAGGTGCCCGCATCGCCGCTCAGGAAGCCGCCGAGCCAAAGCCGATATTGCGTGACGGCCGGCAGATCGAGATGCAACTGATGGCGCAACGCCTCCAAATGGTCCGGCGAGCCGCCGCGGCCGATGACGGCGCGCGCTGCATCGCCAGGCAACATCTGGGTCGCGGCGAAGACGACGATCGAGACCAGCAGGAGAGAAAACAGACCGAGCAGCACCCGCCGCACCAGCAACTGCAGCAACGGATGTCGGAAGAACGGCCTGCTCACCTCAACCTCCGGCCCTAGGCAAGCCACGCCTTGGCGAAGCCGAAATTGCCAAGCGCATTGCCGGTATTGGCGGATTCGAAGCCCTGGACATTCGCGGCCATCAGATCGATGGTCTGGTTGAAAGACGGGATGATGAAGCCGCCTTCCTCGAAATCGATCTTCTGCATCTCGTGGATCACCTCGGCCCGCTTCGACGCATCGACCAGCGACTGCGCCTGGTCGTAGAGGCTGTTATAATGCGCGTTGTTCCAATGTGTGCCGTTATAAGGCGATGTCGGCAAAGTGGCCAAAGCCACAACCGTCAGATAGGGCTGATAGACCCAGTAATCCTGCGTGAAGGCCCATTTGCCGTAATTCGAATAATAGGCATCGGTGGTCAATTGGCGGATGTTCACGGTGACGCCGGCCGCCTTTGCCTGCTGGGCGAAGACCTGGGCGGCCTGCGCCATGCCGGGCAGGAGGTCGACCGAGGACAGCTCGACCGTCAGATTCTCATGGCCCGATTTCTTCAGCAGGAACTTCGCTTGGTCGACATCATGGGGCCGCACCAGCGAATTGTCGAAGGCGGGATCCCAGCGGCCGAAGACATCGTTCCCGACGATGCCGTGGCCGCTCAGTGACTGGTCGATCAGCTGTTGGCGATCGACCAGCAGGCGGAAAGCCTTGCGGACATTGACATCGTCGAAAGGCGCTACATCCGTCCGCATATAGAACGGTACATAGAGGCCGGGTTTCGACACCAGGGCCTTGAGATCGCCGCCCTGGGTGATCTGATTGACCAGGGAGAGCGTGGCATAGGCATAGACGTCGACCTCGCCGCCTTGCAAAGCATTGAAGGCCGCCGTGTCATTCTGGAAGGAATCGATGATGGTGACGGAATCGAGATAAGGCAGCCCCTCCTGCCAGTAACCGTCATAGCGCTTGAAGACGCTTTGCTGACCCGGCGTGAAGCTACCATACTTGAAGGGACCTGTGCCGACTGGATTCTTGGGATCATAGCCGACCGGGACAACGCCGAAATAATAGACCGCGGAAAGTGTTTCCGGCAGCGTCGCGAAAGGCGTCTTGGTCGGCACGCGCAATGTGTGGTCGTCGATGATCTGGATATTATCGAGATCGACCGGCTTCAGCCCCGTTGCCCCCTGAAGCGGGTTCTTGGGATCGCCGATGCGCCGGAACGTAAAAGCCACGTCTTCCGCCTTGAACGGCTTGCCGTTGTGGAACGTGACGCCTTTGCGGAGCTTGATGATCCATTCGGTTGCCGTGGCATTCGGCTCGAAAGATTCCGCCAGCACGTTGATGAGCTTGCCGTCATTGTCGAGTGTCGTCAGCCCCTCGTAGAGGGTCATGACGCGGGCGAGGTCCGGCGACGTATTCATCGTATGGGCATCCAAGGTATCGGTGGAGCCGCCGCCGGTGATCGCCACGCGCAGGTCGCCGCCCTTCTTAGGCGTTGTCGCCGCGATGGCGCGGCGCGTCAGCCCCGGTATCAGCGCGGTGCCGGCAAGCCCTGCCCCGCCGATCGCAGCGCCGCGCAGCAGCTCGCGTCGGCCGAACCGGTGTTGCAGCAAGGATTGGGAACGATGCTCGTTATCGGTCATGACAATGCTCTCCATTTATGCACGGCTATACGTTGGCGGCATGCCGTCATGCCGCCTCTGTCAGCCAGAAATTGACGCCAATCCGATACGGCTAGGCTGCGCTTTCCTTGCCGGCCGCGACGGACACGGGCTCGGTGTCGAGCCGGCGATAGCGGTCGCCCGGATGATCTGTCGCGAGGCGCGGGCCTCGGCCGAACAGCTTCTCGCGCAGGGTCCCCTGCGTATATTGCGTTTTGTAGGCGCCGCGCTTCTGCAGCTCCGGCACCAGCAGATCGACGATGTCGCGGAAGGTCTCGTGCGTTACCGCATAGGCGAAATTGAAGCCGTCGACATCGGTCTCTTCGACCCATTCCTGCAGGATGTCCGCGACCGTCTCCGGCGAGCCGGTGAAGACCGGTCCAATGCCGCCGATGCCGCCGAATTCGGCCAGTTCGCGGATGGTCCATTTACGGTCCGGATCCGCCGAACTGAAAGCCTCAACCGCCGACTGCACTGCATTGCTATGGATATATTTCAGCTCCTGATCGGGGCCGAACTGGCTGAGGTCGTGGCCCATCCAGCCGGAGATCAGGGTCAGGGCGCCGTCATAGCTGGTGTACTGACGATATTCCGCCAGCTTGGCCTGGGCCTTGGCGTCCGTCTCACCCAGGATCACCGTCGACAGATTGAAGATCAGGATATCGCGCGGATTGCGCCCTTCCTCGACCGCGGCGGCGCGGATATCGGCGACGTATTGCTTCAGGATCTTCTTCGACGGCGCCGCCACGAAGACGCATTCCGCATGCTGGGCGGCGAAGCGCTTGCCGCGACTGGAAGCCCCGGCCTGGTAGAGAACCGGGGTCCGTTGTGGTGACGGCTCGCTGAGATGGATACCGGGCACGGAGAAATACTTCCCCTTGTGGCGGATCTCGCGAACCTTGGCGGGATCGGTGAAGATCCGGCGCTCCCGGTCACGGATCACGGCGCCGTCTTCCCAGCTTCCCTCCCACAGCTTGTAGCAGACCTGCAGATATTCGTCGGCGACGTCATAGCGGTCGTCATGGCCGGCTTGCTGGGCCAGGCCGATATTGCGTGCGCCGCTATCGAGATAGGAGGTGACGATGTTCCATCCCGCGCGCCCCTTGGTCAGGTGATCGAGCGTCGACATGCGCCGGGCGAACGTATAAGGATGCTCGAAGGAGAGCGAAGCGGTAACGCCGAAGCCGAGATTCTTCGTCACCAGCGCCATCGCAGGCACGAGCTGCAGCGGATCGTTGAGCGGCACCTGGGTGCCTTCGCGCAAGGCACTCTCCACATTGCCGCGGTAGACGTCGTAAACGCCGAGCACGTCGGCAATGAAGAGGCCGTCGAACAGGCCGCGTTCCAGCAACTGCGCCAGTTCGGTCCAGTATTCCAGATCCGTGTACTGATGCGAGCGGTCCCGTGGATGCGTCCACAGACCCGGCGACTGATGCACCACGCAATTCATGTCGAAGGCATTGAAGCGGATTTGCCGGGTCATATCATCCTCACGGCGCCGGAACGGCGCATCCCTGTATGCGATTGCGCGAATTATCTCGATCAGGCAAGTCGAGTAAAATGAGTGTTTCTCTCGGGCTAACGAGAAAAGCTTGCGCAGCCGCGCAAGCTTTCTTTGTGCGACGGCAGATGTGCTCAGGCGGCGTTGCCGCTCTGGCGCGGCCGACCGGCCGTTGCTTCCGTTTGCAGCCATTTGAGCCATTCCGGATCACCGGCAACGACCGGCCAGGCCTTGATCCCCGGTGTGATATAGCTATGCAATTCGCGCACGCGCTTGCGCAGCCCCTCGAAATTTTCCGGGAGAGTCTTCAGCAACAGGGTCGCCTCCGTCTTCTCGCGGACCTCGCCGTCCCACCAGAAGAACGCGGTGACGCCCGGGATGATATTGGCGGCGCCGGCAAGGCGCTCCTCAACCAATGTGCGACCGATCTTTTCCGCCTCTTCGCGGCTGGGAACGCCGATCGATACTTCCAGGGCCAAAGCTTGTTGCGACACGTTGCTCATGATGGAAACTCCTGTTTGAACGTTATTGGTTTTTACTTTGTGAAATGCCGTTGATTTGCGGCGTCACCCGACGGCAAGAGCCCGGCTGGCATGCCGGTCGGCGGGACGGGACAACCCCATATGCTCGCGCAACGTGGCGCCGCCATAACTCGTGCGGACCAGGCCACGCCGCTGCAATTCAGGGACGACGAGGTCGACGAAGTCGTTGAAGCCGCCGGGCAGATAAGGCGGTGCAACGTTGTAGCCGTCGCAGCCTTCATTGACGAACCAGTCCTCCAGCTGATCGGCGATATCGCCGGGCGTACCGGAGACAAGGCGATGGCCGCTCGTCAGGGCGATGCCGAGATAAAGCTGGCGAAGCGTCAGATTCTCCCGGCGGGCGACCTCCACCAGCAAACGCTGCCGGCCCTTGGGTCCATTGGTCGGCGGCAATTCCGGGAGGGAAGCATCGAGAGGATAGCTGGAAAGGTCCGGCGCACCGATCAGGCCGGACAGGAAAGCGAGACCGGGGACCGGATGGGTCAATTCCTTGAGGCGCTGCTCCTGCTCCTCCGCCTCGGCGCGGGTGCGGCCGATCACCGTGACGACGCCGGGCATGATGCTCAGGCTGTCGGGCGAACGCCCATATTTCGCCATGCGGCCTTTCACATCGGCATAGTAGCTGCGGGCATCGGCAAGGCTCGGCTGGGCCGTGAACAGAACCTCGGCCGTTTCCGCCGCGAGTTCGCGCCCGTCATCGGAAAGTCCCGCCTGCACCATGAGCGGATGACCCTGCGGCGGACGCGGAATATTGAGCGGTCCCTGGACGGAAAAATAGGTGCCCTTGTGATTCAGCGCCTCGACCTTGTCGACATCGAAATAAATGCCGCTCTTCTGGTCGTAGATGAAAGCGTCATCCGCCCAGCCGTCCCAGAGCCCCGTCACCACTTCGACAAACTCCCTCGCCCGCTTGTAGCGATCCGCATGGGCAAGGTGCTGGTCGAGATTGAAATTCTTTGATTCCGCCTCGGCCGCCGAGGTGACGAGATTCCAGCCCGCCCGGCCATTGCTGATATGGTCCAGCGAAGCGAACTTGCGCGCCACCGTGTAGGGTTCGTTATAGGTCGTGCTGACCGTGGCAACCAGGCCGATGCGCTTGGTCACCATGGCGAGCGCCGACAGAAGCGTGATGGGTTCGAACCGCGTGCTCCAGGCCGTGCGGGCCACCGCGTGCAAATCCTGGTCCCAGATGACCGCGGCATCCGCCAGGAACAGGAAATCGAAGATGCCCTGCTCGGCTTTCTGCGCGAGATCGACATGGTGTTGCAGGCTGATGCCGCCATCGACCTCCGCACCGGGATAGCGCCAGCCGGCGACATGATAACCGACCGGATAGATCGAGGCGCCGAGCTTGAGATAGTCGCGGCGTTTCTTTGTCGTCATAGGCAATACCTGCTTGCAGTCGGAATGAACATGTCAGCGCGCCAGGGCCGCGGGACTGAGATGGCAGCGCACGCTGTGGCCGCCCGCCTCGGCTTCATGCCAGGGCGGCGCCACCTCGCGGCACAGGCCGGCGATGGCATGCGCACATTGTCCGGCAAAGGCGCAGCCGGTAGATACCGGGGGCGCGGTCCTATCGACGATTTCCGGCAAATCGGCGGCGACGATCCGCCGCCCGAACTGCGGCACCGCCTCGATAAGCGTGCGCGTATAGGGATGCAGTGCCCCGGCGAACAGTCGGTCGACCGGCGCCACCTCACATAACTGGCCGCGATAAAGCACCGCCACCCGGTCGGCGAACCAGCGCACGACGGCCAGATCATGGGTGATGAAGAGGATCGAGAGGTGGCTATGTTGCTGAATCGACCGGAGCAGATCGAGAATTGTCGCCTGTACCGAGACATCGAGCGCCGATACGACTTCGTCGCAGAGCAGCAGCTGCGGCTCGGCCGCCAGGGCGCGCGCGATAGCGACGCGCTGCCGCTCACCGCCACTGATTTCACTCGGAAAGCGCGCCGCATAGTCAGCAGGAAGCTGAACCGCCGCCAGCAAGGACGCGACCGCCTCCTTGCGGCGTGCGCGCGGCATCTTGAAGAAGAGCTTCAGCGGTCGCCCAAGGATCGTACCGATTCGATGGCGATGGTTGAGCGAAGCATCCGGATTCTGAAAGACGATCTGGATCCCGCGCCGCAAATCCACGGCGCGCCGCTCGATCGGTGGCGTGATGTCGGCGCCGGCGAAACGTATTTGTCCGGATTGCGCCGGATGGAGGCCGGCTATCGTCTTGGCGAGTGTCGATTTGCCGCTGCCGCTTTCGCCGACCAACGCCACCGTTTCCCCGGCCGCAACGGCCAGCGATACGTTGTCAACCACAACCGGCAGCCGGGCGCGTGGCGAAAAGAAGCGGGTACGGCCATAGCGACAGCTCACGCTGTCCAACTCCAGCGCCTTGCCGCTGCGCCGGTTCGACGCCGCCGCGGTCATCGGTACGAAAACCGTCATGCCAGTACCCGTTCCGGCAAGAGCGACAGTTCAGACACGTCCGACGGCACCTGTTCGTGCGCGATTTCGGCCTGGCGATGGCAAGCGACGACATGGCCGTCGCCCACACTTTCAAGGACCTGGCGGCGCCGATGACAGAGGTCGACCACATGGCGGCAGCGCGGGGCGAAGCGACAGCCCTCGCCGGGAAAGCGCTGCGCCGGCTGTCCCCGGAGCATGCGGGCCGCGTCCGGTGGCGAATCGAGGCGCGGCACCGAGGCGAGCAGGGCATCGGCGTAAGGGTGCCGCGGTCGTGCGAGCAGTCCGGCCGCCGGGCCGGATTCAACCACTTGCCCGGCATACATGATGGCAATGCGATCGGATATCTCGCTGAGGGTGGCGAGATCATGGGAGACATAGAGCATAGCGGTGCGGCTGGAAGCCCGGAGCCGGGCCAGCAGATTGATCAGACTCTGCCGCGTCAGCGCGTCCTGGCCGGTGGTCGGCTCATCAAGGACCAGAAGCTCCGGCTCGCGGCAGAGGGCCAGGGCCAGGGTGATGCGCTGCTGCTGCCCGCCGCTGAACTGGTGCGGATAACGCGAGAGAGCGCCCGACGGATCGGGCAAGCCGACCAGATCAAGATAGTGGCGGGCGCGATCGCCCGCGGCTATCCCGTCCAAACCGAATTGGCGCGTTTTCAAGGTCTCTGCGAAGAGCCTGCCGATCCTGCTGCTCGGGGTCAGCGCCGTACCGCCGTTCTGGGGGACAAAGGCCAGCCTGGTGCTGCGCAGACGCTGGAGGTGCCGGCGCTTCAGGGCGAAGATGTCGATGCCGTCGAAGCGAATGGAACCGCTGCGGATGCGCCGTTCGGACCGCGCCTCGCCGAGCAGCAGCGAGGCCAGGGTCGACTTGCCGCAGCCCGATTCACCGGCAAGCCCCAGCGTTTCGCCTGCGCCGATCGTGAGGCTGAGGTCGTTGATCACGTTGAACCAGCCGCCGTCGCGACGATAGTCGACGGTGAGGCCGTCGATTTCTATCAGCGGCGTGGGATCGGCCGCGGTCATGCTGTACGCCCCGTATCGGCCGGGCCCAGGATGCGAATGACCCCGTCGGTAAAGAGATTGACCGCCGTTACCAGGACGGCCATGCAGATCGCCGGGGCCGCGACCGGCCAAATCGAGGCGTCGATGGCGCCGCGCCCCTCATTGACCATCAAACCCCAATCGGGCGTCGGCGGGGCGGCACCGAAGCCGAGGAAGCCCAACCCGCCGATGAACAGGATGGCATAGCCGGTGCGGATCGAGAATTCGACGATCAGTGTGCCCGCCACGTTCGGCAAAATCTCCCGCAGCACGATGGAAAGGCTCGTCTCGCCACGGGCGCGCGCAGCGGCTATGAAATCTTCCGCCGCCACCGATTGCGTTGCCGCCCGCATCACGCGCGACACATTGGGGATGGCGAGAAGACCGACGGTGACGGAAACCAGCGGGCCGCTCGACCCGACGATGCCGACGATCAGCAGCGCGAAGATGATGGAGGGAATGCTCATGACGATCTCGAGCGCCCGCATGCAGATTTCGTCGATGATGCCGGGCCGGTAGCCGAGGAACATGCCGATGAGTCCGCCGAGGACGGCGGAAATCGCCGCGGCGGACCCGGCCATCAGAAGGATCGTGCGGCTGCCGTAGAGCACGCGGCTGAGAACATCGCGCCCGAGATTGTCGGTTCCCAGCCAATAAACATTGTCCGGCGGCTGAAACGGCGAGCCGACGAAGATCTCCGTGGGCGAGAAGGGCGATATGTCCGGCGCGAGAGCCGCGGTCCCCACATAGGCGATCAGGATGGCCGCTGCAAGCCAGGCGCTGAGCGGCAAGCGCCGCAACAGGCGTGCTGCGGCACCGCGGTCGCGTCGTCTTTCCTGGCCGCGGCCGTCCGCGAGAATGATGCCGGAAGCCGTCATGCGAGGCGCGTGCGCAGTTTGGGGTTCAGCAGGAGCGTCAGGACATCGGCCACCAGATTGACGCCGATATAGGTCGCGGAAAGAACCAATGCCGTCCCCTGGATCATCGGCACATCGCGAAAGCGGATGGAATCGACGAGCAGGCGGCCGAGACCGGGATAGTTAAAGACCACTTCCACGACCACGATGCCGCCGACCAGCCAGGAAGCATTGAGCGCGATCGCGTTGATGGCCGGCGCCAGCGCATTTGGCAAGGCGTGGACCAGCAGGACGCGGCTGCGGGACAAGCCCCGCAATTGCGCCATTCGCACGTAGTCCGAGCGTAACACGTCGATCATCGAGCTGCGGGTCTGCCGCACCACATAGGCTGTCATGGCGAAATTGAGGGTGACGATCGGCAGGATCAGCATCGCCAGGGCATCCCAGACGGACCTGGCCTGGTCGATCAAAGCCAGGGGCGGCAACAGCCGGAGATCGGTCGCCAGAAAGACCACGAGGAAGATGCCGACGACGAATTCAGGCACCGACATACCGATGAGGACGGCGATCGACATGCCGATATCCACCGGCCCGTCCCGCTTGGCGGCTGCCAGCAGGCCGAGCCCGATACTGAGGGGAATGTGTACCAGGAGAGCGAGGCCGCCAAGGACAAGCGTCCGCCCGAGATAGCTTTCGATATAGGGAAGAACCGGGCGGTCGGCGACCAGCGACCGCCCGAAATCTCCCTGCACGACACCCGACAGCCAGCGCCCGTAACGTACCGGCGCCGGATCGGAGAGATGAAGTTGCAGCCGCAACGCCTCCAGCGATTGCTTGGTGGCGTCGCGGCCGAGAATTCTCTCCGCCGTATCGCCCGGCAGCAACGCGATCGACGCGAAGATGATGAGCGACACGGCAAAGAGCGAAACGAATGACAGGGTCATGCGCGTGACGATCAGTCGGAATATGGGGTCAACGCGCATCGCCCGCCCTCAGCCTTCGATGGTCACATCGCCGAAGCTTTGCGACAGCTTCTGCGGATGCAGCTTCCAGCCCTTGACATTGGCGCGGGTCGCACCGACCGCATCGGCGAACAGGGAAATGATCGCGCCGCCGTCATCGCGCACCAGTTCCTGGGCTTTCTGATAGAGTTCGCCGCGCTTGGTCTCGTCCAGCGTGCGGCGGGCTTCGTGGATATAATTGTCGAAGTCCTTATTCTTCCAATGGGTCTCGTTCCATTCGGCGTCCGAGAGGAAAGGACGCGAGAGGGCCGCATCGGCACTCTTGCCGCTCCAGGCGGTGACAATGAAAGGCTTCTTCAGCCAGATATTGCTCCAGTAATCCTCGGCCGGCGCCTGGTTGATCCTGATGCGGATACCGGCCGGCTCCGCCTGCGCCTTATAGGCCGTCGCCAGCTCGACCAGGCCGGAGCCGGAAGCGGAGGTATAGAGTTCAAGATCGACGCCGTCCGGATGGCCGGCCTCGGCCAGCAGCTTCTTCGCCTGCGCGATATCCTGCTCGCGCTGCGAGACCTGCAGGCCGAACTTGACCCAGGGAGCCACCGGCGAATCGTTGCCGAGCGTGCCGCGGCCGCCGAGCACGGCCTTCAACAGCTGCTCGCGATTGGCCGCGAGCTTCAATGCCTGGCGAACCTTGGGATTGTCGAAGGGCGGCGTGTCGGTCCAGGCCGCGATGCCGAGCCAGAAGCCGGTATGGGCGGACTGGATCACCACATCCTTGTCCTGCTCGAGCTTGTTGAGGCCGCGCAACGGCAGGTCCCAGAAGATGTCGATCTGGCCGGCGATCAGGGCCGCGATACGGGCGGATTCCTCGGGTACGGAACGCAGCTCCACCCGATCCACGCCGGGCTTTCCGGGCTGCCAATACTGGTCGTGCTTCACATAGATGCTGGGCTCCTCGCCCGGCACGAAGTGCTCGACCTTGAAAGGACCGGTACCGATGCCGGCGGTGCGTACCTGATCGTTGCTCTGACCCGCCTTGAGAATCTTGCTGTAGGCGATCAGGTCGGGGAACTCGACCACCGGCTGCTTCAATGTGAACTCCACGGTAAGGTCATTGACCGCCTTGATGCCCTTGGGATCGATCGGCGCCAGCCAGGCCGCCGACGGCGACGGCTTCTGCGGATCGAAGAGGCGGCTGAAACTGAAGATCACATCCGCCGCGGTGAACGGGCTGCCATCGTGGAACTTGACGTTCGGCCGCAGGTTGAATGTCCAGACGCTGCCATCGGCGTTGGTCTTCCAGTCGGTCGCAAGGCTCGGCTTGACGTCGAAATTCTCGTCAAGCTTCACCAGCCCTTCGAAGACGAGATTGGCGCGCGCGGCATCGGGATCATTGGTGCCGTAAGCCGGGTCAAGCGTCGCCTTCACGCCGTCCGCTTCGCCGGAAGCGATACGCAATGTCTTGGGCGCCGTTGCTGCAAAAGCACTCTCGAGCGGCAGTAGCGCGGTGCCGCCCAAGGCGGCCGCGCCGGCGAGCAAGGTACGGCGCGAAATCGCCGGTCTGGTCTCATCGGTCATGTTTCTCTCCAGAAGAATGGGTTTGATTGAAGACAGGAAGCCGCGCTTACATGACCGTCATGCCCGGCAGTGCACGCTCTTCGTCGCTGCGCATAGTCCCCCAACGCCGCGATCTTGAGATGCGAGAGCGTTGTGCATGAATGCGCCAATATGCACAGCTGATCTCCGGAAGGCGTAATGAGAAATTCTGGATGTATGCGCAAACAAAACTTTCGCGGCGAACGCGCAACGCCTTCAGGTGACACGCGTGCATGTGACACGCATACCCGCACACCAGCTGCGTGACATGGCGATGAATATGGACGCGCCGTGTCCTTGACCAACTCACGCCATGATCGGCGCGATAGATTTCTCCATGCGCCCCGCGCACTGCCAACCGACCCGGCGTAACAAGCTTTTCTTCGAGCGCAGCAACTTTATCTCGCTTTACCCAGGCGCGATGGTGTCCAAGATGCGGTCGTGACGTGGATCGGCCAACCCGGCCCGCGAGGCTTGAACACGGCAAAGCGGCGCGGAGATGAACAGCCTTCAACAACAGGTCGATGATTTTCTTCATGTGACGCTGCGGCGCCTCGATGCAGCGGAAGCATCGGCGCCGTTACGTGCAGAGATCGCGCGACTAGGCGCTCTTTGGCCGATACGAGGTTCCGCCGTCGACCAGGTGGCACTGGCGCGAATGCCGGCATGCGACCATCTCGACGCGGCAGTGGCCTTGGGGCAAGCCGGATCGACAGGCGATCTCGCGTCGGCGGTCGCGCCGCTCGCAGGCCAACTGCAGTGGACCTATTCCTATCCGACCGATGGCGGCCAGGATGGTGCCGATCTCGCCCGCCGCATCGCCTTCAGCCAAATCGTTGGACGCAAAGGCCTCGTCGCCAATGCCGATCTCCATATCGGTTTGACGCTCATGGCGCCGCATACCGCTTATCCGCCGCATGCTCATCCGGCGGTGGAGGTCTATCTCGTGGTCGCAGGTTCGGCGACCTGGCAGGCGGGCGGCGCAGCGGCAACACGGCAGCGGCCGGGTGCCGTCATCTTCCACCCCGGCAACGTTCCCCATGCCATGACGACGGATGATGAGCCGTTGCTGGCAATCTGGACCTGGCGAGGCGATCTGGCGTCGCCGTCGGTCTATCTCGATCCCGAGAAGCCGGTAGCGGAATCAGCCCCGCGCCGATCGGCCAATTGGAACCGTGTCGCGGCCTATCTGGCCGAACATGGCCGAAAATAGCATTTGATGCGTGAGACAGGAGAGAAGCGCGAGATGACACAGATCGATCAGACGGCTGCGAGACGCCGCGCCGCGAACCGCATCAATTCGGATGCCGAAGCGATTGCCATCGCCCGTGAACTTGCCGATCAGTTTGCCATCGGCGCCGCCGAGCGCGATCAGACTCGCCGCCTCCCCGCAGTCGAGCTCGATATCTTTTCCAATAGCGGCCTCTGGGGCATCACCATTCCCCGGCAGTATGGCGGCGCGCAGGTTTCTTTCGCCACCCTGGCGGAAGTGATTGCCACCATTTCCGCCGCTGATCCATCGATCGGGCAGATCCCCCAGAACCATCTGGCAGCGCTCGACGCGGTCCGCACCTCGGCCTCGGAGGAACAAAAGGCGTTCTGGTTCGCCCGCGTCCTGGAAGGCAACCGCTTCGGCAATGCGTTCTCAGAGGCGAAAAGCAAGCATGTCGGCGCCTTCGAGACGACCCTGACACCGGCGGGAGACGGCACCTTCCTGGTCAATGGCGAAAAATTCTACGCGACCGGGGCGCTCTTTGCCCATTACGTGCATATCGGCGCAGTCGACGGCGAGAACCGCGTTCATCTCGCCATCGTGCCGCGCGATTCCGCCGGCCTGACGGTGGTCGACAACTGGTCGGGCTTCGGCCAGCGCACGACTGCCAGCGGCAAGGTCACGCTGAAAGACGTGCGCGTCGGGCCGATCGGCGTCATTCCCGTCTATCTCGGCGGACAATCGCCTTCCTCCAATGGCTCGGTCTCGCAGATCATCCAGGCCGCTGTTGATGTCGGCATCGCCCGGGCGGCCCTTGCCGATACGGTGCGCTTCGTCCGCGAGAAATCCCGCCCCTGGATCGACAGCGGTCAGGATAGCGCTTCAGAGGACTTCTTCACGATCTACCAGATCGGCGATCTCTATACGAAGCTGCATGCGGCCGAGACCCTGCTCGAGAATGCCGGACGCGCAATCGATACCATCGTCGACAACCCGACCGAAGAGAGCGTTGCGACCGTCAGCGTTGCCGTCGCCGAGGCAAAGGTCCTGACGACCGAGATCGCCATCCTCGCCAGCAACAAGCTGCATGAGCTCGCGGGAACGAAATCGACCCTGTCGGAGTACGATCTCGACCGCCATTGGCGCAATGCGCGTACCCATACCCTGCACGACCCGGTGCGCTGGAAATATTTCCATATCGGCAACCATCTGCTGAACGGCGTCAAGCCGCCGCGCCATGCCTGGAACTGAAGCGGCCGCACCGTAACCTCTCCAACTCGCCCGCACCGCAATAGAAAGACAGACGATGTCCACCTCAAGCGCCCTGTCACTCTCTCCCGCAATCGCCATCGACAATGGCGCCGGCTTCAAAGCACCGCCGATCCGCAAGGCCACGGTGCGACGCATTACTTCCGATCAGGAAGCGATCAAGGTTGCCGGCGAAGTTGCGACGATTCTCGCCCAGGGTGCCGCCGAGCGCGATCGCAAGCGACTCCTGCCCTATAAGGAGATGGACCTCCTCTCCGATAGCGGCCTGCTCGCCATCAGCGTGCCGAAGGCCTATGGCGGCGCCGGCGTCGCCTCCGCGACGGTCGCCGAGGTCCTCGCCATCCTGGCGGCGGCGGATGGATCGATCGGTCAAATACCCCAGAATCACTTCTTCATGCTGGAAGGCCTGCGGCTGCAGGGCAGCGAGGAACAGAAGCGCTTCTTCTACGAACGCACCCTGGCCGGCGAGCGCTTTGGCAATGCCCTGTCGGAAGTCGGCACGAAGACGGCCCATGACCATGCCACCCGGATTGCCCGCCACGGCGAGGGCTATCGCGTGAACGGCCGCAAGTTCTACTCGACCGGCGTGCTTTTTGCCCATTGGGTCGCCGTGGTCGGCAATGGCGACGACGAGAAGAGCCTGGTCGCCTTCATTCCGCGTGACACGCCCGGGGTGACCATCGTCGACGACTGGAGCGGCTTCGGCCAGCGCACGACCGGATCCGGATCGACGACCTTCTCCAATGTCGACGTCCACCCATTCTCGGTGTTCTCTTTCGCTGCGCTTTTTGACCGGCCGACCTCCATGGGCCCCTTCGCCCAGATCATGCATGCCGCCATCGATCAAGGTATTGCCGCCGGCGCGCTGGCCGAGGCTGTCTCCTTCATCCGCGCCTATACCCGGCCGTGGCGCGACAGCGGCTATGAGCATGGTTATGAAGACCCGCATGTGATCGCGCAGGTCGGTGAGATGAAGGTCGCGGTCGATGCCGCCAAGGCGCTGATCGCGCGTTCCGGCCGCTTCGTCGATATCGCGACCGAGACGCCTTCGGCGGAGACCGTTGCCGCGGCGTCGATCGCCGTCGCAGAGGCGAAGATCGCCGCCCATGACACCTCGCTCAGCGTGTCCAGCAAGCTGATCGAACTGGCCGGCTCGCGCTCGACCCTGGCCGACTATGATCTCGACCGCTACTGGCGCAATGCCCGGACGCATACAGTCCATGATCCGGTTCGCTGGAAGTATCGGGTGGTCGGCAATTACTGGCTGAATGGGGTGAAGCCGCCCCGCCATGGCGCGCTGTGAGCGGCCGGCGAGATTTATTGGACATGGGTAGCCCGGGCATGGGTAATCGGTTGTTCTCGGGACTGGCGGCGTAGCGAATGGCCAAGGAGATCCGCTTCAACGCTTTCGAAATGAATTGCGTTGCCCATCAGTCGCCGGGGTTGTGGCGCCATCCACGCGACCGGTCCCGCCACTATCACCGGCTCGATTACTGGACCGAGCTGGCGCAAATCCTGGAACGGGGGTTGTTCGACGGCTTGTTCCTGGCGGATGTCATCGGCATCTACGATGTTTACGGCGGCGGGCCGGCAGCAACTTTGCGGCATGCCACCCAGGTTCCCGTCAACGATCCCCTGCTCCTCATCCCCGCCATGGCGCAGGTGACGCGCCATCTGGGTTTCGGCGTCACCGTCAATCTCTCCTACGAGCCGCCTTTCACCTTCGCCCGCCGGATGTCGACCCTGGATCACCTGACCGAAGGCCGGATCGGCTGGAATATCGTCACCGGGTATCTCGACAGCGCCGCCCGCGCCATGGGCGAAGCCGGGCAGAAGGCGCATGACGATCGTTACGACGGCGCGGAAGACTATATGAATGTCGTCTACAAGCTGTGGGAAGGAAGCTGGGCAGACGATGCCGTGATCGCCGATGCCGCGCGTGGCATCTTCACCGATCCGACACGGGTGCGCCGTGTGGTTCACGAAAGCCCGCTGCATCGCCTCGACGCCTTGCATCTCAGCGAGCCATCGCCGCAACGGACACCGGTTCTCTACCAGGCCGGGACCTCGAGCGCCGGAAAGTCTTTCGCCGCCAGGCATGCCGAATGCGTCTTCATGTCGGGACCCAGTAAGAAGGTCATTGCGCCGCGCGTCGCCGCGATCCGAAAACTAACCACGGAAACCGGCCGGGCGCCCCAGGACATTCTCATGTTCGGCTTGATGACCGTGATCGTGGCGCCGACCGATGCCGAAGCCCAGGCCAAATACGCCGAATATCGCCGTTACGCAGACCCGGAAGGGGCGCTCACCCTGATGTCGGGTTGGACGGGGATCGACTTGTCGCGCCTCGATCCGGACCAGGTGATCGAGCATGTCGAGAATGAGGCCGGCAGAACGGCGCTCGAAAACATCACCCGTGCCGATCCCGATCGCCGCTGGACCGTGCGACAGGTCGCCGAGCATGTGTCGATCGGCGGCATCGGCCCGGTGATCGTCGGTTCGCCGCAAACGGTCGCCGACGCGCTCGAAGCCTGGATCGACGAGACCGATCTGGACGGCTTCAATCTCGCCTTTGCCGTGCGGCCGGAGACCTTCGCGGATGTAGCGGATCTCCTAGTCCCGGAACTGCAGCGGCGCGGCCGTTATAAGAGCGCCTATCGACCGGGCACGCTTCGCGAAAAACTCTTCGCGCAGCGGCAGTCGAAATTGGCGTCGAACCATCCTGCAGCACAATACCGCTGGCGTTGATAACGACAAGCTGTGTTTCAGCACCGAACAGGGCTCCGGACCAGAACAGCCGTAGTACCTTGGATCGACTTGCATAATCGGCAGGATAGTGGGGTTCCGATCGGGACCCCGCCTAGGACGTTTCTTTCGCTTACCGATCAATTTGTTCGGATGCGCCCTCGAATGGGGTCCCGCTTTGGCTCCGATCCGCAGCCTGCCCGCACGACGATGCGCGAGAGATTCCTGGTGATCGAGATCGGATGGTCCGGTCCCGGCACTTTCACGACTGGCTCCCCTCTTTGCATCGGTACGGTTGCTGCGGTCCATCAGGCATCCAGGAACAGGCGGGCATGCTCGACGAAGAGATCCGGGTACTGGTACGGAGAGCCGTGGTTCGAGTCCGGGTAGATGATCAACTGGGCGTTCGGGATGTTCTGCTGGAGGATGAACGAGTTTACCGTGTAGATGATGACGTCGTTGGAGCCGTTGACCACCAGCGTCGGCTGCTTGATCGTCTTCAGGTAATCGTAGGCACCTGCCTTCTGCTCGCCCCACTTCACGATCGCTTCGATCTGGCGCGGCGAAACGCTGTCGCTCACTTCCAGATCACGACCCTGCTGACGCAGATGCTTCCGCTTCAGGAACTCGCGGCCGGCGGCCTGGCTGGCATCCGACGGGCTGAAATGGACGGCGAGCCAAAGGTTCTCTGCCGGCTCGTACGTGGCGCCAAAAATCTGCTGTGCCTCCTGCGTCAACGAGCCCATGCCTTCGCCGCCACGTGGACCGGTGCCGACCAGGATCAGCTTTCGGACGAGATCCGGCGCCTGCAGCGTGATTTCCTGGGCGACGAAGCCGCCAATCGAGATGCCGAGCACGTCGACTTTCTTCAGTCCCAGCGCCTTGATGAAGGCGACGCCGTTCGCTCCCATCTCCTCGAAGGTCGTCGGCACTTCGCCCGAGCTGTTAGAAATGCCGGCATTGTTGAAGAGGATCACTTCGCGGGTCTTGGCAATGCCGTCGGTGACCGCCGGATCCCAGTAGTCCATCGTACCCGTATAATGCTGATTGAAGACGACCGGCACACCACCCGCCTTGCCGAAGCGACGATAAGCGAAGCGAATGCCATTGGCCTCGACATGTTGAGTAGGGGCGGTCTGGTGGGTGTGGGTGGTGCTCATGATCGTGTCTCCTGTCTCGAAAAGGCTTGATGCCGTGTGGGCCCGATTGAACCGCTCTGGTCTCATCAGCCAGTGGTATGGCCGCCGTCGACGGAGAAGGACTGACCGGTCACGAATGACGCCTTGTCAGAGCCGACGAACAGAATAGCATTCGCGATCTCCTCGGGATCAGCGGCGCGCTTGAGCACCGTCAACGACGTGATCGCATCCTTAACCTCCTGCTTATCGCCGCTGAAGCGAGTGAACATGCCAGTCTCAGTCGGGCCGGGCGCTACGGCGTTCACGCGGATGCCGTACGGCGCAGCGTCCATCGCGGCCGACTTCGTCAAACCCTCGACGGCATGTTTGCTGGCGACGTAGAGCCCGGCGCCGGCGGCGCCGACCTTGCCGAAAGCGGAGGTGATGTTGACGATGCTGCCGGACCGCTGGGTCTGCATGACGCGGAGTTCGTGCTTCACGCTGAGGAAGACGCCGAGGACATTGGTATCGAAGGTCTCGGCATAGCTGTCCGGCGTCACGTCTAACAGCGAAGTCTGGGTCCCCTCGGTGCCGGCATTATTGACCGCGACGTCGACGCGGCCGAAGCGCTCGATGGTACGGTCAACGAGCCGCGTGACGTCCTCTTCCTTGCGCACATCGGCGCGGACGTACTCGGCGTCTGCACCCAGCTCGCGCAATTCGGCAGCCAATGCATTTCCAGTATCATCCCGACGGCCTGAAACCACGACATCGTAGCCCGCCTCGGCAAAAGCGAGCGCCGAGGCGCGACCGATACCGGTCAATGCACCAGTGATCAAAGCGACGGAACGTGACACGATCAACTCCTTATAAAAGAAAGATAAAATTCAGCTCCTGCCACTTGCCGGCGGGCTCTTCTGCCGCCGCAAGTGTTTGTCTGTTGAGGTGGAAGGTAAGGTCTGATTGAACCGGCGAGAAAGACTTTGTATGTTTCTTCCGATGCCTGGAAAGCATGGGCCGAAAAAATGGAACTTCGCCATATCCGCTACTTCATGGCCGTCGCCGAAGCCGGAAACTTCACCATCGCCGCCGAGAAGGTGCTCCATACCTCGCAGCCGTCTCTCAGTCGGCAGATCCGCGATCTCGAAGAAGAACTCGGCGCGGAACTCCTGAACAGGAATGCCAGAGGCGTCGAATTGACCGATGCCGGGCGGGTCTTCCTCGACCATGCGCGAGTGATGATGGCGCAGGTCGAGACGGCAAAGGAGGCAACGCGCCGCGCCGCCCGCCCCGCAAAGTCGCTCTTTGCCATCGGATTCCTGACCGGTCAGGAGGTGAATTGGCTCGCGGAGACGACCAGGGTCCTCGCGAGCGAGCTGCCGAAGATCGAGATCACCGTGTCCAGCCAATATTCGCCGGACCTCGCCGATGCGCTAGCAAAGGGTCAGCTCGACATCGCCTTCCTGCGAGCGGAGCAGGGACGGCCGGACCTCGACTACATCCCCGTCGCGCGCGAGCCCTTCGTCGTCATCTTACCGAGCGACCACCACCTCAGCGGCGAAAACGAGATCGACGTCCGAGATCTTGCGGGAGAGACCTTCATAGGCGCGTCCGACATTGCGACACCGATGAGGATAGCGATCGAGACCTATCTTGCCCGGGCGGGCGTCGACCTGAAGCCCGCGCATCGCATCCACAACCTCACGATGGCGATGTCACTGGTCGCCTCTACGCGTGGAGTGGCACTGCTGCCCGCCTACGCGGAAAACTTCCTGCCTTGGTCGGTGATCAGTCGCCCACTAAAGGGAGAGCCGCCGACGATCGACCTCGTCATCGGCTACAACAGGACCAATAAATCGCCGACCCTCGAGCTCTTCCTATCGCGGGTCGACCAACTCTCAAAACTGGGGATGAGCCAGCCTGAGACATCAACTCCTCAGACAGTCCTCGACGAAGGCAGCGAAAGCGCGCGCCTTGCCGCTCGCCATCCTACCGGTGGGATAGACGGCGTAAAGACTGAATGACGGCAGCGACCAGTCATCCAAGGCCGTGGTGACCTCGCCGGACGCGAGCTCGGGCCCGAACGCAAAGCCCGAGGAGATTGAGAGACCGATCGATGAAAAGATCGCGGCACGCAACCCTTCCGTGGCGCTGATCCGCACCCGGCCCGCAAGATTGACCGACATTTCTTCGGTCGCGCGGCTGAAGGTATAGGCTTCGCCGCCATTGTCCCTCGTATAGATCACAGCATGATGGGCGATCAGCTCAGCCGGACTTTGCGGCCGACCATGCCGCTCGAAATATTCCGGTGTCGCGATCACCTTCCGGGGCCGCTCGGCGATCTTGCGCATGGTCATGCTCGGGTCGGACTGCTGCCCCATGCGTAACGCTAGGTCCACGCCTTCTTCAATGAGATCGACGTTTCGGTCCTCGAGAAGAAGGTCGACCTCGAGGTCCGGATGAGCCTCGAGGAACTGCGGCAGCTTGGGCACGATATGCAGCCGAGCAAAGCAGACAGCCGCGGTCACCCGCACGCGGCCCGATAAACCCGCCGCGACGCCCCGGGCAGCGAGCACGGCTTCCTCGGCCTCCTCGATCGTGCGACGGGCTCGCGCATAGAAATTCTGGCCAGCCTCGGTCGGCGTCAGTCCCTGGGTCGATCGGAGGAGGAGGCGCACACCCAACCAGTCTTCCAACTGGGCGATCATCTTTGAGACGGCCGGCTGCCCCATATTCTGGATCCGGGCCGCTGCGGAGAACGAGCCGGTGTCGACCACCCGGACGAAGGTCTCGATCGCAAGCAATCTGTCCATTCGCATCCCCATCTCTGGCCCGGTGAACGGAGTCGGGCACGTGTCCTTATTCTAAGTTGGAATAAGGCATATCCAATTGGTCGTCTACGCGAAGAAACCCGGAATAGGCAACTTAGCCCCAGGCGGCATTGGCCGCCGAGAGACCCGCAAACTCGGAGGCTAAAATGTCGAAGCTCTTTTCCCCCCTTAAAGTAGGTCGTTACACCCTCAACCATCGTGTCGCTCTGGCGCCCATGACCCGCCTGCGGACGATCCAGCCGGACGATATCCCGAGTCCCATGATGGCGAGCTTCTACGGCCAGCGCGCCTCCAAAGGCGGACTTGAAATCGTCGAAGGCACCAGTATTTCAGTCCAGGCACGGTCATATTACGGCGCCGCCAGCTTCTACCATGACGGCCAGACCGAAGGTTGGAAGGCCGTCGCCGATGCGGTCCATGCCAAGGGCGGCGTCATCTTCATGCAGCTGATCCATGGCGGGCGCCAGAGCCATGTCGAGATGACGGGCGGCGTCGATCCCGTCGCACCTTCGGTCGTCTCTTTCGAGGGCGTCGCCGTGACCAAGGACGGGTTCGTTCCTGCTTCGCCGCACCGGGCGCTGGAAATCGACGAGATCCCGGGCATCATCGAGGACTTCCAGATCGCCGCCAAACGCGCCCTTGATGCCGGTTTCGACGGCGTCGAACTTCACGCCGCCAACGGTTACCTCGTCGACCAGTTCATTCAGGACGGCACCAATAAGCGGACTGACGCCTATGGTGGTCCGGTCGAGAACCGGGTGCGGTTCCTGCGCGAAGCGGTCGAAGCCTTGATCTCGGTCTGGGGCGCCGACCGGGTTGGTGTCCGCATCTCGCCCTCGGGCGAATGGGGTGGCATCGCCGACAGCGACCCCGAAGCGACCTTCAGCTATGTCGCAAAGGTACTCGACAGCTACAAGATCGCTTACCTCCACGTGATCGAGCCACGCGTCAAAGGTGACGATACGCTGCATGAGGGCCATGAACCGGTCGCGTCAAAGTATCTGCGTCCGCACTTCTCCGGTCCGATCATCGCCGCCGGCGGTTTCAACGGCGACAGCGCGGAGGCGATCGTGCAGAGCGGCGATGCTGACCTGGTGGCCTTTGGCCGGCATTTTTCGTCCAACCCGGACCTGCCGTATCGGCTTAAGCACAAGTTGCCATTGACGCCCTATGTCCGGGCGGCGTTCTGGGGCGGTGACGAGACCAACTACACCGACTTCCCCGCTCTCGAGCCCGCGGACGCCGCGGCATAACCAGCGCGGCTCCAAACGATCGGCAAGGAGGATGGGCGGCAGGCGTCGCTCATCCTCGCCGATCCGCGTCTCTGGACGAGCGAAGCATGACGGAGGAATGAATGGCCCCGAAAAGAGTGACCGTCAATGCGCAGGGCGCGGATGCAGCGCCGAGCCCCGATGTTCTGAGACGCGCCACTGACGCGGTTCGGACGGCGGTTCGGGCCGGTCAATTGGCGCCTACATTCCGTCTTCAAGATGCCCGAGGCGAGACCCACTCCCTGCTCGGCTCCCTCGAAACGGCCCCTCTCCTCATTACCTTCTATCGCGGCCTGTGGTGCGACTATTGCCGCGCGCGCCTGGAAGCCCTGGCTAAGCTCGATCCAGAAATTCGGGCTCTTGGTGCGCAACAAGTCGTGATAGGGCCTACGCCGCGGGATGATGCAGAGAAAGCCTGGCTCGCGTCGCTACCGATGCCTGTCTTACTTGATCGCGACCTTCGGATCACCGTCGCTTACGGCATGTCGATCGACCTCCCCGATGACCTCCGCGGCCGTTACACGGAGCTCGGCTACAGCCCTGCTTCCAACGATCGATGGATCGTCCCGGTCCCGGCGTCGCTGCTGGTCGAGCCCACGGGGCGGGTTGCCTTGGCCGTGGCCGACGTCGACTACCGCACCCAGATTGCCCCCGCAGGCCTGCTGGCCGCCTTGCGCGGCCTCCAGAAACGGCGAGACGCAGGAGTGCGTCACCAGACTGATATTAAGGGTCCACCAAGCGATGCCTGAAAAGCATCGATCAGAACCTACAAGGTCTTTGTAAAACACCCTGCTGCGACCTTAAATACCAGTCATAGCGCAGCAAGTTTGAGAGCTTTCGATCACGGGTAACCCAAAAAAGGCCCGCCCAGCGATGCTGAAAAGTTATGCCTGAACCCGATTTCTCCAGCGGAGACCACTATGCCCAAGCCATCGTTTCTGCCCCGTTTCCTGGCCACTGCCCGGCAGACGCTTCGCTGTGGCCAAGCCCACGCCCAGGGCCACGCCGTGGGCTTCGGCATCTACCGCTACGAGGACATCGAAGATCCGGATCGTGATCGTGGATCGCGGCCCGCAGCGCCTCGAATTCCGCATTCCTTTTGCTGACCCAAACCCATTCAGGAGACCTCCCATGTCACGCACCATCAAGTTCGCCAAAGCTGGCGGCCCCGACGTCCTCGAATTCACCGAGAGCGCAGTCACGGCGCCGGGCCCGAATGAAGTCCGCATCAAAGTGAAGGCGATCGGCATCAATCGCGCGGAATCGATGTGGCGGCAGGACGACTATATCGAGCCGGTCGTCTATCCAGCCGGCCTCGGCTACGAAGCAGCCGGCACGGTCGATGCGCTTGGCAGCGCGGTGAGGGATCTGACCGTCGGCGACGCCGTCAGCGTCATCCCCTCCTTCTCCATGAATCAGTATCACACCTACGGCGAGGTCATCCTGGTACCGGATTACGCTGTCGTAAAGCACCCGGACTCCCTCACCTTCGTCGAGGCGGCCTCTGTATGGATGATGTTCATCACCGCCTATGGCGCGCTCATCGAAGACGCCAAGGTGACCAAGGGGGACTACGTTGTCATTCCAGCCGCCTCCAGCAGCGTCGGCCTCGCCGCCCTTCAGATCGCCAATTATGCCGGGGCGACAACGATCGCTCTCACACGGAGTTCGGCCAAACGCGCACAACTCCTCGACGCAGGCGCCACTCATGTGATCGCCACCGAGGAAACCAACCTTCTCGAGGAAATAAAGAGCATCACCGGCGGCAAAGGTGTACGCGTCGTGTTCGATCCAGTTGGCGGCGAAACCTTCGCAACCCTTGTTTCGGCTCTTTCATTCGGTGGCATCGCGTTCATTTACGGCGCGCTGTCGCCGGAGCCGACGACCATCCCGGTCCTCGAGATGATCGCCAAGGTAGTGACGGTCAAGGCCCATAATATCTGGCTCACCAGCGGCGATGAAACCCGGCGAAAGGCCGCGGTGGAATTCGTCAGCAAGGGTCTCGCCAGTGGAGCGCTGAAGCCTGTCATCGACCGCGTCTTCGCTTTCGATGAAATGCTCGATGCCCATCGTTATCTCGAGCAGAACGGCCAGTTCGGCAAAATCGTCGTCACGCTCTAACCGAAAACAACAACCCGGATACATCGCAGCCCGGCTCCATTGGAGCCGGGCAAGGGCGGCGCAGTGTCCAAAGACTGACAGGAGAGAAACATGGCTATTGTCCCAGGAAAAACCGCACTCGTCACCGGCGCGTCGAGAGGGATCGGCCGTGCCGCGGCCATTGCGTTGGCGAAGGGTGGCGCGCAGGTGCTGGTCCACTACACCAAGTCACGGAAAGAAGCTGAGGGCGTCGTCCGCGAAATCCGGGAAGCCGGCGGCAAAGCGGAGGCGATCGGCCAAGACCTCGAAGCGCCCGATGGGCCGCATAAGCTTGCTGCCCAGGTTCGAGCCATCGTCGGCGATCGCCTCGATATCCTAGTCGCCAACGCCGGCGTATCAAAATCCGCCAGCCTCGAGGACACGACTGTCGCCGACTTCGACAATCTCTTCGCCGTCAACGTCCGCGCACCGTTCTTCCTGGTTCAGCAGCTTCTACCGATCCTGAGTGAGGGATCGAGTGTGATCCTCGTTTCATCGCTGGCCGCGCGGGCGGCGGTCGGAACCCTCACAGCCTACGCGGCGACGAAGGGCGCCGTTAGCACCTTGGTCAAGCACCTGGCTCAGTCGCTAGGCAGCCGCGGAATCCGCGTGAATGCCGTCGCGCCCGGCGTCGTCAATACCGACATGTCGAGCTTCGCGAAGACGGAAGACGGCCGCAAGGCGATTTTCGGCATGCAGGCGCTGAAGCGCATCGCCGAGCCGACGGATATCGGCCCGGTCATCGCCTTCCTCGCCTGCGACCAGGCCCGCTGGATCACCGGCGAGACCGTCGCCGTCGATGGCGGTTCGAAAATATGACCGCGACTGCCGCCACCAAATGCACTGATTTGTCCATGGAGCGCCATATGACCACGAGAAATGAGGAGCATCTCTTCACGCCATTCAACATCGGGGCGATAGACGTCAGTCACCGCGTCGTCCATGCCCCCATGACGCGGCTACGCTCGGAGTCGGACGAGACGCCGAGCGACATGATGGTCGAATACTACCGACAGCGTGCTTCGAAGGGCGGCCTCGTCATCACTGAATCCTCCCACCCGTCCTATGACAGCCGTGGTTACATCGGCGCGCCCGGAATCTACACCGATCGCCATGTCGAGGGTTGGAAGAAGATCACCGGCGCGGTCCATGCCAATGGCGCGCGCATCGTCATGCAGATCGCCCACGACGGGCGCCAGTCCCATGTCGACCTCAGCCATGGGAAAGCGCCAATCGCGCCGTCGGTCGTCCCGTTCGAAGGCGTCGCCTTGACGCAGAATGGCTGGGTGCCTGTTTCGCCGCATCGCGCCCTTGATCTCCAGGAGATCCCCGGCCTCATCGCGTCTTTTCGCAAAGGTGCGGAGCGGGCCAAGGAAGCCGGGTTCGACGGCATCGAGCTTCACAGCGCCAACGGCTACCTGGTCGATACTTTCCTGCAGGACGGCACCAACAAGCGGACTGACGCCTATGGCGGCACGATCGAAAAACGCGCCCGTCTCCCACTCGAACTGACGGAAGCCCTGGCATCCGTCTGGGGCGCTGATCGGGTCGGCGTTCGCGTTTCGCCGAGCGGGCAGTGGGGCGCGATCTCCGACAGCGACCCAGAGGCCACCTTCGGGTATTTCGCAGAAAAGCTCAATCAGTATGGCCTCGCTTATCTCCATATCATCGAGCCACGCGTGAAGGGCGTCGAGACACTCGAGGAAGGTCGCCCCCCGGTGGCCTCGTCGTTCCTGCGAAAGGTGTTCAACGGCCCGATTATCTCCGCTGGCGGCTTCGACAAAGCAGGCGCCGAGGAAATCATCCGTCGCGGCGACGCCGACCTAGTCGCCTTCGGCCGCTGGTTCTCGTCGAACCCGGATCTGCCCGAGCGGCTGCGGCGCAACCTTCCGCTGACAGCCTATGTACGCGACGCTTTCTGGGGTGGCGACGAGCGTTCGTATATCGACTTTCCCACGCACGATCAGGCAGCCGCCTGATCGATACCTCCCTATCCAAGGAACCCACCATGTCCGTATCCGACCTCAAGCTTTATCATTCCTCGGCGTCACCAAATGCACGCCGTGTCCGCATCCTGATTGCTGAAAAGGGGCAAACGGTCCCCCTGGTAGCGGTCGATCTCGGCCAACGCGAGCAGCACTCTGACACTTATCGTCAGATTAATCCGCGCGGCGTCGTCCCGACGCTGCTCCTGCCCGACGGCACGGCTCTCGGCGAGACTCCCGTCATTCTCCGCTACCTGGACGAAGTACTGCCCGGTCCTTCGCTGTTCGGTTCCACGCCCGAAGACCGCGCCATCACCGCCATGTGGGAGCGACGGGTTGAGCTTGAGGGCTTCGCCGCGGTCATGGAAGGTGTGCGCAATGCCGCCGCCGGCCTCAAGAGGCGGGCGATTTCAGGCCCCCATGACTACGATCAAATCCCGGCTTTGATCGACCGGAGCCGCTCACGTGTCGACAACTTCTATGCCGATTTCGACGCTCGCCTGAAGGAGATTCCGTTCATCGCCGGGAGTAACTTCTCCGCAGCGGACATCACGGCGCTGGCGACGGTCGACTTCGCAACGAAGGCTTTCAGCAAGCCGATTCCTGATGACCATGTCGCGCTGAAGCTCTGGCACGAGAAGGTTTCAGCACGGCCGAGCGCGTCGGCTTGACATTGCGCCGGCTCTGAGAACTGGCCGGTGCCGACGCTCAATCCCATCCAGCGAGGGGGGTGTCGCATGTTGAAAGAGCGGTTACGGCTTGGCAATGCACCGGCCGCGCTTTCGCATGCTCTATCGACAGTCGGCGGTACGATCCTCTGCCTGTCGCCGCGGGGTTGCGACGGGGACCAGGCGGTCACCGACCTCCACTCGCTTGGCTTCGAGTCGATCGGAGTCCACGACGTCGGCGAGGCCATCGGCATCCTGAAGGCACGTCGGGAGGTCCGAGCGTTGTGCGTCGACGTCTGCGCGAATAACGATCGCGGGGTGATTTCTGCGGACATGGCGAAATCGATCCGCGAGGACATCACCATCGTCTACATCGTCAGTCGCTCATCGGACCTTTGCCGAATCATCGGCGTCCGCCACGGCCCAGTGCTGGAGCGAGCGGCCCGTCAGCAAACAAGCCGCCCTCTCGCGATTCGGAATAAGGCATATCCGGATCGCGGCCTACGCGCCGCCGAAGGCGATGCGCATGTTCTTTGGTGAGGATGCAACGATCATTCCCGCAGCTCCTCGTGCAGCCCACAACAGCAATCGATTTAGGAGAACACGAGATGATCAAATACTCTCATCAGACGGCACCGACGCAGTATGTCGAAGCGAACGGCATCCGCTATGCCTATCGGCGTTTCGGGAAGTCCGGCACGATCCCAGTGGTTTTCAACCAGCACTATACGGGTACCATGGATTATTGGGATCCTGCCGTGACGGACGGCCTTGCCCGGACACGCGAGGTCATCCTCTTCAACAACGCCGGCGTCTCCTCGAGCTCCGGTGAAGTGCCGACATCGATCCAGGAGATGGCCGCCGATGCTGTGTCTTTCATCAGAGCGCTCGGCCTCAAGAAGGTCGACGTGCTCGGCTTTTCCATCGGTGGCATGGTCGCCCAGGAGATCGCCTTGGCAGCGCCGGATCTCGTACGGCGCCTTATCCTTGTCGGCACCGGACTGCGCGGCGGCGAGGGCATCGCGCCAATGACCGCTGTCGCAGCTGAAATCTTCGGCAAGACCTACGACCCGCCCGAGGAGCTCTGGCTCGCCGTGCATTTCGCGCCATCCGCGACGAGCCAGGCGGCCGGCCGGGCGTTCCTCAAGCGAAAACATCTCCGCCAGGAGGACCGAGATCCCGAAGCGAACGAAAGGGTCGGGCCGGCTCAGATCGAAGCGCTTCAGAAATACGGCGTCAAATACGACGGCGTCTTCGACTACCTGAAGCAGATCCCGCACCCGACGCTGGTCGTCCAGGGCAACAACGACGTCATCGCGCCGACGATCAATTCCTACAGCCTGCAACAGAACCTGCCGAACGCACTGCTGGTCCTCTATCCCGACAGCAATCACGGGTCGTTCTATCAGTACCCGGAGCTCTTTGTTCGGCAGGCGGATCAATTCCTCTCTTGGGAGCTTCCCGCAGATGGGCGGACTCTGTATCCGGCCATCCCCACGAACTGACCACGATTGAGAGCAAGGCTGGGCGTCGGAAGCGCCCGGCCATCTCGCGCCAAGCCCCTGACTGTCAGGCGAAACGTGCAGCGCGTGACAGCGGCGGTCGGTTGACCCAAGTCGGCAGCTTCTGCTTGCCGCCGCCAGCGGTGGACGACGATGCCGATCGTGCCCGGTCGCCGCATGATTTTCCGGACGGTTTCGCCGCCGCCGGCCAACAAACCGGCATCGGATCCGAACCAATGAAGTGAAAAACAGCGCCCCGCGGCGGCGTTTTTCGGAGACCGCTTTTCCCTGCTGATCTTCAGGATATTCTGGGCGTGCGGCACAGGAATCGAGTGCCAGCGGCGCCATTCGGGCGTAAACAAGTTTCAGCTACTATGCAAGATTTCGGATCCGGATTCAGTAATTGTGCTCCCTCAGATTCCGTTTCCTGCACCAATTTTCCGCTAAGCTATTGATTTCCTGTAGCCGTCGATTCCCTGGCTGAGAAAACCGTCAGGGTCGTTGTCTGTCGGTTTGCAGAATAAGGGCGCGAGTAGCTAGATAATGAATCCGGTGTGCTAAATGCTGAATCCCGTCGGCATCCATGCAAAACAAAGACAACGAACCGCCATTGCCGGCGATTGCGAAGCAGGAAAATGCCGACGTCGCCCGCGATGAGATCATCGAGCGCGGCAGGGTCGCGTTCACCTGCGACGACGCGCAAAAGCAAAACGGGTGCTCGGCATCCTCAGCGAGCTGCGGCAGCCTTCGTATCTTTATCCGGCTGATGGCGACGACGAGCCGACCCTTGGCCGCTACAGCTTGGCCAGGATACCTGCGGCGGCCCTGAGGTCGGCCGTCTCCCGGCCCTCCGTGAACTGCTCGAAGATTGGCAGCAGCAGTTCCCGGGCTTCCGCCGCGCGATCTTGCCGCGCCCAGAGCGAGGCGAGGTCGGTTGCCGTTCGCAGCGTCCAGATGCGTGATCCCTGCTGGCGGCTGAGCTCGAGCGACTGCATGAAGCACCTTTCGGCCGCCGCGCCGTTCGCCTCTTCTGCGGCCAGGAGAACGCTGCCTTTCACCCGCAGAAGCTCCGGTAGATAGGACGCATAGTCCTGTGCCTCGATCAGTTTCGCTGTCGCATCGACCAGCGTCAGGGCCTCCGCGAACCGGCCGCAGGCGGCGAGTCCACCGGCAAGAACGATCTGCAGACGTGCCGTGAAGAGTTCGTAACGCGCGGCATGGAGCTGCTCGAGATGGACTTTCAGCGCCGCCACGCCGGTCGCGGTCTCGCCGCGGCGAATCGCCAGTTCGCTCTTGAAGGCGCGGGCCAGATGAAGATAGGGCGCAAAGGAATGCGTTTCCACCTGTGGGATATAGCGGTCGAGCTGTTGCTCGGCGACGTCCAGGCCGTCGATCCACATCACGGCCGCGAGCGCATTGATGACGATCGCATGCCACACCGGGTGCTGTAATTCCTCGGCATCCCGGAAGGCCTGGTCGACAGCGCTGCGAGCCTGCTCGGGATAGCCCTGCAGCCAGAGCGCGGTGATCCGCCCGATCTCGGCCCAGCTATGATGGTCGAAACCGAAATAGATCTCGCGGCCGGCCTGCGGCTTCTCGGCGCCGAGCGCTGCATCCTGCGCGATGCGGGCTTCGGCGAGATCGCCTCTGAGGGTGAGCGAAATTCCCAGCAGGGTCTGCGCCAGCGCGCCCGCCGCCGCGTCATCCAAGGTGGCCGCGATCTGGGCGGAGCGCCTGGCATAGTGCAGGCAGGTCTTAAACTCGCCGCTGCGCAGATGGTAGAAATAGAGCGGTCCCAGCAGGCGCACCTCGCTGAGGTGATCGCCGCGTGCCTCGGCAATCGCGAGACTGCGGTTGAGGGCGCCGATCGCCGCATCGGTATGGCCCTGCATATACATCAGCGACAGGCCAAGCGATGCCCGCAGCTGCATCTCCTCGCTGCTGCCATGGCTCTCCTGATCAAGCGCCTGCAGCGCCTGCTCCGACCAGCGGTGCGATTCGGGCAGCAGCCCCATGGTCCGGAGAACTGGCGCCGCGGCGACCGCGACGCCGATACCGATCGCCGCATCGCCGGTCTCGCCGAAACACCATTCCAGGGCGGCGCGGACATTGTTCAGTGCTGCAAGATGCGGCGCTCGTGCCGCGCCGGTTGAGAGCGACGCCCATTCGCTGCCGGTCTGCTCCAACCACCGACGGTAGTAGTCTGCATGTCGGCCGGCCAGTTCCACCATCTCCGCCTGGTCGATATTGAGCTCCAGCGCGTAGTCCCGGGTCGAATCCGGCAGGCGATAGCGCATCATGGCACCGATGGGACGGGCGGCGACCATGGATTTCTCAACCAGGCTGTCGATCGAGCGGAAGGCCGTCATGCGATCGATCGTCGCGCCGGCTACCACTTCCAGCGCCGCATCGAGCGTGAAATGACCGACGAACACCGCCAACCGGCGCAGCACCGTACGCTCGACGTCGGTCAAAAGCTCGTAGCTCCAGTCGAGCGTCGCCCGCAACGTCTTTTGCCGCGCCGGCGCGGTTCGCAGGCCGTGCCATACTTGCGTCAGGCGCTGGTCAAGCAAGGCAGCCGTCTGCTCGAGGCCGTAGGATTCGACGCGCCTGGCCGCGAGTTCGATGGCAAGCGCCACGCCGTCAAGTTTCCGGCAGATGCGGGAGACAATCGCCGCCTCGGCATCGTTGACGGTCAATCTGGCGCCACTCGCTGCCGCCCGTTCCACGAACAGCTGCGTCGCCGGAAAGGCCTGGATGCTTGCCGCCGTTGCCAGCTCGGTCTCGGGTGGATAGGCCAGGGCATCGAGGCGGTAGACATGCTCGCCCTCGACGCGCAATGCTTCACGGCTGGTGGCCAGGATATGTGCGGCCGGCGCTGCGGCACAGATGGCCGCCGCCATCTCGGCAATCACCTCGACGAGGTGCTCGCAGGTATCGAGGATCAGCAGGACACGCCGGCCGCCGAAAAACTGGACGAGGCCGGGCGCCGGGTCATCCGACCTGACCTCCAGCCCCAGCAGGGAAGGAATCGCCGTCACCGCCAGTCCGGGATCGCTGATCGCGCCGAAATCGACGAACAGCACGGTGCCTGCAAAGGTTTCCGCCAGATGATGCGCGACGGCCACGGCGACGGTGGTCTTGCCGACACCGCCCGGGCCGACGATGGTAACGAAACGGGTCTCGTTCAGCTGGGCCGATATATCGACCACGTCGTCATCGCGGCCGATCATGCGGCCGAGCCGCGCGGGCAGATTGGCATGTGGGAAATGCGCGAGCGCGGCAGGGGTCTCGTGCGGCTCCGCCGGCGCGGTCGCGAGCGGCGCGACGAAGCAATAGCCCCGCCCCGGCACAGTGGTTATATAGCGAGCACCATTCTCGCCGTCACCGAGCGCCTTGCGCAGGCTTGCCATATGGAAGCGCAGGCTGCCCTCGTCAACGACGACGTCGGCCCAGACGCGCGCCATCAGATGCTTTTTGTTGACGATCTCGTTCGGCGTTGCCACCAGCGCGATCAGGATGTCGAGAGCACGCCCGCCGAGCTCGACGGGGATGCCCGCTTTCGTGAGCAGTCTTTCCCCTACGACCAATCTGAAAGGACCGAAGGACAGCCCCTGCTTGTCGTCGAGCACTGCTGCTGCCATCGCATCCTCATCGATGAACCGGCAGGGACGATACGATAAATCATCCGAGGTCGCACGTGTCATCGCCATGTCATTGCCACGCCCCTCTCTTTCATCATGGAAGTTAGTCCGTACCCAGGTCGCGCCCCGCGACGACGGCGGGTGCGGCGGCTAACAACTTCTAACAACCCATAACGGGCGGTTAACCGGGAACGGCGGTAGGACTGAAGCACCACAAAAGTTCACCCGAAACCTTCCGAGCTGAGGAGAGCGCCATGTTAACGAATAGCGTCACCGAAGTGATCGATCATGACCGCCGCAAGATTCTCGGTGCCACCGCTTTGGGCTTCGCGATGGCGGGGGCCGCGAACGTGCTGCCGTCCCATCTGGCCGCGGCTGCATCGGGCGATGCCATCCGACCGTTTCGGGTCCAGTTCCCGGATGCGGCACTCGCCGATCTGCGCCGCCGCCTCGCCGCCACCCGCTGGCCCGAACGGGAAACGGTCAATGACGACTCCCAGGGCGTCAGGCTGGCGACGATCCAGAAGCTCGCCAAGTACTGGCAGACCAGCCATGACTGGCGCAAGGTCGAGGCGCGGCTCAATGCCTTGCCGCAATTCGTCACCGAGATCGACGGCCTCGACATCCACTTCATCCATGTGCGCTCCAAGCACGCGAATGCGCTGCCCATGATCGTCACCCATGGCTGGCCGGGCTCCATCATCGAGCAGTTGAAGATCATCGGTCCGCTGACTAATCCCACGGCTTTCGGCGGCAGCGCATCGGATGCTTTCGATCTCGTCATTCCCTCTCTGCCGGGCTATGGCTTTTCCGGCAAGCCGACGGCACCGGGCTGGACCCCTGCCCGCATCGCCCGCGCCTGGGCGACGCTGATGCAGCGCCTCGGCTATACCCGCTATGTTGCCCAGGGCGGCGACTGGGGCAATGCGGTCTCCGAGACCATGGCGCTGCAGCAGCCCGCGGGTCTCCTTGCCATCCACACCAACATGGCGGCCGCGGTGCCGGCCAACGTCTCGGCGGCGCTCTCCACCGGCATCGCGCCGGCCGGCCTTTCGCCTGAAGAGCAGCGGGCCTGGGATCAGCTCAGCGATTTCTTCAAGAATGGACTGGGCTACGCGATCGAGATGAACTGCCGCCCGCAGACGCTGTATGGCATCGTCGACTCGCCGGTTGGCCTCGCCGCCTGGATGCTCGACCACGACATTCGCAGCTACCGGATGATCGCGCGGTCTTTCGACGGCCAGAAGGAAGGTTTGTCACCCGACGACGTGCTCGACAATGTGACGCTCTACTGGCTCACCAACACCGCGATCTCCTCGGCACGTCTTTATTGGGATACGGCGCAGGTCGCCAAAGGGGGCTTCTTCGACGTCCGGGGCCTGCAGATTCCGGTCGCGGTCAGCGCCTTCCCGGACGAGATCTACCAGGCACCGCAGAGCTGGACCGAGAAGGCCTATGTCAAGCTGATCCACTACAACAAGCCCGCCAAGGGCGGACATTTCGCCGCCTGGGAGCAGCCCGAGCTGTTCACGGCGGAGATGCGCGCCAGCTTCAAATCGGTCCGTAAATCAATCTGATCATCCGGATGGTGCATCCGCCGCGCATTGTCCCTTTCCCATAAGCATCATATCCGCAGACAGGAGACGCATCATGAATGACAATCAAATCGTCGATTCAAGCTTCACCTCGATCATCAACGCGCCGATCGACAGGATCGACATCCCGGCCTGGTGCTTCAATCTGCCAGAGAGTGAATACCGCGCCTGTTCACCGGCCCATATCTCAGCCGGCTCTACCGTCGCCCCGGACGGCAAGCGGATGTCGATCAATGTCGAATATATCGGCGGCAGCCTGATGGTGCAGCATTACGTCGAGACGCTCGGCCAGAAGAACCACTTGATCCTCGATTCCGACTCCGACGTGTTCACGCCGTCGGGGCGGACGACCATTCACGTGACCTGGGAGCTTACCGTCAAGGAACTCGATAGGGGTCGCTGTGAGTTCACCAATCGCGTCCGGTCATATGCGACGGAAGAAATGCTGACCTTCCTCGCCCGGCAAGGCATCCCCTTCGATCAATTCCGCACCCAGCGTCAGCCAGCCTCCATTGCCCACAATCAGGGTGAGACGCCTCTGTTTGCGGCCAGCATCGAGCGGGCGGCCCTCAAGAACGCCTAACGATGCGCGACTGACACGCAAAGGCAGCCAGGCTGCCACGATGGAGAGCTCCATGACATTTCCTTCCTACGATAAGAATGTCACCGCCTTGCTGGTGGTCGACCCCTATAATGATTTCATCTCCGAAGGCGGCAAGATCTGGCCGCGCATCAAGGCGGTCGCCGAGGCGAACAACTGCGTGCCGCATATGCACCAGGTCTTGCAGGCGGCACGCGACGCCAGGCTCCGGGTTTTCTTCGCCATGCATCATCGCTATCGTGCCGGCGACTACGAAGACTGGAAATACATCGCCCCCATTCAGCAGAAGGCGTGGCGCGCCAAAAGTTTCGAAGATGGCACCTGGGGCGGCGAGTTCCGCGGCGAATTCGTGCCATTGCCGGGCGAGATTGTGGCGTCGGAGCATTGGTGTTCCAGCGGCTTTGCCAATACCGATCTCGACCTGCAGCTGAAGAAGCACGGCGTCCATCAGCTCATCGTCATTGGCATGATCGCGCATACCTGTATCGAGGCGACCGTCCGCTACGCCGCCGAGCTTGGCTACGACGTCACCATGGTCAAGGACGCCACCGCGGATTACTCGGACGAGATGATGCATGCCGCATTGGAGCTCAACATGCCGAACTATGCGAGAGCGATCGTCACCACGAAGGAAGTCGTCGCGGCGATCTCTTCCCTCGGTTCCGCGCCCGTCGGCGCGGCATAGATCGCATTGGCGCGAACGCTCGATGATGCGGCCATCGGCATTGCGGAGCGGCACGGTCCAAGCACGCTAACTCGATCGGCATTGAACTGGTTCAATCAATATTCAGGAGTTGACCATGAGCGAGAAAACGAAGGTTCTATATACCGCCAAGACGCATACCACCGGCGGCCGCGACCACGGCCTTGCCCGCAGCAGCGATGGAAACCTCGATGTCAGGCTGTCGACGCCGGGTTCGGGGCGCATCGGCACCAATCCCGAGCAGCTCTTCGCCGCCGGCTGGTCGGCCTGCTTCGAGGGCGCGATCGCGCTCACCCTCCAGAAGAAGCGGATCACGCCGTCAGGTGAGGCCTCGATCGATGCCGAGATCGACCTGAACCTCTCCGACGGCGGCTACTCGTTAAGCGCCCGTCTTAATGTGAGCATCCCCGGCGTCGAGCGTCATCTCGCTCAGGAACTGGTCGATGAGGCTCACAAAATTTGCCCGTATTCCAGGGCGACACGCGGCAACATCGACGTTTCAATCAAGCTCGTCTGACCCTGGCGCGCCTCAGGGCGCGGGCTGGCAGCGGGCGCAGGCTGGCAGCGGGAAGGCGGATCGCATCAGGCAATCCGGCTCAGGGGCAGGGCTGAGCTCTTAACCGGCAGCAGACTGGCGAACTGGCCGATCGCCTCGTCGATGCGGGCCGACAAGCTGCCTTTGATCTCGTCGTAGCCGTTGAAGTCCTCCTCGGTCGCGAAAATGCCGGCTGGCGCCGAGACGACATTGAAGAAAGAGAAGAGCGGGCGCAGATGCGTCTCAATCACCAAGGCATGGCGCGCCGAACCGCCGGTCGCCGTGAGAATAATCGGCTTGCCGGTCAGCGCCGTCGGTTCAAAGAGGTCGAAGAAGTGCTTGAACAATCCGCTATAGGCGCCCTTATAGATCGCCGAACCGACAACGATGGCATCGGCCTGCTCTATCGCGGCGACGACAGTCTGCGCCTGTGGCGACAGATCGGCCCGGCGATAAGCGCTGGAGAACTCCGGCCCCACATCCACCAGGTCAAGGAGCTGCGTCGCCCCGAGGCCGCGCGTGGCGATTTCGCCGAGCACCGCCTTGACCAGCCCGCGCGTGCGGGACGGGCGGGAGAAATTGCCACTGAAACCAACGATCTGCGCCTTGCTCATAGAAATTCTCGCACCGAAACCTGTTACACTGGAACCTGTTGCATTGTGACCTGATGTCATAGGCCGCACGTCTCTCCACCCTTGGCAGAACGAACGATTTTGCGACCAGACACGCGCTGTATGCTCAAAGTTCCCCAAATACGCTCGACCGGAACGGTTGTGTAAACTGAGGATTGCTTGGAGCGCCGCAAGAAAAACTCGCCGGCGAGCTGCAAGGAATTCCATAAGACACTCTCGACCCGCCATGAGCCGCAATGACGATGCGACGGCGGTCGATCTTCAAGCCCACCGCATGCCCATAACCCAGCGGCAAGCAGCGAGACTGTCCTCCCGGGCATCGGGCAGGAAGCCCAGATCAAGTCGGCACCGAAATGGTTTGCCAACCGGCGACAGAGCGAATCATTGGTCTCCAGATCGCCAAGCGTCCAGCCGCCGCCAGCGGCAATCGTACGTCGCGATAGCCGCGGCGGGACTGAGCGTCGCAAGGCCGGGTGTATCGGCTCGCGGCGCAAGCCGCTCCAACGGAGTCCTTGCCTCCGGATCCAGGGCCGCCGCGGCCGGCGAATCATTCTCGCTGCCGGCGGCGGGAGAAATGGCTCGACTGGAAGGGCCTCGGTAGATGCTCACGGCGGAAACTCCTAACGCTGTCGCAGATACGCGGTTCAGTGAACGCTGAAGACGTGAAAGGAATTCTCGCGCGGCAGGGAAGTTTTACTCGATTTACCTGTGGCGCCGAAATCGCGTTGGATCGAATGCCCAAAGGCCAGCGGCTCGTGCCGCGTGGAAGGCTTCATCGCAAGAGACCGCTGTCGAGTTCGATAGCGCATCGACCGAATGGCCGACTTGGGATAACGCTCAATAGAAAGACAGATACCATGCTGGTACAATCCTCTCTCTTGCTGAAGCGGCTCGGCCTCGCCACGGCGACCGTCGTTGCGCTGCTCGCCGAGCCAGGTGCCGAAGCGAAAACGCCGGCCGATACGCTCGTCATCGCCGAGAACATCGACGACATCATCTCCTTCGACCCGGCGGAGGTCTATGAACCGACCGCCGGCGAGATCATCAACAACGCCTATGATCGCCTCTTCACCTATAAGCCCGGCGATTACAGCAAGCTGATCGGCGACGTGGCGGAAAGCTGGACTACATCGGATGATGGCTTGACCTACGTGCTCAAGGTGCGATCCGGCCTCAAGTTCCAGAGCGGCAACCCGGTGACGGCGGCCGACGTCGCCTTCTCGCTGCAACGCGTCATCCTGCTCAACAAGACGCCGGCCTTCATCCTGACCCAGCTCGGCTGGACGCCGGATAATGTCAAGCAGCAGGTAACGGCAACGGATGCCAATACCGTGCAGTTGAAGCTCAGCACCGCTTTCGCGCCGAGCTTCGTCCTGAACGTTCTTTCCTCCAGCGTTGCCTCGGTCGTCGACCAGAAAGAGGCGCTGAAGCACGAGGCCAAGAATGACTTCGGCTATGACTGGCTGAAGACCCATTCCGCCGGCTCCGGTCCTTTCCATATCGTTGCCTGGAAGCCGAAGGAATCAGCCGTGCTGGAGGCCAATGCGGCCTATGATCGCGGCAAGCTGAACCTGAAGCGCATCATCTACCGGCATATTCCGGAATCCTCGACCCAGGCGCTGCAGCTGCAGAAGGGCGATATCGATATCGCCCGCGATCTCTCCGCCGACCAGATCAAGTCGCTGAGCGGCGACAGCAACATCACCGTGCAGGGCGCCAGCAAGGTGAATATTCTCTATCTTGGCCTCAACCAGAAATACGAGCCGCTCACCAAGCCCGCTGTGCGCGAGGCGATCCGCTGGCTGGTGGACTACCAGGGCCTGTCGGACAACGTCTTCAAAGGCCATTGGCGCCCCCATCAGACGGTGATCGGCTCCGGCCTTGCCGGCGCGCTGGACGACGTGCCGTTCAAGCTGGACGTCGCCAAGGCGAAGCAGCTGCTGGCAGCTGCCGGCTATCCCAACGGCTTCGACCTGGAAATCGATACGCCGAATTCCAGCCCCTATACCGAGATCGCCCAGTCGATCCAGTCGACCTTCACCCAAGCCGGCATTCGCGTGAAGCTGATCCAGGCCGACCAGAAGCAGGTCTATACCAAGGTCCGCGCCCGCGGCCATCAGACCGTCATCGGCTTCTGGTCACCGGACTATCTCGACCCGCATTCGACGGTCGAATGGTTCGCCAGCAATCCGGACAATTCCGACCAGTCGACACACCGCACCTCGGCCTGGCGCAATTCCTGGGATATTCCCGACCTGACCAAGGCGACGGCGGCCGCCTTGCTGGAACGTGATGCCGACAAGCGGCAGGCGGAATATATCGACATCCAGAAAAAGCTGCAGGCCGATTCGCCCTTCGTCGTTCTCTTCCAGGAGACCGAGCAGGCAGCCACCGGCAAATCCGTGCAGGGCCTCATCCTCGGCCCAAGCTGGGACACGCCGGCCTATTGGCAGGTGAGCAAGTGACGTTGGCCGTCCCGTCACGCGTCTTGCGCTAATGCCATGACATCTCTCCTCCATCAGAGAGATGCAGTGCTGCACCGACCACGCCGCTTGCGCGGCGTGGTCACGGCGCTGCAGACCGCCCTCGTCATCTTGGCGACCCTCATCGGCCTCGCCGCTATTACCTTCGCCATCGGGCGCTTCCTGCCGACGGATCCCGTCATCGCCGCGGTCGGCGACCACGCCTCGGCCCAGCTCTATCAAGAGACGCGGCTCGCCATGGGGCTCGATCGGCCGATACCGTTGCAGTTTCTCGCCTATCTCGACCGCCTCATCCACGGCGATCTCGGCCAATCGCTGCTGACGGGCCAGCCGGTCACGAGCGACCTCGCGAGCTTCTTCCCGGCCACCTTCGAATTGTCGACCGCCGCCCTGCTGATCGGCCTCGCCATTGGCGTCCCGCTCGGCGTGATCGCCGCTGCGCGCCAGGGTCGGTTGACCGACCATCTCATCCGCGTCGTCTCCCTGACCGGCTATTCGGTGCCGGTCTTCTGGTTCGGGCTGGTCGGCCTGGTCTTTCTCTATGTGAAGCTTGGCCTGGTGCCCGGTCCGGGGCGCATCGATGTCGCGTATGAATATGCGATCGAGCCGAAAACCGGGCTGATCCTCGTCGATACGCTGCTCGCCGGCAACTGGGAGGCCTTCCTCGACGCCGCCCATCATCTGCTGCTGCCGGCCGCCATCCTCGGCTATTACAGCGCCGCCTGTATCTCGCGCATGACCCGTGCCTTCATGATCGATGCGTTGCATCATGAGTTCATCACCACGGCGCGGGTGAAGGGCATGTCGACAGCGAGCGTGCTCTGGTCGCATGCCTTGCCCAGCGTCGCCGGCCCGCTGATCACCGTCATCGCGCTGGCCTATGCCAGCCTGCTGGAAGGCGCCGTTTTGACGGAGACGGTGTTCGCCTGGCCCGGGCTCGGGCTGTACATCACCAATGCGCTGTTCAATGCCGATCTCAATGCCGTGCTGGGCGGCACGCTGATGGTCGGCAGCGCCTTCCTGCTGCTGAACATGGCGACCGAGGTCTTGCAGAAGCGTCTCGATCCCCGGGGACAACACCCATGACGAGACAACGGGCATGACCATCGCCACCTGGCTGCAGGCGGAAACGCCGAGCTCCACCACCCAGGCCGTGCTCGGCGAGGTCTGGCGCGGCCTGCGCCTGACCCTGCGTCATCCCTTGGCCGCCGCCGGCCTCGTCATCATCACTGCCCTGCTGTCGCTCGCCCTTGCCGCGCCCTGGCTTGGTAGCTGGGGGTTGACGGCCTGGGATCCCTATCACCCCGATCTCGCGCAACGGCTGCTGCCCCCGTCGGCCGAGCATTGGCTTGGCACCGACAGCATGGGCCGCGACGGCTTCGTCCGCATCGCCTTTGGCGCACGGATCACCCTCATCATCGTGCTTCTGGTCAGCGTCATCGCCGGACCGATCGGCCTCACGGTCGGCATCGCCGCCGGCTATGCGGGGGGCGTGGTCGACGGGCTGCTGATGCGCATCACCGATATCTTCATGGCCTTTCCCCGCCTGCTGCTGGCGCTTGCGGTGGCGGCCGCGCTGGGACCGGGCCTCGAAAATGCCGTGATTGCCATCGCCATCACCTCCTGGCCGCCTTATGCCCGGCTGGCGCGGGCGGAAACGCGCAGCGTGCGCCAGGCCGATTTCATCGCCGCCGTGCGTCTCAAGGGCGCTTCGACGGCCCGTATCCTGCTGCGCCACATTGCGCCGCTCTGCAGCGCCTCGCTGCTGATCAGGCTGACTTTCGATATGGCCGGCGTCATTCTGATCGCCGCCGGGCTGGGCTTTCTCGGGCTCGGCGCCCAGCCGCCGGCGCCAGAATGGGGCACCATGGTCGCGGCCGGCCGCGACGCCCTGACCGATCAATGGTGGGTGGCAACGATCCCCGGCGCCGCGATTTTCATCGCCAGCCTCGGCTTCAATCTGCTGGGCGACGGGTTGCGCGACGTCCTCGACCCGAAATCGCGATGACCATGACCCAACCATCGAACCAAGCTTCCTTGCTCGACGTGGCGAATCTCCGCGTCACCCTGCGCACGGTGGACGGTCCGTTCGATGCGGTGCGCGGCGTCAGCTTCTGCCTCGGGCGCGAGCGGCTCGGCATCGTCGGCGAATCCGGCTCCGGCAAGAGCATGACGGCGCGTGCCATTCTCGGCCTGCTGCCGCGCGCCGGCCGGCTCACGGCCGATCGCCTGCAACTGGGCGGCACGGATTTGCGCGGGGTCGGGGACCGCGCCTGGACGCGCGTCCGCGGCAGGCGCATCAGCATGGTGCTGCAGGACCCGCGCCATGCCCTCAATCCGGTGAAGACGATCGGCCGCCAGATTGACGAAGTCCTGCGCCGTCACCTCGGCCTGTCACGCCGGGAAGCACGGGCGCGTACCTTGACGTTGCTGGAAGCGGTGCATATCCGCGATCCGGAACGCGTCTATCGCGCCTTCCCGCATGCGGTCAGCGGCGGCATGGGACAGCGGGCGATGATCGCCCTCATGGTGGCGGCCGAGCCGGAGGTGCTGATCGCCGACGAGCCGACCTCCGCCCTTGACCTCGCCGTGCAGAACCAGGTCCTCAACGTGCTCGATGAGCAGGTGGTCGACCGGGGCATGGGGTTGATTTTCATCAGTCACGACCTTGATCTGGTGTCGCGCTTCTGCGACCGCGTGCTCGTCATGTATGGCGGCGAAGTGGTGGAGGAATTGCCGGCGGACCGCCTTTCCGCCGCGACGCATCCCTATACACGCGGCCTGATCGATTGTGCGCCGCGCCTTGGCCAGGGCCGGCAGCGCTTCAAGACCCTGGACCGCGCGGCGATCTCTCGGGCCCTGCAGGATGGGCCGCCCATCTCGCCGATGGCCGGTCCCGGGCGGGATATATCGGCAGGGGCGCAGCCATGATCAGCCTGCGGGATCTGACGGTAAGCTTTGCCGGCGTGCCGGCCCTGCGCGGCATCTCGTTCGAGGTCGCAAGGGGCGAAAGCTACGGCCTGGTCGGGGAATCGGGTTCCGGCAAATCAACCATCCTGCGGGCCATCACCGGCCTCGCCGCGACGGATGGCGGGACGATGCTGGTGGATGGCAAGCCGCTGGACCGCGGCTCCCGGCGCGACATCGCCTTCCTGCGCCGGGTGCAGATGGTGTTCCAGGACCCGTATGGCTCGCTCCATCCGCGCCACACGGTCGATCGCGTGCTGCGCGAATCGCTCGCCATCCAGGGAATCGACGACGCCGAGGGCCGCATCGCCGGTATCCTCGCCGATGTCGGTCTCGGCCCGCAGTTCCGCTACCGCTACCCCCACCAGCTCTCCGGCGGCCAGCGCCAGCGCGTCGCCATCGCCCGCGCATTGATCACCGATCCGGAGGTTCTGCTGCTCGACGAGCCGACCTCGGCGCTCGACGTCTCGGTGCAGGCGGAAGTGCTCAATCTCCTCGACGATCTGCGGCGCGCACGGAATCTCACCTTCATCCTGGTCAGCCACAACCTGCCGGTCATCACCCATATGTGCGATCGCGTCGGCGTCGTGCAAAACGGCCTTCTGGTGGAAGAGCTGAGCGCGGCAGCGCTCGATCGCGGCGCGGGCCGGCAAGCCTATACCCAAGCGCTGCTCGCCGCGGCCTCGGGCTACCGCCGGCCCGAACGCGCCGGCACGCAGGATGTCGCGCGCACCGCGGCGGCGCCATCTGTAGAAGTCGCTGCCGAAGCGCAGCTGCGGAAACTGGCAGCGCCGCTGCCTGAAGAGCACGGACCGGCGCTCTCGGACTTTCTCAACGACGCCCTGATTTTCGGGAGATCCCTGCGATGACACTGACGAACCTGACCGCCGACGCCGCCCGCGATATCGCCCATATCGTCCATCCCTATACCAATCTCGACGCCCATCGCAGCAAGGGACCGCTGATCATTGATCGCGGCGAGGGCGTCTATGTCTATGACGAACACGGCCAGCGTTATCTCGAAGGCATGGCCGGGCTATGGTCGACCTCGCTCGGCTTTTCCGAGCCGCGCCTGGCGGAAGCCGCTTCCCGGCAATTCGCCCGCCTGCCCTATTCGCAGATCTTCAACCACCGTTCGCACAAGCCGGCGATCGAACTTGCCGAGACGCTGGTGAAGCTGGCGCCTGCCGGTCTCAACCATGTGCTCTTCGCCAATTCCGGCTCGGAGGCGAACGACCAGGCGGCCAAGCTGGTCTGGTATTACAACAACCAGCGCGGCCGGCCGGCAAAGAAAAAACTGATCGGGCGCTATCACGGCTATCATGGCGTGACGGTGATGGCGGCGAGCCTCACCGGCCTTTCGCCGGTCCATGCCGATTTCGATCTGCCGATCGCCGGCGTCCTGCATACCGACGCACCGAGCTATTATCATTACGGACTCGACGGTGAAACACCCGAGAGCTTCGTCAACCGCATCATCAACAATCTGGAAACCCTGATCCAGCGCGAGGGGCCGGAGACCATCGGCGCCTTCTTCGCCGAGCCGGTGAACGGCGCTGGCGGCGTCATCGTGCCGCCGGCCGGCTATTTCGCCCGGCTGCAGGCCCTGTTACGCAAATATGACATTCTCTTCGTGGTCGATGAGGTGATCACCGGCTTCGGCCGCACCGGCGACATTCTCGGCTCCTTCACCTTCGCCTTGCGGCCGGACATCCTGACGGTGGCCAAGGCGCTCTCCTCTTCCTACCTGCCGATCTCGGCCGTTCTCCTCACCGACGAGATCAACGACGCCCTGGTCGCCGGCAGCGCCAAGAACGGCGCCTTTGCCCACGGCGTCACCTATGCGGCACATCCGGTCTGCGCCGCCGTCGCCCTGGAGACCTTGAAGATCTACGAGGAACGCGACATCGTCGGCCATGTCCGCAAGGTGGCGCGCCAGTTCGACAAAAGGCTGAAGCAGTTCGCCGACCATCCGCTGGTCGGCAATGTCCGCGGCGTCGGCCTGTTGGGCGGCATCGAACTGGCGCGCGATCCCGCCAAGCGCCAGGCATTCGATGCGAAATTCGGCCTCGGCGCCTATGTGCAGGAGCAGGCCCTCAAGCACGGCGTCATCGTGCGGGGCATCCGCGATACGATCGCCATCTGCCCGCCGCTGATCATCAACGAAGACGAGATCGACCAGTTGTTCGACGGTATCAGCAAGGCCCTGGATGAGACCCTGCTGCACGCAAGGTCACAAGGGTGGTTGCCCCGGGCCGCGGAATGATGGAATCATAGCGGTCCCACCTTTCCTCGATTTCATCGAATCTGGCGAGAAAATGACCGACAAGACTGAAACCCATCAACTTCTGATCAATGGCGCTTGGCGTGATGGTAGCGGCGGCGAATGGCTGCCTGTCCTCAACCCTGCGACCGAGCAGCAGATCGGCCGGTTGGCCGTCGCCACCAAGGCCGATCTCGACGACGCCCTGGCCGCCGCCAAGGCCGGCTTCCAGCAATGGCGCCAGGTCGCGGCCATCGACCGGGCAAAGCTGCTGCGCCAGGCGGCGGCTTATATACGCGAGGCCACCGATGGCCTGGCCACGGAACTGACCCGGCAGCAGGGCAAGCCGCTCGCTGAAGCGAAGGTCGAACTCGGCGTCTGCGCCGATGTCTTCGAGTGGTATGCCGAGGAAGCGCGGCGGGTCTACGGCCGGCTGATCCCGGCGCGTCTGCCGAACGTGACCCAGAGCGTGGTGCATGAGCCGATCGGCCCGGTTGCCGCCTTCTCGCCCTGGAACTTCCCGGGCTCCCAGGCCGCGCGCAAGATTGCCGCGTCGCTCGCCGCCGGCTGCTCGATCATCATCAAGGGACCGGAAGAGACCCCCGGCCCGATCATCGGCCTTGCCCAGGCGCTGATCCGCGCCGGCCTGCCGGCCGGCGTGCTCAACCTGGTCTTCGGCCGCCCGGCGGAGATATCGGAATATCTCATCCCCTCGCCGATCATCCGCAAGGTCTCCTTCACCGGCTCGGTGCCGGTCGGCAAGCATCTGGCGGAAATCGCGGCGCGCTATATGAAGCCGGCCACGATGGAGCTTGGCGGCCATTCGCCCGTCATCCTGTTCGAGGATGCCGATCTCGACCTCGCCACCAGGCAGATGACGGGCTTCAAGTTTCGCAATGCCGGCCAGGTCTGCATCTCGCCGACACGCTTCTTCGCCCATCAGTCGATCTATGACCGCTTCGTCGATGCTTTCGGCAAGGCGGCGCGCGAGGTCAAGGTCGGCGACGGCCTCGACCCGCAATCGCAGATGGGACCGCTTGCCAATGCCCGCCGCATCGAGGCGGTCGACGCCCTGATCCAGGAAGCCGTCAATGACGGCGCACGCCTGGTCGCGGGCGGGCGGCGCGTCGGCAATCGCGGCTATTTCTATGAGCCGACGGTGTTGGCCGATATTCCGCCGCAAAGCCGCATCCTGCACCAGGAGCCGTTCGGTCCGGTGGCGCTGCTCGCTTCCTTCGCCAGCGATGAAGAGGCGATCACCCGCGCCAACGACACGGCTTACGGCCTTGCCGCCTATGCCTATACGACATCGGCCAAGCGATCCGAACTGGCGGCGCGGTCGCTGGAAGCGGGCATGGTCTCGATCAATCAGGTCGGTCTCGGCCCGATCGAGACGCCGTTCGGCGGCATCAAGGAAAGCGGCTATGGCCGCGAGGGCGGCAGCGAGGGCATCGAAGCCTATCTGCAGGCCAAGTTCGTCAGTTCGGCGGCCTGACGGCGGAGCGTCCGACTGCCGGCCTCGCCAGACGAGCGCGGCCGAAAAGATAACGGCCCGGTCGCATCCCCCATGCGACCGGGCCGTTTCCCATCGCGCAGCCCTGGGCCAATGCCGGGAGCCTGCTCAGAGGCCGAGCGCGATCTTGCCCGCGGCGATATGCACGGAATCGTCCTGCGGCGTATGGATTCGCCCGCACAGCACATCGCGGTAATGCCGCTCCAGCGGATTGGCGCGGGAGAGGCCGGGATTGGCGCTGAGGCGTATCGCGGCCTCCACGGCGGCGATGGCATTATTGGTCACGGTGGATTTGACCAGGCCGCTTTCGGCAATGCCTGGCGGGTATCCGCGGTCGGTTTCCTGGCCGATATCGCGCAGCAGCCGGCGATTGGCGTCGAGCCGGCCTTCGATCTCGCCCACCGCCTCCTGGAAGCGCGGCAGTGTCGCAAGGCTGGCGCCGAGATTGGCGGGCTTGCGATTCGCGAGGAAGTCCAGCAGCCAGGCACGGGCCGCGCGGGCAACGCCGTCATAGATCGCGGCAACCAGGGTCGTGCTCCAGGCGATCTGCACCGGGTCCGGCGCCTGCCAGCCCGATGGCGGGCGGATGTCGACGGCATGATCGAGCGGGATCAGCACATCCTCCAGGATGACGTCATGGCTCTCCGTCGCCCGCATGCCAAGCTGGTCCCAGGTCGGATTGATGCGGATCCCGGGCGTTCCGGCCGGCACCAGGAAGGTGCCGATGCGCGGCTCGGCCTCGTCGGTCCGCCCCCAGACCGCCAGCCATTTCAGCACCGGTATGCCGGTCGAATAGATCTTGTGGCCGGAGATCCGCCAGCCTTCCGCCGTCTGCCGCGCGACCGTCGCCAGGGTACCGCCCCGGGCCGGCGTGCCCAGTTCGGGCTCAACCCGCAAGGCGTTGATGAGCCCGACCTGATTGATCGCATCGGCCCGCAGCCGCGCGGCGATGGGCGCCGGCCAGCGTTCGATGATCGCCGCATGGTTGATGTAATGCATGGCGAGGATCAGCGCGGTTGAGGGCTCGCCCCGGGCGATGATGCCGATCACCTCGCTGGCGAGATGCAGGCCGGCCCCCAATCCGTCCTGTGCCTGCGGCACGGTGAGGGCGAGCAGCCCGGTATCCGAGAGACGGGCAAAATTCTCGACCGGCACGCTGCCGTCGCGATCATGCTCGGCGGCACGCTCGGCAAAGGAATCGGCAAGGACCTTGGCCAGATCCAGGATATCGCTTCGCGCCAGCGCTATGCGCGGTTCGAGCGTGATCCGGTTCATGATCGGCCTGCGATCTGCCGCTGCGACATCTGTGTCTCCTGGTCCAGCCGCGGCGGTCAGGCGACCTTGCGCCGCTCGGCGATCAGCTTGCGCGTGAGTGGAATAAGATCGCGGCCGTATTCCGCCGCATCCTCGATGACATCGAAGCCGCGGATCAGGAAAGTGGTGACGCCGAGGTCGTAATAGTCGAGCAGCGCATCAGCGACCTGTTCCGGCGTGCCGACCAGCGACGTCGAATTGCCCTTGGCCCCCGTCAGGGCGGCAATGCCGGTCCACAGCCGCTTGTCGAGGCGGCTGCCTTGGGCGGCAGCCGCCAGCAGACGGCGCGACCCCTCGTTCTCCGGCTCGCCCTGGCGCTTATAGCCGGTCTTCTCCGCCAGCTCGCGCGCCCGTTCGAGGATGGCATCAGCCTTGGCCCAGGCCTTTTCCTCGGTATCGGCCATGATCGGCCGCAGCGACAGGCTGAAACGCAGTTGACGGCTATGGCTTGCGGCCGCGGATCGGACACGGCCGATCAGGTCGCGCACCTGGGCATGGGTCTCGCCCCATAATGCGTAGATGTCGGCATGCTTGCCGGCAACCGCGATCGCAGCCTCGGAAGCACCGCCGAAATAGATCGGGATATGCGGCTGGGTGACCGACTTGACCTCCGAATAGCCGCGCTCGAAGCGATAGAACCGGCCGGCATGGTCGAACGGTTTGTCACTGGTCCAGATGCGCCGTACGATCTCGAGATATTCGTCGGTGCGCGCATAGCGCTCGTCCTTGGTCAGGAAGTCGCCATCCTGCCGCATCTCGGCGTCGTCACCGCCGGTGATGATATGGACGGCGATCCGGCCGCGCGTCAGCTGATCCAAGGTCGCGAATTGCCGAGCCGCCAGCGTCGGCGTGGTGAAGCCGGGACGATGGGCGATCATCAGACCGAGTTTCTTCGTTACCGAAGCCACATGCTGGGCCACCAGGATGCTTTCCGGCGAGGTCGAATGAAAAGCGATCAGCGCCCGGTCGAAGCCACCTTCGTCATGCGCCTTCGCCACCTTTTCGATATGATCGAGATTGATGATCGGACCCTGTGCGGGATGCGTCTCGGAGGCATATCGCGTACCTATGAAGCCGATGAATTCAACGCTCATTCTGTCCTCCTCGCCGCCATTCGCCGCATGCGCTGCAGTTGCATCCCACTGGCTTGAAGCCGCACCCAAGGTGACTCATTAACCGTCGGCTCCGTACGGATAAACCGAGTACTTCTTGCTCCCGCCAGAGCAAAACTCGTGACGTCAAACGACCCCGCTGCGGCGGTAGCCGGCCGCCGGATGCGGTGCCGCCAGCCTGGCGGCTTGGCCAAACAACTTCTCCCGCAAGGTGCCCTGGCGATAACGGGTCTTGTAGCGGCCGCGCCGCTGCAATTCCGGCACCAGGAGATCGACGATATCCGTGAAGGTATCCGGCCGGACGGCATAGGCCAGGTTGAAACCGTCAACGCCCGTCTCATCCACCCAGGACTCCAGCGCGTCTGCGGCACTTTGCGGCGACCCGACGATCAACGGGCCGTCGCCCCCGATGCCGCAATAATCGGCGATCTCGCCGATGGTCCAGACGCGATTTGGATCGGCCGCGGTGAATGCGTCGACCGCCGACTGGATGGCGTTGCTCTTGATATGCTTCAGCTCGTCGCCCGGCTTGAACTGGCTGAGGTCAATTCCCGTCCAGCCCGACATCAGGGTCAGGGCGCCGTCATAGCTGATATAGCGCTTGTATTCGCCAAGCTTGTCCTGGGCGTCGCGCTCATCCTGTCCGACGATCACCGTCTGTTGGTTGAAGATCAGGATACTGCCGGGATCGCGCCCCAGCTCCACCGCGCGCCGGCGGATATCCGCCACCTGGTCGCGCAGGATCTTTTTCGACGGCGCGGCGACAAAGACACATTCGGCATGGGCTGCGGCGAAGGTCTTGCCGCGGGACGATGCACCCGCCTGATACAGCACCGGTGTGCGCTGCGGCGACGGCTCGCTGAGATGAATGCCGGGCACGTTGAAGAAACGGCCCTGATGACGGATCTCATGGACCTTGGCCGGATCGGTATAAATGCCCCGCGCGCGGTCGCGGATGACGGCATCGTCCTCCCAGCTGCCCTCCCAGAGCTTGTAGCAGACCTCAAGATACTCGTCGGCGACATCATAGCGGTTGTCATGCGTCAGGAGACGTGACTGGCCGAGATTGCGGGCGCCACTTTCCAGATAGGAAGTGACGATATTCCAGCCGATCCGTCCCTGCGTCAGATGATCGGCCGTGGAGAAGCGGCGCGCGAAGGGGTAGGGATGTTCGAAGGAAATCGAGGCCGTGATGCCGAAACCGAGATGCTCGGTAACGGAAGCCATGGCCGGAACCAGCTGCAGCGGGTCGTTCACCGGCACTTGCGCAGCTTCGCGCAGCGCATCCGCCGGGCCGCCGCGATAGACGTCGTATATCCCGAGCACATCGGCGATAAAGATACCGTCGAACAGGCCGCGCTCCAGGGTCCTGGCCAGCTCAAGCCAGTAGCCGAGCTCCTTGTAACGGAAGGATTGATCCCGCGGATGACGCCACAGGCCGACGGACAAATGGCCGGGGCAGTTCATCTCGAAGGCATTCAGTCGGATCTCTTTGGACATGGATCAACTCGATTGTGGCAAGCCTTGCGGCCATCGCCGGTTACGGATGCGGCGGCGACGCCTCGCCGTTGGGCTTCGCCGCCCGCGTCAACTGGTCTTCGTCGGCCACCTCGCGCATCTGCGCCTGGGTGACGATGCTGCCGGCCGGCACACTATGAGTCAGCCAGACATTGCCGCCGATAACTGACTCCCTGCCGACCGTGATGCGTCCCAGAATGGTCGCCCCGGCGTAGATCACGACATTGTCCTCGATGATCGGGTGGCGCTTCACGTCCTTGACCAGCTTGCCGCCATCGCCAACCGGCAAGCGGCGCGCACCCAGGGTAACGGCCTGGTAGAGGCGCACACGCTCGCCCAGGATCGCCGTCTCGCCGATGACGACGCCGGTGCCGTGATCGATGAAGAATCCTGCGCCGATGGTCGCCGCCGGATGAATATCGATACCGGTCGCCGAATGCGCGATGCTGGCGATCAGACGGGAGATGAACGGGGCGCCGAGATAATGCAGCGTGTGCGCCAGCCGATAATGCACGATCGCGGTGAAGCCGGGATAGCAGAGCAGGACTTCCGATATGCTGGTGGCCGCCGGGTCGCCCTCATAGGCCGCCGCGAGGTCCTCCACGAGAAGCGCCCGGATGCCGGGCAGCGCGTCTGCAAAGAGCCTGACGACCTCTCCTGCCCGCGCCGCGCCGCTGTCTTTCGGCACCGTCTCGCCCGCACCGAGGAAGAGACTTCGGCGCACTTGCTCCCTGAGGTCGCTCAAGGCCCGGTCCAACGTCGCGCCGACGAAATAGTCGATGCTTTCATCGGTGAGGTCAGATCGCCCGTAATGGGTCGGAAACAGGGCCGCGGCAATATCGTCGATAACGGCGGAAAGCTCGTGCCGCGACGGCAATTCCCGGACGATGCCACGATGCCGGATCTTGTTCGTCACTTCGCGCGATTGACGCAGCCGCTCGACCACCGAGCGTAGATCCGGCCAGGCTCCGCCTGACGGATCGGGGACTTGTGACTTATTCTTCCGGACCATTCGGATCTTCCGTGTGGATAATGTTCAGATCCAGGAGTGCAGCGGCGGGTTGACGCCATTCAGGTAGTAGTTGCCGACGGCAGCGAATTTCCATCGCACCGGATCGTGAAGGGTGTGGGTCCGGGCATCGCGCCAGAAACGGTCCAGATTGTGTTCCGCCAGGGTTGAGCGCGTGCCGGCAAGCTCGAAGAGCTTGTTGGCGGCGAGCAGCGCCACCTCGGTCGACAGGACCTTCGCCTCCGCGACCGCGATCTTGGCAGCGGCGATGCTGGCCTCCGTGACCGCAGCGACAGTGGCATCGAGCTGGCGCCCGGACCGCTCCAGCAAGGCTTCCGCCGCATGCAGCTTGATCTTGAGATCGCCGATGGCCGCAATCGTATAGGGATCATCGCTGGCGCGATCCTTGCCGCTGTCGATCCAGGGCCGTGCCTTGTTGCGCACGAAATCGATCGTCCTGTCGATGGCGCCGCGCGCGATGCCGGCATCGATGGCGGCGTGGAGCAGCTGGCTCTGCGCGCCGATCGGGCTCGGCCGATCATAGACGAGATAGGCCGGAAGGACCCGGCTCGCCGGCACCAGCACGTCCTGAAGCAGGACGGTGCCGCTCGCCGTGGTTCGCTGCCCGAAGGCGGACCAATCGTCGACCACCTGCAGGCCCGGCGCATCGCGATCGACAATGGCAACCGCGATGCGCCCGTCATCGTCGATGGCAACCACCGGAACGAGATGGGCGAAGAGCGCGCCGGTCGAATAGAACTTGCGGCCGTTCAGCCGATACGCATCGCCGGACCGCGTCAGCCTGGTCTCGAAGCTCTCCACATTCTTTCCCTGGAACTCGGAGAAGGCGTTGCCGAGACGATAGCCCTGCAGGACGAGCGCGTAGAGTTGGCGCTTCTGCTCTTCGCCAGCGGCTCCCCGGATCACCTCAAGGATCTCGAAATGGTTCTGGGGGATCTGCGAGAGAGATGAATCGGCCGCCGCGATCGTCGCGACGACCTTGCCCAAGGTCGCATGCGAGACATCGGCCCCGCCATAGGCCTTGGGCACCGTGATGCCCCAGAGACCGCTGGCGGAGAAGACATCGAGTTCTTCCACCGGAAGCCGACGATGACGGTCGCGATCACCGGCGCCGCCCGCGAAAGTCTCCGCCAGCCGCACAGCGACCTCGATCGCCTCGACGTCGCTTGCAATGACATGCGCCGCCTTTTTCGGTCGGGCTGCACCTTCGACAGATGCTTGCTTGGGGGCGGGCTGGGCTGGGGTGTTGCTCATCTTCAACTCAAATAAGGTGAGGACCGGGATTGGTGATTTCAGTAACGAATACCGAGTGCCACGTCTTGGTCGCGCGGCGTGCCGCAGGAACGGCATCGTCGGTCGATGCCGTTCCTGCCTGGAATATCAATCAGCGGCATGCGCGGCTCCGCCGCCGAGCAGATCCGCCTCGATAGCGGCGAGCCTGACGGGGGCGGTTGTGCGCAGGATCAGGAAATAGCCGACGCCCACCCCCAGGAAAGCCAGAAACACATAAGGCAGCACATTGTACGGCCAGGCCGGCACCGGATAGATGGTCCCGACCAGGACCAGCAACAGCAGCGCCACCGCCGCGATCGAACTCAGGACATGGCGCGGCCGCAGCAGGCCCTGCTGCTTCAGATAGACCGGAGCGCCGATCGATACCAGGACATAGGAGAACAGGAAACCATAGGTGGCGATCGATCCAAGGATGCCGTAGGCGTCCAGAATGCCCCAGCCGCCCACAAGCAGGCCTATCGCGAGAACCACGGCCACAAGCGACACGATCGTTACCGCCACATGCGGCGTCTCGTTGCGGACATGGGTGCCTTGCGCCGCACGATGGAAGATGCCGTGATGCGACAGCGAGAAGAGCACGCGGGAAGCAGCATTGATGCTGGCCAGGATGCAGGCGAGGAACGACAGGGCGACGCCCACGGAAATCAGGATACCGACCGGACGGGCGCCGAAACTGCCGGCAAGCACGGTAAGCGGCGCATCGGCGGTCGCCAACCCCGGATCGACGCCACGGAAACCCGCGACCAATGCCAGCGAGGAGATGACGAAGAGAATGCCGACGGTGATGACGCTCCAGATCACGCCGCGCGGGATCGAGACCCGCGGCGATTTTGCTTCGACGCCCAGCACGGTGGCGCTTTCGAAACCGACGAAGCTGAAGAAGGCCAGCACCAGGCCGAGGCGTAGCTGTTCAAGATTGACGCCGTCGAGATGGATCTGCTGCGGATCGGCATAGCCGCCATGGACCACGAAATAGCCGAGGACCACAAGAACGATGAGTGCAACTGTCACGAACTCGAAAACCAGTGACGTGCGCGTCGAGAGCTTGATATCGCGATAAGCGAGCCACCAGGAGACGGCGGCTCCGACGACAGCGATGGCATAAGCGAGGAGCACGTCCGAACCGGTCACACCGGCGATATGGAAGACGGCGAGCGTGGTGTTGACCGTGCCGAGGATGACGGCACCCGCCGTAAACACGTAGCCGATCAAGAGAGACCAGCCGGAAATGACGCCGGCAAGCGGGCCGAGACCGATGCCGGCATAGACGTAGAGCGAACCCGGCGTCGAGACACGGCTCGCGAAGACATTGATCTGCAGGGCGACAATCAACAAGGCGAGCGTTGCAAAGGCATAGGCAAGCCAGGTGCCGTTGGCGGCTGTCGCGAAGACGACGGGGATCACGAGGCCGGGCGTGCCCGACGGCGCAATGGTGCCGACCGATTGCGCGAGCACATCCGGGAATGAAAGATAGTTACGCCGCAAACCGCGGGTCGAGGCCGGCGCATCGCTGGCGCCTGAAGATGTCGTGGTTGCTGTTCCGCTCATGGCGTTTCTCCAGGCTATGGGTCGACGAGGGATGGTTCGAACCCGATGGAAACACCACTTACGGTTAGCATCAGATGGTCGCTATGCCGTGCGAGGATTTCTCAGCCGCGCCGAAAGTTTTGCTGAGTAAGGCAATGCTGAACGCGGCGCCTTTACCTCTCGCGCGTCAAAGTCGCGATGCCTGGGATCGGTTGCGATTATCCGGGCCCCGGGACGCACCGCACAAGCGGTGCTCGCGCAACCCCAAACAATTCTCGTTCGCAACTGCACGAACGTGAAAGTAACTTTTCGCCCGCCGGATATCGTGTATGCAAAGATGGCTCGCCCGGATCCGCCGATAGGTTTATGAATAGCGCTAACATGTCCGGCGGGCTGGCCCTCCCCAACCGGTAACGCAGCGAGAGCGAAGGCACCCATGCCGCAGACAATCCAAGCACATCGGCTCCGCAACTTCCTGCGCGACTTTGCGCAACTTATCGATCGCGAGCATGAGGAAGCAGCGATCCTCTCCAGCGGCGCCGGGCTGTTGAAAGAGCTGATCGCGACCGATGACTGGCTCGACGAGCAGTTCGCCAAGCCACATCCCGATCGCTATCAGCAGTATCTGCTCTATGCCGATCCGCGGGACCGATTTTCCGTGGTAAGTTTTGTCTGGGGTCCGAACCAGTTTACGCCGATCCATGATCACACGGTCTGGGGCCTGATCGGCGTCCTGCGCGGTGCCGAACGCTCCCAGCACTATACGTGGCACGAAGACGGGGAACTGGTGGCCGGTGATGTCACGCATCTCGGCCAAGGTGATGTCGAGGCCGTGTCGCCCCGGCTCGGTGACATTCACCAGGTCTTTAACCTGCTGCCCGATCGTGCATCGATCAGCATCCATGTCTATGGCGCCAATATTGGCGCCGTCCGTCGCAGCATCTTCGCCGGCGACGGAACCCGCCGGGATTTTATCTCCGGCTATTCCAATGCCTGTTTGCCCAATATCTGGGATCTTTCCAAGGAGTAACCCGCCCGATGGTCCGTTTCCCGACGCGCAGCTATGCGGATATCCGCGCCGCCTTGCTCGATCGGCGCGAAGTCGCCTTGCTTGACGTTCGCGAGGAAGCCGTGTTTGCCGCGGCGCATCCGCTGTTCGCCGCGAATGCTTCTCTATCGCGACTGGAACTCGATATCCTTGCGCGCATCCCGCGGCCGGATACGCCGATCACCGTCTACGACGATGGCGAGGGACTGGCCGAGCGCGCAGCGGCCAAGCTGAGGGAGTTCGGCTATACCGATGTCGCTCTGCTGGAAGGCGGTCTTGGCGGCTGGCGCCGGGATGGGGGCGAAATCTTTCAGGATGTCAATGCGCCGAGCAAGGCATTCGGTGAATTGGTCGAATCCAAGCGCCACACGCCGTCGCTCTCCGCCGAGGAGGTCAAGGCGCTGATCGAAGCGGATGAGAATGTCGTCGTCCTCGACGCCCGCCGCTTCGACGAGTACCACACGATGAGTATTCCCCGCGGCATCAGCGTGCCGGGGGGCGAACTGGTCCTGCGGGCCGGCAATCTCGTGCCGGATTCCGGCACCAAGGTCATCGTCAATTGCGCCGGCCGCACCCGCAGCATCATCGGCACGCAGTCCCTGATCAATGCCGGCATTACCAACAGGGTTTGGGCCCTGCGTAACGGCACCATCGGCTGGACTCTGGCCGGCCAAGTCCTGGATCATGGCCAGTCACGCCGCTTTCCCGAGACCGATGAAAAGCACCGCCTCGACGCGGCAAACCGGGCGCGCGCCGTTGCCGACCGCGCGGGCGTGCGCCGCCTCACCTTGGACGAACTGCAGGCTTGGGCCGCGGATCTCCGCCGCACCACCTATATTTTCGATGTCCGCACGCCGGAAGAATATGCCGTCGGCCATCTGCCTGGCAGCCGCAGCGTTCCGGGCGGTCAACTGGTCCAGGAGACGGATCACTATGCCACAGTGCGCGGGGCGCGCATTGTTCTCGTCGACGATGATGGCGTGCGTGCCAACATGACGGGCTCGTGGCTGGCACAGATGGGTTGGGATGTGGCGGTACTCGATGGCGTAAGCCGGGCCAACCTCACCACCCAGGGCGACTGGCAGCCGCAACGGCCGCGCCAGCCGGAAGTGAAGACCATCGATCCGGCGACCTTGCGGGACTGGCTCGCAGCGGGCGATACCTCGCTCTTCGACATCACGACCAGCGCCAACTATGTCGCCGGCCATATCCCCGGCGCGCATTTCGCGTTGCGTGCAGATCTGCCTGCCTTCGTCACGCGCTCACCTGCCAAAAGATATGTGCTGACCTGCGGCTCCAGCCTGCTCGCAAAATATGCCGCCGGCGACCTCGCCGCCGTGACGCAGCAGCCGGTCCATGTCCTTGAAGGTGGAACGGCTGCCTGGCGGGCAGCTGGCCTGCCGCTGGAACAGGGCGAGCAGAATCTCGCCTCGCCCCGCATCGATCGCTATCGCCGTCCTTATGAGGGCACCGATAACCCGCGGGAGGCGATGCAGGCCTATCTCGATTGGGAATTCGGCCTGGTCGCCCAGCTCGAACGGGACGGCACCCACGGCTTCTTTGTCATCTGATACATGCCGGCGCGCACGCCGGCCGACCTGGGGCACGACTGCCCCAGGCTCATTGCAAGGGCAATTGCGCCGCCAGACGCTGTGCCGAACGGCTGTTCGGCTTCAATGCGAGGCGTTCCGCCAGGAGGGCCCGCGCAAGCTTGATGCGGCCGGAGCCGATTGCCGCTGCGATCAGCGTCTGGGTGAAGAGATCGCGCTGGGCGTGACTGCCGCCGATACGCCGTATGTCATAACGGATCGGCAGAAGCAGATCGACGACCCGGTCATGGGCTCCCTCGGCAAAGGCGGCAATCGCCTGCTGCAAAGGCTGCGCCAACTGGGCGGATATATCGCGGTTGGTGCCCGTCTTATGCTGGATATAGCCGGCCAGCGATTTGCTCTGCTGCGCAAGCGTCGCCTTGTCGCCAACTCCGGCCGCCACCAAGGCGATATGGAGATCGTTGAACAGCAGCACATGCTCGTCGAGATGCGGATACCAATAGGCCGAGAGCTCGCTCCACCGGTTGCCGATATCGACGCCGACCAGTTTCAGGCGCCACAGCAGGGCGGCCGCATCGACCAGATCCAGAATAACGCCGGATTTGCCGACGCGGATCTGCTGGTCATAGATGTCCAGCGCTTCCTCGAAGCGGCGCTGCTCGATCAAATAGAGCGCCAGATGCCACCACTGATGGATCGCCAGACCCACAGCCGGCGTCCAATGCGCCTTCAACTCCGTTAGCCAGCCGATCCCCTCGGTCGTGCGTCCCTGCATCTCCAGCACATGGGCCACCGCATGGATCGCCCAGGTGTCGGCGGGATTGCGCTCCACCGCCGTCCGGCCGGCAAGTTCAGCGCGGCTGTAGTCGCCCGTCTCCTCAAGCCCGAAGGCGTGCATGCCGAGCAGGAAGCCGTAAAGCGGATGATCGGCGGGCCAGGTCGGCAATACCCGGGCGATGGAATCGCGGATATTGGCGCTGTCGCCGAGATAAAAATAGGTGTCATGAGCGAAGCGCAGGGCCCAGAGATCGTCAGGATGCTCGATCAGGATCGCTTCCCACTGCCGGGCGGCACCGCGGCTGTCCTCGCGGCTCCAGGCGCGAAAGGCCTCGAGATGGCCGCGCTCGAAGGGCGTCAGCGCGGCCCAGTGGGCCTCGGCGGCTGCCAGCGCCTGCTGCACGGCGGGGCTGGTGCCCGGCTCGCCGGATAGGATGCGCAACACGCCGATCAGCGTCTGCGCGTGAGCGAATTCGGCATCACCGGAGACCGCTTCCGTCAAGGTCGCCAACGGATCGCCGACCCAGCCGAGATACTGCTCCAATGCGGTGGAGAGCTGCTGCCGGCTCCCGGCTTTGCCAACGGTGACCGGCGATCGATCAATGACATCCAAGGGCATCATTGCTGCTCCCGATCGGTTCCCAGGAAGTCGATGACGTCCTGGGCGACCGCCTCCGGTTTTTCCCAATGGGGCGCGTGGCCGACACCATGATAGGTCAGGTGGCGGACATTGCGCAACCGGCCCAGCAGGCGCTGCTGCTGCGATGAATCAAACACGCTATCCCGGTCACCCCAGAGGATCAGAGTCTCCGCCGCTACCTCCGGCGTGACAACGCGCCTGTCATTGAGCAGGCTGCGCGCAACGGCGCGCCAGACTTTCAACGGTACGCGCTGGCTTTCGGCAACGAAGGTGGCGAGCTGTCGTGGTGCGATCGGCTGACTGAGGGTGCTGCTCTGGAAATCATGCGCGAACACGGCCGGAACCGGATCGGTGAGATCGGCCAGTTCCGCCTGCAGAGCCGCGATCGCCGGATTGCCGTGGGCCGTATCTGCCGCACCGATCAGGACCAGCCGGCCGATGAGGTCAGGCTGGGCGGCTGCGACGCGCTGCGCCACCAGACTGCCCAGCGAATGCCCGAGCAGGTGAACCGGGAGATTGGACAATTGCGCGATGAAGGAGATCGCATCGACGGCAAAGTCATCGACATTAAAGGCCGAGAACTCCGCACCGGTATCGCCATGGCCGCGTTGGTCGAGCGCGATCACATGGAAATGCTCCTGCAGCAGCGGAATGATCTGTTCGAAACTGCGCCAGGAATCGGTGTAGCCGTGCAGCAATACCAGCGTCGGCCGCGCCGGGTCGCCGGCGGCGACATAGCGATAGAGTTTTTCATTCGGCAGCGTCACCCAATGCTTGCTTACCGCAAATGGCGGGGTGGCGACTTCCGCGATACTTTTGACTTTTGCAACTGCGCTCATCGGCAAGCCCTCTGCTCGATCGTGACCTGCTCGGACAGCCTGCTGATGTCACCGCATACCGCCTCGCTCCCCAGACGGTAAGCTCGCCTCTATCCTGGCATCAAACGAGAAGAAATACGGGGGCAAACGAGTTTCTCTTATTCTGGCCACCTGGCGCGAAGACGCATTGACCGCACGATCCGGCGTGCCAACCCCATGCTGAATTGCACTTTCTGCAGCAGACATTCCTTGCAAGGAGGCCTTCAGGCCGCCAGGCCCGGGAGACGGTGCGGCAAGGTCCGTCGGGGTGAACCTAAGTCGCCTGCTGTTCGCCCGGGAGGCGATGGAGCTTCTTCGACAAGGCATAGGCCGCCACGATAGCCGCGGCGAATCCCGATAGCGCACCGACGCCGAGCGACCAACGTGGACCCGCATGGTCCGCCACCCAGCCGACGATGGGAGCGCCGACCGGCGTTCCCGCGAAGGCGACGCCGATACGGAAGGCCATCACCCGCCCGCGCATCGCCGGATCGGTCGATAGCTGCATCAGGCTGTTGGTCGCGTTGGTGAAGGACAAGGCGGCGACGCCGACAACGATGAGGATGGCGCCGAACGTCCAATAGCTCGGGGCGATCGCGGCCAGGGCGCAGGCGACGCCGAATATGCCGGACGCGGTCAGCAGCGAGGGGAAACCGGGGCGGTCCCTGCCGGCGGCGAGCAGCGCCCCCGCCATGGTCCCGATCGCCATCGTCGACGACAGGACGCCATATCCGCGGGCGTCGGCGTGGAAGACCTTTACCGCCATGGTCGAGATGAAGATCGGGAAATTCAGGCCGAAAGTTCCAATCACAAACAGCATGAGCAGGATCGCCTTCAGATCCCGGCGGGCCCAGACGTAGCGAAGCCCCTCCGCGAACCCGCCCCTCGTCCGGGCGGACCGCGCGTTCGGCCGAAGTTCGGAGACGCGCAACAACGACAGGGAAAGCAATACGGCCGTGAAGGACGCGCCGTTTATCAAGAAGGCCCAGCCGGACCCGACTTCGGCGATGACGATGCCGGCCACCGCCGGCCCGATCATCCGCGACGCGTTGAAGGAGGTCGAGTTGAGGGCGACGGCATTCGGCAGATCCTGATCGCCGACCAGTTCGGCGACGAAGGTCTGGCGGACCGGTGCATCGAATGCCGCGGCACAGCCGGAGAGGAAGGCGAAGACATAGACATGCCAGAGCTGGGCGATGCCGGCGACGGTGATGGCGCCTAGACCCAGGGCGAGGCCGCCCATTGCGGCTTGGGTAACGAGGAGGAGCTTGCGCTGGTTCAGGCGGTCGGCCGCGTAACCGGTCCAAGGCAGCAACAGGAATTGAGGCGCGTATTGCAATGCCATGACTGTACCCACCGCCGCGGCGTCATGGTGCGTGAGATCGGCATAGACCAGCCAGTCCTGGGCGGTGCGCTGCATCCAGGTGCCGATATTCGAGATCAATGCGCCGGCGGCCCAAAGCCGGTAATTGAATACCCTGAGCGATCGGAAGACGCCAGCCACGGCAGGCATCATGACCGACCTTGTGCCTGGTCCTCATGAAGACCACCGAAATGGCGCGCGAGAAAGAGGCCCATCAGAAGAGCGCCCAAGCCCAATGAGCCGGTGTCGCCGAGGGCGCTCGGCTGGAAATCGCCGACGCATGATGCAAGCAGATAGCCGATGGCGATGTTGAGCGCGCCCCACAGCACGTTCGCCGTCGGAGAGGAAAGCCCCCTGCCCGGCGGATTGGCAAACGGCGTCGGAAACCGGCGCCCCATGACACCGCTGGTGAAATGCGGAACCGCATTGGCGAGGAAGGCGCCGCCGAAGAAATACGCGACCGGATGAAATACTGTCATGTCGTTCTTCCCGAGGATGAGTGAGTGAGATCGGATCTTGCGGGTTTCCGGGCGAGCGCCATCGGCGCCACGAGAGACCCCTTTCGAGCTTCGATTTGTCGCCGGATGGAATTTCCGCGCCGTGCGGCGGTCAGTCGTCGACGAGACGCTTGAGCAATTTCAGGGCAGATGCGAGCTGTGCCTGTTCCTGATCGGAGAGTTTCGCCGCGATGGTGCGCGATAGCCAGTCCTGGCGGGCCGCGCGCCCGGCCCGGATCAAGTCGCGGCAGGCATCCGTGAGGGAAAAGATCGTCTGTCGTCCGTCCTGCGGATCCGGCGCCGCGCTCACCAGGCCTGCGGTCTCCAGCGGGCCGACGATTGCCCCCATGGACTGCGGCCTGATGCCCTCGGCACGGGCCAGGCTCGACACCGTTCCCGGACCATCCTTTTCGAGACGCAGCAGCACTGAAGCCTGCGAGGGCGTCAGATCGCCGGCGCTGGCCTGCTCGCGTAGCCGGCGCTTGAGCTGGCTGACCAGGGCGCGCAGATCGCCGGCTAAGATGGAAGCCGCGGATGCGGGAGAAGTGTCTTTCGTTTTTGTCATGACCCGAGCTATAGCATCTATGAAGGTAAACTGTAAAGTCTATCTTTGAAGATTACCTTCATATTTTTGGGGCCGTAGGACCGATCGCACGACCGGCGGCAGGGAGATTCCGAAGTCTCCGCCGGCATGTTAGGGTGCCCCCAATCCCAGCGGGCAATCGCCCGACCGAGCCAAGACAGCCGTTCGAGAGTGATGATGAAAATTCGCGAGATTTCCGCCTATCGCCAATGGCAGCCGTTCCGCGACGGCACCTATACCTGTTCAGGCGGCCGCAGTGCCGAGGGCTTCGATTCCCTGATCGTGCGCATCGATACGGCGGAGGGCCTCACCGGCTGGGGTGAAATGGCGCCGCTCGGCGCTTTCTACGATCCGTCCTTCGCCGCTGCCGCGCGCGCCGGCTTTGCGGAACTGGCGCCGATCGTGCTGCGCAGCGATCCGCGCGCGGTCGGCCAGGTGCGGCGGCTGATGGATCTCCATCTCAAGGGCCATCCCTATATCAAATCGGCCATCGACATGGCCTGCTGGGACGTTTTGGCCAAGAGCGCCGGCATGCCGCTGGCAGAGATGCTGGGCGGCCGCTACGGCGAGAGCGTCGACCTCTATCGCTCGATCTCGCAGATGTCGCCCGAGCGCATGGCCGAGCGCGCCCGCAAGTATCGCGACGAAGGCTATCGCCGGCTGCAGGTGAAGGTCGGCCTCGACCCGGACGAGGATGTGGCGCGGATCGAGGCGGTACGCGAGGCGATCGGCAGCGACATCGTGCTTTTTGCCGATGCCAATGGCGGCTGGTCCACGCATCAGGCGCGCCGTTTCCTGCGTGCGACGCGGCATCTCGATTACTATATGGAACAGCCCTGCTTCAGCTATGAAGAGAATCGCGCGCTGCGGCCCGATTGCGACCGGCCGCTGATCCTCGATGAATCGATCGACAGCCTGCGCGCGCTGTTGCGGGCGAACGAGGATCGCGTGATCGACGGCATCACCATCAAGATCGCCCGCGTGGGCGGCGTCACGCCCGCCAGCCAGATCCGCGACGTTGCCGTGGAGCTGGGCCTGGCCGTCACCGTCGAGGATACCGGCGGCGCCGAGATCGATACCGCGGCGATGATCCATCTCTCGCTTTCGACACCGGCCGAATATCGCCTGCACACGGTTGACTTCCACAACTGGGTGACCACGCCGAACGGCACCGGCATCCCGGCGACCCGTGGCGGCACCATCTCCATCGGCCCGTCGGCCGGCCTCGGTATCGATGTCCTCACAGGCGAACTTGGCGAGCCATTTTATCGTGTCAAGGGTTGAACGGCCGTCTGCATGGCTGTGTTGCACTGCAAGATGATAAAGAAATAAATTACAACATTTCAACGGATTAGACGGGTTCCGCAACACCGTCTTTATGCTGTCCTTATTTCAGCCTACAGTGATCCATCTCGATTCCTTACGTGCCTATGCTCAGGCTTTATGTGCGTGAACAGCCGATCGCAATCGGCGCTTTAAATCGGGGTTAGAAATGTTGGATACGATCCTTGTGGGGGCCGGAATCGGCCTCTTTTTGCTTGGCATTATTTATGTCTACGCCTGCGAGCGGGTGTGAGGCAGCCATGACACTCGATATCGCCATCGGCGCCATCATCACCGTCGGCCTGTTCATCTATATGGGCATCGCCATGCTGTGGCCGGAAAAGCTCTGAGCGCCGCAGCTGATTAGAGCCGGCCCGATAAAAAGGTAACTTCATCATGACATTCAACGGTCTTCTCCAGATCGCTGTGTTCAGCGTTCTGATCATCGCGCTCGTCAAACCGATGGGCGGTTACATGACCAAGGTGTTCGAGGGGCAACGCAACTTCCTCTCGCCCATCTTCGTTCCGGTCGAGCGTCTCATCTACAAGATCTGCGGCATCCGCGAAAACGACGACCAGCATTGGATCGTCTATGCGGTCAGCATGCTGGTCCTGAACTTCGTGCTATTCGCATCGCTCTATGCGATCCTGCGCTTGCAGGCCTATCTGCCGCTCAACCCGCGCGGTTTTGCCGGCATGGCGCCGGATCTGGCCTTCAACACGGCGATCAGCTTCGTCACCAACACCAACTGGCAGAATTATGGCGGCGAGAGCACGCTCAGCTACTTCTCGCAGATGGTCGGCCTGACGGTGCACAACTTCATCTCGGCCGCCACGGGCATTGCCTTGGCCGTCGCCTTCATCCGCGGCTTCTCGCGGAAGTCGGCGCAGGGCATCGGCAATTTCTGGGTCGATACCGTGCGCTGCACCCTCTATATCCTGTTGCCGATCTCCTTCATCGCGGCGCTGTTCCTGGTGTTCCAGGGCATGCCGCAGAACTTCCACGATTATGTCGCGGCAACCACGCTGGAAGGCGGTCAGCAGACCATCGCCCAGGGTCCGGTAGCATCGCAGATCGCCATCAAGATGTTCGGCACCAATGGCGGCGGCTTCTTCAACGCCAATGCCGCGCATCCCTATGAGAACCCGACGGCGCTGTCGAACCTGATCCAGATGATCCTGATCTTCACGCTCGGCGCCGGCCTGACCAACATGTTCGGCCGCATGGTCAAGGATCAGCGTCAGGGCTGGGCCCTGTTCGCGGTGATGGGCGTGCTGTTCCTGGTCGGTACGCTGGTCTGCTATTGGGCGGAAGCCCAGGGCAATCCGGCCTATACCAGCCTGCCGGTCGATCAGCTGGCAAGCTCGATGCAGAGCGGCGGCAATATGGAAGGCAAGGAAGTCCGTTTCGGCATCGCCAATTCGGCACTCTTTGCGACCGTGACGACCGACGCCTCCTGCGGTGCGGTCAACTCGATGCATGATAGCTTCACGCCGTTGGGCGGCATGGTGCCGCTGGTCAACATCATGCTGGGCGAGGTGATCGTCGGCGGTGTCGGCTCGGGTCTCTATGGCATGCTGATCTTCGCCATCATCGCCGTCTTCATCGCCGGCCTGATGGTAGGCCGCACGCCGGAATATGTCGGCAAGAAGATCGAGGCCAAGGAAGTCAAATACGCCATGCTGGCTTTGCTCTGCGTGCCGCTCGTGGTGCTGGGCTTCGCCGCCACCGCGACCATCCTGCCCTCGGCCTTGAAAAGCCTTGCCAATAGCGGTCCGCACGGCTTCTCGGAGATCATGTATCTCTATGTCTCCAGTGCCGGCAATAACGGCAGCGCCTTCGGCGGCATCACCGGCAATACGATGTTCTATAACATCACCGGCGCCATCACGATGTTCATCGGCCGCTTCTTCATCATCATCCCCAGCATGGCCATCGCCGGCTCGCTGGCGGCGAAGAAGCTGACCCCGGCCAGCGCCGGCACCTTCCCGACCAACGGCACGCTGTTCGTCGGCTTGTTGCTGGGCGTGATCGTCATCGTCGTCGGCCTCACCTACTTCCCCGCCCTCGCCCTCGGCCCTGTCGTCGAGCATCTGATGATGCTGGCCGGACAGCAGTTCTGAGCGCGCAGCGGCAATCCTTGGAGTGAATCATGTCTAAGACCAAACAGATCTCGATCCTTGATGGCGGGATCCTGAAGACAGCCATCTGGGACTCTGTCTTAAAGCTCGATCCCCGCAAGATGGTGCATAACCCGGTGATGTTCGCGGTCGAGGTGGTGGCGCTGGGCGCCACCATCCTGGTGCTGCGTGACCTCAGCATCGGCCAATCGGTACTGTTCTCGGCGCAGATCGTCTTCTGGCTGTGGCTGACGGTGATCTTCGGCAATTTCGCCGAAGCGGTTGCCGAAGGCCGCGGCAAGGCCCAGGCCGATGCCCTGCGCAAGACCCGCAGCCAGACCATTGCCAAGAAGCTCGCGCGCCTGGACAGTCGCACGACCGAGAATGTCTCGGCCCTGACCCTCAAGGTGGGCGACTTCGTCCTGGTCGAAGCCGGCGACATGATCCCCGGCGACGGTGAAGTTGTCGAGGGCATCGCCTCGGTCGACGAATCGGCGATCACCGGCGAATCCGCACCCGTCATCCGCGAGAGCGGCGGCGATCGCTCGGCGGTCACCGGCGGCACCCGCGTCCTCTCCGACTGGGTCAAGGTGAAGATCACCGCGGCGCAAGGCTCGACCTTCCTCGACCGCATGATCAGCCTGGTTGAAGGCGCCAAGCGGCAGAAGACGCCGAACGAGATCGCCCTCAACATCCTGCTCGCCGGCATGACGCTGATCTTCATCCTGGCCACCGCCAGCATTCCGAGCTTCGCCAATTATGCCGGCGGCGAAGTGCCGATCGTCGTGCTGATCGCCTTGTTCGTCACCCTGATCCCGACGACGATCGGCGCGCTGCTGTCGGCGATCGGCATCGCCGGCATGGACCGCCTGGTGAAGTTCAACGTGCTCGCCATGTCCGGCCGCGCGGTTGAAGCAGCCGGCGACGTGGATACCTTGCTGCTCGACAAGACCGGCACCATCACCCTCGGCAACCGCGTGGCCTCGGCCTTCCTGCCGCTGCCGGGCGTGAACGAACAGGAACTGGCCGATGCGGCCCAGCTCTCCTCGCTCTCGGACGAAACGCCGGAAGGCCGTTCGATCGTCGTGCTTGCCAAGGAGAAATACGGCCTGCGCGGCCGCGACATGGCGCCGATCCATGCCGAGTTCGTGCCGTTCTCGGCGCAGACCCGGATGAGCGGCATCAATCTCGACGGATCACGCATCCGCAAAGGTGCCGTCGATTCGATCATCGAATATGTCCGGCAGTTGAAGCGGGGGCAGTTCGCCGCCCCCGCCGAACTCAACGGCATCGTCGAGACCATCGCCAAATCCGGCGGCACCCCGCTGGCGGTGGTCAAGGATGACCGTATCCTGGGCGTCATTCACCTCAAGGACGTCGTCAAGGGCGGCATCCGCGAACGCTTCAACGAATTGCGCCGCATGGGCATCCGTACCGTGATGATCACCGGCGACAATCCGCTGACGGCGGCGGCGATTGCCGCGGAATCCGGCGTCGATGACTTCCTGGCGCAGGCAACGCCGGAAGCCAAGCTGAAACTGATCCGCGACGAACAGGCCAAAGGCAAGCTGGTTGCCATGTGCGGCGACGGCACCAATGACGCTCCGGCTCTGGCCCAGGCGGATGTCGGCGTCGCCATGCAGACCGGCACCCAGGCGGCCCGCGAGGCCGGCAACATGGTCGATCTCGACAGCAATCCGACCAAGCTGATCGAGATCGTCATGATCGGCAAGCAGCTGCTGATGACGCGCGGTGCGTTGACGACCTTCTCGATCGCCAACGACGTGGCGAAGTATTTCGCCATCATCCCGGCAATGTTCGCGGCCTTCCTGCCGCAACTGGGAGCGCTCAACATCATGCATCTGGCGTCGCCCCAGAGCGCCATCCTCTCGGCCATCATCTTCAATGCGCTGGTCATCATCGCCTTGATCCCGTTGGCCCTGAAAGGTGTGCGTTACGAGGCCCGCGGCGCCGCCAGCCTGTTGCGTCGCAACATCGCCATCTACGGCATCGGCGGCGTCATTGTTCCCTTCATCGGCATCAAGGCGATCGACGTCGTTGTCGCCGCCTTGCATCTGGTTTGATCCGGTCTCCAGGAGGACCACTATGTTAGCTCAACTTCGTCCAGCCATTATGCTTACGGTCGTGATGACGGCACTCACCGGTGTGGTTTATCCCTACGCGGTGACCGGCGTCGCCCAAGTCGCCTTTCCCGATCAGGCCAACGGCAGCCTGATCGAACGCGACGGCAAGGTGATCGGCTCCAGCCTGATCGCCCAGGGCTTCGCCAGCGACCAGTACTTCCACAGTCGCCCCTCGGCGGCCGGCCAGGGATATGATGCGACCTCGTCGAGCGGCTCCAACCTGGGGCCGACCTCGAAGGCGCTGATCGACCGCGTCACGGCCAGCGTCAAGGATCTGCAGAAGACCAGCGATCAGCCGATCCCGGTCGACCTGATAACGACCTCGGGCAGCGGCCTCGATCCGGATATCACCCCGGCGGGCGCCAATTACCAGGTCGCCCGGGTCGCCAAGGCGCGCGGCCTGAGCCCCGAACAGGTCCAGGCCCTGGTCAACGACCATGTCGAAGGCCGGCAGCTCGGCTTCGTTGGCGAGCCGCATGTCAACGTGTTATCTCTGAACCTCGCTCTGGACCAACTCAAGAAGCCCTGATCGAGGAATGCCGCCCCGGATGCCTGATCCCCGCTCATCCCTGCCCGAAGACAGCAAACGGCCATCCCCGGATGCGCTTCTGGCAACCACCGAGGACCGGCATCCGGGGCGGCTGAAGATCTTTCTCGGCGCCGCCCCCGGTGTGGGCAAGACCTACGAAATGCTGCTGGCCGGCAAGGCCAAGCAGCGCGAGGGGGTCGATGTCATCGTCGGCCTGGTGGAAACCCATGGCCGCGCCGAAACCAAGGCGCTGCTGGAAGGCCTTGAGATCCTGCCGCGCAAGGACGTCGCCTATCGCGACCGCAAGCTGGCGGAGATGGATCTCGACGCCATCCTCGCCCGCCGCCCGCAACTGGTCCTGGTCGACGAACTCGCCCATACCAATGTGCCCGGCAGCCGCCATGCCAAGCGCTATCAGGATGTCGAGGAAATTCTCGCGGCGGGCATCGACGTCTATTCGACGCTGAACATCCAGCATCTGGAAAGCCTCAATGACGTCGTGGCGCAGATCACGCGGGTGCGGGTGCGGGAGACCCTGCCCGATCACGTGGTCGACGAAGCCGACGAGATCGAAGTCATCGACCTCACGCCCAAAGATCTCATCCAGCGCCTGCGCGAGGGCAAGATCTACGGCAAGCAGGTCGCCGAGCGGGCCGTCGATCACTATTTCTCCGAAGGCAATCTGACCGCGCTGCGCGAGATGGCGCTGCGGCGCACCGCCCAACGGGTCGACGAGCAGATGGTGGATTACATGCAGGCGCATGCGATCCGCGGCCCCTGGGCGGCCGGCGAACGCATCGTCGTCTGCATCAACGAGCATCCCAGTTCGGCCAGCCTGGTGCGCTATGCCAAGCGTACGGCCGACCGCCTGCAGGCGAAATGGGAAGCGCTCTACATCGAAACGGTGCGGCACCAGACGCTGCGCGAAGCCGATCGCGACCGCATTGCCGGCGCCTTGCGCCTGGCCGAGCATCTGGGCGGCGGGGCGGTGACGATTCCCGGCCGCCATATCGCCGCCGACCTGGTGGATTACGCCACCGCCAACAACATCACCCGCATCATCATCGGCAAGTCGCGCCGGCCGCGCTGGTTCGAGCTGCTGCACGGCTCGGTCGTGCATGACTTGCTGCGGCACTCGGGCCATATCGACGTCCATGTCGTCGCGGGCGAAGCCATGCCGGCGGCGGAGATCGCCGAGCCGCCGGCCAGCCCGGCCAGCAAGCCCTTCGACCTCTGGCCTTATGTGGTCAGCACGGTGATGGTGGCGCTTGCAGCCGGCATCGGTTTCCCGCTCAACCAGGCGATCAGCTTGCCGAACATCTCCATGCTGTTCCTGGCAGCGGTGCTGTTCAGCGCCATGCGCTACGGCCTCTGGCCGTCGCTTTATACCTCGTTGGTCAGCATGCTGACCTATAACTTCCTGTTCCTGCCGCCGCTCTTCACCTTCACCATTGCCGACCCGTCGAATGTGGTCGCGCTGTTCTTTTTCCTGGTGGTGGCGATCTTCACCAGCCAGCTGGCGGCGCGGGTACGGCTGGAGGCGAAGGCGTCGAAGCGGCGGGCCGATTCGACCGCCGCCCTCTATGCCTTCAGCCGCAAGATCGCCGGCATCGGCGACATGGATGACCTGCTATGGGCGACGGCGCATCAGATCGCCGCCATGCTGAAGCTGCATGTGGTCCTGGTTCTGCCGCAAGGCGGCGTGCTGCAGGTGCGCGTCGGCTATCCGCCGGAGGATGAATTGAACGAAGCCGATCTGGCGGCGGCGACCTGGACCTGGACGCAGGGCAAGCCGGCCGGCCGCGACGCGGAAACGCTGCCGGGGGCGCGGCGCCTGTTCCTGCCGCTCCGCACCGAACGCGGCCTGGTCGGTGTCATGGGCATCGACCGGGAACAGCAGGGGCCGCTGCTGACGCCGGATGACCGGCGCCTGCTGGATGCGATTTCCGACCAGGCGGCGATCGCCATCGAGCGCATCAACCTTGCCGGCGATATCGACCAGGCGCGGGTCGTCGCCGAGACCGAACGCCTGCGCTCGGCGCTCCTCACCTCGATCTCGCATGATCTCAAGACGCCGCTGGCCTCGATCATCGGCTCGGCCAGCAGCCTGCGTTCCTTCGGCGCCAGCTTCGATGGCGAGACGCGCGACGAGTTGCTGCTGACCATCCAGGAAGAGGCGGAACGCCTGAACCGCTTCGTCGGCAACATCCTCAACATGACGCAGCTGGAATCGGGCGCGCTGGAGCCGCGCCGCAGCCCGGTCGACCTTGAAGACGCCATCGTCGCCGCGACCAAATCCGCGGTGCGCCTGCTGGGCCACCATCATCTGCGGCTCGATATCGCCATGGATCTGCCCCTGTTGCGGCTCGATTTCGTGCTGTTCGGCCAGGTGCTGTTCAACCTGATCGACAACGCCGCCAAATATTCGCCGCATGATACCGAGATCCTGGTGCGGGCGCGGCGCGGCGAGGCGGAATTGCGCATCGAGGTGATCGACGAGGGGCCGGGCATTCCGGCGGAAGACCTCGAGCGCATCTTCGACAAGTTCTTCCGCGTCCATGGCGGCGACCGGCGGCGCGCCGGCACCGGCCTTGGCCTGGCGATCTGCCGCGGCCTGATCGATCTGATGGGCGGCCGGATCTACGCGGAGAACCGGACGGACCGGAGCGGCGCCCGCTTCATCATCCTGTTTCCCAATGACCTTGGCGTCGAGCGCAGCAGCCTCGACAAGCTGGCCGAGGAGAAATATATCGACGACATGACGGACTCTCGACCGATCGCCGAGCACGCAACCAGGAAGGCGGAATAGAGAACCAATGAGTCACGGTACCCGCATTCTTGTCGTCGATGACGAACCTGCCATCCGGCGCTTCCTGCGCAGCTCCCTGCTGGCCGAAGGTTTCGTGGTCGAGCAGGCGGAGACGGCGGCGTCGGCCCTGCTGGCGGTGCGCCAGACCAAGCCGGATATCATCATTCTCGATCTCGGCCTGCCCGATCGGGACGGGCTCGACGTGATCCGCGAGATTCGCACGCAATCCGCCGTGCCGATCATCGTCCTCTCGGTGCGCAATGACGAAGCCGGCAAGGTCGCAGCCCTCGATAGCGGCGCCGACGACTACATCACCAAGCCGTTCGGCGTCGACGAGCTGCTGGCCCGCATGCGGGCGGCTTTGCGCCATCGCCTGCAGGCGCAGGGGCATGGCCCCGTCTTCCAGACCGGCGAGCTCAGCATCGATTTCCTGCAGCGCGTCGTCAAGCTGCGCGGCCAGGAACTGCGCCTGTCGCGGCGCGAATACGACCTGCTGCGCTTCATGGCCGAACATGCAGGCAAGGTCATCACCCATCAACAGCTCTTGACCGCCGTCTGGGGCGAAGCGCATCGCAACGATGTCGAATATCTGCGCGTCTATGTGCGCCAGTTGCGCCAGAAACTGGAAGACGACCCGCAGCAGCCCGCCTATCTGCAGACCGAACCCGGCGTCGGCTATCGTCTGCGCCTGCTCGATGCCCCCAAGGCCGGCTAGGGTGGTCGGCTAAGTTGGCCGGCTAAGTTGGATTAAGCTGCCGGGCACGCTGCTTCAGGGCGGTGGTGAGGAATTCGGTGAAGGCGCGGATGCGCGGCATGTGCCGGATGTCCTGGTGCACCACCATCCAGATCTCGCGGACCGGCGGCGCCACCGGTGTCTCAAGACGCACCAGAGGCCGCGCGTCCCCCAGGAAACGCGCGAGGCAGGCGAGCCCCATGCCGTCGACCGTCGCCGCCACATGGGTGAAGCGGCTGTTGCTGCGCAGGACGATGGCGGCCTCGGATGTCAGTCCCTGGAACCACTGCATATCCGGCACCAGCATCAGGTCTTCCTGCACCAGGATGCGCCGATGGCCGGGTGCGCCGGCGGTGAAATCCGGCAGGCCGTAATGATCGAGATAGCTCCGCGCTGCATAGACGCCGACGGCAAAATCGGTAACCCGCCGCGCCGCCAGTTCCTGCTGGGTCGGCCGCGACAGCCGCAGGGCAACTTCCGCCTCGCGCCGGGTCAGGCTGAGATTGCGGGAATCGGTGACCAGTTCCAGGCCGATGCCGGGATAGGCCTCCTGAAAGGCATGGAACATGGGCGTCAGGATTTCCGCCGCCAGGGTTTCGACGGAGGTGACGCGAATGGTTCCTTCGAGCCGGATGTCCTTGCCGGTGATCACCCGCTCGATCGCCAGCGCCTCGCTCTCGATGCGCTCGACATTGCCGAGGATCGCCTCGCCGGCCGGCGTCAGCACATAACCGCGCGGCGTCTTCTGGAGCAGCTTCGCGCCGGTGCGCTCTTCCAACCCGGCGAGCCGCCGGCCCATGGTGGATTGCCGGACGCCGAGGCTGCGGGCCGCGGCCGAAAGACTGCCCTGGCGGGCGATCGCGAGGAAGTGTCGGAGGTCATCCCAATCGAGCATGAAGCCATGTTATGCGGAAATGCATAATATGTCACCATTAATGGTCGTTTCCATGCGTTTTTAGTTCGACGATATCTCGATGGTCGCCCACCGGCATGGGGCCGTGCTGGGTCGCGATTGGAGACTGCCATGATTGATTCACGTACCGCTCCCTATGCCGCGCTGCTGCTGCGACTTGCGTTGGGCGCCCTGTTCCTGGCCCATGCCAGCCTGAAAATCTTCGTCTTCACCCCAGCCGGCACGGCCCAGTTCTTTGAAAGCATCGGCCTGCCCGGCGCCCTCGCTTATCTCACCATCCTGGTCGAAGTGATCAGCGCCGTCGCCCTGATCCTCGGCGTGCAAACGCGGATCGCCGCTTTGGCCGGCTGCGTCATCCTGCTCGGCGCCATCTTCACCGTCCACATCCATGCCGGCTTCTTTTTCACCAATCCGAATGGCGGCTGGGAATATCCCGGCTTCTGGGTGGTCGCCCTTCTGGTCCAGGCGCTGCTGGGTGATGGCGCCTATGCGCTGGCGCCGAGCGTCAAGAAAACGACGATTGCCGCCTGAATTCCCTGAGTTGCCGTCACGCGGGGGCGCCCCAGCCGGTGCCCCCGTCGCCCCTTTCACCGATGGAAGCAGAACATGCAGCCGAGCATCTTTCTCAGCCATGGCGCGCCCACCCTGCCCCTGACCAGTTGCCCGGCGCATGATTTCCTGGTCGATCTCGGGCTGCAGCTGAAAAAGCCGCGGGCGATTCTCGCCGTCTCGGCGCATTGGGAGACGGCGACGCCGACCGTCAGCGCCGTCGCCACCAACGAGACGATCCACGACTTCTACGGCTTCCCCCAGGCGCTCTATCAGCTGACCTATCCCGCACCCGGCCTGCCCGAACTGGCGGAGAGTGTCAGCGATCTTCTCTGCACGGCCGGCCTAGCCTGCCATATCGACCGCAATCGCGGCCTCGATCACGGCGCCTGGGTGCCGCTGATGCTGATGTTTCCGCAGGCGGATGTGCCGGTCCTGCAACTCTCCCTGCAGCATGGCCTGGGCCCCGCACATCACTTGCAGCTGGGCCGCGCCCTGGCGCCGCTGCGCGATCAGGATGTCCTGATCGTCGGCTCCGGCAGCTTCACCCATGACCTGTCGCGTTTCCGCGGCCAGCGCCTCGACAGCCCGGCCGCGCCCGATGTCGATGCCTTCGCCGATTGGATGGCCGAACGGCTGATGCGCGGCGCGACCTGCGATCTGCTCACCTATCGCCGGCAGGCGCCCCATGCCACCACCCATCATCCCAGCGAGGAACATCTGCTGCCGCTGTTCGTCGCTTGCGGCGCGGGCGGCGAGAAGGCGACCGCCCGGCATCTCCACCGCAGCACCACTTTCGGCTTTCTGCGGATGGATGCCTTCGCCTTTCAATAGACATCAAAGCATTGATATTGTATCGATAATTCCATCAGCGTAACCTCTGCCGGCGGCCCCACGAATAACGCTGCGGAGCGTCGAACAGGCCCGGCTGGCGACGGGGGTAGCAACCGGGGAGTAGCGACCGGTCTGGCGCTCTTTGCGTGATCGTCGCGTTTCGCAGATCTCGATGGAGCCTCCCTTGATTTCTTGGCGTCGCCTTCCCTGGTTCGACCGTGCCGGGCAGTTTTCCTGGCTCAAGACCCTTTGCCTCCTGGGTGTTATTGCGCCGGGGCTCTGGGTCGCCATCGCCTGGTTCCTGGCGGATCAGCATGCACCGCAAGCGATCGGCGCCGGCAGCCTGGCCGGAGGAATCGGGGCGGGGATCGGCAACAGCGCGCTCGGAAATGGTGCGCTTGGAAATAGCGCGGCGGGAGGCGGCGTCCTGCCGCTGGGGGCCATGCCGGTGACCGAGGCGCTGCATCAGATCGGCCTCTGGGCCATCCGGCTGCTGCTGATCACACTCGCCATCACGCCCTTGCGGCGGATCGGCGCCTGGCCGCGCCTGATGCTGTTGCGCCGCATGCTGGGCGTCGCCGCCTTCGCCTATGCCGCCATCCATCTGACGATCTATATCGTGCAGCAGCATTTCCGGCTCGGCTTCGTCGCCAGCGAGATTCTGCTCCGTTTCTACCTGACCATCGGCTTCGTGACGCTGCTGGGTCTGTTGGCGCTGGCCGTCACCTCGACCGACCGCATGATGCGCAGGCTGGGCGGCAGGAACTGGCAGCGGCTGCATTACCTGGCCTATCCGATCGCCGCCCTCGGCCTGTTCCACTTCTTCCTGCAATCCAAGGCCAATGTGACGGAGGCCGCCCTCACCACCGGGTTCTTCTACTGGCTGATGCTCTACCGCCTGGCCTATCGCTGGAACCGCGAACGCGCCTTGGCGCTGTGGCAGCTGGCCGTGCTGGCGGTCGCCGCCGGCCTTGCAACCGCGCTCGGCGAAGCCGCCTGGTATCAGTTCGCGACCGGCTTGGGCGGCAGCCGCATCCTGCTTGCCGATCTGCGCTTTGCCTTCCACATCCGCCCGTGCTGGTGGGTGCTGGCGGCCGGCCTCGCCATGGTTCCGCTGAAACTGGCGGCGGACCGTTTCTGGGGCGCAAAGAAGAAACGGCAGGGCATGCGCCCTGCCGTCTCCACCACGTAAAAAACCGAAGCTATGAAGCTTGCCGGGCCGATTCCTGCCCGTGCGTCGCCTGACCGCGCGTCGCGCCGACCGGGATCGGTCGCTCCCCAGCCACCGTGGTGCGATAGAGCAGGCGGCGGACGCCGTCATAGTCGTTGATCGCCAGATGCAGGGTGCAGCGATTGTCCCAGATCGCCAGGGTGCCCGGCTGCCAGCGCCAGCGGCAGGTGAATTCCGGCCGCGTGCAATGCTGATGCAGATAGTCCAGCAGCGGCTTCGATTCCGCGGCTGTCATATCCGCGAAACGCTGGGTATAGACGGGATTGACGAACAGCGCCTTGCGCCCGGTGACGGGATGCACCCGCACCACCGGATGCAGTTCCTCGCGATCGGCGGCGGGATCGTTGCGCACCATGCGGATCGAGCGGCTGACCGCCGCATCGGCGCCGGGGCCATTGGTGCCATGCGGCCAGCCGGTATGGACCGCCTGCAGCGGATCAAGCAGGCGCTGCAGGCCGGGCGAGAGGTTTTCATAGGCGGCATACTGGTTGGCCCAGAGCGTGTCGCCGCCGACCGGCGGCAGTTCCGAGGCATAGAGCAGGGTCAGGCTGGGCGGCTGGGGCAGGAAGGAAAAATCGCTGTGCCAGGTGCCGCCGAAGGTGGAAATGCGCTTTTCATCCGCCTCCTTGAGGACGGCGATGACATCGGGATGGCTGTCCATGCCCTTGACGAAGGGCACGCGCAGAACCGGCCCGACCGCCGCCGTGGCGGCGAGCAGCTGGTCGATGGTCAATTCCTGGTCGCGCAGAAAAATCACGCCATAGCGGGCGATCGCCTCGCGAATTGTCGGGACGGCCGCTTCCGGACGCCGCAAATCCAGACCGTGGATTTCCGCTGCCAGATCCGGCGTGAGGGGGCGAATGTCGACCTGTGTCATGAGGAACCGCTTTCTGGCCGGGATTGAGGGCCGGCCGTGTCCAATAAATGTCTTGCGAAAGGGCGCCGGTAGGACGCGCCGTGCAGGGCGGAAGTATGACCAAGGACCGGGATATCGTCCATTGCCGTGATCAGGGGCCGCGACGAGAAATATTCGTCGCGCCGGAAATGTTTCATGCCGCTTTCGCCCCTCGACCGGCCGGGCTCTGGCCCTATAGAAAATAGGCAGGAAATGGCATTGCACCCGTCGCCGCACCGACGGGCAGGTGAAGATAGGGATCGGGCCGGGACATGGAACAATTGCAACTGCGCGTCGCCGAAATCTGGTCGCAGGCCGGCGGCATCAAGGGCTTCGAACTGGTGAGCCCGAGCGGCGCCCCCTTGCCCCCCTTTTCCGCCGGCGCCCATGTCCTGGTGCATCTGCCCAACGGCCTCGTCCGGCAATATTCCATGTGCAACGATCCCAGCGAAACCCATCGCTACGAAATCGGCGTCTTGCGGGCGCCCGACGGCCGCGGCGGCTCCACTTTCATGCATGAGGGTGTGAAGGTCGGCGATCTCCTCACCGTCGATCTGCCGCGCAATAATTTCGAACTCAAGGAAGATGCCGCCACCTATATCCTGATCGCCGGCGGCATCGGCGTCACGCCGCTGCTTGCCATGGCGCACCGGCTCAACCGTCTCGGCAAGAGCTACAAGCTCTATTACTGCACGCGGGCCAAGGAAATGACGGCCTATCTGGAGCGGCTCACCGGCACCGATTTCGCCGAGCGCGTGGCCTTCGTCCATGACGGCGGCGACCCCGGCAAGGGGCTCGACGTCAAGGCCCTGCTGAAAGACCTGCCGGCCAATGCCCGGCTCTATTGCTGCGGTCCCACCGGGTTGATGAATGCCGTCAAGGCAGCCGCGAGCCATTGGCCCGCCGACCGGGTCCATTTCGAAGCCTTCAGCGCGGACCCTGCCGCCAAGCCGGAAGTCCCTGCCGGCGGCGACCAGAGCTTCGAGATCGAGCTTGCCAGTTCCGGCAAGGTGCTGACCGTCCCGGCCGAGGAGAGCATCCTCTCGGTCCTGCGCGACCAGGGCATCAATATCCCCAGCGCCTGCGAGGAGGGCATCTGCGGCACCTGCATCGTCAATGTGCTGGAAGGCGTGCCCGACCACCGCGACCAGATCCTCACCGACGAGGAGAAGGATTCCAACACCTGCATCACGGTCTGCTGCTCGCGGTCCCGCTCGGCGCGGCTGAAGCTGGATCTTTAACCTTTCCGCGCGGAATGGTCGCTGCCGCCAGCGCAAATCCGACCTATATAAGATTAAGGACCATTCACCGATTGAGGACCATGTCCGGCCGATAGTATCGGGCGATGGCGCGGATCGCCGCAGCCTATCGGCAATACAACCATTGACCGCGCAAGCCAGGGGAGAAAAGATAGGTGCCCCGAATACGGCCGGATGACATCCGGCTGATCCACCCCGGATTATTCACCCCGGAACCACCTGCCTAAGCTTCCCGCAGAAAGGACGACGGATCGTCATGTATCGCACCAAGAACACTTTGTCGGAAAACATTCGCGCGAAATCGATTGCCCTGCTCAACGAGCATCTGGCATCCGCCATCGACCTGCACGGTCAAATCAAGCAGGCGCATTGGAATGTGCGGGGCGACAACTTCATCGGCATCCATGAACTGTTCGACCGGGTGGCGGCGGAAACCATCACCTTCTACGACAGCATCGCGGAACGCGTGGGCGCCTTGGGCGGCACCGCGGAGGGAACATCGCAGACGGCCGTGAAGAAGTCCTTCCTGAAGCCCTATCCGCTGGGCGTCGCCGACAGCAAGGCGCATATCGAGGCCGTTACCTCGGCCCTTGCCGAGTTCGGCACCTCGACCCGCAAGGCGATCGATGAGTCGGCCGGCTTCGGCGATGCCGATACGGCCGATATTTTCACAGAAGTATCGCGCGGCGTCGACCAGCAGATCTGGCTGATCGAATCGCATCTGATACCGACGCCGGCCAAGGGCGGCGCCCGCAAGTAACCGGCGCATGCCTCCTCCGTACCGGGGGGAATTGATCAGGGCGAGGCAGGCGATCCCGGATCGCGGCAACCGCCCCGGCGCGCCGACCGAAAGATCCGCAGCGCGCCGTCAATCGATATAATCCATGACACCGATGATGCGGGTGACGGCGCCCGTGTCATCGGCGGTCGGACAATCGATCGATTCAAACTGCCGGTGCTCGCTGCCGATGAAATCCAGATGGCCGCGGCACATGCGGCAGCTGCGGGCTTCAACGATCGACCGGTAATACTGGTAAAGCTCGTGGCCGTAATCCTCGCTCGGCCGGCTGGCAACCAGTTCGCCTGACACATTGCGGCCGATCATGCTGATCACCACCTCGCCGAGCAGGCGGAAGCGGAAGGCGCCGTCGGCCGGGGTTTCGACTACGAACAGATAGGGCGCCAAAGCCCGGTGCTGCACGATGTCGAAATTCCTCCAAAGCGGCAGATTGGCGGGCGGCTCGATCGCAGCCTGCCACCATTCGTAGAGGCTCCGGACACGCGGACTGATAAAGCCCGTCGTCGGCTCGACCGAGCCTATGTCGACGCCGGAAACCGTATTGGGGGGCAAGTCGTGGCGGCGCATGTCACACACGAAACAGCTTCTTATATTTTGCAAACCTACAAGAAGCCCGGCTCCGGCGAAAGCGATTTGCTACCATATCCTTGTGTGGGTAGGCTTTTACGTTTTTCATGGCCGAACGAGCCGGCGAATGACGATCGTTCAATTCCCCTTACAGGAAATAGATCGCGGCCAGAATCATATTGACGCGCTGGCCATCCGGCGACAGCGGCAGCAGCAATTTAGCCTGATGTGAAAAAATGCCGTAGCTGTTCTCGAAGGCCGCTTCGTAATAGGCAGGACGGCCGTCCTCATAGACCGGCCGGTATTGGCGCACCAAGAGCTCCCGCTCCTGCGCGGAGGTCACCAGTTCGACGCCGTGACCGGTACGGCGGTCGCCGTAATAATCCTCGATATGGGTACCTTCGAGGCGGACGCGATAGTTGAACAGGCTGTCGGTGAACTCGACCAGCACCAGGTTGCCGAGCCAGGACTTCATGTCCAGCGCGTCGATATCCCGGTACGAGGGCATGCGGCGGCCGGCGGCCTTGTCGCTCCAATAGCCATAGAGCCGGAGCAGCCGCTCATCGCGCAGATTTGGCAGCGCCGTAACGGGTCCCGATGCCATTACGCCCCCACCGCTTGCTGGACGGCCGAGCCGAGATGTTGGCGCAGGAACGCCGTGGCCTCAGCCAGTGGCATCGGCTTAGCGAAGAGATAGCCCTGGCCGTATTCCACATTCAAATTGCGCAGATGTTCCGCCTGGGCCGGCGTTTCGATCCCCTCCGCCACCACGTCGCGCCGCAGGATCTGCGCCAGTTTCGCGATCGCCTTGCAGATTTCGAAGCCCTCGCGGTTCTCCGTCAGGCGGATCACGAAGGAGCGGTCGATTTTCAGCGTATGGAAGGGAAAACGGTGCAAATGCGACAGGGACGAGTATCCGGTGCCGAAATCGTCGATCGACACTTTGACGCCCAGGGCAACGATGCGGGCCAATAGGGCCTGGGTACGTTCCGGATTATCCATCACCATGCTCTCGGTGACCTCGATTTTCAGCCTGTCGGGCGGGATCTTGGTTTCATCCAACGCTAAACGTATATCATTGACAATTGCTTCCGTCTCCAACTGCCGACCGGAGACGTTGACGGCGACCTGCGGGGCGAAACCCGTGAGGGCCTGCCATTCGGCGATCTGGCGGCAGGCGACCCCGATGCAGCGCCGGCCGATTTCGACGATCAGCCCGGTTTCTTCCGCCAGCGGAATGAAGTCGCCGGGAGAAACCAGCCCCTTTTGCGGATGGCGCCAGCGAATCAGCGCCTCGAAGCCATGAATTCCGCCGTCTTCCAGGCGCATGATCGGCTGATAGAAAAGCTCCAGTTCATTGCCCCGGGCCACGGCCTGACGCAGATCGCCGACCAGATCGAGCCGTTTCAAGGCGCTCTGCTGCATGCCGGGATCGAATTTCACGGCCCGCGCCCGGCCCAGGGCCTTGGCCCGGTAGACGGCCAGATTGGCATCGGAAATCAGCGGCTCGGCCGAGCGGACCTTGGCCTCGCTGGCGACTGCGACACCGATACTGGCGGTGATCTCGACCACGCGCTCATCGACCGTGAAGGGTCGCGTGATCGCTTCCTGGATGGCTTCCACCAGCCGATCGACCGCCGGCCCCACTTCGCCCTCGAACAGCCGGAGGACGGCATATTCGTCCTCGTTGAGACGGGCCAGGGTATCCTGGCTGCTCAGCACCTGCTGCAGGGCGCGGGCCACCGAGATCAGCAATTGATCGCCGGTGCCTAGGCCGAGGCTGTCGTTGATGTCCTTGAAACGGTCGAGATCGATGATCGCCACCAGGACGTCACGCGGTTCCTCATTTGCCATCATCTGCAAGGCAAAATCGGTACGCTCACGAAAAGCTGCACGATTGGCAAGGCCGGTCAGCCGGTCGAAGCGGGCATCGAACAGCAATTGCTGCTCACTCTGCTTGCGGGCGGTGATATCCGTCATCGACCCGGCCATACGGACCGGGCGCTGGGCGCCGTCGGTGACCTTCAGGCCGCGGGCCAGCATCCAGTGCTCGCTGCCATCGGCATGGCGCAGGCGGAACTCATGCTCAAGATGCGCCGCGCCGCCGGTGAGATGCGCCTGGATCGCTGCCTGCAAGGGCTCCAGGTCATCCGGCAGGACACGGTCGTACCAGTCGCCGATTCCCCCGGTTGCCTGTCCCGCGGTCAGCCCGACGATGTCGTGCCAGCGCGGCGAGGTATAGAACTTCTCCTGCACCAGGTCCCAATCCCAGAGCCCGTCATTGGCGCCGCGCGCCGACAAGGCGTAGCGCTCCTCGCTCTGGCGCAAGGATGCCTCGACGGCGCGACGGCGGCGTTCTTCCGCGATGCCGCGCAACAGCACCACGCTGGCGAAGGTAAGGAGGACGGTGAGGCTGGGAAACAGCAGATTGAGCCACAGTTGCTGCCGGACAAAGACCATCTGGCAGATCATGATCCAGGCCAGCAACGCCGCTCCGGCGATGCCGAGTGCGGCCGCCAGGTTCAAGCGCGGCGCCGTCAAGGTGACCAGCAGGCCGAGCAGAAGGATCGCGGCGAGGTCGGCCCGCCGATGCCAGCCGGGCTGTTGCAGGGCGCCGCCATGCAGGATGTGATCGATAATCGCGGCGTAACGCTCGATTCCCGGCAATTGATCGGCAAAGGGCGTGCGGACGAAATCCGTGATGCCCACACTGGTTGGCCCGACCAGAACCAGCTTATCGGCAAGCGCCTCTGCCGGCACCTTCCCATCCAGCACGTCGACCAGCGAATAGGTGGAAAAGGTTCCGGCGGGGCCATCATAATTGACGATAATGCGATTCTGTTCGTCGAGCGGCACACGCAGATCGCCCATCACGATGCCGCGCCCCAGATAAAGCTGCACATTCGTCCAGGCCATGCCGAGATAGGCGGCGGCGGCCCGCACCGACAGCGACGGATAGGTCTTCCCATTCAACCCACCGGCCGCATAATCGTATCGCAAGGAACCATCCGCATCGAAGATGCTGGCATCGTGTCCGGCACCGGCTGCCGCGGCGCCCAGGGCCGCAACCGGCGGCAGCAGGCCGGCGGATGGCAAGGCATTGCTACTTAGCCGGCCGCCGCTGACGATGTTGAAGGCCCATCTCTTGGCCTCGGCATCACCGGCCGTAAAAGCGGGCGATTGTTTCGGCAGGCCGGCCGCCGGCATGGCATAATCCAGGCGAAAACTGAAAGGCAGGATGACGTTTCCGGCCCGGCGCATGGCGGCGGCAAGATCGTCGTCGGGCGTGGCGCGTGTCAGCAGCTCCGTCATGGCGGCGCGCTGCGGCGCTTCGCGGGAAGACGCAGAAAGGTTGGTCAGCGTATCGCGCAGCTCGGCGGACAGATTGAGCTCAGGCTCGCTGAACAGCATATCGAAGACGACGGTGCGGGCCTGTGCTGCCGAGAGCCGGTCGACCAGTTCGGCATAGAGGCGGCGGCCGAGCGGCCAGCGGCCGTAACGCTGCAGGCTCTTTTCATCGACCGCGATCAAGGCAATGTCCGGCGACGGCACGAGCGGTCCGCGCATTTGAAAACGCAGATCCAGCAACTGACCTTCCAGGCGGCGTGCCACCGGCCAATCGCTGCCGACCAAATATGCCGTTGCCATGGCCAGGGTCAGCAGCGCTGACGTCAGGGTCATGATGGGCGCGCGCAAGCACCCCTCCATTCGGCTCGCATATCGACAGACTGCATATCGAAAGAAAACCCGGCTTCAAGGTCCGATAATCAGCAAATCCCCCAGCCTCAGCGATTTGCCATGCCGAATCGTTCTATCGGAAAAATTCCCCAATAGCGATCAGGTTTTGCATTCCCTGACCCGCGCCGAGCGAAACGCCGCATGCGCAGCCGGTCGGCGCGGCCACGCGGCAGGGTCACGAGGTCACCAATCTCGGTACGAAGTATTTGCCACAAATTCGTTGTATTGACGTTAAGAGGGCTAATATTTATCGGCAGTTTCAGCGCGCCTGCCGATGCAATCATCTTCGCGAGGGAATATGACGGTGCCAGGGAAGCTCAATGACGGCCTTGCCGGCCGCCTGAATGCAGTGCTCGATGGCTTTCTGGCAGGCAAGAAAGTGGTCGGCGCCGTACTGCTGGTGCTGCAGGACGGCGCCCTGCAGTATTCCCGCGCCGCCGGTTACGCCGATCGTGAATCCGGCCGTCCCATGCAGCTCAACGCGATTTTCCGTTTAGCCTCGCTGACCAAGCCGATCGTCACGGCGGCCGTGATGCGGCTGATCGAGCAGGGCCGCCTGCGTCTTGACGATCGCATCGATGCTTATCTTCCGGCGTTTCGTCCCCGCTTGCGCGACGGCAGCGCCCCGGCGATCACCGTCCATCACCTGCTGACCCACACCGCCGGGCTGGGCTATGGCTTCCGGCAACCGGTTGATGGCGCCTATCCCGCCGCCGGGATTTCCGATGGGCTTGACGCGCCGGGCCGCAGCTTCACGGACAATCTGGCGCGCATCGCCGATGTCCCGCTCGCTTATCCGCCCGGCACCAATTGGGGCTATTCCGTGGCGCTCGATGTCCTCGGGGCAGCCTTGGAGCAGCTCAGCGGCGACACCCTGCCGGCGCTGGTCGGGCAGTTGGTAACCGGTCCGTTGGAGATGCGCGATACGGCCTTCACCTGCCGGGATGCGGAGCGGCTCGCGGTGGCCTATGGCGATGGCGAGCCGGAGCCCAATCGCCTGAGCGGCACGGCGGTCATTCCCTTTGCCGGGGCCTCGGGTATCCGCCTCGCGCCGGAGCGCTTCGCCGATCCCGCCTCCTTCCCCTCAGCCGGCGCCGGCATGCTGGGAACCGCGCAGGATTTCGCCCGCTTCCTGGAAACGATCCGCACCGGCGGTGCACCGATCCTGCAGCACACGACTGTCGCACAGATGACGCGCAGCCAGATCGGCGATCTCACGGTCGACATGCGGGGCCCCGGCTGGGGCTTCGGCTATGGCTGGTCGGTGCTGAATGATCCGGCGGCAGCGGGGGTCCCGCACCGGGTTGGCACACTGCAATGGGGTGGCGTCTACGGCCATTCATGGTTCGTCGATCCGGCGGCGAAACTTACCGTCATCGGCCTGACCAATACCGCCGTCGCCGGCATGACCGGCGCCTTTCCCCTGGCCATACGCGATGCCATCTATCAAGCGATGGCCTGATCGCGGTGCGATGTAGTGCAGCATCGCCTCCCTCTCGCGCCGAGGATGCGCCGAAGGCAGCGCGCCTCTCTTGCGCTGCAACCATTAAGCGTTCAGTAGCAGTCACGCGATTCGTGCCGGGGCGGCTCGGCGAAAGACGAGCGCGGAACGGAGCCGAGGTCAGTGCGTGGTCGTTTCGGTCCGCCACACAGGTCGGATTCCGCGGGAGGGGAAGAGCAAGATCCGAGGTCTCATGGGTTCGGCCTTCACATCCATTGCCTTCGCCTGCCGCTTGCCGGCAATGCCGAGCAATAGAAAGGCAAGGCGCATGTCACCTGGGGCAACAAGGACATGACCAACCAGGGCGGATTGGTGGGCGGCGTCGCCGCGATGGATGCCAAGCCGCTGAACTGACGGCCTGGGCGTCGGCCGGCGCGATCGCAAGCACGGGCCGAAAGACTGTGGGAACTCACCAAAAAAACGCTCAGCCGCGGCACGGTTGAGCGTCTTCTGTTGGGAAACGAGCGGCATTCAGACCGACTTGCGGCCGAGCCCCGTCGTCTTGAAGGTCTGCACCTGATGCTTGCGCCCGAAGCGCCGGCCTTCGCCACCGCTATGGCCGGTGCCGGCCGGCTGGAAAGCGGGGATGAGCTGGTGCTTGCCGGGACCGATGAGATCGGCCCGGCCCATGCGCTTCAGGGCTTCGCGCAGCAGCGGCCAGTTTTCCGGGTCGTGATAGCGCAGGAAGGCCTTGTGCAGGCGGCGCTGCTTCAGCCCCTTGATCGCAGCCACCTCTTCGGACACGCCGCGCCGCACCGGGCGCAGCGGATTGTAGCCGGAATGATACATGGCCGTCGCCAGCGCCATCGGCGAGGGCAGGAAGGTCTGCACCTGATCGGCGCGGTAGCGGTTGCGCTTCAGCCACAATGCCAAGTTCATCATGTCTTCATCGCTGGTGCCGGGATGGGCGGCGATGAAATAAGGGATGAGGAAGTATTCTTTCTTGGCGTCCTTGGCGGCCTTGTCGAACAGCTCCTTGAACTTGTCATAGGAGCCGATGCCCGGCTTCATCATCTTCGACAGCGGGCCATCCTCGGTATGCTCCGGGGCGATCTTCAGATAGCCGCCGACATGATGCTCGACCAGTTCCTTGATATAGGCCGGACTCTTGACGGCGAGATCGTAACGCACGCCCGAGGCCACCATGACCTTCTTGATGCCGGGCAGTTCGCGCGACTTCTTATAGAGCTGGATCAGCGAGTCATGGCTGGTGTTCAAATTCGGGCAGATATCCGGGAAGACGCAGGACGGCCGCCGGCAGAGCGATTCCGTGCGCTTATCCTTGCAGGCCATGCGGTACATATTAGCGGTCGGCCCGCCGATATCGGAGATGATGCCGGTGAAGCCCGGCGTCTTGTCGCGGATGACCTCGATCTCGCTCAGGATCGATTTCTCCGAGCGGCTCTGGATGATGCGGCCCTCATGCTCGGTGATCGAGCAGAAGGAACAACCGCCGAAGCAGCCGCGCATGATGGTGACCGAGAAGCGGATCATCTCCCAGGCGGGGATCTTGGCATCGCCATAGACAGGATGCGGCGCCCGCGCATAAGGGAGTTCATAGACCGCATCCATTTCCGGCGTGGTCAGCGGGATCGGCGGCGGCGTCAGCCACACGTCGCGATCGCCATGACGCTGTACCAGGGCGCGGGCATTGCCGGGATTGCTTTCCCGGTGCAGCACGCGCGAGGCGCGGGCATAGGCCTCGCGGTCCTGCGTCACCTGCTCGAAGGACGGCAGGCGCACGACCGTCTTTTCGGTGAGAATGCGGGCGGCTTCGCTGCCTTCGTCGAGATCGTTGGCCGGCGCCACCGTCCAGCCTTCCGGCACCGCGTCCTTCATCACCGCGACGCCGCGGATGTCGTCGATCTCCGCGGGCTTGTCGCCCTTGGCGATGCGATGCGCGACCTCGACCACGGCGCGCTCTGCGTTGCCGTAAAGCAGGATATCGCCCTTGGCATCAACCAGGATGGAGCGGCGGATCTTGTCCGACCAGTAATCATAGTGGGCGATGCGGCGCAGCGAGCTTTCGATGCCGCCCAAGACGATCGGCACGTCGCGATAGGCTTCACGGCAACGCTGCGAATAGACGATGACGGCGCGGTCGGGCCGCTTGCCGCCCTCATCATTGGGGGTGTAGCTGTCGTTATGGCGCAGCCGCCGGTCCGCCGTGTAGCGGTTGACCATGGAATCCATGTTGCCGCCGGTCACGCCGAAGAACAGCTTCGGCTTGCCCAGGGCCTTGAACGGTTCGGCGCTCTGCCAATCCGGCTGCGACAGGATGCCGACGCGAAAGCCCTGCGCCTCCAGCAACCGGCCGACCACCGCCATGCCGAAGCTCGGATGATCGATATAGGCATCGCCCGTCACCAGGATGACGTCGCATTCGTCCCAGCCAAGCTCGTCCATCTCGGCGCGCGACATCGGCAGGAACGGCGCCGTGCCGAAACGATGCGCCCAGTATTTGCGATAGGAGAAGAGTTGCTTCGCGGTTTCCATCTTGCGACCAGTTGCATCGAGCTTAGGCGCGCATCGTTGCTTTGCGCGCCGAATAAGAGTGACGATCTTGGTTTTTCACCTTCAGGCGCCGAACACGGCACCGCCGCCAATGACAACTCTTGCCGAGGCAGCCTTTGCCGGTGCAGCCAATCCCGGGCAGAGATTAACACAGGCCGGGGCAGTACGCAGGCGGCGCTATACCTAATCGATTTTACATGAAAATCAATAGGTTATTTGATCAGGACCAGCCACTCAGGCGGCCGGGAGACAATTGAATCAAGGACTTACTGTTTTGGTCGAGGGAATTTTCCGGCCCCGGATGCCCGCTTCCATCCCTCCCCCGCCAGGTGGGAGGGATGGAATGGCGGTTCCTCAACTCGACATCAGCGCGGATTTTCGCGGTTCGCCCGCGCCCGGGCGCGGCGGAATCCGCCCCAGAAAGCCTTCCAGGCAGCAGCGAAACCGCCCTCACGCAGCATCGCCCAGGGCCGGAAGCCCGGCGCCCGCAATCCCGGCTCGCCCGCCAGCCGCATCCCGGCATTGCGACCGGGGAAGCCGAGCTTGCGATCGAGGTGATCGCTGTGCATCTGATGGAGCTCGTCCCGGGTGAAGGGCGCCGTCTCCACCGCGCCGGCGGCGATGGCCGCCTGCAGCAAGGCGGCCCCGGCAGGCGTCCGGGCAATTGCGATATTCATGCCCGGCGCCTCGCGATGCAGCGGCTTGCCGTTTTCCATCACCCAGCCGTCGGGGCAGGAGATATCCGCCAATTCGCCGATCGCGTCGGGGCAGATCTTGCAGCGGAACTGCATGTCATAGGTCCAGGGCACGGAAGGATCGTACCAGGCCTGGTCGTAGGTGATATCGGCGCGGCGGCCATCCTTGGTCTCGAGATGGGTCGGCCCCGGCCAGCCTTCGCCACGCCAGCGCAGCACAGACAGCTCTTCCGGTTCGAAACCGACATAGCGTGAGATCTTCTCCGCCATCTTGGTGCTCGGCACGCCGCCGCAAAAAAGGCTGAGGCAGTATTTGATCTGCTGCCTTGCCCTGGGGTCGATCCGCATCAGGTTGCGGATGGCGGCGATATCGCAGGGCTTGGCGATGACGGCGAAGCTGACGCCCTCATCCAATAATTGCTCGACATGCACCAGGGGGGCAGCCGGGCCGTAGCGCGATTGCGACCCGGCGATCACTTCGGCGCGGCTGCGGCTGATATGGGCGTCGGTCAGGATCGGCTGGCTGGCCGAGGCTTTGACATGCAGGATCGCCTCGACGGCGCCGCTTTCCAGCAGGTAGCAGCCAAGCGCGGTCAGCATGCCGCCGGCCGCAGCCCGGAAGCGGATGGCCGGATCGCCGGCCCAGGCGCGATCCAGCGAGATGATCGGTCCCCAGACGGGATCGAGGGTGCCGGCGCCTTCAAGCACCGCTGCGCTGGGGCCGCGGATGATGGCGCCGGGACAAACGTCGAGAACACGCCCCAGCCTGGCCGGGTCGATCGGCGCCTTGATCTGCGGCCGCAGGTAGCCGTCGCTGCTGATCTTCATTTCGACCGTGTCGCGCCCCAGCATGCTTTCGCAGAGGCCGCAGCCCGTGCACAGGCCGCGCGTCACCACCGTTTGCAAATCCCTTACGCGTGTCATCGTCTCTCCCCGATTGGCGGCGCACTATAGCATCGCCATTTTGCGCCGCCGCTGCCGCATCTCTGCTTTCGCTGCAGCACAGCCTTGCAGTGACGCCGCTACGGACCGAACACGGTCGCGCCGCGACCGGCTCTGCTGCTATGCTGCTGACCTACCAAGCTTGGGCCTGTAGGGGCAATAACGCGGATGATGGGGAGCGACATGGCGGGTGAGAAAGATCCGGCATCGGGTTCCGGCGGCAGCAACCGCTGGCGGCGTTTTGCCGAATGGGACGCCCGTCCCCTGCGTCTCGACAAGTTTGCCGTCGAGGATCCCGCCAATGGCTTCGCGGCCTTCAAAGGTGCGAAGGACCCTGCCCCAGGCCTTGGCGTCGAGGAGGGCCGCATCATCTCCATGGACGGCGTGGCGGTCGCCGATTTCGACATGATCGACACCTTCATCGCCCAGCACCACCTCGACCTGTCGATCGCGCCGGCGGTGATGGCGCTGCCCGCGACCGAGATCGCAAGACGCCTGGTCGATATCAATGTGCCGCGCGGGGAACTGGTACGGCTTGCCCATGGCATGACTCCGGCCAAGCTCGCCGAGGTGGTGGCGCAGCTTTCGGCGATCGAGATCGCCTTCGCCTTTTCCAAGATGCGGGCACGGCAGACGCCGGGCAACCAGGCCCATGTCACCAACGCCAAGGACGATCCCCTGCAACTGGCGGCCGACGCCGCCACCGCCGTCGCCTTCGGTTTCGACGAGGTGGAGACCACCATGCGGGTCGCCCGCAACGCCTGGTCGAATGCCCTTGCGGGCGCCGTCGGCGCCGCGGTCGGGCGCTGGGGCACGCTCTTCCAATGCGCCAGCGAAGAGGCAGAAGAGCTGCAGATCGCCATGGCCGGCTTCACCTCCTATGCCGAGACCGTCTCGGTCTACGGCACCGAGCGCGCCTTCGTGGATGGCGACGACACGCCCTGGTCGAAGGCTTTCCTCGCCGCCGCCTATGCCTCGCGCGGCGTCAAGATGCGCTGCACGTCGGGGGCCGCCTCGGAATTGCTGATGGGCTTCCATGAAGCGAAATCGCTGCTCTATCTCGAGGCGCGCTGCCTCTGCCTGCAACGCGCCATGGGCGTCCAGGGCACGCAGAACGGCGGCATCGACGGCGCGCCGCTTGCCGCCACCATGCCGGGCGGGGTACGCGAATTGATGGCGGAGAACCTGATCGCCGTCTGGCTCGACCTCGAATGCGCCACCGGCAATGACGCGCGGCATTCGGAATCGGAGATCCGCGTCGGCGCCAAGATCGCGCCCACCCTGCTGGCCGGCTCGGATCTCATCTGTTCGGGCTTCGGCTCCGTCCTCGCCTATGACAATTCCTTCAACCCCTCTTCCTTCAATGGCGAGGAGATGGAGGATTTCCTGGTCCTGCAGCGCGATTTCGAGGCCGATGGCGGATTGACCTCGATCGAGGAAAGCCGCGCCCTGGAGGTGCGCCGACGCGCCGTCGACGCGCTCGGCGCCGTCCTGCAGGAACTGGGGCTCGGCGAACCGACGGCGGCGATGAAGGCCAGCGTCGCCGTTGCCTCCGGCTCGCACGACACGGCAAGCTATCTGCCGGGCCAGGTCGCCGAGATCAGCGAAGCAATCAAGGCCCGCGGCATCACCGTGCTCGACGTCATTGGTGCCCTGGCCAGGCGCGGCTATCGCGACGAGGCTGAAAATCTGCTCAATCTGCTGCGGCTGCGCGTCTCCGGCGACTATCTGCAAACGGCGGCCGTGATCCGCAAGGGCCGGATCATCAGCGCCGTCAACGATCCCAACGCCTATGCCGGGCCCGGCAGCGGCTATCGTCTCAACGCCGAGCGGCGCCGCGAACTGGCGGCGATCCGCGACGTGCTGGACCGCGAAGAAGTCTTGCGCACCGAAGCAACCTTCGCGCCGCTCGAAGCAACGCGCATCCGCTATCGCGATCTCGGCAGTGCCGAACGCGGGGCAGCGGCGGACGAGGTGGTCATCGGCCTGAGCCCGGCCTTCGGACGCCAGTTGTTTCGCAGCCTGGCCGGCCATCCGCTCTCCGCCATCCTGCGGGAGCTTGAGGCCGGCATTGCCGGTAGCGGCGGGACGGCGCGCTTCGTGCGCATGCAACATACCGCCGATACCTCCTTCCTCGGCCTCAGTGCCGCGCGCCTGTCGGGCTCCGGCATCGGCATCGGCCTGCAAGCCAAGGGCACAGCCGTCATCCATCAGGCCGGCCGCCTGCCGCATCACAACCTGGAGCTTTTTTCCAATGCGCCGGTCACCTCGCTTGACCACTATCGCCGCCTCGGCGCGAATGCCGCCGCCTATGCCGCCGGGAAAATGCCGGAGCCGGTGGTCGTCCCGACAGCCGGCGAGGCCATGGGGGCGCGCTATCACGCGCAGGTGGCGCTGATCTATGCGATCGAGACCGGCCTGACGCGCGAGGGCGCGACCCCCGAAGAAATCGGCGTGGATTTCCTGGAGCAGAAGCCATGAAAGAACGGGCGGCCGATGATCCCGTTTTGACAGCCGCGGATTATCCGCTGGCCGAGAAGCGGCCGGATCTGGTCCGGACGGCATCCGGCAGGAGGCTCGCGGAATTGACCCTCGCCGCCGTCGAAGCGGGCGACGTCTCGATGGCCGATCTGCGCATCACGGCGGTCGCCTTGCGGCAGCAGGCGGCGATTGCCCGGGACGCCGGCCGGGCGACGCTGGCGCATAATTTCGCGCGTGCCGCCGAATTGGTCGATGTGCCGCAGGAGACCCTGCTGCGCATCTATGAGCTGCTGCGTCCCGGCCGCGCCAAGGACAAGGCGGAGCTGCTTGCCGCCGCCGATCTGCTGCGGCGCGATTTCGGCGCGACGGTCATGGCCGACTTCATCACCGCGGCGGCCGAGGTCTATCAACGGCGCGGCCTCTTCACCTATCGCTTCTGACGGCGGGGGAGCCGCTCACTTCTTCTGGTCCGGCGGCTGGATCACCACGGTCGCGGTCTGGCCGGCGATCAGCTTCACGCCGTCCGGCACGCGGTCGAGATCGATGCGGACGGGGATGCGCTGCGCGAGGCGCACCCAGTTGAAGGTCGGATTGATATTGGCGAGCAGGTTGGGACTGGTCATCCGCTCGTGGTCGACGATGCCGCTGGCGATGCCGGAGACATGGCCGTCGATCGGCTGCTCGACGCCGAGCAGGCGCACCGAGGCGCGATCGCCGATTTGGATGCGCGGCAGTTTGGTTTCCTCGAAATAGCCGGCCACGTAATAGGAATTGCGATCCACCAGGGCCAGTACCGCCGTGCCGCTGGTTACATAATCGCCCTGGCGCAGCAGCAGATTGGTGACATAGCCGTCGACCGAGGCGTGGACTTCCGTGCGCACGAGATTGAGCTTGGCGATATCCAGCGAAGCCAGCCCCTCGCGGACATTGGCCTGGGCGACATCGACAGCCGATTGATACTGCTCGCGCTGGGCGACCGAGATCGAGACCGTACTGAGCTGCGTCACGCGCGCGAGATCGCGCTGCGCCTGCGCCAGGGTCGCCTTGCGGCTTTCAAGGCTGGCCTGCGCCTGATTGAGCGCCAGCTGATAGCGGTCGCGATCGATGACGAACAGCACATCGCCGGTCTTGACCGTCTGGTTGTCGATGACATTGACGCTGGTCACCAGGCCGGAAACATCCGGCGCCACCTGGATGATATCGACACGCACCCGGCTGTCCCGTGTCCAGGGCGCGTCCATGTAATAATCCCAGAGATACCAGCCGCAGAATCCCGCCACCGCGACCACCGCCAACGTGATGCATAGACGAAGCAGAAGAAGCAGGCCTTTCATTTTTTATTCCCGTGACTCATTTTATTCCCGTGACATGGCGAAAGTGATTGCGGTGAAGAGAATGACGAAGACGGCAGCGTCAAAAAGGTGGCGGTGCCAGATCAGCCGATAGAAGCCGATCCGCGTGAAAAAACGGCCCAGGATGGAATTGATGATGAGCGCGATCACCGCCCAGGCGAGAAAGGGCGTGATATAGACGCCGCCGATATCGATTTCCTTGATCATGTTGCCGCCTCCGCGTCGTCGGGTGCCACGGGCATGTAAGTGGATTGCGCATAAGGTTCGCGACAGAAGAACTCCGCATGTCCGAGCAGCAGCAGGCGGATGGCGCCCAGCGCCAGGACCGCCTGCTTGGTGCCGGGCGTGAGCGCGTCCAGCGAGATGTCGGCAATGGCCGCTTCGAGCAGCTTACAGGCCCGATCCAGCTGCGACCGATCCGCCAGGCGGCGGTGAAAGAGCCGCGCCAGTTCGGCCCGCGCCAGACGGCTGGATTTGCGCGCCAGGGGCGAGAGCTCGCCTTCGACCGACTGGAAGAGCAGGAGATTGAGGCCGATCCGCAAGGCGGCGAGGCTGCCGCGGATGATGCCGGTACGGGCATGGTCCGGCCGGCGCCGCGCCAACAGCCCGTTGAGCCGGTCGAACATGCGGCTTTCGAAGCTGCCGCGGTCGAGCGCGCGGTCCGCCACCGCGACCCGCGCGAGATCGCGCCGGATGGCGCCTATCAGGCGCTCGATGATCCAGTCGCCACCGATATTGCGAAACAGCCGCAGGATGATGGCGGCGGCGGCAACGCCGATGATGCTGGCGGCACCGCTGTTGAGGTAGCTGTCGAATGTCATGCTGTAATTGTTCTGGATGCCGACCCCGGTGGTGAACCCCAGGATGACGGGCAGGGCCCGGGGCGCCTGCGACGGGATGGCGAGCAGCAGGCCATAAGGCAGATAGAAGAAGGCAAGCACGATGACGAGCGAGACCGGGCCGGTCGCCGGCGGCAGGAGAAACAGGACATAGACGGCACCGATCAGCGTGCCGATGATGGTCCCCTTCAGAAAGCCGATCGTGAGCGCAGCGGGATCGTCGGAGGCCGCGAAGATCGAGCAGACGACGCCGGCCTGGATGACCGCGCCGGAACCGCTGGGCCAGGCGCTGTAGACCCACAGCATGTTGCAGATCAGGATCGCCAGGGCCGCGGCACCGCCCCCCAGCAGGGCCATGAAATGGTCGCGGTGCAGCGCCAAAGGCACCGCTGCCATCGGCGCGCGCCGATGCTCCGCGATCTTGCGCTGCATGTCGCGGCATTCATCCCAGTGCACCATCAGGTCCTTGAGCCGGGCGATGATCGTCGTCAGCAGGAGCAGATGGCTGTCCTGGACGATCTGATGGTCGGCCGGCGAGGCCGCATCAATGTCGCTCATCAGCGCATCGCGCAGATCTGCGGATTGGGCCTCGCTGCCTTCCTGGGCCCTGATATAGGCGGCGGTGCGATTGAGCAGAGATGTATGCGCCTGCAGAAGATCGGGACGCTCGCGTTGCAGCAGCATCAGCCGGTCCTCGATCGACCCGACGATCGCCATCAGGCTGTGCATGCGGCGTTGCAGCTCATATATCCAGGCGCGCGCGTCGCGCAGGGCCGGCGTGTCGAACAGGGCATGTTCCTGCAGCGTGTTGATGACAATCGAATCGCTCAACAGGCGCGCCTGCGCCGACAGGGCCGCGTCCCCCTGGTTGCGCAGATGCATCACGTTGAAGATCAGCCGCGACGCATCGCGCATCCAGGTTTCAATGCGCCGCTGCAAGGCTGCGCCGGCGCGCTGCGGAAAGATCAGCTGGTTGGCGATGACGGCGCAGATGATGCCGATGATGATCTCTTCGCAGCGGGCGACGGCGGTGTCGAAGATGACGCCGGGCGTATCGACGGTGGGAAAGGCGATGATCGAGGCCGTATAGCCGGCCAGCATGAAGCTGTAGCTGCGCGCCGTCCGATCAAGCAGCGAAAGATAGACGCAGACGCCGAGCCACGACGCCAGAATGAGGGCCAGGAGGGTCGGGGCCGAAGAGACATTGCCAAGCGCGATGACGGCGAGGGCGCCGCCCGCCAGGGTGCCGACGACACGGTAGAGCGCTTTCGACTGCACCATGCCGGCGAAAGGCTGGGCGACGATATAGGCCGTCAGCATCGCCCAGGACGGCTTCTCAAGGTCAAGCTCGAAGGAAATGAACATCGCCAGGATTGCCCCGGCAAAAGTCTTCAGCGTGAAAATAACGTTCCTCAGGCCGACCTGCATGGTGCCGATACGTCTGCCGCCGGGCATAGCCCCCCCGAATTCCCGCCTGAGATGATGTCAGTTTGCCTATATCCTAACACGCATCCCGCGCGTGCCTATCGCGCAAACGCCGCTTATCGGGAAATCGCCCGCCGCAAATCGCCCGACCCCGGGCCGCAGCTTTTCGGGAACCTCCGGCGGCATGGGCAGTTTAATGCCCAGCGCCCCTCTCAGGCTGATTTCCATGCAGGCATTGACCGTCCAGCCGGGCCAGGCCCAATCGCTGGCCCTCATCTCAATCGATCCACCGGCGCCCCATCCCGGCAAACTTCTTGTCAGGTGCCTGCAGATCGGCATCTGCGGCACCGATTCCGATATCGTTGCCGGCCATTATGGCGAAGCGCCGGCCGGGCAGGATCGCCTGGTGATCGGCCACGAATGCCTGGGCGAAGTCCTGCAAGCCGGCCCGGACTCGGGCTTCCGCCGCGGCGATCTGGTGGTCGGTTTCGTGCGCCGCCCCGACCCCGTCCCTTGCGAGAATTGCGCCGCCGGCGAATGGGATATGTGCCGCAACGGCCGCTATACCGAGCGCGGCATCAAGGCCGCCGACGGCTATGCCGCCGAGCGCTTTCTGCTGTCGCCGGACTTTGCCATCAAGCTGGTGCCCGCCTTGCACCATGTCGGCGTCTTGTTGGAGCCGACCAGCATCGTCGCCAAAGCCTGGGATCATATCTTCAAGATCGGCGGCCGGAGCAATTGGCGGCCGCGGCATGCCCTGATCACCGGCGCCGGTCCGGTCGGGCTGCTGGCGGCCTTGCTGGGCCGGCAGCGGGGCTTCGACATTCACGTCTTCGATCGCAATACGGACGGACCCAAGCCGGAGCTGGTGCGCGCGCTTGGCGCCACCTATCACAGCGGCGATCTGTCGACGCTGGCCTTGCGGCCCGACATCATCATCGAATGCACCGGGGCCGCCCCCGTCATCATCGACAGCTTCACGCGGCTGGCGCCCAACGGCATCCTGTGCCTGGCGGGACTGTCCAGCGGCCGCCACGATGTCGATCTCGATCTCGCCGCCCTCGGCACCCGCCTCGTTCTGGAAAACGATCTCGTCTTCGGCTCCGTCAATGCCAACCGTCGACATTACGAACAGGCGGCAAAGGCGCTCGAGCAGGCGCCGATCGCGTGGCTCGAGAGACTGATCACGCGACGCGTGGCCCTGTCGCGATGGCGGGAGGCTTTCGAACGCCGTCCCGGCGACATCAAAACCGTGATCGATTTTGCCGTCGATGAGGCGCATGGCCCAGCGCATTGAGGATTATGCCCTGATCGGTGACCTGCATACGGCCGCGCTGGTGGGCAAGGACGGATCGATCGATTGGCTGTGCTGGCCGCGCTTCGATTCTTCCGCCTGCTTCGCCGCCTTGCTGGGGAATGCGGAGCATGGCCGCTGGCTGATCGCACCTTGCGCGGAACCGGCGGAGATCAAGCGTCACTATGTCGGCCCCAGCCTGATCCTGGAAACGCGGTTCGAAACCGCAGCGGGCGCCGTCTCGGTCATCGATTTCATGCCGTTGCGCAACGGTCTTGCCGATATCGTCCGCCTGGTCGTCGGCCATAGCGGCACTGTCGAGATGCGGATGGATCTGGTGCTGCGCTTCGACTACGGCGTCACCATGCCCTGGGTGGAGCAACTGGAGGACGGCAGCGGATTGACCGCCATCGCCGGCCCGCATCGCGTCGTGCTGCGCAGCCCGGTGCCGACCGAAGGCAAGGATTTTCATACCCTTTCCCGCTTTCAGGTGGCGGCCGGCGACCGTCTTGCCTTTACCCTGACCTACAACCAGTCGCATCTGCCGGCGCCGGAGGCGACCGATGTCGAGGCGGCGCTCGCCGCCACGGCGTCCTTCTGGGACGACTGGGCCGGGCGCAGCAGCTATCGCGGTCCCTGGCGCGACATCGTCACGCGTTCGCTGATTACCTTGAAGGCGCTGACCTATCTGCCGACCGGCGGCATCGTCGCGGCGCCGACCACCTCGCTCCCGGAAAGGCTGGGCGGCATCCGCAACTGGGATTATCGCCATTGCTGGATCCGCGACGCCACCCTGACGCTGCTGGCGCTGATGCATACCGGCTATTATGAGGAAGCGGATGCCTGGCGCGGCTGGATGCTGCGCGCCATCGCCGGCGATCCGGGGCAGATCCAGATCATGTATGGCATCGCGGGCGAACGCTGGCTGCCCGAACTGGAACTCGCCTGGCTGCCGGGCTATCACGATTCGTCGCCGGTGCGGATCGGCAATGCGGCGGCCGAGCAGCGGCAGCTCGACATTTTCGGCGAGATGATGGATGCGCTCTATCAGGGGCGGCAGGGCAAGCTTGCCGCCAGCGATACGGCCTGGGCGCTGCAGCGGGCCCTGATCGATCACCTGGAGAAGATCTGGCAGGAGCCGGATGACGGCATCTGGGAATCCCGCGGGGGAAGGCAGCATTACACCTTTTCGAAAATGATGGTCTGGGTGGCGCTGGATCGCGCCATCCGGACGGCGCAGGAAGCCAAGACCACCTGCCCGCTCGACCGCTGGATCGCCTGGCGCGATCGCGTCCATGAGGAGGTCTGCCGGCGGGGATTCAATGCGGCGCTGAACAGCTTCGTCCGCGTCTATGACACCGCGGAACTGGATGCGGCATTGCTGCTGCTGCCGCTGGTCGGTTTCCTGCCCGCGGAGGATCCGCGGGTGGTCGGCACGGTCGACGCCATCCAGCGCCATCTCATGCGCGACGGATTCGTCCTGCGTTACCATACGAAACTTGGCCAGGACGGCTTGCCTCCGGGCGAAGGCGTCTTTCTCGCCTGCAGCTTCTGGCTCGCCGACAATCTGATCCTGCAAGGCAAAGTGCAGGAGGCGCGCGACTTGTTTGAACGTCTTCTGGCGCTCTGCAACGATGTCGGCCTCCTGTCGGAGGAATACGATCCGCTCGCGGGGCGATTGCTGGGCAATTTCCCGCAGGCTTTCTCGCACATCGCCCTCATCAACACGGCGCTCAACCTGACCCGCGCCATCGGGCCGGCCAAGCAGCGGTCGGGCAGCGACGGGGACGGGCGCTCCTAGCCCCGGCCGCTTCGCTGCGCTGAGCATTTCGCGGGGCGGACCGCATTCAAATAAGCGTGAAGCACGGGCCAAAAGCGCCACCCATTTCGTTGGTGTCGGATCGACCGGCGTGTTTCTGCCGGATTCAGCCAAGAGGGAAAATCCATGTTTGCTCGTCCCGCCTCGCTCCGGCTGGTTCCAGCCGGTCTGGCCGCTCTTGTGGCGGGCCTTGTCCTCAGCGCCTGCACCACCATCCGCAGCACCGACCCGCAGCGCACGGCGGTCGAGCAGCTTTTGATCTCCACCGCCGCCGATCACGCGGCGCAATTACTTTCGCTCAATATTCCCAAGAACAACCTGGTGTTTGTCGATGCGGCGAATTTCGAGGGCTATGACAGCAAATACGCTATCGGCGCGATCCGCGATCACATCCTGCAGCAGGGCTTTCGGCTGACCGATGACAAGGGCAAGGCCGACACCATCGTCGAGATCAGCGCCGGCGCCCTGTCGGTCGATGACCGCTCTTTCCTGATCGGTATCCCGCAAATGAACGTGCCCATTCCGCTCGCGGGGCAATTTTCGCTGCCGGAACTGGCCCTTTACAAACGCCAGACCCAGCAGGGCATTGCGAAGTTCGCCGCCACCGCCTTCGATGCCAAACAAGGCAGCTTCGTTGCGTCCTCCCGTCCGGATCCGGCCTCGTCCTACCGCAAGACCACCACGGTGCTGTTTATCATTTCCTGGGGCAAGGATGACCTCCGCCGGCCCGACGATTGATGCGCGAGGGTCGCCCCAGGACAGGGGTCGGCGCGCAGAAGGGCTGCCGGGCGAGACCGTACCGCCCAATGTGTCAAAATGTTTCGCCCGGATCGGCGCGCTGCGCCGTACCAGAACAGGACGGCACGAAGCCGGCCGGTCGCGCGGACGCGGGCCGTGCCGCGCCATGCGGTCACCGGTCGGCGGGCGTTTCCGCTGAGGTCAACCAGGAACCGACCGCACCGATGGCGGCTGCGGCGAGGAGGAATTCATGCTGATCAATACCGGGGCATCCGGCCTCGCCTCCCTTCTCGGCCAGCAAGGCACCGGCGGCAGTGCCGCCAACCGCCAGCGAAATATCGCGGCGTCCGCCGATGGCGCGCAACAGGCTACGTCCAACGCGTCCGCCGGTTATTGGACCAAGGCAATCACCGACAGCCCGGCGGTCAAGAATTTCCAGGACTACATGAAGAAGACGCCGGAGCAGCGGATGCGGGATGCCTGGCTTGCCGCCCATCATCTGTCGGAAGCGGATCTCGATGCCATGCCGGCGGACAAACGGCAGGCGATCGAAAACCAGATGGCCAACGACATCAAGAACCGCATACAGAATGCCGCCCAGAGCAAGGCGGCCGGCGATTCGACCACGGGTCTCGCCAAGCTGCTCAGCAGCTCGATCTGAGACGCGCCGCCGGAGCGCGCCGGTCAGTCACGACCCTCGTCCGGTCAGCGAGAAGCGCCAGCGCTGATAGAATGGCAGCGCCGCTTCGTCCTGCACGAAGAGCGTGACGTCGTTGACCTCGAAGGGCATGCCGATCGCGGGCGCGAAGAGCGTCGCCAGCAGCGGCTGCAGCCGGTCAGCCTCGGCCGGGTCAAGCCGGCCGGTCAGCGTGACATGAAAGCGGAAATCCTCGAAGACGTAAGGATAGCCCCAGCGCAGCAGGTTGTCGTCCTGGCGCCGGCTGAGCCCTGACGCGCGGCGGCGTGCCAGTTCCGCCGCCGGGGCCGGACGGCGGAAGCCGTCGAAATCGGCCACACAGCGTGCCGCCAGATCATCGAGCGCCGGACAGGGTGCCGCCGGCACCAGCGCCAGAAAGCCGTCGAGCAGCCGCAATTGCAGCGGCGGCATCATGAAGGGCGCGATCTGGCGCGCCGCCGCGTCGATCGCCGCACCGAGCTGCGCTTCGTCGCTTCCCTCCGCCAGGCTGAACGGCGGCTTCAGGGTGGCATGCAGACCGTAATGCCGCGGCGCCTCGGTCAATTGCACGAGGCGTTCGGCATCGAATCCCTGCAGGACAGGCCGGTCGCCGAGCCGGGCTCCCGTGGTGTCGCGACCGAGCCAGGCGGCGCCGATGGTTGCCAGGGCCGAGCCGACAGGCGGCGCCCAGTAGAGCGCCAGGCGATGGGCGGATTGCGCGTGGTGGCGATACTGAATTGTCATTGGATCATCATCTTTATGAAATACCCAGATAGCGCGTGCTGCCCAGAGTCTGATCGCCTTACACGGAACCGCCTCTGATAGAGATATAGAGCGCGATCAAAGGATCAGCTGCTATGTGTGGTGTCGATAGCGGCGCGCGGATGCGCGCGTCACCTTGGCTGTCAATGCGTTCAGCGATGCGGCGTGCCGTCCTCGTCCGGCTGCACGATCATCTGTACCCGGTCGCCGGCAAAGACCGCGACGCTGTGATGGGTCGGCCGGCCTTCGGCATCGACGTTGACGGCTTCCGATTGCAGCACCGGCTGGCCGATGCTCTGGGCGAGATGCAGGGCTTCCTTCTCGGTCGGCATGCGCGCGATGAGACGCGTCACCCGACGGGTATAATCGGCGACGCCGAATTCCAGCAGGGCGTCGGTCAGCGATCCCAAGCGCCGATAGGCCTCGTCGAAGCCGGCAAAGCGCGGCAGCGGAAATTCATGAATGCTGTAAGTGAGCGGCGTGCCATCGGCAACGCTCAGCGTCTCGATGCAGATCACCGGGGCGCCTTCCGGCAGATCGAGATCGGCGGCCACATGGCTGGAGGCGATATCCTGGCGGGCCGCCAGCAGTTGGTGGCTGGGTCCGCGCCCCTGGGCGTAAAGATTGGCGCTGAACCGGGTACGCCGGCCCAGCATATAAGGGATAGTCGTCTGGCGGACGAAGGTGCCGCGTCCCTGCTCGATTTCCAGCAGGCCGCGCTCGGCGAGAACGGCCAGCGCCCGCCGCACCGTATGGCGATTGACCTTGAAGCGCTCCGCCAGTTCCGGCTCGATCGGCAATTGGTCGCCCGGCTTCAGCCGGCCGGCCTCGATATCGGCCCGCAGGCTGTCGACGATCTGCCGCCACAGAGTCACCCCGCGTCCGCGGGCAATATTGCTGTTCACATCCACACCAGAAGCCGTTCAAGCAGAAGCCGTTTGACGCCAGCCCTATCACGAAGCCGCTTTTAAGAAAAATTCGTGACCGCGCGTTTGGTCGTTGACTCATCTAGATGTATAGATGACTATGCGACCCATGACAAGAGACGATATTCCTGGATCCAGCAAAATTGCACCGACGCAACGCGCGCGGTGGATTTCCAGCCTGAGCCTCGCGCAGCCGGAAATGCTGGAAGCCTGTTGGACAGAACTCGCTCCGAAACCCGCCTTCCGCTGGCTGCGGCCGGCGGAATCCGGATTGGTGATGCTGCGCGGCCGGGCTGGTGGCAACGGCCAGGCCTTCAATCTCGGCGAGATGACCACCACCCGGGCCGTTGCCGTGGTCGAGGCGACCGCCCCGTTGACCGGTTTCGGCTATGTCACCGGACGGGCGAAACGGCATGCCGAATTGGCTGCCCTGTTCGATGCCTTGCTGCAGGATGAGACACGCCGGTCCAGCCTGTGGTGCGATCTCATCGAGCCGATCGAGGCCGAACGGGCGGCGGCCCGCGCGGCGCGTGCCGCCGCCGTCGGCGCCACCAAGGTCGATTTCACCACCATGGTGCGTGGCGATGTTTGACATGACCGCCGTCTCGCAGCCGGGCTTGGGCGATCCGGTACACCAGTCGCAGGAAATCTTCCGCGCCGTGCTCACCGCCTTGTCGGAGCCGGGCCGGATCATGCAGGTCGCCGGCGGGCCGCCGGCCAGCGCCACAACCGCTTTGGGCGTGAGCGAAGCTGCGCTCGCGGTGCTGTTGTCGCTGGCCGATGGCGACACGCCGCTCTGGCTCGGGCAGCAGTCGCCCCGCCTTGCCGCCTATCTGCGCTTTCATACGGGAGCACCCATCGTCGCCGATCCCGCCGCCGCGCAATTCGCGCTGATCGCCGCCGAGCCGGATCACCGCCTGTTCGACCGCTTCGATACCGGCAGCGAGGATTACCCTGACCGCTCCGCGACGCTCATCATCGAAGTGGCGGCGTTGGCAGAAAGCGGGCCCATCGTCCTGCGCGGTCCCGGCATTCCGCAGCATCGGCATATCACGATCGCGGGCCTGCCGGCGGCCTTTCCCCGGCAATGGACCGCGAACCGGGCACTCTTCCCCTGCGGGGTCGATGTCATTCTCACCTGCGGCACCGGGCTGATGGGGTTGCCGCGTACGGTTTCGTTCGAGCCGAATTCGGCGGAGTCATCATGTATGTAGCGGTCAAAGGCGGCGAGAAGGCGATCGACGCGGCCCATGAACTGGTGTCCAAGGACCGGCGGGGCGACGCGGCAGTGCCCGTCCTTTCGGTCGACCAGATCGAGCATCAGCTCGGCCTCGCAGTCGATCGCGTGATGGCCGAAGGCGCCCTCTATGACCGGCGGCTGGCGGCACTGGCGATCAAGCAGGCGGCCGGCGATCTCATCGAAGCCATCTTCCTGCTGCGCGCCTATCGCACCACCCTGCCGCGCTTCGGGTCGAGCGAGCCGGTCGATACCGCCGCCATGGCGATCGCGCGGCGCATCTCGGCGATCTTCAAGGACATACCCGGCGGCCAATTCCTCGGCCCGACCTTCGACTACAGCCATCGCCTGCTGGACTTCGCGCTTGAGGACGAGGCGGCACAGAATACCGCGATGGATGATACCGCGGGAGAGGACCATGCGACCGAAGCCGGACCGGGCGCGCTGAAGCCGGTCACGGCTATCCTCGAGCGCGACGGGCTGATCGAAGGAGAGGCCGCGCATGCCGACCGGCCGGTCGGCGATATCACGCGGGTGCCGCCGACTTATCCCGCCGCGCGCGACGCGCGGCTGCAGGCCCTGGCGCGCGGCGACGAGGGCTTTCTGCTCAGCCTCGCTTATTCGACCCAGCGTGGCTATGGGCGCAACCATCCCTTCGCCGGCGAGATCCGCAGCGGCCATGTCGCCGTGGAGATCGTGCCGCCGGAGCTGGGCTTTGCCATCACCATCGGCGAGATCGAATTGACCGAATGCCAGATGGTCAACCAGTTCAAGGGCTCGGCCGACAAGCCGCCGCAATTCAGCCGCGGCTACGGCCTCGCCTTCGGCCGCAGCGAGCGCAAGGCCATGGCCATGGCGCTGGTCGATCGCGCCTTGCGGGCGGCGGAATTTGCCGAGGAAATCACCGCGCCGGCCCAGGATGAGGAATTCGTGCTGAGCCATGCCGACAATGTCGAGGCATCCGGCTTCGTCCAGCATCTGAAGCTGCCGCATTACGTGGATTTCCAGGCCGAGCTCGATGTGCTGCGCCGGCTGCGCGACGAACTCAGCCTGCGGGAGGCCGCCGAATGAACGCGCCGACGACCAAGACAGCAGCATCCGCCGCCAGCTGCACCAACGGCTACAACTTCGCCTATCTCGACGAGCAGTCGAAGCGCATGATCCGCCGCGCCATCCTGAAGGCGGTGGCGATCCCCGGCTATCAGGTGCCCTTCGCCGGGCGAGAGATGCCGCTGCCCTATGGCTGGGGAACTGGCGGTATTCAGGTGACCGCCTCGATCATCGGCCGTGACGACGTGCTGAAAGTGATCGACCAGGGTGCCGACGATACGACCAATGCCGTCAGCATCCGCAAATTCTTCGCCAAGACCGCGGGAGTGCGCACCACCACGAAGACGGCGGAAGCGAGCCTCATCCAGACCCGCCACCGGATTCCGGAAACGCCGTTGCAGGCCGGTCAGGTCATCGTTTTCCAGGTGCCGATCCCCGAGCCGCTGCGCTGGCTGGAGCCGCGCGAGACGGCGACGCGCCGCATGCATGCCCTGGGCGATTACGGCCCCATGTATCTGAAGCTCTATGAGGACATCGCCCGTTTCGGCCGCGTCACCACCGCCTATGATTTCCCGACAGTGGTCAATGGCCGCTACCTGATGTCGCCCTCGCCGATTCCACGCCTCGACAATCCCAAGCTCGACCGCTCGCCGGCCCTGCAGCTGTTCGGCGCCGGCCGCGAGAAGCGGATCTATGCCATCCCGCCGCATACCACGGTGAAGAGCCTGGATTTCGAGGACCATCCCTTCAGCACGGAACGCTGGTCGCACAAATGCGCCCGTTGCGGTGCCGGCGACAGCTATCTCGACGAGCTGGTGATGGATGACCACGGCACCCGCCGCTATGTCTGCTCCGACACGGATTATTGCGACAGCCGCCTCTCCGCGGGAGGCCGCCGGTGAATCTCGACCAGCCTCATCCCCTGCTCGAGGTCCGCAATCTCGGCAAATCTTTCGGCGACCGCCGGGTCCTCAGCGATATCGACCTGGCGCTCTGGCCGGGGGAAGTCCTGGCCATCGTCGGCGAATCCGGGTCGGGCAAGACAACGCTGTTGCGCTGCATCGACGGCCAGGTGGCGCCGGATGCCGGCGAAGTCGGTTTCCGCTCGCGCAGCCATGGCACGGTCGACCTCGCCGGATTAAGCGAATCACAGCGCCGCCGCGTGATCGGCAGCGATCTTGGCTATGTGCATCAGAATCCGCGCGACGGCCTGCGCCTCGATTTGAGCGCCGGCGCCAATATCGGCGAACCCCTGCTGCAGGCGGGCCTGCGCCATTACGGCCGCATCCGCGAGATCGCCAGTGACTGGCTGGCCAAAGTGGAGATTGATCCCGGCCGCATCGACGAGCCGCCGGCGCGCTTCTCCGGCGGCATGCAACAGCGCCTGCAGATCGCCCGCAACCTGGTGACCGGGCCGCGGCTGGTATTGATGGACGAGCCGACCGGCGGCCTCGACGTCTCGGTCCAGGCGCGGCTGCTGGACCTGCTGCGCCGTCTGGCGGCCGATCTCGACCTCGCGGTCATCCTGGTCACCCACGATCTTGGCGTCGCCCGCCTGCTGGCCGACCGGCTGATGGTGATGCAGGCCGGGCGCATCATCGAATCCGGCCTGACCGACCAGGTGCTCGACGATCCGCATCAACCCTATACCCAGCTTCTGGTTTCCTCGGTGCTGCAGCTATGACCGATATGGCGACGGAAAAGATGCTGCCGGCCCTGGAGACCCGCCGGCTGGCGAAGAGCTTCACCCTTCATGCGCGCGAAGGACTGCGCCTCGCCGTGTTGTCCGATATCGACCTCGCCGCCCATGCCGGCGAATGCGTCGTGCTGGACGGGCCGTCAGGTGCCGGCAAGAGTACCTTGATGCGCACGCTCTATGGCAATTATCGCGCCGATGCGGGCGCCATCCTGATCCGCAAGGACGACACGGCCGTCGATCTCGTTCAGGCAACGCCACGACAGATCCTGGGCCTGCGTCGGCGCACCCTCGGCTATATCAGCCAGTTCCTGCGCGTCATTCCCCGCGTCCCCACCATCGAGATCGTCGCCGAGCCGCTGCTCGCACTCGGCATCGAGCGGCAGGCCGCAAGGTCGCGCGCCGCAGCGCTGCTCGAGCGCCTGGCCTTGCCGCAACGCTTCTGGGATTTGCCGCCGGCGACCTTCTCCGGCGGCGAGCAGCAGCGCGTCAATATCGCCCGCGGCCTGATCGCCGGCCACCCGATCCTGCTGGTCGACGAGCCGACCGCTTCGCTCGACCCCGCCAACCGCGCCACCGTCATCGCCCTGCTGGCAGAAGCCCGCGCGCGCGGCACGGCCATCATCGCCATCTGCCACGAGGAAGCCACGCGGGCCGCTTTGGCGACGCGCTTCTATTCCGTCCCTCTGAGAGAACAGGCTGCATAATGTCCGAGATCGCCTTGACCGGTTGCCGCATCGTAACCCCGGACGATGTCATCGAGGGCAGCCTGCTGCTGCGCGACGGCATGATCGCCGAGATCGACAGCGGCCCCAGCTCCATCCCCGGCGCCATCGACTGCAAGGGCGATGTGGTGATGCCGGGCATGATTGAACTGCACACCGACAATCTCGACAGGCATATCGCGCCGCGCCCCAAGGTGCATTGGCCGGCGGAGTCGGCGGTGGTGGCGCATGATGCGCAGATCGCCACGGCCGGCATCACCACGGTTTTCGATTCGGTGGCGGTCGGCGACATCCATCACGGCAGCGACCGGCTGCGCACCTTGACCGATATGGTCGAGGGCCTCGCCGCCTGCCAGCAGCAGGACATGCTGCGGGTCGAGCACTTCCTGCATCTGCGCTGCGAGATTTCGCATGGCGGGCTGCTGGATCACCTGGAGCATCTGTCCGATACGCCGAGCCTGCGCCTGCTCTCGCTGATGGACCATACGCCAGGCCAGCGGCAATTCGCCGATCTGGCGCAGTATGAGTCCTATTACAAGAACAAGTATCAGCTGAGCGAAGGCGAGCTGGAGGCCTTCGTCGCCCGCTGCCGCGCCGACCGCGCGCAGCATGGCGATGCCAACAAGGCGGCGGTGATCGAGCTGGCGCGCAGTCGCCGCATCAAACTGGCGAGCCATGACGATGCGACACCGGCCCATGCGGCGGAGGCGGCGGAAGCCGGCGCCGTCGTCGCGGAATTCCCCACCACCTTCGAGGCGGCGGCGGCCCTGCGCGAACACGACATCGACATCCTGAGCGGCGCCCCCAATGTGGTGCGCGGACGGTCGCATTCCGGCAATGTCTCGGCGCTGGCCCTGGCCGAGCGCGGCCTGGTCAATATCCTCTCCTCCGATTACGTGCCGGCCAGCCTGCTGCCGGCAACCTTCCGCTTGGCGGAAAAGGCCGGTTATTCGCTGCCGGAAGCGGTGCGGCTCGCCACCGCCAATCCGGCGGCGGCCATGGGGCTGTTCGACCGCGGGCGGATCGAAATCGGCCTGCGCGCCGATCTGGTGCGGGTCGCCCAGCGCGGCTCCCTGCCGGTGGCCAGCATGGTGTGGTGCCAGGGCGAGCGGGTGGCCTGATCATGTATGTCTGCGAGAAAATGTATCTCCGCGAGCAAGGCGAACCCGAGCATCCCTGGGCCGACGGCCGCACCATGACCGAGGAGCCGATGCTGCATCCCAGCGCCTTCGTCAAGGCCAGCCGCTTCGGTGCCTGGACCGTCGTCGGTCCCGACTGCAAATTTCTGGAAGTGGATTTCGGCGACTGGTCCTATGCGGTCCATGGCGCCGATCTCTTCAATGCCGTGATCGGCAAGTTCTGCAATATCGCGGCCGGCGTCCGGCTCAATCCCACCAATCACCCGACCGGCCGCGCCAGCCAGCATCACTTCACCTATCGCAGCCGTTCGCATCACCTGGCCGACAGCGACGACGCCGATATCTTCGCCTGGCGCCGGGCGCATCGCGTGACCGTGGGGCACGACGTCTGGCTCGGCCATAACGCCGTCGTGCTGCCGGGAAGATCGATCGGCACCGGTGCTGCGGTCGGCGCCGGATCGGTGGTGACCAAGGATGTGCCGGATTACACCATCGTCGCCGGCAATCCCGCCCGCGTCATCCGGCGCCGGGTCGATGAAGAGACCGAGGCGCTGCTGAAACAGATCGCCTGGTGGGATTGGAAACCGGCGCAGCTGCGCGCCGCAATACCGGATTTCCGCACCCTGGATGCCGCCGACTTCGCCCGCAAATACGCCGATCTTGACGTCGTGGCGGCACGGTCGGCGTGATGGGCGGCGTGATGGCCGGCCGCCTCGTCTATGTGATGGGCCCGTCCGGCGCCGGCAAGGACAGCGTCATCGGCTTTGCGCGCGCCAACGGCAATCCGGCGAAGGCGGCCTTCGCGCATCGCTACATCACCCGGCCGCCCAGCGCCGATACGGAAAATCATGTCGCCCTGTCGGAAGCGGAATTCGAGAACCGTCGCCAGGCCGGCTGGTTCGCGCTCAACTGGCAAAGCCACGGACTGCGCTATGGCATCGGCCGCGAGATCGATCTCTGGCTGAAGAGCGGCAGCGCCGTGGTGGTCAACGGCTCGCGCGCCTATCTCGCCGAGGCGACGGCGCTCTATCCCGATCTGCAGCCGGTCCTCGTCACGGCGCCGGCAGACATTCGCCTGGCAAGGCTGGAATCCCGCAAGCGGGAATCGGGCGGCGACATCCGGGCCCGGATCGAGCGGCAGATCGATCTCGACCCGCTGGCGCGCCCGATCATCGAAATCGACAACAGCCACACCTTGGCCACGGCGGGAAACGCCTTGCTGCGGCTGCTGGGGGCGTAGCACGGCGAGATCGCGTGTCGGCCTAGCGCCCCGGCCGCGAGGTGTCGATTCCCGGCACGCGGGCGATCGCGTCGGCCAGAAAGTCGACCAGCAGCCGGACCCGCGCGATGCCGGCGCGCTCCGGCACGATCAGCATGTTGAGCGGCACCGGCGCCGGCGCATAGTCGGCGAGGATCGCTTCGAGCCGGCCGGCGGCGAGGAGATCGTCGACCAGCCAATGATGCGCGGGGCCGATGCCGCGTCCGGCGATGAGCGCCTCGCGCGCGGCGAGCCCATGATCGACCCGCAATCGTCCGCCGAAGGGAATTGCATGGCGCTCGCCATCCGGCCCCCGCAGGTCGAGCATGTCGCTGCCGGCGATGTTCGACATGCGAATGCCCTGATGGACCGCCAGATCCTGCGGCATAACGGGCCGCCCATGCGCCGCCAGATAAGCCGGCGCCGCCACCAGCAGACGCCGGCTGGCACCCAGTGCCCGCAGTTTCATCGAGCTGTCGGTGAGCGGCCCCAGGCGCAGCGCGATATCGACGCCCTCATGCACCAGATCGATGCGCTCATCGGTGAGGCTGAGATCGACGCCGATATCCGGATAGCGATCCTGGAAGGCGAAGATCAGCCGGCTGACATGCAGCACCCCGAACGCCGCGGTGCAGGAGAGGCGGATGATGCCGGCCGGTTCCCCGCGCGCGCCGCGCGCCTCATCGCCGGCCTGGTCGACGAGGCGGAGGATCTGCACGCAGTGGACATAATAGCGGCTGCCTTCATCGGTCAGCGCGACCCGCCTTGTGGTGCGGCTGAGCAGCGGCACGCCGACCGCCGCTTCGAGTTCGCGCAGATGCCGGGTGATGGTCGACTGGCCGAGGCCGAGCTGGCGCGCCACCGCCGACAGGCTGCCGCGCTCGGCGACACGCACGAAGCTCCGCATGCGCTCCAGCGTAATGTCAGATTTATCCATTTTTCGGCAAAATCATATGCATTTGCCACATCTAGCGGATTGGCCAGCCAACGTCTACCTGAAGCTCCGTTGTCCTTCAAAGGATTGGTGCCGCCATGAAAGTCCTGCTTGTCTTTGCTCATCCCGAGCGACATTCCCTCAACGGCGCGCTGCGCGATGCCGCCGTCGCCGAGCTCCGCGCCCAGGGCCACGACGTACAGGTTTCCGACCTCTATGCCGATGGCTGGAAGTCCGAGGTCGACCGCGACGACTTCCCATTACTGGCGCCCGCGGCACGGCTGCAGCCGGCCGCCGCCTCCAAACAGGCCTTTGAGGCCGGCGCGCTGACGGCGGATGTGAAAGCCGAGATCGAAAAGCTGTTCTGGGCCGATCTGCTGATCCTGCAGTTTCCGCTCTGGTGGTTCAGCATGCCGGCGATCCTCAAGGGCTGGGTCGACCGGGTCTATGCCTATGGCTTCGCTTATGGCGTCGGCGAGCACAGCGATCAGAGATGGGGCGACCGCTACGGCGAGGGAACACTGGCGGGCAAGCGCGCCATGCTGATCGTCACCGCCGGCGGCTGGGAGGAGCATTACAGCGCGCGCGGCATCAACGGGCCGATCGACGACCTGCTGTTCCCGATCAATCACGGCATCCTCTATTATCCGGGCTATGAGGTGCTGCCGCCCTTCGTGGCCTACCGGGTCGATCGCCTCGACGCGGCCGGCTTCGAGACGATCGCCGACAGCCTGCGCGCGCGGATGCGCAGCCTCGCCACCACCGCGCCGATCCCCTATCGCCGGCAGAATGGCGGCGACTACCTGATCCCCGGCATGCAGCTCCGTCCCGAGCTGGGCGATGCGGGTGCGTCCGGCTTCGCGCTGCACCTCAAGGGCGCAGACGAGGATTAGCTGAGCCTGGCGCGCAGGATCGCCGACCCGCGTTCCGCCGCCAGCACCACCACGAAGACGATGATCAGCAGCAGCGAGACCTCCTGGTATTGGAAGAGGTTCATCGCCGTGAGAAGCTGGAAGCCGATGCCGCCGGCCCCGACGAAGCCGAGCACCAGCGAGGAGCGGATATTCTCGTCCAGCCGGTAGAGGGTGATGCCGAGCAGCGAGGGGATGACGGAGGGCAGGACGCTGTGGCTGAAGACCTGCATCCGCCGGGCGCCTGTCAGCGACAATGCTTCGACCGGCGCCATATCCATCTGCTCGATGACCTCGGCAAAGAGCCGCCCCAGCATGCCGATCGAATGGACCGCCAGCGCAAGGGCGCCGGGAAACGGGCCGAGGCCGACGGCGGCGACGAAGAGCAGCGCCCAGACGAGATCGGGTACCGCGCGGGTGAAACCGATGATGCCGCGCGCCACATAATAGAGCCAGCGCGCCGGGGTCACATTGGCGGCCGCCAAAACGGCCAGCGGCAGGGCCATGACGACGCCGGCGACGGTGCCGAAAATGGCGATGTCGATGGTCTCCAGGGTCGGCCAGATCTCGCTGCGGAATTTCGAGAAATCGGGCGGCATGGCGCGGCGGATGATATCGGCCATGCCATGCGCGCCGGTGATGAGGTCCTGCGGCCGCGCCTCCACCACGTAGAGCGATTGCGCGATGACCGCGATGCAGGCGAGCAGGATGGTGAACTGGATGGCGCCGCCGAAACCCGGCTGCTTGTACCCGGCCTGCGCGACCGTCATGCGAAGGCGATTGTCGATAGCTGTCAGTCGGTCGGTCAGGCGGTCGGTCACGCGGCTTCACTCAGATAGAGGTTGCGGATGCGGTCGCGCGACAGCTCCTCGCGCGGCAGATCGAAAGCGACCTGGCCGGCACGGATGCCGACCACGCGGTCCGCATGGCCGAAAGCGAGATCGACCTGATGCAGGACGCAGAGCACAGCGAGATTGTCGTCCTTGGCGAGGCGCTTCAACAGCCGCATGATCTCTTCGGCCGCTTCCGGGTCGAGGCTTGCCACCGGTTCGTCGGCCAGCAAAGCACGGGGCCGCTGGGCCAGGGCGCGGGCGATCGCCACGCGCTGCGCCTGGCCGCCCGACAGGGTGCCGGCGCGCTGTCCCGCCAGGTGTTCGAGCCCGACCTCGGCGAGATAGCCGAGCGCCATTTCCATCTCCGGCCGCGGCAAGCGCCCGAGTGAGGTGAGCAGATCCGAATAGTGACCGAGCGCGCCCGCGGCCACGTTGGCGCAGACGCTGCGTCGCCGGACCAGGCTGGCATGCTGGGAAATCAGCGCCAGGGCCATGCGGGCCTGGCGCAGCTTTTCGCCGCTGAGGCCGGTCAGGTCGCGGTTATTGACCGAGACCTGGCCGGCGGTCGGCTGAAGCGTGCGGGTCAGGCAACGCAGCAGCGTGGTCTTGCCGCTGCCGTTGCCCCCCAGCACGATGACCAGTTCACCGGGCCGAACGGTGAGGTTGACGTTATTCAGGGCCTGCTTGCCGTTGGGATAGGTCAGGCAAAGACCACGAACTTCCAGCATGGAACCTCCTCTCCGCCGCGGCGGAATCGTTCAAACCCGGTGCTTGCTCCGGTGTCGATCAGTCCAGCTTGGCGAGATCGATGTTCAGGGTCTTCACGAGATCGCGGATGTTGTCATAGGCGGCGTCGCTCTGCGGCACCAGCTTGCCGCCGTCGTCGCCGATGATCTTGAGGTCGGCCGCGGAGAGCTGCGAGAGATCGAGATTCTGCACGGCATCGGTCAGCCGCTTCTTGAAGCCGTCTTCGAGGTCGCCGCGGATGGCGATCGGGTCGAGGGGGATCGGATCTGATTTCCACAGAAACACGACATCGCCGTCCTTATAGGCGCCGCGCTGCGTCGCCGCCTCCAGCTGCTGGCTGTTGAGTTCGCCCACGTCCACCTTGTGATTGTGCAGCGCCTCGAAGGATGCCGTATGGCTGCCGGCATAGAGCGCCTTCACATCGTTGTCGGGATCGATGCCGGCCTTGCGCAGCGCATAGGCCGGAAAGAGATGGCCGGAGGTCGAGGCCGGATCGGAAAAGGCGAAGGAATGGCCCTTGATGTCCTGCATCGTCTTCACGTCGGAGCCCGGCCAGGTGATGATGCTGGCCCAATAGGTCGAGGGATTGCCCTGCTTGTCGGCAAAGGTGGCGATGGCTTGGGCCTTGGCAACCTGATGCGCGAGCACGTAGCCGAGCGGGCCGAATTCGCCCAGTTCCAGCTTGCCGCTGCGCATCGCCTCGATCTCGGCATTGTAATTGGTGGTGACGAAGACCTTGACGTCGCAGCCGACCTTGTCGCCGATCAGCTTGCCGATATGTTCGTAGATGGGGGCGAGCTTCGGCGCCGTGTCATAGGGTTCGACGCCGAACCGCACTTCGCCGCCATTCGGACAATCCGCCGCATTGGCCGCATAGGCCGGCGCTGCCGCAGCGCCGACACAGACAGCCGCGCCGGCCGCCAGAATCAAACTACCCCACCGATTGAACATACCGCTCTCCTGTTTGGAAATAAGCTCGCGCACGGGACCTTCATGATGCGAAGCGTCCGGAGCGGGAAATCTAGGAGCGCGCCATGACCGTTTGATGAACTAGATGTTTCGATCAAAATATTGCTGAATGTGGAAATATGACGGATTGGCGTCACATTCATTGACAGCATCCTTGACGACCTGGGGGCCCGGGGCGTCCGGCTTCCGCCGGCCAGCCGAAACTGCACCACTATCCGCGGACACCTTGAAAGAGTGCTGAAGCCCGGATGCAGGACGGTAGGTCGCGATGCTGCGTAACCGGGGTGTCTGGTTTACCCTTGTGGAACCCTACCCGTCGCTTGCTTCGGTCGGGCAGCCGCCGCGTCCCACATCAATCGCGGATCGAATGTTTCTGCCGCAACCATCGTCAGGATGACGACGCCGCAGAATGCCACGGCGCCGATACCGGGCTCGATCGTGATGACGCTGCCGAAGCGAACCAGCGCACCCAGCAGCGCCTCCATGAAGATGTCGATCATCGACCAGCGCCCGATCCAGCGTACGATATAGTAAAGCCGCGTACGGTCCCGCAACCATGCCGGGCTACCGGCCTGGGCGGAAATCAGCATGATTGTCAGCCCCACCAGCTTGAGCATCGGCACCGCGATGCTGGCAAAAAACACCAATGCCGCCAGCGGGTACATGCGGGCATCCAGCAATTCTTCGACCCCGCCGAGGATGGTGCTCGGGGCGCCGGCGCCGAGCTGCATCACCGTCAGCACCGGAAAATAATTCGCCGGCACATAGAGGATCGCGGCGGCCAAGGTGAGCGCCCAGGTCCGCGACAGGCTGTTGGGTTTGCGGCGATGCAGGTGCGAACGGCATCGCGGACAATAGGGCATCGCGGCGCGTCGGATGCTCACCAGTCTGCAGGTCTCGCAACCGATCGCTTCGGCGCTATCGCCATCGCCGGCCTGTACGGCGACGGGGGACCCGGCCCTGGTGCCGGCGCTGCCGCCCAGCCGTTCCCAGATCATTTCACGGTCGAGCGCGCTATCCGCCCAGATGATCACAATGGTCAGCGCTATCAGCGCGTAAACGCCGGTATCGAGCGTGATATGCACCAGGTCCCCAAGCTTCACATAGGCGACGAACACGCCGAGGACAAAGACCTCAATCATGGACCAGGGCCGTAACTTCTCGACCAGGACGAAGACGCGGCGCAAATGGGACGGCGGCCTGGCTTCATGCAGCCGGACCAGCACGTAGAGCGTACCGATCAGTTTACCGCTAGGCGCCAAGGCGGTCACGAAGACGACGACGATGCCGAGCCCTGCCATGCCGCGGCGGGCGAGTTCCTCCGGTCCCGAGAATAGACCGGCATGCAGCATGATGCCTGCGGTCTGCACGCTCATGAGACTGGTCGTGCACATGACGGCCAGCAGCACAACGGCCCCCAAGGTGAGCGCGATGCTGTGACCCAGAGGATGCGTGGTGAGGCTGACCAGGGTAACGCCGCAACGCACGCACTGCGCCGTCATGCCCGGCGCCAGAGCGGGCGCCGTTTGCAACAGGCCGCACCCCTCGCATTGGCAAAGCTGCGGCGCCGTCAATCTCGGCGGCCGATCCGTGAAGAGCCGTTTCATCGTCTCGCCGCTTGCGCCTGGATTATCGGCGCGAGCTTGTCGGCAAGCTGGCCGACGGCGACGCTGATCGCCGCCACCTGGGCCTGCACGCCCGGCGCGGAAGGGCGCACGCTGAAGCGGAAGCTTTCCAAGGCCGGCTTATCCTGCGCCTTGGAACTGACGCTGGCCTGCGCGTACAAAATGAGATTACCTGCCGCATCGAGGTCGAGCCGCGATATATTCAACTCGACCACAGTGTCCGGCGCGGCAGATACGGCGCCGCTTTCGCCGAGAACGACGCTCTCAGGCAGGTGCTGGCCTAGCTCTTCCACCAAGACACGGCTCAGCATGGCCGCCAACGGCTCACCCCACCAATCGTTGGCCAGGACGTCCACCTGGTAATTCTCCGAGGACCGAACGATCTGCGGCCGCTCGAGATAGCGTGCAAGTCCGATCTGCCGGAGAACAACAACGTTGGCACCGTCGATTCTTTTGGTCATGGCCGAGGCTTGATCGGCCCCGGCGCTGGCTACGGCCGCGATCGTGTAAAGCTTCGGGTCCGGGGAGGCGCAGCCGACCAGCAGCGCCGTCAGCCAAAACGCGGCGAGAACAAAGCACTGCCGGCTGTGGGTCATTGCGTTCCTCCATCAGGCCGGCCTTTGATCAGCGCCTCCGGATGCTGGGTAAGAACATCGGCAAGCGATCGGAAAGAGCGCACCGCCTCGTTGACCTGGACCAACAGCCGTTCAAGATCGCGGCTGAACTGGGTATTGTCGCCATAGCCGGTATTGAGCGACACAAACAGCCGGTCGACATTGGCCAGGGCCTTCTGCAAATCCGCCATCACCGCAGGCAATTGCTGCAAAGCGGGACCCGTTGTGGTCGCAAGTTGACGAACCAGATCGTTGGCCCTGGCCATCGTGCTGGCAATATCCGTCAGGGTCTGGCGCGTCTGGGCACTCTTGGTAAGATCATTCACCGAGGCGAGAATCCCGTCGATATTTTTGCCGATCTCGGAAAACGGCAGGTCATTGAGCTTGTTGAGGAGCGTCGCAGCAGAGGCTTCCAAACCGGCAATGCCGCCGCCATCCATTGTCGGCAGCACGAAAGCCTCGCCTTCCGTGCTCGCCGGCACCGGCGGCGCATCGGGGACGAATTCGAGCGATACGACCTGCTGGCCGGTGAGCAGGCTGACCGTCTGCAGGGACGCACGCAGACCTTTCGCGCTCATCGCAGCAGCGGCAACCAGCGGGGAAGCAAAGGCCGCCTTCGATCCAAGGCCGAGAATGCGTTCCGGTTCAACCTCATAATGAACCGGCGCGCGAACCGAATCGCCGGCGGGATCGAAGAGCAGCCGCACATCGGTTACGTGGCCGATGGTCAGCCCATGCATGGTCACTTCCGATCCGGGTCCCAGGCCGCGAACCGAGCCCGGAAAATAGGAGACGACCTGAATCTTCCGGCTATAAGAGGCGGCGTCTGCGGCGTCCCGGTCAGCAAACAGCGGGAAGACGTGATTCTCCGCGCTTGCGGCAAGTCCGCGGTTTTCAGGCGGCGTTTCGAACGCGACGCCGCCCAGCAGTATCGCGCGCAGCGATTCGACCTGCACATCCACGCCGCCGCCGCCCAGCTTCACCGAAAGGCCTGAAGCATTCCAGAAGCGGGTCTGGTCATTGACATAGCCGTCGTAAGGCGCGCGCACGAAGACCCGGATGGTGACACTCTCTGCCATGTCGGCGATATCCCAACCAAGGACTTCGCCGACACTGAGATCACGGAAGAACACCGGGGAACCGACCGAAATCGATCCCAGCCGGCCGGCCTTGATGAGGAAGGTGTGACCCGGCACGTGAGCTTCCTGAACCGGCGGATCTTCGCGGCCGGTAAAAGACCGCTGCTGCTTTCCGGCCTTCTGCGGCGGCAGCATGGCGACATAGGCGCCGGAGAGGAGCGTGTCGAGACCGGAGAGGCTGCCGGCGAATAGTCGGGGCTTGACGACCCAGAACACCGTCTGGTCGGTCAGCAGCGGCTCCGCCTGCCGTGTCGTCGCGATCGATACCAGCACATGCGAATTATCAGCTGTCAGCGTAAAGCTTTGCACAGTGCCGAAGACGATGTCCTTGAATCGGAGCTGCGACTGGCCTGCCTGCAGCCCCTCGGCGCTCTCGAACAGCACTGTGATCGTTGGCCCTTTCTTGGACATGGTGTCCCAGGCCAACCACGCACCGATACCGATCGCCACAAGAGGTATTATCCAGATGATCGGGATGCGCCGCGCGCGGCGGGTTGTTGCCTCGATCTGCAATGTGGGATCGCCGATATCACTCATCGAGTCCTCTTTCGAGCGACTGCCGCGCTTTCACACGGCGCACGATCGTCATTGTCCCGATGCCACGTTGCCGCGGGCCAACGCTTAAGAGCAATGCCTCACAACGCGCCGGCGGCCCGGCACAACGGCGGTGCTTCACCTGATGATGGCCACCACCTTGCTTCGTCAAAATCCTGGCTCTGGCTCGCCAAGTGCGACTCAGCGATCGGAGCGTCGCGCCTGGGGTCGGATTTATTCGTTCAAAAAGAGCGTTCGTGGCTGGCGGTTATTTGGCCCGAGAATGCCGACAGAAGTCAATGCCGCCGCTGAATTTGTGAACCGCGAAGGACGGCATGCGCGGGCGGCGCATGGCGCCGTTACCGGCCGAGAATGTCGGCAGGCTGCCGGACCAGACCGGATTTCGCCTGCCCCGGCGCAGCTAACATCGGTATATCGATGTATGACTTGCCGACCGGCGGCGTCTCCGGCGTGGCCGCTGCTGCGACGATGGCGGACCGGTGCAACGTCCCATCGCTGTGGCCAGGGCTTGCACGGGAGCTTGCACGTGAGGATTGCATGGAGACTGCACGGGCTGCACGGCTTAAGGCGTCCGCAGCGGTGCGATTGCCAATCAGCCGATACAAAAACAGGATGCACTATTCTCCTTGTTCATTCTGCCCACGGTTTTTCGCCGCCCTGACCGATCTCCGCGTCATGGTGATCGGCAAGCAGGCATGGTCGATGCCAATCCCCATCAAGCATGACGCACAGGGCTGGTTCTTCAGCACCGATAGCGGCATTCTGGAAATCATCACGCGCCGCATCGGCGCCGACGAGCGGGCCGCCATCGATCTTGCGCAAGCCTATGTCGATGCGCAGATGACCTATGCGGCGAGCGATCACGACGGTGATCAGGCGCTGGAATATGCCCAGAAGCTCGTCAGTTAGCCAGGCAAGGAAGACGGCCTCTACTGGCCCGCGGCCGAGGGCGCGCAGCAAAGTCCCTTCGCCGGCTTCGCGCTGATCGCCATCCCCGCCAATACGGCGATACCGGCATCATGACGTTCATCGTGAACCACTAGGGCCAGGCCTATGAAAAGGATCTCGGCAAGAACACGACAACTGCGGCGGCGGCGATTCATGAATACGACCCGGATGGCAGTTGGAAGCCGGTTGACCAGGACGCCCAGGCGCAGAACGCAGAAGGCCAATAAGACGGGAACGACGAGCGACACCGGACGCCAGGGTCGGTGCGTCAGCAACGGGGAGGGCTACTATTTCGGTTGAGAATGGCGCGCCCGGAAGGACTCGAACCTCCAGCCTTCTGATTCGTAGTCAGATGCTCTATCCAATTGAGCTACGGGCGCATTCGCAGAACCGCGTTACGAATGCCCGCAAGGGGCAGCGGTCGCTTGCGGTGGCGGAACCTACACGGCGGAACCTGGGCTGGCAAGTCCCGAATGCGGATCATTGCAAAAATCTCGTCATAAACGCTTAACCTGCTGACGTGGCTTGATTTATCGCCAGATAAAGAGCCCCGCGCCGGGCGCAAAAGGTGCTGCGCGCAGCCGGCGCCGCGTCGGTCCGAGGGGGGCCCGCTGGAAAGCCTTTCGCCGCCGCCATTTGGGCAAGGCGGTTGATTATTTACGCAAAAGCTGCCAAACAATTCAGGGATTAATCGGCACATCATCATGCCGCTTGGTGGGGTTCGGGCATCAATGAAAAAGCTGAGGCAAATCGCGGTCCTTATCACCGCGGGGATGGCGTTGGGCGCCTGCCAAACAACCCAGAACGGCGTATCGCCGGTCAATTCCGGCACGTCCGGCGCTCCCATGGGCGCCAATACGGCGGCGGCAGCGCCGGCCCCGGCGAAGCCGATCACGGTCGCGCAGCTTGATAATTCGCAGCCCGGCAAGCCGACCGGCACGCTGGTCGGCCAGCGCGTGGTCGATTTCCGCGCCGACCTGACCAAATTGCAGCAAGGCGTGCAGCAGCAGGCGACACGCCATCAGCAGCTGCATGAGGATGCCGAGCAGAACGCCTCGACCTACCAGACCACCGTCGGCGCCATCAATGCCAAGCTGCAGATCGGCACCACGCCGGGCAATCCGGGCGTCGTTTCCGCCTGGAAGCAGGCGCAGAACGAATTGGGCGGCGTCGATAACGACCTCAACCAGATGAACCAGCTGGCCAATGATGTGGCCAATAACGCCGCCTTTGCCTCCTATCTGCTGGATTCGATCCGCGCCTCCTATACGGTTTCCGGCGCGGTCGACGAGGACCACCGGCAGCTGCGCATCCTGGAAGATTCGACCCAGCAGACCTCGGTCTCAATCGACCGGCTGCTCAACCAGCTCAGCGATGATATCAACCGTCAGAACCGCTTCCTCGGTATCGAGCGCAGCAACCTGACGGAACTGGCCATGGCGGTGAATAACGGCGAGTTCTACGGCACCACTTTAGCGAGCCGGACGACGCCGCAGACGCAGCCGACGGCGCAGCCGGGTACCGGCATGGCGAGTGGCCGGCCGCTGGTGATCATCCGCTTCGACAAAGCCAATGTGGATTACGAGCAGGCGCTCTATCAGGCCACCAGCAAGGCGCTGGAACGGCGCCCCAATGCCGGTTTCGACCTGGTCGCGGTGGCGCCCGCCAATGGCACCCCGGCGGAAGTCGCCCTCAACAGCGATATCGCCCGGACCAATGCCAACAAGGTCATGCGCTCGCTGCTGAATATGGGCCTGCCGCAGGACCGGCTCAGCGTCACCCAGGTCACGGACCCCAATGTCCAGACCAATGAGGTCCATCTCTACGTGCGCTGATGCGGCTTTTGCGCTATCATCGGCGCTAGACAGTTCACCCTCTACGCTCCCGGCCAAGGCCGGACGTAACCTCGAACCGGACCGGCACCCAGGGACACCCTGGGTGCCGGTTTCGTTTTGACGGGTGCATTCCGATCATCGGGCTCATCCAAAGGCCGCATCGGGTGTAGGATGACGGGCGAAAGGGAGATCGCCGATGCCCGATCTTCACCCCGTCTTCCATCGCCGCCCGCCCCCCTTTGTCGCTTTGGCAGCAGCGGCTTCGTTCGCCCTGGCGGCAAACCTGATCCTGGCCGTTGCCCTGGCGGATCCAGCCATACCGCCAGATCCTGCCACCGGGACCGGACAGCCATCCCGGCAGAGCCTGGCCCAGGCGGAAACCGTACCGGCCGATCCGGCTACGGTTCAAGCCATCCGCGGCATCATCGCGGACCAGATGGCGGCTTTCCGACGTGACGATGCGGCGGCGGCTTTCCAGGACGCCTCGCCTTTCATCCAGGACCGCTTCCAGCGTCCCGACATCTTCCTGGAGATGGTGCGCAGCGGCTATGCCCCGGTTTACCGGCCGCGGCAGGTGGAATTCCGCGACCTGGTGCAGTCCGACGGCGGGCTCGACCAGCGGGTCTTCGTCCGCGGGCCGGACGGCCGCGCCTATCTCGCCCATTACCTGATGCAGCGCCAGCCGGATGGCGGCTGGAAGATTAATGGCTGCGTCCTGGAACTGCTCGACGACCGGACGACCTGAGCATCACCGCCGCGCAGCCGGGACGGGCGCGGCTTGCCGAGCCCCTGCTGATCCGCTATTGATCGCGCCGTTTGGGCGTCCCGGCTGGGACGTCCTGTAAGCGCCGATCAGCCGCAGCAGCCAGCCACACAGCAGGGGGCGATATGTCCGTCAGTCAGCAGAAGCATTTCCCGGTTTCCTGGGAAGAATTGCATCGCACCGCCAAGGCCCTGGCCTGGCGCCTGCTCGGAACCACGGAATGGAAGGGCATTGTCGCCATCACCCGTGGCGGCCTGGTGCCGGCGGCGATCATCGCCCGCGAACTCGATATCCGCCTGATCGATACCGTCTGCATGGCGAGCTATACCGATGAACATCGGCCGGGTGAGATCAATCTGCTGAAGGGCGTGGGCGGCGACGGCGAGGGTTGGCTGATCATCGACGATCTGGTCGATACCGGACGCACCGCGAAATTCGTCCGCGAGATGCTGCCGAAGGCGCATTTCGCCACCATCTACGCCAAGCCGGCCGGGCGGCCGCTGGTCGATACCTTCGTGACCGAAGTCAGCCAGGACACCTGGATCTACTTCCCCTGGGATATCGAACCGCAATTCGTGCAGCCGATCGTCAAGCAGCAGAGGCCTTAGGCCTTCACGCTGACCCGAGCCGCCGTTTTTCGCCTTCCGCCACAGCCGGGCGCGGCAGCAGCCGGAACGGAACGGCCTCGGGCATGATTCAACATGTCCTCTTCATCTGCAGCCGGAACCGGCTGCGAAGTCCCACGGCCGAACAGGTTTTCGCGGCTTATCCCCGCATCGAAACGGCTTCGGCCGGGATCAACAGCGACGCCGATAATCCGGTGACACCTGAGCTGCTGGAGTGGGCCGATGTCATCTTTGTCATGGAACGCACCCACCGCGCCAAGCTCTCCGCGCGGTTCCGCACCGCGATCAAGAACAAGCGCGTCATCTGCCTGGATATCCCCGACGATTTCGCTTTCATGGATCCGGCTCTCATCCGTCTGCTGGAAGCGAAGGTGCCGCGCCATTTGCGCTGAGCCCGCGCTGCCGCAGGACGCGGCGCCATTTAGAGCCGGATCGCTTTGGATCGACTCACCAAGGGCTGCCACTTAAAACGATCACACTCTAGGCAATCAGGCTTGCCGCGATCTCGTTCCATTCGGCGTCGAGACTGACCTTGGCCACCGGCCGGTCGGCGCGGCGATACCAATAGCCGGCATTGGCGAGGTCGCCCTCCTTGCGATGCAGATAGGCGTGCACCCAGTTGCCGGCTGCATCCTCTCTCGCCTGGGCCTGCTCGTGCGCCTTCCGCCAATCGCCCTTGGCATCCCACCACAAGGCCTGCAGGGCAAAACTGAGACCGTCGGGTGGCGCCGGCTGATCCAGTGACGCGCGAAAGCTGACAAGATCCATCGGCTCCTCCCTCGTCGGTCCCTCGCCTCCTCGGCTCCCGCGGCGCCGCAGCGCCGCGAATGCTATAATACCGGCCAGTTGTCGATCAGGCGGGTGCGGCCGACAAAGACAGCGACGAAAAGCCGGCAGGGCGCCTTGGCCGCCGCAATCGGCTGAACGAGATCGGCGTCGCAGAGTTCCAGGTAATCCACCTTGTCGAAGCCCGCCGCCAGCAGCCGATCCTTGCCGCCGCGGATGCGGTCTTGCGCGGGCTTGCCGTCGCGCAGGCTTTCGGCCAGATCGCGCATGACCAGGGGCAGATGTTTGGCCGTCAGGCGTTGCTCCGGTGTCAGATAGCGGTTGCGCGACGACATGGCGAGGCCATCGGTCTCGCGCACGCTCGGCACGCCGACGATCTCGACCGGAATGTCGAGGTCGCGGGCGAGACGGCGGATCACCTGCAGCTGCTGGAAATCCTTCTCGCCGAAAAAGGCCATATCCGGCAGCGCCTGCAACAGCAGCTTGGTGACCACGGTTGCGACACCGCCAAAGAAATGCGGCCGGGTCGCACCGCAAAGATGCGCGCTGACGCCGCTCACCTCGACGGCCGTCGCGAAGCCGTCGGGATAGACCTCGCCCGGCGGTGGCGCAAAGAGCAGATCGGTGCCGGCCGCCGTCAGCTTGGCAAGATCGCCCGCCTCGTCGCGCGGATAAGTGGCGAGATCCTCGCTCGGGCTGAATTGCTTCGGATTGACGAAAATGGTGGCGACGGCCTTGCAGCCGCGCGCCTTGGCGGCGGCGACCAGCGCCAGATGGCCGGCATGCAGGGCGCCCATGGTCGGGATGAGGCCGATCTTGTGGCCGGCCTGCCGAAGATCACGAATCGTCGCGCGCAATTCGGCGATGCTGCGAACAACCGGCGTCGACATCGCGGTCTTCCTTTGATTGATAAGTTGCGATGCGACGGCGGTCAGCTCGACTTCTTCATGGCGCCGAAAATATGTTCCGGCCCCGGGAAGGTGCGGCCGCGCACATCGGCGGCATAGGCAGCGGCTGCCTCGCCGATGGTCTTGCCGAGATCGGCATAGCGCTTGACGAAACGCGGCTTGAAGCTGCTGAACAGCCCCAGCATGTCGTCGACCACAAGAACCTGGCCGTCGCAGCCGGCCGAGGCGCCGATGCCGATGGTGGGTGCCGCCACCCGGCCGGTAATGGCCACGGCCAGTTGCTCCATGACGCCTTCGACCACCATGGCGAAAGCGCCAGCTTCGGCGATGGCGATGGCGTCGGCCATGATGCCGGCGCCCTCATCGGTGGCCCGGCCACGCGCGCGATAGCCGCCTTGCGTATTCACCGATTGCGGCATCAGGCCGACATGGCCCATCACCGGAATGCCGCGCCGCACGAGAAATTCGACGGTCGGGGCGAGATCACGCCCGCCTTCCATCTTGACGGCGGAACAACCGGTTTCCTGCATCATGCGCACGGCATTGCGATAGGCCTGCTCGGTGCTCTCCTGATAGCTGCCGAAGGGCATGTCGACGACAATGCAGGCACGGCTGGAGCCGCGCCGCACGGCGGCGCCATGAGCGATCATCATGTCCAGCGTCACCGGCAGCGTGCTGTCGAAACCGTAGAGCACCATGCCGAGGGAATCGCCGACCATCAGGAGATCGACATGGGGATCGAGGAGCTGCGCCATCGGCATCGTATAGGCGGTCAGGCAGACGATAGGCTCGCCGCCTTTGCGCGCCATCAGGTCCGGACATGAAATGCGCGTCTGGCGCGCACCACTCTGATTGCCAGCGCCTTGATCGGACAGATGTACACTCAAGATACCCTCCCGCACGTCGGTACGCAGATCGCCACTGCTGCAAATCGCCATCGTCAGGGCCTTTGGCTGCCCTTTCTTTACATTTTCCGCCATCTTTTTGCGCTGCACAACAGCTTTTCCGCCACGGGGTCCTGTGGCAGCCGCATGGCAGATCGGCCCACTTGCACGGGCAATACGCCGAAGCCGCTTCCCCAATGTAGGCGGGGATGCAGGCCGGCTTCCTGCGCGCCGGCGTTCTCAAGCTGGCTTCCGCCGCCCCGGCGTTCTATAGCAGGATGCCAAGATCGTTGGCGCCCCAGGTCCGCCCAGGCCCGTCCCGCGACACCTTGGCGCGACACCTCCCGCAATCGCCGCAACGGCGAAGGAACAGGAAGCGGATGATCGAGACATCGGCACGATCCCCACGACCGCAGCGCAGATGCTGGCGAACCGTCACGGCCGTACTGTGCGGCGCCGTCCTCCTCGTCGCCTGCCAGGCTCGGCCGATTCCCGCCAAGGCGCCGGTCGCGGCCGCCCTGCCGGCCGCCGCAGCCGATGTCACCGCCTATCAGCATATGGCGGTCTCGGCGACGCCACTGGCCAGCGAGGCGGGCCGGGAGATCCTGCGGGGCGGCGGCAACGCGATCGATGCAGCCATCGCCATGCAGGCGGTGCTGACCCTGGTCGAGCCGCAATCCTCCGGCATCGGCGGCGGCGGTTTCCTGCTTTACAGCGATGCCGCTGGCCGCGCCGTCCAGGCGTTTGACGGACGCGAAACGGCGCCGGCCAATGTCCAGTCCGATCTTTTCCTCGATGATCGCGGCCAGCCGGTCGACTTTCATACGGCGCAGATCGGCGGCCAGTCGGTCGGCATTCCCGGCGTCTTGCGCATGCTGGAACTGGCGCATCGGCAGCACGGGCGGCTGCCGTGGTCGCGCCTGTTCGATCCCGCCATCCGGCTCGCCGAGCAGGGCTTCCCGGTGCCGCCACGCCTTGCCGAGGCGATCGCCGAGGATGAGGACATTCCGCATATCGCTGCCTTGCGCGGCTATTTCCTCGATGCCGACGGCAAGCCGCCGGCGACCGGCGCCATCCTGCGCAATCCGGCTTTGGCGGCGACCTTCCGCAGCATTGCCGCAGAAGGCGCCGATGCGCTCTATCGTGGCCGGATTGCCGACGATATCGTTGCCGCCGTGCGCGCCACTTCGCCCCTGAAACCGGCGACGCTGCGGCCGAGCGACCTGGCCGCCTATCGCGCCCAGGAACGAGGTGCGCTTTGCACGGCCTATCGCGATTATCAGATCTGCGGCATGCCGCCCCCCAGTTCCGGCGGCGTCACCGTGGCGCAGATTCTCGGCCTGCTGGCACATACCGATTACGCCGATCTGGCGCCGGACAGCCTCGCTGCCGCGCACTTGCTCGGCGAGGCCAGCAAGCTCGCCTTCGCCGATCGCGACCGCTATCTCGGCGATCCGGATAAGGTCCGTGTGCCGACCGCGGCCTTGATCGCGCCCGACTACCTCGCCAGCCGCGCCGGCCTGATCCGCGGCGATCGGGTGATGGACAAGGCGGAACCCGGCCGGGTCGATATCTCCACCACTTTGGGCCAGGCGAGCCAGTCCCAGTTCGAGCCGGTCTCCACCAGCCATCTGGTGGTGGTCGACGATGCCGGCAATGTGGTCAGCTTCACCAGCAGCATCGAAAGCGCCTTCGGCGCGCATATCCTGGTCGACGGTTTCATGCTGAACAACGAACTGACCGATTTCTCCTTCAAGCCGGTCGATCAGGGACGCTTCATCGCCAACCGGGTGGAAGGCGGCAAGCGGCCGCGCAGCTCCATGGCGCCGACCATCGTGCTCGATCGCCGGGGCAGACCCGTGCTGGCGGCGGGTTCGCCCGGCGGGTCCTATATCATCGGCTATGTGGCCGAGGCGCTGCTGCTGATGCTGGATCATGACTTCAGCCCGGGCCAGGCGGTCGCCGCCGCCCATATCCTCAACCGCAATGGCCCGACCGTGCTGGAACAGGACAGTGCGGCGGCCAATCTCGCCGCCGGCCTGGAAGCGTTGGGACAGCGGGTGAAAATTCAGCCCTTGATGAGCGGCCTCAATATCGTGCAAATGCGCGACGGGGTCCTGACCGGCGCCAGCGATCCGCGGCGGGACGGCATAGCGCTCGGCGATTAGAGCGCGATCGTTTTAGGTGGAAGCGGCTGGGCTTCCGCTTAAAACGTGAATCGCCCTCTATCATTTGAGTAGAGCCGGATTCACGTTTTAGATCGAAGCACTGCGTGATTCGATCTAAAACAATCCGGCTCTAGAAGCCCGGCGGCAACGGTGAACCGCCGCGACGAAACTGCGTACCTGATGTAATGGGAGTTGGTGATGACTGATCGCGCCGTGCTGCGCCTGAAACCCGGTGGCGACCGACGCCTGTTGACCGGTCATCCCTGGATCTATTCCAACGAGATCGACATGACGCCGGAGACGAAGGCCCTGACGCCGGGCATCGTCGTCACCGTGCTCCGGAGCGACGGCAAGCAGCTCGGCACCGCGCTCTTCAACCCGAAGCCGCTGATCAGCGCCCGCCTACTGAGCCGCGACCCGCAGGCCAAGATCGATACCGCGTTCCTGCGCCAGCGGCTGCAGCGTGCGCTGGACCTGCGCCAGCGCCTGATCGGCGTGCCGCATTACCGGCTCGCCCATGCCGAGGCCGATGGCCTGCCGGGTGCGGTGATCGATCGTTATGGCGACACTCTCGTCATCCAGGCCGCCGGTGCGGGCATGGAGCGGCTGGCGGAGCCATTGGCCGAGGCCCTCGACAGCCTGATCGCGCCCAAAGCCATCCTCATGCGCGGCGACGGGCCGTCACGCGAGATGGAGGGGCTGCCGGCCTATAGCCGCATGTTGAAGGGCGAGATCGACGGGCCGGTCCCGGTGGTGGAATATCAGGCGACATTCCTCGCCGATCCGCGCGAGGGACAGAAGACCGGCTGGTTCTTCGACCAGCGCGACAACCGCGCCCTGGTGGCGCGTTTTGCCAAGGATCGCCGGGTGCTCGACCTCTACAGCTATATGGGCGGCTTCTCCATTCAATCGGCGCTCGCCGGCGCGGCCTCGGTCCTGGCCGTGGACCGCTCTGATCTGGCCCTGCGCACGGCGACGGCGGCGGCCGAACAGAATGGCGTCGGCGCCCGCCTTGGCACGGAGAAGGCCGAGGTCTTCGAGTTCCTGGAGGCGGCAGCCAACAAGCCCACTTACGACGTCGTGGTGGCCGATCCGCCTGCCTTCGTCAAATCCAAGAAAGATTTCAACCAGGGGGCCCGGGGTTATCGCAAGCTGGCGCGGCTGGCCGCGGGGCGGGTGGCGCCGGGCGGCATTCTCTTCATCGCTTCCTGCTCGCATAACATGCCGGTCGATGAATTCGGCGCACAGGTGGCGCGCGGGCTCAATGACATCGGCCGCCAGGGACGCATCCTGTTCCAGACCTTCGCGGCGCCCGACCACCCGGTGCATCCCTCGCTGCCGGAAAGCGCCTACCTCAAGGCCCTGACCCTGCAGCTCGACTGAGCAAATCGACAGAAACGGGGCAAAAGAAACGGGCGCCCTGGGGCGCCCGTTCGCTTTGGCCTTGCGGCCGATTTGTCGATGTCAGCGCTCAGTGCGCATGCTCGTCATGCACGGCGATCAGCTTGAACAGCAGCAGGATGCAGAAAATGAAGAAGGCAATGCCGCCCCAATAGGGCAGGCCGTGCTGGCCGTTGGCCGCCACGAACAGGGCGCCAACGCCGAAGACGGCGATCAAAAGCATCATCCCAAGCCGCGAAAGATCCTGCATTGTATCCACCCCATCTGCTGGCGATCTCAAAAGTTGCCGATCTTATAGGCCAAATCCGACAGGGGAGGCAACAGGGGGCGGAGCCAACAGCCGGCCGTCAGGTGACTTGGCGGGCGGCTCAGGCCAGTTCCCGCTCCATGAAAAGGCTGAAGGGGCTGGGGCGATAGGCACCGAAGGGACCCCGCTCGCGGTAGCCGCAGGCACGATAAAGGCGCAAGGCCGGCGCGCTGTCGGGGCCGGTTTCCAGCTGGATGACCCGGATGCCCTCAGCCCTGGCGACCGCCTCCAGCGCCTGCATCAGGGCCCGGCCGATGCCGCGGCCGCGGACCTCCGGATCGACCACGACCCGCTTCAGCTCGGCAAAGCCGCCGGCACCGATGACGAGGGCACCACAGCCCACCGCCTTGCCCTGCCAGCGCGCCACCAGGAAGCGGATATGCGGCGCTTCGAGAAAGTCGGCATCGACCATATGCCGGTCCTCCGGCGGGTAGAGTGCCGCGGCATAGGCTTCCGATAAGGCGAAGAGCGTGGCGACATCCGGCTGTTGCGGCGTCTCGGGGGAAATGGTGAGCATGAGCGGTCTGCCGGTCAATCGCGGTCATGCGGCAATATGGCCCGGCCGTCGCGGCAGATCGAGGGCAAAAGTGGCGCCGTCGCTGCCATTGCGCTGCAGGGTGAGATCGCCGCCCTGACCACGCAGCAGCTCCCGCGCGATTGCCAGGCCGAGGCCGGTGCCGCCGGCCCGCGCCGAACCGCGGAACGGCACGAAGAGATTCTGCAATGCCTTCGGCGGCAGGCCCGGCCCGTCGTCACGCACTTCCAGACGGGTGTGGCCATCGTCCTGGCGGGCCGCGAGGCAGACCTGGCGGGCGCCGGCCTGGAAGGCATTTTCCGCCAGGTTGCGGATGATGCGGAACAACTGTTCGCGATCCGCCGTCAGGGTGAAATCGCTGGGGAATTCCGCCAGCCAGGCATTGCTGCCATTGAGCTGCGTGGTCAGGCTTTCGCCGATCTCGCTGTGGAGATCCGCCAGGGGGAACTGGCTCAATTCCGGCTTGGGCGGACCTTCGCGGGTGAAATTCAGCGTGTCGGAACAAAGATCGACGGCGCGATCGAGCGAGCGGACCAGGGCCGGCGCCGCCTTGCGCACGTCGGGATCGTCGCTTTCGACGATGCGATCGGCCACCAGCCGGGCGGTCGCCAGAATGCCGCGCAGATCGTGATTGATCTTGCCGACCGCGGTGCCCAGGGCGGCGAGGCGGGCATGCTGCAGCAAGGCCTGCCGGACCTGCGCCGCCATATCGACCAGTTCGCGCTCGACCACGCCGATCTCGTCGCTGCGGCGCGAGACCGCCTGATCATCGACGGCGATTTCCGGATTGTCGCGGAAGCGCAGGATGCGCCGGGTGACCCGCTTGATCGGGCGGATGATCAGCCATTGCAAGGCGGCGAAGATCAGGCTGGCGGTGATCAGCGAGATCACCACGGAGACCCCCAGCACGCGCCAGGAATAGGCGATCATGGCCTGATGCAGGGGCCATTCGTCGATCACCATTTCCACCTGGGTATCGGGCGCCCGGTCGGCGTAGCCCTTGACCCGCAGCAGGCGCTTGCCGCCCTGCCGCAGGGTATCGATGGCATCGCCCAGATCGTCGGTCCAGCTGCGATCCGAGAGATCGATGGTGGCGTTGACGATGAGCGGCGGCGAGGCGCCGCGCAGCATCAAGTTCTTGCCGTCGGTGGTGTGCAGGGCGACGAGATAGGCGCCGACATGGTCGAGCAGCTTCAGCTCAAGCTGCGGGTCGATCATGTAATTGGGCTGCGCCTCCAGCGCCATGATCGCCAGATGCGCGGAACTCAACTTGCTGTCGAGCCAGGACATGCGGAAGCGGGCGATGGTCGGGGCATAGATCAGCACCTCGCTGACCATGACGAAGAGGACAGTCAGAACGAGCACGCGCGCCGACAGGCCGAAACCCGGCAATGTCACATCCTGCTTCTTCATTGCCTGGGTAAAACCTCACTGTCCCGGGAGAAATTCCCCTTGCGTCGCCGGCTCAGCATTTTACTCCCGATCCATGATTCTTGCGGTTGCAGCGGCGTTGCACAAGCGTCATGGGAAAACATTCTTCATCGGATCGACACCCCGCAACGGCTCCCCACGCCGGCCGAAACCTCGGCTAGGCCGCGGTTACCGCCGGTTGTAGCCGGACTCCCAGTTCCGCGGAATTCCCGCGCCGCCGAATGCCGTCGGCTGCCCTCCCCGCATTGCCGCAGCAGCCGCGCCCAAGGCCTGTCAATTAGTGAAACTTGGCCGTTCTTTCAATATGTTACGAAATATTTCCGTCGCCTGGGCAAATGCCGGGCTAAAATAGCCTCTGCAAACACCAGTCCGGGACCGGATCGGTTGCAGGACAGTGGATACCAGGCGATAGGATTGTGGCCGGGAAATGGCATGATGGCCGGTCCCGGCAATTGACTCCTGCGGTGGCTTTCTTTATACACCCGCCGCAATCGCAAAATACTGAAATGAGTGGAGATTTACCGTGAAGCGCACCTATCAGCCCAGCGTGCTTGTTCGCAAGCGCCGTCATGGCTTCCGTTCGCGCATGGCGACTGTTGGTGGCCGCAAGGTTCTTGCCTCGCGCCGCGCCAAGGGCCGCAAGCGTCTCAGCGCCTAAGGATTGACCGGTGATCGGCCGCCTGAAGCGGCGGGCCGAATTCCTTCAAGTCGCGGCGGCCAACCGTAAATGGGTCGCCCCCGGCTTGATCTTGCAGGTCTGCCGCCACAGTCGATCGGAGACTGTCAACGCCACCCGAAAAGGTGGCGCTGATGTTTTGCGCGCGCGCGATGGCAGGCCAGACGCGCCCAGCGCTCCCGCCGCGCCGGCGCCATCCGCGGAAACCCAATCTCTCCCGTCTTCGGCCCACCTGTCTCCGGCCCAGCCGTCTCCGATTGAATCGGCTGCCGCGGCACCGATGCGGGTCGGCTTCACCGCCAGCCGCAAAGTCGGCAATGCCGTGCTGCGCAACCGGGCCAAGCGGCGCCTGCGGGCGGCCGTCGATATCGTGGTCGCCGGACATGGTGCGCCGGGCCATGACATCGTGCTGATCGCGCGCCAGGCAACGGTCAGCCGGGATTTCGCCGCCTTGCTGCAGGATCTCACCACCGGGCTCAAGAAGATGGGCGCCTATCAGCCGGACCGCCAGACATGACGCGCCTGCGCCGTATCGCTATCCTGCCGATCCGTCTCTACCAGCTGGCGATTTCGCCGCTGCTGCCACCCAGCTGCCGCTATCACCCCACCTGCTCGGCCTATGCCGTCGAGGCCGTCGAGCGGCACGGGCTGATGCGCGGCACCTGGCTGACCCTGCTTCGCCTCGCCCGCTGTCACCCCTGGGGCGGCAGCGGCTACGACCCGGTACCGGATGTGGTGGCACCGCAGACGGATGCCGGACATCACGCCCCGACCTGCCGTCACGCCGATCACGCGCCGCATTCGCTCTGTTGAGCGGAACGGCCTCGTTGACCAACTGAAGACCAGCCGAAACTAGGATCGTCATGGAACAAAAGAACCTGATTCTCGCCATTGTGCTCAGCGTTGCGGTGCTGGTCGGTTGGAACTTCTTCATCGAGGCGCCGCGCGTGCGCCAGCAGCAGCAAATCGCCCAGCAGCAGGCGGCGCAGACCGCGAGCCAGCAGGCCGAAGGCAAGAGCACCGCGGCCAATGTGCCCGCCGAACCGGCGACGCCGCAGCTGGATCGTCCCGCCGCCCTCGCCCTCAGCCCGCGGGTCGCCATCGACAGCCCGCGCCTCAAGGGCTCGATCGCCCTCAAGGGCGGCCGCCTGGACGATCTCGAGCTGAAGGATTACCGCGACACGCCGGATCGCAACGGCCCGCTGGTGACGCTGCTGTCGCCCTATGGCGCGCCCAATGCCTATTATGCCGATTACGGCTGGACCAGCGATGACGCGAAGATTCCCGTGCCGGGCGCCGATACGCTGTGGCAGGCCGACGGAACGGCGCTGGCGCCGGGCAAGAACGTCACCCTGAGCTGGGACAATGGCCAGGGCCTGACCTTCAAGCGCGTCTTTGCGATCGACGAGAACTTCATGTTCACCGTCACCCAGTCGGTCGAGAACAAAGGCGGCGCTGCCGTGACCTTGCGTCCCTATGCCCGGGTGAAGCGCTTCGGCACCCCGGCCCATCCCAGCCAGACCTATGTGCTGCATGAGGGGATGATCGGCGAACTGGGCGGCAGCTTGCGCGATCCGTCCTATGCCAATGTCCGCAAGCAGGCCGAAGACCCTGCCAACCCGATCCTGACCTATAGCGGTACGGGCGGCTGGGCCGGCATCACCGACAAATACTGGCTGGTGGCGCAGATCGCCGATAACGCGGAACCGATCACCGGCGACTATTTCTATGAGCCGAAGAGCGATTCCTACCAGGCCGATTATGCCGGCAAGGCACGCGAGGTCGCGCCGGGCGCGAGCGCCAGCACCACCCAGCGCCTGTTCGCCGGCGCCAAGGAAGTCAACGTGCTGCGCGCCTATCGCGACAACCAGGCGATCGGCAACTTCGATCTCGCCATCGATTTCGGCTGGTACTGGTTCTTCACCAAGCCGCTGATGCTGCTGCTCGACTGGCTCTACAAGACGGTCGGCAATTTCGGCATCGCCATCATGATCCTGACCATCTGCGTCAAGACCCTGATGTTCCCGCTGGCCAACAAATCCTACAAGTCGATGAACCGGATGAAGCAGCTGACGCCGCAGATCGCGGCGATGCGCGAGAAATTCGGCGACGACAAGATGAAGCTCAATCAGGAGATGATGGCGCTCTACAAGCGCGAGAAGGTCAATCCTGCGGCGGGCTGCCTGCCGGTCTTCGTGCAGATCCCGGTCTTCTTCTCGCTCTACAAGGTGTTCTACGTCACCATCGAGATGCGCCAGGCGCCGTTCTTCGGCTGGATCCACGATTTGAGCGTGCCGGATCCGACCTCCTGGATGAATCTCTTCGGCCTGCTGCCCTACGACGTCTCGCATCTGGCGACCGTGCCGATGGTCGGCCCCATCGTCCACACCCTCTCGATCGGCATCTGGCCGCTGATCATGGGCTTCACCATGTGGATGCAGCAGCGCCTCAACCCGACCCCGCCCGATCCCGTCCAGGCGAAGATGATGACGGCGATGCCGATCGTCTTCACCTTCATGCTGGGCAGCATGCCGGCCGGCCTCGTCATCTACTGGGCCTGGAACAACACGCTGTCGATCCTGCAGCAGCGTTTCCTGATGTGGCGGATGAATCATCCCATGCCGAGCCGCGCCAAGGCGTGACCTGCAGCTTGTTCGGCAACCTTTAAAGAGTTGGATTGAAGCGATATGAGCGGTACCGGTGACGATTATGATGGCGCCTGGCTTTTTGCCCAGGAGTGCCAATTCGTCGCCGGCGCCGATCGCGCCGCCGCCTTGCCGCCTCTCGGCCTGACCGAAGTGGCCTTCGCCGGCCGCTCCAATGTCGGCAAATCGAGCCTGCTGAACGCGCTCACCGGCCGCAACCACCTGGCGCGGGTCTCGCACACGCCGGGCCGCACCCAGCAGATCAATTTCTTCAATCTCGGCGACAAGCTGTGGCTGGTCGATCTGCCGGGCCACGGCTATGCCGAGGTCTCCAAGGCCATGCGCAAGCAGTTCAGCGCCGTCACCGAGACCTATATCCGCAACCGCTCGACCTTGCGCCGGGTGCAATTGCTGGTCGACAGCCGCCACGGCTACAAGGAATCCGATGAGCGGCTGATGGACCTGATGGACAGCTTCGGCCTCTCCTATCAGATCGTCATGACCAAGGCCGACAAGACGAAGCTGGCCGAAGCCGAGGCGATGCGGGCAAAGCTGGCGGCCAAAGTGGCGAAACGTCCGGCCTGCCATCCGGAAATCATCGTCACCAGCGCGCATGACGGCATCGGCATCGGCGAATTGCGCGATCAACTGGCGGAAATCGCCAAGGGCAATTGAACCAGGCGGCCGCAACGGTAGCCGGCTTCCTCGTCTTTCCCGCCGCCTTGTCTTTCCCGCCGACAGTCTCTTAAATGAGCCATGTCAGCCGCCCGGCCAGCAAGGGCGCAGAGAGCTGACCGCCCGTCGTCTCCGTCTCCCCGACCTGGAGGATCGCCATGAAAGCCTATTGCATCGTCTACGAAAGCGTCGACGACCCGCAGATGTTCGAACAGTATCGCAGCCAGGTGATGCCGACCGTCGAGGCCCATGGCGGCCGCTTTCTGGTGCGGGGCGGCGCCTTCACTGCGCTTGAGGGCGAGATGCCGTTCCAGCGCATCGCGCTGCTGGAGTTCCCGTCGCGGGAGAAAGCGGAGGCCTGGTACCATTCGCCGGAATACCAGCGCATCCTGCCCTTCCGCATCAAGGCCGCTCGCTGCCAGTTCATCCTGGCCGAGGGGTTCGAGGGTTAGCCGCCTGACGTCCAACGCCGGGGCCGCGGCCGCTCTTTGACAAGGCTGTGACCATCCCCGCCTGCGGCGAATTCCCCTGTTGATTTCTGCGGCCGGAAGCCGCACTTTCTGCCCGCGCTGCGGGGCGCGTCGACGCACCCGCAACTGCCTCCGGGGCGATCCGCCATAAGCCGAGCCGGTCCGGTGTCCTCACGGTTCACCGCTTTAAGGTCCAGGTCATACTGATGTCCCAGATCAACTTCACCGACACCAAACACTGGCTCCGCACCGCCCGCACGCTGACCGAGGCGCTGCCTTACATGCAGAAATACGCCGGCCGCCGCCTGGTCATCAAATATGGCGGCCATGCCATGGTGAATCCGGAACTGGCGAAGGTCTTCGCCGCCGACATCACGCTGCTGCGCCAGACCGGCATTCTGCCGATCGTCGTCCATGGCGGCGGCCCGCAGATCGGCGAGCAGCTGAAGCGCCTCAATATCCAATCCACCTTCATCGACGGGCTGCGCGTCACCGATGCCGCCACGGTCGAGGTGGTCGAGATGGTGCTCTCCGGCACCATCAACAAGCAGATCGTCGCCGCCATCAATGCGGCCGGCGGCCATGCCGTCGGCATCAGCGGCAAGGACGACAACCTGCTGCAGGCCCGCAAGGCCGAGATGATCAAGGATGGCAAGCCGGTCGATCTCGGCCTCGTCGGCGAGCCGGCCGCGGTCAATCCGCGCATCATCAGCTGCCTGGAGCAGGCCGGCATCGTGCCGGTGATCGCGCCGGTCGGCTTCGGCCCGGATGGCCAGACCTATAATATCAACGCCGATACCGCGGCCGGCGCCATCGCCGCCGCCGTGGGGGCCGCGCGCCTGGTCATGCTGACCGATGTCGCCGGCGTGCTGGACAAGTCGGGCCAGCTGGTGCCCGACCTCACCGCCAGCCAAGTGCGGGCACTGACCGCCGACGGCACGATTTCGGGGGGCATGATCCCCAAGCTGGAGACCTGCCTGATGGCGGTCGAAAGCGGCGTCGAGGCCGCCGTCATCCTCGACGGCCGGGTGCCGCATTCCATGCTGCTGGAGATCTTCACCCCGGCCGGCCAGGGGACGCTGGTGACGCGGGGCTGACCGGTCTCAAGCGACCGTCGCGATAGCTAAAATGCAAGAGGCCGGCTCGACGCCGGCCTTTTCGTTGTTCGCCTACTGTCGAGGCTATCCACAACCAAGCGGTGATCCTCGGCCCTGACCCGAGGATCCATCGGCAAGACCGCATTGTCTTAGACATGGATGCCGGGATCAAGTCCGGGCATGACAAGGCGGGAAACGAAGCTTCAGGCGGCAGCCTGCTGTCACCACCGCCGCGACGATCTACTTCTTCGCCTTCTTTTTGGCAGCCGGCTTCCTGGCGGGCTTTTTCACCGCCGGCTTCTTCGCGGCCCCGTTCGCCTTGGCCTTCGGGGCCGGCTTGCCGGCCTGCGCGGCGAGATAGGCGGCACCCTCCGCGGCGAGACGCTTCAGATAGGCGTTGCCGACGCCCAGCGACAACTGGGTCCGTGAAAGCTCCTTGCGGGCCGCATCATCGACAAAAAGCAGCGCCTTGATCTCGCTTTCGATCGCCCGGTCCAGACTGTTCAGGAGGTCGGCCAATCGGGCCGCGGCCTGCAGTCCTTTATCGAGTTTGCCCAATTCCTGTTTGGTCGGCTTTGCCTTGTCGAACATGATCCCCGTCTCTGTCCTGCGCCGCCTCGCGCGGCTTCGTCGGGAGCACTTTAGGGAACTGACCGCGCCGGTCAATCCACCTTGCCATCCTCGGCCGGCCATCCTCAGCCGGGCCTTTCGCACCGGACCTCCGCCGGACACCACCGTCAGACCTCGTCCGCGCCGGCTAAAATGTCGCGATTGAGACCGGACCGGGCACCGCAAGGTTGATCTCGCCGCCGGGCTACGGCACTTTGCTCGTGGACGCATCGGATCACGAAGAGGGGGAATCAGCGGCGTGGACGCGATCAATCAGCTGATCTTCCTTGGCGGCGGGCTGGCCATTATCAGCATTCTCGCCACCCGCCTCTCGGCCAAGCTCGGCGCGCCGCTGCTGCTGATCTTCCTGGTTCTCGGCATGCTGGCCGGCGAAGACGGCATCGGCGGCCTGCATTTCAGCAATTACAGCCTGACTTTCGGCGTTGGCAGCGTTGCCCTGGCGATCATCCTGTTCGAAGGCGGCCTCAAGATGCCGCGTGACGTTGCGCGGCTGGTCGGTCTGCCGTCCTTCAGCCTGGCCACGGTCGGCGTGCTGATCACCGCCGGCATCGTCGCCACCCTCGCTGTCACCGTCGGCCGACGCTCGCCGACGGAGGGCCTGCTGGTGGGCGCCGTCCTCGCTTCGACCGATGCTGCCGCGGTCTTCATGCTGCTGCATGGCAAAGGCCGCGCGGTCAATCGCCGCGTCACCGGCACGCTGGAGATGGAATCCGGAATCAACGATCCCGTCGCCGTCCTGCTGACCCTGATCTGCCTCGAACTGGTGCGTCATCCTGATCTCCAGGTCGGCTGGCTGGTGGCGCGCGAACTGTCGTCCGAGCTGGTTTTCGGTACCGTCTTCGGCATCATCGGCGGCCTGGTCCTGCGCTTTCTCCTGGAGCGCCTCACCTTGTCGGCCGGCCTCTATCCGGTGCTTGCCGCCGCCGCCGTGCTGACCATTTTCGCCGGCACCAACCTGATCGGCGGCTCCGGCTTTCTCGCGGTCTATCTGATGGGCGTGATGCTGGCTTCCGCACCGCACCGCGCGCAGCAGATCATCGGCCGCTTCCTCGATGGCCTGGCCTGGCTCGCGCAGATCACCATGTTCCTGCTGCTCGGCCTGCTTGTCACACCTTCGGCCTTGTTGAACGACCTGACCTTTGCCCTGGCCATCGGACTGGGCCTGATCTTCATCGCGCGGCCGGCCGCAGTCTATATCTGCCTCGCGCCCTTCCGCTTCAACTGGCGGGAGAAGGCCTATATCGCCTGGGTCGGATTACGCGGGGCGGTGCCGATCTTCCTCGCCTCCATGCCGATCCTTGCCGGACTGCCCCACGCGCAGACCTATTTCAATGTCGCTTTCGTCGCCGTCCTCGCCTCGCTCCTGATCCAGGGCTGGACAGCGGCGCATGCCGGCCGCTGGCTCGACCTCCTGGTGCCGGAGCAGCCCGGCGACGAGGATTATCCCGACCTCGGCTTCGGTTCGGCCGGCGACCGCGAACTTTGCGGCCTGCGCATCGGCCAGGCGGCCCGGGCGCTCAACCATGATTATGGCGCGTTGCATCTGCCGGCAGGCAGCCAGATCCTGTCGGTCATCCGCGGCAACCTGCCCCTCGAAGGATTGGCCGAGCGCCGCCCCGCCGTCGCCGATTACGTGATCGCCTTGGTGCCGACGCCCGATATCGCCTCGCTGCAGCGGCTCTTCGCCGCCCGCGATGTCGGCGCCAAGGGGGAGCCGGAAGGCTTCGGCGAATTTGTCTTCGCCGCCGATACGCCGGCCAGCCATCTCGCGCTGCTCTATGGACTGCCGCTCGAAACCCTGGCCACGGCGGGATCGCTGCATATCGACCCCAACGAGAATCTGGGCGAACTGCTGCATCGCCAGCTCGGCAAGCAGGTGGTGGTGGGCGACCGGGTCGCCTTGGGCGAGGTGGAACTGGTGGTCCGCGAGGTACGTGACGGCCGGGTGCAGTCGATCGGCCTCGAGCTTGAAACCCGGGACCAGCGCCTGCAAAGCAGCCGGCTGTTTTCCTGGCTCAAGCGGCATACCGGCTTCCACGACTGAGATAAACAGCCGCGCTCCCGTCGCCGACGGGACATGAGCCGTAAGCATAAATGGTAACGGCAGGTAACAGTCCGGGGCTTGTTGCAATCCGTTACAAAAGCCCGCTTGCCGGTCATCGCAACGTTACATCGCGCCGCTAGCTTGCTGACAACAGCACATGTGCCGGAACCCGCTGAGCCCGAATGAAGGCGATGCCGGATTGGCCATGCATCTCTCGCAGCTGATGACATCGCCAGGCGATCGGATCGGCAGCGGGCGATGGGCTGGAGATGAATGCGCGATCATCCGCCCCGATTCCGCGGTTGGGGCAACAGACACGAGGACTACGACTATGAAGAAACTCGCTCTCATTCTCACTGCCGGCGCCATGCTGGCCGCCGGTGGCGCCGCTGCCTATGCCGCGACCCTGACGCCGGCGCAGCAGTGCACGAAGCTGGAGAAGCAGTTCGATGCAGCAATCAAGAAGCACGCCAATGACCCGAAGGCCGCTGATGCCAAGCAGGCCCGGACCGATGGCGGCGATCTCTGCAAGTCGGCCGACAAGAAGGCCGACGGCGTGAAGAAGCTGCAGGATGCGGTCACCGATATCGGCCTGAAGCCGCGCGCCTAAGCCGGCAGAGCCGGGGCTGACCGGCCCCGGCGGCATGCGACGATCGACGCGGCGGCAGCAATGCCGCCGCGTTTCGTTTATCGGCCGTTCCCCCGCCCCCGGTCGTTACAGCCCAGAGAGACGCAAAGCCGCCCCAAACCTGAAAGCCCTAGCAGACCTGAGAACCCCGCGGCGCCGGCACCGCTTGCCATCCCTGGCGCCTGATCTTAAGGTGCGAGCGGCTTCTCATGAGGAATATATGCCGCCGTCTCTGACGGAGATCGAGACCTGGGTCTTCGATCTCGACAACACGCTTTACCCCGCCTCCTGCCGGCTGTTCGATCAGGTCGACCAGCGCATCGGCCTCTATGTGCAGCAGCTGCTCAATCTGTCGCCGGAAGATGCCCGCGCGCTGCAGAAACAGTATTTCCGCGAGCACACCACCACCCTGCGCGGCCTGATGATCAATCACGGGGTGGAACCGGGGGATTTCCTTGATTTCGTGCACCAGATCGATGTCAGCGGCGTGCAGCCGGATGCACGGCTGGATGCGGCGTTGACCGCGCTGCCGGGACGCAAGGTGATCTTCACCAACGGCACGACCAAGCATGCCCAGAATGTCATGGGGCGGCTGGAGATCGGCGGCCATTTCGACGGTGTCTTCGATATCGCCGATGCCGGCTACATCCCGAAACCGGATCACGGCTGTTACCGGGCCATGCTGGAGCGCTTCGGCATCGCGCCGGTCCGCGCCGCGATGCTGGACGATATGCCGCGGAATTTGCAGCCGGCGGCGGAACTGGGCATGTGCACCATCTGGATCAAGACCCATAATGACTGGGCCCAGGCCCTCGATGATATGAGCTTCGTGCATCATGCCACCGACGACCTGGCAGGTTGGTTGAACGACACGGTGATCAGGAGCAGGAAATCCGCATGAATATCGCCCAATTGCAGGCTGCCATCGATGGCGCCTGGGACAAGCGTACCGAGATCAACAGCAGCACCGGTGGCGATATCCGCGCCGCCGTCGATGCCGCCCTCACCGCGCTGGATCGCGGCGAGTTGCGTGTCGCCGAGAAGCGCGACGGCAAATGGGAGACCAATCAGTGGCTCAAGAAAGCCGTACTGCTTTCCTTCCGGCTCAATGATTCGCAGGTCATTCCCGCCGGCGACGACTACACCGCGCTGGGGACGGGCAAAGGCGCCTGGTTCGACAAGGTGCCGTCGAAATTCGCCGGCTGGGGCAAGACCGAATTCAACGATGCCGGCTTCCGCGCCGTGCCGAACTGCGTCGTGCGCCGCAGTTCCTATATCGCCCCCGGCGTGGTGCTGATGCCGAGCTTCGTCAATGTCGGCGCTTATGTCGATTCCGGCACCATGATCGATACCTGGGTGACGATCGGTTCCTGCGCCCAGATCGGCAAGAACTGCCATATCTCCGGCGGTGTGGGCATCGGCGGTGTGCTGGAACCGCTGCAGGCCGGCCCCGTTATCATCGAGGACAACTGCTTCATCGGCGCCCGCTCCGAAGTGGTCGAAGGTGTCGTGGTCGAGGAAGGCGCGGTCCTCTCCATGGGCGTCTATATCGGCCAGACCACGAAGATCATCGACCGGGCGACCGGCGAGATTTTCTACGGCCGGGTGCCGGCCTATTCGGTGGTGGTTTCCGGCAACCTGCCGGGCAAGCCGCTGCCCAATGGCGAGCCCGGCCCCAGCCTCTATTGCGCGGTGATCGTCAAGCGGGTCGATGAAAAGACCCGCTCCAAGACCTCGATCAACGAACTGCTGCGCGATACCGACCAGCGTACCGCCTAGGAGAATCATGAGCGCACCGGTCCTCGACCCCGTCAAGCTGGCGGCGGAGCTGATCCGCCGCCCCAGCGTCACACCGGAAGATGCCGGTGCGCTCGATGTCCTCACCACCGCCTTGGAAATGGTGGGCTTCACCTGCCGCCGCATGCCGTTCCAGAAACCCGGTACCGACCGCATCGATAATCTCTATGCCAAGGCGACCCGTACCGGTCCCAGCCGCGCCAACAAGCCGAGACATTTCTGCTTCGCCGGCCACAGCGATGTGGTGCCGGTCGGACGGCGCGAAAGCTGGAGCGTCGGGCCGTTCGACGGCACGATCACCGACGGCCGGCTCTATGGCCGGGGTGCCGCCGATATGAAGGGGGCGGTCGCCGCCTTCGCGGCCGCCGCCGGACGTTTCCTCGACCGGCAAAGCGCCGATTTCAGCGGCAGCATCTCGCTGCTCATCACCGGCGACGAGGAAGGTCCGGCCTATAACGGCACCAAACCGATGCTGGAAACGCTCGCCGCCGAGGGCGAGACCTGGGATGCCTGCCTGGTCGGCGAACCGACCAATCCGCAGAAGCTGGGCGAGATGGCCAAGATCGGCCGGCGCGGCAGCTTCACCGGTCACCTCGTGGTCCAGGGCATCCAGGGCCACACGGCCTATCCGCATCTCGCCGACAACCCGATCCATCGCCTGTCGAAGATGATCGCCGCCCTGACCGAGACGCCGCTGGACGCGGGCACCGAGCATTTCCAGCCAAGCTCGCTGCAATTCTCCACCGTCGATGTCGGCAACGGCGCCAGCAATGTCATTCCGGCGGAAGCCCGCGCCACCTTCAACGCGCGCTTCAACGACCGCTTCACCATCGCCAGCCTGGAAGCGGAAATCCGCCGCCGCCTCGATGCCGTGGGCGGCCAGTACGAACTTAGCCTCGGCTCCTGCTCGGCCTCCTTCATCACGCCCGTCGGCCGCCTGAGCGACATCCTGTCGAACGCCGTGCAGCGCGAACTCGGCCGCAAGCCGGAACTGTCGACCACGGGCGGCACCTCGGATGCCCGCTTCATCAAGGACTATTGCCCGGTGGTGGAATTCGGCCTCGCCGGCCAGACCATGCACAAGGTCGATGAAAACGTGCCGGTCGCCGATATCACCGCGCTCAGCCGCATTTATGAACATGTCCTCGAGGCGTTCTTTGATGATCAGCCTCACTGAGACCAGATTCGCGCTGCGCGGGCTGCTGCGTATCCTGCGTTTCGATTCGAGCTTCGTGCAATTCTATGATCGCAGCCGCGACGGGGCGCTGCGTTCCTTCTGGCTGGCGGCACCCCTGCTGGTGATTTTCCTGCTGCGGCTCTACCTGCTGCACGATCCGCAGCAACCGCCCGTCACCTTGCGCATGTCGGCGGCGATGATCATCGCCTATGCGATCAACTGGGCCTATTTCCCGCTCTTCCTGCTGTGGATCGCCCGTTATATCGATCGCGAGAAGCGCGTCATCGGCTGCATTGCCGTCTATAACTGGCTCAGCATCCTCGCGGTTTTCACCAGCCTGCCGCTCTCGCTGCTGGGTTGGGTCGGACTTGACGCGGGCTTCCTGCAGGCGCTGGACATCGTCAGCGTCATCCTGTCCCTGGTCTGCGAAGGCTATATCCTGGCGGTCTGCCTGCAGATCTCCGGCTTTTTCGCCGCCGCCTTCGTCATCCTCGACTTGATCCTCAACCAGATCCTCTTCACCCTCGCAGATCACCTCGGCATGGCGCCTATTTTCTGATCACCGCAAGGCTACAACCCGACGCCGCTTGCAGAAAAGTCATGCCGCGCGGAGAAATTTCCGCAGGCCTTTCGTCGGCCGGGGCGAGAACGCGTCAGAATTTGTCGCAACCATGCGGACGCATTGCGCCCGTTGCCGCTTACAGTCTCGTCATCCGATGCAGGTGCATCGGCCAAGCCAAGGTGCCGGAAATGCTCGCATTTCCGGGTAATTGGGAAGCGCGGTCAGGCGCCGTGGGGCGACCCACGACGTTCAAGCCGCCACTGCCCCGCAACGGTGGGGCTGGTTAATCGCTGCGGGCATGCCACTGGGGCCGCAAGAGCCCTGGGAAGGTCGCAGCGAAGCGGGGAATCCGGCGTAAGCCGGATCCGTGCGCGCCAGCCGAGTCCGGAAACCAGCCTTCGCTTGAGTGAGACGGATCGCGGGGGCGATCACGTCCGAAGACTGTCTCGGGCTCCCGGCTGCAGCTTGCTTGCCGTGACCGATGCAGGCCGGACCATCGCCCCGATCCATTGCGCAACCGACCTTCCGTGGGGAAGGCGCCAAGGACGGATTTTGAGTCATGCCGATGACCGCCAGCAGCCGAATGCTGAATTTCCTCGACTCCCGCAAGCCCAATTACAGCCTGGAACAGCCCTTCTACAACGATCCGGCCTTCCATGAGCTGGACATGAAGCACATCTTCGGCCGCAACTGGCTGTTCGCCGGCCTGACCTGCGAGATCCCCACGCCGGGCAAATATCTCACCGTCTCTTTCGGCAACGAATCCGTCGTCGTGTTGCGCGATTCGCAGCGCGAGATCCGCGCCTTCCACAATACCTGCCGCCATCGCGGCTCGCGCCTGTGCCTGAAGGAAAAGGGCAGCGGCGCCAAGCTGGTCTGCCCCTATCATCAATGGACCTATAATCTCGACGGTTCGCTGGCTTACGCCGGCCATATGGGCGGCGATTTCGACAAGGGCCAGTTCTCGTTGAAGCCGGTCCATGTCGAAGTGGTGGCCGGCTATATCTTCATCAGCCTGGCCGACAATCCGCCGGCTTTCGACGACTACCGCCGCGACGTCGAGCCCTATCTCGCCCCGCACGACATCGACAACTGCAAGGTCGTCTTCGAGCAGACCCTGATCGAGAAGGCCAATTGGAAGCTGGTCATCGAGAACAACCGCGAATGCTATCACTGCAAGGGATCGCATCCGGAACTGCTGAACACGCTCTCCGAATACGACAACACCGACGATCCCCGGCTCGATCCGAAATACCGCGAGCTGCTGCTGAAGAAAGCGGCCGACTGGGATGCGATGGGCATCGCCAATGCCGCCACGCCGCATAACCTGCGCTACCGCGCCGTGCGCCTGCCCTTCATCCGCGGCGCCCATTCCATGACCATGGACGGCACCCTCGCCAGCAGGAAGCTGCTCGGCCAGCTGACCGACCCCGATATGGGCTCCTGCCGCATGCTGAGCCTGCCCAATAGCTGGAACCACCTGCTCTCCGATCACGTCATCGCCTTCCGCGTGCTGCCCTTGGGCCCGCAGGAGACCGCCGTTACCACCAAATGGCTGGTGCATAAGGATGCCGTCGAAGGCGTCGATTATGACGTCGAGCGCCTGTCCAAGGTCTGGGCGGCGACCAACGAGCAGGACCGCAAGCTGGCCGAAGACAACCAGCTCGGCATCAATTCGAAGGCCTATGAGCCGGGCCCCTATTCCGCCGATATCGAATTTGGCGTGCGCAACTTCATCGACTGGTATTGCGGCGAAATGAGCCAGGAACTCAGCCGCCAGCAGAGCTATGCCGTGGCGGCGGAATGACCGCGCCGGCCTGACGCGACGGCGGGGGCTGTTGCCCAAAAGCGGCTGATGGCTTAGAGATCGGCGGGCAACCCCGCGCCGGAGGGATCGGAAACACCCCCGAGACCCTGCCGGCCGGGACCCGCCGCTCTTGCAACAGGAACCCGTCGCCGCCAATGACGATCGGACGCCGCCATTATCTGCTGACCGCGCAGATCCTGATCTCCGGCGCCCTGCTGGCCTGGCTGATCAGCTTTACCCGGCCCGGCGACCTGGTCGCGGCAGCCCGCGATGTCTCGCCGCTGGCGCTGCTGGTGACGGGCGGGATGCTCGCCATCTGCAATGGCCTTGCCGCGTTTCGACAAAGCGTCATTCTGCGCGCCATGGGCATCGACGTATCGCTGCCGCGGATGCTGGCCCTTAATTGGATGGGCCTCTTTGCCAATAATTTCCTGCCGAGTTCCGTCGGCGGCGACGCGGCGATCGCCGCCGTCCTGCAACGCCGCTACCGCCGCCTGGGCACCATCGTCAGCGGGTTGCTCATCAACCGCATTTTCGGCCTCGTCGGCCTGATGATCGTCTTGCTGATTCTCTTTATCGTCGTCGATCTGGGGCCGCTGCAGGTCTTGGTCAATCGCGTGATCGTCTGGTCGGTCGCCCTGCTCCTGCTCGCGGTTCTTGCCGGCATCGGCCTGATCCTGCTCATGCGTGGCAGAAACCGGCTCTCACGGCTGCTCATGGCCTGCCTCGAGAAGCTACAGGCGATGGGCGTGACGGCACTCAGCCTCGGCCGGACATCCTTCGGCATCTTCCTGCTCTCGATCGGCATCATGCTGCTGTCTGGCTCGGCGGTCGGCCTGCTCGGCCGCTGGCAATACCCGCCGTCCGGGCTTTGGACGACGGCAACCATCATCCTGATGCTGCAGCTGGTGCAGTTGATCCCGATCAGCTTCAACGGCATCGGCGTCGCGGAATCGGTGACCGCCTATTGCCTCACCCGTATCGGCTGGCCGTTGCACGAGGCGGTGTTGTTCGGCTTACTGCTGCGCGGCATCTCTATCGCCCTGTCTCTGCCGGGCGTGCTCGGCTACTTCTTCGCGCCGCCCAAGACAGCGCCGGCGGAAGCCATCCCCACCGATACGCTGTAAACCGGCCGGCAGTGCGGCTCAGGCGGGTTTCTCAGCAACGTTCGTTGCAGCAGGCCGCAGAATCCTGAGCGCCGCCGCAGCCGCGACGCGGCAGCCGAGAACGATATGATCGACATCGGTGTCTTCGGCAAAATCGTGACTGATGCCGCCGATGCTGGGAATGAAGAGCATGCCGCTCGGCAGATGCGGCGCGATCACCTGCGCGTCATGGCCGGCGCCACTTGGCATCCGCAGCCATTGTCCAGGCGCGATCGCCTCCGCCGCAGCGGCGATATGATCCTGCAACGCGGCCGCCATCTGGACCGGTTCCGAAGGCGCATCCGCCTCTTCCAGCGCAACGCGTGCAGGCCCGGCCCGGTCGGCCTCGCGCACCAGATCGGCCAAGGTCCGCAGCATCAGCTGCAGACGCTGCGGATCGGCGTCGCGGAACTGCAGCAGCAGCTCCGCCCTGCCTGGAATGACGCTGAGGGCGCCGGGATCGAGTTCGATCCGGCCGATGGTCCACACCGTATCGGCATCGGCAAGGTCACGGAAGGCGGCGTTCAGCCGATAGGCGAGGTCGATCAGCGCGGCACCCGCATCGCGCCGGATCGCCATCGGCGTGGTGCCGGCATGATTGCGCTGGCCGGTGAAGACGACCCGCATCTCGCGAATGCCGACGATGGTGGTGACGACACCGAGGGATTTGCCGGTCGCTTCCAGCCGGCCGCCCTGCTCGATATGCGGCTCGAGATACGCAATATGCCGGCCCGGCTCCAGCCGATGGCGCGGCCGGTCGGCGAGGCCGGCCGCCAGCAGGGCATCCGCCAAAGACTGGCCCCGGCGGCTGCGCGCGGTTGCAATGACGGAATCGACCGCTTCGCCGACAAAGCTGCGGCTGCCGAGATAGCCGGCAAAAGTGCCCTCTTCATCGCTCCAGGCGGCAACGTCGATGGCAAGATCCCGCGTCGCGGCGCCTTCGCCGAACGCCCGCGCGATCTCCAGGCCGTAGATGACGCCAAGCGCGCCGTCGAGCCAGCCCCCGGTCGGTTGCGTATCGGTATGCGATCCAATCAGCAAGGCCGGCGCGGATTTGGCCGATCGTCCCAGGACCGTACCGACGCGATCAATCGTCGCGCTCAGGCCGGCGTCGCGCAGGCGTTCCGCCAGCCAGTGCCGCGCCGCCATATCGACCGGCGACAAAGCCGGCCGGACGACGCCTTTTCCTTCGGCGCCAAAGCGGCGCAGCTGCCGGAGGTCTTCCAGCAGCCGCTTGGCGTTGATCTCGGGAAGCAACGAGGGCTTACACCGGCTGGCCGGCCTTGATGCGCAGCACGCGCAGCCGGCTCTCGACATCTTCCTTGTTGAGATAGACACCGGCGAGACGGCGATAGCCGGTATAGGCGTCGCGGGCATGTAGGACGCGCCAGTTGTCGAACAGCAGCACGGAACCCGGCAGCAGGCGGCGGCGATACTGCAAGGTCTCGTCGTTGCAGTATTTGGCGAAAGTGGCCAGCGCGCGGTAGAAGGTCTTCTGCTGCGCGGCGGTGAGCGTAAAGGGTGCCCGGTCATGATTGTTGTAACTGACCTGCACGAGATCGCCGAGATCGTTCAGGCGGAACAGCGGCCGGCGCGCCATCAGATGGACGCCACGGTCATGATCGAGATACTGGCCGGGTATGGCGATCTCGGTCAGCGCTTTGAAATCCTCCGGATGTTCGCGGCGCATCAGCTCCGCGATCTTGAAGCCGTCGATCAGCACGTTCTCGCCGCCGGTGCAGTCCGCCGCCAGGCAATGGAACATCTGATAGCCGGGCGCATCGAAGGCATAGGTGCCGTCGGTATGCGGCCCGATCGCCATCGAGGTATAGGCGGTGTCCTTGTGTTCCATATTGGCGGTGAAGTCCCAGTAGCCGCCGAAAATCGTCTCGCGGATATAGGCGATGCGCTTGGCCACCGCCTGGGTCGCTTCCGGCGTGCCGGGGACACCTTCGACGAAGGCGAAGCCGTAGCTTTCGACCTTCTCGAGATAGTCCTTGAGAACGGCGTCATCCTTCAGGAAGCCGTCATAAGCGACCGAGGGCGCGCCCGCAGCCATCGCGTCGCGGTCCCAGATCTCGCGCTTGACCGGCAGGATATCCGGCGCCTTGCGCAGATCGGCGAGGTAGCCGACATCGAAGCGGCTGACATGATCTTCACCAGCCCAGTCCACGCGCAGCACGCGGCCGTTCTCTTCCAGGGCAACCGCCTTGGCGGTGATGTCGCCGGGGATGGCGAAGGTGTTCAGCAGGCGCTGCTTGGTCTCGGGATGATGCGACTGGCTCGACTGGCAATGATCGCGCAGCCAGAACAGCGACAAGGCCGATTGCGGCCGCCCGTCGCTGAAGCTCAATTCCACATCCTGACCTTTGAGAGTTGCGTTGCTCAACAGCGCTGACATATTCCGCCTCTGACTTCCGTTTCTTGTTGCGACCTGGCCCGGCAAGCGTCCGAACAGCCATCCGCATGGCAATTCGACCCCAATAAACTGGCGGGCAACTTCTATTATACAAATGTATAATAAGGTGTCCGGCAGTGCAATAGGGATTCCCGGCATCAGCCGCATTTCCTGGCACATGAGGACCAACGCGGACCGGCTCAACCGCCGGCTTGTACCCGGGCCGGCCGGACCGTTATATTCAATCGGATATAGCGTGGCGGTAGGCTATCCCCAGGCGCAATTCATCTACCGGATCGCGGAGAAGGAAATCGAACCATGTCGCATGATGCGGCGCTGAACGAGATGACGGCCGGGCGCCAGGCCGCCGCGGGTGGCGTTCCAGGCCGGCGGCTGACCTTGGAAGAGGCCCAGTCGGAAGTTCGGCGCTGCCTGTTCCCGGTTGCCGCCAAGGCGCTGGTCCCCGCCGCCGCCGCCCTCAACCGCATCCTTGCCAGCGACCTTACCGCCCCGGTTGATCTGCCGATGCAAGATCGCTCCGCGCTGGACGGTTATGCCTTTCGCGCCGCGGACCTGCCGCAGATCGGCGCGGCGCATCTGCGGGTGACCGGTCAATCGGCTGCCGGTCATCCCCATGCCGGCACCGTCGAGCCCGGCTGCGCCGTTCGCATCCTGACCGGCGGCAGCGTGCCGGCCGGCCTTGATACCGTGATCATGCAGGAGCGCTGTACCGCCGATGGCGGCATCGTTTCTTTTTTGGCCGCCGATGTCACGGATCGACATGTGCGGTTCCAGGGTGAGGATTATCGGGCAGGCGCAACCATCCTGCCGCGCGGCCGGCGCATTCGCCCGGTCGATCTCGGCGCCGCATCGGCCTGCGGCTTCCCGGTCCTGCCCGTCTATGAGCCTTTGCGGCTGGCGTTGTTCTCCACCGGCGATGAACTGGTCGAACCGGGCCTCGCTCTGGCACCGGGCCAGATCTGGGATGCCAATCGCGCCATGCTCAAGGCCCTGATCGGAGAGACCGGCGCGACGGTCAATGATCTTGGCATTCTGCCGGATAATCTGCCCGGCATGCTCGAAGCCTTGTCCTGGGCGGCCCGGGATCACGACATGATCATCACCTCCGGCGGCATGTCGGTCGGCGACGAAGACCATGTCAGACAGGTGATCCAGCGCCGCGGCCGCCTGGAAATCTGGCGGCTCGCCATCAAGCCCGGCAAGCCGGTCGGCTTCGGCGATATCGACGATTGTCCGATCCTGGCCTTGCCGGGAAATCCCGTCGCCGCCGTCGTGACGTTCCTCATGCTGGGCCGCGCCGCGCTCAATCGCCTCAGCGGCAGCAGCGAGGAGGCCGATCACTGTCTCCATCTCCCGGCCGCCACGGCAATCACCAAGCAGGCTGGCCGGCGGGAATTCCGGCTGGCAAAAATCATGCGCGGCGAAAATGGCGCAAGCAGCCTCGTGCCGGCCGGCAAAGGCGGCTCGGCCATGCTGTCCGCTTTGGTCGAGGCGCAGGGGCTGATCGATCTCGACGAGGCGAGCAGCGGCGCTGCGGCGGGAGAGATCCTGCGATATCTGCCCCTGCGGCAAAATTTCTGATAACGGAACGGAAGCGATGATGACTGCAACACCGGCACCCGCCGCAGCCGAAACCGAGAGCCGACGGGCCGCCGCCCTGCTGGATGCACAACGGAAGGCAGCACTGCTGTTCGAGGAAATCGCGACGCAAGGCCTGATCCGGCCGGGCGCCCGGGAAAGCCAGATCAGCAAGGAGATCTATCAGCTCTCGCGCAGCAAATTCAATGCCGGCCGGCATTGGCATAAGCGCGTGATCCGTACCGGCGTGAATACGGTATATCCCTATCAGGCCGAGCCGGAAGACCGGGTGGTGGCAGCGGACGACATCGTCTATGTCGATCTGGGTCCCGTCTTTCAGGAGTGGGAGGCGGATTTCGGCCGCACCTATGTCCTGGGGGAGGATGCGCGCAAACACGCCCTTTGCGCTGAGCTGCCGAAGGTCTTCGCCGCCGGCAAGAAGCGGTTCCAGGACAATGCCGATATCACCGGTGCCGAGCTCTATCATTTCGTCAGCGGGTTGGCGGAGCACCTTGGCTGGGTCTTCGGCAATGACCATGCCGGCCATCTGGTGGGCGAGTTTCCCCACGAGAAGATCCATGGCGACCGGATCTCGCTTTACATCCATCCCGACAACACGGCGCCATTACGCAGCCTGGATGTACTGGGCCTCAAACGTCACTGGATCCTGGAAGTCCACCTGGTCGATCGCGACCGGCGCTACGGTGCCTTTTATGAAGATCTGCTGACCCTCGGCGGCCTGCCGGCCTGACACCCGACCGTAGCCGCCGCTCCATCCCCCTACAGACGATTGATCATGTTCATCCGGCAATTTTCATATCTGGTGGCGTTAGCGCGCGAAAAGCACTTCGCGCGCGCGGCAGCCGCCTGCAACGTCACCCAGCCGACCCTCTCGGCCGGCATCCAGAAGCTCGAGCGCGAACTCGGCCTGCCGATGATCGAACGCGGCCATCACTTCATCGGCCTGACGCCGGAGGGCGAACGCGTCCTCAAATGGGCCCAGCGGATCATTGCCGATTTCGACGGCCTGAAACAGGATCTGACCAATGCCGGCCAGGGCCTGTCCGGCGTGCTGCGCCTCGGCGCCATCCCGGCGGCCCTTCCCGCGATCTCGCTGCTCACCGGCCCCTTTTGTGCCCGCAATCCCGGCGTTGCCATTCAGGTACAATCGATGACCTCGATCGCCATCCAGCGCAGCCTCGACAGTTTCGATCTCGATGCCGGTCTCACCTATCTGGAGAACGAGCCGCTCAATCACGTGCAGCGCCTGCCGCTTTATACCGAGCGCTATATGTTCGTGGCCAAGACGGCGTTCCTCGGCGACGTGCCGGAGACGATGAGCTGGGCCGAGGCCGCCACCTATCCGCTCTGCCTGCTGCAGCCCGACATGCAGAACCGGCGCATCATCAACCAGATCTTCCGGGAAATCGGCATCCAGCCGCGACCGCGGATCGAGACCAATTCCTATGACGGCATCCTCGCCCATGTGCGGCACGGCGCCTATTGCAGCATCCTGCCGCATCCGCATTGCCAGTCCTTCGGCCCGGCCGAGAAGATCAGCACGATCCCCTTGGTGGACCCCATACACACGCAGTCGATCGGCCTCGTCGCGGCGGACCGCGACCCACTGCTGCCGGTGATTGCGGCATTCCTGCACTTTGCCGCCGAGCTCAATCTCGATCGCGTGCATTAGCGACGGATTCAGCTTTCAGGCCCCGACGTTCGGGTCCTACTGGGCGCTGCTGACATAGAGCGTCGGCAGCTGGTCCTGCAGGGCTTGCAGCTTCGGCGCATCATTGATGACAATATAGAGATCGCCCGGATGCTGATCGGCGTAATGCTGGTGGTAGGATTCCGCGGCATAGAAGCCGTTGAGTTCCGTGACCTCGGTCACGATGGGTGCCTCGAAGCTTTTCGCCTGGTCGAGCTGTGCGATATAGGCCTTGGCGACCTGCTGCTGTTCGGGCGTCGAGAAGAAGATTGCCGAGCGGTATTGCGTGCCGCTATCGGGACCCTGGCGATTGAGCTCGGTCGGGTCATGTGCCACCTGGAAATAGACCTTCAGCAGCTGGCCGAAGCTGGTCTGGGCCGGGTCATAGTAGATCTGCACGGATTCAGCGTGCCCCGTCGTACCCGAGCTGACCGTCTCGTAATCTGCCGTTTCCGGGGTGCCGCCGGCATAGCCGGCCGTCACCTTGCTGACGCCTTTGACATGCTCGAAGACCGATTGCATGCCCCAGAAGCAGCCGCCTGCCAGCACCACCATCTGTTGCCCGCTGGCCGGCGCATCCGTGACGGGATCGGGAAGCGATGCCGCGACCACATGCTGCGGCATCAAGACAGCACCGCCGAGGCCGACGAGGACGGCGATACCGGCCAACCACCGCGCCAACTGGCGGCGTGAGCCCTGTAGCGGCTTTATAATTGCGGATCGGATGGAGCGATGCGGTTTCATCAGATCAACCTCTCTGTTGCGGCCGCCTCGGCCTGACGGACCTACTGGTACATTCGCACCCGGCCGCCAGGACGTTACGCCGACGGACGCCGAATCTTGGCCGGCAATGCGGGGTAAGCGCCCCATCGGCCGCTGCCCTCGCCCCCCAATCCGAAGGCAAAATCGATAGACCGCATCTATCGATGCTTTTCCCAGTTCAATTTGACGCTGCCGGTCCCTTCGCAGAACCTGCCGCCGACCCGATGCACCGCCGCGAGATGACCCGCGGCCGACCCGCATCGATGAAATGCAGCCACGCCGCAAGGCAGCGCAATATGGGGAAACAAATGAGCGATAGACATCGGCTGGGCCGGCAACATCTCCTGATCGACGGCAAGCGCCAGGCCGCTGCGGCGGGCCGCTATTTCGAAACCTTGAATCCCGCGACCGAAGATGTGCTGGCGGAAGTGGCGGAGGCCGATGCCGCCGATGCCGATATCGCCGTGCAATCGTCGCGCCGCGCCTTTGAGAATGTCTGGAGCCAGATGCGGGCCGCCGATCGCGGCCGCATCCTGCTCAATCTCGTCGACCTGCTGCGCAAGCATCAGGACGAGCTGGCCGAGCTGGAAAGCCTCGATGCCGGCAAGCCGATTGCCGCCGTGCAGCGCCAGGACATGCCGGCCGTCATCGACACGCTTACCTACTATGCCGGCTGGGCCGACAAGATCAACGGCCAGGTAATTCCGGCCCGCCCCGATGCCCTGACCTATACCGTGCGCGAGCCGATGGGTGTGGTCGCGGCGATCATCCCCTGGAACTTCCCGCTGATGATCGGCATGTGGAAGATCGCGCCTGCCCTTGCCTGCGGCTGCACGGTCGTGCTGAAGCCGGCGGAGATCACGCCGCTGACCGCCTTGCGCGTTGGGGAGCTGGCGCTGGAAGCGGGACTTCCCGCCGGCGTACTCAATGTCATTCCGGGCTTCGGCAAGACGGTCGGCAATGCCCTGGTCAACCATCCCGATGTCGACAAGGTCACCTTCACCGGCTCGCCGGTGGTGGGCCGCGAAATCCTGCGGGGTGCCGCCGGCAATCTGAAGCGCGTGACGCTGGAGCTCGGCGGCAAATCCGCCAATGTGATCTTCGGCGATGCCGATATCGATGCCGCGGTGAAAGCCACCGGTTCCGGCATCTTCTTCAATACCGGCCAGGTCTGTTCGGCGGGTTCGCGCGTGCTGGCGCATGAGAGCGTCTATGACGAGGTGGTGGCGCGGCTCTCCGAACGCGCGGCGAAAATCCGCATCGGCAATCCGCAGGAGGGCAGCACCTCGATGGGCCCGATCGTCTCGGAGACCCAGATGAACCGGGTGCTGAACTATATCGATATCGGGGTCAAGGAGGGCGCTTCGCTGGTGACCGGCGGCAAGCGTGTCGGCGAGCGCGGCTATTTCGTGGCGCCGACGGTTTTCGCCAATGTCGAACATGAGATGCGGATCTCGCAGGAGGAGATCTTCGGCCCGGTTGTCAGCGTCATCAAGTTCAAGGACGAGGCGGAAGCGCTGCGGCTCGCCAACGGCACCAGCTATAGCCTCGCCGCCGGCGTCTGGAGCCGTGATATCGGCCGCGTGCATCGCTTCGCCCAAAAGGTCAAGGCCGGCACGGTCTGGATCAACACCTACGGCTATACCGATGTGCGCCTGCCTTGGGGCGGTGCGCGCGATTCCGGCTTCGGTCGCGAGCATGGCGACGCGGCGATCGAGAATTTCACGGAGCCGAAGGCGGTCTGGCTCAACCTGAATACCTGAACGAGATTCCTGAGGGCAGCGCCGTCGCGCGCTGCCCTCAGGCCTTCCCATCACCGGACGCGAGCACGCCGTATCCGCAAGGCGGATACGGCGAGGGCTTCCGTTCGCCCGAAACGAGACGAATGACAGGGGATAGCAGATGCGCGTGGCAATCATTGGACAGCAGGATTTCGGCAAGGCGGTGATGGAGGCTTTCCTCGACCGCAATGACGAGGTGGTGGGTGTGTTCTGCGCACCGGAAAAGCCCGGCGGAAGGCCCGATCCGCTGAAAGTGGCGGCACAGGAACGGCAGTTGCTGGTCTTTCAATATCCGTCGCTGAAATGCGACGAGGCGTTGGCGACCATGCGCGGTCTCAAGGCCGATATCGGCGTCATGGCCTATGTGCTGCAATTCGCGCCGCAGGAATTCGTCAACATCCCGAAGCACGGCACGATCCAGTACCATCCGTCTTTGCTGCCGGCTTTCCGCGGGCCGAGTTCGATCAACTGGCCGGTCATTCTGGGCGAGACGAAGACCGGCCTCAGCATCTTCCGCCCCAATGACGGCCTGGATGAAGGGCCGGTGATCCTGCAGAAGGAAGTGCCGATCGGCCCCGACGACACGATCGGCAGCGTCTATTTCAATCACCTCTTCCCGCAGGGCGTTGCCGCCATGCTGGAAGCGGCGGATCTCGTCGTCAACGACCGGCATCGCGAGGTCGCGCAGGATGAAGCGGCGGCGCGCTATGAGGGCTGGTGCAAGGAGCCCGCCGCCGAGGTCAACTGGCACAGCCACATCGACACCATCTACAATCTGATCCGCGGCTGCAATCCGGCCCCTGGCGCCTGGACCACTGTCCAGGGCAAGAAGGTCCAGCTGTTCGATTCCCGCAAGCATCGCTTCCGCACGTTCGGGGCGGTGAAAGGCAAGAGCGGCGAGATCACCGAGATCGGCGGCGACAGCATCCGCGTTACGGCGCAAGGCGGCCAGATCGAGGTCTTCAAGGTGAAGCCCGAAGGCGGCAAGAAGATCGCCGCCGCCGATTTCGTCAAAGAAACCGGTCTTGGCCTCGGCAGCGTTCTCGGCAACTGACGGCTGCTGCCTCATCTCCGCCTGCCCCCGCCGGTCCCACGCCGGCGCGGGCAGACGGGGCGGAGGCAACGGGGCGGCAGCGGCCATGCATGCGGTCGCTGCCGAAGCCGCAGCGCCGATCAAGGTTTGCCGATCAAGGTTTGCTGTGGAACGGCTACAACCGGCGCCGATAGCCGTTCTTATCTGTGCCGCCCTTATCGGAGGCGCGCAAGGGCGGCTTCGATATCCTGCCGGCGCCCGGTATCATATTCACTGTGCCCGGCCCTGACCGGCGCCTGCAAAGCGGTCGTCAGGTGCGCGCGCGCCTCGGCGAAGGAACCGGCATCGATCAGATAGAGGCCATAGAGAAGATTGGCGTCGATGCCGGCCGGGTTCACGGCGAGGGCCTGTTGAAAATAGAGCAGCGACCGATGCCGGTCGCCAAAGCCGACCGGCCAGGGCGGAACTTTATAGTAGAGCGTGCCGAGATAGCCATCGATGGTGCCGGCGAGGACGTCCGGATCGATCGCCTTGGCCTGCAAGAGGAGATCGCGCGCCTGCTTTACGTCGTCCAGCGCCTGCAGACCGCCTGTGGCCTCTGCGTAGGAACATAGGATGATTCCTTGCCAGGCGATGGGCAGGGCCTGATCCGGAAACTGCGCCCGCACCGCCGCGGCCTGTTGCAGGAGCTGCCGGAAGGCAGCCTTCTGGTCGGCGACGGGCATCTGATAGCTTATCTTGGCCCATTGACGTTCCAGCTGCGCCGCCAAGCCATCCATATCGGCTCCGCGCGCGGTAAAGGACGTCGCCATGAAGACAAGGAGAGTACCGTAGAATCTGATCAAGCGTGTCAAAGCGTGTACCGGCGAGCCTGCGGGAAGACGCTGCCACACATGATGCCGGAAACCGCCGATGTCCAGAGGCCTAGAGGCAGACAGTTTGTACGCCATGGCTCAATCCGCGTAACGGGCAATCTGTCCTTCGGCCGCCTGCCAGCTCATGAGGCCCGGCAGAAAGACGATCAGGTCGCGCAGCCGCCTGGCACCGGCCAAGGCAAGAGCGGCCGTCGGCTCAAGGCCCAGGGCCGCACCGATAGCGAGGAAGGCGGCCTCCTGAACGCCGAGCGCCGCGGGCACGACGAAGGCGGCACTGCTGACCGCCTGGATCAGGGATTCGATGATCAGCGCTACCAATGGGCTGACCGGATTGCCGAGAAAGTGGAGGGCCGTCCAGATTTCCGCCGCCCCGGCGATCCAACCGGCCAATTGCCAGAGGAGGCAGGCGCCGACAGAGAAGCGCCGACGATAGAGGGTCTCGACCGCCCGGTCGATCCGCGCCGAATGGCCGATGGCGGCGTCGAAACGTCCGGCCGCGAAGCGGTTGACGACGCGCATCACCCGCTCGAACGGGCCGGCATGCTGGATCGCGATGAAGCCGATGCCGGTCGCGGCCAGCAGGACCATGCCGAGCACGATGCCGGCGGCAAGCGACTCTGCTTTCGCCGCATAGAGGAAAGCCACCCCTGCCAAGGCGAAGATCAACTGGCTGATGATCGACAAGGCGACGTCAACGGTCAGGCTGGCGATCGCCGGCGCCCGGCGGATACCGAACCGCCGCAGCAGGCGATAGGAAGCGATCTCGCCGCCGATGCGGGCAACCGGCAACAGTCCGTTGACGGATTCGCGGATCCACACCGCTCGCAGCATCGACGACAGGTTGGGCTTATTGGCACCAGGAAGCAGCACGCGCCAGGCCTGGGCATTGAGCACCATCGGCAAGACGTGCAGGAGCCCCGCCAGAACCAGGCCGGGTCCGGCAGCCTTGAGCAGATCCCATATGGCGGCGGGGTCATCCCGCAGGAATAGCCAGACTGCGGCAATCAGGCCAGCCAGCGCCAGAAGCTTGCCCAGATGTTTCATGAGCCGGTGTTTCATGCGCCCGCCGAGGCGTGCTGAAAGTCCGCGAAGCCGCCGAGCTGAAGATCACTGCGTCTGGCCGCATCGAGTACCGCGGAATCCGTGAGCGCGCTGAATTCTTCGGTATAGCGATAGCCCGGCGCCGCATCGGCGAATTGGTTCGAGGTGGCGGGATGCAGGTATATCTCGCTCAATCCCGCCGGCAGATGGTTGAGCAGGCCGACCAGGCGGTCGCGCGTCATGGCACCTGACCAGGCAAGACCGAAGACGTGCCGGGGCGTCAGCATGCCCGCCCGGGAAAACTTCAATCCCAGCAAGGCGGTCCAGGGCGCGAGGAACGGAGACGCCGCAGGCGTCGTCGGCTCAAGGTCTTTCAGGATACGGCCCGGCTCCCGCGGCACCCGCGCCGCCGTCATGCCGAAGTCGCGGCCGATTTCGATGATCAGACTGGCGATCGAGGGGTGCAGATGAAAATGCTTATGCGCATTGACATGATCGAGCGGCAGGCCGAACTGCTGAAAGCGGGCAAATTGCGCGGCGATTTCGTCCGCCACCTGGAGGCGGACCTCCGGCCGGAAGAATATCCGCGCGCCGGCCCGGGCCATGTCGGTGCGGAAGCGTCCCCGATGGTCGACCAGATCGGGGATGACGGAAGGCGGCAGCACCGGCACGCCCTCCACCAGAACCAGATGCAGCCCGACCCGCAGACCCGGCAGGCGCTTTGCGCGCGCAACCGCGTCGGCGGCAGCGGCACCGCCGACCATCAGGCTGGCTGCGGTGAGAATGCCGTGCCGATGCGCCGCCTCGACGGCATCGTTGACCTCGATAGCCGCGCCGAAATCATCGGCGGTGACGATCAGGCGCTTCAAAGAGGCGCTGCCCGCCGCTCGCGCAGGAAATGGAAAAACTCGACGCCTTCGCGCAGCCGGCGGCGCATCATTTCCGGGCTGCGGACCATTTCGCCGACGATCGACGCGATCTTTCCGGTGCGGAAATAGAAGCGCTTATAGAAATCTTCCACCGAATGGAAAATCTCGGCATGGCTGAGATGCGGATAATGCAGCGGCGCGACCTGCACGCCGTTCTCATCCACCAGTTCCGCATTCGCCTCGTCGAGCCAGCCGTTCTCCAGCGCCTGCTTGAAAAGATAGGTGCCGGGATAAGGCGCTGCCAGCGACACCTGGATGGTGTGCGGATTGATGCGCGTGGCGAATTTGATGGTTTCCTGGATCGTCTCCTTGGTCTCACCCGGCAATCCCAGAATGAACGTGCCGTGGATGGCGATGCCGAGCTCGTGGCAATCCTTGGTGAAGCGCTCGGCGACCTCGATCCGCATGCCCTTCTTGATATTGTGCAGGATCTGCTGGTTGCCCGATTCGTAACCCACCAGCAGGAGGCGCAGGCCGTTGTCGCGCAGCACCTTCAGCGTCTGCCGCGGCACATTGGCCTTGGCATTGCAGGACCAGGTCACGCCGAGCTTGCCGAGGCCCTTGGCGATCTCTTCTGCGCGCGGCAGATCGTCGGTGAAGGTATCGTCGTCGAAGAAGAATTCCTTCACCTGCGGGAAGGCCTGCTTGGCCCAGGCGATCTCTTCCAGCACATGCGCGACACTGCGGGTCCGGTAGCGATGGCCGCCGACCGTCTGCGGCCACAGGCAGAAGGTGCAGCGGGATTTGCAGCCGCGGCCAGTATAGATCGAAATATAAGGATGCTTGAGATAGCCGATGAAGTAGTTCTCGATCTTCAGATTCTGCTGATAGACCGGGGTGACGAAAGGCAACGCATCCATGTTTTCCAGCACCGGCCTTTCATCGTTATGAACGATGACGCCCTCGCCATTGCGATAGGACATGCCCTTGATGCCGGACCAGGGCTGCTCTTCCGCGATTTCCTTGATGGTGAAATCGAATTCGTTGCGGCCGACGAAGTCGAGCGCGGCGGCGGCCTTCAGGCTGCCATCCGGATCGACCGCGACCTTTGCGCCGACGAAGCCGGCCTTGAGATTTGGATTGACCGCCTTCATCGCCTCGACGGTCTTGACGTCGGCCCCGAAAGAAGGCGTCGAGGTGTGGAGCACCACCAGGTCGAAATCCTTGGCAACGGCCGTGACATCGGCCAGCGACAGATTGTGCGCCGGCGCATCGATCAGCTTGCTGCCGGGAATAAGGGCGGCCGGCTGGGCAAGCCAGGTCGGATACCAGAATGAGCGGATTTCGCGACGCGCCTGATAGCGAGAGCCGGCGCCGCCGTCAAAGCCTTCGAAGGAAGGCGCCTGCAAGAATAGGGTCCGCAACATATTAAATTTCCTCAACAGGAGACATCATGCCATCGGCGCGGACAGTAAATTGACGCCCGCGCCAGGTGACGGTTCCGACAAAAAAGCTGGCACAAAAAACAACGAAAGAGAGGGTATCGCGGATCGGCAGGAGCCACCAGCGGCTGGCTCCCGCCGCCTCGCCGACCACCAGGTTGACGTGACGCCGCAAATATAATCGCGCGATGATTGTGGCAACCGCGATTGCCACGCTGAGCCGCGAGGCATCTAGCGCCAAAACCCCGGCCAGGGCAAACGGCAAAGGATGGGTGATGACCGATCCGCCGAACCCGGGACCGGCGATCTGCCTGATGGTACGCGACCAGCGAATCTCATGGGTGATGAGATCGCTGAGGCGGCTTTCGGCGCAGGCATGCGTTACCAGCATGGCGGGGACCGCGATCTTGAGGCCGATCGCCCTGACCGCTTCACCGATCGCGTTATCGTCGGCCAGATGATTGGCAAACGCCTCGAAGCCGCCGATCCTCTCCAAGGTCGACCGCTGCAGCGCCATGGTCGAGCCGAAGCAGGGCTTCGCCAGACCGATCTTCATGCCGAAGATGACGCTGGGCAGAAAATTGTAATCGATCGCCATGGAGCCCAGCCGCGACCAGAATCCGGGATGGGCGTGGCCGCGATAAAGGCAGGTGACGATGCCGATGCCGGGTTTTACCAGCTCGGCCACGATGCACTGCAGATAGTCGCGGTTGATGCCGATATCGCTATCCGAAAGCACCAGCACGTCGTGCCGCGCCGCGTGCATGATATTGATGACGTTCGATATCTTGCGGTTGGTCCCGTGTTCCTGCGCGTCGACAACGAGCGAAATGCGCAGATCGGGGTAATCCGCCTGCAATCTTTTCACTTGGGCAATCGCCGGATCATGGGGATCCTGCACGCCACAGATGATTTCCAGCTCGCCCGGATAATCCAGCTCGCACAGCGCCTCGAGATTGGCCCGCAGACCTATTTCATCGCCGTGAAGCGGTTTCAGGATGCTGACCGGCGGAAAATTGCTCGGCGCGGCGCCGGCATGTCGAAAGAAATGTTTCACGCAGCGAGCCGCCGCCAATGTGTAGATCAGGCCGACAACGGCGACGACCAGACACATCCAGCCAATGCCCTGCATGATGGTGTACTGCAAAAGATTGTGAGTGGTCATAATCGATCGTGAATGCCCCCGGGCCGTCGACACAGGCTTCCGTCTGGTTTCAGTTGTTAGCGAGTGCTCCTTCCAATTACCTGACACCAAGACCCGACAATGGCTGCAAAAGAAGCATCCCGTCAATGCGCGGAACGACGCTTTTTGTGGCATCCGAACAAGAGTGTGACGCACACACCCGTCGAACTGTCTTAGTGGAAGTTAACCCGTTTCCCTTTCGCGTCAGGACAGTGACAGCGTCTTTATAAAGATTAACCCCGTATGTTACTGACATACCGTCATCGGGTGGGCACAAGGCGGGTTCAGCCCCCGCCCATTTCCATTTTTGATGCGGCATGCTATGGCGGCGCCGCATTCGAGGGTCCCGGCGCCGCAGGCATGCGAGGTGGGGCACATTTTCAATTATTTGGTCGCGGAATTCACGCAACATAGGAAATTAACATTGCACGGAACAGCCAGCGAGAAAGCCGCGCCCGCATCTTTTATCGATACCACCATCAGGGCGATTGTTCGATTTTGCTGCGACCATGCTTGGCTTGTGGTTATTCTGGCGATACTGACCTCCGGCGCCACGTTTTCCTACCTCGCGAACCACATCGCCATCGACACCGACAGCGCCAAGCTGATTTCAGACCAAGTGCCCTGGCGGCAGCGTGATGCCGCCTTCGACGCTGCCTTTCCGCAGAATCGCGACCAGATCGTCATCGTTGTCGATGCCGCAACGCCGGAACTGGCCGAGACGGCGACCGCGGCGCTGACGGCGCGTCTCTCGACGGAGCAGAACCTGTTCAAGACCGTTCGCCGGCCCGATGGCGGGCCCTTCTTCGCGCAGAACGGCTTGCTGTTCCTATCGAAAGATGACGTGGCCGCCACCATGGGGCAGGTGATCGCCGGCCAGCCATTGCTGGGATCCCTCGCCGCCGATCCCAGTCTGCGCGGGCTGATGGACTCATTGTCGCTGGCCTTGCTGGGTGTCGAGCAAGGCGAAGCCAAGCTCGATGATCTGGCCACGCCTCTCTCCGCCCTGGCGGATACGGTCCAGTCGGCGCTGAAGGGAGAGACAAAGCCGCTGTCCTGGCGCCAGCTGATCACAGGCAAGGCGCCCGGCACCCGCGAATTGCGGCGCTTCATTCTCGTCCAGCCGGTGCTGGACTATACCGCCTTGTCGCCGGGAGCGGCCGCCAGCACCGCCATCCGCCAAGCCGCGGCCGAACTCCAGCTGACGCCAGAGAACAATGTTCGCGTCCGCCTGACCGGTCCGGTGCCCCTGGAGGACGAAGAATTCGCGACCCTGGCCGACGGCGCCGCCCTGACCTCTCTGCTGACCATTGCCGCCGTCATCCTGCTGCTTTGGCTCGGCCTGCGCTCGGTCAAGATGATCGTTGCCATCGTGGCGACGCTCTTCGTCGGCCTGGTCTTCACGGCAGCTTTCGGGATCGCCGTGATCGGGCCGCTCAATCTCATCTCGGTGGCCTTCGCCGTTCTCTTCATCGGCCTCGGTGTCGATTTCTGCATCCAGTATTGCATCCGCTACCGCGAGGAACGCAGCCGCCAGGCCGATCTGCGCAGCGCCCTGGGCGCGGCTGCGACCGGTGTCGGGCGGCAGCTGAGCCTAGCCGCCGCGGCGATCGCCATCGGCTTCTATGCTTTCCTGCCCACCGACTATCTCGGGGTCTCGGAACTGGGCTTGATTGCCGGTACCGGCATGATCATCGCCGTCGTTCTCAGCTTGACGCTGCTTCCGGCCCTATTGATGCTGCTCCGGCCAGCCGCCGAAGGGACGGAGGTCGGCTATGCTTTCCTGGCACCCGTCGACCGCTTTCTCATCCGTCGCCGCAGCACCGTTCTCACGGTGTTTGCCGTGCTCGCGGCGGGGGCGGCGCTGCTGGTCAGCCAGCTCACCTTCGATTTCAACCCGATCAACCTCAAGAGTCCGAAGGTGGAATCAGTCGCCACTTTGCTCGATCTGATGCGAGACCCGGACACCAGCCCGAATACGATCGACATTCTCGCACCCTCGGCCGCTGCCGCAGATGATCTCGCCACCCGGCTGTCGGCCTTGCCGGAAGTGCAGCAGACGGTCACCCTGTCGAGCTTCGTGCCCGAGCAGCAGCCGGACAAGCTGGCGGCGATCGAGGATGCGGCGATGCTGTTCGGCCCGACTTTGACGCCGGGCGAGGTCAAGCCGGCGCCCGATGACCAACAGATGGTCGCCGCGATGGCAAAGATGGCGCAAGCGCTGCATCAGGAAGCGGCCAAGGCCACGACGCCGACCAAGGAAGTTGCAGCCCGGCTGGCCGATGGCCTGGACCGCCTGGCGGCCGGCGATGCCGATGCGCGCAAGCGGCTGGTGGCGGCGCTGGTGCCGGGCCTGCAGGAAATGCTGCAGCAGTTGCGCCAGTCGATGCAGGCGCAACCGGTCAGCCTGGGTACATTGCCGGCTGAGTTGCGGAGCGACTGGGTCACCGCCGATGGCCGCGTTCGCGTGCAGGTGTTTCCCAAGGGCGACAGCAACGACAACCGGGTGCTGGAACGGTTTTCCGCCGCCGTCCGCGCGGTTGCGCCGGAGGCGACGGGCACGCCGATATCGATTCAGGAATCCGGCGCCACGATCGTTCACGCTTTCATCGAGGCCGCGCTCTGGGCCTCGCTGGCCATCACCTTCATGCTGGCGCTGGTCTTGCGTCGGACCGCCGATGTGCTGCTGACGCTCGCCCCCCTGGTGCTCGGCAGCCTGCTCACCCTGGCGACCTGCGTGCTGATCGGGCAGCCGATCAACTTTGCCAATATCATCGCCCTGCCGCTGCTCTTTGGCATCGGCGTTGCCTTCAACATCTATTTCGTCGCGGCGTGGCGCAACGGCTGCACCGGATTGCTGCAGACCAGCCTGACCCGCGCCATCCTCTTCAGCGCGCTGACGACCTCGACAGCCTTCGGCAGCCTCTGGCTGTCGAAGCATCCGGGGACGGCCAGCATGGGCAAGCTGCTGGCGATCTCATTGCTCTGGACCCTGGTGACGACGCTGATTTTCCTGCCCGCCCTGCTGGGCAAGCCGCGCACGCAATCCCGCGCCGAGCCGTCGGGTGGGCATCGCGCGGAGACGGTTTATTCGGAGACATGACCGGCGCCGACCGATCCTGTTTCATGACCGCCCCTGTGCGCTGTTGGCGCAAGGAAAAGACAAACCAAATCAATACATTCCGCGGCAGCTAGCCGGCCGGGCACGGTGCGCGATTCGCCGCAACCGGAGCTAGCGGAAGACGACTCAGGCGAGATCGGCTATAGAAGCGTCATGGAAAAGACGCGCAAATTCACCCGCGACCTGCCGGAAGTCCGGCGGCGCCAGCTGATCGAGGCGACGCTGCAATGCCTGGCGGAGTTTGGCCATGCCGGCACCTCGGTCCGGGCGGTCTGTGCCCGTGCCGGCGTTTCCCCCGGCCTCGTCACCCATCATTTCGAGGGCATCGACGATCTGATTGCCGCCGCCTATGCCCATGTCGGCGAGCTGGTGGCGGCGGCGCTGGACACCGCCATGGCCGAGGCCGGCAGCGACCCGCTGGCCCGGCTGCGCGCCTTCATCGATGCGAGCTTCCGGCCGCCGGTGCTGGACAGCGATCTGCTGGCGGTCTGGCTGGCCTTCTGGGGCCTGGTGCGACGCGACCCGCAAATTCACAAGATCCATGCGGTGATCTATGGCGACTATCGTCGAGCGCTCGAGGGGCTGGTGGGCGACATCGCCAAAGCCCGCGACCTCGATCTCGATATTCGCCTCAGCGTGCTCGGCTTCACGGCGATGATGGATGGCCTGTGGCTGGAGCTCTGCCTCGACCCGACCTCTTTCACGCCGGCTGAAGCCCTGCAGATCGCCCATGGCTGGATCGACGCGCTGGTCGACGGGCGGTTCAGCCATCTGACCCGCGCCGCCAGCCGCGCCTGAGGCGCCGGCGCCTCAGACGCCCGGCGCCACTAGACGTAAGGTCCCATTAGACGCCAGCCCCCATCAGACATAGGGCCCGAGCAGCGAGAGATCGGCGGCGCTGAAGCGGTCCTTGGCCGTGTTCAACTGGTGCCAATAGGGATAGAGGATCGGCGGCGCGCTGACCTCGTCGAGGCGCTTGCGCTGTTCAGGGGTCAGCTTCAGTTCCGCCGCCGCGAGATTGTCCTTGAACTGCGCCTCGGTGCGGGCCCCGAAGATGACGGAGCTGACTGCCGGCCGGCCCAGCAGCCAGGCGAGCGCCACCTGCGCAGCCGAGACATTGTGTTCCTTGCCGATCGCCACCAGCGTATCGACGATGCGCCACAGCCGGTCCTCGTCGCGGATCGGCGGTTCCTTCCAGCCGGCCAGCTGGCGGGTGCCGTCCGGCGACTTGTTGCGCTGATGCTTGCCGGAGAGAAGGCCGCCGGCCAGCGGGCTCCAGACCAGGATACCGAGGCCCTGATCGAGCGAGATCGGCACCAGCTCGTACTCCGCCTCGCGCGCTTCCAGGGTGTAATGGATCTGCTGGCTGATATAGCGCTGCTGATGAAGGCGGTCGGAAATGCCGAGCCCCTTCATGACATGCCAGCCGGAATAGTTCGAGCAGCCGATATAGCGGACCTTGCCCTGGCGCACGAGCATGTCCAGCGCATCGATCGTCTCCTCCAGCGGCGTCAGCCCGTCCCATTCATGGCATTGATAGAGATCGATGACGTCGGTCTTCAGGCGCTTGAGCGAGGCTTCGCATTCATTGATCAGGTGATAGCGCGAGAGGCCGCGGTCATTCGGGCCGTCCGCCATGGGAAAGCGCGCCTTGGTGGCAATGAGCACGCCGTTCTTACGCTTGCCGCCCAAGGCCTCGCCGACCATTTCCTCCGAGGCACCGGTCGAATAGATATTCGCCGTATCGATCAGGTTGATGCCGGCATCGAGGCAGAGATCGATCTGCCGCCGGGCATCGGCCAGGCTGACATCGCCGACCGCGGCAAACACGCCTTTGCCGCCCATGGTCATGGTGCCCATGGTGAGAACCGAAACTTTGAGGCCGGAGCGGCCAAGCTGACGGTATTCCATCTTTGCCTCCGATGAATCGTGGGTGCGGGAAAACGTACGGGTTCTGGGTAACGGGCGATCGTCGAATGCCGATCGGTGGGTGCCGCCAGATTAGCGAGTCAGCGCTAACATGCCTAGAGGGTGGATGCAGTCATCCGGCAGCGCGACGAGCGGCCGTCCATGACCGGTCGATGACAGCGCAGGAGTGACAGGTCAGTAGCGGACGGCCGTCAGATAAAGCCCGTCCGGCGGCGCGGTGGGTCCGCCTTTGGCGCGGTCTTTCGCGTCGAGCGCCGCCTTCAGGCGATCGGCGGACCATTTGCCGATACCCACCATCGACAGGCTGCCGACCATGTTGCGCACCTGGTGATGCAGGAAGGAGCGCGCCTCGGCGATCACCTCGATATCCTCGCCGATGCGATGGATATCGAGCCGGTCGAGCGTCTTCATCGGCGATTTCGCCTGGCACTGTGAAGCACGAAATGTCGTGAAATCGTGATGGCCGAGCAGCAGTTGCGCGGCCTTGTGCATGGCGGGAACGTCGAGCGGCGACTTGACATGCCAGGCCCGGCCGAGATCGATCGTCAGCGGACTGCGCCGGTTGACGATGCGGTAGCAATACGCGCGGCCCTTGGCGCTGAAGCGCGCATGAAAATCCTCCGCCACCTGCTCAGCGTCGATGATGGCGACGGGAGTCGGCCGCAGATAGAAATTGAGGGCGTCGCGCAGGCGGTCGGCCTCGATCCGGTAATCGAGATCGGCATGCGCCACCTGGCCCAGCGCATGGACGCCGGCATCGGTGCGGCCCGCCGCATGGATCGTCACCGCCTCGGCGGTCGTCTTGAGGATCGCCTCTTCGATCGCCTGCTGCACCGACGGCCCGTTCTCCTGGCGCTGCCAGCCGACGAAGGGACCGCCGTCATACTCGATGGTAAGCTTGAAGCGGGTCATCTTTCCCGATCCCGGCTCATGCCGCCGGCACCGTTTCCGGCGGTATCGTCTCCGTGGGCGCCGTCTCCGGCGGCAGCGGCAGGAGACGATCGGCCGGCAGCTGGAAGCCGCGCAGCATCTCCGAGGTGGCCATCGGCTTTTTGCCGGGGCGCTGCACCAGGGTGGGACGCAGGGCATCGCGGCCGCAGGCAATGGTGAGATCATCGGCGATGATGGCCCCGGCGATCGGCGCCGGTCCCTGCAGGCGCACCCGTTCCGCCGCCAGGACCTTCACCTTCTCGGTGCCGAAATCGATGGCGACACCGGGGGCCGGCGTGAAGGCGCGGATGGCGCGCAGCAGATCCTCGGCCGGGCGCCGCCAGTCGAGCTGGCTGTCGGCCCGCGTCAGCTTGGCGGCGTAGGTGACGCCGGCGGCAGGCTGCGGCACCGGCACCAGCGGGTCGCCGGCCGCGGAATCGCCCGGCAGGCGCTGCAGGGCTTCGAGGATGAGGCGCGCGCCGAGTTCCGCCAAAGTATCGTGCAGCTCGCGCGCGGTCGTCTCTTCGCTGATCGGCACCGCTTCCCAGAGCAGCATCGGGCCGGTGTCGAGCCCGGCTTCCATCTGCATGATGGTGACGCCGGTCTTCTTGTCGCCGGCGGCAATCGCCCGCTGGATCGGGGCGGCACCGCGCCAGCGCGGCAGCAGCGAGGCGTGGATATTGAGGCAGCCATGGCGCGGCAGGTCGAGTATCGCCTGCGGCAGGATCAGGCCATAGGCGGCGACCACGGCGACATCGGCTTGCAAGGCGGCGAAGTCGGCGATCGCTTCCGGCGTCTTCAGGCTGAGCGGGGTCAGCACTTTCAGCCGCTCGCTTTCCGCCAGCGCATGAACCGGGCTTTGCTGCAGCTGATGGCCGCGCCCGGCAGGACGCGGCGGCTGGCTATAGACCGCGACGACCTCGTGGCCCAGCTCCTCGCCGGCAGCCACCAGCGCCTGCAAAGCCACGGCGGCGAAATCCGGCGTGCCCATGAAGACGATGCGTTGGCGGCGGGAGGGTGCAGCAGCGGCTCTATCCGCCAACATGGCCGGGGCTGGCACTGGCGATACTCAGAAGCCGTCGCCGGCCGAGACCGCGGCGCCGCCGCGCGGCTCCTGGGACTTCTTCGCCTTCAGCAATTTGCGCAGGATGACGTTGCGTTTCAGCGCCGTCAGATGGTCGATGAACAGAATGCCGTCGAGATGGTCGATCTCGTGCTGGATGCAGGTCGCCAGCAGGCCATCGGCTTCCAGCTCCCGGGCCACATTATTTTCGTCGAGATAGCGCACCCTGATCCCCGCCGGCCGCACCACATCGGCATAGTGATCCGGCACCGAGAGACAGCCTTCGTTATAGGAGGCGTCGTCATCGGAAACCCAGATCAGTTCCGGATTGGCCATCCGCAAAGGCTGGGGCTTTTCGTCTTCATGGGCGAGGTCGAGCACGATCACCCGCTGCAACATGCCGACCTGGGGTGCGGCGAGGCCGATGCCCGGCGCCCGGTACATGGTTTCCAGCATATCGTCCATCAGCTTGCGTACCGTCGCATCGACGGCGGCAACCGGTTTGGCGATCTTTTTCAGCCGGGGATCCGGCGCAACGAGAATGGGCAGCAGGGCCATGGCAAATATCCTTTCGGCTTTACCTATGGTTTTCCCTCTGTATCGTCAAGGAGAGGCGGCCCCGCCGGGCCGCGACTCGGCGTGATTTAGCCGGAAAACACTTAGGAACTTCATGTACTTGAACCCGATTACCCTGCTTCTCGCGGGGCTTTGCGCCGGTTTGCTGATTGTGCTGCTGATCACCCTGCTGCGCCGGCCCGCGCCGGGCGTCGCGACGTCCGGCGGCGCCGAGGCGCAGCTCTCCCAGCTGGCCGGCCAGATCCAGCAGCTGGCCAGCCACCAGGCCCAGACCCAGGCCACCACCCAGACAGTGCTGGCCGAGCGCCTGCAGGTGCAGGAACGGGCGCTGATGACCGCGCTGGATGAGCGCCTCGCTTCGCTGTCCCACCGGGTCAGCGACCGGCTGCAGGAAAGCACCACCCTGACCGGGCAGACCTTGGCCGACCTGCGCGAGCGCCTGGCCGCCATCGATGCGGCGCAGAAGACCATCACCGACCTTTCCTCGCAGGTGGTCGACCTGCAGAACGTGCTTTCCAACAAGCAGGCGCGCGGCGCCTTCGGCGAGATCCAGCTGCAGGACATCGTGCAATCCGCCCTGCCCGCGAGCCATTATGAATTCCAGGCGGCGCTCGGCGACGGCAAGCGGGTCGACTGCCTGCTGAAGCTGCCCAATCCGCCGGGCTCGATCGCCGTCGATGCCAAGTTTCCGCTGGAAGCCTATCGCGCCCTGCGGGATGCCCGTGACGAGGCGGCGACGACACTGGCGAAGCGCGACTTCACCCTGGCGATCCGCAACCATATGAAGGCGATTGCCGAGAAATACATCGTGCCGGGCGAGACCGCGGAATCGGCGCTGATGTTCCTGCCTTCCGAGGCGGTTTACGCTGAATTGCATGCCAATTTTCCCGGTCTGGTCGAGGAAGCCGGCAGGTTGCGCGTCTGGATCGTTTCGCCGACGACGCTGATGGCAACGCTGACGACGATCCGCGCCGTCCTCAAGGATGTGCGGATGCGCGAGCAGGCGCATATCCTGCAGGCGAAGATCGGCGACCTGGTCAAGGATGTGGACCGGCTCGACGACCGGGTCGGCAAGTTGCAGAAGCATTTCGAGCAGGGCGCCGAAGACGTCCGCCAGATCCGCATCTCGACCGAGAAGATCGTCCGGCGCGGCGGCGAGATCACCGAATTGGAGCTGGAAGCGCCGGTGGAAGCCCCTGCCCTCGCCCCATCGCCCAGCCTGCTGCCGGAAGGCTAGAACGCGATCGGCTCACCGCCTCTGGCTGAGACCGAAGACGATCATGCCGGCGATCATCGCCAGGATGAAGGGCCAGGCCTGCAGCACCAGGAGCACGGCGGTCAGCGCCGGTCCCGGGCAATAGCCGACCAGGCCCCAGCCGATACCGAAGAGCACGGCGCCGAGAACCAGCTTGCGATCGAGCCGCGTGCCGGTCGGCAGGTGGAACCCGTCGTCGAAAGCCGGCTTGGCGCGGCGCCGGGCCAGCGCGAAGCCCGGCACCGTCACCAGCAGGGCGCCGGCCATGACGAAAGCCAGGCTGGGATCCCATCCGCCTTGCGCGAACGAGCCGATATCGAGAAAGCCCAGCACCTTTTCCGGCCGGCTCATGCCGGAGATGACGAGGCCGGTACCGAACAGCAGACCGGCGACCAGCGCGGTCAGGATCTGGCGCATGTCAAACGCCCAGGATATGGCGGCGCAGAAAGACCGCGAGGGCGGCACTCGCCATGAAGATGAGCGTCGCCACAGCCGAGCGCTGCGAGAAGCGGGCGAGGCCGCAGACCGCATGGCCGCTGGTGCAGCCGCCGCCGAGCCGGGTGCCGTAGCCGACCAACAGGCCTGCAGCGATCAGCACCACGACATTCGTTTCGAGCGGTGCCGCCATCCGCCCCCAGCCCAGAGCGACGACGACCGGTGGCGCAATGATGAGCCCGGCCAGAAAAGCGAAGCGCCAGAAGCGCTGCGGACCCGTCCCGGCGACGTCGAGGGCATTGCCGAGAATGCCGGAAATACCGGCGATGCGGCCGAGCCCCGCCAGCAGCAGCAAGGCGGCGCAGCCGATCAGCAGCCCGCCGACAAAAGCCGCGAGAAAGGCATTTGCGTCGATCACCATGCCGCGCTCCCGCTCATCATATCGCCTCCCGATCAGGCGCAGAATTTCCGATAAAGCGCCTCGACGATCGGCACCACCGCCGCATCGCCTATGCCGTAATAGATCGTCGTGCCCTCGCGCCGCGCAACGACGAGGCCCAGCGCCCGCATCTTGGCGAGATGCTGCGACGCGCTCGGCTGGCTGATCTCGAGACGTTCCGCCAGTTCACCGACCGAAGCCTCGCCGGCGACCAGGCTGCACAGCAGCAGCAGCCGATGGCGATTGGCCAGCGCCTTCAGGAAGACTTCGGCCGCAGCTGCGCCGGCGGCGACCGCCTCGCCCTGCGCCCTTTTTCGCGCCCGCTTGCCAGCACGGCCGGCCCTATGTGACATCATGACATTCATATATGTGAATATATTTAATTTCGCATATTTAGCAATCCTTCAGCCGCTGCTGCGTCGTCATGGCACGGGCGCCGGACAATCATGCTGCATCGGCAGCAGCCGATACATCCTCGCCAGCGAGCGCCGCAACGCGCTCTTCGCCCATGACGGGTAAATCCCCTTGGTTAATCATTCTATCGCTTGCAAAATCCCGGAAACTGACCAAATGCTGGTACGGGCGCGGCGGCAAAGCCGCTTTGGGGAGGACGGAACGCGATGTTCGACGTGGGCATACTGGGCATCTTTGCGCTGGCGCTGTTGTTAATGGCGGTGATCGCCGTCTTCATGGCGGTCAAATCCGTGCCGCAGGGACGCGAGTGGACGGTCGAGCGCTTCGGCCGCTACACCTATACGCTGAAGCCGGGCCTTGCCTTCATCGTGCCGTTCTTCGATCGCATCGGTGCCCGCGTCAACATGATGGAGACGGTGCTTGACGTGCCGACCCAGGAGATCATCACCAAGGACAACGCCATGGTGAGCGTCGACGGCGTCGTCTTCTATCAGGTGCTGGATGCCGCCAAGGCGTCCTATGAAGTCAACAACCTGGAAAACGCCATCCTCAACCTGACCATGACCAATATCCGGACGGTCATGGGCTCGATGGATCTCGATGAGCTCCTCTCCCAGCGCGACAAGATCAACGTCCAGCTGCTGCATGTGGTCGATGACGCCACCAGCACCTGGGGCGTCAAGGTGACCCGCATCGAAATCAAGGACATCGCCCCGCCGCGCGATCTCGTGGAATCGATGGGCCGGCAGATGAAGGCCGAGCGCGACAAGCGCGCCGCGATCCTGGAAGCCGAAGGCCTGCGCCAGGCGGCGATCCTCAAGGCCGAAGGCGATAAGCAGTCGCAGATTCTCTCCGCCGAAGGCAAGCGTGAGGCCGCCTATCGCGCCGCCGAGGCCCGCGAACGTTCGGCCGAGGCGGAAGCCAAGGCGACCGAAGTCGTCTCGCAGGCGATCGCCAAGGGCGACATCCAGGCGATCAACTATTTCCTCGGCACGCGCTATGTCGAGGCGCTGCAGCAGATCGCCTCGGCGCCCAATCAGAAACTCATCCTGATGCCGCTGGAAGCCGCCAATGTGATCGGCGCCATCGGCGGCATCGCCGAGCTGGCGAAGCAGGCGCTGGGACAGCAGACAACCGGCGGCGGTCGTGGCGGCAGCGTGCCGCGGGTGCCCAATAGCTGAGCGACACCCCGCCTGGAATACGCGGCGTGACGGTACCGGCGATAGAGATCAGTGAAGAGCAGTGACGATGATGGACTCAGGCTGGCAACTTGCCTTTTGGCACTGGTGGATTCTCGCCGCCCTGCTGGCGACGATCGAATTGTTGGCGCCGGGCTTCTTCTTCATCTGGCTGGCGGCGGCAGCGGCCGTGACCGGCGCGATTGCCTTGGCCCTCGCGGGCCTCGGTTGGGAAACGCAGGTGGTGATCTTCGCCATCCTGTCCGGCCTGAGCCTGATCCTCTGGCATCAGGTCGGCCGCAAGCTGATGCGCCGGGCACCGGCAACCAAGCTCAGCCGCCGCGGCGAGCAGTTGATCGGTCGCACCGTGGTACTGACCGAGGCGATCGCCAATGGCCGGGGTGCGGCCCGCGTCAATGACAGCATCTGGCGGGTGGAAGGCGATGACCTGCCGGCCGGCAGCCGCGTCACCGTCACCGGCGTCGACGGCACGATCCTGCGCGTCAAGCCGGCCGCGTAACGGCCAAATAAATACGGTCTCAGCGCGCCAGGCCGGCGACGATCTGCTTGATCTGGCGGTTGAGCATGCGCTTGCTGTTGCCGCTGATCGGCGAGACGTCCTGGGTGATGCGGCCGGTCTTCAGGTTGACCAGCCAATGCATGAAATAGGTCAGGCTCAAGGCGCCCAGCACCTCGGCGACACTGCGGATATCGGCCTCCTTGGCGATATGGCCGTGCCGCTGCAGGGAGACCAGCAGGCGATGGAACAGATCGACCCGCATGAGATCGCCCCCTTCCCATTCCGCCGCCATCATCGAGGTCGGGCTGGTGAAGGCCGCCACCATCAATTCCTGCCAGGCATTGCCGTCGAGATAATCCGGCGTGGTGTTGAGGTCCGCCTCCATCAGGCGGATGATCGCCTTGACCGGATCGGCCGGCGGCTCGCTGATCACCGCCTCGCTCGCCTGGCGCACCAGTTCGAGATCGGCCCGGTAGAGCGCCAGGGTGATGTCGCCCTTCGACTTGAAGTAGTTGTAGAGGGTGCCGACCGAGAGCTCGGCGGCGGCGGCGATCTCTTCCATGCTGGTCGCCGCATAGCCCTGCTGTCCGAACAGCCGGGCACTGACCGCCATGATGGCATCGCGCCGTTTCTGCTTCTGTTGATCGCGTAGGCCAGCCATCTCAGCGCGGAAATCTCTCTATATTTCTATAGCTTAACAGAAGAGTGGCGGTCCGCCCCGAGTCGCGGCGACAACCAGTTCAGCACCATCGGCGATCGGTTTGCCGGCATCAACAGGGAAATGGGCGGCGCGGGATTTCCAGCAAGCCCCCTTGCCGAAAAATTTTGAAACGATTATAAAATTAAAATCATTATTGAAAAGGCGACATCCAGGAGGAGCCACCATGACCCCGCCCACAGCCGCCGGCGCCCACGTTTCTGCCGCGACCGTTTCCGGCTTTCAACCGCTCAACCGCAATGACGCGCAGGAGATCTGGCGCAAGGACCGCGACCATTTCCTGCATCCCTGGACCCATTTCGACAGCTTCAAGAAGGACGGCTCGCTGATCATGGCCGGCGCCGAGGGCGCCTATGTCTATGATGCCAGCGGCAAGCGCTATCTCGACGGTATCGGCGGGCTGTGGTGCGTCAATATCGGCTATGGCCGCCGCGAGATCGTCGATGCCATCGCCCGCCAGGCGATGCAGCTCGCCTATTTCAATCCCTTCGTCGACACCACGAATATCCCGGCGGCGGAGCTGGCGGCGAAGCTCGCCGAGCTTGCCCCCGGCGATCTCAACCATGTCTTCTTCACCTGCGGCGGCTCGACCGCCAACGACACCGCCGTGCGCCTGATCCAGTATTATCAGAGCAAGCGCGGCAAGCGGGAGAAGAAGCACATCATCTGCCGCCTCGACGGCTATCACGGCAGCACCTATTTGACGGGCTCGATGAGCGGCAAGCCGGCCGACCGTCATCCCAACCTGCATTTCGTCACCGACTTCGTGCATCACATCGCCTCGCCCAACGGCTATCGCCGGCCGGAAGGCATGAGCGAGGCCGCGTTCTGCGATCATCTGGTCAAGGATCTCGAGGACAAGATCCTGGAACTGGGCGCCGAGAATGTCGCCGCCTTCTTCGCCGAGCCGGTTTTGGGTGCCGGCGGCGTCATCGTGCCGCCGCAGGGTTACCATCAGCGCACGCTGGAGGTCTGCCGGAAGCATGATGTCCTCTATGTCTCCGACGAAGTGGTGACGGGCTTCGGCCGCCTTGGCCATTTCTTCGCCTCGGAAGATGTCTTCGGCATCGTTCCCGACATGATCGTCTGCGCCAAGGGCCTCACCTCCGGCTATCAGCCGCTCGGCGCCTGCATCTATTCGGACAAGATCCATGAGGTGATCAGTTCTGAGGACCCCGACGGCTGGTTCACCAACGGCTACACTTATTCCGGCCACCCGATCGCCTGCGCGGCTGCCTTGGCCAATATCGAGGTGATGGAGCGGGACGATCTCTGCGGCCATGTCCGCGAAGTCGGCCCCTATCTGCGCGAACGGCTGGAAAGCCTCAAGGACCTGCCGATCGTCGGCGATGTCCGTGGCCATCAGTTCATGATGTGCGTCGAGAACGTCGCCGATCCGCAGACCAAGGAGCTGTTCCCGGAAGAGGTCAATATCGGCAAGCGCATCGCCGACCATGCCGAGAAGTTCGGCCTGATCGTGCGGCCGATCGGCGCCCTCAACATCATCTCGCCGCCGCTGGTCCTGACCCGCGCCCAGGTCGATGAACTGGTCGGCATCCTGCGCCTCTCGATCGAGGCAACCATGAAGGACCTCAAGGCCGCAGGCTATATGCAGGCCTGAGAACCGCATCCTTCTTTTCCTCTCCCCGCTTTACGGGGCGAGGAAAAGAAGGGCTCTGCGCAGCGCGGCATGCACGGTATTCTGCGATGGGCCGCTGATCGCAAAGAAAAAGGGCGGGACTCCTTGTCCCGCCCTTTGACGTGTAGGCCTGCACAAATTCAATACGAGATCCGCACCTTGTAGGCCAGCTTGGCGCTGCCTTCCGCCGGCACGGAAACCTGCCATTGCGCGGTCGCAGCATTGAGCTGGTCGTGCTTGTTGTTCTCTTCCAGCACCTTCCACTGACCCGGCATGGTCTCGCGCAAGGTCGTCGTGATCGCCTCCTTCTTGGCGTTCTTCAGCTCGATCTCATAGGCGCTTTCATAGACATGATCGCTGAGCTTGTCGAAGCTCACCTGCTTCGCCCGCGCCGTCACGTCGAAGGCTTCGCCCAGGGTCAAGTCGACATGCTCGTTCTTCGGCGTATGGTCGATATGATCCTCGCCGACGAAGATGGCATCGCCGGCCTGGTCGGCCTTGTAGACCCGCATGGTGCCTTGCGGCAGCGGCATGCCGAGCTTCGAGGCCTCATCATTCTCGAACTTCAAGCGGATCGAGGCATTGACGCGCTGCGGATCGGCGGCGCTGCGGTCGAGATAGCCGCCGTAATTGCCGGCGAGATTGGTGAAGAGATACTGCTTCTCCACCGGGATCGAGCCTGCCGTCAGCAGCGAGACCTGCTTGGTCTGGTTCTGCTGGATGGTGGTCGGCCGGTCGAGCGTATAGAGATGATATTCAAAGGCCGCCTCTTCGCGCATCTTCGGCGCCGCGGGCACGACACGATCGGTCGCCATCGCCATCATCTGCGGCATCGGCTGCTGCACCTGATTGACGTTGCCGGCGACCAGCTGCAGCTTGGCATTGTTGTAGGTAATGCCGCTCTGGTTGGTCAGCGTCACCCAGCCATTGAGGTCGATGGTCTTTTCGTCGGGCGACAGCTCGGCCACATAATCCGCGGCCCAGGAGAGACCGCGCGTCAGATAGGAGAGCACCATCGGCGTCTCGCCGGCCTTCTCGCTGGTGAGCTTGACCACCAGGGTCGGTCGCGCCCGGAGATTGGTGGGCACCGTGCTGAACACCAAACGCCCCGGCGCGGTGGTTTCGATGCGATCGCCGATCTTCAGGACAACGGCTCCATCGGCGACGCTGAGCACCGTCGCGTCCTCGGATGAATCCTGCCCGCTCTGCGGATTAGTGCGGATGACACGGATCTGCTGGCCGACCGACTTCTCGAGAATTTTCTGCGGCGTCAGCAGGTCGAAATCGAAATTCTGCTCAATCACCGAGATCGGGTCATCCTGCGCCGTCAGCAGCGCGGTCTCCGGGCGGATGCCGCCGGAAACCTCGACAAAAGCCAGGTCATTCTCGCCCTGGGCCAGCGTCACCTTGCGGCTGTCGCGCACCAAAGCGAGATCGCTGTTGTAGATGGTGACGGCGACCGCCGATTGGCTCTCCGGCATCACTTGCATTTCATCGGCCAGAACCGGCGCGGCAAGGCAGGACAACAAGGCGGTGGCGGCAAGCAACGTCGAACGCATGGCAATTCCTCTTCGATCATGATGCGGCGCGCAAGCAAGCTTGCGGGCGCAGGCCATCATGAACGCGGAATTGCGGAAAAACTATGACGAAACACCCGCAAAAAGATGGCGTCACGCAGCTGTGAGACGCGCCGCACAATCAGAGTTTGCTGCGTGCCTTCAAGGCCTGGATCAGGGTGCCGTCATCGAGATAATCAAGCTCGCCGCCGACCGGCACGCCATGGGCGAGGCGCGAGACGGTGACACCGAAGCTGCGCAGGCGGTCGCTGACGTAATGCGCCGTGGTCTGGCCGTCGACGGTGGCGCCCAGCGCAAGGATCACTTCGCGGATGCCGCCCGCTTCGACGCGGCGATAGAGCGACGCGAGATTGAGCTGTTCCGGGCCGATGCCGTCCAGCGCCGAGAGGACGCCGCCCAGCACATGATAGCGGCCACGATAGGCGGCCGTGCGCTCGAGCGCCCAGAGATCGGCAACATCGGCAATGACGCAGATCAAGCCGCCGTCACGCCGCTCATCCTGGCAGATGGCGCAGGGATCGCTGCTGTCGAGATTGCCGCAGACAGTGCAAGGCCTGATCGAATGGGCGACATCCTGCATCGCCTGAATGAGCGGCAGCATCAGCGCTTCGCGCTTCTTGATCAGGAACAGCACCGCGCGCCGAGCCGAGCGCGGCCCGAGCCCCGGCAGGCGCGCCAGGATCTGGATCAACCGATCGATATCGCTGACCGCCATGCCGATGCCGTAATCGTCTAAGCGCTGATCAGAAGGGCAGTTTGAAGCCGGGCGGCAGGGGCAGCCCGCCGGTCAGCTTCGACATCTCGCTGCTGACATGGGCGTCGGCCTTGCCGCGGGCATCCTTCAGCGCCGCCATGATGAGGTCTTCCAGTACCTCGATCTCCGCCGGATCGGCGAGCTTCGGATCGATCTTGACCCGGCGCGGATCGCCTTTCGCCGTCATGGTGATGCTGACCATGCCGCCACCCGCCTGGCCGGTGACTTCGGCCTGTTCCAAGGCGGTCTGCATTTCCGCCATCTTGGACTGCATCTGCTGGGCCTGCTTCATCATCTGGCCGAGATTTTTCATGACTCGTCGTCTCCTAAACCATCCATGCCGGAGAAGCCGTCAAGCTCGGCATCGAGTTCCGTCATGTCGTCATCGTCATCCGCCGCCGCATCCGAGATGCGCTCAACCGCAGCCCCCGGCACATTGGCTCCCGGCCCCGCTTTATCGGGCGTGAGGCCGCCGGTCAAGTCGCGCACTTCGTCGATCTGAGCGCCGGGAAACGCCTGGAGGATGGTCCTGACCAGCGGGTGGCGGGCCGCCTCTTCCTTGGCGGCTGCCACACGCGCCGCCGCCTGCTCGCGCAGGGTGGCGGCACCCTGGTCGCCCGAGACGGTGATCATCCAGCGCTTGCCGGTCCAATCCAGCAGTTTCGCGCCGATTCGCGCGGCGAGATCGCGCGGTGCCTGGGGAGAGGGGCGAAATTCGATGAGGCCGGCCTCGAAGCGCACCAGATGCACATCTTTCTGCAGATGCGCATGCAGGATCGCCTCGCGCCTTTCGGCAAAAAGCGCGACCACAGCCTCGAAGCTCTGCGGCTGCGGCAGATCGGGATTGGCCAGCGCCTGGGGCTGCTGGCTCGGCACCGGCGAGGGATTGACCAGCACGCGCGCCGTCGCCATCGCGCCGGACGCGGAGGACAGCGCGCCGCCGCCGGAACCGCTCGGCCTGCCGCCGCCATTGCCAGGCGCATTGACCGCCGGCGCGGCTTGCACGGCAGCGCCGCCATTTTCCGTCAGATGCCGCACCAGCTCGCCCGGCGTCGGCAGCTGCGCCGCGTGGGTCAGGCGGATCAGCACCATCTCCGCCGCCGCCAGGGGCTGCGGCGCCTGCTGCACCTCGGTGAGCCCCTTCAGCAGCATCTGCCAGGTGCGGCTCAGGACGGGAACGAAAAGCTGGGCGCTCAGGGCCTCGCCCTGGCGGCGCTCCGCTTCCGGCGTGGTCGGCTGGTTGAGGACGTCCGGGGTAATCTTGGCACGGGTCAGCCAGTGGGTAAGGTCGAGCAGGTCCTGGATCACCACCACCGGATCGGCGCCGCCGTGATACATGGTGCCGAGCTGCGCCAGAGCCGCGCCGATATCACCGCGCATGATCTTGTCGTAGAGATCGAAGAGCTGCGTCCGGTCGGCAAGGCCCAGCATGTCGCGGATCTCGAGCTCGGTAATCTCGCCGTCACTCAGCGCAATCGCCTGGTCCAGCAACGACAGGCCGTCGCGGGCCGAACCGTCGGCGGCGCGGGCAATCAGCGCCAAGGCCTGCGGCGTGATCCTGGCGCCTTCCTTTTCCGAAATGCGGGCGAAATGCGCCGCCAGTTCGTCGGCCTCGATGCGGCGCAGATCGAAACGCTGGCAGCGCGACAGCACCGTCACCGGCACCTTGCGGATTTCGGTGGTGGCGAAAATGAATTTCACATGCGCCGGCGGCTCTTCCAGGGTCTTCAACAAAGCGTTGAAGGCCTTTTCCGACAGCATATGCACTTCGTCGACGATATAGACCTTGTAGCGGGCGCTGACCGGGCGATAGCGCACCCCTTCGATCAGCTCGCGGATGTCGTCGATACCAGTGCGGCTGGCGGCGTCCATCTCGATGACGTCGACATGGCGATCTTCGGCGATGGCGCGGCAATTGTCGCAGACGCCGCAGGGCGAGACCGTGGGGCCGCCGGTACCGTCCGGACCGATGCAATTGAAACAGCGCGCCAGAATCCGCGCCGTGGTGGTCTTGCCGACGCCGCGCACGCCGGTCAGCATGAAGCCATGGGCGAGGCGTCCCTGGGCGATGGCATTGGTCAGGGTGCGCACCAGAGCTTCCTGGCCGATCATGCTGGTGAAATCGGTCGGCCGGTATTTGCGCGCAAGGACCCGGTAGCCGCCATCGCCGGCAGCGGTTTCGGAAAGCGGATTGTTCGGTGGGGTTGTCGGCTCGGTCATGCTCAATCTGGTCTCGGCCGGTCCAACAGGAAATCTGGCGTAACCGCCAAGCGGTTCCTGCCTGTTGCGGCAGGTGGGAGGCTGGATAGCGACCCGAGCGCGAAACTCGTTACGGCTGCTTCCTTCCGGACCTGACCGGGTTGGCGAGACGCCCGTCCACCACCAACCTCCCGGCGCCATTATACCAATAATTTACGATCGATATGCAACTGTATCCTTCGGACTCCGGCCCGACGCGAAAAGCGTGAGTTAATAAGCACATAGGCGGTTCGTGGCTTATCCAGCCGATAAATTGACGGCGATTTCCGGCGCCTTGGTCGATACGGCCGAGTTCGACCTGCTCTGGCGGTTCTGCGATTCGGGAAAAGAAGCCATCGCCCTGTTCGACGCCAGCGATTGCCTGCTGCGCTGGAATGAGGGCACCTTACGTCTTTTCCATAACATCCGCGACACCATCGCCATCGGCGCCAAGCTCGACGAGCTGGTCCGCCAGTCCTTCGTCAACAACACCCATTTCCGCTCGTCGGCGGCGCTGGAGGAGGTCATCCAGCAATCGGTGCAGATGCTCCGCCAGGACGGGGCGGACTACACCCGCTTCATTCCCGAGCGCGGCTGGATCCGCAGCCGGGTATTTCGCCTCTCGAGCGGCAACTGGCTGCGCATCTGGAGCGATGTCACCACCGAGACCGAGGCCGAGCGCGGCCGCTTCGACCTCACCAAGATGCTGGGCAGCGTCGGCATCGGCTATGCGCTGTTCGATCATCAGTCGCGCTTCGTCAGCTGCAACGAGCTTTATCTGCATTTTTTCACCAAGGTCGAAGCCCGCTGCCGCAACGCGAACGGCTATCGGGACCATATCGACGCGATCCTCGAGACCCTGGAGAAAGACTCGGCCGAGCGCCTGAGCGACGGCATCCAGACCGAGCCGCCAAGCGATCTCGATCTGCGGCTGCGGCAGATCAGCAACGGCTGGCTGGCCCTGGAACAGCGCGTGCTGGAGGGAGGCGGGCTGATCTGCCTATGGCGCGACGCCACCCGCCAGCATGAATACGAGCAGCACCTGACCCAGCTCGCCTACCACAACAGCGAAAGCGGCCTGCCCAATGAAGCAAGCCTGCGCCAGCACCTGAACACCCTGGCCGACACGACGCAGGAAATAACCCTGATCTGCGTCCAGGTGGTGGATTTCAAGATTCTGCGCAGTACCTTCGGCATGGATATCGCCGAGCAGATTCTGGTGCTGTTCGCGACCCGCCTCAGCAGCGAGAGCAATCTTTGGCTGGCCCATCTCGGCACCTCCGACTTCATGCTGGTGCTGGAAAGCCGCGCCGCCCATGTGGTGGCCGAGATGACGGAGCGGATCCGCGTCGTCACCGAGGAACCCATCGCCTTTGGCCGGCGCCAGGTCAATCTGCGCACCCGCATCGGCGTCGCCGTGATGAATACGCCGGAGCGCGATCTCGCCGACCTCATCGAAGACGCGGAGATCGCCGCGGTCCAGGCCGATAGCACCGACCACAAGGGTCCGGTGTTCTTCGATCCCAGCATCCGCACCGCCCTCATGCTGCGGCATGAGATCGAGGCCGATCTGCGGCAGGCGCTGCATCATGATGACGAAATCTGGCTCGCCTATCAGCCGATCGTGCAGATGCATGACGGACGGCTCGCCGGTTTCGAAGCCCTGGCGCGCTGGTCGCATCCGACGCGCGGCATGATCGCGCCGACCGATTTCATTCCGATCGCCGAATGGTCGGGCCTGATCGTGCCGCTCGGCCAATTCGTCTTCCGCCGCGCCTGCGAGCAGCTGGTTTCCTGGAAAGCGCTGGGCATCGCCGACGATTTCTTCATCTCGGTCAACCTGTCGGCCCTGCAAATGGCGCATCCGCAGTTGATCAGCGAGATCGGCTGGATTCTTGAGCAGACCGGCGCGGAGCCGAAACACATCAAGCTGGAGCTGACCGAAAGCTCGGTCATGCACAATCCGGACGCCGCCATCCAGGTGATCGACCGGCTGCGGCATATGGGCTTCCGCATCTCGATCGACGATTTCGGCACCGGCTATTCATCGCTGGCGCATCTCCACCGTCTGCCGATCGACAGCCTGAAGATCGATCAATCCTTCATCCGTCCCCTGACCGACGCCGCCCGCAACCTGGAAATGGCGCGGCTGATCATCGAGCTCGGCCATTTGCTGCGCCTGGAAGTGGTGGCGGAAGGGATCGAACGCAGCTCGCATATGGAACTGCTGAAGGGACTGGGCTGCGATCTCGGCCAGGGCTATCTCTTCAGCCGGCCCATGCCCGCCACCGAGGCCCAGCGGCTGATCCTCGAAGAAGAGATCCGCGACGCGGTCTTCTAGCGCGCCGGCTCCGCGCGGAGCCGGTCAGGCCATTCGCAACGCGATCAGTTACCGGGCAGGCGCATCAGTTCCTGACGGACGGTGGAGCCGTCCCGCGCGGTCAGTTCACCGGCGACCAGGACACCCTTATCATCGTACCAGAGTTCCCGTCTCATCTCGCCGCTCAGCGAGAAGTGGCGCGCCTTGACCGCACCGAAGGGCAGATTCAGCGTCTCGGTGCCCTTATCGGCCACCGTCACCTGCCGCACCTTGCCACGCGAGGTGTCGAGGATTTGATTCTGCTTCACCGAATCCTCGTTCCAGAAGCTGTTGGGGAACACGCCCAGCGGCGCGGTGCGATTCTTGCCGTTGAAATCGCCCGCCAACTGACCGCCCTGCAGCTCCATATCCACCTTCTTCGGCGTACCGTCGTCGTCGGCCGTCGACGAGACGCCGATCAGTTGGTTCTTGCTCCAGGTTTCCTCGGTATGCTGATCGAAGCCGTAGAGGCTGAGGCCCAGCAGTTTCACGTCGATCTTGGCATCGGTTGAAACGACGAGGTTGTCGCCCTGACGTTCAAACGTCAGGCGCTGCTCGCCGATGACTTCGCCCTGGCGCGTAATCTGGTAGATGAAGGCGCCGCTGGGTGCATTTTCGGCGGTGATCGCCGAGGCCGGAGCGGCCAGGCCTGCCGCCAGCATCAGCGTCGCAGCACCGGCGACCAATCGTCGAGGATGTCGCATGACCTGATTGACGGCGAACGGGCTTTGGCTCATCTACAACTCCAGAGATTTATTAGGACAGCGTGACCATCATGACTGAGGCTTCAGCGACCCAGGCCGCATTGGCGGCGGTCAGCTTTTATGCCACCGGCGATTTCGACCGCAGCGTCCATTTGCGGCAGGATTCAGCATGGTTGGCAGCCAGAATGCAAGACCCTCACAGCCGGCTCCACCTGACCTGGCGCGGTCGCAATCTCATTATCGCTCCGGAACAGCCCCAGGCGCATTTCCTGAATGTGGTAGATCATCAGAATGTGATCACGCGGGCCGCAACGGTTATTTTCCTCGGCCGCAGCGGCGAAACCGCCTATTTCGTGGCCGATCTTTCCGAGCTCGACGAAGCGGAAGTGACAGCTTTGGGTCAGTTTGCCGAGCTGCGCAGCGTCGGCCAATTGGTGCCGCAGCGGGATGGCGCCTTGATGGGTTATGCCCGCGGCCTCATGTACTGGCACGAGCGGCACCGCTTTTGCGGCAAATGCGGCAGCCCGACCAGAAGCGAGGCGGCCGGCCATCAGCGGCGCTGCAGCAACCCGGATTGCGCCCTGGTGCACTTCCCGCGGCTTGACCCCGCGGTGATCATGCGGATCACCCACCGACATCCCTTGCATGGAGAGCGCATCCTGATGGCACGCCAGGCGAGCTGGGCGCCAGGCATGCATTCGGTGCTCGCCGGCTTCGTCGAGACCGGCGAAACCCTGGAGGCGGCGGTGGCGCGGGAAACGTTCGAAGAGGCGGGGCTGCCGGTCGCCAATGTGCGGTATTTCGCCTCGCAGCCCTGGCCGTTTCCCTCCTCGCTGATGCTGGGCTTCACTGCCGAGGCGCTGAGCGACGAGATTCATCTGGATCACGATGAGCTGGAAACCGCGCGCTGGCTGACGCGCGCCGAATTGCTCGCTCTCGGCGACAGCGACGACTTCCGCTTGCCGCGCACGGATTCAATTTCACGTCAGCTGATTGCAGCCTGGTTGCGCGAGGAAGGATGACGGCAGCCACGCGACTGCCGGCACGGAGGCAAGGCCGGGTCAGCGGCGGCGACGCGCCCTGACCGGTACAGGCACCAGAACACCAAGACCCAACTGCGGCATCGCGAAACCGATGACGGCGCCGACGACACCGGCGACGAACCTTCGCACGAACCGACGCACGGCACCGCGGCGAAAGTGGCGATGCAACAGATGACCACGACCGCGGAAAGTCACTCGCTTGGCGACGCCGGACAGCAGCGTAAACCCAGACAGGGCCGATAACGCTCCATGCAACATGGCCCACCTCTCATAAAACAATTGCGCTCGAGAGAAATATGGGCGGTCGCCGTGGCCGGCGCTAGTATAAAAAACGTGCAGCGGCAGCCTTTGCCGACCCGCGCACCGGATTTCTCTGCCCGTGCCGCCCATCCCTCAGCGTTCAAATCCCACTTTTCTCAATAGGATAGATGGGGGCCGCGGCAGGCCTGGCCAAGCAGCCTATTCCACCGGACTGCGGAAGGAACTCGCCGGATAAACCCCGAGGATGCGCACTTCACGGGAAAAGAAGCTCAATTCTTCCAGCGCCAGGCGAACCGACCGCTGATCGGGATGGCCGAGAATATCGGCGTAGAACTGGGCGACGGTGAAATGGCCGTCGATCATGTAGCTTTCCAGCTTGGTGATGTTGACGCCGTTAGTGGCAAAGCCGCCCAGCGCCTTGTAAAGCGCCGCCGGGACCGAGCGCACCCGGAAAACGAAGCTGGTGATAACCGTACCCTGGCTGGGATCGGGATCGATCGGCTCGCGGCTCAGCACAATCATCCGCGTCGTATTGTGGTCGGCATCTTCGATATCGGCCTTGAGAATGTCGAGCCCGTGAATTTCGGCCGCCAGCGAGGAGGCGATGGCGCCGGCCGAGAGATCGCCCGCCTGCGCCACTTCGGCGGCGGCGCCGGCCGTATCGGCGTGGATGACGGGCGTGAGGCCGAGCTGGCGAATCACGTTGCGGCACTGGGAAAGCGCCTGGACGTGGCTCGCCACCGTCTTGAGGCCGGCGAGGCTCGCCCCTTTCGGCGCCAGGAGCTGATGGTTCACGCGCTGGAAATGCTCGCCGACGATATGCAGGCCGGATTCCGGCAGCAGGTGGTGAATATCGGCCACCCGCCCCGCCAGGGAGTTCTCGATCGGGATCATGGCAAGGCGCGCGGCGCCGTTACGCACGGCGGCAAAGGCATCTTCGAAGCTCTCGCAGGGTAGCGTCTTCATCGTCGGAAAGGCGGCGCGGCAGGCAAGATCGGAATAGGCGCCGGGCAATCCCTGGAAAGCGATGATGTTGTCTGACGTGCTGCTCAAGATGGCTTCCTTGCCTGCGGTCTGATGAGGTTGGAACGGCGATCGATCCGGCGGTGCGGCGGCACCGATTTCAGGCGCCGGCGCCCGCGGTGTCTATCCTGGCAATATCACGCATCCGGCCGCAACAAAGCGCGCGCCCGGTCGAGGTCGGCGGGAGTATCGACACCGAGCGGAAGCGTGTCAACGAGCGCCACGTCGATCCTCATGCCGGCTTCCAGGGCGCGCAACTGCTCGAGCTTTTCGCGCCGCTCGAGAATGCCGGGCGGCAGGGCGACGAAGCGCGCGAGGGCGGCGCGGCGATAGGCGTAGAGGCCGATATGGTGGTAATGCGGCCCCTCATTGGCGGGTACCGTCGCGCGGCTGAAATAGAGCGCGCGGGCGATATCGCGGCCCGCTGAAAACGCCGCCACGGCCTTCACCACATTCGGATCATGCCGCTCTTCCTCGCGGCTGATCACCACCGCCAGGGTGGCGATATCGACAGCGGGATCTGCCAGCGGCTCGACGGAGCGGCGGATGAGATGCGGATCGATGGTCGGCAGATCGCCCTGAACATTGACCACCACATCGAAGCGGCCGACCGGATCGATCTGCCCGAGCGCCTCGAAAATGCGATCGGAACCGGACGGATGATCGGGATCGGTCAAGACCGCGCGGCCGCCGGCGGCTTCCACGGCGGCGACGATTTCCGGCTCGGCGGCAGCGACAAAGACCGGACCGATCTCAGCCTCCATGGCGCGGCGCCAGACCTGCACGATCATCGGCACGCCATGAATATCGGCGAGCGGCTTGTTGGGCAGCCGGGTGGAGCCCAGACGGGCGGGAATGAGGATGACGGGCGAAACGGCGTTCATCGATATGCTGTCCTGGCGAGCAAAGGATCGACCGGACGGCAGAACCGATCCGGTGGGCGGCGACGATAACAGGCCTGCCCCGCCTTCGGCAGCAAGATTCGGTTAACCCTACCGCGCACGACATTGCCCGTGTCGGCCTGGGCTTGATGCCGCCGCTATCGGCGCCGCGACATTATGCCGCGAATAGTATAGTTCCGGCAAAGATCGCCAGATCGATCAAGCATTTCACGGACTTGCCCAACGGCCGGCAGGCACCCAGGCAAGGCATTTCCGGGGCATTTTCAAGTGCTGCTAGCGGGCCTCCGGGACCGGCGCAAAGGCGGCCATAAATGGCGGTGTGGCATCGTTCCGCGACCCTACCGGCCATTGGACAGCGGCAGTCAAAGTCGCTACATTCCGACCCGACTTTGGCGGTCTGGCAGGGGATTGCGCCGCCACCTCACTGCATGGGGTGCGCGATCGGGACCAGACCGTCCGTTTGGCCGAGGGAACACGAATGTCTTCATCTTTGGAAATGAACAAGATCGCCGCTGCCATCCTGGTCGGCGGTATGCTGACGCTGGGTATCGGTATCGTCTCCAATGGGATCTACCATCCTGGCCACGGCGAGAAGGCCGAAGGTGAAGGTGCGCCCGCTGAAGCGCCGCAGGCGCCGGCCGCGATCGAACCGGTCAGCAAGCTGCTGGCCAGCGCCGATCCCGCCAAGGGCGAAGCGATCGCCAAGAAGTGCCAGACCTGCCACGATTTCACCAAGGGAGGCCCGAACAAGGTCGGTCCCAATCTCTGGGGCGTGATCGGCCGTCAGGCCGGCAGCCATGAGGGCTTCGCCTATTCCGACGGCATCAAGGCGCTCGGCAAACCTTGGACCTATGAGATGATCAACCACTTCATCGCCGGTCCGAAGAACTACGTCGCCGGCACCAAGATGAGCTTCGCCGGCCTGCCGAAGGTGGAGGAGCGCGCCGAGGTGATCGCCTGGCTGCGCAACCAGGCGGATAGCCCGGCCGCTTTGCCCAGCGACGCCGATATCCAGGCGGCGGAAGACCAGTATAAGAAGGATCAGGAAGCCGCCGCCAAACCGGCTGCCGCAGCTGCCGCGCCTGCAGCGGCGACCACCGAAGCCGCCAGCGGTGGCGATGCCTTCAAGCCCTCCCTGCCGCTGATCGCTGCGGCCGATCCGGCCAAGGGCGCCGAGATCGCCGGCAAGTGCAAGACCTGCCACGACCTGACCAAGGGCGGCCCGAACAAGATCGGCCCGAACCTGTGGGGCGTGGTTGGCCGCCAGGCCGGCAGCCACGAAGGCTTCGCCTATTCCGATGCCATCAAGGGCCTCGGCAAGCCCTGGGATTTCGCGTCGATCGACCAGTTCGTCTACAGCCCGAAGGACTATGCCAAGGGCACCAAGATGACCTTCGCCGGCTTGAAGAAGCCGGAAGACCGTGCGGCGCTGCTGCGCTGGCTGCGCGATCAGAGCGACAGCCCGGCTGAGCTGCCGAAGTAACCGAGCATAAAAGCAACCAGGCGGATTGGTCCTGACGCATGTCCACTGACTCATTGCGTCAGGATCAGACGCAAAGCTTCATCGATCTCGGCAATCGCCTGGCTGATACCAGCCGGGCGATTCTGAGCGGCTATTACCGGCGCAAGCTGGCGATCCTCGACAAGGCCGATGAAAGCCCCGTCACCCAGGCCGATCGCGAATGCGAAGCGGCCTTGCGCAAGCTGATCGCCGAAACTTTTCCCAGCCACGGCATTTTCGGCGAGGAATTCGGCACCGAACGGGGCGACGCGGAATTCCTCTGGGTGCTCGACCCGCTCGACGGCACGCGCGCCTTCATCACCGGCCGGCCCATGTTCGGGACGCTGATCGCGCTGCTTTACCAGGACAAGCCGATCATGGGCGTCATCGACATGCCGATCCTCGGCGACCGCTGGATCGGCGCCAAGGGCCAGGCCAGCACGCTCAATGGCGAGGCCTGCACGGCGCGGTCCTGCGCCAATCTGGCCGGCGCCTATCTGTCCACCGTTTCGCCCCAGGCCTTTCCCGACGCCGCCGCCTTCGGCAAGTTCGAAGCGGTACGTGGGCGGGTGAAGAGCACGACTTACGGTGGGGACTGCTATCAATACGGCATGGTGGCGACCGGATTCCTCGATATCGTCGTCGAAGCCAATCTCGGCATCTATGACTTCCTGTCGCTGGTGCCGGTGATCGAGGGTGCTGGCGGCATCATCACCGATTGGCAAGGACAGTCCCTGGGCCGCCAGTCAGGCGACAAGGTCATCGCCTGCAGCGACCGCCGCCTGCATGCCGAAGCGCTGCCGTTTTTGGCGGCTTGACACGTGGCTGCCTGACACGTTGGCGGCCTGATACGCAGGCCGCCTGATCATGCTCGCTGACCCGGCCACGGTCACGAAAGCGCGTTCAGCTTCCCTGCCGCTTTCCATCACCGAAACCCTTCGATAGACTGGCGTTTTTCGGCAGTGGCGGGTTTGTGTTGATGGCAAGGCAGCGGTTGAGCTTCGGAAACTGGACGACCATCCTGCTGATTGCCATTCTGTTCCTGGTCGGTATCGCCCCGGGTTCCCGCGCTGACGAAGTGGCCAAGCTGCATGCGCTGACATTCCTCGACCAGCCGAAATACGGGCCCGATTTCAAGCATCTCGACTATGTCAATCCGGATGCGCCGAAAGGCGGCAGCGTCACCTACAGCGTCACCGGCCAAGGCGACGGTGCCAGTTTCGACAACTTCAATCCCTATACCATTCGCGGCACCGCCGTGGGCATGCCGGGCCTGTTCGAGACCTTGACCACCAGTCCCAGCGACGACGTGCTCACGGAATACGGCCTGATCGCGGAATCGATGGAACTGGCGAAGGACCGCAGCTGGATCATCTTCAACCTGCGGCCCGAAGCGCGCTGGCAGGACGACACGCCGATCACGGCCGATGATGTCGTCTTTTCCTTCGATACGCTGAAGGCGAAAGGCCCGCCGGCCTATCGCTATTACTACCACGATGTCGTCAAGGCCGAGATGCTCGACCCGCATCGCGTCAAGTTCACCTTCGCCGATGGCAATAACCGCGAATTGCCGGTCATCATGGGGCAATTGCCGGTCCTGGCGAAGCATTTCTGGCAGAGCCGCAATATCGAGGATCCGCTGATGCAGCCGCCGCTCGGCAGCGGCCCTTACAAAGTCGCCAGCTTCTCGATGGGGCGCTCCATCACCATGCAACGGGTGGAAAATTATTGGGGCCGCAACCTGCCGATCAATGTCGGCCGCGATAACATCGACACGGTACGCTACGATTACTACCGCGATCCGCTGATCGAGTTTCAGGCCTTCAAATCCGGCGCCGTCGATTTTCGCCGCGAGAACATCTCGCGGAACTGGGCGACCGGCTACGACATTCCCGCGGTCCGCAACGGACAGATCAAGCGCGAGGAATTTCCCGACGCCAATCCCTTCGGCTTCCAGGGTTTCGCCTTCAATCTGCGGCGGCCGCTTTTCAGCGACCGCCGCGTCCGCCTCGCCATCACCTATGCCTTCGACTTCGAGTGGTCGAACAAGACACTGTTCTATAACCGCTACTTCCGCAACCGCAGTTATTTCGACAATTCCGAACTGGCGGCGACCGGCTTGCCCTCGCCGGAAGAGCTGAAAATTCTCGAGCCCTACCGCGGCAAGATTCCCGACGAGGTCTTCACCCAGGAATACCAACCGCCGAAGACCGACGGCTCGGGCGACATCCGCGCCAATCTCGACAAAGCCGCGCAATTGCTGGATGAGGCCGGCTGGCATATCGAGAACGGCAAGCGCATGCGCGACGGGCAGCCGCTGCAATTCGAGATCCTGCTTAACGGCCCCACTTTCGAGCGGGTGACATTGCCTTTCGCGCAGAACCTGCAGCGCCTCGGCATCGAGGTGAACATCCGCAAGGTCGACAACGCGCAATACGACAACCGAACGAAAAATTACGACTTCGACATGGTGGTGATCCGCATGGGTCAGAGCCTGTCGCCGGGCAACGAACAGCGGGATTACTGGAGTTCCGCCAGCGCCGACCAGCCGGACGGATCGAACTGGATGGGAATCAAAAGCCCGGTGGTCGACGCCCTGGTCGACCAGATCATCGCCGCCCCGACGCATCATGACGTGGTGACCCGCACGCGCGCGCTCGATCGCGTCTTGCAGTGGGGCTATTACATGGTGCCGCATTGGGTTTCCAAGACGACCCTCATCGCCTATTGGGACAAGTTCGGCAGACCGGCCAAGCTTCCGGACCCCGCCTATGGTCTTGGCACCGATTCATGGTGGATCGATACGGCAAAGCTGGCGAGCCTCAATCAACCGGCCGCCGCGGCACCAGCCGACGCTCCAGCCGGCCAGGGCAACGACCCCAACGGCGGCAGCGCCAATGCCGCCGCACCCGCGTCCAATGGCGCGACGCCCAACCAGGCCGCGAGCGGCGGCACGCCCGCGGCGGCGCCCGCCGATCGCGGCCAGACGCCGATTTACGGCGCCCTGATCGGCGTCATCATCGGCTTCGCCCTTGGCCGGATCGGACGAAGGAAATGACAATGCCCCCTGCCGCAGGTCACGCCGGAGACGCGCCGAGATGATCGCCTATCTGCTGCGCCGCATTCTACTGATGGTCCCGACCCTGTTCGGCATCATGCTGATCAATTTCATCATCGTGCAGTTCGCACCGGGCGGACCGGTCGAACAGACCCTGGCGCAATTGAAGGGGACAGCCGTCAGCTCCACCGCCAACATCACCGGCGCCGGCAGCGACACGATCAGCGCCAGCGGCGGCAACGCACCGGGCAGCAACTACCGCGGTGCGCGCGGCCTCGATCCCAAATTCATCAAGGAGATCGAGCGGATGTACGGCTTCGACAAGCCGGCGCCGGAGCGCTTCTGGATGATGATGAAAAACTATCTGCGCTTCGATTTCGGCGAGAGCTGGTTCAAAGGCGGCAAAGTCGTCGATCTCATCATTTCCAAGCTGCCGGTCTCGATCTCGCTCGGCCTGTGGACGACATTGCTGGTCTATCTGATCTCCATCCCCCTCGGCATTGCCAAGGCAGTGCGGGACGGCAGCGCCTTCGACATCTGGACCAGCGCCATTCTCGTCATCGGCGTGGCCATTCCGAGCTTCCTCTTCGCCATCCTGCTGGTGGTGGTTTTCGCCGGCGGCAGCTACCTGCACTGGTTTCCGCTTAACGGTCTCGTCTCCAGCAACTGGCATCAGTTGAGCCTGACGGGCAAGATCACCGACTACCTTTGGCATATGGTGCTGCCCATCACCGCCATGGTGATCGGCAGCTTCGCCGGCCTGGCGATGCTGACCAAGAATGGCTTCATCGACCAGATCAACCAGCAATATGTGGTGACGGCCCGCGCCAAAGGTGCCAGCGAGCGCCGCGTGCTCTATGGCCATGTCTTCCGTAATGCCATGCTGATCGTCATTGCCGGCTTTCCGGCCACCTTCATCGGCATCCTCTTTACCAGCTCGGTGCTGATCGAGATCATCTTCTCGCTCGACGGGCTTGGCCTGCTCGGCTATGAGGCCGTGCTGGACCGCGACTATCCGATCGTCTTCTGTACGCTCTATATCTTCACGCTCATCGGCATGTTCACGCAGCTGATCAGCGACATCATGTATATGCTGATCGATCCGCGCATCGACTTCGAGGCCCGCGCATTATGAGCGGCGAGGCACAAGCAATCGACACGGCGCCCGCAACTCGGGCCGGCGGATTGCGCCGGCGGTTCCTGGGCATCAAGATCAATCCGATGACGGCGCGGCGACTGGCGGCCTTTCGCCGCAACGAACGCGGCTTCACGGCCCTGGTCATTTTCCTGTTCCTCTTCATCTGCAGCATGTTTGCCGAGTTCATCGCCAACGACCGGCCAATCCTGGTGCGCTATGAGGGCGCCTTCTATATGCCGGTGCTGGTGGATTATCCGGAGACCACCTTCGGCGGCAGCTTCAAGAGCTTCGCCGATTATCGCGATGCCTCGCTGCGCCAGCGGATCGAGGCCAAGGGCTGGATGATCTGGCCGCCGATTCCCTTCGGCGCCACCACCATCATCACCGACCTGCCCGGCCCGGCGCCGTCGCCGCCCGACGGCATCAACTGGCTCGGTACCGACGATCAGGCGCATGACGTCCTGGCCCGCGTCATCTACGGCTTCCGTATCTCCGTGCTGTTCGGCCTGGTGCTGACCATCGGCAGCACCGTGGTCGGCATCTTTGCCGGCGCCATGCAGGGATATTTCGGCGGCTGGCTCGACCTGCTCGGCCAGCGCTTTCTCGAGATCTGGGGCAACCTGCCGACGCTTTACATCCTGATGATCCTGGCCAGCGTCATGATCCCGGGCTTCTGGACCCTGCTCGGCATCAACCTGCTGGTTGCCTGGACCTGGCCCGTCGCCTATGTCCGCGCCGAATTCCTGCGCGCCCGCAACCTGGAATACGTCCGTGCGGCCCGCGCCCTAGGCATGAGCGACCGGCGCATCATGCTGAAGCACATCATGCCGAACGCGCTGGTCGCGACGCTTGCCACCCTGCCCTTCGTCATGGGCGGTTCGGTGACGACCCTGACCGCCCTCGACTTCCTCGGCCTCGGCATGCCGGTTGGGTCGCCCTCGCTCGGCGAGCTGCTGAGCCAGGGCAAGGAGAACCTCCAGTCGCCCTGGCTCGGCATCGTCGGTTTCATCGTGATCGCCGCCATGCTGTCGCTGCTGATCTTCATCGGCGAAGCCGTGCGCGATGCCTTCGACCCACGGAAGACACAATGACCACCGCCGCGCCCTTGCTGGAAATCGACGATCTCGCCGTGGCCTTCGGCGGCAAGGAGGTCGTGCACGGCGTCAGCCTCAGCATCGCCGCCGGCGAAACGGTGGCCCTGGTTGGCGAATCCGGGTCCGGTAAATCGGTCACCGCTTTGTCCATCCTGCGCCTGCTGCCGGCCCACCTCGCCAGCCATCCCAGCGGCAGTATCCGCTGGCACGGCCAGGATCTCCTCAAGGCCTCCACCTCGTCCTTGCGCAACCTGCGCGGCAACCGGATTGCGATGATCTTCCAGGAGCCGATGACCAGCCTCAATCCGCTGCACCGCATCGGCAGGCAGATCGCGGAGATGATTCACCTGCATCGCTCCATGTCGCGCACGGCCGCCCGGGCGCGTGCCGTGGAATTGCTGAAGCTGGTCGGCATCGGCGATGCGGAAAGACGGCTGAACGCTTTCCCCCACGAACTTTCCGGCGGTCAGCGGCAGCGCGTCATGATCGCCATGGCGCTCGCCAACGATCCCGAATTGCTGATCGCCGACGAGCCGACGACAGCCGTCGACGTCACTGTCCAGGCGCAGATCCTGGCGCTGCTCAAGGAGCTGCAGGCGAAACTGGGCATGGCCCTGCTGCTGATCAGCCATGACCTCGGCGTGGTGCGCAAGATGGCCGACCGCGTCTGCGTCATGCAGCAGGGACGGATCGTCGAGACGGCCCCGGTCAAGCAGCTCTTCGAAGCCCCGCGGGATGCCTATACGCGGCATCTGCTGGCGGCGGAGCCGCGCGGCCGCAAGGAACCGGTCGCATCGACGGCGCCGCAGCTCTTGGCGGCGAGCGGATTGAAAGTGTGGTTCCCGGTCCGCAAGGGTGTGCTGCGCCGGGTCGTCGACTACATTCACGCCGTCGAGGAAGCCGATCTTACCTTGCGCGGCGGCGAGACCCTTGGCATCGTCGGCGAATCGGGGTCCGGCAAGACCACGCTGGGCCTTGCCTTGCTGCGGCTCATCGACAGCGAAGGCGAGATCCGTTTCGAACAGGACCGCATCGACACGCTGTCGCGCCAGCAACTGCGCAGTTATCGCCGACGCATGCAGATCGTCTTCCAGGACCCCTATGGCTCGCTGTCGCCGCGCCTCTCGGTCGGCGACATCGTCGCCGAAGGCCTGCTGGTGCATGAGCCGGGCCGCAGTTCCGCCGAACGCGATGCCGCCGTCGTGGCGGCCCTGGAAGAGGTCGGTCTGGAGCCGGATATGCGGCAGCGCTTTCCGCATGAATTCTCCGGCGGACAGCGGCAGCGCATTTCCATCGCCCGCGCCCTGATCCTGAAGCCCAAGCTGCTGATGCTGGACGAGCCGACCTCGGCCCTCGACATGTCGGTCCAGGCGCAGATCGTCGACCTGCTGCGCGATCTGCAGCGCCGGCATGACATGGCCTATCTCTTCATCAGCCATGACCTCAGGGTGATCCGGGCGATGAGCGATCGGGTCCTCGTCATGCGCCAGGGCCGTATCGTCGAAAGCGGGCCGGTCGACCGGATTTTCGACAAGCCGGAGCAGGACTACACCAAGGCACTGCTGGCCGCCGCCTTGCAGCATAAGGTCATCCATCACGAAGCGGTGCAGCAATGACACCGCCGAAGGCCGGAGCGGCGCGCGCCAGAATCTATTTCGCCGGCATCGGCGCCCGCGCGGAGGCCTGGCACCGCGTCTTTGCCGAAGAAGCGCCGGAGATCGAGGTCGTCGATCCGTCGGGTGCCGAAGAGCGGCCGGCCGATATCCATTACGCCCTGGCCTGGAAGCCGAAGCCGGGCGCGCTGACGAACCTGCCGGGCCTGCGCGCGATCTTCGGCCTGGGTGCCGGGGTCGACGGCATTCTCGCCGACCCGACGTTGCCGGCCGGCGTACCGTTGATCCGCATGGTCGATCCCGGCCTCACCCAGGGCATGGTGGAATATTGCATCTGGCAGGTGCTCTATCATCACCGCCGTTTCTGGGAGACCGAGGCGGCGCAGAAACGCCATGAATGGCTCGATCAATATTACCCCGCCCCCTGGGACCGCACGGTCGGCGTCATGGGCCTCGGTGAAATCGGCAGCGCGGTCGCCACTCATCTGGCAGCATTCAAATTCAAGTTGCGTGGCTGGAGCCGCAGCCGGAAGCAGCTTACCGGCATCGACTGCTTCGCCGGCAAGGACGGCCTGGCGGATTTTCTCGCCGGCTGCGAGATTCTGCTTTGCCTGCTGCCGCTGACGGCGGAGACCACCGGCATGCTCAATGCCGAGCTCTTCGCGCAGTTGCCGACCGGGGCTGCCCTCATCAATGCCGGCCGCGGTGCCCAGCTCAACGAAGCCGATCTGCTGGCAGCGATGCGCGCGGGGCGGATCGGATCTGCCACGCTCGATGTGTTCCAGACCGAACCTTTGCCCAAGGACCATCCCTTCTGGCACCAGGAGCGGCTCTTCATCACCCCGCATAACGCCAGCTTCACCGATCCGGCAGCGGCGGCGCGGGCGATTCGCCAGCAGATCGAAAATGACAGGGCCGGCCTGCCCCTGCAGCATATTGTCGATCGGGCGCGCGGCTATTAATTTGGGCACTTGGCTTGGCGACGCTGCCGGGGCCTGATCGCTGATGATCGGCGCCGGCAGCGCCGTCAGCCAGCAAGCCGGCCCGCAGGCTGGCGAGCGTGCACATCGCTTGCCGCCGTGCGGCACAGGAATTAGTTTGGCCAGCTCAAAGGGGAGGAAGCGGTCATGGACGTCAAAAGTCTGGTGGTATTCGCCGTCGCCTTGGGCATCGCCGCCGGCATTCCCGGCCCCGGCGTGCTGGCGGTGGTCTCCTGCGCCATCGGCCGGGGTTTGAAAGCGGCCTTGATGATGACCGGCGGCCTGGTGATCGGCGATCTCGTCTATTTCACCGCCGCCATCCTCGGCATGGCCGCTCTGGCCCATAGCATGGGCGAGCTGTTCTTCATCGTGAAGCTGGCCGGCGCCGCCTATCTGATCTGGCTCGGCATCAAGCTCTGGCGCGCCAAGGGCGATTTGGCGCCGGTCCCGACACGCGCACCGGCCGATGGCGGCCAGGACGATCATGGCGCGGCCGCCCGGCGCATGCCGCGCAGCCATCTCGGCAATCTGCTGGCCGGGCTCGGCGTGACCCTGGGCAACCCCAAGACCATCGCCTTCTATGCCGGCCTGCTGCCGACCTTTATCGATCTGCAGCACCTCACCCTGCCGACGGCCCTGGCCATGGCTGGCATCGTCGTGCTGCTGGTCGGCGGCATCATCGCCGCTTACGCTTTGGTCGCCGCCCAGGCGCGCGGCTTCCTCGGCAATCGCCGCTACCTGAGAATCGTCAACCGTACCGCCGGCACCATGATGATCGGCGCCGGGGTTACGGTGGCGACGCAATGACCCCAGCCGGCCGGCATTAAAGCAAAAGCCCCGATCCGAAGATCGGGGCTTTTCTTTTAGCAGCGGCTTAACGCCGACCGCGCTTACCGGCGACGCAGGCGCGATACCTGTGGCTTGCGGGGTGCGGGCCGCGTGGCCGGCACCTTGGCGACGATCCTGGCGGCGGGGGATTTCGGCTTCGCCCAGTCGGCGACAAAGGCATAAAGCGCGCGCAGGCCGAAGGCTTCACCGCCTTCCGGCCGGCCGGGACGCGAGGCGAGATTCCATCCCATCGTGTCGATATGCAGCCAGTCGCTGCCCGGATTGACGAATTCCTGAAGATAGAGCGCCGCGGTGATGGCGCCGGCATAACCGCTTTCCGAGCAGTTGTTAATATCCGCCACCTTGCTGTCGAGCATGCGGCGGTAGCTCTTGTTGAGGGGCAAACGCCAGAGCGGGTCCTCCTCGTTCTTGCCGTGCTGCAGCACCGCTTCTGCGGTGGCGTCCCTGGTGGCGAAGAGCGCCGGCATCTCGGTGCCGAGGGCGACCCGGGCGGCACCGGTCAGGGTCGCTGCATCGATGATGAGATCCGGCTTGTCGCTTTCCGCTTCCGCCAAGGCATCGCACAGGATCAACCGGCCTTCCGCATCGGTATCGCCGATCTCCACCGTCAGGCCCTTGCGCGTCTTGACGACGTCGAGCGGTCGCATGGCGTTGCCTGAGACGCTGTTTTCCACTGCCGGGATGAGCAGGCGCAGACGCAGTTTCAACTTGGCATCCATGATCGCCTGGGCGAGACCCAGCATCAGCGCGGCACCGCCCATATCCTTCTTCATCAGGCGCATGTAATTGCCGCCCTTGAGGTCGAGGCCGCCGGTATCGAAGCAAACGCCCTTGCCGACCAGGGTCAGTTTCGGCCCCTCGCTGCCCCAGCGCAGATCGATCAGGCGCGGCGCCCGGCTGCTGGCGCGGCCGACCATGTGAATGGTCGGATAATTCTGCTTCAGCAGATCGTCGCCGACGATTTCCTTGACCTTGGCCTTATGCTCCTTGGCGACCGCTTTCACGGCGGCACTCAATTCGGCCGGCCCCATATCGCTGGCGGGGGTGGTGATGAGGTCGCGGGCCAGCGACAGGGCACCGACCAGCCGTTTCACCAGGGCCTTGTCCGCGCCTTGCGGCCAGACCAGACGGGCCAGGCTGCCGGCCGCTTCGCTGCGGTAGCGGCGGAAGCGGTAGCCGCCCGCCGCCCAGCCGAAGGCAAACAAGGTGGGATCGCAGGAGGCTTCGGCATCGAGCTGATACGTGCCGGCCGGCAGGGCGGCGGGCAGCGCCGCCGAGGACCAGCGATCGGCCCCATCTTCCAGTCCGAACAAGACCCGCTGCAGCTTCCCCCCGCCATCCGGCAGCAGGCAGGTGCTGCCGGGTTTGGCCTGGAAATCCAGCGCCTTTACCCAGCGCTGAACAGGGGCCGGCTGGGTCTTCAGCCAAGCCGCGAGGCCGGCAGCGCGGAGGGGGGTGACCGGCACGGCACTGGCCGCGCGGTCAACGAGATGGTCGAGCAAGATGGCAGCTCCTGATACGCAGTTGACCTGAAAGGCGGATCGCAAGTGCCAGGATATTAGCCAGCTTGGCAACCGGAATCTGCTGCCAATTTGCCGGGAGCCATCCCGCCGGCGGCGATTTTGCATCTAGGGAAAGTGCGCCGCCAAATGCTAAAAGAAGGCGCAGTTGCGGATGGTGCCATGCCAGATGATGATTGATGCCGTGAAGACGCCGCCGGAACCGGGAAAGGCTCTGCCCCTGGCCTTGCAGCGCGTGGGCGGCGTGGCACCGTATTGCCTGTGGCTGTTGCTGACGGCCGGCGCCTTCTACTGGCGGCCGCCGACCGCCCCGGTCGAACTGGAGACGCTGGCTTCTGCCTGGCATATGTGGACGGATGGTTTCTGGCAGCCGCTGCGCAACGACCTGCCGGCGCCGCAGATCCCACCGTTGCAGCTCTGGCTGATCCTGCTGGGCTGGAAAGCCTTCGGCATCACCACCTGGTGGCCGCGCCTGCTGTCGCCCCTGGCGGGGCTGGTCAACATCTGGCTGATCGGCAGGATCGCCCTCATCCTCTGGCCGCACCGCAACAGCACGGCGCATTTTTCCCGCGTGCTGCTGATCGGCCTCGGCGGCTTTGCCATCATGCTGACGATGATCGCCCCCGAGCCCCTGGCGCAGCCCTTCATCGCCGGCGCCTTCGCCATCATCGCCCGCCTGTGGCTGACCCCCTTGCCGCTGGCGCAGCGCCTGGCATCGCTGCTGGCGCTGGCGGTGCTGCAAAGTGCGGCGACGATGGATAACGGTTGGGCCTTCGCGCTGGTCATCCCGTTCACACTGCTGCTGCTGCCGCTGTTCGACAACGTCACCAAAGTCAATTGGCGGCAATGGGCCAGCCTGCTGGTCATCACCGCCGTGCCGCCGCTGCTTTGCGCGTTGCTATGGCTGTCGGAGGTGGATGCCGTCGATCAGATCCTGCGCTTCGGCAATGGCTGGCTCGATCCCGCGACCGAGGCCTCGCGGCGGGAAGTGTGGAGCCTGCTTTTCATCCCGCTCATGCTCTATCCCTGGCTGTGGTGGCGGACCTTATGGCGTGCCAGCCGGCGGGCGAGTATGGGGCCGATCGGCACCGGCCTGCGCCTCAGCGGCGCCTATCTGATCGGCGCCTTTGCCGCCGGCCTTCTCAGCGGCTGGCAATTGCAGGGCATGCTGGTCGTCGTCACGCCCATCTGCCTGATCGCCGCTCGCCTGCTGGCCACCCACGAGATCAAATCGCGGGACTTCCACGCCATCATTCCGAGCTTCATGGCGCTGGCGACAGGCCTCATCTTTTTCCTGATGAATATCATCCCGATCGCCCATCTCGACGCCGTCTGGCGCTCGGTCTTCGGGGTGCCGCTGCCGATCTGGCTGGGCGGCATCGGCCTCACCTCCGGCTTGACCCTGCTGACCCTGGGCTATGTGCTGGCGCAGATCTCACCCTATCATCAACTGCTCCGCACGCTGCAGGTCGCGTTGTTGCCGAGCCTGCTGCTGACCTGCCTCAACATCGAGTTCCCCGGCAGCCTGGCGCAGTTCTTCGATCTCAGTCCGGTCGCGGGACGCCTGCAGACGCTGCAGGATGCCGGCCAGCCGATCGCCATCTACGGCGATTATCGCGGCGAGTTCGATTATCAGGGTCGCCTGACCAAGGCGCCGGATGTGGTCCATACGCCGCAACAGGCCTGGATCTGGGCCGACCGCCATCCCGGCGGCGCCATCCTCACTTATTTCGACGGCAGCCCCATCCACCTGCCGGCCCTGCCGATCTATCGCGGCGTCGCACGCGACCATTGGGTAGCGATCTGGCCGTCCATCGCCGTCTCGCAATCCGACGGCAAGATCCTCGACAGCAGCTTCTGAGCCTTGCCCTCTCCGCCAATACGGTGGCCGCATTCGGCCGGGACGCGTTAGTTAATTTCTGCTAGGGTGGCGCGTCAGATCTGAGTCGCGGGGCCGCATCGATGTCATCTTATACCCTGGGTTATTCGCTCGCGCGCGGGCCGGAGAAGCGCAAGGACAAGCGGCTTCCCTTGCCGGTCTTCAGCATCAAGATCGACGGCCAGACCTTTTCGACAGTGAACTGGTCACTGGGTGGCCTGCTGATCTCCGACTATCACGGCAATGCGGTCGAGGACCAACTGGTGCGGCTCGACGTCAAGGCCAAGGACGATGCCGCGGAGTTCAAGCTGCGGATTTCCGCCCGCGTCATTCGCAACCGGGCCGATCGTCACGAACTGGCGCTCAAGTTCGAGGAAATGAACCCGCAGGTTTATGATTTCTTCGAGCAGTGCTTCAGCCGCCGCTTCAAGCGCTGAGCCCGCACGCTTTCACGCCCCCGACCGGCAGGCCCCATGACCGGCACGACCCTGATTAGCGAACTCAGCTGGCTCGACGGGCTGGCGCTCTGCTGCTTCTTCATCGTCCTGCTGTTCTATGGCCGTGTCGCCCTGCTCGTGGGCGGCGGCAGGAGCCTGAATGCCGCGATGCATCAGGTGCGGCGGGCCTGGATGCAACGCATGATCGAGCGGCCGGACCGCATCGTCGATGCCGCCCTGACGGGCCATACGGTGAGTTCCCTCTCCTTCTTCAGCTCCGCCAATATCATCATCATCGCCGGGCTGTTCGGCCTGCTCGGCAAGGCGGAGGACGCTTATCGGGTGATTGCCGCCTGGCCCTTCGTCCTGCCGGCCAGCCCGGGCCTCATCCAGTTGAAGGTGCTGGGGCTGATCTTCGTGCTCGCCTATGGTTTCTTCCGCTTCACCTGGGCATTGCGGCAATACAATTACTGCTGCGCGCTGATCGGCGCGGCGCCCTTTCCCCAGGACAAGCATCCGCATGCCCGCGAGATCGCCGATCAGGTGGCGATCGTTTTCACCAGCGCCCTGCGCAGTTTCGGCGCCGGCATTCGCTGCTACTACTTCGCCATTGCCTGGGTCTCATGGGTGGCCGGCCCGCTGGCTTTGCTGATCGCCACCGGCGCCATTACTCTGATGCTGCTGCGGCGGCAGACGATCTCGCGCAGCGCGCAGGCGATCCGCCGCTATATCGACCTCAATCCGCCGCACGGAACCTAAGCGCCGCCTCAATGATCGCAGTTGGGTTGCGTGTCGCACATATTGGCGAGCGACTCATGCACCGATTGCCGCCAGTCGAACTGGAATTCGCCGCAGCCGGCCAGCAGCAGAAGGCTTACCAGGACGAGATATCCGATCTTCATCACGCACCTCCTTGTTCGGCGCCCGATGAAACGGCCCGCTTTGCCGCGGGCTCCGGGTTTTCACTCGTTGTTTATCGCGCTGGGCGCCGGTCGGGGCGTGCCTCCGCGCGAGATGCCCGCTAACGGATTGGCTTGACGGCAAAAGCAGCTGCAGTGCCCCGCGACAGAGCTTCGTGAAATCCGGCCGCACGAAAGCGTGATGTGCATCGACGCGCGATACATACGAACGCGCGATACGTACGAACGCGCGCTACGGGATCAGGCGTTGGCGTCGGCGAGGCGGCGGGCGCGGCTGGTCAGGAACCAGTAAGCGAGGCGGGTGAGAAAGCGGTTCAAGGCGCCGGTCGGATTGAGGCCGGTCGCCTTCAGCACCATGGCCATGGCGCGTTCGACGTGGCGCGGCTGGTAATAGCGATAGGCACGCCGCGCATAGGCCCGAGTGAAACGCCGGCGTTCATAGCGCTCATGCGCATGATTGGCGGCGTAATAGGCGTAGGCCAGTTCGTCATCTTCCGATTCGGTGATGCGGCTGAGGGCGATCCGCACCCGCTTGAGAGCGCCGATCCTGTCGAGCCGCAGATAGGTCTCGAGATGCTGATAGAAGAGCTTGTAATGGCGCAGCTCATCGGCGGCGATGCGCTTGCAAATAGCCTTCAGGACGGGCTCGTCGGTCGCCTCCATCAGGGCGGTGTAATAGGACGACGTGCCGGTCTCGACGATGCAGCGCGCCACCAGCTCGCCGGCGCGCGACCCGCGCAGCGATGCGGTGGCGCCGATCGGCACCTTGTAGCCGTCGGAAAACCGCTTGAAACAGTCTTCGAAATCGAAGTCGGGATCGGCCAGCTTGGCCCAGCGCGCCAGGGCGGCGCCATGCTGCACCTCTTCCCCCGCCCATTCCCGGATGACGGATTGAAAGGCGTCGTCGCCGCGGAAGACGCCGCAAAGATAGGCCGCATAGTCGCCGCCGTTATACTCGACCATGGCGGCGGCCTTCACCACTTTGACCAGATCGGGATCGACCTTGGCGGGGTCGAAGGACGACCAGGGAATCTGTTCGAGCGTCCAATGACTCATGATGCGCAAAAGCGGATTTCTGGTTTCAACATAAGGTCTGACCCACCCTTGGGGCTCCCCCTGAGCCGGCGATCCCGGCCGAGTCGCAAACGGAGACGGCCTGAACCACCAAGGCAGGATCGCAGACTAGGTCAGCACCGCCCGGTTGACAAGGCGGTCACCTCGTCGCCGATGGCTCAATGGTGTAAAACCCGCGGATATGGGTGCGGGTTCCCGGAAAAGTTAATAAGCGGAGGCTTCCGTGGCGGCTGCCAGCCGCGCTTCGGCGATGCTCAGGAGCTTGGCGGCATGCTCGCGCGCATGCTCGTCCTTGGCGTCCTCGAGGTCTTCCTTGGCATCCTCGGCTTCCTGGGAAGCCTTGGAAAGCTCGATCTCGCTGACCACGCGGGCATGCTCGGCGAGAATCGTGCAGCTCTCGGGCGTCACCTCGGCGAAGCCGCCTTCAACGAAAATACGTTCGGAAACCTTGCCGTCGCGGAACACATAGATGACGCCGGGCCGTACCGTCGAAATCAGCGGCATATGTCCCGGGAGGACACCGAAATCGCCCTCGCTGCCGGGCACCACGACCATCTCGACGTCGGTCGCAAGTTCCAGACGCTCCGGCGAGACGAGCTCGAAATGCACCTGATCCGCCATGTTCCACCCTTTTGGTCCTGCCGCCCCGGCCGGATGCCCGGCGGCAGATCAACGCCATATGAGAACCGGCGCCGCGGCCAGGCGCGGCGCCGGCAATACGTTCAACTTAGGCAGCCGCAGCCATCTTCTTGGCCTTGGCGACCGCTTCTTCGATCGTGCCGACCATGTAGAAAGCCGATTCCGGCAGATCGTCGTAATCGCCGGCGACGATGCCCTTGAAGCCCTTGATGGTGTCTTCGAGCTTCACCAGAACGCCCGGCGTGCCGGTGAAGACCTCGGCGACATGGAAGGGCTGCGACAGGAAGCGCTGGATCTTACGCGCACGCGACACGGTCAGCTTGTCTTCTTCGGAAAGCTCGTCCATGCCGAGAATGGCGATGATGTCCTGCAGCGCCTTGTAGCTCTGCAGCACGCGCTGCACGTCGCGGGCGACCTGGTAATGCTCTTCGCCGATCACGCGCGGGTCAAGCATGCGCGAGGTCGAGTCGAGCGGGTCGACGGCCGGGAAAATGCCGAGCTCGGCGATCTGGCGGCTGAGCACCGTGGTCGCGTCCAAGTGGCTGAACGAGGTGGCCGGCGCCGGGTCGGTCAAGTCGTCGGCAGGCACGTAAATGGCCTGCACCGAGGTGATCGAGCCCTTGTTGGTCGAGGTGATGCGTTCCTGCAGCGCGCCCATGTCGGTGGCGAGCGTCGGCTGATAGCCGACGGCCGAGGGAATGCGGCCGAGCAGTGCCGACACTTCCGAACCCGCCTGGGTGAAACGGAAGATGTTGTCGACGAAGAACAGCACATCCTGGCCTTCTTCATCGCGGAAATATTCGGCGACGGTCAGGCCGGAGAGGGCGACGCGGGCGCGGGCTCCCGGCGGCTCGTTCATCTGGCCATAGACCAGGGCGCATTTCGATCCTTCGCCCTCCAGCTTGATAACGCCGGATTCGATCATCTCGTGATAAAGATCATTGCCTTCGCGGGTACGCTCGCCGACACCGGCGAAGACCGAGTAGCCGCCATGCGCCTTCGCGACGTTGTTGATCAGCTCCATGATGGTGACGGTCTTGCCGACGCCCGCACCGCCGAACAGGCCGATCTTACCGCCCTTGGCATAAGGCGCCAGGAGATCGATGACCTTAATGCCGGTGATCAGCACTTCGGCTTCCGTCGACTGCTCGCTGAAATCCGGAGCGGAACGATGGATCGGCAAGGTCTTCTTGTTGTTGACCGGGCCGCGCTCGTCGATCGGCTGGCCGATCACGTTGATGATGCGGCCGAGGGTCTCGGGGCCGACGGGCATCATGATCGGCGCGCCGGTGTCGACCACCTCAGTGCCACGCACCAGACCGTCGGTCGTGTCCATGGCAATAGTGCGCACGGTCATCTCACCGAGATGCTGCGCTACTTCCAGCACCAGCAGGTTGCCGTGATTTTGCACATGCAGCGCGTTCAGGATCTGCGGCAGATCGCCGTCGAACTGCACGTCGACGACGGCGCCCGTCACCTGAGTAATCTTGCCGACGATATTCTTCGACATGGTGTTAGCTCCTTTGACCCCTTTTGGCCCCTATCAAACCGCTTCCGCACCGGAGATGATTTCGATCAGCTCCTTGGTGATATTGGCCTGACGTGTCCGGTTATACGTAATGGTCAGCTTGTTGATCATCTCGCCCGCATTGCGGGTAGCGTTGTCCATCGCCGTCATCCGCGCGCCCTGCTCGCTGGCGGCATTCTCCAGCAGCGCGCGATAGACCTGCATGCCGATATTGCGCGGCAGAAGGTCGGCGAGAATCGCGCCCTCATCGGGCTCGTATTCGTATTGCGCCAGCTGCGCGTCCGCATTCTCGTTGGCGGCACCGCCGACAGTGAAGGGGATGAGCTGCTGGAAGGTAACGATCTGGCTGATCGCCGACTTGAACTTGTTGTAGATCAGCGTGCAGACATCGAACGCGCCGTCTTCGAACATGTCGCGGATGCGCACCGCAATCGCTTCCGCCGCATCGAAGCTCAAGCGTCGTTTGCCCACGTCCTCGATATTGGCGACGATGTCATGGGCAAATTCGCGGCGCAGCTGATCGGCACCCTTGCGGCCGATGCAGATGATCTTCACCGTCTTGCCGGCCAGCTTCAGATCGCGGATGAACTTGCGCGCACCGCGCACGATCGAGCCGTTGAAACCGCCGCACAAGCCGCGATCCGAGGTCATGACGACCACCAGATGCACCTGGTCCCGACCGCTGCCGGCCAGCAGCGCCGGCGCCCCGTCAATGCCCGCCATCGATGCGGCAAGCGAACCGAGCACCCGCTCCATCCGCTCCGCATAGGGGCGCGCCGCTTCCGCCTGTTCCTGCGCGCGACGCAGCTTGGCCGCCGCCACCATCTTCATGGCGGAGGTGATCTTCTGCGTCGACTTCACGCTGTTGATGCGGATTTTTAGGTCCTTGAGGTTTGGCATCCCTCGCCCTTCCCAATGCCTTCGTTGTTACGCTCTGCCCGCCCTGCCGATATGCGGCCGATCAGGCGAAGGTCTTCACGAAGTTGGTCATGATCTCGGTCAGCTTGTCCTCGCTATCCTTCGAGAGCTCGCGCTCCCGGCGGATGGTCTCCAGCAGAATGCTGTGCTTGGCGCGAATCTCGCCAAGCAGCGCATGCTCGAAGCGATTGATGTCGCGCACCTCGACGGTATCGAGGAAGCCGCGGACGCCGGCGAAAATCGCCACCACCTGCTCTTCGACCGGCATCGGTTGATACTGGCCCTGCTTCAGTAGTTCCGTGAGGCGCGCACCGCGCGCCAGCAGCTTCTGCGTCGCCGCATCGAGATCCGAGGCGAACTGGGCGAAGGCGGCCATTTCGCGATACTGGGCCAGTTCCAGCTTGATCTTGCCGGCCACCTGCTTCATCGCCTTGATCTGGGCGGCGGAACCGACGCGGCTCACCGACAGACCGACGTTGATGGCTGGGCGGATGCCCTTATAGAACAGGCCGGTTTCCAGGAAGATCTGACCGTCGGTGATGGAAATCACGTTGGTCGGAATGTAAGCGGAAACGTCGCCGGCCTGGGTTTCGATCACCGGCAAAGCGGTCAGCGAACCGGCGCCATTGGCGTCGTTCATCTTGGCCGCGCGCTCCAGCAAACGGGAGTGCAGGTAGAAGACGTCGCCCGGATAGGCTTCGCGTCCCGGCGGACGGCGCAGCAGCAGCGACATCTGGCGATAAGCGACGGCCTGCTTGGAAAGATCATCATAGATGATGACGGCATGCATGCCGTTGTCGCGGAAGAACTCGCCCATGGTGCAACCGGTATAGGGCGCCAGGAACTGCAGCGGCGCCGGCTCCGAGGCGGTAGCGGCGACCACGATCGAGTATTCCAGCGCGCCGTTGTCTTCCAGGGTCTTCACGAACTGGGCGACGGTCGAGCGCTTCTGGCCGATGGCGACGTAGATGCAATAGAGCTTCTTCGATTCATCGCCCGAGGCGTTGATCGACTTCTGGTTCAGAATGGTATCGAGCGCGACGGCGGTCTTGCCGGTCTGGCGATCGCCGATGATCAGCTCGCGCTGGCCGCGTCCGATCGGCACCAGGCTGTCGATGGCCTTGAGGCCGGTCTGCATCGGCTCATGCACCGACTTTCTCGGGATGATGCCGGGGGCCTTCACTTCGACGCGCTTGCGCTCGACATTGACCAGCGGGCCCTTGCCGTCGATCGGATTGCCGAGGCCGTCGACGACGCGACCGAGCAGGCCGCGGCCGACCGGGACGTCGACGATGGTGCCGGTGCGCTTGACGGTATCGCCTTCGCGGATCGCACGGTCGTCGCCGAAAATCACGATACCGACATTGTCGGTTTCGAGGTTCAGCGCCATGCCGCGGATGCCACCCGGGAACTCGACCATCTCACCGGCCTGGACATTGTCCAGACCGTGGACGCGGGCAACACCGTCGCCGACCGACAGCACCTGGCCGACTTCGGTGACATCAGCCTCATTGCCGAAATTCTCGATCTGCTGCTTGAGAATGGCGGAGATTTCGGCGGCGCGGATTTCCATTATCCAACCCCTTTCATGGAAAGCTGCAGCTTCTGCAGCTTGGTTTTCAGCGAATTGTCAATCATGCGGCTGCCGACCCGAACGATCAGGCCGCCAAGCAAACTGGGGTCGACCTTGACGTCGACTGCGACGATGCCGCCGAACACGCGCTTGATGGCGTCGCCGACCGCAGCCTGCTGCGCCGGCGTCAGCGCCCGGGCGGCGGTCACTTCGGCGGTGAGCTCGCCACGCTTGTCCGCCAGCATCTTGCGATAGGCCTTGATCATCGCCGGTACGGCGAAGAGGCGGCGGTTCTGCGCGAGCAGGCCGATGAATTTCTGGGAGAGCTCGCCGAAACCGGCGGCCTTGACGATCGCCGCCATGGCCTTGCCCTGTTCGGCGCGGCTGAGCACGGGGCTGTTGATCAAGCGCCGCAAATCGGCGCTGTCGGCGATCATCTTCGAGAGCGTAGCAAGATCAGCGGCGACCGCATCCAGCTGGTTGCGGCTTTCGGCCAATTCGAACAGCGCCGCGGCGTAACGCGTCGCCAGCCCGCCTTGCTCAGATGTCTGGGCTGCCAATTGATGCCCCCGTTCCCTGGTTGTGGTCTCAGCGTAACGATTTGATATCGTTCACTTATCCTCCCAAGATCGCCCCCTCAGACGATGCTCAGGCAGACCCGGCGCGATCACCTGTCGGGCGCGCAAGGCGAGCGGTGTGTAACACAACCCGCCGGGGTCTGCAACAACACCGCATGGCACGCAGTAACGATTTGAAATATAAACGTAATCAAGGAAATTTGCCGGACCCGGCGAGGCGTTTTGACGCAGCTGCGACGAGCCGTCCCAGGGACTCCCGGCTACCACCGGTAATGTTTCAATAACCGATCAGAAGCGGCGGCTCAGGCATGACACGTCAGGGCCGGCGAGAGCTCCCGGTCGGCGGCGGCGATCTGGGCTGCTGCCTCGCCGAAAGCCGGCCGGGCGAGCAGGCCTGCGTACCAGCGCTGCAGCCCGGGGAAATCGCCAAGCCTCGGCCCGCTCAGACGCTGCACGAAGAGGGTCGTCATGAAGAGGCCGATATCGGCAACGCTCAACGCGCCGCAAAAGAAGGATCGCTCACCCAGCCGCTGCTGCAATTGGCCGAACTGGTGCCGGATGCGTTCTTCCGCCGCCCGTGCCCTCGCCTCGCGCTGCCCCTGGATGGCGGGATCGGCATGGGCCGGCTCGGTGCGATAGAGCAGGTCCCGGACCGGCGCGAACAGAATTTCGTCGGCAGTCATTTCGAGCAGGCGGCATTGCGCCCGCGCTTTGGCCTCGCGCGGATAGAGCGGCGGCTCGGGATAGGCGTCGTCGAGATATTCGAGAATGACAGTCGAATCATAAAGCACGAGATCGCCATCGATCAGTACCGGCACCTGGCCCTTGGGATTTTCCGCCACCACGACTGGATGCTTGGGGGCATAGCCGCGCGCCTGGGTGAAAGGTACCGGCTCCTCGGTAAAGGCGAGTCCCTTTTCGCCGAGCGCGATGCTGATCTTGCGCGAGAACAGGCTGAGCGGTCCGGCGTAGAGTGTGATCATCTCTGTCCCCAGTCGTGACGGCAGCCGTGATGACAATGCCTGACCAGTCCATCGCTGTCACCACGACCCCGGGAACTCTGCTGACACCCTCTGTCAGGAGCATGAAGGGATATGCTCAACGGCAGCCCAGCAGTCGTCAGAGCTTGGCGATATAAGCGTGGAATTCCAGTGACGGATCGACGGCGTAGTCTTTTGAGAAACGCAGATTCATCGCCTGCCACGCGCGGAAGACGGCGATGGCGGCGTCACGCTCTTTCGCCGGAACGAGGGTCTCTCCCCTGGCGATGCGGTCGATGATGGCAGTATAGCCGGCATCGATGCCGTTGATGAAATCCTCCCCATGCGTCATTGATTGCGGACGGATCCGTAACCAGTAGACCGCTTGCGCCGCATAGGGCGCGACGCCGCCGGCCAGTGCCAGGCTTTCGATATCGAACAGCACATCCTCTGCCAGGATGTCATGCCAGCGCCGCCGCGGATCGCGCCGCACCACGGCATGCAGCGAGCCGAAGGCTTCGGCAAAATGGCTGTAGTCGATCTGGTCCGCGGCTCGCCGGCGCGGAATCGGCCGACGCTCCGTACCGTCCCAACCGGCAATCGCCGTGCGCCCGTACGCGAGGCCATACCGCTGCGCCAAGGGCAACAGGAGCTGCAGATAATCGGGCGACCAATAGTCATCCGCATCGAGCAGCGCGATGAAGTCGCCTGCCGCCTTTGCCAGCGCGCGATTACGCGCAGCCGCGGGACCGGTGGGCTTTGAGCCCGGCGCGAGAGCATCGAGGACGATGACGCCGGGACCGAGATCGCGCAGAAAACGATAGTCGCCGGCGTCGTCGGGAGCGACGATGACTTCCAGCGACACGCCCGGCTGCGCCAGAGCCGATTGTACCGCCGTGGCAATGAAATCACCCGCCTGATAGGCGGCGATGATGACGGAAACATCCGGTCGGGCGGTCAATATCGCCTCCCTTTCCTAGAGGAAGCTATAGGGGTCGATATCTATATGGATCGCCGGGTCGCCTTTGCGACCCTTGCCCTGCAGCCAGCGACGTAAAACCGCCTGCGGGGCGATATCGCGCCGGCACTTCACCAGGAAGCGGCGGCGGTGTTTTCCGCGCAACACCGCAAGGGGCGCCGGCGCCGGCCCCAATATCGTCACGCCATCCTGATGCGGGATGCAGCGCGCGAGATCGCGCGCCAGGTCGTCGACCTCTGCTTCCTTGCTGCCGGCGATGATGACGGCGGCGAGACGACCGAACGGCGGCATGCCGGCGATCTCGCGGTCTTCCGCCTCGGCGGCCAGAAAGCCGGCGCGGTCGCCATGGGCCAGAGCCTGCATCACCGGCCGGTCGGGATCATAGGTCTGCAGATAGACCTGCCCCGGCTTGCTGCCGCGCCCGGCGCGTCCCGCCACCTGATGCAGCAGCTGAAAGGTCCGCTCGGCGGCGCGTAGATCGCCGCCATTGAGGCCCAGATCGGCATCGACCACACCGACCAAAGTAAGGTCGGGGAAATGATGGCCCTTGGCGATGATCTGGGTGCCGATGATGAGGTCGATCTCGCGGTCCTGGATCTGGCGCACCAGTTCTGCGGCCTTGCTGGGACCGGTGACGGTATCGCTGGTGAGAATGAGACGCCGCGCGTCGGGAAAACGTTCCGCCGCTTCTTCCGCCAATCTTTCGACGCCAGGTCCGCAGGCGGCGAAGCCTTCGGTCGACTGGCATTGCGGGCAGCTATTGGGCACCGGCACGGAGAACCCGCAATGATGGCATTGCAGGCGCTGATGGAAGCGATGCTCCACCAGCCAGGCGGTGCAGTTCGGGCATTGCAGGCGATGGCCGCATTTGCGGCACAAGGTCAGCGGGGCATAGCCGCGACGATTGAGGAACAGCAAGGCCTGCTCGCCCTGATCGAGCGCGTGATGCAGAGCATCGATCAGGGTGGGCGAGATCCAGGAATTGCGCGCCGGCTTGTCGCGCCTGAGATCGATGAGATGCATGGCGGGCAGTTGTGCGCCGCCATGGCGATCGGGCAAATGCAAGGCGGTATATTTTCCGCTTGCGACATTGGTCAGCGTCTCCAGCGAGGGCGTCGCCGAGGCGAGCACGATCGGAATGCCGCCGAGATGCGCGCGCACCACCGCCATGTCGCGCGCCTGATAGACCACGCCATCCTCCTGCTTGAAGGCGGATTCGTGTTCTTCGTCGACGATGATGAGGCCGAGATCGCGATAGGGCAGGAACAGGGCCGAGCGCGCGCCGACAACGACCTGCGCCTCCCCTTGCAGCACGGCGCGCCAGGTCAGGCGGCGCTCCAGGCCGGTCAGCTCCGAATGCCATTGCGCGGGCAAGGTGCCGAAGCGCATTTCGAATCGGCGCAGCCATTGCGCGCCCAGTGCGATTTCCGGCAGCAGCACCAATGCCTGCCGGCCCTGTCGCAGACAGGCGGCGATGGCCTCGAAATAGACTTCGGTCTTGCCGGAGCCGGTGACACCATCGAGCAAGGTCGCGCTATAGGCGCCGGCGGCAACATCGGCCGCCAATTGATCGGCGATGCGGCGCTGCTCAACGGAAAGATCGTGGCCGTTGCGTGCGGCATCGGGAACGCCGAAAGACGGCCGCTGCGGCAGTTCGACCGCTTCGATCAGGCCCGCCTCGCTCATCTGCTTGACGACACCCGGGCTGACACCCGCCTGGCGCGCCAGTTCGGCGGATTGCAACGGCGGCTGATGCGCGAGAGCCGCCAGCACGCGTCGCCGTTGCGGGCTGAGCTTTTGCGGCTTCGCGTCGCCGCCGGCAGCGGCGATGAGAGCAGGATCGAGACCCGGCGCCACCCGCCAGGCCTTGAGGCTGCGCGGCGGCAGGAACGCTTCCGGCACGCTCATCGCCATGCGCAGCACTGCCCCCGGCGCCGACATGCAATAATTCGCGACCCAGTCGACGAGGCGCCGCGACACCTCCGGCAGCGGCGGCAGATCGAGGCGCGCGATCACATCCTTGAGACGATCCGCCGCCACATCGCCCACACCCTCGTGCCAGACCACACCGATCAGCGAGCGACGCCCCAGCGGCACCTCGACGAAATCGCCCGGCTGCAGCGCGAGATCGGCCGGCCGGCGATAGTCGTAGACACCTCCCGGTGCGCCGCCGATCGGCAGCGGCAACATGACGCCGACGCGCCGCACCGCACCGGCTGCGGCACCGTCCCAAAAACCGACGGATTGTGCGGGATCGGACGGAGCTGTCATCCGGCCGTCATCGCCTGGACAGCCGATCGAAACGGGCCGGAAAACCGCGCTGCGAAAGCGGCTTGTCCCAGGCGGCCTGGCAACGCTAAAAGGTCGGGCGATGAACTGGCGGTTTGCGCCGGCATGGGCTAGACTCGATCTCGATTGATTCGACCGCTGTGGTCCCCTGGCATTATCGTTCGCCGGAGATGGCCGCAAGTCCCGACTTTAACCGAGCCGACCGTCCGTCGCCACCGCCCATGGCCGTTGCCGCGACACGGATTTGAGGCCCCTCCCGGCACCACCGGGAAGCAGGGGTTTCGGGCCGAAGAACCGGCCGGCCAGACAGCAACGACTTCACGAAGGGATCACCAGATCATGAAATTCTTCATCGACACTGCCGATATCAACGAGATCAAGGAACTGGCCGCCACCGGTCTGGTCGACGGCGTCACCACCAATCCCTCGCTGATAGCGAAGTCCGGCAAGAAATTCCTCGATGTGGTCAAGGAAATCTGCGAGGTCGTGCCCGGCCCGGTCAGCGCCGAAGTGGTCGCCACAGATCACGCCACCATGCTCAAGGAGGCCGACAAGCTTTCCAAGATCGCCGACAACGTGGTGATCAAGCTGCCGTTGACGGTGGATGGCCTGAAGACCTGCAAGGTGCTGACCGGCCGTGGCATCAAGACCAATGTCACGCTGTGCTTCTCACCCGCCCAGGCGCTGCTCGCCGCCAAGGCCGGCGCCACCTATATTTCGCCCTTCGTCGGCCGGCTCGACGATGTCGGCACCGACGGCATGCAGCTGATCGCCGATATCATTTCCATCTACAGCTCATACGCGAACCTGGAAACCGAAGTGCTGGTCGCCTCGGTCCGCCATCCGGGCCATGTGATCGAAGCCGCGAAGATGGGCGCCGATGTCGCCACCCTGCCGCCGGCGCTGCTGAAGCAGATGTTCAATCATCCGCTGACCGATAAGGGCCTCGCCTCGTTCCTGGCGGATTGGGCCAAGACCGGCCAGTCGATTCTCTGAATGGGCCGATACGCTGAATGGCTGAGCCTGCAGCATCTCAAACCTGTCATCGAAGCCGAGTTATTGTGACGCATGACCGATAAGGCCGATCCCGCCGCCAGCGAGGTTGCCGCTGGCAAAAAATCTGCCCCCGCCCTGCCCAGTGCAGCGCAGGTCATCGCCTATCTACGCCGGCACCCCGACTTCCTGCTGCGCCATCCGGAATTGCTGGATGCGCAGCAGGCCCCGGCACGCCATCAGGGCAAGGCCGTCGTCGACCTGCAGCAGGTGATGGTGGAAAAGCTGCGCCGCGACGTGGCGCGATTGCGCGCCGATCAGGATGAGATCATCGCCAACAGCCGCGACAACCTGAACACCCAGGAACGCATCCATATTTCCGTGCTCAACCTGCTGGAAGCGGAGAGTTTCGAGCAGTTCATCGAGATCCTGACCGGCGATCTCGTCCTCATGCTGGATGTCGATGTGGTCAATCTCTGCATCGAGATGACCGACCTCACCTTGGGCGATGCCAATGTCGACGGCATCCAGATTCTGGAACCGGGCGCGGTCGACCGCATCATGGGCCACAATCAGAATGTCCTGTTGCGCGACGAAGTCGAGGGCGACCCGGAGATCTTCGGCGGCTGCGCCGACCTGGTCCGCTCCGATGCGCTCCTGCGGCTGCGCATCAGCCCGGCGGCGCCGCATGGCCTGATCGCCTTCGGCACCCGTCATCCCGGCTATTTCCATCCCGGCCAGGCCACCGAATTGCTGAGCTTCCTTGGCAAGATCATTGAATTCGGCATCCGCTCATGGCTCGACCTGCCGCAGGGCTGACCACGCGAAAACCTTCGCAGCGCGCGGAAAAGCAAAGCGCCGCCGGCAGCAGTGCGATCCACGGCCATGACAGCACCGATTTCGCCGCCGGCCTCAATGTCGCAGCCGATGTGAAATCGGCCGTCACCAGCTGGATCGTCTGGCTGCGGGACGAGCGGCGCGTCGCGGCTTTGACACTCGATGCCTATTATCGCGACCTCATCGACTTCCTCGCCTTCACGGCGCAGCATCTCGGCAATGCCCCCACATTGGGTGACCTCGCCGCTTTGGCCAAGGCGGATTTCCGCGCCTGGATGGCGGCGCGGGCGCAACGCAAGTTGCAGGCAACCTCCACGGCGCGGGCGCTCAGCGCCGTCAAAAGCTTCTACCGCCATGCCATCAAGCGCGGCCTGATCGCCGAAACCGGCATCACCGCCTTGCGCACGCCGAAATTGCCGCGCAGCCTGCCCAAGCCGTTGAATGCCGGCGAAGCGCTGGAGGCCGTGTCGGCCATCGGCGACGAGGCACGCCATGCCTGGATCGGCAAGCGAGATATCGCCGTCCTCACGCTGCTTTATGGTTGCGGCTTGCGCATCAGCGAGGCGCTCGGCCTGAAGCGCGGCGATATACCGGGCGGCGGCACCGCGATGCCGCTGCTGCGCATCACCGGCAAGGGCAACAAGACCCGCATGGTGCCGGTCCTGCCAGTGGTCACCGAAGCGATCCAGGCCTATCTCGCCGTCTGCCCCTTTGCCGGCGACGCCGGCGATCCGCTGTTCTACGGCGCGCGCGGCGGACCGCTGCAGCCGCGTCTCATCCAAGGGGCGATGCAGCAGTTGCGCGCCCGGCTCGGCCTGCCCGAAACAGCCACGCCGCATGCCCTGCGGCACTCCTTCGCCACGCACCTCTTGGCCGGCGGCGGCGATTTGCGCGCGATCCAGGAACTGCTCGGCCATGCCTCGCTCTCGACCACGCAGCGCTACACCGAGGTCGATGCCGCGCAATTGCTCGCCGTCTACAACGCGGCGCATCCCCGCGCCGCAAAATAGCGCCGCCTTGTTTCACGACCCGCGGCGCGGGAGGGGCGTTTCCCGGTCGGCGAGGAAAGAGCGTTCGGCCAGCAGCCAGCAACCTAGGCCGGGAAAACCAAGGATGACGTCGCGCGCCCGCTTTGCCAAAGCCAGCGCGAGAGCGAGGCTGGGATCGACGCCGACCACGCTGCAGATCAGCAGGATGCCGCTCTCCTGCGCCCCCAGGCCACCCGGAATGAAGAAGGCGAGGCTGCGCGCCGCGCCGGTCATGACATCAATCAGCATGGCATCGGCGAGCGAGATCGGATGGCCGAAGACCCAGAGCGCCGACCAGGTTTCGCCCACCCTGATCAACCCGGCGCCCAGATGCCAGGCGCAGGCGAGCGCGAGCGCCCGTTTGCGGCCATAGAGATCGCGAAACTCGGCGGCGAGGTTCTCCCCGGCTTCCCCGACCGCTTGCAGGAAACGCCGCAATCCGCTCTTGCCGAGAATGCCGGTGGTGCCGCGCAGCACATCGCGCCGCTGCACCAGCAGCAGCAGGACCAGCGGCAGCAAGGTGAGGCCAATCCCCAACAGGGTCGGCAGCAAGGCCAGGGAGCCGCGCTGCCACAGCTGCAGAAAGCCGATCGTCACCAGAATCACCTGCGCCGTCAGGGCGCAGGTAATGTCGATTACCTGGATCGCGGCAGCCGCCAAGCCGGAGAGCGGCAGGCCTTGCCGCCGCGCCAGCAGATAAGCCAGCCGCGCCCGCACAACATCGCCGCCGACCTGCAGCGCCGGCAGCAGATGATTGATCGATTCGGCGATCCAGCGCCCCAGTAGTAGAAACGCATAGCCCGGCCTGACCGGGGGTCTGAACAGGCAGAACCACGCCGCCGTACTGGCAAAGATCGACAGCACCCGCCACATCAGCACCCAGCCGAGACGCCAACCCGCCCCAGACAAGGCATCAGCCACCGCGGCCAGGTCGTGACTGGCGAGGACCAGCACGAAGACGGCAATCCCCAGAAGCAGGCCGATGAGGGCGCGGTGTTTCATGCCATTCCCTTCGACGGAACCGCCGGCCGGCCGGCGGTGCGGCCCCGGCATGTCTCGCAGGCACGGAAGCTGCTATCATTTTAGCCGGATATTCTTTCGGCGACCAAGGACCGGACATGGCGGTAGCGATTGAGACCCTGACGGCAGCGGACGCCGATGCGGTGGCGGCAATGTCGTATCGCTTCCACATTTATCTGCGCGGCCTGGGCGATAGCGATCCCTATCGCTTCGGCCGCGAGCGCTACCTGGCCGACGGTTTCGGCGACGACCCGGCTTTCGGCGGCTTCATGGCCCTGCTCGATCGGGTGCCGGCCGGCTACCTGCTGCATTGTCCCAGTTATGACGTCGACCTCGCGCTGCGGCAACTGATGGTGATCGATCTCTGGGTCGAACCGGAGACGCGCGGCCATGGAATCGGCCGCAAGCTGATGCTGGCCGCCGCTGAGCATGCGAAGGCGCGCGGCGCCAGGCGGCTCATCTGGGCGGTCTATCGCGGCAACCAGCTCGCCGTCGATTTCTATCGCCGGCTCGGCGCCGCGGATGTCGAGGCGCTGGACTGGATGACGCTGTCACTTGATGGCGCCTCCCTTGAAGCGTGAGGCGCCGCAGCCATCGCCTCGCGCCGGAGCCAGGCGAGAAACCTCAGCGCCGGGATGCCGGGTTCCGGAGGCGGCAGCGGAGGCTGCATACTGCGCCAACCGGCACTGGTCTCGTGACGCAGCAGATGGGCGACATAGCCCCGGCTCGAGCGCAGGGCGAAATCATGCGCCGTCACCAGTTGCCCGGCCGCGAGCAGCGGCTCCACCAAAGGCCGCCAGCCCAGCGCCACGCCCTGGCCGGCGATCGCCGCCTGCAGCACCAAGGTGTAATTGTTGAAGCGCAATTGCGGGCCGCGGATCGGCCTGCTGAAGCCCGCCGCCTCCAGCCATTCGCTCCAGCGATACCAGCGCGTCGCATGGCGCTGGGGCTGGTGCGGCCCGGCCGGCACATCGTCGAGATGCAGCAGGGTCGCATTGGCGAGCCAGTCCGCGCTTTCCGCCAATCTCTTGGCATAGCCGGGAGCGCAGACCGGAATGACGATCTCGGGAAAGAGCAGGAAACGATCCGGCAGGACGGCCTCATCCTCCCCTGCCATCTCGCCCTCCCGTCTCATCTCGCTCGGCACGGCAATGTCGCCCGGCGGTGTCGGCAGCCCTTTTCCTTCGCCGAACAGGATGGTGAGGTCGGCATTGGCGCCGCCGAGGTCATCGACATGCTGGGCGGTGAGAATGCGCACATCGACCATTGGCATCTCCGCCTTGAAGCGGTCGAGACGCGGCAGCAGCCAATAGGCGGCAAAGGCGAAGTCGGTTGCCACCGTGAGATCGAGGCGCGCATTAGGCTGGCGCAGGCGTACCATCACCTCGCGCAAGGCGCCGAGACCGAGCTGCACCGCCGCGAGCAATTCCGCCCCGGCCTCGGTCACCACCACGCCCTGCGATTTGCGGCGGAACAGCTTCTGGCCCACCGCCCGTTCCAGCTGGCGGATCTGCAGGCTGATCGCCGGCTGGGAGGAGTTCAGTTCGCGGGCGGCCTTGCTGAAGCTGCCAAAACGGGCCGCGGCTTCGAAAGCCGGCAGGGTGGCCAGCGGCGGCAAGGCTGCCATGGTATTTGAATTATTTATATCAGCCATATCTTAAGCCCGGCTACCGGTCTGCGTTTCAGGCGGTAAAATTGGGATATACTGCAATATCGGTGAAAGCTTCGGCGGGCGCCAGATATTTAATTATTCAATAACCATGTCGGAACGGGGCCGCCACCATGGCACAGCGCAAACTCAACATTCTCTTCCTGATGGCCGATCAGCTGGCCGCCACCTATCTGCCGGCCTATGGCCATAAGGTGGTGCAGGCGCCAAATCTGTCGGCGCTGGCCGATCGCGGCACCGTCTTCGACAGCTTCTACACCAACGCCCCCCTTTGCGCCCCGTCGCGTTTCACCATGATGGCGGGTGCGCTGCCGAAGCGGATCGGCGCCTTCGACAATGCCGCCGATTTCAGCAGCGATGTGCCGACCTTTGCCCATTACCTGCGTGCCGCCGGCTATCGCACCACCCTCACCGGCAAGATGCATTTCTGCGGTCCGGATCAGTTGCACGGCTTCGAGGAGCGGCTCACCACCGACATCTATCCCGCCGATTACGGCTGGACCCCCGACTGGCGGCATTTCGAGGTGCGGCCGAGCTGGTACCACAACATGCTCTCGGTGACCCAGGCCGGTCCTGCCATCCGCTCGAACCAGCTCGATTTCGACGACGAGGTCACCTATACCGCGCGCCGCCATCTCTATGACGTCGCCCGCAGCGCCGATCAGCGGCCGTTCTGCCTGACGGTCTCCTGGACCCATCCGCACGATCCCTATGCGGCGCAGCCCGAGCTGATGGCGCGCTATCGCGCCGACGATATCCCGCTGCCCAATGTGCGCCGCGAGGATGTGCCGCTCGACCCGCATGCGAAGCGCCTGCGGCATGTCTCGGATATGGATAATTACGAGGTGACGGATGCGGATGTGCGCAATGCGCGCCATGCCTATTTCGCCAATATCACCTATATCGACACCCAGGTCGGCATCCTGATGCAGGCGCTGAAGGAAACCGGCCTCGACGAGAACACCGTGATCGTCTTCACCGCCGATCATGGCGACATGCTGGGCGAACGCGGCCTCTGGTACAAGATGAACTGGTACCAGGATTCCTGCCGCATCCCGCTGATCATTTCCGCGCCCGGCAAGTTCCAGAGCGGCCGCGTCACCTCCTCCGTGTCATCGATCGATCTGCTGCCGACCCTGGCGGAAATCGCCCAGGACGGTGCCGGCTTCACGCCGGCCGAGCCGATCGACGGCCGCTCCCTGCTGCCGCATCTCAACCGCACCGGCGGCCATGACGAGGTGATCGGCGAATATTGCGGCGAAGGCGCCATCGCGCCGCTGCTGATGATCCGCCGCGGACAGTGGAAATATGTCTGCTCGACGCCGGATCCAGATCAGCTGTTCGATCTCAAGGCCGATCCGCTGGAGAAGAGCAATCTCGCGGAAAGTGCCGCCCATCAGCAGGTGGTGAAGGATTTCCGTGCCGAGGTCGCCAAGCGCTGGGATGTGCCGGCCCTGCATGCCCAGGTGCTGGCAAGCCAGCGCCGCCGCCATCTCGTCTATCAGGCTCTGTCGCAGGGCAAGCATACCAGTTGGGACTTCCAGCCGCTGCGCGATGCCAGCACCAGCTATATGCGCAACCATCTGGTGCTCGACGATCTCGAATACCGCTCGCGCCTGCCCCATGTCGGCGAGCCGCCGCTGGCAGCGGAATAAGGCCAGATAAAGTAAAGCCGGCGCGTCCTTCTTCCGCCCCGCGCAAGGGGCAACCGACGGGCATGCGCCCGGCATTCCCGGGCTTGACGCGCGACACGCCTGCCCCCCGTCGGGGCAGGCGACATACGTTATGGATGCCCGCCTTATGGAGCCCGGACCGATCATCCCCGCAGGTCGATGCCCCAGGAGGGCCGGGTGAAAAGCCAGCAGCACGATTTTCGAAGCCGGCTAGCGGCCATGGCGCGGCGGTTGATGCGACGGTCCCCGGCACGGCGCCGGCGTCTTCATTCCGTCGATGCAGCCTTGCATTTATGCGTATTTTCGTGAATGTCTGAATCCGACATAGTAAAAGCAATAAAAATCGCGCCAAGCCGGGGAGCCTTCATGACACGCTTCGAAAGCCCGTCCCGCGTTGCCGCACATTCATAGGTGCTGCATCCATATGCCGGACGCCCGCTCGTTACTCCCCCTTTCCCTCGATCCCCTCAATGGCCGCGACATCGCCCGGCCGGAACGGGATCGCCATGCCGCCCTGAAAACCGCATTTCTCTCCGCCTGGACGCAGCGACAGTTGAGATGCTGGATTATTCCTGAAAGTTTCTCGCATGCCGCCGCTTGCCGTGATTAAGAGCGAAGCCTCGGCCGACCGATCGCAATCGCCGCAGCAGGCGGCCGCCATTCGCTTCGATTCCGTCAAGATCAGCTTCAAGCTGCCCGGCGGACGCTTTTACGACGCCGTCGCCGCCACCGATCTCAGCCTGTCAGAGCACGAATTCGTGGCCATCGTCGGCCCCACCGGCTGCGGCAAGTCGACCTTGCTCAATGCCGCAGCCGGGCTTCTGAAGCCGGCTGCAGGCACCGTCTTTGCCTTCGGGCAGCCCCTCGGCGCGCTCAACCGCCATGCCGGCTATCTGTTCCAGCAGGATGCACTGATGCCCTGGAAGACGGCGGTTGAGAACGTGGCGATCGGCCTGGAGGTCGCCGGCACACCGAAGCGGGAGGCGCATGAGCGGGCGCGGGGCTGGCTGACAAAGGTCGGCCTGCTGCCTTTCGCCGAACGCTATCCCCACATGCTGTCGGGCGGCCAGCGCAAGCGCGTCGGCCTCGCCCAGGTACTGATCCGCGATCCGCGCGTCATCCTGATGGACGAACCTTTCGGTCCCCTGGATGCGCAGACGCGGCTGATCATGGGCGATCTTCTGCTGCAGCTGTGGTCGGCGGACCGCAAGGCCGTCATGTTCGTCACGCACGATCTCGAGGAAGCGATCGCCCTGGCGGACCGGGTCATCATCATGTCGGCGGGGCCGGCCGCGCACATCATCGGCGATTATCCGATCGCGCTGCCACGGCCGCGCGACATGGCGGAGATCAAGCTGACGCCGGCATTCCACGAACTCCACCGCGAAATCTGGAGCGTCCTGAAGACGGAAGTCCTCAAGGGCTATACCCAGGCCGAGCAGCCGGGCTCCTGAGGACGCGCCATGAACAGGTTCACGCTGATTGCCGCCCAGCTCTCCATCGCCGTCATCGCCATCCTCTTCTGGCATGTCGCCTCGACCACGCCGCTGTTCGGCGACCCGCAGAAGATTTCCTTCTTCTTCTCGACGCCCCTCGCGGTGGTGAAGCAGATCGTCGCCTGGTTCATCGACGGCTCGATCTGGTATCATCTCTGGATCACCTTGGCGGAGGCGATACTCTCCTTCGTCATCGGTGCCCTGGCTGCCATCGTCATCGGCTTCTGGTTCGCCCGCCAGCCGCGTCTCGCCGCCGTCTTCGATCCCTATATCAAAGGCGCCAATGCGCTGCCGCGCGTCGTGCTGGCGCCGATCTTCACGCTGTGGTTCGGCCTCGGCATCTGGTCGAAAGTCGCGCTGGGATTCACGCTGGTCTTCTTCATCGTCTTCTTCAATGTCTACCAGGGCGTCCGCGAAGTCAGCGCCACCGTTCTTTCCAATGCGCGCATGCTCGGCATGAACGAGCGGCAATTGCTGCGGCATGTCTATCTGCCCTCTGCTCTCTCCTGGGTATTCTCGTCCCTGCACACGTCGGTCGGCTTTGCCGTGGTCGGCGCCGTGGTCGGGGAGTATCTCGGCGCCGCGAGTGGTCTTGGCTATCTGATCCAACAGGCCGAAGGCGTCTTCGATGTGGCGGGCGTCTTTGCCGGCATGCTGGTCCTGGCTGCCTTCGTCATCCTGATCGACTGGCTTGTCACCTTGCTCGAGCGCCGGCTTCTGATCTGGCGGCCAAATCCGGGCGAGACATCGAAATAACCAAAACGTCCAAAAGAGGAGAATGATATGCGGGGCTTGAAAAGACTGGCTTTGGCTGCGGCTTTGCTGGCGGCGAGTCTGCCGGCCACGATCGCCGGGGCGATCGCGGCACCCAAGGTGGCGATCTCGGTGGGCGGTGCCTCTTGCCTGTGCTACATGCCGACGGTGCTGGCGAAGCAGCTGGGCGAATATGAGAAAGCGGGCGTCGATGTCGACCTCGTCGACTTCAAGGGCGGTTCCCAGGCCCTGACGGCCGTGCTCGGCGGCAGCGCCGATGTCGTCTCCGGCTATTACGACCATACCGTCGAACTCGCGGCCAAGCATCAGGAGCTCGTCTCCTTCGTGGTTTACGACCGCTATCCCGGCCTGGTCCTCGCCGTCGCGCCAGGGAAAAGCGATATCAAGAGCATCAAGGACCTTGCCGGCAAGAAAGTCGGCGTGACTGCCCCCGGCTCGTCCACTGATTTCTTCCTGAAATACGAATTGAAGAAGGCCGGCCTCGACCCCAAATCCGCCGCCGTCATCGGCGTTGGTGTCGGCGCGACAGCCATCGCCGCCATGGAACAGGGCCAGATCGACGCAGCGGTCATGCTGGATCCGGCGATCACCGTTCTCCAGTCCAAGCATCCGGATGTCGTCATCCTCTCCGATACGCGCACCCAGAAGGATACCGAGGCGGCCTTTGGCGGCCATTATCCCGGTGGCGCACTTTACACGCGCCCTGACTGGCTGAAGAGCCATCCGGCGGAGGCGCAGGCCCTGACCAATGCCGTGATCGCCACGCTGAAGTGGATCCATACGCATACGCCGGAAGAGATCATGGAAAAGATGCCGGCCAATCTCGTCGGGCCCGACAAGGCCGGCTATCTCGCGGCGCTCAAGAACACCATCCCGATGTATTCGGAAGATGGCCTGCTGGATCCGAAAGGTGCAGACGCCGTGCTCGATGTCTTCAGCGTCGGCTCCCCCGAGGTCGCGAATGCGGGTATCGATGTGACCAAGACCTATACCAACGACTTCGTCAACAAAGCGAAGGCGAACTGATCGGGATCAAGCCGGGCGAGCATGCCGGCACTGGCGGCGGCGTGAGGGTTGGGGTGAGGGGCCTTCGTCGGTCTTGACCTTCAGCCCTCCCGCCGGAGGGGCAGGGTAAAGCAAGACCAACGTAAACCTTCAGGAGGCGGCGAGGCCCCCGCCGCCGACGCCGGCCAGCAGCATGTCGACCTGTTCGCCATCCTGGGAAAGCGGCAATGTCACGCGCTCATATTCGAGCCAGCGGCCGTCATCCTTGGCAAAGCTCCAGCGCGTCCAGGAGGGCTGGCATTCCTTCACCACCTTGAAGTAATCGGCGATGATCAGGTCACGCATGCCATCGAAGTCAATTTCGTCAAGGAATTTGCCGGTGACTTCGGCGCCGTAGATGTGAGCGAATTCCGTACCCGCGAGCCGGTATTTCAGCCGGGGCACGTCGCCGACGATATCGAGCAGCAGGATGTGCGGCAGGATCGACCGGATCTCTTCGGGCAAAATATCCGCCCGGGACGGCGCACGACGGTCGCCGCATTTCGATCGCCAGTAGCGATAAAGACCGGCGAGCTGGGGATGGCGGGAATGCCCGAGTTCGCGCTCGAAGTCCTGCAGGCTCTGACCAGCCCCGGTCATATCGTTCGCCATGACGGCCTCCCCCACCATCTGCGGATCGGACGGCTCCCCTGACCATCCGTCCCATCAATCTACATGGGGCAAGGGATAGGCCGCAACACGCCCGGTGCGGCATGTTGCGGCCAGAATCACAACAAAGCGGCGGTTGGGCTACATATGGATCGGCTTGCTGCTGATGGCGAGGGCCGCTTCCTTGATCGCTTCGTTAAAGGTCGGGTGGGCATGGAAGGCGCGGGCGACGTCTTCGGCCGAGCCGACGAATTCCATCGCCATCACACATTCATGGATCTGGGTGCCGGCATCCGGCCCGAGGATATGAGCGCCGAGCAGCCGGTCGGTCTTGGCATCGGCGATCAGCTTGACGAGACCCTCGGTATCGCCGGTCGATTTCGCCCGCGAATTTGCCGTATAGGGGAACTTGCCGACCTTATAGGCGACACCCGCCGCCTTCAGCTCGTCCTCGGTCTTGCCGACGCTGGCCAGTTCCGGCCATGTGTAGACGACATTCGGCACGGTCGCGTAATTCACGTGACCAGCCTGGCCGGCGAGAATCTCGGCAATAGCGACGCCCTCTTCTTCCGCCTTATGCGCCAGCATCGGGCCGGCAATCACATCGCCGATCGCATAGATGCCGGGCACATTGGTCTCGAAGCGATGACCGGTCTTGATGCGGCCCTTCTCGTCCAGCGCAACGCCGGCGACATCGAGGCCGAGGCCTTCGGTATAGGGCTTGCGGCCGATCGCGACCAAAACGCTGTCGGCCACCAGTTCTTCCTTGTCGCCGCCCTTGGCCGGTTCGAGGGTCAGGGTCACCTTGCCCTTGGCGCTCTTCGCCGCCGTCACCTTGGTGCCGAGCTTGAAAGTCATGCCCTGCTTGGTGAGGATGCGCTGATATTGCGTACCGATCTCGGTATCCATGGTCGGCACGATGCGGTCGAGGAATTCGACCACCGTCACCTTGGCGCCGAGGCGCAGCCAGACCGAGCCCATTTCCAGGCCGATGACGCCGCCGCCGATGACGACCAGATGTTCCGGCACTTTCTCCAGAGAAAGCGCGCCGGTCGAGGAAACGATCTGCTTCTCGTCAATGGTGACGCCGGGCAGCGGCGTCACGTCGGAGCCGGTGGCAATGATGATGTTCTTTGCAGAAACCGTCTGCTTATCGTCGCCGTCGACCGCGATCTTGCCGCCGCCGAGCAGTTTGCCGGCACCCTTCAGATAGGTGACCTTGTTCTTCTTGAAGAGGAATTCGATGCCCTTGGTGAGTTCGCCGACCACCTTGGTCTTGCGCGCCATCATGCCCTTGAGATCGAGATCGAGCTTGCCGACCTTGATGCCGTGCTCGGCGAAGCTATGCGATGCTTCGGCATATTTATGCGAGGAGGTCAGCAGCGCCTTCGAGGGGATGCAGCCGACATTGAGGCAGGTGCCGCCGAGTGCGCCGCGCTTTTCGATGCAGGCGGTCTTCAGCCCGAGTTGCGCCGCCTTGATGGCCGCGACATAGCCGCCGGGACCGCCGCCGATCACCACTACATCGAAATTCTCTTCAGCCATGATCGGCTCCTTTCTGGAATACTGCGCTCACGAGCCGCGCTTGATCAGCACGGTGGCGCGTTCTTTCTTGGGACCGTAAACGGTCATGCGGGTGAAATCCTGAAGCGAGACGGAACGGCCGGTCTGATGCCGTGCGGTCTGGCCCTGCTCGCGTGAAATCCACGGGTCATTGACTTCGACGGCATCGTCCGTGATCGCGCTGACCACGACCCAATGCGGCCCGTCGCTGCCGTGGAAGAGCGTCGTCGAGACCAGGACGATCGGCACTGCTCCCTTGGCCATCGCCTTCCGCAAGGTGTCGAGATCGGCGGTACCGCGATGAACGGGAATGCGCTGGCGCTTGGCCTCGGCAAGATCGGCCTCCTGGAGGAGGCGCATGGCGGCGACACGGTCCCTGCCTCCGTCCTTCTTCTCCAGCCGGTCGGCGAGGAAGACGCCGCCGCGATTCATCCAGACCTCTGCACCGAAGCCGCGGCGTCTGGCCGCCAAGGCAAGCCCGAGAGCACCGCAACCGCCATGGCCATCGCCCATGAAGATGGTGGTCGCCTCGCGCCAGAGCTGCAATTCCAGCAGGCGGGCGATCTTGATCTTCGGATTGAGCGCGTTCATCGCCATCATCAGAGATGACGGGCCGCAGGTGAAGCCGGTGGATTGATTGTAATACGCGATCCGCTTGCCGGCGGAGGCCGGGCGCGCCGCCTTGGCAGCGGCGCGCGCCCGCAGCGGCTTCACGGCCGCCTTCTTCCCTGCGGCCATGCCGCGCCTCAGACTTCCAGAATGAGGCGCTGCGGATCTTCCAGGCAATCCTTCATTCGCACCAGGAAGGTGACGGCCTCGCGGCCATCGATGATGCGATGGTCGTAGCTCAGCGCCAGATACATCATCGGGCGGATTTCGATCTTGCCGTCGACCGCCATCGGTCGCTGCTGGATCTTGTGCATGCCGAGGATGCCGGATTGCGGCGTATTGAGGATCGGCGTCGACATCAGCGAGCCGTAAACGCCGCCATTGGAGATGGTGAAGGTGCCGCCCATCAGCTCTTCGATGGCGAGCTTGCCGTCGCGGGCGCGCCGGCCGAGCTCGGCGATCTTCGCTTCGATCTCGGCGAGACTCATCTTGTCGGCATTGCGCACGACGGGCACGACCAGCCCCTGCTCGGTGCCGACCGCCACGCCGATGTCGTAATGGTTCTTGAAGATGATGTCGTTGCCGTCAATCTCCGCGTTGACCGCGGGGATTTCCTTCAAGGCCTGGAGTGCCGCGCGCACGAAGAAGCCCATGAAGCCGAGCTTCACCTTATGGCGCTTCTCGAAGCCTTCCTTGTACTTGTCGCGCAGCGCCATCACCGCGCCCATGTCCACCTCGTTGAAGGTGGTGAGCATGGCGGCGCTATTCTGCGCCTGCTTCAGGCGATTGGCGATGACCCGGCGCAAACGCGACATCGGCACGCGCTCTTCATTGGGCGCCAGAGGCCGCGGCACGTGCGGCGTTTCCACCGCCGGTGCGGGCGGCGCGGCCGGACGGGCCACCGGGGCCGGCGTCGGCGCGGGAGCTGCCGCAGGTGCCGCCTTCTGCTTGTCGAGATAGGTGAGTATGTCTTCCTTGGTCAGGCGGCCATCCTTGCCGGTGGCCGGGATCTTCGCCGGGTCGAGGTTGTTTTCGGCAACCAGCTTGCGCACGGCCGGCGCCAGATCATCGCCGGTAGCAGCCGGTGCTGCAGGAGCGGCGGCCGGTGCCGCGGCGGGCGCCGCTTTGCCGGCGGCGGCACCGCTGCCGCCGACCTGACCGATGACCGCACCCACGGCTACGACGGAACCGGCGGGCGCCGCGATCTCGCTCAGCGTACCGCTGACCGCCGCGAAGACTTCCAGCGTCACCTTGTCGGTTTCCAGTTCCAGCAGGGCTTCGCCCTCCTTCACATTATCGCCGACCTGCTTCATCCATTTGGCGACGGTCCCTTCGACGACCGATTCACCAAGCGCCGGGACAACGATCGGGGTGCCCGCCTTCGCGGGGGCAGCCGCAGGAGCCGCCTTGGCGGGTGCCGGCGCGGCGGCCGCAGCTGCTGCAGCCGGCTTCGCCGCCGGCGCGCCGCTGCCATTGGCCTTGGCGCCCGCGGCACCGTCGGCAATCTGGCCGACGACCGTGCCCACGGCGACAACCGATCCGGCGGGCGATGCGATCTCGCCCAGAGTCCCATTGGCCGTCGCGAAGACCTCCAGCGTCACCTTGTCGGTTTCCAGTTCGAGCAGCGGCTCGTCAACCTTCACCGGATCACCGACCTGCTTCATCCACTTCGCAACCGTCGCTTCCGTCACCGATTCGCCGAGAGCCGGAACGACAATGGGCGTTGCCATCTTTCACCTCGTTTTTTGGGCGCGCCCCGCATGGGCTGCACCAATCTGTCCCGCCGACCCCGTCGGCCTCGAATAAGATCCGCCGACCCCGCCGACGGCTATGCCATCTTTTCAGCCGCGACCATGCAGGGTCAGGGCCTGATCCACCAGTTTCGCCTGCTCCTGCAGATGACGGCGCAAAAGACCGGTCGCCGGCGACGCGGAAGCCGGCCGGCCGGCATAGATCAGCCGGGCCTGACGATGGCCGACACCTTCCATGACGCTTTCGATCTCCGGCATGACGAAAGTCCAGGCACCCATGTTCTTCGGCTCTTCCTGGCACCAGACGATTTCCGCCTTGGGGAAGCGCTGCAGCTCGGTCGCCAGGGACTTGTGGGCGAAGGGGTAAAGCTGCTCGACACGCAGCAGATAGATATCCTTGATGCCGCGCTTCTCGCGCTCTTCGAAGAGGTCGTAATAGACCTTGCCGGAGCACAGCACGACACGCTTCATGTCCTTGTCCGGACCGAGCGCCTTTCCATCGTCCCAGAGCAGCCGGTGGAAGCTGGTGCCGGGGCCGAATTCGCTGAGCTTGGAGACGGCGAGCTTGTGACGCAGCAGCGATTTCGGCGTCATCATGATCAACGGCTTGCGGAAGTTGCGGTTGATCTGGCGCCGCAGCACATGGAAGTAGTTGGCCGGCGTGGTGGCATTGACCACCTGCATGTTGTCTTCGGCGCAGGCCTGCAGATAGCGCTCGAGACGCGCCGAGCTGTGTTCCGGTCCCTGGCCCTCATAGCCATGGGGCAGCAGCATGACCAGGCCCGACATGCGCAGCCACTTGCTTTCGCCCGAAGTGATGAACTGGTCGATGATGACCTGAGCGCCATTGGCGAAATCGCCGAACTGGGCTTCCCACAGCACCAGAGCGCGCGGCTCCGCGAGCGAGAAACCGTATTCGAAGCCCAGCACGCCCGCTTCCGACAGCGGACTGTCGATCACCTCGAAGCGGGCCTGATCCGCTGCGATGTTGTTGAGCGGCGTGTATTCGGATTCGTTTTCCTGATCGATCAGCACCGCATGACGCTGCGAGAAGGTGCCGCGCTTGCAATCCTGGCCCGAGAGGCGGACATAGACGCCTTCACTCAGCAAGCCGCCGAAAGCGAGCGCTTCGCCGGTCGCCCAGTCGATGCCCTCGCCGGTCTTGAACATGTCTTCTTTCTGGGCAAGCTGACGGGCGATCTTGCGGTTGAGATTGAAAGTGGCCGGCACCGTGGTCAGCGCCTTGCCGATCTCCTGCAAGCGCGATGGCTCCAGCGAGGTCTCACCGCGACGTTCATCACCACTGGCCGTGCCGAGGCCGGTCCAGGCGCCTTCCAGCCAATCGGCCTTGTTCGGTTTATAGCTTGCGGCACCTTCGAATTCGGTATCGAGGCGGCGCTGGAAGTCCTGCATGATCGCGTCGACATCGGCCTGGGTCAGCGAGCCGTCCTGCACCAGGCGGTCGGCATAGATCGCCCGGGTGGTCGGACGCACGCCGATCTGGCGATACATCAAGGGCTGCGTGAAGGCCGGCTCGTCGCTCTCGTTATGGCCGTAGCGGCGGTAGCAGAACATGTCGATGACGACATCGCGCTTGAATTCCTGGCGGAACTCCATGGCGAGGCCGCAGCAGAACAGCACCGCTTCCGGGTCGTCGCCATTCACATGCAGAATCGGCGCCTGCACGCCTTTGGCGATATCCGAGCAATAGGGGCCAGATCGCGACGCCACCGGATTGGTGGTGAAGCCGATCTGATTGTTGATGATGAAATGAATGGTGCCGCCGGTGCGGTAGCCATTGAGCTCCGAGAGATCGAGCGATTCCGGCACCAGACCCTGGCCGGCGAAAGCGGCATCGCCATGGATCAGCAGGCCCATGACTTGTTCGCGATTCTTGTCGCCGCGCTGACGCTGCTTCGCGCGCACCTTGCCGAGCACCACGGTGTTGACGGCTTCGAGATGCGAGGGATTGGCATTGAGCGAGAGATGCACGATGCGGCCGTCGAATTCACGGTCCGCCGAAGTGCCGAGATGGTATTTGACGTCGGCCGAGCCCTGCACGTCTTCCGGATTGGCGGAGTTACCCTGGAACTCCGAGAAGATCGCCGTGAAAGGCTTGTTCATGAAATTGGTCAGCATGTTGAGGCGGCCGCGATGGGCCATGCCAACGACGACTTCCTTGAGGCCGAGCTGGCTGCCGCGCTTGATCACCTGTTCCAGCGCCGGGATCATGGTCTCGCCGCCATCCAGGCCGAAGCGCTTGGTGCCGGTGAACTTCTTGTCGAGGAAGCGCTCGAACATTTCGGCCGCGGTCAGGCGTTCGAGAATGGCGCGCTTACCGCGCGAGGTGAATTCGCGCTGGGCGCGGCTGCCTTCGATGCGGTTCTGCAGCCAGGCCTTCTGTTCCGGATTCTCGATATGCATGTATTCGATGCCGATCGAGCCGCAATAGGTCTGGCGCACGGCATGGACGATCTGCCGCAAGGTGGCGCTTTCATAGCCGAAAGCGTTGTCGACGAAGATCTCGCGGTCCATGTCGGCCTCGGAGAAGCCGTAGGTGCGGGGATCGAGTTCCGCATGCTTGCCGCGCGGTTTCAATTCCAGGGGATCGAGGCTGGCTTCGAGATGGCCGCGCACCCGGTAGGCGCGGATCAGCATCATTGCCCGCAGGCTGTCGAGGGCCGCCTTCTGGCGATCGCGCGATGTCGAGCGCGGCTGCGCCGTGTCGGTCGCGACGGCTTGGTCATCGTCATGGCCGTTGGCGATCTCGACCTCGCGGTCGCGTGGTGCCCAGCTGGCGCCACGGATATCCTGCAGCACGGTGGCGGCGTCGTCGCGCAGGTCTTCAAAGAAGCTGCGCCAGGACGGATCGACTGAGGCGGCGTTCTGCAGATATTTGGCGTAAAGCTCTTCGATGAAAGGGGCGTTGGGGCCAGAGAGGAAGCTGGTCTGATCCATGATAAGGTCACTCTTTTCAGCCGAGGCCGCGATCGGGCAGCGGCCCTGTCGATTCCCCTGTGACGATCCTGCAGCCGAGAAGGTTAATTTTCTCTGGTCCCGCAGGTTGTGGGAAGCCGAACCCGATCGGCGGCATCCCACGGCATTTTCCTTCCTCCCGATGCGCCGGCCGCGCAACCATTTTTTCCGGTCTTCTTCCAGAAAAAGGGGGCGCGCGGCCGATTCATCGGTTGATCTTCAATCGGGGATTATTTCCCCATCGCTTTCAGCATGGTGCTGCCGAGGCTGGCGGGCGAATCCGCCACCATGATCCCGGCCGAACGCATCGCTTCGATCTTGTCGCCGGCCCCGCCCTTGCCACCGGAAATGATGGCGCCGGCATGGCCCATGCGACGACCCGGAGGTGCGGTGACGCCGGCGATGAAGCCAACCACCGGCTTCTTCTTTTTCGACGCCTTCAGGAAGGCGGCGGCGTCCTCTTCGGCATTGCCGCCGATTTCGCCGATCATGACGATGCCCTGGGTTTCGTCATCGCCGAGGAACATCTCCAGGCAGTCGACGAAATTGGTACCGTTGACCGGATCGCCGCCGATGCCGATGCAGGTGGTCTGGCCGAGGCCCGCCGCGGTGGTCTGCGCCACCGCTTCATAGGTCAGCGTGCCGGAGCGCGAGACGATGCCGATCTTGCCGCGGCTGTGGATGTGGCCGGGCATGATGCCGATCTTGCATTCGCCCGGGGTGATGACACCGGGGCAGTTCGGACCGATGAGGCGCGTCTTGGTGCCGGAGAGGCCGCGCTTGGCGCGCACCATGTCGATGACCGGAATGCCTTCGGTGATGCAAACCACCAGCTCGACACCGGCTTCCGCCGCTTCCAGGATGGCATCGGCCGCGAAGGGAGGCGGCACATAGATGACGCTGGCATTGGCGCCGGTCTTGGAGACCGCCTGCGCCACCGTGTCGAAGACCGGCAGATCGAGATGCTTGGTACCGCCTTTGCCCGGCGTGACACCGCCCACCATGCGGGTGCCATAGGCGATAGCTTGTTCGGAATGGAAGGTGCCCTGGGAACCGGTGAAGCCCTGGCAGATGACCTTCGTGTCCTTGTTGACGAGAACGGCCATTACCTCACGCCTCCTTCACCGCTTTGACTACTTTTTCCGCCGCATCGGCCAGGTTGTCCGCCGACAGAATCGGCAGGCCGGATTGCGACAGGATCTTCTTACCCAACTCGACATTGGTACCTTCAAGACGCACGACGAGCGGCACATGCAGGCTGACTTCGCGCGCCGCCGCCACGACACCTTCGGCAATCACGTCGCAACGCATGATGCCGCCGAAGATATTGACGAGAATGCCTTCGACATTGGGATCGCTGAGAATGATCTTGAAGGCCGTGGTGACGCGTTCCTTGGTGGCGCCGCCGCCGACATCGAGGAAGTTCGCCGGCGCACCGCCATAGAGCTTGATGATGTCCATCGTCGCCATGGCGAGACCGGCGCCGTTGACCATGCAGCCGATATTGCCGTCGAGCTTGATGTAGTTGAGGCTGTGCTTGGCGGCTTCGAGCTCCGCCGGATCCTCTTCGTCTTCGTCGCGCAGCTCTTCGACATCCTTGTGACGGAAAAGCGCGTTGTCGTCGAAGTTTACCTTGGCATCGAGCGCCAGCACGTCACCGGCGCCGGTCACCACCAGCGGATTGATCTCGACGATCGAGCAGTCCAGCTCGGTGAAGGCCTTGTACATCGCCGTGATGAACTTGCCGGCGGAAGAAATCTGATTGCCTTCGAGGCCGAGCCCGAAAGCGATCTGCCGCGCATGGAAGGGCTGAATGCCGGTGGCGGGATCGATCGACACCTTGATGATCTTCTCCGGCGTCTTCGCCGCCACTTCCTCGATCTCCATGCCGCCTTCCGACGAGGCCATGATGGTGATGCGCGAGGTGGCGCGATCGACCAGCATGCCGAGATAGAGTTCGCGCTTGATGTCGCAGCCGCCTTCGACATAGATGCGCTTCACCAGCTTGCCCTGCGGGCCGGTCTGATGCGTCACCAGAGTCATGCCGAGCATTTTCTGCGCCGCATCGCGCACGTCGTCGATGGATTTGACGACCTTCACGCCGCCGGCCTTGCCGCGGCCGCCGGCATGGATCTGGGCTTTCACCACCCAGACGGAGCCAGCCAGTTTGCGGGCCGCGTCAACCGCCTCTTCAGGCGAATAGGCGACATGTCCCTGCGGGACGGCGACGCCAAATTTTCCAAGGAGAGCCTTGGCCTGGTATTCATGAATATTCATGCTCGGCTACCGTTGTGTTGCCAATCAGAAGAGCTGGTTGCGCTGTGCAGCGAAGAATGGAGAATCAGAGCGCCTGATATGATGAAAAAATTGTGAAGAAAGCCCAAAAACAGCAGGCGCAGGGACATTAAAGCGGCGCTCCAAAAACAAAGCGGGCGACAGCGACAGCCAACGAGTTGCTGTGGTGCAGCAATTCGTACTCTATCACCTTCCAGGGCGGGTTCAAGCCAATTGAACTTCAACCCGCCGGGGAGGAGATAGGGCTGTCGCCGTCGCAGGCCTTTGCGCAAAGCGCAGATCTGATCCGCAATTAACGCCGCGGATCAGATATATATTAAGAAAGGCGCGATTACTTCTTCGCGGCCTTCTTGGCCTTCTTAGCAGCCGGCTTCTTCGCGGCCTTCTTGGCAGCAGGCTTCTTCGCGGCGGCCTTCTTGGCAGCAGGCTTCTTCGCAGCCTTCTTGGCGGCCGGCTTCTTCGCGGCCTTCTTGGCGGCCTTCTTCGCGGCCAACAGGATGGTCTCAGTCATGTTACTTCTCTCCTCTTTGAAGCTTCCTCACCACAGCGATGAGGCCCCTAACGGCCTCGACCGATTTGTTGAACTCGGCCTTCTCGGCCTTGTTCAACTCGATCTCGACCACTTTCTCCACGCCATCCGCACCGATCACGACCGGCACGCCGACATAGAGCCCTTTAACCCCGTATTGCCCGTCCAGATAGGCGGCGCAGGGCAACACCCGCTTTTGATCCTTCAGATAAGCTTCCGCCATCTGAATCGCGGCTGCTGCCGGGGCATAAAATGCTGAACCCGTCTTCAGGAGACCAACGATCTCGGCGCCACCGTCACGGGTGCGCTGAACGATCGCATCGAGCTTCTCCTTGGTGGTCCAACCCATCTTCACCAGGTCCGGCAAGGGAATGCCGGCCACGGTGGAATAACGCGTCAACGGCACCATGGTGTCGCCATGGCCGCCGAGCACGAAAGCGGTGACGTCCTCGACCGAGACCTTGAATTCCTCGGACAGGAAATAGCGGAAGCGCGCGGAATCCAGCACGCCTGCCATGCCGACGACACGATTATGCGGCAGGCCCGAAGCCTCCTGCATGACATAGACCATGACGTCGAGCGGATTGGTAATGACGATGACGAAAGCCTTCGGGCAATGCTTCTTGATCGCCTTGCCGACGGTGTCGATCACCTTGGCATTGGTGGCGATGAGATCATCGCGGCTCATGCCCGGTTTACGCGGGATGCCGGCGGTGACGATGACGACATCGGCGCCCTTCAGACCCGCGTAGTTGTTCGTGCCCAAATAGGCTGCGTTGAAGCCTTCGATAGGCGAAGCTTCAGCAATATCGAGGCCCTTCCCTTGCGGGACGCCATCGACGACGTCGAACATCACGACGTCGCCCAGTTCTTTCAGACCTGCCAGTAGCGCCAGCGTGCCACCGATCTGCCCGGCGCCAACCAAGGCAATTTTCTTGCGTGCCATTCATCCACCCCGGATCCGGTTACGCATTGCCAACGCATCATACGGCAATGCACATTTCCCCATTGCACACAACACTAGCTGTTGTGTTAATACTATCATTTTCCCTCAAGAGCAAGTGGTTACTCTCGGACGCTTCCTCGGGTACTGTTTTTTGCCGTTCCTGCGTCACGTCAAATGCGGTCGGGCGAGGTAATCGACCGACTGCATTTCGTTCAACCGCGACACGGTTCGTTGAAACTCGAAGGCGCCATCGCCCTGCGGATACAGCCGTTCCGGCGCATCCGCAGCAGCCATCACGACCTTGACCTTGTGTTCATAAAGCTCGTCGATCAGCACCATGAAGCGACGCGCCTGATCGCGCAGATCTTCCGAGAGGCGCGGCACATGGTCGAGCAGCACCGCATCGAAATGGGTGGCGATCGCCAGGTAATCGGCAGCGCCCAGCGGCTTCGCGCAAAGCTCCTCGAAATCGAACCAGGCAACCGCACCGGCCTGGCGCGGCACCTCGACCCGGCGCTGCTGCACCGTCAACACCCGCGCCGTCGGCACGGCACCGCCGGTCAGGCGATCGAAAGCTGCGCGCATCTCGCGCGCCGACCGTTCGCCGAGCGGGTAGTGATAGACCTGCATGTCCTTGAGCCGCTGCAGCCGGTAATCCCGACCGCCTTCCAGCTCCAATACATCCAGCTTCTGCTTCAGGAGATCGATGAAGGGCAGGAAGCGGTCGCGCTGCAGACCATCCTTGTAAAGATCGTCCGGCGCCCAGTTGGAGGTCGCCACCACCACCACGCCGCGCTCGAACAGGGCCTCGAACAGGCGCCCGAGAATCATCGCGTCAGCGATGTTGGTGACGTGAAACTCGTCGAAGCAGAGCAGGGTCGTCTCGGCGGCGATCTTGTCGGCGAGCGCCGGCATGAGATCGACCTGCTTCGGCTTCTCCTGTCGCCATTCATGCAAGGTCGCGTGGATCTCCAGCATGAAGGCGTGGAAGTGCACCCGGCGCTTCTTCTCCACCGGCGCGGTGGCGAAGAAGAGATCCATCAGCATCGACTTGCCGCGGCCGACACCGCCGAAGATGTAGAGACCTTGTGGCGCCACTTCATCGCGACGGCGCGCAAGGCCAAGACGCTCGCGCCAGCTCGACACCCACCCGGCGTCGGGTGCTTCGAGCTGATATTCTTTCAGCGCATTGTGAAGCGACTGGAGTTTTTCGGCGGCGAGCAGCTGCGCTGCGTCATGCTGCAAATGACCATCGCGCTGGCGCGCGCGAAAGGCAGCCAGCGGTCCATCTTCCGTCATGGAGGAGACCAACGCATCAAACACGTGAAAGGTGGCGACTCGGTCAATATGCATGTTGCAGATATGACACCACATTTTTTGTCATTTCGCCATGGCGAAATGTTTCGCTTGCCTTTTGCAACATTCTTTTTTCTGCCCGCATGAGTCTTTGATGCAACAGAATGCGCTCGATCAGCGCTCCGATCGCCCGCATCGAGCATGTCAAACACGTCGCGACGACACGCATGACCGGATGCCGAGCGCATATCGATGTCTCCATCCGCCATCACTGCGCCCTCGCGATGCCGTGATCCCCGCACGCACGCTGCGGCTGATCGCATAAAAGCAAACCGCGACGATCGGCGCTGATCGTCGCGGCTGGAGGTAAAGAAATTATTGCCAGAGCCGGATCATCTTGAATCGAAGCGCGGAGATCTTCGATTCAGATGGCGAGATGGTCTCTCGCCGGCATGCTGGAGCGTCGATGCCGATGCCTAGAAGGGCAACGGCTTGCCGTTCACCGTAAGCTGGCCAGCGGGCGGCACATCGATCTTGAACTTGTCGACCGGCTTGCCATCGCTGCCTTGTTCGCGTGTCGCATAGGTGAGCAAGGTCTGTGCCATGCCGACATACTGCGCCGCCGCCGGATCCTGATCGGCCTGCTTTTGCGCCAGGGCGATGATCTGATCGAGGCCGGTGACATTCACATTCAGGCTGCCGACGGAGCCGTGTACGGCGGTCGCCTGAATGGCGAAATCGCCGGTGGCATCGATATTGGTGGCAGATGACGTGAGATGCGACGGCTCGATCTTCACCGTGACGCCGTCTTCCTGCAGCAATTGCTGCAACTGCGCAAAGACCACCGCACTCTGCGCTTCCATGTCGGCCTGGTTGGGCTGGCTGAGCAGCGGCGCCATGCTGGCGCAGAGCGATGCCAGATCCTTGGTCGGCACGTTGTTGAGGGAGATGATCAGCGCGCCACTGGCCGGCAGCAGCGCCTGCACCAGTTCGTTCTGCGCCATCGGCGCATGAACCACCAGAGCGTCATGATCGATGGCGAACTTGATCGACACCTTCTGCTGATCGAAGCCATCGGCCGAAACAGCGAAGCCAAACTTGCCGAGATCGAAGGAGGAATTCTGATCCGTCGCCTGGTAGCTGACGCCGGAGACATGGAAGTCGGAATTGAAAGCGGAGAACAGGCTCGGCAAAGCGGCCGCAAAATCCTTGACCGCCGCTTCCGTCGCATCGGCACCCGCTGTTGCCGCGGCGGTATTGGCGTCGCCCGAGGGCTGCGCGTTGCTCGTGCCGTTGGCCGTATCGCCCGAGGCTTGCGCCGGAGCATCGGTGGTCGCCGGTGACGCCGCCGCCTGCTTCGCCGCCGCCTCCTGCGCCTCGGCCTGCTTCGCCAGGGCGTCGCGCAGCGCGCGCAGCTTGGTGGTGTAATCGATCAGCTTCAGATTCTGCAGGCCGGACGTGACGTCCACTTCCTTGATCGTCAGATGGCCGTCAGTATCGTTCGCGACATCGAAACCGGTCACGGCGAACTTGCCGCTCTGGTCCCAGACGCCCTTGCCCTTATCGGTGCTGTCGATGTTGAACGAGGCGCCGGCAGCCTTGATGTTGTCGCCACGCTGGGGATCGTTGACCACGAGATCGGCAAGCTGCAGGTCGAGCTTGGTGAAACTCGCCGCCTCACGCAGCCACGTGCCGCTGAAAGCCTTGTTGGTCAGTTTGACGTCGCCCGCCGCCTGGCCGTCGGCCGTCTTGAACGGCATGTCATTGGCGAGGGTCAGCTGGCTGGCTTCGAAGGTCTTGTCGTCCTTCGGCGTGAGCACATAGCTGATCGCACCGATATCGAGATAGCCGTCGCTGGCAGTCCCCACCTTGACGCCATCGATCGCCACGAGATAGCCGGCATCCTGCTGGGGCGTCACCTTGACACTGGCATGGCTGAGGATCCGCTTGCTCTGCGGACCTTCGATCTGCGCCAGATAATCCGTTACGCTTTTCTGCAGATCGGCGGCCACCTGGGTGCGGTCGGGCCCCTTGTCACACCCGGCCAGCAACAGGCCGACCACCAGGCTCAGGCCGGCGAAGCGGCCGGCGCGCCCAATCACTCTCATGAACGACTCCCAAACAAGCAACCCGGCCGGCGGCCGGGCTTCGAGGCAACTTACCAGAATTTCTTTGCAATCGCGGGCAACAAAAACCGGGCGTGATCGGCATCACGCCCGGTCGATGTGCGGATTTCATGTCCTTGCGGCGGCAAGATCAAGGCAGCCGCGTATCAGGATCGCCGGTGAAACCTTAACGGCGCTCCACCATCAGCTTCTTGATCTCGCCGATCGCCTTGGCCGGATTGAGCCCCTTCGGGCAGGTCCGCGTGCAGTTCATGATGGTATGGCAGCGGTAGAGCCGGAAGGGATCTTCCAAGTCATCCAGACGCTCGCCCGTCGATTCGTCGCGGGTATCGGCGATCCAGCGATACGCCTGCAGCAGGATGGCCGGGCCGAGATAACGGTCGCCATTCCACCAGTAGCTGGGGCAGGACGTCGAGCAGCAGAAGCACAGAATGCATTCCCACAGCCCGTCCAGCTTGGCGCGCTCTTCCGGCGATTGCAGCCTTTCGCGCGAGGGCGGCTGGCTCTTCGCCTTCATCCACGGCTCGATCGAGGCATATTGCGCGAAGATGCGGTTGAGATCGGGCACCAGATCCTTGACCACCGGCATATGCGGCAGCGGATAGATCTTCACCTCGCCCTTGATCTCGCCGATATCCTTGGTGCAGGCCAAGGTATTGGTGCCGTCAATATTCATGGCGCAGGAGCCGCAGACCCCTTCACGGCAGGAACGGCGGAAGGTCAGGGTCGGGTCGACCTCGTTCTTGATCTTGATGATCGCGTCCAGGACCATCGGCCCGCAGGCATCGAGATCGACCTCATAGGAATCGATCTGCGGATTGCCGCCCTTATCCGGATCCCAGCGATAGACCTTGAAGGTCTTGACCCGCTTGGCGCCAGCGGGAGCCTTGAAGCTCTTACCGGGAACCGGGCGCATCTCGGCAGGTAAGCTCAATTCAGCCATGGTCGTTAACCCCGTCGTCTAAACCGTCGTCCGATCAATAGACCCGCTTCTTGGGCGGGATGGACTCAACTTCGTTGCTGAGCGGCTGCATATGCACCGGGCGATAGTCGATCTTCGGCTTACCGTCCTCGCCGCACCAGGCGATGGTGTGCTTCATCCACTTGTCGTCATCGCGCTCGGCAAAATCCTCGCGCGCATGGCCGCCGCGGCTCTCCTGGCGGTTATTGGCGGATTCGATCGAAACCACGGCCTGATAGAGCAGGTTGTCGAGTTCCAGCGTCTCCACGAGATCGCTGTTCCAGATCAGCGAGCGATCGCTGACGCCGATCCGGTCGCGCTTGCTCCAGATCGACTGGATCTTGTCGCAGCCTTCCTTCAAGGTCTGGCCGGTGCGGAAGACGGCGCAATCGTTCTGCATCACCTTCTGCATCTCCAGGCGCAGCTCCGCCGTGGGAATATCGCCCTTGGCATGGCGCGCCTTGTCGAGGCGGGTCAAAGCCAGTTCGCCGGCATTCTTCGGCATCGGCCGCGGATTCTCGTTCGGCTTAATGATTTCGGCGCAGCGGATCGCCGCCGAGCGGCCGAACACTACCAGATCGAGCAGCGAGTTCGAGCCCAGGCGGTTGGCGCCATGGACCGAGACGCAAGCCGCCTCGCCGATCGCCATCAGGCCGGGGATCACCTGATCCGGGTTGCCGTTCTTCAGGGTGACGACCTCGGCCCGGTAATTGGTCGGGATGCCGCCCATATTATAGTGCACGGTCGGCAGGACCGGGATCGGCTCACGGGTCACGTCGACGCCGGCAAAAATGCGCGCCGTCTCGGCGATGCCGGGCAGGCGCTCGTGAATGACCTTCGGATCGAGATGTTCGATATGGAGATGGATGTGGTCCTTGTTCGGGCCGACGCCGCGGCCTTCGCGGATCTCCATGGTCATCGCCCGGCTGACGACGTCGCGCGAGGCGAGGTCCTTGGCCGAAGGGGCATAGCGTTCCATGAAGCGCTCGCCGGCGGAGTTGGTGAGATAGCCGCCCTCGCCGCGCACACCTTCGGTGATCAGGCAGCCGGCGCCGTAGATGCCGGTCGGGTGGAACTGGATGAATTCCATGTCCTGCAGCGGCAGGCCGGCCCGCAAGGCCATGGCATTGCCATCGCCGGTGCAGGTATGGGCGGAGGTGCAGGAGAAAAAGGCGCGGCCATAGCCGCCGGTCGCCATCACCACCATCTTGGCATGGAAGCGATGGATGGTACCGTCATCGAGGTTCCACGCGACGACGCCGACACAGGCACCTTCGTCATCCATGATGAGGTCGATGGCGAAATATTCGACGAAGAATTCCGCCTGATGCTTCAGCGCCTGCTGGTAGAGGGTGTGCAAGATGGCGTGGCCGGTGCGGTCGGCGGCGGCGCAGGTGCGCTGGGCGATGCCCTTGCCGAAATGCGTGGTCATGCCGCCGAAGGGACGCTGATAGATCTTGCCGGCCTCGGTGCGGCTGAAGGGCACGCCGTAATGCTCCAGCTCGATGATCGCCGGCACCGCTTCGCGCACCATGTATTCGATGGCATCCTGGTCGCCCAGCCAGTCCGATCCCTTGACGGTGTCGTACATGTGCCAGCGCCAGTCATCCTCGCCCATATTGCCGAGCGAGGCGGAGATGCCGCCTTGCGCCGCCACGGTATGGCTGCGGGTCGGATAGACCTTGGAAATGCAGGCGGTCTTCAGGCCCTTCTCGGCCATGCCGAAAGTGGCACGCAGGCCGGCGCCGCCGGCGCCCACGACCACCACATCGTAGACGTGGTCGATGAAGGGATAGGCCGTGCCGTTGATGTTCGGGGCAGCCGTTTCTTTTGTCTCAGCCATGATCCGGTTCGATCCCGTTCAGAAATTCAGTGGCCAAAAGCGATGACCAGCAGCGAGATGATCGCCGCCATCGCCAGGGCAAAGCCGGCAAACTGCACCAGCACGATCAGCACCGTGCGCGGGCCATGCGAATGAATGTAATCCTCGATCACCACCTGCAGGCCGAGCACCGCATGATAGAACAAGGCGCCGATGAAGAGGATCATCACGCCGAGACTGATGGGCGAGCTCAGCCAATGCGTCACCGCCGCATGGTCGGCGCCGGTGATGAAGATCAGCGAGGCGATGAACCACAACGACAGCGGAATGAGGGCGATTGCCGTCAGACGCTGGCGCCACCAGTGAACCACGCCTTCCTTGGCGGAACCGAGACCGCGCGCGCGACCGAGTTCAGATCGCAATCCTCTTGCCTTTACCATTTCAGAGCGCCCCCCGCGCGACGTAGGCCAGCGCCCAGGCAAGCAAGGTCAGCACGACGGTGCCGATGATGGTGGCCCAGCCGCTGCGATAAACCGCCGGCAAGTCGAAGCCCCAGCCGGCATCCCAGGCAAGATGACGGATACCGTTGAAGAGATGATAGAAGAAAGCCAGGGTCCAGCCGAACAGGGCGAGGCGCCCGATCCAGGAACCGGCAATCGCCTGGGCGGTATCGAAGCTCTGCTCGCCCATTGCCGCCGCCGCCAGCCAGTAGACCAGGGCTAGCGTGCCGATCGACAGCACGACACCGCTGATGCGGTGCAGGATGGAGGTAACTGAGGTGAGCTGCGGCGTATAGATCTGTAGATGCGGCGATGTTGGTCGCGGATGGCTGGGCATGAATCACCCTGAAATGTCGTTACCACGGAGCGGTCGGCCTACACGCTACGGTGCAGTAGTTGATTTTCTGATAACGCTTTCGCAGTGCAGCGTCAACTTTTGGGCCATAGGCGGTCCGAGCGGTCCCTGCATGGCTGCTCCGCCGGAACCGACGCCGTCGCCTCTAGTTCCGACGCTTCATCAGCACAGTATAGTCCAGTTCCAGGACCAGATCGGCCGGTATTGCCGTCCCCTCGCCGCCGGGAAAGTCGGCGCAGAGATGATCCTTGGCGGCGCGGGTCTTGAGGCGTAGCGCCCCGACATCGCCGCGTCCAGGGAATTCGATGCGCTCGATCACCTCGCTCCAGGCATAGATGGTGTCGCCGGCGAAACTGGGATTGAGATGCCGGCCGCCATTGATGGCCAGCAGCTTGAAGGCCGGCGCCAGGCCATTGAAGCTCAGCGCCCGCGCCAGGCTGATGATATGGCCGCCATAGATCAGGCGCCGGCCGAAGCGGCCTTTCGACTCGCTGTGCTGATTGAAATGCACCTTGGCATTGTTCTGATAGAGGCGGGTCGCGGTCATATGATCGCTTTCCTCCAGCGTCATGCCGTCGACATGATCGATGCGCTCGCCCACCGCGTAATCGTCCCACAGATGCGGCTGGCCGATCAGCGCCGCGTCATAGCGGGTGAGATCGAGACCGGCCGGCAGATGGAAATCCGTGACGGCGACGCTCTCCGGCAGGTCCGGCACCTTTGCTTCCGGCGCCGGCGATGCCTTGTCGCGCTTGCGCACCATGACCCAGCGCACGTAATCGAGCACCACCTCCTGACGCTGATTGCGGCCGATGGAATGCACGTAGACGACGCCGCTTTCGCCGTTGGAGTTCTCCTTGAGGCCGATCACCGTCGAGCGGGCCGACAGGGTATCGCCGGGAAAGACCGGCACGCCGAACTTGCCGTTGGCATAGCCGAGATTGGCGATCGCATTGAGCGAGATGTCGGCAACGGTGCGGCCAAACACCAGATGGAACAGCAGCAGGTCATCGACAGGTGCGCGGGGCAGGCCAAGCGACTGGGCCAGCGTTTCCGCGCTGGGCACGGCGAAGCGCGATCCGGTGAGACCGATATAGAGCGCCACATCGCCCATGGTGACGGTGCGGGGTACCGCATGCACGATCTCCTGGCCGAGACGAAAGTCCTCGAAGTAATTGCCTGGATTGGTCTTCATCGCGCCGCCCGCTCTCCCTCATGCTGCAGCGCAGCAGGGTAGCGGCAGGCCGCCCGGATGCGCAAGTCATGTGACCGCAAACATTCCGTGAGTACCGTGGCCGGTCTGGGCAGGATTGGGGACGTCGCGACCCGTGGAAATTGTCTGGCGACAAGTTCGCAGTTCTCCGATCCCGGAGCTGCGTGGCATGGTGGGAGCTTCCGCATCACGAGTCGCGTTTCATGAATATTCTTTCGATCCAGTCCCAGGTCGTCTATGGCCATGTCGGCAATTCGGCAGCCCTCTTCATCCTGCAGCGGCTCGGCCATGACACCTGGAGCATTCCAACCACCTTGTTCTCCAATCATCTGGCGCGGCCGAGCTGGACGGGGCGGGTTCTGCACCGGGACGATATCGCCGCACTGATCGATGGTCTGTCGCAGCTGGGCGTGCTCGACCGGCTGGACGCGCTGGTGACGGGCTATCTCGGCGACCCCGGTAACGTGCCGATCATCGCCGAACTGATCGACAAGCTGCGCCGCGGCCGACCGGGCTTTATCTATGCCTGCGATCCGGTGATGGGCGATGACGGCGCACTCTATGTCAAACCGGCATTGGCCGATGCGATCGCCGCCGAACTGGTCGGCCGCGCCGACATCCTGACGCCCAACCAGTTCGAGCTGCAGCGCCTGAGCGGCATGGCGCTTGGCGACCAGGCGTCGACCATTGCCGCTGCCAAAGCCCTGCACGACCGGCACGGCATCGCCAATGTCATCGCCACCGGTGTCGTCGACCCGGCCGCACCGGATGAGATCGCCGCACTGGCGGCGACTGCCGATGGCGTGTGGCGGGCAAGCGGCCGGCGCATCGCGGTGCCGGCGTCGGGCGCCGGCGACAGTTTCGCCGCCCTGCTGCTCGGCCACTATCTGCGGCACAAGAACCTGCCGCAGGCCTTGGCAGCCGCGGTTGCCGGCGCCAGCGCCATCTTCGCCGCCACCGCCGCCGCGCATAGAGACGAGCTGGCGATCATCGGCAGCCAGGAGATCTGGGCCAATCTGCCTGATAATATGGCGAGCAGGATCGGCTGAGCGTCGATGGTTTCCAAATATGGAAAGGCCCGCATATAGCGGGCCTTTCTTCATTCGCACTTTCTCGCTGTGCTGCAGCCCGCCGGTGACAACGGACTCGTTCGGCGATGGGCTTACGCGGCCTTCTTGGCGAGGTGCTTTTCGACCAGCACTTCGGCGATCTGCACGGCATTGAGGGCGGCACCCTTGCGCAGGTTGTCGGAGACGCACCAGAAGTTAAGACCGTACGGCACCGTCGGGTCCTTGCGCAGGCGGCTGATGAAGACGGCATCCTCGCCGGCACATTCCTGCGGCGTCACATAGCCTTCATCGACACGGTGATCGATCACCGTGATGCCCGGCGCATCGCGCAGGGCGCTGCGCGCCTCTTCTTCCGAGATCGGCCGCTCGAATTCGACATTTATCGCTTCCGAATGGCCGATGAAAATCGGCGCACGCACGCAGGTCGCCGTCACCGGGATGCTGGGATCGAGAATCTTGCGCGTCTCGACCTGCATCTTCCATTCTTCCTTGGTGTAGCCGTCATCCATGAAGATATCGATATGCGGGATGAGGTTGAAGGCGATCTGCTTGGTGAACTTCTTGTGCTCCACCGGGCCGTTCATGTAGATCGCCCGGGTCTGGTTGAAGAGCTCATCCATGCCTTCCTTGCCGGCACCCGAGACCGACTGATAGGTCGCCACGACGACGCGCTTGATCTTGGCGAGATCATGCAGCGGCTTCAGCGCCACCACCATCTGGATGGTCGAGCAATTCGGGTTGGCGATGATGCCGCGCTTCTTGTAACCGGCGATCGCCTGCGGATTGACCTCCGGCACCACCAGCGGCACGTCGGGGTCCATGCGGAAATGCGAGGTGTTGTCGATCACCACGGCGCCGGCCGCGGCGGCCTTCGGCGCGAAGGCGGCGGAGACCTTGGCGCCCGGCGAGGAGAGGACGATATCGACGCCCTTGAAGTTGTAGGTATCGAGGCGCTGGATCTTCAGCACGTCGTCTTCGCCGAAGGATACTTCACTGCCGGCGGAACGCTCGGAAGCGAGGGCGACGACCTCGCTCACCGGAAAATCGCGCTCGGCCAGGATCGACAGGATTTCCCTGCCGACATTGCCGCTGGCGCCGACTACTGCCACTTTGTAAGCCATCATGTCCTCTCATCAATCAAAACGCATATAAAGAAAAAGGCCGCATCAAGCGGCCTTCGGTTCAATCCCTGTAGCCGCAATGCCTCAGCCGCCGGTGGTTTTCCCGGTAGTGGTCGTGGTCGCGGTAGTGGGCATCTCACTGCCCGAAGCGTCGCTCTGCGCGGAAGCCGTCGCCGCATGATAGCCGCAAGCGGAGGCCGTCGTCGCCGTCAAGGCCACGCCGAAAACCACCGCGATCATGAGAGCTGCAAATTTCATTTTCCGCACCTCCACTTGGAAATCCAAGGAAGCTAACCAAAACACCATATACCCCGCCCGCCCCGCTGTCGAGTCGTAACGTCAACTCGCCGGGAAACCCGGCGAATCGCCGGGCTTATTAACCATGCAGCCGGCTCAGCGCACCGAGACGATACGGAACGGCCGGGTGACCCCGTCATGTTCGGTGATCGAGACATATTCGCCCGGCACGAAATGGTGGCGATCGAAATGGAAGGCCGGCTCGTCATCCGTGGCGCCGGGCTCATAGGAAAACACCCAGCGGTCATGGCCGAGATGCAGCAGGGCCCCGCTTTGCGTCTTCTCACCCGCCCAGAAGCGATGCACCCGGCATTTGTCCTTATGCTGCTTGAAGGTTGTGAGATCGAGATGACCATCGGCGCTCAGCGGCGCGGTGAATTCATAGCCGCATTGGGTATTGCCCTCGGGATATTCGGCGGTGCGCGCCAGTTCGAGGCGGATGGTCCGCAAGCTGGCGGCGTTCTCTTGTATCGACATCTTGGTCTCTCCGTCAGTGCGCCAGCAGAACCGGCAGGCCGGCATGATGAATCATGTCGCGGGTGACGCCACCCAATACCATCTGCCGCAGGCGCCCATGCGAATAGGCCCCCATCACCAGCAGGCCGGCTTGCTGTTCGGCCGCGGCCTGCAACAGCCGCTGGGTCGTGCCGCCTTCCTTGGCGATCTCGGCCACCTGTGCCTCGATACCCTGCCAGCCGAGATAGCGTACCAGCTCGACGGCGGCGTTTTCGTTGTTGCCCTCCGGCACGCTGGCAACCCGGACATGAGCGCAGCCGGGCAAGAGGTCGAGCAGCGATTGCACCGCCCGCACGCCCTCGATGCTGCCGTTCCAGGCAATCAGCGCCGTGCCCGAACTGATCGCCGCCAGGGCGCCTTCGGAGAGCGACTTCGGCACCAGCAAGGCGGGCCGGCCGGCGGCGAACAGGACGTCTTCCAGCTGGATCGCCATCAGCGAATAGTCGTCGTCCTGGTCAGGCCGGGCGAAGACGATGAGATCGGTCAGCCGCGAGTGGATGATCAGGGGATCGCGGATCAGCTCCTGTTCCTGCTCGCTGACGAATTGCGTCGATACGCTGCCATTGGCGACCGGTGGCAGTTCCGCCTGAGTGAGGCTGTGGTCGCGGACCCATTTCTCGAATGTGGTGCGCGCCGCTTTCGCCAAGGTTTCGCTATGGCGCCGGGTAACATCCGCCGCCTCGGCGATGGCAAAGCCGACACCGACCAGCATCGGTGTCGATTGCAACGGATCGGCGACCACATGCAGCGCCTCGATATGGGCGCCGTGCGGCTTGGCGACCGCCAGGGCCGCATCCAGGGCCGGTCGGTCAGTGTCAATGCCCAGCAGGGGAACCAGGATATGTTTCAGGCTCATGATCGCTCCTCTCTCGACATCTCATGCTCTCGGTTTTCTTGGTCGCAAGGCTAGCGGGGTGAACTCCAGCCCGCTTTGCGACAGATCAAGAGCGTAACGAGCCGGGAAGCAAGTCAGCAGCAAACAGCCGGCTCACCATTCCGTGAGCCGGCTGTCATTTTAGCACATAGATCCGTGGAGCGGCGACCGATCCGCGCCGCGCCGCGCCCCCGAACGGCGAAAATCAGGCCGCCAGCTTGTCGAGCGTCTTCAGGATCTCATCGCCCATCTGTGTGGTCGAGACCCGGGTACAGCCCGCCGCCATGATGTCACCGGTACGGAAGCCGCTGGCGACGACCGTCTTAGCCGCATTGTCGAGCAGATCCGCTTCCTTCGAAAGATCGAAGGAATAGCGGAACATCATCGAGAGGCTGAGGAGGCAGGCCAGCGGATTGGCGAGATCCTTGCCGGCGATATCCGGCGCCGAGCCATGTACCGGCTCGTAGAGCGCGCGTCGCTTGCCGGTGGCACCGGCGGCACCCAGCGAGGCCGAGGGCAGCATGCCGAGCGAGCCGGTCAGCATGGCGGCGCAATCACTGAGGATATCGCCGAACAGATTGTCGGTGACGATGACGTCGAACTGCTTGGGCTGGCGCACCAGCTGCATGGCGCAGTTGTCGGCATACATATGGCTGAGTTCGACGTCCTTGTAATCGGCATGCAGCTTGGTCACTTCCTCGCGCCACAGCACGCCGCTTTCCATCACATTGGCCTTTTCGACCGAGCACAGTTTGCGGCTGCGCTTCTGCGCGAGCTCGAAGGCGACGCGCGCCACGCGCTGGATTTCATGGGTGGTATAGACCTGGGTGTTGACGCCCCGGCGTTCGCCATTCGGCAAGGTCTCGATGCCGCGCGGCGAACCGAAATAAACGCCGCCCGTCAATTCGCGCACGATCATGATGTCGAGGCCCCTGACCAGTTCGGTCTTCAGGCTCGAGGCTTCGGCCAGCGCATCGAAGACCAAAGCCGGGCGCAGATTGGCGAACAGCTCCATATCCTTGCGCAGGCGCAGCAGGCCGCGCTCGGGCTTGATCTCGAAGGGCAGGTTGTCCCATTTCGGACCGCCGACGGCGCCCAGCAGCACGGCATCGGCCTGCATCGCCTCGTTCATCGTCTCGTCGGTCAGCGGCACGCCATGCTTGTCGATCGCGCAGCCGCCGACCAGCCCGTCGGCGACGTCGAAGCGCAGCGCCTGGTTCTTTTCAAACCACGTCACCACCCGCTTCACCTGGGTCATCACTTCGGGGCCGATGCCGTCGCCGGCCAGAATCAGCAGCTTCTTGTTGTTTGCCATGATGTCGATCGCTTTCGGAAATCAAAGAGACCCGGATGAAACCCGCGGCCTGACCGTGGTCGGATGGAAGAACGGCCGGCCGGCTTGACGCCGGACCGGCCGTTCGATGACTGCAGCCCGTTACCAGAGCCAGGGCTGGCTGAGCTTGTTCTTGTTTTCGAAGGTGTCGATGAACGGCGCCTTCTGCTGGGTAAGGCCGATATCGTCGAGGCCGTTGAGCAGGCAATGCTTGCGGAAGGGATCGATATCGAACTTGATCACGCCGCCATCGGGGCCGCGCAGTTCCTGCTTTTCCAGATCGACGGTGATCACCGCATTGGCGCCGCGATTGGCGTCGTCCATCAGCTTGTCCACTTCTTCCTGCGGCAGCTGGATCGGCAGAATGCCGTTCTTGAAGCAGTTGTTATAGAAGATGTCGGCAAAGCTCGGCGCGATGACGCAGCGGATGCCGAAATCGAGGAGCGCCCAGGGCGCGTGCTCACGCGAGGAGCCGCAGCCGAAATTCTCGCCGGCGACCAGGATCTCCGCCTTGCGATAAGCCGGCTTGTTGAGCACGAAATCGGGGATTTCCTTGCCCTCCGGCGTGTAGCGCATCTCGTCGAACAGATTCTTGCCGAGCCCGGTCCGCTTGATGGTCTTCAGGAACTGCTTGGGGATGATCATGTCGGTATCGACATTGATCATCGGCAGGGGAGCGGCAACACCGGTCAATAGATTGAATTTCTGCATAATTCTCGACTCGCTTAAGGCCGCTGCCGGCGCCGCGCGGGGCTGGCTGGGATGGTTTCCGGCAGAATCGCTGGTTTTATGTCATGCGACCGGGAGCGAGACAAGCCTGGAAGTCGCGCCCCCGGGGTATAGGAGAGGCGTCACAGACACATGAAAGGAAGCGGCCGGCCAGGCGGCGGCAAGCTGGAACCGACTAGGCCGCAGCCGCCAGCAGGGGGATGGCCAGGGTAAAACGCGCCCCGCCGCCCGGATTGTCATCGACGGTCAGGCTGCCGTGATGCAGGGCGGCGATGCGTTGGGCGATCGCAAGGCCGAGGCCGGAATTGCCGGACCTGCTGCGATCGGCGCGCCAGAAACGGTTGAACAATTTATTCTTTTCGCCGGCCGGAATGCCGGGACCGCGATCGGAGACGGCAACCGTGCCGGAGCCGTCCAGCACCAATTCGACCTCGGTGCCTTCCGCCGTATAGCGCAGCGCATTTTCGGTCAGGTTGCGCAGCGCCTGGTAGATCGCGTCGGGATTGCCGCGCACCAGGATCGGGTGATCGGCGCCGGTGACGGCGATCCCGCGCTTGTGGCTGAAGGCATAGGGCGCCAGCAGGGCCGCCAGTTCCTTGCTGATCGCCGCCAGATCCGCCGTGTCGTGCGGCTGGATGGTCAGCGCTTCCAGCTGCGCCACGGTGGTCATTTGCCCGACCAGCCGCGTCATGCGATCGACATCGGCGCGCAACGGTTTCAACTGCGCATTGGCGCCGAGACTGTCGAGGTGCACGGCGAGGATGGCAAGCGGCGTGCGCAGTTCATGGGCGGCATCGGCAAGGAATTCGCGCTGGATGCGGAAGCCCTCGTCGAGCCGCTTGAGCGCCGCATTGATGGTCTGCACGGGCAGCAGCAATTCGGTCGGCAGGCCTTCGGTCGGCAAGCGCAGATCGGTGCGCAAGGGCCCGATCGCCTCGGCATAACGTTGCAGGCGCTGCAGCGGAGCCAGCGCACCGCGCAGCGTATAGGTCAGCACCCAAAGCAGCACCAGGGCCATGGGAATGGCGAAAGGCAGGAATTCGCCGAGCCATTCCTGCAGCAGCGCATCCAGCCCGGCCTTGGTGGCGCTTGGCCGGGCGCTGACTTGAATGACCAGGGACTGGTTGCCGACAGTGGCCCCGCTGACCAAGGTGAAAAGCCGCTTTTTCATCGGCTGGCCGTTCTTCCATGGCCGCTGGATGAAGAAGCTGCTGATGCCGCTTTCGGCATTGGCGCTGCCGAGCGGCAGTTGCTGCACCACGTCAAGATCCTTGCCGCCCTGCAGCACGACATTGCCGGCGGTATCGCGCACGATATAGGAGATGTGATGGTCCACCGCATCGGCGTCCATCTTCCAGGAGCCGTCGGCCTGGTGGTGCAATCCGGCCTGCAAGGCACGCATGTTCTGCTGCAGGTCTTCGTAGAGGATATCGCTGTCGGCGCTGCGGAAAACCAGAAAGAGGACGGCACCGACCAGCAGGCAGAACGCGATGCAGACGATGCTGACCCGCGTCACCAGCCTCGATTGCAGCGACTGATTGAACAGGAGACGACGAAAGCGGCCCATCACAGTCCTGCTCTCGTCGCCGCCCATGGTCCCATGAACCGTGGTTTCATGATCCGTCATGCGTCCCGCTGGCCAAGGAGGCCTTCCCAAAAGGCGCTGTCAGCTCGGCTCCATCACCATATAGCCAACGCCGCGCACGGTATGCAGCTGAATATCGGCGCCGCTGGCCATCAGTTTCTTGCGCAGGCGTGACACCAGGACTTCAAGCGCATTGGTGCCGACTTCATCGTCAAAGCCGTAGATCCCGTCTTCGATCATGTTGCGGTTAACGACGTTGCCCGGGCGACGCAGCAGGATCTCCAGCAAGGCCAGCTCGCGCCGTGTAACGGCGGCGCGCTTGCCGTCGACCAGCAGGGAAGGCCCGGTGGTATCGAGCGTCACATTGCCGAGATTGAGCTGGACGCCGAGGGCGGCGCCGGGGCGGCGCAGCAGGGCCTTGATGCGCGCGATCAGCTCTTCCATGGCGAAGGGCTTCACCATGTAGTCGTCAGCGCCGTGATTGAGGCCCTCGACCCGGTCGCTGAGCCCGTCCCGGGCGGTCAGCACCAGGATCGGCGTCTGGTCGGCGGCGGCCCGCCGCCGGTCGATGAGATCGACGCCGTTACCGTCCGGCAGGCCGAGATCCAGGATCACGGCATCGAAGCGGGCACCGGCCAGGGCGGCATCGGCACCGGCCAGATCCGCGACGCGGTCGACAGTGAAATTGGCGTCGCGCAGGGCTTTTTCCAGAAACTCGGACAGACGGTCGTTATCTTCGACGAGGAGCAGTCGCATGGTGTTTTCTCTCTATCAGGCCAATCCACCGCACCCCCGGACGATTGGAAACTGACAGGAACATAAAAACATCCCCTGTCAGCAATCTTACAGAAATTACGAAAATTCGCCAGGCCGCACTGGCCGCGGATAATGACGCTTCACAGTAACTGCTTTATTCCAAAGAAAAACCACCCGCACGCGAGGCGCCGGGTGGCTCTTCGTCCTGCCACGCCGGGCAGTAAAGTCTGTCAGCTGGGATTCAGGCGAGCTTACGCACATCCGCGAGATGGCCGGTGATCGCCGCAGCCGTTGCCATGGCCGGGCTCATCAGATGGGTGCGGCCGCCGCGGCCCTGCCGGCCCTCGAAATTGCGGTTCGAGGTCGAGGCGCAGCGTTCGCCCGGCGACAGGCGATCCGGATTCATGGCAAGGCACATCGAGCAGCCCGGTTCGCGCCAGTCGAAGCCGGCTTCGATCAGGATCCTGTCGAGGCCTTCCTCTTCGGCCTGGGCCTTCACCAGGCCGGAGCCCGGCACCACCATGGCGTTCACGTGCGACGCCACCTTCTTGCCCTTGGCAAGGGCGGCAACGGCGCGCAGGTCTTCGATACGGCCATTGGTGCAGGAGCCGATGAAAACACGATCGACCTTCACATCGGTCAGATTGGCACCCGGCGTCAGGCCCATATAGTCGATCGCGCGCTGCATCGCCTTGCGCTTGGTCTCGTCGCTGAGTCCGGCCGGATCCGGCACCTTGGCGGTGATCGGCAGCACGTCTTCCGGGCTCGTTCCCCAGGTCACCTGCGGCACGATATCGGCGGCATTCAAGGTCACTTCGACATCGTATTTGGCGCCCGGATCGGAGGGCAAGGTCTTCCAGAAGGCGACTGCCTGTTCGAAAGCCCCGGCCTTCGGCGCCTGCGGCCGGCCCTTGATGTAGTTGAACGTCGTCTCGTCGGGCGCGATCAGGCCGGCACGCGCGCCCGCCTCGATCGACATGTTGCAGATCGTCATGCGGCCTTCCATGGAAAGGTCGCGGATCGCCGTGCCCGCATATTCGATCACATAGCCGGTGCCGCCGGCGGTGCCGATCTTGCCGATGATGGCAAGGATCAGATCCTTGGCGGTGACGCCGACCGGCAGATCGCCTTCGACCGAGATGCGCATGTTCTTCGCCGGACGCTGGATCAGCGTCTGGGTCGCCAGCACATGCTCGACTTCCGAGGTGCCGATACCGAAGGCAAGCGCCCCGAAGGCGCCGTGGGTCGAGGTGTGCGAATCGCCGCAGACGATGGTCATGCCGGGCTGGGTGAAACCCTGTTCCGGGCCGATGATATGGACGATGCCCTGGCGGGGATCGTTCATCTTGAAATAGGTGATGCCGAAGTCGGCGCAATTCTGCTCCAGGGTTTCCACCTGGATGCGGCTTTCCTCTTCGACGATCCCCTTGGAGCGATCGCTGGTCGGCACATTGTGATCGGCCACCGCCAGGGTCGCCTGCGGCCGATGCACCCGGCGGCCGCTGGTGCGCAGGCCTTCGAAGGCCTGCGGGCTGGTGACCTCATGCACAAGATGACGGTCGATATAGATCAGGCAGGTGCCGTCATCCTGACGGTGGACCAAGTGGTTTTCCCAAATCTTATCGAACAGCGTCTTCGCTTGCGCCATGGCGGCCACGTCCTTGATCGTTACTGCTTGCGACAGACGAACGGCGATGTCGGCCCCGTTCCTCTGTCGCACCTCATCAGGCGATCAGCCGACCGCCGGGCTGAACCCGGCCATCGGCCGTCGCGTTACCAGTATCGCCGCAGCGCCGCGGGCAAAGCTGCCCGGCCGGCGCCGTATCGGCAATCTTACTCGCTCGCCGCCGTAGTCGTCGTCGGACGTTCCGAAGCGCGCTCGGTGATACGCGCCGCCTTACCGCGCAGACCGCGCAGGTAATAGAGCTTGGCACGACGAACGTCGCCACGACGGACCAGTTCCACGCTCACGAGACGCGGGCTGTAGAGCGGAAACACGCGCTCCACGCCTTCGCCGTAGGAGATCTTCCGCACGGTGAACGAGGAATTGAGACCGGCATTCTTGCGGCCGATGCAGACGCCTTCGAAAGCCTGAACGCGCTCCCGGTCACCCTCGACCACCTTCACGTTGACCTTCACGGTATCGCCCGGGCCGAACTCCGGCAGCTTGGAAGCCGCCGCCAGCTTAGCAACTTGATCCTTCTCGAAATCATGCAATGTCGTCATGACACAGTTCCTTCCTTGTAATAACCAACCGGCCGTGGATCTGGCAGCACCCACAAACCGGTAACCAATCAGCCTTGCTGTCCCGAACCTTTCGGGCCGGCTTGGCGTTTCTCATAAGCCGCCCATAAATCGGGCCGCCGCGATCGCGTTACCTCTTCGGCCTGGCGCAAGCGCCAGTCCTTGATCTTTTCGTGGTGCCCGCTTAGCAGGATCTCGGGCACCGGGCGGTCCTGCCAGACGGCGGGCCGCGTGTAATGGGGATATTCCAGCAATCCCCGTTCGAAACTCTCTTCATCCAGGGTCTCGGCCGCCCCCATCACGCCGGGGATCAGCCGCACCACCGCATCCATCAGGGCGATCGCCGCCGGCTCGCCGCCGGATAAAACGAAATCGCCCAAACTCACTTCCATCAGCCCGCGCGCCTCGATGACGCGCTCGTCCAATCCCTCGTAGCGGCCGCAGACGAGGACGCAGCCCGGCCCCGCCGCCAGTTCCTCCACCAGGGCCTGGTTCAGCACCCGGCCCCGCGGACTGAGATAGATCGCCGGACCGACCGGCTCTCCCTCTCGTTCCGGCTGCAGGGCCGCGGCCAAAGCCGCATCCACCACATCCGGCCGCATCACCATGCCGGCGCCGCCACCGAAGGGCGTGTCGTCCACCGTGCGATGCTTATCCGTGGCGAAACCACGGATATCCATCACTTCGAGACGCCACATGCCCCGCTCCAGCGCCTTGCCGGCGAGACTCTGGCCGAGACTGCCCGGAAACATGTCCGGAAACAGCGTCAGAACCCGAGCCCGCCATGAGGGCTTCTCAGCCGTCACGGCCGCTGCACCTCTTCGGCCACTTCGGCGCCTGCCGCTTCCGCGTCTTCATCGGCCGGCCGCACCGGCGTTTCGAAGAAGTCGGCCGGCAGGGCCACCGTCAGCAGACCCGCCTTCAGATCGACTTGCGGCACGAAGGCCTTGGCAAATGGCAGATCGAAGGCACCCTTGGCGCCGCCTTCCACCATCAGCACATCGCCGGCGCCGTAATTGGCGACATCGGCCACGCGGCCCAGTGAGGCGCCCGCCTCATCCTGCACCGCGAGACCGATGAGATCAGCGAGATAGAACTCGTCCGGATCATCGGCCTGCGGCAGCTGCGTGCGCGCGACATAGAGCCTCTGGCCTTTCAGCGCTTCGGCGGCATTGCGATCGGCAATGCCCTGGATGCGACCGACCAACACGTCCTTCCCCGTCTCGGCTGTCTTGCCGGAGAGACTGAAATCGAAGCGACGCCGTCCGCTCTCATCGAAGAGCGGACCATAGGCGGCAATCGACGCCGGCTCAGCGGTGAAGGACTTCACCTTCACCTCGCCTTTGACGCCATGCGCACCAGTGATCGCACCGACCAGGACCATGTTGTTCGTATCCGCAGCCATGAAGCCGACGAAACCGAAGAGCCAGAACCGACTGAAGCCGCTTAGGCTTCAGCGGACTTCGCGGCAGCTTCAGCAGCGGCCTTGGCGCGTTCCTGGGCCTTCGCCTTCGGCGCGCTCTGCTTCGGCTGTTCGCGGCGCTTCGGCGCCTCGGCCAGGCCGAGCTTGTTGAGGAACAGGGCCACGCGATCGCTGGGGGTCGCGCCGACCTTCAGCCAATGCTGCGCACGCTCGGTATTCAGGATGACGCGGTTCGGATCGTCCTTGCCCAGCATCGGATTGTAGGTGCCGATCTTCTCGACGAACTTGCCGTCGCGGGCAAAATGCGATTCGGCAACGACGATGCGGTAGAACGGACGCTTCTTGGCGCCACCGCGCGCCAGACGGATCTTCAACGACATATTAGGTAGTCTCCTTTCAGGTCGTATCTCAAAAATTCAGTCACTGTTCGTCACGATCCCGGTTGGCGACAGACCGCTTCGATCTTGTTGCCATCGGGGTCGAATGCAAAGGCGCCGTAGTAATCGGCGTGATAATGCGGGCGCAGGCCGGGCTTGCCATTGTCGGCACCGCCGGCGCTGATCGCCGCCGCATGGAAAGCGTCGACCGCGGCGCGGCTCCGCGCCGAGAAAGCGATATGCGTGCCGCCGCGACGATTGGCCTCCGGATTGATGTAATCCGGCACACCGATCCAGAAGGACGCGGCCGCGCCTGCTTCACCATAGCCATGCGCCACCAGGCCCTGGCCGGGAAGGTCGATGTCGAGCACGCGCGCCTGATCCAGCGCAGTCAGCACGCGATCATAGAAGGCCCGCGCCTTGCCGAGATCCGAGACGCCGACCGAAACGTGATCGATCATTTCTTGCCTCCGATGCCCGGAAAGCCGCCCGGAAATCCACCCGGCATGCCGCCGCCGCCCATGCCACCACCCATCGGCGGCAGACCGCCGCCACCCTTCATGAGGCCGGCGAGGCCGCTGCGCATCAGGCCCTTCTTACCCAGCTTGCTGACCTGCTTCATCATGCGGGACATGTCCATATGCTGCTTCAGCAGCTTGTTGACATCCTGCACCTGCACGCCGGCGCCCTTGGCGATGCGGTTCTTGCGCGAGGCCTTGATGAGGTCGGGATTCTTGCGTTCCTTCGGCGTCATCGATTCGATGATGGCGATGGTGCGCTTGACGATCTTGTCGTCGACCTTGCCCTCGAGCTGCTTCTGCATTTTGCCGAGGCCGGGCAGCATGCCCATGATGCCGCCGAGGCCGCCCATCTTGAGCAGCTGGCGCATTTGCGAAGCCATGTCGTCGAGGTCGAACTCGCCCTTCTGCATCTTGCGGGCAAGACGCTCGGCTTCTTCCGCCTCGGTGGTTTCGATCGCCTTCTCGACCAGGCTGACGATGTCGCCCATGCCGAGGATGCGGCCGGCGATACGGTCGGCATGAAAGTCTTCCAGGGCATCGATCTTTTCACCGACGCCGAGCAGCTTGATCGGGCAACCGGTAACGGCGCGCATCGACAAGGCCGCACCGCCGCGCGCATCGCCATCGACGCGGGTCAGCACGATGCCGGTGACATTGACCCGGTCCTTGAAGGCCTTGGCGACGGTGACCGCATCCTGGCCGGTCATCGCATCGGCGACCAGCAAAGTCTCATGCGGGTTGGTGGCGGCGTGGATTTCCGCCACCTCGGCCATCAGCTCTTCGTCGATCGCCAGGCGGCCGGCGGTATCGAGCATGACAACATCGAAACCTTCGAGCCGTGCGGCCTGTATCGCACGCTTGGCGATCGCCACCGGCGGCTCCCCGGGAACGATGGGGAGCGAACGGCCGCCGATCTGTTCGGCGAGAATGGCGAGCTGCTGCTGCGCCGCGGGACGGCGCGTATCGAGCGAGGCCATCAGCACTTTCTTGCCCTGGCGGTCAGCCAGGCGCTTGGCGATCTTCGCCGTGCTGGTGGTTTTGCCGGAACCCTGCAGGCCGACCATCATGATCGGCACGGGAGCCGGCGCATTCAGACTGATGCCGGCGGTCGTCTCATCGCCAGCCGAGAGCATCTTCACCAGCGCGTCGTGCACCAGCTTGATGACCATCTGGCCGGGCGTGATCGACTTGACCACCTGTTCGCCCACAGCGCCTTCACGCACCTGGGCGATGAAATCCTTGACCACGGGAAGGGCAACGTCGGCTTCGAGCAGCGCCACACGCACTTCGCGCAAGGCTTCATCGACATCGGCTTCCGACAGCGCACCGCGCTTCGTCAGCCGATCGAAGACCCCACTCAGGCGTTCTGACAGTTTGTCGAACATGCGTCGCCGCGATCCGTTACAGTTACCCAAAACAAGACGCGCTCGTGCGTCTTCAGACGTACCAGCGCTCAGGACCCGTGCGTCTCAGACGCATTCACGCCCAAAGGAGGGCGCAACGAGAATTGCGCCCGTGCGCGAAACTCGCGGACGGACGGGGCTCCTCGGAGCCAAGGCTTTCCCAAAGTCGGTTAAGCGGGCCGGAAACTATGTCTTTCCTTGGTGAGAGTCAAGGAAACTGGGCGATTCTGAAGCAGAACAGTCCATGAATTCTTGAGAATTCTTGAAGCAAATAAAGCAGAATCGCCGGGCTGCAAGGATTCGCGTCAAACAATCCATGAAAAAGAGCTGGCTTTGTGCTGCGCCGACCCGCTGCTCGCGACCGGAAAGGCGCCCGCTCCGTCAGCTAAAATATTGACAACATTGGCAGATTGACTGGCTTTAGATCGCCGGGGGAACCAGGGCGTTGGGGTCCGATTTGGCCAGCGCCTTGCCAGTCGCGGTTGCCGGCATCCCGGCAGGCCGTCGCCGGAGCTCATCCAGCTCGCTGGTCTGGAGATTGAACCGGCGATGAAGATCGCGATGCCGGCGCCGTCCCGGGGCACCGTGCCGCCACATGACCAGCAGCCCGAACAGGAAGCCCACCAACAGGCAGCCGAAGATCAGCGCATAGGCCGGGAGCGGCCGGTCCCAGGGCAACGGCCAGAAATTGAGGGCGATCTCCTGAGTGTTCATCACCGTGAAATCGACCAGGATGATGACCACCGGCAGGGTGATGATCCAGAAAATCAGATGCCGCATCGATGCCCTCACGCAAATCCGGGCGCCAGTTTAAAGCGCGATCGTTTCCGGTGGAAGCTGCTGCTTCCGCCGAGGTCCGTTTTGCCGGCTAACATATTGATGCGCAAGGGCCGGCATGTGCGCGTGACGAATGTGCAGCGGCGGCTGAAAACGGCAGCAGCGCGCGATCCCCACCGCGCGCTGCTGCCCCTCGCCCCTGAACTTGATGCTTGTGCTCAGTTCCCCGCCGGGCTGCCCGGTTCCTTATGCGCCTCGCCGCCATGGCCGCCGGAAGACTGGCTGCCGGCCGACTGACCGCCGGCAGAGGACGAACTCGCGCCGGCGCCGCCATCCCCTGCGATCGGCGTTTCGGCGCGGCCGTTCAGGCGATCGCGCAACTCCTTGCCGGTCTTGAAGAAAGGCACCACCTTCTCATCCACCGCCACGGCCTCGCCGGTGCGCGGATTGCGGCCCTTGCGGGCATCGCGCTCCTTGACGGAGAAGGCGCCGAAGCCGCGCAGCTCCACCCGGTCCCGACGCGCCAGTGCATTGGTGATTTCGTCGAAGATCGTGGTGACGATGCGCTCGACATCCCGATGATAGAGATGCGGGTTGAGAGCACCGATGCGCAGAATTAGTTCCGATTTCGTCATTGCTGTCCCCGTCGCGCGTCCATACCGGCCATTCGTCCAGGTCTGGCGTTCCCCATCAGCATGTGCGTGCCAGGGAGGCTGGCGCATCGTCGTGACGCAGTCGGATTGATCTCATCCCAGATCGCCCCACCAACCTGTGGCAGCGCGGCAACCCCCTGTTGCCGAATTCACGCTGTGTGGTTAAGGCTGCCAGCGGAATTTAAGGGCGTCAAGGGTAAGTCGCTCATTTTTCAACGTTTTTTCGGCAGCGTGGCGTTTCGGCCAAGAAAAAGGCCGGGATGGATGCCCATCCCGGCCAATTTTTACCTTAAAGCGACATAAATGTCGCCGGAGGGATATTTCTTACTCGTCCTTCTTGGCCTTCTTGGCCTTGTTCAGAGCCGCGCCCAGGATGTCGCCGAGGCTGGCGCCCGAGTCCGAGGAACCGTATTCGGCCATCGCCTGCTTGTCTTCCTCGACCTCGCGGGCCTTGATCGACAAGGAGATTTTGCGGGTCTTCGCATCGACCTGCAGGATCTTCGCGTCGACCTTCTCGCCCACCGCGAAGCGGTCCGGACGCTGTTCGGCGCGCTCGCGCGACAGGTCGGCCTTCTTGATGAAGCCGGTGGCGCCATCGCCGACCGCAACCTCGATCCCACCATCGGTGATCTGGGTGACGGTGCAGGTGACGACTTCACCCTTCTTCAGCGCGCCGGCGGTTTCCGCGAAGTTGTCACGCTTCAGCTGCTTGATGCCGAGGCTGATGCGCTCCTTCTCGACATCGACGTCGAGCAGCTTGACCTTGACGATATCGCCCTTCTTGTAGTCCTGGACGGCTTCTTCGCCGGAGCGATCCCAATCCAGATCCGAGAGATGGACCATGCCGTCGATCTCGCCGGGCAGACCCACGAACAGACCGAATTCGGTGATGTTCTTGACTTCGCCTTCCAGCTCGCTGCCGACCGGATGCTTGTCGAGGAACGCCTGCCACGGATTGTCGAGGCACTGCTTCAGGCCGAGGCTGATGCGGCGCTTCACCGGATCGACGTCCAGGACCATCACTTCGACTTCCTGGCTGGTCGAGACGATCTTGCCCGGATGGACGTTCTTCTTGGTCCAGCTCATTTCGGAAACGTGGACCAGGCCTTCGATGCCCGGCTCCAGCTCCACGAAGGCGCCGTAATCGGTGATGTTGGTGACGCGGCCCACGAACTTGGCGCCGGCCGGATACTTCGCCGCCACCTGTTCCCACGGATCCGCCTCAAGCTGCTTCATGCCGAGGCTGATACGCTGCGTCTCCGGATTGAAACGGACGACCTGGACATTGACCGTCTGGCCGATATGCAGGGCTTCCGACGGATGGTTGATGCGGCGCCAGGCGATATCGGTGACGTGCAGCAAGCCATCGACGCCGCCGAGATCGACGAAGGCGCCGTAATCGGTGATGTTCTTGACCACACCCTGCAGAACCTGGCCTTCCTTGAGGTTGGCGACCAGTTCGCTGCGGGCTTCGGCGCGGCTCTCTTCAAGCACGGCACGGCGCGAAACAACGATGTTGCCGCGAGCGCGATCCATCTTGAGGATCTGGAACGGCTGGGGCGTGCCCATCAGCGGGCCCACATCGCGCACCGGACGGATGTCGACCTGGCTGCCCGGCAGGAAGGCCACGGCGCCATTGAGATCGACGGTGAACCCACCCTTGACGCGGCCGAAGATCACGCCGGTGACGCGCTGGTTGTCCTTGAACTGCTTCTCGAGCTGGATCCAGGATTCTTCGCGGCGCGCCTTCTCACGGCTGAGAACGGCTTCGCCGTTCTTGTCTTCCATGCGCTCCAGGTAAACTTCGACGGTATCGCCGGCCTTGATTTCCGGCTTCTGACCGGGGAGCGCGAATTCTTTCAGCGCCACGCGGCCTTCCGACTTCAGGCCGACATCAATCAGGACAAATTCGTTTTCGATACCGACGACGGTACCGGTCAGGACGCTGCCCTCGAGACCAGAGGCCGCACCCAGGCTCTCTTCGAGCAAGGCGGCGAAACTGTCTTTTGCGGGGGCTTCTTTCAGGGCTGCTTTAGCCATATGTCAAATATTCCTTTCAAAAGTTTTTCCGGCCAACCGGTTGTATCCGGTGGTCTTCAAACGACAACGATGGGTCTGCGGTGGTCATTCGGTGATCTTCGACCGGGTGCCCGGCGGTGCATCATCGGTCTGGTTTTGCCAGCGCCGATGAAACCTACCGTGCAAGGATCCGGTCGATATGCGCGATGGCCAGTTCGAACACCTGATCGGCGCTCAAGGCCGAGGTATCGATGACCAGGGCATCTGTGGCTGGCGTCAACGGCGCCACGGCACGGTCCTGGTCGCGGGCATCCCGCTCCTGCATGTCCTGCAAAACCCGCGCGTATATAGCCCCGGAACCCTTCTCTTGCAACTCTTTGAATCGGCGCTCGGCGCGGGCTTCGGTACTGGCGGTGACGAAAAGCTTCACCGGCGCATCGGGACAGACCACGGTGCCGATATCGCGGCCGTCGAGGATGGCGCCGGCACGCGGGGTGCCGTCGGCCGCCGCCGGCGGCGCGGCGGCGAAGTGCCGCTGCCAATCCAGCAGCGCCCGGCGCACCGCAGGAATGGCGCCAACCTTGGAGGCCGCCTGGCCGGCCGCCTCGGTGCGGATCTCGGGATCGCCCAGGATCGCCGGATCGAGCGTCTCCGCCGCCTGGGCCGCAGCCGATTCCGTTGCCGGATCAAGGCCTTGGCGCAAAACAGCCAAGCCGGTGCCGCGATAGAGGCTGCCGGTATCCAGATAGGCCAGGCGATAGCGCTCGGCCAGCCGGCGAGCCAGGGTGCCCTTGCCGGCGGCGGCCGGTCCGTCCAGCGCGATGACGAGACTGCTCACTGAACTAACCCTTATGCGTCAATTACTTGGCGGCGATAGCCGCGCCCAGGCCGTTCATCAGCTGGGCGAAGCCGGGGAAACTGGTATCGATCGCGGCACCGTCATCGATGCTGATCGGCTTTTGTGCGGCGAGGCCGAGTACCAGGAAGGACATGCCGATCCGATGGTCGAGCTTGACGGCGATGGTCACCCCGCCGGCCGGCTTCACCCCCTTGCCGCCCCTGACCGTCAGGCTGGCCTCGCCCTCGATCACATCGACGCCGCAGGCTGCGAGACCCTGGGCCATGGTGCCGAGGCGGTCGCTTTCCTTGACCCGCAATTCGGCAAGACCGAGCATTTTCGTCTCGCCCTCGGCGAAGGCCGCGGCGATGCTGAGGATCGGATATTCGTCGATCATCGAGGGCGCGCGCGCGGCCGGCACAGTGATGCCTTGCAGCTTGCTGGCCCGGACGCGCAGATCGCCGACCGGCTCACCCGCTTCTTCCCGGCGATTCAGCACCTGGATATCGGCGCCCATCTCCAGCAGCGTCTCGATGAGACCGATGCGATGCGGGTTGAGGCCGATATTGGTCAGTGTCACGTCAGAACCCGGCAGGATCAGCGCCGCCACCAGCGGAAAGGCGGCCGAGGAAGGATCGCCCGGCACGACGATGCGCCGGCCGCTCAGTTCCGGCTGGCCAACCAGGCTGACAGCCCGGCCGTCGGGCCGCTGTTCGACGCGGACATCGGCGCCGAAGCCGCGCAGCATCAATTCGGTGTGATCGCGGGTCGGTTCGGGCTCGATCACGGTGGTGATACCGGGCGTGTTCAGGCCGGCCAGCAGAATGGCCGATTTCACCTGTGCGGAAGCGACCGGCAGTTCATAGGAGATCGGGATCGGCGTCGCCGTGCCGATGACGGCGAGCGGCGGGCGGCCCTTGGAGCGAGTGACGAATTGCGCCCCCATGCGGCTCAACGGCTCGGTCACCCGCGCCATCGGCCGCGAGCGCAAGGAGGCGTCGCCGGTGAAAAAGCTGGTGAAGTCATAGGCCGCAACCAGGCCCATCAGGAGGCGTGTGCCGGTGCCGGCATTGCCGAGATCGAGCACATCCGCCGGTTCAACGAGGCCACCGACACCGCGTCCACGGGCGCGCCAGATGCCGTCTGCGCCACGCTCCGCCGTGCCGCCGAGCTGGCGCATGGCAGCTGCGGTACGCAGCACGTCCTCGCCTTCCAGGAGCCCGTGGATCTCGGTTTCGCCGGTGGCGAGGGCGCCCAGCATCAGCGAGCGGTGCGAGATCGATTTGTCGCCGGGGACCCGGGCCGCGCCGGAAAGGGCGCCGGCGGTACCGGAAATAAGCGGCAGGACAGCGTTATGGGCCACGAAAACCTCAATCACTTGGGCGCTTCCGGAGGTTCTAGCCGGCAGGGGACCTGGATACCGTCGCGGAGACGCGTCGATGCGGTCGCTGCAGCAACCGCGGAAAGCGCGCTTCCCTTAGCACAATGCGGCGGCAATCACTATGGTGGAGAGCGCCCGGAATCTGCGCCCTGGGGAGCGGTTGACAGGCTGCCGGCTTCATGGCAATTGGGCGCCGAGACTGGAATCCGGCCCCGCCTTGCGCGACCGCGTGTCGGCCGGATGTTTTCAAGCAATTTAAGGAGTTGCCGAGTGAGCAAACCTGAATGGGGTACCAAGCGCACGTGCCAGAGCTGCAGCGCGCATTTCTATGACCTGCGCAAGGATCCGATCGTTTGCCCGAAATGCGGCACGACCTATGATCCGGAGGCCGTGCTGAAGTCGCGCCGCGGCCGCGTCGTCGAAAAGGTCGTTCCGGTCAAGCCGGTGCCGGATGAGGAATTGCCGGATGTCGAGGCCGAAATCGACGAGGCAGCGCTCGGCGATGACGACGAGGATGCGGTGATGGAAGACACCTCCGACCTCGGCGAGGACGATGAGGACGTCTCGGAAATCGTTGAAGGCGGCGACGACGAGCAATAGGGCCGATAGAGGGTACCGGGGACAGCGGTAAGTCCCCGGCCTGCACGGAAAATCGGGCAAAATCGTCGGCCTGCATTTTTCGCTTGAATTCGCCGGGCAAGGTCCATAGGTTCTGCCCCGCGTTCCGGACCAGCCGGTCCCTGATTCAGGGCAAGCTCGCCGGACAAAGTCTTTCCCGGGCCCATAGCTCAGCTGGGAGAGCGCCACAATGGCATTGTGGAGGTCAGCGGTTCGATCCCGCTTGGGTCCACCAATTCGAAAGCGCCGCGTTGCAAGACGCGGCGCTTTTGTTTTGCGAACCGGCCGGCGATCGCGGCGATGAACTTACCCCTGCCCGCCAACCATCTTGCCGAAATCGGCGAGGAAACTGGCGCGCGCCTGCGGCCCGGCCGGCGTGTCTGCCGTGGCATTGCCGATCTCCCAGCGGGCGAAGGCCAGCCGCCGCTTGCCTTTCTCTGCCCAGCCGACGAACCAGCCCTGCTGCTGCCCTTTGAGGGACGCTTGCGCCGAAGTGGCGAAAGTGCCGGTACCGGTCTTGCCACGGACCGTCCAGCCATCGGCCACGGGAAAGACCGGCAGGCTGGCGATCGTCATCAGATAGGCATGTGGTGAAACGCCGAGATCGCTGGCGAGCAGCCGCCGGATGAAGTCGACCTGCTCATCGACAGAGATCTGCAGCGACGACATCAGCCAGGCATGCGTCAGCCCGTCATGCTTGCCGGGATCGCCGGAGAGATCACGGTTGCCATAGTTGAACTTGTTCACATAGGCCTGGAAGCGCTCCATGCCCAATTGGCGCGTGGTCTGCTGCGAATACCAGACGATCGAATCGCGCAGCCAGATGGTCGGGTCGACCGCCTTCTTGTCGCGATCCGCCTGCGCCTTGTATTCCGGCCGATAGGCCAGCAACGGATGATGCTCATCGAGCAGAATGCCGGCGTCGAAACCCATCAGCGCGATCGCGACCTTGAAGGTCGAGCAGGGACTGAAACGTCGCGCATCCTTCTCCGCCTCTTGTCCCTGGCGGAAAATCGGCGTTCCCGATTCCGCCTCTTTGATGAGCGTGACGATCTGCGGCGCTGCGGCCGCGTCGGCCACCGCGCGTTTCGTCGTTGCGAGCATCGCCGTGCCCGCCGTCATGAACAGAGTTTTGCCAAACTGCCGTCGGTTGAACATTGTCTCGCCACCTTTTGTTGGTATGACCCGTATCTAGGCGAACAAGCTCACCTAAGACAAAAGACGATATCTTGGGCGAGCTCCTAGAAAATTTTGGAGCTTCATCCTGCGTCCCCATTTGCCCCTCAACGCACTTCGCGCCTTCGAGGCCTCGGCGCGCCACTTGAACTTCACCCGCGCGGCGATCGAACTTTGCGTGACGCAGGCTGCCGTCAGCCATCAGGTGAAGAGCCTGGAAGCGCGGCTCGGCATGCAGCTCTTTCGCCGGCTTCCGCGTGGCCTCGCCATGACCGACGAGGGCATGGCTCTGCTGCCGGCGCTGCGCGATTCTTTCGACCGGATCGGCGACTTGCTGGAGCAATTTTCCGGTGGCCATGTGCGTGAAGTGCTGACCGTGGGTGCCGTCGGCACTTTTGCCGTCGGCTGGCTGCTGCCGCGCCTGTCGCACTTCCGCGACGCCTTCCCCTATATCGACCTGCGGCTCTCGACCAACAACAACCGCGTCGACATCGCCGCCGAGGGGCTGGACTATGCGATCCGCTTTGGCGACGGTGCCTGGCACGGCACCGATAGCGAGCATCTCTTCGATGCGTCGCTGTCACCGCTTTGTGCGCCTGAAGTCGCGGCCCGCTTGCGCGAACCGGCGGACCTCAAGGGCGAGACATTGCTGCGTTCCTATCGCAGCGATGAATGGCCGTGCTGGTTTACGGCGGCGGATCTATCGCCCTTCGCGATCAAGGGACCGGTCTTCGATTCGTCCTGGACCATGATCGAGGCGGCCATGCTGGGCCACGGCGTTGCCCTCGCCCCGCCCGTCATGTTTCGGCGCCACATCGAGGCCGGCCGGATCTCGCAGCCTTTCGCCATCGGCGCCACCACCGGCGCCTATTGGCTGACCCGCCTCAAATCCAAGCAGCCGACTTCCGCCACGCTGGCCTTTCGCAACTGGATCACCAGGCTGTAGCTTACCCAGCCGTCACTCGGCTGCCTGTACGCGCCCGATGGAGAGATGGCGTGCCCATCGCCCATGGCCGAGGACTGCGAGCATCCCGATGACGACGATTGCCATCACATAATGGGCCGGCGCGAGTGCATCCTTGGCGACCAGCAGCGAGACGATCAGCGGCGTCAGGCCGCCGAAGATGGCATAGGCGATGTTATAGGCAAAAGAGACACCGGTGAAGCGCACCGCCGGCGGGAACACGCGCACCATGATGAAAGGCACCACGGCGATCGTGCCGACGCAAAAGCCCGTCAGGGCGTAAAGCGGCAGTAGCAGGTCGGGAGAACGCCGCACGCCGAGATAGAGCAGATAAGCGGAGACGATGAGACAGAAGCCGCCGATCAGCATCACGCGCGTCGCGCCGAAGCGGTCGGCGGCCATGCCGACCAGCACGCAGGAGATCGACAAGGTGACGGTGGCGAGGCTGTTCGCCCGCAACGTCACCAGGGGTGCAAAACCGTCGAGCTTCTGCAGCAGACCTGGCGTCATCAGGATGAGCACGACGATGGCGGCCGTCAGGGTCCAGGTGGTCAGCGCCGAAACGAGGATCGCCTTGCCATGCGATTTCACGACTGCCTTCAACGGCAGTTCCACGCTCAAGGCCTGACGCTGGCGAATCTCGATGAAGACCGGCGTCTCCGCCAGCCAGCTGCGGAGATAGACGGCGAAGAACCCGAACAGGCCGCCGATGATGAAGGGCAGGCGCCAACCGTAGCTGGCGATCTCTTCCGGCGACAGCGAGCGGTTGACCGCCGTCGCCATGAGCGAACCGAGGAGGATGCCGGCGGTGAGGCCACAGGTCAGCAGGCCGCAGGCAAGACCCACGCGCCGCGACGGGACATGCTCGGCGACGAAGACCCAGGCGCCCGGCACCTCGCCGCCGATCGCCGCACCTTGCAAGATGCGCAGCAGCAGCAGGGCCAGCGGCGCCAGATAGCCGATGCTGGCATAGACCGGCAGCAGGCCGATCAGCAGCGTCGGCACGGCCATCAGGAAGACGCTGAGCGTGAACATGCGCTTGCGGCCGCTGCGGTCGCCGAAATGCGCCATGACGAGGCCGCCCAGGGGCCGCGCCAGATAGCCGGCGGCGAAAATGCCATAGGCCTGCAGCTGCCGCAGCCAATCCGGAATGTCGGGCGGGAAAAACAGCTGGCCGATGGTCGCCGTGAAGAAGACGAAAATGACGAAATCGTAGAATTCCAGCGAGCCGCCGAGGGCCGCCAGGCAAAGCGTCTTGATATCCTGGCGCGATAGAGGCCGCTGCGCGCCGGCTGCGACCGGCGAACCGTTCCGATAACCCGAATCCATGCGTTAAAATCCTCGCAGATGTCCTCGCGCCACTATAGCAAGCAGCAGCTGTTTGGCGACCCGCTAGAGCGCGCCGATGATTGTGCCGGCGATTGTTCGGTAGGCGCGCGCAATCCGAGCCACGCGCGCATCAGACCTTCATCTGGTTCAGGCTGGCGGCCGCCAGGTGGCCGAGCCAGACCGCCACCAGGCAGAGGATGACCGAGAGGCCGATATTGGCACCCGCCGCCGCCATTTCGCCGTCCCGGATGAGATTGAGAGTCTGCAGGCTGAAGGAGGAAAAGGTGGTGTAGCCGCCGCACAATCCGACCATGACGAACTGGCGCATGTTCGTGCTGATCAGGAAGCGGCTGTCCGGCCCGCTCAGCGTGGCGAAGAAGCCGATGACAAAGGAGCCCGTGATATTGATCAGCACGGTTCCCCAGGGAAAGGTCTCGCCGGCCCGCGCCGCGACGAAGCCGGAAAACCAGTAGCGCGCCATGCCGCCCAGCGCACTGCCGATGGCGATATAAAGATAGGCGATCATTTGGCCGGTATGTCCCCTTTGCGTATCGGACCCTGGATGGCCGGACCTTGCGTTTCGCCCCCGGTTGACCACTTTGTCCCGTAGAGGGGCCGAAATGCGGTATTTCCGGCGGATAGCCAGGATCAAATGGTTAACCACAATGGCGAAGGGGTACAGGGACGTCAATCAGCGGCCCTTGATTTTCTGACTAGCCAGCTTAACTATTTTACAAGGCGTGATGGACCAGCATGAAAAGGCTGAATCATTGGCCGCGCGGTGATGCCGAAAGTCGGGTGATCGCGCTGTAATTGGAATGCTCGCTCGGCAGGAGGAGCCAGATGTCGCGTTTATCGCTTTTCAACAGCCCGCTTTTGCTCGGCTTCGATCAATTCGAACGGACCCTTGACCGGGTTTCCAAAGCCGGCGCCGAAGGTTATCCGCCCTATAATATCGAACAGATTGGCGATGATAACCTGCGTATTACCCTGGCTGTGGCTGGCTTTGCCCTGGAAGAACTGGAAATCCAGCTGGAAGACAACCAGCTGACGGTGCGCGGCAGGCAGAAGGATGATCCGACCCGGGTCTATCTGTATCGCGGTATCGCGGCGCGCCAGTTTCAGCGCAGTTTCGTGCTGGCCGAAGGCATCGAAGTCGCCGGTGCTTCACTGGATAACGGTTTGCTCTGTATCGAATTGAAGCGGCCGAAAGTGGTGACCCAGGTTCGTACCGTGCCGATCCGCAAGGCGGAGGACGCAGCCAAAGCAGCGATGAAGGTCGAGAAACAGTAAGAGAGGTCTCTGCGCCGGAAAGGCGGGAGCAACAGGACCGTGGCCTTTGAGCGGCACGGCGAAAGGATATGAATCATGTTGGACAATATTGAACGCATTCGCCATCTGAGCGCCCAGGAATTGCTGGCGCTGGGCCTGAAGGACATCGCTTATCTGAAGGATGTCGAGGTCGATGGCGAGACCGTCATTGCGATTCATGCTGCCAATGGACAGCAGATCGCGCTCCTGCCGGACCGCAGCGCCGCCGTCGCGGCCGCTTGGGAAAACGGCCTGGCGCCTGTCTCCCTGCAGTAAGCTGCCGCCCCGCCGGTTTACGGCGTCGGGCCGGTGCCGATGGTAGCCCGCAGCGGCTGCACGGAGTGATCTCAATCTGACGCACCTAACAATAACGGCGCCCGGTCACCGGGCGCGGTTATTGTTTTGCCGGCGAAGACCGGATCAGGCGGCGTTGCTGGCCGTGGTGTCCGTCAGCAGGGCATAAAGCGCATCCGGCTGGTCGGTCCCACGCAGCTTCTCGCAGATGCTGCGGTCGCGCAGCAGGCGGCTGACGCGGGCCAGTGCCTTCAGATGATCGGCCCCCGCCCCTTCCGGCGCCAGCAGCAGAAAAATCAGATCCACCGGCTGCTCGTCGATCGAATCGAAATCGACCGGCTCTTCCAGCCGTGCGAACAGACCGAACAATCCCTTCACTTCCGGCAGTTTGCCATGCGGGATGGCGATGCCGTTGCCGACACCGGTGGTGCCGAGACGCTCGCGTTCCAGCAGCACGTCGAAAATCGCCCGCTCATGCAGATGGGTCAGTTCGGCCGCCCGCTTCGCCAGCTCTTGCAGCACCTGCTTCTTGCTGCTCGCCTTCAAGCGCGCGATCACATGCGCCGGTGAGATGAGATCTTCTATTTCCATTGGTTCCCTCGTCCTGGCGGGCGGGGCTCCGCGCCCCGTGCCAGTCTCCCAATTCACGACTCACCCGACCGGTTGCGCTTCAGCTGCAACGATCCGGTGCGATCGACCCTCATGCTATGGATGCAGGGCCGTGGCTTGCGTCTTCATGCTGGGGTCGACCCAGCCGATATTGCCGTCCTCGCGGCGATAGATCATGTTGAGCCCGCCATGGGCGCGATTGAGAAACATCATCGCCTTCTGGTCGGAAAGATCGAGTCGCATGACCGCCTCGCTCACTGTCAGGGATGGAATTTCGGTCTGCATTTCGGCGATGATCACCGGCGCCGTATCGGCTGCCGGCTCAGCCTCGTCGGTATCGGCCAGATCCCCCGCTGCAACCACATACTGGGCCGCACGCTGGGTTTGGATCTCGGCGCGGTGGTGATCCCGCAGGCGATGCTTGTAGCGGCGCAGCCGCGCCGTCAGGCGCTCGGCCGCCCGGTCATAGGCGATATAGGCCTGATCGGCCTCGGCTTCGGATTGCACCAGGATGCCGCGACCGATATGCGCGGAGATCTGCGCCGCAAACAGATGTACCTGCTTCGACAGAGTAACCGTCGCTTCGATCGGATTGGAGAAGTACTTGGTGAAGACGCTGTCTAGGCTTTCGCCGATGTGGCTGCGCAAGGCATCGCCGACATCGAGGTTCTTCCCTTTTACAGTCAGGTTCATTTCCTACGTCCAGGTTTGCGGACCAAAGTTGTTCCCGGCGTCCACCGCCGTTCCCAAATCCCGACTGACGCAAAGCGGCCGGACCATAAGAACCGTCCCTGGGCAAGTCAAGGGCGCCCGCTAGGACTTCAGTCTGGCCGATGGAATTGCGTACGAGTCACCCGGTTACCCCCGGGTCGTTCTCCGAACCCTCCCGGAATGAATCATGTAGCCAGCCTCAGCCAGAACGCAAGGCCTTCTCGCGCCGACGCTGGACCGAAGATGGTATTTTTAATGATTCCCGGTACTTAGCGACGGTCCGCCGGGCGATGTCGACGCCCTGTTCCTTAAGAATGACGACCAGCTGATCGTCGGAGAGGACCGCATCGGCCGGTTCGGCATCGATCAGTTCCTTGAGCCGCGACCGGACCGCCTCAGCGGAATGGCTGGCGGCACCATCGGCGCCCTGGATCGCCGCCGAGAAGAAGTAACGCATTTCGAAAAGGCCGCGTGGGGTGGCCATGTATTTATTGGTGGCGACCCGGCTGACGGTGCTTTCATGCATCTCGATCGCCGAGGCGATGTCGCGGCGAATGAGCGGCTTCATATACTGGATGCCATGCAGGAAGAAGGCTTCCTGCTGGCGCACGATCTCCGCCGCCACCTTCAGGATCGTCGTCGCGCGCTGATGCAGGGTCTTCACCAGCCAATTGGCCGCGGAGAGTCGCTCCGCCAGATAATCGCGCTCCTGCTTGGTCTGGGTGCGGGCCGAAACGGAGGTGAAATAGTGCTGATTGACCAGCAGCCGCGGCAGAGTCTCACTATTGAGTTCGACCCCCCAGCTGCCATCCGGCTGCCGGAAGACGAGAATATCCGGCACCACGGTCTGCGCCGTCACATGTTCGAAACTGGCGCCGGGCCGCGGATTGAGGCTGCGGATTTCGGCCACCATATCGGTGAGATCTTCGGCATCGACGCCGCATAGTTTCATCAGTTGCGCACGATCATGCTTGGCCAGCAGATCGAGATGCTGCAGCATGGTCTGCATCGCCGGATCGAGGCGGTCGCGCTCGCGCAATTGCAGCGCCAGGCACTCTGCCAGATTGCGCGCACAGATGCCGACGGGATCGAATTGCTGCAGGCGCAGCAGCACGGCTTCCACACGCTCGGGACTGCAATTGAGGCGTTCGGCGATCGCCGCCAGATCGCCCACCACATAGCCGGCCTCGTTGACGAGATCGATGATCTGCAAACCGATCAGCCGGTCGGTGGGATCGCTGATATCGAGGCCGAGTTGCTGTTCCAGATGCTCATGCAGGGTGACGTCGCGCGACAGCGTTTGTTCCAGCCCGTCCTCGTCGCCGAAATCGCTGCGTCCGCCGGTGCCGGCATTGCGCCAGGAATTGAGCCCCGCCATCTCGGCGACGGCGGCCGCACTTTCAGCCCCATTGTCGCTGCTGTAGACGTTCTCGTAATCGGTATCGAGCGGCGAATTGCGTTCGTCAGGCAAGGTCTCGCGGCGACTATAGTCGCTGGCATCCATCGGATCGCCGCTGTCGCGACCACCGGCATCGGCCATCGGCTCGTCCTGTCCGCCCTCGCCGCCGGGCTCGCCGGTAATCGCATCGCCATATTCGGAGCGCGCGTCTTCGCCCCGCTCCAACAGCGGGTTCTGTTCAAGCTCCTGCTCGACGTAACTGGTCAATTCCTGATTCGACAGTTCCAGCAGCTTAATGGCCTGCTGCAACTGCGGTGTCATGACCAGCGTCTGAGACTGGCGTAAGTCTAGTCGTTGGGTCACTGCCATAATGGGATCGAGACTAGCAGGTTAGCATGAAACTTGCACGGCCCCCTTTACAGGTCGCCGCACGCGCCAAAGCCCGCGTAAACTTTCACCTGCAAAATGGTGAAGAATTCGTCAAAGGGTAAAGGATTCGCCGAGATAGACCCGTCGCACGGCGGGGTCGGCGACGATTTCATGCGGCGTGCCTTCGCGCAGCACCTCGCCCTCATGCAGGATATAAGCGCGATCGACGATCTCCAACGTGTCGCGCACATTGTGATCGGTGATCAGCACGCCGATGCCGCGATCCTTCAGATGCGAAACAATATCGCGGATATCGGCGACGGCAATCGGATCGATACCGGCCAGCGGCTCGTCGAGCAGGATGTAATGGGGATCGGTCGCAAGGCAGCGGGCGATCTCCACCCGCCGCCGCTCACCGCCGGACAAGGCCAGCGCAGGTACCTTGCGCAGATGGCTGACGGAAAACTCGCCGAGCAGGCGATCGAGCTTGGCGCGGCGCGAGGCGGCGTCGCGGTCGACCACTTCCAGCACGGCGAGAATATTCTGTTCCACCGTCATGCCGCGGAAGATCGAGGCTTCCTGCGGCAGATAGCCGACACCGCCGCGCGCACGCTCATACATCGGCTGCTCGGTCACATCGGCACCGTCGAGATAGATGGCGCCGGCGTCCGGCCGCACGAGGCCGGTGATCATATAAAAGCAGGTCGTCTTGCCGGCGCCGTTCGGCCCCAGAAGGCCGACCGCTTCACCGCGCCGCACACCGATGGTGACATCGCGCACCACGGGGCGGGTGCGGTATTGCTTGCCGAGGTGATAGGCAACCAGGCCGTCGATCGATGTGGGATCGACGGCAACGCCGTGAACCATGATCGTATGGGCGGCTCCAGCGGCACTGGCGGCAGAAGAAGGCCCCTGCTGGCCGTTAGCCTGGCGTTTTTTGACGGCCTCGTTACGCTTGCTCATGGTTGCGTCGTGGTCCCGCTACCCGATGCGCCGCCGGTTGCGTTGCCGCCATTGCTCGTGGCCGGCTTGTTCGACGAATTCGTCGAGTTGTTGTTCGACTTCGGCCCGATCGTCGTATGGACGCGCGTGCCGGTCTTGCCCGGATCCGAGAGCAGGCGGCTGACATTGGTATCGGTGTTGATCTCGGCCCGGTCGCCGGTAAACGTGTTGTTGCCCTGCAGGATGCGAACATGGCCCATGAGGACGGCGATCTTGGTCTCGAGATTATAGACCATCTTGTCCGACCAGGCCGTCTCCTTGGCGGTATCGGTGCGGACATTGCCGATTGCCTCGAGCTGATACAGCACCTTCTTGCCAGTGGAATCGATATGGAAGTAGCCGTTGGCGAGATCGGAATGGACCTTGGTATCACCGTGCACCGTGTAGACATTGCCCTTGGCAACGACGGTATCGCGATCCTTCCAGTATTCCATCCGGTCGCGTGCCGTCACCACATCGCCCTTGTCGGTGACCGACTTCAAGTTATTGCCGGTCATCACCAGAAGCTTGGTGTTGGTGTCGTAATCCGCATGATCGCCATAGGCGGTCTGCGACGGGCTCTTGATGACGACATTGCCTTCCGCCGTCATGCGGTCGATATGGTTGCTGTCGGTGCTGTAGAAGCCGGTGAGCGTGTCGCCCGCGATCGACTGGTCGCCCTGCACCGCCAGCGCCTTGCCACGGGCGATATAGATCTTGTCCTGCTTGCGCCACTCGATGCCGTTGTCGGCGCTGATATCGATCGGCTTGTTGCCGCTGATATCGAAGCCGCCGCCGCTATCGCCGCCGTTCGATGCCGGGGCAGTCGCCGCCGGGGCAGTCGCCGTCGGTGCCGTCGATGAGGGTGCCGTCGATGCGGCGTTGCCGGTGCTCTGCGCAAAGGCCGCGCCACCCGCCGACATCGCCAGCATGGCGCCGAGACCATAAAGCAATGCGGCGCCGCCAGCCGGCCGCAGGAATGCCATTGCACGACGCCGCGAAGCCAGTGCGGGCGAAAGTGATAAACGCGGCGTCATTGGCTGCTGTCCTTTCCCTTGCCGTGGAGCTTAAGCAAGGTCTTGCCGGTGAAGATGATGACGTCGCCATCATCGAGCACCTTGAAGCCTTGCGAGTTGATTTCGCTGGTCGCATTCTGACCCTGCACCGGATCCGAACCCGCCGCCACTTTCGCCTTCATGTCGATCTGCGCCGTGCTGGTATGAAAGGTCATGCCGGTGTCATGGTCGAGCGTGACATCGCCGCTGAGATCGATCGTATCGGCATTGCGATGATAGGTTCCGTTCTGCGCCGTGATGGTCATCCAGTGGCTGTTCGCCAAGGTGAAATTCGCCCGCGGCCGGGTCAGATCGATGGTGTCCATCGCCTTGTCCTGCGGCTGCGCCGCAGAATCCGCCGTGATCGTATAGGGGCGATTCTGACTGTCTGTGGAGCTGTATTTAAAGTTGTTGACCGTGACCATCGGCGGATTGGCGGAGGGCTTGTCCGGCGTCTCCACGGTGATGACGGCTTCGCGATTATGGACATACCACCAGTAGACCAGATAGCCGACGGTCACCAGGGCAACGACGGGCAAAACGAATTTGATCACGGTGAGCCGGGTCGAGCGGCGCCGGCGCGACGCCGGCAGCGCAGCCGCGTTGCGGCCGCTGAGCGTTGCCGTATCGGTCGGGGCCGGCGCCATGGCGGCGCCTTCCGCCGCTTCCGCGGCCTTGCCGAACAAAGGGGAGAACGCCCGTTCCGCGACGGCCTTTTCCGGCGCTGCCTGTTCCTGAGCAGCGGCCGCTGCCTGCTCCTCCTGCCGATCCTGCGCGTCAGCCGCAGCAGCAGCAGCCGGCGCGTCGGCGGAGCCGGGCGCATGCGCTGTCTGGGCGGCTGTCTGCTTATCGGTCACGGCTGCACCTTGTCAGACCAAGCCGGCGCGCAGGCAATCATGCAGGCGGATGATGCCGACCGGGTGTTCCGCATCAACCACGAAAAGACTGGTGATCGATTTTTCATTCATGACGCCGAGCGCTTCGGCGGCAAGAGCCGCGGCGCGGATCGTACGCGGATGCGGCGTCATCACGTCGCGCACCGACATCTTCAGCAGATCGGCGCCCATATGCCGCCGCAAATCGCCGTCGGTGACGATGCCGGTCAGCTTGCCGGCGCCGTCGACGGCGCCGACACAGCCGAAGGTCTTGGCGGTCATGGTCAGCAAAGCTTCCGACATGGAGGCGGTCTCCGCCACCAGAGGAAGTTCGCCGCCGACATGCATCAGATCGGCCACGCGCAGCAGACGCTGCCCCAGCTTGCCGCCCGGATGGAACTCCTTGAAATCCTCGGCCGAGAAGCCGTGACGCTCAAGGAGCGCGATGGCCAAAGCATCGCCCAAGGCCAGCATCATGGTGGTCGAGGTGGTCGGCGCCAAAGCGATCGACCCCGCTTCCGCGACCTTCGGCAGGGCGAGGAGGATATCGGCGGCATTGCCGAGCGCGCTGGCCGCGACGCCGGTCATGGCGATCAGCGGAATATGCCAGCGACGGGTGTAATTTATGACATCCGACAATTCGGCGGTTTCGCCGGAATTGCTCAGCGCCAGGACGGCATCCTTATCGGTCACCATGCCGAGATCGCCGTGGCTGGCCTCGGCGGGGTGAACGAATTGCGACGGCGTCCCGGTCGAGGCGAAGGTGGCCGCGATCTTGCGGGCGATATGGCCGCTCTTCCCCATGCCGGTGACGATCAGCCGGCCCTTGATGGCACCAATGCAGTCGAGCGCCTGGGGGAAACTCTCGCTCAATGATTCGGCCAACAGGTTGAGGGCCGTCGCCTCCAGGCGCAGCACGCGCTCCGCCGCCGCGAGCCCCTCTTGGGCGCGGTCCAAAACCTGCTGGTCCGGTGATGGTCGATCGACCGGTATGATATTCGACATGAAACTCTCTTTACGAAACTAGCCCGACCATAGCGCCGCTTATCCCCCGAAGCTACAAGGTTTTGCCGCCGATTCCGGCGGCGCGGGCCGCTTTGTCAGCGACCGGGGGAATTGGTTAACACCGCAATCAGTGCTGGAAGATATCCGGCTCTTCCCAACCGGCGAGATCTAGAACTGCGCGGGTCGGGAGGAACCGATAGCAGGCCTCGGCAATCTCGGTCCGGGCTTCGCGCGCCAGCAGCGGATCGAGCTTCGCCTTCAACTGGTGCAGATATAACACGTCCGAAGCGGCATATTTCTGCTGTTCGGCGGTCAATTCTTCCGCTCCCCAGTCGGAGGATTGCTGCTGTTTCGAGAGTTCGACTCCCAGCAGTTCCTTGCACAGATCCTTGAGTCCATGGCGGTCAGTGAAGGTCCGCACCAGTTTCGAGGCGATCTTGGTGCAATAGACCGGCTGGCAGGTGATGCCGAGATACATCTTGAGGGCCGCCAGATCGAAGCGGGCGAAGTGGAACAGCTTCAGCACCTGCGGCGATTCGAACAGCTTCTTGAGATTGGGCGCGTGATGAATTTCGCCCGGCCGCAGGATCGGAATCTGCACCAGGTGGCAGATGCCGTCGCCAGCCGACAGTTGTACCAGGCACAGGCGGTCGCGCGCTGGATTGAGGCCCATGGTCTCGGTATCGACCGCCACGACCGGACCGAGAATCAATCCGTCCGGCAGATCACCGCGATAGACATGAATGCTCATTGAAGAATCCTGCGCTATTGACTGGCCAAGCCCGCTCGGCAGGCTGGCGTCGATTGACCGCGCAGAGACTACTTGAAGGATGGTGCCCAGGAGAAGACTCGAACTTCCACGGGTTGCCCCACAGGTACCTGAAACCTGCGCGTCTACCAATTCCGCCACCTGGGCGCCGAGCATACGAACCGGTGTCCCGAAGGGAACGTCCGGCGCCATACGCGGCGCGGCGCATTCTGTTCAGAATAAAAGCAAAGTCAACGCCTTTTTCTGACTTTTTGTGTCAGCTGCCCAGAGCCCCTCTTTTGTGCTAGCAAGTGATGGATTGCACTCCTGCACGGCTCCACAAGCGTCGGGGAGACGAAATGATAGCGATCGGACAGGATATCATCGGCCGGGAGGCTGGCGGGCGGGACAAAATTGTCACCGTCATCGGCGGCTCCGGCTTCATCGGACGCTATGTCGTCGAGCGGCTGGCACATGCAGGGTATCAGATCCGCGTCGGCGTGCGGCACCCCGACCGGGCCCTGTTCCTGAAGCCCTGCGGCGAGATCGGCCAGATCACGCCGCTTGCCGTCAACATCCGCAATCGAGGCTCGATCGCCGCGGCCGTAGCCGGCGCCGATGCCGTCATCAATCTCGTCGGCATCCTCTTCCAATCCGGACCGCAGCGCTTCAGCGCCGTGCAGACGGAAGGAGCGGGCCTGGTGGCGCAGGCGGCGCAAGCCGCCGGTGTCGACCAGTTGGTTCATGTCTCGGCGATCGGCGCCGATCCGGCCAGTCCGGCGATTTACGGACGCAGCAAGGCGGCCGGCGAAGCGGCCGTGCGCGCCGCCTTCCCGGCGGCCACCATTTTGCGGCCCAGTATCGTTTTTGGCCCTGAAGACAACTTTCTCAATCGCTTTGCCGGCATGGCCGCGCTCAGTCCGATCCTGCCGGTGGTCGGCGGCAAGACGCGCTTCCAGCCCGTCTATGTCGGCGATGTCGCCCAGGCAGTGGTCGCCGCCCTGCAGCGTGCGGATACCGCCGGCCAGCTCTATGAACTGGGCGGACCGCGTGTCTACCGCTTTCGCGACCTGCTGCAGCAGATGCTGCATTGGATCAACCGGCGGCGCTGTATTCTTGACCTGCCCTTTCCCGTCGCCAGCCTGCAGGCAGCCCTGCTGCAGCTGCTGCCGACGCCGCCTTTGACGCTGGACCAGGTGCGCATACTGCGCCGGGACAATATTGCGGACCCACAGGCAAAGGGCCTGGCAGATCTCGACATCACGCCAACGCCGCTGGAGGCTGTCGCACCGATTTATCTGGCGCGCTATCGTCGCGGTGAGACAGCGGCGTGGTGAGACAGCGGCGTGGTGAGACAGCGGCGTGGTGAGACAGCGGCGTGGTGAGACGCGGTCGGCGATCTGTCATCGCGTCGACACGCCAGCATTGATGCGTACAGCCGAACAAGGAGAAGGGCCCGGCATGCGTTTTCTCGTCTTCCAGCATATCGCCTGCGAACATCCCGGCATCCTGCGCGACTTCCTGGCGCAAGACGGTATCGCCTGGGATGCGGTCGAACTGGATGAAGGCGACGCGATCCCGTCGCTCGATCGCTATGACGCGCTCTGGGTCATGGGCGGCCCCATGGATGTCTGGGAAGAAGAGCAGCATCCCTGGCTGATCGCCGAGAAGCGTGCGATCCGCGAAGCCGTCATCGACCGGTGCATGCCTTATCTCGGCCTCTGCCTCGGCCATCAATTGCTGGCCAGCGCGCTCGGCGGCGCGGTCGGTAAGATGGCGGCGCCGGAAGTCGGCATTCTCGACATCGATCTCAACGCGACCGGCATCGCCGATCCACTGTTTGCCGATCTGCCGCAGCGCCTCGCGGCGCTGCAATGGCATGGCGCCGAGGTGCAGCGCCTGCCCGCCAATGCGGTTGCCCTCGCGCAATCGCCACTCTGTCCCATTCAGGCCATGCGGGTCGGCAAGCGCGCCTATGGCCTGCAATGCCATATCGAATTGCTGCATCACACCGTCAGCGATTGGGGCCAGGTACCGGCCTATGCCTGCGCACTGGATGACGCGCTCGGCGCCGGATCGATGCTGCGCCTGGAGCAGCAGGCCTTGCAGCTGATGCCGGATTTCAATCGCACCGCGCGCCAGCTCTACGACAATTTCATGCAGGTCGCTTTCGGCCGCGTGGCCGTGCCCGCCTGAGCCCCTCGCCGGTCAACGATCACTCAGTCGGCGATCACTCAGTCAGTGGTCACCCGGTCAACTGCCGCGGCCAATACCTCGGCCGCAGCACTTCGGCTGTCAGCAGCCGAAGCCGGCGCCGCGGTAAAGCTGATAGAGCAGATAAAGGCCGAGTGCCAGGCGATAGATCACGAAGGGCGTCACGCTGGCGCGTCGCAGCCAATACATCAGGAAGCTGAGTGCCAGAAAGCCGGCAATGAAGGTCGCAATCAGCGCCAGAACGGCGGCGGCCGGATCGACCGGCGCTGCATGACCGCTGACTTGCGCGGCGACCGTCAGATAGGCCTGGTAGAGGATAAAAATGACACCGCTCGGCAGGCCCAGCAGCAGCGCGAAGCGGGCCGCCTCCAGACGCTCGAAACCGAGCAGGCGGCTGGTGGTGAAGGCGATACCGAAGCGGCTGACACCCGGCATCACATCCAGGCATTGCACCAGGCCGATGGTCAAAGCCGAGCCGATACTAAGATGCTCGATGCGCCGCACCGTCAGGCCAAGCCGGTCCGCCAGGTAAAGCAGCAGGCCGAAGGCGATCAGCATGGCGGCGATCAGGGCGGGCGAATTGAGGCTGTCCTCGAACAGGATCTGCAGGCCGATGCTGGCCGCGGTTGCCGGCACCGCCCCCACCAGAAGATAGCCGAGCAGCCGGCTGCGCGGATCGCGCTTGCGCTTCAACACCTGCAGCAGGCCCTGCCCCAGTCCCAGCACCTCGCGCCAGAAATAAAGCCCCAGGGCCAGGAGCAATCCGATCTCGCTGGCAAGGCCAACAATCGGATTGGCGATCTGCCAGCAAAAGGTCTCCGCCAAGAGAATAAGATGACCCGACGCAGCAAGCGGCAGGAATTCCGTCACACCGCGGACGATGGCGAGGACCAGGATATCGATGTGAGGCACGCTGTCACCCCTGGGGTATTCTTCCGGCGATATTCTTCCGGTACGTCAAGCAGTGGTGCAGAGCCCGCCCGGACGGCGCGACATATAGCACGCAGACTCGGCGAGCGCCTATCTGACTATTTAGTACCGATTTGGTACTAAAATTGGCACGACCGCCATAATTGACCTCGTACATAAAATTAGAGATGATAGATATATAAATTATATGTCAGTATTACTGGCGTATATGGTGTTTTTCGCTGGATTGGTCGCGATTTCTGACCTATCTTGCCTGTACCGGCCCGGCATTCGCGCGCGTGCCGTTCGCTGCCGTCACCGCATGGACGACCGTTTGAATTCCGGGGAGGTTTGTTGTGGCCGAAAAACTGCTGAAATTCGTCTCGCTCGGACAGGCGACACCCGATAAGCGCGCCGCCATCGAGCGGCGCCGCGACTTCGGCGAGATCTATCGCGATTTCAGCCCCGCTCAGGCTTCCGCCCAGGCAAGCCGCTGCTCGCAATGCGGCGTGCCCTTCTGCCAGGTGCATTGCCCGCTCTCCAACAATATTCCCGACTGGCTGAAGCTGGCTGCCGAGGACCGGCTGGAGGAGGCCTATGAAATCTCCAGCGCGACCAACAGTTTTCCGGAGATCTGCGGCCGCATCTGCCCGCAGGACCGGCTGTGCGAAGGCAACTGCGTCATCGAGCAGGCGGGACACGGCGCCGTCACCATCGGCGCCATCGAGCGCCATATCACCGACACCGCCTGGGAAGAAGGCTGGGTGAAGCCGATCCGGCCGCGGATGGAACGCGCGCAATCGATCGCTATCATCGGCAGCGGCCCGGCCGGCCTCGCCGCCGCCGAGCAGCTGCGCCAACAGGGCTATCAGGTGACGATCTATGACCGCGCCGACCGCTTCGGCGGGCTGATGATCTACGGCATTCCTAATTTCAAGCTCGACAAGTCGATCGTCGAACGGCGCATCAAGCATCTGTCCGAAGCCGGTATTGCTTTCAAAGGCAATGTCGAGATCGGCCGCGACGTGAGCTTCGACCAGTTGCGCAAAGACTATGACGCCGTGCTGATCGCCACCGGCGTCTACAAGGCGCGCGATATCGCCACGCCGGGTTCCGGCCTGGCCGGCATCATCCCGGCTCTCGCTTATCTTACCGCCAGCAACAAGCTCGGCCTCGGCGACAAGCCTGGTGCCGTTGCCGAGGGATCGCTGGATGCCGCAGGCAAACACGTCGTCGTCATCGGGGGCGGCGACACGGCGATGGATTGCGTCCGCACCGCGATCCGCCAGGGGGCACGTTCCGTGAAATGCCTCTATCGCCGCGACCGCCAGAACATGCCGGGTTCGCAACGCGAAGTCGGCCACGCCGAGGAAGAAGGCGTGGAATTCGTCTGGCAGGCCGCCCCTGAAGCCTTCCTTGAAGGCAGCAACGGCAAGGTCGGCTTGGTGCGTGCCCATCGCATCCATTTGGGTCTTCCCGATGCCGGCGGCCGCCAGACGCCGCGGGTGATCGAGAACTCGCATTTCAATCTGGAAGCCGATCTGGTGATCAAGGCCCTGGGCTTCGATCCCGAGGAGCTGCCGCAGATGTTCGACGCGCCGCAGCTGTCGATCAGCAAGGCAGGCACCCTGCGGGTCGATCCGAAGACGCTGATGACCAACATGGCGGGCGTCTTTGCAGCCGGGGATATCGTGCGAGGCGCCTCGCTGGTGGTCTGGGCGATCCGCGACGGCCGCGATGCCGCCGCGGCGATCCATCAGCATCTGACCGCCGTCAAGCCGGCCGCCAAAGCCGCCGAATAAACCTGCTTTCCCGCTTGCATGCGCTGGGCGCCGATAACGCGCCCGCTCCACAAGTCCGACTTCCGAAAAGGATGACTTCCATGGCCGAGCAACCCGCATCCTGGATTTCCGCAAGGCAACGCCTCGCCGCCACCGGTCTCTACGATCCGGCCGATGAGCACGATGCCTGCGGCGTCGGCACCATTGTCGCGATCGACGGCAAGCCGCGCCGCGACGTGGTGCTGAAAGGCATCGAAGCCTTGAAGGCGGTATGGCATCGCGGCGCCGTCGATGCCGACGGCAAGACCGGCGACGGTGCCGGCATTCATGTGCAGATCCCGCATGCCTTCTTCGAGGATTTCATCCGCAAGGGCGGCCAGGAGATCAATAACGAGAAGTTCGCCGTCGGCCAGGTCTTCCTGCCGCGCACCGATCTTTCGAAGCAGGAACGCTGCCGCGTCATCGTCGAGCGCGAGATCCTCGGCTATGGCTATACGATCTATGGCTGGCGCCAGGTGCCGGTCAATATCGGCGTGATCGGCGAGAAGGCCAATGCCACCCGCCCCGAGATCGAGCAGATCATGATCTGCAACAATCGCGGCGTCACCGAAGAGCAGTTCGAGACCGATCTCTATGTCATCCGCCGCCGGATCGAGAAGGCGGCAGCCGGCGAAGGCATCGGCGAGCTCTATATCTGCTCCATGTCCTGCCGGTCGATGATCTACAAGGGCATGTTCCTCGCCGAACAGCTGACGGCTTTCTATCCCGATCTGCTCGACGAGCGCTTCGTGTCGAATTTCGCCATCTATCATCAGCGCTATTCGACCAACACCTTTCCGACCTGGAGCCTCGCGCAGCCCTTCCGTGTCATCGCCCATAACGGCGAAATCAATACGCTGAAAGGTAATGTCAACTGGATGACCGCGCACGAGACGCGCATGGATTCAGGCGTCTATGGCGAGCATATGGCCGATCTGAAGCCGGTCGTTCAATCCGGCGGCTCGGATTCGGCGGCGCTCGACAATGTCTTCGAGATCATGGTGACGGAAGAGCGTCCGCTGCCGATGGTGCGCTGCCTGCTGGTGCCCGATGTCTGGGCCGGTCGCGAGACCATGCCGCAGGCCCATAAGGACCTCTTCAGCTATTGCAATTCGGTCATGGAACCCTGGGACGGACCGGCCGCCATCTGCGGTTTCGCCGGCAACTGGGTGGTCGCCTTCACCGACCGCAACGGTCTGCGGCCGCTGCGCTATGCCATCACCGAAGACGGCTTGCTGGTGGCCGGCTCCGAAACCGGCATGGTGCGGCTGATGGAAGAGAACGTGATCGCCAAGTCGCGCCTCGGACCGGGCCAGATGATCGCCGTCGATCTCAGCGAAGGCAAGCTCTACAGCAACGCGGAAATTCTCGACAAGCTCACCGCCGGCGCGGATTTCAGCAACTGGGTGAAGCAGATCACGGTGATCGACGACCTGGTGCGCGAGACCCGCGGCCAGCCGACCATTTTCGAGCGCGACCTGTTGCGCCGCCGCCAGGTCGGCGCCGGCCTGACCTTGGAAGACCTCGAACTCATCCTCCAGCCGATGGTGGAGGAGGCCAAGGAAGCCATCGTCTCGATGGGCGACGACACGCCGCTCGCCATCCTGAGCGACCAGTATCGTGGTCTGCATCACTTCTTCCGCCAGAACTTCAGCCAGGTCACCAATCCGCCGATCGACAGTCTGCGCGAAGCGCGGGTGATGAGCCTGAAGACCCGGCTCGGCAATCTCGGCAACGTGCTCGATGAAGACGAATCGCAATGCCGCCTGCTGCAGCTCGAAAGCCCGGTCCTCTCCACCGCCGAATTCCAGGCGATGCGCGCCTATATGGGCGAGAGTGCCGCCGAGATCGACTGCACCTTCGACCCCAAGGCCGGCGACCATGCCTTGCGCGATGCCCTGCAGGGGATCCGCCGCCAGGTGGAAGACGCCGTGCGCGGCGGCGCGACCCATGTCATCCTGTCCGACGAGCGGGTCAGCCGCGACCGCGCCGCCATTCCGATGATCCTGGCGACCGGTGCCGTCCATGTGCATCTGCTGCGCCAGCAATTGCGCACCTTCACCTCGCTCAATGTGCGCTCCGGCGAATGCGTCGACGTGCATCATTTCTGCGTGCTGATCGGTGTGGGCGCCACCACGGTCAACGCCTATGTCGCCGAGGCCAGCATCGCCGACCGCCAGGCGCGCGGCCTGTTCGGCAATCTCAGCCTCGACGAATGCCTGGAGCGCTATCGCAAGGCGATCGACCAGGGCATCCTGAAGGTGATGTCGAAGATGGGCATCGCCGTCATCTCCTCCTATCGCGGCGGCGCCAATTTCGAAGCGCTCGGCCTGTCGCGTACCCTGGTCGCCGAATATTTCCCCAACATGCCCTCGCGCATTTCCGGCATCGGCATGACCGGCATCCAGCATCGGGTCCAGGCGCTGCACAACCGCGCCTGGGCGGCGGATGTGGTCGCCTTGCCGGTCGGCGGCTTCTATCGCTACCGCAAGAGCGGCGAGGTGCATGCCTGGGCGCCGGAACTGATCCATACCTTGCAGACCGCGGTGGCGGCGGAATCCTATTCCACCTTCAAGCGCTACAGCGAGGCCGTCGCCAAGCTGCCGCCGGTGGCGATCCGCGACCTGCTCGATTTCGTGCCGACCGGCGCCACCAGCTCGGTCGACGAAGTCGAGAGCATCACCGAGATCCGCAAGCGCTTCGTGACGCCCGGCATGTCGCTGGGAGCGCTGAGCATGGAAGCCCATGGTACGCTCAACATCGCCATGAACCGTATCGGCGCCAAATCCGATAGCGGCGAAGGCGGCGAAGATCCCGCCCGCTTCCGGCCGCAGCCGAACGGCGACAATGCCAATTCGGCGATCAAGCAGATCGCTTCGGGGCGCTTCGGCGTCACCGCGGAATATCTCAGCAATTGCCGCGAGATCGAGATCAAGGTGGCGCAGGGTGCCAAGCCCGGCGAAGGCGGCCAGTTGCCGGCCTTCAAGGTGACCCTGGAAATCGCCCGGCTGCGTCATGCAACGCCCGGCGTCTCGCTGATCTCGCCGCCGCCGCATCACGACATCTATTCGATCGAGGATCTGGCGCAGCTGATCTATGACCTGAAGCAGATCAATCCGACCGCCAAGGTCTGCGTCAAGCTGGTGGCGCGCAGCGGCATCGGCACCATCGCGGCGGGTGTGGCGAAGGCGAAGGCGGACGTGATCCTGGTGTCCGGCCATGTCGGCGGCACCGGCGCCTCGCCCCATACCAGCGTCAAATATGCCGGCATCCCCTGGGAGATGGGCCTCGCCGAGGTGCATCAGGTGCTCACCCTGAACCGCCTGCGCCACCGCGTGAAGCTGCGCACCGATGGCGGCATCAAGACCGGCCGCGACGTGGTCATCGCCGCCATCCTCGGCGCCGAGGAATTCGGCATCGGCACCGCCTCGCTGGTCGCCATGGGCTGCATCATGGTGCGGCAGTGCCATTCCAATACCTGCCCCGTGGGCGTCTGTACCCAGGACGAAAAGCTGCGGGCCAAATTCACCGGCACGCCGGAAAAGGTCGTCAACCTCTTCAGCTTCATCGCCGAGGAAGTGCGCGAGATCCTGGCCGGCCTCGGCTTCAAGACCTTGAACGAAGTGATCGGCCGGACGGAACTCCTGGAACAGGTCAGCCGGGGTGCTGCCGATCTGGACGATCTCGATCTCAATCCGCTGCTGGCCCAGGCCGATCCCGGCGACCAGGCCCGCTATTGCACGCTGGAAGGCCGCAACGAGGTGCCGGATACCTTGGATGCGCAGATGATCAAGGATGCCGGCCCGCTGTTCAACGCCGGCGAAAAGATGCAGCTGCAATACAATATCCGCAACACGTTGCGGGCGATCGGCACAAGGCTCTCGGCCGAGATCACCCGCCGCTTCGGCATGACCAGCCTGAAGCCGAACCACCTGACCGTGCGGCTGCGCGGTTCGGCGGGACAATCGCTGGGCGCCTTCGCGGTGCAGGGCGTGAAGCTGGAAGTCTTTGGCGATGCCAACGATTATGTCGGCAAGGGCCTCTCCGGCGGCACCATCGTCGTCCGGCAGATGCCGTCGAGCCGGCTCAACGGCAACGAGAACACCATCATCGGCAATACCGTGCTCTATGGCGCCACGGCCGGGCGGCTGTTCGCCGGCGGCCAGGCCGGCGAGCGTTTCGCCGTGCGCAATTCCGGTGCCTTGACCGTGGTCGAGGGCTGCGGCTCCAATGGCTGCGAATACATGACCGGCGGCATGGCGGTGATCCTGGGCGCGGTCGGCGAGAATTTCGGCGCCGGCATGTCGGGCGGCATGGCCTTCATCTATGACGAAGCCGGGCTCTTCCCCGAACGCGCCAACCCCGACTCGATCGTCTGGCAGCGTCTGGACTCGGATTACTGGGAGACGCGGCTGCGCCTGATGGTGGAAGAACACGCCGCCGAGACGCAATCCAAGTTCGCAGGACGCCTGCTCAATGACTGGCTGCTGGAGCGCGGCAAGTTCTGGCAGGTGGTGCCGAAGGAGATGCTGAACCGGCTGGAACAGCCGCTGAGCGACCGCCCGGCAAGTGCCATCCGGGCCTGAGCCAGCGGAAAATCGAGAATTGCCCTTCCCTGCCCTCCCCCGATTCGGGGGAGGATGGCGGTTTTGCCTCGAACTTGAAGAGATCCAAATCCTCCTCTGCCGGATCGCGGGGGATCGGGGAAGGGGATTCACGAAAAGGCCGAGTGGATATGGGGAGCAAGCCGATCGCCGGATGATCCCGACGGAGTACCTCTCGAGGTCGTGCTAAGGACTGGTCGGCGCGGCAGCGGATTGTTATTCTCCGCCGCGAATCACCGGACGAACCGATGCGCAGCCTTCTGCATTTTCCACTGCACCCGCAATGCCGCAAGATCCGCCTGCTCCTGAGGGAGAAGCAGCTGGATTGCGACTTCCTGACCGAGCGCCCCTGGGAGCGTCGCGAAGAGTTTCTGAAGCTCAATCCGGCCGGCGAATTGCCGGTTCTGCTCGACGACAACCGTCAGGTCGTCTGCGGCGATTACGCCATCAGCGAATATCTGGAGGAGTCGCAGCCCGCCGTTTCCCTGCTGGGCGCCCTGCCGCGCGAGCGGGCCGAGGTGCGGCGCCTGGTGCAGTGGTTCGACCACAAGTTCCAGCGCGAGGTGACGCAGAACCTGCTGCATGAGAAGCTGATCAAGCGGATCTGCGGCCAGGGCGGCCCCGATTCGGCGGCGATTCGCGCCGGCCGCGCCAATATCCGCATCCATCTCGACTACATCGCCTGGCTGGTCGACCGTCGCAACTGGCTGGCGGGAGAACATTTCTCCCTGGCCGATATCACAGCCGCGGCGCATCTCTCCTGCATCGACTATCTGGGCGACGTGCCCTGGGAAGATTTCCCCGATACCAAGGATTGGTATGCCAGGATCAAGTCGCGCCCAAGCTTCCGGCCGCTTCTGGCCGACAATCTGCCCGGCACCCAGCCGCCCGCGCATTACGCCGATCTCGATTTCTGAACGCGCAGGCGGTTGACCGACAGCGGATATACGCCTTGGACACCACGGGCCGGCCGGGAAGGGTCGGATAGATGAAGAGGCGGCCTGAGCCGTCAAGCCGCCTCTCGGACGATCAGGTGCCCGCTTGGTTCGCTCAGCCGAGATCGGTCACGGTCTGATGCACATCGTGGTTGATGAGCACCGTGGTGACGATGCTGCCGGCGCCATTGCCGGCACCGCCGTGCCAGTCATATTGATCATAGGTGACCCCGCCGCTGTTGACGGTTCCAGCGTTGTGCCAGTGGGCATCCGTGGCATTGCCGTCGCCGGCCAGATTGACGCTGTCGACCGAGTCGCCGGTGATCGTCAGCTCGTGCCCGCTGCCGGTGGCGCTGATCACGTCCTGGAAGGAGAGCGTCGCGGTGTTGCCGCCACCGCCGTTATATCCCGTCATGTCGATATGATTGAGATTTTCCAGGTGAGAGGTATCCGCATTCGTGATGCCGATGCCATTGACGCCGACCGCCAGCGTATTGGCGCCGGCACCCATATCGAGTTTGCCATCCGTGGCGGTGAAATGCTGATCGAGATAGAGCGTGTCATCGCCTGATCCCCAGGTGACGTCATGGCCCGGATTGCCGCCGTCATGCAGCAACGCCGTGCCTGGATGCTTGGCCTCGGTTTCGGTCGATAGGCTTTCGGTATGCTGCGTGGTCACCTCGATCGCCGCCGTCGTGGCGGCGGTGTGGCCGGCGGAATCGGTCACGGTATATTTGATGTCGCGCTCGCCCTCGGTCTGGCTGCTGGTGGTGAAGCTGATGCTGTTGATGAAATTCTGCCACTCGGCGGAGCTGTGATCGGTGGTTTCCGTCACCGTCACTTGATAATCGTTGCCGACATGATTGACCGAGACATCGAAACCGTCGGCGCTTTTCAGGTTACTGAGGAGATCGCCGACCAGGAAGCCGGTCGTGTCGATGCTGAAGGCTGTGATGTCATTGGCATTGTCGCTCAGCTGGATATGCGGGCTGAAGATCTGCTGATCGAACTGGCTGATGTTCTCCTTGCCGAGATCGACGCCGAAGACGACGTCGTTATAGTCCTTGTCGGCACCGCTATTGAGGCCGCGATCTTCGAAGCCGACATAGAGCAGGCCATCGGCCGGCGTGCTGACGCCGGAAATCGCCTGCTTGTCGTCGTTGGGATTGTGGTTGCTCTCGGTGAAGATGACCGTGCCGCTCAATTCCTGGCCATCGACGAAGATATGGCCGACACCGTTGCTGTCGAACGTGATCGTCGTCTTGGCATTGAGGGTCGCCATATCGGCGTCATAGCCGTTGCCGCCGCCGCCCACCGCCGCCTTGATGATGGCAATATCGGCGGCGTTGTTGGCGCCGTCCTGCAGCAGGAAGAAGCCGACATTCTCGCCGGCGGCGATATTGCCGATATCGACGGTCGAGGGCTGATGGTTGCCGAGGAAGTCCGCGATCAGCGCGGAATGAAGTACATCCGGATTGGTCTGGGTGGTGTCCAGCCAGATGAATTGCACGCCGTTGACATGGCCGCTGGCATCATAGGTATAGACGCCGACAATGCTGTGGAATCTGGCGGCGCCACGCTCGAAGGTGACGTTCACGTCGGACGTGAAATTGAGATGCAGATTGTTGGGATCGACACCATTTACCAGCGACGGACTGATCTCTTTGCCTTCGACGCTGGTGTTCAGCAGGTAGTCGCCAACCGTCTGGCTGCCGCTGGGATCATTGGTCAGTGAGAGATCGGTGGTTTCCGAGCTGACACTGCCGTCGCTCGAGGTGATGCCGAGTGTGTGGCCGTTGTCGGCGGCGGGATGGAACGGCAGGATGGTTTCGTCCGGCGAGATCAAGCCGTATTGCAGCGATGTCGGTGCGATAAGGCCGAGTTCGCCAAAGCCACCGAGCGCGCCGCCCGGATTGAAGCCGAAGAAAAGATGGCCGCCGGCCACGCCGGCTGGACCGGCCGCGGGTCCCGCCGCAGTTTGAATATCGAGGTTGGGATCGGTCTCTGCGACAACGGCCGCGACATCGATGACGTGGCCGCCGGCATCATGAAGCGTCACGCCGGCCTGTTGGTTGGCCTGGGCATACCCGATCAGAATCACCGTCTCGTCGCCCATCTTGACGGCGAGATTTCCCTGCTGGCCGATGCGCGCAGCCAGGTGGCCGTCGAAGGGCAGATCGACGGTTTCCCCGGGCGCCACCTCGACCCGCACAACCGTCTGGCCGGCGGGCACATCAACATGCACTTCCCCATTGGGAACGGCCGGGATAATCGGGGACTGGTCGCCGGGCGTATTTACGCCGCCCTGATCGGTCGCCCCCTGACCGGCCGCATTATCGGCCTGATTATCGGCCTGTGCGATTTGTACGGGGTTATAATTCCTATTATCTGTAAAGGAATTATTAACCATATTTTCCGCTGTCATCCCATTGTATTGGCTTGCCATCCCAGAGCTCCTGAACGGGTTTGTTGAAAACGCGGCGACATGCGGTTCGCCCCGCGCGACGGAAGCTTGACCGCCGATAGATGCGAACGGCCGTTAGTCCTCAAAAATACCGCTCACGGGGATGTGGGGCAATGTACCGGGGTGGGTCACACACACATCTGAGTGTGAGTTAATTCATTTAGAGATAAATTTTACTAAAATTTTATCTAATTTCTGCTTGACCCGAGATTGGTCAAGCTAAGCGCGCCCTAGCGACGGCGATTTCACGTCCAATATGCGTGAAATTAGGAAAATAGACATAAAACCCCGTTCCCCGAAAGAGGCATTCCGGGGTATTTTTAAGCTCGGAATGCTAACAACGGGATGGCGGCGCAGTTCCCGCCGATCCACGCGACAAAACCGCGTTTGCCTGCTGATCGGCCAATTTTGTTGTGGGATTATTTGACTACTTTGCCGGCTACTGGCCGACCGTATTGTCCGGTTTGAGATCGATCTGTTCGATATCGCGCTGGGCTTCGTCGGCCGCCGGCGTGTTGGGCGCCTTGTTGACGACTTTCAGCCAATCCTGGCGGGCGCCATCCTTGTCGCCCTTCAGGAGACGCAGCTTGCCCCGCTCGAGCAGAGCCAGGGGATAGTCCGGCGCGATCTTGAGAGCTGTCTCGGCATCGTTGAGCGCGCCGGCCTTGTTATCGAGATGGCGGTAAGCCGCAGCACGCAAAGCGAAGATTTCCGGCCGATCCTTGGCAAGGCCGGCAGCTGTGGAGAGATCGGCGGCGGCATCGCTGTACATGCCGGAATTGCCGTAGTTCAACGCCCGGTCGATCAGCAGATCCACGTTCTTCGGCTGTACTTTCAGCCCCTCATTCTGATCGTGCAAGGCAAGCTGCGGCTTGCCGGCCTTGATCCAGGCCTGCCCGGCCTGACCGAACAGATCGGCGGCCAACGCGGCTTTGTCGGTCGGCAATGTCTGGGCAATCCGTTCCAGCTCCAGGGCGCCGTCCTCCGGACGGTCGAGATTGATCAGGGCGAGGGCCTTGCAGTGCCGCGCCGCATCGCCGCCGCCCTGCTTCTCCCAGGCGACGGCGCTTTCCACCGCCTGGTCCGGCCGCCGCTTCGCAAGCAACAGGCAATCGCTATATTCCTGGGCGGAATCCAGCGTCGTATCATCCGGCGACGTCGAACCGGCCATTGCGGGAAGGGGTGCGGAAATGGCGAGCAGGCTGATTGCCGCCAGCGCCAGCGCCGCGCCAGATATCCTCATCAGACTTTTCCGGAAAGCATATCGCCGCGCCATTAAATCCATCTATGTTCGAGCCTGTTCGACCGCTCCTGTTGGGCAACCCCGGTTTGGCGGAGTGCCCGGCCGATCCGCGGCACCTTCGGTCGAAAGCAGGGCTAAAGCAAGAGTAAACAACGAGTTAGAATAAGGACAGCAATATGCCGTCAGGACCGGGACAGGCCTCGCAACCGTCAGCAGTACAGCCGCATCTGTTCTGCTTCGGCCTCGGCTATAGCGCGACGGCCCTCGCGGACAGCCTGTTGCACCGCGGCTGGAAGGTCAGCGGCACCTGCCGCAGCGCAGAAAAAGCGGCGCAGCTGGCCGCGCGTGGCATCACCGCCCATCTGTTCGACCGCGACCGACCGGTCGCGGATCTGCCCCGGTATCTGCAAACCGTGACCCATCTGCTGAGTTCGGTGCCGCCGGATGCCGCCGGCGATCCGGTGATCGATCTACACGGCGCAGATTTGCGGCAACAGCGGGATTTCGCCTGGACAGGTTATCTGTCAACCACCGGCGTCTATGGCGACCGGCAAGGCCAGTGGGTCGACGAGGACAGCGCCCTGCAGCCCAGTGGCGAACGCGGGCGTCGTCGCCTCGCCGCCGAAAGGCAATGGCTGGAGTTGACGCCGCCGGCGCATCTCTTTCGCCTGGCCGGGATTTATGGTCCCGGTTCTTCCGCGCTTGATACGGTGCGCGCCGGCCGCGCCCGCAACATCGTCAGGCCCGGCCAGGTCTTCAGCCGCATCCATGTCGCCGATATCGTCCAGGTGCTGCTGGCCTCGATCGAGCATCCGCATCCGGGCCGGGCCTATAATGTCTGCGATGACGATGCCGCGCCGCCGGCCGATGTCGTGCTCCATGCCTGCAGGCTGCTGGGCGTCGAACCGCCGCCGCCGGTGCCTTTCGAAGAAGCGGAACTGTCGCCGATGGCGCGCAGCTTCTATGACGACAACAAGCGGGTGCGCAACGACCGCATCAAGCACGAGCTGGGCATCACCCTGCTCTATCCCGATTACCGCGCCGGCCTCGCCGCCATCCTGGCGGCGGAGCAGGCATAGTCAGCATGAGGTCAGCGCAGCGCTGACAACTTTTCCACTTCGTCGAACAGCAGATCCAGATCCTGCGGCCGCGACAGCCGATGATCGCCGTCCTTGATCAGGCGCAACTGCACGTCGTGCGAGCTCAACCTTTGCGCCAGGCGCAGCGCCACCGCAAAGGGCACGTCGGGATCGCCCATGCCATGCAGCAACCTGACCGGGCAGTCGAGATCGATCGCGTCGCGCAGCAGCAGATGCCGGCGCCCCTCTTCGATCAGCTTCCAGGAAATGAGATAGGGATCGTCCGAATAGGCCGAGGGTTGCTCCAGCCGACCCTCGGCCTGCAGCCTGGCCCGGTCATCGTCGCTCAATTCGGCGAAGATCAGATCTTCGGTGAAATCAGGGGCCGCGGCGATGCCGATCAGGCCATGGATGCGCGCGGGCCGCGCCAGCGCCGTCAGCAGCATCAGCCAGCCGCCCATCGAAGAGCCGATCAGAATCTGCGGTCCTTCGCTCAGCGCATCCAAGGCGGCGATGGCATCGTCGCGCCAGATGCCGATCGTGCCATCGGCGAAGGCGCCGCCGGTTTGGCCATGAGCAAAGTAATCGAAACAAAGGAAGGCCTGCCCCCGCGCCCGACAGAAATCAGCCAACGCCGTGACTTTGCTGCCACTCATGTCGGATTTAAATCCCGAAAGGAAGATCACACCTGGGAGACGCGTGCCGAATCCACTGGCAGGTTGGCGGCGATACGCCATATGATAGTCAGACGGGCGTGCAAGTCGGGCAAAAGGAGCTGGCATGATGATCGAGTCGGTCATGTGTGATCAGTTTCACGTGTTGTCGTCATTGCAACCTTGCAATTGATTACACCGCCATGCTACCCGGCGCTCTAGATTTTATCGTGACCTTTATCGCGGTTTGAATGTCGGCCGAATTCGACCCCTCCCCTGACTCCCGCCCCAGCCTCAATCAAGGCTGCCCCACTGTTCTACAATTAATCAGCCGCCTGGATGGCGGCGGCGGCGGTCGCATCGCCATCGAATTGTCGAGCACGGTGAGCGAGGCCGGCGGTCGCGCCTTGATCGCCTATGACGGCGAGGCGGCGACCTATGAGCTGACCCGCCATGGCATCACGCCGGTAGAAGAAAAGCTGACCAGCCGCAACCCGATTTCCGCCCATAATGTGGTGCGCCGGCTGGCGGCCGTGATCGTCCAGCACAAGGTCGACATCGTCCATGCGCAGAATGCCAGCCTGGCGGCGATCGGCGCCGCGGCGGCCAAGCGCGCGCAATGCAAGCTGGTCACCACCTTCCATGACGGGCCCGGCCATCTGGCCGCGCTCACCAAGAAGACACGCGCGGCCTTCGCCAGCAGCGACCATGTGGTGACGCTGTCCTATCTGACCGCCAATGAGATCGCCAAGGCAATGCCGGATCTGCGGCCCCGCATCAGCGTGGTGCCCTATGGCGTGGACCTCAGCCGCTTCGATCCCGCCCGCGTCGCCGCACAACGCGTCATTCAGCTGGCCAATCAATGGCGCCTGCCGGACGATCGCCCGGTGATCATGCTGCCGGCGCGTTTTGCACCGCAGAAAGGTCACGGTCAGCTGATCGAGGCCCTGGCGGAGCTGAAGGACCTCGAATTGCGCTGCCTCATGGTCGGCCCCTCGCCCGATGGCGGCGCCTATCGCGAGCAGTTGGAAAACAAGATCCGCTCGCATGGTCTCGACGACCGGATTCAGCTGACCGATGAATGCCGCGACATGCCGGCTGCCTTGATGCTGGCCGATCTGGTTCTGGCACCCTATCTCGCCCCTTCGACCTACAACCGGGTGATCATCGAGGCGCAGGCGCTGGGTCGTCCGCTGGTCGCCAGCGATTTTCCCTATGCCCGCGAAATGGTTGACGGCAGCTCCATGGCCTGGCTTGCCCCCGCCAAGGACAAGGCGGCGCTTGCCTGGGCCATCCGCGATGCGCTCTCGCTGCCGACCGAGGAGCGCGAATTGCGCGCCGAACAGGTGATCGACAATCTGCGCCAGCGTTCCAACCGCGACATCATGTGCCAGCAGATGCTGGCGCTCTACGCGAATATCGCCGCGGGCACCGCGCAGGGCGATGCCGGGCCGGCCGGGGACAGCGCGGAAATGATCGAGGATACGGAGCTGACGGCCGAAATGTTGCCGATCGTCGCCGACCAGGGCAAGGATCGCGAGCCGACTGCGCTCGGCGATTGATCCCGCTAGAGGAGCGCATTGGACAGATTGCCCCCCGCGGCAAGGGCAGGCGGCGTATAACTTTCCGCCAATCCAACACGGACGTGAAAGCCCTTTTTTCAATCTGATATTCCGGCGTGCCGCGCCATGCCTCTCATGAAGCGGATGCCCGCATGGGCGCGCGAAATCGTTAGGCGACGCGCTTCGCTTGTGCGATCATTTTTTGCCGGTCATGAATAGAATATGACGCGCATTAAGAGCGCGGTGTTAAGCGAGACCGGGCGCGGGGAAGCGCAAACCTCTTTTTTCAAGACAGTAGACGGTGCGCAGCCACAAGACACGGCCGGGCAGCGTTACCACGGCACCGGTGCTTGCGCTCGCAACCGCGGAATGGCTTCGCCAACGACCGCGATCGGTTGATTTGCCATTCTTGAAAGCCGCTGGCTCCGATCACGCGCGCGAAAGCCCCTTCTAGAGTCTGTCAATTGATCGTTCATGCAGCAGGGAGGCGAAAATGGCTTATAAGATCAAATCATATGGCTGGCAGCCCGATCTCCCGGATCGGCGCGATCACCTTTATGCCGCGCCGACGCCGGTTCTCATGGCCTTGCCGCCGAGGATGGATTTGCGGCGGCAATTTCCCGCGGTTTACGATCAGGGCCAATTGGGCTCCTGTACCGGCAACGCGATCGCCGGCGCCTTTGAATTCGGCCGGCTGAAACAGAAAATCGGCCGGCGCGATTATGTCCCGTCCCGGCTCTTCATCTATTACAACGAGCGCGTTATCGAAGGGACGGTGAACAGCGATAACGGCGCGCAAATCCGCGACGGCATCAAGAGCGTCGCCCAGCAAGGCGTCTGCAGCGAAACCACCTGGCCCTATGATATCAGTCAATTCGCCGTCAAGCCGCCACCCCCCGCCTATGCCGAAGCGGAGAAGAGCCAGGCCGTGGCTTATAGCCGGGTCGCGCGCAGCCTGCCACAGATGAAAGGCTGCCTCGCTTCCGGCTTTCCGTTCGTTTTCGGCTTCACCGTTTATGAAAGCTTCGAAAGCCCCACGGTTGCAAAAAGCGGTGTCGTCGAGATGCCGAAACCAAAGGAACAGGTGGTCGGCGGCCATGCCGTGGTCGCGGTCGGCTATGACGACACCACGCAACGCTTCATCGTGCGCAATTCATGGGGCAAAAAATGGGGCCTGCGCGGTTATTTCACGATGCCTTACCTTTATCTGGTCGACGAGAACCTGGCCGATGATTTCTGGACCATTCGATCGGTGGAGAATCCCGGTCAAGCCGGCTCGCGACGGGTGGCCCGACGTGGCGCCGCACGGAAGAAGGCGGCGAGCAAACGACGGAAATAGCAGTCATGATGTGGCGCGGGATCGCCGATGGCCGGCGATCCCGCTCACGGTGACATGGCTGCTCCCACAGAAAAAAATGCCGCCAGCGGCGAGAGCCGGGTGACCGAGGCTCATCCGGAGATGAACCCTTGTCGCTTGCCGGCCTGGCTCGGCATATCGATAGTGATCTCGGTCCAATCGCATCGAGGTCATCATGCATGCTGCTGCTCGCGCCCGGCATAAGGCCGTGTCGACGCCCTCTGCCGATCTCGCGGAGGAGCTGCTCCTCTGCAGCGTTGAAGACGCCGATCAGCGGCAGGTGGCCCATGGCGACGCCGAGCCCCTGGGCTGCGGCACTCACCGCCATATGGATGGTGTCGAAGCTGAGGGAGCGCGAGCCCTTTGGCAGCACGACGCCGGCCAGTGCCGCCCGGCTGTCCCAGTCCTCGCTGACATCCGCTACCCGTAGCAGGGGTGATGTTGGCAAGACCGGCTGGATCCGTCATCTGTTCCGCCAGCGCCGGGGTGCAGACCGGCACCAGTTGCTCCTGGATAAGGTGATGCGCGGCACGACCCGGCCAATCACCCCGGCCCATGAGGATGGCGAGATCGACACCGTCGCGGGGAAAGGCGATATGCTGCGATTGCCGCGGATGAAAAGCTCGACCCTCAGCCAGTCCTCCAGGGACTGGACGCCATGGATGACGGCGCTTGGCGTCACCAGCAATTCGGTCGCCGCCGCCTTGAAACTGCCGAGGCGACCGGCGGCCTCGAACAGGCGCAAGGCATGGAGGGGTGGCAGGCAGATACCAAACGATGTTACCGCGTACTAGGTGACCATCATTCATCTGAGAGCTCAGAGCGGAAAGCAGCCTCGGTTGTCCACGTGTTCCTGATCCGGCATCACGAGAGCCACCACGTCGATATCTTTTTCAGTGATGGTCGAGATGCGGTCCGTAACATTCAAAAAGCTCACCTCAACGGATACACGCACGGACCCGATGCAAGGCTCGGGCGGACGAGCCCTAGTATAGGAGCATTTTGTGCCCGAACCTGTACTCCAGCAGCTAAAATGCTGCAGCTCGAGGCGCTGAATGAACTCCTCCCTACTCACCGGTAAGTACCCCGCGAGATAAGCGCGCGCCCGCCGGCTCGCCGTCGCCTCCTCGTCTGATGCCTTGGCCAGATTGAACCCGTAAGTCTGGTCTTTAGGTACCATGGCAGACCAAGTCAGGTCCGGTGGGGGCAAATCTTCAAAAAAAACACAGCCAGAACAGCATGTTAATAAAGATATGGCCGTAACCCGGATCAACCCTGTGATGCGCTGTCCCATCTTATCCCTCCCCTCTAATATACCGGCGAGAAGAGTTGGCGCTGATAAAGGCGCGATTTTGTCGAAACATTGACTACTATTAGGAGTTGAGCGCAGCTTTTCTGGCTGGGAAAGACGTAGCCCGCCAAGGCCTCTCTTGCCTTCGGAAAGCCTCATCGTTATAACCGCGCGTCCGGCACAGAGCGGCCACGGCTAAGCATAGGGCATGCCCAACCGCGTTCGGACGACCTAACTCGTTGAAGGATATAGAAAATGCCCAAGATGAAGACCAAGAGCAGCGCCAAGAAGCGCTTCAAGCTCACGGCCACCGGCAAGGTGAAATTCAAGCCTGCCAATAAGCGCCACGGCCTGATCAACCGTCCCAAGGACATGAAGCGCCAGTCGCGTCGCGACGGCGTCATGGCAGATGTGGACGCGCGCAAGGTCGTTAAATTCTTCCTGCCGAACGGCCTGTAAAGAGGAGACCCAGACATGGCACGCACCAAGCGCGGCGTCACCTCGCACGCCCGGCACAAGAAAGTTCTCGAGCTCGCCAAGGGCTACCGGGGACGCGCCAATAACAACTATCGTATCGCTCTGGAGAAGGTCGAAAAGGGCCTTCAATATGCGTATCGCGATCGTCGCGCCAAGAAGCGCGATTTCCGCGGTCTGTGGATCCAGCGCATCAATGCCGGCGCCCGCGAGCACGGCTTGACCTATTCCCAGTTTATCGCCGGCGTGAAGCGCGCCGGGATCGAGATCGACCGCAAGGTCCTTTCCGATCTGGCGATCCGGGAACCGGCGGCTTTCGCCGCCATCGTCAAGCAGGCTCAGGACGCCCTCCAGAAGGCCTGAGACTTTTCGTAAGCGGGGCAGCCGCCCCAGGAAAGCCTCCATGCTGACCGGCTCATGTCGTCGCCTGATTGCCGCCGCAGCTCTCGGCAGTACATTACTGCTGAGCGCCTGCGGTTATGGCGACGACATCGTTGCCGTTAAGGCCGACCAGACCCTGCCCGGCAAGACCAATGAGCAGCTGGTGAACGATGTCGCCGGCGCCCATGGCTCGATCGACTGGAGCGGCTCGAAGCCCGACCGCTTCAAGGATACCGATATCGTCCTGGTGACGGCGACGATCAAGGAAGTCGGGTCCAGCGGCAAAGATCATCAGATCGTCATCGACTGGGTCAACAACCATCAGACCAAGAAGATCGCGCTGGATCGGATGACGATCGACGGCGCTGAACAGAATTTACTGACCTTGCCAATTAATCTCTTTAAGTTGCAGCTCGACTAATTCGGGCCTGCCGAGAATACGAGGGGGAGGCCGGCAACGACCTCCCCCTTCGCATTTCCGGCCGGCCCTTTCGATAACCGCGACAACAGGCGGTGGGAACGGAAGATGCAGAATCTGGATGCGTTACGGGACAAATGGCTGAACGCCGTGGCCGAGGCCGGGGCGGTTGAGGTGCTGGAGGCAATTCGCGTCGATGCGCTCGGCAAGAAGGGCGAAATCAGCGGGCTGATGAAGACCCTGGGCGACCTGACGCCCGAGGAACGCAAGGAAGCCGGGCAGCGCCTCAATCTCCTCAAGGATGCGGTCACCGCAGCGATCGCCGCCCGCAAGGACGTGCTGGAGCAGACCGCGCTCGATGCCAAGCTGGCCTTCGAGGCGATCGACCTCACCTTGCCGCCGCGCCCCGAAAGCGAGGGTCGGCTGCACCCGATCAGCCAGACCATCGACGAGATCATCGCCATTTTCGGCGAGATGGGTTTCAGCGTCGCCGAAGGCCCGGATATCGAGGACGACTTCAAGAACTTCACAGCCTTGAACATTCCGCCCGACCATCCCGCGCGGCAGATGCAGGACACCTTCTATCTGCCGCCGCAGGCCGATGGCAGCCGCATGGTGCTGCGCACCCATACCTCGCCGGTGCAGATCCGCACCATGCAGTCGAAGAAACCGCCGATCCGCGTCATCATCCCGGGCCGCACCTATCGCTGCGATTCCGACATGACCCATACGCCGATGTTCCATCAGGTCGAGGGCCTGGTGATCGACGAGGCGACGCATATGGGGCATCTCAAAGGCTGCCTGATCGATTTCGTGCGCGCCTTCTTCAACATCGACAATCTCGCGGTGCGCTTCCGCCCCAGCTATTTCCCCTTCACCGAGCCCTCGGCCGAAGTTGACATCGGCTGCGACCGTTCCGGCGGCGAGCTCAAACTGGGCCACGGTAAAGATGGGGGCGGCAAAGACTGGCTGGAGATCCTCGGCAGCGGCATGGTGCATCCGAAGGTGCTCGCCAATTGCGGCATCGATCCCACCAAGTATCAGGGCTTCGCCTTCGGCATGGGGATCGAGCGCATCGCCATGCTGAAATACGGCATTCCCGACCTGCGCACCTTCTTCGACGGCGATCTCCGCTGGCTGAGACATTACGGATTCCCGGCATTGGATGTGCCGTCGCTGGTCGGAGGGCTGACGCGATGAAATTCACGCTTTCCTGGCTCAAGGAGCATCTCGATACCGATGCCGATCTCGAGACGATCTCGAAGAAGCTGACGGCACTCGGGCTCGAGGTCGAAGACATCCACGACCGCTCCAAGGAGCTGGCGCCCTTCACCATCGCCTATGTGGTCTCGGCCGAGAAGCATCCCAATGCCGACAAGCTGCGGGTCTGCATGGTCGATACCGGCAAGGGCGTCGTCCAGGTGGTCTGCGGCGCGCCCAACGCCCGGACGGGGATGAAAGGCGTTTTTGCCCCTCCGGGCAGCCATATTCCCGGTACCGGCGTCGACCTGAAGCCCGGCGTTATCCGCGGCGTCGAGTCGAACGGCATGCTCTGCTCGGTGCGCGAGATGGGGCTAGGCAACGATCATGACGGCATCATCGAATTGCCGGATGATGCCCCCTTGGGGGCGAGCTTCGCCGCCTATCAGAAGCTCGACGATCCGGTGATCGAGATCAAGCTGACGCCGGACCGCGCCGATTGCCTCGGTGTGCGTGGCATCGCCCGCGATCTCGAAGCCGCCGGTCTCGGCAAGCTGAAGCCGCTTGCGGCGAAGAAGATCGCCGGCAGCTTCGACAGCCCCATCAAATGGCAGCTCGCCGATGACGGGCAGTATTGCCCGCTGGCCGGGGGCGTCTATATCAAGGGTGTCAAGAACGGCCCCAGCCCGAAATGGCTGCAAGAGCGTCTGGTGGCGATCGGCCTGCGGCCGATCTCGGCGCTGGTCGACATCACCAATCTCGTCACCTTCGACCTAGCCCGGCCGCTGCATGTCTTCGATGCCGACAAGGTCAAGGGTAACCTCGCCATGCGCCGCGCCAAGGCCGGCGAGGAAGTGCTGGCGCTCGACGGCAAGACCTATGCGCTCGATGACAGCGTGACGGTGATTGCCGACGACACGGGCGCCATCTCGATCGGCGGCATCATGGGCGGCGAGACCACCGGCTGTTCCGATACCACGGTCAATGTGTTCCTCGAAGCCGCCTTGTTCGATGCGATCTCGGTCGCCCGCACCGGCCGCAAGTTCAACATCAATTCCGATGCCCGCTATCGCTTCGAGCGCGGCGTCGATCCGCAATCGGTCGATCTCGGCCTCGCCGAGGGCACGCGGCTCATCCTCGAGCTGTGCGGCGGCGAAGCGAGCCACCCCACCGTCAGCGGCACGATACCGACCTGGCAGCGCAGCCTCGATTTCCGCCTCACCCGGGTGCTCGGCCTCGGCGGCGTCGATGTACCGGCGGCGATGCAGAAGGATATTCTCGAGAAGCTCGGCTTCGGCGTGACGGCGAACAGCGCCGAGAAATGGTCCGTCAGCGTGCCGAGCTGGCGCGCCGATGTTGAAGGCGAAGCGGATCTCGTCGAGGAGGTGCTGCGCGTCAACGGCTTCGACAATATCCCGGTGGTCTCGATGCCGCGGACAACACCTTTGCCGCAGCCTGCGGTGACGCCGGCCCAGCGCCGCGTGCTGCTGACCAAGCGCCTGCTGGCCGGCCGTGGCATCACCGAGGCTGTCACCTTCAGCTTCATGGCGAGCGGTATCGCCACGCTCTTCCAGACGGCGGAGAAGCTGGTGCTGCTCGATAACCCGATCAGCGCCGATCTCGACGCCATGCGTCCCTCGATTCTCGGCAACCTGCTGCAGGCCGCCGGCCGCAACGCGGCGCGCGGAATCAGCGACGCGGCCTTGTTCGAAGTCGGGCCGACCTATCACGACGAGACCGAGAAGGGCCAGATCCTGGCGGCGACCGGTATACGCACCGGCTATGCCCGGCCGCGCCACTGGGAGGCGAAGCCGCGGGCGGTCGATGCCTTCGACGTCAAGGCCGATGCGCTGGCGATCCTGTCCACCTTCGGCGTGCCGGTTGACAATCTGCAGATCCTCGCCGAGGCGCCGGGCTATTATCACCCCGGCCGCTCGGCGGTGTTGCGCCTTGGCCCCACCGTGCTCGGCCAGTTCGGCGAGCTGCATCCCAAGGTCTTGAAGGCGCTGGATCTGAAGGGACCTGCCGTCGGCTTCGAGGTGTTTCTCGACCGCCTGCCGTTGCCGCGGTCGAAGGGCACGGCACGGCCGCTGCTGAACGCCTCGCCCTTCCAGCCGGTCGAACGCGATTTCGCCTTCGTGGTCGATGCCAAGGTCCCGGCCGACAAGCTGGTCAAGGCGGCGAAGGGTGCCGACAAGGCGCTCATCACCGAGGTGAAGCTGTTCGACGTCTTCAGCGGCGGCTCCCTCGGTACCGATCAGAAATCGGTCGCTTTCAGCGTCACCCTGCAACCGAAGGACAAGACCCTCACCGACCAGGAGATCGAGCAAGCGGCCGCCAAGGTGGTCGCCGCCGTCAACAAGGCGACCGGCGGCGTGCTCAGGGCATAAGCGCCCTCAGACGATGTCGCGAATCCCTCGCCCCTCTCTCCGTTCTTGCGGGGTGAGGGGTGCGGCGCGCTTCATGTTGTCTCCCGTCCTGCGTCGGCTTATGCGCGCGGAGACTCGAGGAAGCCTCTATTTGAAGGATGTTCAATTCATGACGTGGATTGCCGGGTCAAGCCCGGCAATGACAGAAGAGTTTGAGTTGTCGCCTTGCGTCAATACTCTCTCATCTGTCACCCTCGGGCTTGACCCGAGGGTCCATGGTCGCAATTGCACAGGCCGGGCTTCCTCACGATATGTTACCGGGAACCACTCGCCGCCTGACGACGGTGCGGCTGGCGGTGGCGATGATGATGGCGCCGACAATGAGCGAGGCCGCGGCCGTAAATGTGATTTGCATGCCGGTGGCCACAGCGTCGGGCTGCGCCACCGTCATATCGGTCGCCATCGTCGCTGCCGCGAAGACCGCGCCCATCACGGAAGCACCGGTGATGAGGCCGAGATTGCGCGACAGGCTCAACATGCCGGAGACGACGCCGCGCTGATCGGCTCGGATATCGGTCATGATGACGGTGTTGTTGGCCGCCTGGAACAGCTGGTAGCCCGGCGTCAGAATAGCGATCGCGCCGATATAGCCAGGCACGCCGAAGATCCCCGGCAATACGGATAGGGCCGTGAGGCCGAGCGCCATCTCGATCAGGCCGACGACGACCATGAAGGGCGCGCCCAACTTGTCGACGATGCGGCCGGCCGCAATGCCAGCGAAGGCCGAGATCACCGGCCCCGTCGACATGACCAAGCCGACCAAAGCCGTCTCCAGCCCCAGTCCGCGCGAGAGATAGAACGGCCCCACCACCAGGGTCGCCATCATCACCGTCGCGACCAGCACGCTGATCGCCAGGCTGCCGCTCAAGACCGGATCACGGAACATCGAGAGCGGGATCAGCGGTGAAGCCACCCGCGCTTCCGCGACCAGGAAAAGGACGGCACCCAGGGCAGCGGCCGCCAGCAACACGATATTGAGCCGGTCGAGACGACCGCCATCGGCCGTGACCGCCAGCGCATAGGCCGCCAGGGTCAAGGCCAGCAGGAGCGTCCCCAGTTTGTCGAAACCCGGTTTGCCAGAAACAGGGCGCGTCATTTTCGCGACCGGCTGCGGCGCCGGCAGATAGCGGCGGGCCAGCATGAAGTTGACGATGCCCAAAGGCACGTTAACGAGAAAGATCGTGCGCCAGCCGCAGCCGGCGATCAGGAAACCGCCCAGCGACGGCCCCAGCGCCGTGCCGATCGCCGACATGGTGCCGAGCAGTCCCATGGCGCTGCCGGTGCGCGCCTTCGGGATCGTCTCGCCGACCAGGGCCACGGTCAGCGCCATCATGATAGCGGCGCCGAGGCCCTGCAAAGCCCGGGCAGCGATCAACAACCGAAGTGTCGGCGCGACGCCGCAGAACAACGAGGCCGCAGTGAACAGCACGATGCCCCAGAGCAACAAGCGGCGGCGGCCGATGAGATCCCCCAACCGCCCGACGCTGACGATCAACGTGGTGATGGCGAGGAGATAGGCCAGGACGATCCACTGCACCGCCTGGAAGGAGGCACCGAAGGCATGCGCCAGGGTCGGCAGGCCGACATTGGCGATGCTGGTATCGAGCGAGGGCATCAGCATGGAGAGCGACAGGGCGGCCAGCGCCCAGCGCGCCGCGCCGGTCAGGCGAGCTGGCTGAGACAGGGCTTCGACGATCTTTCGGCCTGATGCCGGGAAGGTTTCGGTGGGGGATTTCAACTTCGACTCCGCTATCTGGCAACGCCTGTTTCAGGCCTGCCGGAGAGCGTAACCGGCCGCATATCATGGCGAAATATGCAGCGATTGCACTTTATTCGTGCGTTTGACGCCATCTCACCTGTGCTAGGATGCCGCCATGTTGATGCCCGATCTCAATCTGCTGGTCACCCTAGACGTGCTGTTGACCGAAGGCAGCGTCGCCCGCGCCGCCCGGCGCCTGCAACTCAGCCCCTCGGCGATGAGCCGGGCGCTGGCGCGCCTTCGCGAGGCAACCGGCGACCCGTTGCTGGTCAGGGCCGGGCGCGGCCTCGTCCCGACGCCGCGTGCTCTGGAGCTGCGGGAAAGCGCAAGCCGGCTGGTGCAGGATGCCCAGGCAGTGCTGCGCCCGGTCGAGCAGCCCGATCTCCGCCAGGTTGAGCGAACCTTCACCATGCGGACCCGCGAAGGCTTCGTGGAGAATTTCGGGCTGGCGCTGATTTCGCGCGTCAGCAAAGAAGCGCCAGGCATCCGCCTGCGCTTCCTGCAGAAATCGGACAAGGACAACGCGCCGCTGCGGGAAGGCAGCGTCGATCTGGAAACCGGCGTCGCCGGGGCCGCTGCCGGGCCGGAATTGCGCATCCAGGCGCTGTTCCGGGACCGCTTCGTCGGGGTCGTGCGCAAAGGCCATGATCTGGGCAAAGGTGAAATCACCGCCGCCCGCTATGCCGCCGGCCGCCATATCGGCGTTGCTCGCCAGACCATCGACCGCGCGCCGGTTGATGATGCCTTGGCAGCGCTGGGGCTGGAACGCAACATCGCCACTTTTGTCAGCGGCTTCTCGACCGCCTTGGCGCTGGCCCGCAGCTCGGACCTGATCGCCACCGTGCCGGAGCGCTATACCGGCAATCTGCGCGCCGGCATGCATAGCTTCGCTTTGCCGGCCTCGCCACCGGACATCACCATCTCGCTCTTCTGGCACCCACGGCTCGATGCCGATCCCGTGCACCGCTGGCTGCGCGGCTGCGTACGGGAGGTCTGCTGCAAGGGGCTCTCAACAGAAGATTGATCGGCGACCGACGCCTCATCCCGCGGTATTGCCGCCATCAACCAGCCAGCCGGCGCCGGTGACGTAGCTGGCATCATCCGAGGCGAGGAAGGCGACCACCCTGGCGATCTCTTCCGGCCGACCGACGCGGCCCAGAGGAAAGGCGTTACCCTTGCGGGCCAGCCCGACTGCAGGATCCTCGCCGCCGGAGACGATGCCCTCCACCAGCATCGGCGTTTCGACATCGCCCGGGCAGACGGCATTCACGCGCACACCCTGCGGCCCGTGATCGAGCGCCATCGCCTTGGTGAGCTGCAGCACCGCGCCCTTGGAGGCGCAATAGACTGCCTCGTTGCGGCCGGCAACGACGGCAAAATCGGAGGCGATATTGACGATGCTGCCCTTGCCGGCCTTGACCATATGGCGCAAGGCGGCGCGCGAGCAGCGCATCAGGGCGGTGACATTGACCTCCATCACCCGCGCCCAGTCGTCATCGCTGGTTTCCAGCACCGAGCCGCGATGGGTGATGCCCGCATCGTTGACGAGAATGTCGATGGTGCCGCAAACGGCCACTGTCTCGGCGACAAGCCGCTCAGGAAAGGCCGGATCCGCGATATCGCCGGCGATGAAGCGGCCGCCAAGCGTCTCGGCGATTTCGCGGCCGGCCACTTCATTGCGCCCTGTCAGCATGAGGCGGGCACCGCAGGCAGCGAAATGCGCCGCGATGGCATGCCCGATGCCGGAGGTCGCGCCGGTGATGAGCGCCACCTGGCCGGATAGGTCCGTCATTCTTTTCCCCAACCGGATCGAGTTTAGAAGTTCTCCACCCAGGGCCGAAGCTCGATCTCCCAGGACCAGGCGCTGCGCGGCTGCTGCAGCACGGCGATGTAGGACTGCGCGATGGCATCGGGATCGAGCAGGCTGTCGGGCTTGTCGGCGGGTTCCGGCCTGGCGGCACTGCGGACACCGCCATCGATGACGAAATGGGCGACATGAATACCCTTGGGCGACAGCTCACGGGCGGCGCTCTGCGCCAGGCCGCGGAGCGCGAACTTACCCATCGCAAAGGCCGAGGAGAGCGGGAAGCCTTTGACGCCGGCAGTGGCACCGGTGAGCAGGATCGCGCCATGACCCTTGGGCAGCATACGCCTGGCGGCCTGCTGCACGGTGAGGAAGGCGCCGAAGGCCGAGACCTCGATCGCCTGCTTGACGCCGGCGGGATCGAGCTCCGCCAAGGGACCGCGGAGCCGCCCGCTGGCATTGTAGACGACCAGATCCGGCTGACCCAGTTTGGCATCCGCCGCGTCGAACAACCGTGCCACGGCAGCCGGATCGGCGGCATCGACGGCGAAGCTCTGAGCGCCGGTCTCGCGGGCGAGATCGGCGAGCTTGGCGGTGTCGCGCGCGGCGATTCCGACCTTGAGGCCGAGCTTCGACAACTGGCGGGCGAGCGAGGCGCTGATGCCGGGGCCGGTGCCGACGATCAAGGCGGTGCGATAGGGAATCTCGGTCATGAAACCTCCTGGGGGCATCCGGCAGATAGACTTGGCCGGATCAGCGGCGGGATCGGGTGAGACGGGACATGAGACACCGCGCGTGACGGCGCGGATGCCGGATCCTGGCACTGCTCCGGCCAACCGGCAACCCCGTCGGGAACGGCCGGCCCGGAAGCCAGCAACTTATTGAAACATTTATTATTTCCCGCCAGTTGATCTTGCCCGTCGCAACCCCTATCTTGCGCCGCAACCATGCCAGTCTGGCGTTACCCTGTTTGGACTTTAGATGACCGATCTCAGCCACATCCGCAATTTTTCCATTATCGCCCATATCGATCATGGGAAATCGACCCTGGCTGACCGCCTGATCCAGGCCTGCGGCGGTCTCACCGACCGCGAGATGAAGGACCAGGTGCTGGATTCCATGGAGATCGAGCGCGAGCGCGGCATCACCATCAAGGCGCAGACCGTGCGCCTGACCTATAAGGCCAATAACGGCGAGACCTATCAGTTGAACCTGATGGATACGCCGGGCCATGTCGACTTTGCCTATGAGGTCAGCCGCTGCCTCGCCGCCTGCGAAGGCTCGCTGCTGGTGGTGGATGCGAGTCAGGGCGTCGAGGCCCAGACCTTGGCGAACGTCTATCAGGCGATCGACGCCAATCATGAGATCGTGCCGGTCCTCAACAAGATCGACCTGCCGGCGGCCGAGCCCGACCGGGTCAAGCAGCAGATCGAGGACGTGATCGGCATCGATGCCTCGGATGCGGTGCCGATTTCCGCCAAGACCGGCATCGGCATCGATCTGGTGCTGGAAGCGATCGTCAACCGCCTGCCCGCCCCGACCGGCGATGCGGCGGCGCCCTTGAAGGCGATGCTGATCGACAGCTGGTACGACGCCTATCTCGGCGTGGTCATCCTGGTGCGCATCAAGGACGGTGTCCTCAAGCCCGGCATGAAGATCAAGATGATGGCGGCCGATGCGCTCTACACGGTGGAAAAGGTCGGCGTCTTCTCGCCCAAGGCCGTGCATCTGCCGCAGCTGACCCCCGGCGAGGTCGGCTTCATCACCGCCGGCATCAAGGCCGTCGCCGATTGCCGCATCGGTGACACCATCACCGAGGAGAAGCGCCCGGCGGCCGAAGCCCTGCCCGGCTTCAAGCCCTCGATCCCGGTGGTCTTCTGCGGCCTCTTCCCGACCGATGCCGCCGATTTCGAGAATCTGCGCGACAGCCTCGCGAAACTTCGCCTCAACGATGCCAGCTTCCATTACGAGATGGAGACCTCGGCGGCCCTCGGTTTCGGCTTCCGCTGCGGCTTCCTCGGCCTGCTGCATCTCGAGATCATCCAGGAGCGCCTGGAACGCGAGTTCAACCTCGACCTCATCACCACGGCGCCCAGCGTCGTCTACAAGATCCATCTCATCAAGGGCGAGGTGATGGAGCTGCATAATCCGGCCGATATGCCGGATGTGATGAAGATCGAAAGCATCGACGAACCCTGGATCAAGGCGACGATCCTGGTGCCGGACGAATATCTCGGCTCGATCCTGAAGCTGTGCGAAGACCGCCGCGGCGTGCAGGTCGAGCTGACCTATGCCGGCAGCCGCGCGATGCTGGTCTATCGCCTGCCGCTCAACGAAGTGGTGTTCGACTTCTATGACCGCCTGAAATCGGTCAGCCGCGGCTATGCCAGCTTCGACTATCAGATGGATGGTTACGAAGAGGGCGACCTCGTCAAACTCAACATCATGGTCAATGGCGATCCGGTCGATGCCTTGTCGATGATCGTGCATCGCGGCCAGTCGGAAAATCGCGGCCGCCAGCTCTGCACGCGCCTCAAGGACCTGATCCCGCGCCAGCTCTTCAAGATCGCCATCCAGGCGGCGATCGGCGGCAAGGTGATCGCCCGCGAGACGGTCAGCGCCATGCGCAAGGACGTGACGGCGAAGTGCTATGGCGGCGATATCAGCCGTAAGCGCAAGCTGCTCGATAAGCAGAAGGAAGGTAAGAAGCGGATGCGGCAATACGGCAATGTCGAGATTCCGCAATCGGCTTTCATCGCCGCCCTGAAGATGTCGGATAACTGAGCGACATCCGAGACTGAGCCTGAATCACGGGATTGCCACCCTCGGACTTGACCCGAGGGTCCATGCCTGAATCAGCACGCCACCGCCGACATGGATTGCCGGATCAAGTCCGGCAATGACAGCTCTGTGGGTGCCAACAACCAGCCTTGTGAAAAGTTGGCATGCCTAAGCATCCCCCTGCGGGTCATGGCTGAGCTGGCCGCGATCGCTGTTGCCCGATAGATCGGCGCGGATCGCTGGTTCGCGCGGCAGCCAGATGGTGACGGCGGTGCCGCGTTCCGGCTCGCTTTCAATCTTGAACGTGCCGCCATGCAATTCGGCCAGCGCCTTCACCATCGGCAGGCCGAGGCCCGTGCCCTGGTGGCTGCGGGTGTAGGGATTGTCGAGCTGGCCGAAGGCCGAGAGCGCCACCGGAATATCCTCCGGCGTCATGCCGATGCCAGTATCCTCGACGGTGATGGCGACACCGTCGTCCAGCACGCTGCAGCTCAAGAGGATGCTGCCGCCGGCGGGGGTGAACTTGACCGCATTGGTGAGCAGGTTGAGCACCATCTGCGTCACCGCCCGGCGGTCCGCCTTCAGGCCGGGGCGGCGCGGCGGCATCTGCAAAGCAAGGCGCAGATTGTTGTCGCGGGCGCGCTGTTCCACCAGCCGCAAGGCGGCCTGCAGCACTTCGAAGAGATCCAGCGGCTCGATATGCAGGCGATGCTTGCCGGCCTCGATCTTGGAGAGATCGAGAATGTCGTTGATCAGCGACAGCAGCAGATGGCCGCTGTCATGGATATCGCCGGCGTAGTTGCGATATTGCTCGCCACCCAGCGGCCCGAACATCTCCAGCATCATGGCTTCGGAAAAGCCGATGATGGCATTGAGCGGCGTCCGCAATTCATGGCTGATATTGGCGAGGAACTCCGACTTGCTGCGATTGGCAGCCTCGGCATTCTGCTTTGCCTCGATCAGCGATTCCGTCATCGCCCGGCGCTCCTGCGCTTCGCCTTCGAGGCGCTGCACCGTTTCCGCGAGCTCGGCGGTGCGCTGCGCGACAATGCTTTCCAGCTGGCGGTGCGCCCGGTCGAGGGCGAGACGCTTGCTCTTTTCGTCGACGATACGCGAGCCGAGGCTCTGGCGCTGCTGGTCGGCCATGGTCATCAGGCTCGCCTGCTGCAGCGCGTGATAGATTTCGAAGTGGCGCAAGGCCGACTCATAATCGCCGTTCGCCTTGGCGGCGTCGCGCAGGATCAGGCGGCAGCGTGGCATGTTCTCATGCGTGCCGGTGGCCTCGATATAGCGCAATGCCTCTTCACCGATCTGCAAGGCCGCGGGAACATTGCCGAGACGCAGCTGCAGCGCCGCCTGCAGGCACATGGTTTCCCCCTGCGCGGCAGGGCTTTCGAACAAAGTCGCGACGCGTTGGGCCACTTCCAGGCTCTGCACCGCTTCCGGCAACTGCCCGAGATTGATCATCGCATCCGCTGTGCCGTTCAGGGTGCGGAGCTGCAGCCGGCGATCCTCGATATGACGGGCCAGAGCGAGCGCGCGATGGTGGTAACGCAGCGCCTCGTCATAGCGGTGCCGCAGCTGTTCCAGCTGGCCGAGCCGCATCAGGCTGGTGGCCCGGGCACTGAGGCCGGAGAAATCCTGGGCACCGGTATTGGCGAGATCGAGGGCGCGCAAAAGGTGGCGCTGCGCATCCTCCAGCAGATGCATGCGGCTATAGGTGGCGCCGAGCAGACGTTCCGCCTGGGCCTGGCCCATGACATCGCCGGCCTCGATGAAATGCTGCAGAGCCCGCTCGGCATGATCGAGGGCCAGGTTGAGCCGGTTGAGATCGCCATGCAGCAAGCCGCTGGCCAGCAGCATTTCGGCGCGATCGATATCTTCCACTTCACCGGGGAATTGATCCCGCGCGACATCGAGCGCCATCTCCGCTTCGCGATAGCGGCCCAGGAGATGGAGCGTCCGGGCCAGCTGTATATTGGCGCGGGCCTGCCAGAGGGGATCCGCAACCTGGGCGGTCAGCGCCCGCAAGGCGCGGGCCTCCATCAGGGCTTCATTGAGATCGCTCGCCATCAGCACGCGGACGAGGTCGCGCCGCCAGGGAAAAGTCGTGTTAGGGCGATCTCCGGCTTCGATCAGCGCGCGCAGACGCTTGGCCTCGGCCTGCGCGGTCGGCGCAGCCGAAGATCGATGCGGAAAATCGATCGCCTCGGTCATCATCGTCACCAGCCTGCGGCGGGGATTTGCCAAATACCCGCGCAACCGCCGGCCCCCTACCCAACAGCACTCCCAGTCTAATTTCTTTTATCCCGGAAGAACCACCAATTCCGGTTACACGACGCGTAAGCCCTGAAGCAGACTCGGCCCGCCGGCGGAGACTGTCTCGTCAGGACATATCGGGATTATGCGGCGAAAGAAAGGCATCCCCTATCATTTGTCAATAGAAAGGGCGCTCGCCATGGCGTCGGAGGGGTCAGCGGATTTTACTATAAATTGCTATTGAATTTTCACCCCTGCCCTTGGGTCACTCCCTGTCCCCCAGGGCGCGCGCCAGCAGCCAGAAGGCGCCGCCGAGGCACAGCGATACCAGCCAGGCCGGGGCGGCAAACACCGCCGCCGCCGCGTCCTGGATGGCGCCGCCGGGGAGGCGGCCCAGGATCGCTCCGGCGTCGATCGTGGCGTTCTGCAGGAATGCCCGCAGCGTCAAATCCGCCGGTAGATGCCGCATCCTGTCGAACAGTTGGATCGCGCCGAAGAATAACGCCGCGAAAATGAAAATCAGGCTCAGCACCTTGATTGCACGCATTCTCCCGCCTCAGGCCCCGCCAGGCTCTTCTTTGGGTCGCGCCCGTCTCTTGCTATCACAACAACCTGACAGTTAGCGATCCACGGTCAGGGGTGCGCGCTTGGCATCCTTTAGTGCCAGTCGCATCATCGGCCTGGGAACGATCCCGCCGCCCGGCTTACCGCGGCGACGGCGCCCATTCCCGGTTTCCCAAGGCCGGCTCCAGCGCGGATTTGACCCGTTCCTTAGGTTATTGCCAAAGACCGGGGCGTCGGTTAGGTTCCGCGCCGTCGCCGTTTTGCCGGCGAACCCGGAGGGGTGGCCGAGTGGTTGAAGGCGCACGCCTGGAAAGTGTGTATACGGGAAACCGTATCGAGGGTTCGAATCCCTCTCCCTCCGCCATCTTGACCCCATGGTCATGTTTGCGAACGAACTGCCGCCGGGTACCGCCTTTTCCCTCTATAGCCCGCTATTCGCAAGCGCATTGAGCCTGCCAGTCGGGCAAGCCGAACCGCTGCTGTTGGAGCGAGTTTTGGCATTTAGTCGCCGGTTTCGATGCGGGGCACGTCTATCTTAGCCCCTCGTTCGCCCGGGCGAAGCGACCTGGCGCCATGCCGAGCCGTTTGCGGAACGCGGTGCTGAAAGCACTGGCAGATTCATAGCCGATCTCGTCCGCGATGCGGTCAAGGGACTTTGCCCCGCGCATCAGAGCATCCTTGGCAAGCGCCATGCGCCAGCGCGCCAGATATTCGATCGGTGCACAGCCGAGCCTCTCGCCGAATCGTACAGCAAAAGCCGAGCGCGACATGCCGGCGATTGCCGCCAGTTCGGCCACCGTCCAGTTCGCTCGGACATCCACGTGCATGGCGGCCAGGACACGTGCAAGGCCGGGGTCGCGCATCCCGTTCAACAGCCCCGCAGGAACCGCCGCGCCACCGACGCCGCGCCAGCGCATCGCCTCTACCAGCAGCACCTCCAGCATGCGCCGGACGATCAGCTCCTTGCCGGGATGATCGGCGACGCATTCTTCGGACAACAGCTCTATGAGGCGCCCGAACCGGGCCGCCCGGCCTTCATGCGCCCGGATGAGGATGAGGTCTGGCAGCAGCGCGAGCAGGAGCGGCGCGTTCACCCGTTCGAAAGCGAAGCTTCCGCCCAGCGCGACAAAATCAGGCACGCCCTCGGGATCGCCATGCCGCACCGCCTCTTCGCTGGGCTCCGCGGGTAGGCATGGGACACCAAGCTCGCTGCAAAGCGAGAAGGCGGGCGTCGCCGGCAACAGCAGGAAATCGCCCGGCGCCAGATGGAGCGGCTCCCTGCCGTCGAACGCGATCCAAGCCTCGCCGGAGAGGACGATCGTGAAGCCCGGGGCGTCATGGGCCTGATAGCGGACGCCCCATTGCCCACGGCCCGAAATCGGCTTCGAGATGGCAGCGCTCGGCCGCAACAAGGCAATGATATCGCTGAGAGGGTCCATGTTTGGACGATTCATAATGATTTTTGGTATTTTGATTATATATCGTCCCGACTACTTGGTCTATCCCTTCCCGTTGAACACAAGGAGACAGATGATGACCAAGGCAATCCTGATCACCGGTGCCTCATCCGGCTACGGCAAGGCCACCGCTGAATACTTCCTCTCTCGCGGATGGAATGTCGTTGCGACGATGCGGCGTCCTGATCCCGGCCTATTCGGCGAGGAAACGGGGCGGCTGCGCGTGCTGCCGCTCGACGTGACGAGCGAGCGCAGCATCGCTGCCCTCCTAAAAGCAGCCGGTCAGGTCGACGTGCTGGTGAACAATGCCGGAATCGGCATGGCGGGCGCGTTCGAAGCCACGCCCATGACCGCGATCCGTAAGATTTTTGACACCAACACCATCGGTGTAATGGCGATGACCCAGGCCTTCATCCCGCAGATGCGCGAGCGCCGATCCGGCGCCATCGTCAATGTGACGTCGAGCGTCACGCTGGCACCTTTCCCCCTCGCAGCCGCCTATACGGCCAGCAAGCAGGCGATCGAGGGATTTTCCGGTTCGCTCGCGCATGAACTGGGCTATTTCGACGTTCGCGTGAAGCTGGTCGAACCCGGCTATGCGCCGACCACGAACTTCGCGGCGAATGCCATCGTACCGCTGGAGCAACTGCTTCCGGGTGACTATGCGACCTTCGCCCAGCCGATTCTGGAAGGTTTCGCCAAGCCCGCCATGACCACCAGGGAAAGCGACGTTGCCGAGGCGATCTGGAATGCAGTTCATGACGCGTCCGGCCAGCTTCGCTTCCCGGCCGGTCCGGACGCCGCGGCCCTGATTCAGGGAAGCTGAGGCCTGTCCGCGCGACGCAGCGGTATCTGGCCGTAATCCTTTTGACTGCGGATATACTCGGGCTGCGCGACATGAGCACAAGGCGCAAGACCCAGCCGTGTCTCCGGCCTCACCGCTGTCAGCGACGCAATCGCCGCCGAAGCTCGCTGATCATCGGGCGGTCCAATAGGTTCGTCATCGGTCGCGCCCAGTTCGGCCGGTCCGCTTCCATGTCGAGGCCGATGCGCCGGCCTCGGAGCCCTCTGACAGCGAGCGGCATCGGCATGAACGCCCCCAGGCCAGGAACGCGGTTGCGCTGAACGCCGCCCCCAAAGCCGAAACGCCGAACCACCCCGCATGGGCATAGGTCATGGTTGCAGCAATGGCTCCGAGGGCGCTGCCGGCGGAATAGAACACCATGTAGCCGCCGACGAGACGGCTGCGGGCCTCGGGGTGGCGCTCGATTATGATGCTCTGATTGGTGACATGGACCGCCTGCACGGCGAGGTCGAGCAGAATGACGCCGGCAAGCAGCAGAGGCATGGAATGCGGCAAGGCCGCGATCATGCCCCATGATGCAAGCAGGAGCGCCAGCGAAAGCCCCGTGGTCCATTCTCCGAAGCCGCGATCTGCAAGCCGTCCCGCGCCCGTGGCCGCAAGCGCCCCGGCCATCCCGACAAGACCGAACAGACCGATCTGGGTATGGGAATAGGCGAACGGCGGTGAACTGAGCGGCAGCACCAGCGCCGTCCAGAACGTGCTGAAGGCCGCGAAGATCAGCAGCGCGAGAATACCGCGGGCCAGCAATACCCTGTCACGGAGGAAGAGGGCGGGAACGGAGCGCAGCGTCGCGCCATAACCGCCGGTGCCTGTCGGCATCGCATGCCGCGGCAGAACGCGCAGAAGCAAAATGACCATGGCCGCCATCACGACGGCGGAGGTCAGATAGACCACCCGCCAGCCCCCGAGATCAGCGAGCAAGCCGGCGACGAAGCGGGCTGCGAGGATGCCGATGACGATACCGCTCGTCACCATTCCGACAGCCCTGCCGCGCGTCGATGGAGTTGCCAGCGTGGCGGCAAAGGCCACCAGAACCTGGACCACAACGGCGAGCAGCCCCATCGCCGCCATGCTGGCAAACAGGATCGCTTCGCTTCTCGCCGTCGCCACGGCGAACAATGCGATGACCGACAGGATGCCCTGGCCGACGATCAGGCGACGACGATCCATCAGATCACCGAGAGGCACGATGAAGATCAATCCCAACCCGTAACCAGCCTGCGCCATCGTTACGACGATACCCATCGCGGCGGGCGCAATTTCGAAATCTCGCGCCATGGAGCCGAGCAAGGGCTGAGCGTAGTAGATGTTCGCAACGCTGAGACCTGCCGCAACGGCGAAGATCAGCGTCATGGCCCGCGAGAGATCTGCCTCCGGTTGCCGATGTCCTCGGCCGCTTTCTGCGTGGTCCATGCTCATTCCGTTTATGAAACACCACCTGGTTTCATATCGAGACCACTTGTGCAGAAGGAAATCTAGTTCTATTATAGAACTAGAATGTGCGGGCGGAGATCGAGATCATGGTCAAGCGGGTCAGCCTGTGGGATGCCGGATGTCCCGTGGCACGGGCGCTCGACGTCATCGGCGACTGGTGGTCGCTGTTGATCATCCGCGACGCTTTCGACGGTGTTCGGCGTTTCAGCGAGTTCCAGACCGGCCTCGGCATCGCCAAAGGCATGCTGGCGGCACGGCTGCGCCATCTGACCGAACGCGGCATCCTGGATACCGCCCCGGCCTCGGACGGCTCCGCCTACCGGGAATATGTCCTGACGGAAAAAGGACGCGGTCTCTTTCTCGTCATCGTTGCGCTGCGCCAGTGGGGCGAGGACTATCTCTATCGCCCGGATCAGTCGCGGTCCTCGCTGGTGGACATTGAGACAGGCAATCCTGTCGCTCGGCTGGAACTTCACGCGCTGGACGGCCGACCGCTGGGATGGGGTGATACGCAGGTGAGAAAGACCTCGCACAGCAACAGCGACGGGGCCGGGACATAAACGCTGCCGGCTACGCGACGCCGCCGATTGCCGCACAATCGGAATACCCACTGAGCATCATAAGCTTCTGATGATTTCGTGGCGCCCATCTTCGTCGCGCGCTGCCTGTGAGGCTGTGCTGAGGCCAGCCATCTTAGCCTGAAAGCCCGGGCCCTTCCGTCGCGTCGCGCCGGCTGCTAAGACACACCAGAGCGCGATGGACAAAAACCGTGACAGAGATGCCGACCGATCCGACGATCCACTATTTTCCGGGCCGGGACGGCCTGCAGCTTGCCTATCGCGAGATCGGCGAAGGGCGGCCGGTGGTGCTGATCCACGGCTACTTCTCCACCGCCACCGTCAACTGGATCCGCTATGGCCATGCGGCGAAGATCGCTGCGGCCGGCTACCGCGTCATCATGCCGGACTTGCGGGCGCACGGCGACAGCGCCAAGCCGCATGGCGCCGCCGCTTATCCCCCCGATGTGCTGGCCGATGACGGCTTTGCCCTGATCGAGCATCTCGGCCTTACCGATTACGATCTCGGCGGCTATTCATTGGGCGCCCGCACGGTGATGCGGCTGCTGGCGCGCGGCGCGCGGCCCGGCCGCGCCATTGCCGCCGGAATGGGATTGCAGGGCATCCTCGATGCGGTGGGGCGCGGCGACCATTTCCGCCACATCCTCACCCATCTCGGCAGCTTCGAGCGCGGTTCGCCGGAATGGATGGCCGAAGCTTTTCTGAAGACGGTCGGCGGCGATCCCGCGGCGCTTCTGCATATCCTCGACACCTATGTCGATACGCCGCGCACGGCGCTGGCGCAGATCAATCTGCCGGTCCTCGTCGTGGCGGGCATCGACGACAGCGACAATGGCTCGGCGGAGGCCTTGGCCGACGCCTTGCCGGACGGCCATCACCAGGCTATTGCGGGCAATCACATGTCCGCCGTCACGGGCAGCGAACTCGGCGCGGCGATGGCACAATTTCTTGCCAACCGATAGGCGTCATCGGCTGCCCTGCTGACCGCGGAGCCATCGGCGGGGTGGAGCGCATGTATATTGATTTCGCCGCGCTTTCCGCTATGTCGTCATTGCCGTTAGCGCTTGCGACGAGGGGAAATTTCCCCGATGCTGGCGACGATATGCAAGATTCCACTCCGCATTCTCAAGAACATCAAGCCGATACCCGCAGTTTCAAGCCCCGCTGGCGCTATCGCGGCTTCTGGCGCCGCAACATCGTCTTCATCCTCGGCGCCTGCCTGATCGGACTGGTCTCTGCCGGTTTCGCCCGCGCCGCCGATACCGCACAGCAGTGGTTCGAATATGCGCGCATGGCCTCGCCGCTGCTGGTCCTGCCGGCGACGATGGTCGGCTTCGTTCTGGCAGCCGCAGCTACCACGCGCTGGTATCCGACCTCGCGCGGCAGCGGCATCCCGCAGGTCATTGCCGCGCGACGCACGGCTGAACTTGAACGACGCGAGGAGTTGATCGGTGGAAAAGTCACCCTCTGGAAGATCGCCCTGACGCTGGCCGGCCTGCTGTTCGGCGCCTCGATCGGCCGCGAAGGGCCGACGGTGCAAGTCGGCGCCTGCATCATGTTCCTGCTGGGCAGCTATGCCGGCCTGCGCAAGCCGCAGGGCTTGGTGCTGGCCGGCGCCGCTGCCGGCATTGCCGCCGCCTTCAATACGCCGCTCGCAGGCATCATGTTCGCCATCGAGGAAATGGCCAAGAGCTATGAGAAGCGCATCAGCGGTCTGATCATCGCCGCAGTCGTGGTGGCCGGCGCCGTCAGTGCTGCGCTGCTCGGCAACTACAAATATTTCGGCCATGCGGTCATCACCACGGGCTTCGCCAGGGCCATGACCTATGCGGTGATCTGCAGCATTCCCTGCGGCCTCGCCGGCAGCTTCTTCAGTTACGCGCTGCTGGCGACGGGCAAGGCTTATCGCCGCAGGCTGAACAATGCGCCGATGCGCCTCAAGCGCTATTTGCCTTATGCTTTTCCGGCCTTGTGCGGCCTCATCGTCGGCCTCAGCGGCCTGTTGACGGCCGGCTATGCCAACGGCACCGGCTATGAGCAAACAAAGCTGGCATTGGAAACGGGACAGGCGATGCCGCTGTGGTATGGTCCCTTGAAGCTGTTGGCGACACTCGCCTCTTCCGCCAGTGGGCTGCCCGGCGGTCTCTTCTCGCCATCGCTTTCGGTCGGTGCCGGTCTCGGCTCCCTCATCGCCGCTTTCCTGCCAACGGGGGACCTCAGCACGATCATGCTGCTCTCGACCGCGGCCTATTTCGCCGCCGTGGTGCAATCACCGTTGACTGCCTTCGTCATCGTCACGGAAATGACGGTGAGCAACGACTTGCTGGTGCCGCTCCTGGCCGCCACTTTCATCGCCGCCGGCATCTCCAGTTTCCTCACCCGCGAGCCGCTCTATCACGCCCTCTCGCGGCAGTTCTGAGGCACCCGCTCGCGGCGGGCTCAGATCGCGATCTGGGTCCCGAGCTCGACCACGCGGTTGATCGGCAGGCCGAAGAATTCCATCGCCGTGGTCGCGTTGCGCGCCATCCAGGCGAACAGCGCCTCGCGCCAGCGCATCATGCCGGGCAGCATGCTGGCGACGATGGTTTCACGGCTGAGAAAGAACGACGTCTCCATGATGCTGATCGGCAGGCCGATCTCGCCGGCATGCTTCAGCGCCGCCGGCACATCCGGATCGTCCATAAAGCCGAAAATCATGGTGAGGCGATGGAAGCCGGAGCCGAGATCCTCGGCGAGCAGGCGGCGCGGTACCGGCACATGGGCGACCGGCCGCATTTCCACCGTGAGCAGGATGTTGCGCTCATGCAGGATCTTGTTGTGCTTCAGATTGTGCAACAGCGCCGAGGGGATGCCCTGCGGACGCCCGGTCATGAAGATCGCCGTGCCGGGTACGCGCATCACCCGGCTGGACAGCGACTTCAGGAAGATGTCGACCGGCATCGCATCCTTGTCGATGGATGCCAGCAGCAGCTGACGGCCCTTCTTCCAGGTCGTCAGCATGATGAAGATGACGAGGCCGACCGCCAGGGTGAACCAGCCGCCATGCGCGATCTTGTTGAAATTGGCAAGAAAGAAGGAGGCATCGACAGTGACGAAGATGGCCGTCAGCACCGCCGAGGGCAGCTTCGCCCAATGCCAGATACGGAACAGCACCACCGCCATCATCAGCGAGGTGATCAGCATGGTGCCGGTGACGGCGAGGCCGTAGGCGGAGGCGAGGTTGGTCGAGCTTTCAAAGCCGAGCACCAGCATGACCACGGCGACCAGCAGCATCCAGTTGACGAAGGGGACGTAGATCTGGCCGATCGCCTGGTGCGAGGTGTGCACGACGCGAACCCGCGGCAGCAGGCCAAGCTGGATCGCCTGCTGGGTCAAGGAATAGGCGCCGGAGATCACTGCCTGCGAGGCGATGACGGTGGCGAGGGTGGCCAAGACCACCAGCGGCAAGGTCGCCCAGGCCGGCGCCAGGCGAAAGAACGGATTTTCCAGAGCGCTGGGATCATTGAGCAGAAGCGCGCCCTGGCCGAAATAGTTGAGCACCAGCGAAGGCAGCACCAGGCTGAACCAGGCGAGATAGATCGGGCGGCGGCCGAAATGGCCGAGATCGGAATAGAGCGCCTCGGCCCCGGTCAGCACCAGCACGACGGAACCGAGAACGAAGAAGGCCTTCCAGCCGTGCAGCACGAAGAATTCCACCGCATAGATCGGATTGATCGCTTCCAGGATGGCCGGCCGCTGGAGGATATGGAAGACGCCCAGCACCGCCAGCGTAGCGAACCAGAGAATCATGATCGGTCCGAACAGGATGCCGATGCGATGCGTGCCCTGGCGCTGGATGACGAAGAGCACGATGAGGATCGCCAGCGTCAGGGGAATCACGATGACGTCGATCCCCGGCAGCGCCACTTTCAGGCCTTCGACGGCACTCAAGACCGAGATCGCCGGGGTGATCATGCTGTCGCCGTAAAAGAGCGCCGCGGCAAAGATGCCGAGCACGGTGATCGCGGCCACCGAGAGACGGCCTTTGACGGCGGTGCTGACCTGGGCCAGCAAGGCAAGGCTGCCGCCCTCGCCGTCATTGTCGGCGCGCAGGATGATGGTGACGTATTTGAAGGACACCACCAGCATGATCGACCAGAAGATCAGCGACAGGATGCCATAGATGTTGTCGACATTGATCTCCAGCCCGTGATGACTGCTGAAGCATTCCTGCAACGCATAGAGCGGGCTGGTGCCAATATCGCCATAAACGACACCCACCGCTCCGATTGCCAGTGCCGTGATCGAGCGGCGCCCTGCTCCGGCGTGAAATTGCTGCATCTAGACTATGGTCCTTCTCGTTCACGCGGACAGCCGGGCCAGTCGCTCTGCCGCCGGACCGGTGCCGCGCTGCGCTCTAGCACAGCAGCGGGGTCTCCACCATCCGGCGCTACCTTTCGCCGCAGCCGTAACGTCAGCTAGCTGACATTGAATTCGGATGCCGCGTTAAATCTCCACCTGCGTTCCCAGTTCCACCACCCGGTTGGTCGGCAAGCCAAAAAAGTCCATGGCATTCGCTGCGTTGCGCGACATCCAGGCAAACAGTGCCTCGCGCCAGAGCATCATCCCGGGCAGCATACTGGCGACAATGGTCTCGCGGCTGATGAAGAACGAGGTCTCCATCAGGTTGATGGGCAGCCCGATCTCATCGGCATGACGCAAGGCTGCCGGTACGTCGGGATCGTCCATGAAACCGAAGATCATGGTCAGGCGATGAAAGCCGCTGCCGAGATCTTCCGCCAGCAGCCGCCGCGCCACCGGCACATGGGCAACCGGCTGCATCTCCACGGTCAGCAGGATGTTGCGTTCGTGAATGATCTTGTTGTGTTTCAGATTATGCAGCAGGGCCGAGGGGATGCCCTGCGGCCGGCCGGTCAGGAAGATCGCCGTGCCGCTCACCTTGGTGGCCCGATTGGAGATTGACTTCAGGAAAATATCGACCGGCATCGCATCCTGGTCGATGCGCGCCGTCAGCAATTGGCGGCCGCGCTTCCAGGTGGTGAGCAGAATGAAGACCACCAGCGCCACGGCCAGGGTGAACCAGCCGCCATGGGTGATCTTGCCGACATTGGCAGAGAAGAAACTGAGGTCGGCGATCAGGAAAACGGAAACCAGCAGGATGGCCGGCAGGCGCGGCCAGTGCCAGATGAAGAAGATCACGCCGGCGATCAGCAGGCTGTCGATCACCATCGTGCCCGTCACCGCAACACCATAGGCGGCGGCGAGATTGCTGGAGCTCTGGAAGCCGAGCACCAGGATGACGACGGCGGTCATCAGCATCCAGTTGACGAAGGGAACATAGATCTGCCCCATGGTCGCATGCGAGGTATGGACCACCCGCAAGCGCGGCAGGAAGCCCAGCTGGATCGCCTGCTGCGTCACCGAATAGGCGCCGGTGATCACCGCCTGCGAGGCGATGATGGTGGCAATGGTCGCCAGCACCACCAACGGCAGCGCGGCCCATTCCGTGGCCAGGCGGAAGAACGGATTCTCGATCGCCGTCGGATCATTCAGCAACAATGCGCCCTGGCCGAAATAATTGAGCACCAGCGAGGGCAGAACCAGGCCGAACCAGGTAAGGCGGATCGGCCGGCCACCGAAATGGCCGAGATCGGAATAGAGCGCTTCGGCGCCGGTCAAAGCCAGCACCACGGAACTCAGCACCAGAAAGGCGAGCCAGCCATGGACGCGGAAGAATTCGACGGCATAGAGCGGATTGAGCGCCTCGACGATTTCCGGCCGCGCGACAATATGGACGATACCGAGAATGGCGAGCGTGGCGAACCACAGCAGCATCAGCGGGCCGAATAGTGTGCCGATGCGGGCCGTGCCCTGGCGCTGGATCATGAAGAGCACGATGAGGATGGCGAGGGTGACGGGAATGACCAGCATTTCGAAACCTGGCCACGCCACCTGTATGCCTTCGACGGCACTCAATACCGAGATCGCCGGCGTGATCATGCTGTCGCCATAGAAAAGCGCGGCGGCGAAGATGCCGAGCGCCGTCACCGCGGCCACGGCGAATTTGCTTTTGACCGCATTCGAGACCAGCGCCAGCAAGGCCAGGCTGCCGCCTTCGCCGCCATTATCGGCACGCAACACGATGGTGACATATTTGAACGACACCACCAGCATCACCGACCAGAAGATCAGCGAGAGGATGCCGTAGACATTGGTCACGTCGATGCTCAGCCCGTGATGGCTGCTGAAACATTCCTTGAAGGCGTAAAGCGGACTGGTTCCAATGTCGCCATAGACGACACCGATTGCGCCGATCGCCAGGGTCGGAAGCGATTTCCGGCCGGTCTCGGCATGAGACTGCTGCATCTGCGATGCCATCCTTGTACGGGTGCCGGGCAACCGCCCTACCGCCAAGCGATAGCGGCTCGTACCGGCCCCGGTCCCTCACCAAAAGCAGAGAGGCGGGCCGAGATCGGCCCGCCGCTCCAAATGTCCTGTTGTCGGGCCTATTTCTAGCCATCTCCACGAGGGAAGCAACCGACTCTCGCCAGGGGTTCCGACTTACGCAAAAACTTCATGTTACCAGCTTGAAAGCACGAGTAAATTCTGCGCCGTGGCGTTACGGCGAATCCATAACGCGCTTTCATGAACAGGACAGCCGGCGGACAATTCCTGCACGGAGCAGTCGGGCGGCCGTGAATGCGACCACCTCAAGAGGCGGGATTCCGGCGCGGGCGTTGATCTGCTAGGCGCCCGACCTTGTGGCGGCACGGCGCGCCGCGACCCGGCCACGGCCACCGCGGGCAGCAGGATCGGTCGTGGCGGTCTGGCGCAGCAGGTCAGCCAAGCGACGGATATGCGGGTTGTCGAAACTGGCGCTGTCCGGCGCATGACGGGCAGCCAGGCGCACGGCCGCCGCACGCGGATCGGCGGCAACATCGAGGCTCAGCATCCACGACAGCAGCAGATCCTCGGCCGGGCCGGGAAATTCGTCACCCATGGCAAAAGCTTCGGAGATCAATGATTTCGGATCATCGGTCGGCAGGACTTGGTCAGTCATCTCAGATACCCGCTTTCGCATGCCCGGAATATCCACCAATTCCGGCGCTCCAGTTACAGATGCCCGGCATCGCTCTTAACCCGATTTGGTTAACTCAGCTTACTATGCGGTGGGAGAGAGGCCAGCTACTCGTCGGAATCCGCCAGGCCTCTGCCCGAAATGCGACGAATCAGATGGCTCTAAAGGCTCAAATTGCGCCAAATTCGTCACAATCGAATCTCGCTCACACGATAATGTGGCCAAGTCGGCCCTAGAGGCATTGAAATCCCGGCCTATCCCGTTAAGTTTTGTTTAGCAGAACGCTTTACCAAACCGTGACGTGTTTCGTCCGGTTCATATTTTTAAGGAGTCTATTATGTCCGTCATGCCTACGGGTGACGCGACAGGAGATGTTCGCGAAACCCCAGCCACGGCCCAGAGCGGCGACAGCGCCCTGAAGCCCGGCAACCTGCTGGTTGAAATCAGCCCCACCGTCTTCGCCGAGTCGCCCGAGTCGGCCGCTCCCATCGATGCGCCGGTACTGGACAGCCATCACCAGGCCACCATCGCGCTCAATGTCAGCGACGTGCTCGATCTTGGCACCGAATCCATCGCCGGGTTCGAAGCCCTGGTGATCAACGGTGAACAAGGCGATTCCGTGCACCTCTCCAATGATCGCGGCTATGCATGGTCGCGGGCGGAGGCCGAGGCGCCTGACGGATACCAGGTGTTCCAGGCGAGCATGGTCGATGATGCCATCCATGCCCATCCGGTTTATGTGCTCATTCAGGACGACCTGACCGTCATTCTGCAATCCAGCTGAGCTGGGGGCATCGCCGGCGATAGTTCTCCTGCGTTTCAGAATTGCGCGGCCCGTTCGTTGCGGTCCGCTGCGCTTTAACGTGAATTTCTGTTCGTGCGGCGAAAGGGCCGGTTCTGAAAGGGACCGGCTCTAAGCATAAAGACCTGCAACACATGCAGGCCAGAGATCGTTAATGGATCATTGACAGACTCTGTCTCGCCATATTTGAATTATTCCAAACTAAAAGCGAAGAAGAGTCGTCGAGGATACGGCGCAGCCTGACGGGGGTCATGCGCTGCGGCGATTCAAGCAGTCGTTGTTTTAGGAGCGCATGGGGATGTTCGAACGCTTGCTGAGAGTCGGCGTGCGGCGGGGTCATGTAACCGTTATCGATCCTGCCGGGAAACGCCACGAACTGAAATACTCCGCCGAACCGCGCGTGACGCTGCGGATCCACGATGCCGCAACCGATCGCGGCCTTTTCATCAATCCCTGGCTCAAGCTCGGCGAAGCCTATATGGACGGCCGGGTGACCATCGAGGAGGGCACCCTTTACGACCTCATCGACCTTGCCATGGATGGCACCGACGAGGTCCAGTCGGTGACGCTGCAGCGTCTGGTCGGTGGCGTTCACAAGCTGCTGCGCTGGTGGCACCAGCACAATCCGATCGGCTTGGCCCGCGAGCACGTCGCCCATCACTACGACCTGTCGCGCCAGCTCTTCGAGCAGTTCCTCGATGAGAGCATGCAGTATTCCTGCGCCTATTTCGCGACGCCGGAGACGACGCTGCCGCAGGCGCAGCAGGCGAAGATGCGCCATATCGCCTCGAAGCTGCTGTTGCAGCCGGGCCAGCATGTGCTCGATATCGGCTGCGGCTGGGGCGGCCTTGCCATGTATCTCGCCAAGGTCGCCGATGTGAAGGTGACCGGGGTGACGCTCTCGACCGAACAGCATCAGGTGGCGGAAGCACGCGCCAAGGCGGCGGGCCTCTCCGATCGCGTCACCTTCAAGCTGCAGGATTACCGCCTGGAGACGGCGCGCTATGACCGCATCGTCTCGGTCGGCATGTTCGAGCATGTCGGGGTCAAGCATTACGGCGAGTTCTTCGGCAAGGTGCAGGATCTGCTGGTCGATAACGGCGTCGCGCTGCTGCACGCCATCGGCCGCCGTGACGGGCCCGGTTACACCAATCCGTGGCTGCGCAAATATATCTTCCCCGGCGGCTACAGCCCGGCCTTGTCGGAAGTGCTGCCGAAGATCGAGAAGACCAAGCTCTGGGTCACCGATGTCGAGGTGCTGCGGCTGCATTACGCCGAAACGCTGAAGGCCTGGCGGCACAACTTCAACGCCGTGCGCGACAAGATCCGCACGCTCTATGACGAACGCTTCTGCCGCATGTGGGAGTTCTACCTGATCGGCAGCGAGCTTTCCTTCCGCTACGATTACAACATGGTGTTCCAGATCCAGATGGGCAAAGGCATCAACGCGGTGCCGGTGACCCGGGACTACATGTTCGACTGGGAGCGGCGCCAGACCGCTCTGGCAACCGGCAAACCGGCCGACAAGGCCGCTGATAAGGCCGGCCTGGGCGAGCGCGCCGCCGAATAGGCGGTCGTTCGGCGGGTCGGCCGCGGCGTTTCATCAACCGCTTTTCAGCTCGGCAAACGGATCGCTACCCGGAGGCCCCCTTCCGGGCGATTGCTGAGCGCCACCTCGCCACCATGGCTGAGAGCGATGCTTTGCACGATGGCGAGGCCGAGCCCGGTGCCGCCGCTGTCGCGGTTGCGCGAGGCGTCCAGCCGATAGAAGGGCCGGAAGACGAGATCGCGCTGATCCTCGGGAATGCCCGGCCCGTCATCGTCGACCGTGACCAGGACCGATTTTTCTTCCTCGTGCAGGCCGATGCGCGCCCGCTTGCCGTATTTGATGGCGTTGTCGATGACGTTGCGGAAGCACCGCCGCAGCGCCAGCGGCCGGCCGCTGATCGTGTAGCGCGCCGGCAGATCCGGCTGCAGCACAGCCTCCGGTATATCCTCGACCACGTCGCGCAGCAGCGCCACCAGGTCCAGCATCACCGCCGGTTCGCGGTCGCTGTCCTCGCGGGCAAAGGCGAGCGTCGATTTGATCATCGTCTCCATCTCGTCGAGATCGGCCAGCATGCGGCGCTGCGCCTCCGGATCCTCGACGAATTCGGCGCGCAGCCTGAGCCGCGTGATCGGTGTCCGAAGATCGTGGGAGATCGCCGCGATCATCTGCGTGCGGCCATCGACCAGGCGGCGGATACGGGCCTGCATATCGTTGAAGGCATGCGCCGCCCGGCGCACTTCGATGGAGCCCCTTTCCGGTACCGGCTCGTCCAGATTGCCGCGCCCCAGCGCCTCGGCCGCCTGGGTGAAACGCGCCAGCGGCCGCGTCAGGCGGTAGACCGGAAACACGCTGAGCGCGATCGCCACCGCAACCGTGAGGATGATCGAGACGATGAGATCCCAGGAGGCCACTGGCAGCGAACTGACCGAAGCGACATCGAAATTGAGCCAGCCGCCATCCATCAGCTGGACCGCCACGCGGAACCGCCTTTCGCTCGACTGGCGGCTGAGGATCTGCGCCGTCCGGTCCTGCTCGCTGCCCCAGATCTCCGGCCAGATCCGCGCCAGCCAGTTGCTGCTGTTGACCGGCTGCGGGGCATAATTCACCCGCACCTGGCGCCAGTGGATATCCAGCAGCCGCGCCTTGACGACATCGCGCAAACGGGCACAGCGGCTATCCACCGGATCGCCGTCCTGGATGGCGCTGCGCTCGCTGGCGGCGACGTAGAGCGAGGAGCGGCTGATGGCGCTGGCGACGCCGGGTCGCAGGATCGGCGCCGTGTCTTCCAGAAAGGCGACGATCGAGGCGATGCGCTCGGCGGCGCGCACGTCTTCCAGGGCGATGATCGCCTGGTTGCGATTGATGTTGTGGAAAAGCGTCGTTGCCAGCTGCGAGGCGCAGATGCCGGTGACGACGATCACCACCAGCCAGTCGACGATGCTATCGGGCAGGAAACGACGCATTACCTGACCTAGCTGCGCGTGACTTGCGGCGTGAACATATAGCCGCCGCCGCGCACCGTGGTGATCATTTGCGGCGCCGAGGCATCGGTCTCGATCTTGCGCCGCAGCCGGCCGACCTGCACGTCGATGCTGCGGTCGAAGGCGACCGCCGCCCGGCCCTTGGCAAGATCCAGCAGCCGGTCGCGGCTGAGCACGCGCTGGGGCCGCTCGGCGAAGGCGACCAGCAGGTCATATTCGCCGGTCGACAGTTCCACCGGCTCGCCGGCCGGATTGGTCAGCTGCCGGGTGGCAAGATCGAGCTTCCAGCCGTTGAAGATCAGCACCGGATTGCCGTCGCCTTCCACCGCCGCGACCGGCTCGCGGATATCGGTGCGCCGCAGCACCGCGCGGATGCGGGCCAGCAATTCGCGCGGATTGAAGGGCTTGGCGAGATAGTCGTCGGCGCCGAGTTCGAGGCCGATGATGCGGTCGGTTTCTTCCGCCACCGCCGTCAACATGATGATCGGCACTTTCGAACTGGCGCGGACCTGGCCGCAGAGCGTGAGACCGGTTTCACCCGGCATCATCACGTCGAGCACGATCAGGTCGATCCGCGCATCCGCCATGACGCGCCGCATCTCCCGGCCATCCGCCGCGGTCGAGACGCGGTAGCCATGCTTCACCAGGAAGCGGGAGAGCAGATCGCGGATCTCCCGATCGTCGTCGACGATCAGGATGTGGTCGCTGGGGTCGGTCGGCATTAGTTGCGCATCATGTTGAAAAATTTCGCAGTCTTGTTGCCCTGATTAGTTTGGGGACCGGCTTCCTCGGCGGCGATGGCAAAAGTGTAACCGATTGTAACAGCCGCTGGTCGGGTGGCAACAGCGTTACCAAATAGGCCTTCAGATGACATTGCCGCGTTACGCGATCGCATCATCTTCATCACCAAGCGCGGCATGGGCCGGGCATCGTTCGATCTTTCGGCCGATGCGGGGGACCGCACAGGAAGAAGGAATAGCAAGATGTCATCACCAGATCTCAAGAATTTTCCGCCCCGCAAGGGCCGGATGACGAAGCGCAGGATGCTCATGGCCGTCACGGCACTGAGCGGCGCCCTGCTGCTGGGACCGGTCGTCGCCGGCACGGCGGAAGCCTATCCGGCACCCGATAGCTTTGCCGATCTCGCCGCCAAGGTAACGCCCGCCGTGGTCAACATCTCCTCCACCCACAAGGTGACGGAGAGCGACATGCAGGACCAGGGCGCACCCTTCGAGTTTCCCAAGGGTTCCCCGTTCGAACAGTTTTTCAAGCCCTTCGAGGAACAGCAGCGCCAGCAGCATCGCAACGAGAAGGTGATGTCGCTCGGTTCCGGCTTCATCGTCGATCCCGCCGGCTACATCGTCACCAATAACCATGTGATCGAGGAAGCGACGGATATCGAAGTCACCATGACCGACGGCAAGGAATATCCGGCCAAGCTGATCGGCACCGATCCGAAGACCGACCTTGCGCTGCTGAAGATCAGCACGCCGCAGCCTCTGCCTTTCGTCAAATTCGGCGATTCCGACAAGGAGCGTGTCGGCGACTGGATCATGGCGGTCGGCAACCCGTTCGGCCTCGGCGGCACGGTGACGGCCGGTATCGTCTCGGCCCGCGGCCGCGATATCAATGCCGGTCCCTTCGATGACTTCCTGCAGCTCGATGCCGCCATCAATCGCGGCAATTCCGGCGGCCCGACCTTCGATACCGACGGCGACGTGGTCGGCATCAACACCGCGATCGCCTCGCCCAATGGCGGCAGCGTCGGCATCGGCTTCGCCATTCCCTCGAACCTCGCCAAGCCGGTGATCGATTCACTGCGCGAGCATGGCAGCGTCGAACGCGGCTGGCTCGGCGTGCAGATCCAGAAGGTAACGCCGGATCTCGCCAAGGCGCTCGGCCTGCCGCAGCCGGAAGGCGCCCTGGTCGCCGATGTGCAGAGCGACAGCCCGGCGCAGAAGCTCTTGAAAACCGGCGACGTGATCGTCGGCTACAACGGCCAGACAGTCGATGAGATGCGCGAACTGCCGCGCCTGGTTGCCGCCACCAAGCCGCAGACCAAGGTCGACCTGACGGTCTGGCGCGACCATCAGATGCAGAAGGTGTCGCTTGTCATCGGCAAGCTGAAGCCGGATCAGCAGGTTGCGGAAAATACCGCGCCGCAGGAAGACACGACCAACTCATCCGGCAGTGTCGACGTGGCCGATCTCGGCGCCAGTTTCGCGCCGCTGGATGCCGCCGCGCGCACCCAGCTCAACATCGACAAGAGCGTCAAGGGTGTGGTCGTCAGCAACGTCAATGACGACAGCCCGCTGGCGGAGCAAGGCATTGCCGAAGGCGACGTCATCGAGCGGATCGGCGATAGCGCCGTCAGCACGCCGCAGGATGTCAGCCGCCTCACCAAGGATGCGAAAGCCAATCACCAGAGCGTCGTCATGATGCTGGTCGATCATCGCGGCCAGGAGCTGTTCGTCGCGGTGAAATTGGCCGCCGCCTGATGGAATAACCGGCCGGGACGGAAGTCTTAGCCAATTGAAGGATTTATTGCCCGCGTTTCCCAGACGCAAGTTTCCCTGGCGATTGGATGTCACCAAGCTCTGCACGGCAGCGTCCCCCTGCCGCTGATGATGATCCAATCGCATGCCCCATGGTCGGCCCCGACCATGGGACTGTGGCCGGCGCAGGTCTCACCCCTCACCCCCGACCTGCGCCGGTTCTCTTTCCAGCAATCCCGTCCGAGATAAAAGCTGCCCCGCAACGTCGAGGCACAGGCCGCCATTCAGCTCTTGGCGTTCTCTTCGGTAAGGACGCGGGTGAGCAGATCGCGCCAGCGATTGTTCGGCGCCTGATAGCGGACCTCGAGGCCGCTGGCATCGTTCTTCAGCACGACACCATAAGTCGGCAGACCGACTTCCTTGCCGCCGACCGTAATCATGAAGGTGAAATCGATTTTCTGCTTCGGCGCGATCCACTCCGGCGTGCCGGCAATGAGTACATCGAAGGCATTCATGTTGACGATCGTGAAGGGCCGCTGGTCGATCGACACTTGGATGCGCTGGGTGGTGAATCGCAGCGGGGGTGCCGCTGTCTCAGGCTGTTTAGCCATGCTGTTCCCATCAATTCTTGATGCGGGCCGAGCCCGGCGCCGGAACCCTGTTCCGCCGCCAAGTCCTTAAACCATGCTCCATTTGCGTATATTATAGCAGGCAAAACCTAAGACAGCACGGCATTGCGCGCATCCGCCGCGGCCTTACCGCAACGCACAATCGCCGGGTCACGTGCCGCCGGGCGAACCCGTCTCTCCCCGGCCAGCGCCCCGGATCAGCGGTGTTTGAACTGGGGCGGCCGCTTTTCGGCGAAGGCCGACATGCCTTCCTTCTGGTCTTCGGTGGCGAAGGCGGCATGGAACAGGCGGCGCTCGAAGCGCAGCCCTTCGGCGAGGCTGGTCTCGAAGCTGCGATTGACCGATTCCTTGGCGAAGAGCGCGATCGGCAGGGACATCGAGGCGATCTTATTGGCGACCCCCTTGGCCTCTTCCATCAGCTTTTCCGCCGGTACGACGCGGGAGACGAGGCCGCAGCGTTCCGCTTCCTGGGCATCCATCAAGCGGCCGGTCAGGACCAGATCCATGGCCTTGGCCTTGCCCAGCGCCCGGGTCAGGCGCTGGGTCCCGCCGGCGCCCGGGATGATGCCGAGGGTGATTTCCGGCTGGCCGAATTTCGCATTCTCGGCGGCGATGATGATGTCGCACATCATCGCAACCTCGCAGCCGCCGCCCAAGGCAAAGCCGGCCACCGCCGCGATCACCGGCTTGCGGCAGGCGGCAACGCGCTCCCAGCCCTTGGTGATGAAGTCGCTGAGATAGACATCCATGAAGTCGCGATCTTTCATCTCCTTGATGTCGGCGCCGGCGGCGAAGGCCTTTTCGCTGCCGGTCAGGATGATGGCGCCGATCGCTTCATCGGCTTCGAGGAGATCGAGCGCCTGGCCAAGTTCGGCGATCAGCGCATCGCAGAGCGCATTGAGGGCTTTCGGCCGATTGAGCGTGACGATGCCGACGCGACCCTCACGGGTCAGCTGGATGTTTTCATAGGTCATGACGGATTACTTGCCTTCGGAGGAAACCGTGAAACTGACATTGATCGGACCGCCGCCCTGGCCGCCCAGCACATCGATCTTCAAGGTCTGGGCCTTGCGGTGATAGGTGCCGCTGGCGGTCTTCTGCCAGCCGAGCTGCGGCAGGGTATTGTCATAGAAATCGACCACATCCTGCGCTTTGAGATTGCCGGTCGCATAAGCTGTGACGAGCTTGCCGACCGGCGCATCGAAGACCGTCGTTTTGTCCTTCTGCTCGGTCAGGCCCTGGGCCAGCGGCAGATCGTCGACGGCGCTGAGATAATCGACCGCCCAGGCCGGCAGGGGGCGCAGCACCAAGGGAGCGAGAAGCAGGAGGCCGAGGGCGGCTGCGCGCAGGGCGCGGCATAGGCTGGCGGAACGGCGGATCGGTTCGACTTCGGCACTCATCTGATGTCTCCCGGCGGCGACGGGGCGGCCCGTCGGTCTGGGCCAAGTTGTAGCCCGGAAGCCCTGAGGGGGACAATAGCTGCCCGGACTTACAGCCCGGAACGCGGTTCGCTGGATGCGGGCCCAGCGCCGCAAGCGCCCCAAGCGCGCAGGCGCTTATGCCGTCGTTATAAGCGTGCTGAAGGCCATGGCGGCCTGGGTCGGCTGATAGGAACGGTGCCGCAGCAGCCGGAAACGCCGCTCGGCCTCGGGGAGTTCCCAGGAGAGCAAGCGGCCCTCCTGGATGCTGGCCGCCACCGCCAAGGCGGAGATGATAGTGAAGCCGGCGCCGGCTTCGACCGCCAGCCGCACCGCCTCGTTGCTGGGCAGTTCCAGCGAGCGCGGCAGGTTGGCGGGATCGAGCCCGAGCTTGCGCAGCATCGCTTCCATCAATTGCCGCGTACCGGAACCGGATTCGCGCCAGACCCAATCGCCGCTGCCGAGCAGGGCTTCGTCGGCCGCAGCCAGCGGCGCCAGCTGGCGCGACAGTTTCAGCCCTTCGTCGGTGGCGGCGGCCACCAGGACCAGACGGTCGCCGGGCAGCAGCTGTTCCTCGAAGACATCGCCGCTGACCGGTGCCTCGACGATGCCGAGTTCGGCAGCACCGTCACGTACGGCTGCCGCCACCTGCTCGGTATTGCCGATGGTGAGATCGAGATCGATATTGGCGAAGGCGCGGCGGAACCGCGCCATCAGCGGCGGCAGCCAGTAATTGCCGACCGTCTGGCTGGCGGCAAGACGCAGGCGGCCGCGCCGCAGACCGCGCAGATCGGCGAGGCTCGCTTCCGCATCCTGCACGCGGCGCAGAATGGCCTGCGCCTCACCGCACAGCAGCTTGCCGGCTTCGGTGAGTTCGATGCTGCGGCCGATGCGATGAAACAGCGGCAGGCCATGGCGCGCTTCCAAGGCGGCGATGGCGGAGCTTACCGCCGGCTGCGTGAGGTTGAGCACCTCGGCGGCGCGGGTCATGTGCTGGCGTTCCGCCACGGCGAGGAAGATGCGCAGTTGTTCGAGCGTCATCGCGGCCGCCTCATCTCGGCGCGCCGCCTCATGTCAGCGCGACGATCAGGGCGTAGCTGAAAGCGCAGATGAAAAGGCTGGCCAGGGCACCGAGCAGCAGCGGCCGCCAGCCGCGGCGCAGCAGCTTGCCGGCATCGGTGTTGAGCCCCATCGACGCGAGCGCGAGCGTCATCAGGAAGCCGGTGACATCCGGCGCCTTCTGCTGCACGACGAGGGGAATGAAGCCGAGGCTGTTGATCGCCGCCAATGCCAGGAAAGCGAAGATGAAGGTGGGCATCGGCACGCGGCCGAAGGCGGAACGATGCGCATCCGCTTCGTGCCGCGCGCGGGCTGCGATGGCGAAACCCACCGTCAGCACGACCGGCGCCAAGAGGAGCACGCGGGAGAGCTTGGCCAATGTCGCCGTCTCGCCGGCGACCGCGCCGTTCTGATAGCCGGCGGCCACCGCCTGGCCGATCTCGTGGATCGAGGCGCCGGCCCACAGCCCGAATTGATGGGGGCCGAACTGATGCGGGTCGAGATGCAGCAGCGCCGGCAGCAGCGGATAGACCAGCATGGCGATGGTGCCGAAGATGGTGACGCAGGCAACACCATAGGCCGCCTCGTCCTCCGAGCCGCGCACCACGGTATTGCCGGCCATCACCGCCGAGGCGCCGCAGATCGAGGTGCCGAAGGCGATCAGCGCGCGCAATTCCCGCGGCACGCCGAGCAGACGGCCGGCACCGAGCGTGAAGAGGAAGGTCGTCGGCACCACGGCGAGCACGATCGCCGCCCCCGCCCAGCCGAGATCGACCAGCTTGCCCAGCGCCAGTTGCAATCCCAGCAGCGCGATCGCCAGCCGCAGCAGGCTGCGGGCGGCAAAACCGGTGCCCGGCCGGCAGTTCTCCGGCGTGCCGATCAGCGCGTTGAAGCCGAGACCGAGAAGCAAGGCGAGAATGGTCGGGTTGAAGGTCGAAAAACCGCGATAGCCATGCAGCATTTCCGCCAGCACGGTCATGAGCCCGGCGAGCGCCAGACCCGGCAATTGTGCCGGCAAGCGCAGCGATCCGATCAGTGCGCCAGTGCGGAGCGAGCCGGTGGGAAGGGAGGAGGCAGAAGAAATACTTTTGGCCATCGCGAGAATTCCTTTCGGATGACCATGTTATGGGCTGCATTAGATAAATCTAACTGATTGTTTATATCGTTTCAATCAGAAATATTTATTGATCTGCTATCTCTGCCTTCTGCCGCAGTAGAAGGTGGAACGTCCACCTTGCGCGAGGCGGCGGATGCCCCCGGTCCTGGCGAGATCGCAGTCGCAGCCGGGGCAGGGCTGGCCTTCGCGGTCATAGACCTTCCATTGGTGCTGGAAATAGCCGAGTTCGCCATCGGCCTGGACGTAGTCGCGCAACGAGGAGCCGCCGGCCGCGATCGCTTCGGTCAGCACCTGCTTGACGGAGGTGGCCAGGCGTTCCGCGCGTTCGCCCTGCACGGTGGCGGCAATGCGTTTGGGCGAAAGTCCGGCGCGAAAGAGCGATTCCGAGGCATAGATATTGCCGACACCGACCACCAGTTTCTGATCGAGGATGGCGCTCTTGATCGGTGTCTTCCTGCCCTTGAGCGAAGCCGCCAGAGCGGGGCCGTTGAATTCATTGCCGAGCGGCTCGGGGCCGAGATCGCGCAGCAATTTGTGCTGGTCGAGTTCGCCCAAGGGAACGAGGTCCATCATGCCGAAGCGCCGGGCATCGTTGAAGCGCACACAGACGCCGTCATCGAGGGTAAAGACAAGATGATCATGCGTCTCCAGCGCGTCGGGCCGCGCGTCGCTGACCACCATGCGGCCCGACATGCCGAGATGGCCGAGCACGACTTGGCCGTCATCGAGATCGATCAGCAGGTATTTGGCGCGCCGACGGATCGCAAGGATGCCACGTCCGGTGAGGCGGCGGGCGAAATCCGGCGGCAGGGGGAAGCGCAGATCCGGCCGGCGCTGCTCCACCTTGGCAAAGGTCCTGCCGACCATGCGCAAGGCAAGGCCGCGGGCCACGGTTTCGACTTCGGGTAATTCGGGCATGATCGGTCCATCGCCATCGAGACGCGATAGATAACCGCCTCCGGCCCATCATGGGAAGGGCCGTGCGCGCGGCAAGCCGGGTTCAGCGCCCCAACTCGCTGGGAACCGGCACGGCCGGCTTTTTGGCGGGTTTGCCGCGCAGCAGCAGGGCGGCGCGTTCCTGTTCCAGCCGCCGCATCTGGGTGCGGGCCTGCAGGAGATCCTTGCGCGCGACCAGCCCCACCAGCCGCCCGCTGGCCCGGTCCGTGACCGGCAGCCGGCCGATTTCGCTCTGCGCCATGAGATCGGCCGCCGTGCCGACCAGGTCCTCGGGATGGACAACGGCGAGCCCGGCATCGGAAATCAGATCGGCGAGCGCTATTGTCGCCGGATCGCTGTCGGCGAAACCGGCATCCCGCGTCCAGGCCAGTACATCGGCGCGGCTCACCATGCCGCGCAACATGCCCTGCGCGTCGATCACGGGATAGGCGCGGTGACGCGTCTCCCCCGCAGCGGAATCCCCGGTGAAGAAATCGATCGCGGCGGCGATCGTCATGGTCGCCGGCACGGTATCGACCGCGCGCACCATGACATCGCGGATGCGGGCGAGATCGAAGGGATCGATGCCGTATTCCTGCGAAATGTGCAGGCCGCGCCGGGCGATCTTCTCGGTGAGGATCGAGCGCTTCAGCAGCAGCACGGTAACGGCATAGGCAGCGGCGCAAGCCGCCAGCACCGGCAGCAAAGCGAGGTAGTTGCCGGTCAGCTCGACGGCGAAAAGACTGGCCGTCAAGGGCGCGCGCATGGTGCCCGCCATCATCGCCGCCATGCCGAACATGGCGAAGAGCGCCGGCTGGCCGCCGAGGCCATGAGAGGCAGGCACCACCGCGCCAAGGACGAAGCCCAAGGCGCCGCCGATCATCAACAAGGGAGCGAGCACGCCGCCCGACGTGCCGGAGCCGAGAGCCACAACCCAGATCACCGCTTTGACCACGAGCAACAGCAGCACCGCCCGCAACAGCATGTCGCCCTGCAGCATGTGCTGGATATTGACATAGCCGACGCTGAGCGCCGCCGGATCGATCACCCCGCCGATGCCGACAACGATGCCGCCGATCGCCGGCCACCACATCCAGTGACAGGGCAGCTTGTGGAAAAGGTCCTCGATGGCATAGAGCGAGATGCTGAGCAGACCGCCAAGCACGCCCGTCACCAGCCCGATCGCGGCGGCGATGACGAAGAGCGGCCAGGCGAGGCTGGGCAGCGGCGTCATCGGGAAAAGCGGCGCCGCATCCATCGCCAGAGGGCGCGCCGCGGTCGCGACGATCACCGCGACGGTAACCGGCAGGAAGCTGCGCGGCTTCCATTCGAACAGCAGCAGTTCGACCGCCAGCAGCACGGCGGCGAGCGGCGTGCCGAAGATCGCCGTCATGCCGGCGGCGGCGCCCGCGACCAGCAGCGTCTTGCGTTCGGCGGCGCTGAGATGAAAAAGCTGGGCAAAGAGCGAGCCGATCGCGCCGCCCGTCATGATGATCGGCCCTTCGGCGCCGAAGGGTCCGCCGGTGCCGATGGAAATCGCCGAGGAAAGGGGTTTCAGAACGGCGATCTTGGGATCCATGCGGCTCTTGCCGAACAGGATCGCTTCCATCGCTTCGGGAATGCCATGGCCGCGGATCTTTTCCGAACCGTAGCGCGCCATCAGACCGATGACGAGGCCGCCGATCACCGGAATGGCGATGGTGCCGATGCCGAGCGCCATATCGGCGAGATGCGGCATGCTGAAGCCGACGGCGCCGCGATAGGCAAGATTGCCGCAAAGCGCGATCAGCCGCGTAAGCACCCAGGCGGCGAAGACGCCGCCGGCGCCGACCACCAGGGCCATGGCCATCAGCATGAGGACGCGCCGGTCGGCGGTGAAATCGCCAAGATGGACGGCGGGCCGGCGATCCGCCGCCGGGCGGGCGGGCGCGATGGCGGCGGCATTGGAAGAGGTACGGGACGACGTCATGGGCGGGACGACTTCATGAACAGGGTAACGTGACGGCCAGGTCGACTTTCGTCAGCGGCAGCGGCGATGAGGCCCCCGGTTCCGGGGGAACGAAATAATATCGTTATACGATATAAATTCAAGCGGGTTCGGGGAGGCCTGGCCGCGACAGCGAGCGCCGCGCCTGCGACACGCGCTGCGACATGGCGACGCGCTCGCTTTTCGCGTCGCCGCAGGTTTATCTAGAGGCTGATCGCCACGCCCGGGCAGCAGAACCGCCCGCGCGACAGTCCGGCGGAAACCCGGTCGATGGGAAAGCCGGCTGGATATGGCGGGGGAGTATCGAGGCAGATGAGCGGCGCCAGGCTGACCAAGGACGATTACGAGAGGCTGGCGGAATTCCGCCTCGGCTTGCGGCGCTTTCTCGATTTCAGCGAGCGCGCCGCCAAGGAAGTGGGCCTCACCCCGCGCCAGCATCAGGCGCTGCTGTCGATCCGCGGCTATCCCGGCAAGGACCGCATCACGGTCGGCGAACTGGCCGAACACCTGCTGATCCGCCATCACAGCGCCGTTGAGCTCAGCAGCCGACTGGAAGCCCTGGGCCTAGTGCAAAGATCGTCCGATCCGGAGGACGGTCGCCGCATCCTGCTGAGCCTCAGCCCGGCCGCCGAGGCGGTTCTGACCCGCATGTCCGCCATCCATCTGGAGGAATTGCGGCGGATCGGCCCGCGCCTGGCCGGTTTGCTGAAGGCTCTCGGCTGAACCGAGCTTTTGAGTGGGGCTTTTGAACGGGACTTTCGGTTGAAACGGGCGCTTTCCCGCCGCAAGACGGATGGGGCCGGCAGGCTGGCATTGGCGGCAGGGCCGGGCTATGTTCCGGCCTGGAGCGCGATCGTCGATGTGAAGGCGGCTTGGCTTTCATTAAAGCGCGATTCGCCCTCCGCCAAGAGCACCCAACAGCAGATGACGTGAGCTTTGATGGCTAGCGCCAGCCCCGATTACGACGATTCCCTGCCCAGCGATTCCGAACCGACCGCCATACCGACTGCGACGGCGCAGGGTAGCGGCGCGAAAGCCCCCGGATCGCCAGCCGCCGCGCCCGGCGATGCGCGGCCGGCGGAGGCTGCCGGAAACCCGACAGGCGCCGAAACCCCGACAGGCGAGGCGTGGTTCGGCTTCGAGCGGGTGAGCCCGCAACGCAAGACCGAGCTGGTGCGCGGCGTCTTCGATTCGGTCGCCGGCAAATACGATCTGATGAACGACCTGATGTCGGGCGGCATCCACCGGCTGTGGAAAGCCTCGATGATGGATTGGCTGGCGCCACGTCCCGGCCAGCGCTTCATCGATGTCGGCGGCGGCACCGGCGATATCGCCTGCCGCATTCTCGATCGCGCCCCCGGCAGCCATGTCACGGTCTGCGACCTCACCCCGGCGATGCTGGAAGTGGGCCGCGACCGCGCGGTCGATCAGGGCCGCCTCGAGGGATTGAGCTGGGTCTCCGGCAACGCCGAGCACCTGCCCGTCCCCGACATGACCTTCGATGGCTATACCATCGCCTTTTGCCTGCGCAATGTCGGCGACCGGGTGCAGGCCCTGCGCGACGCCTATCGCGCGCTGAAGCCCGGCGGGCGCTTCCTGTGCCTGGAGTTTTCCCATGTAGCGCTGCCGCCCCTCGCCAAGCTTTACGACCTCTATTCCTTCAGGCTGCTGCCCTGGCTGGGCGCCCGCATCGCCGGCGACCGCGACTCGTATCAGTATCTCGTCGAATCGATTCGCCGCTTTCCCACCCAGGACGCACTGGCCGGCGAGATGGCGGAGGTCGGGTTCCGCCAGGTGAAATATCGCAACCTCAGCGGCGGCATCGCCGCGCTGCATTCCGGCTGGCGGGTCTGAGCCCATGATTCGCAGCTTCAAGTCGCTGATCCGGCTGTTCTGGATCGCCGTCGCCTTCGCCCGCCACGGCGCCCTCGCCCCGTTCCAGGAAGCGCTCGCCGGCGTCGGCCTTGCGCCCGTCCTGCTGTGGCTGGTGCTGGTCTTCTTCGGCCGCACGCCGAAGGACCGCAGTGGCCGCGACATGCGGCCGGGCGAACGGCTCGCCGCCGCCCTGAGCGAATTGGGTCCGGCCTTCATCAAGCTCGGCCAGGTGCTCTCCACCCGCTCCGACCTGCTGGGCGAGCAGGTGGCCGAGGATCTCGCCAAATTGCAGGACCAGCTTCCGGCCTTCAGCTCGTTCGAAGCCCGCGCCACCATCGAGGCTGAACTCGGCCAGCCGGTCGGCGTCCTCTTCAAGAGCTTCGACGACGAGCCGGTCTCCGCCGCCTCGATCAGCCAGGTGCATTTCGCGGTGACGCTGCCCGATGCGGAATCGCCGGAAGGCCGCCCGGTTGCCGTCAAGGTGCTGCGCCCCGGCATCGAGGCCGCCTTCCAGCGCGATATCGATCTCCTGATGTGGATCGCCACCGTCATCGAGCGCACGCAGCCGCGTTTCCGCCGGCTGAAGCCGGTCGAGGTGGTGCGAACCTTCGCCGCCACCGTGCGGATCGAAATGGATCTGCGTCTGGAAGCCGCCTCGGCGGCCGAGCTGCGGCAGAATTTCGAAGGCGATCCCAGCTACCGGGTGCCGGTGATCGACTGGCAAAGGACGGCGCGCCGGGTGATGACCCAGGAACGCCAGACCGGCATTCCCATGGACGACCGCGCGGCCATGATCGCCGCCGGGCTCGACGTCGACGAGGTGCTGACCAAGGCCGCGTCGATCTTCTTCAACCAGGCCTTCCGCGACGGCTATTTCCACGGCGACCAGCATCCCGGCAACATGACGGTCGGTTTCGACGGCGCCATCCAGGTGGTCGATTTCGGCATCATGGGGCGCCTGGACAAGACCACGCGGTTCTTCCTTGCCGATATGCTGCTGGCCTTCCTGGAACGCGATTACGCCAGCGTCGCCGAGATCTATAGCGATGCCGGCTATCTCAGCGCGCAGCAGTCGCTGGACGAGTTCACCCTGGCGCTGCGGTCGATCGGCGAACCGATCCACGGCCAGCCGCTGCATCACATCTCCTTCGCCCGTGTTCTCGGCCAGCTCTTCAGCATCGCCGAGAGCTTCGAGATGGAGGTGCAGCCGCAGCTTCTGCTCCTGCAGAAGAACATGCTGATGGCCGAAGGGGTGAGCCGGCGGCTCAATCCCGATCTCAATATCTGGACCCTGGCGCGGCCGCTGATCGAGCAATGGATGCGGGAGAATCGTGGCCCCGAGGCCCGCATTCGCCAGGCGGCGGAGGAAGTGCTGCATGTCACCCGGCGCTTTCCGGCCGTCATGCGCAATCTCGACCGGCTGGTCGGGCACCTGTCGGAAGGCGGGCTGAAACTCGATCCCGAGGCCTTGCAGGTGATCACCCGCACCGGTTCGAACTGGTATCTCTGGTTGATCATCGCCGTGCTGGCAGCGGCGCTGCTGTTCCGCCTCGCCTAACGCGGTTTGCAAGTACCGGAAAAGCTTCGAGATTCCCCATGCGATCGCAAGAGAGCTTTAACGTTTTAGGGTTAACTTCCCCTAATATTAGGTCTACAGGAAGAAATTGATGCATATCTCGCGGGCATCGGGCGCTTTTCCTGTCATCGCGTATGGCAAGCTGTCGCGCCCCGGCCGGCTCGGCCTGTGGGTGGCCGGTAATGCCGCCGTCACCATCGCCTATTATCTGTTCGGTCTCGCCGTCGGCACCTATTTCTCCGCCTATGGCCTGTTCCCGGCACCGATCTGGCTGCCGGCCAGCGTTGCCCTCGTCGCCGCCATGATCGGCCGCTGGCGTCTCTTTCCCGGCATCTTCCTTGGCTCGCTCTGGATCAATGCCTCGCATTTCGAGGCGCCCCTGCTGGTTGCCGGCTTGATCTCACTGACCAATGCCCTGGGGCCGGTCATCGGCGCCCAGCTGATCGATCGCATGCGGCCCGGCACCAGCCTCTTCACGCGCTTCAGCGGCGTCGTCATTTTCGTTCTGTGTGCCGTCCTCCTCTACCCGGCCATCACCGCCACCGGGGGCACCATCGCCCTCAATTTGGAAAAGCCCTTCGAAGTCGGCGTCGCCAACAAGGTCTGGATCAGCTGGTGGCTTTGCGACAGCGGCGGCACGCTTTGCTTCGCGCCCACGCTGCTGCTCTGGCTCGGTTGCGAGAAAATGCCGCGCCGCAGCCACCGTCTGGGCAGGCGCGACGTGCTGGTCTGGCTGGCCGTTGCCGCGACCAGCATCGCCCTTTTTGCCTATCCGCCTTTGCCCTTCAGCCTATATACGCTGGTGCCCTTCCTGCTGGTCGTGCCGCTTTCCTGGATTGCCCTGCAGATCTCGCTCGGGGCCGCCTATTCGCTGGCGTCGCTGGTCGCCGTGATCGCCATGGCCGGCACGGCGGCGGGCCTGGGGCCCTTCCATGCCCAGACGGTGATCAATCCGCTGCAACTCGCCGGCTTGCTGATCGTGCTGCTGACGATGAATGTGCTGACCATCGTCGCCCTGTTCTGCGAGCGTCACGCGGCCGAAGAAGCCAGCCGCAGCAAGACCATGCTGCTGGCCACCGCAAGCCATGATCTGCGCACACCGCTGAACGCCATCATCGGCTTTGCCGATATGATGCGGCAGGGTGTCTGGGGACCGATCGAGAATCCGCGTTACCGCGATTACGTCGACACCATCCATGCCAGCGGCTCCATGCTGCTCGGCCTCATTCACGATATTCTCGACCGCAGCCGGATCGAAACCGGCAAGCGCCAGATTCATCCGATGCTGCTCGAGGCCAGGCCGGTGGTGCAGTCCTGTCTCGATCTGATCGCACCTTTGGCGGCCGGCAAGCGGATCGCGCTGCGCTTCGACAATGCCATCGCCGGCCCGCTCTATGCGGATGAGCTGGCCCTCAAACAGATCCTGCTCAACCTCCTCTCCAACGCGGTCAAGTTCACCCCGGAAGCGGGCGCCGTCACCATGCGCATCGCGACCGACGCGGAGAGTGGCGCGGGTCTCTTGGAAATCAGCGATACCGGCCCGGGCATGGATGCGGAAGGGCTGCGCGTGGCGCTGGAACCCTTCGGCCAGATCGGCGGCACCGCCCGCGCCAGGCAGGACAATGAACCGCAGGGCGAGCGCGGCCAACCGGACAGCAGGCGGGCGGAAGGCGTCGGCCTCGGCCTGCCCAATGTCGCGCGGCTTGCCGAGCTGCATGGCACGAAACTGGTGATCGACAGCGCGCCGGGCCGCGGCACCACCATGCGGATCAACTTCCCGGCCGCGAAATTCGCCGACCGCGCGGCGTGAGGTCTGCGTGCCGTTACCGCGCGAAGGATTTTGACGCCAGTTCGTTGATGTGATCGCGCAGGTCGCGCGGCCAAACGGCGATCAGGCTCTCGAACTTGCCGCGCTCATCGGCGAACAAGGCGCGCACCGCCTCCTCGAATCCCGTCTCATTGCCCGTCATCGCCGACATGAAGCGGTAGGTCGCCTCCTGCGCCGCCCGCCGCGCATCGCCGCCCGCCTGTTGCCGGCGCGCGGCCTCGACCAATTTCCGCAGCGTGACGGAAGCCCCGCCCGGCTGACCCGCCAGCCAGTCCCAGTGACGCGGCAGCAAGGTCACCTCGCGGGCGACGACGCCCAGTTTCGGCCGGCCGGGACGTGGCGGCACCGGCTCATGCCCCGCGTGATCTTCGGCCGGCTGATCTTCGCCCGCCGGATTTTCTCCAGCCTCGGCTTCCGGCATCGGCTTCGATGCCAGACGCCGCAGGATTGCCGCCGCATCGCCGCGCAAATCGAAATCGATCGGCTGGCTGGTCGCGGCATCGAAAACCAGGATCTGGCGCGCCCCATCCGCTTCCAGGGCCGCCTTCACCGCCAAGGCGACCTGGCCTTGGCTGCCGGCCGCGAGTTTTTCCCCGTCACAGAAGGCGATGCAGCGGCGTTGGTGTTGAAGCTCAGGCTGGGTCATCTGATATCTCGCTTTCTGATATATTTTACCCGGGTAAAATATCTTGTCAATATTGCCCGGGTAAAATTCAACGCCGGCCGTGGCTATCACTGCTCCGCTGGAACCTGGGTGCGGCCGCGCCTCTTGTCTCGCTGTAGAATTCACAGTAAACACGAGTTGAAACTGTGGAATATGGATCCGCCATGGCGCCTATCCCTTCTCTCCCCCTCGATCTGCGCGGCAAGAAACTGCTGCTGATCATCGCCGGCGGCATTGCCGCTTATAAGGTCTTGGAGGTGATCCGGCGGGGCCGCGAGGCGGGGCTGGAGATCCGCAGCATCCTGACCGCCGGCGGAGCGCAATTCGTCACCCCGCTGACGGTCGCCGCCTTGACCGAGAACAAGGTCTACCAGGAGATCTTCTCGCTGACCGATGAAAGCGAGATGGGGCATATCCGCTTGGTGCGCGAGGCCGATCTCATCCTGGTGGCGCCGGCATCCGCCGACCTCATCGCCAAGATGGCGCATGGCCTGGCCGATGATCTTGCCAGCACCGCCTTGCTGGCCGCCGACAAGCCGGTCCTGATCGCCCCCACCATGAATGTGCAGATGTGGGCGCATCCCGCCACCCAGGCCAATATCGCCACGTTGAGATCGCGCGGCATCGAGCTGGTCGGCCCCGGCAAGGGCGATCTCGCTTGCGGTGAGGTGGGATCGGGCCGGCTCGCCGAGCCGCCGGAGATTCTCGCCGCCATCGGGCGTCTGCTCGGTCATGCGCACGGTCCCTTGAGCGGCAGACGCGCCCTCGTCACTTCCGGCCCCACGCATGAGCCGATCGATCCGGTGCGCTATATCGCCAACCGTTCCTCGGGCAAGCAGGGCCATGCGATTGCCGCCGCGCTGGCGAAGCTGGGGGCCGAGACCGTGCTGATCAGCGGCCCCACGCGCGAGCCAGATCCGCTCGGCGTCCGCACCGTGCATATCGAAACCGCTGCTGAAATGCTGGCGGCCTGCGAGGCCAATCTGCCGGTCGATATCGCCGTCTGCGCCGCCGCCGTTGCCGATTGGCGCGTTGCCGAGGCGAATGACCAGAAGCTGAAGAAGGAAGCCGGCCAGGAGGCGCCCGTCCTGCGGCTCGCCACCAATCCCGATATCCTGGCGACACTTTCTGCCGCCGGCGCCAAGCGGCCCCGTCTCGTCGTGGGCTTCGCCGCCGAAACGGAAAAGCTGATCGAGCACGCCAAGGCGAAGCTCGCGCGCAAGGGCTGCGACTGGATCCTCGCCAATGATGTCGGTCCCGGCACCGGCACCTTCGGCGGCGACAGCAATCTCGTTCATCTTGTCAGCCGCGGCGGCACCGAGGAATGGCCGCGCCTGAGCAAGCTGAACGTCGCCGCCAGGCTCGCCGCGCGCATCGCCGATGAACTCGGCAAGGACAAACCGAATAAAGGGGCCACAGCATGAATGAGATGCGCGCATGAACGAGATCACCGTCGCTGTGCAGCGCCTGCCCCATGCCGCCGATCTGCCCTTGCCCGCTTACGCGACGCCGGATAGTGCAGGGCTTGATCTCCTGGCCGCGATCGATACGCCGGTCGATCTCGCTCCCGGCGAGCGACGCCTCATTCCGACCGGCTTGAAGATAGCGCTGCCCGCCGGCTATGAGGCGCAGGTGCGGCCGCGTTCGGGCCTCGCCCTGAAGCACGGCATCACGCTGCTCAACAGCCCTGGCACCATTGACGCAGATTATCGCGGCGAGGTCGGCGTCATCCTGATCAATCTCGGCCGGGAGAGCTTCACCATCCGGCGCGGCGAGCGCATCGCCCAGATGGTGGTGGCGCCGGTCAGCCGCCTGGCCTGGCGCGAACAGAGCGAGGATCTGGCCGCCACCCAGCGCGGCGAAGGCGGCTTCGGCTCCACGGGGCGCGAAACGGCCAGCCGCGCCCCCGTCACGTCGTCGCCAGCCAGATGAACCGGACACTCTTTCAGATGATGGATTGCTGACGTGCTGCACCCCTCGAAACGCCTGCTCTTCGCCATCGAAGCGGTTCTCGACATCGCCTATCACGGCGGTTCGCAACCGGTGCAAAGCGGCGACATCTCGACCCGCCAGGGCATCCCGCGCCGCTATCTTGAACAGGTGCTGCAGCATCTGGTGCGCACCGGCATCCTGGCCGGCCATCGCGGACCGCGCGGCGGCTATCTGCTGGGCCGCGAGCGGCGCCGCATCACCATCGGCGAGATCGTCCGCGCCGTGCGCCAGTTCGAAGGCACGCCCGACACCATCGAAACCGCCAGCGGCTCACGGGTCGGCCTCGAAGTCGTGCGGCCGCTGTGGCGCGAGCTGCAGCAGAAGATGCTGGACGAGCTGGACGCCGTCAGCCTCGAGGATCTCTGCCAGCGCGCCCAGCAAGCCGGCATCCGCACCGACGCCGCAACCCGCCTCGATTTCAGTATTTGATTTCCGCAACTCTTCTCCGCCCCATCCCCGGAGCCACTAGAAAGGACCGATCATGAGCAGCGCACCCGCCTCCAGCGCACCCGTCCAATTCCGCGGCCGCATCTATGACAACCTCATGGAAACCATCGGCGCGACGCCGATCGTGCGCCTGGCGAAGCTCGCCAAGGCGGAGAATGTCGGCGCCGACCTGCTCGGCAAATGCGAGTTCTTCAATCCCCTCGCCTCGGTCAAGGACCGGCTCGGCTTTGCCATGATCGAGTGGCTGGAAAATAACGGCAAGCTGCAGCCGGGCGGCGCCATCATCGAGCCGACCAGCGGCAATACCGGCATCGCGCTTGCGTTCATCGCCGCCGCCAAGGGCTATCGCTGCATCCTGACCATGCCGGAAAGCATGTCGGTGGAGCGGCGCAAGATGCTGCGGCTGCTGGGCGCCGAGCTGGAACTTACACCGGCGGCGCGCGGCATGTCGGGCGCCATCGCCCGCGCCGAGGAACTGCTGAAGGAAATCCCCGGCGCCGTCATGCCGCAGCAGTTCAAGAATCCCTCGAACGCCGCCTATCACCGCAAGACCACGGCGGAAGAGATCTGGCGCGATTGCGACGGCAAGGTCGATGCGCTGATCTCCGGCGTCGGCACCGGCGGCACCCTCACCGGCGTCGGCAGCCTGCTGAAGGAGCGCAACCCGCAGGTGCGCATCGTCGCCGTCGAGCCGGAAGACAGCCCGGTCCTCTCCGGCGGCCAGCCCGGCCCGCATAAGATCCAGGGCATCGGCGCCGGCTTCGTGCCGGATATCCTCGATCGCAGCCTGATCGACGAGGTGCTGACGGTTTCCAATGCCAGCGCCTTCGCCATGGCCCGCAAGGTCGCCAAGATCGAAGGCCTGCCGGTCGGCATTTCCTCCGGCGCGGCGCTGTCGGCCGCCGTCGAACTCGGCCGGCGCGCGGAAATGAAGGGCAAGCGCATCGTCGTCATCCTGCCCTCTTTCGCCGAACGCTATCTTTCCACCGCTCTGTTCGAGGGCCTGGAATAAACCGGTACGGGAGCGCGATATGGCGGAGCTGAGCGACCAACAACTGGAGCGTTATGCCCGCCATGTCGTGCTCGACGAAGTGGGCGAAGAGGGCCAGCTGCGGCTGCTGGAAACCAAGGTGCTGGTGATCGGCGCCGGCGGCCTCGGCGCGCCGCTGGCGCTTTATCTGGCGGCCGCCGGTATCGGCACCATCGGCCTGGTCGATGACGACACCGTCGATCTTTCCAACCTGCAGCGCCAGATCGTGCACGGCACGGCGGATATCGGCCGGCCCAAGGTGGACAGCGCCAGCGACACCTTGCGCCGCCTTAATCCGGAGATCAGGCTCGTCACGCATCAGGAGCGCCTGACGCACGAGAACGGCGCCGCGCTGATCGCCGGCTATGACATCGTCGCCGACGGCAGCGACAATTTCCGCACCCGCTACCTCCTGAACGATCTCTGCATCGCCGGACGCAAGACCCTGGTCAGCGCAGCCTTGCTCCGTTTCGACGGCCAGCTTTCGACCTTCAAGGCGCATCTCGGCGATCCGCATCCCTGCTATCGCTGCATTTTCCCGGAAGAGCCGCCGGCCGACCTCATTCCCCGCTGCGAGACGGCGGGCATTTTCGGCGCCGTGGCCGGCGTCATGGGCAGCCTGCAGGCGACCGAAGTGTTGAAGGAAGCCCTCGGCCTCGGCGAAAGCCTCAGCGGCCAGCTGCTGATCTATGACGCGCTCGACGCCAATTTCAGAAAGATCCGCGCCAAGCGCCGCGCCGATTGCCCGAGCTGCGGATCGCACCGGCACTGAAACCGATGAATTGACGGCAAACGGCCCGCCAGTCGCCTGGCGGGCCGTTTCGTTTAGAGCATCGTTTCCAGTACGCGATCGGGCGGCTTGTGGCCGTCGGCGAAGGTCTTGATGTTGATGATGACCTTCTCGCCCATATCGACGCGGCCCTCGATGGTGGCCGAGCCCATATGCGGCAGCAGCACCACGTTGTCGAGCCGCAGCAGCTTGGGGTTGACCGCAGGCTCGTGCTCGAAGACATCGAGCCCGGCGCCGGCCAGTTCCTGCTTTTCCAGCATGCGGGTGAGGGCATTCTCGTCGACCACTTCGCCGCGGCTGGTATTCACCAGATAAGCGTGCTTCGGCATCAGCTTCAGGCGCCGCGCCGACAAGAGGTGATAGGTTGCCGGCGTATGCGGGCAATTGATCGAGATGATGTCCATGCGGGAGAGCATCTGGTCGAGGCTTTCCCAATAGGTCGCCTCCAATTCCTTTTCCGTGGCGGCATGGACGCGGCGGCGATTGTGGTAATGCACCGAGAGGCCGAAGCCGCGGGCGCGCCGCGCCAGGGCGGTGCCGATACGACCCATGCCGACGATGCCGATGCGTTTGCCGTAGATGCGATGGCCGAGCATGAACATCGGCCCCCAGCCCTGCCAGTTGCCGGCGCGAATCAGCCTTTCGCCTTCGCTGACCCGGCGCGCCACGGCCAGGATCAGCGCCATGGTCATGTCGGCCGTATCCTCGGTGAGGACGCCCGGCGTGTTGGTGACGGTGATGCCGCGCTGGCGGGCGCTGGCGAGGTCTATATGGTCGACGCCGGTGCCGAAAGAGGCGATCAGCCGCAGCTTGTCGCTGGCCTGGGAGAGCACCGCCGAATCGATGCGGTCGGTGACGGTCGGCACCAGCACATCGGCGATTTTCACCGCCTCGATCAATTCGGCCTGGCTGAGCGGATGATCGTCGAGATTGAGCCGGACGTCGAACAGCTCCATCATCCGGGTTTCGATCACATCCGGCAGCTTTCGCGTCACCACGACCAGCGGCTTCAACGGCATCCGCTATCCTCCCACCCGATTCCTGCACATGCCCCGGCCCGGCTTCATCCGGCTGGACGACCCTTGCCCGGACGACTTGGCGCCACCGACCATGCTGCTCTGGCATAGCAAGAACAGCCGGTCCTTGTCCATGACCGCGGCAGATGCCCGGCCGGCCCGTCCGCTCAAGTCGTTTCGAGAATCAATCTCCGATCAATTACATAGCCGACAACGACAGGCTTTGCAGCGGCGCTTGCGCCACCAAGCCGCGGCACGGCGACAGCGCATGGCCAAGCCGATTGCATGGCACCCGGCCGGGGCGGCAGGCGGTCCCGACCGCCGCCGGACTCGATTTCGAGATTCCCGGCTGTCTTATGCACATGTGTAGCGCCGAAGCTTGACCGCTCTGTGACGCTTGATTAAGGCATAGAGATCCATGTTCCGCATCGCACCCGGCCATCGGCGACAGTCCCGCCGGACGGCTTGAGGGCGGGGTCGGCAGCGCCTCATCCCGGCAAATCCGGGCGGAGAAGTGGCCGGACGCGGTTCTGGCGTATCACGGGGGCTTGTTCGGCCGGATTGCGGCGCGTGTTAGCGCCGTCAGCGGCCGAACTGAAGACATGACGGAGTAAGATGACTGCCTCAACACGCCCTGTTTCTCTGGTCGCGGTCTTCGCGCTGGCGGCGGCACTGCTGTCTTCCGCGGCGCCGGCGCGGGCCGAGGAGACCAAGCTGCCCTTGCCCCGTTTCGTTTCGCTCGACGCCAACGACGTCAATATGCGCGCCGGCCCCGGCACCGAATACCCGATCCTCTGGCAGTACCATCGCAAGGGCCTGCCGGTGGAGATCGTCCAGGAATTCGATACCTGGCGGCGCATCCGCGACCGCGACGGAGCGATCGGCTGGGTCCAGGCCAACCTGCTTTCCAGCCGGCGCACGGCGCAAATCGTCGACCAGCAACGCGTGCTGATGAGCGAACCCGGCGGCGGCGTACCGGTGGCGAAGCTCGATCCCGGCGTCATCGGCCATTTGCGCGAGTGCGAGGGCAGCCTCTGCCGCCTCGATGTCAACGGCTACAAGGGCTGGCTGCCACGCGGCGATATCTGGGGCGTCTATCCGGATGAGAAGGTGGAAGCCAAGTGAGCGAGGCCAGATGAGCGCCGAGATCTATCTGCTGCGACATGGCGAGACGGAGTGGAATCTCGACGGCCTCTTGCAGGGCCAGCATGATTCGCCGCTGACCGAAAGCGGGCGCCGGCAGGCGCAGCAGCTCGGTACCCTGCTGGCCGGTTATTTCGACGGTGAGACCCTGCCGCTCTTCCAGGTCAGCCCCCTGGGGCGCGCGCAGCAGACTGCCAATCTGATGCGTGCGCAGCTGCTGCCGGCGGGAACGACGTCGGCTCCGTATCTCATCGAGCCGCGCCTCACCGAAGTCGGCTTCGGCAGCTGGGAAGGTTTGACCTTTGACGAGATCGAGGAGGAATGGGCCGATCTGATCGACAGTTATGACGATCTCGACTGGCTGTTCGAGGCGCCGGAGGGCGAAGGCTATGACCACGCCCTGATGCGGGTCGACAGCTGGCTGGCCGACCAAGCCGGCCGCCTGGTCGCCGTCTCGCACGGGCTGACGTCGCAATTAATCTGCAGCCGCTATCTCGGCCTTGCCCGCGCCGATGTCGCCGCCTTCACCGTCGAGCACGGCGTCGTCTATCACCTGCATGACGGCAAGATCGACACGATCCGCGGCTAGAACGGCACCCGTCAGGCGAAATCGCCGGCGAGCTCATTGCGGATGGCTTCCGGCATGACGGCCATGTGGCTGTATTCCGGGTGATCGAACCCGATCAGCACCTGGGTGCCCGCCTGCCTGAAGGCCTTGACCTGCTCGGCCGTGAAGGGGAAGTGCACGAAATGCACGGATGACGCCTTGCCCTCTTCATTGGTGCGCTCCTGGTCATCTTCCGGAACGCCGCGCACCGTTTCCGCGCCGAAGCGGATGAACATGTGGTTCTCGACGCCGCCGAGCCGCGCCAGGAAGCGGGCGCGCCGCACCGGATCGTCGACCTCGAACATCACCGTCGCCACCAATTCGCTGCCCTTGGGGATCAGCGGGTTATAGGCTTCGAGCTCATCGGCGATCTGCGCCTCGCCGCCCTTCTCGATGAAGAGCATTTCCTGGATCTGCTGCAGCATGGTTTCGTAGCATTCGAAATAGAAGGTCGAGGCCGGCCCGACTTCCATGCGCCGCAGCTTCTTCTTGGCGACGATGGCGCGGCGCAGGTCGGCGCGCTGCCGGGTATATTCGGCCATCGGCAGAATATCCGCGGGGGTGATTTCGCGCTTGCTCAGTTCTCGATTGCTGGTGGCCATGATTTTTCCACTTCTCCAAAGCGAAGCCGGCCTCGCGGCAACGACATCGCACAGTTGATTGCCTGCAGACCGGCGGCACGCCGGAAAGGCTCCAGAATGCCGGCACCGGTCCGGCTCTCCTCAATATGATAGAGGGCGATTCAGGTTTTAAGTGGAAGCCTGTCCGCCGCCACTTAAACGATCGCACTCTTGGACGCCGGTTAAGTCAGGCCGTTAGACCAGGCCATAGGCCTTGGCAAAGAGCTGGATCGGATGCAGCGCATCCGCCGGTTTCGGCGTGTCGCTCCCCTCCGGACTGGCGGCATTCAAGCGTTCCATCCCCTGGACGATATGATCGCCGGCCAACGGACATTCCGAGGCCACGAAGGCTTTCGCGGCGCTGTTGGCCTGGCGCGCCACCGGCTTGCCGACCTTGAGGGCGATCTCGAAATTGCCTTTCATGATACCCCAGGAACCGCCATGGCCCGAGCAGCGCTCGATCACCGCGAGATCCGGTTCGGGAATGAGGCGCAGCATCTCCGCCGCCTTCTGGCCCATATTCTGTGCCCGGGCGTGGCAGGCGATATGCAGGGTGACGCCGCCGGGCAGCGCCTCCAGGCCGGGCGCCAAGCCTTCCTTCGCGGCGATATCGACGATGTATTCGCTGACATCGTAAGTTGCTTTGGACAGCTTCTTCACCTTCTCGTCGCCGGGCAGGATCAGCGGCCACTCGAATTTCAGCATCAAGGTGCAGCTCGGCACCAGGGCGACGATGTCGTAACCCTGCTCGACATAGGGCATGAGCGCATCGCTCACACTTTGCGCATGTTCGGCAACGCGGGCGATGTTGCCCTGCTCCAATTGCGGCATGCCGCAGCAGCGCGGATAGACGACGGTGGTTTCAACCCCGTTGCGGGCAAGGACGGCGCGCGCCGCCATGCCGATATCCGGGTTGTTGTAATTGGCAAAGCAGGTGGCATAGAGCGCCACCTTGCGGCCATAGGCCGGTGCCTCGGCATTCACCTCGAGCGGATGTTCACTGGCCCGCAAGACGAGGGTACGGCCGTGGAATTTCGGCAGCCTGGCTTCGGCATCGACACCGGCCACGGCCTGCATGCCGGCGCGGACCGCGCCGTTGTTATTCGCCCAGTTGACCAGTGGCGCCGCGAGTCCGGCGAGCTTGCCGTTGCGATCCGTCTCGGTCAGCTGCTGATCCAGTTTCTTCGCCTTGCCCTGCTTCAGCTCGGCGGCACGATAGCGCAGCATCAGATGGGGGAAATCCAGCGCCCATTCATGCGGCGGCACATAGGGGCATTTGGTCATGAAGCAGAGATCACAGAGCGTGCAGGCATCGACCACCTGCTTGTAGTCCTCGGCCTTCACGCCATCCATCTCGCCGCTCGGCGATTCGTCGATCAGATCGAACAGGCGGGGGAAGGAATCGCAGAGATTGAAGCAGCGCCGGCAACCGTGACAGATGTCGAAGACGCGGTGCATTTCCGCGTTGATCTTGTCCATGTCGTAGAAATCGGGATTCTGCCAGTCCAATGGATGTCGGGTCGGCGCTTCCAGACTACCTTCACGCATCTATTCGGCCCCTGCGTTTGGTCGGTAAATTTGTTCGATCGGCAAGCTTGTCTGATCGTTTGCCCGGTCTGATCGTTTGCCTGGTCTGATCGCTTGCATGCGCGCTTGATCGTTCAAGCGGCAGGGCCGGAACCCGGCCGGACCATGATCGCATCCCCGATCGGATGACGCCAGATCCGGCCGGACCAATCCGGCCTGACATCCAGGATGTCAGAGCGCCGGGCCGAAATCAGCCCAGCGTGTCGAGCGCCTTCTGGAAGCGACCGGCATGGGACTTTTCAGCCTTGGCCAGGGTCTCGAACCAGTCGGCGATCTCGTCGAAACCTTCTTCGCGCGCGGTACGCGCCATGCCCGGATACATGTCGGTGTATTCGTGGGTTTCGCCGGCGATTGCCGCCTTCAGATTGTTGCTGGTCGAGCCGATCGGCAGGCCGGTGGCCGGATCGCCGCTGACTTCCAGGAATTCCAGATGACCATGAGCATGGCCGGTCTCGCCTTCCGCCGTCGAGCGGAACACCGCCGAGACGTCATTGAAACCTTCGACATCGGCCTTTTGTGCGAAATAGAGGTAACGGCGATTGGCCTGGCTTTCGCCGGCAAAGGCGTCTTTCAAGTTGCCTTCAGTTTTGGAACCCTTCAAGGCTGCCATATTCATTCTCCCTGAGTTTTAAGACGTGAAGCTGGGGAGCACACCGCTAGGTCCGTCGCGGCCAGGATGGAATGGCCCGTTTCCGTTGCGGCCCTGATCGGCGCCCCGGCAATGGCCCGGCTCATCCGAACCCAACCATCGTCCAAGCTAGTTATCGCGCCGCGGACGGGCTCGAGTCAACAGTTTAGAACGTTTAAAAAGAAGCGTCTTAACTGCGACACGAAAATGAAATCAAGTCGCAGTTGCCGGTCATCGGGGGGAGCAGATGTGGCGGCGCCGGGATCAATCCGCGGGATCAGTCCTTGGCGACCCGCACGATCACGTCGATGCGGGCAACATGGGTGCCGGCGGGCGCCGCCGGCAATTGCGGCAAGGAGATCTGCTCGCCGGGAATGTCCTGCAACTGGCCGCTTTCTTCAAAGAAGAAATGGTGGTGATTGCTGACATTGGTATCGAAATAGGAGCGTCCCGCCTCGATCACCACTTCGCGCAGCAAGCCGGCTCCGGTGAACTGGTGCAGGGTGTTATAGACCGTCGCCAGCGACACCGGGATGCGCGCTTCGCTCGCCAGATCATGCAGCTGTTCGGCCGTCAGATGCCGGTCGCCACCGTCAAAGAGCAGTTTCGCCAGGGACAGGCGCTGACGCGTCGGCCTCAGGCCGGCAGCGCGCAAGCGCTGGACGATCGGGGCGAAAGGACGTGTTTCATTCATCGCTAAACTATGCAGGAAAAACCGGTTTTTTTGAAGTGCTTTTTAAAATTGTTCCGAACTGGCCGCTAACTCGCTCGCATTACAGCCAAGTCGATTGATCGGACAGAAACAGTCCAGGCGGCCGGACGAATTACGGCATCAAGGCGCCGCCATTGACCTCGATCACCTGGCCCGTGATGTAGCCGGCGAGGCTGGGCGAGGCGAGGAAGAGATAGGCGCCGACGCAATCCTCGGCCCGGCCGAGACGCTGCAACGGCAGTTTGGCCGCTGTCGCCGCCAGTTTCTCCGGCGAGGAATAACGCTGGTGGAAATCGGTATCGATGGTGCCGGGCGAGACCGCGTTGACCCGGATGCCCTTGGGCGCCCATTCCACCGCGAGGCTACGGGTCGCCGTCGAGACGAAGGCCTTGGCGCCGCTATAGGCGAGCGAGCCCGGGCTGCCGCCGGTGCGGGCCGAGATCGAGGTGGTGTTGACGATACTGGGGCGGCGCGACTGGCACAGGGCCGGATAGGCAGCCTGGCAGGCCGTCAGCAGCGATTTCGCATTGAGCGACAGGATGCGGTCGAAGGTTTCTTCGCTGAGGCTTTCGGCCGGATGCCGGCCCATCATGGTGCCCGCATTGTTGATCAGGATATCGAGCCCGCCGAGACCTTCCACGGCCTTGTCGACCGCCAGGCGGGTTTCCGCCGCCACGCCGAAATCGCCGGTAACGACGACCGCCTTGCGGCCGCCGGCAGCATTCAGGCGATCGGCCAGGGACCACAGGCCGTCACTGGCGCTGCGGCCATGCAAGGCGACATGCGCGCCGAGTTCGGCAAGGGCCAGCGCCACGGCGGCGCCGATGCCGCGGCTGCTGCCAGTGACGAGAACGCGGGCATCGGCGAAGTCGCGCGCCAGGAGATCGGTCGGCCAGTGCTGCAGATCAGTCCCTTCGCCGGCCATGTTCGCTCCCGTCTCGTGCTGAATAATCCGTGCGGCGGAAAAATCCCGCGGCTCAATAACCCGTCGCGATGCGGTCGACCAGCTGCTTCACCGTCGGCACGAAGCCGCCGGCATAGAAGGGATCGTCCTTGAAGCGATAGGCATTGTGGCCGGCGAACATCAGCTGATCCTCGGTGCGATCGGAATGGCTGATTTCCTGCAGCGTCTTCTGGATGCAGAAGGAGCGCGGATCGGCCTTCTTGCCGGTGGTGCCGCTTTCATCCTGCGACCAGTTGGAGAAGCCGCAGGCGCTGAGGCAGCCCATGCAGTTGATCTGATCGGTGAGGATCTCGTTTTCCTCTTGCGGCGTCACGAAGATCAGCGTGCCGTCCGGTGTCCGCATCGCTTCCTTGTAGCCCTGTCGCACCCATTCCTCGGCGCGCAATTTATCGGCCGCCGTCAGATAGACCAGGCGCCCGCGCGCACCGACCGGGAAGGCCCAGTCATGTTCGCCGACCTTATGGGTGTTGTAGGCAACCTGGCGCTCCGAACGGCCGCGCAGATTGCCGATGAAGGCGTTGTCGACCGCCGATGAATAGAAGCCCGTGGGGCTGAAGCGATTGAGGAAGACATCGCCCTTGTTGAGGGTCATCAAGCGCTTCTTCCAGGCATCGGAAATCGGGCTTTCCTGGGTGATCAGCGGCCGCGTGCCGAACTGGAAAGCGACCGGGCCGAGCTCCGGATTGTCGATCCAGTCGGCCCATTCGCTGAGCCACCAGACACCGCCGGCCATGACGACAGGCGTGTCGCCGAGGTCGCATTCATCGCGCATCATCTTGCGCAATTCGCGCACCCGCGGCAGCGGATCGCCGGGCTTGGTCGGATCCTCGCTGTTGGAAAGGCCGTTATGGCCGCCGGCCAGCCAGGGATCCTCATAGACCACGGCGCCGAGCCAATCCTTGAACTTGTGATAGGCGCGCTTCCACAAGGCCCGGAAGGCGCGGGCCGAGGAGACGATGGGATAATAATGCACGCCATATTCGGCGCAGATCTCGGCAATGCGATAGGGCATGCCGGCCCCGCAGGTGACGCCGTGGATCAGGCCCTTCGCCCCTTCCAGCACGCCATGCAGCACGCGTTCCGAACCGCCCATTTCCCACAACACGTTCATGTGGATGCGGCCCTGGCCATTCGAGGTCTCATGGGCGATGCGCGCCTGGGTGATGCCGCCCTTGATGGCGTAGTTCAGCAGCTCTTCATGGCGCTCGCGCCGGGTCTTGCCGTGATAGACCTGCGGCACCAGCTTGCCGCTCTCGTCGTAGAAATCGGCATTGACGCCGGAGAAGGTGCCGACGCCGCCGGCCGAGGCCCAGGCGCCGGAAGATTCGCCATTGGAGACGGAGATGCCCTTGCCGCCCTCGACAATGGGAAGAACCTCGCGGCCGGAAATCATCAGAGGCTTCAGCTGCATCACTCCATACCCTCCAAAAAGCGGGATCGCCTTGGATCGCCCCATGCGGCGATCCGATCTTGGACGATCCCCGCTTCACTCAATCATCCGCAGGCCCGGCATCCGTAGGCCGGCATCCGCATGCCTGGTCGCGGGACCTTCCCGCAGCCTGCCCTCACCTGTATGGCAGTGCCATATATATAAATTATCAGCCTAGTCCAGCCAACAACCGCGCCGGCGCATCGGTGAAAACCGCATCGACGCCCCAGCCGAACAGACGGCGGGCGAGGTCGACATCATTGACCGTATAGACCAGAAGGCCATAGCCGGCGGCTTTGATGTCGTGGGCCCAGCCGGCAGTCAGTTTCTGATCCCAGCAATGGATCGACACCGCACCGATCCGCTCCGCCCGCTGGCGCCAATCCGCCGGATCATCCTCCAGCAGCAGGCCCAGCGGTAGATCGGGGGCGATTTCACGTGTTTCCAGCAGGCTCTCATAGGCAAAGCTGGAAATCAGCGGCAGCCGGCCGCCCTGGCCGTCGCCGGCCGGCAGGTTGCCGCCCCAGATGCGCCGCAATTCGGCAACGATACCGCGGGCGGTTTCCCGGTCGCGGCCCGGGCAAGGTTTGATTTCGATATTGCAGCCGAGATCGAGACGCGCCAGCTCGCTCATGGTCTCGGCCAAGGTTGGGATGCGCGCGCCGGCCCAGCTGGGGCCGAACCAGGCGCCGGCATCCAGCGCCTTCAGATCGGCCAGGGACTTCTGCGCCGCCGGGCCGCGGCCATTGCTGGTGCGGTCGACGGTATCGTCATGGAGCAGGATGACGGCATTGTCGGCCGTCAGCTTGGCGTCGAATTCGACCCAGGCGGCCCCCTGGCGCTTTGCTTCCGCAAAGCTTTCCAGGGTGTTCTCCGGGGCGGCGTCCGCCGCCCCGCGATGACCGATCACACGCGGCAGGTTCAATGCCGCCATGGTTGCGCTCATAATCCGCCTCTGCGGTGGTCAGGCGGCGTTATTCCGCCGGCTCGGCCTGCTTCGGAGTGATCTCCTGGCCGGTCTGCTGGTCGACAGACTTCATGCTGAGCTTGACCTTGCCACGGTCATCCATGCCGATGCACTTGACCCTCACGACATCGCCGACATTGACCACGTCGCTGACCTGCTTGACGCGCTGCGACGAGAGTTCACTGATGTGAACCAGCCCGTCGCGGGTGCCGAGGAAGTTCACGAAGGCGCCGAAATCCATCAGCTTGACGACCTTGCCTTCATAGATCTGGCCGACTTCCGGTTCGGCAACGATGCCCTTGATCCAATCGATCGCCGCCTGCGAGGCCGTGGCGTCGACGGCGGCCACCTTGATCGTGCCATCGTCCTCGATATCGATCTTGGCGCCGGTCACTTCGCAGATCTCGCGGATGACCTTGCCGCCGGAACCGATCACTTCGCGGATCTTGTCCTTCGGAATGTTGATCACGGTGATGCGCGGCGCGTTCTGGTTGACGCCTTCGCGGGCACCGGTCAGCGCCTTCGACATTTCGCCGAGGATATGGACGCGGCCCTGATGCGCCTGCTCCAAGGCGATCTTCATGATCTCCCGGGTGATCGAGGTGATCTTGATGTCCATCTGCAGCGCGGTGATGCCGGCTTCCGTGCCAGCCACCTTGAAATCCATGTCGCCGAGATGATCCTCGTCGCCGAGGATGTCGGAGAGAACGGCAAAGCCGTCCTTTTCCTTGATCAGGCCCATGGCGATGCCGGCCACCGGACGCGCCATCGGCACGCCGGCATCCATCAGGCTCAGTGACGAGCCGCAGACCGTCGCCATCGAGGACGAACCGTTGCTCTCGGTGATCTCCGAGACGATACGCATCGTGTAGGGGAAGTCTTCCTTCTTCGGCAGCAGCGGATGGATCGCCCGCCAGGCGAGCTTCCCATGGCCGACTTCACGACGGCCCGGCGAACCCATGCGGCCGGTTTCGCCGGTCGAATAGGGCGGGAAGTTGTAGTGCAGCATGAAGTTTTCGCGATATTCGCCTTCCAGCGCGTCGATGATCTGCTCGTCCTGGCCGGTGCCGAGGGTGGCGACGACCAGCGCCTGGGTTTCACCGCGGGTGAAGAGCGCCGAGCCATGGGCACGCGGCAGCACGCCCACTTCGGAGATGATCGGACGCACCGTCTTGGTGTCGCGGCCGTCGATGCGGGTGCCGGTCTTCAGGATGTTGCCGCGCACGATATCGCGCTCGAGATCCTTGAAGAGCTTGCCGGCGAGTTCCTTGCGCACGTCATCGGTGCCGAGGGCTTCCTTGGCGGCCGTCTTGACGGCTGCGACCTTGTCGGTACGCGCCTGCTTGGCCTGTTCGCGATAGGCTTCGGCGAGCTGCGCGGAGAACTGCGCCTGCAAGGCGGCCCAGACTTCCTTGTGCTCCGCCTTTTCCTCGGCGAGCGGCCAGGGTTCCTTGGCGCATTGCTCGGCCAGTTCGATGATCGCGTTGATCACCGGCTGGAAACTGTCGAAACCGAAATTGACGGCGCCCAGCATGATCTCTTCCGAGAGCTCCTGGGCTTCCGATTCGACCATCAGCACGCCTTCCGAGGTACCGGCGAGAACCAGGTCCAGCTTGGTATCGGTGAGCTGTTCGGCCTTCGGATTGATGACGTATTCGCCATTGATATAGCCGACGCGGGCGGCACCGATCGGGCCCATGAAGGGAATGCCGGAAATCGTCAGCGCGGCGGAAGCGCCGATCATGGCGACGATATCCGGATCGTTCTCGAGATCATGGCTGAGAACGGTGCAGACCACCTGGGTCTCGTTGCGGTAGCCGGGATGGAACAGCGGACGGATCGGCCGATCGATCAGGCGCGAGGTCAGCACTTCCTTTTCCGACGGACGGCCTTCACGCTTGAAGAAGCCGCCGGGGATCTTGCCGGCCGCAAAGGCCTTTTCCTGGTAATTGACGGTCAGCGGGAAGAAATCGACACCCGGCTTCGGCTCCTTGTTGCCGACGGCGGTGCAGAGCACCACGGTGTCGCCATAGGTAGCGAGCACGGCGCCATCCGCCTGACGGGCGATGCGGCCGGTTTCGAGAGTCAGCTTGCGGCCGCCCCAGGTCAATTCCTTGCGATAGATCTTAAACATATAGATAGGGTCCTTTCAGCTCTCAGAGTCATCTCTGAGAATAGAGCTTCGACCGGGAGGTTCGCCGGACCCGCGAAAACAATGTCAAGATTCGGGAGATCTCGAAGGCCAGTTTTCTGGCGACATTGCTTACGTCGGCCCGGCTTCATCATCGGGGAATTACGCTGATACCATCGCCCCGGTCGTTCAGGCGGTGCCCCGTATCAGCATAGCAAAAGCCCGCCCCAGCACAGCCGGGACGGGCTTTCGATTTTAGCGGCGCAGGCCGAGGCGGCTGATGATGTCCTGGTAGCGCGCGTTGTTCTTCTTCTTCACGTAATCGAGCAGGCGACGGCGCTGCCCGACCATGACCAGCAGGCCGCGACGGGAATGGAAATCCTTGTCATGGCTCTGCAGATGCTCGGTCAAATTCTTGATGCGCTCGGTCAACAAAGCGACCTGCACTTCGGGCGAACCGGTGTCGCCGTTACCCTTGGCGTATTCCTTGATCAGTTCCTGCTTGCGCTCGGCAGTGATCGACATCGTAAACTCCTTTCAAACTAAAGGTTCATGACACGCACCGGGACCAACTCGCCAGCATCGAATCGGGTCAGGGCCACGAGCTTGCCGGCCGACATGGCGCAAACCATGCAGCCGGGGGCAAATTCGCGGATACGATCGCGGTCCTGCCGTTGGAGCAGGCCGACCGTCTGGCCGGACCGAAGGCGGCTCGCCTCGGTGTTGGTCAAAGCCAGCGCCGGGATGTCGTCCAGCGCGGTTTCGACCGGTAATAGGTGCTCAAAAGCGGCCGGACTATGCCCCAAGGCCTTGAGGTTTTCCAGCGAAATCGCCTGTTTTTCGGTGAAGCCCCCAACGGATAGTCGCCGGAGGGCCGAAACATGGCCTACAGACCCAAGATGTTGAGCAATATCCCGGGCCAGCGACCGCATATAGGTACCTTTGCCGCAGCGAACCTCGAAAACCGCCTCGTCCCGGCTGGGCCGCTCGGTGAGGGAAATGGCGTCGACACGGACCTCGCGAGGCGCCAGCTCGACCACCTCGCCGTCGCGCGCCAGGTCATAGGCGCGCTCGCCGCCGATCTTGATGGCGGAGAAAGCCGGCGGCACCTGCTGGATGAAGCCGGTGAAGCCAGGAAGCGCGGCGCGAATGGCCGCGTCTTCCGGACGGATATCGGAACGCGCCGTTACTTCGCCCTCGGCGTCATCGGTCGAGCGCTGCTGGCCGAATTTGAGGGTAAAGCGATAGGATTTGGCGCCGTCCATGACATAGGGAACAGTCTTGGTCGCCTCGCCGAGTGCGATCGGCAGGATGCCGGTCGCCAAGGGATCGAGCGTGCCGCCATGCCCGGCTTTCTGGGCATCGAAAATGCGCCGCACCGCGCCAACCGCCTGGGTCGAGGTGAGCCCCAGCGGCTTGTCGAGAATCAGCCAGCCATCGACTTTCTCGCCGCGCTTACGCCGCGCCATCGTCGCCCCCATCACGGTCCTTCCCATCGCGCCCGGCGGCCTCCTCCGGCGCGTCGCCAGCCGAATGCTCCGCCGGCTCGTTATGCGGCAGAAGATCGCGGGCGACGACGGGATCGTGCAGCAGGGCTTCGATGCGATTGGCCTGTTGGAAGCTTTCGTCGAGGCGGAAACGCAGGGTCGGCGACATCCGCAGGTCGACTTCGCGCGAGAGCTGGCCGCGGAAGAAAGCCGCGGCGCGGTTGAGCGCCTTGATCAAGGTCACGGTATCGACCGCACCCTCGACGGCGACCCCGAAGGGCACCACATAGGCGACGGCGTTGCGGAGATCGGGGCTGATATCGACCGCCGTCACGGTCACCTGCTGGCGCGCGAGATCGGGATCGCTCAGTTCGTCGCGGGCGATGATACGCGACAGGGCGTGGCGCATTTCTTCGCCGACCCGCAACTGCCGCTGGCTGGGACCGCGCCGGACTTCGCCGGAACCATGCTTGGCTCCGTCACGCGCGCCACCGCCGCGTTTGCCGCCGGATTTCTGTTGTCTCGTCATGTCTTATCTCAAAGCGGAAGCGCGCCCCCGCGATTGCAGGGGCGCGCTGATCCGGTCAGTTACCCAGCTGGCGTCAGGCCAGTTGGCGCGATACTTCCTCGAGCTCGAAGCACTCGATGATATCGCCCTGCTGGATGTTGTCGTAATTCTCGAAGGCCATGCCGCATTCGAAGCCTTCCTTGACCTCGCGCACTTCGTCCTTGAAGCGCTTGAGCGTCTTGAGGGTGCCTTCGTGGATGACCACGTTGTCGCGCAGCAGGCGGACCTTGCCGCCCCGCTTGACCATGCCTTCGGTGACCATGCAGCCGGCGATCTTGCCGACCTTGGTGATGTTGAAGACCTCGCGGATCTCGGCGTTGCCGAGGAACTTCTCGCGCAGGGTCGGCGCCAGCATGCCGCTCAGGGCCGCCTTCATATCGTCGACCACGTTGTAGATGATCGAGTAGTAGCGGATGTCGATATGATCGCGCTTGGCCATTTCGCGGGCCTGCGGATTGGCACGCACGTTGAAGCCGATGATCAGGCCGCCCGAGGCACGGGCCAGCGTCACGTCGGATTCGTTGATGCCGCCGACCGCCGCATGCAGCACGCGGACCGCGACTTCCTCGGTGCCGAGCTGCTTCAGCGAATTGACGATGGCTTCCACAGAACCCTGCACGTCGCCCTTGATGACCACGGGAAGTTCCTTGGCCTCGCCGGCCTGGATCTTCGAGAACATCTGCTCCAGCGTGCCGCGGGCCGAGGCGGCAGCGCTCTTCTGGCGCACCGTGTGCTGGCGGAATTCGGTGATCTCGCGGGCGCGGGCTTCGGATTCGACGACGACGAAGCTGTCACCGGCCAGCGGCGTGCCCTGGAGACCCAGCACCTCCACCGGAACGGCGGGGCCGGCGCTTTCCACCGGACGACCGCGGTCGTCGAGCAAGGCGCGGACACGGCCCCATTCGGTGCCGGCAACGAAGATGTCGCCGACCTTCAAAGTACCCTTCTGCACCAGCAGGGTGGCGACGGTACCACGACCGCGCTCCAGCCTGGCTTCGACCACGGCGCCCTGCGCCGGACGATCCGGATTGGCCTTGAGGTCGAGGATTTCCGCCTGCAGCAGCAAGGCCTCCTCGAGCTTGTCGAGGTTGAGCTTCTGCTTGGCCGAGACTTCGACCGTCAGGACGTCGCCGCCCAGTTCTTCGGTGACGATCTCATGATTGAGCAGTTCCTGGCGCACGCGCTGCGGATTGGCGCCGGGCTTGTCCATCTTGTTGATGGCGATGATGATCGGCACCTTCGCCGCCTTGGCGTGATGGATGGCTTCAATGGTCTGCTGCATGATGCCGTCATCGGCCGCCACCACCAGCACGACGATATCGGTGACATTGGCGCCGCGGGCGCGCATTTCCGAGAAGGCGGCGTGGCCCGGCGTATCGATGAAGGTGATCTTCTTGCCGTTTTCCAGATGCACCTGATAGGCGCCGATATGCTGGGTGATGCCGCCGGCTTCATGCGCCGCCACGTCGGTCTGCCGCAAGGCATCGAGCAGCGAGGTCTTGCCGTGGTCGACATGGCCCATGATGGTGACGACCGGCGGACGCGATTCCAGGTGATCGTCGTGATCCTCGGCGCCCATCAGGCCGATTTCGACGTCAGCCGCCGAAACACGGCGGAAACTGTGGCCGAATTCGCCAATGATCAGCTCCGCGGTATCGGCGTCGATGGTCTGGTTGATGGTCGCCATCACGCCCATGCGCATCAGCGCCTTGATCACGTCGGCACCGCGCTCGGCCATACGATTGGCCAATTCCTGGACGGTAATGGTTTCTGGCAGGATCACTTCGCGCAAAACTTTCTGTTGTTGCGCCTGGTTCATCTGCATATGGCGCTTTTCTTTTTCCCGCGCCCGGCGCATTGCCGCCAGGGAACGGACACGATCGCCACCATCCTCATCCAGCGCCTTGCTGACCGAGAGCTTGCCCGGACGGCGATTGTCGTCACGGCTTCTGGTAGGCGCAGGCTTGGGCACCGCGGCGCGGCCGGCGCCCGGCACCGTACGACGGCGCGGGCCGTCATCGTCCTCGGCTTCCGGCTGGCGCGGCAAGGCCTTGGCAAGATGCATGCGGGTATCGCCGGCCGGCTGGGCCGCCGTCGCGGGACGGGCGGCAGTCGGACGGGCAGCCGCCTCGGATGCGCCAGCCCCGGCTTCCGCCGGCTTGGCCTTGGCAGTCTCGGCGGTCGCCGGCGCGCCCTGTGCCCGCTCTTCGGCGCGCTTCTTGGATTCGACCTGGCGTTCTTCTTCTTCCTTGCGGCGGCGGTCGGTTTCGACACGCTCGCGTTCGGCACGCTCGGCGGCGCGGACGGCCTCTTCGGCTTCCTGAACCTTGCGCACTTCCTCGTCGCGCTTGGCCTGTTCCAGGGCCTTCATGCGCGCCTGGCGCTCATGCGCGGTCAAGCCGTGATGATCGAAATCGAAGGCGGCAGCGGCCGCTGCCGCGGCCTCGCTCGGCGCATGCGGCTTGCCCTCGGCCTCGGCGGCGACTTCCATCTTGCCGCCGGCACCGGGCGCATAAGTCCGCTTCTTCTTCACCTCGACCGCCACGGTCTTGGAGCGGCCATGCGGGAAGCTCTGCCGAACCTGACCGCCATCGACGGTCTTCTTCAGCTCCAGCTTACCCGGCGACGACAGCTTCAAGGGCTTCCTGGTCGGGGTATCGGTATCACTGCTCATGCGTTCTCAAGTCCCGCGTTAAAACATCTCATTCAGCTTCGCTTGCCAGAAACCGGCATATCGGCAGCCGCAAAGGCGGCCAGACGTCGGCAAGCGAGAAGCAATCTCTCGGCAATCCCACTGGGCTTCAGGGCGACATGCACGGCGGTTTCCCGCCCGAGCGCCGCCGCCAGCTCAGCAGCGGATAAAGGCGACCATATCTCTACATCAGAACCGGCAAGTCGCGCTAGCTTCGTGCGACCGTCCTCGGCGGCGTCGCTGGCCTCGATCAGCAAGGTGACGCGACCGGCCCGCAGCGCCCGCTCGACCTTTTCGAAGCCGGCGGTCAGATCGCCGGATTTCCGCGCCAGGCCCAACAGATGGATGACGTCCTGCCGTAACAAACCGGCAATACGCACAGGCAGATCCGCGGGAATTCTCGCCGATTGCCGCGCCGCCTTGGCAAAGGCGTTGGTCTTGATCGCCTGAGCCAGGGCCGCCGGCTCAGCCTTTACCCAAAGGCCGCGCCCCGGCAGACGCTGCCGCAGATCCGGCACCACCTGACCCTCGGGGTCGAGGACAAAGCGGATCATCGCCGTCTTATCGAGCACGTCGCGCGTCACGATGCATCGGCGCAACGGCGATTTGCCGCTTAACGACCGGTCGGCGACAGGCTCTTCGATGACGTGGATATCTGTCAGATGGGGATTGTCCTGACCGGAATCAACCGGCGCCATCCCGATCGCCGCGCGCGCCGCGTCATTGACGCCTGCCGCCACCGCTCCGGGTCCTGCCGGTTTATCCCTGTTCAAGCCTGCTTCCATCTACAGCTACGATCCGTCTTTCCTGTAAAACCCATACGACCTGCCAGGCTTTAGCCGTTAGGCTTCGGCCGCCTCGCCCTCGAACCAATGGGCGCGCGCCGCCATGATGATGGCATTGGCCTCCTCCAAGGACAGGCCAAAGCCCTTGAGGATGCCGTCCTTCTCGTCGGTCAGTTCGTCGGCGGCGAGATCGGCGAGGTCGTCGAGCGTCTTCACGCCCTTGTCGCCCAAGGCCACCAGCATGGCCGGGGTCAGGCCCTCGATGGCGGCGACATCGTCGGCGACACCCAGTTCCTTGCGGCGCTCGACCAGGCGCTGCTCCTCGGCTTCCAGCCAGCCTTGCGCGCGGGCCTTCAGTTCCTGCGCCACGTCATCGTCGAAGCCTTCGATCGAGGACAGGTCCTCGGTCGGCACATAGGCGACTTCCTCGACGCTGGTGAAGCCTTCGGTCACCAGCAGATGGGCGATGACGTCGTCGACATCGAGCGCATCCATGAACATCTGCGAGCGGGTCTTGAACTCTTCCTGGCGACGCTCGGATTCCTGCGCCTCGGTCAGGATGTCGATATCGAAGCCGGTCAGCTGCGAGGCCAGGCGCACATTCTGCCCGCGGCGGCCGATCGCCAGCGACAGCTGGTCGTCCGGCACCACCACCTCGATGCGGCCGGTATCCTCGTCGAGCACCACCTTGGCAACCTCGGCCGGGGCCAGGGCATTGACCACGAAAGTGGCATGGTCCTGCGACCAGGGAATGATATCGATCTTCTCGCCCTGCAGTTCGCCGACCACCGCCTGGACGCGGCTGCCGCGCATGCCGACGCAGGCGCCGACCGGATCAATCGAGCTGTCGCGCGAGATCACCGCGATCTTGGCGCGGCTGCCGGGATCGCGGGCCACCGACTTGATCTCGATGATGCCGTCATAGATTTCCGGCACTTCCTGGGCGAACAACTTCGCCATGAAATCGGGATGCGTACGCGACAGGAAGATCTGCGGGCCGCGCGGTTCCTCGCGCACGTCGTAGATCAGGGCGCGCACACGGTCGCCGTTGCGGAAAGTCTCGCGCGGCAGCAATTCGTCGCGCCGCAGCATGGCCTCGCCGCGGCCGAGATCGACCGTGACATTGCCGAATTCCACCCGCTTGACGAGGCCGTTGATGATCTCGCCCTTGCGGTCCTTGAATTCGTCGAACTGGCGCTTGCGTTCGGATTCGCGCACCTTCTGCACGATCACCTGCTTGGCCGTCTGGGCGGCGATGCGGCCGAAATCGATCGGCGGCAATTCGTCGATGATGAGGTCGCCCAGCTTGAGGCCGGGATCGCGGCGCTGCGCATCCTTGACCAGGATCTGCGTCGCCTCGTTTTCGATCGCCTCGACGACTTCGCGGACGCGCGTCAGCTTGATCTCGCCGGTCTTGCGATCGATGGCGGCGCGGATATCGTGCTCGTGTCCGTATTTCGAGCGCCCGGCCTTTTGGATCGCCTGTTCCATGGCAATCAAGACTTCATCGCGGTCGATGCTCTTTTCACGCGCCACGGCGTCAGCAACCTGCAGCAACTCCATCCGCGGAATGGCAATCGTCGTTTCCATGGGTAAGCCTCAGTTCTCCAGAGTATGCGGTTCCTGATGCAGCGCGATCAGCGCATCGGTCAGCACCAGTTTGGCCTTGTGAATGAGATCGAGCGGCAGGGTCACTTCACCCTCCTCCGCCATCAGACGGAGCTTGCCGTCATCCAGCGCCACCAATGTGCCGCGAAAACGCTTGCGGCCATCGACGGGCTCGATGGTTTCCAGTTTTGCCTCATGTCCCATGAAGCGTTCGTAATCCTTGCGCCGGGTCAGCGGCCGGTCGATGCCGGGCGAACTCACTTCCAGGCTATAGGCATCGGAAATCGGGTCTTCGACATCGAGTACGGCGGAAATCGCCCGGGAGAGATCGGCGCAATCGTCGACCGACATCTGCCGGCCGTCGTGAGGCTCCGCCATGATCTGCAGGGTGCGGCGCTGGTTGCCCGATACCTGCACCCGCACCAGTTCGAAACCCATGGCTTCGATGGTCGGGGTAATTATGCGTGCGATGTCGTTCACCAAACTCATTGTCCGATACAATACCTTCCTGTCGTGGTCATCCCGGGACACGCCGCAATCTGGACACCGGCCAAACCTCAGCGGTTCGAACGGCCGGCATGCGGGTAACAAAAAAGGCGGGCTTTCGGCCCACCCTTGTCTTTTGGTCCTTATGACCATGGGATTTGCCCGGCAATATAGTGATTTATGGCGGAAATGCAAGGCGATCCGAATGCCCGGCTGGCGCCGTCGATATAAGAAAAAATTCATATGAACGGAGTGCCGTGCCGTCCCCCGGGAGGGCTCCGCCGCAGCGCAAATCCGGGGAGGTTTTGCCGGCTTCTTTGGCGACCCCGGCGAGAACGCGCCTGGATAACGACCGTAAAATAGCTGTAATGTGCGGCGCCGGTCAGCCACGCCGGCCGATTCGCCGCAATTGCAGGGTCTTATGTCCACCTCCAGCTTCCATATCGTCTATCCCGATGCCTCGGCCGAAACCGCCAAATTCCTCGAGGACTGGCCGCGGCCGCAGGGGTTGAAGCTGACGGTGGATTGCGGACCGCGCGACAGCGACGAGGCCATGATCGAGCGCTGCAAGAAGGCCGACGCCATCATGTGGGGCTGGGGCCGCCTGAACGCCAATGTGCTGGCCGCCTGCAAGAAACTGAAGGTCGCCTCTTTCCTGGGCATCGGCATCGACGGCTATGTCGACCTGCCGGTCTGCCGGGAACGCGGCATCCGGGTCTGCAACACGCCGAATTACGGCAATCGCACGGTGGCGGAGCATGCAATCGGCCTGATGTTCGCCGTTTCGCGCCAGATCGCCCATTTCGACGCCGCCGTGCGCGCCAATAACTGGTCGGAAGACCCGCCCGGCCTGGAACTGCAAGGCCGGCGCCTCGGCATCGTCGGCTTCGGCTCGATCGGCCGTGAAGTGGCCAAGATGGCCTTGGGCCTCGGCCTGGAAGTGGTCGCCTGGGCCAGACGGCCGGAGCGCTACGGCCTTGCCTTCCCCTCGGTGCGCTTCGTCACCCTGGCGGATCTCTTTTCCACCTCCGACGTCATCTCGCTGCATCTGCAGCTCAACGACCAGACGCGCGGCATGATCAATGCCCAACTGCTGGAATTGATGGGACCGGAGGCGATCCTGATCAATACCGCACGCGGCGGCATTCTCGACATGGTCGCCCTGGAGCGGCTGCTGGTGGAAAAGCGGATTTTCGGCGCCGGCCTCGATGTCTTCGCCGAGGAGCCCCTGGCCAACAAATCGGCCCTGCGCAAGGCCAGCAACGTGGTGATGACGCCGCATGTCGCCTATAACAGCACCGCCACCTCGCGGCGTCTGGTGATGATCGCGCTCCACAATATTCTGAATTTCCGCGCCGGCCAGCCGACCAACATCGTCATCTGACGGGTAGAGCGCGATCGCATCAGGGCGTTCGCGGCGTCAGATCCTCGCTGCCGAGCTCCTGGCCCAGGGCGCCCGCCCATTGGCCGTGCAGGTGATCGCCCTGCTGCTGATAGGCGACGACGCCGAAGCCGGGATCACGGCCATAGGCGACGACGAGAATGCCGTCGACCAGAACGCCGGTGCCGATTTCAGCAGCCTGCGGCGTGAACCAGCGCAACGTATAGGTCTTGCCCGTGGGCTTGATCTCGACCCGGCCGGTATAGGCGGTGCCGTTGGGATTCTCCCCCTGGCTGATCTGGTAGCTGCCGTTCAAGCCCGCCGGCCCCTGCAGCACTTCGCGGCCGACGCCCTTGCCATTCTCCACCGCCAGGCTCCAGCGGCCATCGAGCTGGCCGCCCTTCACCTGATAGACGACGAGGCCGAAAGGCTTGCTGGTGCCGTAGGCAACGCCGAACACCGACCCCGCCTCCAGGCCGATACCTTTATAGGCATCGCCGGTGTTCAGGCGCCACAGCACCGCCTTCACATGGCCGAGCGGCTCGATCGCGACGTCGCCGTCATAGGCCTTGCCGCCCACGGTCTTGCCGGCGGCATGATAGCTGCCGGGACTGATCCTGATCGAGGCAACCTCGTCGGCAACCGCCGCGCGGAACCCCGGCGCATCGCCCGGGCCGGCGATCGCCAGCAAGACGGCAAGGGCGAAGCGGTGCCGGAGCGCCATCCGTCAGTCCTTATAACCGGGATCGAGCCGATCCAGCAGGCGCAACAGCGCCGTCCAGGCGAGATCATAGCCGTCGCCATCGGCGAGCTGCCCGTCCGTCAGCTCGCGGCCGGGATCGTTGAACTGGCGCTCGGTATGGGCGCAGACTTTATCGCTCGGCACCACCAAGGCGCCGCCGCCGGCCTGCGCCGCCAATTGGATCTCACAGGCCTTCTCCAGGTAATACATGCGCAGAAAGGCCTGCTGCACCGTCCTGCCGACCGTCAGCAGGCCGTGATTGCGCAGGATCAGCACCGGTTTATCCCCGAGATCCTTGACCAGGCGCGCCTGTTCGTCGAGGTCGAGGGCGATGCCCTCGTAATCGTGGTAGGCGACGTTATTGTAGAACTCGAGCGAGATCTGGTTGAGCGGCAGCAATCCGTCGCGCTGCGCCGCCACGGCGCAACCGGCCTTGGTATGGGTATGCAGCACGCATTGCGCATCCTCGCGGGCGCCATGGATGGCGCTGTGGATAACGAAACCGGCCGGATTGACCTTATAGGGGCTGGGCTCAACCGCGCGGCCCTGGAGATCGATCTTCACCAGGCTCGATGCCGTGATCTCATCGAAGAAGAGGCCGTAGGGATTGATCAGGAAATGATGCTCCGGCCCGGGCAGCCTTACGGAAATATGGGTGAAGATCAGGTCGGTCATACGGAAATGGGCAATCAGGCGATAGCAGGCCGCCAATTCCTGGCGCAGGCGCCATTCCTCCGTCCCATACCGGCTGCTGCCGGGATGATCGCTCTTTTTTGCCTGAAGTACCGCACCGCTCATTTTTCGCTCCCTGATCCCGCTTTTGGCCGCCGGCACCGCCGGCTTGTTATGTGATGATCTCCGCAAATCGCCGCGATTGTGGCATAAGGGCGCTCCCGGCAGAAGAGCGGCAGGCGACCTTCCCTCTTGAAGCCGGCATGCGAATTGCGCATATCAGCGCCGGAATGCCATGCCACGCCGTGACCCGGGTTCCAGTGCCGGAACGGGGCCGGCATGGCGAGGACCAAAGAACTGCCCCCGGACGCGAAAACCGCGAATGGACGGGCCGGATTTAGACATTTGAAGAAGACGGACTAGGAACGAAACATGCAGATGGAACGTCACGGCTTTCAGGCGGAAGTGAGCCGCCTGTTGGATATCGTCGCTCATTCGCTCTACAGCGATAAATCGGTGTTTCTGCGCGAGCTTGTCTCCAATGCCTCGGATGCCTGCGACAAGCTGCGCTATCTGGCGCTGACCGAACCCGGCCTGATCAAGGAGGATCCCGAGTTCAAGGTCACCATCAATATCGACAAGGAGAAGCGGCAGCTGACGGTCGCCGATAACGGCATCGGCATGAATCATGACGACCTGATCGCCAATCTCGGCACCATCGCCCGCTCCGGTTCGGCCAAGTTCATGGAGGAACTGGCGGCGAGCAAGGCCAATGGCGGCGGCGAGACGGGCGACGGCGACAAGAACGTCTCGCTGATCGGCCAGTTCGGCGTCGGCTTCTACGCCGCTTTCATGGTTGCGGACAAGGTCGAGGTGGTGTCCCGCAAGGCCGGCGAGGACCAGGCCTGGCGCTGGATTTCCGACGGCAAGGGCGAATTCACCGTCGAACCGGCCGAGAAGGCGGGCCGCGGCAGCGACATCATCCTGCATCTGCGCGCCGATGCCGGCGACTACCTGGACGCCGCCAAGCTCACCACCATCATCAGCAAGTATTCCGACCACATCCAGCTGCCGATCCACCTGACGGGCGATGGCGAGCCGCGCAAGATCAACCAGGGCGCGGCGCTGTGGACCCGCTCGAAGTCCGAGATCACCGCCGAGCAATATCGCGATTTCTATCGCCATGTCGCCCATGCCTTCGATGAGCCCTGGGCGACCTTGCATTTCAAGGCCGAGGGCAAGATCGATTATACCGGGCTTCTGTTCATTCCCTCGACCAAGCCTTTCGATCTCTTCAATCCCGACCGCAAGCAGGCGCTGAAGCTCTATGTGAAGCGGGTCTTCATCACCGATCACTGCGAAGAGGTGCTGCCGCATTGGCTGCGCTTCGTCAAAGGCCTGGTCGATTCCGAAGATCTGCCGCTCAACATCAGCCGCGAGATGCTGCAGCAGAATCCGATCCTGACGCTCATTCGCGGCGGCCTCGTCAAGCGCGTGCTGGCCGAGCTCGGCAAGAAGGCCGAGAACGACGCCGAGGCCTATCGCAGCTTCTGGGAGAATTTCGGCGCGGTCCTCAAGGAGGGCATCTATGAAGAGGCCGATCACCGTGAAGCCCTGCTGAAGCTCGCCCGCTTCCGCTCGACAAAAAGCGGCACCGAAAACGAGCTGGTCAGCCTTGCCGACTATATCGGCCGCATGCAGGAGGGCCAGGACGCGATCTATTACATCACCGGCGACAGCCTCGATGCGGTGGCGAAGAGCGCACAGCTGGAAGGCTACAAGGCCAAGGGCGTCGAGGTCCTGCTGCTGACCGATCCGATCGACGAGTTCTGGATTCCGGCGGTGGAGAAATTCGATGGCAAGGAATTCAAATCCGTCACCCGCGGCGGTGCCGATCTCGACAAGGTGAAAGCGTCGGCCGACGCCAAGCCCGAAGAGAAGAAGCCGGCGGCCGAAGGCATCGACAATCTCGTCGCCCTGATGAAGCTGACGCTCAAGGAGTCGGTGAAGGATGTACGGCTCTCATCGCGCCTGACCGACAGTGCGGTCTGCCTGGTCGCCGACGCGGGCGACATGGATATGCGCCTGGCGCGGCTGTTGAAGCAGCATCGCCAGCTCGACGCCACGCTGCCCCGGGTCCTGGAGATCAATGGCAGCCATCCACTGATCGCCGCGCTGGCCAAGGCCGTTTCCAGCGGCGCCAAGAAAGATGCGGTCGGCGATGCCAGCTGGGTCCTGCTCGACCAGGCGAAGCTGCAGGAAGGCGAGACGCTGAGCGATCCCGCCGCCTTCGGGCAGCGTCTGTCGAGCTTGCTGCAGCAGGTGTTCTGAGCAGCGGAAACGAGATGATAATCGGCGGAAGGATTTACGCAAAAATCCTTCCGCCGATCGTCTCGGCGCCGTCACCCATGAGCTGACCAGCAGAGGCAGCAGCGACGCCCATCAGGGCGCGACGAAGTAATCGACTTTGATATCGTTCTGACGGGCGAAGATGTAGCATTTCTCGCCATATCGCCGGCAATCGCGCAAGGCTTTTACCGCAAAGGCGTTGCCATCTGTGCAGGCCAGTTCTGGGCAATACCAGTAGGCATAAGCGCCACCGTCGGAGGAAACCGCAAAGGCGCCCAGGCGCGTCGAACCGATTATCCCTTGATACTCCTTGAACCCCTCCATGGTGTTTCGGGAGATGCGCATCTTCTCTCCCGGCGCCGGGTGGTAATTCTCATCGGTCGCGCAGCCCGCCAGCATCGCCAATATCCCGACGGCCACCGCCATCGTCCTGAAGCGCGTCATCCGCAGGTTCACGGCACGACCTCATAATCAACCAAGATGGCGGAGCCGAGGGCGAAGATGTAGCATTTTTCACCGCTCGAAGCGCATTGATGGATCGCGTCCTGACCCACGGTACCGCCGCTTTTGCAGCGGAGATCGGGGCAGTAACTCAAGCCGGCGCTGCGGCCCGATTCGGAAACAGCGAAAGCCGCTTCGTTCACGGCACCAACTTCCGGCAGGTATTTCTGCTTGTAGAAGTCCATGATCTCCTGGCTGACCTGGACCTTGTGGCCGGGCGGCGGAGCGGCGGTTTGATCGGCGGTGCAGGCGACAAGCAGCAGCGCCGCGGCAAGAGCGGAAACTCGCAACGAAATCGACATGAAGAAAATCCCCCAACGCTAACGCTAGGAGCATAGGCATACAGCTTGTGGGTTTTCAAGCCTGCTTGACTGCACGTTTTAAGATTACAGACGCCGGCAAATTGCAGCTGATATGAGCCGGCGTCCTGCCGCCGCACGGCGTGCAAGGCGAAGCAGCGACAACCGGTCTTCCGCGAAGAGCGCTATCGGCGGTTCAGGCGCGCTGGACGACCAGACGCGCCGCGGCGAAATCCTCGAGCGCCGTGCCGACCGATTTGAAGAGCGTGATCTCCTCGGCGGTGCCGCGGCCGGCATGTTTGCCGCGGCACAGATCGAAAAGATCGCCCTTGATCGCGGCCTCGCCGATAAGGCCGGTACGCAGCGGGATGGCGATATCGCCGCCTTCCTTCAAGGCGCCGGCGCGGGTATCGACGAAGAGGCTCGCGCGCGTGATGCAGCGGTCATCGCTTTCGCGCATCTCCGGCGTATAGGCGCCGATGAGATCGAGATGGGCACCGGGCTGCAGCCAGTCGCCCTGGATCAGCGGCGTCTTCGACAAGGTGGCGCAGCTGATGAGATCGGCGCTGCGCGCCGCCTCTTCCAGCGACGCGGCAACCGTGGCGTCAATGCCATGTCGTTTCAGCTCCGCGACCTTTTCCGCCGCCTTGGCGCCATCACGCGCCCAGAGCTGCACCTGCGCAATCGGCCGCACGGCACGATGCGCCTCGACCAGCGGCAGCGACAGGGCACCTGCCCCCACCATCAGCATGCGGCTGGCATCCTTGCGCGCCAGGTAATCGGCGGCGAGTGCCGAGGCGGCGGCAGTGCGGCGCGCCGTCAAGGCGGGGCCGTCGATCAGCGCCTGGGGTTGGCCGGTGGCGCCGTCCAGCAGCAGGTAGATGCCCTGGATGGCCGGCAGGTTACGGGCGCCATTGCCGGGCGTCACCGTCACCATCTTCATGCCGATCGACTTGCCGGCATCCCAGGCCGGCATCAGCAGCAAGGTCTGCTCCGGCTCTCCGGCAATCGGGATGCCATAATGATGGCGGACCGGCACCGACCAATCGGCGGCAAAGCCCTGGCGCAAAGCTTCGATGAGGGCGGGGTAGTCGAGCAGGCGCTCGACCTCGGCGGCGGTGACGAAAGTGACATGGCTCATGATGGCGGCACCATAAAGCGCCGCCGCGGCAAGTGGAAGTGCGTTGCCTGCAGACGCATCCGCAGGCGGTGCGAAGCCGGGAGACGGGCGGAAGACGGGACGGGCGGACGATCAGCGCAGGCTGTCGAAAGCGACCGCCGTCGCCGCGATCACCGGGCCATAATCGGCCTGATTGGCGATCACCGCCAGGGCGTCGGCAGGAAGATCGCCGCCGGCCTGGAGGTCGATCGGTACCGGCAATCGCTCGGCATCGCCGGCCCATTGTCCGATCTTGCGCACCGCGCGCACGACATTGATGGCGCTGACATGACGGCCGGCATTTTCGCCGGTCAGGATATCGGTCTCCACCTTGCGGCGATAGCTGACCAGCCAGATGGTGGCGGGCTTGCTGAGGCTCGCCATCGGCAGATCGGCAAAAACATGGCCCTGCGGATCGCGCAGCAGGCGCAGCGGTGTCATGGCGGCGATATAGCGGCTGTTCGAGAGAATGACCGAAAGACGATCGCGATCGGTCCCCAGGGATTCATCGCTGCCGCCGATGATCAGCTGCGGCGTATAGACCATGTTGCGACCGAAAGCGGTAACATAGCCAAGCTGGCGCTGCGCGAAGGCCGGATCGGCCTTCATGTCGCGCCAGCCGATATAGTCCCAGTAATCGACATGATAGGTCAGCACCAGGACCGAGCGGCGACCGGCCCAGTCGCCGAGATTGGCGTCGGCCGCCAGGCACGAGCCGCAGCCTTCCGCGGTGAACAGTTCCAGCACCACCGGCGTCGGCGTGGTGAGGCCCGGCACGGGCGCCAGGCCGGCATCGGCCGGCGTCATCGGCACCGTCCCGATCGGCGCGCCGGCCGCCGGTGCCGGCGTGACCAGGCTCGCCGGCGCATCCGTGGGAGAGGCATCATTCTGCGGCGCGGTGCCGGGCAGAGACAAACCGGGAGATCCGGCGCCACCGCCGGAGAAACCGGCGGCCGGAAGACCGCTGGCGGGGGCGCCGTTTGCCGGCATGCCGATGGCCGGTGCGGCCTGCTGGGCGCTCGCCGATCCGATACCGGCAATCAGTCCCAAGCCGGTCAGAAGGACGCAGCCCAATGCAATCGCCATAGCGGGACGGGCTGCGGGAGCGCGATGAAGCATCATGATGGCGAAAAATTAACGGGAAGGGGTTTCCGGCGGCCAATCACGAAGCGGTGAAACACTTATTCGTCAATCCCAAACCGCCATAGCCCGAGCCGGCGAGCGTAAAATTCGCCGCCAACGCGCGGCGCTCAGAAATCGCTGACCCGGCCGTTACGCTCCCAATCACCATAACGTGTCGGCTCCGGGCCGCTGGGCCCGCCGATTTCAACCGGCCAGACCGGCTGGATGGCCGGGCTTTCGGGCGCCGGGTCCTTACCGGCCGCGACGGGCGGTTGATCCACCCCCTGGTCCACCGCGGTCGTACCCGGCGATTGCGGCTGCTCGGCCGCTGCAACAGGCCCTGCAGCCGGCGGCTGGGCCAGATTCTGGCGCGGATCATAGCGGTGCAGAATAGGGGCGTTGCTGCCTGGGTTTGCCAGGCCGGGGCGTTTTTCTTGGCTCATGCCTTTTATATAGCTGCCGCCTTGCCGTCATACCAGCCGGGCAAATAGGCAAGCCGGCAGCGGCCAATACCCGCATCGGGGACAATGTCTTGACCCGCCCGGTCGGTAACCCAACATACCAGAAGCTCGATATAGCAGAGCCTGGCCGGCTTACGCGGCGGGCGAGACACGAGACAACGAGGATAAGGGCGAGAGAGGCAATGGGTTACATCCGCACCGGATTGCTGCTGGCGGCCATGACGGCCCTCTTCATGGTGGTGGGCTTCGCGATCGGCGGGCAGACCGGCATGCTGATCGCGTTTGCCTTTGCCTGCGTCACCAACCTTTTCGCCTATTGGAATGCCGACAAGATGGTGCTGCACATGTATGGCGCGCGCCAGATCGAGCGGCAGGATGCCCCCGACTTCTACGACCTGGTCGCCACATTGGCGCAGCGCGCGGCGCTGCCGATGCCCAAGGTCTATGTCATGGACAATCCGCAGCCCAATGCCTTCGCCACCGGCCGCAATCCGGAACACGCCGCGGTGGCCGCCACCACCGGCATCCTGCAGATGCTGTCGCGCGAGGAACTGGCCGGCGTCATGGCGCATGAGCTCTCGCATGTGAAGCATCGCGACAGCCTGACCATGACCATCACCGCCTGCCTCTCCGGCGCCATCGGCATGCTGGCCAATTTCGCCCAGATGAGCCTGTTCTGGGGCGGTATGCAGCGTGATCGCAATAATCCGCTGGGCGGTATCGGCGTGCTGGTCGCCGCCATCGTCGCGCCTTTGGCGGCGATGATGGTGCAGTTCGCCATCTCCCGCTCGCGCGAATTCGAGGCCGATCGCCTGGGGGCCGAACTCTGCGGCCAGCCGCGCTGGCTCGCCTCCGCCCTGGTGAAGATCTCCAACGGCGCGGCGCAGATTCCCAATGCCGAGGCCGAGGCCAATCCGGCGACGGCGCATCTCTTCATCATCAATCCGCTGCATGGCGGCGGCATCGGCAGCCTGTTCTCCACCCATCCCTCGACCCAGGACCGGGTCGACCGCCTGCTGGCGATGCAACCGACCGGCAACCCCACCGCCTGGCGCGAGGCGCCGGCCGCAGCGGCCGCCACGCCCGGCACCAGCCGCTTCCCCCGCAGCGGCACGGTCGATGACGGCGCCCGGCCGCGCGGCCCCTGGGGGTAAGGTCTCTTTGGGGTCCCTGGGGTAAGGTTCCGGGGGCAAAAGCCGGCGGATGAATTTTTCGCGTCAGCCCGGCTTCGCATCACCGACGGCCAAATAAGCGGAATGGCCAACAAGGCTTAGACAGCGCCGGCCGCTTGGGGCATAAGGTCGCCATGCAATCCGACCCTGCCTCTCTGCCGCCGGCCAATCGCCGCGACGAGCCCGATACCGAGCAGACAGCCCCGGCCGGCGGTGATACAGCCGCCGCCGGCACGCCGATGGTTTCCGCGCGGGCGGCGGCGCTGGACCTGCTGGACGCGGTTTTGCGCCAGCGCCGGCCGCTGGACGAAGCTCTCGCGACGCACAACGAACTTGGCCAGCTGAGCCAGCGCGACCGGCAATTCGTCCGTGCCCTGGTGATGGCGACCTTGCGCCATCTCGGCCAGATCGATCACAGCCTGGCGCAATGCCTGGAAAAGCCGCTGCCGGCCCGCGCCATCGCCATTCGCAACATCCTGCGCCTCGGCGTTGCCCAGAGCCTCTTCCTGCAGACCCCCGCCCATGCCGCCGTCGACACCATGGTGGGGCTGGTCGCCAAGCGCGGCGGCGAGGCCGGCTATAAGGGCCTCGTCAATGCGGTGCTCCGGCGGGTTTCCCGCGAGGCCGATCTCTTCCGCCAGGCGCGGCCCGGCAACGGCATCTTCACCGGCGCCGTCAGCCTGCCCGACTGGCTGTGGCAGAGCTGGGTCAAGGCCTATGGCGTGCAGGCGGCGACCGCCATCGCCACCGCCCATCTCGACGAGCCGCCGCTGGATTTCACGCTCCGCAACATAAGCGGCAAGGCCGATCCGGCGCACTGGGCGAAGCTGCTTCAGGCCGAAATCCTGCCGACCGGCAGCTTGCGCCGCCCGGCCCATCCGCAGGACCATTATCGCCCCTCGCCGCGCATCGAGGACCTGCCCGGCTTCGCCGAGGGCATGTGGTGGGTGCAGGATGCCGCCGCCGCTTTGCCGGCGAAACTGCTGGGCGCCGACCTCACCGGCAAGCGCGTGCTCGATATGTGCGCCGCGCCCGGCGGCAAGGCAGCGCAGTTGGCCGCTGCTGGCGCCGATGTCACCGCGCTCGATCGCTCACGCAAGCGCCTGGAGCGGGTGAAGGAGAATCTTGCCCGCCTGCATTTGACTGCGCAGGTGGAAACCGCCGATGCCGCGCTGTGGCGCAAGGCCAAGGATTTCGATGCGATCCTGCTCGATGCCCCCTGCTCGGCGACCGGCACCATCCGCCGCCATCCCGATGTCGCCTGGCTTAAGGACCCGCGCGACATCGCCAAGCTGACGGCAACGCAAGACCGCCTGCTCGATTCAGCCGTTGAGCTTTTGCGCGTGGGCGGGACGCTGGTCTATTGCACCTGCTCGCTGCAGCCGGAAGAAAACCGCGCCCGCATTGACGCCCTGCTCGCGCGCCACCCCGAGATGCGCCGCGCACCGATCGGCGCCTTCGAAGTCGGCGGATTGGAAGAACTCCTCACCACCGAAGGCGACCTCCGCTCCTTCCCCTATCAGCTCGCACAGCACGGCGGCATCGACGGGTTCTATGCGGCGCGGCTGGTGAAGGGCGGGTGAACTCTGCGCTGTGCTGCGCGCATGCAATCACAGCGACATATATGCAGCGTCGCAGAATCTATCTAGGGATCTTACTTGGGTTGGCCCGGCTCCAAAGTGACTTGGATCTGCTTGGCAATGATAAAGCCATTCACCCCATAACTTTCGCTCCACTCAATGCGAAAATGCTCGCCAGCCTTGGTGATCTCCAAGTCAAAGATGATGCCCGGCAACATGTCACAGTCGGTTAAGTTGATCGCGTTCACCCCCTCCAACGCGAGGATAACCACGGCATGCTTATCTAAAACGAAATATCCTTGGGCATCTACTTGATCTGTCATGTTCCAAGCGTGAATGCGCAGCAGACCCGACCCCTTACCGAAGAAGCTAATCTCAAGCAAATAAGCGTCATGGAAGCGTGGTAAGCGCCCAAACCAGCGGACGAGTGCCTCACTTCCGGGAACGTCTTTCAACACGGACATTACATCGGCTCGCAAATCGGGTCCGACACGACAAGAAGTAAGTATTAGCCGCGCTTACGCCGCCCAATCCAGAATGACCTTGCCGGACTGGCCCGACAGCATGGTCTCGAAGCCGGTCTTGAACTGATCCACCGGGAAGTGATGCGTCAGGATCGGCGAGAGGTCGAGGCCGCTTTGCAGCATGGAGACCATCTTGTACCAGGTCTCGAACATCTCACGGCCATAGATGCCCTTGATCTCCAGGCCCTTGAAGATGACCTGGTTCCAGTCGATCGCCGTATCCGAGGGCGGAATGCCGAGCAGGGCCACCTTGCCGCCGTGATTCATCACGTTCAGCATGTCGCGGAAGGCCGAGGGCACGCCGGACATTTCCAGCCCGACATCGAAGCCTTCCACCATGTGGAGATCGTCCATCACGTCCTTGAGGCGGTCCTTGGCGACATTGACGGCGCGCGAGGCGCCCATCTTCTTGGCGAGATCGAGGCGGTAGTCGTTGACATCGGTGATCACCACGTGCCGAGCACCAACATGGCGGCAGATCGCCACCGCCATGATGCCGATCGGCCCCGCACCGGTGATCAGCACGTCCTCGCCGACCAGATTGAAGCTCAAGGCCGTGTGCGTCGCATTGCCGAAGGGATCGAAGATCGCGGCGAGATCGTCGCTGATATTGTCCGGGATCTTGAAGGCATTGACCGCCGGCAGCGACAGGTATTCGGCAAAGGCGCCGGGCACGTTCACGCCGACGCCGACGGTGTTGCGGCAGAGGTGGCGCCGTCCCGCGCGGCAGTTGCGGCAATAGCCGCAGGTGATATGGCCTTCGCCGGAGACGCGGTCGCCGATCGCGAAACCACGCACCTCCTGGCCGATCTCGACGATCTCGCCGACATATTCATGGCCGACATGCATCGGCACCGGGATCGTCTTCTGCGCCCAGTCGTCCCATTTCCAGATATGGATGTCGGTGCCGCAGATCGCCGTCTTCTTGATGCGGATGAGCACATCGTTATGGCCGACCACGGGTTTCGGCACATCCGTCATGGTGAGGCCGGGACCGCGTTCCAGTTTGGCGAGGACTTTCATATCGGCGTTTCCTTGAGAAAGATCGGGCGGATCGGATAGCGAATTCTACATGTATCGAATTCTACGTGCAGGCGGCGGCAACCCGGCTCAGATCGCGCGGGTTCTATATGGCACCAAGCGCCTTGCCGACCTTGGTGAAGGCGGCGATAGCCTTGTCGAGATGCGCGCGGCTATGGGCGGCACTCATCTGGGTCCTGATGCGCGCCTGGCCTTTCGGCACCACCGGGAAGCTGAAGCCGATGACATAGACGCCTTCCTTCAGCAGTTCATCCGCCATGCGTCCGGCCAAGGCGGCATCGCCGAGCATGACCGGGATGATGGGATGCTGACCGGGCACCAGCTTGAAACCCGCGGCCGCCATGCGCGCGCGAAAATAGGCGCCGTTCTCGGCCACCTTGCGGCGCAGCTCCGCGCCTTCATCGGTTTGCAGCAGTTTCAGCACCGCCAGGGTCGCTGCGGCGATGGAGGGAGCGAGGCTGTTGGAGAAGAGATAGGGGCGCGAGCGCTGGCGCAGCAGATCGACGACCGGCTGCTTCGCCGCGATATAGCCGCCGCTGGCGCCGCCCAGCGCCTTGCCGAGGGTGCCGGTGATGATATCGACCCGGCCCTCGACACCGCAGAATTCCGGCGTGCCATGACCATGGGCGCCGATGAAGCCGACGGCGTGCGAGTCATCGACCATGACCAGGGCCTCATAGCGGTCGGCCAGGTCGCAGACGGCTTTCAGATTGGCGATGATGCCGTCCATCGAGAAGACGCCGTCGGTGGCGATCAGGATATGCCGGGCGCCGGCTGCGCGGGCCGCCTTCAGCTGCGCTTCCAGATCGGCCATGTCGTTGTTCTGGTAGCGGAAGCGCTTGGCCTTGCAGAGGCGGATGCCGTCGATGATGCTGGCATGGTTGAGGGCGTCGGAGACGATCGCATCCTCTTCGCCCAGCAAGGTTTCGAACAAGCCGCCATTGGCATCGAAGCAGCTGGAATAGAGGATCGTGTCTTCCAGCCCGAGGAAACGGCTGATCGCCGATTCGAGTTCCTTGTGCAGTGTCTGGGTGCCGCAGATGAAGCGCACCGAGGCCATGCCGAAGCCGTATTGATCCAGACCCTGCTTGGCGGCGGCGATCAGGCGGGCGTCATCGGCGAGGCCGAGATAGTTGTTGGCGCAGAAATTCAGCACCTCGGCGCCGCTATCGAGGCGGATCGCCGCCTGCTGGTGGCCGGCGATGCGGCGTTCCGATTTGTAGAAACCGTCGGCACGGATGCCGTCCAGGGTGGAGGTCACCGATTGATAAAAAGCCGCCTTGCCGCCCATCTGATCCGTCCTGCTGTGCTGATTGCCGGCGGCCGATCCGGGCTGCCTGAGGAGTCGCTGTTGGAAACCTTAACCCGTCCCGACCCTTTACCCAATACCGGGGCTGGCAACCGGGCAAAGCCTGGCCGAGGCCGGCATCTTGCGAAGCCGGCGTGCCGGCGGCAAATGCCAAATTCTCACGCGCCGGATGAAATTGCCGCGTTCTTGCCGCAATTTAGCGGCTAGCTCGGCTTGCCCCGCCCGGCACCGGATGGTAGGTATCGCCTAAGAGCGCGATCGCCTTAAGTCGAAGGAGGCGCTTCGACTCAAGGCGTGAATCGGCCTCTAAACTATTTGAGTAGATACGATGCGGCTCTAAGGGCAAAAATGCAGCAAAAGACCAAAATCGCCCCCTCGATTCTCTCGGCCGATTTCGCCCAGCTGGGCGCGGAAGTCCGCGCCATCACCGAGGCCGGCGCCGATTATGTCCATATCGACGTGATGGATGGCCATTTCGTCCCCAATCTGACCATCGGCCCGATGGTGGCGAAGGCACTCCGCCCGCACAGCGAGCTGCCCTTTGACGTGCATCTGATGATCTCCCCGGTCGATGCCTTCGTGACGGAATTCGCCGAAGCCGGTGCGGATATCATCACCTTCCATCCCGAAGCCGGCGCCCATCCCCATCGCACGGTCCAGCTGATCAAGTCGCTGGGCAAGAAGGCGGGCGTCTCGCTCAACCCCGCAACGCCCCTCGCGGTGCTCGACTACCTGCTGCCCGACCTGGATCTGGTCCTGGTCATGAGCGTCAATCCCGGCTTCGGCGGGCAGAAATACATCGCCCGCGCCAGCGACAAGATCCGTGAATTGCGCCGGCGCATTGATGCGGTCTCCGAGTCGCAGGGCGGGCGGGTGATCGATCTCGAGGTCGATGGCGGCATCAACCACGACACCGCGGCAACAGCCATCGCCGCCGGCGCCGATGTGCTGGTGGCCGGCACCGCCACCTTTACCGGCGGTCCGGCGCAATACGCCAGCAATATCGCCCGTTTGCGCGGCTAGACGGGGTCGGGGCCGTGGCGGATAGCGCAACCAACGACCTCATCCAGAATCAAGGCGCGGCACGGCCGCGCAAGGGCAATCAACGGCCGAAACTGATCGCGCCGCGGCTGCAGACCATGTTCAGCCTGCCGCGCGAGACCCTGCTCTCCCAGACCTGGCGCAGCCTCGCCCAGCCGATCTATGCCAGCCGCTTCTACGGCTGGGCGCTGGGCAACCGTTCCAGCGGCGATCTAGCCGTGACGCCGCTCGAGGTCTGGCCGGGCGACGAACAGGCCGGCCTGCATCTTCTCGGCGGCGAATACCGCTATGGCTGTGAAGTTGTCAGAAGCCCGAAGCCGCTCGGCAATCCGATCGGTACCAGCCTCGCCTGGCGCGGCTGGGTCAACGGCTTTGCCTGGCTCGCCGACCTGCGGGCTTGCGGCGGTCCGGCGGCGCGGCAGCTGGCGCGACAGCTGACCCAGCAATGGCTGGATGAGAATCCCGGCTATGACGGCTTCGCCTGGCGCAGCGACATCCTTGCAGCGCGCCTGCGCCAGATCCTGCTGCACCATCCCTTCCTTGAGGTACAGACCGACGCGCTGTTCCGCTCCGCCCTGCTCTACAGCCTCAACCGCCAGACCGCCCATCTCGCCCGCGCCTTGCCGGACGGCTTGGCCGGCAGCGCGCTGCTGAAGGCCGCCAGCGTGCTGATGATGGCGGGCGCCATGCTGCCGCAAGGCGAGGATTACCTCGCCCGCGGCCGCCGCGTCTTTGCCCAGGAGATCGGCAAGCAGATGTTGGCCGATGGCGGCCATGTGGAGCGCAGCCCCGGTGTCATCCTCGATCTGCTGCAGCATTTCCTCGATCTGCGCCAGATACTGACCCTGGCTCGCCAGCCCTTGCCGGATCACCTGCAGATCGCCATCGAGAATCTCGGTGCCGTCCTCCACATGCTGTGCCATGGCGACGGCAGGCTGGCGCTCTTCAACGACACCAATGAAGAGACCCCGGAACTGCTCAGCCTCGTCTTCAGCCGCATCGGCGGCGAGCGCGAGCGCCATCTGACGCAACTGCCGCTGACCGGCTTCCAGCGCCTGCAGGCCGGCAAGGCGCTGGTGATCATGGATTGCGGCGCGCCGCCGCGCCACGGCCTCGACCATCACGCCCATGCCGGCACGCTTTCTTTCGAGATGAGCTACGGCGCCGACCGCATGATCGTCAATTGCGGCGCCGGTCATCCGTCGGCGCCGGAATGGCGCCAGGTGCAGCGCGCCACCGCCGCGCATTCGACCCTGGTGGTCGACGACACCAATTCCAGCATGCTGCTCGACCATGGCGGCATGGCCTTGATCCCCACCATCGTCACCAGCCGGCGCGACGAAACCGATGGACAGATCTGGCTCGACACCAGCCATAACGGTTATGAGGAATCCTTCGGCCTGGTACATCGCCGCCGCCTGTTCCTCGCCAGCGACGGCAGCGAGCTGATGGGCGAGGACGCGCTCAGCGGCACCGGCGGCAATGCCTTCGCCTTGCGCTTCCACCTGCATCCGCAGGTGCAGGCTTCGATCACCCAGAACGGCCAGACCGCCCTGCTGAAACTGCCCGGCGGCAGCGGCTGGCGCATGCGCATCCAGGGGGCCGATATCGCCCTCGCCGAGAGCATCTATATGGGCCAGCGCGGCCAGGTGCGGCGCAGCCAGCAGCTGGTGGTGCTCGGCATGATCGACAGCGACAGCACCACCGTCAAATGGGCTTTCCAGAAGGAAGGCGGCAAGTGAGCTTGCCGGCACGATAAACGGCCGCGCCGTCGACCGGACGGCAGCGGCATCGCGAGCAAGTAGCGGCAGTCTCGGCATAGGCACCTGGATCGCCGCATGACTGAGAGACAGGAAGCCGAGAGACAGGAAGAATGAGCAGCAGCCAGCATCCCCAGAAGCGCCTCGGCGACGTCGCCCTCAATCATCGCCAGGTGCGCCGGGCCCTGCTCTCGGTCTCGGACAAGACCGACCTCATTCCCTTCGCCAAATTCCTCGCCGATCGCGGTGTCGAGATCCTCTCCACCGGCGGCTCGGCCAAGGCAATCGCCGAGGCCGGCATTCCGGTCAAGGAAGTCTCCGACCATACCGGCTTCCCGGAAATCATGGACGGCCGCGTGAAGACCCTGCATCCGACCATCCATGGCGGCATCCTGGCGCGGCGCGACCTGCAGCAGCATCTCGATGCGCAGCGCGACCACAAGATCGCCGATATCGACATGGTGGTGGTCAATCTCTATCCGTTCGAAGCGACGGTGGCGAAGGGCGCCGATCGCGAGACCTGCATCGAGAATATCGATATCGGCGGCCCGGCGATGATCCGCGCGGCCGCCAAGAACCACGATTTCGTCGCTATCGTCACCGATCCCAAGGACTACGACGCGGTGATGGCGGAGATGGCAGCGCAAGGCGGCGCCACCAGCCTGCAACTGCGCCGCCGCCTGGCGCTCGATGCCTATGCCCGCACCGCCGCTTACGATGCCGCGATCAGCAGCTGGATGGCGAAGGAAGAAGGCGAGACCTTCCCGGATCGCCTGACCATCGCCGGCCGGCGGCGGGCCGAATTGCGCTATGGCGAGAACCCGCATCAGCGCGCCGCCTTCTATGCCACATCCGAGCAGCGCGCCGGCATCGCCACGGCAAGGCAGCTGCAGGGCAAGGAACTCAGCTACAACAACCTCAACGACACCGATGCCGCCTTCGAGGCGGTGGCGGAATTCGCCGAACCGGCCGTCGCCATCATCAAGCACGCCAATCCCTGCGGCGTCGCCACCGGCAGCGACCTGGCGAGCGCCTATCGCCGTGCTTTCGCCTGCGACACGGTCAGCGCCTTCGGCGGCATCATTGCCGTCAATCGCGAGCTTGATGCCGCGACCGCCGACCTGATCAGCCAGGTTTTCTCCGAAGTGATCATCGCGCCGAAGGTCAGCGCCGAGGCCCAGGCCGTGCTCGCGAAGAAGAAGAATATACGGGTGCTGGAAACGGGCGGGCTGCCCGATCCCGCCGCAGCCGGCATCATCTTCAAGAGCCTCGCCGGCGGCTTCCTGGCGCAGAGCCGCGACAATGGCAGGGTCGATCCCGCCGCCTTGAAGGTCGTCACCAGGCGCGCGCCCAGCGCCGGCGAGATCGCCGATCTCATCTTCGCCATGCGCGTCGCCAAGCATGTGAAGTCGAATGCCATCGTCTATGCCAAGGACGGCGCCACGGTCGGGATCGGCGCCGGGCAGATGAGCCGCGTCGATTCCAGCCGCATCGCCGCCTGGAAAGCCGCCGAAGCGGCGAAGGCCGCCGGCGACGCGCAGAGCTGGGCCAAAGGCTCGGTGGTGGCCTCGGATGCTTTCTTCCCCTTCGCCGACGGCCTCCTGGCGGCAGCCGAGGCCGGCGCCACGGCGGTGATCCAGCCGGGCGGTTCGATGCGCGACGATGAGGTCATTGCCGCCGCCGACCAGGCGGGCCTCGCCATGGTCTTCACGGGCCTCAGGCATTTCCGCCATTGAAAGGCGATAGAACCGACGGCGCTTCACCTGAGCAAGGAGAGCGCCGCCGCCCTATACTGGTTGCCGTGATCCCTTAGCGGACGATCGTGACCGGACAATGGGCGCGGGCGACCACATCGGTCGCCACCGAGCCGAGAAAGAGCCTTTCCAATTCTGTGGTCACACCGGTCCCCATGACGATGTGATCGAACTGCTTCGCATCTGCATAAGCGACGATGGCCGCCGCCACCTTGCTGCCGGTGACGACGACGGCATCGGCTTTGGCCACGCCATGTTTGGCGGCTGTCTTGGTTGCCAGGGCAAGTTGGCTATGGATCTGCGCGTCGATGGCGGAAACCAGCTGCTCGTCCCAGAAATAGGTCTGCGCCATGCGTTCGCTCGGCACGGTATTGACGTTCACGAAAGTCAGCTTCGCGCCGGTCTGGCTCGCCAATTCGGCGGCGCAGGCCGCAGCCCGGTCGGCGATATGCGATCCGTCGACGGCACACAGAATGTTCTTCGGCATCCTCACCTCCCCATTTAACCCATCGCCGGACCACAGCGATCAAGCGATTTCTCTAGAATAAATAATTTTCACCCACAGTAAATACGGGATTGCCCAACCAATTCTACCGGGCAGGACGGCACAGGCCCGCACAGCATGCCGGAGCCGCGCACGCTGTCTCACCCAACTAGCTGATCCAAAAGAAAAACCCGGCCACGAAGGCCGGGTCTTATCAGCAACGAGGCACCGGCCGATGACCGGGTGAGGCGTCTCAATCTTCCGCGTCCAGCGCGTAGCCGGCCGAGCGCACGGTGCGGACTAGGTCGGCGGCGCCTTCGATATTGATCGCCTTGCGCAGGCGGCGGATATGCACGTCGACGGTGCGCGGCTCGACATAGATGTCGCGGCCCCAGACCGAATCCAGCAATTGCTCGCGGCTGAAGACCCGGCCCTGGTTTTCCATGAGGAACTTCAGCAGGCGGAATTCGGTCGGCCCGAGATGGATCTCGCGGCCGTCGCGGCGCACGCGATGGGTGATGAGATCCATGTTGAGGTCGCGATAGGCCAGAGTCTCGCCCTGCGGCTGCGGCTTGGCGCGGCGCAACACGGCGCGGACACGGGCCACCAGCTCGCTAGGGCTGAAGGGCTTGGTGACATAATCGTCGGCGCCGACTTCGAGGCCGCGCAATTTGTCGCCTTCCTCGCCGCGCGCCGTCAGCATGATGACGGGGGTGAGACGATGTTCCGGGCTGCGGCGGATCTGGCGGCAGATCTCGATGCCGGAAAGAATCGGCAGCATCCAATCGAGCAGGACGAGATCGGGACGCTGTTCCTTGATCAGCAGCAGGGCTTCTTCGCCATTGCCGGCTTCCAGGACGCGAAAGCCTTCGCGCTCCAGGTTGTAGCGCAGCAAGGTGACGAGCGCGACTTCATCCTCGACGATCAGGATCAACGGCTGGGCGGTTTGGCCGGTCTGGCCATCACGGGGGGCGTTCATCGGGGGTCGATTGCGGTCAGTCGCCGATTGCAACATTCGTGGTATCTCCCTTGGGGCGAGATTCATCCAGGCTCTTGCCATGGACGAGGAAATAGACGATCTCGGCGATATTGGTGGCGTGATCGCCGATCCGTTCGATGTTCTTGGCAATGAAGAGCAGATGGGTGCAGGGGCCGATGTTGCGCGGATCTTCCATCATGTAGGTGAGAAGCTCGCGGAACAGGCTGTTATACATTTCGTCGACATCTTCATCGCGGCGCCAGGCGGCCTGGGCGCGATCGGCGTCCTTCTCGATATAGGCATCGAGGACACCCTTGACGATCTGCTGCGCCAGGACACCCATGCGCGGGATCGAGGCGACCGGGCGCAACGGCGCCCCCTGATTGAGAATCAGCGCCCGCTTGGCGATGTTCTTGGCATAGTCGCCGATACGCTCGAGGTCGGCCGCGATCTTGATCGCCGCCACCACTTCGCGCAGATCCTGCGCCATCGGCTGGCGCAGGGCCAGGATGCGGACGGTGAAATTGCCGATTTCCTGTTCGAGATCGTCGATCCGCTTATCGGCCTGGACGACGCGGCCGGCCAGTTCGCTGTCACGCCGCACCAGGGCGTCGATCGCCGAGGTCAGCTGCGATTCGGCGAGACCGCCCATTTCCGCCAGGACATGGTTGAGATGCTGCAAATCGTCGTCGAATGATTTGACGGTATGGTCGCTCATCGTGGTCGTCATTACCTTCTCCACTGCCCGCCGATGCGTCGATCGGCCGTTCCTTCTCGTCCCGCCATGCCGGCCGGGCCCGCCTTCTCGGCGGCAGCCGCCGGCTGCGTCGGCATTAAGCCTGACCCCATCCAGCCGGGACGAGCAAGACTTTCATGCGATCCATGACAGTCTATTACGACACTTTGGTGACAATCGTGTGACGGCCACTAAGAAATTGATCGACAGGGGAAATTTGCCGCTCCGGCGAGGAGAATCGGGCCGCTCCGGTATCGCTCTGGCGGCGCTGATCTGGCGACCGGCTTTCGCCGCTGGTCCGCCAGCGCGCGGGTTTTGCCGCGGCACTCACCGGCGAAAGCGCTGCCCGCCGGTGCTATTCCGGCAGCGGCAGATAGACGGTGAAGGTACTGCCCTCACCCATCACCGAGTCGATATCCAGGCTGCCGCGGTGATGATTAACGATGTGCTTGACGATGGCGAGGCCGAGGCCGGTGCCGCCGAGATCGCGCGACCGGGCGGCGTCGACCCGGTAGAAGCGTTCGGTCAAGCGCGGCAGATGCTGGCGGGCAATGCCCTCGCCCTGATCCATGACGGCGATGGCGACCATTCCCTTGGGGTCGCGCAGGCCGGTCAGCCGGCTTTTCAGCTGAACGGGATCGGTGATGATCTTGGCCTCCACCGTTACCTTGCTGCCTTCACGGCTGTATTTCAGCGCATTGTCGATGAGATTCTGGAATACCTGCGTCAGTTCGTCGGCATCGCCCGGCACGCAAGGCAGCAGATCGGGGTCCGGCAGGCACAGCTTGATCTTGCGGTTCTGCGCCTTCCAGCCGAGGCCGTCGGCCACCGAGCCCAGCACCCGCGCGAGATCCGCCGTGCCGCGGGGCCGGCTGTGTTCGTGCAACTCGATACGGCTCAGCGACAGCAGGTCCGAAACCATGCGGGTCATTCGGCTCGCCTGGTCATACATGATGCTGAGAAAGCGCTCCTGCGCCGCCGGATCATCCTTGGCCGGCCCGCGCATGGTTTCGATGAAGCCCAGCAGGGTCGCCAGCGGTGTTTTCAACTCATGGCTGACATTGGCGATGAAGTCGCTACGCAGATTGTCGAGACGGCGGGCCACCGTCACGTCGCGCAGCAGGATCAGCAGTTCGCTTTCGTCGCGGCCGATGCCATTGGCTTTGAAAGCGGCGGAGGCTCCGGTCGCAACGGCGCCGGCGGGCGCATGGAGCGGCACCACCACGGCCTGGTATTCCGTCTCATGGCCGATATCGAGCCGCAACGGCGCGTCGAGGCTGCTCTCGTCATCCGCTTGCGGCTGACGGCCCTGGCGGATCGCTTCGATCGCCGCCAGCAGCGGCGGATGGCGCAGCACCGCCAGCAGATTGCGTCCGGTAAGACGCCCGCCGAATTGCCGCTCCGCCGCTTGATTGGCCCAGATGATTTCGCGGCCCTGGCCGATCAGCAACAGGGGATCCGGCACGGCATTGAGGATATCGCGCGCCCGGTCGGCGACGACATCCGGCATATCGATCGCTGCTTCCGAGGCCGGCAGCGGCATCGAGACGGTGAGCGCCGATTGCCGCAGCAGCGGTCGCAGCACCAGCGCCATGCCCGCCAGCCAGACGAGCGCAACAAAAAGCAGCAAGGGCCAGCCCGGCGTACCGCTGACGGCAATCGCGAGCATGACCAGCACGGTCAAGCCGGTCATCGGCACGAAGAGACGCATCAGCCTGGTCGACATCGCGGGGACGCTCGTGATTGAAGGAGACTCATGAATAAAGTCATCGACTCGAGAGAGTAGCTGAACTTCGCAGCGGACGGCATGGCTTCATTAAAGATTCATCTCGGGTGCCCGCAGACGCGCGCATGCGGCGAGGGATCGGGCCGATGTGGTAGCGGAATAACACCCCGGTGCAAAGTTGCGTGAATATCCTCACCCAACAACCAGAAACCAGGGGAGGCAGCCGGTGATATTTCTGGCCCCATATCCAAAAGTACCGCGCCAGCGCAGCGTGCTGTCATTCTGCCTGGTGGCGATGATGGCGTTCGGCAGCATCTGCACCGGGCGCATCGATGCCCGGGCCGATGACAGCAGCGATCCCGGCGCACAGCAGTTCAAGAAGTCCTGCGGCACCTGCCATACCACCGATCCCAAGGCGCCGCTGCGCCAGGGCCCCAACTTGCACGCCGTGGTGGGCCGCCCTGCCGGTACCCTCAAAGGCTTCAAATACTCCCCGGCCTTCGTCAAAGCGGCGCCCGGCATCACCTGGACCGCCGAGATGATCGATAAATGGATCACCGACCCGCAGCAGGTCATTCCCGGCGCGGTGATGCTCTATCACCAGAGCGACCCGGATAAGCGCAAGCTGATCATCGACTATCTCAAGAGTCACTGACGGCAATGTTGCTGACCGGAATCCCAGCAGCGCCTTCTGCGCTGCAATGCAGCACGAGCAAAAGCAAACTTGTCCGTGCTTTGACTTGATCCCCCTCTCGAAACGGCCGATCCTGTGAACGAAAGATGGACCGCCGCGCGGGAATGCGATGGCCCGGAGGGAAAGCGCGTGGCTCTCCCCGGGACTACCGTTCGCCATTCACCTAAGCGAGATGGATTCGTGATCCAGCTCGGCGCGGTTGCAGATAAGCCGGCCATCGTCACGGCCAGATCTCACCTGCTGGCCAGTTGAGGGAGAGAACATCATGTGCCAGGTTTTCGCCAGCCAGGACGCAACCATCTACAAAACCGTCACCCGCTCGGTCCGTCTCAATGGCTTCTGCACCAGCATTCGTCTGGAGGCGCTGTTCTGGTCTGTGCTCGATCAGATCGCCGCGCAGGAGGGCATGTCGACGCCGCGCTTCATCAGCACGCTCTATGACGAGGTGATGGAACTGCGCGGCGAGGTCGGCAATTTCACCTCGCTGCTGCGGGTGACCTGCGCGTCCTATATCGAGAAGCATCATTCCCAACAGCCGGTGACTATCGCCAAGCAAGGCCTGGCGGCGGCGCCGTTGCCCCTGTCGCCGCGCGCCAGTCAGGAGCAGCTCGCGCCGGTCTGAGCAGCGCGCTCGCCGTGACCGCCTGCGCGGCATAAAGCGGCTGCCTGCCTGATGCGATTACCTCGAGGCGGCGCTGCGGTACTTTCCTTGTTCTACTGCTGCGCGATCTGCCGGCGGGGCGTTGGTGTTTGTCGCCATCCGCCGGGCCGATCATGTCGTCCCCCACGGGACGTCGTGATGCGCGGTGCCGGCCGATGATCGCGGCGTAGTAATGGAATAACACCAGGACACGGGTGAATGGCCTAGACTCGCCATAATCAAGATCTGAGGGAGAGATGGCAAAGGCAATTCATACCATGATCCGGGTGCGTGACCTCGACGCATCCCTGCGTTTCTACGACACGGCGTTCCACCTCAAGCCTGCCGACCGCTACGACTTCGATGACTTCACCCTGGTCTATCTGCGCAATCCGGAAGCCGATTTCGAGATCGAGCTGACCTGGAATCACGGCCGCAGCGAGCCCTATACGCATGGCGACGGCTACGGCCATGTCGCCGTCGCCGTTGACGACATCGACGCCGAACACCGGCGCTTCACCGAGAAGGGCCTCAATCCGCTGGCGGTGAAGGAGTTTCACCGCGACGGCAGCCTGATGGCCAAGTTCTTTTTTGTGCAGGACCCCGACGGCTACAAGATCGAGGTTCTGCAGCGCCACGGCCGCTACCGCTGAGGTGCGGCCGCCTCACATGTGACTGCTTATGTGCCGCCAAGATCGGGAACCGACGGGCGGCTCGTACGGGGAGAGAAAGAGATGAAAGAAGCACATCTGAAACGACGGGATTTTCTGATCGGCAGCTCGACCCTGATCGCCAGCCTGGCGGTCATGGGCACCACCGGAATCGTCATGGCGCCGGACGGTGCCTGGGCCGTTTCGACCACGGTCCTCAGCAGCCAGGAGACGGCGACCCTGATCAAGTTCGCCCGCGCCATCTATCCGCACAAAAAGCTGAAAGACGCGATCTACGCCAACGTCGCCCATAGCCTCGACGCGAAAGCCGCCAAAAGCGATCAACTGAAGGCGACCTTGCAGGAAGGAATCGCCCAGTTGCAGCAGAGCAAGTTTGCCTCGCTCAGCCAGGCGAAGCAGGTTGCGGCGCTGAAGGACATGGAGACCACGCCCTTCTTCCAGACGGTGCGCGGTGAATGCGTCACCGGCATCTACAACAACCAGGAAGTATGGAAAATCTTCGGCTATGAGGGAGCGTCGGCGGAGCTCGGTGGCTATATCCATCGCGGCTTCAACGACCTCACTTGGCTGAAAGACGCGTGAGGGGAGGCAATCATGGCAGCTAAATTCGATTTGACCGACGACAGCGTGGTGGTGGTGGTCGGTTCCGGCGCCGGCGGCGGCACCCTCTCCAACGAACTCGCCCAGAAGGGCATCAAGGTCGTCCTGCTGGAAGCAGGGGCGCGCAACGAGATCGAGGATTTCGTCAACAACGAGTGGGAGAGCTTCACCAACATCTCCTGGCTCGATAAACGCACCACTTCGGGCAGCTGGCGCGTCGCCAAGGACTTTCCGAACCTGCCTGCCTGGATCGTGAAATCGGTCGGCGGCTCGACCGTGCATTGGGCCGGCGCTTCCCTGCGCTTCCAGGAGCACGAGTTCAAGATCCGCACCACCTATGGCGAGATCGCCGGCGCCAATCTGCTGGACTGGCCGATCACGCTCGCCGAGATGGAACCCTATTACGAGCGCGCCGAAGACAAGATGGGCGTCACCGGCACCCACGGCATTCCGCGGCTGCCCGGCAACAACAATTTCAAGGTGCTCTCGGCGGGCGCCAAGAAGGTCGGCTACCAGACCGTCCATACCGGCAATATGGCGATCAATTCCCAGCCGCGCGACGGCCGCGGCTCCTGCCAGCAGATCGGCTTCTGTTTCCAGGGCTGCAAGTCCGGGGCGAAATGGTCGACGCTCTACACCGAGATCCCGAAGGGCGAGGCGACCGGCAATCTGGAAGTGCGGCCCAATTCGCAGGTGCTGAAGATCGAGCATAACGACAAGGGCCTGGTGACCGGCGTCGTCTATGCCGACAAGCAGGGCCAGCAGCAACGGCAGGCCGCGCGCGTCGTCTGTGTCGCCGGCAATTCGATCGAGAGTCCGCGGCTGCTGCTGAACTCGGCCTCGGCGAAGTTTCCCGACGGCCTCGCCAATTCCTCCGGCCAGGTCGGCAAGAACTATATGCGCCACACGACCGGGTCGGTCTACGGCGTCTTCGACAAGCCGGTGCATATGTATCGCGGCACCACCATGGCCGGCATCGTCCGCGACGAGGCGGTCTTTAAGCCGGAACGCGGCTTCGTCGGCGGTTTCGAGCTGGAAACGCTGTCGCTCGGCCTGCCCTTCATGGCGGCCTTCCTCGATCCCGGCGCCTGGGGCCAGGACTTCTGCTCGGCGATGGAGGCCTATAGCCATATGGCGGGCATGTGGATCGTCGGCGAGGATATGCCGCAGGAGACCAACCGCATCACCTTGCATGCGACCGAGAGGGACGCCTTCGGCCTGCCGATCCCGGACGTGCATTTCGACGACCATGCCAACGATACGGCGATGCGCAACTATGCCTTCAAGCAGGGCAGCGCCATCTATGACGCGGTTGGCGCCACCCGCACCATCCACACGCCGCCTTACCCCTCGACGCATAACCTCGGCACCAACCGGATGAGCGAGAAGCCGCAGGACGGCGTGGTCAACAAGCACGGCCAGACCCACGACATCCCGAACCTGTTCGTCTCCGACGGCAGCCAGTTCACCTCGGGCGCGGCGGAGAATCCGACCCTGACCATCGTCGCTCTGGCGATCCGGCAGTCGGAATATATCGCCGATCAGATGAGCAAGAAGGCGATCTGACCGCGGTCAGATTTCGCCCATTCTTTCCCTGTCTCCCTGTGGGCGATCCGGTACCGGATCGCCCTTTTTCTGTCGGTCGAGCGCTGTCATCGCCCGTCAGGCGACGTTGTAGCGGGGAGCCGGCTTGCCGGTCTGGGTGGCGGTGAACAGCTTGCCGCGCGCCTCGTCGTACTTTTCCCACAGGGTCGCGTCGGCGACCGACGGCCAAGTGATCTTCTCGCCCGCGTCCAAGCCCGCCAGAGCCGCATCGACCAGGTTCTCCGTGGTCATGATACTGTCCTGATTGAGAGCCGAGATCGGAATGCCTGAATTGTCCCAGATTTCCGTCGCGGTCGTCGCCGGGTTGACCAGTTGCACCTTCACGCCGGTAGAGGCGAGCTCTTCCTGGAGCCCGCGGCTGAAATTCAACACGAATCCCTTGGTGCCGCTATAGACGGCGCTGGCGGACCAGGCGTGAATGCTGAGCACCGAGGCGATGTTGATGATGAGCCCGTCATTCAGCTTCCGGAAGGCCGGCAGGAGAGCATGGGTGAGTCGCGTCAGGGCGGTGATGTTCAGCGCGATCTGCGACAGCGATTCCTGTAGCGAGGATTGCTCGAGCGGCTTAAGCCGGGCCACGCCGGCATTGTTCACCAGGACGCGGATAGCGGGGTTGGTCGACAGCAGGTGTTCGACCCTGGCGATATCGCTGTCCTTTTCGAGGTCGGCCTGCAGCGTTTCCACCTTCGCGCCATGGGCCTTCCTGATCTTATCAGCCAAGGCCTCGAGACGGTCGAGGCGGCGTGCAACAATCACGAGATCATAGCCCCGCTTGGCGAGACGGTCGGCATAGACGGCACCGATGCCGGAGGATGCTCCGGTGATAACGGCGATTTTCCGGTCGGACATGGGTTTCTCCTAAAAGGTTATGTACTCAACTATTGAGCACCCAACCATTTAGGAACCCGATCGCCCCTTGTCAATGCTATGGTGCCCAACTATTTTTAGATCATGACCAACTCAGACGATTCCACCCTCGAGCATGACGCGCCGAGCATTGATCTGAGCGATGCGCTGGGTGAACTTGCCTGCACTCACACCGCGCTCCGCCACGCCGCCCGCCGGCTTGGCCATCTTTATGACGAAGCGGTGTCGCCGACCGGTCTGAAGGCCACGCAAGTTGGCCTGCTCTCGCAGACCGACCGTCTCGGGGGCGAGGATGGTCCCACGTTGCAAGCGCTGGCCGAACGCCTGGCTATCGGCATCTCGTCTCTGACCTATGCGCTGCGGCCCCTGGTGCGCGACGGGCTGATCGAGCTGCGGCAGGACGCCCACGACAAGCGCACGAAACACGCTTGGCTGACGGCCCTGGGCAGAAAACGCTTGGCTGAGGGGATGACCTTGTGGGCTGCCGCGAACCGCCGCACTGAAATCGTGCTGGGACATGATGCGGCGAGCAAGCTGCGGGCGCTTGCGGATGAGGTGTCATCGAGGGAATTTCTCGCAGCGTACCAAGCCGGTCAGGCGATTGGGGCAAAGCCAAAGGCCTAGGCCTAGGGCGTGAGCTGCGTATAAAACGGCATCGTCACGGCGAGCTTGCCATGACCATCAAGCGCATAATCGGGAATGCCGGCGGCGGCATAGCGACGCGGCCGGCTGCACCCGGTCTCGCGCCACCCGGATGATGCGATCGCCGGCGACGACATCCTGGAAGCAGGATTGCCAGAAGCTGCCGCCCCCCTTGCGCCAGCGGCGCCACCGACCAGACCGAGGCGCCCCATCGACCACATCGATCAGAAGTGCCGAACGGTCGGCATCCGGTCGATATCGATCTGGGCCGCCATCAACGCCTCAGCGCCCGATCATCATCGAGGCGATACCGGCGAAGGCGGCCGCCGTCAGTAGCTCGTTGACGGTGGCGCCGGTCTGCACGATCTGTACCGGCTTCGAAAGGCCGATCAGGATCGGGCCGATCACCGAACCGCCCAGTTGCTTCATCAGCTTCGAAGTGATGTTGGCGGAATGCAGAGCCGGCATGATGAGGATATTCGCCGGACCGTTCAGGCGGCAGAAGGGATAGAGCTCCTTCATCAGCTGATAGTCCAAAGCCACATTGGCCTGCATCTCGCCGTCATATTCGAAATCGACGCGGCGTTTGTCGAGCTCCACCACCGCCTCGCGAATGCGGGCCGCCTTCTCGCGGGCCGGATCGCCGAAATTCGAGAAGGAGAGCAATGCAACGCGCGGTTCATGACCCAGTTGGCGGGCGATATGGGCGCATTGGCTGGCGAAATCGGCCAGCTGTTCGGGGTCCGGCAGTTCGTGCACCTGGGTATCGGCAATGATCACGGTGCGGCCGCGCGCCACCACGATGGAAAGCGCCATCAATGTCTGGCCGGGCCGCACGTCGACGACCTTCAGCGCATCGTCGAGGCAGACCGAGAAATTGCGGGTAACACCCGTCACCATGGCATCGGCATGGCCTTCGGCCACCATGCAGCCGGCAAAGATGTTGCGGTCCTGGTTGACCATGCGCTGCACGTCGCGCAGCAGCGCGCCTTTGCGCTGCAGCCGCTCATAGAGCATCTCCTGATAGAGCCGGTTATGCGGGCTGATCGCCGCATTGGTGATCTCGAGCCCGCCGGCATCGGTCAAGCCGGCATTGGTGATGGTCTCGGCGATACGCTGCGGCCGGCCGACCAGGACCGGCGTGCCATAGCCGGCAGCGCGATAGGCGATCGCCGCGCGGATGACCTTTTCGTCCTCGCCTTCGGCAAAGACCACGCGTTTCGGATTGCTGTGCAGGCGTTCGAAGACCAGATGCAGACTGCCCGCCGCCGGATCGAGCCGGCCGGCCAGTTCCGTCTTATAGGCCTCCATGTCGATGATCGGCTTGCGGGCGACGCCGCTATCCATCGCCGCCTTGGCGACCGCCGCCGGCACGCAGGAGATGAGCCGCGGATCGAACGGCACGGGAATGATGTATTCCGGGCCGAAGCGCAGGCGCCGTCCGGCATAGGCGGCATCAACCTCATCCGGCACGTCTTCGCGCGCCAGCGCCGCGATCGCCTGGGCGGCGGCGATCTTCATCTGCTCGTTGATGGTGCGGGCGCGAACATCGAGCGCGCCGCGGAAAATATAGGGAAAGCCGAGCACATTGTTGACCTGGTTCGCATAATCGCTGCGCCCGGTGGCGACGATGGCGTCCGCGCGTACCGCCCTGACTTCTTCCGGCGTGATCTCCGGATCGGGATTGGCCATGGCGAAGATGATCGGCTTGTCCGCCATCGACTTCACCATCTCCTGGGTGACGGCACCCTTGACCGAGAGGCCGAAGAAGACGTCGGCGCCCGCGATTGCCTCCGCCAGGCTGCGCGCCTTGGTCGGCACGGCATGGGCGGATTTCCACTGGTTCATGCCATCGGTGCGGCCTTGATAGATGACGCCCTTGGTGTCGCAGAGAATCACATTCTCATGGGGTACGCCCATCGACTTCACCAGCTCGACGCAGGCGATCGAGGCGGCTCCGGCGCCGTTCACCACCAGGCGAACGTCACGCATATTCTTGCCGGTCAGATGCAGCGCATTGATCAGGCCGGCGGCAGAGATGATGGCGGTACCGTGCTGATCGTCGTGGAAGACGGGGATATCCATCAGCTCGCGCAACTGCTGCTCGATGATGAAGCATTCCGGCGCCTTGATATCCTCGAGATTGATGCCGCCGAAGCTGGGGCCGAGATAGCGCACGGCGTTGACGAACTGATCGACGTCCTCGGTATCGACTTCGAGATCGATGGAATCGATGTCGGCGAAGCGCTTGAAGAGGACGGCCTTGCCCTCCATCACCGGCTTCGAAGCGAGGGCGCCGAGATTGCCGAGGCCGAGCACCGCCGTGCCGTTGGAGATCACCGCCACCAGGTTGCCCTTGGCGGTATAGTCATAAGCGGTGCTGGGGTCCTTCTCGATCCGCAGGCAGGGCCAGGCGACACCGGGCGAATAGGCCAGGGCGAGATCGCGCTGCGTGGTCAGAGGTTTGGTGGCAATGATCTCGATCTTGCCGGGCCGGCCTTGCATATGGAACAGCAGGGCATCTTCTTCAGTAATCGTCGGTTTCTTGACGCTCATGATGACACCATTCCTCCCCAAACTGATGCGAAACCTGCCATGTTTCGGAGAGGTTGGAAAGATAGGGACGCATTTCTGTCCAATCTGCTCGGACACGCTATAGTAAGTCTGCACCGCAAATCCGACAAAATCACGGCAAAGGCGACGCATGTTGCAGCGCGATGTTAGCGCTGGCTTTCTATGGTTCTGCTCGTGCCGCGAATCGGCTATGGAGCGTGATGAAGCAGTGGCAGGACAGGTCTGCCGATGCTAGACGAGGCGCATGATGGAAGACGCGACCGACAGCAAGACGACCGAGTCCCCGGCGGTGCCGGGCCGCGAGACGGTGCCCGCGCCGGCCGATGCCGCGATCACGCCGTTGATGGCGCAGTATCTCGGGGTCAAGCGTGCCCACCCCGACACCCTGCTGTTCTACCGCATGGGCGATTTCTACGAACTGTTCTTCGACGATGCCGTCAAGGCGGCGGCCGCGCTCGATATCGTGCTGACTAAGCGCGGCAAGCATGACGGCGAGGATATCCAGATGTGCGGCGTGCCGGTCCATGCCGCCGAGGGCTATCTCAACCGCCTGATCCGCCAGGGCTTCAAGGTTTCGGTCTGCGAACAGGTGGAAGATCCGGCGGAGGCCAAGAAGCGCGGCTCGAAATCGGTGGTCAAGCGCGATGTCGTCCGGGTGGTGACGCCGGGCACGCTGACTGAGGACAATCTCCTCGAAGCCCGCAGCCACAATTACCTCGCAGCTCTGGGCGAGGTCGGCGGCGGCTTCGCCGTCGCCTGGGTCGATATCTCGACCGGCCAGTTCCGCTGCCAGGCCCTGCAGCGCCCGGCTTTGGCCGCCGCTTTGGCGCGTCTCGACCCGACCGAGATCCTGGTGCCTGACCGGCTGCTGGCACAGCCCGATCTCGCGGAACTCTTCGCCGATTGGAAGACGGCGCTTTCGCCCATGCCCAGCGCCCGCTTCGACAGCGAGAATGCGCGGCTCCGGCTGCAGCAGTTCCATCAGGTGGCGACCCTGGATGCCTTCGGCAATTTCAGCCGCGCCGAAATCGCCGCCGCCGGGGCCATCCTCACTTATGTCGAGCTGACCCAGCAGGGCAAGATGCCGCGCTTGAGCCAGCTCGCCCAGATCGGCAGCGGCGCGGTGATGGAGATCGACGCCGCCACGCGGCGCAATCTGGAGCTGACGCGCAATCTCTCCGGCGAGCGCCAGGGAAGTCTGCTCGCCACCATCGACCGTACGGTGACGGGGGCCGGCGCACGCCTGCTCAATGACTGGCTGGCCGCACCCCTGACCGATGCCGGGGTGATTGCCGCACGCCAGGAGGCGGTGGACTATCTGCTGCAGGAAGGCCAGCTGCGCGGCGATCTGCGCGCGGCGCTGCGGCGCGCGCCCGATCTCGAACGGGCCCTGTCCCGCCTCAGCCTGGACCGCGGCGGCCCGCGCGATCTCGCCGCCATCCGCGACGGCCTGCGCGCCGCCGCCGGGGTACGCGACCTGCTTAAGCGCGGCAACGGCACGAACAACAACACTGGCAACAGTGACGCTGGCAACAGTGGCGCTGGCGACAGTGGCGCTGGCGACAGGGATACCGGGCCGCGCTTCCTGCGGGCGGCAGTGGACTTGCTTGGCGACCAGGCGGCACTGATCGACCATCTGGCCCGCGCCTTGGCCGAGGAACTGCCGCTGCTGGCCCGCGACGGCGGCTTCATCGCCCGCAATTATGTCGAAGAGCTGGATCAGCTGCGCTTGCTGCGCGATGACAGCCGCCAGCATATCCTGGCCCTGGAAGCGCGCTACAAGAATGCCGTCGGCGTTTCTTCGCTGAAGATCAAGCACAACAACGTGCTCGGCTATTTCATCGAGGCGACCACGGCGCAGGCCGACAAGGTGCGCGCCGATACCAGCTTCATCCATCGCCAGACCACGGCCAATGCCACCCGCTTCACCACGGTTGAATTGTCGGAGCTGGAACAGAAGATCAACCAGGCGGCCGACAAGGCGCTCGCCATCGAGCTCAGCCTGTTTGCCGAGCTCTGCGGCGAGGTGCTGGCGCAAGGTCAGGCGATCTCTGCGACGGCGGCGGCCCTGGCCGAGATCGATGTGGTGACGGCGCTGGCCGATCTCGCCGAAGCGGAAGACTGGGTGCGGCCGCAGGTCGATGACAGCCGCGACTTCCAGATCAGCGGCGGCCGCCATCCGGTAGTAGAGGCCGCCTTGCGGCGCGCCCAGGCCGGCAGCTTCATCGGCAATGATTGCGATCTCGCGGAAGAGCAGCGCCTGTGGCTGATCACCGGCCCCAACATGGCCGGTAAATCGACCTATCTGCGGCAGAACGCCCTCATTGCCATCCTTGCCCAGATCGGCAGCTTCGTGCCGGCCAGGGCGGCGCGGATCGGCATCGTCGACCGCCTGTTCAGCCGGGTCGGTGCGGCCGACGATCTCGCCCGCGGCCGCTCGACCTTCATGGTGGAGATGGTGGAGACAGCGGCGATCCTCAATCTCGCGGGCCGGCGCGCCCTCGTCATTCTCGACGAGATCGGCCGCGGCACCGCCACTTTCGACGGCCTGTCGATCGCCTGGGCCTGCCTCGAGCATCTGCATGAGGTCAATGGCTGCCGCGCCCTCTTCGCCACGCATTATCACGAGCTGACCAGCCTCGCTGCCCGCCTGCCGGCTTTGCGGCCGCATACGATGAAGGTGATGGAATGGCAGGGCGAGGTGAAGTTCCTGCACGAGATCGGTCCGGGTGCCGCCGATCGCTCCTACGGCATCCATGTCGCCAAGCTGGCAGGGTTGCCGGCGGCGGCGGTGCACCGCGCCGAGGAAGTGCTGGCGACCCTGGAGAAGGGCGAGCAGGCCAGCGCCCTCACCCGCCTCGCCGATGATCTGCCACTCTTCACCGCCGCCGTCGCCCAGGCGCCACGCCAGCTGAGCGAAAGCAATGCGGTCGAGGCGGCGCTGAAGGCGATCAATCCCGATGAGCTGACACCGCGCGCGGCACTGGAAGAACTCTATCGCCTGCGCGGCCTGATTTCCTCTTCCTGATCGCGCCCGCCCGCCCCGGCTCCGCGATCAATTGCGCGGTGATCAGTTGCGGGGCGGCGCCGGCGGCAGGGTTTCGAAGCTGCGGCTGTTCACGCCGTCGCTGAGATCGATATGGATCTTCCAATGCTGCCAGGTGCCGGCATAGGCGGCGGCATCGGGAATGATGAAGCTGAAGCGGCTTTCATTGACCGAGCCCGCGGCCTCGCTGGTTTGCGGAAACAGCGGAAAGCCGATGCCGAAGCCGGTCGAGACGCCGCTGTTGCTGCCGCCCATGATGCCGACGCCGATCCGAGGCCAGCCGCTGCCGCCGCCTTTATAGGACAGCCGGTCGTGGTCGATGCGCGGCGTCACGATCTCATGCCCTTGCGGATCGATGAGGCGGGCCGCACTCACCGGCAGGGGATCGCGTATGATGACGTCGATGCGGTTCGGTGTCGTGGCGGGAATGCTGCTGACGATGGGCGGCAGATCGGCCGCCGAGCCTGCCGCCGGCTGCCGCGTTGGCTTCGGCTGGTCGAGCAGCGGCGGCGGGGGCGCGGTGTAGTCGCTGCCCGGCGCTGACTTTCGCGCCTCATCCCCGGTTTGCGTGCCAGCCATACCGGTATCGGCGGTCGCGGAAGGGGGCGGCGCCTTACCCTGGGTCACCTCGTCATTGCCGCAGGCGCCCAGGCATGCAAGCGCGAGCAGCAGGCCGAGGCGCCCGCTTGCCTGCAACAGCGCCGGCTTCGCCGCCGCCACCGGGGATTCTGCTGCCACCACGGATGATGCGCAGGCCGATCGGTTCTTCGACGCGATCCGCATCATGCGGCACCAACAGTGCCGCGGCTTGCCGGGTGCCGATATGGTTGCTGTCTGTCCATCTTCGCTTTGCTTGGTCGCGCCTGTCCTTGCTCGAGCCTGTCCTGGAGTGAGACAGGTTTCGCGACGAAATATTCCGTCCCGGATCGAAAACCGGCCGCTCCGGTGCAAACTAATCGATATGAATGAAGTCGGCCTTCGACAGTCCGGTTTCAAGCGGGGCCCATACCGATGGACAAGCTTCCACCGCCGCGACAGCAGATGATCAGCCGTTGGCCGGCTTCGGCGGCAGGAGCTCCATGCTGCGGCTGCTGATGCCGTCATCGAGATCGATATGGATCTTCCAGCGCTGCCAGGAGCCATTATAGGCGGCACGGTCGGGGATGACGAAGCTGAAGCGGCTTTCGTGCAGGGTGCCGCCAGCGGTGCTGCCGAGCGGCACGATGGGAATACCGACGCCGGCACCGCCGCCGGAAAGCAGCGAACCGGGGCTGCGCATCAGGCTGACATCGAGGCCGCTATCGGCGGCCGATTGCGCGTCATAGGTGATGGTCTTCTGCTTGATCGCGCCGGCGGAAAATTGCCGTCGCTGCGGATCGCTCAGCACGGCGTTTTTGACCGGCAGGGCATCGCGCACGATCATCTCGATGCGTTGCGGATCATCGGTGGCGAAAACCGCCACAACCGGCGCCGATTGGCTGTCGCTTCGCTGATAATTGATCGCCGGCCCCGGGTTGCTCTGCACCGGCGTCAGCAGAAACTGATCGTCGGGATCGGTACCCGGCTTGAGCGCTTTCGGCTTGGCCGGCGCGGCGGGGTCGGTTGCCTCCGCCGCTGCGCCGGATGCGGTGGCGACGCTGCTTTCAATGCCGGGACCAGCCGCCGCCGCGGCAGCGCCGGGCGCCTGACGAAGGGCCGCCGCCGGTTTCGTCTGTGCCGGCTTGATCTCTGTGGTGAAAGGGGAGGTGGCCGAGACCGGCTCCGGCCGGCCGGTATTTTCGAAGGGCTGGGCGGCGGCCTGGGTGAGCGTGTCCTGCTCATTGCGAAGCTGGCCGCCCGGGGAACAGGCGGCCAGCAACAGGGACATTATCAGGGGAATCTCGAGATGCGCCGGCCTAGGGGGAAGCCGTGGGGATTTGCGCATCACGTGAATTAGAATTGGTCGCGCCAATCGCCGATTACAAGGCATCTTCTACCCCAAGATTTTGTGACCGCCTGCACGGCAATTTTACCGCCGCCGACAGCCGCCGGACAGGCTCTTTCTCGCCGCTCGTCCTGAGCGCCCGCTTACAATCCCGTTATGCCCGCTCTTTCAAGGGCTTGGCGCACACGGTGCTGATAGTAGCGCAGGCCTTCCTCGTGGCGCGGGCTCAACGGGCCGCGCTGATAGATGCCGGCGGCGAGATTGCCCTGGGAAATCTCGCAGATGCCGAAATCCTCGCGCACGATTTCGCAATTGGTTTCGATGGTCTCGCGATGGGCGGGCAGCTTCTCGGCGCTGAGATCGGCGAAATAGAAATTGTAGATGAGCTGCGTGCGCCCCTCGTCAAGCGGCAGGATGCGCGAGGTGTTCATGCCGTCGGGATAAACCGAGAGCGTCATATTGGGCCAGATCCACAGCCAGATGCCGCCATAGATCGAGCCGTCGCGCTGCGGCGCCTGCATGATGACGACGCGGTCGGCGAAGGTGGTTTCGAAGCGGTTGAAATCGATCGCCTTGATGAGGCCGGGGTGGATGCCGGGGATATGGTAGCCCTCGGCGAAATTGTCGGTATAGGTCTTCCAGTTGCACTTCATCTCGAAGCGCGCCTCGTCGAGCTTGGCGAATTGCTCGAGCGGATAGGGTGCGAGGAGATCCGGCAAGGCGCCGAGGCTGTCCAGCAGCGGCGGTGCCGCCGGATCGAGGCAGACGAAGACCAAGCCTCGCCAGCTCTGCACCTGGATGGGATGCAGCGGGAAGTCCTTCTTGTCGAACCACTCGGCTTCGCCGAAATGCGGCGTCGCCTTCAGCTTGCCCTCGGCGTCAAAGACCCAGCCGTGATATTGGCAGCGCAGCACGTCGCAATGGCCCTTGCCCGGCTCCAGCAATTGCGCGGCGCGGTGCGAGCACATGTTGTGGAAGCCGCGCAAGGTACCGTCGCGGCCACGCAGCACGAAAATCCGCCAGCCGGTGATCTCGGTCGCCAGATAGTCGCCGGGTTCAGGCAGATCGCGCTCGCAGCCGATGAATTGCCATTCCTTGAAGAAGACCTCGCGGCGCTCCGCTTCATAGACGCGGCGCTCGCAATAGGCCCAGGCCGGCAGTGACATGACCGGCCCTTGCGGCAAGGGCACGTCGATACGATGCTGTGCTTGAATTCCGTCTGCGCTCATGACGCGATCACCCCTCTTTCGACCCAGACCGATGGCCGCCATTTGGCCGGCCGCCGCGGCATTGATTGCCGCTCTGTTGCTGCGGCATTGGCTGCCGCCTTGCTTTGCCCGTCCGGCAAGAACGGGCCGAAGATGCTTTACTGTGCCGGCGCCTTGCCCAGGCCGTCAATTTCGCGCTGCAGGGCAGTGCGTTGATCCGATCCCGCCGGCAGCAGCGCCAGTACCCGCTGCCATAGTTGCCGCGCCTCATCCGTCCTGCCGCCGGCGCGGGCCACCAGCCCGCCGTAATAGAGGCCGAGCGGGTTGTCCGGCGCCATCTGGCGGATATGGCCGACCGCCGTCACGAAATCGGCCGGCAGATCGTGATCGAGATTGGGCTGGCCGGCAATCAAGGCATTTGCATAGTCGAGTTGCACATCGAGCTTATCGGGCGCCAGCGTCGCCGCCTTGCTCCAGGCCTGGCGGGCGTCATCATAGCGGTTGAGGACGCTATAGGCGCGGGCAAGCTTCAGCCAGCCCTCGAGATCCTCGGGCTGCTGCTTCAGCCGCTCGGCCAGGCGGTCGACCATGGACTGGATGAAGGCGGCGCGTTCCTGCGGCGACATTTGCGCCGCCTGCTGCATATCCTGCCCGTTCGGCCCCGCGCCCGCCTGATTGCCGCCCGCCGGCCCCGCGGGCGCGTTCGGTGTCGCGGCATCGTCGGCCGGCGCGCCGCCACCCTGGTGGCCGGGCTCGCGTCCCGGCAAGGTGGCGGGGTCCTTGCCGAGCTGACGCGCCGCCTTGTCGATGTTTTCCGAAAGCGACTGGCGATAGGGCGCGTCGGCCGGGCTGTCTTTTTCCAGCGCCACCCAATCGGTCAGCGCCCCGGCCAGATCGCCCTGCTGCGCCTTGCCCAGCGCCAGGAAGAAGCGCGCGGTCGGCTCCTTGGGATTGAGCGCCAGCGCCTTCTGGAAGACCGCCTTGGTATCGTCGGAGACGTCGCCGTCATGGAACAGGATCAAGGCGCGGCCGTAATCGGCGTAGATGTCGGGCGCCGTCTTGCCGAGTGCGAGGGTGCGGCTGAAGCCGTCCAATGCTTCCTGCAGCCGTTGCTGGTCGAGGGCGAGGCGCGCCAAAGCCAGCCAGGCCTCGGCGTCGTCGGGATGGCTTGCCACGTGCTGGCGCAGGGCGAGCAGTTCCGGCGTTGCCGGCGGCAAAGCCGCCTGGCGTTCGGCGAAGGGCTGGCCCGGCAATTGCGGCGCGCCGACGGTGAGGTAGAGAACGACGCCGAACAGCGGCAGCAGCACCGCGGCGGCGGCGATCAGGCGGCGATGACGGCGGCTGCGGCGGGGCTGCACGGCGGGGGCATCGGCCAGCGCCAGGATGCGGCGCTGGATCTCCAGCTGCGCCGCCTTGGCCTGATCTTCCGGCAGCACGCCGCGCTGCTGGTCGCGCTCGATCTCCGCCATCTGGTCGCGATAGACGTTGAGGGCGAAGCCACTCTCGTCCTTCAGCTTGCGCGTCTCGAACAGCGGCACGGCGAGGATCATGATGACCGCCAGTGTCATCATGGCGGCGAGAATCCAAAAACCGATCACGCGGCACCGCCTTGCGAGCGATCGTCCGGATGATCGTCATGCGCTTGCAGAAACGAGTCGAGCCGCGCCTGTTCGGCGGCATTGAGTGGCGCCGTCTCGCGCCGGCCGACCCGGCGATAAAAAACATAGATGCCGGCAGCAGCCCCCAGCAATAGCAGAAACGGTCCGATCCAGATCAGCGCCGTCTTCGCTTCGAAAGGCGGCTTCAGCAGCACGAAATCGCCGTACCGCGCCACCAGGAAGGCGCGCACCTGGTCATCGGTGGCGCCGGCCTTCAGCTGCTCACGGATCAGCACGCGCAGGTCATGGGCGATATCGGCATCCGATTCCTCGATGCTCTGGCTCTGGCAGACGACGCAGCGTATGTCGCGCGAGATCGCCTCGGCGCGCGCTTCCAAAGCCGGATCGCTCAGCATCTCGTCGGGCCGCACGGCGAAGCTCGCAGGGGCGAAGCCTGCCAGAATGGCGCCCGCAACGAGGCCGGCAATGAGGCCGTGTCGGATCTGGCGGATCACTTCTGCAGATCCTTGATCAGGGGCAGCAGCTGGGTCGTTATCAGCTCGTCGCTGAGCGGGCCGGGGATGCGGTCGCGGATGACGCCCTGCTTGTCGATGATAAAGGTCTCCGGCACGCCGGTGATGCCGAAACCGACGATGCCGATACGACCGTTCTCGTCGGTGCCCACCCGCGCATAGGGATTGCCGAGCTCGTCGAGGAAGCCCTGCAGGGCTTCTTTCTTGTCCTTCCAGGCAAGGCCCAGCACCGGAATGCCGGCCTCGCTGCTGAGCTTCTTCAGCAACGGATGTTCCGCCCGGCAGGGAACGCACCAGGAGGCAAAGAAATTGATCGCCACCACCTGGCCCTTATAGGCGCCGGTGAGGAGATCGCTGTCGGCGATGCCGGGCTGGCCATCGGCCAGAGCGGGTGCTGCGAAGGCGGCGACCGGCTTGCCGATCAGCGGCGAATCGATGGCATGGGGATCGCGATTGGGACTGAGGCCGAGCACGAAAATCGCGGTCAGCGCGGCCAGGACGATCAGCGGCAAAATGAACAGCAATCGACGCATGATCAGGCCTTCGCCGCCGCCTTTGCCGCCGATTTATCGCGCGCGGCGATGGCCCGGCTGGGAGCGCCGACCCGGTAGCGCCGATCGCTGAGCGAAACGGCGCCGCCCAGCCCCATCAGCCCGCCGCCGAGCCAGATCCACAGCACCAGCGGCTCATGATAGATGCGGACGGTCCAGCCGCCCTTGCCGTCCGGCTCGCCGATCACCGCATAGATGTCCTTGGCCCAGCTGCTATGGATGGCGGATTCCGTGGTCGGCGGCGAGGGAACCAGATATTGCCGCCGCTCCGGCTTCAGCACCGTCAGCACCTGGCCGCCCTGCAACGCCGTGATGGTGGCGCGCTCGGCGAGGTAGTTCTCCACCGTGAGATCACGGACGTCGTCCAGCCGGTAGCTGATATCGCCCACCGTCACCGCCTCGCCGATATGCAGCACCGTGACCTTTTCCTGCTTCCAGGCGACCGATCCCGTCATGCCGACAATGGCGAGGGCGAGGCCGGCATGGGCCAGGGTCATGCCATAGGCGGCGCGCGGCAGATTGACGGCGCGCGACCAGCTGGTGCCGAGCGACCCGCGCCCGAGCTTGATCCGCGCCGCCCATTCGCTGAGCGTGCCGACCAGCAGCCAAGCGGCGAGGGCCATGCCGGCGAAGGCCATGAAGGAGCTGCCATCGGTGAGATACCAGGTGACGGCGATGGCGATCAGGGCGGCGATCCCGGCCGCCGTCAATCGTTGCAGGGCCCCCGGCAGATCGCCGCGCTTCCAGCCCAGGAACGGCCCCACCGCGGTGATCAGGACCAGCGGCATGGCGATCGGCACGAAGACGGTCTGGAAATAAGGCGGGCCGACCGAGATGGTGCCGAGATTGAGCACGCTCAAGATCAGCGGCGCCAGGGTGCCGAACAGCACCGTCGCCGCCAGCACCGCCAGCAGCAGGTTGTTGAGGACCAATGCGCCCTCGCGGCTGATCGGGGCGAAGAAGCCGCCTTGCTTGAGGATCGGCGCCCGCCAGGCAAAGAGCGACAGCGAGCCGCCGATGGCGATCACCAGCAGCGCCAGGATGAAGAGGCCGCGGGCCGGGTCCTGCGCAAAGGCATGGACCGAGGTGATGACGCCGGAGCGCACCAGGAAGGTGCCCAGCATGGAGAAGGCGAAGCCGAGGATGGCGAGCAGGATGGTCCAGGCCTTCAGCGAATCCCGCTTCTCGACGACGATGGCGGAATGCAGCAGCGCCGTCGCCATCAGCCAGGGCATGAAGGAGGCATTCTCCACCGGGTCCCAGTACCACCAGCCGCCCCAGCCCAGTTCGTAATAGGCCCAGCGGCTGCCGAGCACGATACCGCAGGTGAGCGAGGTCCAGGAGAGCAGGGTCCAGGGCCTGACCCAGCGCGCCCAGGCGGCGTCGACCCGGCCCTCGATCAGCGCCGCAATGGCAAAGGAGAAGGACATCGAGAGACCGACATAGCCGAGATAGAGCATCGGCGGATGGAAGGCCAAGCCCGGATCCTGCAGCAGCGGATTGAGCTGGCGGCCTTCCAGCGGCGCCGGATCGAGCCGGGCAAAGGGATTGGAGGTCAGCAGCATGAAGAACAGGAAGCCCATGGCGACCATGGCCTGTACCGACAGCACGCGGGCTTTCAGCCGCATCGGCAGGTTTTCGCCGAACAGGGCGACGAGAGCGCCGAACAGCGAGAGGATCACCACCCAGAGCAGCAGCGAGCCCTCGTGATTGCCCCAGGCGCCGGCGATCTTGTAGATCAGCGGCTGGGCCGAGTGGGAATTCTCATAGACCGCCGAGACCGAGAAATCGGAAACCACATAGGCGTGGATGAGGGCCAGGAACGAAAAGCCGAGAAAGACGAATTGGCCGACCGCCGCCGGCTGCGCCAAAGCCATCCAGGGCCGCAGGTTGCGCTGCGCGCCGATCAGCGGAATGATGGCCTGGGCAATCGCCAGGATCAGCGCCAGGACCAGCGCGTAATGGCCGAGTTCGGTGATCATTGTGCCGGGCTTCCTTGATTGCTTCCATTCCCCGTTGCCGGGCTTCCTGTCTGGTCGCCGGTTTCCTGCCAGCGGCCGGAGGCCTTCAGCGCCTTGGCCACTTCCGGCGGCATGTATTTCTCGTCATGCTTGGCGAGCACTTCGCTGGCGATGAACTGCCCCTGCTCGTCCACCGATCCTTCGATGACGACCCCCTGACCTTCGCGGAAGAGGTCGGGCAGGATGCCGCGGTAGCGCACCTCGATCGACTTGGTGAGGTCGGTTACCTTGAAAAGGATGGTGCCGTCGCTGCCGAGCTTCTGCAGGCTGCCTTTTTCGACCAGCCCGCCGACCCGGATCATGCGGCCGGGGGCAGGCGGTTTGGTCACCAGCTCGGTCGGGCTGAGGAAGAAGACGATATCCTGGCGCAAGGCGGTCAGCACCAGGGCGACCGCCGCACCCAGCAGCAACAGGCTGACGATGAGGAGATAGAGCCGCCGGGTCTTGCGGGTCATGCCGCGGCGCGGGCCGCCACTGGCCGGGGCAGCGCCTGCCTTGATATCGGTCATGAGCCTGTCGCCTGCTGATCGGACGCCCGTTGCTGGGGCTTTCCGGAGACCGCCGTGCCGCCGGGTTTATTTCCGGCAGCCCCGCCGCGCCCCGTCCCGTCCCGCGCGGCAATCTGGGCTTCGAGCCGGCGCAGGGCCGTTGTTGACTGCCGCACCCGCCGCCAGCTGTCGATCGCGAAAGCAATCAGCACCAGGGCGGCGACGCCGTAGGCCGGCCAGATGTAGGCCGCATAACCGCCCATGAGCAGGTAATTGTTCATCGCCTCGGTCATGACCCGGCACCCTTGCCCGCCGGCGCCGTCGTGCCGGGTGCTCCCGCGGCCGGCATGTTGCCGGCTTTCGCTGCCGCTTTGGCGGCTGACGGCTGGCTGCGCAGGCGGTTGAACAGCAGGACGCGCAATCTGGCCGCCAGCAGCTCGGCCTTCATACGGGCGAACAGCGCCGAGAAAAAGAACAGCTGGAACGCGACGGCCATCAGCAGCAGGGGATGCAGCATGGAGGGATCGATGCTGGGCCCGCCCATCCGCATGATGCTGGCCGGCTGGTGCAACGTATTCCACCAATCGACCGAGAACTTGATGATCGGCACGTTGACGGCCCCGACCAGCGCCAGGATGGCGGCGGCCCGGCAGCCGCGCTGGCGGTCCTCGAAAGCCTGGGCCAGCGCCATATGGCCGAGATAGAGGAAGAACAGCAGCAGGAAGGAGGTCAGCCGGGCATCCCAGACCCAATAAGTGCCCCACATCGGCCGGCCCCAGAGCGAGCCGGAAACCAGGGCGACGAGGGTGAAGCCCGCCCCCAGGGGCGAGGCCGCCTCGGCCGCGACATCGGCCAAAGGATGGCGCCAGATCAAGGCGCAGGCGCTGGCGACGGCGATCAGGCAATAGGCGAACATGGCGAGCCAAGCCGCCGGGACATGGATATACATGATCCGCACCGTCTCGCCCTGCTGGTAATCAGCCGGCGAGTGGAACAGCGCGAGATAAAGGCCGCCAACGAAGGCCAGGACCGTGGCGGCAATCAGCCAGGGCTGCAGCCGGTCGGCCAGCCGCAGGAAGCGTCCGGGATTGGCGAAGCGATGCATGGCCCGTTTTATATAGGGGCCGGAGGGTCGATACCAGAAGGCAAATCAAGGACAAAGGTGCAAAAATACCGCCGCGGCAACGCGCCACGCTGTCAAACAGCTGACCGCCCGCCGTTCCTTGGGCCAAGGTCTTATCGCCGCCCCGCTACCAGGCAGCAAACGAAACCCCGCAAAAGCAAACAGGGCGCCCGAAGGCGCCCTGTCCGAACCGTAAGCCATCCGCGGTCCAAGACCGCCGGACAGCCAGACCCAAGAGCCGCTTACTGGCCCTTGTTGTAGGTGCCGTGCGGCTCGACAATGATGTCGACGCGACGGTTTTCCTGGTCCTTCGTATTGTCCGGCGCGCCCGGCTGTTCGCCGACGCCGACAACCGAGATAGCCGAAGCCAAAGGCACGCCCATCTTCTTGAGGGCGCCGTCGACCGCGGCAGCGCGGCGAGCAGCAAGAGCCTTGTTGGCACCCGCCGAACCCTGGGTATCGGTGAAACCCTGGATTTCCACAGCAGCGATCGGATACTGGCTGAGGAAGTTGGCGGCCTGTTCCAGCTTCGCCTTGTCCTCGGCCCGCAGCTTGGAGCTGCCGGTATCGAAGTAGATCGAAACCTTCTGAGAACCGACGCTCTGCGGAACATGCAGCGATTCGAGGTAGGCGAGGCGAGCACGGATCGGGTCGAGGATGCGGTTGAACGCAGCTTCGGCCTTCTGGCGGTGATCGAGCGCTTCCTCAGAAAGGCGCACGCCCTTCTTACGCAGCGGCAGGTCGGTATAGAGGTAAGGCGCAGCATCTGCGAGATTGGTCTTGATGTCCTCTGCCGCCTGAGCCTTGTTCTCGGCTTCGACGAGGTTGTAGAGGAACTGACCGAAGTCACCTTCGCGCGTCTTGTCGACGTTGGTTTGGATGGTGGTGAGGTCGGGCTCACGGTTCGGAGCGACGCAAGCCGCAACCGAAAGCAAGCACGAGCCGATTAGAGCCAGTTTGAGATGGCGATTCATGTTGTAACCCCCTGGGACAGTCACGAAAATGCGGTTTCCATGGAAGAAAGCATTCGTATCCGGCGATCTCCCACCGGACGGTTGCAGAATATGCTGAATCTTCTGGTTGAATCCAATCGGAATTCGCCAGTCTTTGGCGACTGTGTCGGAAATCCCGCAACTGTTGCCTGAATGCAACAAGGCTTGTGCGGGTTACCAGAACATATCACACTGAATTTCACACCCGCGTGTTGTGATCTCCAAAAAACCCACGGAACTGGATGAGATTTTTTGTATACAGCTCTGAAAAAATAGGATTATCGGAATTTCTTCCCGCGGCCCACGCCGTAATTGGACAGGCCGGAATGACGGCAGCGGATGGACTTGGCGCGCTGTCGAGCCCGGCTGCCACGTGCGGTGGTTCGCGCAAAAGTCGCTGCCGCTGTGGCATGGATGCCGCGCTTCGCCGACCACAAAAGTGATTGGTATCACGGGGCGAAGCCGCCGCCGACACGGCCCTCTTTGCAATTTTTGCAATTAATGCTGCGGCGCGTTACCTGCGCTGGCGCAGCGGGCAGGCGCCGTATGACAATTCGCGCGCCAAGTCGGAGGGCCGTCAGGCCGCTTGGCGCAAGGCGGCCGCCGTGGCCCAGGGGGTGAGGGCCAGACTGCCCAGCAGCATGGCGGCGAGCAGGATCAGGAAGCCCGCCCCGCTGCCGAGCCCCAGCCGGGCGGCATCGATCACGGCCATGGCGAAGATCAGCACCGGCACATAAAGCGGCAGGATAATGAGCGTAATCAGCACGCCGCCACGCCGGCTGCCGAGCGTGAGGGCGGCGCCGAGGCCGCCAAGCAGGCTCAGCATCGGGGTCGCCAGCAGGAGGGCGGTGAGCATCGGCAGATAGGCAGCCGGCGGCAGGTTGAGGATCAGTCCCAGAACCGGTGCCGCCACCAGCAGCGGCAGACCGGTGGTCAGCCAATGCGCCAGGGCCTTGACCAAGGCGATGACTTCCAGCGGCAGCGGCGAGAGCAACAGCCCGTCGAGACTGCCATCCTCGAAATCCGGCAGATAAAGCCGGTCGAGCGATAGCAGGGCCGCCAGGGCAGCCATCACCATCACGACGCCGCTGGCAATGGCGGCGAGCAGATTGGGCGCTGGTCCCACCGCGAAGGGGAAGAGGATGCCTGCGGCGAGAAAGAACAGTACCACCAGGGCGACATCGATCCCCTGGCGCAGGCTGAGCCGGAGATCGCGGTGCAAAAGGGCAAACGCCGCGCTCATGCCACCTCGCCGAGCGCATCGTGAGAGGCCAGGAGCAGCGCTTCGTCGAACGGTGCAGGTTCGAAATCGTCGACAGCCAGGCGCCGGCCCGGCAAGGCTTCCAGGCTCTCATGGCTGGCGATGATGACGGTGCCGCCGGCACCGAGATGATGGCGCAGCTGGCCCAGCAGGCGCTGCTGCGCCTGGGCATCCAAAGCATTGGTCGGTTCGTCGAGCAGCCAGAGCGGGACGGCATCGGCCGCCTGCAAAAGCAGCCGCGACAGGGTCAGGCGGCGGCGCTGGCCGGCCGAAAGAAACCGCGCCGGCAGGTCGGCCAACCCCTGCAGGCCGTTGGCGTCGAGCGCGGCGTCGACCGCGGCTTCAGCGGCCGGGCGGGACAGGCCGGCGAGATCGGCCCAGAAGCGCAGATTCTCGCGCACGGTCAGACCGGCCTTCAGCGCATCGGCATGGCCAAGATAGACCAGCCGCCGGCGATGTGCTTCGGCCTCGCGCGTGACCGGCTGTCCGTCCCACAGGAACTGGCCGGCAGCCGGCGGCATCAAGCCGGCGGCAAGACGCAGCAGGCTCGATTTGCCGCTGCCATTGGCCCCGGTCAGCATCAGGGCCTCGCCGGCCGCGATCTGAAAGCCAAGGGCCTGGAACAGCAGCCGCTCGCCGCGTTGACAGGCCAGATCACGTGCTTCGAACAGGGCCATACCTCTTCCGACCGATCCGGGCCGCCTGATTCTGGCCTTGCGCCAGCCGCACGGCCCTTCCTGGCCTTATGCCACGGGTATCGCCCTGATGCCACGCCATTGCCGGAAACGGCGGAAACAAGCGGGGGCCTGCAAGACAAAACAGGCCGCACGGCAGGACCGGCGGCCAAGTTAAAAGTGACAAGAGGGAAAACGGGTGGGTGGCACCGCGACCATCGGGGATGGGGGTTCAAGCCGCGGCGCCAAGTCCCGTGTGCTCTGTACCGCGCGGGGGTATCGCGATACATCGCATCGACCTTTACCTGTCCTTCGCCCGTTTCATCCAGTTGGGCTGGCGAACGAGGGGCCGGCAATCGGGGGAGGTGGGTCGGTCACCTCGAGACAACAGAGGGGATGATCTCTGTTGGCAGCATCCTCATGCTTCCCAGTGGCCTCAATAAGACGAGAAAATGGCAAAATTGTGGTTCGGCCATCCTCCCGCCTCAGAAAGTCCCGAAAAAGCGTTGTTAAATTAAATAGTTACAAGGAATCGCATGTGTGGCTCGAAGCGGCCTCACGCTTATGTTATCCTGTGGCGGGTTTCAGAACACGGTCGCTCGGGCCGAGCCAGGGCAGCGGGGGCTGCTTGTGATTTATACTCACAATAAATTCTTACAAAATTCGGTTGTGGTAGCAGCTTGATCCGGCGAATTTGTGAGCTGGATGCGGGATACCCACCCCACCGACCCTTAGCGGACCGGCGAAAGTCAATCGCCGCCGTCCGGCTATTGCGTTTTTAAACTGACAACGATCGGGAGATTGCTCGTGACGGCAGCACTCAACAGCTTCAAGACCAGAAAATCCTTGAAGGTTGGAACAAAATCCTATGACTATTTCAGCCTGAAGGCCGCCGAGAAGGCCGGGCTGGGCGATCTCAGCCGCCTGCCTAACTCGATGAAGGTGCTGCTGGAAAACCTGTTGCGCTATGAGGACGGCCGCACCGTCACCAAGGACGACATCAAGGCCGTGGCCAAATGGCTGAAGGACAAGCGCTCCGACCGCGAGATCGCTTATCGCCCGGCCCGCGTGCTGATGCAGGACTTCACCGGCGTGCCCGCCGTGGTCGATCTCGCCGCCATGCGCGAGGCGATGGTGCATCTCGGTGGCGACGCCAAGAAGATCAATCCGCTCTCGCCCGTCGATCTCGTCATCGACCACTCCGTCATGGTCGACTATTTCGCCGGACCGGGCGCCTTCAAGAAGAATGTGGAACTGGAATATGAGCGCAATGGCGAGCGTTACGCCTTCCTGCGCTGGGGCCAGACCGCCTTCGATAATTTCCGCGTCGTGCCGCCCGGAACCGGCATCTGCCACCAGGTCAATGTCGAGCATCTGGCCCAGGTGGTCTGGACCAAGAAGGAACCGACTGTCACGGTGAAGGGCAAGAAAACCGGCGGCAAGACGGTCGCCTACCCGGACACTTTGGTCGGCACCGACAGCCATACCACCATGGTCAACGGCCTGGGTGTGCTCGGCTGGGGCGTGGGCGGCATCGAGGCCGAGGCGGCCATGCTGGGCCAGCCGGTTTCCATGCTGCTGCCGGAAGTGGTCGGCTTCAAGCTGACCGGCAAGCTGAAGGAAGGCACCACCGCCACCGACCTCGTGCTCACCGTCACGCAGATGCTGCGCAAGAAGGGCGTGGTCAACAAGTTCGTCGAATTCTACGGTTCCGGCCTCGACGACATGTCGCTGCCGGATCGTGCGACCATTGCCAATATGGCGCCGGAATATGGCGCCACCTGCGGCTTCTTCCCGGTCGATGCCGAGACCATCCGCTACCTGAAGGCCACCGGCCGCAAGGCGGACCGCGTGGCCCTGGTCGAGAAATACGCCAAGGCCCAGGGTCTGTGGCGCGACAAGAAGACCGTGGATCCGGTCTTCACCGATACGCTGGAACTCGATATCGGCACGGTCGAGCCCTCGCTCGCCGGTCCGAAGCGCCCGCAGGACCGCGTGCCGCTGGGCCAGGCCGCCGAAGCCTTCAACAAGGCGCTGGTCGAGACCTTCGGCCGCAAGGGCAATGAAAGCCGCGTTTCGGTCAAGGGCGCCAAGCACAATCTCGGCGACGGCGATGTGGTGATCGCCGCCATCACCAGCTGCACCAACACCTCCAACCCCAGCGTCATGCTGGGCGCCGGCCTCGTCGCCCAGAAGGCGGTGGCGCTGGGCCTGACCACCAAGCCCTGGGTCAAGACCTCGCTGGCGCCGGGTTCGCAGGTGGTGACGGATTACCTGAAGAAGTCCGGCCTGCAGAAGCCGCTCGACAAGCTCGGCTTCAATCTCGTCGGCTATGGCTGCACCACCTGCATCGGCAATTCCGGCCCGCTGCCGGAGCCGATCGGCGATGCCGTCACCACCGGTGACCTGGTGGCCGCGGCCGTGCTTTCCGGCAACCGCAATTTCGAAGGCCGCGTCAACCCGCTGGTGAAGGCGAATTACCTGGCCTCGCCCATGCTGGTGGTGGTCTATGCCCTGGCCGGCAGCATGAAGATCGACATCACCAAGGAGCCGATCGGCTACAACAAGAAGGGCAAGCCGGTTTATCTGAAGGACATCTGGCCGACCAACAAGGAAATCGCCGACGCGGTGCGGAAGAACGTCACCACCGCCGCCTTCAAGAACCGCTATGCCGACGTCTTCGCCGGCGATGCCAAGTGGAAGAAGATCAAGACCGCGAAGGGCCTTACCTACCAGTGGGACGGCAAGTCGACCTATGTGCAGAACCCGCCTTATTTCGTGGGCATGCCCAAGCAGCCCGGCACCTTCCACGACATCCACAAGGCGCGGCCGCTGGCGATCCTCGGTGATTCCATCACCACCGATCACATCTCGCCGGCCGGTTCGATCAAGAAGGATGGCCCGGCCGGCAAGTATCTGGTCGAGCATGGCGTGCAGCCGGTCGATTTCAACTCCTATGGCGCGCGGCGCGGCGGCCATGACGTGATGATGCGGGGCACCTTCGCCAATATCCGCCTCAAGAACGAGATGGCGCCGGGCACCGAAGGCGGCGTCACCAAGCTGCAGCCCTCGGGCGAGACCATGTCGATCTATGACGCTTCGATGAAACACCAGGCGGCCGGTACGCCGCTGGTGGTCATCGGCGGCAAGGAATACGGCACCGGCTCGTCGCGCGATTGGGCAGCCAAGGGCACCGCTCTTCTCGGCGTCAAGGCGGTGCTGGTCGAAAGCTTCGAGCGCATCCATCGCTCCAACCTGGTCGGCATGGGCGTCCTGCCCCTGCAGTTCAAGGAAGGCATGGACCGCAAGACCCTCAAGCTCGACGGCACCGAGGTGTTTGACATCACCGGCATCCAGGACGGCATCAAGCCGCGCATGGACGTCAAGGTGAAGATCACCCGCGCCGATGGCAGCAGCGAAGACATCACCGTCATCTGCCGCATCGATACGCTGGACGAGGTTGAATACTACCGCCACGGCGGCATCCTGCCTTACGTGCTGCGCAACCTCGTCGCAGCGTAAGGAAGCTGCCGGCTCTTTCGAAAAGAGCGAGGCGATATATCACCGAACCCGCCCTCATCTCGATGGGGGCGGGTTTTTTATGTTCGAAACCTGTGGCTCCATTCAATATGATCGAGATGATCGAGGGCGATTCACGTTTAGGTGGAAGCCAGTCCGCGCCCACTTAAAACGATCGCGCTCCAGGCTCGGCAACAGAATCACTTCCGCGACGTTGTCTGCCGATAGAAGGAGGCAATGCCAGAGTCACGCCACCAGCGTCAAACGACGTGTCCTCTTCTCTTTCCTGTATCGCGCTCTCCGCGCCCACTGCCCCGCCCCCTTGCCTGTTGGTTCACATCGACGGTTCCCCCCAGCTTCCCGACGGAGTTCACCTTGCAACGCTCTTCCTCGCAGCGAATCCTGCAACCGATTTTGACGACATTATGCGTCCTCTTCGCCCTCGCCCCGGCAGCCCAGGCGGGAAATGCCCCGCAACAGCCTGCCTGGCCGGACAACGTCACCACCCGGCTGGAGGCCTTGGCGCTGCTGCAGACCCTGAATGCCGATCTCCTCAGTCACGACAGCGCCACGCTGACGCTGGATCGCTGGTGCGAATCGCATCATCTGGCCGCGCCGGCGAAGATCGTCGCCGAGCGCGATCACAACACAGACAAGGCGGCGACGCCCGAGCAGCGACAGCTTTTGCATGTTGGCGCCACCGAGGCGATCCGCTATCGCCGGGTGCGTCTCGCCTGCGGCGATCATGTCCTCTCCGAGGCGGATAACTGGTATGTGCCGGGGCGCCTGACCCCGGACATGAATCAGCAGCTCGACGGCAGCGATATCGCTTTCGGCCGGGCGGTGCAGGCGCTCCATTTCCAGCGCCACACCTTGTCCGCCAAGCTGCTATGGCAGCCCTTGCCCGAGGGTTGGGAGAGCGGCGTACACCCCGCCGGCGGCAGCGATGCCACTTTACAGATTCCACGTCAGGTGCTGCAGCACCAGGCCGTCCTGACCCTGCCAGACGGCACGCCCTTCAGCGAAGTGGTCGAGACTTATACCAACGAGATTCTCGCTTTCCCGGCGCCATCGCTGCAATAGAGCGGCGCGTCCGAAAGAACGGTCCGGCGGGCCTTGCTCAGTCTTTGCGCCGGGCAACCATGAACATGCGCGGAAAAGCCAGGAGGCGATTGCCGTCGGCGCGCGGCGCATAGGCGCCGTCTATCTTCTCCAGATAGGCGGCAAGGAAGGCGGTCTGCTGCGGCGCCGGCAGGGGATCGAGAAAAGGCCGGAGCCCCGTTGCCCGCACCCAGTCGACGATCGCCTCGGCCGACGGCATGGGATGGTGATAGATGGTGCGCCAGATATCGATCTCGGCAGCGCGCGGCGCCAGCAAATCATAGTATTCGGGCAAAGGCAGTCTCTTGACCCGCTGCGCCGCCGCATTGCCGATCAATGCGGACCAGGGACCTTCGGCCGCCACCTGCCGCATCAGGCGGTGTGACGGCTCGTCGAAATTGTCCGGCATCTGGACGGCGAGCACGCCGCCCGGCGCCAGCATTGCCAGGAGCTTGGGGAACAGCGCCTGATGATCCGGCACCCATTGCAAGGATGCATTGGCGTAGAGGAGATCGGGCCGTTGCCCGGGCTGCCAGCTGGCGATATCGGCCTTGATGAAGCGGCAGGACGGCAGGCGCGCGGCGGCACTCGCCAGCATGTCTTCGGAGGTATCGAGACCGGTGACGGTTGCCGCCGGAAAGCGCCGCACCAGCAATTCGGTGGAATTGCCCGGCCCGCAGCCGAGATCGACCATGTGGGAAGGATCGGCCAGCGCGATCCGCGCCAGGAGATCTTCCGCCGGGCGCGTCCGCTCGCGCTCGAATTGCCGATAGAGCTCGGCGTTCCAATCCGCCATGTCCCGCCATTCCTTGCTGTGCAGTTGCCCCGACCCTGTCGCCGAGAATGGCGGTCGCCGGCAAGCCGGACAAACCATTTTTTGGCGCGGTTGTTGTGAGCGGCGTTCACATCGCGTCGAGTGATCCGCGTTGTCATCTGACGCCGAGGACGCGACGGCGGCGTCCCGCCGCCGGATCGCTTTATACGGAATCGCTTCGCGGCTCGGTGTAAAAGTGGAAGCCTATCCGCTTCCACTTAAAACGATCGCGCACTAACGGTCGGAATGGCCCAGCGGCTTCTCCGGCGCGATCACATCGCGCAGGCGCTGCTTCATGTCCTTCAATTCCGGAAAGCGCCCCTCCGCCTTGCGCGACCAGATGAGCCGGCGCCCCTCGATCGCCGGGCCGAGGGCGCGGATTTCAAAAATGCCGCCGGTACCCGGGATGAGCGCCACTTCGCCGATCTCATCCTGGAATGTCGTCAGCAACTCCTGCGCCATCCAGCCGGCGCGCAGCAGCCAGCGGCATTGCGTGCAGAACTCGATCTCGATGCGGGGTAAGGAAGGAGGTGCGTCGCTCATCACACGGTTTCCGCAACTGATTTGCCTTCCGCCGGATAGAGCCGCGCCAGCCAGACGAGCAGCAGCAGGCCGGGCACGGCGAGGAGGGCGGTCAGGCTGAAGAACTTGGCCCAATCCATCTGGTCGGCCAGCCAGCCACCGCCGGCCGACATCACCGTGCGGCCATAGGCCATGAAGGAGGTCAGCAGCGCATATTGCGTCGCGGTGAATGCGATGTTGGTCAGTTGCGAGAGATAGGCGACCATCGCCGCACCGGCAGCCCCGCCGGCGAGATTGTCGAGCGTGATGGCGGTGCTCAGGGCCCAGATGTCGTGGCCGCGCCAGGCGACGAAGCAATAGCCGAAATTGGCCACAGCCTGCAGCACGCCACCGACCATCAGCGCGCGGAAGAGGCCCAGCCGCGCCACCATGATGCCGCCGACCAGACCGCCGAGCACGGTCATCCACACACCCCACAGCTTGCTGACGATGGCGATCTCCGAGCCGCTGAAGCCCATCGCGCGATAGAAGGGATTGGCCATGATGCCGCCGATCGCATCGCCGAATTTATAGAACAGGATGAAGACCAGGATGACCGCCCAGCCGCGACGCTTGGCGAAATCCGCCAGCGGCAGAAAAACCGCATCCCTGATCCAGACGCGATAGTCACGCTTGCCGGTGGCCAAAGGCGGCTCCTTGGTGCGCGGCGCGATCAGGGTGATGGCGGCACAGACCAGCATGGCGATCGCGAGGACCGCGAACACGACGGACCAGGCCAGGTAGTCGGACAAGGCCAGCGCTCCCGCACCTGCCAACAGCATGCCGAGGCGATACCCGGTCTGCGTGGCGCCCGCACCTGCGCCCTGTTCTTCCGTTTCGAGCAGCTCGATGCGATAGGCGTCGATGACGATATCCTGGCTGGCCGAGAGAAACGCCACCACGGTGGCAGCGATAGCAGTCGCTATCGGATCGATTGCGGGATCGGTGCGGCCCATCGCGAAGATAGCCGCCGCCAGCAGCAATTGAATAAGGAACAGCCAGGCGCGACGGCGGCCGAGCCAGCGGCCCAGCACCGGCAGAGGCAGCTGATCGATGATCGGCGACCATAAAAATTTGAAGGTATAGGGCGTCCCGGCCAGCGCGAAGAGCCCGATCGTCGTGTTGTCGACTTTCACCGTCGCCAGCCAATAGCTGAGCGTCGAGAGCGTCAGGAGTAACGGCATGCCACTGGCGAAACCTTGCGCCAGGATCAGCAGCAGGCGCGGCCGCAGATAGATCGACAGACTGTCCAGCCAGGTTCGGCGTCCCGGCGCATTTTCCAACGTCATTTCGAGTCCGGGCTTCGTTCTGTTTGCCGACATTGCGCGCTTTATGCCGCGATGTCTCGGGAGCCGCTCGATGTTAACAGTTTCAACGCCGATTCGTTAACTGTTTGATACACCCAACCCGGCCAGCGGCTTGCCCGTAAAATACCGTAAGGTCCTTTGGAAAGTGTCATTTTCTGTGGTATTGGGTTGGAAGAGGGCTAACCCAGGGACGGGGAGAGCCGCAAATTCGTTAAGATTTGCGTCGGTTCAAAAACGGGTTGGGACAAGATATGTCAGGGGCAAGAGCGATTGCCTTGAAGCAGAGACCTGCTTCGAGGTCGGTAATCGCTGTCGGCATCGGTTTGGTGATCGGTGGTCTGACTAGCGGAATTCCGCTTCACGTCGCCATGGCCAATTCGGCCAGCGGCCTTGCCTATCAGGATCTGCTGGCGGATCCCGGCGATCTCGGCAAGACCTTCGCCTATGCCGAGAAGCTGGTCGAGGAACGCAATTTCGAAAGCGCCGCCGCCGTGCTGGAGCGGCTCGCCATCCGCTATCCGCGGCAGCCGGAAATTCGCCTCGAACTGGGCGTCATGTATTACCGGCTCAACTCGCCGCAGATGGCCAAGGAACAGTTCGAGCGCGTGTTGGCGATGGCCGGCGCCGATGAAGAGGTCAAGCGCAAGGCGCAGGAATTCCTGCTGCATGACGCGCCGCTGACGGAGAAAAGCCGCTTCACCGGCAACATCACCTTCGGCATGCAGTACCAGAGCAATGCCACCGCCGGCGCCAGCAAGAGCAGTTTCGCCAGCAATGGTCTCGACGTTACCGCTGTCAAGAAAGATGACGACGTCAATGGCGTGGTCGGATTTACCGTCAATCACGTCTATGAGTTCGACAGCCAATGGGGCACGGCGCTGGAAAGCAGCCTTGCCGGCCGCGGCGGCTTCTATATCGAAAACGATCAGCTGAACGAGATCGACCTGCGCGGCCGCACCGGCCTCGGCTTCACGGTTCCCGGCTTCGCCACCGGCCAGATGCGGCTGCAGCCGCATATCACGCTGGACCTGGCCACCCGCGACCAGGAACTCCTGGAACTCGGCGGCGGCCCCGGCATCGAAGCCAGCTACAAGCCGGTCGACCAATGGAAGCTGGCCCTCGGCTATGACGCCATGTTCCGCGATTACAAGCACGTCGGCGCGATCGGCGACACCGAGCGCCTGTCCGGCACCGATCAGACGGTGAATTTGAATTCCACCTGGGAGATCGTGCCGCGGACCTATCTGATTAACGATATCGGCGGCCATTTCTTCAATGCCCGCAAGAACTATCTGGATTACAATTCCGTCGGTGGCGGCATCGCCCTGTTGCAGGGCTATCATTCGCCGCTCAGCTTCCTCACCTATGATTGGTGGGTGCGGATCGGCGGCAGCTACGAACATCGCTGGTTCGACGGCGTCAATCCCGGCAATGCCAGCGATAACGCCCGGCGCGACAATGTCTGGCATGCGCAGTTCAGCAATGTGATCCCGATCACCGACAGTTGGCGCATCACGCAACAATTTGATTACGAGAAGGTCGATTCCAATCTGCGCACCGCAGATTACGACAATTACACCGCCTCGCTGCTGGCGACCTGGCAGTTTTGAGCGCGCCGCGTCGGGAATCGGAGCGGAGATGAACGAAGCCGAGATGAAACCGGGCGCGGCGGATGCGAGAGCCGTTGAACCGGAGATCCGCGGCGTTTCGCATAAGGGCGCAGGATGGAAGAGGCGGGCCGTGCTTCGCCGCTGCGCCGGCAAATGAGGATAAGCGATGATCAAGCGTGAATGGTTGCTGGGTGTCGGGTTGCTTTCAGGCGGCATGCTATCGGCGGGGGCACTGGGCACACTTGTCAATCCCGCCGCCGCCCAGGCCGATGACACCAAGATCGGCGCCGTGGGCGCCGTCAACACGGCGGCCACCGGGCAGTTGCAGGGAGGCGCCAACCGGACCTTGTTCGTCGGCGCCGACGTCTTCCAGAATCAGACCGTGCGCACCGATACGAACGGTCTCGCCGAGATCATGTTCACCGACCAGTCGACCATTACCGTCGGCCATGGTTCCGAGGTGGTGCTGGACAATTTCGTCTATGACCCCAACAACGAGGTCGGCCAGCTGGCGGTACAGTTGAGCCAGGGCGCGATGCGCTTCATCGGCGGCAAGATCAGCAAGACGACGCCGGTGAAAATCACAGCCCCCACGGCGACCCTCACCATCCGCGGCGGTATCGGCCTGCTGAACTTTCCCGCGGGCCAGAATGGCATCGCCGCCTTTCTCTACGGCATCGAGATGACCGTCACCGGCCGTAACGGCACCACCCGATCGATCCGCCAGCCCGGCTATGGCGTCATCGTGCCCGCCGACGGCAGCGACCCCAGCGAGCCCTTCCGCCTGACCGAGGCGCAACTCGCCGCCTTGCGCCAGCAGTTCGAGAGCACCAGTCCCGACCAGGGCGAGGCGCCGGTCGATCCGCTGAAGCCGATCAAGAATTTCGGCTCCAACGACACGTTCAAGCCGGATAATCCGCTGCTCAATACCGGCGTCGGCAACAACTCGATCCTCAACGGCGTCGTCGTCGATACCACGCCGATCTCCTGATCGCCGACGTCACGATGCGGGTTCTCTTCGCCAGCTACGTGCCGCATATGCCGGAATCGACGGGCGGTTACCAGACCACCATCGATGCGCTGGCGCGGCTGCTCCAGGCGCGCGGCCATGAGGTCCTGGTTCTTTCCGGCAGCGCCCGGCCCAGCCAGGCCGTCATTCTGCATGAGCGCCAGAAAGAGCGGTTCGCCGTTCTGCCCTTCGACGGGCTGGCCTATCCCCTCGCCCGCGCCGACGAGCCGGTCGATGCCCTGCCGGGCATTCTTGCCGGCTGGCAACCGGATATCGTCTCGCTGGCTCTGGGCGGCGGCGCCCAGGCGGCGATGACGGTCCTGTGCCTGCGCGCCCATATACCGGTGATGCTGACCGTGCACAGTATCGATCCGCGCGACATCGCCACGGTCTTTCCCGAAAGTCCGCTACTGGGACAGCTGGCGAATTCCGATTTTACCGCCCGGCGCATGCACACCCTGTTCGGTATCGACCTGCCGGTGCTGCCGCCGCTGATCGACCCCGCAACCTGCGTGCTGGCGCCGGAAGAGCGCGGGCAGGGAAACAGCATTCTCCTGGTCAATCCCTCGGTCAGCAAAGGCGTCGATACTTTCTTCCGTCTGGCGGCGGCCCGGCCCGACCTGCACTTCCTCACCATCGAAAGCTGGAGCGTCAGCGACGAATGGCGCGCCGTCCTGCATAACCGGGCGGCCGAACTCGGCAATGTCGAGGTGCTGGGTCCGACGCATGACATGCGGCCGGTCTATCGCCGCGCCCGCATCCTGCTGATGCCGGGGATCTGGGAGGAGACCTGGGGCAAGGCGGCGACCGAGGCGCAGCTCAACGGCATTCCGGTGATCGCGGCCCGGCGCGGTGCCCTGCCGGAGACCATCGGTCCGGGCGGCCTCGCCGTGCCGATCGACGAAGGGCTCGGCCCCTGGCTGCAGGCCCTGGGCCGGCTCGCCGACGATGCCGCCTTCTACGACCAGGCGTCGCAAGCGGCCTTGAGGCATGCCAGCCGCGCGGAATATTCGCCCGAGATCATCGGCGACCGCTTCATCGCGCTCCTGCAGGAACGCATCGCGACGGCGCGCGCTGCAGGTGCGGCGCCGGGCGGCCTCGGCTGAGCCATGAAGGTGGCGCGGCAAATCGATTACCTGATCGCCAGCGGGCCTGCCGTGCCCGGCGGCCCGCAATATCTCGCCAGCAGCACCATCCTCGCCTTGGCCAAGGGGATCGGCGCGCGCGGCAGCCGGGCGGCGATCCTGGTGATCGATCCCACGCTCGATCCGGGCGCGGTGGCGCGCGGCGATAGCGAGGGCGTCGCCGTCTTTCGCACCTCGCAGCCGGTCAGCACCTTGCCGGCGCTCAGCCTCGCTTTGGGTGGGCCGCGCATCCTGGTCCTGCCCAATCAATTGGCCGCCTATGACCTGCTGCGCCTGCCGGGGCTCGACGCGCTCGCCTGGCTGGGCGAAGACGATCTCGCGCCATTGGGCCGGCAATTGCCCGTTGCACCGATGCAATACTGGGGCGACAGCGGTTACGTCGCCGACCTGGCCGGTGCGCTCCTGCAGCAGCCGGTGGCGCCTGTGGCGCCGCCGTCCGGACCGGCCTCCGTCGCCGCTATTGCTTCCCGGCCGGACACCATCGCCGTGATGGGTGCGCGGCCGCGCGACGGCATCGCCCTGACCCTGGCGTTGGCGGCAGCCCGCCGGGATCTGCGCTTCATCGTCATCGACTGGCCCCGCCTCGGCGAGACCGAGCGGCAGGACTTCTTTGCCCGTGCCGCGCGCTGCGGCAATATCGATTGGCGGCGCCCCGACGGTCCGGCGGCGCTGCTGGAGGGCCTTCTCGAAGCCGCCGTCATCCTGGTCCCGGCGCAGCAGCCGATCGGTCACCGCGATTGGGTCGATCATTGCCGGCGGTGCGGGCGCCACTTGCTGGGCAGCGATCTCGGCGCCCTGCCGGCCTTGATCGGCGCCGATGGCGAGACATTGCCGCCGACCGCCCCACCGGCGCGTTGGCTGGAACGGCTCGACCATCTGCGTATGCAGGTCGCGGCGGCGGAGCACCGGCCTGGCGGCGGCCTCGCCACTCCGGTCGACCTCATCCTCGATCGTTTGATGGCCCCGTCCCCGGTCTAGGCCGCGGCGGCCGCTCGCAGCGGCACTGTGGCGCCGCGCACAGCTGCCGACCGATCGCGCCTTCGGTCCGGCGCCGGAACCGTGCTATCATGGCTTCGTCATGGGACGCACGGTATCGCTGGCGCGATGCTGCACCGTGACTGGTTTGGTCAGTGGGGCTCTGATCATGTTGCGGCGCAGATTCTGTCTGTCGGCCTTTCTTTTGGCTGTCGCGCTCGTCGGCACGGCGCCGATGGCGATCGCGGTCGATGCCGGCAAGGTCGAGAAGATCGGGTCGATCGGCGCGGTCGATACCGTCGCGACGGGCCAGCGCCAAGGCAGCGCTGCGCAGGTGCTGATCCTCGGCGCCGATGTCTTCCGCAATCAGATTGTCCGCACCGATGCGACCGGCCTGGTCGATATCATGTTCGCCGATGAATCCACCATCACCATCGGGCATGGCTCGGAGATCGTGCTGGATGATTATGCCTATGACCCTGCCGCGCAGAACGGCAGCCTGGCGGTCGATCTCGCCGACGGCGCCATGCGCTTCATCGGTGGCAAGATCAGCAAAAAGACGCCGGTGCGGATCGCCACCCCGCTCGCTTCCCTTACCATCCGGGGCGGGATCGGCCTCTTCAGCTTTCCGCACGGCCAGGATGGGCTGGTCGCCTTCATTTATGGCGTCGAAATCACGGTGACGGGCCGCAACGGCACCCGGCAGTCGATCCGCCAGCCGGGCTTCGGCGTGCGGGTACCCGCCGATGGCGGCGATCCCAGCGAACCCTTCCGCCTCACCGACCAGCAGCTGGCGCAATTGCGGGCGCAGCTGGAAAGCACGGCGACCGATCCCGGGCGTAGCCTGCCGACGGACTCCCTGGCGCCGATCCAGAATTTCGGTTCCAAGGACCCGCTACGGCCCGACAAGGCCATCGACGGCAAGGACAGCCAGCAGCCTCTGGTCAAGGAATCCGGCAGCAATAGCGGCAGCACGGGCACCGGTTACTCCCCGTGACGCAGCGGATCGGACTGCTCGGTGGAGCTATCCAGGAGAAGAACTGGCCCTTGGCATTCTCGACTGATTGTTGAATGATTGCCGATGCGGCCACCCGGCGGTCCGACGTCGTTGCTGCAGAACACGGGTCGCGCCGGGGATGTCGTCAACGAAGGAGGTTGCCATGACTGGCGTGCAACCATTGGCTGCCCTGCTGGGCCGCATTCTCATCGCTGCCGTTTTTCTCTGGTCGGGCTATGGAAAGGTGACGGACTTCGCGGGCAATGTCGGCTATGCCACCTCCGTCGGCATGCCCCTGCCGCAGATCGGCGTCGCCATCGGCGCGGTGATCGAGCTGCTCGGCAGCACGCTGCTGATTCTCGGTTTTCAGACCCGGTTGGTCGCCCTGATCATGACCGGTTTCGCCATCGCCACGGCGCTGATCTTTCACCGGGATTTCAGCCAGTTCGAGCAGGCGATCAATTTCATGAAGAATCTCAGCATCGCCGGCGGCCTGCTGCAGATCGTCGCCTTCGGCGGCGGCCGTTACAGTATCGATGCCCGCCGCAGATGAAACAACGGCCCGCAGAGCGGCAGCTGGTGAAACAGTGGCCGAGCGGGACCAGGTGCGCGGATAAAAAAACGGCGGCCACGCGGCCGCCGTTTCATCCTCATATCCGCCGGGATCAGACGGCTTCCGCCTGCCGGCTCGCCTTCTTGCGGTCATGCGGGCTGAGCAGCGCCTTGCGCAGCCGCACCGATTTCGGCGTGACCTCCACCAGTTCGTCATCCTCGATATAGGCGATGGCCTTTTCCAGGGTCATCTGGCGCGGCGGCGTCAGGCGCACCGCTTCATCCTTCGAGGTGGTGCGGATGTTGGTCAGCTGCTTCGACTTCAGCGGATTGACCTCGAGATCGTTGCCGCGGCTATGCTCGCCGATGATCATGCCTTCATAGGTGTCGACACCGCCGCCGACGAAAAGCGGGCCGCGCTCTTCGAGATACCACAGGGCATAAGAGACCGTGGTGCCCTGCGAGTTGGAGATGAGAACGCCGTTGCGGCGCCCTTCGATCGGGCCCTTATAGGGCGCATAGGAGTGGAACAGGCGGCTCATCACGCCGGTACCGCGGGTATCGGTGAGGAATTCGCCGTGATAGCCGATCAGGCCGCGCGCCGGGCAATGGAAGATGAGACGGGTCTTGCCGCCGCCCGAGGGCTTCATCTCCGTCATTTCGCCCTTGCGCTGACCCAGCTTGTCGATGACGACGCCGGTGAATTCCTCGTCGACGTCGATCACCACTTCCTCGATCGGCTCGAGGCGCTGGCCGGTTGCGGCATCGGTCTGGAACAGAACGCGCGGCCGGCTGATCGAGAGCTCGAAGCCTTCGCGGCGCATCTGCTCGATCAGCACGCCCAATTGTAATTCACCGCGGCCCGCCACCTGGAAGGCATCTGCACCGGCGGTCTCGGTAACGCGGATCGCGACATTGCCTTCGGCCTCGCGCATCAGGCGGGCCCGGATCATGCGGCTCGTCACCTTGTCGCCTTCGCGGCCGGCGAGCGGGCTGTCATTGACCGAGAAGGTCATGGCGAGTGTCGGCGGATCGATATCCTTCGAGGGGATCGGCGCCTCGACTTCGGGAACGCAGATGGTATCGGCGACGGTGGTGTCCTCGAGGCCGGCGATGGCGATGATGTCGCCCGCTTCCGCCTCTTCCACCGGCACGCGCTCGATGCCGCGGAAGGCGAGGATCTTGGTCAGGCGCGCGGTCTGCACGACGGTGCCGTCCTGGTGCATCGCCTTGACGTTGAGGTTCATCGTCGCCTTGCCGGTATAGATGCGCCCGGTCAGCACGCGGCCGAGATAGTTGTCGTATTCCAGCGTGGTGACCAGCATCGAGAACGGCTTGTCGGCCTCGACCTTCGGGGCCGGCACATGGCGCACGATCAGATCAAACAGCGGCGTCAGATCGGTACGTTCGGCTTCCAGGCTTTCCGCCGCCCAGCCTTGACGCGAGGAGGCGAAGAGGGTCGGGAAATCGAGCTGCTCGTCGCTGGCGCCCAAAGCGGAGAACAGGTCGAAGACCTGGTCATGCACTTCGTGCGGCTGCGCGTCCGGGCGATCGCATTTGTTGATGACGACGATCGGGCGCAGACCCAGGGCGAGGGCCTTCGAGGTCACGAACTTGGTCTGCGGCAGCGGGCCTTCGGCGGCATCGACCAGGACGACGACACCGTCGACCATGCTGAGGATGCGCTCGACCTCGCCGCCGAAATCGGCGTGGCCCGGCGTGTCGACGATATTGAGGCGGGTCTCCTTCCATTGCACCGAGGTGCATTTGGCGAGAATGGTGATGCCGCGCTCGCGTTCGAGGTCGTTGGAATCCATGACCCGTTCGGCGACCTGCTGATTGGCGCGGAACGAACCGGATTGCTTGAGAAGCTGGTCAACCAGGGTGGTCTTGCCATGGTCGACGTGCGCGATGATGGCGATGTTGCGTAACTGCATGATAGACGTCCAATAAAAGAGGCATGAAGCAGATCACGGCCGGCAGTCTAGCTGCTGGCTGTGACAGGCTGTCGAGTGATGGCAAAAAGCCTTAGCGGTTTCCCGTCGGCGGCGTTCCAGACAATCTGTCCGAGGCATAGCGCATGGATGTCTCCGCTCAGCCGAGATGCGCCAGCAGCAATTCGTTGAGCGGCGTCTCGGGACGCGCGCCCACATGCGAGATCACCTCGCCGGCACAGAGCGAGGCGATGCGGCCGCAATCGGCAAAATCGCGGCCCTGGGTGTAGCCGTAGAGGAAACCGGCGGCGTAGAGATCGCCGGCGCCGGTGACATCCACCACCTGCTTCACCGGGAAGGCGCCGATTTCGATCAGATGCTCGCCGGCGATGATCACCGAACCCTTTTCGCTGCGGGTCAAGGCGGCGATATCGCAGGATTCGCGGGTCAGCGCCACGGCTTCCGCGTAATCATCGGTCTGCCACAGCGCCTTGATCTCGCTTTCATTGGCGAAAAGAATATCGACATGGTCCTTCACCAGCGCCTGGAATTCGGCGAGGTAGCGGTTCACGCAGAAGGCATCGGACAGCGAGAGCGAGACTTCGCGGCCGGCGTCATGGGCGATGCGCGCGGCCTTCAGGAAAGCTTCCTTGGCGAGCGGCGGATCCCACAGATAGCCTTCGAGATAGGTGACGCGGGCATGGGCGATCAAAGCCGGATCGACGTCATCCGGCGTCAGCTCCACGCAGGCGCCGAGATAGGTGTTCATGCTGCGCTCGGCATCGGGCGTCACCATGATCATGCTGCGCGCGGTCGGCGTATCGGTCTTGGCGCTGGGGGTTTCGAAATGGACGCCATTGGCGCGGATGTCATGGCGGAAGATGCCGCCCAGCTGGTCGTTGCCGACCTTGCCGATATAGGCGGCCTTGCCGCCCAGGCTGGCGATGCCGGCGATGGTGTTGGCTGCCGAGCCGCCGGAAATTTCGATTGCCGAGCCCATGGCGTCATAGATCTCCGAGGCGCGCACGGCATCGACCAGGGTCATGGCGCCCTTGGCGATGCCAAGCTGCTGCAGGACCGCGTCCTCGGTCGGGGCGAGCACATCAACGATGGCATTGCCGATGCCCACCACATCGATCATCTTCTCGGACATGTAATCCTGGTCTCCGGCTCTCGTTTACCTGCGCTGCGGCGCCGGGAGGCGACCGCAGATAGCAAAAAGGCTCCGGCGCCGTGCCACCGGGCCGGTCCGAAGTCGCGTTAGCTTCTAGATGTCACTGGCGCCGCCCTGCACAAGAGCCGGCTGCCGTGAACGCGGCGCAGTATAGTGCGGTGCAACCAAGGCACAAGCTTAACTGATGCATTGCCGCCCGGCGCCGGTGGCGGGCATCGGCGGTCACGGGCAGCCGCCATGCCGTGCCGCACGGAAGATGTGGCATCGCGGTCCGGGAATGACAATCTTGCCTACCCGGAGGTGTCGGGGCACCCGGCGCCAACCTGCCTACCTTGGTTCAACAGATTGAAAGAATTGGATATTCCGTGTTCGATGCAGTTTTGAAAGCCCTCAGCCAGCTCGGCGATCCGCCGATCCGGCGGGTGATCGTGAAGACCCTCGCCTGGACCCTTTCGTCCTTCGTTCTGCTGCTGGTGCTCGCCTGGTGGCTGGTCGGCTGGCTGAGCGGCCTGCACGGCTGGTGGGCCGAGGTGGCCCAGTGGGGCGGCACGCTGCTGGCCCTGGTGCTTGCCTGGTTCACCTTTCCGGCGGTCGCCGCGACCATCGCCAGCTTTTATTGCGAGGAAGTGGCGCGCGCGGTAGAGGCGAAATATTACCCCGGCCGCGGCCCGGCCCATGAAGTGCCGGTCCTGGCCTCGGTCCTCGACGGGCTCAAGCTGGCCGCTCTCTCCCTGCTCATCAACCTCGTCGCCTTGCCCTTCCTGCTGGTTCCGCCGCTCTATCCGATCATCTCCTGGGGCCTGGGCGGCTATCTGATCGGCCGCGAGTATTTCGAGATGGTCGCCTATCGCCGACTGGATCGCCAGGCCGCCCATCAGCTGATGGCGCAGCGGCGGGGGCGCTTCACCCTGGCCGGTATCCTGATCGCCGTGGTGCTGACGATTCCCGGACTAAATTTGATTGCCCCTGTTATTGCCACCGCTTTTATGGTGCATCTCACCGAATCTGTGGTAAATCAAAGAGCTATACGGTCAATCTGAGTTACCCGAGTCGCCTTTTCCAGGCACCCGGCGGCAATTTAGGTTGGCCGCATGGTGGTAGGGTTCATGGGGGAGCCGCCGCCTCTGCGCGACGTCATGTCGGGGACAGCCCACAATCGGGGACAACCCTATTCGGGGGGACAACCGTTCGGGATGACTACCTTCAAAACTGACTGCGCAGTGGCCGTCCCACGGATCGTCGGGTGATGGATCGATCTGTCGGGATACTCCGAGGGGGACACTCCGAAGCGAAGGGTACGACATGTTTGGCAAAAAGAAGGATTCCGACACCGTGACAACGCCGACCAATGAGCCCGGCCAAGACACGGCCGCCCGCAATTATCTGAAACCCGAGGCCGCCGCAGCCGGCGTCAGCCGTCCGGCACCGAACCCGGAAATCGTCCGCCGGCCGCCGGATCTCAGCGCCTTCGCGCCGCGTCGCGCCGATGCTCCGGCCGCTGCTCCCGCTGCCACGACGCAGCCGGCCGCGTCTCCCGCAGCGGGTACGCACCAGACCGACAGCAAGAAGCTGATCGTCGGCCGCGGGATCAACCTCAACGGCGAGATCCGCACCTGCGACAGCCTCGTCGTCGAAGGCACGGTGGAAGCGGTGCTCAGCGATTGCCGCAGCGTGGAACTGGCGCCCACTGGCGAATTCAAGGGCTCGGCCACGATCGAGGTCGCCGATATCAGCGGCCGTTTCGACGGCGAGCTGACGGTCAATGGCCGCCTTACCGTGCGCGCCACCGGCAAGGTCCTCGGCAAGATCCGTTACGGCCAGCTGGAAATCGAACGCGGCGGCATCATCTCCGGCACGATCGAAGCCCTGCCGGAAACGGCCCAGGCGGCTGGCATCAACAACAACTCTTAACCGGATCGTTATCGCGGCGCGGCGGATTGGGGCCGCTCGCCGCGATCCGAACCCCGGATCGCGCACCATAAAGCGCGCGTAAAGAGATTCTTAAGGTAGTAGCGGGAGAATTCCCGTCTGATTATCGCGGATGGCAGCCGATGGGCGGCAGCCGTCAGGGATCCGATGGGGGATCCGGCGTAACTGGGCCCACGGGGTGTCGGGTCCAAGAAGGGGATTGTGATGGGTGCGTTCACCACCTGTCGCATAGTGATGGGGATCAACAGCCGGCTTCTGCGCAATGCAGCGGCGGCGCTTACTTTCTCCGCTCTGGCGATCACGCTGAGCGCCTGTCAGGCACCGGCCAATCTGGCCAGCACGGCTGTCCTCAAAACCCAGCCGCATCCGCCCCAAAGCACCACCTCCGCCACCACCGCTCTGGCCATGCTCGGCAAGTCGGATCAGCAATTGGTGGGATTGGCCGATCGCGATCTGACCGCCGCTCTGGGTGAACCCAATCACGTCCGCCATGACGAGCCCGCCACCATCTGGCAATACGCCGCCAGCGATTGCGTGGTCGACTTCTATCTCTACCAGGCCGCGGCCGGGCTGCAGGTGGCCTATGTCGAGGCCCGCGACCGCAAGGCGCAGACCGAAGTCACCCATGCCTGCATGCAGTCGCTGCTGCAGCCTTCCGTCGCCGCCGCCGACAAGATCCCGCTGCAGAAGACCGCCGACGCGACCAATTAGTCCGTCACCGGCCGCCCGCAGCGGGGGCATCCGGCCGATTATCCCGACAGAAACTTCGTCAACGTCGCCTCGAAGCTTTTGAAAGAGGCGGCGCACAGCATCAGCGCCGGATGCGGCGCACCCTGCTGCCAGCGGGCGAGCCGGTTGCTGGCATCGGCAATGCGGCGGCACAGCGCCGATAGCGTTTCGGGCAGCGTCACCGCCATCGCCGTTTCCCGCGCGATGACCGCATAGGCCGCGATCAGGCGCTGATCGGATCGCCGGGCCGCTGCGGGTTCCAGCGCCGTCGCGAGCAGCGGCGAGGCAGCCGGCCGCGGCATCATCCCCAGCCCCGACAAGGCCGTCACCAGATCGCCGGCCTGGACCATGGCGATGCCGCTGGTCGCCCAGGCGATATCCGCCTCATCTGCGCAACCGGCCTGCCGATAGATGAAGGCATGGATCATCATCTGCTCGATGAGAGCGATCAGGCAGGAAAACAGCCGGTCGATACCAGTCTCGCCCTTTTCCGCCACCGCATCTTCTGCGGTCGCCCCGCGCTGTTCCTGCCCATCTTGTTCCTGCCCGTGCCGTTCCTGATCAAGCCAGTCGCGATAGGCCGCACGCGGCCGCGCCGCCGTTTCGGCCAGGCGGCGGGCGACACCGGAGAACATGGAGAGATCTTCCAACGCGACCCGCAGGCGTTCTTCCAGCGCCGCTTCCGCAGCCAGCAACGCCGCCAGAACATGGCCGGGTCGGGGCGGTTCGCTGGCCAGCGGTTGCAACCCGCCGACTGCGACCAGATGGTCGATGATCGCCAGCGCATTGGGGAAGTCGATGCGGTCGACCGCGTAGATGCGGGACGCGCGCATCTCGTCGCCGCGTTGCCGCAGCGCGAGAATATGGATGAACTGCTGATTGACGACAGTCAGTTCCAATCGCAGCAAGGCATTGAGAAACGCGATCTCGTCCGTCATCGTCCTCTGCCCTTCCTGTCCTTCGCCGATGCCGGCGGCAGCGGCTATCCCGGCGCCTTCGGCAGATCCGGCTGCAGCACGTCCCCCAGTTTCCACGGCTTCCACAACACCGAGGCCTGGCGCAGCTGGGTGACGAAATCCTTCCAGAAGACGTCCTTGCCCTTGATCCCGTCCGGCCAGGCCTTGTTGTAAAGATCGACCGCCAGTTCCGGATAACCGGCATAGATGAGGTCGAGGAGATGCGACCAGATCACCGGATCGAGTTGCGGCCCTTCCTTGCCGTTGTTCTGATCGGCGATCGAAACATAGGGCGTGGGCAGCGCCCTGATCGCCGCCGTCATCTCCGCCTGCCAGGCGGCGATCACGGCATCGCCGGGCGCCGGCTGGTCCTTGGGATCGATCAGGCGATAGCGATCCTTGTCCCAGGTGAGGCGCACCTGGCCGGCCGGGGATTCGGCAAAACTGGTGTTCCAATAGGCGAAGGCCATGTCGGCATAGGTGATGTCCGGCGTGTCGCCATCGCCGAGCCCCATCAGGCTGATCGGTGAATCGGCGCTGTCGATCACGTCATCGGCAAAATGATCGCCGAGGCTGACGATGTCGTAGGAAAAGCAGCAATGCGCGCCGCCGCTATAGCTGCTGATGACGAGCTGCGGCGCCGTCTCCTCGCCCAATGGCAGGCGCAGGCTGGTGACATTGACCTGCTGGCCGGAGACCAGCAACTGGCATTGCCCATCCTTTTCCAGCAGCAGGAAGGCGGCCGGCGCATCGGTGTCATCGGCGGTGTCCGGTAAGGCCGGCCATTGGCTGAGGCGATAGCCGCGGCCGGCATCGATCACCGTCGGCGCGGGTGCCGCGCTCTTGCGCCGCGTGTCCAATTGCGTCTGCGTATCGGCTTCGCAAAGCGGCTGATCGACATGAGTGACGGCAGCGACTTCGCTGCCCGGCTTTGCCGCCGCAGGCTGTTGATCAGCCGCCTGCGTGTCCTGAGCAAAGGCGCTGCTCGCCGTGCACGGCAGAACGGGTGATGACGCCAGCAGCAGCATGATGGCGGCCGCTATCCGTCGCAGGCTAGGCATGAAACTCCTCCGGCACGATTCCTGATTCCGGCCAAAGTTTAGCGCAGCCGATTCGGATCGGTCAGTGACTGTTTGACAAAGATTGCGGCAAAGCCGCAACGGGCGATTTCCGCCGCGGCGAGCGTGGGGCAATCCGAATCCAACCCGCCGCTACCCGGCCTCGACCGTCGTCTTGGCCTTGTATTGGCAGATTTCGCGCACGACGCAGACCGGGCAATCCGGCTTGCGCGCCTTGCAGACATAGCGGCCGTGCAGGATCAGCCAGTGATGGGCGTGGCGCTTGTATTTGTCGGGCACCTTTTTCTCCAGTGCCAGTTCGACCGCCAGAGGCGTGGCGCCCGGCGCAAGGCCGGTGCGGTTGCTGACGCGGAAGAGATGGGTGTCGACGGCGATGGTGTGATGGCCGAAGGCGATATTCAGCACGACATTGGCGGTCTTGCGCCCGACCCCCGGCAGCTCTTCCAGGGCGTCGCGATCTTCCGGCACCGTGCCGCCATATTTCTCGATCAGGATTTCCGAGAGCTTGATGACGTTCCGTGCCTTGGTGTTATAGAGGCCGATGGTCTTGATATAGTCCTTCAGCTTCGCTTCGCCGAGCTTCACCATCTTCTGCGGCGTGTCGGCCACTTTGAAAAGCGGTCCGGTCGCCTTGTTGACGGAGACGTCGGTCGCCTGGGCCGACAAGGCGACCGCAACCAGCAGGGTATAGGGATTGAGGTAATCGAGCTCGCCCTTGGGTTCCGGATTGGCCTTTTGGAGACGCGCAAAAAACGCCTCGATCTGGTCTTTCTTCAGCATTCTTCCCCTGCGCCTTCTGCCTTCCCGCCAGGCTTTGGATGCCGGCCGCATTAACCACGCCTGGCGCGGCTGCCGTCTTATACCTCACGGACTTATACCTCACGGGCGGTGCGGTTTTGCCACTGTTTTCCATCGGCGATTTCCCGCCGCCGAACCGCTCCGCCGACCGCGTGGCCGGGCTTCTATCAGCGGCGGCGGCAGTCTATACTCCGGCCTCATGAACGACCAGTCATCGCCCCATGACGCCACGGCGCGCGCCGACGCGGAAGCCGATCTGCCGGTTTTCCAGGCCGTGCTCTATCCGCGCCGCAGCCTGTCGCCGCGCGGCTTCGCCATTCTGATCGGCGCCACTGGCATCATCGGTTTTGCCTATGGCATGGCCTTCTGGCTGATGGGCGCCTGGCCGATCGTCGGTTTCTGCGGCACCGAATGGCTGCTCTTCGTCTATCTCTTCCGCAAGCATATGCAGGGCGACAAGCGCAACGAACGTCTGCGGCTGTACCAGGACCGATTGATGGTCGAGGTCTTCACCGCCAAGGGCGAGCGCCAGCTCTATCGCTTCCAGCCCTACTGGCTGCAGGTGATCCTGGACGAGCCCGACGAATACGAAAGCGCGCTCTATCTGCGCTCGCATGGCAAGCAATTGCGCATCGGCAGCTTCCTCAGCCCGCAGGAGCGACGCGATGTCGCCGAGGAATTGCGTGCGGTGCTCAATCGCCTGCGCACCGCCTGAACGGCAGAACGATAAAAGCAAAAACGCAACCGGCCCTGCCTATGTCCAGCACCTCCGCCATCCGCCATTCCGGCCCGGTCGAATTCGCCCTTCTGCTGCTGCTCTCCGTGCTCTGGGGCTCCTCCTTCATCGCCATCAAGATTGCCGTCGATCACGGCATGCCGCCGGTCAGCCTCGCCACCATCCGCATCGGCATCGGCGCCGCCATCCTCACCGGCCTGGCGATCTTTCGCGGCCAGGCCTGGCCGCGCGGGATCCACGTCTGGTCGCGCCTGCTGCTGCTTGGCATCATCGGCAATGCCCTGCCCTTCTTCCTGATCGGCTGGGGCGAGCAATATACGCCCTCCAATCTCGCCGCCATCCTGATGGCGGTCATTCCGATCTTCGTCGTGCTCCTCGCCCATCTGATGACCCATGACGAAAAGCTCACCCTTGGCAAATCGGTCGGCGTCACCCTCGCTTTCATCGGCATCATCGTGCTGGTGGGTGTCGATGCGCTGAGCGGCCTCGGCGCGACGGTGATCGGCCAGCTCGCCATTCTCGGCGGCTGCGTCAGCTATTCCTTCTACGGGGTCAATGCGCGGCGGCTGCCGCCGATGGGCTCCGAGATGACGACGGGTGTCATCCTGGTGCTGGCCTTTCTCTGCCTGCTGCCGATCTGGCTGTTGCATGACCGGCCGGGGGATCCATCCTCGCCGATGCAGATCACGACGCCGGCTTTGCTGGCCACCCTGTGGCTCGGCATCATCTCGACCGCCGCCGGCAATCTGCTGTTCTATCTGATCCTGCGTCGGGCCGGGGCCGGCTTCGCCGCCTTCAACAACTATCTGGTGCCGCTGATGGGGATCGGCTGGGGCTTCTTCTGCCTCGGTGAAAAGCCGGGCTGGAACGCCCTCGCCGCCTTGGTCCTGATCCTCGGCGGCCTCGCCTGCGCCCGCTTTCTCAAGCGCCGGACGCAGGCCGGCTAGAGGCGGCTACTCAGCCGCCGCTTCCGTTGCCGCCGCCATTGCCCGTCGCACCGCCGGCCGGACCGGTGACGCTGAAGCCGAGCACATCGCGCATGCTGTAGAGGCCGGGCTTCTTGCCGGCCGCCCACAGCACCGCCTTGACCGCGCCGCGGGCGAAGATCTCGCGGCTCGAGGCCTTATGGGTGATTTCCACCCGTTCGCCGTCGGCGGCGAAGATCACCGTGTGATCGCCGACCACGTCGCCGCCGCGCAGGGCGGCAAAGCCGATTTCGCCGCGCTGGCGCGGACCCACCTGGCCATCGCGCGACCGCCGCGCCACCCGGCGCAGGGCGACATTGCGGCCACGCGCCGCTGCCTCGCCCAAGGCAAGGGCTGTGCCGGACGGCGCATCGACCTTGTGGCGGTGATGCATTTCGACGATCTCGATGTCCCATTCCGGATCGAGGATGCGGGCGACTTCCTCGACCACCTGCTGCAGCAGGTTGACGCCGAGGCTCATATTGGCGGCGAGCACGATGGCGGTACGCTGCGCCGACCGGCTGATGGCGGCGATCTGGTCGGCATCGAGGCCGGTGGTGCCGACCACATGGGCGCAGCCGAACTTGGCCGCCAGGCTGGCATGCAGCACGGTGGCCGATGGATTGGTGAAATCGACCACCACATCCGCCGTCTCGAACAGCAGCGAAGCGTCCTCGGTCACCGAAATGCCGAGCGGCTCAACTCCGGCGAGGGCGCCGAGATCCTGGCCCATGGCCGGCGAGCCGCGCCGTTCCGTCCCGCCCACCACCACGACGCCGGGTGCGTTGATCAGCAGCTTCAGCAGCATTTGCCCCATGCGGCCGGCGCAACCGACGATCGCAACCCGGATCGCCCCATTGTTCGGCCGGCGACTCGGCAGCGCTTTCGGCTGCGCCGGTTTGGCGGCTGGCGCGGCCGGCGCCGGCGTCCTGGCGGCAACGGGCTTCACCGCGACCGGCGCGGGGCTTGGCGCCGCGACCGGCTTGGCGGCTGGCTTGGCCACCGGCTTGGCGGTCGGCGCAGATGCGGGGGTTTTTACTTTGGGTTGTTCCTTCAATGGCTTGGCAGGCTTCGGTGCGGCTTTGACAGCGGCGGGCTTGGCGGCCGGCTTGGCAGCGGGCCGGGCTGGCTGCGGCTTCGATGACTTCTTCGTTGCCATTGGTCCCCCGAGGTTTATTTCCCGTATCTAAGCGGGTTCCGCGGAGATCGGCAACAGTTTGGGAAAAATGGCCTGATAGAAGCGTTTGACAAGGCCGCTTGCAGCGGCAGCTGAAGTCGGGGCCGGAGTCACCTGGGTTAAGTCATCGCAACCCGAAGAGTGCGGTTGCGACGGGCCTGTCGTTGCGACCGGCCGGACTTCGTGACTGGGAGGGTGCGCAGGCGGCTGCCTCGGTCGGCTTATCTTTGCCGATCATCCTTCCTCGCTGACCTTGACCAGCAGCTTGCCGAAGTTGCGGCCTTTCAGCAGGCCGATGAAGGCTTCCGGCGCCTTTTCCAGGCCGGTGACGATATCTTCCTTATAGGTGATCCGCCCCTCGCGCAGCCAGGTGCTGACCTCGCGCAGGAAATCCGGCTGCTGGACGGCGAAGTCGCTGACGACGAAACCGCGCAGGGTCAGGCGCTTTGCCAGCACCGCCCGCATCAGCTTGACCGAGCGATCGGGTCCCGGCGGCGGCGCGCCGTCGCCGTATTGCGCCTCGCTGTAATGGGCGATCAGGCCGCAGACGGGGACCCGGGCGAAATCGTTGAGCAGGGGAAAGACGGCATCCCAGACCGCACCGCCGACATTCTCCCAGTAGATGTCGACGCCCTTGGGGCAGGCGGCGGCCAGCTGCGCGGGGAAATCCGGCGCGCGGTGGTCGAGCGCCACGTCGAAGCCAAGCGTGTCGCGGACATAGGCGACCTTTTCCGCCCCGCCGGCGATGCCGACCACGCGGCAACCCTGCAGCCTGGCGATCTGCCCGACCAGGGAGCCGACCGCACCGCTGGCGGCGGCAACCACCAGCGTCTCGCCCGGTTTTGGCTGGCCGATATTCTTGAGGCCGACATAGGCGGTCATGCCCGGCATGCCGAGGACGCCGACGGCGGTGGAAATCGGCCCCAGGGCAGGATCGACCTTGACGAGACCGGTGCCGTCGCTGATCGGATGACTCTGCCAGCCGGTGCGGCCTTGCACGATCTCACCCGGGGCGAAAGCCGAGTTGCGCGAGGCGATGACCCGGCTGACCGCACCCCCGACCATGACGCTGCCCAGCTCCACCGGCGGCGAATAGGATTTCGCCGTGCTCATGCGACCGCGCATATAAGGATCGAGCGAGAGCCAGATGGTCTGCAGCAATATCTGGCCGTCGGCCAGGGGTGGCAGCTTGCTGCTGACGAGGCGGAAATTTTCCGGCACCGGCTCGCCCTCCGGCCTTGAGGCAAGGACGATCTGGCGGCTGTCGGTCGGCACGGGATGGAAAGCTGTCATGGCGGCCTCGTCTGATGCGGGTCAGCCAGTCTAGCGCCGGCCGGTCGCAGCCAAAGCGATCAATTCTTAGGACGCTGTGAGAAATCTAGCAGCCACCGCCAATCCCGCCCAAAAACCCCCGGGCGGGCTGCTGGAAGGCCGGGCTCGAGGGCTTGATCACACGCTGCGGCAGCAAAGCCGCTTTCCCTTAAAACCGTCGCGTTCTAGGCTGTCGCAACGAAGTAAGATGAGAACTGTTGTGTTGAAACCTGTCCTCCGGCGCGCGCTCTGCCTGCTATCGGCCTGCTTGCTGCTCAGCGCTTGTTCCTGGTGGCCCTGGGGAAACGGCGATGAAACACCGCCGCCGCCAAAGACCATTGGCGTCATCAGCGTGCTCAGCGACCATGTCACCGTGATCGACGCGACGGGCCAAGGCTGGATGCGGCATCGGGCGAGCTATCCGCTGGGCAGCTGGCCGATCGATGCCCTGGCGACGCAAACGGCAACCGCCTGGCTGCAAAAGAAGGACTTCGACGTGCGACCGGTGACGGTGACGGCATCGGCTTTCGCCGCCGACGCACTGGGCGGCCCGGTGGCGCGCCGCGGCTGGCTCGATCGCGCACGGCCGAACCTTGTCGATATCATTCACCATAACGTCCAGCCGGCCGACCTCCCCTATTACCTTCTGCTGGTCGAGGCCAGCGGCAGCGACAGCATCCCCGATCTGCATGGCATCGGCTTCGTCCATTTCAGCGGCAAGCCGCAAGCCTTCGTGCTCTACCACGCTTTCCTGATCGACGGGAAAAGCGGCGAGACCATCGATAGCTTCCACGCCGATGCCGATAACGAGAGCTGGGGTGAATCCTCGGCGATTGCCGGTCCCAACACCGACCTGCCGAAAGCCGCCTGGCCGAAACAGGTAGATGCCTGGACCGAGGAACAGCAGGCGGCCTTCCGCGACGCGGTGGAGCGCGAGCTGCGGACCAGTCTCAAGTCCAACTTGCCGCGGCTCGATTTGCCCTAGCGTCTGATCGCACTCTAGGGGCCCGGCTGCTCTGGCCCCCAAATCTGTCCTCCCGTTCGCAACCGGCACGATTACCGATGTAGCCATAATGTGGCCGTGACCTCTCTTGACGCAGCGCCGTGCCCGGCTAACTGAGTCAGGGGAGCCGCGCGTCTGGCCAGACGGCTCGGCGCCGGCCTCTCACGGTCCCGGCGAAACTGGAAGAATGTCCTTGGCTGAATCCCGGTCGGGATGCCCCGGCCAAGATGCGTCGGTCCTTTCGACGGATTCCGCCTTCCGCCAGTCCCGCGCGAAACCCGCCACCTTGTTCCGGAGATTCCATGCATCCTGTCAATCACCGTTTCATCGAGAGCAACGGCATCCGCATGCATCTCGCCGAGCAGGGCGAGGGGCCGCTCGTCATCCTCTGCCATGGCTGGCCGGAGTTGTGGTATTCCTGGCGGTATCAGATGGCGGCGCTCGCCGCGGCCGGATACCGCGTCGTGGCGCCCGACCTGCGCGGCTTTGGACAGACCGAGGCACCGCAGGCGATCGAAGCCTATCAGATGCTCCATGTGACGGCCGATATCGTCGGCATCGTCGATGCCCTGGACAAAGAGCAGGTGATCATCGCCGGGCATGATTGGGGGGCTGCAGTCGCCTGGAATTGTGCCTTGTTCCGCCCGGACATCTTTCGTCGTCTCATCCTCTTGAGCGTGCCCTATATCCAGCGCCGCTGGGACAGTCCGCGTCCGACCGACGTGATGCGTCAGCTCGGCGACGGTGGGCACGAATTCTACATGATATATTTCCAGGAGCCGGGACGCGCCGAAGCCGAATTGGAGGCCGATATCCGCAGGTCCTTCATCGGGATCTTCACGGGATACAGCACGCCGCAGCCCAGCCTTCCCCTCGTGCATAAAAAGGATGGCCTGCTGAGAGGCGTCGGCAAAGGGGACAAGCGCCCCGACTGGCTGTCCGAGGCCGATCTCGATGTCTATGTGCAGGAATACCGGCGCTCCGGCTTCCGTGGCGGGCTCAACTACTATCGCAATCTGGACCGCAGCGCCTGGGAGATGAACGCCGCCTGGACCGGCGCCAGGATCTACCAGCCGTCGCTGTTCATCTCCGGCGAATACGATACGGTTGTGCGGGACATGAATCCGCATGATTTCCAGCGCCTGGAGGAAACCATGCCCGGTCTCACGCAGAAAATCCTGTTGCCGAAGACCGGCCATTGGGTGCAACAGCAGCGACCGTCGGAAGTCAATCAATTGATGCTGGATTTCCTGCAGGACACGGCGCCATAAGCAGGTGCCCACGCGGACAGCCTGAACCGGGCGCACCCGGTCACCAGAGGCGATCGATCCCTCTCCCGGCTATCCACCCCGGTCAGGCCCGGCGAGCGACGCACGGAGCGGCGCCCACCGGACTTGCACGGGACGAATTCTTCTGGAGCCGGACCGTTTCAGATCGAAATCACGACGTGCTTCAATCTCAACGATCCGGCTCTCCTCAGTCTGATGGAGGGTAACACACGTTTTAGAAGGTCGCTGCCGTCTTGAGGCCGAGGACAACCGCATCCCGGTTGTGGCTGGTGCCGCCCGGGTCGAGGATGTATTGCACATTGGGCCGCAGCTGCAGGCCGGCGATAGGACGCACGGTATAATAAAGTTCGAAGGCATATTCGGAATGCTGCCGGTCGGCGCCTTCGTTGCCCTGCGCATTGGCGACGCGATCATTGACATGGGTGGTGCCCACGGCGAGGGCGACATCGTCATCGGGACGGAATGACAGGGGGCCGGTATAGATGAAGCCGGCAGCGACCTGGCGATCCGTCGTCGCCGTCCGATTATCGGTGAAGACGGCATTGAGGAAGAGGTTCAACCCGCCTTTCGGATTGCCGGTATCGGTATGCGTGATCTGCTGCTGGAAATTGATGTAGCCGCCATAGCGTCCACGCACGTGGTTGACATCGGTGCCGGGATTGTCTGCCGTCACCGTGCCGTCCCGGTCGACCACGTCCGGCACCCTGGCCGTGTCGCCCCAGGCCCCGAACTTATAGCTGCCAGGCAGCTTGCCATTGCCGAAGGTCGGCAGCCAAGCCAGTTCGACCGGAATCAGCACGCCCTTCGAATGGGAGTAGAAGGTAGGGGCGATGGCATCTTCACTGGTGGCATATTTCGGGTTCTCGTCATAGAAGCCGATCTGCGCATAGCCGAAACTGCCGAGGCGCACCTTGGCCCGTGTTCCCCACTGGCTGACCGGCCAATTGAAGATGTAGTCCCCGACGACGTTGCCGGGTGCGGAGCCGCAGAAGGTCAGGTTCTGGAAATCGCAGTCGAAGGAGGCGAAATCCTCGCCGATCGTCAGGCGTCCGATTTTCCAATCGAAGACCTGGTCGAAATACTTCTGGTCGTACCAGAACTGCGTGAGCCGCCAGGTCTGGCCCCGCCCATAGACTTCCTGCACCTGCTGCAAGGTGCCGAGATTGGCGTTCTTGCTGAGATTGTTGCCGTCGCGGCTGGTGAAGGAGACCTGGAACTTGGCGTCATGGACGCCGAACAGCTTGTCGAAATCGAGCGTGGTGCCGAAGGTCCACTGATCGGTGTAGTCCCATTTCTGCTCGCCGCCACCGCGCACGTTGGTCGCGATTTCGCTGACATAGCCAAGCTGAAGATCGATGCCTTTTTGCTGCAGGCGCGTACGCCACCCGCCCCAATCGCCCAGCATCCACGACTCGGGTCCGGGTGCCGGCTTGTCCATCGCCACCGGCTTGGCGTCATTCGGCGCGGCGCCCGCCGCTGTCTGTGTGCTGTTAGCCGGTGTCGGCGTGGTTGTCGGCGTGGCAGCGGCCGGGCTCGCACCGTCATCGGCATGCGCCATGCCGGCGGCAAGGAAGGTCGCCACCGTGATGGCCGTACCATTCATCCATCGCGCACCGCTTCTTCGGTGGCGTATCTGCGAGCCGTCAGCTGTCGCGCTGCGACGCAGCAAAAATGATTTGCATATCGCAGTTGCGATATTATCTGATGTAGAGAGCGTTTTTCCGAAGCTTGGCACGACGCAAGGTCGTGCCGTATCGATGCCACCTGTCATAGCGTTACCTGCCCATAATTGATTGCGTCTGGAGGATGGGACGCATTGAACGTTGAAACAGACGAAGCAGGCATCTGGATGCACTTGGCATGTACGCGACTGCGACATGCGAACTGACACGGCCTGCTTCAAACAGCGATGTGGAATCAACTTTGGATCGAGGGCGATTGCCCTAGGTGAGACGACGTAAAGCAGGACAGGCGAGAGCAGCCTGCTTCACATGATGCTCCTGAGACACAGGAGCATGTCTTATATATGAGTGGCCCGGCCGTCGATGCAAGAAGCGACGGCGTTATCCGGCGTGCCCGTGCGATCGGCTGCAAGCACGTTGCAAGCGATCAAGACCGTATCACAACGAAGAAAGGAAACCGGGCGGTCGAGGGTCTGGCACCAGATCGCGCACAAGCAAAGACGGTGCAAAGCCGCGCCTTGCACCCGTTGCCCCGCCGGAATAGCTCAAGCGCCTTCGCCGGCTATTCGCGGCTGGCGTCTAAGAATTCCTTCACCCGCGCAAAGAAGCTGTCGGATTCCGGCGATTGCTTGCCGGACTTCTCGCTTTCGGCGGTGAACTGCTCCAAGAGCTCCTTCTGCTTCTTGGTGAGATGCACCGGCGTCTCGACGGTGATCTCGACATACATGTCGCCGCGTGCCGGCGAGCGCAGCACCGACATGCCCTTGCCCTTGAGGCGGAACTGCTGGCCGCTTTGCGCGCCACTGGGGATTCCAACCTTGGCCTTGCTGCCATCGACGGTGGGAATCTCGATCTGGCCGCCCAAGGCCGCCGTCGTCATCGGGATCGGCACCCGGCAATGGATATCGGCGCCATCGCGCTGGAACAGGCGATGCGGCTTCAGACTGAGGAAGATATAAAGATCGCCGGCGGGACCGCCACGCATCCCCGCCTCGCCTTCACCGGCGAGACGAATGCGGGTGCCATCTTCCACGCCGGCCGGAATCGACACCTGCAAATTCTTTTCCTTGGCGACACGGCCCTGGCCGTGACAGGTCTTGCAGGGCTTTTCGATCACGCGTCCGCCGCCGCCGCAGGTCTGACAGGTACGCTCGACGGTGAAGAAGCCTTGCGTCGCCCGCACCCTGCCATGGCCGTGGCAGGCCGGGCAGGTGATCGGCTGCGAACCCTTCTCGCCGCCCGATCCCTGGCAATCCTCGCAAGGTGCCGACGTCGGCACACGGATCGTCGCCTGCTTGCCGTGAAAGGCATCGTCGAGGCTGATTTCCATGTTGTAGCGCAGATCGGCGCCGCGGCCGCGCGCCTGGCCGCCGCCGCGCCGGCCACCCATGAACTCGCCGAACATCTCGTCGAAAATATCGGCGAAACCGGAATTGGTGAAATCGAAGCCACCGGCACCGTTGAAACCGCCGGCGCCGCCGCCACGGCCGTTCTCGAAGGCGGCATGGCCGAAGCGGTCATAGGCGGCGCGCTTCTGTTCGTCCTTCAGGACGTCATAGGCCTCGTTGACTTCCTTGAATTTCTGCTCAGCGGTTTTGTCGCCGGGATTGCGGTCCGGGTGATATTGCATCGCGGCCTTGCGATAGGCCTTTTTGAGGTCATCGGCCGAGGCGGACTTCCCCACCCCGAGCAGCTCGTAATAATCCTGTTTCGACATCGGTCCGACTGATCAAGATATGCGTGAATGACGACGGCATGGCCCCTAAACGAGCGATGGCCCCTCGCCGATCAGGCGATCGGATCGAGGGGCCATCACTGCTAGTTCAGCGGATGCCCGTGCATGGTGGGCGCGCCTTAGGCTGACTTGCCCTTGCGGTCGTCCACTTCCTCGAAATCGGCATCGACCACCTTGTCGTCACCGTCCGAGGCACCGGCTTGCGCGCCACCCGCAGCCTCGCCGGCCCCGGCTTCGCCGGAGGCCTGCGCCGCCTTGTAGAGCGCCTCGCCAACCTTCATCACCGCCTGGGTCAAGGCATTGGTCTTGGCTTCGATCGCCTCGACGTCCTCGCCATCCTTGACGCCCTTCAGATCGGCAATCGCCGCTTCCACCACCGACTTGTCGGCGGCGGCAACCTTGTCGCCGGCTTCAGAGATCTGCTTCTCGGCATTGTGGATCAGGGCTTCTGCATTGTTGCGGGCCTCGACCAACGCCTTCCGCTTCTTGTCTTCGGCGGCATGCGCCTCGGCGTCCTTGACCATCTTCTCGATGTCGGCGTCGCTGAGACCGCCCGAAGCCTGGATGCGGATCTGCTGTTCCTTGCCGGTCGCCTTGTCCTTGGCCGACACCTGGACGATGCCGTTGGCGTCGATATCGAAGGTGACCTCGATCTGCGGCACGCCGCGCGGGGCCGCCGGAATGCCCATCAGATCGAACTGGCCGAGGACCTTGTTATCCGCCGCCATTTCGCGCTCGCCCTGGAACACGCGGATGGTGACCGCCGTCTGTCCGTCTTCCGCCGTCGAGAACACCTGGCTCTTCTTGGTCGGAATGGTCGTGTTGCGATCGATGAGCCGCGTGAACACACCGCCCAGCGTTTCGATGCCGAGCGACAGCGGGGTCACGTCGAGCAGCAGCACGTCCTTGACGTCGCCCCTGAGGACGCCGCCCTGAATGGCCGCGCCGACGGCGACGACTTCGTCCGGGTTGACGCCGCGATGCGGCTCACGACCGAAGAATTCCTTCACCTTCTCGATGATCTTCGGCATGCGGGTCATACCGCCGACCAGGATCACCTCGTTGATGTCGCTGGCCTTGAGGCCGGCATCCTTCAGCGCCTTACGGCACGGTTCCATCGTGCGCTCGACCAGCTCATCCACCAGGGCTTCCAGCTTGGCGCGGGAGAGCTTGATGTTGAGATGCTTCGGGCCCGACTGGTCGGCCGTGATGAAGGGCAGGTTGACTTCGGTCTGCATCGAGCTGGAGAGCTCGATCTTGGCCTTTTCCGCCGCTTCCTTCAGGCGCTGCAGGGCCAGCTTGTCCTTGCGCAGGTCGATGCCCTGTTCCTTTTTGAACTCATCGGCCAGATAGTCGATGATGCGGGCGTCGAAATCTTCACCGCCGAGGAAGGTGTCGCCGTTGGTCGACTTCACCTCGAACACGCCGTCGCCGATTTCCAGCACCGAGATATCGAAGGTACCGCCGCCGAGGTCATAGACCGCGATGGTGCCGGTGCCCTTCTTTTCCATGCCGTAAGCGAGTGCGGCAGCAGTCGGCTCGTTGATGATGCGCAGCACCTCGAGGCCGGCGATCTTGCCGGCATCCTTGGTGGCCTGACGCTGGCTGTCATTGAAGTATGCGGGAACGGTGATAACCGCCTGGGTCACCTTCTCGCCGAGATAATTCTCGGCAGTTTCCTTCATCTTCTGCAGGATGAAGGCGGAGACCTGCGAGGGCGAATAATTCTTGCCGTGGGAATTGACCCAGGCATCGCCATTGTCGCCGGCGACGATCTTATAGGGGACGAGACCCATATCCTTCTGGGTCATCGGATCATCATAGCGGCGCCCGATCAGGCGCTTGATGGCGAACAGGGTGTTTTCCGGATTGGTCACTGCCTGGCGCTTCGCCGCCTGGCCTACCAGCCGCTCACCGGAATCGGTGAAGGCGACCATGGAGGGCGTGGTACGCGCGCCTTCGGCATTCTCGATCACCCGCACATCCTTGCCGTCCATCACCGCGACGCAGGAATTGGTGGTGCCGAGGTCGATACCGATAACTTTGCTCATGTCTACCTCTTCGGTTCAGCAGATCCCTGCGCGGCCTTCCCAATGAAGCACCACGGAGATCCCCGGTTGATTTGCATGCAACCCCAGACCGCAAGCGGGAGACGCACGGACTATTCCCGCTGGGCTTCCGTCTCACGGCTTAGGGAAATCTGTTTCCGGTGGATATATAGGGGCTTTTCAAGGCTTTGCAAGCGGCGAGCGGCATAAGTCCGGGGGTTGGAGGGGCCTTTTCTGCGCAGGCACTGGCGGTGCCATAATACCGCACTAAATTCCTGCTCGCGATGCGGCCGGCGCCCCGCCCCCTCATGTGATGGATTCGCCAATGGATTCAACGGAAGGAGGCTCGCAAGGCATAGCCGGCGTTCAACCGGGCTGTGCCAATAGGCTGCGCAGCCGGTCCAGCACGGCCTGCCGCTCCGCCTTGAGGCGAGCGCTCAGCACCGCTGCTGCTGCCGGATCGCCCGACAGGCCGCCGGTGCGCTTCAGCCAGGTGAGCAAGGTCGGCACATCGCGGCCGGGGCGGATCCGGCCCCGGCGGATGGCGGCATCGTAGAGCCGGTCGATGGGATCGCGGGTTTTGCCGAGGGCGAACCGCCGGCGCCGGCGCCGGCGCCAATATTGGGCGAAGCTGGGCCGCTCCGGCAGGACCGGCAGGTCGAAGAGGGTCACCGGCCGGCCGGTATTGCAGGCATCGGCCAGCATCGACACGCTATCGGCGGTCACCACGAAGCGGTCGGCGGTTGCCAGAATGGCCCGATAGGGATTGTCCGCCGGCTGGGCAAAGCCGTCCGGCGGAAAGGCGATCACCCGATGCCGGCCGGGATCTTCCGCCGTCCGATCCATGAGCAGCCGTACCACTTCCGGCGGTGTGCGACGCCCGGTCGCCACCACCAGGGAACCGCCGGTCTCGGCGGCAAGCGCGGCGAGATCGGCGACGAGACGCCTGGCTTCGGCTTCACCCAGCAGCAGGGGATCGGTGGGACCGCCGACCAGAACGCCGATCAGCGGCTTTCGGCAGGCGGCCAAGCGCGGCGCCCAGGCCGCCACCGCCGGATCGTCGCTCCGCACCGGCTGCGTCAACGGCAGGGTCAGGCGGATATGATTGGCATTGTCGGGAAAGCCGTATTGCGCCGTGGTCAGGATGAGATCGTAATCATCCATGCGTCCCTCGGAGCGACCGAGCTGGATGAACTTGGTCTTGCCGCCGGAAGCCTGCTTCAGCCACAGGCCCATATGGGTGCCGCCGCGGCCGATGCCGATCACCGCATCCGGCCAGGGGGCGGCATAGCCGAAGCTCGCCGGGTCCTGGTCGCGGGCGCAGACCGGCTTGATCTCGACCACCCAGCCGAAGGCCTCCTTCAGCAGCGCCGCCAGGGCCACCACCTGCGCCTGATCGCCGGCGCGCCAGGCGCTGATCGCCCAGATGGTGGGAGCACGGCTGGTGGTGACGGGATCGTTCGGCAAAATGGCTTTTCGCTTGCTGACAGCTCGCCGCACAATAGCGGAAAAGGTAGGCCCTGACAGCCAATCAATCCCTCTAGAGCCGACGGACTCTGTTCAGGCAAATCGAAGCTGCTGGCCGATCCCCATGCGCTTCGCCTTTTCCAGCATGGCGGCGCCCAGCGCGATATCGCTGAGGCTCAAGCCCCGGTGCCAGAGGAGGTTGGTTTCGGCATCGCTCTCGCGGCCCGGCTTCAACCCGGCGACGATCTGCCCCAGTTCGGCATGCAGGTTCCGCTCGTTCAGGCGATCGCTGTCGACATGGGCGCGCAAGGCTCCAAAGGGCAGACCCTTGCGGCACTGGCCCCAGTCGTCGACCACCATCTTGTCCATGATATCGGTGAGCGACAGTTCGACAGCGCTCATCGTGCCATAGGGCACGACGAAGGCGCCCTTCTTGATCCAGGCGGTCTTCAGCATCGGCGTCGGCTGCGGCAGGCGCGAGGCCTCGACGATGATATCGGCATCGCGGACGCAGCTTTCCCAGTCATCGGTGGCAATGACCTTCTTGCCGAGATCGCGGCTCAACCGCTCGGCAAAGCCGTTGCGGCTCTCCGGCCGCCGCGAATGGACGCGGATCTCGTCGAAATCGAACAGGCGATCGAGCAGCTTCACGTTCCAATAAGAGGTGCCGCGCGCACCGACATGGCCCAGCACCTTTGAATTCTTCCGCGCGAGATATTTGGCGCCGATCGCCGTCAGTGCGCCGGTGCGCATATCGGTGATGCCGGTGGCATCGAGAATGGCTTTCGGCATGCCGGTCTCGGGATCGAAGAGATTGAGCAGCGCCATCTCCGAGGGCAGGCCTTGCTTGTAGTTGTCGACGAAATCGCCGACCACTTTGACGCCGGCAAGACCCAGCGGCTTCACCACACCGCGCAGCACATTGAAGTGCCCCTTGTCGGAACTCTCCGGGACGAGATGCATGCGCGGCTCGATCACCGTTTCGCCACGACCCTGCGCTTTCAAGCCGCTTTCAACGGCCGCCAGGATCTCGTCATCGGTCAGCGCCAGGGTGGCGACATCGGGTCCGTTCAAATAGGTAAGATGAATCTGCTGCATGGTCGTCGCTCGCTGGGCCGGAGAAGGGGATCGGATCGTCAGATAGACGATCAGTATTCGGTGAGGCTGTGGGCGCGCGGGAACTGCCGGCACCGTGAAAGAGTTTGTTTTTCCTGTCCGTAGGTCTTCTCTATAGTCAGCCCGCCGCCCGGCAGGCAAGCGAGCTTCACGGCGCGGCGGAAAAAAACTGAGCGGAGCACCTTCATGCAGGCAGGACTTGATCGATCTGACGATAAATCGACCGCGCCTGTCGATCCTGCGACGACAGCACGCAAGGATGAGGTCCTGCTGGGCCGCAGCAGCGATCTGACCGCCGAAGCCTATGAGGCCGTCATCTATCGCGGCGCCGGGGTGGCGATCGATCCCGCGGGGCTGGAACGTGTCGCCCGGCACCGCCGGCAGTTTCTGCAGCATCTCGAGACCGGCGTCATCTGCTATGGCGTCAATACCGGCCTCGGCGCCCTGGCCAAACAGGATCTCAGCGCCGCGGACCGCGCCGCCTTGCCGCGTCACATCCTGCTCGGCCGCGCCGCCGCCATCGGCACGCCCTTCAAGCCGCCGGTCGTGCGCGGTGCGCTGCTCATCAAGCTGGCACAGTTTCTCGACGGCGCCAGTGCCGTCACGCCGGAACTTTGCGCCTATCTCGCGGCGCGGATCAATGACGGCTTCACACCCTACGTGCCGAGCGAGGGCCTCGGCATGGCGGGCGAAATCATTCCGCTCTGCCATCTTGCCCAGACACTGATCGGCGAAGGCTTCGTGCTGGGCGCCGGCAATCTGCCGCAGCCGACCGAATTGTGGTGCCGGCAGAATGGCCTGGCGCCTTACGAACCTGCGCCGAAGGAAGGCCTGTCGCTGATCAACGGCACGGCCATGGGGCCTGCCTATGCCGCTGACCTGCTGCGGCAGCTGCGGGCAACCCTGGTCCAGGCCGAGTTGATCGCCGCCGCCAGCATCGAAGGCCTGGCGGCACCCCTCGAACCCTATGATCCGATGGTCGGCGCCTTGCGCCGCGATCGCGGTCTCGCCGATGCCACTGAGCGCCTGCGCGAGCTGCTGCGCGAGAGCACGATCACGCGGCAGCAGCGTCAGGCGCCGGTTTCCTTCCGGGTGACGCCGCAGATCCATGCCGTCGCCGAGCAGGCCTTGGCCGACCTCGAGAGCGCCATCGGCGACGAGATGATCTCGACCGGCGACAACCCCGCTTTCATCGCCGATGACGAGACCGGCATCGGCGGTCGGCTGCTCCATTGCGGCAATTTCCATGCAGCGGCTTTGACCCAGGCGGTCGAGGCTGCCTCGCTCGCGCAGATGCAGCTCGGCCTGCTCGCCGAACGGCGGCTGCACCGGTTGCTCGACCAGCGCGCCAGCAATCTTGCGCCGCAGCTCGCCAGGCAGCCCGGCCTCGATGCCGGCCTCGTCACCTTGCACAAGGCCGTGCTGGGCCTGACCGCCGAACTGCGCTCGCTCGGCGTGCCGCCCTCGCTGATGCATGGCGAAAGCTCCTTCGGTCAGGAAGACGTCATGACCATGCTGTTCCCGGCCCTCGATCGCCTGGCACGGATCGACAGCCTCAATCGCCGCATCCTCAGTTATGAACTCTATGCGGCGCTGGTCGCGGTGGATGCACGGCAGGAAGCGGCCGAGACAGAGCGGCCCAGCATCGCCGTCGCGGAATTGCGCAGCCGTGTCCGCCAGCAGATCCCGGCCTATGAGGGCGATCGCAGCTACGGACCGGAGATCGAGCGCCTGAAGGCGCTGCTGTTCGACTGAGGCTTCAGATTCTCACGGCCATTGCTCGATCAGCGATTTGTTCTGATCGACCAGGATGCGGTCGACATGCGGCGGTGAATCGCTATAGGGCACGCCGGGCAACGGCTTGCCAGTATTGATATAGGCATTGATATCGGCAGCGACCTGGTCGGGCGCACCCCATTGCACGTTATGGCCGATATCGTCTTCCTGCATGCCGGAGGCCGGCAGCTTCTTCAACCCGTATTGCTTCCAATAAATGGTGATGTTCTGCCGTACGGCGGCATCATGCAGCACCGACTTGACCGCCACCTGATCGGGATCGGCGAGGAAGATGTTATCCTGCACGCCCCAGAGCACCAAGGTCGGCACCGAGAGCTTCAAGAGCCGGGTCGTGTTATCGGTGGCGAGCAGCGCCTTGGTGGCGCCGATCCAGGTGCCGAGTTTTACGTTGGCGGTTTCGCCCACATAGGGTTTCAGGAATTCGGGATGCGCCGCCGGATCGACCACCCAGTTCTTGGCGATCCAGTCGCGCGCTTCATGCTCGGCGTCGATCGGCCGCAGGGTATAGAAATCCTCGGGATAGACCTTGCCCTTGGCCTCGAGGTCCTTACGCCATTTGCCTTCCAGCGGCTCTTTCAGCACGTAGTCGCGCAAGGCGACATTGTCGACGCCCTTGGTCGAGGTGGCGACGAGGATCGCACGCTCCACCAGCTCGGGATGTGCCAGGGCCATTTCCTGCACCACGAAACTGCCGAGCGAATGGCCGGCAAGGGTCGCCTTGCGGATACGCTTTGCCTGCATGAAGGCAACCAGGTCGTCGGCGAAATCCTGCATGCGGAAGCACTTTTCAGGTGCCGGCGCGCAGGCCGCGATCGGCGGCATGGAGGTGTCGCCGTGGCCGCGCTGGTCGATGGCGTAGATATGCAAAGCCGGATTGAGCTTATGCAGCGCCAGTGCCGTCGGCCACCAGGATCGCGCACTGTCGGTCAGGCCATGGATCAGGATGACCGTATCGCTCGGCTCCTCGCCCGGCTTCGGCGCGCCCAATTCGAGATAGGTCATGCTGGTGCCGGTGATCAGCTGCACGCGGCATTTCGGATGCTGGATATCGTTGCAGGCGGTAGCGGCCGAGGCGGCGGAGAGACTGCTCATGACGAGAAACACGACGGTGACAAACATCAGGGTGACCAGGGCGGGCCAGACCGGCCCTCGCAAAAAATGAGACCAGCTCGAACCGGGCCGATTTGTGTGATGCCGGACCGAGCGACGCCCGGCCTGATGAAGTCGCCACATGCCTGCTCTCCATCTGTTTTCGCGGCACGATTATCGCCTGCCGCCTCATCCCGCAATAAGCGCGGAGTATGGCCGCATGCCGGGGGAGGGTCAATGCGGACGGATCGAACCGGCTGACGCAATAGCCATGTCGCATCACCCATGACGCACCCCTCATGGCGCACCCCTCATGGCACATCGAACCGCATCGTCATCGCGGCCTTGCGGTGGGGCTATCCCGCCGCACACCCCTCATTGGGACGGCGCCTGGGCGGGCGGGATAACGCAAATTGCTTCCATCGGAGGCGATCGCGTTCTAGCTTTCGCCAGGCGGCGGAAGGTCCCAAGGGCTTTGACCATCCGCCGTGACGCTCAGGAGACTGCGATGGCCGGCATCATCGAATTCTGGTTCGACTTCAGCTCGCCCTATGGCTATTTCGGCGCCCTGGAGATCGAGGCCTTGGCCGCCCGGCACAAGCGGCGCGTCCAGTGGCGGCCCTATCTGCTCGGCATCGCCTTCAAGACCACCGGCATGCAACCCTTGATGAACATGCCGCTGCGGGGTGACTATGCGCGCCACGACTGGGCGCGCGCGGCACGCCATGCCGGCATTCCCTTCACCCTGCCCGCCAGTTTTCCGAGCGCCAGCGTCGCCGCCGCCCGCGCCGCTTATTGGCTGGAACGGGAACGGCCGGATCTGCTCGCCCGCTTTGTCCTGGCGATCTATCGCGCCTATTTCAGCGAGGGACGCGAAATCCACGATCCCGCCTCGGTGGTCGAGGTCGCCGGCGGAATCGGCGCCGATCGACCGCAGCTCCAGGCGGCCATGGCCTCGCCGGCGATCAAGGACCGTCTGCGCGCCATCAACGAGGAAGCCCTCGCCCGCGGCATTTTCGGCTCGCCCTTCATCATCGTCGATGGCGAGCCTTTCTGGGGTGCCGACCGCTTGCCCCTGGTGGAGGAATGGCTGCAACGCGGCGGCTGGTGATCCAGGATTCGCTCATGGATTGCGTTGCCAGCGACTGCATTCGAAACGCGAATCGCGTCTCGTCAATGCGATGGCTGCCTGCTCACGCTTCCTTGGCGAATTGATCGAGCACCCAGGCACGGAAAGCGGCGATGCGCGGAATCTCGATTTCCTCGGCGCGGCTGACCAGGAAATAGTTGCGGCCGGAGACGATGCTGCGGTCGAACGGCGTCACCAGCTTGCCGCTTGCCAGTTCCTCTGAGCACATGCGGGTGTCGACCACGGCGATGCCGCCATCATTCATGGCGAGCTGCACCGCCTGATCCGCCGTTTCCAGCACCAGGCCGCGCTTCACATTGATGGAATCGAGGCCCGATTGCTTGACGAACAAGGTCCAGCAGCGATGCAGCTCATCGCCCTGTCGAATATGCAGCAGAGGGCCTTTCTTGAGCAGGCTCGGCAGGTCGGCTACGCCCTGCGCCAAAGCCGGCGAACAGATCGGCGTCAATTCTTCCTGCATCAGCAGATCGACGATCATGTCGTCGATTTTGACGTCGCCGAAATAGATCGCGAGGTCGACCGGGGCGGCGTCGAAATCGACATTGCTGTTGGGCGTCTCCAGGCGGATTTCCAAATCCGGATGCAGGCGCTGGAAGGCCGACAGGCGCGGCAGCAGCATGCGGTGGGCGAAAGTCGGCGGCACGGAAAGCGCCAGCGGCGGCTTGGTGCGGGCCTGGCGGAAACCGGCAATCACCTCGGCCACCCGGTCGAAACTGTCGGTCAGGACGGGCAGCAGGCGCTTGCCCTCTTCGGTCAGCTCCAGGGCGCCTTTGCGTTTCAGCAGCGCGACGCCCAGGATGTCTTCCAGGTTTTTCACCTGGCGGCTGACAGCGCTTTGCGTCACCAGCAGCTGGTCGGCGGCCTTGGTGAAACTCAGGGAACGCGCTACCGCCTCAAAGGCGCGCAGGGCATTGAGGGGCGGCAGCTGGCGGCGATAGGGTCGTTCCACGGTTTTCAGTCCCATTCCGCCGGCAGGCCGGTGCAGTCACCAGCGGCGCAGTGCGGCACAATAAGCGGTGCCGCACTGTAGTTGCTCGCTACTCTTTTGCAAATCGACAAGACGCCGCGGCAATTCCTGCCAGCCTGCTTCCGCTGAGCCGTGGCGCCAGGTCAGGCGCGTGCAGTTCAGGCAACCGTGTCGACGCGGCCGTCACCCGGCGATTGGTCGGGTTGCGCGGGCTGGCCCTTGGCGACACCGACCATGGCTGGGCGCAGCAGCCGTTCGTGCAGCGTATAGCCGGCCTGCAGTACCTGGACGACCGTGCCGGCCGGCTTGTCGGTACCCGGCACTTCGAACATCGCCTGATGCAGGTTGCTGTCGAACTTTTCACCCAGCGGCCAGACCTTCTTGATCGCCTGCTTTTCGAAAGCGCCTTCAAGCTGACGCTGTGTCGCCTGCACGCCTTCGAACAAGGTCTTCAATGCCTGATCCTTTTCCAGGCTCTCCGGGCTGATCGCCTCCAGCGCCCGGTGCAGGTTGTCGGCAACGCCGAGCACCTCGCGGGCAAAGCCGGCCATGGCGAATTTGCCGGCATCTTCCTTGTCGCGGGCGGCGCGGCGGCGCACGTTTTCCGTCTCCGCCAAAGCGCGCAGCAACTGATCCTTCAACGCGGCCACTTCCGCCTGCGCGGCGGCAAGGGGGTCATCCGAAGCCGGGGCATCAAGCGGCGAGCGTCCCGCGTCCAGATCATTGGCCGGTTCGGATTGCGGATTGCCAGATTGGGTATTCTTCTCATCGGTCATCATGGTGACCCTGATCTCCTTCAAACGCGCATTGTACTGTTTTTAATATGTCAGCCGAGGATGCGGCCGATCACCTTGGCGGTATAATCCACCATGGGAATGATGCGGGCGTAATTCAGCCGGCTGGGGCCGATCACGCCGATGGCGCCAATCAATTGGCGATTACTGTCACGATAGGGCGAAATCACCGCCGAGCAGCCGGCCAGGCCGAACAGCTCGCTTTCGGCGCCGATGAAAATCTGCACGCCATCGGCCCGGTCGGCGGTTTCCAGCAGCTTCAGCAGCTGTTCCTTGGTCTCCAAGGCGGCGAACAGGCTGCGCAGCCGCTCGAGATCGGCCACCTCGGTGACCTCGTCGAGCAGATGCGACTGGCCGCGCACGATGAGGGCGCCATCCTTGCTGCCGGTCGCCCAGCTGGCGAGGCCGGCTTCGACCACCTTGCGCGACAGCTCGTCGAGCTCGGCGCGGGCGGTTTCCAGCTCCTGAAGCACTTCCTGCTGCGCCATGCCGATGGTGCGGCCCAGTAGCCGCGCCGTGAGATAGTTCCCCGCTTCCATCAGGCTCGAAGCCGGCAGGCCCAGCGGGATGTCGATCAGGCGGTTTTCCACCATGCCGCCTTCGGTAACCAGCACCACCAGGGCCCGGCCGGGGCCGAGATAGACGAACTCCACATGCTTCAGCGGCCGGTCGGTCTTGGGCGCCACGACGAGCCCGGCACAGCGGCCAAGCCCCGACAGCATGGTGGTCGCCTGTTCCAGCACTTCCGGCATCGACTTGCCGATCGACTGGCACTTGCCGTCGATCGCCGCCCGCTCGGCTTCGGTGAGCCCACCCACCTCCATCAACCCGTCGACGAAAAGGCGCAGGCCGAAATCGGTCGGCAGCCGGCCGGCCGAGGTATGGGGCGAAAACAGCAGGCCCATTTCCTCAAGATCCGACATGACGTTGCGGATCGTCGCCGGCGACAGGCTGGCGCCGAGCAAGCGCGACAGGGTGCGTGAGCCGACCGGCTCTCCGGTCTCCACATAGGCGTCGACCACCAGCCGGAAAATCTCGCGCGACCGCTCGGAGAGCTCGCTCAAGACCGGCCGGTGCGCCCCTGCTGGAGATCGCGGCTGATGCAGCATCCTGTCTGTTGCTTCCTTAATAAGTCGGTTCGATCAAGGCCTTAGCACCGCTCTCGAAGCCCGCGAAGGCTTTCGTATCGGCCGGTCATCTTGATCTTATCTCAGGTCCGAATCTAGGTAACCGGCCCGGTCGGGTCAACCTGTGGCGGGGATTTTTGTGCGCCGCAGCGCGGGGTTTCCAATTCCTGGCCGGCGACGTCTTCTTGGCCGAACCGGCCCAGCGGGGCAACATACCACGACCATGCCCGATAAGCCCAATTCCCGACCGATCTGTCCCCTCTGCGGGCGGACGCTCATTCCCGGCCCGACCGTGGACGCGCATCATCTGCTGCCGCGCAGCCATGGCGGCACCGGCACGGTCACCCTGCATCGCATTTGCCAGCAGGCAATCCATGCGACCTTGAGCGAGCAGGACTTGGCGCGCGAATTCTCCGCCATGGCGGCGCTGCGCCAGCAGCCCGATCTGGCGCGCTTCGTCGCCTGGGTGCAGCGCCGTCCGGCCGATTACACGGATCGCAGCCGCTGGTCGCGCGCGGCGGCGCAAATAATTGTAACGGCGGGCGGTGCAGACGCCGCCCGGGAGCTGCCGCGGCTTGCCGTTCCAGGCCCTGGCATCGGCCGGCAACGCGGTGTAGGGTCCGCCGCGACAGAAACAACCGCTACTCAAGAGGACCCCATGCGCCCATCCGGCCGTGCCGTCGACCAGCTGCGCGAGATCGCCCTGGAGATCAATGTCAACAAGTATGCCGAGGGCTCCTGCCTGGTGAAATTCGGCAACACCCACGTGCTCTGCACGGCCTCGATCGACGAGAAGGTGCCGCCCTTCCTGCGCAATACCGGCAAGGGCTGGGTGACGGCGGAATACGGCATGCTGCCGCGTTCGACCCATACCCGCACCGACCGCGAGGCCGCCAAGGGCAAACAGTCCGGCCGCACCCAGGAGATCCAGCGCCTGATCGGCCGCGCCTTGCGCGCCGTCACCAAGCTGGACGGTTTCGGCGAGCGCCAGATCAAGATCGACTGCGACGTCATCCAGGCCGATGGCGGCACCCGCACCGCCGCCATTACCGGGGCCTATGTGGCCTTGCATCAGGCCTTCCGCCTGATGAAGGATATGGGCGTCATCGCCGCCTTGCCGCTGATCGGCCAAGTCGCTGCCGTCTCCTGCGGCATCCATCAGGGCCAGACCGTGCTCGATCTCGATTATGCCGAGGATTCGGAAGCCGAGGCCGACGCCAATTTCGTGCTGACCAGCGGCGGCGGCATTGTCGAGATCCAGGGTACCGCCGAAAAGGAGCCGTTCTCGGAAGAGCAGTTCATGAGCCTGCTGCGCCTCGCCCGCATGGGCGTCAACGAATTGACGGCACTGCAGCGCCGCGCGCTCGGCCTGATGTAAGGCGGGGCGACAGATGGCGCGGCATTTCGCGGGCGGCAAACTGGTCCTTGCCAGCCACAATCCCGGCAAGGTGCGCGAGATTGACGACCTGCTCGCCCCCTTCGGCACCGACGTCGTTTCGGCGGGCGCACTGGGCCTGCCGGAACCGGAGGAAACCGAGGACAGCTTCATCGGCAATGCCAAGCTGAAGGCGCTGGCGGCCACCAGGGCGAGCAACCTGCCAGCCCTGGCCGATGATTCCGGCCTTGCCGTGCATGCGCTGGATGGTGCACCGGGCATCTACTCGGCGCGCTGGGCCGGGCCGTCGAAGGATTTCGCCGCCGCCATGGCCAAGGTCTTGAAGCTGCTGCGACCGGCCGCGGACCGCTCGGCCGAGTTTGTCTGCGCGCTCGCTTTGGCCTGGCCGGACGGCCATTGCGAATGCTTCGAAGGCCGCATCGCCGGCACCCTCGTCGACGCCTCGCGCGGTACTAAGGGCTTTGGCTACGACCCGATCTTCCTGCCTGTTGGCGGCACCCTCACCTTCGGCGAGATGGAGCCGGAAGCCAAACACGCCATCAGCCACCGCGCGCTGGCTTTCCGCCAACTGGTGGGGGCATGTTTTGGAGGCACATGACAACAGCACCCGCATCAGCCGGTAAAGCACGCCGCCTACGTCAGCGTTTAACTGACGCTGAGCGTCGGTTTTGGGTTCTGTTGCGTGACCGCCGCCTTCAAGGCTGGAAGTTTCGTCGCCAAGCGCCAATTGGCCCTTATGTTGCCGATTTTTATTGCGCCGCTGCCAAGCTCGTCATCGAGCTCGATGGCGGCCAACATGCCGAGGGTGCAGATCACCGGCGGACAGATTGGCTGGAGTCGCAAGGATATAGTGTCATCAGGTTCTGGAATAATGACGCCTTGGCTAATACGGATGGCGTCATGAGCGAGCTTTTGCGTCACCTTCAGGCAAAGGCCCCCCTCACCCTGTCCCTCTCCCGCGAGGGGAGAGGGAACGCTGTAGTTGGCAATCGGGCAAACAACGCTTCAGTTGTACAAAGTGAGGCAGATTCTTGGCTGCGGGCCAATGCAAGGTCGATCGTCACAAGCGAGAAGCTTCAGACGGAAAAGTCGGACGGCAATAACAGCGTCCCCTCTCCCCTCGCGGGAGAGGGACAGGGTGAGGGGGGAGGCGGCCCGGACGCAAGCGGCGAGAAGCTCTCATGAATGGCGATCCCGGCTTCGCTATTTACGTGCACTGGCCGTTCTGCAAGGCGAAGTGTCCCTATTGCGATTTCAACAGCCATGTGCGTGCGACCATCGATGAGGCGCGCTGGCGTGCGGCCCTGCTGCGTGAACTTCGGCACTATGCGGCGCTGACCCCGGAACGGCGGGTGACGAGTCTGTTCTTCGGCGGCGGCACGCCCTCGCTGATGTCGCCGGCGACGGTTGGCGCCGTCATCGATGCGCTGGGCCGGCACTGGCAGATCGATCCCGCGATCGAGATCACCCTGGAAGCTAATCCCACCTCGGTCGAGGCGGAGAAGTTTCGCGCCTTCGCGGCTGCCGGGGTCAATCGCCTGTCGCTCGGCATCCAGTCGCTAGACGACGCCGACCTGAAGTTCCTTGGCCGGCAGCATGACAGCCGGCAGGCCTTGGCCGCACTGGACCTGGCCGGCGCCACTTTCCCGCGTTTCTCCTTCGACCTCATCTATGCGCGGCCGCAGCAGACCGTGGCGGGCTGGGCGGCGGAACTCGATGCCGCGCTGAAACGGGCCGGCGATCACCTCAGCCTTTACCAGCTGACCATCGAGACCGGCACGGTCTTCGAACAGGCCTATGCACGCGGCGATTTCCAGTTGCCGCCCGAAGAGGTGCAGGCGGAGCTCTACGAACTGACCACCGCGCGCCTTGCCGCGGCGGGGCTGGCCGCTTATGAAGTGTCGAATTACGCGCGGCCGGGCCAGGAATCGCGCCACAATCTCACCTATTGGCGCTATGGCGATTATATCGGCGTCGGGCCCGGCGCCCATGGCAGGCTGAGCCTCGATGGCGCCAGGTTCGCCACCCGTCAGCATCGCGCGCCCGAGGCCTGGCTGGAGCGGGTCGAGCGCGACGGCCATGCCACCCGGCAATATGATCCGATCGCACCGCGGGACCAGATGGAAGAGATGCTGATGATGGGGCTGCGCCTGCATGAGGGGGTGGATCTCGCCCGCCTGCAGGCACGCACCGGCAAGGCTCTGGCGGATTGGCTGCCGCCCGGCAGTCTCGCCCGGATGGTCGCGGGCGGCTTTCTCACCGTGGATGACACCGCTTTGCGCGCCACCGAGGCCGGGCGCGCGCGCCTTGATGCCGTCCTGGCGGCGCTCGTCTGATCCCGGCTCAGGACGCGGTGGATTGCAGCCGTGTCGCCGGCCAGAAAATGCGGATCGTCGTGCCCTGCCCCGGCCTGCTGTCGAGCGACAACTCGCCCTGATGCGCCTCGACCAGATGCTTGACGATGGAGAGGCCGAGACCGAGGCCGTCATGATCGCGGGTGCTGGCATGCGCTGCCTGGGTGAAGGGCTCCAGGATGCGGCGCTGATCGGCTTCGTGAATGCCGATGCCGTTATCGCTGACCGCCAGCACCAGCCGCTCGCCGCCCGGTGCCAGTTCGGCCGAGACTTCGATCACGCCATCCGGCGATGAGAACTTGATCGCGTTATCGACGAGGTTGATGACGATCTGCCGCAGCGCCACCGGATCGCAGAACAGCAGCGGCAGTTGCGCCGCCGTCCGCTGCCGCAGATTGAGGCGCTGTTGCGCCGCCTTTTCGCTCAGCATGCGGCAACTGGCGGCGATCGCCAGGGCCACATCCACCGGTTCGGCGGCCGGTTGCCAACTACCCTGCTCCAGCCGCGCGTAATTCAGGATGCCGTTGATCAGGGTCAGCAGATGCCGGCCGCTGGCCTCGATGTCGGCAATATAGTCGATCTGACGATCGTTGAGATCGCCGAACAGCTTCAGGCGCAGCGTCTCGGCAAAGCCGATGATGGCATTGAGCGGCGTCCGCAACTCGTGGCTCATATTGGCGAGAAATTCGTTGCGCGCGCGGATCGCCAGCTGCGCCTCGCGCAGGGCATCGCGCAGGGCCGATTCCCGGCCGAGCGTCTCCGTCATGTCGCGGATGGCGACGATGCCGGAAATCGTCCGGTCGATATTGACACGGGCGAAAGCTGCCAGCGTGGCAACCTCCGCACCGTCCTTGCGGCGATAGCGGGCCGGCTGAAAATGGACGGCCTGCAAGGGATGTTCGCCGCTGCCGAGAAAAGCCTGGAGCTGCGCCTCGTGTTGCGGCTGTTCCGTCGCAGGGATGAGCATGGTGAAGGGCTGGCCGATCACGTCCGGCAGGCTATAGCCGAAGAGATTGCTGGCGGCCGGATTGAACGAGGTGATCAGGCCGAGCTGGTTGACGGTGATGATGGCATCGCCCGACAATTCGTTGGTCGCCATCAGCCGCCCGCGCATGCGCCGCTGCTCGACAATCTCCTGCTGGAGATCCGCCATGGCACGCCGCCCGGAAGCGGCCGAGGCGCTGAGATAAAGCGCGATGACGGCGATGACGGCGAGATAGCCGAGCAGGAAGATATAGCTCGGCTCGACGCCATCCGGCAGGACGAACGGCCCGAAGCCGCGCGCCGTCGCCAGAATCGCGACCAGGATGACGATGACCGCCGTCAGCAGTGTTACCGCCTGATCGAAGCGCAAGGCGACCCAGATCATCAGCGGAATCGCCAGATAGGATAGCGGCAGCGCGGTATTGCGATCCTGGATCTGGGCAAACAGCATGTACCAGATGGCGGCGAAGCTGCCGGCGATGGCGATGAATTCCAGCCATTGGCGCGCCTGACGCAGGCGGCGCAGCTGGCCCAACGCCAACAGAGCCGGCGTGACCGTCAGCACGCCCATGGCATCGCCGGCCCACCACGTGACAAAGACGTGCAGCCAAGTCGCCGGGACCGGCAGGCCGACCGTCTTGATGGCCGTGGCGCCGCAGGCGGCGCTGATCACCGTACTGCCGACAGCGACGGCAAGATAGCGGGTAACCCGCTTGGTGTCGCCGAAAAGCCGGTCGAAATGAAGCCCCTGGAGGAGGCGCGCGGCGATCACGGCCGGCAGCACATTGGTAACCGCGGTGACCGCGGCGTAAAGGGTACTCTGACCCAGCACCTGGCCCAGCACGGCAACGCCGAGCATGACGCCCAGCATCCCGGCCCAGCCCCAGCGCAGAACCGCATAAAGGGCGATTCCGCTCGGCGCCCAGACCAAGGTGGCGAAAGTGGCGGAAAAAGGAATCTGCAGCCCGGCCCAGCCGGTCGCGCCATAGGCGAGCGCGATCAGCAGGACGATGAGCGGGACATGGGATGGCGGCAGGGCCGGCCGGCGAAGATGCCGCCATAGCCCGAAACGCCGCCAGTCCCACAGCGGCGCGGCGTCATCCGGTCGACGAGTCTGCCGATCGGACATCTGGTCAGCCGGCCGGCAGGATCGCGCAGCGCATCGTCAAGCCATCCCCCTCAATTGGTCAACGGCACAAAGCTGTTCGGCGCCGCATCGCGCTGGATCGCAGCCCCCGGCGCCATCTCGAGCACGGCCAGCCCGCGCTCGACCGTGCCGTCCGGCATCAATCGGAAGAGACCGTTGACGCCGCTGAAGCCATTGGGATTGGTCAGGGCAGCCGGACTGAAATCCGCGCCCTTCGGTCCCTTGCCGAGGGCCACGGTCAAGGTCACCGCGTCATAGACGAGGCCGCCCAGCGGGTCCGGCGTAGCGCTGTAATTATCCTGATAGCGTTTGACGAAGGCCTGCCAGCGGTCGGGCGCGGGGGCGGCATACCAGCCCCCGGCCAGACCCGGTTCCTGGGTCAGGGCGGGATCGTTCCACAATACGGTGCCAAGCAGCCGCACCTGCTGCGGCCCGACCTCGAAAGCCGGCAGGAGCGGCGCGATCTGGCGCAGTTTGGCAGCCCCCTCCGGGATCATCAGCGCTTCGAAGCCGGTGGTCTTCTGCGCCGCCGCAACCTCTTGCACCACGCTGGTGAAATCGAGACTGCCGGGATCGTAGAAGCTCATCTGCGCCACCGTGCCGCCGTCCTTGGCCACCTCGGCCTGGAAGCTGCTGAGGACCAGGCGGCCGTAAGGCGAATTCGGCGCCAGGATGGCGAATTTCTTCAGCCCCTGGGCGCTGGCATAATCGATGACGCGATTGACCTGCACCTGCGGGGTCAGGCCAAGCACATAGACATTGCCTTGGGCCACCGTCGTATCGTTGGTGAAAGCCAGCAGCGGGATATGTGCCGCAGCGGCGATCGGCGCCACCCGCCGAACGTCGCCGCCGAAAACCGGACCCAGCAGGATATTGGCGCCGGCGGCGAGCAGCTTGCGCGCCGCACCTTCCGGCCCCTGGCCGCTCGCCGTATCTTCCGTCAGCAGGGTGAAACTGTCATCGCCGGTATCGAACAGGGCCATTTCCGCCGCCTGCAGCAGGGAGCGCCCAAGCCCGGCATATTGCCCGGAAAGCGGCAACAACAGGCCGATCTTGGCGCCGACCTGCGGTTGGGCGGGCTGCGGGGCGGGAACAGGCGCCGGGGCCGGTGCCGGCTGCGTCACGACCGGCTTCGGGGCGGGTGCCGGCGGTGGCGGATTATTGCCGGCGCAGGCGGCGAGCAAGGTCGCCGCGGCAATGACTCCGACGGCACCGAGGCGGCGCCAGAAACGCCGGGCGATCGCGCCGTATCCGGCCGCGCGGTCGGAAGGGGATGTCGGTTGCCGGCAGAAGTCTCCAGGATTCACACTTGCGCTCAATGCCGACATCATTCATCCCATGACAATCTATACTGACAGTCCATCTATGCCAGGACCCGCGCGGGGGCGACCGGAAATCACCTCCGCGGCGGCAGCCACAAACATCGAATCATCCCCCGGCAGCTTCCAGCCGGAGACCGGAGAAAGCGCGTGAAGGGTAGCCATAGCGGCCCGCGAAGTAAACCAGGACCGGCTGGCCGGCGGCGCGACGGTGGCCAAGCCGTCAGCGACACGGTAAACCCTGGCGGAACCGGCCATGGAGCAGATCTCGATGACGCCGATGTGACAACAGCGGCAGCGGAGATGCCGGCCGGAAAGGCGACCGGCCGCGGCTGCCTTGGCCTCGTTGCGACTCCGATCGGCAATCTGGGCGATATCAGCGCGCGCGCCCTCGACTGGCTGCGGCAGGCCGATCTCATCGCCTGCGAAGACAGTCGGGTCAGCGGGCGCCTGCTGCAGCATTTCGGCATCGATAAGAAGCTGATCTCCTATCACGATCACAATGCCGATGAAGTCAGGCCGATTTTGCTGCAGCACCTGGCACAAGGCGCACGGATCGCGCTGATCAGCGATGCCGGCACGCCGCTGATCTCCGATCCCGGCTACAAGCTGGTGCGCGAAGCCGCGGCGTCCGGCATCAAGGTCACCGCCTTGCCCGGCCCGTCGGCGCCGCTGATGGCGCTGATCCTGTCCGGCCTGCCGACCGACCGCTTCCTGTTTGCCGGATTCCTGCCGGTCAAATCGGCGGCGCGGCGCCAGGTCGCGGCGGAGCTGGTCGCCGTTCCGGCCAGCCTGATCTTCTTCGAAACGGCGCCGCGCCTGGCCGACAGCCTGGCCGATCTCGCCGCCGTGCTGGGCGACCGGCCGGCGGCGGTCGCGAGGGAGCTGACCAAGCTCTATGAAGAGGTGCGCCGCGGCCGCTTGAGCGATCTTGCCGCCCATTACCGCGAGGCCGGACAGCCGCGCGGCGAGATCGTCCTGGTAATCGGCCCGCCGGCGGCCGAAACGGCGGTGGCGTTCGATCTCGATGCCGCCCTGCGCGATGCCCTCGGCCGGATGAGCGTCAAGGACGCAGCGGCCCAGATCGCCGCCAACAGCGGGCTGAAGCGCCGCCAGGTCTATGCCCGTGCGTTGGAACTGGCGCAGGGCGGAACGGCAGCCGAAGCCGCCGCCGGCGGCGGTGACGAAAATTGACGATCGGCGGCAGCTCACCGGACGGCGCGCAGCGGCAAAACCCGACGCCGGCGCGTGACCGCCGACGAGCCTGGCAAGGCGGCCGCTGGGCGGAAAGCCTGGCCGTGTGGCGCCTGCGCTGCGCCGGCTATCGTATTCTCGCCCGCAATTGGCGCTCGCCGATGGGCGAGATCGACATCGTCGCGCGGCGCGGCCGGATTCTGGCCATCGTCGAGGTCAAGCAGCGACCCGACCTGATGACCGCCTTGCAGGCAATCTCGCCCCGCCAACAGGCGCGGCTGGCCCGGGCCGCCTTGGGATTTCAAGCCCGGCGGCGGGATTGCGCGGGGCTTAACCTCCGTTTCGATGTCATCACCCTTGGCTCCGGCTTCTGGCCGCGCCATCTCAAGGATGCTTGGCGACCTTCCGCCGGATGAGGCATGATTCATCCCGACGCCGGCCGGCAGACCGCCTGGGGTTGATGCCCGTGAGGGTGAAACCTGCAAGATTGATATCCAGGGCCAGCTGCCTGCCGCCGCCCAAGCCGCCGGGGCAAGTTCTCCCTTGCGGATAAACCGCCGTAAACTAGGCCGCGTAACCATGACCAGTGCCCCGTCCGATCAGTCCCCCATGCCGCCCGCCGCTTACCTGCAGGCGATCGGCGCCGCGCCCGATCGGCCCTTCGACCTGGCCGAGGCGGCTTTGTGCTGTGCCGTCCAGGATCGCCCGGAGGTTGACCTCGCAAGCTATCGCCGGCATCTGGCGACCCTGGCCGAGGATCTGCGCCAGCTTGCCAAGCTGGATGACGGTGCTTCCGCGGACGACGACAGCATCCTGGCGGCCCGCGTCGACATGCTGCGCAACGTCCTGGCGGCGCGCCATGGCTATCGCGGCGACGATTCCACCTATGACGATCTGCAGAATGCCGACCTCACCCGGGTGATCGATCGCCGGCGCGGCCTGCCGGTTGCATTGGCGATTCTCTATATCCAGACTGCGCGTGCCCTGGGCTGGCAGATCGAAGGCGTCAATTTCCCCGGCCATTTTCTGATCCGTCTGCGGGTCGGCAGCCAGGCGGCGATTCTCGATCCCTTCGATCAGGGTGCTGCGCGCAGCATCGTCGATCTGCGCGAAAAGCTGAAGGCGCTGGTGGGCGAGAAAGCGGAACTGAAGTTCGAGCATTCCGCCGCCGTCGGCGACCGCGACGTGCTGCTGCGGTTGCAGAACAATATCAAACTGCGCCTGGTGCAGGAGGGCGATCTGCCGCGCGCCGCCGCGGTGTTGGAAAGGATGCTGTGGATCGCACCCGACCAGGCGACCTTGTGGCGCGAAAGCGGCCTCATTCATCACCGCCTCGGCCATCTCGCCCGCGCCAAGGCTGCCCTGCAGCGCTTTTTGAGTTTCGACGCCAGCGTGACCCAGCGGCATCAGGCCGCCCGCCTGCTGCAGGAAATCGACCGGCAGCTGAATTGAGCTGACCGGGAAATCTGCGCCGGCTTGACGCATGGGCAGGCGCCGGGCACAAACTCCCGGCAGCAACCGCCTGATCCTGCTTCGCATCCGACCCTTTGATCCGACCCGCGAATCGATCCGACCCACAGAGGCCCGCCATGTCATTGCTTGTCGCCATTCAGATGGATCCCCTGGAAAGCATCAATATCGAGGGCGATTCCAGCTTTGTCATGGGCCTCTCCGCCGAGCGGCGCGGCCACAAGCTCTATCACTACCATCCGCGCGATCTGTCGCTGCGCGACGGCAAGGTGACGGCCTGGGCCCGACCGGTCACCTTCCGACGCGAGAAGGGCAATCATTATACCGCCGGCAACGCCGAGCGGCTCGATCTCTCCCAGGTCGACGTCGTGCTGATGCGCCAGGACCCGCCCTTCGACATGGCCTATATCACCGCCACCCATATCCTCGAGCATATCCATCCGAAGACCCTGGTGGTGAACGATCCGGTGCATGTCCGCAACGCGCCGGAGAAGCTCTTCGCCACCCATTTCGCGGGGTTGATGCCGCCGACTTTGATCACCTCCGACCGGCGCGAGATCCTCGCCTTCCGCGCCGAGCACAAGGACATCATCGTCAAGCCGCTCTACGGCAATGGCGGCGCCGGCGTCTTCCACATCCGGCCGGACGACGAGAATCTGAGCTCGCTGCTGGAACTCTTCACCCATCTCTACCGCGAGCCGGTGATGGTACAGCGTTACCTGCCGGCGGTGCGCCAGGGCGACAAGCGCATCATTCTGATCGACGGCGAGGCGGTCGGCGCCATCAACCGGGTGCCGAGCGCAGGCGAGGCCCGTTCCAACATGCATGTCGGCGGCCAGGCGATGAAAGTCGAACTGACCAGGCGCGACCGGGAGATCTGCGAAGCCCTGGGTCCGGCCCTCAAGGAGCGCGGCCTGATCTTCGTCGGCATCGACGTGATCGGCGACCATCTCACCGAAATCAACGTCACCTCGCCGACCGGCCTGCAGGAAGTCAACCGCTTCGACGGTACCGTCCTCGAAGACAAGATTTGGGACGCCATCGAAGCGCGGCTGTAGGGCGCTCCTATCTGCGCTATTGCTGTCCCATCGGCGGCGGCACGGTGATGGCGGCGCGGCGGCGGCGGCGGGCGGTTACCGCTTCGCGGTGGACGATGTAGATACCGCTGGCAACCACCGTCAGGCCGCCGACGATGAGATAGGCGTCCGGCACCTCGCCGAAGCAGAAATAGCCGAGAATGAAGGCATAGACCAAGGCGGTGTAATCGAACGGCGCCACCACCGCCATCGGCGCCAGCCGGAAGGCATTGGTGAGCAGGATCTGGCCGACGCCGCCCATCGTGCCGATCACGACCAGAACGAGCAGATCGCCCCCGCTCGGCCAGGCCCAGGGGCCGAGCCCGATTTCCGCCCAGTCGGCACGGCCGACGGGGATGGTGGCAAGGCCGGCGGTACAGGCGATGACGGTGAAATAGAAGGCGACGGTACCGCTGCGCTCCGCCGTCATCTTGCGCACGGTGACCATGGCAAGGTCATAGAAGACGGCGGCGACCAGCGGCACCAGCGCCGCCACCTCGAACACGCCGGCACCCGGCCGGGTCATGATGAGCACGCCGAGGAAACCGACGAAGACCGCCGCCCAGCGCCGCATCCCGACCTTTTCACCGAGCAGCGGGATCGACATCACCGTCATGAAAATCGGGCTCGAGAGGCTGAGCGCCACGGCATCCGACAGCGGCAGCAACCGGTAGCTGAGGAAATAGCAATACATCGAGGTGACGCCGAATACCCCGCGCAGCACGTGACTCCAGGGCTGGTTCGTGCGGAAGGCGAGCCCGCCGGTCTGCCAGAGGAACAGCAGGATCGGCGGAAAGGCGAAAAAATTGCGGAAGAAGATGATCTGACCGGTTGGATAATGTCCGGAGACGCCCTTCACCACGGCATCCATGATGGTAAAGACCAGCACGGCGCCGTTCATCAGCAAAATGGCGCGAACCGGCCGGTCCTGCTGCGCGGTCTGGCGTTCGCCGGCCACGGCGGGCGCATCTGCAGGAAGAGCGGTGGAAAGCGGTTGCGTCTGGTCGGTCACGGTCTGGCTGCATGAAACGGATTAATCTCCTACCTGTAGAAGAGTACCCGCGCCGTCACCAGCGCAAATTGCGCTGAGCGCGCCTCATTCCCGGACAGGGCTCGCGGCGGACGCGCGACTGCCATTCCGGTGCGACCGCAGCGGCGTGGTTGCGAAGAGCGCTATTCGGCATCGCGAAATGCTTCCCCGAGGATCATAAGTTTTTATGCTGAATTCTCCGGCGCGCTATTGTCGGCGCCACGGCTGTTGCCTATGCTGAAAAAAAATTCACTGTCTTCAAAAACATTCGCGACTACGGACAATCTCGATTTCAGGCAGGGGGCAATGGTGGCTGGCGCAACAGCGATCGAAGCACGCAACGTCATCAAGACATTTGGTAATGGTTCGGAGGCGTTTCACGCCCTGGACAACGTTTCAGTCACCATTCGACAGAACGAATTCTTCACTCTTCTCGGACCTTCAGGCTGCGGCAAGACGACCCTGCTCCGCATGATCGCCGGGTTCGAGCTGCCAACCTCCGGCGACATCCTGCTCGACGGCCAGCCGGTCGCCCATTTGCCGCCTTTCAAGCGCCAGGTGAACACGGTTTTCCAGTCTTACGCCCTGTTCCCGCATCTCACCGTGGCGCAGAATATCGCCTTCGGCCTGGAAATGCTCGGCCGGCGCAAGAGCGAGATCGAGACCCAGGTCACGGCGATGCTGAAGCTGGTGCAGATGGAGCCAATGCGCAACCGCAAGACCAGCCAGCTTTCCGGCGGCCAGCAGCAGCGCGTCGCCCTAGCCCGGGCGCTGGCGCCGCATCCCAAGGTCCTGCTGCTCGACGAGCCGCTTTCCGCCCTCGATCTCAAGCTGCGCAAGGGCATGCAGATTGAGCTGAAGCGCCTGCAGATGGAAACCGGCATCACCTTCATCTTCGTCACCCATGACCAGGAAGAGGCGCTGACCATGTCGGATCGTATCGCCGTCATGAGCAAGGGCAAGATCCTGCAGGTCGGCACGCCGACCGAGATCTATGAGCATCCCAGCGACCGCTTCGTCGCCCATTTCATCGGCGAGACCAATTTCATCGAGGCGGAAGTGGTGGAACAGAGCGCGGAAGGCAGCCGCCTGCGCCTCGCTTCCGGCGCCGAGATCTTCCATCCCCGCGCCGGCCAGGCGGCGGTCGGCCAGCGCATCAGCCTGGTGGTGCGGCCGGAGCGCATCGAACTTGCGCCGCTTGACGACAGCTGCCAGTTCGGCGGCATCATCAGGAACATCGTCTATTTCGGCACCGATACCACCTATCACCTCGATGTCGAGAATGCCGGCGAGATGACCGTGCGCATGCAGAACCGCTGGGGCCATCAATCGGTGCTGCAGATCGGCGATCAGGTCGGCTTGAAAATCGAGCCGGAAGCCTTGCAAGTGCTGAAGGACTGACGGCCATGGCAGCGACATCCGAAGCGGCAGGCACGGCCTCCATCGACAATGGCCGGGCGCAGATCGCCGCGCAGAAGGCGGCGACCCGCACGGTGGTCAGCCGCTGGCTGCTGCTCAGTCCCGCTCTCGTCATCATCCTGGGCTGCGGCTTGCTGCCGCTTTTCATCATTCTCGGCTATTCGGTGATGCAGCCGGGCGACTATGCCGGCGTCGTCTGCTGCAAGCTGGTGCCGGATGCCTGGATCAACCTGTTCTTCGAACAGGATATGTTCTCCGACGCGCTGGCGCCGAATTACGCCTACTACATCATCTTCGCACGCTCGATCCTGATGGCGCTCTTCACCACCGCGCTGGCGATCGGCGTCGGCTTCCCGACCGCCTATTTCATCGCCACGCGCAGCCCCAAGATGCGCAACCTGATGCTGTTCCTGATCACTATCCCCTTCTGGACCAACCTGCTGATCCGCACCTATTCGATCATCATGGTGCTGCAGGATCAGGGGGTTCTGAACAAGATCCTGATGGGTCTCGGCCTCATCCATGAGCCGTTGCAGCTGATGTATACCAATGTCGCCATCAGCTACGGCCTGGCCTACGCCTATCTGCCCTATATGGTGCTGCCGCTTTACGCCAGCATGGAGAAGCTGGACTTCCGCCTGATCGAAGCGGGTTACGATCTCTATGCCAACCGCTTCCAGGTGTTGCGGCGGCTGATCATTCCTTTGGTGAAGCCCGGTATCGTCGCCGGCAGCATCCTGGTCTTCATTCCGGCGATCGGCGACTATGTCATCACCACGCAGTTGGGCGGCGGCACGCGCATGATGTTCGGCAGCCTGATCTCGCAGCAATTCCTGACGGCGCGCAACTGGCCGCAGGGTTCGGCCCTGTCGCTGGGCCTCATGCTGGTGGTCATGATCGCCCTCTTCGTCTATGCGAAAAAAGCCGTGGGGCGGGCACAATCATGACGGATACCACTGCCGCAACCAACCTTGCCGCCACGCCCAGCTCGGCCACACCGGGGCGGCGCGGGCCGCGTTTCGACGTCAAGCGCCAGGGCGGATTCGGCGTCATGGCGATGTTCTGCCTGCTGATGCTCTATGCGCCGATGTTCGTGCTGGTCGCCTATGCCTTCAACGACAACCAGTTCGTCATGATCTGGAAAGGCTTTTCCTGGCGCTGGTTCGGCATCGCCGTCAACGATCCGGAAATCCGCGGCGCCGCGCTGCTGTCGCTGAAAGTCGCCGCGATCGCCTCGGTGACGGCGACCATCATCGCCACCATGGCCGCCCTGGTGACGACGCGGGTCAAGCCCTTCCGCAGCCTGCCGCTGGTCTATGCCATCGTCAACCAGCCGCTGATGGTGCCGGAGATCGTCACCGCCATCGCCACCATGGTGTTCTTCGCCTGGATCAAGACGGTGACGCAATACCAGGGGCTGATCTATCTCGTGGTGTCGCATATCGTCTTTTGCATCCCCTTCGCCTATATGCCGCTGCGAGCGCGACTGGAAGACATGGATCTGACCTTCGAGAATGCCGCCGCCGATCTCTATGCGACGCCCTGGCAGGTGTTCCGCCGCGTGACGTTTCCGCTGATGATTCCCGGCATCATCGGCGCGCTGATGTTGTCCTTCGTCATCTCCATGGACGACGTGGTGATCACCGTCCACGTCTCCGGCCCCGGCGAGGAGACGCTGCCGCTGTATCTCATCGGCCAGCTGCATCGCGGGGTGACGCCGGAAGTGAATGCCATGTCGACCTTGTTCCTGTTGGCATCGGTGCTGCTTGTCACGATCTTCTTCATCGTGACGCGCAAGAAGACCTGAGATCATCGCAATCAATACGGATCAAACTGGGAGGATACCATGAAGACATTTGCGTCAGTGCTGCTGGCAGGGGCCGTCCTGGCCTTCGGCGCCGGCACCGCCTTGGCCGATGGCGAGCTGCACATCGACAATTACGGCGACTACACCAATCCGGACCTGATCAAGAAGTTCGAGCAGACCTATAACGTCAAGGTGACGCTCGACACCTATGACGCCAGCGAAGACATGTATGCCAAGGTCAAGGCGGGCGGTTCCGGCTACGACGTCGTGGTGCCGGCGAGCTTCCTGGTTCCGGCCATGGTCAAGGACGGTCTTCTGGAGAAGATCGAGCCCAACCAGATGTCGAACTTCAAGAACATGCGGCCGGAATTCGTCAACGTCTATTGGGATGAAGGCCGCCATTATTCGGTTCCCTGGCAGTGGGGCACCACCGGCCCGGCCGTGAACACGGAATTCTACAAGGGCGACATCAATACCTGGGCCGTCATCTTCAATCCGCCGGCGGAATTGAAGGGCCGCATCAATGTCGAGCCCGGCATGACCGACGTGCTCAATGCCGCCAGCTATTATCTCGGCCAGGATGCCTGCTCGGATAAGAAGGAAGATCTGAAGAAGCTCAACGACACCCTGATCGAGGCGAAGAAGAATTGGCGGACGATGGATTACGACACCATCGGCAAGATGACCTCGAAGGACGCCTATGCCACGCTCACCTGGGACGGTGCGGCGATCCGTCAACGCCTGCAGGTGCCGACCATCCAATACGGCTTCCCCAAGGAAGGCCTCGAGAGCTGGATGGACAATGTCGTCGTGCTGAAGGGCGCGAAGAACATGGAGAACGCCAAGCTCTTCATCAACTTCATCATGGATCCGGAGAACGCCGCCCTGATCTCGGCCTTCGCCCATTATGACAATGGCATCAAGGGCACTGAGCCCTATCTGCCGAAGGAAATGGCGGGCGCCCCGGAATTGACGGTGCCGTCCGGCGTGAAGACGGAATTCTTGAAGCCCTGCTCGCAGGACGTTACCGCCATGCATGCCAAGATCTGGAACAATCTGCTGAAGTAATCAGCCGGTGCGACAAGGCCCAGGTGGCGACACCTGGGCCTTTCTCATGCCTGGAATTTTTCACCTTTCGTTCAAGAGGAACGAACACGCCCGGATATTGCGGGTTTCGGTCGCGGTTTTGCGCGACCCAAACCGGCTGTACCGGCACCGGGCTGGCGATCAAGCCGGCATCGAGAGGACCGCAGCGGGGTAAGGGTGAGCTGGCGGATATCTTCTCCCATCAACAGCAACCAACATCACGAAGGAAATTATGAAGAACATTCTGAAAGTCATGACCGTCGGCATTGCCGTCGCGGCCGGGGCCGGCCAGGCGCAAGCGGATGGCGAATTGCACATCTATAATTTCGGCAATTACACCAGCCCGGAAATGATCGCCAAGTTCGAGAAGGCCTATAACGTCAAGGTCTCGCTCAACAGCTATGACAGCAACGACGAGATGCTGGCCAAGGTCAAGACCGGCGGCTCGGGTTACGACATCGTCGTCCCGTCCAGCTATGCCGTGCCGGCGATGATCAAGGAAGGCCTGCTTGAACAAGTCGAGCCGAACCAGATGGCGAATTTCAAGAATCTGCGACCGGAATTCGTCGACATCTACTGGGACAAGGGCCGCCATTACTCCGTGCCCTGGCTGTGGGGCACGACCGGGGTGACGGTCAATACCGACGCCTATAAGGGCGATATCGACACCTGGAAAATCGTCTTCGACGCGCCGGCCGAACTGAAGGGCATGATCAATGCCCTGCCGGAGATGACCGACACGATGAGCGCCGCCAGCTATTATCTCGGCCAGGATCCCTGCAGCCCCGACAAGGCGGATATGAAGAAGCTGAACGACCTGCTGTTCAAGGCGAAGAAGGACTGGCGCGCCATGAACTACAGCACGATCGAGAACCTGACCGCCAAGAACTTCCTCGCCACCGTCGACTATAACGGCTCGGCCCTGCGCGCGAAGCGGCAGATGCCGTCGCTGAAATACGGCTATCCCAAGGAGGGCATGCAGACCTGGATGGACAATGTGGTGGTCCTGAAGGACGCGCCCAACAAGGAGAATGCCAAGCTGTTCCTGAACTTCATCATGGATCCGGAAAACGCCGCGCTGATGTCGGCCTTTGCCGGCTATGACAACGGCATCCAGGGCAGCGAGAAGTTCCTCCCCAAGGACATGATCGGCGCGCCCGAACTGACGCCGCCGGCCGGCTTCAAATACAACTTCGTGCCGGCCTGCCCGCGCGAGGTCGTCGCCCTGCATGCCAAGATCTGGAACAACCTGCTGAAATAAGCGGGGACGACGCGTACCGGGGCGCGGTTCGGACCTCTGCGTTGGGGCCGCGTCCCTCAGGGCGCGATCGTCTTAAATGGGAGCGGATGAGCTTCCACTTAAGACGTGAACCGCCCTTATCATATCGAGTGGAGCCGGATTCACGCTTTACCCGGAACCGCGAAGCGATTCCGGGTAAAGCGGATCCGGGCTCTGGCGCCACAAGACAGCGGCGCAGGCGATGCCGGAATGCGACCTGTCGCCCACCGGCATCGGCTATGAAACGACCATCGGGGAATGGTATACCAGCATCCGGCGCCGGGCCGATGGGCAGCGGCGGAATTGGCTGAGCGGGACATTTGATTTCTGACAGACCGGCCGGCGAAAGCGGCCGATGAAGAGGGGGGTGCAGGTCATGCGCACAGTCTACAGCGAAGATCATCGCTTTCAGGATGCCGACAAGGAGCTGATCGAAGGCAAGCTGGTGAAGGCGCATGAGATGCCGCGCCGCGCCGATATCGTGCTCGACCGCATCAGGGCGGTTGGCCTCGGCGAGGTGCTGGCGCCGCAGGATGCCGGTCTGGAGCCGATCCTCAAGGTGCATGACGAGGGCTTCGTGCATTTCCTGCGCGACGCCTGGAGCGACTGGCTGAAGAGCGGTCGCGATTTCGACGCCCTGCCGCATGTCTGGCCGGTGCCGGGCCTGCTGGTCCCGGGACGCAAGCGCGGCAGCCGGATCTCGAAATCGATCGACGGGCGGATGGGCCATTACGCCATCGATGCCGGCACCGCGATCACCGCCGGCACCTGGAAGGCGATCACCGGCGCCGCCAATGTCGCCGTCACCGGCCAGAAGCTGGTGGCGAGCGGCGAGCGCGCCGTCTTCGCACTCTGCCGGCCGCCGGGACATCATGCCGGCAGCGATTTCTACGGCGGCTACTGCTTCTTCAACAATGCCGCCATCGCCGCCCAGGCCTTCCGCGATTCCGGCGCCCAGCGTGTCGCCATCCTGGATGTCGACTACCATCACGGCAACGGCACGCAGCAGATCTTCTACGAGCGCGGCGATGTGCTGACCATCTCGCTGCACAGCGATCCGGACCAGGAATTCCCCTATTACATGGGCTATGCCGATGAAATCGGCCAGGGACCGGGCGAAGGCTATCACCTCAATCTTCCCTTGCCCTGGGGCACCGCCTGGGACCGCTACGAGCCGGCGCTGGAAGAGGCCATGGCGCGCATCCGCAGCTACAAGGCGGAAGTGCTGGTGGTCTCGCTCGGCCTCGATACCTTCGAGCAGGACCCCATCTCGCGCTTCAAGCTCAACCATGACAACTATCTGCGGATGGGCGAAATCATCGCCAAGGCCGACCTGCCGACCCTGTTCGTCTTCGAAGGCGGCTATGCGGTCGAGGCCCTCGGCGTCAATACGGTCAATGTGCTGAGCGGCTTCGATCGCGCCGCCTGAGCATCGCGCGGAACGGGAGAGGTGCGATGAAACTGATCGGCCTGATCGGCGGCTTGTCCTGGGAATCGACGGCGGAATATTATCGCCTGATCAATCGTGGCGCCCAGGCAAAGCTGGGTGGCGTGCATTCCGCCCGTTCGTTGATCCATTCGCTGGATTTTGGCGAGATCGAGGCGATGCAGCACCGCGGCGACTGGGCCGGCGCCACCGCGGCGATGATCGCCGCGGCCCGGAGCCTGGAGCGTGGCGGCGCCGGTTTCCTCGTCATCTGCTCCAATACCATGCATCGCATGGCCGGCGAGGTCGAAGCGGCGGTGGGCATTCCGCTGCTTCACATCGCCGACCCGACCGGCGCCGCCATCATCGCCGGCGGCTTCAAGCGGGTCGGCCTGCTGGGCACGGCCTTCACCATGGAGCAGGACTTCTACCGGCGGCGGCTGGAAGAAGAATTCGGCCTCGAGGTGATCATTCCCGGCGCGGCGGACCGCGCCACCGTGCACGAGATCATCTACCGGGAACTGGTGAAGGGCATCGTCCGTGAACCCTCGCGCGATGCCTATCGCGGCGTCATCACCCGGCTGATCGAAAGCGGCACCGAGGCGATCATTCTCGGCTGCACCGAAATCATGCTGCTGGTGGGCGCGCCGGATTCCGCCGTGCCGCTTTTCGATACCACCACCTTGCATGCCGAAGCGGCGCTCGCTTTGGCCCTGTCGGCCGGCTGATCGACCGCCGGCTGGTCGGCCGCTATTGCGTGAGGCGCGTGAGATCGCCGGCCGCGATGTCGAACTCCATGAACTCCCGCATATCGGTCTTGACGACGTTCTCCAGCCGCTTGCGGCCCTCGTCGCGGCGGCCGTCCAGCAAGGCCCATTGACCGAGGTAGAAGTCGAGATCGAAATGCTGATCCGCCTGGGCATCGGCATCGCCGCGCTTGGCGGCGGTTGCGACCTCCGTCGCCGAGATCTTGCCGAGGTAGAAGTCGACCATCGGTCGCGGCCAGTCGGTCGCGGCATTGCCGCTGGTGCTGGTCGGAGCCTTTTTCGGGCCTGACCATTGCGCGGCAAAGTCCTTCAGCTCCTCTGTCGCCTTGGCGCGGTTGCCGTTGCGCGCTTCGGCGATATAGAGCAGCAGCGCATCGAAGGGCTCGTCCGGCTCCAGCTGCAGCGCCTTGCGGAAGTCTTCCGCCGCCTTGGCCTCGTCTCCGGAAAGCAGATAGGCCGTCCCGCGGTTGGCATAGTAGACGCCGGTATCGGGCGCCATCTTGATCACGCTGCTGAAGCCGGCGACGGCGCGGTCGGCGGCACCGCTGGAAAGGTCGCAGAGCGCCACCCCATTGGCCGCCTCGACGTCGCCGGCATCGAGCTTCAGCGCATGCTGGAAATCGGCCCGCGCGAGATCGTATTTCGCCATCGTGTGATAGAGGAAGCCGCGGTCCCGCCAGGCATCGCTCCAGTCGGGATTGAGGCTGATCGCCTTGGTGAAATCCGCCAGGGCGAGATCGTTCCGATGCAGGTCGCGATAGGCTTCGCCGCGGGCACTGACGGCGACGGCGCTGCCGGGCTGCGTCGTCAGGGTGGCGGTGAGATCGGCCACCGCCTTGTCATTCTGCTTCAAGGCGCGATAGCCGAAGGCGCGGTAGAGCAGCACATCGGGCGAGCGGGGAAATTCCCGCAGGATGCGGGTGAAAGCCTCGACCGCGCCATCGAGATTGGCCGGATCGTCATCGCCCCGCCGCAGCAAGGCCTGGCCGTAGAGATAGCGCGCCGGCGCGTAGTTGGGATCGACCGAAACCGCCTTCGTATAATCCTTCAAGGCATCATTCGGGTCGCCCTTGACGTCTTCCCAGCTCGCCCGCAGCAGATAGAGCTCGGCGCTGTGCGGCAGGGTGCCGATGGCGGCGGTGAGATCCTGCACCGCGAGTTCGGCCTTGTCGGCGGTGTAATGTTCGTCATCCTGATGCGCGGCAAGATAGGCGCTGACGGCGGGATCCGGCGGCAGATAGGGGGCGATCTTGTTGATCACCGCGGCGATCGGCACCGCGGTACCCAGCAGGTCGTAATAGTTGGGATCGTTCTTCGCCAGGGCCAGGCGATCGGATTGGTCGTTTTCCAGGCCGTCGACGCCGATGATGGCAATGGTGATGCCGACCACCGGCGGGCGGCTCTGCGGCGGCAGGGAGCCGACCGTCTCCTCGCCATCCGGGCGCAGCAGCAGCGGGCCGCCGGAATTGCCCGGCACCGTCACGCAATCGTTCTGCCAGCCGGAATCGTGCACCTGGCCGACCACCCGGCAATGCGGGTCCCACCATAACCGGGTCAGCGGCTTGTCGCCGGGCAGGCCGATGCTGCTGATGCGCAGGCCCTGGCCCTGGCGCGTCAGGTCGCGGGTGGTGAGGGGATAGAGATGGAAGTAGCCGTAGCCGGTCTTTTCGTCGCCGAGGCAGCGGTCGAGCTTCAGCAGCGCCCAGTCTTCCCAGCCGTTTTGCAGAATCGCCTTGGCGCGGACCGCCAGCGGGCTGTCATCCTCATTGGGTATGTAATGGCCCCAGACCAGGGGATGCGCCGTGGTTTCCTCGGCGAACTGACGGGCATCGTCGAAGTCGGGACCCACCTGGCCCTGGCCGAGATAGAAATGCGCCACCGTCTTGTCGGTGATCAGTTTGCCGCCGCCGGCGACATGATAGGCCGTCAGCACATGGCAGGGCGAGACCAGGAAAGCGGTACCGGCCACCGCATCGTCGGCGCCTTCGTCCAGCACCATCAGCCCGACGGGACCGAAGGCGCTGCCCTTGATCCGCTCGATCGCCTGGCGGTCGTCGCCGCCGAGAGCCACAGCGCCGGCCGATTGCGGCATCAGTGCCGCGGTCAGCACCGTCGCCAGCAGGACAATCTGCAACAGGACTGCCGGCCAAGTGAGCGGCAATGCCGGATGCCGCCGCCGAGGGGAGGGATTGCAGCCGGGAATGTCGCCACCGGAAATATCAAAAGGGCGAAGCGACAAGCGGCCTTGGCCGCCATCGCAGATCGGTCGTGATTTGCTCATGACAATATCGAACACGTCGCGGGACCGGAGCGCAAGACTCCTGTGAGATGCCGCACACTTTCTGCGGGCAGATGAGCTTGAACGGACCAAGCCGCTGATCGATAGTGGGGCATGGGGATCGTGCGCAAGAGGATGATGACGGCAATGATGAAGCGGGGGATCAACCGGTGCTCGGCGATGCGGCAACGCCGGTCGAGACGAAACCGTTCCGCCGCAGCGGTAAAATGGACCTGCGCAGCCGCTCTTGCCGTCCTGACGCCGGTTGCCGTTTCGCAATCTGGCGCCCCGGCACAGGCGGCCAGCTTCGATTGCGGCAAGGCCAGCCAGCCGCTCGACCAGCGTATCTGTCGTAATGCCGAATTGTCACATTTGGATGAGGATCTGGCCGCGCGCTATGGCAAGGCCAGGGCGGCGCTGAGTCCGGCCGGCCAGAAGCTGCTGCAGGACAGTCAGCGCGACTGGCTGGCTTTCGCGCGCCGCATCTGCAAGACCCGGCTCGATGCCAAGATCGCCAAGGCGGCCGAGCAGACGGTGGAAGACTGCCTGAAATACGAATACCAGGAACGGCTCGACGATCTCGAGGGCGCCGTGACCGCGATCAACGGCTTCACCTTCCAGCGCGTCGATCTCTATGGCCTCGCCGTCGACAAGATCGATCCCGGCATGCCGTCGGGTGCGCGGGCCGGTTTCAGCTATCGCCGCATCAGCTTTCCCCGTATCGATCTGGCCCCGGCCGGCATCGATCCAACCGGCTGGAACCGGATGATCGCCATCGCCGCCCAGAAACTGGCGGCCTCCGGTGACGGTGATGACGGTGCGGCGATGGAAGCGGCGGCGGCCAAAGCGCCCGACAATATCGTCAAGCCGAACATCGACCAGGCGGAGGCGGCCGATATCGATACCGCCTATGATTTCGGCCTGGTGACGCCGCAGATGATCTCCGTCAACCTGAGCTATGGCGTCTACGGCCATGGCGCCGCCCATCCCAGCGGCATCACTGAAACCCATAGCATCCTGCTGGGCGAAGGGCGCGAACTGACCGCCAAGGATCTCTTCAAGGACGGCACCGACTGGCAGGGCTTCCTGGTGAAGCGCAGCCATGACGCCTGGGTTCAGATCATGGAAGACGCGCCGGATCAGGTCGATGACAAGGCCATTGCCGATGTGGTCAAGGATAGCCGACTCTGGCAGCTGACGGACAAGGGCTTCGCCGTGTTCTTCCCCTTCTATTCGGTGGGACCCTATGTGGTCGGCGAACAGCAGGTCGATCTCACCTGGGCGGAGCTGAAACCTTATCTTGCCGACAACCCGCCTTTCGCCGTGCCCGCCAAATCAAACTGACGCAGGCCGGGCTGGTGGTTGCCGGGGTCATGGCGCTCATCGATCGCTGAGCTTTGACGTCAGGCCGTGCCTTCCGGGACATTGCCTTCGAGATTGCTGCGCAGGGCGACGAGGTCGTTCTTCAGCGCCGTCAGCTGCGCCACTGTCTGGCCGGTGGCGCAGAGCACCTGGGCCGGCACCGCGCGCGCCTTCTCATAGAGCGCCTTGCCCTTCTCGGTCAGGTTGATATTGACCTGCCGCTCGTCGCTGCTGGCGCGCTGGCGGCGCACCAGCTCGGCCGCTTCGAGGCGCTTCAGCAGCGGCGTCAGCGTGCCGGAATCGAGATGCAGGCGCTGGCCGATTTCCTTCACGGTCAACCCGTCCTGCTCCCACAGCACCATCATCACGATGTATTGCAGATAGGTGAGGTCGAGCGCCTCCAGGATCGGACGATAGGCGCGGGTGAGGGCATGGGTCGTCGAATAGAGCGCGAAGCAAATCTGGTTGTCCAGCTCCAGCGCCGGATCCTGCGTGATGCGGGTCGACATTTTTTCTCCTCCCGGCAAGCAGCGCCGGTCGCATATGTTACGTTTATATAAGCGCTGCCGGGCTGCACAGGAACGGGAACCGGCGCGCCTCATCTTTCGGTTACCTCACTGCCCGGCCACGCCGGGAAGTCGTTTTCGTCATCAGTATGACATAGGACGTGATTAGATTGTATGCGATCTAATATCGCATGGCTGCCATGCAGCGAAAAACAATTGTACAAAATTAAATTGTGTTCAATATTAAATCTCAGACGGACGGTAAAGGCCGCCGCCGAGGAATTGACAGTTTGAGCGAAGGCCGGGCCGCGACGGTTCGAGGGGTCCGGCAAGGAAGAAAGAAGAGACCCAACCCGGGCGATGCGGCTCAAGCCTTCGCCCCTTTGATAGGAGAGACAGATGCAGGTTCTTTATACGACGAGCGCCAAGTCCACCGGTGGTCGTGACGGCGGTCATGCGGTCAGCGGCGACAATCATCTCGACGTCAAGCTCTCGCTGCCGAAGGAACTGGGCGGCCCGGGCGGCGAAGGCACCAATCCGGAACAGCTCTTTGCCGCCGGCTATTCGGCCTGCTTCCTCGGCGCCATCAAGTTCGTGGCCGGCCAGCAGAAGGTGCAGATCCCCAGCAACGCCACGGTTCAGGCAACCGTCGGCATCGGCCCGATCGAAGGCGGTTTCGGCATCCAGGCGGCCCTCGAAGTGAGCCTGCCCGGCATCGACCGCGCCAAGGCCGAAGAGCTGGCCAAGACCGCGCACGAGAAGGTCTGCCCGTATTCGAACGCGACCCGCGGCAACATCGAGGTCAAGGTAACGGTGGTTTGATCCACCGGCGGAAGTCCGGCCGGGAGTCCCGGCCGGAAAGCGGCGGCGGGAAACGCCCGACCGAACGCCCGCGGGCGCGCGCAACCCCCTGATTCCGCGCTCCCGGTCCCGCGCCGGCGCACGCCATGCCCTTCACGCTCCCGGAAGGGCATGGCGGCGCGCTTTGCACGGCACACAGATTCCGCCTGTGCCGGCTGCATGAGGTCCTGCATTTCCGCGCATTGCCCGGCCGCCGCCGAGTGGCTAGGGTGCGGCCGGCAACATGACGCCGCCTTGTGGCGCGGCGAAGAGTGGGACACGTGTCGTTAGCGGCCTATAGCATTTTCAATCGCGATGACTGGGCGAAGCTGCGCTCCAACACGCCGCTGACCTTGTCGGAAGCGGATCTCATCACCCTGCGCGGCACCAATGAGCGCACCTCGCTGGACGAGGTGGTGGACATCTATCTGCCGCTCTCGCGCCTCCTCAACCTGCATGTGCGCGCGGCGCGCAATCTCAACGGCGTCAAGGATGCCTTCCTCGGCCGGCTGGCCGGCGAGGCGCCCTATATCATCGCCATCGCCGGCAGCGTCGCCGTCGGCAAGAGCACGCTCGCCCGCATCCTGCAGGCGCTGATGGCGCGCTGGCCCGACCATCCGCGCGTGGCGCTCGTCACCACCGACGGTTTCCTGCATCCCAATGCGGTGCTGCAGGAACGCGGATTGATGGGCCGCAAGGGCTTCCCGGAAAGCTATGACCTGAAACGCATGGTGCAGTTCCTCGCCGATGTGAAAGCCGGCAAGGCCGAGGTCAAGGCGCCGGTCTATTCGCATCTCGCCTATGACATCGTGCCGGATGAATGGCAGGTGGTGGCGCAGCCGGACGTGCTGATCTTCGAAGGCCTCAACGTGCTGCAGACCGGGGTCCAGAGCGGCGCGAAGCCGGCCAGCACCATCGTTTCGGACTTCTTCGACTTCTCGCTCTATATCGACGCCGAGGAAGCGGCGATCGAAAGCTGGTATATCGACCGCTTCCTGCTGCTGCAGCGCTCGGCCTTCCAGAATCCCTCGTCCTACTTCCATCACTATCGTGACCTGCCGGAAGCAGAAGCGGTGGCGACGGCCAAGCGCATCTGGCGCGAGATCAACCACGTCAACCTGATCGAGAACATCCTGCCGACCCGCGACCGCGCGCGCCTCATCCTCACCAAGCAGGCCGATCACCGGGTCGGCGAGATCCGCTTGCGCCAGATCTGATGGCAGGAGCGCTGCGTCGGGCCGAAACAGGGTACGGCCCGACGCAGCGCTGTCGCCGCCGATCCGCGCCGGGGACGTCGGTTTGGATCGGCGCTCGAGACACCTCAAAAAGCTGGCGGCGGGGTCAGCGATAAAGCGGGCTCAGTGGTAGAAATAAGGATCGAGCACCCGCACTTCCGAGATCCGGTCGGCCGGAAGATTGTTCTTGGTGGCGACCCGCCGGATCGCTTCCGGATTGGGGCCGTCATAGATGCAATAGGTCTTCTTCTTGTCGGTGCTGACATAGGAATGCACCCAGGTCACGCCGTCGCTCATATTGTTGTCGACCACGGCGCGGCAGGCCTTGTCGCCGCTATTGTCCATGGGGATGTTGAGGCCGTTGGGAAAATCGCGTTCGACGAGATAGCGCGGCATGGGGCAGCTCCTTGTTTGTCGGCCGGATCAGTCCGGTCGCAGCCAAGCTAACCCGTGGGAACAGGGGCGGGTATCGGGAGTTCTCCCCATTTTTTGACGTCATTGTCGTGGCCGCGCGGCCCCTATCACCCAGCCTCCCTGCAGACTCTAGATGTTAGCTCAGGCATCGCAGAGGCATAGCCGGCGCGCCGCGGCGGCGGCTTCGCCGCGCGAGCGGACCGCGAGCTTGCCGAGGATCGACGAGACGTGGTGATCCACCGTTTTTTCCGAGACGAAGAGGCGGCGCGCGATCTCGGCATTGCGGCAGCCTTCGGTCAGCAGGGCCAGCACCTTCAGTTCGCGCGAGGTGAGGCCGTGCGGGTTCTGCCGGGTACGCTCCTGCGCGCCGCGGGCAATGCCGCGCACACCGCTCGCCCGCAATTTGCGCCGGATGATGCCGGCCAGGGGTGCGGCACCCAGGCGCTCGCAAATGGCCAGGCCGAGCCGCAGCCCGGCCTCGTCGTCGCCTTCCGCCAGGGCCATGGCTTGCTCATAGGGGCAGCCGAAACGCTGCCAGGCATCGGCCGCCGTCTGCCATTCCTCGGCCAGCTGCAGAGCAAAGGGTTCGGCGGCCAAACGCGTGACGGCGCAGCCGCCATCGATCGTTCCGCCGCAGCGCTGCATCCACTGCGCCAGCTCGCCCAGCAGCCAGGGATCCGATTGCCGGCAGGCGAGTTCATAGGCGCCGCGAATCTCCGGCGCCATCTCGGCCAGCGTGCCGGCGAGCCAGGCCGCCTCCGCCCGCGCCGCGACGACCGGGCCGATGCGCTGGATCTCGCCGGTCGGCCGGGCCAGTTCCCAGGCCTCGGCGAGCGGCGTCGCCACATCGGGATCGCCACGCCGCGCCCGCACCAGGCCTAGCACCGTCAAGGCGGGGATCTTGGTCACCGGGGCGACGCGCGGATGGCGGATGATCGCCTGGGCTTCCTCGGCGCCGGCCTGCCAGGCACCCTGCGCCAGCGACGCGGTGGCCCGGAAGGCCATCATGTAGCGCATCCAGGCATTGAGGTCGTGTTCCTCGCAATAGGCGATGCCTTCGCCGAAATAGCGCGCGGCGGCGGTGAAATCGCGCAGCCGCACGGCGGTGGCGGCAAGATTGGTATAGGCCCGCGCCGCATGTTCCTCGAAGCCGCCCTCCAGCGCCAGCCTGAGGCTGTGTTCCAGATCGCGGCAGCCGCTGGCGTCCAGCTTGAACGCCTTGGCGGTGCCGACATTGTTGAAGGCATGGGCCAGCACTTCCGTATCGCCCAGGGCGGTGGCCAGGGTGATGGCCTTCTGGCCCCAGAGCAGGGCGCGCTCGACATCGTCCGCCAGCATGTAGAGCTGCGCGCAATTGCTGTAGGCCATGGCAAGTTCGCGGCCGGGCGGCAGGGCCTCCAGAATCCGGATCGCCTCGCCGGCATTGTGCTCGGCCGCGTCCTTCTGCCCGTTGAACCACGAAAGGCGCGAGCGCCAGCGCAGATTGTCGCCCTCCTTCAGGCGATTGCCGATCGAGCGCCAGAGATCGAGCGCCGTATCGCGGGCCTGGATGCCGTCGCCGATCTGATCGGTGAGGTAGCATTCGTAAGAGAGCCGCTCGAACAGCGCGGCGCGGTCCTCTGCGGACAGGGCCGCCGCATGGCGCAGGGCGCAGCGATAATGCGCCGCCGCCTCGCGGTGGGCGCCGAGCGCTGCCGCCTGTTCGGCCGCCGGCGGGGCAAAACGCAGCACCGCCTCGCTGTCGCCCGCGAGATCGGCATGATGCACCAGCCGGGCGGCGGCGATGTCGTTGCCGGGCCGCGCCAGCAAGGCGGCGAGGATATGGCCATGCAGCTCGCGGCATTGCGGCGCCGGCACATATTCGTCGACGGCGCGGCGGGCGAGTTCATGACGGAAGGCGAGCGAGCCGTCTTCCAGGGCCACCATGCCGACGGCGAGACATTCCTGCAGGGCAGCGGCATCGCTCGGCGCCACGGCATCGAGCAGCCATCTTTCGACCTTGCCGGGAATGAGCGACACGAGGTTGGCGACGGCGCGCGCCTCGCCGGAAAGGCGGGCCAGGCGGGCGATCACGGCGTCGCGCACCGTCGGCGGCACGTTATGGCCGGCGATCTGGATCTCCGGCACGGCCAGGGCCTCGGTGACGAAGAAGGGATTGCCGCCGGTGACGGCATGCAGGCAGGTGGCCGAACGGCCATGCGCCGCCGCCAGGGTCGCCACCGCGGCGGCACTCAGCGGCTCCAGCTCCAGCCGGCGCAGGACGCCCGACGGCAGGTCGCCGACCACGGAGCAGAGCGGATGGGTGGCGCTCACTTCATCGAAGCGATAGCTCATCACCAGCATGACGCCGAGCCGGTGCAGGCGGCGGCCGAGAAACTTGATCAGGTCGAGTGTCGCTTCATCCGCCCAATGCACGTCTTCGAAAACGACGACGGTGGGCTGGCGGCCGCGCGACAGCTGATCGATGGTGAGGTGGAAGACGACCTCGCGCTTCGCCGCCGCCGCGATCTCATGCGGGAAGTCGCCGCCGATCTGGCGAGCGATATCGTAAAGCGGCGCCAGGGGATGGGGGGTGAACAGGGCCTCGCAGCCGCCCCAGAGGATGCGCGCGCCGTCGCGCTGCTGCTCGGTGAATTGCTGCAGCAGGGAGGTCTTGCCGATGCCGGCCTCGCCGACCAGAAGGACGATGCGGCCCTGGCCGGCCGCAGCCTCATCCAGCCAACCGGTCAAAGCATCGAGATGCGTTTCACGCTCCAGCAAATTCATTCAAGAAACACTCCCCTTTGCGGCATCGGCCTGACCGGCGGATGCAGCCTTGCACTTGCGGCCTGACCGGCCGCGCCTGGGGGGCGATTAGCTTGCCGTCTCTCCCCACTGGTCGGAGCTGGATGACCGGACGGGCGCCGCGGCGCCAGTCCCACCGGGTGATCCACTCCCACTCGGCATCGAGGCGATTTGTAACGGGGCGGGCCGAGACCGGATCAGCTTGTGATCGCCGGGCCGTCGGGGCCGCCACCGCATCGCGCACTCGCGACGCCGCCCATCTTCGCAAAGATCGGCGGTGCAAAGACTAGGGCAGCGGAAAATAAATTCCAGAAAATAGGATCGAAGAACGGTTATTCGATAAGAAAAATCGATCGGCGCGGCTCGGATGCGCCGGACATCACCCCGAGATGTGCGATCGGGAAATTGCGCGCCGCCGCCGACCGTGCCAGCGCCTCCCCGAGGGGAACCGCAGACCGGCCGCGGCGCTGAGCCACGGGAAGGAGGCGGCAGCGGCGCGACGGTATTGCCGGCTTGGCCAGAACTATAAAGTTAGGACAGATGACTCATCCGAGAAGATCATCATATTGTCAGCTTGCTGTCAGAACGGTCCGTTATCAGGGATGTTTATCCGGCTGCGACGAACCGGCATGGCCGATCGCGCCGGAAATCCGCCGCCGCCCCGTTGATATGGCGCAAGGCCAGCTTGCGGAAAGCTTGCTATAGTTTTTGAAACTGAGAGGGAGATTCGTGATGCAGCACGGCGTGATGTCCATGAGCCATAGGGTCACCGGCCGCTATAGTATCGGCGCCCGTAGCCTGCATTGGATCATCGCCTTGGCGATCGGCGGCATGTTTTTCACCGATCAGGCGCGCGATTTCTACGATCGCGGCGCGCCGGAGCGCGACTGGTGGCTCGGCATTCACGCCTCGCTCGGCATCACCATCCTGGCGCTGACGCTGGTCCGCATCTTCTGGCGCCTGATCAACGGCGCGCCGCTGCCGGTCCCGGCCTCGCCGCTGATGCATCTCGCCGCCAAGCTCGGCCATCTGGCGCTCTACGGCTTCACCTTCTGCCTGCCGATCAGCGGCTTCCTGCGCTATACCAGCAGCGGCAACGACATCACCCTCTTCGGCAATACCATCGCCTCGCCCTTCGGCAAAAACGATACGCTGCACAATATCGGCGAGCTGTTCCATAACGGCCTGTGGACCAACCTGCTGCTGGCGATGATCGGCCTGCATGTCCTCGCCGCCCTCTATCACCAGTTCATCCTGAAGGACGGGACCTTGCGCCGCATGGCGTGACGGCGGGGCCGCAGGGCGTGACAGGCTGCGTGGCAGCGCGCCGCCGTGTCCCGCAGGCCGCAACTGTAAGTAGGTTGTAAGCCAAAACCTCTTCTGCCAGTATCGCGTGATAAGATTTCACGCGCATTTCGGCAGAGTGATCATGGTCGCCCGCATCCGCACCGTTGCTTTCCAAGGCGTCGATGTGTTGCCGGTCGACGTGCAGGTGCAGGTCTCCAGCGGGCTGCCGGCTTTCACCGTGGTCGGCCTCCCCGATAAGGCGGTGGGGGAGAGCCGCGAGCGGGTGCGGGCGGCGCTGGTCGCCATCGGCCTTGCTTTGCCGCCGCAGCGGATCACCGTCAATCTCGCCCCCGCCGATCTGGCGAAGGAGGGCAGCCATTACGATCTTCCCATCGCGCTTGGCCTGCTCGCCGCCATGCAGGTGCTGAGCGCCGAGCAGATCGGCGGCCAGGTGGTGCTGGGCGAGCTTGGCCTCGACGGCTCGATCGCGGCGGTGGCCGGCGTGCTGCCGGCCGCGCTCTATGCCGCGGAACAGGAACTCGGCCTCATCTGTCCCGCCGCGCAAGGGGGCGAGGCGGCCTGGGCCGGCGAGATCGAGGTGACGGCGCCGCCGCATCTGATCGCGCTGATGAATCATCTCAAGGGGACGCAGCGCCTCAGTGCGCCGCAGCCGCGCATCGCCGAGGACGACGGCCCATTGCCCGATCTCCGCGACATCAAGGGCCAGGAGACGGCCAAGCGCGCGCTGGAGATCGCGGCCGCCGGCAGCCACAACCTGCTGATGCAGGGCCCGCCCGGTTCGGGCAAGTCGATGCTGGCGGCGCGGCTGCCCGGACTCCTGCCGCCGCTCTCACCGGCCGAGGCGCTGGAAGTCACCATGATCCATAGCCTCGCCGGGCAGTTGAGCGAGGGCAAGCTGCTGCGTCGGCGTCCTTTCAGGAATCCGCATCACAGCGCCACCTTGCCGGCGCTGATCGGCGGCGGTGCGCGCGCCAGGCCCGGCGAGATCTCGCTCGCCCATCACGGCGTCCTCTTCCTCGACGAGCTGCCGGAATTCCAGCGCGCCTCCCTGGAGAGCCTGCGCCAGCCTTTGGAGAGCGGCCGCGCGATCATCGCCCGCGCCAATGCCCATGTCGCCTATCCTGCCCGCGTGCAGCTGGTGGCGGCGATGAACCCCTGCCGCTGCGGCCATCTCGGCGATCCGACCCAGGGCTGCGGCAAGGCCCCGCGCTGCGCCCAGGATTACCAGGCGAAACTCTCCGGCCCGCTGCTCGACCGCATCGATCTCCATGTCGACGTGCCGGCGGTGAGTGCTGCCGATCTCGCACTGCCGCCGCCGGCAGAGGGCAGCGCCGAAGTCGCCGCCCGCGTGGCGCAAGCGCGCGAGATCCAGCGCGCGCGTTATGCGGCTTTCGGCGAGGCGAGTGCGCGCATCGCCACCAATGCCGAAGCCGATGGCGAGATCCTCGACCAGGTGGCGTCGCCCGACAAGGCCGGCCGCGCGCTGCTGACCCGCGCCGTCGAGAACTTCAAACTCTCCGCCCGCGGCTATCACCGCGTGCTCCGCGTCGCGCGGACACTCGCTGATCTCGCGGGGAAAGACGGCGTCGGGCAGAGCGAGATCGCCGAGGCGCTGAGTTATCGAAGGGTTGGTGTTGGTCGATGAGTCGCATAGAAGGTATTGGGAAAAGCAAGCCGAAACAATTTCGTGTTCCTCCGCGGATTGCATTAACCGTGACTATTCTATTTTTGATTATATGGATCATACCGGTTTATCGACATGGGCAACTCAGCCTGAACGCGATGAGCGTTGGTTTGACCATCCTGGGCTCAGCCGTTCTTTACTGGGAATCTATTTGGCTGTGCGACGCTAAGAAGCTCTATCTTCGAGAATTGGATTGGCCGACCGAACTGACGCTTTCGGATATTTCCTGGTGGTCTGGTTGGTATTGGATTGCTGTTGCTCTTACCGCTTGCAGCTTCGTCGGGGCTTTAGCAGCCCACAAATTGGGCCTTGGGACGATTGCGTTGGGAGTGTTGATTCCCTTGATGCCGATCTTCTCCAGCTTGATCATATTTTTCGTCGCACGTCTCAATCGATGGGTCGCGGGTGTCAAGACCCGTGTGAACGATGAGATTCTTAAATCGGAAGAGACTACCGATGCAGAAGGCAAGGAACGCCATCTTAAAGAAGCAGAACGGCTCACTCGCAATATGATTAAGCAGCTAGGTTTTATATGTTATTTTCTTGCTGGCCTGCTCCAGCTTCCGTCAGCGTTATTTAATGCATGATATTCTTTCAAATACACGGGGTTAGTTTGCGCCGCAGACGGTGCGATGTTTTCACGCCGCAAAGAACCCCTTCGCTTCTTCCAGCGCCTTCGCATCCGCCAGCACGTCATCCGGCTTGTTGCCGTAGCCGAGCAGGGCGCCGCCCCAGTTCATCTTCATGTACTCCGCCGTCCATTTCAGGCTGCCGAGCAGGGGCTCGGCCTGGGCGGTATCGCGGTCGCTGAGCATGCTGACGGCCCACATGGTCTTGCCGGCCATGCGCGGGCGGAAGTCGATGCCGGCCATGCGCATCCAGCCGCTCCAGTGATCGAGATAGAGCTTGGCGCTGGCCGGCAGGCCGTACCAGTAGACCGGGGCGACGAAGACGAGATCGGTGGCGGCAAGTGTCGCGTCAAGCAGCGTCTTGCCATGGCCTTCCGGCAGCGGATAGGTGCCGTCGCCGCTGTGGCGGATATCGACGAAATCCGGCAGCGGCAAAGCAGCATGGTGCAGCCAGGTCTGCCGCACCGTCGCCGGCAGGGTCTTGGCCGCGAGGCGGGCGAGAGTCTCGGTATTGCCGCCGGCGCGGGCGCTGGAGACGAGGAACAGGACGTGGCGTGCGGCCGCTTGGTCGGTCATCAATTTTCCCTTGGTGAGTGGAAGTGGTCTTCAAACATGCCGCGTGAGATAGGCGCTACCGCCTTCTTATCGGCACACGACTTTATCTATCTTCAGCAGCCATCGGCTTTCGCCAGGTCCGATCCCGCTTGCGCCGCGGCGCGGCAGGACTGGTCCGCCTTCGATGTGTCGATGTCGCCGCCGATTCCCAGGCGGTCGAGCTGCGACAAGGCATAAAGCCCCGAGGCATCGCCGAGATCGGCGGCGCGGCCGATCCACAGCCGCGCCATCTTGGGATCCACCGCGACGGCCTTGCCCTGCAACGCGGCGAGGCCGAGCTTCGCCGCCGCCTTGCGGTGCAGCTGCTCGGCCGCCAGCATGTACCAATAGGCGGCGAGGCGCTCGTTGCGGGGGACACCCTTGCCGGTCTCGGTCAGCACGCCGAAGCGGAATTGCGCCGGCGCATAGCCGTTCGCCGCCGCGTGGCGGTAGAGATTTGCCGCCGCGACAAAATCAGCCTCGTTGGCGGCGCGCTGTTCGAGCAACAGCGCCTGCGCGCTGCTATCGGCATCGGTGCGGTCGCCGGCGAAGATATCAAGCTGGTTCTGCAGATCGGGCTTGTCGAGTTCGGCGTCCAAAGCGGCGAGTTTTTCCGGCAGAGCGACCGGCGCGATGGTGACCGGCGGCGGCGGCAGGCTGGCCGCGCCCCGGTCGAAAGGTGCGGGCGGGGTCTTGCCCGAGGGCGTTTTCCATTCACCCTTGACGTCCGGCGCCTCGACGGCGGCCGAGCCGGTTTGCGCGGCATCCGGCGCTTTGGCCGCGCAGGCCTGCAGGAGAACGGCGGCCGCGATCGCCGCAAGAATCAGACCAGGTCCGCGCACGCTGCCGCGATGATCACGCATCTTCCCCTCCCCCGATCTCCCGCGACATCTTTGCGCGTCGCCTGGGAACGCTAGCAGGTGGCGCCTGCCGCGGCAATCCGCGTCGCCCGTCAGGTATGGCGGCGGACCGCGTCGCAGCGGCGCGACGTTAATCTGCGTGAATGGACACGCGGGCCGGCGGTTCATTAGAACCCGGTGATCACCGTCATACCGCTGCCCTCGAACTTGTCCATCGCCATCAGCGCGGCGGGGGCTTCGTCGAGGGTGATGGTCTTGCCGACCAGCTTCTGCGGCTGCAGTTTGCCGGCTTCGATCATCGCCAGCATCGGTGCGTAGCGGAAGGCCTGCATGCCGTGGCTGCCGCGAATCTCCAGCTCATAGGCGATGACGCGGTCCATCGGAATTGAGGGATGGGCTTGATCATCCAGCATCAGCCCGACTTGAACGTGCCGGCCGCGGCGGCGCAGATTGGCGATCGAGTTGAAGCAGGTGGCGGGGTGGCCGAGCGCGTCGATCGAGGCGTGGGCGCCGCCCTTGGTGATGTCGCGCACCGCTTCGACAACGTCATTTGTCTCGGCCGCATTCACCGTCGCGGTGGCGCCGAGGCTCCTGGCGAGGGCCAGCTTTTCCTCGGTGCGGTCGACGGCGACGACATTCGCGCCGATGGCGCTGGCGATCATGATGGCCGAGAGGCCGACGCCGCCGCAGCCATGCACCGCCAGCCATTCGCCGGGCGTGACACGGCCCTGGTCGACCACGGCGCGGAACGAGGTGATGAAGCGGCAGCCGAGACTTGCGGCGGTGGCGAAATCCATCTTGTCCGGCAGGCGCACCAGGTTGGTGTCGGCGCGGTCGATCATCACATAATCGGCGAAGGAGCCCCAATGAGTGAAGCCGGGCTGGAACTGGTCCTCGCAGACCTGGTGATTGCCGCTCTGGCATTCCGGGCAGATGCCGCAGGCGGCGGCGAAGGGCGTCGTCACCCGGTCGCCCACTTTCCAGTTCTTCACGTCCTTGCCGATGGCGGCGATGGTGCCGGCGAGTTCATGGCCCGGCACATGCGGCAGATGCACATCGCTGTCGTGGCCCATCCAGGCATGCCAGTCGCTGCGGCACAGCCCCGTCGCCTGCACCTTGATGACGACGCCGGCCGGGCCGGGGGTCGGATCGGGCACCTGCTGGATGCGCGGCGCTTCCCGGAATTTCTCGAAATAAACCGCGCGCATGACGCCCTCGCTCCCCTGAATGGTCTTGCCTGAATGGTCTTCAGCCGGGCGCCAGGATAGCAGATCGCGGCGCGGCGCCAATCGCCGGCGGTGGGCGAGGGCTGCATGGCTGCCCCGCAGCGGCGGCCCGAAAGGTCTCACATCACCGCTTGTCCGGTGCTACACTTGTCGCTTGATCAGGGACGGGAAGCATGACGAGCAGGCGCCGGCAGATCGAGCAGATCATCGACCAGGGAATGGGCCGGTCCGAGGCGGATCTGGTGCTGAAGAACGGGCGCTTCCTCAATATCGTCACCGGCGAGATCGCCCGGGGCGACATCGCCATCTGCGGCGACCGCATCGTCGGCACCTATGACCGGTATCGCGGCAGGCGCGAGATCGACATCCGGCACCAGATCGTCGTGCCGGGCTTTGTCGACTGCCATGTGCATGTGGAATCGAGCCTGGTGGCGCCGGCCGAGTTCGACCACTGCGTATTGCCGCGCGGCACCACGACGGCGATCTGCGACCCGCATGAGATCAGCAATGTGCTGGGCGTCGCCGGGCTGGAATTCTTCCTGGATTCGGCCCTGCACACGGCGATGGACCTGCGCGTGCAGCTGTCCTCCTGCGTGCCGGCGACGCATCTGGAAACGGCGGGCGGACGGCTGGATGCCACCGACCTGGTGCGCTTCCGCGATCATCCGCAGACCAGCGGGCTGGCCGAGTTCATGAACGTGCCGGGCCTGCTCAACAAGGCGCCGGATGTCCTCGACAAGATCGAGGCCTTCTGGGACGGGCATATCGACGGCCATGCGCCCTTGCTCGGCGGCTACGCGCTCAATGCCTATCTCGCCTGCGGCATCCGCAACTGCCATGAGACGACGAATACCCAGGAAGCCTGGGAGAAGCTCAGCAAGGGCATGCAGGTCTTCATCCGCGAGGGCAGCGCCTGCAAGGACCTGCACGCCTTGCACGGCATCATCTCCACCATGACGGCGCCCTTCCTCGGCTTCTGCACCGACGACCGCAATCCGCTCGACATCGCCGAAGAGGGCCATATCGACCATCTCATCCGCGAATCGATCCGGCTGGGCGCGCAGCCGATCGATGTCTATCGCCTGGCCAGCTGGTCGGCGGCGCGCGGCTTCGGCCTGCGCGATCGCGGCCTGATCGCACCCGGCCAGCGCGCCGATCTGGTGCTGCTCGACGATCTCGCCAGCTGCGCCATCGGCGGCGTCATCGCCGCCGGGCGTGTGGTCGACGAGGAGCTCTTCGCCGCGCGCAAGATGCCGCGGCCGATCGGCTACAACTCGATCAAGCTCGCCCCGGTCAACGCCGATCTCTTTCGCGTGCCGGCGAGCGGTCCCGGCGGCCCCGTCATCGGCCTGCGCGAAGGCCAGGTGCTGACCGATTTCCTCACGCTTTCATTGCCCTATCGCAACGGTGCCCGCGAGGCCGATCTGGCGCAGGACGTCCTGAAGATCTGCGTCATCGAACGCCATGGCCGCACCGGCAGGGACGGCCGCGACCTCGCCGTCGGGCGCGGCTTCGTCAAGGGGCTGAAGCTGCCGCGCGGCGCCATGGCTTCCTCGATCGGCCATGACAGCCACAATATCTGCGTCGTCGGCGCCAGCGACGCAGAGATGGCGCGGGCGGTCAATCGCCTGATCGAGCTTGGCGGCGGCTTCGTCGCGGTCGAAGGCGAGACGGTGGTCGCCGAGATGCCGCTGCCGCTGGCCGGGTTGATGAGCGACCGCGATTTCACCACCGTCGCCGGGCAGATCCGGGCATTGCGGCAAGGTGTGCGCGATCTCGGCTGTCCGCTCGCCGAGCCCTTCCTGCAGATGGCCTTCCTGCCGCTGCCGGTCATCCCGCATCTGAAGATCACCGACCAGGGCCTGGTCGATGTCGACAAGTTCGAACTGGTGGCCGCCTAGAGCGCGACGCGATTCCGCGTAAAGCGATCCGGCTCTAGCCTGCTGCCGTCCGGCCGGTGAGGCGCCGCAGGCAGATCTCGAAAGCGGCGAGGTGATCCGCGACCTTGCGCCAGTCGCCCGCGCGTTGCACCCAGTGATCGACGCCGTCCGGCGTCTCCAGGGCACCCGCCAGCATGAGATTGTCGCCGAGGCCGAAATCCTCCACCATCTGGCCGTCGCGGTCGTTGAGCTGTTCGCCGGCGGTCGTCGTGCGCCCGGCCAGGCCCGCCCCCTGCACGCGGGCGATATAGCTGGCATCGTCGAGGCTGTAGGCGGCGACCGGCTTGCCGCGCGCCGTCATGTAGCCGAGTTCGAAGACGGTGCCGACATCGGCGCTCACCCCGCGGAAGGGTGTGAGATTGGCGACCAGCAGGTCGCAGCTTTCCAGCAGGCGGATATTGGCGCGGTAGATCACCAGCGCCGCCGCGCGGCCGTCCAGCCCGGCGCGTTCGGATTCCCCCGCGCGTTCGGATTCCCCGGCGAGATTGAACTCCCCGGCGAGATTGAATTCATTGTCGAGCGGGAAGCAGCCCTGCAGGCCGTAGCGGCTGCACAGGTCGCGCTTGCCGGCGGCGAGCGCCGCCATCTCGGGGTGAAAGACGTCGGGACCGGCGAGATAGCAGCGTTGCATCAGCGGGAAACTCCGGTGCGTGACAATTTTCGCTCCACCGGCGGCAGGCTGCGGCGATAGCGGCTTGCCGTCGCGCGTTCATCTGCCCAGGATAGGCGGCCCGGCATAGGCAGCGGCGCGGCAAGCGGGGCGGGCAGCGCCGCGGCAGGAGGAAGCAGAAACGGCATGCAGGCAAGATGGCAAGTTCGGCAGCGCTGATCAATCGGCTCGTGGCCCGCGACAAGGGCCGCATGCCGGCCTTGCTGGCGCGCAAATACCGGCGCATGGCGGCGGACGCCTTCGCCTTTTTTCGCGGCAGCGGCCATCTGTTCCACGCCGATTTCCCCAAGGGCCTGAAGGCCTTTCCCGCGGTCTGGCTGAACGGCGACCTGCATCTGGAAAATTTCGGCACCTATCGCGGCGAGAACCGCCTGACCTATTTCGATATCGGCGATTTCGACGAAGGCGGCCTCGGCCCGGCCAGCCGCGACCTGCTGCGCTTTCTCGTCTCGCTGCACCTCGCCATGCCGCTGCTGGATTTCTCGCCGGGCAAGGCCAAGAAACTGGCCAAGACCTATCTCGCCGCCTATCGCGACGCGCTCTCCAGCGGCAAGGCGCTGTGGCTGGAGCGCGATCTCACCAGCGGCCTGATCGGCGCCTTGATGCACCGGCTCGACAAGCGGCTGGAGGCGGGCGATGCCGGCAGCGCCTGGCTGCGCAGCCGCGTCACCGGGGCGGCACAGCTCGACGCGCGCAGCAAGAAGAAGGGCACCGATGCGCGGCGCCTGCGCCTCGATACCGGCAAGATCCTGCCGGTGACGGCGGCCCAGCGCGGCGCCGTCGCCCAGGCGATCCGCCAGGTGGCCTGGCAGCAGCACCGGCTCGGCCACGGCAAATGGCGTATCCTCGATATCGGCTGGCGGGTCGCCGGGCTCGGCACGCTCGGCCTGCCGCGCTTCATCGTCCTGATCCGCGTCGCCGCCAACAAGGCGGGCGAGCGGATGCTGAGCACCGAGGGCGATCTGCTGCTGCTCGACGTCAAATTCCAGCCGGGCTCGGTGATGGCGCCGCAGCTGAAGAAGCAGCCGCGCTTCGCCAGCGAGGCGGAACGGGTGGTCGCCATCGAGCGGCGGCTGCAGGCGATGAACCCGGCCTTTCTCACCTCCATCCAGTTGCCGGGCGTGCCGTTAGCGGGGGATATACAGCATAAGGGCGGCACCTATACCTTGCGGGAATTGCAGCCGGAGGCCGACAAGCTCGACCTCCATGAGATCCGCGCCGAAGACGGGCTCGACTTCACCGAGCTGCAACAGGCGATCGATATGATGGGGCGCTTGACCGCCTGGGCGCAGCTGCGCAGCGCCGGCCGCCAAGGTTCGGTGGAGGCAGACGCCTTGATCGATTTCGGCGGCCGCAGCGGCTGGGTCGGCGATCTGCTGACGGCCGGCGAAGCGGTTGCCGCCGCGCAGCGCAAGCATTGGCAGGCGACGCGCGATTGGCTGCAAGCGGAGGCCGGACGGCTGGCGCCCGGCGAGGCCGCCGCCGAGAGCTAGGCAGAGAGAGCTAGGCAGAGAGGTATAGGCAGCAAGACCGGGCATCCTCCCCTGCCTTGCGCTGCAATCGGTCTCCGTCAGGCTGGCGCGGCGTGTCGCGCGTCACAGCCCGCCACCCGGCCGCCGCTCAGTCCTGGCATCCGGCAGTGAAAGACCCTTAAGATATCTGTCGTGGTAAGGTGCCCCACCGGGGCAACGCGTGCTATGATGGCTGCTTGCCTGGGAATTGCGGGCCTGTCAGGAAGGACCGGACAATTCCCCGGGCGATTTTATGCGGGGCGAGCATGCGGGCGCGACTGCGGAGACCGGGAATGGACAAGGCCGCTGATGCGTCGGCGGCCGCGACATGTTAAGCGGTCCCGATATTCGAGGCGGCCGGGCATTGTAAGCGCTGGATAGGCGTGCCGGGAACCGGGCGGCAGACCGATGGGGCGGGATGACGGGTGGTTGAAGAGTTGACTTGCTGATGGACCCGCATGCCGCGCTGAGCAGCTTCCTGCTCACCCTGCTGCCGCTCCTGGCGCTTGGTTTCAATCTCAGTTTGGTGCTCAGCCTGGGCGTCGGCTACCGCGCCTTCGGCGGCCAGCGCCTTGAGGGCTATGGACGGCTGGGCCGCTTCCTGGCCGGCGCCGGACTCGCTTTGCTCATCGCCGCCCTCAGCATCCTCACCTTTTCGGCCGCCTATCCGGCCGGCGCCTCGCCCAATGCCGGCTGGTGGATGGCCGGCTGGCTGCGCGCCCTGCCGCTGCATGCCATGGCCGCCGGCATCCTCGGCCTTGCCCTTTATGACCGCATGATGGCGCTGGGCGCCCTCGCCCTCGGCGGCTTCTGCGCCGTGATCTGGCTCGGCTTCGGCTGCTGGACCCTGCCCTTGCTGCTGCTGCCGGCGGTCTGGCTGATCGCCGCCCGCCGCCTGCCGGTCGCCCTGCCCGATCTGGCCGCCCGCGTTCTCTTCACCCATGGCGCCGCGGCCTTGTTTCCGGCCCTGCCCCTGGTGATCGTCGGCGCCAATCTGCTGCTGGGCGGCGCCAATCTCAAGGGCGGGACAGGCCTGCTGCTGCTTGCCCTGCTGCATATCCCGGCGGTGCTGGCCCTGGCCGCCTTGCTGCGCCTGGAAGACCGCCAGGCCGAGGCGGCGGCGAAAGCGCGCCAGCGCGGCGATGTCGCCGGCCTGCCGGTGATCGGCCAGCCCGCCATTCTCGCCCGACCCGGACTGGACCGGGCCGGGCTCGATCGCGATGGCGGCAAGGAAGGCAGCGTGCTGGACCGCGCCGGCTTCACCGGCGGCGGCGCCGGGGCCGTGAGTGCCGCCGGCGCGCTCCAGCGCAGCATCGCCGACCTCCCCGAAGGCATTGCCATCTTCGATGCCCGGGACCGGCTGGTCGCCGTCAACATCGTCTATTTCCACCTGCATGCCGAACTGGCGACCGAGCTGAAGCCGGGCGCCCATTATGCCGATCTCACCCGCCTCGACGTGCTGCGCAACGGGCTCGGCCTCGACACCGAGACCGGCGCCTTCGGCCTCGGCGGCGAAACCGCCCCGCCGGCGGCAGCCGCCCGCAGCCGCCAGTTGCCCTTCGCCATCGCCGATGCCGAAGCCGGCCAGAACGCCGATCAGGACGCCGGCGCGGATGCGATCGGCGATGACGCGCTGGGTGATGCGGCGGTGGCCGATGCGGCGGGCGGCACGGCGACGGCCGCCGGCGACGAGGCGAAGGACGGCGATGGCGGCGACGCGCCGCAGCGGCGCGCCGATCCCGAGGCATTGATCGCCGCCCTGCTCGACCGCCATCGCCGCCTGCCCTGGCGCCAGGAGGTGAAGCGGCCGAACGGCCAGTGGCTGCGCATCATCGAATCGAAATCCGGCGACGGCGGAACCTTGCGCATCGTCAGCGACATCACCGCCATCAAGGCGCGCGAGCTGCGCCTCACCCAGCTCGCCGAGCGCAACGCCGTGCTCGCCACCGCCATCGCCTCGGTCACCAGCGGCATCGTCATCTGCGACGCGCAGCGGCCGGACCAGCCGATCAGCTTCGTCAACGGCGCCTTCTGCCGCATCACCGGCTACAGCCAGGAAGAGGTGATGGGACGCAACTGCCGCTTCCTGCAGGGCCGCGACACCGATCCCGGCGCGGTCGAGCGGCTGCGCCGCGGCATCGAGCAGAAGCGCCCGGTGCAGGCGATCCTGCGCAACTACCGCAAGGACGGCAAGACCTTCTGGAACGACCTCCATATCAGTCCGGTGACCGAGGTCGACGGCAGCGTGCGCCATTTCGTCGGCATCATGAACGACGTCACCGCCC